>VFQP010000011.1_pt1 | contig 749755 bp, 696 predicted proteins | sample 3512351 | NCBI WGS metagenome assembly VFQP01 (sample SAMN10412372, study PRJNA504923) | tailings metagenome | isolation source: Relicate 1 Philex TSF1 revegetated site | place: Philippines: Tuba, Benguet | collected 2017-08-29
TCGACGAGCTCAACGGCTACCTCACCGAGCAGGAGCCGTGGAAGGTCGCGAAAGATCCCGCCCTCGAGGGCCGGCTGCACACGATCCTGTTCACGGCGGCCGAGGGCCTGCGCGCTCTCGCCGTGCTGCTCTCGCCCGTCATGCCGCAGGCCACGCAGAAGCTGTGGGTCGCGCTGGGCGCGGAGGCCGCGCTCGGCCGGCTGCGCGAGCAACGCATCCCGGATGCCGCCCGCTGGGGTCAGCTGCCCGTCGGGGCGCAGACGCAGCCGCTCGAGGCGCTCTTCCCGCGCATCGAGGCCGAGTAGCGCCAGACCGTCCAGCCGCCCACGGTACGGTCGATGCGGAGGCGATACGTGACTGAGCAGCTCGACCCGGCGGCGATCGACCCGCATGTGCGCGCCCGCGCGATCATGGAGGGCACGACGCGCGACCTCAGCTACCCGCCGAACCCTGAGGCGCTCACGGTGCCGGTGTACGACAACCACACGCATCTCGAGATCGCCGACGGCGAGAACCCGTTGCACTACCGCGAGCACCTTGATCGGGCATCCGCTGTCGGCGTGCGCGGCGTCGTGCAGGTCGGAACCGACGTGCTCACGAGCCGCTGGTCGGCCGCGGTCGCGGCGCGCGAGCCGCGGGTGCTCGCGGCGGTGGCCATCCATCCGAACGAGGCCCCGGCGCTCGCCGAGGCGGGCGAATTGGATGCCGCTCTCGCGGTCATCGACGAGCTGGCCGCGCACCCCCGCGTGGTCGCCATCGGCGAGACGGGCCTCGACTACTTCCGCACCGAGCCGGGTGCTGGACGCGACGCCCAGCTCGCTGCCTTCGAAGCGCATATCGCGATCGCGAAGAGGCATGGCCTGGCGCTGCAGATCCACGACCGCGACGCGCACGACGACATCGTGGCGACGCTGCTGCGCGTGGGCGCGCCCGAGCGCACGGTGTTCCACTGCTTCAGCGGCGACGCGGTGCTGGCGGCGACTCTGGCCGAGAACGGCTGGTACGCGAGCTTCGCCGGAACGGTGACCTTCAAGAACGCGACCGGCCTGCGCGAGGCGCTCGAGGTGATGCCGCGGCAGCTCCTGCTCGTGGAGACCGACGCGCCGTTCCTGACCCCTCACCCGTTCCGCGGCCGTCCGAACGGGCCGTACCTCATGCCGCACACGGTGCGGGCGATGGCCGACTACCTGGGCACCGACGTGTCGATGCTGTGCGCTCTGATCTCGTCGAACACCGAGCAGGTGTACGGCACGTGGGATGCGCAGCCGGTCGTCGCCCCCGGCGACCCGTGGGCGGGGCCCGACGACGTGCCGGGTGACCCGCACGACCTCGGCGGGGCGCTGCCCGAGAACTATCCGGGCGAGCGATGAGCGGCCTGCTGGGCCCGGCGGAGGTGCGCGACCTCGCCGCGCTGCTCGATGTGACGCCCACCAAGAAGCTCGGCCAGAACTTCGTGCACGACGCCAACACGGTGCGGCGGATCGTGCAGACCGCGGCGCTGCTGCCCGGTGAGCCCGTGCTGGAGGTCGGCCCGGGGCTGGGCTCGCTGACGCTCGGGCTGCTCGAGGCGGGGCATCCCGTCGTCGCGATCGAGGTGGATGCGCGGCTCGCCGCCCAGCTGCCGCAGACCGTCGGCGCACTCCAGCCCGAGGCCGCACTCGCCGTCGTCACCGGCGACGCGCTGCGCGTCGATGCCGTGCCCGACGCGCCCGGCGGGCACCGCCCGACGGCGCTCGTCGCGAACCTGCCCTACAACATCTCGGTGCCGGTGCTGCTGCACCTGCTCGCGCTCGAGCCGGGCATCCGCCGCGTGCTCGTGATGGTGCAGGCGGAGGTCGGCCACCGGCTCGCGGCCGAGCCGGGCTCGAAGGTCTACGGCGGGCCGAGCCTGAAGGCGGCCTGGTACGGGCAATGGCGGGTCGAGGGGCAGGTGAGCCGGCAGGTGTTCTGGCCGGTGCCGAACGTCGACAGCGTGCTCGTCGGCATGACCCGGGCCGACGCGCCCGGAACCGAGGCCGAGCGCCTCCGGGTGGGCGAGCTCGTCGATGCCGCGTTCGGGCAGCGGCGCAAGATGCTGCGGCAGGCGCTCGCCGAGGTCTACGGCTCGAGCGCGGAGGCGACGGCCGCGCTCGAGGCGGCGGGGCTCGACCCGACGGCGCGCGGCGAGCAGCTGGGGCTGGCGGAGTTCGTCCGGCTGGCGCGCTCCGAGCCCCCCGGTGGGCAGCCGGGAGTGGGCGCGGCGTGAGCGCCGCATCCGCGCCCCGCGCTCTGACACCCGCGGCGACGATCGTCGTCGTGCTCGCCGGCATCGGGGTGGGCGCGCTCGTCGGGGCGCTCGTGCCGGCTGCGGCGGAGGTGCCCGACGTCGTGCTGCTGGCGATCGTCGCGCTGGCGATCGCCATCACCCTGCTGGATGTCCCGCTCGCCTCGTTCGGCCGCGCCGTGCTCGATCGCCGCCTGCTCGCAGCCGTGCTGCTGCTGAACCTCGCGATCGCCCCGCTGCTCGCTTACGTGCTGAGCCGCATCCTCGTGAACGATCCTGACCTGCAGGCGGGGCTGCTGCTCATGCTGCTGGCGCCCGGCGTGGGGCTGGTCGCGGCGTTCCTGCGGCGCGCGGGCGGCGCCGTCGAGGCGCTGCTCGCCCTCGCCCCGCTGCTGCTCGTGCTGCAGGCGGTCACCGTGCCAGCGTTCATGCTGCTGTTCACGGCGACCGAGAACTTCATCGCGCTCGACGGGTCGCGTCTGCTGCCCTTCGTGCTGCTCGGCATCGTGCTGCCGGCCGCGCTCGTCACGGCGCTGCAGCTGCTCGGGCTGCGCGCCCCGCGCCTGGGCGGCGCGCTGCGGCGGGGCGCGGTGCTCATGGCACCCGCCACCGCGCTGGCCGCCGGGCTCGTCGCCGCCGTGCTGATCCCTCGGGCGGGCGAGCGGGTCGCGCTGCTCGAGGCCGTCGCGCCCCTGCTGGGCGTCTACCTGATCGTGCTGGCGCCGGTGAGCATCCTCATCGGCACCGCGTTCGGGTTGCCGATCTCGCAGGTGCGGTCGGTCGCGTTCAGCGGCGCGGCCCGCAACGGTCTGCTCGTGCTGCCGGTCGCCCTCGCCTTCCCCGAGGGGTTCACCGTCGTCGCGCTCGTCGTCGTGCTGGGCATCGCGATCGATGTCATCGGGCTCGGCATCTACCGTCTCGTTGTGCCGAGCGTGACCGCCCAGTCGCGCAGTGTGCTGACACCCGATTGAGCGCGCGCCCGTGCCGGTGCCCGTTCATGAGCGCCGGGACCGTGGCGCTCAGACGCGGTCGAGCAGCGTGATGACCTCGAAGTGGTTCGACTGCGGAAACATGTCGAGCACGCGCGCCCGGGCGACCCGGTAGCTCGGCATCGCGGCGAGGTCGCGGGCGAGCGACTCGACGTTGCAGCTGCTGTAGACGACGTGCGCCGGGCCGCGGCGTTCGAGCCACCCGGTGAGGTCGGCTCCGAGCCCGCGGCGGGGCGGGTTGACGATGACGAGCGCGGGCACCGCATCCGGGGCCGCCGCCAGAGCGAAAGCGGTCGCGTCGGCGGCGATGAAGCGGATGCGGCCCCGATCGCCGTCGGCGGCGAACAGCGCATCGCGCGCGAGCTCGGCGCTCGCGACCGCGTCGGCCGACACCTCGACGCCGAGCACCGCGCGCCCGGAGCCCGAGGGCCCGGCGCAATGCAGCGCGAATCCGCCGACGCCGCAGTACAGATCCCACACCGAGGCCGGGTCGAGCGCGTCGACCCAGTCGCGCGCCTGCCGGTAGAGCGCTGCGGCGATGGCGGTGTTCGTCTGCACGAAGCTCTGCGGCCGTACCTGCAGGGTGACGTCGCCGACCTCGATCGGCAGCACGGCCCGTTCGGTGAGCACGACCTCGACCTCGCCCTCGAGCACGGCCTTGTGCTCGGGCAGCAGGTTCGCGGTGACGACGGCGAGCTGCGGGAGGGCATCCTGCAGCCACGGCAGGTGCGCGCGGATGCTCGCCACCGCGCTCTGCGACCGCACGACGTACCGCACCAGGAGCGCGCCGTCGCCCGCCTCGGTGACGATGAGGTGCTTGAGCTCGCCGCGCCGGGCCGGAACGTCGTACGGCGCGAGGCCCATGCGGGTTATGCCCGCGATGAGCGCGGGGAAGGCCGCGAGGATGCCCGGTGCGATGATGCCGCAGCGCCGCAGGTCGACGCCGCGCCCCGCGGCGTCGAGGATGCCGAGGGTGGGAGAGTCGACCGTGCCGCCGACCACCATCTTCGCCTTCGCGCGGAAGCCGCTCTCGGTGCTCGTGACCGCCGGCAGCCACGCGATGCCGCCCGCGGTGCCCTCCCTTTTCGATCCGCCCGCCTCGAACGGCGCGAGGAGCTCGCGGGCGAGCGCCTCCTTCGCGGCGACCTGCTCGGCATAGGGCTGCCCCATGAGGGTGCACGAGCGGCACACGCCGGCGTCGAAGTAGTGGCACTGCATGGTGGGCCCAGGCTAGCCGCGCGCGGCATAGGGTGGAGGCATGAGCTCGGGGGCGCGCGACCAGGCGGTGCACGTTCGGGCGCCCGGCAAGATCAACGTCTTCATGAAGGTCGGCGCGCTGCAGGACGACGGCTACCACGACGTCGCGACCGCGTACCAGGCGATCTCGCTCTTCGAGGAGGTCCACGCCCGCCCGGCCGACGACTTCTCGGTGCGCTTCAGCGGGCCGATCGATACGCGCGGTCTCGCGACCGACGGGTCGAACCTCGCCATCAAGGCCGCCCGCTTGCTGGCTCGCGTCGCCGACTATCGCGGTGGGGTGGCGCTGGAGATCGAGAAGCACGTGCCGATCGCGGGCGGCATGGGCGGCGGCTCGGCCGATGCGGCGGCGACGCTCGTGGCGTGCGACCACCTGTGGGGCACGGGGCTCAGCCGCGATGAGCTGCACGACCTCGCCGCCGAGCTCGGGGCCGACGTGCCGTTCGCGCTCATGGGGGGCACCGCCGTCGGCACCGGTCGCGGCGACCAGCTGTCGCCGGCGCTCGCGCAGGGAACCTTCCACTGGGTGCTCGCCCTCGCCGACGTCGGCCTGAGCACGCCCGAGGTGTACGCCGAGCTCGATCGGCACCGCGAGCGGCACGTGCACGACATCGCGCCGCCGGTCGAGCAGCCGACCGTCGACATCGAGGTGCTGCAGGCGCTGCGCGCGGGTGACCCGCACCAGCTGGCCGAGTACCTCTACAACGACCTCCAGGCCCCGGCGCTGCACCTCGAGCCGAGCCTCGCTGCGACGCTCGAGACAGGCGAGCTGCAGGGGGCGCTCGCCGGCATCGTGTCAGGGTCGGGCCCGACGGTCGCCTTCCTGGCGGCCGATCAGGATGCGGCGCTCGAGCTGCAGGTCGCGCTCAGCGCCTCGCGCCTCACGGTGCTGCGGGCGACCGGTCCGGTGCACGGCGCACGGGTCGTCGCGGGCTGACGCCGACGAGGCTCAGCAGCACGATCGCGATCGCACCGCCCACGAGGGCGATGTCGGCGACGTTGCCGACGAAGAAGCCGAAGTAGTCGATGAAGTCGACGATCTCCCCGCGCGCGAAGCCCGGCTCGCGGAACAGGCGGTCGCCGAGGTGGCTGATCGCGCCGCCGAGCAGCGCGCCCGCGGCGAGGGCCCAGCGCACGCTCGAGATGCGGGCGACGAAGATCGAGATTCCGACGACCGCGAGGGCGGCGATGAGGGTGAGGATCCACGTGTAGTCGCCGCCGATGCCGAACGCGGCACCCGGGTTGTAGACCAGCCGCCACTGGATCCACTCGCCGATCACGGGAACCGCCTCGTATGGAACGAGCGTGGCCTCGGCCCAGAACTTCGTGGCCTGGTCGAACACGATGATGCCGGCGGCCCACAGCAGCGTCCAGGGCAGCACGCGGCGGATGGGCAGCGTCTCGATCGGCTCGGCTGCAGCCTCCGCATCCGTCGTGCTCGGGTTGTCGTCGGCGGGTCGGTCGGCGGGCTCGCGCTCGGGCGCTGCGGCGTCGGTCATGCCCTCCATTCTGCCGGGTCGGGGCCGCTCAGCCGCGCGCCGTAGGCTTGACCCCCGATGGCCCACCTGCTGGGAGCCGAGCAGCTCCGCGTCGAATACCCCACCCGTGTCGTGCTCGACGGGGTGACGATCGGCATCGGCGACGGCGACCGCATCGGCGTCGTGGGGCGCAACGGCGACGGCAAGTCGACCCTGCTGCGCATCCTCGCCGGGAAGCAGCAGCCGGATGGCGGCCGCGTCACGCGCCGCACCGGCATCACGCTCGGCATGCTCGACCAGGCCGACGAGCTCGCCACCGGGCGCACGGTGCTCGAGACCGTGGTGGGCGATCGGCCCGAGCACGAGTGGGCCGGCGATCGGAACGTGCGGGATGTTCTCGCCGGGCTCATCGCGGACATCCCGGGCCACACGCTCGTCGACGACCTGTCGGGCGGTCAGCGCCGCCGCGTGGCCCTCGCAGCGCTGCTCAGCCGCGAATGGGACATCGTGGTGCTCGACGAGCCGACCAACCACCTCGACATCGGCGGGGTCGCCTGGCTCGCCGAGCATCTGAAGCGGCGCTGGCCGGCCGGGCAGGGCGCCCTGCTCGTCGTCACCCACGACCGCTGGTTCCTCGACGAGGTGAGCCTCGACACGTGGGAGGTGCACGACCGCATCGTCGAGCCCTTCGAGGGCGGCTATGCGGCCTACGTGCTGCAGCGCATGGAGCGCGACCGCCAAGCCGCGACCGTCGAGGCCAAGCGCCAGAACCTCATGAAGAAAGAGCTCGCCTGGCTGCGCCGCGGCGCGCCGGCGCGCACGTCGAAGCCGAAGTTCCGCATCGAGGCGGCGAACGCGCTCATCGCCGACGTGCCGCCGCTGCGCGACACCGTCGAGCTCACCCAGCTGGCCACCTCGCGGCTCGGAAAGGACGTCATCGACCTGCTCGACGCCTCGGTGTCGTACGGTGACCGCGCGGTGCTGCACGGCATCGAGTGGCGCATCGCGCCCGGGGAGCGCACGGGAATTCTCGGCGTGAACGGCGCCGGCAAGTCGACGCTGCTGAAGCTCATCGACGGTTCGCTCGAGCCGACGAGCGGTCGGGTGAAGCGCGGCAAGACCGTTGTCGTCGCGACCCTCGACCAGCAGCTGACAGACCTGCGCGCGGTCGAGAACGAGCGCGTCAGCGCCCTCGTCGCCGGCAAGCGCGCGAGCTACGTCGCCGGAGGCAAAGAGCTGACGCCCGGTCAGCTGCTCGAGCGGCTCGGGTTCACGTCGGCGCAGCTGTCGACCCCGGTGCGCGACTTGAGTGGTGGCCAGAAACGTCGGCTACAACTGCTGCTGATCCTGCTCGACGAGCCCAACGTGCTCATCATGGACGAGCCCACCAACGACATGGACACCGACATGCTCGCCGCGATCGAAGACCTGCTCGACTCGTGGCCGGGCACCCTCATCGTGGTCTCGCACGACCGCTACCTGCTCGAGCGCGTCACCGACCAGCAGTACGCCGTGCTGCCTGGCCCCGACGGGGTCGGGCGCCTGCGCCACCTGCCCGGCGGCGTCGACGAGTACCTGCGACTCGCGGCGACCGCGGCCGGCCCGGCCCAGGGCGCGGGTCGCGCCACCGTGGCCTCGGTGACGGGCGCGAGCGCCGCTTCCGTGGATTCGCGAGGCTCCGGCGCAGCATCCCCCGACCGTTCCGTGGATTCGCGAGTGCCCGATGCCGCCCCCTCCGCCCCGACCCTCTCCGGTGCCGAGCGCCGCGCCGCCGAGAAGGAGCTCGCGAGCATCGAGCGCCGCATCGAGAAGCTCACCGCGCAGACGGATGCCCTCCACGTGCTGCTCGCCGAGCACGACATGAGCGACTACGAGGGCCTCGCCGCGCGCAACGCCGAGCTGCTGGCCGTGCAGGCCGAGGTCGAGCAGCTGGAGCACCGCTGGCTCGAGCTGGGCGAGCTGCTCGGCTAGCGCGCGCGAGCGGGCGCTGCGCTACTTCGTCTGCCCCATGAGCAGATCGAGCCGGTACCCGTGCTTGGTCTGCACCACCGCGACCGGGATGCGCGGCTTGGCCCCGCGCCCGTCGAGCCGCCGCACGGCCTCGTCGTAGAGGCTCTCGAGCCCGCGCGGCACGAACCCGACCGGCCCGCTGACGCGACGGCCCGAGAAGATCCGCACCTCGATGGGCGCGTCGACGCGCTCCTGGTCGAGCGTGCGGGCGGGGGTCGCCGTGGTGAGCAGTTCGGGGTCGTCGCCGGCCAGGGCGGCGAGCTCGTCCTGGAACGGGTCGCTGTTGGCGAGCCGCATGGTGACCTTCGCGTTCTTCGGCACGAGCACGCCGACGTAGTCGTCGAACGAGCCGGAGCCGCGGTCGGTCTTCGGAAGGCTCTCGTCGACCGGGCTCGACTTCCTCCAGAACGCCATGCGCTCGATGCTAGTCGGGCCGACCCTACGATTGAGGGGTGAACCCGCTCGACGCCATCGCCATCGCGGCGGAGGTGTTCGCCTGGCTCACGTTGCCGATCGGCATCGTGCTGCTCTCGATCGGCCTCGCTCGGCGGGGCTGGTCGCGCCGCTACGTCGGCACGAAGGCGGTGGTCGCCGCGGCGGACGCGCACGAGGTCACGCTGCGCTGGTTCGGCGACGGGGGAGCGGTGCACGAGATGCGGGCCGAGCCCAGCGCGCAGGCCGTGACCGTGGGAGACGCCCGAACGGTGTGGGTGCATCCCAGCCGGCCGGATGAAGCGCGCGTCGACGACCCGTCGCACGACGGGCGCATCCTCACCACCCTCGGGTGGATCCTCAGCGGCACCGGCGTTGTCGCCGTCGTGCTGTCGACGCTGCTGCCCCTGCTCTAGAGCTCGGCGGCGTCGTCGTCGAAGTCGGCGCTCAGCGTGCGCAGCAGCCCGGCGAGGCGCTCCTGGTCGGCGCGGCTCAGGCGCTGCAGCAGCTCCGCCTCGCCCACCATGAGCTGGTCCATGGCGCGGTCGACGCGGCGGCGGCCCTCGTCGGTCATGCGCACGCGGATGCTCCGGCCATCGTTCGGGTCGGTGCGCCGTTCGACCAGGCCGCGGGTCGCCAGCCGGTCGATGCGGTTGGTCATGGTGCCGCTCGACACGAGCGTCTGCTGCAGCAGGGCCTTCGGGCTCAGCTCGTACGGGTGGCCCGCGCGTCGCAGGGCGGAGAGCACGTCGAACTCCCACGACTCGAGCTCGCTCGCGGCGAAGGCCTGCTTGCGCGCCAGGTCGAGGTGCCGCGCCAGGCGGCTCACCCGCGACAGCACCTGCAGCGGCTCGACGTCGAGCTCGGGCCGCTCACGGCGCCACGCCTCGACGATGCGGTCGACTTCGTCGCGGGCGGTCACCTGCTCATTATCCCGCCCTGGGTGCCGCGAGCCGTCCCGGCCCTCCTCCGCCCCGCCGCTGCGCCGGATGCCCGCCCGCCGCTCGGGAGCACCCGGGCCTGCTCTGGCACACTGGCAGGGCGTGCCCGGCACGCGATCCGCTTTGGTGTAACGGCAGCACGACAGCCTTTGGAGCTGTGAGGTCCAGGTTCGAATCCTGGAGGCGGAGCGGTCCGTCTCACTCTCCGTGTGATTCCCCGTTTGTGGCATGAGGCGCGAAACCTTTCGCCACCCATGACAGAAACGGCATCACTCGCGAGCCGACCACTCGCGCCAACGCGCACTCCCGCAGATCGTGCGGCCGCGAACGACCTGCGCCAGAATGGACGCAGCGGTGCAACGTCGCCCGCGCCGAGGAGGTCGTGTGAGCATCCCGATCGCCGTCGCCACTCCGCTCGCCGAGCGCGCGTTCATCTCGGCCCTCGACCTGTTCAAGGTCGGCATCGGGCCGTCGAGCTCGCACACCGTCGGGCCGCTGCGGGCCGCCCGCGCCTTCGTCGACGGCCTCGACCGCGACGGCCTGCTCGAGCGGGTCGCGAGCGTCGAGTGCATCCTGTTCGGCTCGCTCGGCTCGACCGGCGTCGGGCACGGAACACCGGGCGCCGTGCTCGCGGGCCTCGCCGGCCACTCGGTCGAGACGGTCACGCGCGACGACGTCGAGCGGGTCACCGCCGAAGCCGAATCCGGCATGCTCCGCCTCGCGGGCCGCCACTCCATCACCGTGCGCTCGGCACCCCCGTCGCCGCTCGGGCAGGTGCGCGCCACCGGCACCGTCATCCCCGCTCCGGCGGGTGCGAGCGACACCGACGACTCGTGGCTGATCTTCGCCCCGCGCGAGGTCAAGCCCCGCCACCCCAACGCCCTCACCCTCTCGGCGCGCGACGCCGCCGGGGCGCTGCTGGCCGAGTCGACCTACTACTCGGTCGGCGGCGGCTTCGTCGAGCGCGAGGGCGACGATGACGGCCCGGGGGCCGGCAGCGCGCCCGTGCCGTACCCCTTCAATACCGCCGTCGAGCTGCTGCGGCTGTGCCGCACGCACGGGCTCAGCATCGCCGAGCTCGCGCGGGCCAACGAGGCCGCCGTGCGCGGCGAGGCCGCGACGAGCGAGGCGCTCGCCGCGATCGCGCGGGCGATGGACGACTGCATCGACGCTGGGCTCCGCGCCACGGGCACCCTGCCCGGAGGCCTCAACGTTCCGCGGCGCGCGGCGGGCATGGCCGAGCGGCTGCGCGGTCTCGACGCGGCGGGCGAGCGCGACTGCTCGCTCGAGTGGCTGCAGGCCTACGCGATCGCCGTCAACGAGGAGAACGCCGCGGGCGGCCGAGTCGTCACGGCGCCGACGAACGGTGCCGCGGGCATCATTCCCGCGGTGCTGCGGCACGCGCTCGACGTCATCCCGGTGCCCGATCGGGCGCGGGCGCGCGAGGAGTTCCTGCTCGTCGCCGCCGCCATCGGCAGCCTCATCAAGGCCAACGCGAGCATCTCGGGCGCCGAGGCCGGGTGCCAGGGCGAGGTCGGATCGGCCGCCTCGATGGCCGCCGCCGGCTTCGCCCACCTGCTCGGCGCGAGCAATGAGCAGATCGAGAACGCCGCCGAGATCGCCATGGAGCACTCCCTCGGTCTCACCTGCGACCCCGTCGCCGGGCTCGTGCAGCTGCCCTGCATCGAGCGCAACGCGATCGGCGCGGGCAAGGCCGTCGCCGCCGCGCGCCTGGCGATGCACGGCGATGGCACGCACCTCATCAGCTTCGACACCGTCGTCGAGACCATGCGGCAGACCGGCGACGACATGTCGCGCAAGTACAAGGAGACGAGCGAGGGCGGGCTCGCCGTCAACGTGGTGGAGTGCTGATGCCCGAGCTGACCCTCGCCGTCCGGCACCCGGTCGATGCCACGGTCGACCGGGTCATGGCCGTCGCCGCCGATCTCGAGCGCCTGCCCGAGTGGGCCCTCGGGCTGTCGAGCGACGCGGAGGTCGAGTGGGCGATCGATGTCGAGCGGGGCATCCTCGACCACGACGTCACGCTGCCTGACGGCACCGCCGTTCGCATCCGGCTGCGGGTCGAGCCGCGCGCCTCGGGATGCGAGCTGGTGTTCACCGTGCCCCGCCAGCCCGGCATGACCGATGAGCAGTGGCGCGCCGACGCGGAGGCCGTCGCCGCCGATCTGCGCCGGCTCGCCGCCCTCGCGGTGAGCGGCCCAGGGCCGGCGGGGGGCGGAATCGCCGACGGTGCACCCGACGACAACGTCGGGAGCGCGTCGGCACGCTGACAGAATGGACGCATGACCGACTCGCGCCTCGCCGTCGTCGTGCTCGCCGCCGGGCAGGGCACCCGCATGAAGTCGCAGACCCCGAAGGTGCTGCACCGGCTCGCAGGGGTACCGCTCATCGGGCACGTGCTCGCCACGGCGCGCGCCCTCGATCCGGCGCACGTCGTCGCCGTCGTGCGGCACGAGCGCGACGTGGTCGCCGAAGCGATCAGCGAGCTGGATGCGCACGCCATCATCGCCGATCAAGACGAGATCCCCGGCACGGGTCGGGCCGTCGAGGTGGCGCTCGGCGCGCTGCCCGCCGACTTCGACGGCGATGTGCTCGTGGTGTCGGGCGACGTGCCGCTGCTCGACGCCGACACGCTCGCCGGTCTGCTCGCCGAGCACCGCGCCCGCGCCGCCGCTGCGACGGTACTCAGCGCCGTGCTCGACGACGCCACCGGCTACGGCCGCATCGTGCGCGGCATAGACGGCGCGCTCGACCGCATCGTCGAGCAGAAGGACGCCTCCGACGACGAGCGGGCGATCACCGAGATCAACTCGGGCACCTACGTCTTCACGCACGGGCCATTGCGGCAGAAGCTCGCCCTCGTCTCGACCGACAATGCGGCGCAGGAGAAGTACCTGACCGACGTCATCGGCCTGCTGCGCGGCGACGGTCACCCGGTCGCGGCCCTGCCCGCCGGTCAGAGCTGGCTCGTCGCCGGCGTCAACGACCGCGTGCAGCTCGCCGACGCCGCCCTGCGCCTCAACGCGATGATCGTGCGCGGCTGGCAGCTCGCCGGTGTGACCATCAGCGACCCGGCGAGCGTCTGGATCGATCGCACCGTCACGCTGGAGGAGGATTCCGAGGTTCTGCCGGGCACGCAGCTGAAGGGCGCCACGACGATCGCCCGCGGGGCCGTCGTCGGCCCCGACACGACGCTCGTCGACACCGAGGTCGGGCAGGGTGCGCGCGTGAGCCGCACCGACGCGACGCTCGCGGTGATCGGGGCGGGAGCATCCGTCGGCCCCTTCGCCTACCTGCGCCCCGGCACCGTCATCGGTGAGAAGGGCAAGGTCGGCACCTTCGTCGAGACGAAGAACACCACGCTCGGTGCCGGCGCGAAGGTGCCGCACCTGTCGTATATCGGCGACACGACGGTCGGGGAGGGCACCAACATCGGCGCCGGCACGATCACCGCCAACTACGACGGCGTGAACAAGCACCGCACTCAGGTGGGGGCACACGCGCGCACCGGCTCGCACAACGTCTTCGTCGCCCCCGTTACGATTGGCGACGGAGCGTACACGGGAGCCGGAACGGTCGTCCGCAAAGACGTGCCGGCCGGCGCCCTGGCGGTGAACGTGGCCCCGCAGCGGAACATCGACCGCTGGGTGGCCGCTCACCGCCCGGGCACCGCGGCGGCCGAGGCGGCTGCGGCCGCATCCGAGCCGGCACCGGATGGCGGCGCCGCCGGCGCCGCTCGCGACCCGCAGTAACGCGACCAGCACACGATCGTCGCCCCGGCGGCAGAAGGCGGGAGCCACATGGCCAGCATCAAGATCACCGGCCAGAAGCGCCTCGTCATCGTGACGGGTCGTGCCCATCCCGCCCTCGCCGAGCAGATCGCGGCCGAGCTCGAGACCGAGATCGTCACCACCGACACGCGCACCTTCGCCAACGGCGAGATCTACGCGCGGTACGAGGAGAGCGTGCGCGGCTGCGATGCCTTCGTCATCCAGTCGCACGCGGCTCCGATCAACGAGTGGCTCATGGAGCAGCTCATCATGGTCGACGCCCTCAAGCGCGCCTCCGCCAAGCGCATCACCGTCGTCGCGCCCTTCTACCCCTACGCCCGGCAGGACAAGAAGGGCCGCGGCCGCGAGCCGATCTCGGCCCGCCTGGTCGCCGACCTCTACAAGGCGGCCGGCGCTGACCGCATCATGAGCGTCGACCTGCACGCCGCGCAGATCCAGGGCTTCTTCGACGGGCCTGTCGACCACCTCTTCGCGATGCCCGTGCTGCTCGAGCACTTCCGTGCCCAGCTCGACCCGACCACGCTCACGGTCGTGTCGCCCGACATGGGCCGCGTGCGGGTCGCCGACATCTGGAGCGACAAGCTCGGGGCCCCGCTCGCCATCATCCACAAACGCCGCGACCCGAAGGTGCACAACCAGGTCTCGGTGCACGAGATCGTCGGTGAGGTCGAGGGTCGGGTCTGCCTGCTCGTCGACGACATGATCGACACCGGCCGCACGATCGTGAAGGCCGCCGAGGCCCTGAAGAAGAACGGCGCCATCGGCGTCGTCGTCGCCGCCACCCATGCGGTGTTCAGCGACCCGGCTTTCGAGATCCTCCAGAGCGAAGCCGTCGACCAGGTCGTCGTCACCGACACCCTGCCGGTGCCGGACGACAAGCGGTGGGAGCGCCTCACCGTGCTGCCGATCGCGCCGCTCATCGCGCGGGCCATCCACGAGGTGTTCGACGACGGGTCGGTGACCAGCATGTTCGATGGCGCCGCGTAACTCCTAGCCCGCGACCAGCTCGCGGATCGCGGCCTCGAAGACCTCGTGGTGGGCATCCACGTCGGCGCGCGTCGTCATGGGCGCCATGAGGGCCATGTTGTGGAACGGCGTGAGCATGATGCCGCGGTTGGCGAGGTAGAGGTGCAGGAAGTCCTCGAGCTCCGCATCCGCCGCGGCCGCCGCCTCGGTGCCGTTGAGCGGATACGGCCGCGCGAAGCGGTACTCGGCGCGCGCACCCAGCTGGTTGATCGCCCACGGCAGGTCGTAGCGGTCGAAGAGCGCGTTCACGCCGTCGGTGAAGTACGTGGCGGTGTCGATCATGTGGGCGAAAGCCTCGTCGGTGAGCACATGCTCGAGCGTTGCGCGCATCGCCGCGACCGACAGCGGGTTGCCGGCGAGGGTGCCGCCGACGCCGCCCATGTCGACCAGGTCGAGGTCGGTGCGGGCGAGCGCCTTCTCGGCGAACTCGGCCGACAGGCCGTAGGCGCCGGTCGGGATGCCCCCGCCGATCGCCTTGCCGATGACCACGATGTCGGGCTCGAGGTCGTAGGCCTTCGTCATGCCGCCCGGTCCGGCCGAGAACGTGTGCGTCTCATCGATGATGAGCAGCGCGTCGTACTGCCGGGTGAGCGCGCGCACGCCGTCGAGGTACCCCGGCTCGGGCAGCACGATGCCGATGTTGGTGAGCGCCGGCTCGATGAGCACCGCCGCGACGTCGCCGTGCGCGAGGGCGCGCTCGAGGCCCGGCAGGTCGTTGTACTCGGCGGCGCGCGAGGTCTCGGTCACCGGCACGGGGGCGCCGACGTTGCCGGGGCGGGCCATGCTCTCGCCGTCGGGCCCGACCACGACGAGCGACTCGTCGACCGAGCCGTGGTAGCAGTACGAGTGGAAGACGATCTTCGACTTTCCGGTGAGGGCACGGACGAGGCGGATCGACCAACGGTTCGCATCCGTCGCCGTCAGCGAGAACGACCAGCGGTCCATGCCGAAGCGGCGCGACAGCTCGGCGCCGACCCACTCGGCGTCTTCCGTCGGCAGCATCGTGGTGAGGCCGCCGAGCTCGCCGATGCGGCGCTGCACGGCCTCGACGACGGCCGGGTGCGAATGCCCGGCCATCGAGCCGGTGTCGCCGAGGGCGAAGTCGATGTACTCGTGTCCGTCGATGTCCCACACGCGATTGCCCTGCGCGCGGTCGAGGTAGATCGGGAAGGCGCCCGACTTCTTGTTCATCCAGGTCATCGGCACGCGACCGAACAGGTGCTCGGCGCGCTCGTAGGCGGCCTTCGACTTCGGGCGGGCGGCGATGAAGGCCTGACTCTCACGCTCGGTGAGCTCGGCGAGTCGGGTGCGGTCGATGGTGATCATGGTGCGGTTCCTCACTGTTCGTCGACGATGCGGATGCGGGCCCCGGGTACGCCGGACGACCGCACAACGGCATCGGCCCCGCGCGGGTCGGAAATGCGACTGAGGTGACCGGAAGCGATGACGGCAACCACCGCTCCTCGACGGGTCACGCCGCCCGCGGGAGGAAACCCGGGGGCGCCGTTCGCATGCGCGGAACCCTTCCAGTGTGACACGGGCCCCGGGGGGTGGTGCAAGCAGGGGTGATGCAAGCAGCGGGCGCGGTCCGCTCAGCTCAGCTGCGTCTGCGGCACGAGCCGAGGCTCGCCCGGGATGACGCCGAGCAGGGCGATGAGCACGTCGCCGCCCGCCGTCTGCGCGTAGCACGTCCACCCGACGGCCTCGAGCGACAGCAGCTCGAACGACACCCGGCTGGGGGTGCGCTCGCTCGCCACGGCGTCGACGGCGAGTCGGCACGACTTCTCGGCAGTGGTGCGGGCGACGGCGACCGTGCTGAGCGTGGTGGGCACGAGCATCCCGATCAGAGCGACGAGGGCGACCCACCGGATGACGCGCTGCCGCCGCTCCCACGCGGTCGGCCGCTGGTCGCGCTCGTCTTCGGGCCACTCGCGCAGCTCGATCGGGTCGTCGTCGCTCATGTCATCTAGTGCGAATCGTCGGCGCGAATCTCGCTGCGGTCGCCGCTCCACAGGGTGTGGAACGTGCCCTCCTTGTCGACGCGCTTGTAGGTGTGCGCGCCGAAGAAGTCGCGCTGCCCCTGCACGAGCGCGGCCGGCAGCCGGTCGGCCCGGAGGCCGTCGTAGTACGACAGCGACGACGCGAACGCGGGGGTCGGGATGCCCGCGAGCGCCGCGCCGGCGACGACGCGCCGCCACGATGGCAGCGCGCCGGCCACGGCCTCGGCGAAGTACGGCGCAGTGACGAGGGCGACGAGGCCGGGGTCGGCGGCGTAGGCCTCGGTGATGCGGTTGAGGAAGCGCGCGCGGATGATGCAGCCCGCCCGCCAGATCTTGGCGATGTCGCCCTTCTTGATGTCCCAGCCGTACTGCTCGGCGCCGGCGACGATCGCGTCGAAGCCCTGGCTGTAGGCGATGATCTTCGAGGCGTAGAGCGCGCGGCGCACGTCTTCGACGAAGGCGCCGCGGTCGGCAACCTGCCACTCCTGGGTGCTGCCGGGCAGGCTCGCGGCGGCCGCGCGCTGCGCGGGCTTCGACGACAGCGAGCGGGCGAACACGGCCTCGGCGATGCCCGACACGGGCACTCCGAGGTCGAGGGCGGTCTGCACCGTCCACGCGCCGGTGCCCTTGGCGCCGGCCTGGTCGAGGATCACGTCGACGAGGGGCTTGCCCGTCGTCGCGTCCACCTGGCGTAGCACCTCGGCGGTGATCTCGATGAGGTAGCTCTCGAGCTCGCCGGTGTTCCACTCGGCGAACACCTCGGCGATCGCGGCGGGCTCGAGCCCGCCGACGCGGCGCAGCAGGTCGTAGGCCTCGGCGATGAGCTGCATGTCGACGTACTCGATGCCGTTGTGGATCATCTTGACGAAGTGCCCAGCGCCGTCGGTGCCCACGTGCGTGACGCACGGCTCGCCCTCGGCGACGGCGGCGATCGACTCGAGGATCGGCTTGAGGGTGACCCACGCCTCGGCCGAGCCGCCGGGCATGATCGAGGGCCCGTTGAGCGCGCCCTCCTCGCCGCCCGAGATTCCGGCGCCGACGAAGTTGATGCCCGTGGCGCGCACGGCGGCCTCGCGGCGGATCGTGTCGGTGAACAGCGCGTTGCCGCCGTCGACGATGATGTCGCCCGGCTCGAAGACCTTCACGAGCTCGTCGATGACGGCGTCGGTGCCGCGGCCGGCCTGCACCATGATGATCGCCGTGCGCGGCTTCTGCAGGGCCGCGGCGAACTCCGCGTAGTCCTTCGTGGCGATGAAACCTGCCTCGGGGTGCTCGGTCACGAGCGTCTCGGTCCTCTCCCACGAGCGGTTGAAGACGGCGACGGTGTTGCCCTCGCGGCTGGCGAGGTTGCGCGCGAGGTTCGAGCCCATGACGGCGAGCCCGACGACGCCGATGTTGGCAGAAGGCGTGGTGGTCATGACCTCCAGCCTAGAGCGCGGTGCGGCGCGGTTCGGCGCGCCGCCTGAGTACCCGCATCCGGCGAATTGAGCAACGGATGCTCAGGCCCCCGCCGCGGTGCCCGCGAAGGATGAGGACATCAGGTTCCACCCCATCCGCCACCACCCCGGCATCCATCCGAAAGGCATCACCATGAACATGTTCAAGAGCATGATCGACACGATCAACGCCGCCCCCGCCCTCATCGAGAGCGCCCACACGCTCGCCGCGCAGGCGCAGACCCAGGCCGCCATGAACCCCGCCGCGTTCGGCGCCGCGGGCATGCCCGGCGCTGGCTTCCCCGGCACCGTCGGCTCGCAGGCGGCCGTGAACATCGCCAACCAGCAAGCCCACGGCGCCCCGAGCGCCGAGGCCCTCGCGCCGATCGCCGGCGTCACCCTCGAGCAGTACGCGCAGGTCAGCAAGGGCATCGCGGCCTTCGGCTACGACACGACGAAGCTCGTCGACGTGGCCGCCGGTCTCGGCATCGCCCCGGCCGACTGGGCCGCCGCGCAGGAGGGCTGGGGCGCGCGCATCCAGGCCGACCGCGCCGTCGGGTCGCGCTTCAACGAGCTCTACACCGCCCTCTAGCCATGGGCGTGCTCACCAACCTCGCGAAGCTCACCACGATGGGCTTCGACAACCTCGCCACGATGAACGTCGGCGCGCAGCTCGCGCAGGCGCAGGCCACGATGGACGGCCTCATCGCGCAGAACCAGCTGCGCACCGAGGCGGCCGGCCCCGAGTTCGTGCCCGCGACGGCCACCGTGACGCAGCTCGCGAGCACGGGCGTCATGGTCAACGACGGCGTGCAGGTGGCGCTCGGGCTGCTCGTGCTGCTGCCGGCCGGTGTTCCCGTGCCCGTCACGACCACGACGGTCGTGCCGATCGCGCTGCTGCCGCAGGTGCAGCCGGGCGCGAGTGTCGCTGTGCGCGTCGACCCCGCGGCTCCCAGCCGCGTGCTGCTCGACCTGCGCTGAAAGCGACCCCTACGGTGGGCGGGTGAGTGATCACCCGCCCACCGCTGCCTCTGTCATCGGCAGCGTCGTCGTGTGCGGTGTCTCGGGGTCGGGCAAGTCGACGATCGCGGCCGAGGCAGCGGCCCTGGCCGGGGTCGGCTTCCTCGACGCCGACGACCTGCACCCGCCGGCCAACGTCGCCGCCATGGCCGCCGGCATCGCCCTCACCGACGCCGATCGCGAGCCGTGGCTCGCCGCCGTCGGCGCCGCGCTGCGCGACGCGGCGCCGTGCGTCATGGCCTGCAGCGCCCTGCGCGGCGCCTACCGCGAGCAGCTGCGGCGGGATGCTCCCGCCGCGCGCTTCGTGCTGCTCGACGTGCCCCGCCGCGAGCTCGAGCGCCGCATCCGCCGACGCTCCGACCACTTCATGCCGCCGAGCCTGCTCGAGTCGCAGCTCGCGACGCTCGAGCGCCCCGACCCGGCCGAGGGCATCGTCGTGCTCGACGGCACCCGGCCGGTGCCTGAGCTCGCCGCCGCCGTCGCCGCGCTGCTCGGCCCTCGGGTAGACTGAGCGACTGTACTTCGGCGAGGGAGCACGGCAGCGTGCTCCGTGATCGACGCGGTGGGCAAGGCATCAGGTCTTTCCTCACGCGCTCGCGCGTTCGAGTTGACACCCAGACCGGGCCACGAGGCCCCCGACATCCCAGGAGATCCGTCATGGACGAGAACAAGCTCAGCGCCGGCGTGCGCACGTCGTTCGGCAAGGGCGCGGCCCGCAAGCTGCGCGCCGCCGGTCACATCCCCGCCGTGATCTACGGGCACGGCGCCGAGCCGTTCCACGTCACCCTGCCCGGTCACGAGACCGCGCTGCTGCTGCGCAAGTCGAACGTGCTCGTCACCCTCGACATCGAGGGCCGCACCGAGCTCGTGCTCGTCAAGGACGTGCAGAAGGACCCGGTTCGTCAGATCATCGAGCACGTCGACCTCATCATCGTGCGCAAGGGGGAGAAGGTCACCGTCGATGTGCCGCTGCACCTCGAGGGCGAGTCGTTCTCGGGCACCATCGTCATGGTCGAGAGCACCACGGTGTCGGTCGAGACCGAGGCGACCCACATCCCCGAGTCGATCACCGTCTCGGTCGAGGGCCTCGAAGAGGGTGCCCAGATCCACGCCGGCGACCTCGCGCTGCCGAAGGGCACCACGCTCGTCACCGACGCTGAGACGCTGCTCGTGCACGTGACCGTGCCGCGCGGCGCCACGGCCGCAGAGACGGAGGCCGAGGAGGCCGCCGCCGGAGCGGGCGAGGCCGCCGCGGCTGAGCCGGAGGCCGCTCAGGCCGAGTAGTCCGCGCGGCGGTGAGCGGGCATCCGCCGCCGCCTCGCTCTGAACTGAACCGAGGGGGTCGCCCGTGGCTGGATTCTTCCGCCGCGATGCGGCCCCTTCGGCGTCGACGGACGCGCGCGGCGGCTCGGCCTGGCTCGTCGTCGGGCTCGGCAACCCCGGCCCGCAGTACGCGGGCAACCGGCACAACGTCGGCGCGATGGTCGCCGAGCTGCTGGCCGAGCGCATCGGCGCGCGCTTCGCGCGGCACCGCACCACCACGATGCTCGCCGAGGGGCGGCTGCGCCCCGGCGGGCCGAAGCTGATCGTGGCGCGGCCGCTGAGCTACATGAACACCTCCGGCGGGCCGGTCTCGAGTGCGGCCGCCTACTTCGGGGTGCCTCCCGAGCGCGTCATCATCGTGCACGACGACCTCGACCTGCCGTTCGAGACCATCAAGCTCAAGGCCGACGGCGGCCACGGCGGTCAGAACGGCGTGCGCGACATCATCAAGGCCCTCGGCACCCCCGAGTTCGTGCGCGTGCGCGTCGGCATCGGGCGGCCGCCCGGCCGGCAGGACGCCGCCGACTACGTGCTGCGCGACTTCGGCGGCACCGAGAAGAGCCGTCTGCCGTTCGTGCTCGACGACGCGGCCGATGCGGTCGAGCTCGTCATCGAGCAGGGCCTGCTGGCCGCGCAGCAGACGGTGCACGCGCCGCGCGCCTGAGCTCCGCCTCCCCGCGCCTGAGCCCCGCCTCCCCGCGCGCCCGCGCTCCGCATCGCCCCACGCCGGGTGCTGTTCTTCGCGCGCAGGGCGTGCTGAGCGCTCAGGATGAGCGGCGTACGCTTGTGCGACGTGAGTCTCGAGCGGTTGATCCCGGCGCTGTCGCGCGCCCGCACGCTGTCTGGCGCCCTCGAGAACGCGAGCCGCTCGGCTGATTTCTCGGTCGTCGAGGGGCTGCGGGTGCCGCTGCTGGCGGCGCTGCTGGATGCCCGCCCCGGCCCGCAGTGCCTGCTCGCGATCACAGCCACGGGGCGCGAGGCCGATGCGGTCATCGAGTCGCTCGCGTCGATCGCGCCGCGCGCGACCGTGCTCGACCTGCCGGCGTGGGAGACCCTTCCGCATGAGCGGTTGAGCCCGAGCGCCGAGACCGTCGGACGCCGCATCCGCACGCTGCGTGCCCTGCGGGCGTGGGCCGACGCGCCGGCGGCCGACGGCAGCGGCACAGCGAAGCCCGACCTCGTGGTCGTCGCCTCGGTGCGCGCGGCGCTGCAGCCGCTCGTTGCGGGGCTCACCGATGTTGAGCCGGTCGTTCTGCTCCGCGGCGGTCGCGGTTACGACCTCGTGCACGTGACGACCCGCTTGATCGAGCTGGCCTACACGCGTGTCGACATGGTGACGCGGCGCGGCGAGTTCGCGGTGCGCGGCGGCATTCTCGACGTCTTCCCGGCGGTGGCCGAGCACCCCGTGCGCGTCGAGTTCTTCGGTGACGAGGTCGAGCAGCTTCGGCCGTTCTCGGTCGCCGACCAGCGCTCGCTGCCGAGCGGCACGGACGAGGTCGAGCGGGTCGAGCTGCCGCCCACGCGCGAGCTGCTGCTGACGCCGAGCGTGCAGCAAAGAGCGCGCGAGATGCAGCACGAGTTTCCGAGCCTGTCGCAGCTGCTCGCGAAGATCGGCGAGGGCATCCCCGTCGAGGGCATGGAGAGCCTCGCGCCGGCCCTGGTCGAGCGGCTCGTCCCGCTGACGCACTACCTGCCGCAGAATGCCGCCGTCGCGGTGCTCAGCCCCGAGCGCGTCGCGAGCCGCGCGGTCAACCTGGCCGAGACGAACCGCGAGTTCCTGACCGCCGCCTGGCATGCCGCGACGGCGGGGGCCGAGGCCCCGATCGACCTCGATGCCGGCGACTTCGTCACGGTGACCGGGCTTCGCGAGGCGGCGGGCGACCGCGACTGGTTCACGATCAGCGCCTTCGACGCCGACGACCCTGACGTCGTGCGCATCGAGGCCACCGAGCCGCCCGGGTTCGCGGGCCGCAGCGAGGGCGCCGTCGATCACGTGGTCGAGCGGGTGCGGGCGGGCTGGACGATGATCGTCTGCGCCGCCGGTCACGGCCTGGTCGAGCGCGCCGCCGACGTGCTCGGCGAGCACGAGGTCGCTGCCCGCGTCGTCGACGAGCTGCCCGAGGCTCTCGAGCCGGGCCTCGCCTACCTCGTGCAGGCGCAGGTCGAGCACGGCTTCGAGGTGCCCGAGCTGCGGCTGGGGCTGCTGAGCGAGACCGAGTTCTACGGTCGCGCGGTCGGCTACGACTCGCGCCAGCCGAAGAAGCTCGCGAGCCGCCGCACGAACGTGGTCGACCCGCTGCAGCTGAAGGCGGGCGACTACGTCGTGCACGCCACGCACGGCATCGGCCGCTTTCTCGAGCTCGTGCAGCGCGAGGTCAGCACGGGCGGCCGCAACGCGGTGAAGAGCACGCGCGAATTCCTCGCCATCGAGTACGCGCCGAGCAAGCGCGGCTACCCGGGCGACAAGCTGTTCGTTCCCACCGATCAGCTCGACCAGCTCAGCCGCTACGTCGGCGGCGAGGCGCCGCAGCTCAGCAAGATGGGCGGCAGCGACTGGGCGGCCGCGAAGGGCCGCGCGCGCAAGGCCGTGCGCGATATCGCCGTCGAGCTCGTGAAGCTCTACTCGGCCCGCATGTCGAGCAAGGGCTTCGCGTTCCCGCCCGACACCCCCTGGCAGCGCGAGCTGGAGGAGGCGTTCCCGTACGTCGAGACGCCCGACCAGCTGACCACCATCGACGAGGTCAAGCGCGACATGGAGTCGCCGATCCCGATGGATCGCCTGCTCGCGGGCGACGTCGGCTACGGCAAGACGGAGGTCGCGGTGCGGGCGGCGTTCAAGGCCGTGCAGGGCGGCAAGCAGGTGGCGATGATCGTGCCGACCACCCTGCTCGTGAAGCAGCACATGGAGACCTTCGCCGAGCGCTTCGCGGGCTTTCCCGTGCACCTGCGGGCGCTCAGCCGATTCCAGAGCGACCGGGAGGCGAAGGAGACCATCGACGGCCTCGCGCGGGGCACGGTCGACGTGGTCATCGGCACGCACCGCATCCTGAGCCGGGGGGTGCAGTTCAAAGACCTGGGCCTCGTGATCATCGATGAGGAGCAGCGCTTCGGCGTCGAGCACAAAGACGCCCTCAAGAAGCTCAAGACCAATGTCGACGTGCTCGCGATGTCGGCGACGCCGATTCCGCGCACGCTCGAGATGGCCGTGACGGGCATCCGCGAGATGTCGACCCTCGCGACCCCGCCGGAGGACCGCCACCCGATCCTGACCTTCGTCGGCCCGTACAGCGACAAGCAGGTGGCGGCGGCGATCCACCGCGAGATGCTGCGCGAGGGGCAGGTGTTCTACGTGCACAACCGGGTCTCGAGCATCCAGCGCGTCGCGAGCCACCTGGCCGAGCTGGTTCCGGATGCCCGCATCGCGGTCGCCCACGGCCAGATGAGCGAGTCGCTGCTCGAGCAGGTCATGGTCGACTTCTGGGAGCGCAAGTTCGACGTGCTCGTCTCGACGACGATCATCGAGACGGGCCTCGACGTCGCCAACGCCAACACGCTCATCATCGACCGCGCCGACAAGTACGGGCTCAGCCAGCTGCACCAGCTGCGCGGGCGCGTCGGCCGGGGCCGCGAGCGCGCCTACGCCTACTTCCTCTACGACGAGACCAAGCCGCTCACCGAGACCGCGCACGACCGGCTGCAGACGATCGCCGCGAACACCGACCTCGGCGGCGGCATGCAGATCGCCCTCAAAGATCTCGAGATCCGCGGCGCGGGCAACCTTCTCGGCGCCGAGCAGGCGGGCCACATCGCGGGGGTCGGCTTCGACCTCTACCTGCGCATGATCGGCGAGGCGGTGAGCGTGTTCCGCGGCGACGCGGCCGACGAGCAGACCGAGCTGCGGCTCGAGCTGCCGGTCGACGCGCGCATCCCCGAGGACTACATCGCGAGCGAGCGGCTGCGCCTCGAGGCGTACCAGAAGCTGTCGACGGCGAGCGCGCCGGCCAGCGACGAGACGGCGCTGGATGCGGTGCTCGACGAGCTCGCCGACCGCTACGGCGACCCTCCCGCGCCCGTCATGACCCTGCTGGCGGTGTCGCGCCTACGACGCCAGGCGCAGCAGCTGGGGCTGAGCGACGTCGTCGTCATGGGCACGAGCCTGCGGCTCGTCGGGCCGATGCTGCCCGACTCACGGCAGCTGCGGCTGCAGCGCCTGTACCCGGGGTCGAAGTGGTTCGGGCAGCAGCGGGCCGCGACGGTGCCGCTGCCCGCAGGGGCCTCCGACGACGACCTGATCGTGTGGGTCGGGCGCGTGCTGACGGCGCTCTACGCGCCCGAGCCGGCACCAGCGTCGGCCGACGCCTCGGCTTCGCCCTCCGCCTGAGCCGGCGGCGTCCGCACGGCGAGCGGCCGGGGGAAGAGCACGGTTCCCGGCACCTCGTGCACGCTGTACACGGCCATGGGGATGACCACGAGCGTGCGCAGGTCGAACAGGGCGTGCACGAGCATGGCGAGCCCGATGCTGCCGCTGACCACGTAGAGGGCCGTGAAGAGCAGCCCGACAACGGTGGTGGCGACCACCCCGACCCAGCCCTGGTAGGCGTGCAGCGCGCCGAACAGCAGCGCCGCCAGCACGAACGCGCTGATCGGCTCGCCCGTCACGACCACGAGCAGCGCCGGCAGGGCGAGCCGGAAGAGCAGCTCCTCCACGACGCCCGCGTTGACCGAGAGCGCTGCGCCCCAGCCGAGCTCCGGGCGATTGCGGGGCAGCAGCGCGGCGATGTCGCCCACCATGACGATGCCGCCCTCGCGGCGGGCGCTGCGGGCGCCCAGCAAGGTGAGCAGGGCGACCCCGACGAGGGCGCCGAGCAGCAGGGCGGCGCCGAGGCCGCCGGCGAGAGCATCCCGCAGCCAGGCGATCGGCGGCAGCGCCTGCGTCGCCGCCAGCAGCGGCGCGATGAACGGATGCACGAGCACCAGCAGCACGACGCTCGACCCGCCGAACACCACGAGCGACTCGAGCAGCCAGCGCCGCATCATCGCCTGCCGCCGCGCCGTCGACCGGTAGCGGCGGAACCGGCGGTACTCGCGCTGATCCTTCCGTGCTGCACGCACGATCAGCAGCACCACCAGCCCGAGTGCCAGCAGCCCGGCCGCCACACGCGGCACCCAGCCGAGTTCCGGGAGCATCCGGCTATGGTCGCACGCATGACCACAGCAACCGCCGTCGGCCTGCGCAGCGAGCGCGGGCCGATCCTGCTCGCGATTATGGTCACGACGGGTCTCGTCGCGATCGACGCGACGATCCTCGCGACGGCGGTGCCGACCCTCGTGGCCGAGCTGGGATCGTTCGAGCTCTTCCCGTGGCTGTTCTCGGTCTACCTGCTGACGCAGGCCGTGACGACGCCGCTGTTCGCGAAGCTCGCCGATCGGGTGGGCCGCAAGCCGGTGATCCTGGTCGGCATCGCGGTGTTCCTGGTCGGCTCGATCCTCTGCGGCCTCGCCTGGAGCATGCCCGCCCTCATCGCCTTCCGGGCCGTGCAGGGCATCGGCGCGGGGGCGATCGGGCCGATGGCCATCACGATCGCGGGCGACATCTACACGCTCGAGGAGCGCGCGCGGGTGCAGGGCTACATCGCGAGCGTCTGGGCGGCCTCGGCCGTCATCGGCCCGACCCTCGGCGGCCTGTTCGCCGAATTGGATGCGTGGCGCTGGATCTTCTTCATCAACATCCCGCTCTGCCTCCTGGCCGCCTGGCTGCTCGCCCGATCGCTGAACGAGACCGTCGAGCGCAGCCCGCACCGCATCGACGTGGCGGGGGGCGCGCTGCTCGTGCTCTCGCTGGGGCTGCTGCTCGTGGGGGTGCTGCAGGGCGGGGTGAGCTGGGCGTGGGTGTCGTGGCCGAGCGCGGTCGCGTTCGGCCTCGGTGGTGCTCTGCTCGTGGCCTTCGTGCTCGTCGAGCGGCGCGCGGCCGAGCCGATCCTGCCGGGCTGGGTGCTGTCGCGGCGCCTGCTGCTCACGACCACCCTGATCTCGATCGGCGTCGGGGCGATCCTCATCGGTCTCGCCTCCTACCTGCCGGTGACGCTCGAAGCCGCTCTGGGGGTCTCGCCGCTCATCGCCGGCCTCGCGCTGGCCGCGCTCACCATCGGCTGGCCGATCTCGGCCTCGCTCTCGGGCCGGCTGTACCTGACGATCGGGTTCCGCTCGACGGTGCTGATCGGCATGGTGCTCGTGCTTGCCGGTACCGCGCTGCTCGCCGCGACCGCCGCGAGCCCGTCGATCGCGTTCGCCGCGATCGCGTGCTTCCTCACCGGTCTGGGGCTCGGACTCGTCGCGACGCCCACGCTGATCGCGGCGCAGACCAGCGTCGAGTGGAACGAGCGCGGCGTCGTCACGGGCACCAACCTGTTCGCGCGCGCCGTCGGACAAGCCGTCGGCGTCGCCGTGTTCGGAGCCGTGGCCAACGGCCTCTACCGCGCGGCGGGCGGCACCGGTGCTCTGGGGGAGGGGGCCTCGGGCGCAGTGGACCCGGTGGCGATCATCCCGGCGTCGCAGGCGGTATTCATCGGCGCGCTCGTGTGCGCCATCGCGACCGCGGTGATCGCGACCACGATGCCGCGCGACCGCCCGGCCGCGACAATGGGCTCATGACCGACCCCGCGCTGCCGCCGGCCCAGCCGCACCCCCAGCTCGATCAGCTGATCGCCGTGCTCGCGCACCTGCGCGCCCCCGGGGGCTGCGCCTGGGATGCAGAGCAGACGCACGAGAGCCTGACGAGGTACCTCGTCGAGGAGACGCACGAGCTCATCGACGCGATCGAGCACGGCACGCCCGACGACGTGCTCGAGGAGCTCGGCGACGTGCTCTACCAGGTGCTCTTCCACGCCGATATCGCCGCCGCGCGCGGCGCCGACGGCTTCACGATCGACGACGTCGCGGCGCGCTCGACCGCGAAGATGGTCGGCCGGCACCCGCACGTGTTCGGCGACGTCGTGGCCGACACGGCCGAGGCCGTCGCGGCGAACTGGGACACCTGGAAGCGGCAGGAGAAGCCGGCGCGCACCTCCGTGCTCGACGGGGTGCCCCGCGGGCTGCCCGCGCTGCAGCGGGCCGAGAAGCTGCTCGGCCGCGCCGACGACGTCGGCGTCGCGCCGGTGATGCCGGCGGTCGACGTGCCCGACGACGAGCACGCCCTCGGGCAGCAGCTGCTGGCGCTCGTCGCCGCGGCCCGCGCGCGCGGCATCGAGCCCGAGCGCGCTCTGCGGTCGGCGATCGCCGGCCTCGAGGCGGAGATCCGCCACGCCGAGCAGAACGGTGAGTCTGCGTCGCCCGGCGCCGACCTGCTTGACTGACCCTCATGAACTCCGCCGCGGCCCTCGTGCCCGCCATCGAGGTCGAGGGGGTCGCCCGATCGTTCGGCGACGTGCACGCCGTGCGCGACGCGAGCTTCACGGTGCAGCCCGGCTCGGTCACCGCCCTCATCGGTCCGAACGGCTCGGGCAAGACGACCCTGCTGCTGATGCTCGCGACCCTGCTGCGGCCCGACGCCGGCACCATCCGCATCGCGGGGCATGACCCGGTCGCCGATCCGCGGGCCGTGCGGCAGGCGATGGGGTGGATGCCCGACGTGCTGGGCTCGTGGGGCAGCGTGTCGGTGCGCCGCACGCTCGAGATCACCGGTCGGCTGTATGAGCTGGGCACGGAGGCCGCGCGCTCCCGCGCCCAGCAGCTCATCGAGCTGGTCGGCCTCGACGCGCTCGCCGACCAGCCCACACGCGTGCTCAGCCGCGGGCAGAAGCAGCGTCTCAGCTTGGCGCGCGCGCTCGTGCACGAGCCGCGCGTGCTGCTGCTCGATGAGCCCGCCTCGGGGCTCGACCCCGCCGCGCGGGTCGATCTGCGGGTGCTCGTGCGCCGCCTGGCGGGCGAGGGCGTCGCCGTGCTCGTCTCGAGCCACGTGCTCGCCGAGCTCGATGAGATGGCCGACGCCGCCGTCTACCTCGACCGCGGCGCCACCGCGTCGGCCGAGCGTGTCGAGCAGAGCCGCGCGCAGGTGCGCGACTGGAGGGTGCGGGCCCTTGATCCCGCGGCCCTGATGACCGCCCTCACCGAGCTCGGTGTCACGGCGGGGGCCACCGACCACCTCGGCACCCTCGTGCCGGTGGCCGGCGAGCAGGAGGCTGCGGCGCTGCTCGCGCGACTGGTGGGCGCGGGGGTCGGCATCGTCGACTTCGGGCCGGCGGTCGGTGACCTCGAGCACACCTTCCTCGACCTCGCCCGCGGCTCGGACGCGGCCGCCGGAGCGGCCGACCCGGCCCCGGCATCGACCGAGGGGAGCGAGCGATGAACCGCTACGTCGACACGCTCGGCACCATCGTGCGGCTCGAGCTGCAGCAGCGCATCCGCTCGACCGCGTGGGTCGTGCTCGTGAGTGTCGTGTTCGTGCTGGTGGGGGTGGTCACGGCCCTGCTCTGGGCATCGCTGGCCGCCTTCGGAACGGCCGCACGCGACAGCGCGGGCGTCTACTCGACCATCATCTTCTTCGTGCTCCTGGTCGGCACCCTCGTGACCCCGGCGATCAGTGGGGCCGCCATCAACGGCGATCGGGAGGCGGGCACGCTCGCCACCACGCAGGTCACCCTCGCGAGCGCGAACCAGATCGTGCTCGGCAAGTTCCTCGCGGCATGGACGGTCGCGCTGACCTTCCTGGTGGCGTCGCTACCGGCACTGCTCTTCACCCTCATCGCCGGGGGAGTGCGCGGCGACACGCTCGCCGCATCGCTCGGGGTGCTCGTGCTCGAGCTCGGGGTGGTGGCCGCCGTGGGCGTCGGGCTCTCAGGCCTGATCTCCCGCCCGCTGTTCTCGGTGGTGACCACCTACCTGGTGGTGGCGGCGCTCAGCATCGGCACGCTCATCGCTTTCACCCTCGGGGGTCTGGCTGTGCAGACCCAGACCACGCAGACCACCATCGGCATCGATTACTCGGTGGGTGGCGAGTTCGACCCGAACACGGGTTTGCCGGAGGAGATCGTCTGCCTCGAGCCCATGAGCTACACCTACACGACCCCGCGGTTCGATCGCGTCTGGGGCATCCTCGCCGCCAACCCGTACATCGTGCTGGCGGATGCTGCGCCGACGACCTTCGATCGCAACGGCTACCCGCAGGATCTCTTCGGGCAGATCGCCCTCGGTGTGCGCACCGCCCAGCTGCCGGTCGAGAGCGAGAGCGTGATCGACGAGTGCGCGGCCGCGAAGGCGGGAGATCCGATGCTCGGCTACGGCTTCGAGACGCCCGAGCAGGTCTTCGAGCGCACCGTGCCGAGCTGGTTCGTGGGGCTCGTCATCCACCTCGTGCTGGCCGCAGCCGCGCTCGCCGGCGCCATCGCGCGCACTCGCACACCGGCCGGCTCGCTGCCCACCGGCAGTCGCATCGCCTAGCGGCAGTCGCCTCGCCTCGCGGCTCTCCGCCGCGGGAAGAGAAGCGGGCGCCCTCCGACAACCCGAATGTCGGAAGGCGCCCTGCGCCGCGCGTCACTCGTGGAGGACGCGTGCGACGCACGGGTCGCGCATCCCCCGATGCGCAACCCCGTCGATGCCCGGCGGCCATGCCGGGGCAGAGGGAGCGGGGCGTCAGCTGCCTCCGCTCGACCTCTCGGTTAGATATTACATAACGGTTGTTCTCATAGCAACCATTTGTTATGTTAATTTCATGGCCCGCCGCACCGACCCCGACCGCAAGCCCGAGCTGCTCGCGGCGATCGTCGCGCACCTGCACGGGCATCCGCTCTCGGGCGTCACCTTCCGCAGCCTCGCCGACGCCCTCGGGGTGAGCCCGTTCACCCTCGTCTACCACTTCGGCACGCGCGATCAGCTGATCGCCGAGATCATCCGAGCGGTGACGGCGCGGCAAGACGGGGTCATCGCGGCCGAGCTCGCCGTCGAGCCGTCGCTCGAGGCGCATCTGGCGGCGATCCGCGCCTCCTGGCAGGGGTTCCTGCAGCCCGACACCCGCGCCCTGCTGCGTCTCGAGTTCGAGGCCGCCCTCATGGAGGTCACCGACCCGGCGCTGCGCGCCGGCGGTCGCGACGTGCACGCCCGCTGGGTCGAGTGGGGCGCCGAGGCGCTCGAGCGCCTCGGGGTCGCGCCCGACCAGGCGCGCATCGAGTCGCGCATCCTCGTCGATCAGCTCTACGGCTTCCAGCTCGACCTCGTGGTGACGCGCGATGACGCGGGTGCGACCGCGGCCTTCGAGCGCGCGCTCGCCGCCTACGGCGAGCGCGTCGCGGCGCTGCTCGCCGCGCCCGCCGCCTGAGCGCACCGTGACAGAATCGAGGGCATGGCCGCCCCCGTGACACCCCCGCGCGGCATGCGCGACATCCTGCCGGCCGAGAAGGCTCGGCGCGAGCGGGTGCTGGCCCGCATCCGCTCGGTCTACGCGGCGCACGGGTTCGACGAGATCGAGACCCCGGTGGTCGAGGACACCGCCCGGCTGTTCTCCGGCCTCGGCGGCGACAACGAGAAGCTCGCCTACGCGGTCATGAAGCGCGGACTCACGACGGATGACCTCCGGGCCGCCGCGACACCGCTCGAGCTCGCCGACCTCGGGCTGCGGTTCGACCTCACCGTGCCGCTCGCGCGCTTCTACGCCAGCAACCGCGCCGCGCTGCCGAGCGTCTTCCGCGCGATCCAGATCGCCCCGGTCTGGCGGGCCGAGCGGCCGCAGAAGGGGCGCTACCGGCAGTTCGTGCAGTGCGACATCGACATCATCGGCGAGCCCGGCGTGCTCGCCGAGGCCGAGCTCATCACCGCGACGGCGGCGGCGCTCGACGCCCTTGGCATTCCCGGCTGCAGCATCCGTCTCAACGATCGCCGGCTCCTGACCGCCTGGCTCACCGCCGCGGCGGTGCCCGAGGCCCTGCAGCCGAAGGCGCTCATCACCCTCGACAAGCTCGACAAGATCGGCCTCGATGCGGTCGTCGCCGAGCTCACCGAGCTGGGCGTGGCCGATGCGGCCGCGATGATGGGCTGGATCGACCTCGACGCCCATGCGGAGTCCTCGTGGAGCATGCTCGAGCGGGTGCCGGGCGACACAGCCGCCGCGGTCGCCGACCTGCGCGCGCTGCGCCAGGCTCTGCCGGGCATGCCGCTGCGCTTCGACCCGCTGCTCGTGCGCGGCATGGGCTACTACACCGGCCCCATCTTCGAGGTCGCGCACCCCGAGCTCGGCTACTCCCTGGGCGGCGGCGGACGCTACGACGGCATGATCGGCCGGTTCCTCGGTGCCGACGTGCCCGCCACCGGGTTCTCGCTCGGCTTCGAGCGGCTCATCGACCTCGTCGAGCTCGACGACGACGACCGCGCCGACACGGTGGCGCTCGTGCACGACCCCGCTCTCGATCTCGGCACGCTCATGGCGCTCAAATCGGCGCTCATCGCCGAGGGCTCCCGGGTTCGGCTGCTGAAGCGGCCGAAGAACCTCAAGGCGGCCCTCGACCAGCTGGCCGGCGAGGGATGCACCCGGTTCGCGCTCGTGGGTGCGGATGCTCCCGCCGAGGTCGCCGCCCTCGACTGGCGTAGGCTCGACAGCGCTTCCTGACCACCCCGACCACCCCCGTGGTGCCCGATCCGGAGCACCGACCACCACGTCTGTAAGGAGACCCCCATGGCTGCAATCGAGGCCGTAGGCGCCCGCGAGATTCTCGACTCGCGCGGCAACCCGACCGTCGAGGTGGAGGTGCTGCTCGACGACGGCACCGTCTCGCGCGCGGCGGTTCCCTCGGGAGCCTCGACCGGCGCGTTCGAGGCGTACGAGCTGCGCGATGGCGATGCCGCGCGCTACCTCGGCAAGGGCGTGCAGCAGGCCGTCGACGCTGTGCTCGACGTGCTCGGCCCGGCCATCGAGGAGATGGACGCCAGCGACCAGCGCCTCATCGACGCCGAGCTGATCGCGGCCGACGGCACCGACAACAAGTCGAAGCTCGGGGCGAACGCCATCCTCGGCGTCTCGCTCGCCGTGGCGAAGGCTGCCGCCGACTCGGCCGACCTGCCGCTCTTCCGCTACCTCGGCGGCCCCAACGCGCACGTGCTGCCGGTGCCGATGATGAACGTCATCAACGGCGGCGCCCACGCCGACACGGGCGTCGACGTGCAGGAGTTCATGATCCTGCCGATCGGTGCCGAGACCTACAGCGAGGGTCTGCGCTGGGGGGTCGAGACCTACCACGCGCTCAAGGGCGAGCTGAAGAAGGGCGGCTTCGCCACCGGGCTCGGCGACGAGGGCGGCTTCGCTCCCGACCTCGCGGGCACCAAGGCGGCGCTCGACTTCCTGATGGCCGCGATCGAGAAGGCGGGCTTCACCCCCGGCACCGACATCGCTCTCGGTCTCGACGTCGCCGCCACCGAGTTCTTCGAGAAGGGCGTCTACCGCTTCGAGGGTGCCGAGCACAGCGCGGCCTCGATGGCAGCGTTCTACGCCGACATCGTCGGCGCGTACCCGCTCGTGACGATCGAGGACCCGCTCTCGGAGGACGACTGGGAGGGCTGGGCCGCGCTGACCGCCGACCTCGGTGCGAAGGTGCAGCTCGTCGGCGACGACCTGTTCGTCACCAACCCCACCCGGCTCGGCGATGGCATCGCCCGCCGCACCGCGAACTCGCTGCTCGTCAAGGTCAACCAGATCGGCACGCTCACCGAGACCCTCGACGCGGTGTCGCTCGCGCAGCGCAGCGGCTACACGGCGATCCTCTCGCACCGCTCGGGCGAGACCGAGGACACCACGATCGCCGACCTCGCCGTCGCCACCAACTGCGGCCAGATCAAGACCGGCGCCCCCGCTCGCAGCGAGCGCGTCGCGAAGTACAACCAGCTTCTGCGCATCGAGGAGGAGCTCGGCGACGCGGCGGTCTACGCCGCTCGCGGAGCGTTCCCGCGCTTCACCGCCTAGGCCTGCCGGGCCCCGGGAGAGCATCCCGAACCGCACCGCGCCCGCCGCCCCTCCCCGGGTCGGCGGGCGCGGCGCTTAAGCTGGGGGCATGGCCCGAGCACCGCGTTCGCCGGCGTCGCGCACCGCGCCCGTCGTGCTTCCTGACGGCGCTCCGGCGACGACTCCGTGGTTCCGCTCGCTGCAGCTCTCGGGCTTCACCGTCACGGTGCTGCTGCTGATCGTCGGGGCTCTCGTCGTGCTCGCCCCCTCCCTCCGGGTCCTCGTCGAGCAGCAGAACGAGATCGCCGAGCTCGAGAGGCAGGTCGCCGAGCAGCAGGCGGTCGTCGATGGGCTGCAGCGCGACATCGACCGCTGGCAGGATCCGGCCTACATCGAGGCCCAGGCCCGCGACCGCCTGCTCTACGTGTACCCGGGCGACATCACCTACCTCGTGGTCGACGACGGGCTCACGCTCGAGGGCGACGACGGCACGCCGGTGAGCGACGAGATCCAGACCACGCGCGTCGACTGGACCCGGGCCCTGCTCTCGTCGATCGTCACCGCAGGGCTCACCGACCTGCCCGCAGACCAGCTGCAGTCGCCCGCTTTCGGGGGAGTCGAGTGAGCCGCCCGCCGTTCCCGCTGTTCACTGAGCGCGATGTCGAGCTCGTCAGCGCTCAGCTCGGGCGGCCCGCGCGCGATGTCATCGGCATCGCCGCCCGCTGCGCGTGCGGGGCGCCGACCGTCGTCGCCACCCGCCCCCGCCTCGCCAACGGCACACCCTTCCCGACGCTGTACTACCTGACCCACCCGGCAGCGACCGTCGCGGTCTCGCAGCTCGAAGCCAACGGCCGCATGGCCGCTCTCGCCGCCGAGCTCGCCGCCGACGACAGCGTCGCCGCCCAGTACCGGGCGGCCCACGAGCAGTACCTCGCCGATCGCGAGAGCGTGCTCGTCGTCGATGAGATCGCCGGCTACAGCGCCGGTGGCATGCCCACGCGGGTAAAGTGCCTGCACGCTCTCGTCGGCCACAGCCTCGCGGTCGGGCCGGGCGTGAATCCGATCGGCGATCGTGCCCTGGCCGAGTGCGGCTGGAGCCCCGAGGTCTGCGCGTGCGCGCCCGAGCAGCGCGGCGCCTGAGCGCGCACCCTCGTCGGAGGGCGCGCGGCCTGCTGCGCGCATCCCTTGCTCTGGCCCTGCTCGGGGGCACCGCGCTCGCACCTGCCGTCGCTCCGCCCCTCGCCGAGCCCGCCCTCGCCGATGCGGTGCGCGATCGCCAGTACTGGCTCGATGACTACGGCATCCGCGCGGCGTGGCAGGTCACGCGCGGCGAGGGCGTCGTCATCGCCATCCTCGACTCCGGCGTGGATGCGGCGCACCCCGACCTCGCCGGCACCGTGATCGGCGGCACCGATGTGTCGGGTCGCGGCAACCAGACCGGCACGCTGCCGCTCGGCCCGAGCGGCCGCACCCACGGCACCATGGTGGCCTCGCTGGCGGCCGGGCGCGGCAGCGGCCCGACCTCCGGGGTCATCGGATCAGCCCCGGCCGCATCCATCCTCAGCATCTCGCTCGCGTTCGGGCCGGGGGAGCGCAGCGGCGACGACCAGGTGGCCGAAGGCGTGCGGTGGGCGGTCGACAACGGCGCCGACGTGATCTCGCTGTCGCTCACGCGCAACCGCATCGACTGGCCCGAGTCATGGGATGACGCCTTCCTGCACGCCGAGCGCAACGACGTGGTCGTCGTCGCGGCCGCGGGCAACCGCGGCGCCGGCACCGAGCAGGTCTCGGCGCCCGCCACGATCCCCGGCGTGCTCACGGTCGGCGGTGTCGACCGGTTCGGTCGGGCCAGTGGCGACGCCTCCTCGCAGGGCATCACGATCGGCGTGATGGCGCCGAGCGAGGCCCTCGTGGGGGCGATCCCCGGCGGCGGCCACGCATCGTGGCAGGGCACGAGCGGCGCGACCCCCATCGTCGCCGGCATCGTCGCGCTCGTGCGCGCCGCCCACCCCGAGCTCGACGCCGCCGACGTCGTCAACCGCGTCATCAGCACCGCTCGTCCGGTGACCTCGACGGTGCCCGACCCGCTGTACGGCTACGGCCTCGTCGATGCCGCCGCGGCTGTCAGCGCCGCCGTCGACCCCGTCTCCGAGAACCCGCTCGGCTCTCTCGCCGAGTGGATCGAGCTCAACCGGCGCGCCGAGACCGAACCGCTCGTCGCGACGCTGCCGACGCTGCGGGCGGCGGTCGGACGATCCGTCGCCGACCCGGTGATCGGGATGCCCGCCGTGGGCTCGGCGCCACCCGAGCCGATCATCCCGATCGCGCTCGTCGTGACCGGCCTCGGCACGGCGCTCGCCGCCCTCGCGGCGGCCGGGGTGCTGCGGTTCGTGACGCGCGCGCGTACCGAGTAGATTAGGGCGGTCCCCTCTACCACCTAGGAGAGCTTTTCCCGTGCCCAGAATCCTCATCGTCGGTGGCGGCTACGCCGGTTTCTACACCGCTCTGAAGCTCGAGAAGCACCTGCGCCGGGGCGAGGCCGAGGTCGTCATGGTCGACCCGCTGCCCTACATGACCTACCAGCCCTTCCTGCCCGAGGTGGCCGCCGGCTCGATCGAGCCGCGCCACGCGGTGGTGTCGCACCGCCGCCACCTCAAGCGCACCACCGTCATCACCGCGCGCGTCACGGGCATCGACCACGCCGCCAAGACGGCCACCATCACGCCCGAGGTCGGCGAGCCCTACGAGCTCGACTACGACCACGTCGTTGTGACGGCCGGCTCGGTGTCGCGCACCTTCCCGATTCCCGGCGTCGCCGACGAAGCGATCGGCATGAAGTCGATCGAGGAGGCCGTCGCCGTGCGCGACCGCCTGATCGACAACTTCCACCGCGCCGCGCTGCTGCCGCCGGGGCCCGAGCGCGATCGGCTGCTCACGGTCGTCGTCGTCGGCGGAGGATTCGCCGGCATCGAGACCTTCGCCGAGCTGCGCAGCCTCGCCAGCTCGCTGCTCGCGCAGTACCCGGGGCTCACCATCGACGACACGCAGTTCCACCTCATCGAGGCGATGGGCCGCATCATGCCCGAGGTCTCGCTGAAGACCAGCCACTGGGTGCTCAAGAACCTCGCCCAGCGGGCCGCAACCGTGCACCTCGACACGCAGCTCACGAGCGCCGTCGACGGCCGCATCGAGCTCTCGACCGGCGAGACCTTCGAGAGCGACCTCATCATCTGGACAGCGGGCGTCATGGCCAACCCGGTCGTGCGCAACACCGACCTCCCGGTGGAGGAGCGCGGCCGGCTGCGCGCGCAGGCCGAGCTGCGGGTCGTCGACGAGACCGGCGCGGTCGTCGAGGGGGCGTGGGCCGCGGGCGACGTCGCCGCGGTGCCCGACCTCACCGGTGGCGGTGTCGGCGGCTTCTGCGTTCCGAACGCGCAGCACGCCGTGCGTCAGGGCAAGCGCCTGGCGAAGAACCTCGCCGCCGCGGTGCGCGGGGAGGAGCCGACCCCGTACATCCACAAGAACCTCGGCGCTGTCGCCGGCCTCGGCTTGTGGGTGGGCGTCTACCAGTGGCGCAACCTGGCCATCAAGGGCTGGATCGCCTGGATCATGCACCGGGGCTATCACGGCCTCGCCGTGCCGATGTGGGAGCGCAAGCTGCGCGTCTTCAGCGGCTGGATCGGCCACTTCTTCCTCGGCCGCGACATGGTCAGCCTCGCCGCCCGCGAGACGCCGAAGGCCTACTTCCAGGAGTTCGCCTCGCGCCCCAAGGCCTAGCGAGAACTCTCCGAGACCCCCGGTCGCCCTCGTGGCCCGGGGGTCTCGTCCGTCTGGCCGCCGTAGGCTGGCGGCACGCCCCGGTAGCCCAATGGCAGAGGCAGGCGACTTAAAATCGCTCAAGTGTGGGTTCGACCCCCACCCGGGGTACTCGTCCGCGCGCGACGCTGATGCGCGTCGCGGGGTTCGACCCCCACCCGGGGTACTCGTCCGCGCGCGACGCTGATGCGCGTCGCGGGGTTCGACCCCCACCCGGGGTACTCGTCCGCGCGCGACGCTGATGCGCGTCGCGGGGTTCGACCCCCACCCGGGGTACTAGCGGCGAGGTGCGGCGATCGAGGCCCGCTCGACGATCGGCATCGGGATGAGCGTCTCGCCGCTGCGCTGCGGGTCGAGTACCGCATCCACCGCCGCTCGCCCCATGGCTTCGTGCGGCAGGGCGATCGTGGTGAGCCCGGGGCGCATGTAGCTGGCGAGCTCGTCGTTGTCGAACGAGACGATCGAGACATCGTCGGGCACGCTTAGCCCCGCCTCGGTGAGCGCCTGCTGGGCGCCGAACGCCAGCCGGTCGTTGAGGGCGAGGATCGCCCGCAGGGTCTTGCCGTGCCGCTTCAGCAGCCGGGTCATCGCGGTGTACCCGTTCTCGGGCTCCCAGAGCCAGATCGACTCCTCCGCCATGAACTGCAGGCGGTGGTCGGCCATCGCGTCGCGGATGCCCGCGAATCGCCGGTCGACCGTCATCGATCGGAACTTGCCGCGCTCCTTCTCGGCGTTGTGGCCGAGCAGCAGGATGCCCTCCCGATGGCCCGCGGCGGCGAGCAGGTCGACGGCCGCGCGCCCGCCCGCGTACTCGTCGGGGAGGATCGAGACCGGGTGCTGCTCGTTCGTCGCGTTGAGGAGCACGACCCGCGTGCCGTCGGGGACCGGTGGAACATAGAGCTCGCGCGAGCGCATCGTGGCGAAGATGACGCCGTCGACCTGTCGGTCGAGCGCCGCCTCGACGGCCTCGGCCTCCCGGCGCGGCTCGCCTGCCGTCTCGAGCACGATGAGCACATGGCCGGCGGCGTGGGCGCGGTCGAGGGCGCCCTTGATGAGGCCGCTCGCGAAGCGGGTGGTCGCGACGACGTCGGAGATGAAGCCGATGGTGTCGGTGCGGTCGGTGCGCAGGCCGCGCGCCGCGACGTTGGGGCGGTAGCCGAGCTCGGCGGCGGCTCTGATGACGCGGTCGTGCGCATCTTGCGACAGGCGGGTGTCGGAGCGCCCGTTGAGGATCATCGAGGCCGCGGTGGGGGAGAGGCCCGCGCGACGGGCGACGTCGGCGAGCGTCACGCGCTTCCCCGCCATGTGGTGCCTCCTCGACCGTCGCTCGAGTCTATGCGGGCATCCGCGCCGCGCACGCCCATCCTGCACGCCGGTGTGCGGTCTGACTTGACACAACGGTCGCGAATGCTGCTAAATGGATTTAGCACCGACCCCCAGTGGTCGATGCCGATCAGCAGCGCTGTTCATGGCACGCTGTCGATCAGCCACCAGGAGATCCAGACAAAGGAGTCACAGCATGCGTCTTACCCCGTCACGGCGCTCGCACGCGGTGGTCGGTGCGGCCGTCGCGTTCGCGATGCTCGGCCTCGCCGGTTGCGCCCCCGGAGCCGCCGCCCCCACCGAGACCGAGGGCACCGAGGTGAGCACCGAGCTCACCGATGAGGAGGTCGTGCTCACGATCGCCGACGAGACCGGCTTCCCGGTCACCGACGCGCTCACCGAGGAGTTCACGCGCCAGTACCCGAACGTCACGTTCGAGATCACGCGCGACACCTTCCAGAACCTCACCGCCAACGCCCCGCGTCTGCTCGCGGGCGCCAACCCGCCCGACCTGATCCGCCTCCCCACGATCGGCGACACGGTCAAGGACGGCCTGCTGGCCAACCTCGACCCGTACTTCGAGGCCTACGGCTGGGACTCCTGGCCCGCCTCGCAGCTCTCGCCGCTGCGGATGACCGAGGAGGGCGTGCGCGGATCGGGCTCGCTGTACCAGCTCGGGCTCGGCTACAGCGTGACCGGTGTCTACATGAACCTCAACCACGCCGCGACGCTCGGTATCACCGAGCCGCCGACGACCATCGCCGAGATGGAGGAGATGATGGACGCCGCCAAGGCTGCCGGAATCCTCCCGATCATGGCCGGTGACAGCGACGGTGTGGTCAACTTCGTCATCCAGGCGCTCATGAACCAGTACGCCGACCAGGACGAGTTCCTCAGCTGGATGTTCAACGAGCCCGGCGCCACCTACAACACCGCCGGCAACGTCCAGGGTGCCGAGAAGGTGCGCGAGTGGGCCGACAAGGGCTACTTCCCGAGCGACATCAACGCGATCGACTACTTCACCTTCGTGACGCGCTTCTCGGAGGGCGAGGGACTCTTCACCTTCAACGGCAACTGGGCCGCGGCCGGCTACCAGGAGGCGCTCGGCGACGATGTCACCTTCTTCCTCGCGCCGCCGGTCAACGAGGGCGACCGCTTCATCGCCATGGGTGCCGCGAACTCGTTCTCGGTGGCCGCGGGCAGCGACAACCTCAACGAGATCGTGTTCTTCCTCAACTGGATCCACACCAACCCGGAGGCGCGTCAGATCATCGTCGACATCACGGGCGCTTCGCCCGGTGGTGACCCGACGCTGCCGCTGCCGGAGGTCGCGCCCGGCTCGCTCATCGAGAAGGCGCTCGAGATGTCGGCCCAGATCGGTGCCGACAACGGCCAGGTCGACTTCATGGCGAACACCACGGCGGGCATCTACGCCGGTTCGATCATCCCGGAGTCGCAGCTGCTGGTGACCAGCCAGATCACCGGTCGCGAGTTCGTGGAGCGCGTCCAGGCGTTCTACGAGCAGGAGATCGGCGGCTGATCATGAGAGCGCTCGACGTCGTGCGGCGGTCACTGACCGTCTCGGGCCTGGAGGAGGTCGTCGCGTGACCGTCACGTCGACGTCGAGCGCTCCCCGTCGGGTCGCTGCGCGTGCAGCGGCCCGACGGGCCGACCTTACCGGCTGGCTGCTGCTCGTGCCGGCGCTGGCCGCCTACGGCATGTTCGTGATCTACCCGTTGGCCACCGGCATCCAGTTCTCGTTCTACGACTGGAACGGCATCGGAGTCGCCACATGGGTCGGGCTCGAGAACTACCTCACGGTTCTCACCAATCCCGACCTGCTGGGGGCGATCCGCAACTCGTTCGTGCTCGTGGCCTTCTTCACGATCATCCCCGTCGGCACCGGTCTGGTGCTCGCCACCCTGATCCGCACCATGCGGGATGGCGCGGCGCTGCGCGCCGCGCAGACCGTGCTCTTCCTGCCGCAGATCATCCCGCTCGCCGCCGCCGGCATCGCCTGGTCGTGGATGTACGCGCAGACAGGTGCGGTCAACCAGATCCTCAGCACCATCGGCCTGGAATTCCTCACCCGGCCCTGGCTCGCCGACTACGGCACGGCGCTCCCCGCGGTCGGGCTCATCGGCTCGTGGGTGCTCACGGGGTTGTGCACCGTGCTGCTGCTCACCGGCATCGGCAAGATCGACGTCTCGCTCTACGAGGCGATCCGGCTCGACGGTGCCGGCTGGTTCCGCGAGTTCATTACGATCACGCTGCCCGGCCTGCGGCAGGAGCTCGCGGTGCTCGTGACCCTCACGATGATCGCCGCGCTCAGCACCTTCGACATCATCTACATCTCCACCCAGGGCGGTCCCGGGCGCGCCACGCTCGTGCCCGGCCTGCTCATCTTCCGCATCGGCTTCACCCAGAGCGACGTCGGCCTCGCCTCGGCCTTCGGCATCGTCATGATGGTGCTCGTGCTCGCCCTGGTGCTGCCGATCCAGCGGCTCGCACGGATCGGCGACCGATGATCACCTCCAAGACCGAACTCGTCATCGGGCGGGTGCTCCTCGCACTCGCCGTGGTGCTCACGCTCATCCCGCTCGTCAACATGCTGTCGGCGGCGCTGCAGCCGGCCGACCGCAACCCGGCCGGCCTCACCTGGCCGACCGATCCGCAGTGGGTCAACTTCGTCACCGCGTTCGAGGTCGGCAACGTGTGGCGGCTCATGGGCTCGAGCGCGTTCATCGTGCTGTGCGTGGTGCCGGTCGCGCTGCTGATCGCGACGCTCGCGGGCTACGCGCTCGGCGGCCTGCGCATCCGGGGGTCGCGCGCGATCCTCGTGCTGTTCGTCATGGGCCTGACGATCCCGTTCGAGTCGCTCATCATCCCGCTCTACTACCAGGCGCAGGGGCTCGGCACGCTGAACACGCAGTGGGCGGTGATCTTCCCGCTGATCGGGCTGTTCATGCCGTTCTCGGTCTTCTGGATGCGCGCCCACTTCGTCAACGTGCCGCGCGAGCTGTCGGAGGCGGCGCGGGTCGACGGGGCCTCGATGTGGCAGGAGTTCTTCCGCATCCAGCTGCCGCTCGCTCTGCCCGCGGTCAGCGCGCTCACGATCCTGCTGTTCATCTGGACCTGGAACCAGTTCCTGCTGCCGGTGGTGCTCATCGCCGACCCGCTCGACCGAACGGTGGCGGGCGCGCTGACCTTCTTCCAGGGCCAGTACTACCTGAGCATCCCGCTGCTGAACGCCGGAGCGCTGATCATCATCATCCCCGCGATCATCGTGTTCCTGATCTTCCAGCGCCAGTTCATCCGGGCGCTGCTGCAGGGCGCGGTCAAGGGCTGAGCGCCCCAGCCTGCTCGGCACCCGCACGTCCACCACACTCCGATAGGACACCCATGCCGTTCTCCCTCGCCGACCACTGGGTCTGGGATCTCTGGTTCGCCGACGACGGCGAGCGCTTCCACCTCTACTACCTGCACGCGCCGCGCTCGCTCGGCGACCCGCACCTGCGCCACCGCAATGCGCGCATCGGCCACGCCGTCTCCGACGACCTGCGCGCGTGGACCGACCTCGGCGAGTGCCTCGCCCCGAGCGGCGGCGACGCGGTCGACGCCCACGCCACGTGGACCGGCAGCGTGGTGCAGGACGACGACGGCACCTGGCACCTCTTCTACACGGGCACGCGGTTCCTCCGGCCCGATAGCCACGCCAACATCGAGACCGTGGCCGTGGCGACCTCGCGCGACCTGCACACCTGGGTCAAGCATCCGGAGCGCTCGCTGTCGGCCGACGGAACGATCTACGAGACCCTCGGCGGCACCGTGTGGCCGGAGGAGGCCTGGCGCGACCCGTGGGTCATGCGCGCCCCCGGCGGCGGCTGGTGGATGCTCGTCACGGCCCGTGCCGCCCACGGGCCCGACGAGCTCGACCGCGGCGTGGTCGGCGTGGCCACGTCGCCCGATCTCGTCACCTGGAGCGTCGCCGCGCCGCTGAGCGCGCCCGGTGCCGGCTTCCGGCACCTCGAGGTGCTGCAGCTCATCGACATCGACGGTGACCGCGTGCTGCTGTTCTCGTGCGACACCCCGGCGCTCGCCGGCGACCGCGAGCGGCGCGGCGAGACGGGCGGCGTCTGGGCGGTCGCCGCCCCCACGGCCACCGGACCGGCGCCCGAGCCCGGCGCGCCCCTGATCGACATCGCGGCCGCCCGGCTGGTGCACGACGAGTCGCTTTACGCCGCGCGGGCCGTCCGCGACCGCGAGGGGCGGTGGCAGCTGTTCGGGTTCCGCAACCTCGACGCCGAGGGTGCTTTCGGCGGCGAGATCGTCGGCCCGCTTCCCCTGCGCTGGTCCGCCGCCGAGCAGCGGCTCACGGTGGCGGCGGAGGTGACCGCGTGAGCGTCGAGACGACCGGCGTCGTCGAACCGGGCTTCGAGCCCGTCGCCGACGCCTTCGCGCAGGCGTTCGACGGGCACGAGCGCATGGGGGCTGCGCTCGCGGTGCACGTCGCGGGCCGCCCCGTCGTCGACCTGCACGGCGGGGTGCGCGACGTGCGCAGCGGCGAACCCTGGAGCGACGACACCCTCTCGGTGGTGTTCTCGTGCTCGAAGGGGCTCATGGCGCTCCTCGCCGCCCGACTCGTTCAGCAGGGGCGGCTCGACTACGACGCCCCCGTCGCGCAGTACTGGCCCGAGTTCGCGCAGGCGGGCAAGCAGGGCGTGCTCGTGCGGCACATCCTCGGCCATCGCTCGGGCCTCAGCGCGCCGACGCGATGGCTGTCGACCGAGGACATCCTCGACTGGTCGACCGTCGCCGCGGCCCTCGCCGAGCAGCGTCCGCTGTGGCACCCCGGCTACGCCTACGCATACCACGCGATCACCCAGGGCTGGCTCATCGGCGAGGTCGTGCGCCGCATCACCGGGCACAGCGCGGGGCAGGCCTTCGCCGAGCTCGTCGCCGGCCCGGTCGGGGCCGAGGCTTGGATCGGCCTTCCTGCCGAGCTGGAGCACCGCGTCGCCCACCTCACGGTCGGCGCCACCCTCGCGGCCCTCGTCGACCAGCAGGCGGCGACGCGAACGCCCGGGGTCATCGACTGGCCCGAGCGTGCGATGACGCTCGGCGGGGCCCTGCCGCACGCTCTCGTCACCGACGACGGCGGCTTCAACGACCCGCGCCTCCATCTCGCCGAGATTCCGGCGGCGGGCGGCATCGCCAGCGCGCGCGCACTCGCGGCGATCTGGTCGGCCGCGGTGGTCGACTCCGGCGGGGGTCGTCTCGTCGACGATGCCACGCTCGAGAGCGCACTGCGGGTGCAGTCCGATGGGCATCCGTTCTTCTCCGCACCGCCGCCGTGGCCCCGGTGGGGCATGGGCTTCCAGCTCGACTCGGAGGCCCGCCGCTACCTCACGGCGGCCAGCTTCGGGCACGATGGCGCCGGCGGGCAGGTCGCCTTCGCCGACCCCGTGCACCGGGTCGGCTTCGCGTTCGTCACCAACGTGATGGAGGCCGACGACCCTCGGGCGACGCGCATCATCGACGCCCTGCGGGCCGTGCTCGCCGCTCGCTGACGCTCGTCGGGGCGCTCACGCCCACGCGGGCACGACCCAGCGCATGATGGCCACCGCCGCGCCGAGCAGCGCTGCGACGGCGGCGGCGGTGAGCACCAGCGCCGCGAGCGGGAAGGCGGGGCCCGACGCCAGCACCGCGCCGGTGAGGCTCGCCGAGAGCACCGCGACGACAGCCCACATCGGCGCAGACACGGCGTACAGGGTGCGCCCCGGCAGCGGACCGACCGGCAGCAGCAGCATGAGCAGCGACCCGAGCCCCCCGAGGGCGACCGCGGCGGCCGTCTCGCTCGCGAGGGTCATCCAGAAGCCGGTGCTCGGCGTGAGCAGATCGTGCACCGCCCACCCGACCATGGCGAGCGCGGCGACCGCGCTCGTCTGCGCCACGGCGACCCCGGCACGCGCCCGCCGGCCGGCCCCGGCGGCCGCGGCGGCGGCGATGAGCACCCCCGCCAGCAGGGGCGGCTGCAGGCCACCCAGGCGCGAGAGCAGCGCCGCGGCGAGAGCGACCAGCAGGATGCCCGGCAGCAGTCGCACGACCGCGCGGGTCGCACCGAGGCGGGCGGCGAGCCGGGCGGGCAGCAGCACCCCCACGATGTTCAGCAGCAGCAATCCGGCAGCGATCGCCGCCGTGAGGCGCAGGTAGCGCACCTCGGTGTCGATGCCCCCCGAGAGGGCGGCGATCACCGCGGCCCCGCCGAGGGTGCCGGCGGCCACGAGCAGCGGCGGCAGCGGTGTCGCGCGGGGCAGCGCCCCGACGGCGGCTGCTGCGTCGAGGGTCGGAGCGGCGGCCCGGTTGCGACCCGTGAGCCTCCACCTCCGGCGCGGTCGCGGCAGGCGCGGCACCACGTGCGTCGCGGCGGCCCGCAGGGGCAGGGCGATCAGCACGAGGTAGGCGAGCCCGGCGAGCGGAGCGAGCAGCCAGCCGCCGCGCTCGACCACCTGGGCCGCGCTCGGCAGGGCCGTGCCGAACCCGGTCGGGGTGCCCCAGTTGGTGGTGATCGGCGGCGGGCCCGGCGGGCTCTCGGCCGGGGGACCGGGCAGCGGTGCGCCCGTCGCCTCGGGCTTCGGCGCGGTCGTCGGGCTCGGTGACGCCGGGGGAGCGGGCGCTGCATCGGGCGCGGGCCCGGTCGCGGGCGGTGCGAAGCGCACCTCGACCCGGGTGCTCGATGGGCTGAAGTTGCCGGCTCGATCGACCTGCAGTGCTTGCACGGTGTAGGTGCCCGGGCCGGGCCAGCGCAGAGCGCACGCCCACGCCCCCGAGCTCGACACGCTCGTCTCGCACACGATGGTGCCGTCGAGCGACAGCTGCAGGGCGGCACCGCGCTCGCCCCCGCCGCGCGCGGTCACGGTCGCCAGAGGCGTCGTACCGGGGGTCGGCGAGGTGATCGTCGGGGCACGGGGCGGCGTGCGGTCGACAGTCGCGGCGGTCGTCGCCGTCCAGCCCGACTGCTCCGGCCCGATGTCGGCCGACGACTGCCGGGCGCGCACCTGGTACGACCCGTCGGGAAGCTCGAGAACGCACGACCAGAAACCGGTCGGGAGGGCGGAGGGGCACGCGTGCAGCACCGTTCCGTTCGCCCCGATCGACTGCACCTGGATGCTCGCACCCGGCCGCGCCGACCCCGACACGCGCCCGGTCGTGAGCACCGAGCCGCCCGCACCGTCGAGCGCGGGCGCGGAGAGCACGCGGAGGGTGAGGGGGGCGATGGGCTGCACGCTCGTATCGGCGAGGGTCTCGTCGCCGGTGAATTCGTGCACCCCGCTCGGGGTCGGCAGGTCGGCGCACTGCCAGGTGAGGGCATCCGGGTCGGCCACGGTGCACACCACCTGCCCGGCGCGACGGATCACGAGCGTGCTGCCGGCGTCTTTCGTTCCCGACAGCGTGACGGTCGATCCGGCGACGAAGTCGCTGGGCGGCACATCGAAGGCGGCGGCGGCGCGAGCGGGGGCCGCGGGGACGATCGCGGCGGCGAGAGCCAGTGCCAGCACCGCGCCGGCGGCCCGCAGGGGTCGGCGGGCGGGCGATGTCGTGCTGCGCATCCACTCACCCCCGTACCGACCGTTGCTGTCCATTCTCTCAGGGGCGCCCCTGTCGGCGTCGGCGGGCCCTGCGTATGCTGTGGATCATGGAAATCCTGGTGATCGTCGGTGTGCTCGTCGTGCTCGTGGTCGTCGCGGGCATCTACCTGTGGGCCACGTACAACTCTCTCGTCACACTCAACGTGCGTGTCGACGAGGCGTGGAGCGACATCACGGTGCAGCTCAAGCGCCGTGCCGACCTGCTGCCGAACCTCATCGAGGCGGTCAAGGGCTACGCAGCGCACGAGAAGCTGGTGTTCGAGGAGGTCACGAAGGCGCGAGCCGAGACCTTGAGCGCGCAGGGGCCGGCGGAGGCCGCCGCCGCGGAGAACCACATGCAGCAGGCGCTGAAGAGCATCTTCGCGGTCGCGGAGGCCTACCCGCAGCTGCAGGCCAGCCAGAACTTCCTGCAGCTGCAGGGCGAGCTGGTCGACACCGAGGACAAGGTCCAGGCATCGCGCCGCTTCTACAACGGCGGAGTGCGCGAGCTCAACGTCAAGATCAAGCAGTTCCCGAACACGCTGTTCGTTCGCGGCCTGGGCTTCGTCGAGCGCGACTTCTTCGAGGTCGCCGACGCGGCGGCGATCGCCGAGCCGCCGCGCGTGCAGTTCTGATCGATCCCACCCGGGCCCGCCCGGTCCGGTTCCATCCGGCCCCGACCGGGCCGCGCTCGTCGACCCACCCGGAGGTCTAGGTGTATCGCGCCATCGCGGCGAACAAGCGCAACACGGTGTTCATCATCCTGCTGTTCGTCGTCATCATCGGTCTGCTCGGCCTGCTCGCCGACTACCTGTACGGCGGTGGGTTCGGCATCTTCATCGGCACCCTGATCGGGGCCGGTGCGTACACGCTGTTCCAGTACTACGCGGCGGGATCGCAGGCCCTCGCCCTCGCGGGCGCGCACCCCATCACGAAGGCCGACAATCCGCGGCTGTACCGCATCGTCGAGAACCTCGCCATCACCGAGGGTCTGCCGATGCCGCGGGTGTACGTCATCGACGACCCGGCCCCGAACGCCTTCGCGACCGGGCGCGACCCGAAGCACGCGAGCGTGGCGGCGACGACCGGCCTGCTCGAGATCATGACCGACCGCGAGCTCGCCGGCGTGATGGCGCACGAGATCGGGCACGTGAAGAACTACGACATCCGCGTGTCGACGATCGTGTTCGGACTCGTCGTCGCGGTCGGATTCATCGCCGACATCCTGCTGCGCATGGCCTTTTGGGGCGGCAACCGCAACAACAACGGCAACCCGATCATGCTCGTGCTCGGTCTCGCCGCGATGGTCATCGCACCGCTCGTCGCCGCCGTCGTGCAGGCCGCCGTCTCGCGGCAGCGCGAGTATCTGGCCGACGCCACCGGTGCCCTCACCACGCGCGACCCCGAGGCGCTCGCGAGCGCGCTGCAGAAGCTCGGCGACTACGCCCGCCCGATGCGGCGCCAGAACTCGACCATGGCGCACCTCTACATCAGCGACCCGATAAAGCCGGGCGTCATGGACCGCATGTTCGCGACCCACCCGCCCATCCCCGAGCGCGTCAAGCGCCTCATCGAGAACTCGACGCGCTTCTAGGCCGCACCCCTCGTCGACTGTTGTCGGTCGGGCTGGCGGCGGGCGGCGGGCTACAGGGCGGCGCGCACCGCTGCCGCGGCGTCGCCCCACAGCGGCTCGGCAACCTGAACCTCCGAGAGCCCCTGCCACGAGGCCGCGCCGCGCAGCAGCGGCACGAGCCGCTCGGCGAGGGCCTCGGCGGCCGCGGTGCCCGACCCGGCCCGGGCCTGCGGCCAGCCCGGCTCGACCCACGCGCTCTGCACGCGCAGCACGCCCGCAGCCCGGTCGCTCTTGAGGTCGACGCGGCCCGCGAGCCGGTCGTCGACGAGCACGGGCAGCGTGTAGTAGCCGTACTGGCGCTTCGGGGCCGGGGTGTAGATCTCGATGCGGTAGTGGAAGTCGAACATCCGCAGGGCGCGGTCGCGGCTCCACACCACCGGATCGAACGGCGACAGCAGCGCCGTCGCGTCGATGCGGCGCGGGATGCTCACCCCGGGCGCCACGAACGCTTCGCCGTCGCGGCCGTCGCGGCCCCACCCCTCGACCGCGACCCGCTCGACCTCCCCGGCCTCGAGCAGGGTGCGGAGGGCATCCCGCGTCGGCGTGATCCTCAGACGGTGGTAGTCGGCGATGTCGGCGACCGTGCCCGCACCGAGCGCGACCACACTGCGCCGCACGAGCTCGCGCTGGGCCTCCGCCCGCGGCATCGCGACCGCGTGCAGGTCGGCCAGCCCGACCTGGTGCGGCAGCGCGTAGACCCGCGAGAAGCCGCGGCGCCCGCCGCTGACGACGTCGCCGAACGCGAACAGGTACTCGAGGCCCTCCTTGACGTCGCTCCAGCCCCACCAAGGGCCGCGACGCTCCTTCGCCGTATCGTGCTCGACGTCGGCGACCGTCATCGGCCCTTTCTCGTCCAGCTCGGCGAGCAGCCAGTCGAGCACGTCCACGTTCTCGCGCACCCAGGCGCTTTTCCGGGTGAAGCGCTCGCGCAGCTCTCCGCGCTTCCAGTGCCACAGCGGCCAGTCGTCGCGGCGGATGATCGCCGCTTCGTGCGCCCAGTACTCGGTGTATCGCCCGCGGCGCGCGAACAGCAGCGCGTCGAGGGCCGCCGGGTCGTAGGGGCCGAGGCGGGCGAACACGGGCAGGTAGTGCGATCGCGCGAACACGCTCACCGAGTCGAGCTGCAGCACGCGCAGGCGGTCGAGCAGGTCGTTCAGCTGCCGGGTGCCGACAGCGGCCGGATGCGGGCGCGCGAAACCCTGGGCGGCGAGCGCGAGGCGGCGCGCATGCGCGGCGGTCAATCGGGCCACCGCTCCACGCTACTGCCGAGATCCGTCACCGCCGTTTTCCCCGCCGTTCACCGATCGCAACCCGCCCCGTCACCGGGCGTGCTTAGCGTGCCGTTCAGCCGCGGTTCCCCGTGCTCGGAACACAGCCAGAGCCGCCGCGGCCCACACGGAGGATTCGTGAACACCACCCGCATCATCGGCGCGGTCGCCCTCGCGACCACGGCCGCCCTGACGCTCGGCGCCTGCGCGACGAGCGAGACTCCCGCCTCGGGCGTCGACGCGTCGACCGCCACGAGCATCGCCGACTTCGGCTCGTTCGAGGCGCTCGAGGAGGCCGCGAAGGCCGAGGGCGCGCTCAACGTCATCGCGTTGCCGCGCGACTGGGCCAACTACGGCGAGATCCTCGACCTGTTCATCGAGCGCTACCCCGAGATCACGGTCACCGAGGCGGCGCCCGACGCCTCCAGCGCCGAGGAGATCCAGGCCGCCGAGAACCTCCGCGGGCAGGACACCGCGCCCGACGTCTTCGACCTCGGTCTGGCCGTCGCGCTGCAGAGCACCGACTACTTCGCGCCCTACTTCGTCGAGCGCTGGGACGACATCCCCGCCGAGCTCAAGCACCCCGACGGTCTGTTCTGGGCCGACTACGGCGGGTACATGGCCATCGGCTACGACCCCGACGCCGTGCCGGCGCCGACGAGCCTCGAGGATCTCCTCGGTGAGGAGTACCGCGGCAAGGTCGCGATCAACGGCGACCCGACGCAGGCCGGTGCGGCCTTCGCCGCCGTCGGTCTGGCCACCGTGCAGAACGGCGGCACGCTGGATGACTTCAGCGCCGGCATCGACTTCTTCGAGCAGCTCAACGCGGTCGGCAACTTCGTGAAGATCGACCCGACCCCCGCCACGGTCGCCTCGGGCGAGACCCCGGTCGTGTTCGACTGGGACTACCTGAACAACGGCTACGCCGCCGACCTCGACGGCCAGCGCAACTGGGAGGTCGTCGTGCTGCCCGGTACCGGGTACGCCGGCTACTACAACCAGGCGATCAACGTCGATGCGCCGAACCCGGCCGCCGCGCGCCTCTGGATGGAGTTCCTCTACAGCCCCGAGGTGCAGAACCTGTGGCTGAAGGGCGGCGCCCGTCCGGCCCTCGAGGCCTCGATGGTCGCCAACGGTGAGATCGACCAGTCGCTCTACGCGGCCCTGCCGGCCGCGCCGGAGGACACCGTCGTGCCGACCGCCGCTCAGAGCGAGGCCGCCGCGGCCCTGCTCGGTGAGCGCTGGGCCGCCGCTGTCCAGTAGCACGCCCGCCGTGACGACGGCCGACCCCCGGGGCAGCACGCCCCGGGGGTCGGCCCGCGCGGCCGGCTCCACCGCCTCGACGACCCGATCGCGGGTCGTGAACCCCGCCTGGGGCGTCGCGCCGTTCGCCCTCTACGTTCTGCTCTTCCTCGCCCTGCCGACCGCCCTCGCGATCGGCACCGGCTTCGTCGATGCCGACGGTGCCTTCACGCTCGACACCGTGGTGGCGCTCGCCGACCCGTTCGTGATCAGCGGCTTCACCACCTCGATCGTGCTGAGCGCCGTCACCGCCCTCGTGGGCGCGGTGCTGGGCGCGCTCGTCTGCTATGCCCTCATCGGCATGCGGCCCGATGGCGCCCTGCGCTCCGGCATCGATGCCGTGAGCGGCGTGCTCGCCCAGTTCGGGGGCGTCATGCTCGCGTTCGCCTTCGTCGCGACCATCGGAATCCAGGGCTTCATCACGGTGCTGCTGCGCGAGCGGCTCGGCATCGACATCTTCGCCGACGGGGTCTGGCTCTACGAGGCGCCCGGCCTGGTGCTGCCCTACATCTACTTCCAGGTGCCGCTCATGATCATCATCTTCATGCCCGCACTCGAGGCGCTGAAGCCGCAGTGGGCCGAAGCGAGCGCGACGCTCGGCGGCACCACGGCGACCTTCTGGTGGCGCATCGGCCTGCCGGTGCTCGCGCCGTCGTTCCTCGGCTCGCTGCTGCTGCTGTTTGCCAACGCCTTCTCGAGCTACGCCACGGCGGCGGCGCTGACGAGCCAGGGGCAGTCGATCGTGCCGCTGCAGATCCGCGGAGCGCTCACGAGCGAGACCCTGCTCGGTCGCGAGAACCTCGCGGGCGCGCTCGCTCTCGGCATGATCGTCGTGATGGCGGTGGTCATGGCCCTGTACGCGCTCCTGCAGCGCCGCGCCTCCCGGTGGCAGCGATGAGCCGGATGCCCGCCGCACCCCGCACGGGAATTCCCGCGCCCGGCCGACTCGCCCGCTGGGGCATCCTCGGCGTCATCGGTGCCGTCTTCGCCGTGCCGATCATCGCCATGGTCGAGTTCACCCTGCGCCGCGGCCTCGAGGGCGGCTACGACCTCAGCCGCTGGATCACCGTGCTCACGTTCGACCTCGGGCCCGAGTACCGCGTTCTCGGGCAGGCGATCGTCAACTCGCTCGTGCTCGCGGCGGTCACCGTCGCGCTCATGCTCGTGCTGCTGGTGCCGACGATGATCCTCGTGCACCTGAAGCTGCCGCGGTGGCGCCGGGTGCTCGAGTTCGTGTGCCTGCTGCCGATCAGCATCCCCGCGATCGTGCTCGTGGTCGGCCTCGCTCCCGTCTACGGGGTGATCGCCCGCGCCGCCGGAAGCGGCGTGTGGACCCTCGCCTTCGCGTACGGGGTGCTCGTGCTGCCGTTCGCCTACCGCGCGGTGCAGTCGAACCTCGACGCGATCGACGTCGCCACCCTCACCGAGGCCGCCCGGTCGCTCGGGGCCGGCTGGCCGACGGTGATCGCGCGCGTGCTGCTGCCGAACCTGCGCACGGGCTTGCTCGCCGGAGCGTTCATCGCCGTCGCGGTCGTGCTCGGCGAGTTCACGATCGCCTCGCTGCTGAACCGCCAGAACCTGCAGACGGCGCTCGTCATCGTGCAGAAGGACGACCCCTTCATCGCCGTCATCGTCACCCTGCTCTCGCTGCTCGTCGCGGTCGCCCTGCTGCTCGTCATCGGGCGCCTCGGCCGCGGCACCACCCGCGCACCCCGGAGGATCTCATGAGCGACACCGCCCCCGTCACGACCGTCGACGCCGACACCGGGGCGCTGCGCATCGCCGCGCCCGTCGCGTTCGTCGACGTCGTCAAGCGCTTCCCGGGCGGGACGACCGCGCTCGACGGCATCTCGCTCGAGCTCGCCCCGGGCGAGCTCGTCGCCCTGCTCGGGCCGTCGGGCTGCGGCAAGACGACCGCGCTGCGCGTGCTCGCCGGGCTCGAGCGGGCCGACGAGGGGCACATCCTCATCGACGGCGTCGACGTCGTCGGCACTCCCACGAACAAGCGCGACATCGGCATGGTCTTCCAGTCGTACTCGCTCTTCCCGCACCTGACCGTGCTGCAGAACGTCGAGTTCGGTCTGCGGATGCGCCGCGTCGCCGCTGCCGACCGCCGCCGCCGCGCGGCGCAGGCGCTCGAGCTCGTCGGCCTCGACCACCACGCCGAGCGCTACGCGCACCAGCTCAGCGGCGGGCAGCAGCAGCGCGTGGCGCTCGCGCGCGCCCTCGTCACCCGGCCGCGCGTGCTGCTGCTCGACGAGCCGCTGAGCGCTCTCGACGCGAAGGTGCGCGTGCAGCTGCGCGAGCAGATCCGCGTCATCCAGACCGAGCTCGGCATCACGACGGTGTTCGTCACGCACGACCAGGAGGAGGCGCTCGCCGTCGCCGACCGGGTCGCCGTCATGCGCGCCGGCCGCATCGAGCAGGTCGGAACCCCGGAGGAGCTGTATGCGCGCCCCGCGACCGCCTTCGTCGCCGACTTCGTCGGCCTGAGCAACCGCGTGCCCGGCACCGTCGCCGACGGCGCCATCACGATCGGCTCGCAGCGGGTGCCGCTCATCGACACGGCTGCGCCCGCCGGAGAAGTGGTCGCGCTGGTGCGACCCGAGGACGTCGTCTTCGCCAGCGCCGGCGACGCGGATGCCCGCCCGGGCGTCGTGCTCACGAGCGCGTTCCTCGGCTCGCTGCGCCGCACGCGCGTGCGCCTCGACGACGGCGTCGAGCTGGTGATCCAGCACGACGTGGCGCGGGATCCCGCCCCAGGCGAGGCGGTGCAGGTGCGTCTCACCGGTCGGCCGGTCGCCGTGACGCCGGCCTGAGCCGGGCAGGGTTCGGGGCGGTGCATGCCGCGGCGGGCATCCGTCGTCGATGGATGCCCGCGCTCGCGGCTCGCACCGATGAGCGCCTCGTAGACTGACGGAATGTTCTGGCGACCGAAGGCCGCGCCGCCGCCCCCCGCGGGCGGCGACGCCGTGGCGCCCGGCATGCGCACCGCGGCCGCGTGGTCGTGGCGGTTCCTCGTCGTGGCGGCCGCGCTGGGCGTGCTCGTCTGGATCATCATCCAGCTGCGGCTCATCGTCATCCCGGTGATCATCGGCGTGCTGCTCGCGGCGCTCCTGGTGCCCTACGCCGGGTGGCTGCAGCGTCGCCTGCGCTTCCCGCGCTGGCTCGCGATCACGACGGCCATGCTCACCCTGATCGGCGTCGTGACCGCGCTCGTCTGGCTCGTCGTCGCGCAGGTGCGCGCGGGCTGGCCGAGCCTGCGCGACCGGTCGATGGTCGCCTTCGACGAGTTCCTCGTGTGGCTGAGCACGACGTTCGGGCTCAGTCAGGCGGAGATCACCGACTGGATCGACGCGATCGTCGCCGAGCTCGACTTCTCGACCGACGGGCCCCTCGTGACCGGTGCGCTCTCGGTCGGTTCGACCGCCGCCGAAGTGCTGGCCGGGGCCGTGCTCGTGCTGTTCTCGCTGCTGTTCTTCCTCATCGACGGCCGCGGCATCTGGCGCTTCGTCGTGCGCTTGTTCCCCCGTAGCGCCCGCACTCCGGTCGATGGTGCCGCGCGCGCCGGGTGGCTCACCCTCACCAACTTCGCCAAGGTGCAGATCTTCGTGGCCTTCGTCGACGGTCTCGGCATCGGCCTCATCGCCTTCCTGCTCGGTGTGCCGCTCGCGCTGCCCATCGGTGTCGCCGTCTTCCTCGCCAGCTTCGTGCCCTTCGTGGGGGCGCTCGTGACCGGTGCGCTCGCGGTGCTCATCGCGCTCGTCTACAACGGCCCGTTCATCGCGCTGCTCATGCTCGCGGGCGTGCTGCTCGTGCAGCAGCTCGAGGGCAACGTGCTGCAGCCGCTCATCATGGGCCCCGCCGTGCGGGTGCACCCGCTCGCGGTCGTGCTCGCCGTCACGGCCGGCGGTCTGCTGGCGGGCATCCCCGGCACGCTCTTCGCGGTGCCGATCGTCGCCTTCGTCAACGTCTTCGTGCGGTACATCGCCGGCAAGCGGTGGCGCACCGTGCCCCAGCCGACCCTCTCCGACGTGCTGCCGCCACCGGATTCCGCACCGACCCCTCACCAGGAGCGCTCATGACCGCCCCCCTCGCGATCGCCGGCCCCACCCTCGCCGAGGTCGAGTCCGCCCGCTCCATCGTGCGCCGGGTCGCCGAGGTGACTCCGATGGAGACCTCCCGGTACCTCGCCGAGGTGCTCGGTGCGCCGGTGCTGCTGAAGTGCGAGAACCTGCAGCGCACCGGGTCGTACAAGATCCGCGGGGCCTACCACCGCATCTCCCAGCTGAGCGACGAGGAGAAGGCGCGCGGCGTGGTCGCGGCGAGCGCCGGCAACCACGCGCAGGGTGTCGCCTTCGCCGCCCGCGAGCTCGGAATCCGCGCCACCATCTTCATGCCCATCGGCGTGGCGCTGCCCAAGCTGCAGGCCACCCGCTCGTACGGTGCCGAGGTCGTGCTGCGCGGCCACACGGTGAGCGAGCCGCTCGCCGCCGCCCAGGAGTTCGCCGAGCGCACGGGCGCCGTGTACATCCCGCCCTTCGACCACGCCGACGTCATCGCGGGGCAGGGCACCCTGGGCCTCGAGCTGCTCGAGCAGGCCCCCGAGCTGCAGACCGTCATCGTGCCGATCGGCGGGGGCGGGCTCATCTCGGGCGTCGCGAGCGTGCTCAAGCGCACGGCGGCCGAGCAGGGCCGCCGCATCCGGGTCATCGGCGTGCAGGCGGCGAACGCCGCCGCATACCCGGTGTCGCTCGCGGCCGGTGCGGTCACCGAGATCGCCATCTCGCCCACCATCGCCGACGGCATCGCCGTCGCCAAGCCCGGGCGCCTCAACTTCGAGATCGTGCGGGATGCGGTCGACCAGGTCGTGACCGTCGACGACGACGACATCGCGCGCGCGATGCTCGTGCTGCTCGAGCGCGCGAAGCTGGTGGTCGAACCGGCCGGTGCTGTCGGCGTGGCGGCCATCCTCACCGGCCAGGTGGCGCCCGAGGGGCCGACCGTCGTGGTGCTGTCGGGCGGCAACATCGACCCGCTCATCATGGAGCGGGTCATCGCCCACGGGCTCGCCGCCTCCGAGCGGTACCTCAAGCTGCGCATCCCGCTGCCCGACCGGCCGGGGCAGCTCGCCCGCACGAGCGAGATCATCGCCGATCAGAACGCCAACGTGGTCGAGGTGCTGCACACACGCCACGGAACGGGCCTGGCGATCAGCCAGGTCGAGCTCGAGCTGCACATCGAGACCCGCGGGCCCGAGCACGCCGACCAGGTGCTGCAGGCGCTGCGCGATGCGGGGTACGACCCGCGCGTCGACTTCTAGCGTTCGCGCGCAAGGCTGGCGCCTTGCGGGGTACGACCCGCGCGTCGACTTCTAGCCGGTGTAGGTGGCGACGTCGACGATCGTGACCTCGATCGTCTTGCCGTTGGGGGCGACGTACGACACGGTGTCGCCGACCTTCGCGCCGAGGATGGCCTGCCCGAGCGGGCTCGCCTCGCTGTAGACGTCGATGTCGGAGGCGTCGCCGACGATCTCGCGGTTGCCGAGCAGGAACCGCTCGTCGTCGCCCAGGATCGTGGCCGTCACCACCGTGCCCGGCTCGACCACGCCGTGCGCGGTCGGGGGCTCGCCGACCACGGCGGTGCGCAGCAGCTCGGTGAGGGTGCGGATGCGCGCCTCGATCTTGCCCTGCTCGTCCTTGGCGGCGTGGTACCCGCCGTTCTCCTTGAGGTCGCCCTCCTCGCGAGCCGCCTCGATGCGCTTGGCGATCTCGGTGCGGCCGACCGTCGAGAGGTGCTCGAGCTCGGCCGCGAGGCGGTCGTGCGCCTCCTGCGTGAGCCACTGGGTGCCCGCGTCGTTCATGAGTTCTCCCCTCTCGTGATGCACACCGCTCCGACACAGCAGAACCGGCCCCGCGGGCCGGTTCGCTCGGATGATTCCGGCGAGCCTACGACAGCCAGCAGCGGTAGGGCAAACCGGTGACGGCCCGCTCGGCCGTGCGGATCGTCTCGACCAGCACCCGCGTGCGCTCGGGGGATGCGGGCAGCTCGATGATCCGCCATCCGACGATGCCGAAGCTCTCGTTGAGGGCCTGCACGGCGCAGCCCACCGGCGTTCCGGGGGCGACCGAGACCTCCCAGCGCACGTCGATCGACGTGTCGGTGACGTTCGCGTAGCCGAGGTCGCGCACCTCGAGCTCGGCGTTCGTGCCCGACAGGCCGCCCCACACCACCCAGGCGGTGAAGACGGCCGCGAAGACGATGCCGGCGACCACCATGAGGCGGCGCGTGCGGCGCTCGGCGCCGGGCGTGCGCCCGTAGCGCTCGTCGAGCCGCTGCTGCGTCGTGGTCGGCGTGCTGGTCATCGCTGCGGGGCTCCTGGGTTGCTGGGTTCCTGGGTTCCTGGGTTCTGGGGCGCGATGGCTCGTCGCGCTCAGCCGGGGTCGATACCCTGGGGTCAGCGTAGAGCGCCCAGGTTGGGGTTCGCTCGACCCGAGCATTCGTTCACCGAGACGGGAGCATCCGTGATCTCAGCTGTCGCCGCCCGCCTGCTGCCCACCGGGCTGGGGCCGAATCCGGTGGACGAGCCGACGCTGCCGCCGGGCTTCGACCCGAACACGGTGACGCCCGGCGTCGAGGGCTTCATCGCCATCGCGCTCGTGGCGATCGCCGCGATCTTCCTGATCGTCGACATGACCCGCCGCATCCGCCGCGTGCGGTACCGGGGCGAGCTGCGCGAGCAGCTGGAGGCGGAGCAGCGGATGATCGACGAGGGCGGCCCGGCCGAGCCGGAGCCGAGCGTTCCCGAGGTCGACGAGCGGCTCGACCGCTAGGCGGGCGCGCTCAGCCCCCGAACGGCGGGTCGAGGGCCACGAGCAGCACCGCCGTCCAGTGGCAGAGGAACGCCACGACGGTGAGGGTGTGGAAGATCTCGTGGAACCCGAAAACTCCCGGAACGGGGTTGGGCTTCTTGAGGGCGTAGACGACGGCGCCGGCCGTGTACGCGAGCCCGCCCACGATGACGAGCACCATCATGGCGAGGTTCGCGTTGAGCAGGTCGACGATGTAGAGCACCGCGGCCCAGCCCAGCAGCACGTAGAGCGGCACGTAGGCCCACCGCGGGGCGCCGATCCAGAACACCCGGAACCCGATGCCGATGAGCGCACCCGTCCAGACCAGCACGAGCAGCAGGTAGCCCTTCTCGGGCGGCAGCGCCATGATCGACAGCGGCGTGTAGGTGCCGGCGATGAGCAGGAAGATGTTGGCGTGGTCGAGGCGCTTGAGCATGACGCGCGCGCGGTCGCTCCAGTTGAAGCGGTGGTAGGTCGCCGAGATGCCGAACAGCAGCAGCGACGAGAGCACGAAGACGGCGCTCGACCAGCGGGCCGCGGGGTTGGCGCCGAGCGCGATGAGCACGAGCCCGAGGATGATCGCGGTGGGGAAGGTGACGGCGTGGATCCACCCGCGCCAGGTCGGCTTCTCCTCGAGCGCGCGGAACTCGATCGAGTCGTCGAGAAGCGGGATGTTGGGGATGTCGGCCGCCGGTTCACGGTCGGCGGCGTTCCCGGCCGCCTCGGGCGACGCGGCGTCGGAGCTGGCGGGGGAGGTCATGTCGCGATGATACGTGAGCCACAGCATCCAGCCGCATCGATTGGATGCCCGCCACAAGCGATTCCGCGTCGACTACCGTAGCGGTGTGCGATCGTCGAGAACTCCGCGAGGTCGAGGGCCGCTCTACCGGCTCTACATGGCGCGGCTGCGCCGCCAGCTGGCGGGCGCGACGCACCCGCGACACGTCGCGATGATCATCGACGGGAACCGCCGCTGGGCGCGGCAGTGGGGCGAGTCGAGCGAGCACGGTCACCGGGCGGGCGCCGTGAAGGTGCGGGAGTTCCTCACCTGGTGCGATGACGCCGGCATCGACGTCGTCACGCTGTACCTGCTCTCGACCGACAACCTCACGGGGCGGGACACGGCCGAGCTCGCGGCGCTGACCGGCATCATCGCCGATCTGGCGGAGGAGTTGTCGGGGGTGCGCGACTGGCGCGTGCATCACGTCGGCAGCCGCGAGGGCCTGCCCGATGAGCTCATCGCGGCGCTCGATCGGGCCGCCGACGCGACCGCTCAGCACCCGGGGCTGCACGTCAACCTCGCGGTCGGCTACGGCGGGCGGCGCGAGATCGCCGACGCGGTGCGGGCCATCGTGCATCATCACGCCGAGAGCGGCGGCACGCTGGACGAGCTCGCCGAGCTGGTGACCCCCGAGAGGATCGCCGAGCACCTGTACACGGGCGGGCAGCCCGACCCGGATCTGGTGATCCGCACCTCGGGCGAGCAGCGGCTGAGCGACTTCATGCTGTGGCAGAGCGCGCACAGCGAGTTCTACTTCGTGGAGGCGCTCGGGCCCGACCTGCGCGAGGTCGACTTCCTCCGGGCGCTGCGCGACTTCTCGCGCCGGCAGCGGAGGTTCGGCCAGTGAGCCCGATGAGCATCGACGACTTCATCGCGGGCTTCGTCGAGGAGCCCGGCTATCTCGACCACCCGCGGCTCTCGCCGATCGGCGAGTTCGCTCTCGCCGAGCAGCGGGCGCAGTGCGACCTGCTGTCGCGGGCCCGCTTCGGCTCGCTGAGCGCCATCGACGAGCAGGACCTCCGGGTGCGCACCGCCGTGGGCGAGCTGCTCGGGTTCCGGCCCGACCAGGTCGTCTTCCAGCCGAGCACGAGCCAAGCGCTCATGCACGTGATGTTCGGCCTCACGGGCGCCGTGGCGGCCTCGGCCGATGAGTTCCCCTCGGTGGGGTACGCGATGGCGCGGGCCGCCGAGGCGCTCGGCGTTCTCGTTCCGCGCACGCTCGTGCCCGAGCATGAGCGCATCACGCCCGCGGTCGTCCGGGCCCAGCTCGACCCCGCCGCGGTCGCGGTGGTCGTCAGTCTGGTCGACTACCGCACCGGCCACCTCGTCGACCTCGAGGGCATCCGGCAGGTCATCGGCGACCGCCTCCTGATCGTCGACGCCATCCAGGGGGCCGGCATCGTGGATGCCCCATGGCAGCTCGCCGACGTCATCGCTTCCGGCGGCCAGAAGTGGCTGCGCGCGGGGCAGGGCACCGGGTTCCTCGCTCTCAGCGACCGGGCTCGCGAGCAGCTCACCCCCGTCTGGTCGGGGTGGCTCGCCCACGGCGCGTCCGAGCTGCTGCACGAGGTGGTCGAGCCCGCCGCCGACGCGGGCGCGTTCCGCGTCGGCTACGCCGACGCCGCGGCGCAGGCGCGTCTGGCCGGCGCCGTCGAGGCCGTGCTCGCCGTCGGTGTGCCGAGCATCCGGGAGGTGGTGCTCGACCGCACGGCGCGGCTCATCGCGGTCGCCGATGAGGAGGGCATCGAGGTGGCCTCTCCGCGCGAGGATGCCGAGCGGGCGGGGATCGTGACGCTGGCTCCGCATCCGGAGTTCACAAGCGCGCTCGCCGCCGCTCTGCACAACCACGGAGTCTCTGCGACGGTGCGCGGGGGGCGCGTGCGGCTCGGTGCGCACGTGTCGACCGGCGAGGACACGATCGATCAGTTCCGGGCCGCGCTGCGGGAGTTCTCGACGCTCGTCACCCCGTGAGCCGACGGCGCGGCCGGCGCGGGTGACGGCTGCGTGTCTCTCGCGTGTCGCTGCCGGGGTGCGCGGCGCACGGGCATAGCGTGACGCTCATCGGGCAGCGCGCCCGATCGGGACGGCCGGCGAGATCGTCCTGCGACCTTCCGGCCGATCCGCACACAACAGGTCCGGGGTCGCCCGCGTCCCCGGGGATGGAGCACCGGTGGCCGCTGCGAAGACCTCCCGTCAGAACACTTCGACCTCGAACGCAGAGAGGCGGGATGTCGCCCAGCGCACGTACGTGCTCGACACCTCGGTGCTGCTGAGCGACCCGAAGGCGATGTTCCGGTTCGCCGAGCATTCGGTGGTGCTGCCGGTGGTCGTCATCGCCGAGCTCGAGGCGAAGCGCAACGACCCCGAGATCGGCTACTTCGCCCGGCAGGCTCTGCGGAATCTCGATGAGCTGCGCGTGCGGCACGAGCGCCTCGACTTTCCGGTCGCGGTCGGCGATGAGGGCGGCTCGCTGCGGGTGGAGCTGAACCACTCGAACCAGTCGGTGCTGCCGAGCGGTCTGCAGCTGGGCGACAACGACTCGCGCATCCTGGCCGTGGCCATGAATCTGGCCAACGACGGCCTCGCGGTGACGGTGGTCTCGAAAGATCTGCCGCTGCGCGTCAAGGCTTCGTCGATCGGTCTCGCGGCGGAGGAGTACCGCGCCGAGCTCGCCGTCGACAGCGGCTGGACGGGCATGGCCGACATCACGCTCTCGAGCGAGCAGATGGCGCAGCTGTACGACCGGGAGGTGCTGCGCACGCCGACCGTCGCCGAGCTGCCCGTCAACACGTCGCTCGTCATCCACAGCGATCGAGGCTCGGCTCTCGGCCGTGTGGTCGGCGACGACGAGGTCGCGCTGGTGCGCGGCGATCGCGACATCTTCGGCCTGCACGGCCGCTCGGCCGAGCAGCGGCTCGCGATCGACCTGCTCATGGACCCGCAGGTGGGCATCGTGTCGCTCGGCGGCCGCGCGGGCACGGGCAAGTCGGCGCTCGCGCTGTGCGCGGGTCTCGAGGCGGTGCTCGAGCGTCAGCAGCAGCGCAAGATCATGGTCTTCCGGCCGCTGTACGCGGTGGGCGGGCAAGAGCTGGGCTATCTGCCGGGCGATGCGAGCGAGAAGATGAACCCGTGGGCGCAGGCCACGTTCGACACGCTCGGGTCGGTGGTGTCGCAGAACGTGCTCGACGAGGTCATCGATCGCGGGCTGCTCGAGGTGCTGCCGCTCACGCACATCCGCGGCCGGTCGCTGCACGATGCGTTCGTCATCGTCGACGAGGCGCAGTCGCTCGAGCGCAACGTGCTGCTGACGGTGCTGAGCCGCATCGGTCAGAACTCGAAGGTGGTGCTGACGCACGACGTGGCGCAGCGCGACAACCTGCGCGTTGGCCGCCACGACGGGGTGGCGAGCGTCATCGAGACACTCAAGGGTCACAGCCTGTTCGGGCACATCACGCTCACCCGTTCTGAGCGCAGTGCGATCGCCGCGCTCGTGACCGAGCTGCTCGAGGGCAACGAGCTGGCGTAGAGCATCCGGTCTCGGGGTCGGCGCGCGGTCCGGCCCCGGGGCGGTGCGCGACCGCGTTCAGTATCCGGGGGCGGCGACGGCGCGCAGCAGCTCGCCAATCGTGTGCGTGCCCTCGACAGGGTGCCGCAGCGGCTTGTCGAGCACGACGGTGTAGCGGTTGCGTCGCCCGTCGCGCTGCTTCTCGAGATAGCCGCTGGCGGTGAGCTCGGCGACGATGCGCTGGGTCGCGCGCTCGGTGATGCCGACGCGCTCGGCGATGTCGCGGATGCGCAGCTCGGGGTCGGCGGCGAGGCACACGAGCACGTGCGAGTGATTGGTGAGGAACGTCCACTCGGCCACCCGCCCACTGTACGCCGCACGGCGGGGAGTCGTCCGACACGAATCGGCCGATTCTCTTTACGCGACACAAAAGACGTGTATTGTGATGCGGGATAGGAGGTTCACCCATGACCGCGTTCGACCTCAGCTGGCGGTTCGACCCGACCGCGATCCTGCTGCTCGTGCTCGTCGCCGGCATCGCCGCGGCCGTCCTGCCCTACGCCCACCGCTCGCTGCGCGGCGACCGGCACGGCACCGGGGTGACCCTCGCGATCGCGGGCATGCTGGCGGCGACCGCGCTGCTCGTCGTCTCGGGTGAGCTCTGGATGCTCGCCGCGGCCTGGAGCCTCGCCACCGCCGCGACCCTCGCCGCGCTGGGGCTCGGCGGAGGGCGGCCCGCCCTGCGGCGCGCCGGCCCGCTGCTCGTGCTCGGTGACCTCGTGCTGTGGCTCGCGGTCGTGCTCGCCGCCGCGGAGACCGCAGGCCAGGCACCCGCGGTGCTGCTCGTGGTCGCGGCCGCGCTGCGCTGCGCGCTGCCGCCCGCGCACCCGTGGCTGGTCGACTCGCTCTATGCTCCGACGCCGGTCAGCGCGGCGCTGCACGGCGGCATCGTCAACGGCGGCGGCATCCTGGTGATCACCCAGTTCGCGGTGATCGCCGCGAGCCCGATCGCCGTCGGCCTGCTCGCGTCGCTCGGTGCCGTGGCGATCGTCGCCGGCACGCTCGCCGCACTGGTGCGCGCCGACATCAAGGGCCGCCTCGTGTCGTCGACGGTGGCGCAGATGGGCTTCATGCTCCTCGTGGCATCCCTCGGGCTGCTGGCCGCCGCTCTGCTGCACCTGGTGGCGCACGGCTTCTACAAGAGCTCGCTGTTCCTCTCCTCCAGCGACGGCATCGATCGGCGTGCGGCCGACCGTCGCGCCCCGCGGCCGCTGCCGCTGACGGCGACCGAGCGCCGCAGCCGGGCGGCCGCGGGGGCCCTCGTGCCGGTCGCGGCGCTGGTCACGGCCGCGCTCGCGCTGTACCCGGGCGGTCGCGGCGCGGCCGAGGTGCTGCTCGTGATCGTCGTCGGCACCGCGTTCGCCGCGGCCGGTCTGCGCGGCACGGTGCTCGCCCCCACCCGGGGGCGCGCGCTCGTCGCGGTCACGCTCGTCGCTGCGGGCGCGGTCGCTTTCGCTGCGCTGACCTCGGTGCTCACCGGGGTCGTCGCGCTCGAGAAGCCTGCCGTGATCGCGGCCCAGCCGCTCGCTCTCGCGATCGCCGCCCTCACTCTTCTCGCCCTCGCCGCTCTCGCCGCCGTGCGGCGCTGGGCACCGGCGAGCCCGCTCGCCTTGACCCTGCTCGCCGTCGGGCACCGCCTCGGGGGCGTCTCGACGCGGTCTTCGCGATCGGGCGAGCGCCGCCCGGCGCCCGCCCGCGCCCTGCAGCCCCGCACCGCCTGACCCCGAACGGAGCCCCGGCATGACCGACCTCTCTGCCTCCAACGCCTCGGCACCCACCCCGGCCACCCGCCGCAGCGACACGGCCCGGGCGTTGCGGGTGCGCGCGCGTGCCGACAACGCGGCCAAGATCGTCGCGCCGTACTACGGGCTCGATGCGGCGATCGCGGTCAACCCCGTGCTGCCCGCGCTCGGAGACGGCTTCGCCGCGGCCGTCTCCGGGGCGGCTGCCGCGCTCGGCGCTCGCGGAATCCTCGACGAGGGCGCGTTCACGGCTCTGCACCGCGCGGGTCGCATCGGTGTCGCCGAGCTCGCGGCGAGCATCCGCCGCCACCGGCCGCACGCGGTCGGCGACGATGCTGCCGTGGTGCAGCGCTTCCTCGACGAGGCGCCGCCCCGTCCGGCGGCCTCGACCGTGACCGCGGTCGACGGGCCGCTCGCGGCGCCCGGCCAGGCTCTCGACGCTCTCGTCGATGACCGCGTCGCCACGTGGTGCCGGGCCGCGCTCGCCCCCGAGGCGACAGCCTGGCCGGTTCCGATCGACGAGCTGGGCTTCTACGGAGCCTGGCGAGCGATCGCCCGCCGCGATCCTTCGCTGCCGCGCGCGGCGCGCCGGCGCATCGCCGAGCTGCCCGAGCGCGCCGACGTCGCGCTCGCCCGCGTGCTCGACCTGCTGGGCATCGCCGACGACGAGCAGCTGCCGGCCCTGCGGGCCCACCTCGCCGCGCTGCCCGGCTGGGCCGCACACGTGCGCTGGCGCTCGATGACCAGCGGCGACGTCGACGTGCTCGACCTGCTGGCGGTGCGGTGCGCCCTGGTCTGGGCTCTCGATGCGCCGGCGGTTCCGACCCCCCGGCCGAGCGGTCCGCGCGGTGCCGCCCTCGACCGCGCGCTGATCTGGCAGGAGGCTTTCGAGGCTGCGCCGCACGCCGCGGTGCTCGCCCAGCTGACGGCAGAGGCCGAGCCGGCCCAGCAGGCCCCGGCCGCCCACCTGGTGTTCTGCATCGACCCGCGTAGCGAGGGCCTCCGCCGGCACCTCGAGCAGCAGGGCCCGTACACGACCGGCGGCTTCGCGGGCTTCTTCGGCATCGCCGCCGCCGTCGAGTCGCTCGCGGCGGGCCAGGCCGAAGCAGCCTGCCCGGTGCTGCTCTCGCCGCGCTACCTCGTGGCCGAGCGGCCTGAGCCGGGGGCGTGGCGCGCCGCCGCGCGCACCGTCGAGCGTCTCGCGGGCCGCCGCGCTCTGCGCGCCGCCGCGAAGTCGCCCGACGCGGTGGCGGGGGCTCCGCTCGGCTGGGCCGAGGTGACGGGGTGGATGCTCGGCCCGAGCTCCATCGCCCGCAGCGTGCTGGCGGGCCGGGGTCGGCGGGCCGCCCGCCCCGATGAGGCCGCAGCCCCCACCCTCTTCGACCTCGACTCGGCGCTCACCCCCGACGACCAGGTCGACACCGCCGAGGTGATCCTGCGCACGATGGGCCTCGTCGAGAATTTCACGCCCGTGATCGTGCTGGTCGGGCACGGCACGACCACCACGAACAACGCGTACCGCACGGCTCTCGACTGCGGCGCGTGCGGCGGCCACCGCGGTGCTCCGAACGCCCGCATCGCTGCCGCGCTGCTGTCGTCGCCGGCGGTGCGGGCCGGGCTCGCCGAGCGCGGCATCCGCATCCCCGACTCCACGATCGTCATCGCGGGCGAGCACGACACCGCGACCGATGCGCTGCGCCTGTTCTCGACCGACGCGCTGCGCATCGACCACCGTCTCGCGGTGGAGCGGCTCGCCCGCGATGCGGCCCGCGCGGGCCGGGCGCTGGCCGCTGAGCGCGCCCGCGAGCTGCCCGGTGCGGCCCGCGGTCGCCGCGCGGCGGCCAGCGTCGCCCGGCGCGCGGGCGACTGGGCGCAGGTGTATCCCGAGTGGGGGCTCGCCCGCAACGCGGCCCTCGTGATCGGCCCGCGCACGCTCTCGCAGCACGCCGACCTGGGTCGCCGGGCCTTCCTGCACTCCTATGCGGCGCAGCACGACCCCGACGGCGTGGCTCTCGAGACCATCCTGACCGCGCCGCTCGTCGTCGCGCACTGGATCAACGCGCAGTACTACTTCTCGGCGGTCGACCCCGAGGTGCTCGGCGCGGGCTCGAAGACCGTGCACAACCTCATCGGCGGCTCGGGCGTCATCAGCGGACCCACGGGCGACCTCCGCCTGGGTCTGCCCTGGCAGTCCATCGGCACCCGTGACGGCCTGCATCACGAGCCCCTGCGCCTGCTGGTGGTCGTGGATGCTCCCCGCGAGCGCATCGACCGCATCATCGACAGCGCCGAGATCGTGGCCGACCTCGTGCACGGCGAGTGGGTCATCATGGTGCGACCCGGCCCCGCGCCGGGCGCCTGGCAGCGCCGCACCCGCGAGGGCTGGCAGCCCTACGCCCTCACGACCAGCAGCACCCGCACCGACAGCACCCGCACCGACAGCACCGTCACGACCGAGGAGGAGGCGGCATGAGCCGCGATTCGCTGACCCGCATGACCAAGATCGAGGTCGTCGCCCGCACGGCTGACGCCGACGCCGTGCGCCGGCAGATCGTCGCCGCCGGGGCGACCGGCTACACGAGCCTGCCCGCCGTCACGGGGCTCGGTCACCACGGCGCGCACGAGGGCCGGCAGCTGTTCAACGACCGCGACGCCCTGACGCTCATCATCACGGTGGTTCCTGACGATCGCGCCGACGACCTCATCGAGGGTCTGCGGGCCCTGCTCGAGGGCTCGGCGGGCGTCATGTTCGTCTCCGACACCTACGTCAGCCGCCCGCACTACTTCCGCTGACGGCCTGTCGGCGAACGGCGCCGTCTGCTGCGCCGTCATGCGAGGGGAGTAGGGTGGGGCGCGGCTCGCGCCGGCGAGTGCTTCTCGACCCGGTGGTGCGGATCAGAACGGTCGATTCCGGCGCGGGCCGCCTCTGCTGCGGCTGCGGTGCCGCTGCTCGCGCGGCCCGCAGCCGCTCGGCCTAGAGGCCCGGCGCGGTCATCTTCAGCACGTCGAGCGCGCTGTCGAGCTGCTCGAGCGTCACCTCGCCGCGCTCGACGAAGCCGAGGTCGATGACGGCCTCGCGAATGGTCAGGCCCTTCGCCACCGAGTGCTTGGCGATTGTCGCCGCCGCCTCGTAGCCGATGACCCGGTTGAGCGGGGTGACGATCGAGGGTGAGCTCTCGGCGAGGGCGCGGGCCCGCTCGAGGTTGGCCTCGAGGCCGACGACGGTCTTGTCGGCGAGCACACGGGTCGAGTTCGCCAGCAGGCGGATCGACTCGAGCAGCGCGGTGCCCATGACGGGGATCGCCACGTTGAGCTCGAACGAGCCCGAGGCGCCGGCCCAGGCGACGGTCGCGTCGTTGCCGATGACGCGCGCGCACACCATGAGCACCGCCTCCGGAACCACCGGGTTGACCTTGCCGGGCATGATCGACGAGCCCGGCTGCAGGTCGGGGATGTGCAGCTCGGCGAGGCCCGTGTTGGGGCCCGAGCCCATCCAGCGGATGTCGTTGCAGATCTTGGTGAGAGAGACGGCGAGCACCCGCAGCGCGCCCGAGGCCTCGACGAGGCCGTCGCGCGCCCCCTGCGCCTCGAAGTGGTCGAGCGCCTCGGTGATCGGCAGGCCGGTGGTCGCGGCGAGCTCGGCGATCACCTTCTGCGAGAAGCCGAGCGGGGTGTTGATGCCGGTGCCGGTGGCGGTGCCGCCGAGCGGCACCTCGGCGACGCGCTCGATCGTGGCCTGCACGCGCGCGATGCCGAGGCGGATCTGCCGCGCGTAGCCGGCGAACTCCTGCCCGAGGGTGACGGGGGTGGCGTCCATCAGGTGGGTGCGGCCGGCCTTGACGGCGGTCTTCCACAGCGCGGCCTTCTCCTCGAGGGCGCCGGCGAGGTGCTCGAGCGCGGGGATGAGGTCGTGCAGCAGCGCGGCCGTCACCGCGAGGTGCACGGAGGTCGGGAAGACGTCGTTCGACGACTGGGAGGCGTTGACGTGGTCGTTGGGGTGCACCGCGAGGGCATCCGTCGAGGCGAGCGTGGCGAGCACCTCGTTCATGTTCATGTTCGACGAGGTGCCCGAACCGGTCTGGTAGGTGTCGACCGGGAACTGGTCATGGTGCGCCCCGCCGATGATCTGGTCGGCGGCGGCGACGATCGCCTGCGAGCGCTCGGCGTCGAGAATGCCCAGCTCGGCGTTGACGATCGCGGCGGCGCGCTTGATCTGCGCGAGGGCGATGATCTGGCCGCTCTCGAGCCCGGTGCCCGAGATGGGGAAGTTCTCGACGGCGCGCTGCGTCTGCGCCCGGTAGAGGGCGCTGCGCGGAACGCGCACCTCGCCCATGGTGTCGTGCTCGATGCGGTACTCGGTCTCGGTGCTCACGGCGGTTGTCCTTATGTGACGGATCGGTTGAGGGAGGGTCGCGGTGGCAGGCGGTCGGCTGCGGCGGGCGGATGCCCGGCTAGAGCTGACCGACGACGACATCGGGCACGACCCGGCCTTCGCGCAGCCGGTAGTTCGCACCCACGATGGCCAGCGTACCGGCAGCGACCTCCTCGCTGATGAGCTCGCTGGCGGCCAGCAGCGCCCCGACCGTGTCGCGCAGGTGCTCGCGGCCGACCTCCTGCGGGTCGATCGCGGCAGCATCGGCCTGCCCGGCGGCGAGCCGCACGCGGTCGACCGCCGGCACGATCTGGTCGACGATTCCCCGGATGTGCGCGGGCAGCGGCGGCGCCTCCGGCCCGACCGAGGCGATGGCGGCAGCGACGGCCCCGCACTCGTCGTGCCCCAGCACGAGAATGAGCGGAACCTTCAGCACGGCGACCGCGTACTCGAGCGAGCCGATGACGCTGTCGCTGATCACCTGTCCGGCGTTGCGCACGACGAAGAGGTCGCCGAGGCCCTTGTCGAAGATGATCTCGGCCGCGAGCCGCGAGTCGCTGCACCCGAAGAGCGCGGCGTGCGGGGCCTGGAAGCTGGCGAGCTCGGCGCGCCGGTCGACATCCTGCCGGGGATGCTGGGGCTCACCCGCGACGAACCGCGCGTTGCCCCGCTCCATCTCGCGCCAGACCTGGGCGGGCGTGCGGCGTTCGGCGGCCATGGGGCTCCTGGGCGTGCTCGGGGCGGGGGTGCCCTCCGAGCGTAGTCGCGACGGGGCTCGGCCGGGGGGTCGCGACGCGTGGGGGCCCGCGCGCCCGCGCTAGTCGGCGGGCAGCTCGGCGGCGACCGCGGTGGCCAGCAGTTCGAGGTCGCCGTTGCTCGCCGTGCCGTAGAGCACGACCGTGCTGTCGGGGGTGCGCGTGACGAGGGCGACCTCGCGCAGACCGATGCCGTCGACGCCGCGCCGGTCGTAGTACTGCCACTGCCGACCCGCGATCGTGACGGTCTCGCCCTCGCCGGGGTCGCGCAGGGCATTCCGCAGCCAGGTGCTCTCGTCGGTGAAGCCCTGCAGCACGGCGAGGAAGGTGCGGTCGGCGGTGATGAAGCCGATCGTCCACTCGTCGACGCCGCGACTGCCCGCGAGCTCGGCGCGGTTGGCCTGCCAGGTGGGCGGAACGATCGGAGCGACGACGTCGGTGCCGAGACTCGCCTCCGCCTGCGCGGCGGCAGCGAGGTGGTCGATCTCGAGCGGCACCGGGTCGGGGCGCACGACGACGAGCACGAGGAAGAGCACGATGCCGAGCGAGGCGACGAGCGAGCCGATGAGGTTGCGCGTGGTCTGGTTCGCGCGTCGCTTGCGCCTCGCCTCAGCGACGCGGTCGGCCATTTGCTCGGGGGTTTCCGTGCCGGGCTCGAACGAGCCGCTCGTGGGGTCGGTCATGCGGGTCAGCCCTCTGCGGCGGCGCGCGCCGCGTCGAGGCGCTCCTTGGCGCCGATCAGCCACTCCTCGCAACGGCGGGCCAGGGCCTCACCGCGCTCCCACAGCGCGATCGACTGCTCGAGGGTGGCACCGCCCTGCTCGAGCTCGGTGACGACGCGCACGAGCTCGTCGCGCGCCTGCTCGTAGCTGAGAGCGGCGATGTCGGCGTCTGAGGTCACGTCGTTCATGCTACGCAGGCCTTCCTTCGGGGGCGGTGGGAGACGGAGCCGCCGGGGAGGAGCCGTCGCGCGGGTCGGGCGCCGGGCCCTCGGCGGTGGCGGCGAGCCGGCCGTCGGCGAGCAGGAGGGTGAGGGCATCCCCGGCCGCGACGGCGGAGGCGGCGCGCACGACGTCGCCGCCCGCCGTCTGCACGATGGCGTAACCGCGGTCGAGGGTGCGCTGCGGCGACAGCGCCCGCAGCTGCCCGCGCCGCTCGTCGAGGTCGAGGTGCGCGCGCTCGAGCAGCCGCGTGCTCAGCTCGGCGCCGCGGGCGACGAGGCGGGTCAGCTCGTCGGCGCGGGTGTCGGTGATCCACGCGGAGCCCGAGAGCATCGGCCGTGACCGGATGCTCGCGATGCGCTCGATCTCGGTGCCGATGAGCCCCGTCACGCGGGTGAGCAGCCGCGCTCGAGCCTGCTGCACGCGCGCGAGCTCGTCGCCCACGTCGGGCACGACGCGCTTGGCGGCGTCGGTGGGGGTCGAGGCGCGCAGGTCGGCGACCTCGTCGAGCAGGGGCCGGTCGTTCTCGTGGCCGATCGCGCTCACGAGCGGGGTCGCGCAGGCCGCGGCCGCGCGCACGAGGCTCTCGTCGCTGAACGGCAGCAGGTTCTGGAAGTCTCCGCCGCCCCGGGCGACGATGATGACGTCGACCTCGGGGTCCGCATCCAGCTGCCGGATCGCCGCCGTGACCTCGCTGACCGCGCGCTCACCCTGCACGGCGGCGTGCACGACCCGGAAGCGCACCGAGGGCCACCGCAGCTGGGCGTTGCGCAGCACGTCTTTCTCGGCGTCGCTGTCTTTTCCGGTGACGAGCCCGATGCACTGCGGCAGGAAGGGCAGCGGCTTCTTGCGCTCGGGCGCGAAGAGGCCCTCGGCGGCGAGGGCGGCGCGCAGGCGCTCGAGGCGTTCGAGCAGGTCACCGAGGCCGACGCGGCGCATCTGCGACACCTGCATGCTGAGCGTGCCGCCCTTGACCCACCAGTTGGCCTTGACGAGCGCGGTGACGCGGTCGCCCTGGCCGAGCCCCTCGGGCAGCGAAGCGCGCACCGACGACCAGATGACGAACGACACCGTGGCGTCCTGCGCCACGTCTTTGAGCTTGCCGTAGACGTTGCCGCCCGAGATGCCCCACTGGGCGATCTCGCCCTCGACCCAGACCTGGCCGAGGCGGTCGATGTACTCCTTGAGCTTCGCCGACAGCTGGGCGACCGGCCACGGGGCGTCGGGGCTGGACGGAGCGGGGGAGGAGGCCGCGGGCGCATCCGTCACGGTGGGCCCTCCTTGCGTCGCGTGGTGTGCTTCGCCAGGGTAGTCGAGAGCGCCGACCCCGCGGCCTCGTTCTGCAAGGAGCCGCATGCGTACCCCCACCCCGCTCTCCGTCGAGTCGTTGACGAAGGTCTACGGCGAGGTCACGGCCCTGCGCGACGTCTCCTTCACCGCGCAGCCCGGCCGCGTCACGGGCTTCCTCGGCCCGAACGGCGCGGGCAAGACCTCGACGCTGCGCATCCTGCTCGGCCTCAACCGCCCGACGGCAGGCCGCGCGCTCATCGACGGCCAGCGCTACCGCGAGCTCGCCGCGCCCCTGCGCCGCGTGGGCGGCTCGCTGTCGAGCGACGTCTTCCACCCCGGCCGCAGCGGCCGCGACCACCTGCTGACGCTCGCGCTCGCCGCGGGCATTGAGCGCGCGCGTGTCGACGCGGTGCTCACGCAGGTCGGGCTCGCCGACGCCGGGCGCCGTCGCGTCGGCGGCTACTCGCTCGGCATGCGGCAGCGCCTGGGCCTCGCCGCGGCCCTGCTCGGCGACCCCGACGCGCTCGTGCTCGACGAGCCCATCAACGGCCTCGACCCCGACGGCATCCGCTGGATGCGCGGACTGCTGCGCCACCTCGCCGACGAGGGCCGCACCGTGCTGCTCTCGAGCCACGTGCTGAGCGAGGTGCAGCAGACGGTCGACGATGTCGTGGTCATCCGTCACGGCCGCATCGCCTTCGACGGGCCGCTGGAGGCTCTCGAGGCAGGGACCGCGCGGGTGCGCGTCGACGCCGCCGACCGCGATGCCCTGGCGGATGCCCTCCGCCGCGCCGGCGCGACCGTCGAGCCCGGCCCCGCGGGCCTGTCGGTGCTCGGCCTCGACGTCGCCCGCACGGGCGAGGTCGCCCTGGCTGCAGGCCTCGCGCTCACGCACCTCAGCGACGAGACCGACGGGCTCGAGTCGGTGTTCCTCGCGCTCACGGCGGATGAGGCGCAGGCGGCCGCCGCCCCGGCCGACGCGCCCGGCGTCGCGACCAGCGCAGAGGGGAGCGCCGCATGAGCACCCTCACCGCCCTCGGCCGCGCGACGGCCTCCGAGCTCGCCAAGGTCTTCTCGCTGAAGAGCTGGTGGCTGCTCGGCCTCATCATGGTCGCCTACGTCGGCATGACGGCCGCGGGGCTCGCGTTCTTCCTCAGTGATGCGGGCGCGCTGCTCGCCGGCGCGGCCGGTGGGGGAGCCCCCGCCCCCGAGCTCGACCCCGTCGTCATCGCGAATCTCGTCTACAGCAGCGTCACGGCCGTCGGCCTCGTGATCCCGCTGCTGTTCGGTGCGCTCATCGTCACGACCGAGTATCGGCACGGCACGCTGACCCCGACGACGCTCGCGCAGCCGCGTCGCGGCATCGTGCTGACCGCGAAGGCGATCGTCGCCGCGCTCATGGGCGCGCTGTACGGCGTGCTCGGCCTGATCGGCTCGGTCGGGCTCGGCGCTCCGGTGCTCGCGGCCCTCGGCGAAGACACCGCCCTCGGCGAGCCCGAGGTCATCGGCGTGCTGCTGCGCACGCTCGTCGCGACCGCCCTGTGGTCGCTGCTCGGCCTCGGCCTCGGCGCTCTGCTCACGAGCCAGATCGCGGCCATCGTCATCGTGCTGGCCTTCACCCAGTTCGTTGAGCCGATCCTGCGGCTCGTCGCCGGCGTGTGGGAGTGGTCGGCGCAGCTCGGCCGCTTCCTGCCGGGGTCGGCGACCGACGCGCTGGTCGGGGCGGGCATCCTGAGCTCGCTGAACGCGCTCGACCCCACGGTTCCGGTGGCGGCGGTGGATGCTCTCACCTGGTGGCAGGGAGGCCTCGTGCTCGGCGGCCTCGCCGCGGTGCTGCTCGTGGCCGCAGCCCTGACCACGGGCCGCCGCGACGTCGAGTAGAAGAGAAGGCGCGGCCGGCCCGCAGCGATGAGCAGGGTTGGCGCAGGCCACCCTCGTAGACTGACCCCGTGAGCACGATCACCAATGGCGCCCTCGGCACGACTCTGACGGCCCCCGTCATCCCGCAGCGGCGCGAGCGGCTGCGGCCGGTCGAGGTCGACCGTCCGAAGCAGGTGCTGCTCGCCGCCCCGCGCGGCTACTGTGCGGGCGTCGACCGCGCCGTGATCGCCGTCGAGAAGGCGCTCGAGCAGTATGGGGCTCCGGTCTACGTGCGCAAGCAGATCGTGCACAACGTGCACGTCGTGAGCGAGCTCGAGAAGCAGGGCGCGATCTTCGTCGACGAGGTCGACGAGGTGCCCGCCGGCTCGCACATCGTGTTCTCGGCGCACGGCGTGAGCCCCGCCGTCGTGCAGGGTGCGGCCGACCGCGACCTGCAGGCGATCGATGCCACCTGCCCGCTGGTGACGAAGGTGCACCGCGAAGCGGTGCGGTTCGCGAAGCAGGACTACCGCATCCTGCTCATCGGCCACGCCGGCCACGAAGAGGTCGAGGGAACGATGGGCCACGCGCCCGAGCGCACGATTCTCGTCAATGACCCCGACGAGGCCGACCGCATCGAGGTGCCCGAGACCGACGCGCTCATCTGGCTGTCGCAGACGACGCTGAGCGTCGACGAGACGATGGAGACCGTGCGGCGCCTGCGCGCGCGCTTTCCGCACCTGCAAGACCCGCCGAGTGACGACATCTGCTACGCCACGCAGAACCGCCAGGTCGCCATCAAGAAGGTCGCGCCCGAGGCCGACCTCGTGATCGTCGTCGGCTCGGCCAACAGCTCGAACAGCGTGCGCCTCGTCGAGGTGGCCCTCGAGTACGGCGCGAAAGCCGCCTACCGCGTCGACTACGCCAGCGAGATCAAGCAGGAGTGGTTCGAGGGCGTCGCCACCGTCGGTGTCACGAGCGGCGCGAGCGTGCCCGAGGTGCTCGTCGAGCAGGTGCTCGCCGACCTGCGCGACGCTGGCTTCGACGCGGTCTCCGAGGTCAAGACGGCGGAGGAAGATCTGCAGTTCTCGCTGCCGAAAGAGCTGCGCCGCGACGCGCAGGGCAACGTCGACGAACGGGCGCTCGGCGGGCGCATCCGCGACTGAGCGAAGCCACCCCGAGACCGGCTGAGACCGAGACGCTGAGACCGAGACGAAGCCATGACGGTCGAGACCACCCGCCCATGACCGGCATCGTCCTGCCCCGCGTCGCCCTGCCGCGGCCGGTCGCCGCCCGCGTCGTCGTCAACGCTCTCGCCGGCACCCAGCGCGTCATCGCCGCAGTCGGCTCGCTGCTGGCCGCGGCGATCGTCATCGACGCCCTCGTCGCGGTCGACGCCCTGGCGGCCGCCCCCGTGCTCGTGGCCCCCTTCGTCGGCGTGGGGATGCTCGCGCTCGTGCTGCTCTGGCGCCCGACCGTGCTCGTGGCCGTCGTCTACCTGCTCGGCGGTGCCGTCTTCTCGGTCGCCGTGCCGGTGCTGGTACTGGATGCCGCCCCCGAGCTCGCCGCCACCGGCCCCTACCTCTTCAACCGCATCGCGACCGCCCTGTGCCTGGTCGGGGCGATCGGCGGCCGTGCCCTCAGCGGCGTGCTGTGGAGCCTGCTCGCGTTCGGCGTCGCCCAGGGCAGCGTTCTGCTCGGCCTCGAGCTCGCCGGCAGCTCGGTGCGAACGGGCTCGGGGCCGCTCATCGTCGCATCGATCTCGATCGCCGCCTACGCCACCCTCGCCATCGCGCAGCGGCAGACCGAGCGTCGGCTCGCCGTGCTGGCCGCGACGGCGACCGACCAGTCGGAGGGCGACCGGCGCCGCTCGTTCGAGCTGCGCGCGGCAGCGGTGGTGCACGACACGATCTTGGCCGACCTGGCCCTCATCGCGCGCTCGCGGGGGCCGCTCGACGCGCGCACGGTCGAGGTGCTCGACGAGCACCTGCAGACTCTGGCGACCGCGACGGTGGCCGACCCGGAGCCCTCGGCTCCGCATCCCTCGAGCGCGCTCGGCGCGGCGCTGCTGGAGCTGGCCCGCGAGTACCAGTGGAGCGGCGTGCGCGTCGACGTCAGCGGCATCGAGCTGCTGCCCGACACGATGGCCTCGGCGGCGCGGCACGCCCTGATCGGGGCCGCGCGCGCCGCGCTCGACAACGTCGTCGAGCACGCGGGCACCGACCGTGCAGAGCTGGTGGCCGGCGCGCGCGGCGACAGCGTCTCGGTGCTCATCGTCGATGACGGGCACGGGTTCGAGGCTGCCGAGGTGGGTGACGACCGTCTGGGTCTGCGCACCTCGGTGACCCAGCGCATCGAGCAGGTCGGCGGCTCGGTGCGGGTCTGGTCGGGGCCCGAGGGCACCACCGTCATGCTGACGGTGCCGCGCGGGGAGGGGGTGCGATGACCGCCGCGTCGTGGCGCCGCAGCCCGTGGGAGGTCGACCCCCTCAGCTGGTTCGTCTCGCCCAACCTGCCGCTCGCGAGCGCCGGGCTGGTGCTCGCCCACGGGGTGCTCATCCTCGGCCCGGCCGGGCAGGCCGGCAGCCGTCCCGCCGTGCAGGCCGCGGCTCTGGCGTTGGCCGTCATCGCGCCGCTCTGGGTGCACGTCATGACACGGCCGCGGCGTGGTCCGCTCGGGGTCGCCGAGGCCCTCGTCGCAGTGCTGTTCGCGGTCGCCGCGCTCGTGCTCTCCGCCGTCGGGTACATCGGCGAGCCCTTCGCCATCGTGCTGTGGTGGGCGCCGCTCTCGACCTCGCTGCTGCTGCTGGCGCTCGCCCCATACCTGTCTGCCGTGCGCTTCGCCGCGCTGGGGGCCCTGCCGGTCGCGGTCGGGGTTGCCGTGACACTCGTGCTGGTGGTGCCCGACGACCCCACGTGGCCGCCGTTCTCGACGGTGGTCATCACGAACTTCCCGCTCGTCATCGGGCTGCTCGGGGGCGTGGTGATGATCCGCTCGATCACTCTCGGCATCGCGCGCTGGAGCGAGCGCCCGCTCGACCTCCCGATCGACCACCGCGCCGCCGACGCGCTGCTCGTCGCCGCCGTCGACGCGGCCACGACCGAGCGCATCGCGGCGGCGCGCGCCGTCATCGCCCGGGTGCTCGAGCGCGGCGAGGTCACGGCGGGCGACGCCGCGCGGGCGGCCGCCGTTGCCGAGCGTCTGCGCAGCGAGCTGACCGGCGAGGTCGACCGTACCTGGCTCGAACGTGTCGCCGAGGGTCGAGCCCTCACCATCGACGACCCCGAGAAGCTCGTCGAGCAGCTGGACCTCGCGCAGCGCACTGCGGTGCGGGCCCTCCTGGATGCCCTCCTGGGTGGCGCGGAGGCCCCCGCCGGTTCGGCCCGGGTCGAGCTGCGCCGCACCGACACGGGCGCCATCGCGGTCGCCCTTCGCATCCGCAGCAGCCTCCCCGAAGGGCGACGCGAGACCTTCCTCGCCCCGTACTACGTCACCCTGCAGTCGACCGTCGACAACCTGCGCTGGCGCACCGGCGCGGTCACGGCCGTCGAGTTTGAAGTGCGCGGCGGGGCGAGCCGCCCGGCCCGCGTGCAGCGCACGCCCGAGCCGGGCACGCCCGGCGGCCCTGTCGCTCGCTAGTCGGTGAGCCTCTACCGCTGGACTGAGGTACTGAGGTGAATGCACGTAGTGGGCAAGCGAGGCCTGTCAGGCATTAACCGCAATCAACATTGTGTATGTGAATTCATAGGCTCTACGATTTCAGGCCGGTTCGCCGAGTACGCGCGAGATGACGTTGCGGGCCGTCGGTGAAAGTGCTAGTAATGTGCTTACAAAGTTCGTACTTTGCACCCGGACCCGCATCCGCGGGCCCGCCTCATCAATGAAGATAGGTGACACAGTGAACAGCACATTCACGCACCGCGGCAGGCTTCGTCGGTGGCTTGGCGCCATCGCATTGACGGCCTCAGCAGCGCTTCTCATGGGCTGCGCGACAGCGGCTCCCCCGGAGGGGGGCGGCGAGGAAGAGCAGACCGTCCGCGTCGGCATCGTCGGCTTCAGTGCCGCTGATGCCACGGCCAACAAGACGGCGGAGCTCATGGTCGCCCAGGCCGAGGCTCTCGGTTGGGAGACGGAGTACCAGGCGGCAAACCCTGCCGGCGACTCCTCCAGTGCCAATTCCCTCATGCAGGTGATGCTGCAGAAGGGTGCCACCCTACTCATCACCATGAACTTCGACCCCGACACGCTTGGCGCGGGCCTCGCAGCGGCCCGGGAGGCGGGCGTGCCCGTCATGGGCATGAGCTCGGGCAAGCTCGGCGACGGCATGGCCTGGGCTAGCAACGTTGGCTACATCCCGGACTATGGCGACCTCATCCGCTCTGATCTCGATCCCGACGCGGAGCGCATCGAGGTGCTCAACCTTCAATTCCTGCTCGCCACTCCCGGTCAGGGCCGTAACCAGCTGATCCAGGAGATCGCGGAGGACGACCCGCGCGTCAACCTGACTGACCGCGAGGTCCCCATCCCCGGGGCTGTCCAGGGCGGGCGCGACTTCACTACCGCCTGGCTGGCAGCGAACCCGCCGACACCCGGTGTGCAGCTAGTCATCTACGCGGTCTTCGACCAGCCCGCTGAAGGCGCCGTCGCGGCACTTCGGCAGGCCGGGCGTGACGACGTTCTGATCTACAGCTACGACGCGACCCCGATCGGACTCGAGCTGGTGAAGGAGGGCTTCATCCGCGGCAACATCCAGAACGGTCGACAGGCGCAGGCCGATCAGGTAATCGCGGCGGCCCAGCAGGTCGTCTCCGGAGAGATCACGGTGGATGACCCGCAGCTGGTGCCGGTGGCCTTCTTCATCGTCACCACCGACAATGTCGAGCAGTACGAGCGTGACTTCCCGGCTGCCTTCACGGAGGAAGGCGTCTAGGCCGGCCAGCCACACCCCTCGAAGTTCGGGCGGTGCCTGCCGGGACGGCAGGCACCGCCCCCAATGTGCGGAAGAAAGCTGATGAGCGCAACCACAACCACTCGCAACGCACCGTTGCCCGCGAGGGCCTCTCGACCGCTCCACCTCAAGGCGCTGTCGTTCGGGGGCAAGTACGGAACGATCGTCGTACTGGTCGGCATGACACTCGCCTTCTACTTGGCTGGTCCGACTACCTTCGGCAACCCCAACAACCTCGTCAACGTACTCACTAACCTGGCTCCCGGAGCCGTCGTGGCGCTCGGCCTGACCATCTGCCTGGTCGCGGGCGATTTCGACCTCAGCATCGGATTCCAGGCAAGCATTGCTGGCGTCTTCATCGTCGGATTCCTCAGCGGCCTCGGGTTTATCGGCGTCACTGGCCCGAGCCCCGAACCGGACAGCGGTTTTCCGCTCATCGTCTCGATTCTCCTCGTCCTGGCGGCAGGAACCTTATTCGGGCTGATAAACGGCTTGATCGTCACCAAGCTCGGGGTCAACGCACTGATCGCGACACTCGGCACGGGCACCGTGATCTTCGCGATCAACCTCATGTACGGCAATGGCGTCACTTACCCGGTGCGCGACGACGGCACTTTCATGCAGCTGGCGCTCGGACGCCTGTTCGGGGTCATCCCCTACCCGATCATCATCCTGATCGGCTTCGCAGTGGCCCTTTGGCTGCTTCTCAACGCCACTCCACTTGGGCAACACATCAAGGCGGTAGGTGATGACCCCGAAGCTGCTCGGCGGCTAGGAATCAACGTGTCGCGCACCCGCATCTGGGCCTTCATCATTTGCGGAGTTTGCGGCACATCGGGCGGCATCATGCTCGCCGCGTCGCTCGGTAGCGGTGATGCGAACGCTGGAGACGTTTACCTGTTGCAGGCGTTTGCCGCTGCGTTTCTCGGTTCGGCCGCTCTCCGTGACGGCGAGTTCCACATCGTGGGAACCCTCCTTGGAGTCCTCACCGTGGCCATCGGCTTCAACGGCCTAGCGATCTTCGCCGCCCCTCCCTATGCGCAGTATCTCTTCTCCGGTGGGCTCCTCATTGTCGCTGTAGCCCTTAGCAGCCTCAGCCGGAAGTATGTGACAGACCTATGAGCGCTCGAAAGGATGAAGACGTGCAGCAACCGCCGGAGATTGTCTTGGAGGTCGCCAACCTGCACAAGTGGTTCGGTGGGCTTCACGCACTGGATGACGTCTCGTTCGCGATTCGCCGGGGTGAGTCCGTCGGACTGGTGGGAGACAACGGCGCGGGCAAGTCGACCCTGCTCAAGACCCTCTCTGGTGTCCACGAGCCTACGGAGGGTCGCATCGTGCTCGAGGGCACAGAGGTGAAGCTCGGCAGCCCCACCGTCGCCCGTAGCCACGGCGTAGAGACCGTCTATCAGGATCTGGCCCTGATCGGCCGTTTCACGATTGCCGAGAATTTCTTCCTCGGTCGGGAACTGAGGCGCTTCGGATTGTTGCGGAAGCGTGCGATGAGAAGCGCGACGGACAAGGCCCTGCGCGATCTTGACGTGCGGGTTCCCTTCGCCAATAGGCGCGTGTCGAAGATGTCAGGAGGACAGAGGCAAGCGGTCGCCATCGCGCGGGGCGCCTACTGGGGGCGCAAAATGCTGTTGCTCGACGAACCCACCGCCGCGCTCGGTGTTCGTGAGTCCGGTGAGGTGCTCCGGCTACTCGACAGCCTCAAGGAGGGCGGTATCACCACCATCTTGGTGACGCATAACATCGACCACTTGTGGCGGGTGTGTGACCGCATCTTGGTGCTTCGTCGCGGTCGTTTGGTAGCTGACGTCTCTAAGGGCGATGTAACCCCGGGAGAAGTGGTCGGTCACATCACGGGCGCCATCGAGGCACAGAACCGCGAGGGCGACAATGACGCCAGCCCCGCCGGCGGGGCAGTGGCCACCTCCGGAAGCGATGCCGGATGACCGCGAAATACGACGGCACAGGCAGCAAGAGCCCGCAGTGGTGGCCTTCGCGGTACGGAGCTGGTGACGAACGCGGCACACTCAACGAGATCACCGCTGATCATGTGCTGGCGGCGCTGAGTATTCCCCGCACCGGTCGCGTGATCGAGCTTGCGCCCGTGCACGAGGCCGACATGCCGGGGCCGGCACGGCGTGACTGGCGGCAGATGATTCTTGCCGACGGCGCCTTGCCGGGCTTGCACGCCGACCTCTCTGAGTGGACGGGTTTCGAAGAGTACATTTCGAGCTCAGCACACGTGGGGTGTCACGTCGACGGCCTCGCCCACAACGGCATTGCGGGGCGCGGCTACAACGGCGTGCACTACACCGAGTTCTTCGCCAAAGGCGGCTTGCGCCGTTTGGGCGCCGAGAATATGCGCTCGTGGGTCACGCGGGGGGTCTGCCTTGACATTGCCGCACTGCGCAGTGTCGAGGTGATGTCGCCCGGTGACATGGTCACTGTCGCCGACCTCGAGGCCGCCGAGGCGCGACAGGGCGTCACGGTGGGCCCCGGCGACGCCGTGCTCATTCACACCGGCTGGATGTCGCTCTGGCAAGTCGATAATGACCGCTTTCTCGACGGCGAACCCGGAATCGGCTGGGATGCTGCGCACTGGTTGACCGATCGCCGCGTGTCAATCGTGGGAGCAGACAACTGGGCGTTCGAGGTGATCCCCTTTGAGCGGCCCGAGCGCGCCTTCGTAGTGCACCAGCACCTGCTGGCCGAGACCGGCACCTACATCATCGAGAACATTCACACCGCTGAACTGATCGAGACCGCTAGCAGCGAGTTTCTGTTCGTGCTGGCGCCCATTCGCGGGCGCGGCTCGACGGGTGCAATGGCATCGCCGATCGCCATCATCTAGCGAAGAAGAAAGGGGTGACACCTGGTGTCATTCGAAGCAAAGATCGCGATTGTGACCGGCGGTGCCTCGGGCATTGGCTTGCGCGTGGTCGAACGTCTGGTCGAGCAGGGCGCTCAGGTGGTTGTCGCTGACCGTGATCGCGATGCCCTTGACCGGGTTCGGCAGTCGCTCGGTGCACGTGTCACGCCCGTAGTGGTCGATGTGCGCAGTGAAGACGACATCGCCGCCATGGTGGTCGCCGCCCGTGAGCTCGGCCCACTCACCGTCGCGGTGAACGCCGCCGGTATGGGGGAGGGGCACCCGGTGGTGGAGGAAGACCTCGAGACCTGGAACCGCGTGGTGAGCATCGTGCTCACCGGCGTCTTTCTGTCGGTGAAGCATGAGGCGCGCGAGATGATCTGGCACGGCGGTGGCGGCGCCATTGTCAACATCGCCTCTATCAATGCCAACATCCCGACCTGGGGTTCGGCTGCCTACTCGGTGGCAAAGTCGGGAGTCGAGATGCTGACACGCAGCTCGTCGCTTGAGTTGGCTGAGCACCGCATCCGCGTCACTTGCGTTTCTCCGGGCCTTGTCGAGACGCCTATGGCGCACCGCACCGGCAATATGACGCCCGAGATGGTTCAGCGCTGGCTTGACCACACGCCCCTCGGTCGCGTCGGCACCACCGACGACATCGCCGCCGCCGCCCTGTTCTTGGCCAGCGACGACGCCACCTGGATCACCGGCCACAACCTCGTGGTCGACGGGGGGCTGTCGCACACTGCCGGGCCGGTGACCCGCGATCTGGTGTCGTAGCCCGCGGTGTCGCCGGGGCTCGCCTTAGGGGTTCGCCGGCGAGGTCGCGAGCAACACGGTGAGCATCTCGGTGCCGGTGTTGCGAATGCCGTGCTCTGCCCACGAGGGCATGAAGATGAAGTGACCGGGCCCGACTTCGACATCGCCACTGTTGCGCAGCATCGTTCCGGTGCCCGAAATGATGACGTACGTCTCTTCGGTTTCGTGCGCGTGCAGGACCATCTCGGCGTGCGGCGGCACATACAGCATCACGACGCTGTGGTTGCGTGAGGGTGCCGCCGGGTTGGTCGGGTGCACGACGCGCACGGCCGAGATCGGAATGGTCGTCTCGTCATACATGATCGGCAGACCGTCTTGCACGGTGAGCACGATGGCCTCGGGTGGCACGTCGGGCTTCGGCAGGGTGGGGGTGAGGCTGCCGTGGCTGGGCAACATGCGGTGGGTAGCAGACATGGTCATCCTCTCGAGGGGGCAGTGGTGTCGGCGGCGACTTCGACGCGAGCGTGCATGATGGCGCCGCGTCGGGTGGTCACCGGGTCAACAGTCTCAACCGGCGGAGCACAGGTGAGAAAGAGGTCTCGCCCGTCTGCTCCGCCCAAAGTCACTGAGTATGCCGCCAGGTCGCCGGTGTCGACGAAGTCAGTGACCTCGCCGCCGGGCAGCACGCGCCGCGCGCCGTGCCCCTTCGCGTCGGCCAGCCACACAGCGCCGTTGCGGTCGAGCACAAGCCCATCAGGAACCTGCGGAATCTGCGGCGTGACCCCGCTAATGCTGTAGCTGCCGGGGTCGGGGGCGAATTCGGCCCAGACCCGTCGATCAACGAGCGTCTGGCCCGCGAGCGTGAAGGCGGTCAGCCGACAGCGGTAGGTCTCAACCACGAGCAGCATGCGTCGCCGCTCGTCGACGACGATGCCGTTCGGAAAGATCAGGTCGTCGACCACGGCGTCGACGTGCCCGTCGGGGGTGACACGAATCAACGAGGTCGGCAAGGCCAGGTCGGGGTCACTCGGGCTGACGCCGAAGTTGCCGATGTAGCAGGTTCCTTGGCTGTCGATAGCCATGTCGTTGGCGGGCCCGGTGACCAGGTGATCAAGCCGTGCGACCAACTCGAGCTCGCCGTTGGCGATGGCATAGAGCGCGCAATCGTCCATGGACACCACGCGCGGAGTGCCGTCTGGCATGAAGCCCAGACCGGAGGGGCGCCCTGGCACCTCAGCGACGAGCGTGAGCTCACCATCGGGTTGCAGACGAAGCACACGCCTGGTGAAGAAGTCAGAGAACCACAGGGCGCCGTCGTGCCACCGGGGCGCCTCGGTCACCGAGAGCCCACCGGTGAGCAACGTGGTCGCGCTGGTGATGGTCACCCTTTCTCACCGAGCCCGACGTTGCCATTGATGGTCAACCCACCGTCGACGGCGATGTGCTGTCCGGTGACGTAGGCCGACTCGTCGGCAGCCAGATAGACCACGGTAGAGGCGAGGTCGCGCGGCACACCGATGCGGCCGATCGGAATGCGTGCGTTGTAGGTGGCCACGACGTCGTGGGTGTAGACATCGGCGTTGAGGCGCGAGTGCACAGCGCCGGGGGCGATCGCGTTCACGGTGATGCCGCGCGGGGCAAGCTCGACCGCGAGTGAGCGCGTCAGACCCAGAACCCCGCCCTTGGCGGTTACGTAGGCGGCAGCGTTGTTGATTGGCTGCATCTGGGTGACTGATGTGACGTTGATGATGCGGCCGCGGCCGTGGGGCAGCATCGACCGCACGGCGGCCTGACAGCCGTGAAAGTAGCCGTGCAGGTTGGTCGCGAGCAGACCGTGCCAGTCGCTCTCGGTGGTGTTCTCGAAGGGGCGAACGAGCAGACGGCCGGCGTTATTGACCCAGATGTCGATCGGCCCCAGCTGGCGTTCGACCTGCTCGGCAAACTGGTCGACCTGCTCACGATCGCCCACGTCGCCCTGCACGGCAAGAAATGATCGACCAGTCGTTTCGATGGCTTCTCGCGTGCCGTCGATGTCGTCGACGGTGTACGAGATCGCGGCGACATCGGCGCCAGCGTCGGCAAGGCCGATCGCAAGTGCTTGACCGATGCCACTGGATGCCCCGGTGACAACGGCGACTTTGCCGTGAAGCTCAAACATTGCTTTGCCTTTCTACACGGTCGACCTCTATTTGTGCATACAAAGACTATGTTACCGTAGCGCGAGATTCTGTCGAGGAGGACACCGTGATCGAGCTGAGGTCACCGTCGATCGAGGTTGACGTGGATGACGCTGGGGGCGGGCAGATTGTGCGCCTCGCCACGCCGGGCGGTGCTAACGCGATGGCCTGGTATGACTGGCCCGTGCCGGTGCCCGCGCACGAGAGTCAGAGCTATGGCACCAGCGAACTCGACTGGTTGTCGCGGTATCGCGGCGGCTGGCAAGAGACCTTTCCGAACGCGGGGCTGGCGGCCACCGTTGATGGCGTGCCGGTGGGCTTTCACGGCGAGTGCTCAACAGCCCCGTGGAGCGTCGTTCGTCGCGACGAGAGCTCGTGCGAACTGTCAGCTGCGGCGCGGCTGCCGCTGACCATCACCCGGCGAATGCGGCTCGCGAGCGATCACGCTGCGCTCTACGTTGAGTCAACGGCGCACAACCACGGCGCCGTGCCGACCTCGTTCGTTTGGGGTCACCACCCCGCGTTTCCGGCGCTGCCCGGCGCCGTCATCGACTACCCGGCTGGTGCGACGGCGAGACCCGACGCCGGTCGCCCAGCCGGGCTCACCGCAGACGAGTTCGAATGGCCGATCGGCCGCACCGCCGATGGCAGCGAACTCGATGTCTCGGTGGTTCCCGACGGACCCGTGCACCGTCTGCTCTACCTCGATTGCGTGAGGGAAGGGTGGGCGGCTCTGCGGCAGCCCATGGGCGGCGTGAGCGTCGCCATGGCGTGGGATACCACCGCCTACCCCTACTCATGGTTGTGGCTCATGCGCGAAGACCCCGCTTTTCCCTGGTTCGGGCGGGCATCGATGCTGAGCATCGAGTGTCAAACAGCCTGGCCCTATGACGGCCTTGCGGCGGCCCGCGAGCGGGGCATGGTGCACCACCTGCAGCCAGGCGAGAGCGCTCAGTCCTGGATGACAATCGTGCTTCTCGACCAGGTATCGACGCCCGTAGCAGGGGTCAACCGAACCGGTAAGGTGCGCTGGGTGGATGACCATGGCTGAGCCGTCAATCATGTCGGCGATCGCGAAGGTGGCCCCAGGTCCCGGCAATGTTAAACTGACCCAGGTGCCGCGGCCGGTCGCCGAACCCGATCAGGTCGTCGTTGAGGTGCACGCCGCCGGCGTGTGCGGAACCGACCTGCACATCCTTGATGACCACTACCCCACCCGCCCTCCGGTCGTGCTGGGTCATGAAGTGGCTGGGGTCGTCGTCGCCTGCGGCGCGGAGGTGTCGACCGAGTGGATCGGTCGCGCCGTCGCGATCGAGTCGCACCATCAACGCTGCCACTGCGCCCAGTGCCGCGCCGGACGGCGCAATCTGTGCCCCAACAAGCAGTCGATGGGCTCGTTCGTCAACGGGGGCTTCGCTCCCCTCGTAGCAGCCCGCGAAGAGCTGATTCACCCGTTGCCCGATGGCATCACCACCACGGTGGGGGCGTTGTCTGAGCCCCTGGCCTGCGTGGCTCATCTGCTCGTTGAAGACGGCATTGTGCGAGCAGGTGACCGTGTGCTGGTGACCGGGCCTGGCCCGATGGGAATGCTTGCCGCCATGGTGGCGCAGGCCAGTGGCGCCTCGGTGCTGTTGAGCGGGCTTCCTGGTGACGCTGACCGGCTCGAGCGAGCGCGAGCCGCCGGCCTCACGGTCACCGATCAGCCCGTGACTACGTCTTTCGACGTCGTCATCGAGTGCTCGGGAAGTGCCGGCGGTGCGCGCGTCGCTCTCGAGGCAGCCGCGCCGCGTGGCCGCTATGTTGCGGTCGGCATTCATGGGCGCGAGGTCACCGTGCCGTTCGACCTCGTGCTCTACAAAGAATTGACGGTCAGCTCGGGCTTCGCGGCCACCGCGCGATCGTGGCAGCTCGCGATGGGGCTGATGGCATCGGGCTTGCTGAATCTCGAGTCGGTCATCTCTGCGGTGCGCCCCTTGAGCGACTGGAACGACGTCGTCGCTGAATTGCGCCGTGGCCAGGGCATGAAGGTTCTCTTCGACCCGCGCCTCAACGCGTGATACGGTCTAAATGTCATGACAAATATAGGGGAGGTGGCCGTGCTAGATCTCGTTACCGTCGGGCGATCTCTCGTCGACTTCTACCCCGCGACCGACGGCCCCCTTGTCGGCGTGACGCAGTATGAGCAGATGGTCGGTGGCAGCCCCACCAATGTCGCTGTGGGGGCCGCGCGCCTCGGCCTGCACTCGGCCGTCGTGAGTTCAGTCGGTGACGACCCCCTAGGTGCGGTGGTGTTTGACCGCCTGAGGGCCGAAGGCGTCGACGTCAGCATGATCTCTGTTGTTGCGGGCTCTCAAACCACGGTGGCCACGTGCGAGATCATCGGCGAGGCAGCCCGCGCTCTGATCTATCGAGGTTCCCCCTCGGCCGACCACCGTGTCGAGCTCAGCGACGTCAGTGAGCGTGTAATCGCCGCCGCACCGATGCGATGGATCTCGGGCTGCGCACTTGCCAACGACCCGTCTCGACGCGTGGCTGCTCGAGTGATCAGCCTGGGAGCTGCCAGCACCATCATCCTCGACGTCGACTATCGAGACGCGTACTGGCCAAACGCCGAGTCGGCAGGCGCAGTGCTGCGCGACGTAATCCCCCAGGTAGACACCGTGGTTGCGAACCTCGACGAAGCGCGCATCGTCGTCGGCGACGGTCAGCCGGTTGAGGTAGCCGAGAGACTACTGGGGCTGGGCTGCACCACCGCCATCATCAAGCGTGGCGAGCACGGAACCCTCGTCGTCGATTCATCCGGCGCCACCGAGGTAGCGCCCTGGCCGGTCGTCGCGGTGAACGGGCTCGGCGCCGGCGACGCCTTCGGTGCGGCGCTCTGTCGCGCGCTCCATGATGCCCAACCAATCATCGCCGCTTGCGAGTTCGCCTCGGCCGCCGGAGCCCTCGTGGCCTCTCGCCGCGAGAGTTCGGCTGCCATGCCCTCCTATGGGCAGATCACCTCCTTCATGAACAGGAGCGCCCGTGTTGCGTGATAACCAGCTGCAGACTTTGCGTGAGCGACGCGCTCGCGAACCCGGTTTCGTGCATGACGCCCTTGTCAGCCGTCAGACCCGTGCGCTGCTGGCGCCGGATGGCCGACTGGTCATCGTCGCGGCCGACCACCCGGCGCGGGGAGCATTGGGCGTTGGTGCTGACGACATGGCGATGTCGAACCGCTCGCAGTTGCTCGACCGTCTCATGCAGGCCCTCGATCGTGACGGTGTCGACGGGGTTCTCGCCACGGCCGATATCCTCGAAGATCTCGCCGCTTTGGGGGCTCTGGATGGCCGGCTTGCGATCGGCTCGGTCAACCGAGGCGGCCTGAAAGACTCGGTATTCGAGCTCGATGACCGAGTGACCGGCTTCGATGTCGACGGCGCGGTCGCCGCCAAGCTCGACGCCATCAAGTGCCTGCTGCGCATCGACCGCGATGACCACGGCACCGTTGCGACGCTGGAGCGTCTTGCAGTCGTGCTCAACGACGCCGCTCTGCACTCACTTCCGGTCTTCCTCGAGCCGTTCATGAGTAGCCGCATTGACGGTCGCGTACGGCATGAGTTGACCCCCGAGGCGGTTGTGCGTGCCCTCTCAATTGCTCAGGCGATCGGTGCGACCTCAGCCTGGACATGGCTGAAGCTGCCCGTGGTCGCCAACATGGCGGCTGTCGCAGACTCGACGACGATGCCCATCGTCTTGCTGGGCGGCGACTCATCAGAAGACCCACTGCCGGTCTACGAGGAGTGGCGCCAGGCCCTGCGACTGCCGGGTGTGCGCGGCATGATGGTCGGCCGCTCGGTGCTGTACCCGCACGATGGTGATGTTGTCTCGGCAGTCGACCGCGTCGTCGACCTGGTGCGCGGCTAGGGCCACCGACCGCTGCGGTGGTAGGTACTACTTGTTAACGACGGTGAACTCTACCGAGTAGCGGTCGGGGCGGTAGGAGTGCCGACCCAACTCGACCACCTCGCCTGAGTCGTTGTAGGCCGTTCGGTGCAGCGTCAGCACGGCGCTTCCGGGTGGAATGTCTAGCCGTCGTGACTCTTCGGTGGTCGCTGCTCGGGCTCCGACGACCTGCCGGGCAACTCGAAGGGTGGTGCCGCGCGCGCGCAGCAGCTCGTACATCCCGTGCTTCTCAAGAGCCTCTTCGGTGATGCCTTCGGGGTCGAGAAGGTGATTGTCGAGGACCGCAATCGGAGCTTCATCAGCTGAACGCAGCCGTCGCACATGGAGAACCGGGGCGACCACGTCGATGCCGAGTTGCGCTGAGAGCTCGGCTGTCGGCTCGAGAATCTCAAAAGACAGGATCTTTGTCGTCGGGTGGCGCTGCTCGCGGGCCAGGTCGTCGAAAAGACTGCTGAGTTCGGCACCGCGAGTGATCGAGCCGTGAACCACCTGGGTACCAACGCCACGCCGTCGCACGAGCAACCCCTGGTCAACAAGCACCTGAATGGCGCGCCGCATGGTGGGGCGTGAGAGCTGAAAGCGCTCCCCCATCGTGATCTCGTTCTCAAGTCGTGCGCCCACAGGCAGGCTGCCGTCAGCGATCGCCGCTTCGATTCGGGCTGCGACTTGTGAGTACAAGGGAATCGCGCCCGCACGGTCGAGACCAGCGAACATTTCATCCGGCAGCAGGTGCTCGGTGCCCATCGGTCCTCCTCCCTCTAAGCCGCCAGGTCGCCTATACCGACCATATGTCATTACGAACCAGACTGTCGCGAAACTCTATCCCAGCCGAGAGTTTTGGCCTCCCGTTGGCGAAAGTTCACCGCGAGCGCCGTGCCTCACCTGCCCATGGGGCGGTGTGAGCGTCAGGACGCATAGCTACAACCGAGATCACCGGGCTGAATACACCTTCAGCAGGGGCTGACTTCGCAATATGTCATGACAAGAAAGGTGTTTACCCTCCTCTAACGGCCCGAGTGGCCGGCCGAGCCGAGCTGCTGGGTCGCCTCGACCACGCGCTTCGCCATCGCGGTCTCGGCGAGCTTGCCCCAGGCGCGCGGGTCGTAGATCTTCTTGTTGCCGACCTCGCCGTCGACCTTGAGGAAGCCGTCGTAGTTCTTCAGCACCGTGTCGGCCACCGAGCGGCTGAAGGCGTACTGCGTGTCGGTGTCGATGTTCATCTTGATCACGCCGTTCTTCACGGCGGTCGCGATCTCGTCATCGGTCGAGCCCGAGCCGCCGTGGAAGACGAGGTCGAGCGGGAGGGCATCCGTGCCGTACTTCGCCTGGATGCCGGCCTGGATCTCGGCGAGCAGCTCGGGGCGCAGCTTCACGTTGCCCGGCTTGTAGACGCCGTGCACGTTGCCGAAGGTGAGGGCGGCCATGTAGCGGCCGTTCTCGCCGAGGCCGAGCGCCTCGACGGCCTGCTCGACGTCGCCGAGGGTCGTGTAGAGCGCCTCGTTCGAGCCCTCGTGCTGAACGCCGTCCTCCTCGCCGCCGACGACGCCGATCTCGACCTCGAGAATCGCGTTGATGTTCTTCATGCGCGGCAGCAGCTCGCGCGCGATCTCGATGTTCTCGGCGAGCGGCACGGCCGAGCCGTCCCACATGTGCGACTGGAAGATCGGGTTGCGGCCCGCCTTCACCTCGGCCTCGCTCGCGGCGATGAGCGGCATGACGAAGCCGTCGAGCGCGTCTTTCGGGCAGTGGTCGGTGTGCAGGGCGACGGTGATCGGGTAGTTCTTGGCCACCTCGGTGGCGAACGCGGCGAAGGCGAGGGCGCCCGAAGCGCGGGCCTTCACGCTCTGGCCGGCGAAGTAGTCGGCGCCGCCCGTGGTCACCTGCAGAATGCCGTCGGAGCCGGCCTCGGTCAGCCCCTGCATCACGGCGTTGATCGTCGACGACGACGACACGTTGATGGCGGGGTAGGCGAACCCGCCCTTCTTGGCCTTGTCGAGCATCTCGGCGTACTGCTCGGGGGTGGCGACGGGCATGACTCTCCTCCTGCTGGGGGTGTGGTGGACGCGGTGTCGAGTCTAGCCAGGGGCCGTGGCGCCGATACTCTGGTCGTGCGCTGACCTACCACCCGGCGCGTCCTGCTCATTGAACCGTTCGTCGACGGAAAGGACGCCCCTGTGGTGACCACCGAAACCGGAACCCTGTTCCTGCACCCCGACCGCAACCTCGCCATGGAGTTGGTGCGCGCCACCGAGGCCGCGGCCATCCGCTCGGCGCCCTTCATCGGCAAGGGCGACAAGCTCGCCGCCGACGGGGCGGCGGTGGATGCGATGCGCAAGTTCCTCGGAACGGTCAACTTCACCGGGGTCGTCGTCATCGGCGAGGGCGAGAAGGACAACGCGCCGATGCTGTTCAACGGCGAGCAGGTGGGCACGGGCAACGGGCCGATGTGCGACATCGCCGTCGACCCGATCGACGGCACCTCGCTCACCGCCGCGGGCCGCAGCCACGCGATCTCGATGATCGCCGTCGCCGACCGCGGAACGATGCTCGACGCCTCGAGCGTGTTCTACATGGAGAAGATGGTCGCCGGGCACGAGGGCATCGGGGTGCTCGACATCCGCCAGCCGATCGGCGAGAACATCCGCGCGCTCGCCGCCGCGAAGGGCAAGCCGGTCGAAGACCTGCGCGTGGCCGTGCTCGACCGCCCGCGGCACGAGCAGCTCATCGCCGACATCCGCGCCATCGGGGCTGGCACGCGGCTCATCCTCGACGGCGACGTCGCCGCGGGCATCAACGCCGCCCGCCACGACAGCCGCATCGACCTCGCCGTCGGCATCGGCGGCAGCCCCGAGGGTGTCGCCACCGCGTGCGCGGTGAAGGCGCTCGGCGGGTTCATCCAGGGCCGGCTCGCGCCCGGCAGCGACGCCGAGCGCGAGCGCGGCGCCGCCGCGGGCCTGCAGTTCGACCACGTGTACGAGGCCAACGAGCTCGTCAGCAGCGACAACACCTTCTTCGTCGCCACGGGCGTCACCGACGGCGAGCTCGTGCGCGGCGTGCGGCGCGAGGGCCGCATCATCACGACCGAGTCGATCGTGCTGCGCTCGCGCTCGGGCACGATCCGGCGCGTGACTGCTGATCACCTGGTCGACAAGTGGCTCGACCACTAGGGGCGGATGTTCGCTGAGGGCGACACGCCCGGTGTGAGCATCCCCTGCTGACGGGTGAAGAATGAGCAGGCCATGCTCGCGTCTCTCCTCCGCCGCTATCTGCGGCCCTTCGTCGGCCTGATCGCCGGCGTCATCGTCTTCCAGCTCGCGCAGTCGATCGCCTCGCTCTTCCTGCCCGCGCTCAACGCCGACATCATCGACAACGGCATCGCCCGCGGTGACACCGGCTACATCCTGATGGTCGGGGGCGGGATGCTCGCCATCACGCTCGTGCAGATCGCCTGCGCCATCGCGGCCGTCTCCTTCGGCGCTCGCGTCGCCATGGCGTTCGGCCGCGACCTGCGGCAGGCCGTGTTCGACCACGTCGGCACGTTCTCAGAGCGCGAGGTGACCCGGTTCGGCGCCCCCTCGCTCATCACGCGCACGACCAACGACGTGCAGCAGGTGCAGATGCTCGTGCTCATGACGAGCACCATGCTCGTGAGCGCGCCGATTCTCGCCATCGGCGGCATTGTCATGGCCCTGCAGCAAGACCTCGAGCTGTCGCTCATCATGGCCGTGGCCATCCCGGTGCTGCTGCTCTCGGTCGGCGCGATCATCGTGCGCACCGTGCCGCTGTTCCGCGTGATGCAAGAGCGCATCGACACCGTCAACCGCGTGCTGCGCGAGCAGCTCACGGGCATGCGCGTCGTGCGCGCCTTCGTGCGCGAGCGGCACGAGGTGGCGCGCTTCGCCGACGCGAACGTGCAGCTCACCGAGACGGCCCTGACGTCGGGGCGCCTCTTCGCCCTGATGTTCCCGATCGTGCTGCTCGTGCTCAACGCCTCGAGCGTCGCCGTGCTGTGGTTCGGCGCCGGGCGCATCGAGAGCGGCCAGATGCAGGTCGGGGCGCTCACGGCCTTCCTCACCTACCTCATTCAGATTCTGATGGCCGTGCTCATGGCCACGTTCATCGCCGTGCTGCTGCCGCGGGCGGCCGTGTCGGCCGACCGCATCGGCGAGGTGCTTGCGACGCCCTCCTCGGTGGTGCTGCCGAGCAGCCCGGTCGTTCCGAGCGACGCGCGCGGGCACGTCGAGCTGCGCGACGTCGTGTTCGCGTACCCGGGGGCCGAGCATCCGGTGCTCGACGGCGTCAGCCTCACGGCCGAGCGCGGACGCATGACCGCCCTCATCGGCAGCACCGGCGCCGGCAAGACCACGCTCATCAGCCTGCTGCCGCGCCTCATCGACGTCACCGGCGGCGCGGTGCTCATCGACGGTGTCGACGTGCGCGACCTCGACGCCGAAGCCCTGTGGAGCCGCATCGGCCTTGTGCCGCAGCGCCCCTACCTCTTCTCGGGCACCGTTGCGAGCAACCTGCGCTTCGGCAAGCCCGACGCCACCGACGACGAGCTGTGGGCTGCGCTCGAGACCGCGCAGGCCGCCGACTTCGTGCGCGCCATGCCCGAGGGCCTCGACACCGCCGTGGCGCAGGGCGGCACGAGCGTGTCGGGCGGCCAGCGGCAGCGTCTCGCGATTGCGCGCGCGCTCGTCAAGCGGCCGCCGATCTACGTCTTCGACGACTCGTTCTCGGCCCTCGACACGGCGACGGATGCGCGACTGCGCGCCGCGCTGCGCCGCGACGCCGCCGACGCCACCGTCATCGTGGTCGCGCAGCGGGTGGCGACCGTGCTCGACGCCGACGAGATCATCGTGCTCGAGCAGGGCCGCATCGTCGGCCGTGGGCGGCATGCCGAGCTGCTCGAGAGCTGCCCGACCTACGCCGAGATCGTCAGCAGCCAGCAGCGCGCGGAGGTAGGAGCATGAGCACCGAACCGGCCCGCACCGAACCGGCTCGCTCCGGTGCGGCCGCCGCCGCGCCGACGGCCGCACCCGCGCGCCCTGCGGGCCCTCCCGGCGGCGTGCGCCGCGGGCCGATGGGCGGCCCGATGGGCGGTGGCATCGGCCTGCCGGTCGAGAAGGCGGCGAGCTTCGGCCCCTCGGCCCGCCGACTGATCGGTCGGCTGCGCCCCGAGCTGCGGCTCGTGTGGGTCGTGATCGTGCTCGGTGTCGTGAGCGTCGTGCTCTCGGTCGTCGGGCCGGCGCTGCTCGGGTTCGCGACCAACGTCATCGTCGACGGCGTCTTCGGTGAGGGCGCCTTCGTGGGGGGAGCGGGCGGCGCCGGCTCCGCATCCGGTATCGACACCGACCTGCTGCACCTCGTGCTCGGCGGGGTGCTGCTGGTCTACGTGTTCTCGTCGGTGTTCGCGTGGCTGCAGGCCTACCTGCTGACCGGAGTCACGCAGCGCACGGTCTACCGGCTGCGCGAGGAGGTGCAGGGCAAGCTCGACCGGCTGCCGCTGACCTACTTCGACCGCGTGCAGCGCGGCGAGGTGCTCAGCCGGGTCACCAACGACGTCGACAACATCGCTCAGACGCTGCAGCAGACTCTCAGCCAGCTGCTGACCTCGCTGCTCACCGTCATCGGCGTGATCGTCATGATGCTCGTCATCTCGCCGATCCTCGCGCTCGTCTCGCTCATCACCGTGCCGCTGACGCTCGTCATCACCGCGATCATCGCCAAACGCTCGCAGCCGCTGTTCGCGGCCCAGTGGGCGCACACCGGTGAGCTCAACGCGCAGATCGAGGAGACCTTCACGGGCCACGCACTCGTCAAGGTGTTCGGGCGGCAGCGGGAGGTCGAGCAGCGGTTCCGCGAGAAGAACGCGCAGCTGTTCGACGCGAGCTTCGGGGCCCAATTCGTGAGCGGCATCATCATGCCTGCGATCATGTTCGTCGGAAACCTCGTCTACGTCGCGATCGCCGTCGTCGGCGGCCTGCTCGTCACGAGCGGGGCGATGACGATCGGCGGGGTGCAGGCGTTCATCCAGTACTCCCGGCAGTTCACGCAGCCGCTCAGCCAGCTCGGCTCGATGGCGAACCTGCTGCAGTCGGGGGTCGCGAGCGCCGAGCGCGTGTTCGAGCTGCTCGATGCCGACGAGCAGAGCGCGGATCCGCATCCCGTCGCCACGCCCGCCACGAGCACGGGGCGGCTGGTGTTCGAGGACGTCGCGTTCCGCTACGACCCCGACGTTCCGCTCATCGAGGGGCTCTCGCTCGTGGCCGAGCCGGGGCAGACCATCGCGATCGTCGGGCCGACCGGCGCGGGCAAGACCACGCTCGTCAACCTCATCATGCGGTTCTACGAGCTCAACGGCGGGCGCATCACGCTCGACGGCGTCGACATCGCCACGATGACGCGCGACGACCTGCGCTCGCGCATGGGCATGGTGCTGCAAGACACCTGGCTGTTCGCGGGAACCATCCGCGACAACATCGCCTACGGCCGGCCGGATGCGTCGCTCGACGACATCATCGACGCAGCCCGCGCCACCAGCGTCGACCGGTTCGTGGGCGCCCTGCCCGACGGCTATGACACGCTGCTCGACGACGACGGCTCGAACCTCAGCGCGGGCGAGAAGCAGCTGCTGACCATCGCGCGCGCGTTTCTCGCGCAGCCGAGCGTGCTCATCCTCGACGAGGCGACGAGCTCTGTCGACACCCGCACCGAGGTGCTCGTGCAGCACGCCATGGCCGCGCTGCGCCGCGACCGCACGAGCTTCGTCATCGCGCACCGCCTCTCGACCATCCGCGACGCCGACCTCATCCTCGTGATGGAGGCGGGCCGCATCGTCGAGCAGGGCACGCACGCGCAGCTGCTCGCCGCGGGCGGTGCCTACGCGCGGCTCTACGAGGCGCAGTACGCGCAGGCGCTCGACGAGGCGTAGCGGGCCACGAACGACGACGGGGGCAGGGCCGCTCGGCCCTGCCCCCGTCGCGCGAACCCGCTCTAGAGCAGGTTCGGGATCTTCTGCTCCTCGGCCGTGTTCGCCCGACGGAACCAGATGGTCACGAAGGTCGACACGATCACGATGAACAGCGAGTAGAGCGCCGGCACGATCAGGATCAGGCCGATGTTCGGGTCGTTCGCGAACGTCAGGAGCACGATCGCGATCGCGAGCGGGCCGTTCTGGATGCCCGTCTCGAGCCCGATCGTGCGCGCGTTCGCCGGGTGCAGTCGGATGGCCCGCGCGAGGAAGTACGCGATGAAGATGCCGAACAGACCCAGGCCGATCGCCACCATGTACGTCTGCCACGGCGTGGAGGTCAGCAGCGCCCAGTTGCGCGGCACCCACGTGGCCATGAGGAACACGATGAAGAACAGGCCGAAGAATCCGCCGAGCAGCTCCATGAAGGCGCCGATGTTGGCGCTGTACCGCCGCAGGATCATCCCCGCGACCACGGGGATCAGCAGCGTCGCCAGGGTGACGACGATGTTGACCACCGGGATCTGGAACTCCGACTCCTGGGTGAACAGCAGCGAGCCGAAGATCGCCAGCGCGAGCGGCGTCATCAGGATCGCCCACAGCGTCGAGTTGGTCGTCATGATCACGCTCAGCGCGAGGTTGCCCTTCGAGAAGTACGTGAAGATGTTCGACGTCGTTCCGGCGGGTACCGCCCCCATGAGGAGGGCGCCGATCGCGACCGGCAGCGCGTACTCCGGTTCGAGCTGGAACAGGAAGGTGATGATCAGCAGGTACGCGAGCACCGGCATGATGCCGAACTGCGTGACGAAGCCGATGATGAGGCCGTAGGGCCGCTTGAGCGCGAGCTTGAAGTCGCGCGGCGTGAGGCCCGCGCCGAGGCCGAACATGATCACGAAGACCAGGCCGACCAGCAGCGCCTGCTCGAAGGGCGTGACGACGTCCTGCTCGTTGACGACCGTCTGCGTGGCGATGATGAGCGGAGTGATCACGACAGCTCCCTTCCCTGGGTCTCGATACTCGCGGTGGCGGAGGTGACGGCCTCGGCCCGCAGCTCGCGGCGCAGGATCTTGCCGATCGGGCTCTTGGGCAGCTCGTCGACGAACCGCACCGACTTCGGCACCTTGTAGGCCGCGAGCGTCTCGCGGCAGTGCGCGATGACGGTGTTCTCGGTGAGGGCATCCGAGCTGGTGACGATGTAGGCGCGCACCGCTTCGCCCGACTTGTCGTCGGGGATGCCCACCACGCCCACCTCGAGCACGCCCGGCAGCGCGGCGATGCGGTCTTCGACCTCGTTCGGGTACACGTTGAACCCGCTGACCAGGATCATGTCCTTCTTGCGGTCGACGATGGTGAAGAACCCGTCGGCGTCCATCTCGGCGATGTCGCCGGTGCGGAACCACCCGTCGACCACGTTCGCCGCGGTCTCGTCGGGTCGGTTCCAGTACCCGAGCATGACCTGCGGGCCCTTGGCGGCGATCTCACCCGGCGTGCCGGGGGCGACCTCGTTGCCGGCGTCGTCGATGCACTTCAGCTCGGTCGACGGCACGGGAATGCCGATCGTTCCGGGCTTCTCGTTCGGGCCGAAGGGGTTGAAGCTGAGCACGGGGGAGGTCTCGGTGAGTCCGTAGCCCTCGACGATCGGCGTGCCCGTGACCTCCTCCCAGCGCACGTTGACGGCTTCGTGCAGCGCCATGCCGCCCGCGGCCGAGGCGCGCAGGTGGCGCGGGGGGCTGTCGAGGAACCACCGCTCGTTGAGCAGCGCGTTGAACAGCGTGTTGACGCCGGTCACCCAGGTGATCTTGTAGTTCTCGAACGCCCGCTTGAGGTTGCTCGGCGGTCGCGGCGAGGGAATCAGGATGTTGCGCGCGCCGAGCTTGTAGAAGCCGAGCAGATTCACCGTGAAGGCGAAGATGTGGTAGAGCGGCAGGGCCGTCAGCACGGTCTCGAGGCCGGGTCGCATGTAGCCGCCGCACATCTGGATCATCTGCAGGGTGTTCGACACCAGGTTGCCGTGCGACAGCATGGCGCCCTTCGAGACGCCGGTCGTGCCGCCGGTGTACTGCAGCGCTGCGACCGTGTCGTGCCCGATGCCGGTGAGGTAGCCGGTGAGGGCATCCGACGTCTTCTTCTCGCGACCGGCGCCGAGCGCCGACTGGAAGGTGGTGTGCGCGACGGTGACCTTCGGCAGCGTGCGGTTCCAGTACTTCTGCACCATGCGGATCACTCCGGCGATGACCGGCGGGAAGAACTCGGCGATGCGCACCGTCACCACTGTCTCGATGCCGGTCTTGGGCAGCACCTCGGGCAGCCGGTCGGCGAACATGTCGATCACGACCAGCGCCTTCGCGCCCGAGTCGGTGAACTGGTGCACCATCTCGGTGGGCGTGTAGAGGGGGTTCGTGTTGACCAGCACGAGCCCGGCCTTGAACACCCCGAAGGCGACGATCGGGTAGGCGAGACAGTTCGGCATCTGCACGGCCACGCGGTCACCCTGCGCGAGGCCGACGACCTCGCGCAGGTAGGCGGCGAAGTCATCGGAGAGCGCGTCGACCTGGGCGTAGGTGAGCGAGCCGTTCATGCCGTTGGGCATGCACTGCGTGAACGCGATGGTGCTGGCGTACTCGCTGCTGGATGCCCGCACCAGGTCGGGCAGATGGGAGAAGGTCACCTCCCCCAGGTCGGGTGCGACGTCGTCGGCGTAGTGGGGAAGCCAGGGGCGTTGGGTCATCGTTGATCTTTCGCCAGAGGGGCATCGCCGGCAGGAGCACCGACGATGGTGAAACTCGATTCATGATATCCCGCGGCACCCGTTCGGCCGGGGACTGTGTCGAACCCCTCCAAACGGGCGGGGTGTTCCGACGCTCTCAGTCGGCGTTCTGCAGCACCGACACGATGTTGCCGGCAGGGTCGGTGAACCAGGCGATGTCGGGGCCCTCGTTCGTCGCGATGCCGCGCACGATGCCGCGCTCGTCGTGGGGGAAGCCGGGGTACCGTGTGAACACGACCCCGCGGGCCGCCAGCTCGTCGACGGCCGCCTCGATGTCGGAGACCTCGAGGTTCAGCACGGTGTAGGTCGCGGGCGTGTGGTCGGGCTTCGGGTAGACGAGCACCCAGCCGCCGCCGGGCAGATCGAGCGAGAGCTGTCCCATGTCCTCGTCGGTCACCGCCAGACCGAGCGTGTCGCGGTAGAACGCACGTGCGGCATCGATATCGGGCACCGCGAACCCGGGGAAGGCGAAGGTGTACTCGGGCATGGCCCGCACGCTACTCCTCGCGCTGCTCGCCGTCGAGGGTCGTGAACTCCAGCTCGGGTGCCGGGGGGGCTGCCGCCTCGAGTTCGGCAACGAGCTCCATGGCGGTCAGGTCGCGTGGTGAGTCCTCGATCGCGGCGAGGGGCCCCAGTACGGTCGACTCATCGAGCTTCTGCAGCTTGCGTGCGGTCGGCAGCACCTGACGCTCGAGCGAGCCGACGAATCCGTTGTAGTTCCTGATGGTGCTCTCGATCGCGCGCCCCAGCTTCTCGACATGCCCCGCCATCGTCGACAGGCGGGAGTAGAGCTCTCGACTGAGGTCGAACAGCACCTGGGCATCGGCGGTCAGCACATCCTGCTGCCACGAGAATGCGACGGTCTTGAGCACCGACCACAGCGTCACGGGCGAGGCGAGCGCAACGCGCTTCGAGAAGGCGTAGTCCATGATCGCCGGGTCGGCTTCCATGGCGGACGACACCAGTGCCTCGCTCGGGATGAACGCGATCACCATCTCAGGAGAGGTTCCGAGCCCTGCCCAGTACGCCTTCGAGCCGAGAGCATCGATGTGTGATCGAACGGCCTTGACGTGGTCCTGCAGCAACCGCTTGCGACGGTCTCCCTCCTCGCCGGTCGCGGTGACCGCGATCTGGCTCGCGGCCAGATAGGCGTCGAACGGCACCTTCGCGTCGACGGGAATGTGCTTCCCGCCGGGAAGGTGGATCACCATGTCGGGGCGCCCCGCTCCCGCATCTGAACTGACCGACCACTGCACGTCGAAGTCGACGCGCTCGATCAGCCCGGCCGCCTCGACGACGCGTCGCAATTGCGTCTCGCCCCACACCCCTCGGGTCGAGTTGCTGCGCAGAGCACCCGCGAGCGACTCGGCGGTGGCGCGGAGTCGTTCCTCCGCTTCGGCCGCCGACTTGAGCTGCTGCGTCAATTCGCCGTGCTGCAGGGTGCGCTGCGTCTCGAGCTCGGTGACCTTGGCCTGCATCGTCCGCAGTGTCTCCTGAACCGGGGCGAGCTGCTGTAGCACCTTGCTCTCGGTGCGTTCGCGCTCGGCCTGCGCCGCCTGCTCGCTGCGGACACGCTCGACGAGCTCGCGGTACTGCTCCTGCGCTGTACTGATCTGCTCCCGCAGGCCCGCCGCGGTCGCCTGGAGCGCGGCGAGCTCGGTCGACAACTGGGCTCGATGCTGGGCCTCTTCCGCCCGGATCTCCGCGATCGCCGTCTGGTGCCGAGCCTCGATGACCGCCGGGTCGTCGCGGGTGGCCGAGCGCCGAGCAAGGACGAGCCCGAGCAGGGCGCCGAGCACGGCACCGATGAGAAGGCCGATCACGAGGGGAAGCACGAAGTCCATGCGCTCAGTGTCTCAGTCGCCCCCGACGGAGCGCCCGAGGGCGAACTACGCTGGGCCCATGAGCGCCGGGCCCGAGCCGCACGAGGTGAGCGCCGACGACCTGCGGTACCTGCTCGCGGTCGCCCGGGTCGGGCGGCTCGTCGCGGCTGCCGCCCTGCTGGGGGTCGACCACACGACCGTGCGGCGGCGGCTCGACCGGCTCGAGGCGGCTCTCGGCGCGCGGCTGCTCGACCGCGGCGCCGACGGCTGGCAACTGACTGAGACCGGCCGCGCGATCGTCGAGAAGGCCGCCCCGCTCGAAGGCATCGTCGAGCAGGTGGTCGCGGCGGCCTCGGGCGGCGATGCCGTGCGCGGTACCGTGCGGGTCGCGGCGCCCGAAGGGTTCGGCTCGCTCTTCGCGGCTCCGGCGCTGGCGCGGGTGCGGGCCGAGCATCCGGGGATCGCGCTCGAACTGGTGACCTCGACGCGCCCGCTGAGCCTGCGCGGCTCGGGCTTCGACCTCGCCGTCACGGTCGGCTCGCCGGCGGGTGCTCGCGTGCGCGCCGAGCTGCTCACCGAGTACGCGCTACGGCTGTACGCGGCCCCGCGCTACCTGGCCGCGCGGCCGCCGATCGGCCGGCTGGCCGACCTCGAGGGGCACGATCTGGTCTTCTACGTGGATGCTCTGCTCACGGTGCGCGAACTCGATCTCGCCGCCGAGCTCGAGGGCATGCGGCTCGGGTTCGGCTCGACGAACGTGTTCGCCCAGCTCGAGGCGACGCGGGCCGGAGCGGGCATCGGCCTGCTGCACGCCTTCATGGGCGAGGGGGCGGCGGGGCTCGAGCCGGTGCTGCCGCGCGAGGTCGACTTCCGGCTGCCGTTCATGCTCTCGACCCGGCGCGACAGCCCCGCGGTCGACGCGGTCGCGATCGTGCGCGATGCCCTGCGCGCCGAGGTGGAGGCCCGGCGCGACGAGCTGCTGCCGCCGCGCTGAGCGCATCTGCAGAACCGCACATCACCTGTGCGCCGATGTCGCTTGAACGCAGAGCGCGCAGACCCCAGACTGAGCACGAACCCCCTCGAGAAGGAGCCCTCCATGTCTGTCGTGCAGCACTGGGTCGGCGGCGCCGCGTTCGCCGGAGCATCCACCCGCACCGCCCCCGTCTACAACCCCGCCACCGGCGTCGCGCAGCGCGAGGTGCTGCTCGCCACGACCGCCGACGTCGACCACGCGGTCGCCACGGCGAAGGCCGCCTTCCCCGCATGGTCGAGCACGTCGGTGGCCAAGCGCCAGGCGGTCATGTTCGCGTTCCGCGAGAAGCTCAACGCCCGCAAGGACGAGCTGGCGGCGATCCTCACCAACGAGCACGGCAAGGTGTTGAGCGACGCCGGCGGCGAGATCGCGCGCGGCCTCGAGGTCGTCGAGCTCGCGTGCAGCATCCCCCAGCTCATGAAGGGCGAGTACAGCGAGAACGTGTCGACCGGCGTCGACGTCTACTCGATCCGCCAGGCGCTCGGCGTGGTGGGCATCATCAGCCCCTTCAACTTTCCGGCCATGGTGCCGCTGTGGTTCTTCCCGCTCGCGATCGCGGCCGGCAACACGGTCGTGCTGAAGCCCTCGGAGAAAGACCCGTCGGCCGCCATCTGGATGGCCGAGGTCTTCAAGGAGTGCGGCCTGCCCGACGGCGTCTTCAACGTCGTCAACGGCGACAAGGAGAGCGTGGATGCTCTGCTCGAGCACCCCGACGTCGCGAGCATCTCGTTCGTCGGCTCGACGCCGATCGCGAAGTACATCTACGAGACGGCCTCGAAGCACGGCAAGCGCGTGCAGGCTCTCGGCGGCGCGAAGAACCACATGCTCGTGCTGCCCGACGCCGACCTCGACCTGGTCGCCGACTCGGCCGTCAACGCGGGCTTCGGCTCGGCCGGTGAGCGCTGCATGGCGATCTCGGTCGTCGTCGCCGTCGAGCCCGTGGCCGACGCGCTGATCGAGAAGATCCAGTCGCGCATGAGCGGCCTGAAGGTCGGCGACGGCACGCGCAACTGCGACATGGGCCCGCTCATCACCGACGTGCACCGCGACAAGGTGGCGAGCTACCTCGAGATCGCCGAGCAGGACGGCGCCGAGATCGTCGTCGACGGCCGCGGCATCGAGGTCGACGGCGACCCGAACGGCTTCTGGCTCGGCCCGACGCTCATCGACAAGGTGCCGACGAGCTCGAAGGTCTACACGGAGGAGATCTTCGGCCCCGTGCTCTCGGTCGTGCGGGTGAAGAGCTACGACGAGGGCCTCGCCCTCATCAACGGCTCGCAGTACGGCAACGGCACCGCGATCTTCACCAACGACGGTGGCGCCGCCCGGCGCTTCCAGAACGAGGTGACGGTCGGCATGGTCGGCATCAACGTGCCGATCCCGGTGCCGGTCGGCTACTACTCGTTCGGCGGCTGGAAGAACTCGCTGTTCGGCGACGCGAAGGCGTACGGCACGCAGGCCATTCCGTTCTTCACCCGCGAGAAGGCGATCACCTCGCGCTGGCTCGACCCGAGCCACGGCGGCATCAATCTGGGCTTCCCGCAGAACTAGCGGGCGAGCGCGGAGGCGGGCCGGGGCTGCGTGCAGCTCCGGCCCGCCTCCGTTGCCGCGGCGGGTCTAGAAGAAGATCTGCGAGGGGTATGGCGCGATGATGCGCATGAGCGTGCCATCGGGGTCGACGATCGCGGCGACCATGTCGGTGGCCTCGTCGGCGCTGAACACGAGCGACGGCACCTCGGGGTCGACGAGGTAGGCGATGCCGAGCGGGTGGTCGTACTGCCGCGGCGGTGCGAGCGCCTGCACGTCGGCGAGGGTTCCGCCGACCTGCAGGCCGTCGGCGGTGCGGATGCTCACGCCGTTGATCTGCTCGCCCGTGTCGACCTGCACGCTGGAGGGTAGGAAGTACTCGGCGCGCGGCTTGCCGAGGTTGATCGCGCTGAAGTAGGTAAAGCCGCCCGCGAACGCGTACTCCTCGACGTCGGAGTAGTGGCCGCTGTCGCCGATGCGCACCGTGGGCGCGGGTGCGGGCCCGAAGGCGAGCTCGAGCACAGCCAGGGCGTCGGCGGTCTCGTCGGGCCACTCGAACGAGTCGACGAGCGCTCCGACCGAGTCGTAGAGCTCGACCCCGCTGCTGGTGACGACCAGCTCGGCGGGCACCGCGGCGGGCGGGGTCGAGGCGGTCGGCGTGGGGGTGGCCGCGGCCGGCGGCGCGCTGCTCGGCGCCGCGGCGGGAGCGGGCGTGGCGCAGGCGGTCAGGGCGACCGCGGCCAGTGCGGCGGCCGACACGAGGGCGAGGAGGGTGCGGGGGTGCTGCGGCATGCGGCCAGCATCCCGCCGTGGTGGCGGCCCCGGCAATGAGTAATCTCCCCTAGGCGCGGGGGTTCCGCCGCGCACCTCCAAAGGTATGATCTAAGCCATGACCATGGCCGTTCATGCCCCGCTCGTGATGCATGACAGCATCGACGAGCACTTCGTCGCCCAGTACGCCCGCGACGGGTACGCCATTCTGCGCGGCGCCCTCACCGCCGCCGAGGTCGAGGCGGTCAACGCCGAGGCCCTGCGCATCTGCCGGGCCGGCCTGAACCCGGTCGACGGCGCGGGCGATGCAGTCGTGGATGCTCACCCCGGGCAGAGCGACGCCGACGTTCTGCGGCAGTACCTCTGCATCCACCACCCGCACAAGATCAGCGACGTCGCCCGGCAGATCATGCGGCACCCTCGGATCGTCGACGGTCTCACGCGGGTCATCGGCCCGAACGTCAAGGCCATGCAGTCGATGCTGTTCATCAAGAGCGAGGGCAAGCCGGGCCAGGCCTGGCATCAGGACGAGCACTTCATCCCCACGCGCGACCGCTCGCTCGCCGGTGTGTGGATCGCCCTCGACGACGCCACCACCGAGAACGGCTGCCTCTGGGTGCTGCCCGGCTCGCACGCGCGCGGCGTGCTCTACCCCGACCGCGAGCAGACCGACGAGCGCTTCGACTGCACCGACGAGGCCTACGGGTTTCCGTACGCCGACGCCGACGCGGTCGCCGTCGAGGTGCCGGCCGGCGCGGCGCTCTTCTTCAACGGCTACCTGCTGCATCGCTCGCTCGAGAACAGCGGCAAACACGGCTACCGGCGCGCGCTGGTCAACCACTACATGAGCGCCGAGTCGCTGCTGCCCTGGCAGAACAGCGAGGGGCGGTACTTCGCCGAGTACGACTTCCGCGACATCGTGATGGTGGCGGGTGAGGACCCGTACGCCTACAAGGGCCTGCGCGACCTCAGCGTGCCGGGCTCGCGCGCCGACAAGTCGGGCGGCTGCGACCGTTAGGCCGGCTGGTCGACCGTCGCGCCCGTGCGCCCGACCGCGGTACCGCAGACGCGCGCCAGGTCGGCGACCTCGGTCACCTCGTGCCGCTTCGCGGCGTGCACGATGATCGCCGCGCACGCTTCCGCGTCGGCGATCGCGTCGTGGTGCGGGAAGTCCTCGAAGCCCGCGGCCATCGCGGCGACGGGCAGCCGGTAGGAGTCGAGGTGGTAGGTCTTGCGGGCGACCCGCAGGCTGCACACGTACGACAGGCTCGGCACCGCGAGGCCGCTCGCCTGCTGCGCCGCGGTCAGCACGCCCATGTCGAACCCCGCGTTGTGGGCCGCGAGGGTGTCGCCGTCGACGAACTCGAGCAGGGCATCCACCTGTTCGGCCCACAGGGGCGCGTCGACGATGTCGGCAGCGGTGATGCCGTGGATGCGGGTGTTCCACTCGAGCATGTCGTCGTACCCGAACGGCGGGCGGATCAGCCAGCCTGCCCGGTCGACCACGCGGCCGTCGCGCACCTTCACCAGCCCCACCGAGCACGCCGAGGCCGCGTGGTTGTTGGCGGTCTCGAAGTCGATCGCGGTGAAGTCCAGCGGCACCCCTCGATGCTCGCATGAGCCGCCGACGCCGACCGCCGGGCGCGCCGCCCGGCCCGTAGCCTGGAGGGGTGAACCTGCTTCGCCGCTACTCGCCCGCCGTACTCGCTCAGCTCTTCTGGGCGATGAACTTCGTCGTCGGCGACCGCGTCATCGCCGAGTTCACACCGCTCGAGCTCACCTTCTTCCGCTGGCTCGGCGCCTTCCCGATCCTGCTCGTGATCACCCTCTGGATCGAGCGCGAGCACCTCGACAAGTGGCGGCTCGCGGCCAGGGAATGGTGGATCCACATCATCCAGGCCGTGCTCGGCATGGTCGGCTACACCCTGCTGCTCTACGCCGCGCTCGACACGACCTCGCCGGTGAACGCGAGCGTGATCAGCGCCATCAATCCCGCGATCATCGCGCTCGCCGCCGTCGTGGTGCTGGGGGAGCGCATCCGTCGCGGCGGCGTTCTCGGCATCGCGATCTCGTTCGTCGGCGTCGTCATCGTGGTGCTGCTCGGCGGGTCGGGGGGCATCGACGACGTGCGGGTCGTTCCCGGCGACCTGCTGATCCTCGGCGCGATCCTCGCCTGGACGGCGTACGTGATCATCAGCCGGCGCATCCAGACTCCGCCGATCACGGCGACGACCGTGCAGGTCGGAATGAGCGCCCTCATGCTCGCGCCGGTCATGGCGATCGTCGGCATCCAGGCGCAGCCGAGCGCCGAGGGCTGGTGGGGGCTGGCGATCATCATCATCTTCCCGAGCGCCCTGGCGTACCTGCTGTGGAACGTCGCTGTCACCCAGCTCGGCCCCTCGCGCACGGGCGTCTTCCTCAACCTCCTGCCGGTCTTCACCGCGATCATCGCGGTGGCGCTCGGCGACGCGCTCACGGTGTGGCAGGTGATCGGCGGCGTCATCGTGCTGGTCGGCGTGTACCTCACGACGCGACCCGGCGCCACGATCCCCGCTCCGGTTCCGACGGCTCGGGATGCTGCGCCAGCGCCCGACCGGGAATAGTTCTGCATGCGCACGCATTGACCCGAGCATGACCAAGCTGGGGTTCCTGTCGTTCGGCAACTGGATGGGCGTGGCGGGATCGCGCACGCGCTCGGGCGCCGATGCCCTCCTGCAGGGCATCGAGCTCGCGGTCGCTGCCGAGGAGGTGGGCGTCGACGGTGCGTTCTACCGCGTGCACCACTTCGCCCAGAACCACTCGAACCCGTTCCCGATGATGGCCGCCGCGGCCGCGCGCACGAGCCGCATCGAGCTCGGCACGGGCGTCATCGACATGCGCTACGAGAACCCCTGGTCGCTCGCCGAGCAGGCCGGGGCCACCGACCTCATCAGCGGCGGCCGGCTGCAGCTCGGCATCAGCCGGGGGTCACCCGAGACCGTCATCGACGGCTGGCGGTATTTCGGCTACGAGCCCGCCGACGGCCAGACAGATGCGGACATGGCCCGCGAGCACACCGACCTGTTCCGCCGCGCGATCGACGGCGAGGGCTTCGCGCCGGGCAACCCGCGCATGATCGGCACCGACCGCCCGCAGGCGGTCACCCCGCAGTCGGAGGGCCTCTACGACCGCATCTGGTGGGGCGCCGGCACCCGCGCGACCGCCGTGTGGACGGCCGAGCAGGGCATGAATCTCATGAGCTCGACGCTGCTGACGGAGGACACCGGGGTGCCGTTCGATGAGCTGCAGGCCGAGCAGATCGCGATGTTCCGCGCGACCTGGGCGACGCGCGGATGGAAGCGTGAGCCCCGCGTGTCGGTCAGCAGGAGCATCCTGCCGATCATCGACGAGGAGACCGCCCACTACTTCGGCGTGCAGGCGCAGGGCGAGCAGCGCGACCAGGTCGGCATGCTCGACGGCGCGCGCTCGCGCTTCGGCCGCTCGTACATCGGCGAGCCCGACGTGATCGCCGCCGAGCTCGCGCGCGACGCGGCGGTTCAGGACGCCGACACCCTGCTCGTCACCGTGCCGAACCAGCTCGGCGTCGAGTTCAACGCGCGCATCCTCGAGGCGATCAAGCGCGACATCATGCCCGTGGTCGACGCGGAGGTCGTGCCCTCGCTCGCGTAGGGCGGCACGCGAGCGCGGCAGGTGCGCCGCCCGTTCGCACAGGTCTATGCTCGGCACCGGAGAGCCGGGAAGCCTGGTCGGCCCGCGAGAACGCGGAGCGCGCCGGCGACCGTCGGGGCGCTGACCTGCGAGCAGGAAGGGGGCCGCCGTGCCTCCCACCCCCATCATCGAGACCGTCGCGCTGACGAAGCGCTTCGGTCGCTCCACCGCCCTCAGCGGGCTCGACCTGCATGTCGACGAGGGTGAGGTGCACGGCTTCCTCGGGCCCAACGGGGCGGGCAAGTCGACCACCATCCGCGTGCTGCTCGGGCTGATCCGGCCGAGCGGCGGCATCGCGCAGGTCTTCGGCCGCGACCCCTGGGCCGACGCCCCGGCGATCCACCGTGACATCGCCTACGTGCCCGGTGATGTCAGCCTGTGGCCCTCGCGGACGGGCGGCGAGGCGATCGATCTGCTCACGAGCCTGCGCGGCGGGGCCGACCCTGCCCTGCGGGCTGAGCTCATCGAGCGGTTCGAGCTCGACCCCCGCAAGAAGTGCCGCACCTACTCGAAGGGCAACCGGCAGAAGGTCGCCCTGGTCGCGGCGTTCGCTCGCCGCGCGCGCCTGTACATCCTCGACGAGCCGAGCTCGGGGCTCGACCCCGTGATGGAGTCGGTGTTCCGCGAGGAGGTCGAGCGCGTGCGCGGCGAGGGTGCCACGGTGCTGCTGTCGAGCCATGTGCTGAGCGAGGTCGAGCGGCTGTGCGACCGGGTGACGATCATCCGCGAGGGGTCGGTGGTCGAGAGCGGGTCGCTCGATGACCTGCGGCACTTGAGCCGCACGAGCTTCCGTGTCGCGGGCATCGCCGATGCCCCGGCGGTGCGCGCCCTTGCCGGTGTGCACGATCTGCGTGTCAGCGAGAGCACCGTCGAGTTCGAGGCCGACTCCGAGGCCATCCCGACGGTGCTCGCCGCCCTCTCGGCTCAGGGGGCGACGTCGGTGACCGCCGCTCCGGCCTCGCTCGAGTCGCTGTTCCTGCGGCACTACAGCGTGACGCGATGACGCGCGCGGGGGTGACGGTCTTCGCGACCCAGTTGCGGCGCGACCGGTGGGTGCTCACGTTCTGGGTCGGCGGCATCGCCGCTCTCGGGCTCGCCGTCGCGGCGGCGATCTCCAGCCAGTTCGCGAGCGCGGCCGACCGAACCGCGATCGTCGTGCTGTCGGTCGCGAACCCGGCCATCGTCTTCGCGCGCGGGCTGCCAGACGGGGACTCGCTCGGAGCGGTCGCCTTCTTCACGGGCTTCGCCTTCACGGCGGTGCTCGCCGGTCTGATGAGCACCTTCCTCGTCGTGCGGCATTCGCGCGCCGATGAGGAGGCCGGGCGCGCCGAGCTTCTCGGGGCGACGCCCCTCGGGCGTGCGACTCCCCTCGCGGCGACGGTCGCGCTGGGGGTTCTCGCCAACCTGCTCGTCGTCGGCGTGCTGACGATGGCGTACGCGGCCGGAGGTCTGCCCCTCGACGGTTCGGTCATCGCAGCGCTCGCCGTGGGCGGTGTCGGGCTCGTCTTCGTCGGGGCCGCCGCCGTGGTCGCGCAGGTGATGCCGTCGGGCCGTGCCGCGAACGGCGCGGCGACGGCGCTCGTCATCGGCGCCTACCTCGTTCGGGGCATCGGCGACGCGCTCGGCACCCCGAGCGACGACCTCAGGCGGGTCGAACCGAGCGCGGTGTCGTGGATCTCGCCGATCGGCTGGGGTCAGGCGACGCGCCCCTACACCGAGCCGACCCTGCTGCCGCTGCTACTGTCGCTCGTCGCCTTCGCGGCGTTGACCGGCGTCGCCCTCGCCCTGCGGGCACGGCGCGACCTCGGGTCGAGCCTCGTGCCCGAGCGCGGCGGACGCGCGACGGCGCGGCTCGGCGGCCGCTCGGTGCTCGGGCTCGCGTGGCGGCTGCAGCGGGCGACCGTGCTCGGCTGGCTCGGCGGAGCCGTCGTGCTCGGCGGGGTGGCGGGCGGGCTCGCGCCCGTCGTCGCCGAGGGCATCGCCGGCAACGCCTCCCTCTCCGCGCTCATCGATCGGCTCGCCCCCGGCGGATCGGGCGATACGGGCGATGTCTTCGTCGCCGCCATTCTCGGCATCGGCGGGATGCTCGCCGCAGCCGCGGGTGTGCAGACCGTGCTGCGGCTGCGGTCGGAGGAGGTCGAGGGGCGCGCCGAGCTGCTGCTGTCGACCCCCGTCGCGCGCACGTCGTGGATCGGCGCCACGGTCATCGTGGCCATCGTGTCGGTCATGACCGTCACCCTCGGCATGGGGGTGGCCACGGGCGCCGCGAGCGCACGCTCGAGCGGAACGACCGACGACGTCCTCCGCTCCCTCGGCGCCGGGCTCGCTCATGCGCCCGCGGCACTCGTGTTCGTCGCCCTGACGGCGCTGCTCATCGCGACGGTGCCGCGCGTCACGGTCGCCCTCGGCTGGGGATTGCTCGTCATCGGTTTCGTGCTCGGCCAGTTCGGCGAGCTGCTGCAGGTGCCCGAGTGGCTGCAGGCGGTGAGCCCGTTCTTCCACACCTCGGCCGCACCCGTGGTCGACATCGACCTCGTCGCCGTCGCCGTTCTGCTCGCCGTGACCGGCGCGCTGCTCGCCCTGGCGCTCGTCGCCCTGCGCCGGCGCGACCTCACCACGTGAGCATGGTGGGGAGGGTCAGGCGGGGCGGATGCTGAGAGCGAGGCCGTCGGCGCGCGCCGTGTCGAGAGGGATGCCCGCCGCGAGCTCGGCACGGGTCACCTGCTGCTCGGCGCTGCTCCACTCGTCCCGCACGATCCACGTCTCGACCGCGGCCGCGCCGCTCGCGTCGAGAAGCGGATGCCACCGCACGAGCTGCCCGACCCCGGCCTCCGAGACGGCGAAGGCGGCGAGCTGCGACCCGTCCGCCCGCGGCGTGAGCGCGAGGCCGGTGACCCCGGCTGCCGAGCCCCAGACACCGGCCGCCGAGCTCGAGAGCACGGGCGGCACCGCGCGAGCATCCCGCGATGCTGTGCGCCACTCGCGGTAGATCGCGATTCCCTGCCGCATCTCGGCGAGCTGCGCGTCGCTCCAGCCCGGCAGGTCGCCCATGAGGATCCACGGGCCGCCCACGAGGTACGGCGCGAGCTGTGCGCGCACCGGCAGGTGGGGCTGATCGCCCATGTACTTGCTCGTCCACGACGACGGGAGGTACACGCCGAGGCCGAGGGCCGCGAGGCGGTTCTCCTCTGATCGGCACCAGTCGTCGCCGATCGTCGTGTCGTGGTGCGCGATCATCTGGAGGTCGAGGGGCTTGCCGCCGTTCCAGCAGTTCTCGATGAGCAGCTCGGGGTGCGCCTCGCGCAGCGCGGCGAGAACCGAGTACCAGCCCGCGACGCCCGCCGCCTCACCGGCGCCCGGGTCATGCGTGTGGTGATCGGCGTCGCAACGGCTGATGGTCTCGAAGTCGTGCAGCAGCCAGTCGATGCCGTCGCGCACGAGCCGGTCGAGGCACGCGAGCACGTGGTCGCGCGCGGGCTCGTGCCCGAGGCACAGCGAGTGGTTGCGGTGCGACACCATCTGGTGGCGCCCGTTCCAGGTGGCGAGCCAGTCGGGGTGCGCGGTCGCCACGGCCGAGTCGGGGGCGGCATTGCCGGCGCCCACCCACAGCCCGAGCTTCATGCCGCGGTCGTGGGCGAGCGCCGCGATGTCGGCCACCCCGCCCGCATAGCCCGACTGCGCGTTCCAGTCGCCGACGTGGTCCTCCCAGCCCTTGTCGACCGTCACGACCTCGACGCCGAGGTCGGCGGCGACGTCGAAGAAGGCGGTCACGCGCTCCGGGTCGATGTCGGTGCCGAAGCCCCAGGTGTCGGCGATGAGCGGTGGCGGCACCGCAGCGGCGCGGTCGGGGATGCTCGCCGCGAGCAGCGCGCGCAGCCAGCCCTCGGCCGACTCGTGGTCGCCGAGCCCCTGCCGCACGAGCAGGCCGGGAAGGGCATCCGCCGCCGGAAGCTCGGTGGGCCGGAAGGACTGCCACGGCAGGCGGGTCTGCACGGTCAGCCCGTGGTCGTCGGCGAGCAGGTCGAGCAGCACGCAGTCGCTGCGGTCGAGCGCCGTCGCGAGGGCGACCGCACGGCCGTCGGCGTCACGGCCGGCGACCGTGCACCAGCCGGCGGCGTCGTGGTAGCGCTCGTGCGGCTCGGGGGCGTGCCCGACCGTGCGGTAGAGCACACCGTCGTGCCGGTCGCCCTCGGGGAAGTCGAAGGGCGTGCGGGAGCCCTGCGACTCGTCGACGTTGAGCACGGCCGCGTCGGCGACCGAGTAGGCGCCGCTCACGAGCGTGCGCGGCCGCGCGGGGCTCACGGCGAGCTCGTCGATGCGGAAGCCGCGGAACTTCGCATCCCACGTGAACGGGTGCAGCGCGCGAACCGTGATGTCGTGCCAGCCGTCGAGCCGCAGCGCGGCGACGATCGTGTCGCCGGGCTGCGCGGCGGAATGGGCGGGACGCTCGGGGTGCGCGACGATGCGCTCGAAGCCGTGGGGCATGGTTTACATCATACCTTTAAGGCTCGTGCGTATCCCGCTCGTACCCGCACCGCTCAGTAGCGCGGCGCGGGCGGCTGGCCGAGGAAGCTCTCGTAGGTGCGGTGCCCGCTCGACGCGTAGTCGGCGGCGAGCGTCGTGCCGATGAAGCGGAAGTGCCACGACTCGTGCGCGTAGCCGGTCACGGCAGTCATGCCCTGCTCGTACCGCAGGATGAAGCCGTAGCGCCAGGCGTTCTGGGCCAGCCAGCGCCCCTGCGGAGTCGCGCCGAGGCAGCCGATCGACGAGCAGTTGGCGGCGCCGATCGGGTAGATGTCGGCCGCGAGGCCCGTCTGGTGCTCGCTGTGACCCGGGCGGGCGACGTACAGATCGGTGTACGCCTGACCGCTGTTGCGCACGCCATTGCTGTAGATCGCCGCCTGCGTGGCACCCGAGCGGTAGCCGCTCGCGATGCCGATGCGCCCGGCACCCGCCGCCTGCACCCCCGCCGCCATGCGCTCGAGCGCCGTCGCCGCCTCCGCGCGCAGCAGCTGACCCCCGATGTTCGGGATGCTCGGCTGACGCATGCCAGCGGGCACGTAGCTCGTCGGAATCGCGTTGCGCTTGTTCACGAGCACCCACAGCGACGATGCCGCGCCGATGCTCTGGCAGGCCTGCAGCCGCTCGATGCCAGCGCTGAGCGCCCCGCGGCCACCGACCAGCACGAGCGACGCGACCGTCGGCGCCGAGAGTGCCGGCCGCACGGTCGACGGAACGCAGTACGGCAGGGAGAGCGCGATCGGCAGGCCCTGACGGGCGGCCAGCACCGAGATCGAGAGCGCGTCGGCGAAGCCCGTGCCCGACGCGACCACGATGCGCGACGGGTTCGCTCCGAAGGCGTCCTGCGATACCGCGAGCGCCGTCGTGTAGCGGTCGGCCCCGCCGAGTCGTCGCACGCCCTCGGCACCGAGCAGGCCGGCGAGCTGCGCCTCGATGCCGGTCGAGACCACGCCGGTGCCGCCGACGATGACCACCTCGGTGGTGCCGAGCTCGCTCAGCAGGGCGACGGTCGCGGGGTCGAGCGCGGGGCGGGTTCCGCGTACGAGCACGATCGGGGCGCCGATCGACCCGGCTGCCGGCCCGGCGGCGAGAGCATCGGGAAACCCCGAGCCCGTCGCCAGGTAGACGGTCGGGGCGCCGTCGGCGAACGTCGCCCCGACGAGCGCCGCCGCGGTCGCGTAGCGGTCAGCCCCGCCGATGCGCTCGGCAGGGGCGATGGCGTCGGCCGCCCGCAGCACCGTGTCGGAGATCGCGCCGACCCCGCCGACCACGACGATGCGCTGCGGGGCGAGCCGCTCGAGCTCGGCGGCGACGACCGTCGGCAGCTGATCGCGCGCGGTCAGCAGCAGCCCGCCGCCCGCCGCGGTCGCCACGGGCCCGGCGGCGATCGCATCGGGGAAGTCGCGCCCCGTCACGAGGTAGACCACCTCGGGCCGCTCGGGGCCCGGGAAGGTCGCCTGGCTGGCGGCGACGGAGGTCGCGTAGCGGTCTGCTCCGCTGATGCGCTCGAGGGTCGCCGCGGCGGGCGAGACCGCCGCCGGTGCGGGCGAGTCCGCCGCCGGTGCGGGCGAGACGGCGGGCGTGGGCGCTGGCGCGATCGGGTCGGCGGCGTGGGCGACGCCCGCACTGCTCAGGGCGAGCAGCCCCGCGATCCCGAGAGCGAGCAGGGGGGCAGAACGCGAACGGCGGCTGAGCATCCGTCGAGGATACCGAGGGGCTTCAGCGACCGGCGGCGTAGCCCTGGTTGCCGCGCGAATTGGCCGCGGCGAACATCCACCCGCCATCGGGGTCGATGCCGACAGCGCTGAGGCGGCCGAGGCTCCACGGGCCCATGACGGTCACGGCGTGGCCGCGCTCGCGCAGCTCTGCGATCACCGCGTCGCCGAGCCGCGACTCGACCGTCAGCGACGCCGTCTGCACGGTGCGCGGCTCGAAAGAGGCGACCATCGCGTCGGTGTGGAACATCGGCGCGTCGATCGCCTGCTGCGGCTCGTAGCCGCCGACGATGCGGCGCAGCAGGTAGAGCAGCTGCCACTGGTCCTGCTGGTCGCCACCAGGCGTGCCGAGCGCCTCGACCACGCGCCCGTCGCGCGCGAGCATCGTCGGCGACAGGGTGCTGCGGGGGCGGATGCCCGGCTCGAGCCGCGACGGAGCCTCCGCGTCGAGCCACATCATCTGCAGGCGCGTGCCCAGGCAGAAGCCGAGCGCGGGGATCGTCGGCGACGACTGCAGCCAGCCGCCCGACGGCGTTGCCGAGATCAGCGTGCCGTGGCGGTCGACGACGTCGAGGTGGCAGGTGTCGCCGCGCTGGCGCCCCGCGCGGTCGAGTGTCGGTTCGCCCGAGCCCGGCAGGGGAGCGGCGGCGCTGCCCGCCTCGCGCACCGGCGGCAGCCAGGGCTCGCGACCACCGGGGCGGCCGGGTCGCACCGCGCGCGAGGCCGTGTCGCCGATGAGGGCGGCGCGCTCGGCGCTGTAGGCGGGGTCGAGCAGGTCGGCGAGCAGCGGGGCGGGGTCGACGCCGCGCGCGACGAGCGCCGCCGAGTCGGCGAACCACGCGTCGCGATCCGCGAGGGCGAGTTTGAGCGTCTCGGTGATGGTGTGCACGCCGAGCGCCGTCGAGGGGTCGAGCGCGGCGTCACCGCGCTCGGCGGCGACCGCGTCGAGGATCGCGAGCGACTGCAGCAGGGCCGGCCCCTGCGTCCACAGGCCGGCCTTCAGCACCTGCACGCCGCGGAAGGTCAGCGACGCGGCCTGCTCCTCGGCGGGCGCGTACGCCACGAGGTCGGCGGCCGTCAGCACGCCGGGCAGCTCGCCGCCGATCGAGTGCCGCACGGGGGTCTGCACGAACTCCTCCGTCGCCTCGCCCACGACCTGCGTCCAGAGCGCGATGGCCGCGTGCACGCGGGCCTCGCGCGTTCCGCCGGGGTCGCCCGCCGCCGCGAGGCGCTCGAGCAGGGCGGCCCAGGGGGCGTTGGTGATCATGTCGCCGGGTTCGGGGATGCGCCCGGAGGGCATCCACTGCGCCGCGGAGGTCGGCCAGTGCTGCTCGAACAGCGGCGCGACCGCGCGGATGGTGCGCACCACGTTCTCATGCACGGGGTGGCCGTCGCGCGCGTAGCCGATGGCGGGAGCGAGCACGTCGGGCAGCTCCCACGTGCCGCGGGTCGCCAGCAGGTGCAGCCAGGCGACGACCGAGCCGGGCACGGCGGCAGCGAGTGGCCCCGCTCCGGGAATCTCGTCGAGCCCCAGCCCGCGATAGTGCTCGATGGTCGCGGCGGCCGGGGCGGCTCCCTGACCGGCGAGCACGAAAGGATGCTCTCCCGCGGGCGCCACGAGCGCCGTCAGGTCTCCGCCCGGCCCGTTGAGGTGCGGCTCGACCACGTGCAGCACGAAGGCTGCGGCCACGGCGGCGTCGACGGCGGTGCCGCCCCGCTCGAGCACCGACTGCGCCGTGCCCGTCGCGAGCCAGTGCGTGCTCGCCGCGAAGCCGAACGTGCCGCGCAGCTCGGGGCGCGTACGGTCGGCGGAGGCAGGCGTGAAGGCAGTCATGGGCTCACGCTAATAGGCTGACCTCTCGTGGCTCTCACTATCGGCATCGTCGGCCTGCCCAACGTCGGCAAGTCCACTCTCTTCAATGCGCTCACGCAGAACGACGTGCTTGCCGCGAACTACCCGTTCGCGACGATCGAGCCGAACGTGGGCGTCGTCGAGCTGCCCGACCCGCGCCTGACGGTGCTCGCGGGCATCTTCGGCAGCGAGCGGATCATCCCGGCCACCGTCTCGTTCGTCGACATCGCGGGCATCGTCAAGGGCGCGAGCGAGGGCGAGGGCCTCGGCAATCAGTTCTTGGCGAACATCCGCGAGTCTGACGCGATCGCCCAGGTGGTGCGCGCCTTCACTGACTCCGACGTCGTGCACGTCGCCGGCGCCGTCGACCCGGCCAGCGACATGGAGACCATCAACACCGAGCTCATGCTCGCCGACCTGCAGACGCTCGAGAAGGCGCTCGTTCGGTATGAGAAAGAGGTCAAGGGCAAGAAGCTCGACCCCTCGGTGCTGCAGGCGGCGCAGGATGCTCGCGCCCTGCTCTCCGCCGGCACCACCCTCTCGGCCGCCGGGTTCGACGCCGCGCCGATCCGCGAGCTCGGCCTCCTGAGCGCGAAGCCGTTCATCTACGTGTTCAACGTCGACGAGGGGGTGCTCGGCGACGCGGGTCGCATGGCCGAGCTGGCGGCGATGGTCGCCCCGGCCAAGGCGGTCTTCCTCGACGCGAAGATCGAGAGCGAGCTCATCGGCCTCGACCCGGAGGACGCGGCAGAGTTGCTTGCGTCGACAGGCCAGACCGAGAGTGGACTCGACCAGCTGGCCCGCATCGGCTTCGACACCCTCGGCCTGCAGACGTATCTCACCGCCGGCCCGAAAGAGTCGCGCGCCTGGACGATCGGCAAGGGCTGGAAGGCTCCGCAGGCGGCCGGCGTCATCCACACTGACTTCGAGAAGGGCTTCATCAAGGCCGAGGTCATCGGCTTCGACGACCTCGTCGAGTGCGGCTCGGTCGCGGAGGCCCGCGCTCGCGGGAAGGCCCGCATCGAGGGCAAGGACTACGTCATGCAGGATGGCGACGTGGTCGAGTTCCGCTTCAACGTCTAGAGAAGTCGAAGGGGAAGCCCGGTCGTCGACCAGTCATCACGCGACCACGCGAGGCTTCGATTTCGCAATGTGCCTCTCGCGGCACGTGCCGCGAGAGGCACATTGCTATTCGCAGGAAACCCGTCATTCGGGCGAGGGCGGGAGCATGACTCGAGCCCGTGTCACAATGAGCGAATGACCACGACCTACCCGCCCAAGACGAACACGCTGGCGCTCGTCGGCTTCATTGCGAGCTTCATGATCCCGATCGTCGGCATCGTTCTCGGGGCGATGGCGCAGCGTCAGATCGCGATCACGCAGGAGGGCGGTCGCGGGCTCGCGCGCGCCGCGGTGATCTTCGGGGCGCTCGGCACCACGTTCCAGGTCGTGTTCTTCATCGTCTGGCTCTCGCTCTTCAGCGCCGCGATCAGTCAGACTCCGCTCTTCCGGTAGGCGTGGTCCCGACTCGCGCTTCAGAGGGCGGAGAAGGGGTCTCATGGCTCGCAGACGCCAACTGGCTGATGTCGCGGACGGCATCAGCGGTCACCTCGTGCGAGACACACCGTGGGATCGACTGTGGCCGATCGGCGAGATCGGTCGGGCTTTCGATGCGAGCGGTGATCGAGGGTTCACCATCGATCTGCTCCTCGCCACCGTCACCCCGCCATCACGGCATCTCGATCGACTCTCCGCTCGATTGGTCGACGACCTCGCTCGGCACATGGCTGCCCGAAAGCTGCCCAGCGAGTGGCTCTCGAGCGGGAAGGTCGAGCTGTGGGTACATGACGGGGCCGCGCGGCGGACGGTCGTCGTGCGCTGCCGTGTCTCCCTCGTCGACGATCGAGGCCGCGTGCACACGTCAACACGCACAGGTGCGGGGCGAATACCCGTTCGACCTTTCGGGACGTTCTTGCGAGACGTACTTCTCCGCCGTGGCCACTAGGGACAAGGCTCACCTGTGACCCGGGGGCGGTCCGCCCGGCGCAAGCCGGAAGCCTGCCACTTCGGGCCATCGGCGACGTGCGTCTGGAACAGCGTGAAGCCGGTTTGACGTCAAACCGGCTTCACGCACGGTGCGACAGGTGTTTCGCCGGCGTGGCGGCGGTCGCAGTATCAGTTGCCCGCGAGCTCGTCGCGCAGGCGCGGCTCGACACGGTGCTCGGGCCGCAGCCCGGCCTTGTCGGCGTAGAACGCGCGGATGACGTCCATGTCGGCGGTGACGTCGCCCGTGAGTTCGATGGTCGGGCCGAGCCCGGTCGTCATCGTGGTGCGGTCGACGTAGCCGAGCGTCACCGGCAGCGACGCCTCGCGCGCGATGCGGTAGAAGCCCGACTTCCAGTGCGTGTGGCCTTTGCGGGTGCCGTCGGGGGTGACGACGAGGCCGAACACATCACCCGAGCGGATGCGGGCCAGCACCTCCCCGACGACCGCGGCCGGAGCATCCCGATCGACGGGGATGCCGCCCAGGCCGCGCATGATCGGGCCGCGCCAGCCGCGGAACAGGCTCTTCTTGCCCAGCCACCGGAACCGCATATCGAGCCGCCAGGCTATGGCGAGCATGAGAACGAAATCCCAGTTCGAGGTGTGCGGGGCGCCTATCAGGACGGTCGGGCGGTCGGGAGCGGGCTCGGAGACGAGCCGCCAGCGGCTGAAAGTCCAGTAGAGGCGCGCGATCTGGCGGCGGAGGAACATGCGTCAACAGTAAGCGGCGCTCCGCATACGGGTGGATGCGCTAGAGGTCGCCGAAGTCGTTATCGGGCGCGCTGATGCTGTCGACGGTCTCATCCTCGAGGCCGAGCGACACGAACTCGCGGCCTGCCTCGCCCGGTCGGCTGAGCGACTGCGTGTCGGCAACCACCCGGTCGTCGATGCCCATCGTCTCGGGCACGCCGTCGCCATCGCTGTCGTAGTCGTCGAACCCGCCGGCCGCCAGCGCGTCCGCTCGCGATGAACCGATGCCAATTCCGCCGGTCGCGACGATGATCGTTCTGTCGATCTCGCCGGCAGTGATGCGCAAGCGGCTGCGCGTTTCATCGTTGCCCGCCCAGACCGTGATCGATTCCCACTCGTATCGGGTCTCCTCCAGGTCGAGGCCGTCGAAGGGCTCGACCGGAATGCACGCAGGAATCGGCCCCGCCACGATGGCGAGCAGTTCGAGCACCGACGCGGCATCGTCGTAGGGCGCGACGAGCTGCTCCCCATCGCGCGTCAACGTCAAGCCATCGACGCCGACGGTCAGAACGGGAGGCTCGGGCGCGGCGGTCGCCGACGGGGTCGGGGTCGGGGTGGGCGTCGGCGAGGGCGATGCGGCCGGGGCCTCCTGACTCGCGCAGCCCGACACGAGGAGGGCGATCACGGCGAGACCGAGCATCCCGTGCCGTCGTTTGCTCATGTTCGCGAGTGCAGCGGCAGTCATCTGCTCAGCTGTGTGCCTCTCGCGGCACGTGCCGCGAGAGGCACACAGCGCACACAGCGAACTACGTCGCGTCAGGATCGCGACCGACCTCGAGGATCGCGATCGCATCCGCAGCAACTTCCCGGGGGAACTGCACGAAGAGCTCGCCCGCGGTTGTCGAGACGACGATCGTGGGGCCGAGTTCGACCCTGCCGAACGATTCCGTCCACGACGTACTCGGCGACTCGACGATCTCCGTCACCTCGATCCGGCGGTCGCCCACGATCCCTGCTGTCGGTGAGAACGCCAATACGCCGCGATCGAGAACGGCCGTTCCGACGCTCCACTCCGTGCCGATGTTGAGCACCCGCCCGTCGACCGCACGCACCCAGCAGCGCACCTCGCCGCCTGCGAGTCGCTTGCGGTCACTCCGCCGCTCAATCTCGTCCGGAACGATCCACCAGAAGAACGATAGGAAGAACTCTGCGAGGAGCTGCAGCAGGTATGACACCGTTTAGCCGGCCGGCTCCTCCGCGGGCTCTTCGGCCGGCGCGTTGTCCTGCTCGACGCTGTCGCGCAGCTCGCGGATCTCCGCCTCGAGCTCGTCGAGGTTCTCCGGCTCGGGCAGGCCGCACTCGCCGAGCTCCTGCTCGACCTGCAGAGTCAGGCCCTCCTTGCCGTCCGCGTGCGCGGCATCCACCGTGCCCTCGTAGATGGCGTTGTCGGCCGACTCGCGGTTGACCGCCGAGGCCTCGAGGCACAGGTGGTAGACGCTGCCACCGGCCGTCCACGTGACCGAATCCTGGCCGGTGAGCTCCTGCACGATCGCCGTGTACTCGTCGATCTGGCCCTCGTTGGCGTACTGCTCGACCGACGGCGGGTTGAACGAGGCGCCGAGCAGCGTCGCGACGATGAGCACGACGATGCCGACCGCACCGGCGATGCCCTTCTGCTTGCCGTCCATGTCTTTGTTGAGGAAGATCAGGATGATCAGCGGCAGGAAGGCGATCATCGTGATGATCGCGCCCAGCTGGTTCTGCACGAAGAACCGCACGGGTTCCGACTTGCGGGCCGGGTCGAGCCGGTTGGCCTTCTTCCAGAGCTGCGAGCCCGCGACAGCCAGCAGGCCGATGCCGACGAGCATGCCCAGCAGCAGCCACAGCGCCGTCTCGGAGTTCTGGTACCAGGGGGCCTGCACGGCCGGCTTGAACGGCTCCAGCCACAGCAGCCAGTAGATCGCGAGGCCCTCACCGATCAGGGCGCCCGCCCAGAACGCCGCGGCACCCCAGCGCAGACCGGTCGCCTGCCCCTTCGCCTCGGCGCTCGGCTTCCAGTCGGCGCGGGGGCTGTCATCGCCCCCCGCGGCGCTCGACGACGCGGCGCGCTCGGCGGCCGACTCGTCGACCTCGACCTTGACGACCTTCTTCGTGACTTTGCGTTCTGCCATGGGGTGCCCTTCAGACTCGGGATGCGCGAGCGCACGCTCGGCCAGAGCCTAGTGCGGGCATCCATCGGGGGAGTAGCGTCACGCCATGTTCCTTCTCGAACTCAACTGGCTGGCCATCCTCATCGGCTTCGTCGTCGCCTTCGCCGCCGGAGCCCTGTGGTTCGGGCCGAAGACGTTCTTCCCCGTCTGGTGGAAGGCGATGGGCCGCTCGGAGGAGGAGACCCCGGGCGGCGGCAACATGGGCCTCGTGTTCGGCCTCACCGCGGTGGGGGCGCTCGTGCAGGTCATCGCGGTGGCCTCCGTCATCCATTTCGTCGACCTCGCGGCGGGCCCCGTCGGCCCGCTCGGCGGCGCGCTCACCGGTCTGCTGCTCGGCATCGGCTTCGCCGCGGCGAGTTCGCTCAGTCACCGGCTGTTCGCCGGCCAGGGCCTGAAGGTGTGGATCATCGAAGTCGGCAGCGACGTGCTCAACTACACGCTCGTCGGCCTCGTGATCGGGCTGTTCGGCTAGCGCCGGTCAGGCGCACAGGAGGCTCAGCGCGCGAGCAGCTGCGCCGCCGCGCCGCGACCGGTGCGCACGGCACCCTCCATGTAGCCGCACACCCACTGGTCAGAGCCGACGAGCCAGAACGGTGGCTCGTGCGTGCCGTGCAGCGGCCCGACGGCGGTGAGGTCGCCGGGGCGCCACGCGGTGATGTACCCCTGCGTGTAGGGGTCGGCGAACCAGTCGCGAACGAACACGGCCTGCGTCTCGCGCGCCTCCTCTCCGTAGGCGGCGACGAGCTCGTCGAGCAGCGCCGCCTCGCGGTCGGCGGCGGGCAGCGCCTGGTACGGCCCGAGCCGATCGACCGGCACGAGCGCCGAGAGCGCGCCGCGGGTCTGCACCCACGTGCCGCCCAGCAGGGTGTGCTCGAAGAAGCCCGTGCCGTTCTGCCCGTTGGCCTCCCAGAACGAGGTCGCGTGCACGGTGACGAGCTTCGCGGCGGGCGCATGCTGGCGTCGCGTCGCGGCGCGCAGGTACGCCTCGCTCACGCCCGTGATGCGCAGGTCGCGCAACGGCCCGGCGGGCAGCGCGCACACGACGTCGGCCGCGTGCAGGCGCTCGCCGGTGGCAAGGGTCACGGTGACGTCGGTGGTCGCGCCCGCGCTCGTCACGTCGACGGCCGCGACGGCGCTGCCGTACCGGATGCGGTGCCCGAGCTCCTCGGCCATCCGCAGTGCGACCGTGGCCGAACCCTCGAGCACCTTCGCGCTCTCCCACGCGTCGTAGTCGTAGAAGCCGGTGGCCCCAGCCGTCGCCTCTTTGCGCAGGTCGGCGAGCAGCGACCGCCGCCAGATCGAGGGGTCGGCCAGGGCGAGCGTGCGCAGCTCCATGGCGCGCAGCACCGCGGGGGTCGCACCCTCCGACCGCAGCCAGTCGCCGACGCTCAGTCGGTCGAGCGCGACGGCGTCGGGATGCGCCCACGGGTTCTCGGGGTCGACGCTGGCGGCGAGGGCCGCGAAACGCTGCTCGAGCTCGTCGTAGAGCGCGCGGTCGGCGGCGGGCATCCAGGTCATGTCGTCGCCCAGCACCCGTCCTTCGCTGATGAGCCACGTCGATTCGCCGGGAATGTCGGTGAAGCTCGGCACGATCGTGAGGCCGAGCTCGGCGACCAGTTGCCGGTAGGACGTGTGCGAGTCGCCGATGACTTCTCCGCCGAGCTGGATCGGCCGACCGTCGGGCATGAGGGTCTGCTCGACGCGCCCGCCGGCGCGGCCGCGCGCTTCGAGCACGATCACGTCGGCGCCGCCGGCCGCGAGGTCGCGCGCGGCGCTCAGGCCGGCGAGCCCGGCGCCGATGACGATGACGTCGGTTCTGGTCATGCGGTCTCCTCGGGGTCAGCCGCGCAGGCGCTCGCCGCGCGGGTCGTAGAAGGCTCGGCGCGACACGGTCGCGGGCACCGCGATGCCGCGGCATTCGACGGCGAAGCCCGGGCTGCCGTCGGGTTCGAGGGCGGCAACGTCGACGAGCGCGGGGTCGACGATCGCGATGCCCACCGAGCGCCCGAGCGTGTGCCCGTAGGCGCCGCTCGTCAGCCGACCGACCTCGACCCCGTTACGCAGCAGCGCTTCGTCGTGCACGAGCATGGCGTCGGGATCGTCGAAGGCCACGAACACCGTGCGGTGCTTCGGCGCGCGGGGGTCGAGGGCGGCGAGCGCGTCGCGGCCGACGAATCCGCCCGGCTTGTCGAGCGCGACCGTGAAGCCGAGCGCGGCGGCGTAGGGGTCGTCGCTCGGCCCGATGTCGTGGCCGAGGTGCCGGTAGCCCTTCTCGCTGCGCAGTGTGTCGAGCGCCTGGTACCCGGCCATGCGCACGCCGAGCTCCTGCCCGGCCTCCCACAGCGCGTCGAGCACGTTCACCGCGAGGTCTGCTGCGGGGTAGAGCTCGTAACCGAGCTCGCCGACGAAGCTGATGCGCAGGCTGTAGGCGAAGCCGTCGGCCACCTCGACCTCGCGACCGGTCTGGTAGGGCTGCGCCTCGTCGGACCAGTCGTCGGGTGACACGCGCCGCAGCAGCTCGCGGCTGAGCGGCCCCATCACGCCGATCGTCGCGTGCGCGGCGGTGACGTCGGTGACGACCGCCGCCGTGCCGCGGGCCAGGCGGCGCAGCAGACCGAGGGTCGCGTGATGGCTGAACGAGGGGGTGACGATGAGAAACCGGTCGGCCGCGAGCCGGGTGACCGTGCCGTCGAGCTCGATGCCGCCGGTGCGGTTGAGAAACAGCGTGTAGACGGCCTGCCCCACCGCCGTGTCGACGTCGCTCGTCACGGCGCGCTGAACGAGGGCGAGAGCATCCGGCCCCGCGATCTCGACCTTGGTGAACGGGCTCAGATCGAACAGCGCGACGCCTTCGCGCGCGGCCCGGTGCTCGGCCGCGACCTGGTCGAAGCTGCCCGGGCGGCGGTAGCTGTAGCTCTGCTCCGGCGTCGGGCCGCCGTACCAGAGGGCGCGCTCGCCGCCGTTGACCTCGCCGAAGCGGGCACCCAGCTCGGCGAGCCGGGCGTGCAGGGGAGTGCGGCGCACATCGCGCGCGGTCTGCGACTGGTAGCCGGGCCAGTGCATCGCATACAGCCGCCCGAGGCTCTCGACCGTGCGCGCGTGCAGGTACCGGCGGTTGCTCTGGTGGCGCGAGAAGCGCCGCACGTCGACGCTCGCCGAGTCGAACTGCGGTGAGCCGGCGACGATCCAGCGCGCGAGCTCGCGGCCGATGCCGGGCCCGTAGATGATGCCCTGCGAGTTGAGGCCGGCCGCGACGAACAGGTTCTCGACCTCGGCCGTCTCGCCGAGCAGGAAGGCGGTGTCGGGCGTGAAGCTCTCGGGTGCCGTGAGGAAACGGTCGTACCCGGCCGGGCCGAGGGCGGGCACGGTGCGCTCGGCGGCGGTGCGCACGGGGAGGAAGTGCTCCCAGTCGTCGGGGAACGTCGCGAAGCCGTCGGAGGCGATCGTCTCGACGGCCCGCGGGATGCCCTGCGGCTCGAACGCGCCCACCAGCAGCCGCCCGGCCTCGGGCCGGATGTAGTAGCTGTTGTCGACGTCGCGCAGTACCGGCAGGGTCGGCACCGCCCCGTCGATCTCGTTCGAGCGCACGTGCACGTGCTCGGCGGCGTACAGGGGCAGCGAGACGCCGGCGGTGCGCGCGAGGTCGCGGCTCCACAGCCCGCCCGCGATGACGACGCGGTCGGCCGCGACCGTGCCGTGCGCGGTCACGACCCCGGTGGCGCGCCCGTTCTCGGTCGTGATCGCGGTGACCTCAACCCCTTCGCGGATGCTCACCCCGGCCTCGTGCGCGAGCTTCGCGATGGCGAGCGCTGCCCAGCCGGGGTTGAGGTACCCGTCGTTCGGGAAGTGCAGGGCCGCGAGCACGCCCTCGGGCGAGGCGAGCGGCCAGAGCCGACCGACCGCGTCCGCGTCGACGAGGTGCGCTTCGATACCGCTGCGCACCGCGACGTCGCGGGCGTAGGCGAGTTCGTCGACCCGGCCGGGTTGGCGGGCGATGCTGAGCGAGCCGCTGCGGGTGAGCGAGACGTCGAGCCCCGATCGCGCCTCGAGGTCGCCGTAGAACGCGAGCCCGTACGACGACAGGCCGGTGAGGGCTCGCGACCCGCGGGCGCCGGCGACGAGCCCGGCCGCGTGCCAGGTCGTGCCGCTCGTCAGCACGCCGCGCTCGAGCAGCAGCACGTCGTCGACGCCCGCCTCGGCGAGGTGCAGCGCGATGCTCGCGCCGACGATTCCGCCGCCGACGACGATCGTTCCGACCCGGGTGGCAAGCCCCTCGCCGCCCGCCGGCAGGTCGGCGGCGAACACGGATGCGCTCAGCGAGCGGTCGACGAGTCTGTCCACGGCGATGTGCCTCCTCGACAGCGAACGCTACCTTCCTTCCCTTCAGGTCGGCAGGGCACGATGGAGGCGTGGATGCTGAGACCGCGCTCGCCCGCGCCCGTGCCGCGCTCGCCGCGGCCGCGCAGCGCCTCGCGGCGGCGGGCGCCGCGCCCGAGCAGCTCGTGCGCACGATCCCCGCGCGGCGCGCGCTAGGGGTGATTCCGCGCCGCGAGACCTTCCGGCGCACGGGCGAGGCGTACCTCGTGGGCGCGCTGCTCGTCACGGAGGCGGGCGACGTGCTCGAGCCGGGCCGCATCATCCGCGCGAGCCGGCAGGTGCTGCCGGGGCATCAGTCCGAGAGCGCGCGGGCCCGCCGCGAGCTGCGGCAACGGCTGCTCGACGCGCGACTGCCGGAGGGCAGCACGGTCGTGATCGACCCGCGGCCGCTGCCGCTCGATGACCCGGCGGCGCTCGCCGCCGAGCACGCGCCGCTCGTGCTGCGCGAGGTCGACGGCGCCGCGACGGTGCTCGTGCGGTGGATGCCCTCCGCTGCGGATGCGGCGCTGCGGCCTCTCGACGCGTACCTGGCCGAGCGCCTCGACCTGGCGCTGGGCACCGTCGCCGCCGCACGAGCAGAGAGCGAGCATCCGTGACCGAGTCGACGGGGCTGCACCCCGACGCGTTCGCGTTCTACGCCGAGCTGGAGCAGAACCAGAACCGCGAGTGGTGGCTCGCGAACAAGCGCCGCTACGACGAGAACGTGAAGGCGCCGATCGAGCGCCTCGTCGACGCGCTCGGCGGCGAGTTCGGCCCGCTGAAGATCTTCCGCCCCTACAAGGACGTGCGGTTCAGCGCCGACAAGCGCCCGTACAAGGACCACCTCGGGCTCGTGACCGCCGACGCGGCGTCGGGCGCTGACGCGTCCACGTTCTACCTGCAGCTCTCGCAGCACGGCCTGATGCTCGCGGGCGGCCTGTACCAGCCGGATCGCGCGCAGCTGGCCCGCTTCCGCGAGATCGTCGACGACAACCGGCTGGTCGGCGACCTCGAGGCGACGCTCGACGAGGTCGGTGAGCACGGCTTCGCGATCATGACCGAGGATGCCCTCGCCACCGCCCCGCGGGGCTATCGCGTCGACCATCCGAAGATCGCCCTGCTGCGGCTCAAGCGCCTGGCCATCGCCGCCCAGCACCCGCCCGCCGACTGGATGACCGGGCCCGAGCTGGTCGAGCGCGTGCGCGCGGGCTGGCGCACCGTGCGCGTCTGGAACGATTGGCTCGTGGAGAACCTGCCCCGCCCCGTCGAGGCCGCGCGATGACCGGCGGCGAGCACATCGCGTCGGACGACGGCCGCGAGATCGAGCCGCTGCCGCGCGCCGATCCGATCGTGCGCGGGGTGCGCGTGGTGGTGTCGGCCCTCACCCGCACGAGCGCCTGGCGCTGGGCGGCTCCGCGGGTGCTGCCGCGGGTCGAGGAGGCGCTGGGCAGGGTCACGGGGCGCAGCGTGCAGGTCAGCAGTCTCGTGGTGCCGTCGTTGATCTTGACGACCACGGGGGCGCGAAGCGGACTGCCGCGCGACACCGTGCTCATGTATACGCCCGACGGTCACGGCCGGGCGATCGTGGCGGGCACCAACTGGGCGAGCCCGCACCACCCCGCGTGGACATACAACCTGCTTGCCCACCCGGAGGCCGAGATCACGGTGCGCGGGCGGCGGTACGCGGTGCGGGCATCCGTCATCGACGGGGATGCCCGTGACCGGGTCTGGCGCCACCTCGAGTCGCAGTGGCCCGAGTACCGGCGCTACGAGCGCGACGCGGGCCGCACCGTCAGGATCTTCAGGCTGCACCTGCGGCGCGAACTCTGAGCTGCGCGGTGTCGGTGGGCACGGTGCCGGTCGACACCGTGCGGCGACGCGCGCGACGTTCAGAGCGTCGGTTCCGGGCCGACCGCAGCGCGGTCGCGATCGCGGGCTGCCCGAGCACGATGCCCAGCAGCACCGTGACCATGCCCATCACCTGCACGGCGGTGAAGGCCTCCTGCGCGACGAGCACGCCGAGGGCGACGCCGGCGACGGGGTTGAGCAAGCCGACGAGCCCGACGGCTCCGGCGGGCAGGTGCTGGAGGGCGGCGAACCACGTCGCGAAGGCGAGGGCGGTGGCGACGAGCGCGAGGTAGGCGGCACCCGCGATACCGGCCGCGTCGAGCGCCGGCGGGGCGCCTTCGGCGATCAGGGCGACCGGCACGAGCGCGAGCCCGCCGAGCGTCAGCTGCCAGGCGGTGACCGAGAGGGCGGGCGTGCCGTCGTTCCAGCGGCGCGCGAGCACGAAGCCGACCGATGACATGAGCATCGCGGCGAGCGAGGCGGCGATGCCCCAGCCGCTGAGGGTTCCGGTCGCGCCGGCGAGCAGCACGACGACGCCGGCGAAGCCGATGACGGCGCCGAGCAGCGACAGTGCGGCGGGCTTCTCGCGCGCGATGGGCCACGCGAGCAGCAGGATCACGGCGGGCGAGGTGGCCATGAGCATCGCCGCGACGCCGGAGGGCAGCAGCTGGGCCGCGACGTAGACGAGCACGAAGAACGCGCCGACGTTCAGCACGCCGAGCACGGTCGAGCGCCACCACCAGCGGCCGCGCGGCAGTCGGCGCGCGAGCAGCAGCAGCACGAGTCCGGCCGGAAGCGCCCGCAGAGCGGCGCCCCAGATGGGGGCGTCGGCCGGCAGCAGCTGCGCGGTCACGACGTAGGTGGAACCCCAGGCGAGGGGAGCGATCGCGGCGACGAGGAGCCAGCGCCAAGTGGATGTCATGCTCGCCAGAACCTTTCCGTGGAAAGTATTATTCCCGCATGAGCGAGACCGGGGCCGAGGCGCTCGGCGACCCGCGGGCGGGTGACCGCGGTGCTCCCGATCGCGTTGCGCGCATCCAGGCCGAGTGGCGGCGCGAGCGCCCCGAGCTCGACGTCTCGCCGCAAGGCGTCTTCGGGCGGCTCGCGCGCCTCGCCGCCGCGATCGAGGTCGAGCTCGACCGGGTGTTCGAGCAGCACGGACTCACGACCGGCGAGTTCGACGTGCTCGCGGCCCTGCGCCGCGCCGGCGACCCCTACGAGCGCACCCCCGGCGCGCTCGCCGACAGCACCATGATCACCGCGGGCGGTCTCACCAAGCGCGTCGACCGGCTCGAGGCCGCCGGGCTCGTCAGCCGTCGCCGCTCGCCCGTCGACGGTCGCGTGCGGGTGGTCGCGCTGACGGATGCGGGGCTCGCGCTCGTCGAGCGCGCCTTCGAAGCGCACCTCGCCAACGAGCACCGCCTGCTCGCGCCGCTCGACGCGGCCGACCGTGCCACCCTCGAGCGCCTGCTGCGGACCTGGCTCGACTGGTTGCGGCCCGAAACCTGAAGCTGATGTCGGGTTTCTGGCCCTAGGCTGAGCGCGTGCTGCTCGACATCGTCTTCATCATCGCCGGACTCGCGCTGCTGATCCTCGGCGGGGAGGCGCTCGTGCGCGGCGCGTCGACGCTCGCGGCCACGGTCGGCATCTCGCCGCTCGTCATCGGGCTCGTCGTCGTCTCGGCGGCGACCTCGGCGCCCGAGCTCGCCGTCACCGTCGGAGCTGTGCTGCGGGGCGAGCCCGACCTCGCGCTGGGCAACGTCGTCGGCAGCAACATCGTCAACATCCTGCTGATCCTCGGGCTCTCGGCGATGGTTCTCCCGCTGCTGATCAAGCGGCAGCTCGTGCGCTTCGACATCCCGGTCATGGTCGGCATGAGCATCCTGCTGCTCGTGCTCAGCCTCGACGGGCAGATCGGGCTCCTCGACGGCGTGCTGCTGCTCGGCGGGCTCGTCGCGCACACGGTCATCAGCATCCTCGTCAGCCGGCGCGAGGTCGCGGCGCAGGTCGAGGGTGCGGGCACCGCGCTCGTGCCCACGCCCGAGAAGCCGGTGCCGCTCTGGCTGGCGGGCATCCTGCTGGTCGCGGGCATCGGGCTGCTCGTGCTCGGGGCGCAGCTGCTGGTCGACGGCGCGGTGAGCATCGCCCTCAGCCTCGGCCTCAGCAGCCTCGTCGTCGGCCTGACGATCGTCGCGGTCGGCACCTCGCTGCCCGAGCTCGCGACCTCGATCATCGCCGTGCGGCGCGGTGAGCGCGACATGGCGGTCGGCAACATCGTCGGCAGCAACATCTTCAACATCGGCATGGTGCTGGGCCTGCCCGCCATCATCTTCGGCCAGGGCATTCCGGTGCCGCCGGCGGCGATCGCCTTCGACCTGCCCGTGATGCTCGCCGCGGCGGTCGCACTGCTGCCCTTCGCCTTCACCGGCTTCGTGATCGCGCGGTGGGAGGGGGCCCTGTTCGTGCTGATCTACGCCGCCTACACCGTCTACCTCGTGCTCGCGGCCACCGAGCACGACGCCCTCGAGGGCTTCACCGACATCATGCTGCTGTTCGTGCTGCCGCTCGTGGTCGTCACGATCATCGTCGCGACGTCGTACGAGGTCGGCGTGATCCGCGGGCGACGGCAGGCCCTCGCGGCAGCAGCCCAGCGCGGGGCCGCGACCCCTTCCGGCGATGCCGAGACGACGCCGGCCGGCGACGCGTCTGGTGCGCCGCCGGCCGACTGAACCCGCTGCCGCGTCAGTTCATCGACGCGAGCAGGCCCTTCATGTTCTTGTAGATCAGGTTCGCCGCGTTCTTCTGGTTGAGGCGAGCGAGCCGCGACATGATCCGTGCGTCGCCGCCGATGAAGATCTCGTACGAGCCCTTCTCGACCGCTTCGATGATCTGGCGGGCAGCTTCGGCCGGCGCGGTCGACTTCTGCGCCCGAGCGCCCGCGGCGTCGGTCATCGCCTTCACCTGCTCGGCGGTCGCCACCCCCGAGTTCACCGTGATGTTCGTGCCGATCGCGCCGGGAAAGACTCCGGTGACATGCACGTTGGTCTCCATCAGCTCCGAGTGCAGCGCGCGACTGAGCTGGGCCACGGCCGCCTTCGTCGCGCCGTAGACGCCCTGCCCGGGAACCGGTGCATAGGCACCCATGCTCGAGACATTGACGAGCGCCGCCTCGGGCCGCTTCACCAGCTCGGGCAGGAACGCCTTGCACGTGTTGAGCACTCCGTAGAGGTTGACGTCGATGACGCGCTCGATCTGATCCCAGTCGAGCTGCATGACCGGCACGAACTTCTGGATGATGCCCGCGATGTTCAGCAGGCCGTCGACCTGGCCGTGCTGCTTGATGATCACCGCCGGCAGCTTCTCGACGGCCTTGCGGTCGGTGACGTTCACGACGTGCGTCGAGATGCGGTCGCCGTTCGCGCCCGCCAGTCGCACCGTCTCAGCCAGGCCCTCCTCGTTGAGGTCGAGGGCGGCGACGCGCGCGCCCTTCGCCACGAGGCCGAGCACGACCTCGCGCCCGATGCCGTTGCCGCCGCCGGTGACGGCGAAGACCTTGTCGCTGATCTGCATGATGCTCCTTCGAATCGGGATGCGCGTCCTCGCGCTGCTCCCAGGCTAACCGGTGCCTTACCGATCGGTCAGGGCCGAACGTCCTGATGTGCTCGGGTGCGGGTCAGGACCAATGTCCCTGGTTCTGCGGTGCACGGCGGGCGTAGGGTCCTGGCGGAACGGCCGCGGACGAGTGTGCGACCGTCGCCGGGCCGAGGGAGCATCATGCGCGCATCCGTCATCGTCGCGGTCGTCATCGGAACATCGCTTGCACTGGGGGGCTGCACCGCACCCGACCCCGGCCTGAGCCCCGAACCGTCGCCGCCCTCCGAGAGCCCGCACACGGAGTCCCTCGCGGTCGACGTCTACTTCGCGCACTCCCAGCCGACCGAGCTCACGCTGATCAGCGAATCGCACACCCTCACCCTGTCGGGAGGGGATCCCGCGCTCGACGCCGTGCTCGGGCAGCTCGTGAGCGGCGAGCTGCAGCCTCTCGACCCCGACTACACGAACCTGTGGGAGGCCGGCGAGGTCGTGTCGACCCGCCGCTCCGGCGACCTGCTCACCGTCGACCTGACCCGCGTCACGATGACCGTCGGCGCCGAGGCGGAGGGCATCGCCCTCGCTCAACTGGTCTGGACGGCCATCGCCATCGACCCCTCGATCGCCGCGGTTCAGCTGACGATCGACGGTTCTGTCGTCGACACCCTCGCGGGTCATGCCGACATCTCCGCCCCGGTGCGTCCCTCCGCCCCCGAATCGGTGCTCACGCCTGTTCAGATCGCCGCGCCCGCGGAAGGGGCACGGGTGATGAGCCCCGTGACGGCGATCGGGGTCGCGTGCGTATTCGAGGCCACTGTTCACTGGCGGCTCGACGGTCCGGAGGGGGCGGTGCGGCAGGGCTCGACGATGGCGGCGGAGGCCTGCCCGGCCCGCGCCGAGTGGCGGCTCGAGCTGGGCGACCTCCCGCCCGGCGACTACCTGCTCACCGTGAGCGAGATCTCGCCGATGGACGGCTCCGTGTCCGCGAGCGACAGCAAGGCCTTCACCGTCGCCCTCTGACCCCTGCGCGGTACCGGTCGTCCTGTCGCCGATACCGGGAGCGGTATTGCCGAGCCCGACTCACGGCGCTACGATCAGCCATCCGATGCGGGGGGACACCGGAGCGATCGCAACCCGAACACGCTCTGGAGGTCGACATGGTCACTGCCCCTGCCCCGTCCCGCTCGCGATCGACTGCTCGCCGCAGTCTCGCCGCCGCTGTCGCCGGCGCGATCGCGCTGCCGCTCGCCCTCGCCGCCCCGCCTGTCGCGGCGAGCACGTCGGTGCTCGTGCCGACTCCGGCGGGCACCGACATCGAGGTCTCCGCTGACCTGAACGGCGTTGTCATGTCGGTCTCGTACTCGCGCATCGACGATCCGGCCGATACCTACTTCCAGCGCACCGAGCCCGCCGACGACCCGTACGGTCTGCCGTTGCCCCCCGGCGATGCGGTCGCGTTCTTCGACACGGGGTTCTGGGGAAGCATCCCGCTCGACGCCACCGTCGAGGTCTGCTTCGACCTCACCCTGTTCGACCTTGCCGGTCGCGTGCCCGCGCTCTACACCCCCGACGACACCACCGGCACGGCTTGGGAGGCCTCGCCGCGGTCGGCCTCGTGGCACCCCTCGCGGCCGTGCGCGACCTACCCGCCTGCATTCGGCAGTGATCAGTTCCTGCTCGTGCTGCAGCAGCCCGCGGCCGACCCGGCCGACCTCAGCGTCAGCATCACGCGCGTCTTCGACCCGCTCGCGCTCGGACTCGGCGACGGCGAGCAGAACGGCGTCTACCTCGACGTCACCCTCTCCAACACCGGCGATGTCCCGGCCCGCGTGGGGCTGGGGGCAGACCTGCTCGTCGACGATGTCGATGTTCCGCTCTGGATCGACGCGACCTGGGGCCTCGACCCCGGCTCCGGAATCGGCGACTTCTTCAGCACCGTCGTACCCGCTGACGGCACGACCACCTACCAGGTTCCCGATTGGCCCGGGAAGACCTACACGTTCTGGCTCATCGACCAGCCCGACGGTTCGCCCGCCGTCGCGTTCGAGACCTACGAGACCGGCGGAGAGTTCTCCCGGGTCGAGATCGACATCAACAACAGCATCGTGAGCATCGGCAGCACCGCAACCTTCGCAGGCTCCAGCGTGTTTCCGGGCGCCACGACAACGGTGCAGGCCGCGGGCCTCGTTCCGGGTCGGAGCTACGAGCTCTGGCTCACGCCCGGCGTCGACTACTTCAGCTTCATGCTGCTCGGCGGAATCCTCGCCACCAACGCGGTGCAGGTCGGCACCGCGACGGTCGCCCCCGACGGCGTGCTCGCCGGCACCATCGCGGTGCCGCCCACCGTCACGATCGGATCGCACTACCAGCTGATGATCGGCGACCCGACAAGCCGCAGCTGGCCGGCCGGCACGATCGAGTCGATCCAGATCGTGGCGCCCGACGACGGGGGAGTGGCGGACGGCCCGACGCCCGCCGAGCTCGTGGTGAGCATCCCGGTGCAGGGCGGAGCGGTCACGTTCACGTTCCCGGCCGGAACCGACGAGGGGCAGACCACGGTCGCGGTGTCGACCACGGGCCCGGCCGCCGTCGGCTTCACCCTCGCAGGGCCGCCCTCCGTCTATTACCACCTCGACACCACGGCGACCTTCAGCGGTGCGGTCGAGGTGTGCCTGCCCGTGCCGGTCGGAGCCGATCCGATGGCGCTCGCGATCTTCCACTGGGAGCTCGGCTCCGGAGGCTACGCCTGGCAGGACATCACCACGCGGCGCACCGGTTCGACTGTCTGCGGCGAGACCAGCTCGTTCTCGCCGTTCGCGCTGGGCGTGCCCGACGCGGTGCGTCTGACCAGCAAGGAGCAGTGCAAGAACGGCGGCTGGGCCACCAGCACGGCACCGGTCTTCCGCAATCAGGGCCTGTGCGTGGCGCACTTCGCTCGCCTGCGCTGACCGGAAAGGCTGACCGGCCCTGGGTGCAAACCCGCAGGATTCCGTGGAACCCTGGCGGCATGACGGTCATGCCGATGTTCCCGCTCGGCTCGGTGCTGTTCCCCGCCATGCCGACAGCCCTGCGCGTGTTCGAGGAGCGCTATATCGTCATGCTGTCGACGATCCTCGGCGATGAGCCCCCCGAGTTCGGCATCGTGCTGATCGAGCGCGGCAGCGAGGTCGGCGGTGGTGAGCAGAGGTTCGCCGTGGGCACCGTCGCGCAGGTCACCCGGGTCGAGACCAGCGAAGGGTTCATCGGGCTCATCGCGGTCGGCGATCGACGCGTCGAGGTCGTCGACTGGCTGCCGGACGACCCCTACCCGCTCGCCGAGGTGCGCCCGGTCGACGAGCTCGTCTGGGCGGAGGAGCACCGGCCCCTCCTCGACCGCGCCGAGCAGCTGGTGCGCCGCACCATTGCGCGGGCGAGCGAGTTCGTCGAGCAGCAGTGGCCGGCCGACATCGTGCTCGACGACGATCCGGTGCGCGCCTGCTGGCAGCTCGCCGGCATCGCCCCGCTCGGCCCGCTCGACCAGGTGCGACTGCTGCGGGCGACGACCGTGGTCGAGCTGCTGAGCGGCCTCATCGAGGCCACGGAGGGGGCCGCCGAGATGCTCGCGATGCCCGGGCTCGACGATGACGGCTTCGCCGCCCTGCTCGACGGTGATGACCGCGACGACTAGCCTGCCGATCATGACCGAGCTGCTCGCCTTCCCGGTTCCCGTCGACGCCGCCACGGCGGCCTGGGCCGGGCCGGTCTTCATCGTGATGGCTCTGACCGGGGTGATCGTGCTGATCTGGCAGGCCGTGCGGTACTTCCGCGACAACAAGTAGTGCGCATCCCTCGCCCTGCGCTCAGGGAGTAGAGTGAGCGCCAGTACCGCCCTCAACTGAATACCCGGCCGTTTCGGCGATGCGGGAGAGCCAGGGGCGCGACCCCCGGCACCGAAGGAGCAAGCCTCCCCGCCAATCTCTCAGGTCACCCGTACCGCATCAGCCAGGCCACTCTGAAAAGCAGGGCACCGATCGTCGTCGGCACCGCCCTCGCCCACGGTGAAAACCCCGACCGCCTGCCACGAGCAGGCCGGCCGCGGCGAAACTCTCAGGCACGATGACAGAGGGGGAGTTCCACCGGCCGTCCGCGTCAGGAGAACTCCGTGTCTGAAGCTCCGCTGTCCGAACCCTCGACCCACCCCGCCTCGCGTTTCTCGCCGCTGCACGACGTGCACGTGGCCCTCGGCGCCGCCTTCACCGACTTCGCCGGCTGGCAGATGCCGGTGCGCTACAGCTCCGACCTCGCCGAGCACCACGCGGTGCGCACCGCCGCCGGCATCTTCGACATCTCCCACATGGCCGAGATCGCCGTCGACGGCGCCGATGCGGCGGCGTTCCTCGACGCCGCGCTGGCCGGGCGCCTCTCGGCGATGGCGGTCGGAAAGGCCAAGTACTCCCTCGTGCTGAACGAGCAGGGCGGCATCGTCGACGACCTCATCGTCTACCGGCTGGCCGACACGTCGTATCTCGTCGTGGCGAACGCCTCCAACCGCTTCGCCGTCGTGGATGCCCTCCGCGAGCGCGCCGCGGGCGTCGGCGGCCCGGCCTTCGCGGTCGAGCTCGACGACCGCACCGAGCAGCTCGCCCTCATCGCCGTGCAGGGCCCCGCCTCGGAGGCAGTGCTCGCCGCGACCGCGGGGCTCGTCATCGACGGGCTCGCCGACCTGACGTACTACGCCTGGGGCTCGGGCAGCTTCGGTGGCTCCGACCTCATGGTCGCGCGCACGGGCTACACCGGCGAGGACGGCTTCGAGCTCTATGCGCCGGTCGAGCACGCTGCCGCGCTGTGGGCGGCCCTCACTGCGGCGGGCGAGCCGCTCGGGCTCATGCCCTGCGGGCTCGCCGCCCGCGACACCCTGCGGCTCGAGGCCGGCATGCCGCTCTACGGGCACGAGCTGGGTGTGAGCATCCTGCCGGTGCAGGCCGGCCTGGGCCGCGTCGTCGTCACCGACAAGCCGGTCTTCGTCGGGCGCGATGCGATCATCGCCGGGCCGCCGGCGGGCGCTCCCGTGCTCGTCGGCCTCGCCGCCGAGGGCCGCCGCGCCGCCCGCGCCGAGTACCCCGTCTATCGCGGCGAGCAGCTCGTCGGCGAGGTCACCTCCGGTGCCCTGTCGCCGACCCTCGGCCACCCGATCGCGATGGCCTTCGTCGACCCGGCCGCCGCCGAGCTCGGCACCGTTCTCGACCTGGATGTGCGCGGCACCCGCATCCCGGCCACCGTCGTCCCGCTCCCCTTCTACAAGAAAGAGGCCTGACCATGAGCGCGATCCCCACCGACCTGCAGTACACCGCCGAGCACGAGTGGGTGCGCCTCGAGGGCGACGTCGCCACCGTGGGCATCACCCAGTACGCGGCCGACGCCCTGGGCGACGTCGTCTACGTCGACCTGCCGAAGGTCGGGGCGGCGCTCGCCGCGGGCTCGATCGTCGGCGAGGTCGAGTCGACCAAGTCGGTCGGCGAGCTCTACGCGCCGCTCGACGGCGAGGTCGTCGAGGCCAACCAGGCCGTCGTCGACGCGCCCGAGACCATCAACAGCGACCCCTACGGCGACGGCTGGCTGGTGAAGGTGCGCGTGTCGAGCACCCCCGCTCTGCTGAGCGCCGACGAGTACCGCGCCCTCATCGGCGAGTAGGAGCATCCCCCCGTCATGTCTCTCGACTTCAGCAACCGCCACATCGGCATCGACGCCGACGCCCGTCAGCTCATGCTCGACGCGCTTGGCTACGCCTCGCTCGATGCGCTCATGGATGCGGCCGTTCCCGCCGCGATCCGTCAGACCGCTCCTCTCCGCACCCTGCCGGTCGCGGCGACCGAGGCGCAGGCTCTCGCCGAGCTGCGCGCCATCGCCGCCGAGAACCGCGTGCGCACGAGCCTGATCGGCCAGGGCTACTACGGCACGGTGACCCCGGCAGTGATCCAGCGCAACGTGCTCGAGAACCCGAGCTGGTACACCGCCTACACGCCGTACCAGCCCGAGATCTCGCAGGGCCGCCTGGAGGCGCTGCTGAACTTCCAGACCATGGTCAGCGACCTCACCGGCCTGCACACGGCGAACGCGTCGATGCTCGACGAGGCCACCGCGGTCGTCGAGGGCATGCTGCTCGCCCGCCGCGCTTCCGGCTCGGCCTCGAACGTCTTCCTCGTCGACAGCGACCTGTTCGCCCAGACGCGCGCCGTGCTCGACGGCCGGGCTGAGGCGCTCGGGCTCGAGCTGCGGTACCTGCCGCTCGCCGACACCGACCCGGCCGACCTGCCCGAGGCCTTCGGCGTGTTCGTGCAGTACCCCGCCGCCTCGGGGCGCATCTGGAACCCGTCCGCGGCGATCGCCCGCGTCAAAGAGCAGGGCGGCCTCGCGATCGTCGCCGCCGACCTCCTCGCGCTGACGCTCATCACCAGCCCCGGCGAGCTCGGTGCTGACGTCGCCGTCGGCACCACCCAGCGCTTCGGTGTGCCGATGGGCTTCGGCGGCCCGCACGCCGGCTACCTCGCCGTGCGGGAGGGCCTCGAGCGGCAGATGCCCGGCCGCCTCGTCGGCGTCTCCAAAGACGCCGACGGTCGCCCCGCATATCGCCTCACCCTGCAGACCCGCGAGCAGCACATCCGCCGCGACAAAGCCACCAGCAACATCTGCACCGCGCAGGTGCTGCTGGCCGTCATGGCCTCGATGTACGGGGTCTACCACGGGCCCGACGGGCTGCGCCGCATCGCCGAGCGCATCCGCGCCCAGGCGCTCGCTCTCGCCGCGCAGCTGCGCTCAGCCGGCTACGAGGTCGTGCACGACCTCTTCTTCGACACGCTCGAGGTGCGTGCCCCCGGCCGCGCGGCCGAGCTCGTCGCCACCGCGCAGCAGCACGACCTGCTGTTGTGGAAGGTCGATGCCGACACCCTGCGGCTCAGCGTCGATGAGGTCACCTCGGCTGCGGCCAACACCGGCACCGCAGCCGATATCGGCCCGGCATTGAAGCAGGTGTTCGGTCTCGAGTCCGACTGGGCGATGGTGTTCGACGCTGCGTTCGCGGACGGCACGCGGCGAGCATCCGAATACATGACGCACCCGGTGTTCCACACGCACCGCAGCGAGACGTCGATGATGCGCTACCTGAAGCGCCTCGCCGACCGCGACTACGCCCTCGATCGCGGGATGATCCCCCTGGGCTCGTGCACGATGAAGCTCAATGCGGCCACCGAGATGGCCGCCGTCACCTGGCCCGAGTTCAGCGGTCTGCACCCCTTCGCGCCGCTGGAGGACGTGCAGGGCTCGCTCGTGCTCATCGGCATGCTCGAGACCTGGCTCGCCGAGCTCACCGGATACGACGCGGTCTCGCTGCAGCCCAACGCCGGGTCGCAGGGCGAGCTCGCCGGTCTGCTCGCGATCCGCGGCTACCACCGCTCGCGCGGCGACGTGCACCGCACGGTGTGCCTCATCCCCTCGAGCGCGCACGGCACGAACGCGGCCAGTGCCGTACTCGCCGGCATGCGCGTCGTCGTCGTCGGTACCACCGAGACCGGTGACGTCGACCTGGCCGACCTGCGCGCCAAGATCGCCGAGCACCGCGACGAGCTCGCCGCGCTCATGATCACCTACCCCTCGACGCACGGCGTGTACGAGCACGACGTGATGGAGGTCACGGCCGCGGTGCACGAGGCCGGCGGCCAGGTGTACATCGACGGTGCCAACCTCAACGCGCTGCTCGGCTACGCCCGCTACGGCGACATCGGCGGCGACGTCAGCCACCTCAACCTGCACAAGACGTTCTGCATCCCGCACGGCGGCGGCGGCCCCGGCGTGGGCCCTGTCGCGGCGAAGGCGCACCTGGCGCCCTTCCTACCGGGCCACCCGCTGGCGCAGATGCACCAGCACCCGCCGTTCGATATGGCCACCGGTGCCGCCGGAACCGTCGAGCACCGCGGCGCGCCCGTGTCGGCGGCGCCGTACGGTTCGGCGAGCATCCTGCCGATCTCATGGGCCTACGCCCGCATGATGGGCGCCGAGGGGCTCACGGATGCGACCGCCAACGCGGTGCTGGCCGCCAACTACGTCGCGCTGCGGCTGCGGGAGCACTACCCGGTGCTGTACGCGGGCGAGAACGGCCTCGTCGCGCACGAGTGCATCCTCGACCTGCGGCCGCTGAAGGAGGCGACCGGCATCGGCAACGACGACGTCGCGAAGCGGCTCATGGACTACGGGTTCCACGCGCCGACCATGTCGTTCCCCGTCGCGGGCACCCTCATGGTCGAGCCCACCGAGTCGGAAGACCTCGCCGAGCTCGAGCGGTTCATCCAGGCCATGATCGCGATCCGCCACGAGGCCGACCGCGTCGCGGCGGGCGAGTGGCCGGCCGACGACAACCCGCTCGTGAACGCGCCGCACACGGCCGAGAGCGTCATCGCCGGCGAGTGGGAGCACCCCTACTCGCGCGAGCTCGCCGTCTACCCGTTCGCCGGAGCGCGCGTCGACAAGTACTGGCCGCCCGTGCGCCGGGTCGACCAGGCCTACGGCGACCGCAACCTGGTTTGCTCGTGCCTTCCCGTTGACGCGTTCGCCTAGGCGGGCGGGGCGAGCAGCGCGGGGAAGGCCGCGGCCGCCCAGGGGTAGCCGATGAAGATGACGGCGTCGAGGAGGGTGTGCGCGATGACGAGCGGCAGCAGCCGCCCGTAGCGCGTGTACAGCCAGCCGAACAGCACGCCCATCGCGACGTTGCCGACGAAGCCGCCGAAGCCCTGGTAGAGGTGGTACGTCGCGCGCAGGAGCGCACTGGTGAGGATGATCGCCCACGGCCCCCAGCGCAGGTCGCGCAGCCGCGCGAACAGGTACCCGACCACGATCACCTCCTCCACGATGCCGGCGCGGGCCGCGGAGAGCAGCAGCACCGGCACCGTCCACCAGTGCTCGTCGAGCGCGGTCGGGACCACCGTGACGGCGAGGCCCAGCTCGCGGGCGGCGAGGTACAGCGCGAGGCCCGGAACGCCGACGAGTGCGGCGAGGCCGAGCCCATCGCGGGCATCCCGCCACGGTCGTTCGCCGTCGATGCCGAGCCGGCCGAGGCGCGGCCGCGTGGCGCTCCACAGCAGGAAGACGACGAGCGCCACCGGAACGAGGTCGAAGAACACTCCGAGCAGCTGGTAGATGAGGTCGAAGATCGGCCGCTCGTCGCGGGGCGGGTTGAGCGTCGCCGTCTGATCACCCAGCGGCACATCACGGGTGAGGCGATTGGCGATCGCGACGAGCGAGTAGACGGCGCTCGCGCCGAGCGACAGACCGAGCACGAGCAGGATCTCGAGTCGAATCCTCCGATCGTCCGTGCTCGCGGGGCGGGAGGGCGCGGTCGGTCGGTCGGTCACCGCTCCATTCTGCGAGCAGTGCCGAGCCGTTGTGGCTCATCCGCAATTCCGGCGCAGGATGCGGGCCGCTCTTTGGCGCGCTCCGACAGTGCCCCGGCACCTTGTGGAGGGGCGGTACCGCAGCCGGGCGGCGCAATCCCGCAAGACTCCGCACCATCAGCGCGCAACCACGCACAGATCTGCGAGTTTCGCGCAAGGATCGTGCGTTTCCGGCGGCTCTACCGCGCATGCGTTACCGGTGTGTAACGAATGGGCCTACAGTTTGGCGGGGGTGTCTCTGGGTCTCTAGGGTCGAACCCAACAGGCGTGACGGCGCGCTCGGAAAACGCGCCGCCACGTGTCCATCTTGCACAGGAGGAAAATTGCGTATCAGCAGATTCGCGGCCGCCACGGCCACGATCGCGGCGAGCGCTCTCGTTCTCTCGGCTTGCGCAGCGCCGCAGTCCGAGGTCGTCGAGGGCAGCTCCATCACGGTCGCGTGGAACCAGCCGTTCTACTCGTACAACAGCAACACGTCGTTCGGTAACGCGACGGCGAACGCCAACATCGTGTACCTGACCAGCGGTGGCTTCAACTACTACAACAACGAGCCCGCCCTGGTGAAGGACGAGTCGTTCGGTACTTACGAGCTCGTCTCGGAGGACCCGCTGACGGTTCGCTACACCATCGCTGACGACGTGCAGTGGTCGGACGGCACCCCGGTCGACGCCGCGGACATGCTGCTCGCGTGGGCCGCGAACTCGGGTGTTCTGAACACCCCCGACTTCGACCCGGGCGAGTTCACCGACCCCGAGACCGGTGAGTTCACCGACGACTACCCGACCGACGTCGTGTACTTCGACGGCGCCATCGGCGCGGGTCTCCAGCTCGTCACCGAGACCCCGGAGATCGACGGCAAGTCGATCACCCTGGTCTACGACGAGTTCTTCGTCGACTGGGAGCTCGTCTTCGGTGTGGGCCTGCCGGCGCACGTCGTGGCGCAGCGCGCCCTCGGCATCGAGGACGCCCAGGAGGCCAAGGACGCCCTCGTCGAGGCCGTTCAGAACGCGGACGCCGCGGCGCTGGCGCCCATCTCGAGCGTCTGGAACTCGGACTGGAACTTCACCGAGCTCCCGGCCGAGGAGGACGCCAACCTGCTGGTCGTCAACGGTCCGTACACGATCACCGACTTCGTGGCCGACCAGTCGATCACGCTGACCGCCAACGAGAACTACCGCGGTGAGAACCTCCCGAACATCGAGGAGATCACCATCCGGTTCATCTCCGACCCGCTGGCCGCCGTCCAGGCGCTCGCCAACGGTGAGGTCGACATCATCAGCCCCCAGGCCACGGCCGACGTTGCTGACGCCCTCGCGGCGCTCGACGGCGTCACCGTGCTCGGTGGCGAGGAGGCCGTCTACGAGCACTTCGACCTCACGTTCGAGAACTCGAAGAACGGCACGTTCGACAACCCGCTGCTGCGCGAGGCCTTCCTGAAGACCATCCCGCGTCAGCAGATCGTCGACACCCTCATCAAGCCGCTCAACCCCGAGGCCGAGGTGCGCAACTCGCAGCTCTTCCTCCCGGGCGCACCCGGCTACGACGAGACGGTCGCCAACAACGGCATGGCCGAGAAGTTCGGCGAGGTCGACATCGAGGGCGCTCAGGCGCTCATCGCTGAGGCCGGCGTCACCGACCCTGCCGTCTGCATCCTCTACGCCTCGAACAACCCGCGTCGTGTCAACGAGTTCGCGCTGATCCAGGCGTCGGCTCAGGAGGCGGGCTTCGTGGTCGAGGACTGCGGCAGCCCCGAGTGGGGTGGCCTGCTCGGCACCCCCGGTGCCTACGACGCGGTGTTCTTCGGCTGGCAGTCGACGAGCCTCGGCGTGACGAACAGCTCGTCGACGTTCCGCACCGGCGGCATCAACAACCTGAACTACTACAGCAACCCTCAGGTTGACGCTCTCCTCGACGAGCTCGACGTGACGCTCGACCCCGAGCGCCAGATCGAGATCCAGCTGGAGATCGACAAGCTGCTGATGGACGACTTCTACGGAGTCACCATCTTCCAGTTCCCGGCCGTCACCGCGTTCTCCGACCGCGTGACCAACGTGAACCCGGGCCCGCTGTCGCCGACCATCTTCTGGAACGCGTGGGACTGGGAGCCGACCGAGACCAACTAGTCGAGAGCCCCGCTCCCGACTGACTCCGGTCAGCTAGTGCAGTGAACGGGCGCTGGGGTCGCATCTGCGGCCCCAGCGCCCGCCACTGAGCACCCCCGTTCACAGATTGGTAGGGCGCCACCCCCATGGCATCATTCGTGATCCGGCGACTCATCGCCTCCGTGTTCGTGCTCCTCGCGGCCACGTTCCTCATGTACAACCTGGTCGCCTTCTCGGACGACCCCCTCGAAGACCTCCGGCTGAGCAACGCTCCGAACAAGGAGCAGCTGATCGAGGCGCGCATCAAGCTCCTGCGTCTCGACGTCATCCCGCCGCTGCGCTACTTCCTTTGGCTCGGTGATGTGCTCCGCGGCGACTTCGGCGTGTCCGTGCAGGGCCGCGACGTCAACGTCCTGCTCCAGCAGGCCCTCGGGTCGACGATCCAGCTCGTCACGATCGCGACCATCGTGGCCATCATCCTGGGCCTCATCGTCGGCATCACCACAGCGCTGCGGCAGTACTCCGGCTACGACTACAGCGTCACCTTCATCTCGTTCCTCTTCTTCTCGCTGCCGGTCTTCTGGGTCGCTGTGCTGCTCAAGCAGTTCGTCGCCATCGGCTTCAACGACTTCCTCGAGGACGATCCCCAGCTACCGGTCTGGCTCATCGCCGTCCTCACGATCCTCGGGGGCCTGCTCTGGGCCTCGATCATCCCGGGCAATCTGCGCCGCAAGACGATCACGTTCGCCGTCGCCGCCGGCGCCACGGCCTCGATGCTCGTGATCATGAACCTCATCGACTGGTTCACCTACCCGGGCCTCTCGATCATCGGCGTCGCCATCATCGGTCTCGGTTCGGCCGTCGGCTTCACCGCTCTCATCACGGGCCTGAAGAATCGCCGCGCGCTGTACGCCTCGCTCGCCGTCGCCGGCCTCGGCATCGTGCTCTACTTCCCGTTCCAGTACGGCATCTCGTACTCGATCACCGAGTGGTGGATGCTCGCGGCTCTCGCCGCCCTCACCATCGCCGTGAGCATGGGCATCGGCTGGTTCATGGGGGGCGTCGACAAGGGCCCGGTCATGCGGGTGGCGGCCTTCACGGGCTTCATCACTGCGAGCGCGATCGCCCTCGACCGCTTCATGATGGTCTGGGACGACTACGCCAGCTCGGGCCGCATCCGCGGTCGCCCGATCGCGACGATCGGCTCGTCGACCCCCAACCTCGAGGGCTCCCTCTGGGTTCAGGGCGTCGACATCTACACGCACCTGCTGCTGCCGACTATGGCGATCATCCTGATTTCGTTCGCCACCTACACGCGGTACTCGCGGGCGAGCCTGCTCGAAGTGATGAACCAGGACTACATCCGCACCGCACGGGCGAAGGGTCTCGCCGAGCGCACGGTGGTCGTGCGGCACGCCTTCCGCAATGCGCTGATCCCGATCGCCACCATCGTGGCGTTCGACATCGGCGGCATCGTCGGCGGCGCGGTCATCACCGAGACCGTCTTCGGCTGGACGGGCATGGGTCAGCTCTTCATCAACGGTCTGCGGGCCGTCGACCCCAACCCGGTCATGGCCTTCTTCGTCGTCGTCGGCGGGCTCGCGATCCTGTTCAACCTGATCGCCGACCTCGTCTACGCCTCCCTCGACCCCCGAATCCGAGTCAGCTGATGAGCAAGAAGAGCACTGCCCCCGTGGCCGGCGTCACCGACGCCGAGAACAACATCGCCAACAAGGAGGTCGAGGGCCTCTCGCAGGGCCAGATCGTGCGCCGTCGGTTCTTCCGGCACAAGGGTGCGGTCATCTCGATGATCTCGCTGGCCTTCATCATCGTCCTCGCCTTCACCGCCGTCGGGTTCGACTTCTCGTTCTTCGGCATCCAGGTGAAGACGCCCGGCTGGTGGCTGTGGACCTGGACCGACATCCCGCCCGTTCAGAATGGCGGGCAGCCCACGCTCAGCCTCGTGCCGGAGTGGCTCGGGGGCGCCGGCGTGACCCTCGGCCTGCACCCGTTCGGGCAGGACGAGATCGGCCGGGACACCTTCGCGGTCGTCATGCGCGGTACACAGCAGTCGATCGTCATCATGCTGATCGTCGGCATCATCGCCACCGCGATCGGCACCGTCATCGGTGCTGTCTCGGGCTACTACCGCGGCTGGGTCGACGCCGTGCTCATGCGCATGACCGACATGGTCATCGTGATCCCGCTCATCGTCATCGGTGCCGTCCTCGGTCGGGCCGTCGGCGGTCTGGGTGCCGCCTTCCTCGCCGTGATCATCGGCTTGTTCACCTGGACGGGTCTCGCCCGACTGGTGCGCGCCGAGGTGCTGAGCCTGCGCGAGCGCGAGTTCGTCGACGCGGCTCGCGTTGCCGGTGCGAGCGACCGGCGCATCATCTTCAAGCACATCCTGCCGAACGCGATCGGCGTGATCATCGTCAACACGACGCTGCTGATGGCGGCGGCGATCCTGCTCGAGACCGGTCTGAGCTTCCTCGGCTTCGGCGTGCAGCCTCCCGACACGTCACTGGGCGTCATCATCAGCCAGAATCAGGCCGCTTTCGCGACCCGGCCCTGGCTGTTCTGGTGGCCCGGTGCCTTCATCATCGCGATCGCCCTGTGCATCAACTTCATCGGCGATGGCCTGCGCGACGCGTTCGACCCGCGGCAGAAGCGCATGCCCACCGCTCGGGCTCTCACGAAGCCGAAGGCCGCCGCGCCGACGGCGGGCTAGGGCTGACGGATGCTCCTACAGCAGCTGCCCGAGAACGCTCAGCGCGACGAGCGCGCCGAGCAGCACGATCGTGCGCGTGTTCGGCGTGCGCCGCAGGGCGCCTGGCTCGACGCCCGCGTCGAGCAGCCCATCGTCGCGCAGCAGCTCCCAGTGGCGGCGGATGTGGTTGGCGGCGGCGCCGCTCTCGCTCGACAGGGTGTCGCCCGGGCGGATCGCGCCGGCGACCCGCGCCGACTCGCTCACCTTCACATCATCCGGACCGAGGCGGAAGACGGTGTAGCGGCCCGAGGCAGGAGCCGCCCAGGCTTCGACGCGCCGTCGTTCGGTGTAGAGCGTCAGCGCCCACTTGGTATCGATGCGCTGGATCGCGGCCCACGGCACATGCCAGGTGCTGAAGGGGTTGCGGACGATCACCGCATGCTCGAGCACCTCGACCCGGGGCATCCAGTACAGCGCCCAGACGAGCGCGACCATCAGCACCAGCAGCCAGCCCGACCGCAGGATTCCGGCCAGATCGCCCGTCGCCAGGTAGCCGATCAGAGCACCTGCCCCGATCACGGCGATCACGATCGTCAGAACTCGACCGAATGCGGGGCGGAAGCTCGCGGGCTGGAAGCGCATGCCTCCAGCTTCGCAGACCAGCTCAACGCCGATACCCGCCTCACCACCGCACGGAAGGACCTCCCGTGAGCAGCACCACCTCCACCGCCGTCGAGACCGTACTCGAGGTCTCAGGCCTCGGCGTCGACTTCTGGGTCGACGGCGAGTTCTACCCGGCCGCTGTCGGCCTCGACTACAGCGTCAAGCGTGGCGAGGTCATGGCGATCGTCGGCGAGTCGGGCTCGGGCAAGTCGTCGAGCTCGATGGCGCTGCTGGGCCTGCTGCCCCCCACGGCCCGCGTGACCGGTTCGATCAAGCTCCTCGGCCGCGAGATCGGCGACCTTGACAAGCGCGAGCTGCGCAAGGTGCGCGGCCAGCAGATCGCCGTCATCTTCCAGGAGCCGATGACGGCGCTGAACCCCGTTTACACCGTCGGGTTCCAGATCGTCGAGACCCTGCGCACGCACTTCGACCTCACGCCCGCTCAGGCGAAGGAGCGCGCGATCGAGCTGCTGGAGAAGGTCGAGATGCCCGACCCGGCGACGGCCTTCCACAAGTACCCCCACCAGCTCTCGGGCGGTCAGCGCCAGCGCGCGATGATCGCACAGGCGATCTCCTGCGACCCGGTGCTGCTCATCGCCGACGAGCCGACGACGGCGCTCGACGTGACGGTGCAGGCCGAGATCCTCGAGCTGCTGCGCAGCTTGCGCACCCGGCTCGATTCGGCGATCGTGCTCATCACGCACGACATGGGTGTCGTGGCCGACCTCGCCGACTCGATCATGGTGATGAAAGACGGCGTCGCCGTCGAGCAGGGCACCGCCCTCGACATCTTCCAGCGGCCGCAGCACCCCTACACGCAGTCGCTGCTGGCCGCCGTGCCCCACCTCGGCCTCGACATCACGGAGACGCCCGGGGAGGCGGCGAAGCCCACCGCCGAGCCCGTGCTGTCGTTCCAGGACGTCACGATCGAGTACCCCAAGCGCGGCCGCGTGCCCGCCTTCGTTGCGGCGGAGGGCATCGTTCTCGACGTCTACCCCGGCGAGATCGTCGGCCTCGTCGGCGAGTCGGGCTCGGGCAAGACGACCCTCGGCCGCGCCGCCGTCGGCCTCCTGCCGATCACGTCGGGCCGCCTCGTCTCGGCCGGCATCGACATCTCGGCCGCATCGATGAAAGAGCTGCGGCCGCTGCGCCGCAAGGCAGGCATCGTCTTCCAGGACCCGGGGTCGAGCCTCAACCCCCGCATGCCGATCGGCGAGAGCATCGGCGAGCCCCTGCTGCTCGCCAAGGAGGCGCAGGGCAAAGAGCTCGATAAGCGTGTCGAGGAACTGCTGAACCAGGTCGAGCTGCCCGCGAGTTACCGCAACCGCTACCCGCACGAGCTGTCGGGCGGCCAGCGACAGCGCGTCGGCATCGCCCGAGCCCTCGCGCTCGCACCCGAGCTGCTCGTCGCCGACGAGCCGACGAGCGCCCTCGACGTCTCGGTGCAGGCGCGCTTCCTCGACCTGCTGCAAGAGCTTCAGAGCAAGCTGCAGTTCGCCTGCCTGTTCATCAGCCACGATCTGGCGGTCGTCGACATGCTCGCGCACCGGATCGCCGTGATGCACCGGGGTAGACTGGTCGAGCAGGGTTCGCGTGACCAGATTCTGCGCAACCCCCAAGACCCTTACACTCAGCGCCTCATCGCCGCTGTTCCCCTGCCCGATCCGGTGGCGCAGCGGGAGCGCCGAGAGCAGCGCGCAGCCACCAAGGAATAACCCATGGCCCTCGCCACCCGCACCGACCTGCGCAACGTGGCGATCGTCGCCCACGTCGACCACGGCAAGACCACGCTCGTCGACGCCATGCTGCGCCAGACCGGCTCGTTCGCCGCGCACGCCCACATCGAGGAGCGTGCGATGGACTCCAACGACCTCGAGCGCGAGAAGGGCATCACGATCCTCGCCAAGAACACGGCGGTGACCTACACGGGCGCCCACGCCGGCGGGCAGGAGATCACGATCAACGTGATCGACACACCCGGCCACGCCGACTTCGGCGGCGAGGTCGAGCGCGGCCTGAGCATGGTCGACGGCGTCGTGCTGCTCGTCGACGCCAGTGAGGGCCCGCTGCCGCAGACCCGCTTCGTGCTGCGCAAGGCCCTCGCGGCCAAGCTCCCCGTCATCCTGCTCGTCAACAAGACCGATCGACCGGATGCCCGCATCGAGGCCGTCGAGGAGGAGACCCACGATCTGCTGCTCGGGTTGGCGAGCGACCTGCAGGACGAGGTGCCCGACCTCGATGTCGACGCGATCCTCGACCTTCCGGTCATCTACGCCTCGGGGCGCGCGGGTGCCGCCAGCCGCACCCGTCCGGCCGACGGCCAGCTGCCCGACAACGATGACCTCGAGCCGCTCTTCGAAGCGATCCTGTCGCACATCCCCGCGCCGACCTACGACGACGAGCACCCCCTCCAGGCGCACGTGACGAACCTCGACGCGAGCCCCTTCCTCGGCCGCATCGCCCTGCTGCGCATCTTCAACGGCACCCTCAAGAAGGGCCAGCAGGTCGCCTGGGTGCGTCACGACGGCACGCACACCTCCATGCGCATCACCGAGCTGCTCAAGACCCGCGCGCTCGAGCGCTACCCGGCCGAGTCGGCCATGGCCGGCGACATCGTCGCCATCGCCGGGATCGAGGACATCACGATCGGCGAGACGATCGCCGACCTCGACGACATCCGCCCGCTCCCGGCCATCACGGTCGACGAGCCTGCGATCTCAATGACGATCGGCACCAACACCAGCCCGCTGGTCGGGAAGGTCAAGGGCCACAAGCTCACCGCCCGGATGGTGAAGGACCGCCTCGATCGCGAGCTCATCGGCAATGTCTCGATCCGTGTCGTCGACATCGGCCGCCCGGATGCCTGGGAGGTGCAGGGTCGTGGCGAGCTCGCCCTCGCGATCCTCGTCGAGAACATGCGCCGCGAGGGCTTCGAGCTCACGGTCGGCAAGCCCCAGGTGGTCACCAAGACGATCGACGGCACGCTGCACGAGCCGTTCGAGCAGCTCACCATCGACGCGCCGGAGGAGTACCTCGGCGCGATCACCCAGCTGCTCGCGGCCCGTCGCGGCCGCATGGAGGGCATGACGAACCACGGCACCGGCTGGGTGCGGATGGAGTTCATCGTGCCGAGCCGCGGCCTCATCGGGTTCCGCACCGAGTTCCTCACGACCACTCGCGGCACGGGCATCGCGAACGCGATCGCGCACGGCTACGAGCCGTGGGCGGGCAGCATCGTGGCCCGCAACAACGGCTCGATCGTCGCCGACCGCGCGGGCGTCGTCACGAGCAACGCCATGATGGCGCTGCAGGAGCGCATGACGTTCTTCGTGAAGCCCACCGACGAGGTCTACGAGGGCATGGTGGTGGGCGAAAACTCGCGCGCTGACGACATGGACGTCAACATCACCAAGGAGAAGAAGCTCAACAACATCCGCTCGTCGACCGCGGAGGAGCTCGAGCGGCTCACGCCGCCGCGGCAGCTCACGCTCGAGGAGTGCCTCGAGTTCGCCCGCGAGGACGAGTGCGTCGAGGTCACCCCTGAGACGGTGCGCATCCGCAAGGTGGAGCTCGATCAGACCCTGCGCGCTCGCGCCGCATCCCGCCTGAAGAAGCAGAACGCCTGACGCGCGACCCCGTGCCGGAGCCTGTCGGGCTCAGCACGGGGGAGCCGCCCGAGAGGAGCATCCGATGACCGCCCGCCGCCCGCTCGCCGCCGCCGCCCTCGCTGTCGCGCTCGTCGCAGGAACCTCCGCCTGCAGCACCGGAACGCCGATCGACAACATCGTCGAGGGGCTGGTGCAGCAGGGCGTCGATCAGCTGGTCGGCGGAATCGACGAGCAGATCCGCGGGCTCGTCGACGATGTGCTCGGCGGGGTCGAGCTCACCGGCGACGGCACCGTGCCGTCGAGCTTCCCGGGCGAGGTGCCGCTCACCGGCGACGTGCTCGGCGGGGGTGCCGGTCCGCAGGGTTCCGGCTGGGTGGTGCGCACCCGGCTCGACGGCGGGCTCGGCTTCGCGGATGCCGCTGCCGAGCTCGAGGCCGCCGGGTTCGCCCCGTCCGGGGTGTCGAGCGATGCCGGCAGCGGGTACGGCGCGTTCACCGGTGACACCTACCGGGTCGACCTCTCCGTCGCGACGGACGGCGACGGAGTCGTCACCGCCACCTACGTCGTGACCGCACGGTGAATCAGTGCAGTTAGGCTGAACGGGTGAAGATCGCACGGTTCACCGCGGGCGGCGACCCGCAATTCGGCATCGTCGACGACGACGAGCTCGTCGTTCTCGCCGGCGACCCGATGTTCCACGGCTACGACACGACCGGCGATCGCGTGAAGCTCGCCGATGTGCGGCTGCTCGCACCGGTGATCCCGCGTTCAAAGGTCGTCTGCATCGGCATGAACTACGCCGCGCACGTGGCCACCATGCAGTACGAGGTTCCGGACAACCCGCTGATCTTTCTCAAGCCCAACACCGCGGTGATCGGGCCCGACGAGCCGATCATCATCCCGCCCGTCGAGGGGCGCATCACGCACGAGGGCGAGCTCGTGATCGTCATCGGCAAGGTCGCCAAGCGGGTGAAGAAGGAGGACTGGCGCGACTACGTCTTCGGGTTCACGATCGGCAACGACGTCTCAGCCCGCGATGTGATGTTCGCCGACGGGCAGTGGGCGCGCGCCAAGGGCTTCGACACCTTCGCCCCGATCGGACCGTTCATCGAGACCGAGATCGATCCGAGCGCCCTCGAGATCGCCACGTTCGTCGACGGCGAGCCGCGCCGCACGGGCAACACGCGCGACATGATCCACGGCGTTCCGGAGATCATCGAGTTCGTCAGCGACGCCTGGACCCTCCTGCCGGGAGACATCATCATGACCGGTACTCCCGACGGGCTCGGGGGGTTCCACGACGGCCAGCAGGTGGAGATCCGCATCGAGGGCCTCGGAGTGCTGCGGAATCCCGCGAAGAACCGCGACGACCGCGTCGACCCGGCCTGACACGGGTCGGCCGCGCGGGGCGCGGTGAGCTGCGGGCGGGTGGATGATGGAGCCATGCGCCCCGCCCCTGCCCCGCCCGTCGTCGCGAACGCTCCCACCGCCGAGCTCGTCGCCGCGGTGCAGCGACGCACCCGGGGGGTGCTCATGGTCGGGCAGGTGCTCGCCGGGCTGGGGATGGGTGCGACACTCTCGATCGGCGCGATCCTCGCCGCCGAGATCTCGGGTTCACCAGCCTTCAGCGGCATGGCAGCCACCGCCGTGACGCTGGGTGCCGCCCTCGCGGCGATCCCCCTCGCGCGCCTCGCCCGGCGAACCGGTCGGGCACCCGCGCTCGCGACCGGCGCCGTGGCCGCCGCCAGCGGCGCCGTGCTGGCCATGCTCGCCGCGGGAATCTCGAGCTTCGCACTGCTGCTGCTGGGCATCCTGCTGATCGGGTCGGGAACGGCTGTCAACCTGCAGTCGCGCTTCGCCGCCGCCGACCTCGCTGCTCCCGCGACGCGCGCACGCGATCTCTCGCTCGTGGTGTGGGCGACGACCGTCGGAGCGGTCTCGGGGCCGAACCTGATCGGGCCGGGGGAGGCGCTCGGGGCGGTGCTGGGCCTTCCTGAGCTCAGCGGGCCCTTCCTCTTCACCGTGATCGCCCAGGCGCTCGCCGCCGCCCTCTATCTCGTCGGGCTGCGGCCCGACCCGCTGCGGCTCGCGGAGGAGTGGCGGGCAGAGCAGCGGCTGCGGGAGGCGCGCGCGGGCGGAGCGCCGTCGGCGGTCATCGGCGGCGAGCATCGGCCGAGCATCCGGCTCGCCGTGCTCTCGATCGCGCTCAGCCACGCCACGATGGTCTCGGTCATGGCGATGACCCCCGTGCACCTGACCGCCCACGGGGCCAGCCTCGTGATCGTCGGCTTCACGATCAGCCTGCATATCGCGGGCATGTACGCGCTGTCGCCGCTCTTCGGCATCCTCGCTGACCGACGAGGGCGCCGACCGACGATCCTGATCGGCCAGGGGATGCTCGCCGCGAGCCTGCTGATGACCGGGCTCGGCGCCGAGAGCGAGGGGTGGGTCGTCGCGGGCCTGATCTTCTTGGGTCTCGGGTGGAGCGCCAGCACCGTCGCAGGCTCGGCGCTGCTGACCGATGCTGCGGCGCCCGACCGGCGCCCGATCGTGCAGGGGCGCAGCGACCTGCTGATGAGCGCGAGCGGCGCTCTGGGCGGCGCGCTCGCCGGGGTGGTGCTCGCGCTGGCGGGATACAGCGGACTCTCGTTCGCGACGCTCGCACTTGTCGCGATCGTGGTCGCGGCACTGCTCCTGGTCGAGCGACCGCACGGCGGGCCCGGCTCCGCGCCCTGACACCGATCAGTCTGGGAGCGGACTGTGGAGTTCCTGCGCCCCCGATTGGGGGGTATCCGAGACGGTGTGTCGTACACATACACTGAACCCACGTTGCGGCAGGGGGTTGCAGCGGCACCGCGGATCCGGGGGGACCACGGTGACACCTATCTGGTTCGGGGGGACCATGAAGGCGCATCTCGTGATCGCCGCTGTCGTCGGCGCCGTGCTGGCCGTGCCGCCTCTGAGCGCCACGGCCGCCGGCGCCGACCTCGGCGCAGCGACGACCGGCTCGCTCGCTGTCAGTGCGAGCACGGCTGATGCTCCCCAGCCCGGCGGGCTCGAGGCGCCCGCGCAGGAGACGGCCGGCCTGAGCGCCGCGTCGGCGCTGGCGCCGGCCTCGAGCGACTTCTCGAGCGAGCGAGCGCTCATCCTGCAGCAGACCAACAAGCTCCGGGCCGACAACGGGCTGCCGCCGCTGCGGCTCAACTCGGCGCTGAACGACATCGCCCAGGACTGGTCGATGCAGCAGGCGCGGGCGATGACCATGTCGCACCGCCCCAACTTCACCGCCCTGTACCCGGCCGGCTGGTCGCGGGCCGCCGAGAACGTCGCCGCGGGGTACAGCCCCAACTCTGTCGTCTCGGCGTGGGCGAACTCGCCCGGGCACCGCGCCAACCTGCTGTCGAGCAACACCGACATCGGCATCGGTGTGGCGATGCACCCGAACGGGCGCATCTACTACACGCAGAACTTCGGCCGCTACACCACGACGCCGCCCACTCCGCCGGGCGACGTCACCCGCATCGCCGGCAGCGACCGGTACTCGACCTCGGCACAGATCTCGGCGCGCGCCTTCCCGGGCGGTGCCAGCACGGTGTACGTGGCCTCCGGCGCGAACTTCCCCGACGCCCTCGCTGCCGCGGCCCTTGCGGGGGCGGCCGACGGTCCGCTGCTGCTCGTGACCCCGGGCAGCGTGCCCAGCGTCATCCTGAACGAGCTGCGCCGCCTTCGGCCCGACCGCATTGTCGTCGCCGGCGGCCCGACCGTCATCAGCAACAGCGTGCTGACGACCCTGCGCACGGTTTCTCCTGTCGTCAGTCGGGTGCATGGGCCTGATCGCTATGCGACGTCTCGGGCGCTCGCCCTCGATGCGTACGGTCAGAGCGGTGCATCGTCGGTCTATCTCGCAACCGGAGCCGGCTTCGCCGATGCACTCGCTGCGGGACCCGCGGCGGCATCGGTCGACGCCCCCGTGCTGCTGCTGAACGGATCTCTGGCCACAATCGACGACGAGACCCTCGCGGCGATTCGGGCTCTGGGTGCCCGTACCGTCGTCATCGCGGGCAGCGCTGCCGTTGTGAGCGCCGGCATCGAGTCGTCGTTGCGGGCGCTCGGATTCACGGTTCAGCGCTACGCGGGCGCCGACCGCTACGCCACCGCATCTGCGATCGCCGCTGCCCACTTCCCCGATGCCGCGAGCGGTTTCGTCGCGACGGGAAGCGGGTTCGCCGATGCACTCTCGGGCGGAGCTGCTGCGGGGGCGCTCGGGGCGCCTCTCTTCACCAGCAAGACGTCGTGCGTGCCGCGGTCGGCCCACACCGCCCTGCGCAACCAGAACCCGGATGCAGTGGTGCTGCTCGGAGGCCTGGGGGTCCTCCTCCCGACCGTCGCCGGCTTCTACCGCTGCTGACCGCGGCGGGGCCGCTCGTCGACCGCCGCGGCGGAGCCCCGGCCCTCGCGCGCATCGAGCGGGCATCCGCCACCGCCTAGACTCGAACGCTGTGACGAGCCCCGCCTTCTCGACCGCGACCGGCGCCGACGTGCGCGTGCGGTTCTGCCCTTCGCCCACCGGAACCCCGCACGTCGGGCTGATCCGCACCGCTCTTTTCAACTGGGCCTACGCGAAGCACACGGGCGGCACGATGGTGTTCCGCATCGAGGACACCGATCAGGCGCGCGACAGCGAGGAGAGCTACCACCAGCTGCTCGACGCGCTGCGCTGGCTCGGCATCACCTGGGACGAGGGCGTCGAGACGGGCGGCCCGCACCCGCCGTACCGGCAGTCGCAGCGCGGGCCGATCTACGCCGACATCATCGAGCGGCTGCGGGCCAGCGGGCACCTGTACGAGAGCTTCCTGACGCCGGACGAGATCGAGGCGAAGAACCTCCAGCTCGGCCGCGACCCCAAGCAGGGCTACGACAACTGGGAGCGCGACCTCACCGACGAGCAGAAGGCCGCGTACCGCGCCGAGGGCCGTGAGCCCGCCCTGCGCCTGCGCGTGCCCGACAGCGACCTGAGCTTCACCGACCTCGTGCGCGGCGAGATCACGTTCCCGGCGGGCAGCTTCGTCGACTTCGTCGTCGTGCGCCCCAACGGCCAGCCGCTCTACACCTTCGTCAATCCGGTCGACGACGCCCTCATGGGCATCACGCACGTGCTGCGCGGGGAGGACCTGCTGTCGTCGACGCCGCGGCAGATCGCGCTCTACCACGCGCTCATCGAGATCGGCGTGGCCACGCACATCCCGCAGTTCGGCCACCTGCCGTATGTCATGGGCGAGGGCAACAAGAAGCTCAGCAAGCGCGACCCCGAGTCGAACCTGTTCCACCACCGCGACCGCGGGTTCATCCCCGAGGGGCTGCTCAACTATCTGTCGCTGCTGGGCTGGTCGCTCGCGCCCGACCGCGACGTCTTCAGCATGAGCGAGATGACGGCCGCGTTCGACGTCGCGAACGTCAACCCCAACCCGGCGCGGTTCGACGTGAAGAAGGCCGAAGCCATCAATGGCGACCACGTGCGGCGCCTGCCGCTCGACGAGTTCGTCGAGCGCAGCATCCCGTACTGCTCGGGCGCCGGCCTGTTCAACGACGTGCCCCGCCCGAGCGAGCGGGCCCTGCTCGCCGCCGCGGCCCCGCTCGTGCAGGAGCGGGTGAACCTGCTCGGCGAGGTGCCTGGCATGGTCGGCTTCCTGTTCACCGCCGACGACGACCTCGAGATCGAGGCGGATGCTCGCGCGTCGCTCGACGCCGACGCGGCCGCCGTGCTCGACGCTGGGGTCGCGGCGCTCGAGGCGCTCGTCGACGTCACCCCCGCCGCCATCGAGGAGGCCCTGCGCGCCGCCCTCATCGATGGGCTCGGGCTCAAGCCCCGCACGGCTTTCGGCCCCTTGCGGGTGGCGGTGTCGGGCCGTCGCGTCAGCCCTCCGCTGTTCGAGTCGATGGAGCTGCTCGGTCGCGAGTCGACGCTCGCCCGGTTGCGCGCTCTTCGCGCCTCGCTCTAGCGCGCCTCGAGGCCGCGCGTCGAGCCCGCGCGTCCACTCTGTGCCAGCGCCATGTTCGCCGCGCGAACACGGGAGAAACCGGAGCTCCAGCGCCACTGCTAGCGTGAGCGCACCCCTGGTCCCGAGAGGTCGTTCCGTGCCCGCACTCCTCGCTGTCTCCCGCCGTCCCCTCGCCGCGTCGGTGGCTCTGGGCCTTCTGGCATCCACGATCGCCCTGACCGGTTCGCTCGCCGCGTCGGCCGCCGAGGAGGCGCCGCCCGCCGCTCAACTGCTGGCTCAGCCCTTCGAGTCGACCGGTGTTCGCGTGAGCGTGTCGAACGTGGGCGAGATGCTCGGGCTCGCGACCGACGGGACCGTCGCCTACATCCTGCGGCCCGACGGCTCGGTCGTGACCACGCCGCTGACAGAGATTCCGCTCACGCCGGGAAGCGTCTATTCCGCCACGGGAACCGTGCACACCGTGGGCTGGGGCGTCGACGGGGCTCCGACGATTCCGGGCGATCTCGAGCGGCTGAGCATCGCCTACTCGCAGGGGTGCCTCTGGATCACGAGCAATGGCAACGCAGAGGGCTCTATCGGCCTCACGTGCATCGACGTCTCCGACTGGTCGGTCACAAACGTGGTGGTTCCCGCCGACAAGCCGCTCCCGGCCGGGAGCTACTTCACCCATTCCAGCCTCATCGACTTTCCCGATGGTCGTATCGGCAAGGTCTCTCGCTACACCCTGATCGACGGCGGCTACCGCTCGGTTCTGCGTACCTACACCGTCACCGGCGTCGGTGCCGATGCCACCATCGCCTGGTCGCAGGATTACACGATGTTCGACGATCAGATCGCGAACCCCGGCCAGTGGGATGCCGGCGACCCCAACGGCTGGGCCCGTGACGAGCACGGGATCGCGACGGACGGCACCTACCTGTACCGCATCCAGTGGCGCTCGATCGACCCGAACACGAAGGTCTGGGCGCTGCAGAGCGAGGGGGATGCGTCGGTGGTGTGGCAGGGCTCGTACACGATGCCGTTCGACAACATGCACTACCTCGCCCACAACCACCGCGAGAACTACTACCTCGTCGGGCACTACCGCAACAGCTCGTTCTTCATCACCACGGCCGCTGATCCGGGGCCCGGACCGGGCAATCCGCTCACGCCCGCCGGGGCGGCGCCGGTCGCCACGGGCGACGGATGCTCGATCACGCTTACGAACTACGACGCCGAGTTCCTCTGGGGGGCGTCGAGCACGGCCGGATCGGTCGAGATCGGCGGCGACGGTGTTCTCACGCTGACCGGACTCGAACGGAGCGCGACAGCGACGATCACCGTGACGACCGAGCGTGCGGGCTACCCCGGCGGTTCGGCGGAGTTCACCTGCGAGGCTCTCGCACCGACCGAGCCCGGTGTTCCGGAGGATGTCACAGCGAAGTCGGAGACCGGGCAGCTATCCGTGGCGTGGAACCCCCCGGCAGACGACGGAGGCAGCCCCATCACGGCGTACGAGGTCGAGGTGCGCGATAGTGCGGGCGATCCCATCGTCGGCGCGGAGTGCACCACGACCACCACCCTGTACTGCACGGTCGGCGAGCTGATCGACGGAACGGCGTACCGCGTCGCCGTGCGGGCGATCAACGCCGTCGGCCCCGGCCCGTGGGCCACCGAGATCGCGGTGACCGCAGGGGAGGTGCGGGAGGAGTCGCTGCCCGGCGGCGGTGACGCGGCCGATCTCACCGTCGATGACTCCACCCCTACGGAGGGCCAGCAGATCGAGCTGACCGCCCAAGGGTTCCGACCCGGGTCGCAGGTCGACTTCTGGCTGCACTCCGCACCCGTCTTCCTCGGTTCTGCCATTGCCGACGGTGGCGGCACGGCGACGCTCTCCGTCGTGCTCCCCGCCGGGGTCGTCGGTTCGCACACGGTGCAGGCCCTGGGGGTCGGGCCCGCGACCGGCGCTGACCGCAACCTGGCGAGGGGCATCGTGATCTCCGCCGCGCCGCGGGGAGACGGCATCGCATCGACCGGGGTCGATGCCGCACCACTGCTGAACGCGAGCCTCCTCCTGCTCGTGCTCGGGGTCACGGCGGTCGCCGTCACCCGCCGTCGACCGGCCGGTGCGCTCTAGCGCCCCGGCGGCGACGGCATACGCCGCACGTCGGCGACCCGCTCGGCGATCGCCGCCTGCGCGGGTGGTCGCAGCAGCACCCATGCCACGGCCATGACCACGACGGAGGCGGCGAACACGATCGCTCCGGCCCAGCCTTCCGCATCCTCGACCCCGGCGTACATCGCGTTGAGGTTCTTGCGGGCGCCGGTCAGCAGCACGAGCCCGAGGTGCACGGCCGTGAAGGCCAGGTAGTACCAGAGCACGAGAGCGTGGGTGCGGCGGGCCCAGGCGTCGCTGAGCGGCCCGCTCTCGCGCATCCACCGCTCGGGCCAGACGGGCGAGAGTCGAAGACCGGTGGCGAGCGCGAGCGGCGCCGCGATGAACACGGTGACGCTGTACACGACCTCCTGGAGGGCGTTGTAGGTGATCCAGCTGTCGTGCTCCGGCCAGTCGAGTGAGAGGTACTGGATGCCCGCCGAGACGGCGTTCGGCACCGCATCCCACTCGGTCGGCAGCAGGCGCGCCCAGTGCCCGCTCGCGACCAGAAGCGTGACGTAGACGAGCCCCGTGGCGACCCACAGGGTGACGACGACGAGGTGCCACCAGGTGTGCAGGCCCAGGCGCTTCGGCGGGTGGGCGGGTTTGAGCGGCCAGAGCCGCGATCCGCGACGCGTGACGAATGCCGGCGGGCGGGCCTTCGCGCGCAGGTGCAGGGCCGAGGTGACGATGAACAGCAGGAAGAAGGTGTTGAGCGCGTGGGTCCAGCTCAGCCAGGCGGGGAAGCCCTCGGGAGCACCGGCCGGGGGCGGAACCGTGCCCGGATGGGCCTCGATGAAGCCGCTGCCCGCCTCGGTGCCCCGCCACCAGCGCGCCACCAGTACGGCGACGACGAGAGTCAGCACGGCGAGGGTGGCGGCGACGAGCGCCGTGCGTGTGCGCGGGCGGGGGCGGGGGCTCGCGTCGGGCACCCCTCTACGCTAGTCGCGTGAGCGATCGACATCCGCACCGACCCGAGTGGGTGCGCTGGATACCGGCCGGGATTCTCGGTGCGATCATCCTGGCGTCCGCGCTCTTCGCGATCATCGGCGGGCCGCGACTGGCGGCTCCTCCTGGCCCGGCCGCGACCGATCAGGTGACCGACCTCAACTGGTCGGTGTTCACCGAGGAGGGCCTGGCCTACATCGACGACGCCCGCACCCCGCGCATCGACCTCAGCAACCCGCCCATCGAGGCCGCCCCGCTGGGGCTGCCGGTGACCGGCGATCTCACCGTCGGCCCGCACCCCACGCTGCTCGACTACCGGCTCGTGCTCATCGCCTCGGAAGACCAAGCCAATGGGGCGCTCTTTGTCACTCCGGGCTTCACGCTCTCGACCCGTGACGGCCGCATCGTGTCGCTGCGCATCGAGGAGCGCGGGGGTCGCGACTTCCGGCAGACCTACCTGATCGTCGCGGAGCGTTCAGCCGACTATGGCTTCACCCCGCCCGCCTCTTCCCGGCTGGCGGCGGCGATCAGTGAGGCGCGCACCGCCGGAAGCCCTGTCACGGTGCGGTCCGACCGCGGCACGAGCGCCGGCATGGGCATCATGGCCGAGATCACCTGCTTCGGAGCGGGTGTCTGCACGGTCCCGTACATCGTGACTCCGGCCGTAGGGTAAACTCGCTTCTCGGCCCGGTCACGGGCCGCTTCAGCGCGAGATCCGGTCGTCGGATGTACCGCTGATGGGGTGTGGTGTAATTGGCAACACGGCTGATTCTGGTTCAGTTGTTCTTGGTTCGAGTCCAGGCGCCCCAGCTCTGACCTCCCGCTCTCCGCGTCTCGTCGGCGGTCGTCAGCCGCGTACTCTCGAGGCATGCGCCTCGGAGTGATCGACGTCGGCTCGAACACGGTTCACCTGCTCGTCGTCGACGCGCATCCCGGTGCCAGCCCCGTGCCGTTCCACTCGCAGCGCTCCACGCTGCGGCTCATGCGCTACCTCGACGAGTCGGGCGCGATCGTGGAGGAGGGGCAGCGGCTGCTCGTCGACGCCATCCGCGAGGCCGCCGAGGCCGTCGCGGCGATCGGCGTCGACGACCTGATGAGCACGGCGACCTCCGCCATCCGGGAGGCGGCGAACGGTGAGCAGGTGCTCGCGCGCATCGCGGCCGAGACCGGCATCGAGCTGCAGGTGCTGACGGGCGACGACGAGGCGCGCATCACGATGCTCGCCGTGCGCCGGTGGTTCGGCTGGTCGGCCGGGGAGATCCTGCTGTTCGACATCGGCGGCGGCTCGTTCGAGATCGCCCAGGGCGCCGACGAGTACCCCGATGTGCAGGTGTCGCTGCCGCTCGGCGCCGGTCGCACGACGATCGCGTTCCTGCGCGACGATCCGCCGGCGCGCGAGGCGGTCTCGGCGCTGCGCGCGCACGCCCGCGCTGAGTTCACCGCGGTGCGCGAGCGCCTCTTCGCCGATCGGCCGACCCCGACCCGCGTCGTCGGAACCTCGAAGACCATCCGCTCGCTCGCCCGTCTTGTCGGCGGCCCGGCCGACCCGATCACCGGCCAGCTCGCGCCGATCCACTACACGGGCCTGCGCGAGTGGGAGCCGACGCTGCGCGAGATGCCCTCCGAGGTGCGGCAGTACCTTCCGGGCATCACCCCCGAGCGCGGCTACCAGATTCTCGCCGGCGCCATCGTGCTGCGCACGGCGATGAAGGTCTTCGAGGTCTCGACCCTCACGGTGTCGCCGTGGGCGCTGCGCGAGGGCATCGTGCTGCGCTACATGGACGCGCTCGACGCGCGGCGCTAGTCGGTCTGCTCGCCGGTGAGTGCGCGGGCGAGCGCGGCGCCCGCCTCGCGCAGCCAGCGCTCGGGCGTCGCGAGTGCGTCGGCGGTCGAGCCGGCGAGCCCCTCGAGGGTCAGCACGCGGCGCTCGCCGATCGCGGCGGCATCCGCCTGGCCGGCGACGATCGCCAGGTCGACGCCCGCAGCGCCCGCGCGCTCGGCGACGGCCCCGACCACCTTGCCGCGCAGGCTCGTGGCGTCGAAGCGGCCCTCGCCGGTGATGACGAGGTCGGCGCCCTCGAGCGCCTGATCCAGGCCGGTGATCGCGGCCACCGTCTCCGCCCCCGACCGGATGCTCGCGCCCCAGTACCGCGCGAAGCCCCAGGCGGCGCCGCCCGCTGCTCCGGAGCCGGGCCGCTCGTGCTCGCTGCCGCCCGCGAGCACGGCGGCGCGTGCCAGGGCCTTGTCCAGAAGGGCGACCTCGTCGGGGGCGGCACCTTTCTGCGGGCCGAACACGGTGGCCGCTCCGTCAGGGCCGGTGAGCCGCGCGGTCGTGTCGGTGAGCAGCGTGACCCCGAGCGGGGGAGCGGCCCGCAGCGCGGAGTCGTCGAGCGAGGCGAGCCCGATGAGCGCACCGCCGCCGTCGGGCAGCGGCGCGTCCGCGGCGTCGCGCAGCTGCAGGCCGAGCGCCGCGAGGGCGCCGAGCCCGCCGTCGGTCGACGCCGAGCTACCGAGCGCGATCGTCACCCCCCGCGCGCCGGCATCGAGGGCGGCCGCGATCGTCTCGCCGAGGCCGCGGGTCGAGGTCGTCAGCGGCGCGAGGCGCGGCGCTCCCGACGCGTCGCGCGGCAGCAGGGTGATGCCGCAACTCTCGGCGACCTCGACCACGGCCTGCCCGCCGGGCAGCAGGAGCCAGCGGGCGGGGTGCTTCTCGCCGGTCGGACCGGCGACCTCCGTGGTGCGCCACTGGGCGTCGGGCCGCCCCGCCGCGATGGCGTCGAGCGTGCCCTCGCCACCATCGGCCTGCGGCACGAGCAGCAAAGCGTCGTGGGCGCGCACCGACTGCCAGCCCTCGGCGAGGGCGAGCGCCGCATCCCGCGCCATGACGGTGCCCTTGAACGAGTCGGGGGCGATGACGATGCGCCGCATGCCTCCATCGTGGCAGGGGCACGGTTGCCAGGTATAGACAGTGACACTATCGATAGTGTTACTATCTGATCATGCGGATGTCCGAGCTCAGCACCACGACCGGCGTCACCGTGCCCACGCTCAAGTTCTACCTGCGCGAGCGCCTGCTGCACGCCGGTGAGCGCACGAGCCCCAATCAGGCGCGGTACGACGCGACCCATGTCGAGCGCGTGCGCCTGGTGCGCGCCCTGCTCGAGGTTGGCGGGCTCAGCGTCGCGCAGGCCGCGCGGGTGATCGGAGCGCTCGACTCCGACCTGCCGCTGTCGAGCGTCTTCGGTGTGGCGCAGCGCGCGGTGAGCATCCCAGCCGCACTGGCGAGCGCCGATGGCGACGCGCCGGATGCGGAGCCCGCGCCGACCGCCGGCCAGACCCGCATCGCCGCCCTGTGTGAGAGCCGCGACTGGCACGTGCATGCGAACAACCCGGGCCTGCCGCTCGCGGCGCGGGTGCTCGACACCTATGCGGCTCTCGGGCTCGACCACATCGCCGACACCGTGCTGGAGGGCTATGCGCAGGCCGCCGACCTCGTCGCCGCCGCCGATCTGGCAGCCGTCGGTGCGGCGGGTCGACCCGCCGAGATGACGCGCACGGTCGCCGCCGGCACGGTGCTCGGCGACGCCCTGCTCGCCGGGCTGCGCCGCATCGCGCAGGAGGCCGAGTCGTTCCGCCGCTTCCCCGTGCCCGACGGCGGGCCGCCGCCCGGCACGACCTCCACCGATTCCCCCGCCACCGAACAGGACTGCTGATGACCACCACCACGCCCACCGCCTCCGCCCCGGCGCCCGCGCCCCTGAACGGCGACTGGCGCCTCGACCTCCCGCCGAGCCGCTGGCACCGTCCGCTGCTCGTACTGGGCATCCTGCTCGCCGCGTTGGCGGTCGTGACGCTCGTCGGCCGCCTCATCGACGACCGCGAGCTGCTCGGGGTGAACCTGTGGGAGAAGCCCCTGAAGTTCGCGATCTCGGGCACGATCTACGCCGTCACGTGGGCCTGGATCATCGGCCACTTCACCCGCTGGCAGCGTGCCGCGTGGTGGGCCGGAACCGTCATCGCCATCACCCTCGCGATCGAGCTCGTCGTCATCGTCGGGGCGGCGGCCGCGGGCATCACGAGCCACTTCAACGTCTCGACCCCGCTCGCCACCACACTGTGGTCGATCATGGCCGGTGCCATCACCACGCTCTGGGTGGCCACTTTCGTGGCCGCCGTCGCGCTCTGGCGCAATCCCGGCGCCGACCCGGCGCGTCAGGCGGCGATCCGCACCGGTGTCGCGATCTCGCTGCTGGGCATGGGCCTCGCCTTCCTCATGACGGGGCCGACCGCCGACCAGCTCAACGATTTCCAGGGCATCGCCGGCGCCCACGCGGTGGGCGTCGCCGACGGCGGCCCCGGTCTGCCGCTGCTCGGCTGGAGCACGGAAGGCGGCGACCTCCGCATTCCGCACTTCATCGGCATGCACGCTCTGCAGGCACTGCCGCTGCTCGCGCTGCTGCTCGAGCTCGGCGCGCGCCGCGGAATCGTCGCGCTGCGCGATGCCCGGGTGCGGCGCGGACTCGTGCTCACCGGTGCGGCCGCGTACCTCGCCATGGTCGGTCTCGTCACCCTGCAGGCCCTGCGCGGCCAGTCGATCGTCGCCCCGGATGCCCTCACCCTGTGGCTCGGCGCCGCCATCGCCGCGGCATCCCTCGCCGCCGCGCTCGCGGTCGTCGCCGCGGGAGTGCGGCGACGACGCACGGAGCCGAGCGCTGCTGAGGGGGCGAGGGCGAGCGTCTAGTCGAGCTCGAGCGACTCGCCGGCGACGAGCGGCACGAAGGTGCCGCCGTGCTGCTCGGTGACGTGCGCGATGCGCGCGTTCGCCATGGCGTTGCCCGCCTCGGAGTTGACGCGCTCGTGGGTCGGGAAGGCCCGAGCGGGGCGCACCGCGTCGACGTAGTCCATCACGTCACCGATCTTCAGCCAGGGCGCACTGGCCGGCACGGCGAGCACCGGTACCGGACCATCGGGAACGGCGAACGAGTCGCCGGGGTAGTAGAGCGTCTCGTTGACGAAGACGCCCACATTGTCGATGACCGGGATCGTGCGGTGGATCAGAGCGTGGCGGCCCCCCGAGAATGCGAGCGTGAAGGGCCCCGCGGTGACGCGGTCGCCGGCGTCGACGACGTGCCACGGCCGGTCGGGGTGGGCGGCGGCGACGCCGGCGGGGGCGAGCAGCGCGACCTCCCGGTCGGGGTCCGCCTCCCGGGCCGCGGCGAGCAGCCGGTCGAGATGCTCGGGGGTCACGTGGTCGGCGTGCTCGTGGGTCACGACGATGGCGACGAGGTTCTCGACGACGAAGGGTGCGGTGAAGCTGCCCGGGTCGATCACGAGGGTGCTGCCGTCGTGCTCGACGGTCAGGCAGGCGTGCTCGCGCTTGCTGACAATCATGGGCACACTGTACTCAGAGGCCCGCGATGCGCGGCGTGCGTGGTTGTGCAAAATACCCCCGGGGGGTATAATTTCCCGCATGATCGACGACATCAAGAAGCGGGCGCTGCACCGTTCGCGCATCCTGCAGGGCCAGCTGCGCGGCATCGAGAAGATGATCGAGAACGACGAGTACTGCGTCGACATCATCACCCAGTCGCTCGCCGTGCAGAAGAGCCTGCGCAGCCTCAACAAGCTCCTCGTCGAGAACCACCTGCGCACCCACGTCAGCGACATGTTCGAGGCCGGTGGCGACGAGCGCGAGAAGGCCATGGCCGAGCTGCTCGCCGTCTACGAGCTGCAGCAGAACCGCGGCAGCTGAGCACCACCCGCCTCGGTCGGCGGCGGCGCGCCCCGCGCGCCATAATCGGCCCATGACATCGTCGTCGAAGCGCATCGTCGTGGCCATCAACCCCAACGCCTCGTTCGGGCGCGGTCGGGAGGTCGGACCCGCGGTCGTGACCACACTGCGCGCCCTCGGCCACGAGGTGACGAGCCTCATCGAGCCCGACTTCGCGCAGCTGCTCGACGCGGCCCGATCCGCGGTGCGCGAGAAGCCCGATGCCCTCGTCGTGGTCGGCGGCGACGGCATGGTCAACCTGGGGGTGCGCGCTCTGGACGGCTCACGCGTGCCCCTCGGCCTCGTGCCGAGCGGCACCGGCAACGACATGGCACGCGGGCTGGGCATCCCCGTCGGTGACACCGAGGCGGCGATCGAGCACCTGGTCGCGGCACTCGCCAAGCCCCCGCGGGTCATCGACGCCGGCCGCATCGGATTCGCCGACGGCGGGTCGAGGTTCGCGTGCATCCTCTCCGCCGGATTCGATGCTCTCGTCAACGAGCGCGCCAACCGCATGACGCGCCCGCGCGGGCGCAGCCGGTACACCATCGCTCTGCTGATCGAGCTCGCCAAGCTGCGCCCGATCAGCTACACCCTCACCCTCGACGGTGTCGTGCACCACGAGCGCGCATTGCTCGTCGCGGTCGCCAACAACCTCTCGTTCGGCGGCGGCATGAAGGTCGCCCCCGACGCCCAGCTCGACGACGGGCTCTTCGACGTCGTGCTCGTGCGTCCGCTCGGACGCCTCGCGTTCCTGCGCATCTACCCGCGCGTCTTCGCCGGCACCCACGTCACCGACCCCCGCGTCGTCGTGCACCGCGCGGCCGCGGTGCGCATCGAGGCCGAGGGGGTCGTCGCCTACGCCGACGGCGAGCGCATCGCGCCCCTGCCGGTCGACATCGCGATGGATGCGGGGGGTCTGCACGTTGTCGCCTGACCGCTGCACGGTCACGAGTCGGCCGGTTTTGTGGGGCTGTGCCCGCTGTGGCATACTCGTGTGGTTGCCAACGCGGCCCCATCGTATAGCGGCCTAGTACGCCGCCCTCTCACGGCGGTAACGCGGGTTCGAATCCCGCTGGGGTCACGCAACGAGACCGCCCGGAATGCTCTGGGCGGTCTTCTGCGTTACGGCCATTTCTCCGCCGCTACGCTGGTCGAATGACCCGGTTGCGCATCCTCACCACCGCCGTTCTCGCCCTGACGCTCGTCATCGGCACCAGCGGGTGCGCGCAGCTCGCCGAGGTTCTCAACCCCTCGACGGGCGAGGAGCTCATCGGCACCACCTGGTCGGGCACCGACAGCGACGGCGACGACTGGGGCTTCGAGTTCCAGCGCGGAGGCGGGGTCGCCCTCACGTTCAACGGCGACGAATTCGACGACGACAGCGATGTCTGGCGTGTCGAGGAGGGGGCGATCTCGATCGGCATCGCGTTCGAGACGGGCGTCGCCACCCTCACCGGTCCGTACACCCGCGACACCACGGTCATCGAGCTGCAGGGCGAGCAGGGCGATGTCACCTGGACCCTCACCATCGAGAAGGACTAACAACCGACCCTCGATCGCGCTCGGCGGGGAGTAGACTGCACCGCGCGAAGGGGAGTATCCCGATCTCGCCGCCCCCGTCATCACGGTCAGCATCGATGCTGACCCGGGAGCGGCGCCGCCACCGGCGGGGGAGAGACTTTCGACCGTTGTCGTACCCCATCGAGAGGCTCCCGTGAGCGACGTTGTCATCCCCTTCTGGTTCGAGGCCACTGCCCTGGTCGTGCTGCTGCTGATCATGGCCGCCGACCTCGTCCACATCGTGCGCAATCCGCACGTGCCCACACCGAAGGAGTCGGGGCTCTGGACGGCGTTCTACGTCGGGCTGGCCCTCTTCTTCGGGTTCCTGCTGTTCCTCGTGGCCGGGCCGACGGCGGGGGGCGAATTCATCGCGGGGTTCGTCACCGAGAAGAGCCTCTCGGTCGACAACCTGTTCGTGTTCGTGCTGATCATGAGCCAGTTCCGGGTGCCGCGCATTCTGCAGCAGCGGGTGCTCATGATCGGCATCATCCTCGCCCTGATCTTCCGGGGCGTCTTCATCCTGCTCGGCGCCGCGCTGATCGAGAACTTCAGCTGGATCTTCTACATCTTCGGCGCCTTCCTGCTCATCACCGCCGCCCAGCAGGCCTTCAGCGGGCGTGAGGACGACGAGCAGCGCGAGAGCCGCCTGATCGCCTTCCTGCGTCGCCGCATCGCGATCAGCGAGAACTACGACGGCATGAAGCTGCGCACGCAGATCGACGGACGCACCCTGTTCACGCCGCTGCTGATCGTGCTGATCGCCATCGGCACCACCGACCTCATCTTCGCGATCGACTCGATCCCGGCGATCTTCGGCATCACCCAGAACCCGTTCATCGTGTTCACCGCGAACCTGCTCGCCCTGATGGGGCTCCGTCAGCTCTACTTCCTGCTCGGCCACCTCGTCGACAAGCTCGAGTACCTGAAGTACGGCATCGCGTTCATCCTCGGCTTCATCGGCGTCAAGCTCGTGTTCCACGCCATGCACGAGAACGAGCTGCCGTTCATCAACGGTGGCGAGCACATCGAGTGGGCGCCCGACATCGACACGGGCACCTCGCTGCTGGTCATCCTCGCCGCGATGACGATCGCCGTCGTCGCGAGCCTCATCAAGCTGCGCCGGGAGGACCGCTACCTGCCCACCGCGCTCGTCGGCCCCGGTTCGGGCGACGACGACGAGACGGATGCGGAGCCGGTGCCCACCGCGACGGCCGCTGCTCCGACCGCGCCGGCCGACGCCGCCAGCACTGCCGAGCGCCCCGACAGCGACCGATCGTGATCCCGCACCCGACCGAGGAGCAGTTCCTCGCCGGGCGCACGTCCGGCGACGAGAACCGCGAGTGGGTCGACAGCGTCGAGCATGAGTTCGAGCGGGCTTTCGGCCTGCTCAACGGCATGCGCTTCGGCGTCTCCGTGTTCGGCTCGGCCCGCACCGCTCCGGAGCATCCCTGGTACGCCCTCGGTGTCGAGGTCGGGCGGCGCATCGCCGAGGCCGGGTTCCCCGTGATCACCGGGGGAGGGCCGGGGCTCATGCAGGCCGCGAACCGCGGTGCCGCATCCGTCGGCGGGCGCTCGATCGGCCTGACCATCGAGCTGCCGCGGGAGGAGGAGCCGAACCCCTACGCCGACACGGTCGTGCCGTTCGAGCACTTCTTCGTGCGCAAGACGGTGTTCGTGCGCTACTCGTGCGCGTTCGTCGCCCTCCCCGGCGGGTTCGGCACGCTCGACGAGCTGTTCGAGGCGCTCACGCTCATCCAGACCGGCAAGCTCCACGACTTCCCTGTGATCCTCGTGGGCACCGCGTTCTGGGGGCCCGTGGTCGAGTGGCTGCGCTCGACGCTCGCCGCGGTCGGCACCATCTCGCCGGGAGACCTCGACCTGATCACCCTCACCGACGACCTGGACGAGATGATCGCGGTGATCCGCTCGTGCGTCGAGTGCCACACGCCGCCGCCGGGGTCGACCACGCCCCGGTGATAGCCTGAACCCCATGCAGCGCGAGCGGCTCGACCTCCTTCGTCGCCGCGGCGAGTCCTGATCACCCCAGGTCGCATCCTCGCCGCGGAGTCCCGACGCGGCCGCTCCGACGTGAACGTACGAAGGGTGATTTCCCCATGACAGCGCCAGACACCAGCACCTCGACCCCCCGCCCGCGTACCCTCGCCGAGAAGGTCTGGGATGCCCACGTGGTCAGCAAGGGCCAGAACGGCGAGCCCGACCTCATCTACATCGACCTGCACCTGGTGCACGAGGTGACGAGCCCGCAGGCCTTCGATGGTCTGCGGATAGCCGGCCGGCCGGTTCGCCGGCCCGACCTCACCATCGCCACGGAGGACCACAACACCCCGACGCTCGCGATCGACAAGCCGATCGCCGAACCGACCAGCCGCAAGCAGATCGAGACGCTGCGGGCGAACTGCGCCGAGTTCGGCATCCGCCTGCACTCGCTCGGTGACATCGAGCAGGGCATCGTGCACGTCGTCGGTCCGCAGCTCGGCCTGACCATGCCCGGCATCACGGTCGTCTGCGGCGACTCGCACACCAGCACGCACGGCGCCTTCGGGGCGATGGCGTTCGGCATCGGCACGAGCGAGGTCGAGCACGTGCTCGCCACGCAGACCCTGCCGCTGAAGCCGTTCAAGACGATGGCGATCACCGTCGAGGGCGAGCTGAAGCCGGGCGTGACCGCGAAGGACATCATCCTCGCCGTCATCGCCAAGATCGGAACCGGCGGCGGGCAGGGTTATGTGCTCGAGTACCGTGGCTCGGCCATCCGATCGCTCTCGATGGACGGTCGCATGACGATCTGCAACATGTCGATCGAGGCGGGGGCGCGGGCCGGCATGGTCGCGCCCGACGAGACCACCTTCGCCTACCTGAAGGGCCGCCCACACGCGCCGCAGGGCGCCGACTGGGATGCCGCCGTCGAGTACTGGCGCACGCTGGTGACCGACGACGACGCCGTCTTCGACGCCGAGGTGTTCCTCGACGCGAACGAGCTCGAGCCCTTCGTCACCTGGGGCACCAACCCCGGCCAGGGCGTCTCGCTGAACGAGACGGTTCCCGACCCAGCGACGATCCTCGACCCGAACGAGCGGGCCGCCGCCGAGCGCGCGCTCGAGTACATGGCGCTCGAACCGGGCACCCCGATGAAGGCGATCCCGGTCGACGTGGTGTTCATGGGTTCGTGCACGAACAGCCGACTCGACGACCTGCGCGCGTTCGCCTCGATCATCAAGGGCAAGAAGAAGGCGGAGGGTGTCGACGTCATCGTCGTGCCCGGCTCGGCCCGCGTGCGGCTCGAGGCGGAAGCGGAGGGCATCGACAAGGTCGTCGAGGAGTTCGGCGGCGAATGGCGCTTCGCCGGCTGCTCGATGTGCCTGGGGATGAACCCCGACCAACTGCAGCCAGGCCAGCGCAGCGCCTCGACGAGCAACCGCAACTTCGAGGGCCGGCAGGGCAAGGGCGGGCGCACCCACCTCGTCAGCCCGTTGGTGGCGGCATCCACCGCGGTGCGCGGCACGCTCTCGAGCGTCGCCGATCTTGTCGCCGACGGCCACGAGGTGGATGCCCGCTACGTGTCGATCGAAGGGGCCACGGTCTAGCCATGGAGAAGGTCAGCACGATCACGGGCGTCGCGGTGCCGTTCCGCCGCAGCAACGTCGACACCGACCAGATCATCCCGGCGGTCTACCTCAAGCGGGTGACGAAGACCGGGTACGACGACGCGCTGTTCTCGGCCTGGCGGCAAGATCCGGAGTTCATCCTCAATCAGCCGGCCTACGCGAACCCGCGCATTCTGATCGCCGGGCCCGACTTCGGTACCGGGTCGAGCCGCGAGCACGCGGTCTGGGCCCTGCGCGACTTCGGCTTCCAGGCCGTGATCAGCCCGAAGTTCGCCGACATCTTCCGCGGCAATGCCGGCAAGCAGGGGCTGCTCACCGGCGTCGTCGACGAGGCCACCGTCGAGCGCCTCTGGGCCGAGCTCGAGGCGAACCCCGGCATGGAGGCGAGCGTCGACCTCGAGGCGCGTACCGTCACCGTCGGGAATGTCTCGGTGCCGTTCGAGATTGACGACTACACGCGCTGGCGCCTGCTCGAGGGCCTCGACGACATCGGCCTGACCCTGCGCGACGAGCAGGCGATCACCGACTTCGAGACGCGCCGCGAGCCGTGGCGCCCCACCACCCTTCCCGTCCGCTGACGGGCGAGACCGACACCACCACCTGAGGTCACCCCATGAATTCACTCACCAAGGACTCGCAAAAGGCCGCCGCCCGCGTGGGCCTCGCCTCCGACACGATCGTCATCCGCGGCGGCAAGCCGCTGCGCGGCCGCATCGAGGTGCGGGGCGCGAAGAACCTCGTGACGAAAGCGATGGTCGCCTCGCTGCTCGCCGACACCCCGAGCATCCTCAAGGGCGTGCCCGAGATCAGCGACGTCCACGTCGTGAGCGGCCTGCTGAAGGCTCATGGGGTCGAGATCACCACCCTCGAGCCCGGCGTGCTGAAGCTCGATCCCAGCAACGTCGTCGGCGCGCACTTCGCCGAGATCGACGCGCACGCCGGGTCGAGCCGCATCCCGATCCTGTTCTGCGGGCCGCTCCTGCACCAGCTCGGCGAGGCGTTCATCCCCGACCTCGGCGGCTGCCGCATCGGCGACCGCCCGATCGACTTCCACCTGAACGCGCTGCGCGCCTTCGGGGCGACGGTCGACAAGAAGCACGAGGGCATCCACCTGACAGCGCCGCAGAAGCTCAAGGGCGCCCTGATCGAGCTGCCCTTCCCGAGCGTCGGGGCGACCGAGCAGGTGCTGCTGACCGCCGTGCGGGCCGAGGGCACGACCGAGCTCAAGAACGCCGCGATCGAGCCCGAGATCATGGACCTCATCGCGATCCTGCAGAAGATGGGCGCCATCATCTCGGTCGAGCCCAACCGGGTCATCGTGATCGAGGGCGTCGAGAAGCTCGACGGCTACCTGCACACCGCGATCTTCGACCGCAACGAGGTGGCCAGCTGGGCGGCCGCGGCGCTCGCCACGCACGGCGACATCACCGTCGGCGGGGCGAAGCAGCAGGAGATGATGACCTTCCTCAATGTCTTCCGGAAGGTCGGCGGGGCGTTCGAGGTGCTGGAGGACGGCATCCGGTTCTGGCACCCCGGAACCCCGCTCAAGCCCGTCATGATCGAGACCGATGTGCATCCGGGGTTCATGACCGACTGGCAGCAGCCGCTCATCGTGGCGCTCACCCAGGCCGAAGGCGAGTCGGTCGTGCACGAGACCGTGTACGAGAACCGGTTCGGCTTCACCGAGGCGCTCAACGAGATGGGGGCCGACATCGTCGTGCACCAGTCGGGTCTCGCCTCCATCACGCGCCGGGTGCCGCGGCGCCCCCTCGAGCAGGCGGCGGTCATCAAGGGCCCGACACCGCTCACGGGTGCCTCGGTGCGGGTGCCCGACCTGCGGGGCGGGTTCAGCCATCTCATCGCGGGCCTCGCGGCGACGGGCACGTCGACGATCAGCAACGTCGGCATCATCAGCCGCGGCTACGAGCTGTTCATCGACAAGCTCGAGACCCTCGGGGCCGATTTCGAGCTCGTCTAGCGACCTCGCCAGCGGGGCCGGGCAGTACCCTGGACTCCGTGCCTGACGCCACCCCCGCCGAGCCGCCCGCCCCGTCGCCGTCGCCCGCGTCGTCGTCCCCCGAGCCGTCGCCCGCGCCGCGCCGACGTCGCCGCGAGAAGACCCTGCTGTGGCACACCATCGCCGCCATCCTGCTGCCGCCGCTCACGGTCATGGCGCGCTACCACGTGATCGACGGTCACAAGCTGCCCCGCACGGGGGCGTTCATCCTCGCTCCGAACCACTACAGCGAGATCGATCCGGTCATCATGGGGCGGTACATGTGGAAGCTCGGGCGCGTGCCCCGCTTCCTCGCGAAGGCCAGCGTGTTCCGCGTGCCGGTGCTCGGTGCCGTGCTGCGCTGGTCGGGGCAGATCCCGGTCGAGCGCGAGGGGCGGGGGCGGTCGGATGCTCCGCTCAAGGCGGCCCAGCAGCTCGTCGATCGCGAGCTCGCCGTCATCATCTACCCCGAGGGCAGCCTCACCCGCGACCCCGACCTGTGGCCCATGCGCGGCAAGTCCGGCGCGGTGCGCATGGCGCTGCAGGCGGGCGTACCGATCATCCCCGCCGCCCACTGGGGCACGCAGCAGATCATGGCCCGCTACTCGAAGAAGATCAGCTTCTTCCCGCGCAAAGACCTCTACTGCAAGATCGGCGACCCCGTCGACCTGAGCGACCTGGCCGGCCGGCCGCTCGACCAGGCGACGCTCGCCGCCGGCACCGAGCGGGTGATGCAGACGATCGCCGAGCTGCTCGGCGACCTGCGCGGCGAGACTCCGCCGTCAAAGCGATGGGACCCATCGGAGCACGGCCAGAGCGAGACGGGACGACTGTGAGCGAGCATCCGCCCCTCACGGAGGCGGTGCGTCTGCCCTCGACGGCGGTCGCGCCCGGGGCGAAGCGCATCGCCGTGCTGGGTGCGGGCTCGTGGGGCACCACCTTCGCCAAGGTGCTGGCCGACGGCGGAGCCGACGTCGTGCTCTGGGCCCGCCGCCGCGAGGTCGCCCACGAGATCACCGAGACGCACCGCAACTCGGGCTACCTCCCCGGCATCAACCTGCCGCCCAACCTGCGCGGCCACGATTCGCTCGAGCACGTGCTCGCCGGTGCCGAGCAGGTCTACCTCTCGGTGCCGAGCCAGAGTCTGCGCAGCAACCTCGCCTCGATCCGCGACATCCTGCCCGCCGATGTGCCCGTCGTCAGCCTCATGAAGGGCGTCGAGCGCGGGTCGGGGCTGCGCATGAGCGAGGTCATCGAGCAGGAGCTGCACCTCGACGCTGCGCGCATCGCCGTCGTCAGCGGCCCCAACCTCGCGCTCGAGATCGCCAAGCGCGAGCCGACGGCCGCGGTCGTCGCGAGCGCGAGCCGCGACACCGCCGTGGCCGTGGCGTCGGTCGCGTCGAACGACTACTTCCGGTCGTTCGTGAACACCGACGTGGTGGGCACCGAGTTCGGCGGAGTGCTGAAGAACCTCATCGCCGTCGCGGTCGGAATCGCCGATGGCGTCGGCTACGGCGAGAACACGAAGGCGTCGATCATCACGCGCGGGCTCGTCGAGCTCAGCGCTTTCGCCGTTGCCTTCGGCGCCAAGCCCGAGACGATGATCGGCCTCGCCGGCCTGGGCGACCTCATCGCCACCTGCGAGTCGCCGCTGTCGCGCAACAACACCGCCGGCCGGCTGTTGGGCCAGGGTTACGGGTTCGAGCAGGTCATCGCTCAGATGAACCAGACGGCGGAAGGTCTCGCGTCGGTCGGTCCGGTGCTCGAGCTGGCCGAGTCGAAGGGTGTTGTCATGCCGATCGTCGCGCAGGTCGGGCGGGTGCTCGACGGCACCCTCGACCCGCGCGAGCTCGCCCCGCACCTGGCCACCGACTCCGACGAGCCGCAGGCCGAATAGGCGGCGCTGTCTGCGGCCGGCCGCTCCCTGGCTGCGCTGCCCGCGCCCGCCTTCCGGTGCAGAGATGCCCGGGCGGCTGGTCCTCCATCGGGGGCACCCCGGCCCGGGGATGTGGCGCCCGCTCGGTAGGCTTGCAGGGTGATCACCACTCTCGCCGGCGGCCGTGTGCTCGCCGAGAAGCACGGTGCCACCCCGCCCCGGGTCGTCGCGCTGCACGGCTGGGGCCGCGACGGCGGCGACTTCGCGACGGTGCTCTCCGGGCTCGATGCGGTGAGCATCCATCTGCCCGGTTTCGGTCCGGCGCCGGCACCGGAGACGGTGTGGGGCAGCGAGGATTACGCCGACCTCGTCGCCGAGGCCATCGCCGCATTCGCGCCGGTCGTGATCGTCGCCCACTCGTTCGGCGGGCGGGTGGCCGCGCGGCTCGCCGCCCGACGTCCTGAGCTGGTGCGCGGGCTCGTGCTGACCGGTGTGCCCCTGGTGAGCCTCGCTCCGGCGAGCGCACCGCCGCTCGGCTACCGTGTCGCGCGGTGGGCGAACCAGCGCGGCCTGCTGAGCAACGCCCGCATGGATGCCCTCCGCGACCGCCGCGGATCGGCCGACTACCGCGCCGCGCAGGGCGTGATGCGCGGCGTCATGGTGCGCGTCGTGAACGAGACCTACGACGACGAGCTGGCGGCGCTCGCGGCGAGCACCGTCCCGCTGCGGTTCGTGTGGGGCGCCGACGACACGGCGGCGCCGACGGAGGCGGGCCGCATCGCGGCGGAGCGCGCGGGTGCGCCCTTCCGGGTGATCCCCGGCGCCGGGCACCTGCTGGCCGGCGACCTGGAGCTCGCCGTGCGCGAGGAGCTGCTCGCCGTGCTCGCCGAGACCGAGGAGCCCGCATGATCGCCGTGCTGTTCATCCCGTTCGCCCTCCCGGCCCTGCTGCTCGCGCTCGTCGCCGCCGTGCCGATCGCCGCCCGCTGGCTGCGGGTGGCGCAGCGCGAGCACTACGTGCCGGGCTCGACGACTTTCATGGCGTGGCTGTGGGTGCGCCGCGAGCCGCTGACCGGCCCGGTGGCGCTCGTCGCCGCCGGGGCGACGGTGGCCGCGGCGCTGTCGCCCTACTCGTGGCTGCAGGTCATGGCGCTCGTCGCCATCGTGCTGACGGCCCTGCTGCCGTGGGGCATGCCCGTGCGCGGCACCTCGAAGAAGCTCGCGTTCACCCCCCGTCTGGTGCGCCTGGCGGTGCTGTGGGCGGTGCTGCACCTGGCTCTGGGCATCCTGGCCCTGTTCGTGCTCGGCACGGCCGGGCCCGCGCTCGTGCTGCTGCTGAGCGCCCCCCTCACCGACCTCGCGCTCGCGATCATGGCGCCGATCGAGAAGGCCGCGTCGCGTCGCTTCGTCGTCGCGGCGCAGAAGCGCCTCGCCCAGGTGCGCCCGCGCGTGGTCGCGATCACCGGTTCGTACGGCAAGACGAGCACCAAGAACTACGTCGCGCACCTTCTGAGCGGCACGTTCGCCACGGTGGCGAGCCCCGCCTCGTTCAACAATCGGCTCGGCCTGTCGCGCGCCGTCAACGACAAGCTCGTGCCCGGCACGGAGGTCTTCGTGGCCGAGATGGGCATCTTCGGGCCGGGGGAGATCCGCGAGCTCTCGACGTACTTCCCGCCCGAGATTGCGGCGATCACCGTCATCGGCGAGGCGCACCTGCAGCGCATGCGGTCGACCGATGTCATCCTCCGCGCCAAGACCGAGATCACCGAGCGCGCGTCGACCGTCGTGCTGCCGATCGACGACCCGCGCCTCGCTCGCCACGCCGAGCTGTGCACGACGCAGGGCAAGCGGGTCATCACCGTCAGCTGCGTGCCCGGCACCGATGCCGATGTCGTGCTCGATCCGGGCGCGGCCGCCGGTGACGCTGCAGCGGGCGCCGCCTCGATCGTCATCGGCCGCGGTGCAGAACCGGCACCTGTTGCCGTCTCGAGCACGGGCCATGCGGTCAATGTCGCCGTCGCGGCGGGCATCGCCTACGCCGCGGGGGTGCCCGTGGCCGTGATCGCGGCCCGGCTCGGCGACCTGCCCGGCTCGCAACATCGCGCCGAGGTGCAGCAGGCTCCCAGTGGCGCGCTCGTGATCGACGACACCTACAACGCGAATCCCGTGGGGTCGCTCCGCGCCCTCGAGGGCGCGGCATCCCTCGCCGCCGAGCGCGGCGGACCGCTCGTCGTCGTCACACCGGGCATGGTCGAGCTCGGCCCCGTGCAAGTCGAGCGCAATCGGGCGTTCGGCGCGGCGATCGGTGCCGCCGGAGGCCTGCTCTTCGCGGTGGCCCGCACCAATCGGGGGGCGCTGCTCGCGGGCTATGCGAGCACTGCGACGAGCGAGGCACCGGGGGCGATCGCGGTCGCGACCCGTGAGCAGGCCGTGCGCCGCGCGGTCGAGGCCGCGGGAGACCGGGGCGTTATCCTCTACGAGAACGACCTGCCCGACCACTACCCCTGATCGGCCGCCGCGGCCATCGACCTGAGGTGACCATGGCTTCCACCGCCCCCTGGGCCGTCGTCTTCGGCGGCCCGAGCCCCGAGCACGAGATCTCCATTCTCACCGGCCTGCAGGCCGAGCGGGTGCTGACCGCCGCCGGGCATGACGTCGTGCCGATCTACTGGGCGCCCACCGGCGACTGGTTCCGCGTGCCGGCCGCGACCGAGGCGAAGGACTACCTCGAGGGTGCGCCCTCCGGCTCGACGCCGCTCGAGGTGCGGGTGTCGGGCGAGCCCGGCATCTATCGGCGCAAGACCTTCGGTGCCGAGCGCGTCGAGATCGAGGCGGCCCTGCTGTGCCTGCACGGCGGCGCTGGCGAGGGCGGCGGCGCTGCGGCGGTGTTCTCGCTGCTGGGCATCCCCGCCACCGGCTCCACCCTGTTCGCGGGCGCCGTCGGCATGGATAAACTCGCGTTCGGCGGCCTGATGCACGCCGCCGGAATCCCGAGCCTGCCGCGCGAGGCGGTGTCGACGATCGTCGAGCCGACCTTCGCGGGCCCGTACATCGTGAAGCCGCGCTTCGGCGGCTCGTCGATCGGCATCGAGATCGCCGACGACGTGGATGCCGCGCGCGCGCTCGCCGCCACCAGCATCCACCTGCGCACGGGCGCCGTCGTCGAGCCCTACCGCCCGGAGCTGGTCGACCTCAACATCGCCTTCCGCACCTTCCCGAGCCTCGAGATCACGCCGCTCGAGAAGCCGCTGCGGGGTGACTCGGGCAGTGCCCTCTACTCGTATGCCGAGAAGTACCTCGCCGGCGGGGCGGGCACGGATGCGGGGCTCACGAGCGCCCCCCGCGAGTTTCCCGCCCAGGTGCCCGACGCGGTCGCGGCGCGGGCCCGCGAACTGGCCGAGCGCGTCGCCGAGGTGACCGGGCTGACCGGCATCGTGCGGGTCGACCTGCTGCTCGACGAGGCGACCGGCGAGCTGTTCGTCAACGAGGTCAACTCGATCCCGGGGGCGCTCTCGCTGTACCTGTGGGCGCCGCTGCAGCCGGCCGCGACGGTGCTGCTCGACGCGCTCACCGAGGCGCGCGACCGCCGTGTGGTGTTTCCGCAGGCCGGCTTCGGCGGGGGTGCCGCGCTGCGGGCCGCGGGCGGCATCGCGGGCAAGCTCGTCGGGCTCGACGGCCCGCGCGCCTGAGCCGTCAGGGGGTCGGCGTCACGCTCGGTGCAGGCGTCGGGCTCACCGTGCCGCCGCCGAACACGTCGGTGGCGACGAGGCAGCGCTGCTCCGCATCCTGAACCGCGACCAGCGGGCTCAGAGCGCGCACCGCGTCGGCTCCCGCGATGTACGTGACGTCGACGATGATCTCGGTGACCGGCGCGCGACCGTAGGTGGTGAAGACGTACCGCGGCGCATCGGTCTCGTCGAGCAGCCAGTCGACGCCCTCGATGGTGAAGCAGGGCAGGTCGCTGGGCCCCTGCTCGGGCAGCCCGCAGCGGTAGATCACGGCCGTCGGGTCGCCCCAGGCCGCCGTCGACTGGGCGTTCGTCGTGCGCCGCTCGAGCTCGCCGACGGCGTCGGGCAGGCGCACCATGGTCTCGGCGCAGGCGACCGCATTCGATTCGGGCCCCGGCTCGAGCGCAACCGTGCCTGCGCACCCCGCGAGCCCGACGACCACGGTCGCCAGGAGGGCGGCGGATGCTCGGCGCACGCGCGCGGAGGGAGGTCGGGTCGGCACGTTCTCCACGCTAGCGGGCCGCGCGCTGGCGCGGGCTGAGAGCGGCGTCGCCCGCGCTAGAACCCGCTTCCCAGAACTCCGAACGCCAGGAAGCCCGCGAACAGCAGCACGGCGGTCAGGGCGACGCTGACGGCGGCGAGCACGGCGATCATGAGCAGGATGAGCGCGACACGTCCACTCGTGCTCATGCGCCCGAGCGGGCGCAGCAGGGCTCGCCAGATCAACAGGTTGAGCGCGACGACCGCGGCGACCGGCGCGGCGAAGATGAGCGTGTCGGTGAGCCAGCGGGCCAAGCCGCCGATGTCGTTGTTCGCCGGCCCCTCGCCGAGCGCGACGAGCACGATCAGCACGATGGTGAGCAGCACGGCGAGCAGCCCGGTGATGATCGCGGCGAGGCGCAGCACCCGCCGCCCGCTCTCGACCCAGGCCGGGGCGGGAGGCGGTGCGGCCGGCCCGTCGCCGGTGCTGGCGCTCGCGCCGAGGATGGCGTCGGGTGCGGGGCCGTAGGGGCTCTCGGGAATCTCCGGTGCCTGCTCGTCGCTCATGGCTCGACAGTACTGGGGTCGCTCGCGGCGGACTACCGTGGAGCGGTGACCTCCGAGCCCCGACCCGCCGCGCGAGCTGGTGCCGCGCCCGCCGACACCCTCGGCGCGGTGGGCGAGCTGGCCGCGCTCGCGCGCATCATCCCGCTGCTGCCGGGCAGCGATGCGACCGTGCTCGGCCCCGGCGATGACGCCGCCGTGCTCGCGGCGCCTGACGGTCGCTACGTCGTGACGACGGACATGATGATCCACGGCCCCGACTTCCGCACGGCGTGGTCGACCATGCACGACCTCGGCTTCAAGGCCGCGGCGACCAACCTCAGCGACGTCGCGGCGATGGGTGCGCGGCCCACGGCCCTGGTCGTGGCGCTCGCCGCGCCCGCTGAGACGCCGGTCGCCGAGCTCGAGGCGCTCGCCGAGGGTCTGCGCGATGCGTGCGAGGCGCTCGCGCCCGGCTGCGGGGTCGTGGGCGGAGACCTCAGCGTGTCGAGCGTGCTGACCATCGCCGTGACGGCGTTCGGCGACCTCGAGGATCGCGAGCCGATCACCCGCGCCGGCGCGCGGCCGGGCGACTGGGTCGCGGTCTCCGGCTCGCTGGGGCTCGCGGCCGAGGGGCTGCGGCTGCTGTTCGAGCGTGCGGTCGATGCGACGGGGGCTCCGGATGCTGCTGCCGCGGCTCGACTGCGCGCCGAGCATCCCGTGCCCCTCGCCGCCCAGCTCACGCCGCACCCGCCGATCGCGGACGGCGTTGCCGCCGCCCTCGGCGGAGCCTCCGCCATGCTCGACCTCAGCGACGGCCTGGCCCTCGACGCGCGCCGCATCGCCCGCGCGAGCGGCGTCAGCCTCGACCTCTCGAGCGCGCAGGTGCGCGAGGTCGCGCTCGCGCACGGGCTCGACCCGGCCGCCCCCGCGTCGCTCGCGCTCACCGGGGGAGAGGACCACGCGCTGCTGGCCACCTTCCCGCCCGATGTGGCGCCGCCGCTGGATGCTCTTCCCGGGGGCTTCCGCGTCATCGGTCGGGTCGTCGCGGCCGACCGCCACGGGCCGGCGCTGCTCGTCGACGGCCGGGTCTTCGACGAGCGCGGCGGCTGGGACCCGTTCGCCGAGTGGAGCGGGCAGGCGGGGTAGCTGTCGGAGGTCAGTCGTCGCGCGATGTCGAGAGGGCCGCACGGAGTCGTCTGCGCGCTCGTGAGTACCGCGCGCGGGACGCCTGATCGGAGAGGCCCAGGATGGCCCCCGCCTCGGCAACACCGAAACCTTCCCAGGCCACAAGAAGGACGAGTTCACGGTCAATGTCGCGGAGTTCGCCCAGCGCACGCCAGAGCTCCTCGTCCGCATCCCGGCCGCCTTCGTATTGGCGTGGCGCTTCGTAGAACGCTCGGGCCCGATCGCGGAGCGCCAGGCGACGTGCGCGGCCACGGAGTGATTCCCGCAGAACGTTCGCGGCGACACCGAACGCATATCTGCGCGCCGTCTCGCGGTCGCGGGGAACGGCTTCTCTTTGCCTCCAGAGCACCAGCAGAGTGTCACCCAAGCAGTCGGCCGCGTCATCGGGTGTCGGGACGCGCCTGCCGAAGTACCGGAGCAACTCTGGCATGAGTTCGCGAAGGAGGGTGGTCACTGAGCCGTCGTCGATCAGTGCTGGTGGTGCAGGTTCGAGCGAATCTTCCGCATCCCGCCGAATCACCGGCTGTCCTGCCCGACGGTCTGGCAGTCACGATTTAGCGGGCTCGACGACAGTGCTTCGGCATCTCCGGCGGCAGCAAACTCAGCGACATCTCGGTAGAGGTCCATGATTCCTCCGCCGTCTGTCGCCACCAGCGCTCGCCACTCTGTGGCGGCCTGAAGCTCGGCCGTCGCGAGCCGAACAGCATCGGTGTCAGCATCGCGGGTCGCCCGCTGCCACTCCGCCATCCATCCGCAATGGGCGATCATCTCGTAGGTTCTCCGGAAGCCAATCTCCTGCGTCAGGCCAGGGTTCGCCGTGCTCTGCGCGATGATCCGTTCGACAAGCTCGTCGCGGGTCATCCCGGGGGGCAGGGTGGCGTCGCTCGACAGCGTCGCTCTGAGGTAATCGGAAAAATCGGGAGCAGAGGTGTCGACCCACTCCGAGTTCGGAAGAACCTCGCCTCCGGCTTCAGGGAAGAAGTCAGCTTGGGCAAGGAACGTCCGCAGGCCTTCAGCCGCGGCGGGAAGGGTGGCCCCGCCGACGATCAGCGCGCCCACGATCGCTATCGCTGCCGCGCTGCGTCCCGGTCGCGGCGTCCGCTGATGGGCGGTCGCTTCGGCGAGCAGGGCGTCGAGACGTGCTTCGGGAGCCGTGACATCGGCCCGCTGTGCTTTCGCTAGTCGCTCGTCGAGTTCTTCGTCAGACAGCATGAGATTCGGCTCCTTCTTGTCGGGATTCTGTCTGCTCATGACGAAGAGTGCCCGAAACGTGACATCTTCCCGTCATGTCGAGCCGGGGTGGAGCGGGGGAGCCGTTGTTACGACCCGCGTCGTCGGCAACCGTAATCCCAGGCCAGCGGGCTTTATGTACAAAGAAAACCAGTAAATGTACAATGACGCCATGAACCCTCTCAGCGTCGCCGACGCCCGCAGGCAGTTCTCCGAGGTGATCGACCGCTCGCAGACGGAGGCCGTGTTCATCGAGCGCCGTGGACAACGCGCTGCGGTCGTCATCAGTCCCGAGCAGTATGAACGCATGCTCGATGCGCTCGAAGAAGCCGACGACGCGGCGTCGTTCGACGAGGCTATGCAGGAAGAGGGGCCGAACATCCCTTGGTCTCAGGTCAAGGCTGACCTGGGCTGGGCGTGAGTTATCGAATCGAGCTTCGGCCGGCGGCGATTCGAGCGCTCAAGCAGATTGACCACCGAGACCGCGAACGCATCCGAGGGGCCATCGCCTTGCTCGGTGATGACCCACGGCCGCCGGCGGCGAAGCCGCTCCGTGGGCGACCGGCTTGGCGCGTGCGGGTCGGCGACTATCGCATCATCTACACGATCGACGACGGCGTGCTGCTAATCGTCGTTGTGGCGCTCGGCCATCGCCGCGACGTCTACGAGCGCTGACCAGTTAGGCCCTCAAACAGTGGGTTTCGGGCTGAGCCAGTACACCGCCGTCTCGCCGTACCGCGACACCTTGTCGAGCGCGAGCCCGGCCGGCCAGGCCGGAGCCGGGGAGCGTGACGAGCGCTCGAGCGCGACCACCGCATCCGCAGCCAATCGCGGCACGAGCCCCTCGAGAACGTGGTCGAGCTCGAGCCCGCCCACCTCGTACGGCGGGTCGATGAAGACGAGGTCGAAGGTGTCGAGCGCCGACGACAGGTACGAGGTCGCGGGCTTGCCGATGACCTGGATGCTCGGCCTCGCGCCCTTGCCCGCCCGACCAGCCACGAGCGCCGCGTTGGCCTTGCACACTTGCACGGCCGCGTACGACTTCTCGACGAGCACGGCCGAGGCGGCGCCGCGGCTGACGGCCTCGAGCGCGAGGGCGCCCGAGCCGGCGTAGAGGTCGAGCACGCGCATCCCGTCGATCGCGTCGCGCGCCTCGAGAGCGCTGAAAATCGCCTCGCGCACGCGGTCGCTCGTGGGCCGGGTGCCCGCGCTCGGAACCTTGAGCGTCAGCGAGCCCGCGAACCCGGCGATGATGCGTGTCACAGCCCCAACGCTAGTGCGCCCAGTGTGCGGGGGACACGCGTGCACCCTGCCCGCCGCGTGGTCGCGTATCGCGCTTAGTCCCTCGGTGTTCGTCCCTATGCGACCACGATCGGCGCTGTGTGCGGGGTCGTCACTACCGAGCACGCACGCCAGACCGATCGGTGCGCTCGACAGCGTCGATCGGTCACTCGTTGCGGACCGTCCCGCGAAAGTGCGCAACGAGTGACCGATGGATGGCCAAAGGCGCAGCCCCACTCGCGGCCGCACTCGCTGCCGTCGCCCGCCGGCGAGTCGGCCCAGCCGAGAGGGCACCGGTGCGCCCCGGCGCGAGGCCGTCAGGCGGCGCGAGTAGCGTTGAGGCCGTGGTGAGCAGCCCGGCCCCTTCTGACCCGCTGAGCGCGAAGCTCAGCAGCGCGCTGGGCGACCGCAGTGCGAACGCCCTCAAGAAGGCGTTCGGGATGCTCACCATCGGTGACCTGCTCACCCACTATCCCCGGCGCTACGCCCGCCGCGGCGAGCTGACCGCGCTCAGCGAGCTGCGCGTCGACGAGTCGGTGACGATCGTCGCCGAGGTGATCGACGTCACCGAGCGGCCGATGCGCCAGCGGCGGGGCAGCATTCTCGAGGTGCGCATCACCGATGGCCAGGGCATCCTGACCCTCACGTTCTTCAACCAGGCGTGGCGGGCCAACGACCTGAAGAAGGGCGTGCGCGGCATTTTCGCCGGCAAGGTCGGCGAGTACCGGGGCGCGCGTCAGCTCGCCCACCCCGACTACGAGCTCTTCGAGGCGGGCGACGAGCGCGACGCCGGCCCCGAGGCGACGAAGTGGGCGATGCAGCCGATTCCGATCTACCCGGCGACGTCGACCGTCGCCAGCTGGCAGATCGCGAAAGCCGTCGGGGTGGTGCTCGACACGCTGCCGGCTCTCGACGACCCCGTGCCTTCAAGCGTGCGCGCCGAATTGCTGGCCGAGCTGCGAGGCTCCGATGAGCGCGGCGACGCGACCGACCGCGCCCCCGAACTGCTCGACCTGACCACGGCGTACCGGTACATCCACCGCCCCGAGAACGACGGGCAGTGGCGCCGCGCGCGCGACACCCTGCGGTTTCACGAAGCCTTCGTGCTGCAGGCGGCCCTGCTGCAGCAACGCGCGGCCCTGCGCGAGCAGCCCGCCACCCCGCGTCTTTCCGGCGCCGAGCTCGCCGGCTTCGACGCCGAGCTGCCCTTCACCCTGACCGACGACCAGCGGCTCGTCGGCGACGAGATCGCGCGCGACCTCGCCGCGCCCGTGCCGATGAACCGGCTCGTGCAGGGCGAGGTCGGCTCGGGCAAGACCCTCGTGGCGGTGCGCGCGATGCTGACTGTCGCCGAGAGCGGCGGGCAGAGCGCGCTGCTCGCCCCCACCGAGGTGCTCGCCGCGCAGCACCTGCGCTCGATCGTCGCCACCCTCGGGCCCGATCGCGCGGCCCGGCTGCGCCCGGTGCTGCTCACCGGGCAGCTGTCGCAGCCCGAGCGGCGGGCGGCGCTGCTGAGCATCGCGAGCGGAGCATCCCGCATCGTCGTCGGCACACACGCCCTGCTCGGCGACCGCGTGCAGTTCGCCGACCTCGGCCTGGTCGTCGTCGACGAGCAGCACCGCTTCGGCGTCGAGCAGCGCGAGAGCCTGCGCCGCAAGGGCGCGGTGCCGCCGCATGTGCTCGTGCTGACCGCCACCCCGATTCCGCGCACCGTCGCGATGACCGTGTTCGGCGACCTCGACGTCTCGACCATCGCCACGCTGCCCGCCGGGCGCACCCCGATCGTCAGCCACGTCGTGCCGCTCGCCGACAAGCCCGGCTGGTGGAACCGCGTCTGGGAGCGCATGGGCGAGGAGCTCGCGCAGGGCCGCCAGGGCTTCGTCGTCGTGCCTGCGATCGACCCGGCGACGCGCGAGGACGACCCCGACGCCCTGGTCGACAACCCCGCCGATGGCTCGGCCGACGACGCGCGCACGGCCGACGGCATTGCGGTCATCGCGCGACCGCCCGCGACCGTCGCCGAGCTGACGCCCCTCCTGCGCCAGCACCCCGCGCTCGCCGGGCGCCGCATCGAGCCGCTGCACGGCCGCATGTCCTCCGATGAGAAGGATGCGGTGATGCGCGCCTTCGCCCGCGGCGAGATCGACGTTCTCGTGTCGACGACCGTCATCGAGGTCGGGGTCGACGTGCCGAACGCCTCGACGATGGTCGTGGTCGACGCCGACCGCTTCGGAGTGAGCCAGCTGCACCAGCTTCGGGGGCGCGTGGGCCGCGGCGGTGTGCCCGGGCTGTGCCTGTTCGTGACGGCGGCGCTGCCCGAGACTCTCGCGCGCGAGCGCGTCGAGGCCGTGGCGGGCACGCTCGACGGCTTCGCGCTCGCGCAGATCGACCTCGAGCTGCGGCGCGAGGGTGACGTGCTCGGCGCGACGCAGAGCGGCGGGCGCTCGAGCCTCAAGCTGCTGCGGGTAGCGACCGACGGCGACCTCATCAGCGCGGCCCGCGCGGCCGCGGCCGGGGTGCTGGAGGGGGATGCCGCGCTGAGCGGGCATCCCGCGCTGAAGGCCGCCATCGAGCGCCGCCTCGACGACGCCAGCCGCGACTTCCTCGCGAAGAACTGACGCCCCGCACGACCCCGCTGATCACCGGGGTTCGGCTCGCCGATTCGGCGTGCGCCGCCCGGTCGGGTGAGACTGAGCACGTGAGAGTGATCTCGTACAACCTGCGCAAGCACGCGGCGCGCAATGAGCTCGAGCAGCTGGTGGCCGCGCACGACCCCAACCTGCTGTGCCTGCAGGAGGTCGATACGGATGACCTGCCGCGCGAGCTCGGCCCGCTGCACCTCGCCGATGCGACGAAGCTCAACCGTCTCGGCCTGGCGATCTTCTACAGCCGCGACCGCTTTGAGGCGCTCAGCACGAAGGCCTTCCAGCTCAAGCGCTCGCTGCACGACATGATCGCCAAGCCCGCCCACGAGCGTCTGCTGGGCAGCCACCTGATCGACCGCAAGCACGACCGCGAGGTCGTGATCGGATGCTTCCATGCCGCGCCGCTCACGGCGCTCAACTCGCTGCGCCGCACGCAGATCCGTGCCGCCCACCAGGCGCTCGACTCGTTCGGCGCGACGCTGCCGACCCTGATGGTCGGCGACTTCAACTACCCGGTCTTCAAAGACCACCTGTCAACGAGCGTGCAGGAGACGGGGCACGAGGTCACCCTCAGCGACGCGCGCACCTACACCCGGTACAAGTTCTTCCGCGGCCACTTCGACTTCGCGACCTCGATCGGCATGGCCGTGACCACGGTGACGACCCTGCCGCAGGGGGTCTCCGACCACCTGCCGATCCTCGTGACCGCCGAGTACGCCGCGGCCGGCACCGAAACACCGCGGTAATCCGCGGTCGCTAGGCTGAGCGTCATGAGCCGGATCGCTGTCGTTCCGGGGTCGTTCGACCCCGTCACCCTGGGGCACCTCGACATCATCGAGCGGGCCGCGGGTGTGTTCGATGCGGTGCACGTCGTGGTGGTGCACAACCCCGGCAAGCAGGCGATGCTGCCGATCGCGCAGCGTGTGGCCCTGATCGAGCAGGCGATCGCCGACCGCGCGCTGCCGTCGAGCATCCTCGTGACCAGCTGGAGTGTCGGCCTGCTCGTCGACTACTGCACCGACGTGGGTGCGACCGTGCTCGTCAAGGGCGTGCGCAGCCAGGTCGACGTCGCGTACGAGACGCCGATGGCGATCGTCAACCGCAATCTGGCCGGAATCGAGACGGTGTTCATGCTCACCGACCCCGCGCACGCCCACGTGTCGAGCTCGCTCGTGCGTCAGGTCGCGGCGCTCGGCGGCGATGTCGCCCCCTACGTGCCGCGGGCGGTCGCCGAGTTCCTCCTCAGCCAGAACACCGACTGACGGGCGGCGTCGCGACCCGTCCGGCACGGGATGCGGACGCACTGCCCGCTACCCGCCGAGCGCCTCGGCCCCCGTGCTGATGAGCACCACGCCGATCAGCAGCAGGATCGCTCCGACCATCGCGGCGTTGTGGTCGATGAGCCACGCGCGCAGGCGGTCGAGCGGCTCGCGGATGCGGTCGCCCGCCACGAACGCCGCGATCACGGGGATGATCACGGGCAGCGAGCCCAGCAGCACCACGACGGCGAGCGTGATCGCGGCCTCGCCGACGGTGGCATCGGCGGCCTCGAGGGTCACCCCGACGCCGATGCTCAGCAGCAGGTTCTTCGGCTTCAGACCGCCGATGAAGGCGCCGAGCGCCGCTGCCTTCGCGGGCGTCATGCCGTCGATCTTCGCCATCCAGCCCGGAATCTCGGGCACGCGCGTCTCGTCCCCGTCCTCCGCCGCGGTCGGGCGCGAGCGCCACTGCCGCACCGCCAGCACGATCGCGACGATGCCGAGGCCGATGAGCAGAAACGGCGCTGAGATCGAGCGGTCGTCGGCGTCGTGCGGCAGCAGCACCGCCACGAGGTACGCGATGCTGGCGACCGCCGCGATCGCGCCGGCGAAGCCGAGGAGGAAGCTCAGGGTCGCCGCCTTCGCGTTCGGTGACAGCAGCATGAGCACGACCGAGGCGACGGCGAGTGGGCTGAGGGCGATGGCGGCGGCGAGTGGCAGGGCGTCGCCGAGGGCGTCGAGCATGGGGCCTCGTCTCGGAGGGGGGCGCTGCGCCGATGCGCAGCCACTGCACAGTGAACACCTCGGTCGGTGTCGATGCCAATGGTTAGGCTGGCCGCATGGGAGCTTGGGGCAGCGGAGCGTTCGAGAACGACGATGCGCTCGACGCGGTCGACGCACTCGTCGACGGCACGTTCGAGCTCGATGAGCTGCGGGAGGCGCTGCACGGCGGCTACCTGGAGGCCCCCGAGGGCTCCGTCTCTCTGGCGCTCGTCGATGTGGCACTCGCGGCACTTGGCCGCATCGACCCGCCCGCCGCGCTCGACGAGGTCGACATCCGCCTGCTCTCGACGCAGCTCGACGATGCGGCCTACGAGCTGATCCTGCGGGTCGCCGAACGGGCCGTCCAGCCCGACGGCTCAGAGCTCTACGAGCTGTGGGAGGAGGCGGGCGAGGAGGAGCTCGCCGAGTGGCGGTCTGCCGCCGTCGCCTCGATCGAGCAGCTGCGCGCCGCCATCACCGACTGACCTGTTCCGCCCGTCATCCTGAACGGAGACCGCTCCATGACGCGACCCCTGACCCTCGGCTACAAGGCCTCGGCCGAGCAGTTCGACCCCCGCGAGCTCGTCGAGATCGCGGTCGCGGCCGAAGCGCACGGTATGCAGAGCGTCGCGGTGAGCGACCACTTCCAGCCCTGGCGGCACACCGGCGGGCATGCCCCCTTCTCGCTGACATGGATGGCGGCTGTGGGCGAGCGCACGTCGAGCATCCGCATCGGCACCTCGGTGATGACGCCGACCTTCCGCTACAACCCGGCGGTGCTCGCCCAGGCCTTCGCCTCGATGGGCGTGATGTACCCGGGCCGCATCTTCCTCGGCGTCGGCACGGGAGAGGCGCTCAATGAGATCGCCACGGGATTCGCCGGTGCCGGCGAGCAGGAGTGGCCCGAGTTCAAAGAGCGTTTCGCGCGCCTGCGCGAGAGCGTCGACCTCATGCGGCAGCTCTGGACGGAGGATCGCGTGAACTTCCGCGGCGAGTACTACTCGACGCACGACGCCTCGATCTACGACCGCCCCGAGCAGCCGATCCCGGTCTACATCGCCGCCGGCGGGCCGTTCGTGGCGCGCTACGCCGGGCGGGCCGGCGACGGCTTCATCTGCACGTCGGGCAAGGGCGCCGAGCTCTACACCGATGAGCTGATCCCGGCCGTCAAGGAGGGCGCCGAGAAGGCCGAGCGCTCGTTCGAGGAGATCGATCGGATGATCGAGATCAAGATCTCCTACGACACCGACCCGGATGCGGCGCTCGAGAACACGCGCTTCTGGTCGCCGCTGTCGCTCAGCAAGGAGCAGAAGCACGACATCACCGACCCCATCGAGATGGAACGTGCCGCCGACGCGCTGCCGATCGAGCAGATCGCCAAGCGCTGGATCGTCGGCAGCGACCCCGACGCGGTCGTCGCCGAGGTCGCGAAGTACGTCGAGTGGGGCATGAATCACCTCGTCTTCCACGCGCCCGGGCACGACCAGCCGCGGTTCCTCGAGCTGTTCGAGCGCGACCTCGCGCCGCGCCTTCGCGCCCTCTGACGCGCGGCGATCGGATCGCCTGCGCGCCTGGGCGTGCCGTCGCTGGTAGCCTGGTCGATGGCCTCGGCCCGCACAACGGGCTTCCGAGGTCGCTCTGAGGGGGACCACGACTCATGCCCAAGCACCGCCGCGCGACCGCGCGCCCCGCTTTCCGGCGGCACGGCTGGTCGACCGTTCGAACGGCTTTCGCCTCGATCGTGGCTGGTCTGCTGCTGATCAACACGCTCGGGTTCACGACGCCGTCCGATGACGAGCTGCTTGCCGCGTACACCGCGGCCAACGCGCAAGCACTGCCGGTCGCGTCGGCGTCGCCGGTCGACGCCGAGGCCGTCGTGGGCGCTGGCACTCTCTCGGCACCGCCGATCGAGCGCCCCGCGTACTCGGCGACACCCGGCTACGAGACGCTGATCGCGGGCGGCACCAACTACGACTGGGCGAAGCTCGTGCTCCTCATGGGCGAGTTCCCGATGACCGACAGCAACGTCACGGTGATCACCCGCTGGATGCGCCAGGAGAACTACGTCAACACCTGGTGGAACCGCAACAACCCGCTCAACAACGGATGGGGTTCCGGCGGCGGTGGTGGAACCGGCCGCTACGTGAGCCTGGTCGCGGCCGCTGAGAACGCGGCGGAGGCGCTGCATTCCCTGCCGCGCTACCGTGAGATCGTGGCGACGCTCCAGGCGTCTGCGCCGACCGAGCAGGTCGAGCGCGCCATCTGGTTCTCGGGATGGGCCACCGGCATGTACAACAACGGTGCCCATTGGTCGTACACCGAGGTGCCGGTGGTGGTCGCCCCGCCGAGCGCCTGGGGCCGATAGCCCGAGGCCGCCCGACGGGGCGTCCGTGGTGCGTCGATCGCCGCGGCCTCGGCGGCCGGCGGTCGTGTGCCGCGCGGCATCAGCGCGGAGGCAGAAGCTGCAGCGCGAGCCGCTGCCACTGTCGCTCGCGTTCCGCCGTCGATCGCTCGAGCCGGAGACGCTGCTCGCGCTCGGCACGCTCGTCGAGCAGCCGCGGACGACGGCTCCAGGCGACGAGTGCGACGCCGACGCGCAGAGCGAGGCGATCGATCAGGCCGACACGGCGGGCGGCGGCACGCGAACGTGCCGGGATGCTCGCCGGACTCGGCGGATGCTGCGCGGTGCTCGCCGCGCGGGTGGTGATGGTGCTCATCAGAGGGGTTCCTCACTGCGCATGGCAGCCGGGCGGCCAGCGCGGTGTCGCGCCGCCCCGGCGTGCCGACGGGGATGCCGCTCGTGGCGGCGGTGGGGGAGACGGGCACGCGGATGAGGGCGCCCGCCGTGGCGGATCCATCGGGCCGCACAGAGGAGTGCGGTCGAGGATCAGGGCTTCGAGAGCGTCGCCACCGGATGAACAGGCGGCGTCAGAGCTGAAGCGGCCCGATCAGGCGGTGAGATCGCCGACGAAGCCGGCGGTGATGGGGGTCATCCCCAGAGTGATGGTGAACACGCTCGGCCTCCTTTCGTCGTGTGGCGCTCGAGAAACCTAGCGGGTCCGCGCGCTCGGGCGCAAGCGTGCATCCCGGGCGTGTCGCATCGGAGACCGTTTCGTTATCGGCGCCGCCCCGATGGCTACCATGTGCGCATGGATTCCGCGCCCGCCGCCACCGATGGAGTCGATCGGCCTGATGGCTCGTCCGCATCCGTGCCGTCCGACACGGCCCGGCGGTCGCGCACGGCGCGCCTCGTCGGCGTCAGTCTGCGGCTGGGCGGCGCGGTCGATCTTGCAGCGGGTGCAATGCTGCTCGTGATCGCCTCCGGCCTCGGCCTGGTGGCGCCCGCGGTGCTCGGCGGTTTCGGCACCGCGCTGGCCGTGGGGCTCTCGGGCGCGGTGAGCCTCGCGCTCTCGCGCTCCCTGGCGCGGGAGGTGGTCGGGCGGTCGGCGCTCCTGCTGGTCGTCGTCGCGACGGTCGCACGTCTCGCGGGTGCCGCTGGCCACCTGCTCGTGCTGGTGTCGGCGACCGGGCTGCTGGCACTCACGATCGTCGCTGTGCTCAGCCTCGTGCTCACGATGCTGGGGCTGACGGGGATGTGGACGCGTGTCGTGCGCGGTCACCTCAGCCGATGAGCTGCGGGTAGGGCGCAGCCGGCGCGCTGCGCGGCGGTCGGTCGCCGTCGCGCAGGCGCGCGAGGCCGTCGAGCACGAGGTCGACCATGAGCGTGTACTCCTCGCCGTGGTCGTGCCGCTCGCGGATCGTGCGCGAGATCGCCGGATACTCGGCGGCCAACTCGCCCTCCCACAGCCGCTGCACGCCCGGGCCCATCGCCTCGGCGGAGGGCCGACGCGCCTCCTGAGCGCTGAACCCCATGATCGTGCCGTCGACGATGTGCAGGCCGTGATGGGCGAGCTGGGTCGAGAAGCCCGCGTCGAGCAGCGCGGAGGTGATCGCCTCGGCGTAGCGCAGCCGCGCCGGCCCCACGTGCGGGCGCGAGGCCAGCAGCTCGATCGCCCACGGGCGCGCCAGCAGCTCGCGGTGGGCGCGGTGCATGATCGCTGCGATGGCCGTGCGCCAGGCTTCGGTGGTGCCGCCCGCGGGTGGAACGTCGACGTCGGGCGACGTGGCGGCCTCGGCCGCCGGGGTGATCCAGAGCGCGACGAGAGCGTCGCCGAGAGCGTCGAGCAGCGCGTCTTTCGAGGCGACATGCCGGTAGAGCGACATGGCCTCCACGCCGAGAGCGGCACCGAGTCGGCGCATCGTGAGCGCCTCGAGGCCGTGCTCATCGGCGAGAGCGAGAGCAGCGTCGACGACGCGATCGGGGGTGAGGGCATCCCGCACAGCCATGGCGAACTCTCCTTGACACGGGTGGACGATGATCGCTAGCTTACACCGTAAGTTTACATTGTAAGCATCTTCCACCGCTCGCGCGGCAGAATCGAGACCGCCATGAGATCCGTCATCGCCGACACGTACGGCGGGCCCGCAGCGCTGCGCATCGTGGATGCTCCACCCCCGTCGCCCGCCGCCGGCCAGGTGCTCGTGCGCGTCGCCGCGAGCTCGGTCAACCCCCTCGACACCCACGAGCTCACCGGCCGGCCCTACCTGGTGCGGATCGTCCGCGGCCTACGCACCCCCAGGCCCGCGAACCGCGCCCTGGGGTCGGACATCGCCGGTGTCGTCGAGGCGGTCGGCCCCGGCGTCGCGCGACTCGCCGTCGGTGACCGGGTGCTGGGTTTCGGCCGCGCGGCGTGGAGCGAGCGCGCGGTCGTCAGCGAGTCCGGGCTCGTGCGGCTGCCCGAAAGCGTGCCGCTCGTCGATGCAGGGGGCGTCGGCGTCGCCGCGATCACCGCCCTGCAGGGGCTGCGGCGCGGAGGCCTCGTCGGCCCGGCGACCTGGGGCCCCGGTGAGGTCGAGCCCATGCGCCCGCGCGTGCTCATCATCGGCGCCTCCGGCGGGGTCGGCACGTTCGCCGTGCAGCTCGCGAAGCTGCTCGGCGCGCACGTCACCGCCGTCACCAGCACGCGCAACCTCGAGCTCGTCGCCCGACTCGGTGCCGACGACGTCATCGACTACACGACCACCGAGGTGACGCGGGGCATCGCCCGCTTCGACCTCATCCTCGAGCTCGCCGGCAACCGTCGGCGGCGCGACCTGGCGCGCATCCTGACCCCCACCGGTTCGCTCATCGCGTGCGGCGCGCCGCGCGGTCAGTGGCTGGGGCCGCTGCTCGGCCCGGCCGGTCGTGCAATCGCGTCGCGGTTCTCGCGGCGCAGCTATGCGTCGTTCCTGGCGACCCGCAACACCGACGACCTGCAGCGCCTCGCCGACTGGCTGGGCGAGGGGGCGCTGCGGGTCGTGATCGACGAGGTGTACCCGCTCGATCGCATCGCCGATGCGGTCGCGCATCAGCTCGGCGAGCATGCGCGCGGCAAGGTGATCGTCTCGATTCCGTGAGCCGGATGTCCGCCCTACGCTGAGCGGATGGTCGCCAACAGCGAGAAGCCCATCCTCCTGTTCGAGAGTGTGCAGGCGTGGGAGGACTGGCTCGAGGCTCACCCCGATCACCCGGGCGTGCGGCTGAGGATGCGCAAGAAGCGCTCGACCGCGCCGGGGATCACCTACGACGAGGCTCTGGAGTCGGCGCTCTGCTTCGGCTGGATCGACGGGCAGATCTACGGCCTCGACGACGACTACTCGCTGCAGGTGTTCACGCCGCGCAGGCCCCGCTCGGTGTGGTCGCAGCGCAACGTCGGCATCGTCGAGCGGCTCACCGAGGCGGGCCGCATGCGCCCGCCGGGCCTCGAGCAGGTCGCGCGCGCCCAGGCCGATGGCCGCTGGGACGCCGCCTACAGCCAGAGGGGAATGGTCGTTCCCGCCGACCTGCAAGCGGCTCTCGACGCCTCTCCGACCGCAGCGGCCACCTTCGCCGCCCTCAGCGCCCAGGCGCGGTTCGGCATCGTGTTCCGGCTCGACGGGGTCGTGCGTGCCGAGACCCGGGCTCGCAAGCTCGCCGCCTACGTCGCGATGCTCGCCGACGGACGGTCGCCGATCTGACGCGCTAGCGTGGCGCCATGAGCCCCGCCCTCGCTGTTCCCACCATCAGCATCGACCGCGATCCGGCCGTCGTCGGCCGCGAGTTCGATGAGACCCTGCGCACCGTCGGCTTCTTCCAGATCGTCGACCACGGGGTCGACCCGGCCGTCGCCGATGCCGCGTGGAGCACCGCGCGCGCCTTCTTCGATCTGCCGCTGGAGGCCAAGCTCGAGGTCGAGCGCGCGGTCGGCGGGCTGTACGGCTACTTCCCGATGCACAGCGAGTCGCTCGCGGCCTCGCGCGGCGATGTCACCCCGGGCGACCTCAAGGAGTCGTTCAACATGGGGCCGGGCATCCGCGCGGGCCACGCGCCCCACGACGAGACGGAGGCCGCGCTCTTCACCGCCAACCTCTGGCCCGCCGCGCTGCCCGAGCTGCAGTCGTCCTGGCAGGCGTACTACGCCGCGATGGGCGATCTCGCCGACCGCCTGCTGCGGATGTTCGCCCTGGGTCTCGACCTGCCCGCCGACTTCTTCGCGCCGCACACCGACGCGAGCCCGAGCGCCCTGCGCGCCATCAACTATCCCGAGCAGACGCAGGCGCCCGAGCCGGGCCAGCTGCGCGCCGGTGCGCACACCGACTACGGCACGCTGACGATCCTGCGCCAGGAGGCCGGTCGTGCCGGCCTCGAGGTGCACGACGCGGAGACCGACGCCTGGGTGCCGATCCCGCCGACCGAGGGTGCGCTCGTCATCAACATCGGCGACCTCATGGCCCGCTGGACCAACGACCGCTGGACCTCGACGCTGCACCGCGTCGTGAATCCGGATGCGGCTGCCGGGTCGACCGCCACCGCCAGCCAGCGCCGCCAGAGCATGCCGTTCTTCCACAACGCGAACTACGCCACCATCGTCGAGGCGCTGCCCACCTGCGTGCCCGCGGGCGAGCAGCCGCGCTACGAACCCGTCATGGCGGGCCCGCACCTCGCGGGCAAGACGACCCGTAGCGTCGCGGAGCGCCCCGGAGGCTGAGTGGGCTGAGCGCGGCCGGACGCCCGTGGGAGAGTAATGCTCATGGACACCACCTCGTTCTTCAACACCCTATTTGCGGCCATGCCCTTCCTCGTCATCCTCGCGATCATCGTTGCGGCGGTCGTGGCCAGTTGGATCACCTACACGCTGATCTGGATGGGGGTGAAGCGGGGTCTCGAGGAGTACTACGGGCCGGGCAGCTACAAGGGGTACACGATCCCGCCGTCTGAGAGCGCGAGGGATGACGGGACCGAGCAACCTTTGGTCCGCGATCGGCGCCATCGGTCGGGCAGGCTGATCCGCTGAACCTCGGTTGAGTCGACCGCGACGCGGAGACCTCGCCAGCACCCGGCGACGTCGAATCTGCAATGTGCCTCCCGCGGCACGTGCGGCGGGAGGCACACTGCGAAAACCCGCATCGACGAACCCTGACAGAAGGGTCCGGGGCGACGGTGCGGAGGCAAAGCCGCACGAGCGAGTCACGGCGAGGGCGGTGCGGGGGAGAATGGGCGGGTGGACGAACTGGTCGTGCGGGGCATCCCGGGCCTGCCCGAGGTCGCGCCGGGCGACGACCTGCCGGCGCTGATCGCCGAGGCCGCCGTGCGCGCCGGCGCGGCGCCGGGCGACATCCTCGCCGTGACCAGCAAGATCGTCAGCAAGGCCGAGGGGCGCATCGTGCGCGCGGCCGATCGCGAGCAGGCGATCACCGACGAGACCGTGCGGGTGGTGGCGACGCGCGCGCGGGCCGATGGCGGCACGACCCGCATCGTCGAGAACCGGCTCGGGCTCGTGATGGCCGCGGCGGGTGTCGACGCGAGCAACACGGCCGATGGCATCGTGCTGCTGCTGCCGATCGACCCCGACGCGAGCGCCGCGGCGATCCGGGCGGCTGTCGAGGAGGCGATCGGCGCGCCGGTCGGGGTCGTCGTCACCGACACGGCGGGCCGCGCGTGGCGCGAGGGGCAGACCGACATCGTGATCGGCGCGAGCGGCGTGCGACTGCTCGACGACCTGCGCGGCACGCGCGATGCCACCGGCAAGCTGCTCGAGGTGACGGCCCCGGCAGTCGGCGACGAGATCGCCGCCGCGGCCGACCTCGTCAAGGGCAAGACCTCGGGGGTACCGGTCGCGATCGTCCGGGGACTCGCGCGCCTGCTCGCCACCGACGCTCCCGGGGCGCGGTCGCTCATCCGACGTCCGGAGGACGACCTCTTCAGCCTCGGCACGGCCGAGGCGAGGCAGGCGGGATTCGCAGCGGGCTACGAGGCGGGTGCCGCCGCCTCCGGTTCCGGATTCTCGGCTCGCGCTCCGGAAGACCGTGCGAGAGTCGAGGAATGAGCATGACGTCGACGTCCGCCGCCGCGCCCGCACCGGCCCCCGTACCCGCGCTCAGCAGCGAGGAGTTCGCCGAGCTCGGCGCGAGCATCCGCCGTGCGATGAACAGCGTGCTCGACGGCAAGCCCGATGCCGTGGACGCGGCGCTCACGGTGCTGCTGGCGGAAGGTCACCTGCTCATCGAGGATGTGCCCGGCGTCGGCAAGACGATGCTCGCCCGTGCGCTGGCACGCTGCGTCGACGCCACCGTCTCGCGCATCCAGTTCACGCCCGACCTCCTGCCGGCCGACATCACGGGCGTCAGCGTGTTCCGGCAGCAGCTCGGCACCTTCGAGTTCACGCCTGGGCCGGTGTTCGCCCACATCGTCATCGGCGATGAGATCAACCGCGCCAGTCCGAAGACGCAGTCGGCGCTGCTCGAGTGCATGGAGGAGCAGCAGGTCACTGTCGACGGGCGCACGCACCGGCTCGAGACGCCGTTTCTGGTCGTCGCCACGCAGAACCCCATCGAGATGGAGGGCACGTACGCCCTGCCCGAGGCGCAGCGCGACCGGTTCATGGCCCGCATCTCGATCGGGTACCCCGACCCCGAGAGCGAAGCGCTCATGGTGCGCGATCGCGAGCACGGAAGCCCGCTCGAGCGCGTCGCACCGGTGATCGACGTCGAGGGCCTGCGGCGCATGATCGCGACCGTGCGCGAGGTCTTCGTGAGTCCTGCCGTCGAGCGCTACGCCGTCGCCATCGCTCACGCGACGCGTGATGACCCCGCACTCCGGCTGGGGGCGAGCCCCCGGTCGACCCTGCAGCTCGTGCGCGCCAGCCGTGCTCGCGCCGCGCTCGATGGCCGCGACTTCGTGCTGCCCGACGACATCGACGCGCTCGCCGTGCCCGTGCTGGCCCACCGGCTCGTGCTCATGCCGCGCGCGCAGAACCCCGACGGCAGCCTGGTGCGCGACGTCGAGGAGGTCGTCGCCCGCATCGTCGCCGCGACAACGGTGCCCCTGCCGGCAGCGCGCGACTGATCGGTCGATACCGTGCCCCGGCTGACCGCGCGCGGCATCGCCTTCCTCGTGGCGGCCGCGGCACTCACCGCGCTCGCGTACCTGCTCGAGCGGCCTGAGCTGCTGCCCGTGGCGGCCATCGCCGCCGTGGCCCCGCTCATCGCGCTCGCCCTCGTCGCCAGTTCGCGACCGCAGGTGCGCGTCGGTCGCCAGCTCGAGCCCGCGATCGCAACGGAGGGCGAGCCCGTGCGCGTCACCGTCAGCCTCACCGGCCGCGCTCGCGCCGCCGAATGGGTCGAACGCGTGCCGATGGCTCCCGGCTACGCCGGGCCCGGTCGCCTCCGCGAGGTCATCGCCACCCGATCCGCCGTCGTGCGCTACCGGTACTGGCCGGCGCGGCGCGGCATGCCGCTCGTCGGGCCCCTGCTCATCGAGGATCGCGACCCGTTCGCGCTCGCCCTGCGGGTGACCGACACCCGGGTGCAGGTCGCCCAACTGGTGCTGCCGCGGGTCACGCCGCTGCCGCCCGGGCCCGTGCCCGACCCCTCCACCGAGCACGGGCAGCGCACCGCGCGATCCCGCGAGCGCGCGGCAGACGATGTGGTGACGCGCGAGTACCGCGATGGCGACGCCCTGCGCCGCGTCCACTGGCGGGTGACCGCGCGGCAGGGCGAGCTCATGGTGCGGCAGGACGAACCGCAGGCGGGCCCGTACGCGCGCCTGGTGCTCGACACCCAGGCGATCGGCCACCGCGACACCGTGCCGGCGCGCCGGGGCCGCCCGGCGTCGAGCGCCGGCTTCGAGTGGGCGGTGCGCATGGCGGCGTCCGTCGCCGCCCACCTCGCTGACCGCGGGTACACCGTCGACCTGGTCACGCCGACACCGCGCACCGTCGATGCGCCGATCGCAGACGGCCCGGTGGGCCCGGTGCTCGGCGAGCTCGCCGTCATCGAGCTCGCCGAGCGGGTGGGGGAGCTCGACGGGCGCCCCGCATCCGGAGCCCCGCCGGTGGTCGCGATCGCTGCGGCGCCCGACGACGCGACGCTGCGGTGGATGCTCGCCCAGCGGTCCTCGCGCGCCCCTGCCGTCGCCCTCCTCGTCGGCCCGCCCGCCCCCGTGCCGCCGACGTCCCTCGACCCCGACCCCGATCCGGACCCGGCGCTGCGCGCCTTCGCGGCGGCGGGCTGGCGGGTCGCGCGGGTCTCCGCCTCGACGCCGCACGATGTTGCCTGGCTCGCCCTGCTGGGTGACCCGTCGGCGGTGCGCCGCGATCCCGCGTCCGCGATGCTGGTGCCCCATGGCTGAGCGGCGTGCGACCTGGTCGCTCAGCGTGGTCGCGCTGCTGGCGGTGGCGGCCGCTCTCACCGGCTTCGGGGTGCTGCTCGATGAGGGGCTGTGGGGGCCGTCGACGATCGCTGTCTGCGCGGCGGCGGTGGCAGCAGCGGCGGTCGTCCGGATGCGGGTTCGACGCTGGGCACCGCTCTGGTCGATGCTCGCCGGTGCCGGTGCGGCGGTGATCGCCCTCACGGTGCTGTTCGCTCCCGACACCGCTCTGCTCGCGATCGTCCCGATGCCGGCGACTATCGAGCGCTTCGCCGCACTGATCGCCGCCGGTGAGCTGTCGATCGCCGAGCAGTCGATCCCCGCGATCGCCGACGACGGCATCCGGTTCCTCCTGGCGGCCGGTATCGCCGCTTTCGCTCTGCTCGTCGACGGGGCGCTGGTGCACGGGCGCCGCCCGGCGTTCGCCGCCGTGCCGCTGCTGGCCGTTCTCGCGGTGCCGATCGTGCTCGCTCCCGGAGCCCTCCCCGTGCTCTCGGTGCTCGCCACGGCTGCCGCCTACCTCCTGGCGCTCGCCCTGCACCGCCCGTCGTCGACGGGCGGTGCCGCTGCCGCGGGTCGCGCGGTCGCCGTGGGCGCCGGCGTGCTCGTCGCCGCCCTCCTCGTTCCGCCGCTGCTGCCCCCCGTCTCGGCCGGCTCGGCGCTGCCGGGCACGGGCATCGCCGGGCTCGTCACGGGTGTCAACCCCGTGCTCCAGCTCGGCGATGATCTGCGTCGCGACACCCCCGTCGAAGCGCTGCGGTACACGACCGACGCCGACGGGGGGCTCTACCTGACGCTGTCGCATCTCGCCGATTTCACGGGTCAGACGGTGCAGCCCGTGCTCGAGGGCGGGGTGACGCCGAACGACCGCATCGGCCCGCCCGCCTGGCTGGGTGACGAGGTGGCGACGGCCACGGTCGAGACCAGCATCCGTCTGCAGAACGTGCGCTCGCGCTGGGTGCCGCTGCCCGCCGCACCGGTCGAGATCACCGGCCTCGACGGTTCGTGGCTCGTCAACCCCGACGGCATCACCGTCGGCACGGTCGAGGGCACATTCCGCGGGGGAGCCTACGCCGTCGAGAGCCTGGTCGCCGAGCCGACGCCCGATCAGCTGCGTGCGGCGGGCGTCGAGCAGCCCGGCCTCGAGCGCTACCGCGTCCTGCCCGACGGGCTCGCCCCGATCGTCGGCGACACCGCGCGCACCGTCGCCGACGGCGCGGCGGGGCCGTCGCCCTACGATCAGGCGCTCGCCCTGCAGCGGTTCTTCACCGGCGGCGACTTCGTGTACTCGGAGGAGGCGCCCGTCGAACTCGGCTACGACGGCTCGGGAGCCGACATCGTCGCCGTCTTCCTCGAGGCTCGCGCGGGCTACTGCGTGCACTACGCCGCCGCCATGACCCTCATGGCGCGCACCCTGGGAATTCCCGCGCGCATCGCCGTCGGGTTCCTGCCCGGAGCGCGCAACCCCGACGTGCCCAGCGAGTTCATCGTCAGCACCGACGACCTGCACGCCTGGCCCGAGCTGCACTTCGATGGCATCGGCTGGGTGCGCTTCGAGCCCACGCCGTCGCGCGGAGCCACGCCCGCCTATGCGGCCGACACCGTGCCCGCTCCGGGCGAGCAGCCCGTCATCGACCCGGAGACGGGAGAGACGCTCGCCCCGACCCCGGCCGCGACGACAGGCCCGAGCGCCGGCCCCGACGGCGCTACCGACCCGCGCCCGTCTGCCGGGGCCCTCGACCCGGGCGATCGCATCGACGGCGGCAACGACGGAACCCTCGATGGTCAGGCTGGCGGCGCCGTCGGTGGCGGCGCGGATGCCCGCCCCATCGCCGCCGCTCTGCTCACGCTGCTCATCCTCCTGCTGCTGGCTCCTGCGGTCTGGCGCGCCCTGCGCCGCGCGGCCCGCCGCCGGTCGCCGGATGCCCTCGACCAGTGGCGCGAGCTGCGTGATACGGCGCGCGATCTCGGTCTGCCCGCCGCGCACACCCTGACCCCCCGAGAGGTGTCGGCCGCGTGGGGTGCGAACTGGACGGCGCAGCAGGTCGGGGCGCTCGAAACCGTGCGGGCCGCGCTCGAAGCGCGCGCCTTCGCCGCGCCGACCGCGGCAGCACCCGTCGACCCGTCGGCGGTCGACACCGTGCTCACCGCGCTCCGCCGCTCGGTGCCGCGGCCGCGCCGCGCACTCGCCGTCGTCGCCCCCGTCTCGCTGCTCGACCGCGCCCCCGACGACGACCTGCTGCCCGCATTCCCGACGGCGACCTAGGCTGACCGGGTGCCCTCCCGCGTCTCGCTCGTCATCCCGGTACGCGACCCGGCGAACGCGAAGAGCCGACTCGCCGCCGGTGACGACCCGGCGGCGCAGCAGCGGCGCGCCGCTCTCGCCGCCGCGATCGCCCTCGACACCGTGACGGCGGCCCGCCGTGCCCGCGAGGTCGGCGAAGTCATCGTCGTCGGCGTGCTGGCGTCGCCGATCGACGGGGTGCTGCTGCTCGACGATCCCGGCTTCGGCCTGCTCGTCGCGGTCGGCGCCGGGCTGGCGGCGGCCGACCCCGCCGCGCCGACCGCGGTGCTGCTCGGCGACCTCCCGGCGCTGCAGCCCGCCGACCTGGACGCCGCGCTCGTGGCGGCGAGCGAACATCACTGGGCTTTCGTGCCCGACGCCGACGGCACCGGAACCACGCTCGTCACCGCCGCCGCGGGCCTGCCGCATGCGCTGCGCTTCGGCGACGGCTCCGCCGAGCAGCACCGCGACGCGGGGTACGTCGAGCTCGACGTTCCCGAGCATTCGGGCCTGCGCCGCGACGTCGACACGCCCGCGCAGCTGGCCGAGCTCGCCGCGCTCGCGGCAGCGGGCGCGGTGCTGCTCGGCCCCCGCACCGCCGCGCTGCTGTAGTCCCTACTCGGCGGGCGGGCCCTGCTCGGCCGCGGCCGGGTCCATCCAGAACGGGTCCCAGTAGTGACCGTCGGGGTCTTGGAACGCCCGGCTGTACATGAAGCCGAGGTCGCGCGGCTCGAACGGGGTGCCGCCGGCCTCGACGGCGCGGGCGACGAGGGCGTCGACATCCTCACGGCTGTCACAGCTGAGCGCGTACTGCGCGCCGATCGCTGCGCGGGCATCCGCCACCGCGTGATCGGGGATGAAGCTGCCGAAGAACGCGTGGCTCAGCAGCATGACGTAGATGGTGTCGCTCACGACGATGCACGAGGCGTTCTCGTCGGAGAACATCGGGTTCAGCGACCAGCCGAGCGCCTCGTAGAAGGCGGTGGAGCGGGCGACGTCGGCGACGGGAACGTTGATGAAGACCATGGTGGACATAGCCCCCACTATCCTCCTGTTCGCACCTCGGCGACAGTCAGGGTGAGTCGGCGCCCCGTCGCGGCGTAGCCCTGCTCGCGGTGCGCCTGCGCCACCGCGACGCGCTCAGGGTCGGGCGTGCCGTAGGTCGTCGTGCGCTGCCGGGCGACCCGCCCGATCGACGTCGCCAGCGCCTCGAGCTCGGCCACCGTCTTCTCCGAGCCGTTGTCGGCGCCGGCCATGCGGCTGATCGTCTCCTCCATGAGGGTGCCGCCCAGGTCATCGGCGCCCCCGCGCAGCATGAGCCGCGTGCCGTCGTCGCCGAGCTTCACCCACGAGGTCTGGATGTGGTCGATGCGCCCGTGCAGCATCAGGCGCGCGACGGCGTGCACCGCGCGGTTCTCCTGCGGCGTCGGGCCGGGGCGCGCCACGCCCGCGAGGTAGATCGGCGAGCTCGCGTGCACGAACGGCAGCAGCACGAACTCGGTGAAGCCGCCGGTGTCGTCCTGCACGCGCGCGAGGGTGCGCAGGTGGGCGACCCAGTGGGGCGGAGCATCCACGTGCCCGTACATCATCGTGCTCGATGACCGGATGCCCAGCCGATGCGCCGTGCTGACGATCTCGATCCACTCGGCGGCGGGCAGCTTGCCCTTCGTGAGCACCCAGCGCACCTCGTCGTCGAGGATCTCGGCGGCGGTGCCGGGAATCGTGTCGAGCCCGGCCTCCTTCGCCGCGGTGAGGAACTCGGCGAACGAGAGCCCCGTGCGGGCGGAGCCGTTGACGATCTCCATGGGGCTGAAGGCGTGCAGGTGGATGCCGGGCTGGCGGCTCTTCACCTCGCGCGCGAGGTCGAAGTAGGCGGTGCCCGGAAGGTCGGGGTGGATGCCGCCCTGCATGCAGATCTCGGTCGCGCCGAGCGCCCAGGCCTCGTCGACGCGGTCGCCGACCTGCTGCATCGACAGCGTGTAGGCGTCGGCATCGGTGCGCCGCTGCGCGAAGGCGCAGAAGCGGCAGCCGGTGTAGCAGACGTTGGTGAAGTTGATGTTGCGGTTGACGACGTAGCCGATCTCGTCACCGACGGTGTCGCGGCGCACCCGGTCGGCGAGGTCGGCGAGCGCGTCGAGGTCGGCGCCGTCGGCCTGCAGCAGGGTCAGGTAGTCGGCGTCGCTGAGGCCGGCGGGGGCATCCTCGGCCCGGCGCAGCACCGCGGCGACGCCCGTGCTCACGGCGACCGTGCGGGCGCGGGCGTCGACGGTGCTCTCGCGCAGCTCGGCCCAGTCGCCGTACACCTCGTCGAAATCGCTGCGGGTCGAGGTTCGGCGGCCCTCGGTGTCGATCTCGACGTGCAGGTCGGTGCGTCCCGTTCCGGCGCGGCTCGCCCAGTCGGGGTCGGGTTCCTGCCACGGGATGCCCCGCAGCACGGCCGACTCGTCGGCGAGCCCGTCGGGGCCGGCGAGCGCGCGCACGTGCGGCACGATGCGCGGGTCGAGCCAGGGTTCTTCGGCGCGCACGTAGTGGGGGTGGGCGGTGAGCCGCTCGTGCAGCGTGTAGCCGCTCTCGGCGGTCAGGCGCGCGAGCTCGTCGATCTGCGGCCAGGGGCGCTCGGGGTTGACGTGGTCGGGCGTCAGCGGGCTGACGCCGCCCCAGTCGTCGATTCCGGCACGGATGAGCAGCCCGAGCTCTTCCGCGTCGGTGAGGTTGGGCGGCGCCTGCACGCGGGCGCTCGGCCCCAGCACGAGGCGGCTGACGGCGACGGCGGCGATGTACTCCTGCAGGGCGAGGTCGTCGGCGGCGCGCATGGCCGTGCGCGGCTTGGCGCGGAAGTTCTGGATGATGACTTCCTGGATGTGCCCGTGCCGCCGTGCGGTCGCCCGGATGGCGAACATGCCGTCGACGCGCTCGGCGTAGGTCTCGCCGATGCCCAGCAGCAGCCCGGTCGTGAACGGGATCGCGCTGCGTCCGGCGTCTTCCAGCACCCGCAGCCGCAGCTCGGGGTCTTTGTCGGGAGAGCCGAAGTGGGCGAGGCCGCGCGTCTCGAACAGTCGTCTGCTGGTCGTCTCGAGCATCATGCCCATGCTGGGCGCCACGGGCTTGAGGCGCTGCATCTCTTGCCAGCTCATGACGCCGGGGTTCAGGTGGGGCAGCAGCCCGGTCTCCTCGAGCACGAGAATCGCGACGCTGCGCAGGTAGTCGAGGGTCGAGTCGTACCCGCGCGCGTCGAGCCACTCGCGGGCGGCTGGCCAGCGATCCTCCGGCCGGTCGCCGAGGGTGAAGAGGGCTTCCTTGCAGCCGAGCGCCGCACCGTGGCGGGCGATCTCGAGCACCTCGTCGGGTGAGAGGAACGGCGCCTTGCCCTGCGCGGCGAGCTGGTTCGGGGTCTGCACGAACACGCAGTAGTGGCAGCGGTCGCGGCAGAGATGCGTGAGCGGGATGAACACCTTGCGCGAGTACGTGATCACGCCGGGGCGTCCGGCGCGCTCGAGCCCCGCATCCCGCACCCGCCCGGCGACGGCGAGAAGCCGCTCGAGGTCGTCGCCGCGGCAGTGCAGCAGCGTCTCGGCCTCGGTGGCGTCGAGCGTCACGCCGCTCTCGGCCCGCTTGAGGGCCCGCGAGATCGCCGAGGCGGTCGGCACGAACCCGCCGTTGGTTCCGGATGCGTCGCTCGCGTTCATGGAACCCTCACCCTACCCGCGCTCGCCCCCGTCGCCGCGCGTGCGCCGGTCGCGCCACCGCTGCCGCACCCCGTGCGCGAGCCGCACGACCATGCCGATCGCGATCGCGATCACGAAGACGATGATGATGAACCGCAGCACGCTCCCCGGCGTCATCGACCCGCCTCGCCGTCAGCCCCTGTCATCGGTTCTCGCTCTTCGCGTGCGCGCCGCGTTCACAAGTCGAACGGCGATCCCGACCACCAGCACGGCGGCGAGTCCCAGAGCAAGCAGGGGAGCGATCGCTCCGAATGACACGCGCGGCCCCCCTCTGATCGATGTTGCTGCGAGTCTCGCACGCACGTATCGGCATTGTGTCTGAGTCCCTTCCAGATCTGCGGATCGACCTGAAGCGCATTCATGTGCGTCCGCAGATCTGGAAGGGGCGATGGGGAGTTGTCCTCTGGGCGATCGCTCGTCGCCAGGAGGTCAATCCGGCTCGCCTTCCGATCGTCCACGGCCCCTCCCCACCCGTCGCTCGCGCGTGGTGCCGCAGCCCTCACCACTGGCGGGAGCGAGTCGGGTCGTCGCGGCGGCCAGGCTCGACGGATGTACCGACGCCCGATCGACCCTGCTCTCCACCCCGAGGTGCCCGGGCCGGGGAGGCCGGCTCCGCCGGGCTACGAGTTCTCGGGGTTCCGGCGGTTCGAGCTCGTGCTGCGGCAGCTCGGCGGCATCGCGTCACGACGAGAGCTGCTCGCGGCGGCCGACGGGGACGAGACGAGCTTCTGGTTCGCCCTGCACTATGGCTACCTCGACCGCGTCCGCACCGGCTGGTACGCCGCGGCGACGGTGCCTGCAGACGCGCGCGCCGCGTGGGCTGCCGGGGGCCCGCTCGCGTGCGTCAGCGCCCTCGTGCACCATGGCGTGCTCGACCCCGCCGACCACCGGATCGACGGCACACTGCACATCGCCCTCGGGCGGGGCGGCCACCGCTTCGTGACCGATCGCCCCGTCGTGGCGCACTGGGGCGACGAGGATCGCGCTTCGGGAACGCGGAGCGCCGTCTCGCTCGAGACAGCGCTCCGGCAGGCGCGGTGGTGCGCCTCAGCTCACCAGTGACCGCGCACGCGCGGGCTCGTGGCGTGCAGGGTGATGGTCGCCCGCGTGTAGTCGGCGATGCGGTCGAGACCGTCGGTCTCTGGTCCTGCGTAGTCGCCGCGCACCACGACGCGCGCGCCCGCGGCACGACCGGCCCGCAGCCCCGCACCGACGTCCTCGACGACGATGCAGCTCGCCGGTTCGACCCCGAGACGGGTGGCCGCGAGCAGGTAGCAGGCCGGGTCGGGCTTGCCGGCCGCGACGTCGTCCGCCGTCACGAGCACGGGCGGCGTCGGCAGCCCGGCCGCGTCGAGGCGCGCGTGCGCGAGCAGGGCGCTCGCCGAGGTCACGATGGCCCACGGCGCATCGAGCTCGACCAGTCGCTCGAGAAGCTCTCGGGCGCCCGGCAGCGCGACGGTCTCGTGCACCAGCTCGAGCTCGCGCGCATCGAGCCAGGCGGCGGCCGCCGATCGTTCGCTCTCGGGCAGGAATCGCGCGATCGTCTCGTCGGCCCGCACCCCGTGCGCGACCGCGAGCACCGCAGCGGGGTCGACACCGTGGTGCACGGCGAAGTCGTGCCAGGCCCGGTCGACCGCGCTCGTCGTGTCGACCAGGGTGCCGTCGTTGTCGAAGAGCAGCGCATCGGCGGCGATCGGTGCCGCCACCCCGCGTCCGTCGCTCACGACGCGCTCCGACGGGCGAGCCCGGCCTGCAGGGCCGCCTCGGCGAGGGCGGCGGCCGAGTCGAGGTCGCGCATCCACAGCGGCACCGCATCCGTCGCGATGCCGTCGGCGCGCAGGCCGTCGACGACCGCCGCATCCGCTTCGTCGACGAGCCACGCGTCGAGCAGCCCGACGCCTGACCGGGGGCCGTAGAGCCGGGCGACTGCGCCGGCATCCGTCGCCACGCCGATCGCCGAGAGGCACGCGTCGGCCATGCCGCGCACCGCCGCCCCGGCGATGATCGGCGAGACCCCCACGATCGGCGCGGTGACGGCGCGCAGCGCATCGCGCATGCCCGGGATGCTCACGATCGTGCCGATCGACACCACCGGGTTCGACGGCGCGATGATCACGACATCGGCTGCCTCGAGCGCCGCGAGGGCCCCCGCCGAGGGCCGCGCCGCTGCGAGCCCGCGCTGCTCGAACCGCAGCGCCGGCAGCTGGGCGCGGTAGCGGGTCCACCATTCCTGGAAGTGCAGGTCGTGCTCGCCGCCCGCATCTGACGCGACCCAGACATGGGTGTCGACCTCGTCGTCGGTGGCGGGGTGCAGGCGCACGCCGCCCAGATCCCAGCGCTGCTGCAGCCGCGCGACGACCTCCGACAGCGAGGCGCCCGACCGCAGCCAGGCCGTGCGCGCGATGTGCGTGCCGAGATCGAGGTCGCCGAGCGTGAACCACTCGGGCGTCACGCCATAGGCCTGCAGCTCGGCCGCGACGCGCTCGCTCTCGCCGACGCGCCCCCAGCCGCGCTGCTCGTCGTTCTGCCCGGCGAGCGTGTACAGCAGCGAGTCGAGGTCGGGCGTGATGCGCAGGCCGCCCAGCCACCAGTCGTCGCCCGTGTTGACGATCACGTCGATCGCGGCCTCGGGATGCCACCAGCGCACCGCTTCGCGCAGCCCGCGCACGAACCGCGCCCCTCCGACTCCGCCCGCGAGCACGACGATCCTCATCGGTCGACTCCCGCCGCGGAGCTCAGCAGGGTGTGCACGACGGTGCGCGCCGCGGCATGTGCGGCGCGGGAGTGAGACCGATCGAAGCCCACGGCTTGCAGATCGACGTTCTGCTCCGCCAAGCACACGAGGGCATAGGCCGTTGCCGCGGCCCGATCGGCGGGCACCGGTGTTCGTCGATCGTCGGCCTCACGCAGAATCGCGTCGGTCACCACGCCGATGAGCGACTCGTACGCCCGACGCAGGCGCGATCGGGTCGAATCCGAGCGCGTTGCCTCATGGAACATCACGGTGAGGGCCCGATCGGCTACCGACTGCCCGTCGATCCATGCCTCGCTGAACAGATAGTCGATGAGAGCATCCAGCGTCGGATGCTCGCCCACCGCCGTGACGACCGTCTGCCGGTAATCGTCCACGAGTGCGTCGATCGCCGCATCGACCAGGTCGCCGCGATTGCCGACGTAGTGACGGATCACGCTGCGCTGCATTCCTGCTCGCTGCGCGACATCGTCCAGGGTCACCGCGTCGAGCCCGCGCTCGGCGATGAGCCCGAGGAAGGCGGAGATCGCTTCCTGCCTCCGTGTGCGAGCGAGCGAGGGGCGCCCGGGACCGGCGGTGGCAGTCGTCATGGTCTGATGCTAAATTATTCATCATGATGATGAAAAACACCGCGAGCCCCCGCACGCCCATCGCTTCCGATAGCGTCCGCAGTACATCTCGGTCGCTCGTCACGACGGGCGGTGACCCGTCCACGCCCCCCGCCGCCTCGGGGCCCGTGAACCGTGTCATCGTCGTCGGTGCCGGGATGGCCGGCCTCGCGGCCGCTCGCGCGCTACACATGGCCGGGGTCGAGGTCGTGGTGCTCGAGGCGCGCGATCGTATCGGTGGCCGGCTCCACACGGTCGAGCTGGCGAGTCACGCGAAGGCTGCCAGCACCGTCGATCTCGGTGCGGCGTGGATCCATGACGGTGAGGGGTCGATCCTTCTACCCCTCGTCGAGCACCTGCGAGGCGTGCTCCTGCCGGCGCGCGCCACCGAGCTCGCCTCTCGCGCCCGCGTGCTCGACCGCCGCGACGGCGGCGGCAACTTTGATCCCCATGCTGATCGCGCGCTCCACGATGCATTCGCGCTTCTCGAGCGCCATGGCCCCCGCGTCGCACGGCGATTCGGCGATCGCGTCTCCCTCGCGGAAGGAGTCGCTCAGGCGGTGGTGACCGCGTCGGCGGCGATCCAGACGACTCTGGCCGACCTGCTCTCCATCTACGACTCGGAGTCACCGCACCGCAGTGGGTTCGGCACCTTCGCACGCTTCTACTTCGGTGGGGTCATCGACGACAACGACCAGTTCATCGCGGGCGGCTACCGCACGCTCACCGACGCGCTCGCCGACGGGCTCGTGATCCGGTGCGGTCAGGTGGTGCACAGCATCCGTCAGAACAGCGCGGGAGTCGAGGTCGAGACCGGTGATGGGGTCGAGCGGGGGTCGCACGTGATCGTGACGGTTCCTCTCGCGGTGCTGCGCTCGGGGTCCATCGCGTTCACGCCGGAACTTCCCGACCCGACGCGCGTCGCGATGGCGCGCCTCGGCGTGGGGCGGTTCGAGAAGGTCGCGCTCACCCTCCGCGAACCGCTCACCGGCGCTGCCGCACCCGCGCCGATCGCCGTGATCGATGATCGGCAGCGCGGGTGGCCGTTCGTGCTCGACCTGCAGCAGTGGAGTTCGCAACCCGGGCTCGTGGCGCTAACCGTCGGCGATCACGCACGTCGCACGGCGCGACTCAGCCCCGACGAGCGCATCGCCGAGGTCATCGACCTGGCCAGTGAGATTGCCGGTCGACGCATCGAGCCCCTCGATGCCGTCGCGACCGACTGGACGAATGACCCGTTCTCCCGTGGCAGCTACAGCTACCTCCCGCGCGGGCTGTCTGCGTGGCGGGCACTGGGCACCCTGCGCACGCTCGCACGCCCTGTCGGCCGGGTGCTGATCGCCGGTGAGGCGACGGCGGGGGAGCGCATGTCCACCGTCGATGGCGCCTTCTCCTCCGGGGTGCGCGAAGCCAAGCGACTGCTCCGCGCACGGGAGGTTGCCCTCTTCTGATCGAGAGGTGGCCCCTCGACGTCTGCTCATGTGCGCGCGCACCTGTTCACCTGCGCGGATGCGTCCTACCGTGTGACCAACGTGTCACTGTGCGAAATGCGCCCGAAACAGCGCGAGCGCACACTGGCCCCTGTTCGACGATGCAGAGGGGAACCACCACCGATGACCACGATCCGCGCCGCCATCACCCAGACCACCTGGACGGGCGACAAAGAGTCGATGATCGCCAAGCACGAGCAGTTCGCCCGTGACGCGGCCGCGCAGGGCGCCCAGATCATCTGCTTCCAAGAGCTCTTCTACGGCCCCTACTTCGGCATCATCGAAGACGCGAAGTACTACGACTACGCCGAGCCCGCCGACGGCCCGACGGTGCAGCGCTTCGTGACGCTCGCCAAAGAGCTGAAGATGGTCATCGTCCTGCCGATCTACGAGGAGGACATGCCCGGCGTCTACTACAACACCGCGGTCGTGGTGGATGCGGACGGCACGGTTCTCGGCAAGTACCGCAAGCACCACATCCCGAACCTCGACCGGTTCTGGGAGAAGTTCTACTTCCGCCCCGGCAACCTCGGCTACCCCGTGTTCGATACGGCCGTCGGCAAGGTCGGCGTGTACATCTGCTACGACCGGCACTTCCCCGAGGGATGGCGCGAGCTCGGGCTCAACGGCGCCGAACTCGTGTTCAACCCGAGCGCGACCAAGCCCGGCCTCTCGAACCGCCTCTGGGAGCTCGAGCAGCCCGCCGCCGCGGCCGCGAACCAGTACTTCATCGGCGCCAACAACCGCATCGGCACCGAGAGCGACGAGTTCGGCGACCTCGCGGTGACGTTCTACGGCTCGAGCTACTTCGTCGACCCGCGCGGCAACTACGTCGGCGAGGTCGCGAGCCAGGACCAGTCGGAGATTGTCATCCGCGACCTCGACCTCGACCTCATCCGCGAGGTGCGCAACAGCTGGCAGTTCTACCGCGACCGCCGGCCCGAGTCGTACACCGCGACGGTGAAGCCCTAAGGAGGCCCGATGTCCACCATGCTCATCCGCGGCGGAACCGTCGTCTCCGCCACCGGCCGCGGCGCGGCCGACGTGCTCGTCGACGGCGAGACCATCGTCGCCGTGCTCGCGCCCGGGTCGACCCTGCTCGGGCACGATCTGTCGGCATCCGTCGACACGGTCATCGATGCGACGGGCAAGTACGTGATTCCGGGCGGCATCGACGCGCACACCCACATGGAGCTGCCCTTCGGCGGCACGGCCGCCGTCGACACCTTCGAGACCGGCACGATCGCCGCCGCCTGGGGCGGCACGACGAGCATCATCGACTTCGCCGTGCAGACCGCCGGCCAGAAGGTGTTCGACGGGCTCGCCGCCTGGCACGAGAAGGCGGGCGGCAACTGCGCGATCGACTACGGGTTCCACCAGATCGTGGGCGGCGTCGACGCCGATTCGCTGGATGCTCTGCCGAAGCTCATCGACGAGGGCATCACGAGTTACAAGATGTTCATGGCGTACCCCGGCGTCTTCTACGCCGACGACGCGCAGATCCTCCGCGCGATGCAGGTGGCCGCCGAGCACGGGCTCATGACGATGATGCACGCCGAGAACGGCCCCGCCATCGACGTGCTCGTGGCTCAGCTGCTCGAGCAGGGCAAGACCGACCCGTACTTCCACGGGGTCGCGCGCGCCTGGCAGATGGAGGAGGAGGCGACGCACCGGGCGATCATGCTCGCGCACCTCACCGGTGCCCCGCTCTACGTCGTGCACGTGAGCGCCAAGCAGGCCGTCGAGCAGCTGGCCGCGGCGCGCGACCGCGGCCAGAACGTGTTCGGCGAGACGTGCCCGCAGTACCTCTACCTGTCGCTCGAAGAGCAGCTGGGTGCGGTCAGCGAGCAGTACGGCGCCTTCGAGGGCGCCAAGTGGGTGTGCTCGACGCCGCTGCGCTCGCGCGCCGAGGGGCACCAAGACCACATGTGGCAGAGCCTGCGCACCAACGACCTGCAGATGGTCTCGACCGACCACTGCCCGTTCTGCATGAAGGGCCAGAAAGAGCTCGGCCTCGGCGACTTCTCGAAGATCCCGAACGGCATCGGCTCGATCGAGCACCGCATGGACCTCATGTACCAGGGCGTCGTGACCGGCGAGCTGACCCTCGAGCGCTGGGTCGAGATCACGAGCACCACGCCGGCGCGCATGTTCGGCCTGTACGGCACGAAGGGCGTCATCGCTCCCGGCGCCGACGCCGACATCGTCGTCTACGACCCGAACGGCCACACCTCGATCGGCATGCCCGTCGACGAGAACGGCAACCCCACGGGCAAGAAGCACCACATGAACATGGACCACGCCGCGTGGGAGGGCTTCGAGATCGACGGCAAGGTCGACACGGTGATCTCGCGCGGCTCGGTCGTCATCCAGAACGACCAGTTCCACGGGCGGGCCGGGCACGGGCAGTACCTGCGCCGCGGCCTGAGCCAGTACCTGGTCTGAGCGCACGAACGACGAGAGACGAGCATCCATGGATTTCGGCGCTGTTCTGCAGACCAACCCGCCCGCCAGCCGCACGGTGCACCTCGCCAAGCTGGCGGAGCAGTACGGGTTCAGTCACGTGTGGACGTTCGACAGCCACATCCTGTGGCAAGAGCCGTACGTCATCTACTCGAAGATCCTGGCCGAGACGACGCGCATCACGGTCGGGCCCTTCGTGACCAACCCCGCGACGCGCGACTGGACGGTGACGGCGAGCGTCTTCGCGACCCTCAACGAGCTGTACGGCAACCGCACGATCTGCGGCATCGGCCGCGGCGACTCGGCGGTGCGCGTGACGAACGGCAAGCCGACCACGCTCGCCGAGCTGCGGGAGTCGATCCACGTCATTCGTGAGCTCGGCAATTCGCGGGCCGTCGAGTACAACGGCTCGACGCTGCAGTTTCCGTGGAGCCACGGCAGCGAGCTCGAGGTGTGGGTGGCCGCGTACGGCCCGCTCGCCCTCAAGCTCACCGGCGAGGTCGGTGACGGGTTCATCCTGCAGCTGGCCGACCTCGACATCGCCACATGGATGATCGAGACCGTGCGCACCGCGGCCGACAACGCCGGGCGCGACCCGATGAGCGTGAAGTTCTGCGTGGCAGCCCCGATGTACATCGGCACCGACTGGGATCACATGCGCAACCAGACCCGCTGGTTCGGCGGCATGGTCGGCAACCACGTCGCCGACATCGTCGCGAAGCACGGCGAGAGCTCCGACGTGCCGAAGGCCCTCACCGACTACATCGCGGGCCGGCAGGGCTACGACTACAACTCGCACGGCAAGGCGCACAACGACCACGTCGACTTCGTGCCTGACGAGATCGTCGACCGCTTCTGCGTGCTGGGGGATGCGAAAGACCACATCGACAAGCTCGAAGCCCTGCGCGACCTCGGCGTCGACCAGTTCGCCGGCTACCTCCAGCACGACAACAAGGAGGAGACGCTGCGCGTCTACGGCGAGCACGTCATCCCGGCGCTGAAGGGCAGCAAGTCCGCGCGAGTCTAGATCGCCGGGCAGTCGACGATTTCGACGGCTTATCGGGGGTATGTTGCGCCTCTAGCAGCTGACCGACAGGTTCTGGGGCGCCGCTCCCTCGTGTGCGGACAACGAGCCGCACCGAGGCGGGGCCTCGTTAGTCTGGCGGCATGAACGACCTGTACTTTCCGGTGCTAGCGGTCGGCATCTTCATGGTGGCTGTCATCACCCTGGTGCTCGGCCTCAGCAGTGCCGGGTTCAGTTCTCGCGTCCACAGTCCGGGCACGCGCTACTGGGTGCGCGGAGACGCCGGGTTTCAGCGTTGGCTGAAGCTCCAGGTCGGCCGATCGATCGCATACGGGCGACAGCTACTTCTCGTGCTCAACGATGAGCGATTCGAGCTCTTCATTCCGCACCGCACCGAGCCCGTCTGGTCGAGCGACTACAAGGCCATCGTTTCCGTCAGCACTGAGGCGTTTCGGTCGCGCTCGGTGCCGAACGCCAGGGCCGTTCGAATCACCATCGACGGCATCCCGAGCCTTGCGTTGAGGCCTGAAGTCTTGTGGATTCCCTCGCGGTTCTCTCCGCCCACCCTCGTCGACGATCTCGCGCACGACCTGGGCGAGCGTGCGCGACTGGCAGAGGTGGCCGTTGCGCCAGATTCAAGTACTCAATCTGAAGGGGGTGCTTGACCGTGGTTCGGAAGCGAACCCAGTTCTCACTTGCTTCACTTGTCTTTCTCGTCGCCACACTCGGCGGTTGTGTCAGTCAACCGGAGTTTCAGAGCCCGGTCGGCTGGGGGGATGCACTCAGGCTCGACCCGGGTGAACTGTTCGAAAACAACGAGGTTGGCACCACCCTTGTTGTCTACGAAGACGGGACGGGCGCCGTGACTGACTTTCCGGTAGGTAGCAAGGTTTCTTCTGACGACGAACCCGCCTGTTTGGAGACGGTTGGGGAGGAGCTCTACTCGGGGCCCGTAACGTGGACGGAAGTCGACCGCCAGGAGATTGAGGTTCGTTTCGGTGAATCAGTAGTGCCAGTCACTTCTGGCCCATCGAAGTTCGGCGACCAGAATTGGTCTGAAGTTGTGATCACTGAGTGCAGGAATCCACCCCGTCAGTGGCTCTTGTATTCGACGTGCGGTGACACAGGCACGGGTGCCTCCAGTTTCGTTCGTTGTGAAGAGAAAGCGGACTGACTGAGTTGGGTGCCTGGGGTTCTTCGTCCTGTTTCTGTCGGGGCCAAGAGCATGAGCGGTGAGCGCCGAGTTCGATGGGCACAGGCCGCGGCCGGGTCGCGTAAGCGGGCGTGGGCTGCCCGCCGCGAGCGTCCCGCCCCCTCCCAGCCGCCGTGCCGCACGATGGGCGCATGACGTTCGAACCGACGCGGGCGGCCGGGCTCGCCCGGCTGGCCGACTTCGTTCCGCGTGCCGGGCGTGCCTATGCCGCCGAGCGCAACGCCGACCACGGGCCGGGGCGTCACTCGAACGTGTCGACCCTGTCGCCCTGGGTGCGGCACCGGCTCGTCACCGAGCGCGAGGTCGTCGCCGCCGTGCTCGAGCGGCACAGTCTCAGCGCCGCGGAGAAGTTCGTGCAGGAGGTCTACTGGCGCACCTACTGGAAGGGCTGGCTCGAGCGCCGGCCGAGTGTGTGGACGCGCTACGCCGCGAGCATCGCGCCGACCCTCGACGCCCTGAGCGCTGCCGAGCGCGCGACCTACGACGACGCGGTCGCGGGGCGCACCGGCATCGACGGCTTCGACGACTGGGCGCGCGAGCTCGTCGAGACCGGCTACCTGCACAACCACGCGCGCATGTGGTTCGCGAGCATCTGGATCTTCACCCTTCGACTGCCCTGGCAGCTCGGCGCCGACTTCTTTCTGCGCCACTTGCTCGACGGCGACCCGGCCTCGAACACCCTGAGCTGGCGCTGGGTCGCGGGACTGCAGACCGTCGGCAAGACCTACCTCGCCACCGCGGACAACATCGCCCGCTACACCGACGGGCGCTTCCGGCCGCGCGGGCTCGCGACCGTCGCCCACGCCGTCGACGACGACGCGCCCGTGCCACCTGCCGGCCCGGCGCCCCTGCCCGAGCCGCTGCCGCGCGCGACGCGGGTGGCGCTGCTGCTGCACGAGGACGACCTGCACGCCGAGAGCCTGCCGACCCTGCCGCCGGAGCTGACCGTGCTCGGCGTCGCCGCGCCGACCGCGGGGGAGTCGCGCTCGCCCCTCGCGGCCACGGCCGCGGCGCCCGCGCGCTTCACCGCCGCGGCGCTCGCCGACGGGCTCGCCCGCGCCGCCGCACATCACAGCGCGAGCGGCTCAGCATCGAAAGGCTCTGCGTCGAGCGGCACCACGGCCCCCGCCGAGCACCTCGCCGACCTGCACCCCGACACCGTGATCGCCTGGCTGCGCGGCCTCGGCGCCGAGGCGCTCATCACCCCGCACGCGCCGGTCGGCCCGACCCGCGACCGGCTCGACGCGCTCGCGGTGGCGCTGCGGGCGGAGGGCATCCCGCTGCACCGTCAACTGCGGGGGTGGGATGCTCGCGCCTGGCCGCACGCCCACCGCGGGTTCTTCCCGTTCAAGGAGCGCATCCCTGCACTTCTGCGCGAGGAGCAGATGCTCGACTGACCGGGGATAATGGGCGCATTCCCGTTCCTTCGACTCAAGGACTGATAGCCATGACCGACACTCTGAACCGGTCAACCCCCGCCTCCCCCGCCCACGACGCGCCTATTCACAACCCAGCCGATGGCGTGCGGGCGTACGAGCTCGATCGTCAGTACGTCTTCCACTCGTGGAGCGCGCAGGGGGCGCTGAAGCCCTTCGTCGCCGCGAGCGCGCAGGGCAGCTACGTCTACACCTACGACGGCGACGCCTACCTCGACTTCTCGAGCCAGCTCGTCAACACCAACATCGGTCACTCGCACCCGAAGGTCGTCGCGGCCATCCAGCAGCAGGCGGCGCAGCTCGCGACCGTCGCGCCCTCGCACGCCGCCCTCGTGCGCGGCGAGGCCGCGAAGCGCATCGTCGAGAAGGCGGGCCCCGGGTTCAGCCAGGTGTTCTTCACCAATGGCGGCGCCGACGCGATCGAGAACGCCATCCGCATGGCACGTCTCACCACCCACAAGCACAAGGTGCTCTCGACCTACCGCAGCTACCACGGCAACACGGGGGCCGCGATCGCCGCGACCGGCGACTGGCGGCGCATGCCCAACGAGTACGCCTACGGGCACGTGCACTTCTTCGGGCCGTTCACCTACCGCAGCGAGTTCTTCTCCGAGACCCCCGAGCAGGAGTGCGCCCGCGCCCTGCGTCACCTCGAGCGCACGATCGTGGCCGAGGGCCCCGGAACGATCGCGGCGATCCTGCTCGAGTCGGTGCCCGGCACCGCGGGCATCTTCGCCCCGCCGCCCGGCTACCTCGAGGGTGTGCGCGCGCTCGCCGACAAGTACGGCATCGTGTGGATCGCCGACGAGGTCATGGCCGGCTTCGGCCGCACCGGCGACTGGTTCGCCTGGCAGAACCCGACGATCAACCCCAACCGGGCCACCCCTGACCTCATCGCCTTCGCGAAGGGCGTCAACTCGGGTTACGTGCCCGTGGGCGGCGTGGTCATCAGCCCGACGATCGCCGAGGCGTTCGCCGACAAGGTGTTTCCGGGCGGACTCACCTACAGCGGGCATCCCCTCGCCGCCGCGTCGATCGTCGCCTCGATCGACGCGATGACCGACGAGGGCATCGTCGAGAACGCGCGGATGATCGGCGAGCAGCACCTGGGCCCCGGCCTGCGGGCGCTCGCCGAGAAGCACGAGATGATCGGCGACGTGCGCGGCCTCGGCGTCTTCTGGGCGCTCGACCTCGTCACCGACCGCGCGACGCGCGAGCCCGTGAGCGTCGACGTCGTCAACCGCCTCAAGGCCGAGCTGATGGCCCGCAGGGTGCTGCCCTTCGCGGCCGAGAACCGCATCCACGTCGTGCCGCCGTGCATCGTGACTCCCGACCAGGTCGCAGACGCCTTGCAGGCGTATGACGGCGCTTTCTCGGCGGTTGCGCAGAAGTAGCGGCCTAGCGTGAGAACGACCGCGGGCATCCTGAGCGATCGGGCGACGGATGCTCGCGGTCGTTGCTGCTTCACCCCTCTCTTCTCGGCGCTGGCTTCGAGTTCTGCGCCCTCCCGTTCAGACCCCCGGGGTCGCCCGGTAGACTGACCGGCTGTGCCTGCCGCCTCGAACCCCTATCGCGTGAACGTGCGCGACCTCGTGCACCGCCCTGGCGAGATGCGCGAGAAGAGCCTGACGTTTACCGTGCCCGAGCAGCTGGGTGCGGCCGTCGTCACCGTTCCGGCCGGCACCGAGCTCGACCTCGACCTGCGGCTCGAGGGCCTGCACGACGGAATCCTCGTCACGGGCGAGGTCGCCACGACCGCCGTCGGCGAGTGCGTGCGCTGCCTCGACCGCGTCGAGCTGCCCCTCGAAGTCGAATTCCAGGAGCTTTTCGCGTATTCTCAGGACGACGCGTTCGACTACCAGGTTCACGATGATCACGTGGATTGTGAACCGGTGGTGCGAGACGCGGTGGTGCTGTCGCTCCCGTTCCAGCCGGTGTGCCGCGACGATTGCCCGGGTCTCGACCCCGAGACGGGCGAGCGTCTGGCTGATGTCGGCCCGCGGGAGCCCCGTGTGGAGATCGATCCGCGCTGGGCGGCGCTCGAGGGCCTGGCCCGCGACGCCGACGAGAACTGAGCACCGAACCCCGACCTCACCGGCGCGCAACCGTGCCGGTCTGACAGAGAGAAGAACCACCATGGCTGTTCCCAAGCGGAAGATGTCGCGCTCGAACACCAACGCGCGTCGCTCGCAGTGGAAGGCGTCGGCCCCCACCCTCGTCAAGACCATCGAGAACGGCAAGGTCGTCTACAGCCTGCCGCACCGCGCGAAGGTCGTGGAGGACTCGGCCGGCACGCCCCTGTACATGGAGTACAAGGGCCGCAAGGTCGCCGACGTCTGAGTTATCACCTCTCCCGGTGAGCACGGCGGCTCTCGAGCAGGCCCTCGGGGTCGCGCTCGATCCTGCGCTGCTCGACCTCGCGCTCACGCACCGGTCGTGGGCCTACGAGCACGGCGGCGTCGCGACGAACGAGCGACTCGAGTTTCTCGGCGACGCGATTCTGGGGCAGGCCGTCACGGTCATGCTCTACACGAGCTACCCCGAGCTGAGCGAGGGCGACCTCGCCAAGCGGCGCGCCTCGCTCGTGTCGGCTGTGGCCCTCGCTGAGGTCGCCCGTGCGATCGGGCTCGGCGAGCACCTCAAGCTCGGCAAGGGCGAGGAGCTCACGGGCGGCCGCGAGAAGTCGTCGATCCTCGCCGACACCGTCGAGGCGCTCATCGGCGCGACCTACCTCGACCTCGGCGGCGAGGTCGCCACGGCCCTCGTGCTGCGGCTGATCGAGCCGCTGCGCGCCGACCCCGACCGCTTCGGTGCGGCGATGGACCCGAAGACCTCGCTGCAGGAGCTCGCCGCGGCCCTCAACCTCGGTCTGCCCGTCTACCAGGTGGCCGACGACGGCCCCGACCACTCGAAGGTCTTCACCGCCACCGTCGTGCTGGCGGGGGATGCGGTTGCGAGCGGGTCGGGTACGAGCAAGAAGCAGGCCGAGATGGCCGCCGCGCTCGAGGCCTGGACGGTGCTGCAGGCCCGGCGCTGACCGGAGCCGCAGAACTCCCGTGCCTGAGCTTCCCGAAGTCGAGGTCGTGCGCCACGGCCTGCAGCCCGCCGTCACCGGTGCGCGCATCGTCGCCGTCGAGGTGCTCGACGAGCGCTCGCTGAAGCGCCACGACGGCCCGGCGGAGGACTTCGTCGATCGGCTGACCGGTGCCCGCCTGCTCGGTGCGGTGCGGCGCGGCAAGTTCCTGTGGCTGCCGCTCGGCGAACCGGACGGCGAGCCCGCGGCCGCGCTGGTCACCCATCTCGGCATGAGCGGGCAGGTGCTGCTGCGCGACCCGGCGGCCGAGGCCGCGCCGCTCACCCGCATCCGGTTCGCGCTGGAGCATCCGAGTCACGGCCCGCTGCGGGTCGACTTCGTCGACCAGCGCATCTTCGGCTCGATGGCGGTGGACGCGCTGCTGCCGACGCGCGACGGCGCGGCGGCGGGATACGGGCTGCCGCTCGCGAGCATCCCGAGCCAGGTCGCCCACATCGCGCGCGACCCGCTCGACCCCGCGTTCGACGAGCGCGCTTTCCTGCGCCGCCTGCAGGGCAAGCGCACGACGGTGAAGCGCGCGCTGCTCGACCAGACGCTCGTGAGCGGCATCGGCAACATCTACGCCGACGAGGCGCTCTGGGCGGCGCGCGTGCACTACGACCAGCCGACCGAGACGCTCTCGACGCGCAAGGCCCGCGAGCTGCTCGAGGAGGTGCGCGTCGTGCTGCGCCGCGCGCTCGAGGAGGGCGGCACGAGCTTCGACGCCCAGTACGTGAACGTCAACGGTGCCTCCGGCTACTTCAGCCACTCGCTTCGTGCCTACGGGCAACAGGGCAAGCCGTGCCCGCGCTGCGGCCGGCCGATCGTGCGCGAGCAGTTCATGAACCGCGGTTCGCACTTCTGCCGCCGCTGCCAGCGCATCCGGTGAGCGCTCGTATCGTCAGGCGCTGAGGTCTTTCCGCCACGCGCCCTCGAAGACGAACGGTACGAACCCGAGCCGCTCATTCACGTCGAGCATGTGCCGGTTCTCCTCGGCGTTGTAGGTGATGATCGCCGGATGCCCGGGCGCCACCTCCTCGAGCCACTGCAGGTTCGCGGCCTTCAGCAGCAGACCGAGACGCCGCCCGCGGTGCTCGCGCAGCACGATCGTGTCCTCCTGCGCGACCGGTCGCTCGCGCTCGGCGGGTGCGGTGAACTCGGTGAAGCCCACGAGCCGACCCGACGGCACGTGCTCGACAGCCGCGACGATCGGGGTGCGCGGGCTCGACGCCTCGAGCGCCTCGTCCTCGAGCAGCCGCTCGACCGTCCACGGGTCCTCCGGCTCCTCCAGACCAGCCGTCGGGGCGTCGGTGCTCATGCGGGTCAGCAGGTGCGCGATGTCCTCGCGCCACTCCGGCGGCGTCGGCCCCGCCCAGGTGTGCACGCGGTAGTCGTCTCCCGCAACCGTGCTCGCCGCCTCGCGCAGCTCCTCGATGCCCGTCGCCGGCAGCGGCAGTCGGCTGCCGCGCTCGACCTGCTCGAGGCGGTAGCCCATCGCCTGCAGCAGTCGAACCTCGGGCGTTCCGGCCGGCACGGAGCCGAAGCCGGTCGGCGCGGGGATGCGGATGCCGCCGCGCTTCCACGAGGGGGCGTAGACGATCGCGCGGGTCTTTCCCTCCGCGAGCGCCACCGCCTCGAGGTGCCGGGCCAAGGCCTCCCCGACGCCGTGGCCCCGGGCATCCGGAAGCACCTCGACGTGCATCCACGCCGTGTCGGCGGCCTCCTCGGTGCGCGTTTCGTAGATGCCGCGTGCGACCAGGCGCCCGTCGAGCCGAGCGGCGAACATGCGCTTCGGCTCGAAGATCGTCTTCTGCCATCCCGGCAGCAGCTCCTCCGCGGTGTACGTCAGCTCGTCGCTGCCCGAGTCGTGCCGGTTCACCGCGTTGCGCACGTCGACGCAGGCGAGGAACTCGGCGGCGTCCGGCGCATCCACCGTCTCCGGGATGCTCACCTCGGTGATCTCGATCGCCCCCATGCCGCGCCTCCGCTCGTCGGTGGTTCGTTGCCGCGCCGGCTCGTGACCAGCCCGCCAGAATAGCGGCCCGCAACCCGATACGGTAGACCGCAGTCATCGTCGCTGAGCCGGGGAAGGGGGACGTCCGCGTGCACCTCAAGAGCCTCACCATCAAGGGCTTCAAGTCGTTCGCGCAGCCGACCACCTTCCAGTTCGAGCCCGGCGTCACCTGCATCGTCGGCCCCAACGGCTCGGGCAAGTCGAACGTCGTCGACGCCCTCGCCTGGGTCATGGGCGAGCAGGGGGCCAAGACCCTGCGCGGCGGCAAGATGGAAGACGTCATCTTCGCCGGCACCGCCACGCGCGGGCCGCTCGGCCGCGCCGAGGTGCAGCTGACGATCGACAACGCCGACGGCGCCCTGCCGATCGAGTACACCGAGGTCACGATCTCGCGCACGCTGTTCCGCAACGACGGCAGCGAGTACGCCATCAACGGCACGGCGTGCCGCCTGCTCGACGTGCAAGAGCTGCTGAGCGACTCCGGGCTCGGCCGCGAGATGCACGTGATCGTCGGGCAGGGTCAGCTCGATGCCGTGCTGCACGCGAGCCCGGAGGATCGTCGCGGGTTCATCGAGGAGGCGGCGGGCATCCTGAAGCACCGCCGCCGCAAAGAGAAGACGGTTCGCAAGCTCGAGGCGATGCAGTCGAACCTCACGCGCCTGAGCGATCTGGCCGGTGAGATCCGGCGCCAGTTGACGCCGCTCGGTCGGCAGGCCGAGATCGCGCGCGAGGCGCAGACGATCGCCGCGATCGTGCGGGATGCCCGCGCGCGCCTCCTGGCCGACGACGTCGTCGCCCTCCGCACCGCGCTGGCCGACCACGCCCGCAGCGAGAGCGAGCGCACGAGCGAGCGCATCGTCGTGCAGAGTCAGCTCGACCAGACCCGCCTGCGCATCCAGCGCATCGAGTCGCGGCTGGGAGAGGGTGACGCGGTCGACCAGGCTCGCCGGGTGGCCTTCGACCTCGAGCAGGTGCAGGAGCGCGTGCGCAGCCTCACGAGCCTCACCAACCAGAAGCTCACGCTGCTCAGCCAGCAGTCGGAGCTGCCGGGCATGACGACGACCATCACGCAGACGCAGGTCGACGAAGCGCGCGCCGAGGCCGTCGCCCTGCGCGAGGGCGTGGCAGCCGCCGAGCAGCTGGTCGGCGAGGTCGCCGCCCGCACCGCGACGGCGCGCGCCGCGCTCGACGCCCTCGACGAGGAGATCGCCGCGCAGAGCGCCCTCGTCTCGCAGCACGACCTGCAGCTGGCCGCCCTCGCGAGCAAGGTCGACGTCGCGCGGTCGACGCTCGCCGCCGCCCGCGGCGAGCAGCTGCGTCAGCAGAACGCCCTCGAGGCCGCGCTCGCCCGCCAGGAGGCGACGCGCGCCGACCTCGCCGCCCTGCCCTCGCTCGACGAGGATGCCGGCGACGACGCCTCGCGCGCCCTCGACGCCGCGCTCGCCGATGCCGACGCCCATGTCGCCGAGCTGACCGCCCGCATCGACACCGAGCGCGAGGCCCTGCATGCCCTCGAGCGCGAGCGCGATGCCCTCGCCGCGCGGGTCAGCGCGCTGTCGCAGGCGGTCGACGCCGGCGACGGCGCCTCGGGGCTCGTCGGCTCGCGCGGCATCCGCGGTCTCGTCAGCGACCACCTGCAGGTGCGCGCGGGCTTCGAGGCCGCCGTGGCCGCCGCGCTCGGCACCCTCGTCGATGCGGCGCTCGCCGACGACCTCGACGCGGGCCTCGCCGCGCTCGAGCGCGCGCACGCCGCCGAGGCCGGGCGCGTCGACGTGGTGCTCGCGGCGATCGGCGGGCGGGCATCCATCGCGCTGAGCAGCGTCGGGGGCCTCACGCCCGCGACCGACGTCGTGACCGCGCCCGACGGCGTGCTCGCCCTGCTCGCCCGCACCCTCATCGCCGACGACCTCGATGCCGCCCGCGCGGCCTGGCCCGCTGTGACCGCGCTGCCCGAGGCCGACACCATCAGTGTGGTCACGCGCGCGGGCGACGTGCTCACGCGCTCGGTGCTGCGCGGCGGCTCGGGTGCCGGGCGCAGCCGCCTCGAGCTCACGGCCGAGCGCGACGCCGCCTCGGCCGCGCTCACCGAGGTCGCGACCGGCATCGAGCGGGCCCGCGGCGCCCTCGACGACACCCGCGCTGCCCTCGCCTCGGCGAAGCAGCGGGCGGTCGACGCCCTCGCCGCCGTGCGCGATCAGGATGCCCAGCGCGCCGCCCGCAGCGAGCAGGTCTCGCGCGCGCGGGCGCAGGCCGAGGCCGCGGAGGCCGAGGCCGCGCGACTCGCGGCCGCCCTGGACGCCGCCCGCGAGGCCGTGCGCGAGGCCGAGCAGGGGGTCGAGCGGGCGCAGGCCGAGCACGAGGAGTTCGCCGCCCGGCCCCGGCCGATGCTCGACGCGAGCCAGCGCGACGCGCTCGTCGCCGAGCTGGAGGCCGCGCGGGCCGTCGAGCTCGAGCGCCGCATCGAGCTCGAGACCGCGCGCGAGCGGGTGCGTGCGGCGGTCGACGCCGCCGAGCAGCTCGACAGGCGCCGCATCGCCGAGAAGGCCGCGGCCGATGAGGCTGCGCGCCGGGCCGTGCTGCGGCAGCGGCAGGTGCAGCGCGCCACCACGGTCGCCGCTGCGCTGCCGGCCGTGCAGGAGGCCATCGACCGCTCCGTCGCCGAGGCGCGCGTCGCCCTCGCTCAGCGCGAGAGCGAGCGGGCCGCGCAGAACGACGAGCTGCTCGAGCTGCGCCGCACCGAGAGCTCGCTGCGCGAGCGCCTCTCGGCGATCACCGAGGGCGTGCACGGCCTCGAGCTGCAGATCTACGAAAAGAAGCTGCACCTCTCGCAGCTGCTCGAGCGCGCGGGCGACGAGCTCGGGCTGGTCGAGGAGGTTCTCGTCGCCGAGTACGGCCCGCACGTGCCCGTACCCGACGACGAGGCGCTGACGTCGGCCGCTCATGCGCTCGCTGACGCGGTGGCCGCCGAAGCGGCTTCCCGCGTCAATCCCGACCCGGATGCTCCCCTCTTCGACCCGACCTCCGACGAGGAGGCGGCGCGGGTCGCCGAGCTCGTCGCCGACGCCGCCCGCTCCGACCCCGCGCCGTCGAGCAAGGGGGAGCGGTCGGGCAAGCCGTTCGATCGCGCTGAGCAGGAGGCCCGTCTCGCGCGCGCCGAGCGCAAGCTCGCGCAGCTCGGCCGCGTCAACCCGCTCGCGCTCGAGGAGTTCGCGGCGCTCGAGCAGCGCCACAAGTTCCTCTCCGAGCAGCTGACCGACCTCGCGAACACCCGCCGCGACCTGCTGACGATCATCGACGAGGTCGACAGCACGATGCAGACGATCTTCGCCGCCGCGTTCGCCGACACCCAGGCGGCGTTCGACCAGGTGTTCCCGATCCTCTTCCCGGGCGGCTCGGGCAGCCTGACGCTCACCGACCCCGACAACATGCTCACGACGGGCATCGAGGTGACGGTGAAGCCGGCCGGCAAGAAGATCGAGCGGCTCAGCCTGCTGTCGGGCGGCGAGCGCTCGCTCGCGGCGGTCGCGCTGCTCATCGCCATCTTCAAGGCCCGGCCGAGCCCGTTCTACATCATGGACGAGGTCGAGGCGGCACTCGACGACGCCAATCTCGGCCGCCTGCTGACGATCTTCCGCGACCTGCGGCAGAGCTCGCAGCTCATCATCATCACGCACCAGAAGCGCACGATGGAGATCGCCGATGCGCTCTACGGCGTCAGCATGCGGCAGGACGGCGTGAGCGCCGTCGTGGGCCAGCGCGTGCAGACTCCCGACGAGCGCGCGAGCTGACGCAGCCCGATTGCCAGCCGCGCGCCCGCCGTGGGACCGGCAGCCCAGAGCACGAGCACCGCGCACCGCACCGCGCGCCGCACACCGCATCATGCGCCGACTCGCACCGTGCGCCGACCCGCACCGTTCGCCGAACTGCACCCTTAGCCCACCCACACCGCAACGTCCCCAGCCGCCCAGACGGCCCGCCCACGACCCTGACGAGCACTCCCTACCCGATACTCGCGAATCCACGGAACGGTAGGCGCCCCCTGCGCAGTGCTCCGTGGGTTCGCGAGTGTGGCGCGTGGGTGCCGTCCGCGTTCCGTGGATTCGCGAGTGTGGCGGGTGTGTGTCGTCGCGGTTCCGTGGATTCGCGAGTGTGGCGCGTGGGTGCCGTCCGCGTTCCGTGGATTCGCGAGTGCCGCGCGAGCAGACATGTGCCCGGACCCCCGCTCGACACAGGCGGCGGTCTCGTCGGCTGGCCGTGGTGAGGCTCTGCCTCAGTCAGACAGCACGGGCAGGGCGGGGTCTCCGGGGCTGAGCCGCAGCGCCGCGGGCGGCAGCTCGGCCACCGCTGCCGCGCAGTGCTCGCGCGCGATCGCGACGCCGGCCGGGCCGAGCCAGCGTGCGTCGGGCTCTCCGTCGCGCATGAGCGTCACCGTGAGCGCTCGCGCGGTGGTGCCCGCGGCCACCGCCGCGTGGCTCTCGGGCACCCCGTCGCCATCGTCATCCACGACCACGCGCTCGGCAACGGCGACGCCGTCGCGCAGCAGACGCTCGGCCCGCTTCGCGCCGCCGACCGAGCGCTTGCCGACGGAGTTCTTCGCCACGGGCATCCACTCGCCGTCGCCATCGCGACGTGCGACGAGCTTGTAGACGAAGCCGGATGCGGGGGCTCCCGCCCCCGTGACGACCGAGGTGCCCACGCCGAACGCGTCGACGGGGCTGCCGCGCAGGGCCGCGATGGCGTGCTCGTCGAGGTCGCTCGTGACGGTGATGCGCGTGCCGGTCGCGCCGAGCGCGTCGAGCTGCGCGCGCGTCTCGCGCACGAGCGTCGGCAGGTCGCCCGAGTCGAGCCGCACCCCGCCGAGCTGCGGCCCGGCGACGCGCACGGCCGTCTCGACGCCCCGCCGCACGTCGTAGGTGTCGACGAGCAGCGTCGTTCCGACGCCGAGCGCGGCGACCTGCGCGCGGAAGGCCTCCTCCTCCGAGTCATGCAGCAGCGTGAAGGCGTGCGCCGCGGTGCCCATCGTCAGAATGCCCCAGGTGCGGCCCGCCTCGAGGTTCGAGGTCGCGCTGAAGCCGGCGATGTACGCCGCGCGGGCGGCGGCGACGGCCGCGTACTCACCCGTGCGTCGCGAGCCCATCTCGGCGATCGGATGCCCCTCCGCTGCCGACACCATGCGCGCAGCCGCTGTGGCCACCGCCGAGTCGTAGTTCAGCACGCTGAGCACGACCGTCTCGAGCAGCACCGCCTCGGCGAAGGTGCCGCGCACGCTCAGCAGCGGCGAGCCCGGCATGTACACCTCGCCCTCGCGGTAGCCCTCGACCTGGCCCGTGAACCGGTAGTCGGCGAGGTACGCGAGTGTCGCGTCGTCGACGACGCGCTCGTCGGCGAGCCAGTCGAGCTCGGCCTGCCCGAACCGGAAGGAGGTGATCGCGTCGAGCACCCGACCGGTTCCGGCGAGCACGCCGTAGCGCCGCCCGCCCGGCAGTCGTCGCCCAAACACCTCGAACACGCAGTCGCGGCCCGCGCGGCCCGAGCGCAGCGCGGCCTCGAGCATCGTCAGCTCGTACCGATCGGTGCGCAGCGCGGTCGTCACGCGGTCAGCCTACGCGCGGCTGGCCGCCCTAGTCTCGGGCGCATGACCCCGTCCGCCCCCGCGAGCGCCGCCGCGACCTCGACTCGCTGGCTCACCGCCGAGCAGCTCGGGCCGGCGTTCGACGACGGCGGGCGCATCCTGCTGCTCGAGAACCACGAGGTGTTCCGGCGCCGCCCCACCCACCGGCAGAAGGCGCACCTGTACCTGGTCGCGTTGCGGCAGCGGGCGCGCGAGCTCGGCGACCGCGGCGCGCTGCACCGGGTGCGCCGCTACCGCGATGCGCTGACGGATGCGGAGCTCGTGCCCGGCGAGCTCGAGGTGATCGACCCGCCGTCGTGGGCCGCGCGGCGCCTCGTGCGCGAGCTCGGAGCGAGCATCCTGCCCGCCCGGGGGTTCGTGACGGGCGAGGAGCAGTTCGCCGCGTGGGCCGAGGGACGAAAGCCGACCCAGCTGGTCATGGACCGCTTCTACCGGGAGGTGCGCGAGCGCACGGGCATCCTCATGCAGGGCGGACAGCCGGTCGGCGGGCAGTTCAGCTTCGACGCCGACAACCGCCAGCCGCCCCCGAAGGGCGCCGTCAGCCTGGGGCTGCCCGACGCGTGGCAGCCGGTCGAGGACGACATCGACGCCGCCGTGCGCGCCGACCTCGACGCGCTCGAGGCGCAGGGCGTGCGCTTCCTCGGCCGCGACGGCCCGCGCCGGTTCGCGGCGACGCGCGCCGAGGCGCTCGCCGCCCTCGACGACTTCGTCGCGACCCGGCTCGGCGACTTCGGACCGTTCGAAGACGCGATGATGCTCGGCGACGACACGATGGCGCACTCGCGGCTGAGCGTGCCGCTCAACCTGGGGCTGCTGCACCCGCTCGAGGTCGTCGACCGCGTCGTCGCCGAGTACGAGGCCGGGCGCGCCCCGCTGAACAGCGTCGAGGGCATCGTGCGCCAGCTCATCGGGTGGCGCGACTGGGTCTGGCACCTCTACTGGCACCTCGGCCCCGACTACACGCGGCGGTCGAACGCGCTCGCCGCACACCAGCCGCTGCCCGAGCACTGGTGGCGGCTCGACGGGTCGGCGACGGATGCCCGCTGCCTGTCGCACACCCTCGACACGGTCGGCGGCGCGGGGTGGGCGCACCACATCCCGCGCCTCATGGTGCTGGGCAACGCCGCCCTGCAGCGCGGCTACGACCCGGCCGAGCTCACGGCGTGGTTCCAGGGCGCGTTCGTCGACGGAACGCCGTGGGTGATGCCCGCCAATGTCGTCGGCATGAGCCAGTGGGCCGACGGGGGAGTCGTCGCGACGAAGCCCTATGCCGCGGGTGGTGCGTACATCGACCGCATGTCCGACTACTGCGGGTCGTGCCGCTTCGACCCGAAGAAGCGGCTCGGTGAGGATGCCTGCCCGTTCACCGCGGGCTACTGGGCGTTTCTCGATCGGGTCGAGCCGAGCATCCGCGGCAATCACCGCATGGCGCAACCCCTCGCGGGGCTGCGCCGCCTCGCCGACCGCGAGCAGGTCGTCGAGCAGGAGCGGGCCCGCGGCCCGCTCTGAGAACGCTGCCGGGCCCGCGGCCCGCTCTAGACTGGCCCCCGTGAGCAACGCGCCGATCGGAGTCTTCGACTCAGGCGTCGGCGGCCTCACCGTGGCCCGCGCGATCATCGACCAGCTGCCCCGCGAGCGGCTGCTCTACGTCGGCGACACCGCGAACGGACCCTACGGCCCGCTGCCCATCGCCGAGGTGCGTCAGCACGCTCTGCGCATCATGGACGAGCTCGTCGACCAGGGCGTCAAGCTGCTCGTCATCGCCTGCAACACCGCGAGCGCCGCCATGTTCCGGGATGCCCGCGAGCGGTTCGAGCAGGGCCACGGCATCCCCGTGGTCGAGGTGATCCAGCCGGCCGTGCGCACCGCCGTGCGCCGCACCCGCAGCAAGCGCATCGGGGTCATCGGCACCGAGGGCACCGTGCGCTCCGGCGCCTACGTCGACGCGTTCGTGGCCGACCCCGACATCGTCGTCACGCAGGCCGCAGCGCCGCGTTTCGTCGAGTTCGTCGAAGCCGGCATCACGAGCGGGCCCGAACTGTTCGCTGCCGCCGAGCAGTACCTCGCGCCGCTGAAGCAGGCGCAGATCGACACGCTCGTGCTCGGCTGCACGCACTACCCGCTGCTCGCCGGCGCGATCCAGTACGTCATGGGGCCCGAGGTCGCCCTCGTCTCGAGCGCGGAGGAGACCGCCTACGACGTCTACCGCCGGCTCGTCGAGCACGGCCTCGAGACCGCGGCGACGGATGCCCCCGCCCACTCCTTCGAGGCCACCGGCCCCGACACCGCGGGCTTCCGGCAGCTCGCCCACCGTTTTCTCGGCCCCGAGATCGGGCACGTGGAGGCGTTTCCGACCGGCACGATCCCCGCAGTACCGTCCACCGCACCGAGAGGCTCCTCATGACTACGATCGCCGAATCCACGGGCCTCGGCTCGACGAAGCGCGCCGACGGCCGCGCCGCCGACCAGCTGCGGCCGGTGACGATCGAGCGCGGCTGGAGCGCCCAGGCCGAGGGCAGCGCCCTCATCAGCTTCGGCGGCACGAAGGTGCTGTGCACGGCGAGCTTCACCAACGGCGTGCCGCGCTGGCTCACCGGAAAGGGCAAGGGCTGGGTCACGGCCGAGTACGGCATGCTGCCGCGCTCGACGAACGACCGCATGGACCGCGAGGCGGTCAAGGGCAAGGTCGGCGGCCGCACGCACGAGATCTCACGCCTCATCGGCCGCAGTCTGCGGGCCGTCGTCGACATGAAGGCGCTCGGCGAGAACACGATCGTGCTCGACTGCGACGTGCTGCAGGCCGACGGCGGCACGCGCACGGCGGCGATCACGGGCGCCTACGTGGCCCTCGCCGACGCGATCGAGTGGGGCCGCGCGCAGGGCTTCATCGGCAGGAAGGCTGTGGCGCTCACGGATTCGGTGAGCGCCGTGAGCGTCGGCATCATCGACGGCACCCCGCTGCTCGACCTCGCCTACGTGGAAGACGTGCGGGCCGAGACCGACATGAACGTCGTCGTCACTGGTTCCGGTCACTTCGTCGAGGTGCAGGGCACCGCCGAGGGGGCGCCGTTCGACCGCGCCGAGCTCGACGCGCTGCTCGATCTCGCTCTCGGCGGCTGCCGCGACCTCGCGGCCGCCCAGCGCGCGGCTCTGGGGCGGTAGACGGTGAAGGTCGTCGTCGCGACGCACAATGCGCACAAGGTCGCCGAGCTGCAGCGCATCCTCGGTGCCGCCCTGCCCGGCCTCGAGCTGCTGCCCTACGACGGCCCCGCGCCGGTGGAAGACGCCGACAGCTTCGCGGGCAACGCCCTCATCAAGGCCCGCGCGGCTGCCGCGCACACGGGCCTGCCGGCGATCGCCGACGATTCGGGTGTCAGCGTGGATGCTCTCGGCGGCGCCCCCGGCGTCGACAGCGCCCACTACTCGGGCGAGCGCGATGACGCTGCCAACCTCCGGCTCGTGCTGACGAACCTCGGCGACAGCGCGAACCGTGCCGCGCAGTTCACCTGCGCCGCCGCGCTGGTCGACCCGCACGACCGCGACGCTGCGGGTGCGGCATTCGAGCACGTCGAGCTCGGCATCTGGCCCGGCACGATCGCGCACGAGCCCGCGGGCGGCGGCGGGTTCGGCTACGACCCGATCTTCATCCCCGAGGGGCACAGCGTCACGAGCGCCGAGCTCTCGGCCGACGAGAAGAACGCGATCAGCCATCGCGGGCGGGCATTCGCGGCCCTCGCGAGCGTGCTCGCCGGGCGCTACGGCGCCGCGTAGACCGAGCCGAGTGACCCCCGCGCTTTAGGCTGGCTGGTATGGCAGGCAGTCCGGGCGCGAGCGCAGCATCCGCTGCCGCCGACGACTACCTCAAGACGATCTTCCAGTTCACCGAGTGGCAGCCCGAGCCGATCACGCCCGGGCAGCTGGCCGAGCGGCTGGCGCTCGCGCCGTCGAGCGTCACCGAGATGGTCAAGAAGCTCGCCGCGGCCGGGCTCGTCGACCACCGGCCGTACGGAGCGATCCGGCTCACGCCCGAGGGCGAGCAGCGGGCCCTCGCGATGCTGCGACGGCATCGGCTCATCGAGACCTGGCTCGTGCAGGTGCACGGCTACACGTGGGACGAGGTGCACGACGAGGCCGAGGTGCTCGAGCACGCGCTCAGCGACCGCCTGCTCGACGCGATCGACGCGCAGCTCGGGCGGCCGACGCGCGACCCGCACGGCGACCTGATTCCGGCGGCCGACGGCACGATCGTGCGCCCCGACGCGGTGCGGCTCGATCGCGCTCCCGTCGGGTTCGCGGGGCGCGTGGTGCGCATCAGCGACCGCGACCCGGATGCTCTGCGCGTGCTCGATCAGCTCGGCATCGGCCTCGACGAGCCGGTGCGCCTCTCGGCCGCCCAGCCGCCCGCCGGCGTCGCGCTCCTGCGCCGCGCGGGCACCGAGGTCGTCGTGGCGCCGGCGGTCGCCGCCGCCGTCTGGGTGGCGCCCGAGGTCTAGTTTTCGGCGCACCGAAATCTCGGTGCTATCGTCGGATGGTGACCGACGCCCGCACCACTGCCGCGCGCAGCGGCCTCGTCATCGTGCCGCTGCTCGGCCCGGCCATGGTCGCCGGCGTCGCCTACCTCGACCCGGGCAACGTCGCCGCCAACATCACCGCGGGCGCCCTGTTCGGGTACCTGCTCGTCTGGGTCGTCGTCACGGGCAACGTCATGGCCTGGCTCATCCAGTACCTCTCGGCGAAGCTCGGCATCGTCACCGGACTGAGCCTGCCCGAGGCGCTCGGGCAGCGCTTCCGCCGCCGCCCGGCGCGGCTCGCCTACTGGGGGCAGGCCGAGCTCGTCGCGATGGCCACCGACGTGGCCGAGGTCATCGGCGGCGCGGTCGCGCTGTACCTGCTGTTCGACCTGCCGCTCGTCGTCGGCGGGGTCATCACCGGGGTCATCTCGATGCTGCTGCTCGTCGTGCAGAGCCGCCGCGGCGGTGTGCGCATCTTCGAGCGGGTCATCACCGGGCTCATCCTCGTGATCGTCGTCGGCTTCTGCGCCGGTCTCGTGATCGGCCCGCCCGACCCGGCCGCCGCGGCCGCCGGGCTCGTGCCCCGCTTCGACGGCGTCGAGAGCGTGCTGCTCGCGGCGAGCATCCTGGGCGCCACCGTCATGCCGCACGCCATCTACGCGCACTCCGCTCTCACGCGCGACCGCTTCGGCCAGGTCGCCGCCGGAGCGGGCCGGCGCACCGTGCTGCGCGCCACCCGCATCGACGTCACGATCGCGCTCGTCATCGCCGGCTCGGTCAACGTCGTCATGCTGCTGCTCGCCGCCGCCAACCTGCAGGGGGTCGAGGGCACCGACACGCTCGAGGGCGCGTTCGCGGCGCTCGCCGCCTCGCTCGGGCCGGCCGTCGCCGTGCTCTTCGCCATCGGACTGCTCGCAAGCGGACTCGCCTCGACCTCGGTCGGCGCCTACGCCGGCGCCGAGATCATGCACGGGCTGCTGCGCGTGCGCATCCCGCTGCTCGTGCGCCGCGCCATCACGATCGCGCCCGCCCTCGCGCTGCTCGCGTTCGGCGTCGACCCGACGCTCGCCCTCGTGCTGAGCCAGGTCGTGCTGAGCTTCGGCATCCCGTTCGCGCTCATCCCGCTCGTGCGGCTCACCGCCGACCGCGCGCTCATGGGCGAATCCGTCAACCGGATGCTCACCACGGCCGTCGCCATCCTGTGCGCCGCGCTGCTCATCGCGCTCAATGTCACCCTGCTCGTGCTGCTCGCCCTCGGGGGCTGAGCGGGTTCGCGCTCAGGCGCCGGAGCGATCGTCCTGCACCGGGGGCCGCTGCTCGGCGTCAGGCACCGGGTCGGAGAGCTCATCCGGCGACAGCATCTGCCGCTTCAGCAGGGCCGACTCGATGACCGTGATCACCAGCACGACACTGGCCCCGACGATGACGAGGCCGAGCATGATGCCGTAGTCCTCGCCGGGCGGCAGCAGTGCGCCGCTCTCGGTCTGCCAGGGCCAGAGCGCCCGCAGCGAGCCGAGCATGAGCCCGGTCATAATCACGAGGGTGATGCGGCGGCGATAGGCCAGCAGCCACTGCAGGCCCGAGACGAACAGGCCGAGGCCGAGCATCGCGCCGAGGATGAACACGCCCAGGTAGACGAGGTTACGGTCGTTGACCGCCGCGAGCGTCGGCGCGTACATCCCCACGGTGAGCAGCAGGTACGACCCCGAGACGCCCGGCAGCACCAGGGCGCACACCGCGAAGGCCGCGGCGAGCGCCACAACGAGCAGCGTCGGGTCGGCGTCGGCCGCCCGCGGCAGTCCGGTGAGCATGAACGTGAGGACCCCGGCGAGCAGGGCGATGACGACCTCGCGACCCGTCCACCGCCCGCCGACCATGCGGATCGGCACGATGAGCGAGGCGGCGATGAGCCCGGCGAAGACGGCGCGGGTGCCCTCGGGGTACGCCTCGAGCAACGGTGCGAGCAGCGCCGCACCGATGACGATCGCTGCGAGCATGCCGACGCCGATCGGCAGCACGACGCTCCAGCGCACCGAGCGGAAGTGAGCGGCCGCCCGCGCCAGCCCCCGGCCCCGCATCCCGTCGGCAACGGCGCTGGCGACGCCCCGCGCGAGGTGACCGGCCCCGTCGATGAGCGTGTCGTAGACGCCGACGATGAGGGCGATCGTGCCGCCGCTCACGCCGGGAACGATCTCGGCGAGCCCAATGAGCGCACCGCGGCCGCCATCGGTCACGGCGCGGATGACCGGATGCGGGCGCCGGGTCACGGGGCGGGCTTCTCGTGCTTGCCGTCGTGCGGTCCGATGCCGTACGCCGGCGCGGGCGCCTCGTGGCGACCGTCGTGCTCGGGCTCCGCCATCCAGATCTCGACCTCGGGCACGGGCTCGCCGGCGGCGGCCGCCTTCGCCTCCTTGCGCTTCTCCCACTGCTCGTGGCCGAGGTGCCAGGCGATGCCCGTCACGGCCATGCCGATCACCACGAGGAAGACGACCTCGATGTACTCGGTGACGACCTCCGCCACCCCCGGGATGTGCGCGGCCCACCAGCCGATGAGCGGCAGCCCGACCCCCCAGAGGAACGCCCCGAGCACGTTGTAGAACAGGAACTTCTTGTACGGCATCTTGCCGACGCCGGCGGCGACCGGTGCGATGGTGCGCACGACCCCGATGAAGCGGGCGATCGTCACCGCGAAACCGCCGTAGCGGGCGAAGAAGTACTCGGTGCGGGCGACGCTCTTCTTGCTGAAGAAGCCGGCCGACTTGCGCTCGAAGATCGGGGGCCCGGCCTTGTAGCCGATGTAGTACCCCAACTGATCGCCCAGCACGGCGGCGATGAAGATGCACAGCACGACGAGCCAGATCGGCTGCGGGATGACACCGGTGAAGGTGAGGATTCCCGTGATCAGCAGCAGGGTGTCGCCGGGCAGGAGGAAGCCGATGAGCAGGCCCGTCTCGACGAAGACGATCGCGCAGACCAGCACCAGACCCCACTGGCCGGCGCCCGTGATCCAGCCCTCGACGTCGAACAGGCCGAGATCCATCGGCATCATGGGCGGCTCCAGCGATCGCACGGTCGGGTGTACCGCCCAGGCTACCTTCCCGAGGCCCGCGCTGACCCTCCCGTAGCCTGGGGAACCATGCAGACCCTGCTGGCCCTCGCCCCGGTGCTGCTCGTGCTCGTCCTCATGACGATCGCCGGATGGTCGGCGGCCCGCGCCGGCATCGTGACCGCGCTGGCGACGCTCGTGCTCGCTGCCGTCGCGTTCGGCTTCGGCAGCGGTGACGACGTCACCCTCGTCGAGGGCATCGCGGGCGTGCTCGCCGAGGCCGGCTTCATCGCGCTGACCGTCGTGGGCATCATCGGGCCGGCCCTGGGCATCCACTACCTGCAGCGCAGCACGGGCGCGGCCGCCCGCCTGCGGCACGCCCTGACCCTGCTGCACCCCGACCCGCGCCTCGGCGCCATTCTCGTCGCGTGGTTCTTCGCCCTCTTCCTCGAGGGAGCTGCCGGCTTCGGCACGCCGGTCGCGCTCGCCGCGCCCTTCCTCGTCGCGGCGGGGATGCCCGCTCTGCCCGCCGTGACCGCGGCCATGGTCGGCCACGCCACCGGGGTGTCGTTCGGCGCCGTCGGCACCCCCGTGCTCGCCCAGAGCACGCTCGTCGCCGACACGCCCGCCGTGCTGGCCCGGGCGACTGTCGTGTACCCGCTCGTGCTCGGCGTGGTGCTGACCGGGGTGATGATCGTCGTCATCGGCCGCGCGTACGGCCACCATCGCGGGCTCTGGCGCTGGGGGCTCCTGGCCGCTGTCTGCTTCTTCGTGCCGTTCGGGCTCATCGGCTGGCTGCTCGGCCCCGAGCTGCCCACCCTCGGCGGAGCCCTCATCGGCGTGCTGCTGTTCTCGGTCGTGCTCGTGCGGCACCGGCACCGCATCCACGCTGCCGGAACCGAGGGCGGGGTCGATCGGATCGTGGTGACCCACCCGCATCCGGATGCCCGCGAGGTGGCGGCGGCCGACCTCTCGGTGCTGCGCGCGGCCGCGCCCTACCTCGTGCTCGTCGCCGTCGTGCTGCTGACCCGGCTGGTGCCGCCGCTGCGGGAGGCGCTGCAGGGCGTCGAGCTTGCGTGGCAGCTGCCGGCGGGCTTCGGCGGATCGGTGCAGCCCCTCTACCACCCGACGGCGCTGCTCACCGTGGCCTTCATCGTCGGCGCGATCATCCAGCGGGCGTCGTGGCGGCGGGTGCGCATCGCCTTCGTGACCGCCACGCTGCAGCTCGGCCCCGTGATCGTGGCGCTCGTGGCGATGATCACGATCGCCCGAACCATGTCGGCGTCGGGCATGACGGCCCAGCTCGCGCTCGCCGCCGCCTCGCTCGGTCTCGCCTGGCCGCTGTTCACCGTGCTCGTCGGCGCGTTCGGCTCGTTCATCACGGGCTCGGCGACCGCGTCGAACCTGCTGTTCACCGACCTGCAGTCGTCGACCGCGCGAGCGCTCGCCCTGCCCGAGCTGCCGCTGCTCGGCGCGCAGGGCTTCGGTGCGGCGGTCGGCAACATCATGGCGCCGCACAACATCGTCGCCGCCGTCGCGACGGTCGGCCTGGTCGGTCAGGAGGGTCGCGTGCTGCGCTCCACCGTGCCGACCGCCCTCGTGCTCATCGCGCTGGGCGGGGTGCTCGCGCTGCTGCTCGTGCTGTGAATTCGCGGCGGCCGTAGACCGGTGCGGCGCTAGCGTGGACGCATGGCAGCGAGACGGTCGATGAGCAGGTGGTTCGTTCCGGCCATCGGGAGCGCGATGATCGTCGGGGGCGTTGCCGCGGCGGTCGTCGCCACGCCGCGCGAGGTCTCGTTCGGCTGGTTCGCCTACGCGCCACTCTCGGAAGCCACATTCCCCCCCGATGGTCTGATCGTGCTGACGGGGGGAGCCCTCGGCGCACTCATCGTCGCCGCTATCGGCGTCGCCGTGCTCGCCTTCTGGGCGGGGTACACCGTTCGGGGCTCTCGCCCGCGGACTCACGACTGACGCACGACGATCTCGTGCGGAAGGAGGGACTTGAACCCTCACGCCCGAAGGCACAGGAACCTAAATCCTGCGTGTCTGCCAATTTCACCACTCCCGCGAGTGCCGCCAGTGTATCTGCGGGCTATTGGCTCCTTGAGCCGAAACGTCCTAGTCGAGTCCGTTGATCGTGTGCAGTACATCCGATGCGGACGCGGTCGAGGTGTCGTGTACGCCAACGACACGACCCTGGCGAAACACGATGATGCGATCGGCCACCGCGAAGGTGTGATCGAGGTTGTGACTGACGATGATCTGTGTGATGCCCCGGCTCGCCAAGTCGGTGATGAGGTTCTGTACCTTCTGCGCCTCGCGTAATCCGAGGGCGGCCATGGGCTCGTCCATGATGAGAATCGAGCAGCCGAAGTGAACTGCCCGGGCGATCGCGATCGCCTGGCGCTGCCCTCCGGAGAGCTGACGCACTTCGGCGGTCACTGAGGGGATGTCGACACCGAGCGCAGTGAGCGATTCGAGCGCGTCTGTCCGCATACGCGAGATCGCAAGGCGCTTGAAGGGGCCCCAGCCGGACGTCAGCTCCCGGCCCAGGAACAGGTTCGCCGCGATGTCACGATGGTCGGCGAGCGAAAGGTCTTGATGCACCGTCTCGATGCCCGCATCCCGGGCATCGGCTGGGCTGCGGAAGACGCGAGCGACTCCGTCGACCTCAAGGGTGCCGGAATCGGCCGGATGCACGCCGCTCAAGATCTTCATGAGCGTCGACTTGCCGGCGCCGTTATCGCCCATGACTGCGGTCACTGAACCGATCGGAAACTCGACGTCGACGGCGTTGAGTGCGGCAACGCCACCGAACACCTTGGTGAGACCAGTGCCGCGAAGGGCGAGCTGCTGCTGAGTAGTCGAGGTGCTCATGGTGGCCCTTCGTGGTCGCTTCAACGTCGAACTCGCGACGCTGGCGCATCGCGATGCTTGTCACCGTACCGACGTCTGTGCTTACATTCAAGACATGACGCACGAACGTGCATACACAGGTGACCAGGGTGTGAGCCCTGAGCTGCTCGCCGAAGTCGCCCGCATGTACTACGAGCAGTACCTGACCCAGGCGGACATTGCACGCCGCATCGGTATCTCGCGATCGCAGATCTCGCGATACCTCAAGGCCGCGCACGAAGAGGGAATAGTGCAGATCTCGATCGCACTGCCGTCATCCTCCGACCCGCTCCTCGAGTCAGACCTGAAGGTGCGATTCAAGTCATTGGTCGACGTCACGGTGGTGCCGTCGAGCGCGGCTTCGACCAGCACAACGATTCTCGGCCGGGTTGCCGCAGCGGGTGCCGACGCTATTGCGACGCTCGTCAGACCGGGCGACACGGTTTCTGTCGGTGCTGGGCGCACGCTGGCGCAACTCGTGTCATCGCTGCCTCAGCGGCGTCAAGAAGGCGTGGTGGTCGTCCAAGCCATGGGCAATGTCGGGCATGAGGGCCATGAGATCGACTACAACGCCATCGCGCATGGCGTCGCCGCCGCCTTCGGTGGTCGTGCGTTCCAAATCAATGCACCAGCGATCCTCGCCGAGCCGTACAGCGCGGCCGACATGGAACGTCTCCACCCTTCTATTGGAGGTGCCGTCGAACGAGCGCGTCGAGCCGACGTCTTCATGATTGGTCTGGGCACCGTCGCTACCGACACGCTGTTTCTCTCGACAGGGCTTCTCACGGCCGCCGAACTCGACGAAGTGGCTGACCAGGATCCAGCGGGCGACATCTGCGGACGCTTCTACGATCTCAAGGGCAAGGCCATACCGACGCCATTCGATGATCGCTTGGTCGGAATCCGGCTCGAAGACCTGAAGCGTGCCCGAGCCGTGCTCGCAGTTGCCGCGGGCCAAGAGAAGGCGCGCGCGCTCGCTGGCGCTCTTCGAGGCGGCCTTGTGACGCATGCCGTTGTCGACGACCGATTGGCGAACGAACTGCTGTCGATCGCGCCCCGCCGACGAACAGCCTCATCAGACTCTCCACCCGCACCGAACACCAATCTCAAAGAGGAGACCATGCAATGAAGAGATTCACTGGTACCGCGGTGGGGGTCGCCCTTGCCGTCGCGCTTGCAGGGTGCAGCATGACTGCACCAGGCGCAGAAGAACCCGCTGTCGAACTCGGAACGATTGACTCGGCGGCCAGCATCGTCGGCGACGAGCTTCAGCTCACATCAGAGCAAGAAGCCGAGGTCAGCGAGCTCGCCGACGGCCAGCTGATCGGCATCGTGTGCGCCACGATGGCGACCGACTACCACCGCGATCTCTGCGAGGCCGCGAAGGCTCGCGCCGAGGCACTCGGCTTCACCGCAGAGATCTTCGATGCGCAAGAAGACCCGAACCGGGAGTTGCAAGGAGTCGAGAGCTTCATCAGTAAGGGAGCAATCGCGATCCTCGACGACTCTCTCGGCGGAGATGCCATCACTGCACAGATCGAACAGGCCGTCGACCGGGGCATCACTGTCGTGCAGCTGGCCAACCGCACGTTCGCTGACTCTGGCGCCATCACCGTCGCGGTCGACAACATCACCATTGCGGAAGCCGCCGGCGCGGCAGCCGGAGAGTACGCCGCGGAGAACTACGCGGGTGCCGAAGTCTTGACGGCATTGCTCGACTATCCCGATATTCCCGTTCTGGTAGAACGTGCGGACGCCATCGAGTCATCGATGCTCGCTGCCTACCCGCAGACGACGATCGTCGGCAGGTTCCTGGGAGGAACTGCCGACAACGGTCAGTCCTCGATGGAGACGGCACTCCAGGCCTTCCCGGCGATCCAGGCGGTTGTCGGCATCAACGATGCGGGGAACCTCGGGGCGTACCAGGCTCTGGTCTCCAGTGGTCGAGACCTGAGTGATGTGTTCATCTTCGGCATCGACTGCGACCCGCAAGCGGTCGACCTCATCGATGAAGGCACCATCTACAAGGGATGCGTCAACACGAACCCCGTGGCGACTGGCGAACTGGGTGTGGATGCGTTCGCGCTTCTGATGCTCGGCGAAACGGTGCCTGCCACGATCGAGGTGCCCGTCTTCATCTACACGGGCGAGTAGGCCGAACCCTTGGCGACTCCCGGCACCCCACGAGACCGCTGGATCGAGATCGATCTTGATTGGTTCGGCAGAGCGCCCCTGAGCGACTCGATCGACCACTTTGCAGAACGATGCTTTCCGTTGGTCGCTGGGGTGTCGGGAGATCGAGGGGTCATCCTGAACGCGGGATGGCTTGCCGACATCGTGACGGAGTGGACGGGCGACAGTGAGCAGCCTTTACCCTTCCGTTCCCGTCGATACGCGCACTGGCATGGGCGCACGTATCGCGACTTCGGGCTCTTCGTGCGAGACCTGAGGGAGGCATTCGTGCGTCGCGGCGTCGACGACCTACGAGTCGGCATCTTCATCGCGGGTCTCGGCCATGTGCTCTGGCCGAGCGACACTGCGACCCTCTATGACCTCCGCTCTGCATGGTCTGAGCGGCATCCAGAGCTGTACCCGCTCGACGTCTCCTTGCTGCCCGGGCCGGACCTTGATCCTCGTGTTCCCCTAACCGCCGACGACTACCCGTATGCCAGTCACCCTGACGGCTTGCCAGAAGGCACGAGCTTCGCCGCACTCCTGGCTGCACAATGGGCCTCTTTGGCTGCGTTTTGCGATCTCGACGTCATCCACCTACGCGATGGTTTCTGGGGACCGTTGCTGTACAGCCGCAAAGGTCCGTACGGTACTCGGGCAAGCGATGATCCGGTCGAGAACGAGTCGTGGACGACAGCGGTCATCGACCTGGTCCGGCACATCAAGCAAGCACGGCCCGAAGCGATCGTCATGGCGTACTCGAGCGCGGTGAGCCACACTGCTGAGCGCCGAGTCGGATGCGTGGATCTGCACGCCGTGGTCGCCGACGGACATCTCGACGTCTGGATCGATCAGACCTGGGGCGGCGCGTGGCAGGACTGGTGGGATCAGCAGTGGAAGGGATGGAGTTTCCAGCTCGCGAACCTGCTCGGTCACGCGGTTCAGGTTCACGACGCCAACAGACTTCGAGCCACCGCCCCGTGCAAGCACTACGCGCTGGTCGAGACGTGGGATGGCTGGGAACCCTGGGACACGATTCATCGCACTCCGGGCAAGCTCGCATGGGGCATCTGGGCCTTCCACCACGCGGCTGTCGTGCGCAGTGAATCTCTCGAGGTGCCCGACGGCACCTACATCTCGTGGATGTCGAACCCAGCGGGCGACTTGCTGTCTTCTGACGACGTCGCGTTCTTGACCGCCACGCTCAGCGAGGTCGATGCGAGCTTGGCCAGCCTCGAAGAGGTGCTGGGGCCGCGCATGATCGTCGACCGCGACGCTGTCGAACAGGTCCATCGAGACATACCTCAATCGAATGCGAGTGAGTGGATTGAGGACCACGTCGGAATGCTCTTGAAGTGGGGGGTTCCGATCTCAAGCGCCTCGATGGCAGGTCGCGGTGCAGACACCACCTTCAGCGACGTGGCCCTGCACCAGATTCCTCGAGGAATCACGGCGCACGATGGCACCGAGATCGCCATCGGACGATTCGATGCCATGCCAGGAGCAATCGCCGGCTTGGGTGCTCGACTCGATGCGCAGACGCGCCCCGACGGCTACCAGCTCGATTCGAGCCCGACGGCCGAGTCGATTCATCTGCCAGAACACCGGCTATTGCGCGACGTCGACCACCTCGACGTGCGATACGCGGCGGGCGGAGCCCCTCTGCTCGTCGGGCGTGAGAACAGATGGATATGGCAGCCGCCCGACCTTCACGACCCGGCCAACGCGCAGTTTCCGCGCAACCAGTACGGGTCTGTCGGGCCATACCGTGCCGTTGCGACAGTGATCGCAGAACGGACGACGTCTGTGCGCGTCGCCGTACCTTCTGTGCAGTCGCCAGTCACCGTGACTGCGTGGCGCAGCGGCGGTGCGATTCACCTTCTCGTCGGCAACCTCGACACCGGATGGATCGGAGACTCGAGGTGGCCCCGTTCGGTCGACATCGAACTCGCAGCCGAGTCGCTCACAACCACCGCGCCACCGACGATCGAGTCAGACTCGAGCGCCGCCGTGCCGATCCCTGACCTGCGAGTCGAGCGCAATCGAACCATGCTGACCGTGCATGTGCCTGCTTCGGGCATGACCCACGTGACCCTCACACCTCAGGAGACAACATGACTGCTGCCCCCGCTTCGGTGCTCAACCCCGGTCGGGTCGACGCGGCGAAAGCACGCCGTTCCCGCATCGTCAGCGTTCTGGCCACCCACGGCTCGATCATCGCTTTCGTGCTCTGGGTGCTGTTCTTGTGCTTCGCGACGACGACCTTCGCGAGTGTCGACAACATCATGATCGTGCTGCGCCAGGCGGCGATCTTCTCCATCGTGGCGATAGGCACGACGATGGTCATGCTGCTGGGCGAGCTCGACATCTCATTCGGCTCCGCGCTCGCCATCGGCGGCATCTCGGGTGCAGCCGTTCTCGTGGCGGGAGGCGGACTGCTACTCGCTGTCGCCGCCGCAGTTGCGGCCGGTCTGGTGTTCGGTCTCGTGAATGCTGTGCTCATCACGGTCTTGCGCATCCCTTCAGTCGTCGCAACGCTCGCGACGCTCGGCGCAGGAACCGGGGTCGCGCTGCTGTTCACTCGAGGCACGACCATTTACGGCGACGGTCTCACCGAGGTTGCCTTCATCACGCAAGGTTTTGTCGCCGGCGTTCCGGTGCCCGTGATCATCGCCATAGCGCTCTATGCCGTCGCCTGGTACGTGCTGAAGTACACCCGCTGGGGTGCCCACCTGTACGCCACGGGTGACAGCGCGCAGGCCGCTTTCCGTGCAGGCATCGACGTCACCCGTATGCGCGTGACAGCCTTTCTTGCCGCGGGTGCCCTGGCAGGCTTTGCCGGCCTTCTGCTGGCCTCGCGCGTCGGACGCGCAAGTGCCGACATGGGTACTGACGCGCTCTTTCCCGTGCTCACCGCTGTGATTCTCGGGGGAGTCAGCATCGAGGGTGGACGCGGACGCATCATCAACACCTTCATCGCTTGCGTCTTCCTCGCAAGCATCACGAACGGTCTGATCCTGCTCGGCGTCGACTCGACGGTGCAGCAGATCGTGCAGGGGGCGGTGCTCGTTCTCGCCGTGTCGCTCGACAGGTTGCGGCGATGATGGCGTTGACCCACGGGCCCATCGTGTGCCTCGGGCCCGTCGGCATCGATATCGTGATGGAGGGCTACGCCCCGACTGATCCTGATCGATTGAGCACGTGGGCGGGGCCGGTCGAGATGCGGATGCTCGCTGCTGGCTCTGTCGGGTATGCCGCTCTTGCACTCCTCGGCCTCGGGCGCGCGGTGACCCTGACCTCGACAGTGGGCGACGACCACTTGGGTGCAGAGCTGATTCGACAATTGGAGGCGTCAGGAGTCGACACGAGCGACATCGACGTGGCTCCGGGGCCGACGTCGGTGGCGGCTTATCTCCGCATGTTCGGCGACGCAAAGCGGCCCATGGTCTTTCGCGCCGGCACCTACTCGCCGTGGCCTGATGCCGCCCACGCACTCGACATTGTCGACCATCATCGACCGTCGGCGCTCGTGATCAGCGGGTTGCTCCACTACCCCGAGTATGCCTCGACGCATCTAGGCCCTGTCGCGGCACGCGCGAGCGAACGAGGAATCCCCGTGATCGTCGATCCGCAGTTTCCTCCTCATCGTCGCGCACAGCCGTGGGCCGATGACCTGGCCGAACTTCTGGCCAACACCACGGTGCTCTGCTGCGATGAGATGGAGGGGGAACATCTCTTCGGGTCACGGGACGTCGATGAGATCATCGCCGCTGGCCGTCGGCACGGTATCTCGACGGTCGTCGTGAAACGCGAGCACCTCGGCTCCGTCGTCGATGACGGTGAGTCGCGTCTGTATCAATCGGCGATCTCGCTCGGCGCCGGCGTGGGTTCGACGATCGGATCAGGAGACGCGTTCCTTGCCGGGCTCGTTGACGCGCTGCTCGATGGCGATCCCACAGTCAGCATCATCGCCCGGGCGACCGCGTCCGCAAGTGTCGCGATCACTGCTCCCGACGGCATCCGCGGCGTCACCGGTGCTGAGGCTCGACGGTGGCGATCACTTGTTCCGGCGCCGCACGAACTGAGACCGCACGAGCGGGCATCTGAGCATCCTCACATCGCACGAAACGGAGACATGGAATGAGCACCATTGCCGTCATCGGAGCAGGCCCCGCTGGCGTGACTGCAGCGCACTTGCTCGCCCAGGCGGGTCATGTGGTCGAAGTCTTCGAACAGCACGATCATGCGGGCGGGCGCACGAGAACGGTGCACCTCGGCGACGGCCACTGGCTCGACACGGGTGCGGGCTGGCTCACCGACTTCTACCCGACCGCCATGTCCATCCTGCGCGAGAACGGGCTCGACGAGCACCTCACGCCGTTGCGTTTGCGGGGCGGCGGTGATCTCCTGCTCAACGGCGAGCGGTATCCGTCTCCAAACTCGATCGGCCGAATTCTCCGATCGAGACTCATCACGTTCCCAGAGAAGATCCGGTTCTTCGTTTGGATGGCATTGCTCGTAGCGCGGCAACGACCGAACCTTCGCATCGATCGGCGGTATGACGCCGTGCCTGCCGTCGAGAGTCTTTCGTCGATGGGCGAAGGGCCGCTCGAGAGGGTGGTTCGACCGTCGTTCGAGGGTCCTTTCTTCGCGAGGCTCGAGCAGATGAACGCGACGCTCGTGCGCAGTTGGCTAAGGAGTCTGTCGATCGGGTCGTTCTACCAGGTTGATCGCGGCATGGATCGCCCGTGGCGCGATATCGCCGCGGATCTCACCGTGCACTACGGCACCGCTGTCGACGCGGTGGGGGGCGCCGGTGCGGCCAGGGCTTGGATCGAAGTGGGTGGAGAGCGCCGTGCCTTCGATGCTGTGGTCCTGGCCGCTCCCGCGCCTGTGTGCGCGACCCTCTTGGGTTCGGCAGCACCGGAGCAGCTGGCGGCCGTGCCCTATGTGCCCCACGTACGCGTCTACGCGGCTCGGCCGTCGACGCGCCCGGTCGCGCGATCAGCGATCCACGCGTTTCCCAATGACATCGTCGCGACGGTAGAGCGCGGTCAGGGTGGGGATCCTGCGTGGGGCCGGGTTCCTGTCGGCTGGGAGTGGACGCTGCTGTGTGCTCCGTCAGCATCGAGCGACCGTCTCGTCGACCTTCCCGATGAGCAGTTGCTCGACACGATGTTCGCTGAGGCTGCCGCCTTGAGTGGCGAGCAACTCGACTGGCGTGACCACGAGATTGTCCACGTCGTTCGATGGAGCCACGCCGTTCCTGTCGTCGACCCGAACTACTACTCGCGCATCGACGCGCTGCCCGACCTGGGCCCGATCGTGCTGGCCGGCGACTGGACCGACCAGCCGTGCGTCGAGGGTGCCGTACGGTCCGGGGTTCGCGCCGCGCGCACGATCGACCCCAGTATCGCGACGCGACCCGAGGTCGAGTCGCGCTGAATCGCTGGTCGTCACCCCGCGGCGTCACGCCCGCCCGATGGCCTGCAGGGCGGCCCACACCTCGGCCCGGGCGGGGAAGGCGTCGAGGTCGCGGTCGAGCAGCTCGGCGGCGCGCCGCAGGCGCGCCCGAACGGTGTGCCGATGGATGCCCAACCGCAGCGCCGCCGCCTCGGCCACGGCATCGCAGCGCAGCCAGGTGCCGAGCGTGCTCACGAGCTCGTCGCCGGTCGCGGCGTCGTGCTCGAGCAGCGGCTGCACGAGCGCGACCGGATCGGCCGGATCGCGCGGCTCGGCGACCGCAGCGGGGGAGGGCTCGCTGGCGGCGAGCGCCGCCTGCACGGCCGACCGCAGGGCCGCGAGCCGGGCGGCGGTGTCGGCCGCCGAGGCCGTGAGGGCATCCCGATCGGTGATGCCGGCGAGGCCGGCGAGCGCGACGACGCTCGTGATGACGGCCCGCTCGGCGTCGTCGTGCAGCGAGCCGGGGCCGATGGCGAGCACGCCGGTGAGGGCGGTGGCGGCGCCGACGGTCTGCAGGCTCCAGTCGTCGACGGTGCGCGCGGCGCGGCGCCCGGCACGCAGCAGCGCGAGGGCCTCGTCGAGCACGGGCCGGGGCGGCTCGTCGCCGAGCACGTCAGGGCCTGCGTCGCCTCCACCGCTGGCCGCTTCCCGCACGATTGCCGCGGGCGCGCCGATACGCCGCGCCAGTTCGGCGACGACAGCCCCGAGCCCCGCGGGCCGCAGAGCCGCCACCGCGATGGCCCGCTGCGTTTCGAGGGTCCAGCGCACGCGGGCGTAGCGCTCGTCGGCGTCCAGGTCGGCGACAGCGCGGGCGACCGCGATGAACGGAGTGCGGTAGGGCACTTCGAGCAGGGCGATGCCGTGCGCGGCGCAGGCCTCGGTGAGGGCATCCGGCGTGCCGTCGCGGATGACCTCGGTGCCGAAGCCGACGGCCGGAACCCCGGCGACCGCGAGCCGCTCGACCCAGGGGGCGATGTCGTCGTCGTTAGACCACTGGGTGCCGGTGGTGAGCAGCGCGTCGCCGGGGGAGAGGAAGGGGGTCGGGTCGGCCAGATCGCTCGAGTGCACCCACGCCCACGGTCGCTCGCGGGCGGCGTCGTCGGCCCAGACGAGGCGCAGCTGCAGCTCGCGGCGAGCCAGCAGGGTGTCGAGGGTGACGGGCACGAGTCGCTCCGATGGGTTCCGTGAATTCGCGAGTCTGCCCACACCTTAGGGCATTCCTGTACGAAGCGTCCATCAAGCAGGCATGCGCTGTACAGAACGTATACATCGCTTGAGCCCCGAGAGCCCTACGCTGACCGCATGAGCATGACGATCGACGCCCCCACCATCGCCGGCGGCCCCAGCCTGCCCCAGCGGCGCGAGCTCGTGACGAGCATCCCCGGCCCCAAGAGCGCCGAGCTCATCGCGCGCAAGCAGGCGGCCGTCTCCTCCAGCGTCGGCACCATGATGCCCGTGTACGCGGCCGCGGCCGGCGGCGGCGTCATCGTCGACGTCGACGGCAACTCGCTCATCGACCTCGGCAGCGGCATCGCCGTCACCAACGTCGGCAACGCCGACCCGCACGTCGCCCAGGCCGTCATCGAGCAGGTGCAGCGCTTCACCCACACCTGCTTCATGGTCACGCCCTACGACGGCTACGTCGAGCTCGCCGAGAAGCTCAATGCGATCACCCCGGGCGACCACGCCAAGCGCACCGCCCTCTTCAACTCGGGTGCCGAGGCCGTCGAGAACGCCATCAAGATCGCCCGCTACTACACCGGCAAGTCGGCTGTCGTCGCGTTCGACCACGGCTACCACGGCCGCACCAACCTCACCATGGCGCTCACCGCCAAGGCCATGCCCTACAAGAGTGGCTTCGGCCCCTTCGCGCCCGACGTCTACCGCGCCCCGATGTCGTACCCCTACCGCGACGGCCTGACCGGCGAGGAGGCCGCGGCGCGCGCCATCCACACGCTCGAGAAGCAGATCGGCGCCGACCGCCTCGCGGCGATCATCATCGAGCCCATCCAGGGCGAGGGCGGGTTCATCGTTCCGGCGAAGGGCTTCCTGCCCGCACTGCAGACGTGGGCCAACGAGAACAACGTCGTCTTCATCGCCGACGAGGTGCAGACCGGCTTCGCCCGCACCGGCCAGATGTTCGCCAGCGAGGACGAGGGCATCGTGCCCGACCTCATGACGCTCGCCAAGGGCATCGCCGGCGGTTTGCCGCTCGCCGCGGTCGTCGGCCGCCAGGAGATCATGGACGCCCCGCACGTCGGCGGCCTTGGCGGTACGTACGGCGGCAACCCCATCGCGACGGCCGCGGCGCTCGGCGCGCTCGCCGCGTACGAGGAGGGCGACCTGCTCGCGCGTGCCCGCGAGCTCGAGGCGGTCATCCTCGACGAGCTGACCACGCTGCAGGCCCGCGACGGCCGCATCGGCGACATCCGCGGTCGCGGCGCCATGATGGCGATCGAGCTCACCGACGCCGAGGGCAAGCCCGACGCCGCCCTCACCGGCGCCGTCGCCAAGTACTGCCACGCTCAGGGCGTCATCGTGCTCACCTGCGGCACCGACGGCAACGTCATCCGCCTGCTGCCGCCGCTGTCGATCAGCGACGAGCTGCTGCGGGAGGGCATCCGCGTCATCGGCGAGGCCCTCGAGGCGAACTAGACGGTTCGACCCGCACCGCTCACGACCACCACCCCCATCCGATCCGCGGCCGCCACCACCGCACCAGCGCGACGAGCGCCGAGCGAAACGAGAGAGACATGATCAGCGAAGCAGACCTGCTCGCGAAGGTTCCCCGCGGCCTGTACATCGACGGCCAGTGGGTCGACGCCGAGGGCGGCGCGACCATGACCGTCAGCGACCCCTCGAACGGCGAGGTGCTCGCCGAGATCGCCAGCGCGTCGGTCGCCGACGCCAAGAAGGCGATGGATGCTGCGGCGAACGCGCAGGCGAGCTGGGCCGCCACGGCCCCGCGCGTGCGCGGCGAGATCCTCCGCAAGGCCTGGGAGCTCGTCATCGAGCGCGCCGACGAGTTCGCTCTGCTCATGACGCTCGAGATGGGCAAGCCGCTCGCCGAGTCGCGCGGCGAGGTCACCTACGGCGCCGAGTTCCTGCGCTGGTTCAGCGAGGAGGCCGTGCGCATCACCGGCCGTTTCGGCGAGAACCCCGAGGGCACCGGCCACATCGTGGTGTCGCACCAGCCGGTCGGCCCCTCGTTCCTCATCACGCCGTGGAACTTCCCGCTCGCCATGGCGACCCGCAAGATCGCGCCCGCGATCGCCGCCGGCTGCACCTCGATCATCAAGCCCGCCGCGCTGACGCCGCTCACCACGATGTACTTCGTGAAGACACTCGAAGAGGCGGGCGTGCCGGCCGGTGTCGTCAACGTCGTGACGACCGCCAAATCGGGCCCGCTGTCGGCCGAGATCATCGGCGACCCGCGCCTGCGCAAGTTGAGCTTCACCGGCTCGACCGAGGTCGGCCGCATGCTCATGAAGCAGGCCGCCGACGGCATTCTGCGCACCTCGATGGAGCTCGGCGGCAACGCCCCCTTCGTCGTCTTCGCCGACGCCGACCTCGACAAGGCCATCGACGGTGTCATGCTCGCGAAGTTCCGCAACATCGGCCAGGCGTGCACCGCCGCCAACCGCATCCTCGTGCAGCGGGAGGTCGCCGACGAATTCAGCCGTCGCGTCACCGAGCGCGTCGCCGCCATGAAGATGGGCCGCGGCACCGAGGAGGGCGTGCAGATCGGCCCGCTCGTCGACGACAACGCCGTGCAGACCTCGCACGAGCTGGTGCAGGATGCCGTCGCGCGCGGTGCGACGGTCACCACCGGCGGCGCTATCCCCGACCGGGCCGGATCGTTCTACCCCGCCACGGTCATCACGGGCGTGCAGGCGGGCACTCGCCTGCTGGCGGAGGAGATCTTCGGCCCCGTGCTCGCGATCGTGCCGTTCGACACCGAGGACGAGGCCGTCGAGCTCGCCAACGCGACCGAGTACGGGCTCATCTCGTACGTCTACACGACCGACTTGAACCGCGGAATGCGCATGATCGACCGCCTCGAGACCGGCATGATGGGCCTCAACGCGGGCGTCATCTCCAACGCCGCGGCGCCGTTCGGCGGCGTGAAGCAGTCGGGCATCGGCCGCGAGGGCTCGTTCGAGGGCATCGACGAGTACCTGACCACGAAGTACACCTTCGTGCCGAAGGCCTAGCGCCTTCTCCCTCTTCCGCTGCCGGGCGCTGTGGTGGCCGCCCGGCAGCGGATCTCTCGTGCGGCGCGAGCGAGCATCCGCCCGCCGCTCCTACCCCAGCTGGTACAGCGCGAAGGCGAGCGCGAAGCCCAGAGCCGCCCACAGCCCGGTCAGCGAGCGGTCGGCGGCGAACGCTTCCGGAATCATCGTGTTCGCGACCATCGCCATGATGCCGCCCGCCGCGATGGTGGTGACGAGTGCGACCACGTCGGGGCTCGCGCCCGAGAGCAGCGCGAAACCCAGCATCGCGGCGACGCCCGACACGAGCACGATGCCGCCCCAGACCCCGAACACGTAGCGCGCTCCGCGACCCTCGTGCTTCATGCCCGCGGCGCTCGACAGCCCTTCCGGCACGTTCGACACGGCGACCGCGACGAGCATCGGGATGCTCACCGCCCCACCATCCGCGATCGACAGCCCCAGCACGAGGCTCTCGGGCACCCCGTCGAGCAGTGCTCCGATCGCGACGGCCAGGCCTACCCCGGCGCTCGCGGCCGGCACGACGGGCGCCGCGTGCACGCCGGGTGCGCTCTGCAGCGCGACGGGCGCCGCGTGCACGCCGGGTGCGCTCTGCAGCGCGACGGAGCGCTTGCGCGCTCGCGCCCCCTGCCGCGCGAGCGCGAGGTCGGCCAGCACGTAGACCACGGCGCCGGCGAGGAAGCCGCCGATGGTCGGGGCGAGCCCGCCCACCGCGTGCGCTTCGGCGACGAGCTCGAACGCGAGCGTCGAGATCAGCGCGCCCGCCCCGAACGCCATCACGCCGGCGACGACTCCGGTCGGAACCCGCATGAGCCACCCGATCGCCGCTCCTAACAGCAGGAAGCTCGCGGCCCCGAGCCCGACAGCGCCGGCGGCGAGCGTCTCGAGCATGGGGGCTCCTCAGGGTGGGGTGCACGGCGGGCGTGCGCGCGATTCGGGGTGCGCGCCGCAATCGCCGCGCGGCGGGCCCAGCCTACGACCGCGCTCGAGGTGTGGTGAGTCGCCGCACCCTCGAGTTTCTCGCCTGCGGCGCCCCACACCGCGTCGATCGGTCACTCGTTGCGCACTCCTCCCCAACTCAGGTCAACGAGTGACCGATCGACGCTGTCGAGCGCACACCAGTCGCCGAGCTGCTGGTTCCGGCACGCTCGCGGCCATGACTCGCGAACCTCAGCCGCTCACCGCTGCAGACGATGCATGGGTCGTGCGCGCATCCGTCGCGGGCGTCGGGATGCCCTACGCGCGCACCCGCCGACGCGACGTTGCGCATCCCTACCGCGGGGTCGCCGCGCACGCCATCGATCTCGACGACCCCGTCCAGCGGGCTCACGCGCTCACGGTCTGGCTCGACCCTGCCGCGGCCTTCAGTCACAGCTCCGCGGCACTGCTGCGCGGGTACCCGCTGCCTCGAGTGCTTCGGCGCGACCCACGGCTGCACGTCGCGATGCCGCGACCGCGGCGCGCTGTGCGCATCGCGGGTGTGCACGGGCACAGCATCGAGCTGCTCGTCGCACGAGTGGAGCATCTGCTGCTCGTGGCTCCGAGCACGGGTGAGCGGCTTCCATTGCCGCTCATCGATGAGTCGCTCACCCTGCTGACGTGCGCGACGCAGCTCGGTCGACCCGATCTGGTGGCGCTCGCCGATGCCATGCTCTTGCGGGCCGAGTCGGAAGGTCTCCCCGACCCGATGCTCGCAGCCCTCGCTTTCGGCACCCGGCGCCCGGGGTACGCACGGCTCGTGCGTGCCGCTCCGCTGCGTCGGTCCGGCGTGCGGTCGCGGGCCGAGACGCTGCTGCGGCTCATGATCGCGAGTGCGGGTCTTCCCGAGCCGGTGGTCGCGCATCCGGTGCTGTCGACCGAGCGCTCGACGGAACGCTGGCGGGCAGAGGCAGACCTGGCGTGGCCGTCGTTCGGGGTGCTGGTCGAGTACGAGGGCGACGAGCACCGCACATCGCGCCGACGCTTCGCGACCGACATTCGGCGGTTCGACCGCTACACCGACGAGGGATGGCGCGCGGTGCGGGCGACCCGCGCCGATGTGTTCGAGCAACCGCGCGAGCTGATGGGTCGACTCGAGCGGCGGTTGCGCGACGGGGGTTGGCGCCCGCCCCGCGGCTGGCGGCTGCGTCACGTCGGGCCCGCGCTGGCGTGAGCTCCGCATCCCGCGCTGGCGCGACACGCGGGGCCGCGCCGGGGCTCCTGCTGACACCGGCGCAGGCCCGAGGCTGCGATGAACAGCGTCGATCGGTCACTCGTTGCCGACACACTCCCGACTGATGCCAACGAGTGACCGATCGACACAGTTCGCAGCACCTCTGCCCTCGCGTGCTGCGGCCAGCCCTCGCCCAACCCCGGCAACTGTGGAGAACCACGCAACCTCCGCCCCGCACCTCACCAGAATGGCCCGCATGCCGAGTGCCGCCCGCGTCATCACCGAGCGCGTGCGCGAGCGGGTGCGCTCCGAACGGCTCGACCTCGCCGCCGACCCGACCGCGGCCGAGCGCCTCGTGCGCGACGAGCTGCAGTCGTACGCCGAGCGCTCGCTCGCCGGCAGCCTGCCCCCGCTCGTCGACGAGCAGGCGACGCTCGGCCGCGTGCTCGCCGACCTCACCGGCTACGGCGCGCTGCAGCCCTACTTCGACGACCCGGAGGTCGAGGAGATCTGGATCAACGCCCCTGACGCCGTCTTCGTCGCCCGCGCGGGCGTCACCGAGCGGGTGGATGCTCCGCTCACCGACGATCAGGTGCGCACGCTCGTCGAGCGCATGCTGCAGAGCACCGGCCGCCGTGTCGACCTCGCGAGCCCCTTCGTCGATGCGAGCCTGCCCGACGGCTCGCGGCTGCATGTGGTCATCCCGGATGTGACACGCCAGCACTGGGCGGTCAACGTGCGCAAGTTCTCGCAGCGCATCCGCAGCCTCGCGCGACTGGTCGAACTGGGGTCGCTGACGCCGCTCGCCGCCGAGTTCCTGCGCATGACGGTGCTCGCGGGCGGCAACATCCTGGTGAGCGGCGCGACCCACTCGGGCAAGACGACCCTGCTCGGCGCGATGCTCGCGAGCGCCCGCCCGAGCGACCGCATCGTGACGGTGGAGGAGACCTTCGAGCTCGACCTCGCCGCGGCCGACGTCGTCGCGATGCAGTGCCGCACGCCCAACCTCGAGGGGGCGGGCGAGATCTCGCTGCGCCGCCTCATCAAGGAGGCGCTGCGCATGCGCCCCGACCGCCTCGTCGTCGGCGAGGTGCGCGAGGCCGAGTCGCTCGACCTGCTCATCGCGCTCAACTCGGGGCTTCCGGGCATGTGCTCGATCCACGCCAACAGTGCGCGCGACGCCCTCGTCAAGCTGTCGACCCTGCCGCTGCTCGCGGGCCGCAACATCGACTCGGGCTTCGTGGTGCCGACCGTCGCGAGCGCGATCGACCTCGTCGTGCACTGCGAGCTCGTGAAGGGCGGCCAGCGCCGCGTCGCCGAGATCGTCGCGCCGTCCGGCCGCGTCATCGACGGCGTCATCGAGGCCGACACCCTGTTCGGGATGCTCTCCGGCACCCTCACGCCCACAGGCGTGCTCCCGGCCCGGCTCGACAGGTTCGACGGCGCGGGTCTCGACCCGGCGATGCTGCTTCGCGCGCCCGCGCCCGATCCCGCCCCCGAAGCCCGAGCCGCCGACGCTCCGTCCCGCGCGGGCACCGCCCACCCCGCGCCTCACCCCGCGCCCCAACACGCGCCCGAACCCGGCCCCCGCGCATGACCCTCGTCGCCGCGCTGCTGCTCGCCGCCGGAGTGCTGCTGCTCGCCTCGCCGTGGCTGTGGCCGCGCCGACCCCGCGCCGCGGCCCCGCGGCGCGCGCTGCTCGAGCCGCTGGCCGAGCTGCTCGCCCGCGCGGGGGTGAGCGGTGTCGCGCCGGGGGTGCTCGTGGCGAGCATCCTGATGGCCGGCCTCGCCGGTGGGGCCCTGACGCTCGTGCTCGTGCCGGTGGCGGCGCTCGCCCCGATCGCGGGGGTGGTCGCGGCGGCCATGCCGGTGCTCGTGCTGCGGGCCCGCGCGGCCGCCCGCCGTCGCGCGCTGCGCGCCGTCTGGCCTGACGTGGTCGACCACCTGCTGTCGGGCGTGCGGGCCGGGCTGAGCCTGCCGCAGGCGGTGGCGGCGCTCGCCGATTCCGCGCCCGAGGCGGTGCGCCCCGCCTTCCTGGCCTTCCGGCGCGACTACCTGCGCACCGCGCAGTTCGGCGCATGCCTCGACACGCTCAAGGCGACGCTCGCCGACCCGGTCGCCGACCGCATCGTCGAGACGGTGCGAATGGCGCGCGAGGTCGGCGGAACCGAGCTGCCGACGGTTCTCCGCTCGCTCTCGCAGTACCTGCGGGCCGACGCGGCGGTGCGCTCCGAGGTCGACGCCCGCCAGTCGTGGGTGCGCACCGCCGCGCGCCTCGGCGTGCTGGCGCCGTGGATCGTGCTGCTCATGCTCGGCACCCGCCCCGAGGCTGCCGCCGCCTACAACACGCCCGGCGGCGCGGTGCTCGTGGCGGGCGGCCTCGCGGCGACCCTCGTCGCCTACCGCCTGATGATCGCGCTCGGGCGGCTGCCCGAAGAGGGGCGGTGGTTCCGATGACGCCCCTGCTCGGCGCCGCCCTGCTCGCCGGCCTCGGCCTCGGCACCGGCCTGTGGCTGCTGGTCTCGCTCGCCCCGCGCCTCGGTCGCCCGCGCCTCGCCGCCCGCCTCGCGCCCTACCTCGTCGACGTCTCCGCCGAGGCCCGGGCGATGACGACGGCGCGACGATCCGACCCGCTGCCCGTCATGGGTGCGGTGCTCGCCCCGCTGGCCGAGCAGGGGCAGCGGATGCTCGCCGCGACCCTCGGCGGCGACCAGGTCATCCGCACCCGCCTGCGGCAGTCGGGCTCGGCGGTCACGCTCGCCGGCCACCGCACGCGCCAGCTGCTCGGAGCCCTGCTCGGCGCCGCCCTCGGCCTCGCACTCGCGCTTCTCGCCGCGGCGAACGGATCGATGACAGCCGGCGTCCCCGTGGTCGTCACGGCGACCGCGGCGGTCGCGGCGGGCGGCCTCGGCGGCATCGCAGCGACGGATGCTCTCCTCGCCCGCGCGGCCCGCCGACGCTCGGCGCGCATCGCGGAGGAGTTTCCGACGGTGGTCGAGTTTCTCGCCCTCAGCGTGGCGGCCGGCGAGAGCATCCTGGAGGCGCTGCGACGCGTCGCCCGCACCGGGTCAGGAGAATTGGCGGGCGAGCTCGACCGCGTCGTGCAGCGTTCCGCCGCGGGTCAGCCGCTCGCCGCTGCGCTCGCCGAGCTGCGCGACGACCTCGCCCTGCCCGCCGTCGGCCGGCTGATCGACCAGGTGCTCGCCGCCCTCGACCGCGGAACGCCGCTCGCCGAGGTGCTGCGTGCCCACGCCCTCGACGCCCGCGACGAGTCGAAGCGGCGCCTGCTCGAAGCCGCCGGAACCCGCGAGGTCACCATGCTCGTGCCGCTGGTGTTCCTCATCCTGCCCGTGACGGTGCTCTTTGCCGTCTGGCCGGGGCTCATGGTGCTGCAGCTCGGGTTCTGAGGTCGGCGACGACCGCCTCCAGTTCGTCAGGGGTGTACCCCGACAGGTCGTCGGAGAACCAGTGCAGCCACTCGGCGCGCAGGTCGGCGACGTCGATGGTGCCGCGCTCGCGGAACACAGCCGCGAGTGACTCCGCCTCGGGCTCGTACTCGTCTCGGGGCGCCCACCCGGGCTGCCCGGGCTGGAGTCCCTCGAGGTCGGCGTCTGCCAGTCCCTCGGTCAGCGACGCGACGAGCGCATCATCCGAGCGAGGGTGTGTGTCGGACGTGTTCGTGGTCATGCGACCAGTGTGCGGGGACGCTCCGACAGGGCAAGGCCGCCGCGCGGCGCCACTGTGGAGAATGCTCTCGCCGATGACCCGACTCCAGCCACAATCGCCCGCATGCGCAGAATCCTCGACTTCCTCACCCGAGCCAGCCGCGACCCGCGCGACGACCGCGGCGACGTCCCCGGCTGGGTGCTCATCACCCTCATGACGGCGGGTCTCGTCATCGTGATCTGGGCGCTCGCCGGCCCCGCTCTCCAGGGCGTCTTCCAACAGTCGATCGACCGCGTCACCGGCTTCTAGGCATGAGCTGGCGGCAGCGCCTGGGCGAGGACCGCGGTTCTGCTCCGGTCGAGTTCGTGCTCGTCGGCACGTTGCTGACCCTCGTGACGCTCAGCGTGCTGCAGGTGGCGTTCGCCCTGCACATCCGCACGACCCTGATCGACGCGGCGGCGGAGGGTGCCCGCTTCGGAGCCCTCGCTGACTCCACTCTCGAGGCTGGCGTCGAGCGCACGCGCGAGCTCGTCTCGACGGCGCTGGGGGAGGGCTACGCGCAGAGCATCTCGGCGGGCACGGGGGCGTACGGCGGGCATCCCGTCGTCATTGTCACGGTGCGCGCGCCGTTGCCGCTCATCGGCATGGCGGGTCTGCCCGACGCGCTGGAGGTGAGCGGCCGTGCGGCGCTCGAGCCCCTTCGATAGCGCAGCCCTCTTCGATTGCGCAGCCCCCGGCGATGGCGGCAACGGATGCGCCGACCGCGGCTCCGCCTCCCTCGAGTTTCTCGTCGCGGGTCTGCTGATGCTCGTGCCGCTCGTCTATCTGATCCTCACGCTCGGCACGATCCAGTCGGCGGCGCTCGCCACCGAGGGGGCCGCGCGGCAGGCGGCGCGGGTGTTCGTGCAGGCGCCGAGCACCGCAGCCGGAGCCGCCGCGGCCCAGCGCGCACTCGACCTCGCCCTCGCCGACCACGGGCTCGAGGCCAGTGAGGCCGCCCTGCGCATCACGTGCGAGCCGCGCCCTGCCCAGTGCCACACCCGCCGCGGCTGGGTCACCGTCGAGGTCGCCGTCCGCGTTCCGCTGCCGCTCGTGCCGCCCGTGCTCGACCTGCGCGTGCCGCTCGCCGTGCCGGTCGAGGCGAGCGCGACCCAGCAGGTCTCGCGCTTCTGGGGAGCCCGATGAGCGGCGTCTCGTCCGTCACCACGGGGGTCCGGATGCTCCGCCTCGACCCGCGCGACGACCGCGGCTCGATCCTGCCGCTCGTCGCCGGGTTCGGAGCGCTCGCGCTCGCCGTGGTGCTGCTCGTGAGTGCCGCCACCTCGCTGTACCTCGAGCGAACGCGTCTGTACACCCTCGCCGATGGTGCCGCGCTGGCTGCGGCCGAGTCGTTCGACCTCGCGTCGGTGCGCCCCACGGCCGAGGGCACCCTGCGCCCGCGGCTCACCGACCCCGAGGTGCGGGCCGCGGCGGCCGACTACCTCGAGCAGGCGCCGGGTTCGCGGCTCGAGCAGCTGCTGCTCGTCGCCGCTTCGACGCCCGACGGCCTGAGCGCGCGCGTCACCCTCGCCGCGGTGTGGGCGCCACCCGTGGTCAGCGTGTTCGTGCCGGAGGGCATCCCGCTGCAGGTCACCGCGACCAGCCGCAGCGTCTTCGACTGAGCAGTCATGCGTCAGGTCACCACGCACCGACCACACGGCCGGGCGACCGCGCTGCTCAGGTGAACGACACCTTCTGGAATTGTGCTTGCACGCCCTCTCGACCGTGAGATGATTTCGCCGGTAGCATTGCGCCGTCTTCGTCTTTCATCAACGGGAGTTCTCGTGCGTCGTGCTCTTGCTTCCGCTGCGGCAATCGCCGTTGCCGGTGCTTTCACCTTTGTCGCGAGCTCGGTTCACGCGGCACCCGCTGGCGTGACCGTGTTCGCCCTCGCGAATGCGGGCGGTCAACTGATCGACATCAACGCGGAGACGGGGGCGTCCACCGAGATCGGCGTCGGCGGATCGCTCGGGTCGTCGTACGGAACGGATCTCGACAGCGAGAGCGGCCTCCTCTATGCCTTCGAGGATTCCGAACCGTGCGTGCTCTGGTCGATCGACTCGGTGACCGGAGACCAGACGGAGATCGGCAGCATCCTCGACGGCGATGTCGGCCCGTCGAACTGCGACGGTGTTGACGTGCCCTCGCCAGGGACCGTGTGGATCCTCTCCGGAGACGGGGGGCTCTACCGCGTCGACCCGGTCACCGCCGCGATTCTCGAGACGGTGACGATCACGGGCACCGACGGCGAGCTTTCGTTCATCGCCACCGACCCCACGACGGGAACGATGTGGGTGGGCAACTACAACACGATCCTCTACACCGTTGACCTGTCGACGGGCGAGGCCACCGAACGAGTCGATCTGTCGGAGGAGACCTACGTCGAGAGCGCGGATTTCGACGACAACGGAACGCTCGTGATCAGCACCGACGGTGACGCCTGCGGGCAGGGGATTCGTTCGCTGAATCCGCGAGCGACCGATCCCATCGCAACACTCTCACCGCTGATCGACATCCGCGTCGGTGACGACTGCGCCATCGATGTGTACTCGGTGGCCGTCGACGGCATCTTCCCGGTGGCTGTGGTCGAGCCCGAGCCGCCCCAGGAGGAGCTCGCCAACACGGGAGCGTCCTCTGCGCCGGTGGGCGTCGCGCTCGCGGCGGGCGCACTGCTCCTCGCCGGTGCTCTCCTTGTCGCGCGTCGCAATCCCGCTCGCGCAGCTCGCTGACACGGTGGCTCGCTGACTCGAGTTCTCGCTGACTCGGATTCGCGCTGATTCGGTGACATCGCGTGGTGCGAGTTGTAGCCGCGCTCCAGTCTTCTCAGAGCCGAGCACAATAGGGGTGTGAGCACCTCTCCCGGCGAGCGCGCCGAGCACCCCGTCACCTACATCAGCGTCGACATCGAGGCGGCCGGTCCGAGCCCCAGCGGCTTCGCGATGCTCTCCGTCGGCGCCTGCCTCGTCGACGAGCCGAGCGAGCCGCTGCCCGACAGCATCGCGGCGCACTTCTACGCCGAGCTGAAGCCCGACCGCGACGGCGAGCTCGCCAGTGCGATGGCGGTCGGCGGCTTCACGCTCGAGGGCCTCAGCGCGACGGGCACCCCTGCACGCGAGGCGATGCGCGCCTTCGCCGACTGGATCGCCGCCGTCACGCCCGCCGCCCACCGTCCGGTGCTGGTCGGCTTCAACGCGCCCTTCGATTGGATGTTCGTGGCCGACTACTTCCACCGCTACCTCGGTACGAACCCCTTCGGGCACTCGGCTCTCGACATCAAGGCCTACTACCTGGGGGTGACCGGGTCGAGCTGGTCGGCGACGAGCATGCCCTTCGTGGCCGAGCGCTATGGGCTGACGATCGACCTGACGCATAATGCACTCGACGACGCGCGCGATCAGGCTGCCCTGTTCCGCGCGGTGCGCGAGGAGGCGCACGCTCTGACACGATCGGAAGGCTGACCCGATGACCCCCGACCCGCCGACTCCCGAACCACCCGTGGCACCAGACGACGACATCGCGCGCATCCGCGAATCGGCCGCCCGCCTCGGCGTGCAGCTCGACGAGGAAGCCGCCCTGCAGTGGCTGGCGGCGATCGCTGCTGATGCCGCCAGCGATGACCACATCGTCACGCACGAGAGCGGCACCTTCGGGCATCGCGTGAGCATGCTCGACTTCGCGCCGCGCGACCTCGAGCGGTTCCGGCGCATCGGCCAGGTCGTCGAGGTGACCGGCCCCGAGGGTGTGGTCGAGAGCGCCCTCGCGCTCAGCGGCTCGGCCGCCCAGTCGAAGATCCAGTCGTTCCCCGGCGACTGCGACTACTTCCAGCGGCTCAACATCAAGGCGGCCACCCGCGAGGAGGCCTGCCGCATCATGGCCGACTGCATGCGGGCGGCAGCGCGTCGCACGAGCACCGGCGACGCCTTCCAGTTTCTCGAGGGCAAGCTCGGCAGCTACCCGGCCGACTGCGAGCACGGCGGCGCCGCGCGCAAGAAGGGCTGGCCGATCACCTGGACCCCGGAGGAGATCGAGGCCGAGCGCATCGCGTTGACCCTCGCCGACGGCACCGTGCAGACCCTCACCTGGCAGGAGGCGGCGCTCGACCCGGGCTGGTGCAAGCTCGACTGGGTGGTCGCCGACCCCGCGCGCAAGGCGCTGTCGAACGCCAGCAACGTGATCGACGTCACGTGGGAGGGCCCGGATGGCGAGATCGTGCCCCTCGACGGCTACCTCGACGCCTACTTCCAGGAGGTGTATCTCGACGCCGACGCGATGCCGACCTTCGCCAAGGTCGCGCAGTTCGTCAGTGACGACGCTCTCGACGAGTACGTCGAGCGGCTCGAGGAGGAGGTGCGCAAGTACCTCACCAAGCAGCTGAACTACGGCAAGGCCGCGAAGCGCATGTACAACATCTTCCGGCTCTCGGGGCGCCACCTCGATGCCGCGTACGTGCGCGAGCTGTTCGACGAGCCGGCGACGATCCTGTACCAGGTGTGGTCGCTGATCTCCACCCTCGACAATGCCACGCAGCCGGGCACGAGCATCCCCATCGACGCCGTTCGCGACCAGGCCGACGCGCTCATGCTGCAGGTCATCGAGATGCTCGAGGGCGACGAGGAGGCGGAGATCGTCAGCGCACTGCTCAGCCTGCGCCGCACGCTCGAGGACCAGTCGGCGGGTGAGCGCCGCACGGCCGATGTCGAGGCCGCACAGGCCCGCGTCATCAACCTCGTCAACACGTTCTTCCGCGACAAGCTCGAGGGCGTGCCGACGATCCGCGAGTACATCCGCGCCATGCAGGAGGCCACCGCGTGACCACCGCACCCTCCGCGTCGTCGGGTTCCGACCGGCCGCGCGTGCTCGTCGTGCTGCACGATGTCGACGACAACCTCAACGAGCTCGCCGAGCCGCTCGCCGACGCCGGGCTGCGCATCGTCATGTGGGACGTCCAGCGCGACCCCGACGGGGCGCCGACGGTGGATGCTCTCGAGCAGTTCAGCGGCATCGTCTCGCTCGGCGCCTACGCCGGGGTGCATGAGGAGGCCCAGCACTCCTGGATGACCCACGAGAAGCGGCTCATGCAGCGCGCCCTCGACCTGGAGCTGCCCACCCTCGGCCTCTGCTTCGGCTCGCAGCTGCTGGCCGCGGCCGGAGGAGCCGCGTTCAAGCCATCCCCGAAGTCGGAGTACGGCTGGACGACGGTCACCCTCACCCCGGAGGCCGCGAGCGACCCGGTCGTCGCGCCGCTCGCGCGCACGGCCGAGGAGGGCGCTGTGGAGGTCTTCCATTACCACGACGACAGTCACGAGCTGCCGGAGGGTGCCGTGCTGCTCGGCGAGACCGACGGCATCATCGAGGCCTACCGTCTCGGCCCGGCCGCGTGGGGCCTGCAGTTCCACCTCGAGGTGGGGCTCGCCACGCAGCTGGCGTGGATCGCCGGCGGCCGCGGCGCCTACGAGCGAGCGGGGGTCGACCCCGACGAGCAGGCGGAGCGCAGTCACGAGAACTACCGGCGCTACCGCGAGCAGGCGCGCGCCGTCGGCGCGGCCTTCGCGCAGGAGGTTCTGCAGTACGCGCAGCGCGCCCGGGCCTGAGGGCCGCGCCCCGCAGCCTGAGTGCGCTCTGCGTGCTCCCAGAGTGCGCGCGTAACGTCGGCTGTATGACCGACCTCGCGGGTGCATCCATCATCGTCCTCGGCGCGACCGGCGGCCTCGGCCGCGAGTTCGCCCGGCAGCTCGCCGACGCGGGGGCCCTGCTCACGCTCACCGGCCGCTCGATGCTCGCGCTGGACGACCTCGACATCGCCGGCGCGGCCCTCATCCCGGCCGACCTCACCGAGCCCGGCGACGCGAAAAAGGTCGTCGCGGCGGCCCTCACCGCGCACGGCAGGCTCGACGGCATCATCGTCGCCTCGGGCGCCGTCGCCTTCGGCCCGCTCGCCGAGACCGCCGACGAGACCCTCGATGCCCTCTGGGCCATCAACGTGCTCGCGCCTCTCCGGGTGCTGCGCGCGGCCGCCCCGGCGCTCGCCGAGAGCGCCACGGGCGGCGGCTCCCCGTTCGTGGTGTCGATCAGCGGTGTGGTCGCCGAAACCCCGACCGCCGGCATCGGCGCCTACAGCGCGGTCAAGGCCGCACAGGCCGCGGCGCACCAGGTCGCCGCCCGCGAGCTGCGCCGTGCGGGCATCCGGGTCATGGATGCCCGCCCCGGCCACACCGAGACCGACCTGTCGCGGCATCCGCTGGCCGGCGAGCGCCCCGCCTTCCCGGTCGGCTACGCGCCGGCCGCGGTCGTCGCGCGCATTCTCGACGGGGTGCGCGCCGATGAGCGCGACCTGCCCTCGACCGCGTTCCAGGGCCTGCCGACCGCGACGGCCTGAGCCCCGGCGCCGAGGCCGCCGTCGGGCCGCCATCGGCCCCGCCGGTAGGCTGGATTCCGCCATGATCGACCTCGACTTCTCTGAGCGCATCGCCGCCGCCCGCAGCACCTTCGCCGACATCCGCGCCGTCATCGACGTCGAGCGCCTGGAGGCGGAGATCGCGACGCTCAACGAGCAGGCTGCCGCGCCCGACCTGTGGGACGACACGGCGAACGCGCAGAAGGTGACGAGCGCGCTCAGCCACCGCCAGGCCGAGCTCAAGCGCATCACCGAGCTGCAGCAGCGTCTCGACGACCTCGACGTGCTCATCGAGATGGCGCGCGAGGCTGACGACGCCGAGGCCGCCGCCGAGGCGGCGAGCGAGCTCGACGGCATCGAGGCCACCCTCGCCGAGATGGAGGTGCAGACGCTGCTCGACGGCGAGTACGACGCGCGCCCCGCCGTCGTCACCATTCGCGCCGGTGCGGGCGGCGTCGACGCGGCCGACTTCGCCGAGATGCTGCTGCGCATGTACCTGCGCTGGGCCGAGCGGCGGAGGTACCCGACGACGGTCATGGACATCTCGTACGCCGAAGAAGCGGGCATCAAGTCGGCGACCTTCGAAGTAGATGCGCCGCACGCCTTCGGCACGCTGAGCGTGGAGGCCGGAACCCACCGCCTCGTGCGCATGTCGCCGTTCGGCGCCGCCGGCAAGCGCCAGACGAGCTTCGCCGCGGTCGAGGTCATCCCGCTGCTGGAGGAGAGCGCCGAGATCGAGATCCCCGAGGGCGACATCCGAGTCGACGTCTTCCGCTCCTCCGGCCCGGGAGGGCAGTCGGTCAACACGACCGACTCGGCGGTGCGCATCACCCACCTGCCGACCGGCATCGTCGTGTCGATGCAGAACGAGAAGAGCCAGATCCAGAACCGCGCCGCCGCCATGCGGGTGCTGCAGTCGCGCCTGCTCATCATGCAGCGCGAGGAGGAGGCGGCGAAGAAGAAAGAGCTCGCCGGCACCATCACGGCCAGCTGGGGCGATCAGATGCGCTCGTACGTGCTCGCGCCGTACCAGATGGTCAAAGACCTGCGCACCGAGTATGAGGTCAACAACCCCTCGGCCGTGTTCGACGGCGACCTCGACGGCTTCATCGCCGCCGGCATCAAGTGGCGCAAGCAACGGCCTGTCGACTAGGGCGTGGTGAGTCCGTAGAGTCTCGCCATGGTCAGCATCAGCATCGTCGAGATTCCCGCCCGTGACCTCGAGCGCGCTCGTGCTTTCTACGCTCGTGTCTTCGCCCTCGAGCTCGAGATCACCGAGGTCGACGGGCAACGCATGGTGTTCTTTCCGACGGCAGATGAGACGGCGACGGGGCTCGCCCTGACGGAGGGTGAGGACTACGTGCCGAGCAGCGAGGGAATCCGGCTCTACGTGACCGTCGACGACCTCGAAGCGGTCCTCGCGCGGGCTGTCGAAGCCGGTGGGGAGATCGCCGCGGAAGTCGAGGCCGTGGATGGTTGGGGGCGCTACGCGGCATTCCGCGACCTCGAGGGCACGGTGGTCGGGGTGACCCAGCCGTAGGGGCGGCGCGAGCCCGCATCCCTGTGCCGCCGCGGTTCTGAGGGCGCTGGGAAGTGCGCCGCGCTGGGTGTCGCAGCCCGGCACCGCCCGCGCCCGCGCCTACGCTGGGCCGGTGATTCGATTCGACGAGGTCACCAAGGTCTACCGCGGCACGGCGCGGCCGGCGCTCAACGGCGTCAGCCTCGAGATTCTCAGCGGCGAGTTCGTCTTCCTCGTCGGCGCGTCCGGCTCGGGCAAGTCGACCTTCCTCCGGCTGGTGCTCAAGGAGGAGCGACCGACGAGCGGCACCATCCACGCGCTCGGGCAGGACCTCGGGAGGATCTCCAACCGGAAGGTCCCGTACTTCCGCCGCAATCTCGGCGTGGTCTTCCAAGATTTCCGGCTGCTGCCGAACAAGACGGTCTTCGACAATGTCGCCTTCTCGTTGCAGGTCATCGGCAAGAGCGCCGGGTTCATCCACGAGGCGGTGCCCGACGCGCTGCAGACGGTCGGTCTCGACGGCAAGGCCCAGCGGTACCCGCACGAGCTCTCGGGCGGTGAGCAGCAGCGTGTGGCGATCGCACGGGCGGTGGTCAACAAGCCCGCCATCCTGCTCGCCGACGAGCCCACCGGCAACCTCGACCCCGAGACGAGCGCCGGCATCATGGCCCTGCTCGAGCGCATCAATGCCAACGGCACGACGGTGATCATGGCGACCCATGACGCGGGCATCGTCGACCGCCTGCAGCGGCGCGTCATCGAGGTGATCGGCGGGCGGGTCGTGCGCGACGAGCGCGGCGGCGGCTACAAGACGCAGGCGACGCCGATCGTGACGCAGAGCTTCGGGCTCGGTGAGGCCCGATGAGACTCGGACTCGTGCTCTCGGAGGTCGGCCAGGGTCTGCGCCGCAACCTCAGCATGGTCATCTCGGTCGTGCTCGTGACGTTCATCTCGCTGACCTTCGTCGGCGCCGCCGTGCTGCTGCAGATGCAGATCACCCAGATGAAGTCGTACTGGTTCGACCGCGCCCAGGTCGCCGTGTACCTGTGCACCGAGTTCTCCACGGTCGGCGGGTGCGACCAGCAGGCGGCGACGCCCGACCAGGTCGCCCTCGTCGAAGCGCAGCTCGAGAGCGCGACCCTGGCGCCCTTCATCGACACCTTCTACTTCGAGACGCAGGAGGAGGCCTTCGCGCGGTTCCAGGACCAGTTCGCCGGCCAGGCGGTCGCCGACCTCATCACGCCCGAGCTGCTGCCGCAGGCCTTCTGGGTGAACCTCGTCGATCCGACGCAGAGCGACATCCTGGTCGACGCCCTCGGCGGCCTCGTCGGGGTCGAGAGCATCGTCGATCAGCGCAGCTACCTCGAGCAGATCTTCGCCATCCTCAACGCCGCGAGCTTCACGGCGATCGGCATCGCCGCGCTCATGCTCGTCGCGGCGGCGCTGCTGATCGCGACGACGATCCGCCTGAGCGCGTTCTCCCGTCGGCGCGAGATCGGCATCATGCGGCTGGTCGGGGCCTCGAACCGCTTCATCCAGACGCCGTTCATCATCGAGGGTGTCGTCGCGGCGCTCATCGGCTCGGTGCTCGCCGGGCTCGCTGTCGTCGGCATCGTGCAGTTCTTCGTGCAGGGCTACCTCGCGCAGACGCTGCCGCTGACCTCCTTCGTCGGGCTTCAGGATGCCCTGCTCGTGGTGCCCATCCTGCTGGCCGCGGGCGCCGTGCTCGCCGCGCTGTCGGCCAACGTCGCCATCACCCGCTACCTGCGCGTCTAGCGTCGCCCGAGCATGCCCGCTCGGGCGCGGGTATGCTGGAGGGCTGCGCGCGGCGTGCGCGCAGCATCCGTCGGTCGAGCGCAGGAGGTGAACCGTGCCAAAGGAGAAGGGCGAGAAGGTCGTGGCGACCAACCGCAAGGCGCGGCACGACTACGCGATCGAGGACACCTACGAGGCCGGCCTCGTGCTGAGCGGCACCGAGGTCAAGTCGCTGCGCCAGGGCCGGGCGAGCCTCGTCGACGGCTACGGCTTCATCGACAACGGCGAGGCCTGGCTCGATGCCGTGCACATCCCCGAGTACACGCAGGGCACGTGGACCAACCACCCGCCGCGGCGCAAGCGCAAGATGCTGCTGCACAAGGCGCAGATCATCAAGATCAGCCAGAAGGTGAAAGAGGGCGGCTACACCCTCGTGCCGCTGCGCATCTACTTCAGCGACGGGCGCGCCAAGGTCGAGCTCGCCGTCGCGAAGGGCAAGAAGGAGTACGACAAGCGGCACGCGCTGCGCGAGCGGCAGGACAAGCGCGAGGCCGAGCGGGCCATGCGCACCCGCAACCGCATGGGCGAGTAGCGCGCTACTCCGCGATGAGCCGCGCGTCGACCGCGAACTCGACGATGATCGGCTGCGGCTGCAGGGTAAATCCGCCCCCCGCGTCGGCGGCGAACGCCATCGCTTTCTCGAAGCGCGGCTGCGGTGCGCCGCCGTCGCCTCCGCCGTCGAGCATTCCGGGGTCGGCGAGGGCCGTCACGCGGATGCTCGCCCGCCCCACCGCCGAGGCCAGGGTCTCGGCGGCCTCGAGCGCGTCGGCGACCGCCCGCGCCCGCACGTCTGCCCGAGCCTGCGCGGCAGTCGCCTCGGTGAGCGACCACTCGATGCCGTCGATGGTGACGAGAGCATCGGCAGCGAGCGCATCGACCAGGGCGGCCGCGGCAGCGGCGTCACCCCCCACCACGGCCCGACCCTGAGCGCTCGCCCGGTGCACGATGGGTGCTTGACGGCCGTCGTTCGTCCACGGTCGCTGGGCGCTGACGCCGAGCTGGTCGACCGACCACTCGAGGGTGCCAGGGGCGGTCGCGCCGGCGGCGTGCGACGCGAGCGCCTCGGTGGTGCGGGTGAGGGCGCTGCGGGCGGCCTCGAGCACCGCATCCCGCTCGGGCCCGTCGCTGGCGACCGTGAACCGCACGGTGGCGCGCTCGGGAGCGAGCTCGGCGCGCGCGCTGCCGCGCACGGTGAGGGTGAGGGCGGTCATGCAGGCTCCTTCGCGGGAGGGTCGGTCGTGACGTATACTGTAGGGCTGCGTCTCAATCGGCGCATGAACGCCCGGCTCGCCCGGGCTCGGCAACTCCACAGTGCGTGACAACGACCCGCCCCTGCAGCGTGCCCGACCCGTCGGGCAGCGACAGCGGCGACCGAGGGGATGATCGGTTTCGACATCGCCTGCGAAACGGTGAGAAGCGGGTCGAGGATGCAGGGTTATCTCGTAAACGATCTCTGCACACAACAGGTGCCAATGCTAAGCGCACCGACTTCGCTCTCGCCGCCTAAGGCAGAGTAGATAAGTCCGTCAGCCCGGGTTCGTCTCCGCCCCGGTGTCTGGCGTCATCCAGGAGGCTTGCTGCGTGCCTGCGTCTCAGGTGCACGCGGGACTTCAACTGAGGCTGGGCTCGTCGACCTAGGGGTCTGCAACGAAGGTCGGAGCCGAGCAGAACGATTCAGCAGACTACGCCCGTAGAAGGCTCCGGCTCACAGCGATGGACGGGGGTTCAATTCCCCCCATCTCCACCACCGGTCGTTGTCACGCACTGTGGATGCTCCCGCGGCCGAACCCCTCTGACAGACTGGGCGCATGCGCACCCTCCTCAACATCATCTGGCTCGTGCTCTCTGGCTTCTGGCTGTTTCTCGGCTATGCCGTCGCGGCCCTGCTGATGTTCATCCTGATCGTGACCATCCCGTGGGGCATCGCGGCCTGGCGCATCGGCGTGTACTCGCTGTGGCCGTTCGGCAAGACGGTCGTCGACAAGCCGAACGCGGGCGTGTGGTCGGTGCTCGGCAACATCATCTGGGTGCTGCTGGCCGGGTGGTGGCTCGCCCTCGCGCACATCGCCTCGGCGCTGGCGCTCGCGATCACCATCATCGGCATCCCCTTCGCGTGGGCGAACCTGAAGATGGTGCCGGTCGCCCTGCTGCCGCTCGGCAAGGACATCGTCGACCAGCCGTGACCCTGCGCCACGCACTCCTGGCGCTGCTCGTCGTCGTCATCTGGGGCGCGAACTTCGTCGTCATCGATGCAGGGCAGCAGGATGTCCCACCGCTGCTCTTCCTGGCCCTCCGCTTCCTCGTGGTCTGCGTTCCGGCGGTCTTCTTCCTCAGGCCGCCCGGTATCGGGTGGCGTCAGCTGCTGCTGGTCGGCGGATTCCTCAGCCTCGGCCAGTTCGCTCTGCTCTACCTTGCGCTCGCGCTCGGTATGCCGCCGGGTCTCGCGTCGCTGCTGCTGCAGACCCAGGTGATGTTCTCCCTCGTGGTCGCCGCTCTCGTGCTGCGCGAGCGGCCCTCGCGCCGTCAGCTCGCGGGCGTGGTCATCGGTATGGCGGGCCTGGCCCTGGTGATCGCCGGCCACACGCAGGCGGCGCCGCTGCTGCCGCTCGTCGTCACCCTCGGGGCGGCGCTGTCATGGTCGATCGGCAACGTGCTCGCCCGGCGGGCCCAGGCCAGCTCGGGGCTGTCGCTCGTCGTGTGGTCGGGGCTCATCGTGCCCGCGCCAGCGCTGGCACTCTCCCTCATCGTCGACACGCCCGCCGTGGTCTGGCAGGCGCTGACGGGCCTGTCGTGGGTCGCGATCGGCAGCACCGTCTACACGGCGGTGTTCGCGAGCCTCATCGGCTACGGCATCTGGAACTCGCTGCTCGCGCGGTACCCGACCAGCGCGGTGGTGCCCTTCACCCTGCTCGTGCCCGTGGTGGGCATCCTGACGGCGTGGCTGGTGCAGGGGGAGGTGCCGACTGCGACCGAGTTCATCGGCGGCGCGGTCATGCTCGCCGGGCTCGCCGCAGCGGTGCTGCAGCCGCGTCGCCGCGCGGGCCGACGAGCACCGGCGCCCACAGACTCCGGGAGTCAAGAAAACTTGACATGATGTAATCCGTGCTTTACCTTCGAGCATGTCAATCATTCTTGACACTGACCGAAGGGGGCCACTGTGGCCGAGCACGAGCTGTCATTCGAGGAGAAGATCGCCTGGGGCGGCCTGATCGTCGCGATCATTCATGGCGCCGTCTACCTGAGCGTGCTGCTGACGCGCGCCGCCAGCACGCCGATGCCCGAGACCCCGTACGTCGATGCCCTGCTGTGGAGCCTCGGCGCGGGCATCCTGGCGATGATCATCCTCTCGATCATCGTGTCGATCACGACGAGCACGGAGGGACGAGCCACCGACATCCGCGACAAGCAGATCACCGCCCGCGCCGAGTTCACCGCGCGCGGGGTGCTGATCGCGGGCGCGCTGGCGGCGATGATCCTCGCGATGCTCGACCAGGACGGCTTCTGGATCGCCAACGTGCTCTACCTGGGGTTCATGCTCTCGGCGATGCTCGAGGCCGTCACCAAGATCGCCCTCTACCGCGGAGGAGTGCCCGCATGGTGAAGCCGACCCGTGTGACCAACAGCATCCGCGCGCTGCGCTTCGCCGCCGGCGAGCTGACCCAGGCCGAGCTCGCCGCGCGGGTCGGAGTCACGCGACAGACCATCATCGCGATCGAGCAGGGCAAGTACTCGCCCTCGCTCGAGGTCGCCTTCCAGATCGCCCACGCGCTCGGCGCGCGCCTCGACGAGGTGTTCAGCTACCCGACCAGCCCCACGACAGGAGACCCCTCATGACCACCACCGAGACCACCCCGGCGACCATGACCGCGGTGACGCAGAGCGGGTACGGCGGTGTGGAGGTGCTGCGCACCGAACGCCGAGCCCGGCCCGCGCCCGACCGCGACGAGGTGCTGGTGCGGGTGATGGCGATGAGCCCCGACTCGGGCACCGTGCACCTCATGAAGGGCGACCCCTACGCCGTGCGGCTCGCCCTCGGGCTGCGGCGCCCGCGGCAGCAGGTCATCGGCCTCGCCTTCGCCGGTGTCATCGAGCAGGTCGGGTCGGAGGTGCGCGACCTCGCCGTCGGCGACCGTGTGGCCGGTACGGCCTGGGCGGCCTGCGCCGAGTTCGTGGTCGCGTCGCCCGCGAAGCTCGCACGCATCCCCGACAGCGTGACGATGGTCGACGCGAGCACGCTGCCGGTCTCCGCCGGCACTGCTCTGCAGGCCGTGCGCGACAGCGCGCGCGTGCGACCCGGGCAGTCGGTGCTCGTCATCGGTGCGGGCGGCGGCGTCGGCGCGTACCTGGTGCAGCTCGCCGTGGATGCGGGAGCCCGCGTCACCGGACTGGCCAGTGCGGCCAAGGCCGAGTTCGTGCGCTCGCTCGGGGCGGAGCGGGTGATCGACTACCGTGCCGTCACCGAGCCGCAGCAGTGGGGGCGCTTCGACGTCGTCGTCGACACCGCCGATGGTCGACCGCTGCACGTGCTGCGTCGGGCCCTGAGCGAGCGGGGAACGCTCGTCATCGTCGGTGCCGACAAGGCCGGAGGGCCCCTGCTGCGCGGGGCCGACCGGCAGGCGCGGGCGATGCTCGTCAACCCCTGGGTGCGCCACCGCCTCGTCGCGGTGATGCAGCGGGAGAACGGCGACGATATCGCCGCGCTTCTCGCGATGCTCGCCGACGGTCGCCTGCGAGCGCCCGTCGACGAGGTCGTGCCGGTGGAGCGCACCGCGGAGGTCATGCAGCGCCTCGCTGATCAGCAGATCAGGGGCAAGGCCGTCATCGAGGTCGCCCGCGAGTCAGCGCCTAGTCGGTGACGCCACGCAGAGAGCCGGTCACCGGGCCCTCCGGGTCGTAGATGACGCAGAGCACCTCGCGGTCGCCCGACGCCCAGCTGGCCTCCGTCGGATAGTAGAACGCGAAGTCGAAGCGCGACTCGAGGTAGGGCTCGCCGACGAACTCCTCGAACGCGGGCAGGCACACGGCCTCCGCCTTGCCGATGGTGACCTCCTCACCGAGGTACTCCGACTGCCCGAGCTCGAACGCGGCGTACACCTCGCTGTCGTGGGGCTCGTCGCACGGCACCGTCGGCACCGTCGTCACCTCGCCGGCGGCAGCGGCGTCGTTCAGGCAGTCGCCGACCTGCAGCGCGAAGGCGTCGGTCTGCTCATTGGGCTCGACGATCTGACCGCCGTCGTCGCGCACGGGCGCGTCGGAGGGTACGAGGGGGCCCAGGGCGGTGCATCCGGTCAGCACGACGGCGGCGCCGACCGCGATGAGCGCGATCGGCGACCGTCGTGACTGGCTCATGCGGCGGTTCTCAGCGGGCGAAGTTCTCAGCGGCCGATGTTCTCGAGCGAGCCGGTGACCTTGACGCCGTTGCCCTCCGCGTCGAGCTCGTAGATGGTGCAGAGCACCTCGCGGTCGCCGTTGGCCCAGCTGCCCTCGGTGGGGAAGTAGTAGCTGTAGTAGTAGACCGACTCGGAGTAGTCGACGCCGACGAAGCCGGGGAAGGCCTCGAGGCAGGCGGCGTCGGCCTCTTCGATGACGGCGTCGGTGCCCGGGAAGGTGTCGCCCGCGATGATGTACGAGGCGTAGATCTCGCTGTCGTGCGGCTCGGAGCACGGCACGGTGGGGATGGTCTCGACCGTCTCGGCCGCGGTCGCGTCGTTGAGGCAGTCGCCGACCTGCAGGGTGAACACGTCGGTGTTGTCGTTGCCCTCGACGACCTGACCGTCATCGTCGCGGGTGGCGCTGCCGCCGCCGAAGGTGGGCAGAAGGCTGCAGCCGCTCAGGGCGACTCCTGCTGCGGCGATGGCGACGATGGCGAGGCCGCGCGTCCACGGCGCGGAAGTGGCGTTGGTCACGGTGTGCTCTTTTCGGCTCGGGAGGGGTGGGGAGGGCCGCCCGATGCTGCTCGGGATGCTCGATGCGAGCCTAGCGACCCGCGAGCCGCCGCAACACCTCGTCGTGCAGCAGCCCGTTGGTGGCGAGCGCGCTGCCGTGCCACGGCCCGGCTTCGCCGTCGACCGAGGTGAAGCGCCCGCCCGCCTCCTCGACGATCGGCTGGAGGGCCGCCATGTCGTAGGGCTGCAGGTCGAACTCGCCCGCGATGTCAATGGCGCCCTCGGCGACGAGCATGTACGACCACATGTCGCCGATCGCCCGCGCGCGCCACACCGCGCGGGTGAGACCGATGATCTGCTCGAGCCGCCCGGCCTCGTCCCAGCCGGGAAGGCTGTTGTAGCTGAGCACGGCGTCGTCGAGAGCGGCGACACCGCTGACCCGCAGCGGTCGCGGTTCGTCGCCCTCGGTCGCGGTGTGCGCCCCGAGCCCGCGGGCCCCCCACCAGCGCCGACCGAGCGCCGGAGCGCTGACCACGCCGACGACCGGCACGCCGTCGACGGCGAGCGCGATGAGCGTGCCCCAGATGGGCACACCGCGGAGGAAGTTGGCGGTGCCATCGATCGGGTCGATGATCCACTGCCGCTGCGCCCCGCCCCCGCTGCCGGCCGCCGTTCCGTACTCCTCGCCCAGGATTCCGTCGCGAGGTCGCTCGGCCGCGAGCCCGTCGCGGATCACCCGCTCGACAGCCTGGTCGGCGTCGGTCACCGGCGTACGGTCTGGCTTCGTGCTCACGTGCAGGTCGACGGCGCGGAACCGGGCGAGCGACACGGTATCAGCGCGGTCGGCGAGCGCCAGGGCGAGCGCGAGGTCGGCGGCCAGATCGGTGGCAGACGCGGCGGGGTCGGGAGCAGCGGGCGACGGCCGGGCGGATGCGGAGCTCACGTGCTCAGCGTATCGGCGCCGCCCCGCCCCGCGCCGGGCAGCAGCGTCGCCAGCAGCCGCTGCAGCGAGTCGAGCCGCTCGGCCCCGTGCCGGCCGAGTTCATCGTCGGCGACGGCCTCAACGATCGCGCAGTCCGGCGAATCGGGCAGGTGCGTGCACCCGCGCGGGCAGTTCTCTGCGACGGCGGCCAGATCGCCGAACGCCCGCAGGATGTTCTGGGGGTCGACGTGGCCGAGCCCGAACGAGCGCACTCCGGGGGTGTCGATGATCCACCCACCGCCGGGCAGCCGCAGCGACACGGTCGACGATGACGTGTGGCGACCGCGCCCGGTGACGGCGTTGACGACGCCGGTCGCGCGGCGGGCCTCGGGCACCAGGGCGTTGACGAGGGTCGACTTGCCGACCCCCGAATGGCCGACCGCGACAGTCGTTCGGTCTCGCAGCAGCGCGTGCAGGGCGGTGACCGGGGGTGCGTCAGAACGGCTCTCGACCACCCGCAGGTCGAGGCCGCGGAACTGCGCCAGGAACGGTGCGGCGTCGGCGAGGTCGGTCTTCGTCATCACCAGCAGCGGTTCGATCCCGGCGTCGAAGGCGGCCACGAGGTAGCGGTCGAGCAGGCGAGGGCGCGGCTCGGGGTTGGCGGCGGCGACCACCACCATCAGCTGATCGGCATTCGCGACGATGATGCGCTCGACCGCGTCGGTGTCGTCGGCGCTCCGGCGTAGCAGAGTGCGGCGATCGTGCAGGCGGACGATGCGGGCCAGCGTGCCCTCGTCGCCGGTCGTGTCGCCGACGAGATCCACCCGGTCGCCGGTGACGATCGCGGTCGAGCGCAGCTCGCGCGCGCGGGTGGTGATCACAGATCGCTCTGAAGGGGCATCCTCGTCGACCAGGCAGAGGTACCGACCGCGGTCCACCGTGACCACCCGCCCCACGACGGCGTCGTCATGAGCGGGCCGCTGCTTCGAGCGCGGCCGATTCGCCTTGGGATTCGGCCGCGCCCGCACGAGCGACTCGTCGTACTGCCCGTACGGGTCGTCGGGGTCGTCGTCGTCCGGGGGCAGCCAGCTCATGCCGGACGCGCCGCCGGTTCGGTCGGCTCGGCGTGATCGAGCATGGCCGCCCACAGCTCGGGGAACTGGGGGAGGGTCTTGGCCGTCGAGCCGATGTCATCGATGCGCACCCCGTCGACCGCGAGCCCGATGATGGCGCCGGCTGTCGCCATGCGGTGATCCTCGTAGGCGCGCCACGCACCGCCGTGCAGCGGGCGCGGTGCGAGAGCGAGACCGTCGTCGAGCTCGGTGCAGGAACCACCGAGCGCGCCGATCTCGGCGGCCAGGGCCGCGAGCCGATCCGTCTCGTGGCCGCGCAGGTGGCCGATGCCCGTGATCGTGCTCCGACCGTTCGCGAGAGCCGCGAGGGCGACGAGGGCGGGGGCGAGCTCGCCGCCGGTGGAGAGATCGAGCTCGACGCCCGGCAGGTCGGCGCCTCCGAGCAGACCCGCCCCGCCGTCGACGACGAGGGCGTCGCCGTCGCGCCGCACGGTCGCGCCGAAGCGCGGCAGCAGGGTCGCCAGATCGGCTCCGACCTGGGTGGTCTCGGCCGGCCAGCCGTCGACGGCGACCGTGCCCCCCGCGACGATCGCGGCGATCAGGAAGGGGGCGGCGTTCGACAGGTCGGGCTCGATGACGACCTCGCGACCGCCGATCGCGGTCGGCGGCACGACCCACACACCGGGCTCGGGGCTCTCGACGACGACGCCGCGCTCGGCGAGAGCCGCGACGGTCATCTCGATGTGGGGCATCGACGGCAGGCGCTCGCCGGTGTGCCGCAGCACGAGCCCGTTCGAGAATCGCGGGGCGGCGAGCAGCAGCCCCGACACGAACTGGCTGGAGGCCGAGGCGTCGATCGCGATCTCGCCCCCGCTCACCCCGCCCGCACCCCACAGGCTGAACGGCAGGGTGCCGCGGCCGTCATCGTTGACGTCGACGCCGAGAGCCCGCAGCGCGTCGATGGTCGTGCGCATCGGGCGGCGGCGGGCAGCCTCGTCGCCGTCGAAGGCCACGGGCCCGAGGGCCAGGGCGGCGACCGGGGGGAGGAAGCGCATGACGGTGCCCGCGAGGCCGCAGTCGATCGATGCGCTGCCCGACAGCTCGGCCGGCGGGGTGATGAGCAGGTCGGGCCCGAAGGCGCCGTCGCCCTCGACCTCGTCGATCTGCACCCCGAGCGCGCGCAGTGCCTCGATCATGAGCCTCGAATCCCGCGAGTGCAGGGGGCGGCGCAGCAGCGAGGGCCCGTCGGCGAGGGCGGCGAGCACCAGCTCGCGGTTCGTCAGGCTCTTCGAGCCGGGCAGGCTGACGCGGGCAGCCAGCGGACCGGTCGCGCGGGGGGCGAGCCACTCGTCATCGGTCGGGAGGGCAGCGGAGTCGCCGGGGCGCTGCTCGTCGCCGTAGGGCGAGAACCGGGCGCCGGAATAGGTGAAGACCTGCATCGGTTATCAGGGTAACGGCACCGACCCGGAGCCGGACGACCACCCGTCGCGCGAGCTGCGCGCGAGCATCCGAGAGGAGTCGAATGCCCACCCTGCTGCTCGATGCGCCGCACGCGCCGACCGCGCAGGCTGCGTCGCTAGACTCGCGCCTGATGGTTGACACGACCGATGAGCTCGCCGAGCGCCGCCGCCTCTTCGAGGAGCAGGCGCTTCCGTTCATGGACCAGCTCTACGGCGCGGCCATGCGGATGACGAAGAACCCCGCCGATGCCGCCGACCTCGTGCAGGAGACGTTCGTCAAGGCGTTCGCCGCATTCGGGCAGTTCGAGCAGGGCACGAACCTGAAGGCGTGGCTCTACCGCATCCTGACCAACACCTTCATCAACGTGTACCGCAAGAAGCAGCGCGACCCGTATCAGGGCACGATCGATGAGCTCGAAGACTGGCAGCTCGGCGGCGCCGAGTCGGCCACGTCGAGCACGACCCGGTCGGCCGAGGCGGAGGCGATCGACCGCATGCCCGCGAGCGCGGTGAAAGACGCCCTGCAGGCCATCCCGGAGGACTTCCGCCTGGCGGTCTACCTCGCCGACGTCGAGGGCTTCGCGTACCAGGAGATCGCAGACATCATGAAGACCCCCGTCGGCACCGTCATGAGCCGGCTGCACCGCGGCCGCCGGCTGCTGCGCGAGCTGCTCGCCGATTACGCGCGTGAGCGCGGCATGACCGCGAGCACCGCCCCGACCCGAAGGAGCACGCGATGAGCGACTGCGGCTGCGACAAGGCCAAGGCGGAGCTCGAGGAGTTCCTGCACAACGAGCTCAGCCCCGAGCAGTGCCAGGACATCCGCGACCACATGGCCAATTGCGACGACTGCTCGGCCGAGCACCTCGTCGGCGTCACCCTGACCACGAAGGTCAAGGAGGCCTGCCAGGAGAAAGCGCCCGACGAGCTGCGGGCGATGATCCTGGGTTCCATCGAACGGCTGGATGCCCGCTAGACGCTCAGCGTCAGCCCGCGCTGCCCGCCCGCACCCCGTAACGGCTGCGGCGCCCGCCCGAGGGCGAGCGCCGCAGCCGTGAGCCCCTCGGGCTAGGAGAGCGCGGCATCCATGATGTCGGCGTGCTCCTGGGCGCTGCGCTTGCTCGACCCGGTCGCGGGCGAGGCCGAAGCCGGGCGCGAGACCACGCGCATGGGCTTCATGCCGCGCTTCTGCGTCTCGAGCGCGAGGAACGGCCAGGCGCCCTGGTTCTCGGGCTCGTCCTGCACCCACACCACCTCGGCGTTCGGGTACCGGTCGAGGGCGGCGCGCAGCTGCGCCTCCGGCAGCGGGTAGTACTGCTCGAGCCGCACCAGAGCGACACCGGTGGTGCCGCGCTTCTCGATCTCGCTCTTGAGGTCGTAGTGGATCTTGCCCGCGTGCAGCAGCACCCGGCGCACCGCGCCGGCATCCACCACCGTCGCATCGTCGATGACGGGCTCGAAGCGGCCGTTGGTGAAGTCGGCGACCTCGCTCGTCGCGCCGCGCAGACGCAGCATTGCCTTCGGGGTGAAGACCACAAGCGGTCGGCGCGGCCGCGCGTAGGCCTGGCGGCGCAGCAGGTGGAAGTACGAGGCGGGCGTCGAGGGCCGCGCGATCGTCATGTTCTCCTCGGCTGCGAGCTGCAGGAACCGCTCGATGCGCGCCGAGGAGTGGTCGGGCCCCTGACCCTCGTAGCCGTGCGGCAGCAGCAGCACGACGCTCGAGCGCTGGTTCCACTTCTGCTCGGCCGACGAGATGAACTCGTCGATGATCGTCTGCGCGCCGTTGGCGAAGTCGCCGAACTGGGCCTCCCACAGCACGAGCGCGTCGGGGCGCTCGACCGAGTAGCCGTACTCGAAGCCCATGGCGGCGTACTCGCTGAGCAGCGAGTCGTAGATCCAGAACTTCGCCTGGTTCTCGCTGAGGTTCGCGAGCGGCAGCCACTCCTGGCCGTTGACGCGGTCGTGCAGCACGGCGTGGCGCTGCACGAAGGTGCCGCGACGCGAGTCTTGCCCGGCCATGCGCACGGGCGTGCCCTCCATGAGCAGCGAGCCGAGGGCGAGCAGCTCGCCGAAGCCCCAGTCGATCTGGCCCTGGCGGCTCATCTCGACCCGCTTCTTCAGCATCGCCTGCAGCTTGCCGTGCACGGTGAATCCGGCGGGCGTGTTGTCGTGCGCGTCGCCGATGTGCTGGATGACCGCCACATCGACGGCGGTCGACTCGGGCTCGACGGCCTCGTCCTCCGTGGCTCGCGGCGCGGTGCCGTCGATCACGGGCAGGGTGCCCGTCTGCGCGGCGTGGGTCTCGGCGAACGCGACCTCGAGCCGGTCTTGGAAGTCGCGGTGCGCGGCCTCGAACTCCTCCTCGGTGATGTCGCCGCGGCCGACGAGAGCCTCGGTGTAAAGCGTGCGCACGCTGCGCTTGGCCTCGATGAGGTTGTACATGAGCGGCTGGGTCATCGAGGGGTCGTCGCCCTCGTTGTGCCCGCGCCGGCGGTAGCAGACCAGGTCGATGACGACGTCGCGGTTGAACGCCTGCCGGTAGGCGAAGGCGATCTCCGCCACCCGCACGACGGCCTCGGGGTCGTCGCCGTTGACGTGGAAGATCGGCGCCTGGATGGTCTTGGCGACATCGGTCGAATAGGTCGACGAGCGGCCCTCGCCGGGCGGGGTCGTGAACCCCACCTGGTTGTTGATGACCACATGGATCGTTCCGCCCGTGCGGTAGGCGCGCAGCTGGCTGAGCTGGAGGGTCTCGAGCACGACACCCTGCCCCGCCATGGCGGCGTCTCCGTGCACCAGCACGGCCATCGTGCTGTACGACCCGTCGGCCTTGCGGTCCTGCTTCGCCCGCACAATGCCCTCGAGCACGCCGTTCACGGCTTCGAGGTGCGAGGGGTTCGCGGCGAGGTAGACGTCGACCTGCTGGCCCGACATGGCGGTGAAGACGCCCTCGGTGCCGAGGTGGTACTTCACGTCACCCGACCCCTGCACCGACTTCGGGTCCTGCGTGCCCTCGAACTCGCGGAAGATCTGCCCGTAGGTCTTGCCCGCGATGTTGGCGAGCACGTTGAGCCGGCCGCGGTGGGCCATGCCGATGGCGACCTCGTCGAGGCCCTGCTCGGCGGCGCCCTGCAGCACTTCGTCGAGCAGCGGGATGACGCTCTCGCCGCCCTCGAGGCTGAACCGCTTCTGGCCGACGTACTTGGTCTGCAGGAAGGTCTCGAAGGCCTCGGCCTGGTTGAGCTTGCCGAGAATGCGCATCTGCTCGTCGTGCGTCGGCTTCTGGTAGGGCTTCTCGAGGCGCTCCTGGAACCAGCGGCGCTGCTCCGGCTCCTGGATGTGCATGTACTCGATGCCGACGGTGCGGCAGTAGGTGTCGCGCAGCACGCCGAGGATCTCGCGCAGCAGCATGGTGCGCCGCCCGCCGAACCCGCCCGTCACGAACTCGCGATCGAGATCCCAGAAGGTCAGGCCGTGGCTCGAGATGTCGAGGTCGGGGTGCGAGCGCTGGCGGTACTCGAGCGGGTCGACATCGGCCATCAGGTGGCCGCGCACCCGGTACGCGTTGATCAGCTCGTGCACCCGTGCGGTCTTGTTGATCTCGTCGGCGAGATCGACGTGGATGTCCTGGGCCCAGTGGATCGGGTCGTACGGAATGCGCAGGTCGGCGAAGATGTCCTCGTAGAAGTGGCGCTCGCCGATGAGCAGCTCGTGCACCTTCTTCAGGAACTCGCCCGAGCCCGCCCCCTGGATGACCCGGTGGTCGTAGGTGCTCGTGAGCGTGACCGTCTTGCCGATGCCGAGGTCGGCCAGGGTCGCCTGCGACATGCCCTGGAACTCGGCCGGGTACTCGAGGGCGCCCGCACCGATGATCGCGCCCTGCCCCTTCATCAGGCGGGGCACCGAGTGCACGGTGCCGATGCCGCCCGGGTTGGTGAGCGAGATGGTGTTGCCCTGGAAGTCGCCGGCGGCGAGCTTGTTGTCGCGGGCGCGCTTGACGACGTCCTCGTACGCGGCGAGGAAGTCGCCGAAGCCCATCGACTCGCACTTCTTGATGCCGGGCACCAGGAGGGCGCGCGTTCCGTCGGGCTTCGGCAGGTCGATGGCGATGCCGAGGTTGATGTGCGCCGGGGTGACGACGACAGGCTTGCCGTCGACCTCGTCGTAGTAGACGTTCTGGCTCGGGAACTCGCGCAGGGCGCGCACCATCGCCCAGGCGATGAGGTGCGTGAAGCTGACCTTGCCGCCGCGGGCGCGCTTGAGGTGGTTGTTGATGACGATGCGGTTGTCGATCATCAGCTTGGCGGGGATGGTGCGCACGCTCGTGGCCGTCGGCACCGTGAGGCTCGCATCCATGTTGCTCGCGAGCGTCTTGGCCATGCCCTTCAGCGGCGTGACGATGTCGTCGAGTTCGCCGTCGCCGTCGGCGTCGACGTGGCCGCCCGGGCCGGTGGGGGCCGGCGCCTGCGCCGGGATCGGCGTGGGCTGCGGGGCGATCGAGGTGGTGCGGGCCACGGGGTGGCTGCCGGTGGCGGGAGCGCTCGCCGCCGGCGCGCTGCTCACGGCGGGCGAGACGGGGGCGCTCGGAACCTCGGCCACGGGCGGGGCGACGGTGGTCGCGGTCGCGCTCGCTGCCGGGGCGGCGCCCGTGGCGGCCGCGTGGTACTTCTCGAGGATCGGCCACCAGGAGGGGTCGACCGCGTTCTTGTCGACCTTGTACTGCTCGTACAGCTCGTCCACGAGCCACTCGTTGGCCCCGAATTCGCCCGCGGCGTTGCCGTCAGGGCCGACTCCGGTCACTTGGCTTGACACAGCCGACCGCCCACTTTCGCTTCACATCGATGGGTGTGGATCAGGCGACACCGTCTCTGGCGCGCCCGGACAAGCTTAACCGTTCTTTGCGGCCCCACCGGGCCATCGGGCCGCCCGCTAGCGTTAAATCATGCGATTCTTCCGCGAGCCTCCGGCGCACGATCTGACCTACAGCGATGTCTTCCTGATGCCCCAGCGCTCGGAGGTCGGCAGCCGCCTCGCCGTCGACCTCGCCGTCGACGACCCGACCGGGCTCCGCACGCCGATCGTGGCCGCCAATATGACCTCCGTGACGGGGCACCGTCTGGCGGCGGCGCTCGCGCGGCGCGGCGGGCTCGGGGTGCTGCCGCAGGATGGGTCAGCGCAGCAGCTCGCGGCGGAGATCCGGGCGGTGAAGGAGGCCTCGCCTCTGCTCGATCCGCTCGTGCTGGTCGGGCGGGGGCAGTCGGTCGCGGCAGCGCGGGCCCTGGTCGCCGATGTTCCGGGTGCGCTGCTGACCATCGTCGACGCCGACGGGGTGCCCGAGCGCAGCATCCCGGCCGCGGCTCTGCGCACGGCCCTGCCCGACGCGCCGGTGGGCGACCTGCGCGACGCCGGCGTGCCGGGAATCGACGACGAGGACGTCACCGACCCGCGGGCCGCCTTCGCCCTCATCGAGGCCGCGGGCGTCGACGCCGTCGTGGTGCGCCACCACGGGCGCATCATCGGCTCGCTGAGCGCACGCAGCGCGGTGCGGGCCACCCTGTATCCCCCCGCGGTGGATGCCCACGGGCGCTTGCGCGTCGGCGCCGCGGTCGGCGTCACGGGCGACGCCGCCGCGCGGGCCGCCGCCCTCGTCGACGCCGGTGTCGACGTGATCGTCATCGACACGGCCCACGGCCACCAGGGCCAGGCGGTCGCCGCGGTGCGGGCGGTCGCCGAGCGCGGGCTCGGCGTGCCGATCGTCGCCGGCAACGTCGTCACGGCGGAGGGGGTACGCGACCTCGTCGCGGCAGGCGCCGACGTGGTCAAGGTCGGAGTCGGTCCGGGCGCGATGTGCACGACGCGCATGATGACGGCCGTCGGTCGGCCCCAGTTCTCGGCCGTCATCGAGACGGCGGCCGCGGCCCGCGATCTCGGTGCCCGCGTGTGGGCCGACGGCGGCGTGCGGTACCCGCGCGATGTGGCGCTGGCGCTCGCCGCGGGCGCGTCGGCGGTCATGATCGGCTCGTGGTTCGCGGGAACCCTCGAGGCGCCGGGTGCTCTCGAGGTCGACGAGGAGGGGCGGTGGTACCGCAGCAGCTGGGGCATGGCCTCGACCAAGGCGGTCGAGCAGCGCTTCGCGCGGCTCGACGGCTTCGAGCGGGCGCGCAAGCGGCTGTTCGCCGAGGGCATCTCGAGCTCGCGCATCCTGCTCGATCCCGAGCGGCCGTCGCTCGACGACCTGCTCGACATGATCACGTCGGGGCTGCGGTCGTCGATGACGTATGCCGGAGCATCCACGCTGCCCGAGTTCCACGAGCGCGCCGTCGTCGGCATCCAGTCGGCAGCCGGCTACGAGGAGGGCAAGGCCCTGCCGGTGTCGTGGTGAGCGGGGGCGATCTGTTCCAATGGTGAGCCGTCAGCCGCGACCCGTATACTGCTCAGCCTATGGAGCCTCCGAGTACGGGCCGCGCGCCCAGCGACGACCCCAGTCATAGTCCCTCGCCGACGCGGGGAGGCGCGCATGGGCTCTGAGTGGATCGGAGTCCTGGCCGGCGTCATCCTCACCGTCGGCACCGGCTTCTTCGTGGCGAGCGAGTTCTCGCTGATCAACCTCGACCGCTCCGAGCTCGAGGCGCGGCAGGCGCGCGGCGAGAAGCGGCTCGGGCCGACCATCGCGGCGCTCAAGATCACCTCGACGCACCTGTCGAGCGCGCAGCTCGGCATCACGCTGACGACCCTGCTCACCGGGTTCCTCATGGAGCCCGCGATCTCCAGCCTGCTCGCCGGCCCGCTGACGGCCACCGGCCTGCCGGAGGGCGCCGTGCCGATCGTCGGCTCGGTCACCGCTGTCGTCATCGCCACCCTGCTGTCGATGATCGTCGGCGAGCTGGTGCCCAAGAACTTCGCGCTCAGCCTGCCGCGTCAGACGGCGAAGGTCGTCGTGCCCTTCCAATGGGCCTTCACGACCGTGTTCCGCCCGGCGATCCTGCTGCTCAACGGCTCGGCGAACGCCATCCTCCGCTCGATGGGCGTCGACCCGAAGGAGGAGCTGAGCGGTGCCCGCACGGCGGAGGAGCTGGCGTCGCTCGTCCGGCGCTCCGCCAGCCACGGAAGCCTCGACCACGACACGGCGACGCTGCTGTCGCGCACGCTCGCCTTCTCGCAGCTCACCGCGGCCGACGTCATGACGCCGCGCCCGCGCGTCGAGGCCGTCGAGCGCGGCGACACCGCCCAGGCCGTGATCGACCTCGCGCGCCGCACGGGTCACTCGCGCTTCCCGGTGATCGACGAGTCGATCGACGACATCGTCGGCATCGTGCACGTGAAGCAGGCCGTCGCGGTGCCGCGCGATCGCCGTGCCGAGGTTCCGGCATCGGCGCTGCAGAGCGAGGCGCTGCGGGTGCCCGAGACGATGGTGCTCGACACCCTGCTGGCCGAGCTGCGCGGCCGCGGCTACCAGATGGCGATCGTCGTCGACGAGTACGGCGGCACTGCCGGCGTCACGACCCTCGAAGACCTCGTCGAGGAGCTCGTCGGCGAGGTGAGCGACGAGCACGACCGGGCGCGCGTCGACGTCGTGCGCTCGCGCAACTGGCTGACCTTCCCCGGCATGCTGCGCCCCGACGAACTGCTCGACCGCGCCGGTGTCACGGTGCCCGACGACGGCCCCTGGGAGACCGTCGGCGGGTTCCTCATGGCCGAGCTCGGCCGACTGCCCGAGGTGGGCGACACCGTCGAGATCGCCTCCGGCACGTTCCGCATCGAGCGACTGGATGGCCGGCGCATCGATCGCGTTCGCTTCACCCCTGTCGCCACGGGCGAGATCGCCCTGCCGGCCGCGGCCGCCGACGAGGGGGGTGCCCGATGACCGAGTCCGATTGGTGGGGCATCGCCTGGCTGTTCGTGCTGCTGGCGGCCAACGCGTTCTTCGTGGGTGCCGAGTTCGCGGTCGTCGCCGCGAAGCGCTCGCAGGTCGAGCCGCGCGCCGAGGCCGGCTCGCGGGCCGCGAAGACGGCGCTGTGGGCCATGGAGCACGCGACCCTCATGCTCGCCACCTGCCAGCTGGGCATCACGATCTGCTCGCTGCTCATCCTGAACGTCTCCGAGCCGGCCATCAAGCACCTGCTGGAGATCCCGCTCGGGCTCACCGGCCTGACGCCGGAGTGGATCGCGGGCATCGCCTTCACGATCGCCCTGCTGCTCGTCACCTACCTGCACGTGGTGTTCGGCGAGATGGTGCCGAAGAACCTCTCGTTCTCGCTGCCGACGCGCGCCGTGCTCATTCTCGCGCCGCCGCTCGTGCTGGTCTCGCGCATCTTCGGCCCCGTCATCCGCGGATTGAACGCCGTCGCGAACGGCGTGCTGCGCGCATTCCGGGTCGAGCCGAAGGATGAGGCGGCGAGCGCCTTCACCCTCGACGAGGTCGAGACGATCGTGCGCCAGTCGACGCGCGAGGGCCTGCTGACCGACACGACCGGGACGCTCACCGCCGCGTTCGAGTTCACCACCAAGGTGGTCGCCGATGTCGCGCTGCCGATGGATGCCCTCACCTCGCTGCCCGATGACGCGAGTGCTCTCGACGTCGAGCGCGCGGTCGCCCAGCGCGGGTTCAGCCGCTACGTGCTCGTCGACGACGCCGGCGAGCCCACCGGCTACCTGCACCTGAAAGACGTCATCGACCTGCCCGACGACGAGCTCGACGACCCGGTGCCGCCCAAGCGCATCCGTCGCCTGGTGTCGATTCCGGCGACGGCCGAGCTGGAGGATGCGCTCGCCGTCATGCGGCGCACGGGCGCGCACGTGGCGCGCGCCGCCGATGCGGAGGGCCGCACGACCGGCGTGCTCTTCCTGGAGGACATCATCGAGGAGCTCGTCGGCGAGGTGCAGGACGCGACGCAGCGCCGCGGGCGGTAGCCGTCGAACGGCCGCGGTCAGTAATGCAGGCGCGCCTGCAGGATCACGATGTGGTCGTCGGTGACGAGATACACGAGCCGGTGGACGTCGTCGATGCGGCGTGACCACGCTCCGGAGAGGATGTGCTTAAGCGGCTCGGGTTTGCCGATGCCGGCGAACGGGTCGCGCTGGACGTCGGCGAGGAGTTGGTTCATGCGTTTGAGCGTCTTGCGGTCCTGGGTCTGCCAGTACAGGTAGTCCTCCCACCCGTCTGGGTCGAAGGCGACGGTGCGACTCATGGTCGAACCGTTCTAGTCGTCGGCGAGCGGCCGCTGCTCGAACTCTCCACGCCTGGCGCGCTCAATCGCGGCGAGCAGGCGTTCGGCGTTCGCTGGGTTGCGCAGCAGGTAGGCAGTTTCGGTCATGGCGTCGTAGTCGGCCTTCGACAGGATGACCGCATTGCCGTGCTTCGAGACGACCTCGACGGCGGTGTGGTCGTCGTTCACCTGCTGAATGATGCCGAAGAGCGTCTTGCGTGCTTCGGTCGCGCTGATCGCGGTCATTGACGACTCCCAACTGGTACAAGATAATGTACCACCGAGAGGCGTCGGCGCGAAAAAGCCTCGATGCTCGGGTTCGAAGAGGGGGCGGGGAAGCTGGAATTCGAATGGTTCGATGAAGCGACCGGGCGAATCGACGCCGAGGCGTTCGAGCTCTTCATCGAGCGATCCAGGCTCGACGTCCTCGGATACGTGCCAGGCCCCGTTGTTTCGGCTCGCACTCTCAGGGTCGAGCAACAGAAGCGCAAACCGAGACGAACCCTCGTGCGGTTCGTCCTCGATTGCGACGGTGGCGGCTCCGAGGCTCTGGGTTATCTCACGAGTGTCGATGCTGACGTCTTCGAAGCGCGAAGTGAGATCAATGCCCCAGTGGTCTACCGTTCGACGAATCCCGAGCACCGGATGCTCTACGGTTCGGAGGACTACCAGTTCGACGACATCGATGGCACTCGGTCGATTTCACCTGCGGAGATCCAGTCGCTGGTCCACGCCCCGCGGCATGCGCCGTGCTGGGCACCGTTCACGCGTGAAGCGCACTACGATGACTCGCGTCCGGCATGCGGGGCGTACTCGCTGCTGATCGAGCGCGTCGGCCGGACCTTCGTCCAAGAGCTGCACTACTTCCGAGCGCGTGGGCACGATGACGCCATCGCTGTGTCGTGGGCCCTCGGACGCGACGAGTCTGCACTCGATGAGTCGCATGAGACCCGCCGGCTGCTCTACTTCACCGGCTTCTCGGGACCATGGAACGGCCAGGTGGTCTTTGAGCACTCCGTGGATCAGGCGAGGGAACCAATCGGATGACGCGACTCAACGGTATCCGCGGCGGTACTGCGGGGGCGTGCCGACGGGCACCCCGTCGACCTCGGCGCCGAGGGCGCGGGCGAAGCGCAGGGCCGCGTGCGGGTCGCGCATGAACTCGCGGCCCATCATGACGGCGTCGGCGCGGCCGGAGGCGACGATCTCCTCCGCCTGCGCGGGCTCGGTGATGAGCCCGACGGCGTTGACGAGCACGTCGCCCTCGCGGCCCACCGTCTCGGCGAAGGGCACCTGGTAGCCCGGGCCCACCTCGATGCGCGCGCGCACGAGACCGCCCGAGGAGATGTCGAAGAGGTCGGCCCCCGCATCCTGCGCCCAGGCGGCGACGATGGCGGTGTCGTGCTCGTTCCAGCCCGCCAGGCCGCTGTCGGCGAGATCGTGCGCCGCGAGCCAGTCGTCGTCGACCCAGTCGCTCGCCGAGAACCGCACGAGGATGGGCACGTCGACGGCGGCGCGCACCGCGCGCACGATGTCGAGCAGCAGTCGGGCGCGGTTCTCGAGGGTGCCGCCCCACTCGTCGTCGCGGCGGTTCGACAGCGGCGAGAGGAACTGGTGCAGCAGGTAGCCGTGGGCGGCGTGGATCTCGACGAGGTCGAAGCCCGCCTCGACGCTGCGGCGAGCCGCATCGGCGAACGCCGCCACCAGATCGTGGATGCCCTGCGCGTCGAGCGCGACCGGCTCGGCGTACCCCTCGAACGCGATCGCCGAGGCCGCCACGGTCTGCCAGCCGCCGAGCTCGGCGGGCACGGTGCCCGAGCCGGAGGCGCCGTTGCTCATCGGGCCCCACTCGGGGTAGACCGACGCTTTGCGTCCGGCGTGCGCCAGCTGGATGCCCGCCGCCGCGCCCTGGCTGTGGATGAAGTCGGTGACGCGGCGCCAGGCGGCGACCTGCGCGTCATTCCAGATGCCGGTGTCGTGCGGGCTGATGCGCCCCTCCGGGACGACCGTGGTCGCCTCGGCGACGACCAGCCCGGCGCCGCCGCGGGCGAACGAGCCGAGGTGCACGAGGTGCCAGTCGGTCGGCACGCCATCCTGCTCGGTCACCGTGTACTGGCACAGCGGCGACACCCATAGCCGGTTGCGCAGGGTCAGCTCACCGGGGAGGCTCGGGCGGAGGGTCAGGGGCGAGAACAGTGCAGAGGTCACGCTGAGAGTCAAGCCGATGCGGCCTGGGTGTATTCCGGGCGGAGGATGCGCACCCGACGGCCCGGGCGCACCACGCGGCTCGGCTCGTCGATAGGGTGACCGCGTGAGCGACGTGCACGAGCTGACGCCGGCCGAGGCCGCCGCGCTCGTGCGCGTTCCGACGGCCGACGACGACAAGTACGCGCGGGGCGTGCTCGGCCTGCTGACCGGCTCGAGCCGGTATCCGGGGGCCGCCGTGCTCGGCGTCGAGGCCGCGCTGCGCACCGGCGTGGGCATGGTGCGGTACCTCGGGCCCGCGCGGGCCGCCGAGCTCGTGCTGCAGCGCCGCCCCGAGGCCGTGACCGCGGAGGGGCGCGTGCAGGCGTGGCTCATCGGGTCGGGAATGGCGCTGCTCGGCGCCGACGCGACCGGCGCGGCCGAAGAGCCTTCCGACACCACGACCGCCGAGCGCGTGCGGAGGGCGCTCGCGAGCGGGCATCCGCTCATCCTCGACGCCGGGGCGATCGCTCCGGGCGTGCTCGAGGCGGCGACCGGCCCCGTCATCATCACCCCGCACGCGGGCGAGCTCGCGAACCTGAGCACGACCGAGGTCGCCGCCGTGCGCGCCGACCCGGTCACCGCCGCGCGCGCGGTCGCCGAGCGGTACGGCGTGGCCGTGCTGCTGAAGGGGCACACCACGCGGGCGGTCGCGCCCGGCGGGCCGGTGCTCGTTGCGCGGCAGGCCCCGGCGTGGCTGGCCACGGCGGGGGCGGGGGATGCTCTCGCGGGGATCCTCGGAGCCCTCACCGCCACGCACGCAGCGGTTGAGGCCGTCGACCTCGCGCGCCTCGCCCGCCTGGGTGCTGCCGCGGCTGTGCTGCACGGCCTCGCCGCGACCCGCGCGTCGGCCGGCGGGCCGCTCACGGTGCTCGACCTGTGCGCGGCGCTGCCCGCGACGATCGCCGAGCTGCTCGGCGCAGCAGGGCGCTGACCTGTCGAGTCGCGTGCCGCGACTACCCTCGAGGTATGCCCGCGCCCGCTGACACTCTCGTCCGCGCACGCTCGGTCATCGCCCTGATCGGCGGCAGCGCGATCACCCTCTGGCTCGCGTTCGGTGCCGTGCACCTCTGGCTCGGCTACCTCAACCTCTACGGGCCCGGCCTGCCGATGGGCGACGTCACCTACGTCTACCTGTTCTGGGTCGAGCGGGGGCTGCTCGGCGGCGAGTGGGTCGGTATCGACACCTCGTGGGTGTACCCGCTGGTCGCCCTCCTCCCGATGCTCGCCTCGTACGCGTTCGGCCCCGATCTGTACGGCTCGACGTGGCTGACGATCGTCATGATGCTCAACGCCGCCGCCCTCGTGGCCATCATCGGCGTGCAGGAGCGCGCTCGGCACGCTGCCATCGCCTGGTGGTGGATGCTCTACCTCGTGCTGCTCGGCCCCATCGCGCTCGGCCGCATCGACGCCATCACGGTGCCCGTCGCGCTGGTCGCCGTCATGCTCATCGCCGATCATCCGAAGTGGGGCGGAGCCCTGCTCGCGGTCGGCGCCTGGATCAAGGTCTGGCCCGCCGGCGTGCTGCTCGCCGCCCTGCTCGCCCTGCGCGAGCGCGGAGCGGTCATGGCCGCCGCGGTCGGAACCTCGATGGTCGTGATCGCTGCCGGGATCGCGCTCGGGGGCGCCTCGGCGCTGCTGACCCCGATCACCGAGCAGAGCGGCCGGGGGCTGCAGGTCGAGGCGCCGATCTCGACCGTGTGGCTGTGGGCCGCCGCCGCGGGCGAGTGGGCCGCCCGGGTGTACTACGACCAGGGCATCCTGACCTGGCAGGTCGACGGAGCGGGCAGCGCACAGGCCGCCGCCGCGATGACACCGCTGCTCGCCCTCGCCGTGGTTGTGATCGCCGCGCTCGGCCTGCTCGCGGTGCGGCGCGGGGTCGACGAGGTCGTGCTGTTCCCCGTGCTCGCGCTCGCCCTGGTCATGGCGCTCATCGCCGTCAACAAGGTGGGCTCGCCGCAGTTCGCCACCTGGATCGCCGTGCCCGTCGTGCTCGGGCTGGTTTGGCAGCGGTGGGGCGGCGTGTCGTTCCGGGTGCCCGCGATGCTCGCCCTCGTCATCGCCGCGCTGACGCAGGTCGTCTATCCCGTGCTGTACGCGAACCTGCTGTCGCTCGATCCCGGCATGCTGATCGTGCTGACGGCGCGCAACCTGCTCTACCTCGTGCTGCTGGGCTGGGCGGTCGGTCAGCTCGTCGTGCTGTGCTGGCGGCCGGCTCGCGCCGCCGCGCTCGAGCCTGTTCGCGCTCAGGAAGGAGCATCCGCGTGATCGTCGCGTTCTCGGTCGCCCCCTCGGGCGGTTCGTCGTCGGATTCGGTGCACGATGCGGTCGCCGCCGCCGTGCGCATCGTGCGCGAGTCGGGGCTGCCCAACCGCACCTCGTCGATGTTCACCGAGATCGAGGGGGAGTGGGACGAGGTCATGGATGTCGTCAAGCGCGCCACCCTCGCCGTGGCCGAGCACGGAACCCGCGTATCGCTCGTGCTGAAGGCCGACTACCGGCCCGGGCACACGGGCGAGCTCGACGGCAAGGTGCAACGGCTCGAGCAGGCGCTCGCCGAAGCTGCCGAACACGATCGCTGACGGCTAATCTGCGTCGTTCGCAACGAAATCTCCCTGCCAGGCCATGTACGGGGTGTTGGCCTTATCGATGAGCAGGGGTAGATGAACGATGGATGACGACGAGATCCGCCGGATGCTGGCGTTAGGCGACCCAGCCATAGCCGCCCCACACCTGAGGCATGTTGCGGATATCGCACGTGAAGCGAAGAGGCAGCACGAGGCGCGTGCCCGACGGCATAAGACTGGACGCTGGGTCGTCCCTTCACTCGTGCTTGCCGGCGGGCTTGTGGTCACGACGGCGGGAATCGACCTACAGACCTCCTTCCTCTCGCGCCCTCCGTTCGCCGGCACCAACCCAGGCGACCAGCGACCGGGCGAAGGTGTCCGCTATGTGCCGGGTTCCGGGCAAGACATGGGTGAGCGTTGTCTCCTGTTCCCCGACTACTTCGGCTTGGAGCCCGACGAGCTTCGGGACCTTGCCGAAGCGATCGATTCAGGATCCTGGGAAGAGCCCATCGCGGAGGCGGCGTCAGGTGCCCTGGAATCAATAGGCATCGAGCCACTGACGAACGAAGCGCGGACCGATGACGCCTTCGATGCCGAGGTCGAGGCTGTAAACGCGATGATCACGACGCTCAGTGTGGCCATTGTCCCCACGATCGACGGCGAGGAGAAGGTCTTGACGGCATGGACCGTGACGTGCCGTGAGGGTCTCTGGTGAATCCCGCTCACACTGAAAGGGTTGAGCGACTTGTGAACGCCAACTCCGCGGACCTTCTCGGCTACTTCCTTCGCCGTGTCGACCAGCCCGCTGACGCTGCCGATCTTTTGAGTGACACATTTGTCGTGATCTGACGGCGTTCGCATGACATCCCCGAGGACGAAACGGAAGCGAGGCTCTGGTCGTTCGGAGTAGCGAAGAGAGTTCTCGCCGGTCATTGGAGGTCACGTCGTCGACGGTCTGGCGCGACGAACCGACTTCGACACGAGCTCGAATCGGTACTTCTTCACGAGTCAGACACCGCGCTTGATGTTCGACGGGCAATCTCAACACTCGCTGATGTGGATCGGGAGATCATTCGGTTGACGTACTGGGACGGCTTCTCATTCGAGGAAGTCGGTCGCATCCTCGATCTCAAGCCGGTGACAGTGAGAAGCAGACACCATCGCGCCAAGGCCGTGCTCGCTCGGCTCCTCACACACGACAATTCTCCTGGGGTGCCTCACGGCGCATAAGCTCCCTCTGTTGTGCTGCGACGTCGCAGCGAGAAGCCCCCTGTTTCCGCAAGGATGAACGCCGTGACCGTCTCGACCGCCAGTGTGCCGATCATCGATGAGGCCGCGGCGGCCTCCTACGCCGCCCAGCAGCGCGCGCACGACGAGGCATACCGGCGCGCCCACGGCGGGGCCGACCGACCGCCGCTGAGCACGGCGCGCGTCTACGCCGCCCTGCTCGCCCTCGCACTCGGCGGCTTCGGCATCGGCTCGACCGAGTTCGTCGCGATGGGGCTGCTGCCCGAGATCGCGCGCGACCTGCTGCCCGGCCTGTACGCGACCAACGCCGAGGAGGCCATCGGGCAGTCGGGTTGGGTCATCACCGCCTACGCCCTCGGAGTCGTCGTCGGCGCTCCCACGATCGCCGCCCTCGCGGGCCGGCTGCCGCGCCGCCGCCTGCTGCTCTGGCTCGCGGCGGCGTTCACGGTGGGCACGGTCGCCTCGGCGACGCTGCCGACCTTCGAGCTCGTCATCGCCGCGCGGTTCGCCGCCGGGCTGCCGCACGGCGCCTACTTCGGGGTCGCCGCCCTCGTCGCCGCGAGCCTCATGGGCCCGGGCAAGCGCGGTCAGGGGGTCGCGCTCGTGCTGAGCGGCCTCACCGTCGCCACCGTCATCGGCGTGCCGCTCATCACCGCGGTCGGGCAGGCCGCCGGGTGGCGGGCCGCCTACCTCGTGGTCGCGGCGCTGTTCGCGGCGACGTTCGTCGCGGTGCGCATCCTCGTGCCCTGGCAGCCCGGTGACGCCAACTCGACGGTGCGCAGCGAGCTGGCCGCGTTCGGCCGCCTGCAGGTGTGGATCGCCGTCGCCGTCGGCGCCATCGGCTTCGGCGGCTTCTTCGCCGTCTACAGCTACATCGCCCCGATGGTGACCGACGCGGCCGGGATGCCCTCCGCCACCGTGCCGTGGGTGCTGGCCAGCACCGGCATCGGCCTGACGATCGGCAACCTCATCGGGGGCCGCCTCGCCGACGCTGGCACCGTGCGGGCCATGTTCCTCGGCTTCGCGGGCCTCATCGGCGCACTCGCTCTGCTCGGCCTCGCCGGATCGTGGCCGCTTGGGCTGATCGCTGGCACCTTCGCCGTGGGGTTCATGGCGGCCATCATCTCGCCCGTCGTGCAGACCCGCCTCATGGATGTCGCGGGGGAGTCGCAGACCCTCGCCGCGGCGCTCAACCACTCGGCGCTCAACGTCGGCAACGCCCTCGGCGCCTTCCTGGGAGGGCTCGTCGTCGCGGCGGGCTGGGGCTACCTCACGCCCGCGTGGGTCGGGCTGCTGCTCGCCGTCGGCGGTGTGCTGCTCGCGACGATCAGCGTGGCGCTCGAACGGCGCGGCAACGCCGCCGGCGGGGTGCGGGGCAGCGACTAGATTCCGCCGCCGCCGGAGGGAGCATCCACCAGGATGCCGTCGGCGATCGCCTGCTTGCGCAGCGCCACCTTGGTGCCCACGTCGATGCCGGCGATGCGGTACTTCTCGCGGATGCGCTTGAGGTAGCTCTTGGCCGTCTCCTCCGAGATGCCGAGCTGGTACGCCACCGTCTTCACCGGTTCGCCCGCTCCGTACAGGGCCATCACGCGGCGCTCCTGCGCGCTCAGGCGCGGCGAGCCGCCGACATCGGCGGCGTTGAGGGCGAGGTCGAGCTCGGCCGAGATGAACGACTCGCCGGCCTTCGCGGCGCGGATCGCCTCGACGATCATGCCCGCGTCTTCGCTCTTCACCAGGTAGCCGAGCGCACCGGCGTTCAGGGCCTCGCGCACCACGTTGGGCTCGCTGTAGGTGCTCATGAGCACCACCCGGACGTTCATCGACTTCAGCGTCTGGATCTTCAGCGAGACCGGGATGTTGTCTTTGAGGTCGAGGTCGAGCAGCACGACGTCGACCGGGAAGGCAGGATGCGACAGCAGGTCGGGCCAGGCGGCGACCGCGGCGACCATGTCGATGTCATCGGCGGCCTGCCGGATCCACTCGGTGAGCGCCCCCAGCAGCATGCGGTGGTCGTCGACCAGGGCCAGACGGATCGGCGGGTGCGTCATCGCCTCCTCCTTCTCGGTGCCGGGAGCGAGGCCCATGCTGGTTCGCTCATCGTCGCATCAGTGCGGCCGGGCCGCGTCGGCCGGGTTCTCGACCGGGCAGTCGAGCTCGATCACCAGAGCGCCCCTCGCCGTGCTGTCACTGTATCGCCCGACCCGGTCGAGGGCCTCCCACACACCGGAGTCGACGCGATTGCGTCGCAAGCCCGCCACCTCGATCCGCACCGGGATCATCAGGCGCCCCGCTCCGGGAGTCCGCTGCGGATCGACCGGGCCGAGCGACATCGTCACGGAGCGCGGGGCCGCCGCGCCGACCGGGTCGGGGGTGAGCAGCCACAGCGCTGCGAGCAGCGAGTCGCGCTGCACATCGTCGAGCAGACCGGCGAGCGTTCCGGGGTCGCTGACGGTGACGCGGCGGCCCAGGTGCTCCGACTCGCTGATGGCATGGAACAGCCACGTCTCGCGACGGCCCTCGATGAGGTGCAGGCGCAGCTCGGTGGCCAGCGTGGATGCTCGCGCCGCGTAGCGCTCGGGCAGCGGCAGCGGCGCCTCTCCGGTCGCGACCGCCTCCAGCAGCTGCTCGGCGTCGAGGTCGAGCCGCGCCAGCTCCTCGCTCGCGAGCATGCCGACGGCCAGCCGCGGCGCGGTCACGGTCGACTGCACGAGCACGCGGTCGAGCTCGCGCTTGAGCATCCGCTCGAAGCCCTGCACCAGCAGCACGCCCGCGATGCCGGGGCCGACCGCGAGGGCCACGGCCACCACCTGCGCGGGAATCGTCACGGGGGTCAGGGGCGTCGTCGCGATGATCGCGCCCACCAGGGCGAGGCCGAGCGCCGCCGTCGCGACCAGCACCTCCCACCGCTGCCGCAGGGTCACGATCACCAGCAGCACGAAGCCGGCCGAGATCGATGCGGTCGCGTACTGCCCGACGTTGCCGAGCGGCGAGATGGCGACGATGTCGAGCCACACCACGGCGGCGAGCGCCGCGAGGAACACCGCGTACAGCCAGTCGGGCAGCCGCTCGCCGCTCGCCGAGATGGTGATCGTCAGGCCCAGGAAGGTGACCATGAGCAGCAGCCAGGCGGCAGCGATCGGCAGCACCGAGGGGTAGAGGTCGATGCGCAGCAGGAAGAGGGCGATGCCGATCATCGACTGCAGGGCGGCGATGATGGCGACACCGAGTCCGAGGAAGCCGGAGCCGAGAGCGGAGGCGTGGGTGGAGGTGGGGGTGCCGCGACGTGTCGAGGAGCGGGCACCGGAGGGGCGCACGAGGCCGCCGAGGGTGGACTCCTCGGGAGGGGAGTAGCGGGTGCTCATCGCGGCACCTCTGCGGTGCTCCTGGGTCGGTGCCTCATCGCGGCACCTCCAAGATCACGGTGGTTCCGGCGCCGGGCGTCGAGAAGACGCGCGCGCTGCCGCCGACATCGTGCAGGCGCGCCACGACCGATTCGGTGAATCCGAGGCGCTCGGCGGCCACCTCGGCCGGGTCGAATCCGACCCCCGCGTCGGTGACGACGGCGCGAATCATGTCGTCGCTCTGGGTGATGGTGACGTCGGCCTCGTCAACTCCTGCGTGCCGACGCACGTTCTCGAGGCACTCGGCGAGGGCCAGCAGGAAGGCATCGAGCACGTCGCTCGGCAGCAGCACCTGCCCGGTGCCGTGCCAGCGCACCGACAGCCCCATGCGCAGGAAGCGCTGCTTGACCGATTCGAGGGTGGTGCCGAGAGGGGTCTCGGCCACGGGCTCGAGGCTGTACACGCCCGAGAACTGCGGCATCGGCGTCGAGCCCAGGCGCAGCTGCCGCAGCAGCCGGGCGTCCTCTCCGGCCTGCTGCCGCAGCGCGTCGGCAGAGACGCCGACGCCGGAGTGTGCGAGCAGGGTGAGGGTCGCGAGCACCGTGTCGTGCAGCAGGCGGGCACCCTGCCGCCGCTGCGCCTCGGTCTCGCTCGCCTGACGCTCGAGCTGGTGCGCTCGCCCGATGTTCTCGAGGCGCCGCACCGCACGCTGCACGCCCACGGTCACCCAGAGCCCAATGATGAGCGTGATCACCCATCCCGCGAGGGTGGCGATGGCGGCCGTCGAGATCAGACCGCTCGTCGGCCCGGCCGTCGCGACGAGAAGGCTCGAGGCGAGGGTGCCGCCCGCCCAGAGCACCCATCGACCGGTGCTCTCGCTCAGCACGAGGCCGACGCCGCCCAGTCCCGCCGCGCCCAGCGGCGCCAGCGATGTCGCGAGCGCGAGCGAGGAGGGCTGCCCCCACGGCAGCTGCGCCAGGGCGATGGCCGCGCAGCCCAGCACGACGCTGAGAGCCACCCATCCGCCGTGGCCGCTGCGGCCGACCATGACGAGAGCGGCCGCCTGCCCCGCGAGCAGCATGAGCACCGAGGGCAGCACATCCGCGTCGACGACCCCCGGCAGCGCGAGGCAGAACGCGGCCACGATGACGCCGCTGAGGCCGAACGCGCGCGCCGCACGCTGCAGCAGGCGGCGGCGATCCTTCTCGATCAGCTCCATCGCGGGCCCTGCGGGGTCATGCGCCCCAGTCTGTCACCCGCCGGGCCCGCAGCCTCAGAGGCCGCACGCCCGCGTGTACGCGTCGTACAGCGCGGCTCTCGTCTCGGCATCGGCCACCACGGTCACGGTTCCCGGTGCTCCGTCGACCGTCACCGCGATGCGGAAGAGGGTTCCCTGCTTGTCGTCGGCGATCGCGTGCGCATCGCACCGCGCCGGTGTCAGCAGCAGCGGGATGCTCTCCGCCCGCCCGCCGTCGACGACGGTCGCCGGCAGCTCGTGGCTGGTGATGCGGGCTCCGTCGCTCGACCGCACGAGCCCGAACAGCACGGTGTCGGCGATGCTCAGCAGCTGCACGTCGGGCGGGGCGCTGAGCCCCGGCGGCTGCGGGCGCGGCTCGATGTCGAGCAGCAGCCCGATCAGGGGCCCCTCGTCGCGCGACGGATCATGCCGCACCGCGAGCGCCACCCGCGTGTCGACGGCGACCGCGAGGCACTCGGCGGCCACCCATTCGCTCCACTGCCCGAGTCGATCGGCGGTGGGCAGGGTCACCTCGGCGGTGCTGCCGTCGATCAGTCGCACGACGAGCACAGCCTCGGGGGGCGCGACGGCATCGGGGTCGGCATCCTGGTCGCCGGCTCGGTCTGCGGGGCAGGCGACCGCGGGCAGCAGCATCGCGAGGTCGCGGGTGCCCCCGGCGGGGATCGTCGTGGTGCGCTCGCGCACAGGCGTCGAGGCGACGTGGGGCGACACGAGGCGAGCCTCGGTGATCGTGAGCGGCACTGGCCCGTCGTTGCGCACGGAGAGCTGGATGCCACCCCGCGCGGCGTCGATGCGGGTGCGGTAGACCTCGGCGGTGACCGCGACGTCGGCGGCGGTGACCGGGCCGGGGAGGGCGAGCGAGTCGGGGCCGGTGGCGGCGTCGGCGGAGCATCCACCCAGAAGCCCGACGGTGAGGAGGGCGGCGGCGATGATGCCCGCGACACCGCCCGCTGCCCGGTCGGTGCGCGCGGTGGACGAGGTCGAGCGGAGCATCGCGGGCTACTCGGCGAGGAGGGCCGCGATCGGCGGGCCGACGAGCTCGTTCTCGATGAGGAAGGCGTCGTGCCCGAACGGCGAGGTGATGACGAGCGCGTCGCCGCCGTGCATCGTGCTCGGCAGGTGCGCGGCGATCTGACGCGACTGGTCGACGGGGAAGAGGCGGTCGCTGTCGACCCCGAGCACGAGCGCGCGCGCGGTCACGCGGGCGAGGGCCTCGGCCACCGACCCCCGGCCGCGGCCGACGTCGTGCGAGTTCATCGCCTCGACCAGGGTGATGTAGCTGCCGGCGTCGAAGCGTCGGGTGAACTTGTTGCCGTGGAAGTCGAGGTAGCTCTCCACCGCGAAGCGGCCGCCCTTGCCGAGCGGGTCGAGCACTCCCTGCCAGGAGCGCTCGAAGCGCTCGTTGAGCTCGGTCGGCGAGCGGTAGTTCAGCAGAGCCATGCGGCGGGCGAGCGCGAGCCCCCGGTACGGCCCCTCCGGCTCGTCGTAGTAGTCGCCGTCGCGGAACAGCGGATCCATGCGGATCGCCTCCAGCTGCACCGAGTTCAGAGCGATCTGGTCGGCGCTCGAGACCGCCGTCGAGGCGAGCACGGCGAGCCGCTCGACCCGGTGCGGATGCTCGATCGCCCACTCGAGCGCGTGCATGCCGCCCATCGAACCGCCGATGACCGCGACGAAACGCTCGATGCCGAGCGCGTCAGCGAGGGCGACCTGGGCCGCGACCTGATCGCGGATCGTCAGATACGGAAACCGCGACCCCCACTCGCTGCCGTCGGGAGCGACCGATGACGGTCCGGTCGAGCCCTGGCAGCCGCCCAGCATGTTCGGGGCCACCACGAACCACCGGTCGGTGTCGATCGCGAGGCCGGGCCCGACGATGCCGCCCCACCAGCCGGCCGTCGGATGCCCGGGGCCGGGCCGCCCGACGACGTGGCTGTCACCGGTGAGGGCGTGCACGATGAGCACCGCGTTGTCGCGCGCGGGGCTCAGGGTGCCCCACGTCTCGTAGGCGAGCCGCGCGTGCGGCAGGGTCGCGCCCGACTCGAGCGCGAGGGTTCCGACGGCGGCGAACTGCCGGTGGCCCGGGTCGTCACCCTCCCGCCACGCGCCCGTCGTCGGGGGTGTGCCCAGCAACGAGCGCCGGTTGGCCTCGGTGATGAACGCCGAGGGCACCGTGTCTTCGCTCGTCTGCCAGTCCATGCTGCGCTCATTCTCTCGCAGAACAGCCCGCGCCCCCGCCGCGCGCCCTGAGGGGCACGCGGCGGGGGCGCGGGCGGATGACGGGTGCGGGCGACGTCGCCTACAGCGCCGCGTTGGCGGCGACCACGGCGCGGGCTGCGGCGAAGCCGTTCTCGAGGTCGGCGATGATGTCGTCGATGTTCTCGAGCCCGACCGAGAGGCGCACCAGGCCCGGGGTCACGCCGCTCGTCAGCTGCTGCTCGGGCGTCAGCTGCGAGTGGGTGGTCGAGGCCGGGTGGATGATCAGGCTGCGCACGTCGCCGATGTTGGCGACGTGGCTGAAGAGCTCGACCGAGTCGACGAGCGCGCGCCCCGCATCCACCCCGCCCTTGAGCTCGAACGAGAGCACGGCGCCCACGCCCTTCGGCGCGTAGGTCTGCGCGGTCGCATACCAGGGGCTCGACGGCAGGCCCGAGTAGCTGACGCTCGCGACGTCGGGGTGCGCCTCGAGCCACTGCGCGACGGCGACGGCGTTCTGCACGTGCCGCTCGACGCGCAGGCTGAGGGTCTCGATGCCCTGGATGAGCTGCCAGGCGTTGTCGGGCGAGACGGCGGCCCCGATGTCGCGCAGCAGCTGCACGCGGGCCTTGATGATGTAGGCGATGCCGTCGCCCAGCACGCCGGTGTAGCTCGCCCCGTGGTACGAGGGGTCGGGCTCGGTCAGGCCCGGGAAGCGGTCGACGTGCTGCGACCAGGCGAACTTCCCGCCGTCGACGATGACGCCGCCGAGCACCGTGCCGTGCCCGCCGAGGAACTTCGTCGCTGAGTGCACCACGATGTCGGCCCCGTGCTCGAGCGGGCGGATGAGATACGGGGTGGCGATCGTGTTGTCCACGATCAGCGGCAGGCCGTGCGCGTGCGCGACGTCGGCGACGGCGCGGATGTCGAGCAGGTTCACCTTCGGGTTGCCGACGGTCTCGCCGAAGAACAGCTTCGTGTTCGGCCGCACGGCGGCGGCCCAGGCCTCCGGGTCGTCCTGGTTCTCGACGAAGGTCACCTCGATGCCGAGCTTCGCGAGCGTGTAGGTGAACAGGTTGTAGGTGCCGCCGTAGATCGACGACGAGGACACGATGTGGTCGCCCGACTGCGCGATGTTGAGCACGGCGTAGGTCGTCGCGGCCTGGCCGGACGACAGCAGCAGCGCCGCGGTGCCCCCCTCGAGCGCGGCGATGCGCTGCTCGACGACATCCTGCGTGGGGTTCTGGATGCGCGTGTAGATGTTGCCGAACTCGGCGAGGGCGAACAGGTTCTTCGCGTGCTGCGCGTCGTTGAAGGTGTAGGCGGTCGTGCGGTACACCGGGGTGGCGCGCGCGTTGGTGACCGGGTCGGGCTGAGCTCCCGCGTGGATCTGCAGGGTCTCGAACTTCCAGTTGGCGGTCATGGGGGCCTCCTCGGGGTCGGTGGAACGCCTCGAACGGTACGCGCGCCCGACACAGCCCGGCAATGCGGGCCGACACACGCCGTAACCTGCGCGCCCCGGTCAGAGGGGCTCGTCTCGGCGCGAGCCCGTCGGGTCGGTGCGGGAGGGCTGGATGAGCAGCGGCCCCGTGCGGGCATCCAGATCGGGCCGGAACAGCCAGCGCGGCCGCGGCTCGACGAGCGGGCGGAACGCGCGGCGCACCGGTCGGGTCGAGAGAGCCAGAGTGATGACGATCGCGGCGACGATCATGCCGACGAGCCACGGCCAGCCCGACCGGTCGTCGCCCCCGATGACGCCGCTCTCGCGGATCGGGTAGAGCACGAAGCTGTGCAGCAGGTACACGTACATCGTCGCCTGCCCGAGCGGTGTCACGGCGACCGCGCGGCGCGGCACGAGCACGAGCACCGCCGCCGACAGCAGCACGGCCAGGCCGATCAGGGCCAGCCGCACGAGACTGGCCCACCATTCGTCGACGCCGAGGCCCGTGTACGACTCGTCGTAGAAGAACCAGTAGCGCAGCTCGATGTCGCGCCACACGTCGATGAAGACGATGAGCACCGCCAGCCAGGCGGCGAGCACGAGCACGGCGATCGAGCGCACGAGAGCCGTCGGCGGTGCCGCCAGCCGCCAGCGGTCGACGAGGCCCCACTCGTGCAGCTTCCAGCCCAGCACGAAGAACGGCAGGATGCCGAGCGCACGGGCGAGGGAGAACGTCGCCCCCACGTTGTCGAAGTAGCCGACCCCCACCGAGATCAGCACCGCCCAGAGCAGCGGCCAGCGCACGAGGGCCAGGTAGGGCAGCACGAGGCGGAAGATGCCGAGAGCGAGCAGGAACCAGAGGGTCCAGGACGGGCGCGTGGGGTTGAGGGTCCAGTTGCCCTCGACGATGGCCTGAACGGCCGTCCAGATGGATTCGAAGATCAGGTAGGGAATGACGATGTCGGTGATCACCCGCTGCATGCGCCGCTCGTTCGGCGGCCCCGGCTTGGAGAAGTAGCCGCTGATCAGCGCGAACAAGGGCATGTGGAACGCGTAGATGAAGAGATAGGCCACGAGGGCCGCGTCGGAGTCGGCGATGAGCCGCTGGATCGCGTGGCCGATGACCACCAGAGTGATGGCCACGAACCGGGTCGTATCCCACAGCGGCACGCGCGGGCGCGCCGACAGAGCTGCTCCCCCCATGCGCAGAAGGGTAGCGGCCCGAGCTCGGCGGTAGCGTGGAGCCATGACGACCCCCACTGCCGCAGCGCCCGACCCCGCCCCGCTCACCGCGGTCGTCACCGGAGCCAGCTCGGGCATCGGTGCGGCGACCGTGCGGCTGCTGCGCCAGCACGGCTGGCGGGTCGTCGGGGTCGCTCGCCGGGCCGACCGGCTGGCCGCGCTCGCCGCCGAGTGCGGATGCGACACCGTGGTCGCCGACCTCACCGATCAGGTCGCGGTGGATGCCCTCCGCCAGCACGTCGAGGCCCAGGGCCCCGTGCACGCCATCGTGACGGTCGCCGGCGGTGCGATCGGCACCGACCCGGTCGTGACGGCCGACCCCGCCGACTGGATGCGCATGTTCGACATCAACGTGCTCAGCGCGCAGCGCGTGATCGCGGCCCTGCTGCCCGCCCTGCGCACCGGCGCCCGCGAGCGCGGAGTCGGTGACATCCTCGCGATCACCTCGACGGCCGGGCAGATCGCCTACGAGTCGGGCGGCGGCTACAACGCGGCCAAGTTCGCCCTGCGCGGCATGATGCACGCGCTGCGGCTCGAGCTGGCCGGCGAACCGCTGCGCGTCATGCAGGTGGCGCCCGGCATGGTGAAGACCGACGAGTTCGCGCTCAACCGCTTCGGCGGCGATACGGCGAAGGTCGCGGCGCTGTACGAGGGCGTCGAGCAGCCGTTGACGGCGGAGGACATCGCGGCGATCGTCGTGCACGCTCTCGAGGCGCCGGGGCACGTGAACCTCGACGAGGTGACGGTGCGGCCGGTGGCGCAGGCCGCACAGCACAAGCTGGTGCGCGGGCCGCTGCAGGTGCGCGACGGCGCACGCGGCTAGCCGCGGGGTTCCGGCTCGACGATCTCGGCGGGCATGTCGCCGAACGCGAGCTTCGGCACGACCAGCAGCGCGAGCGCGGCCACGACGGCGGCCCCGCCGCAGATCGCGAACACCACGAGGTATCCGGCCAGGCTCGACGCGGTCTCGGTGACCAGCTGCCCGGCCGACATCGCCAGCACGACGGCGAAGATCGCGCTGGCGAAGGCGCCGCCGATGGTCTTGGTCGTGTTGGTGAGCCCGGTCGCGACACCGGTCTGACCGAGCGGAGCCGCGGCCGCGGCGGCCGCGGGCAGCGCCGCCACGAGGGCTCCTGACCCGATGCCCGCGACGACCATGTTGAGCGTCACCCCGACGACGGTCGCGTTGTTGACGAGGAAGGCGAGGTACCCGAGCGCGACGGTCGCGGTCGCCGCGATGAGCGCGATGCGCGGAGTCGTGCGCCGCGAGACGAGCGGGAAGAGCAGCGCGCCGATGATCATCGCCACGAGGTAGGCGCCGATGATGTACGAGCGCTCCGAGGCGTCGAGGCCCAGCCCGAAACCGTTCGCCGGGTCGGTGCCGGCGAACGTGCTCAGCGGGGCCTGGGCACCCAGGATGCTGATGCCGACCAGGCCCGCGGTGAGCTGCACCGGCCACATGCTCGGCTGCCGCAGCACGCGCAGGTCGATCGCCGGGTCCGGGTGCTTCAGCACCCAGCGGCCGAACGGGTACAGCAGCACCAGGCCGGCCGCCATGAGCGCGTAGACCCACCAGGTCGCCGGACCGTTGATGCGCAGGAAGGTCAACCCCGAGGTGACGGTCAGCAGTGCGATCGTCAGCAGCACGAAGCCCGTCGTATCCAGCCGGCGGCCCGGTTGCGGGGTCGATTCGGGTACGCCGAACCAGATGACGAAGAACGCCACCGTCACGGCGATGGCGGGGATCGACAGGGTGAGGGCCACGTTCTCGTTGAAGGCCGCGAAGATGCGTGCACCCCCGAGCGCGCCCGCGATGGCGCCCGCCTCGAGCGCGACCACGAGGTAGCCGGCCGCGCGCCGCGTCTGCGATGCACCCGTGTCGGTTCGGCGGCCGCGGTCGAAGATCAGCGCCACCTCGAGCGGCAGCCACACGACGTAGAAGCCCTGCAGCGCCCACGCGATCAGGAACACCCAGAAGGTGTCGGCGAACACCAGCCACCAGCTCGCGCCGGCGGTCAGCACGGTCGAGATCAGCAGGATGCGCTTGTGGCCGACCATGTCGCCGAGCTTCGCCAGCACCGGAACGACGAGCGCGCTCAGCAGTAGCTGGGCCGCCTCGAACCAGTTGAAGTCGGCATCGCGGATTCCCAGATACTCGACCAGATCGGAGATCAGCGGAACGTAGTACCCCTGCAGCACGCCGCTGACGAACTCGACGAAGAACAGGTAGCCGACGAGACTCAGCGTGATCGCCCCGGCCTTCCCCTGCAGACGCGACGGGATGCTGGACGAGACGCTCACGGGCTCGGACATGCCGCGATGCTAGCGCGCGACCGTCCTCCGCCGACGGCGCGCCGGGCCCGGTAGCGTGCTCGCATGAGCGCGCCGTCCGACTCCGCTTCGCTGCATGGGCTCATGGCCGACGACTGGGCGACGGCTCTGGAGCCGGACGCCGCCCGCGTGCGCGCGCTCCTCGCCGATCATCGGGCGGCGGCGGCTGCCGGCCATGCGGCGCTGCCACCGGAGCATCGGGTGCTCCGCGCGTTCTCGCACCCCCTGGCCGACGTGCGCGTCGTGATCGTCGGGCAAGACCCGTACCCGACGCCCGGGCATGCGGTCGGCCTCGCATTCGCCGTCGACCCGGGGGTGAGACCGCTGCCGCGCAGTCTGGCGAACATCTACCGCGAGCTGCACGACGACCTCGGCATCGAACCGGCGGCGCACGGCGACCTCAGCGCCTGGGCCGAGCAGGGCGTGCTGCTGCTCAATCGGGTGCTGACCGTCGAGCCGGGATCTCCGGGCTCGCATCGCGGCCGGGGCTGGGAAGCGGTCACGGCCCGGGCGCTGCGGGCCCTGGCGCGGCGGGGCGGCCCGCTCGTGGCCGTTCTGTGGGGCGGCGACGCCCGAGCGGCGGCGCCGCTGCTGGAGGGGGTCGCGATGATCGAGAGCGCGCATCCGAGCCCGCTGTCTGCCCGGCGGGGGTTTCTCGGGTCGCGCCCGTTCTCGCGGGTCAACGCGCTGCTGCGCCAGCAGGGCGCCGCTCCGATCGACTGGCGGCTGCCGAGCACCGCCGTAGACTGACCCGGTCGGCCGGGGCGCGATGCAGCAGGGAGGTGGCCATGCTCGCGGAGGAGTACGAGCGTCGTCGCACGCCGCCTCCTCACCTGCGGCGCCGCCCCGAGCCCGAACCGCCGTTCTCGTTCACCGTGCGCGATGCGGTCGAGGCCGACCTGCCCCACGTGCGCGAGATCTACAACCACTACGTGGCCAACTCGACGGTCACGTTCGACGAGTCGCCGTGGTCGCTGGCGGATGTCCGCACCAAGCTCGCCCGGGTGCGCGAGCTCGGCTACCCGTTCCTGATCGCCGAGGCGCCCGGCGGCACGGTGCTGGGGTTCGCCTACGTGCTGCCGTGGAAGGAGAAGGCCGCCTACCGCTTCACGGTCGAGAACTCGATCTACCTGGGACCTGCCTCGACGGGCAAGGGTCTCGGCACCGCCCTGATGCGCGAGCTGCTGGAGCGCGCCGAGGCGGCCGGGGTGAAGGAGGTGATCGCGGTCATCGCCGATCGGGGGGCCGAGGGCTCCATAGCCCTGCACGAGCGGTTCGGCTTCACCCAGACGGGTTCGATGGGCCGCGTGGGCTTCAAGTTCGGCCGGTGGCTCGGGGTCGTGATGATGCAGCGGTCACTGGGCCGACGCGGCCGCGGTCGCGCCGCTCAGCGGTAGACGGAGTCGTCGACCTCGTCGGCGAGAAGCTGGGCCCGCTCGAAGCTCGCCGGTCCGCCGATGACGCTGATGATCGAGATCCAGCTCTCCTGCGTGACGACGTTGAGGATCGCCGGAGCGAGGCCCTGCTCATCCCCCTGCTGGCTGTAGGTGACGGCCCCGTCGTCGGTGATGTCCTCGTTGAGGCCCTGCCCGGTGAGGTCGGTGATGATGCCGGGACGCGTGGCGGGCGAGATCGGCGCGACACTGATGGCGATGCTCGAGAGGTCGTCGGCCTCGTCGGCGTAGACGCAGGTGATGCCGCCGGCGAGCTGCTCGGGCGTCGCTTCGAAGAAGTACTCGTTGCCGTAGACGCTGCCGGGCCCGCCGAGCAGCTGCAGGTTGTCGGCGGAGAACGCCTCGACTCGGCTGGCGGGCAGGATCTCGGTGCAGTCGACCGGCAGGGTGAAGGTGCGGGCCACCGGCTCGGGTTCGGCGCTCGCCGTCTCGGTGGGCGTGGGCTCGACGGTCGGCTCCGCCTCGACCGGCTCGGGCTCGGGAGCGCACGCTGCGAGGACACCGACCAGGACGACCGCCGCAGTGCCGGCGAGGAGTCGCTGCACGACCATGACTCTCCTTGAGAACGGGCGGGAGGGATGGTGCGCGGGGGCGCACGCCTGTCGTCACGGTAGCAGTCGGGTGCCGGGGCGATCGGGCTTCGAGCGGCCTCCCGGCACCCTCCACGGTGTTCGTTGCCGAATCGATACACGGCCACCCCGTCGGGCGCCCCTCTAGGCTCGGGGCGTGCCTGATCTCCACGAGCTGACCGCCCTCGACCTGGGTGAGGCGCTGCGTCGGCGGGAGGTGTCGGCGGAGGAGGCGACCCGTCACTTCCTGCAGCGCATCGAGCGTGGCAACGCCGCGGTGGGTGCGGTGACGGGGGTCGCCGCCGAGCGCGCGGTCGAGCGCGCACGAGCGCTCGATGCCGGCGCGTCGCGCAGCGCGCCGCTGTGGGGGCTGCCGATCGTCGACAAGGAGCTGGTGCGGCGGGCGGGGCAGCGCACCACGTTCGGTTCGCGGCTCTTCGCCGACCACGTGCCCGAGACCGACGACGAGCTCGTGCAGCACCTCGACGCCGCCGGGGCCATCAGCCTGGGCACGAGCGCCGCCCCCGAGTTCGGCCTGCCGTCGTACACCGCGTCGCGGGTGGCGCCCCCGGCGCGGAGCCCCTACGCGCTCGACCGCGGGGCGGGCGGCTCGAGCGGGGGTGCGGCGGCGGCCGTGGCCGCCGGGCTCGTGCCGTTCGCACCCGGCAGCGACGGGGGCGGCAGCATCCGCATCCCGGCAGCCGCGTGCGGGGTGGTCGGCCTGAAGCCCTCGCGTGGCCGCATCCCGGCCGCCAGCGGGCTCGACCGCCTGGCGGGCCTCGTCGTCGCCGGACCGATCGCGCGAACGGTCGCCGACGCGTCGCTCATGCTCGACGCGCTCGTCTCCGCCGCCGCCTGGCCGCACGCGACGCAGGCTGCGATCGACCCGCCGCTGGCGTCGGGGGCTCCGCACCCGAGCAGCGGATCGTTCCTCGGTGCCGCCGTGCGGGGCGAGGGGCGCTACCAGCTCGGCGTCATGACCGCCTCGCCGTGGCAGGAGGACGTGCCGATCTCGATGGCACCGGAGGCTCGCTGGGCGCTCGACCGTGCGATCGAGGGCTTCGCCGCGCTCGGGCACGGCCTCGACGACATCGACCTCGCCCCCGAGCCTGACTACGGTCGGTACTTCCGCACCATCTGGAAGGCGAGTGCGGCCGGCATTCCCGCCCGCACGCCGACCGAGCTGCAGCGGCTCGAACCCCTGACGCGCTGGCTCGTCGAGCAGGGCCGTGCGATGCCGGCGAGCGAGCTCGCGAGCGCTCTCGAGTGGCTCGCCGGTTTCGAGCGGCGGGTCATCGCGCGGCTGCGGGGCGTGGATGCGGTGCTCACGCCCGCGCTCGCGATGACGCCGCGCCCGCTCGACTGGTACGACCCTGCCGATGCCGAGCGCAACTTCGCCCAGCAGGTGCAGTACACGCCCTGGACGAGCTTCGTCAACGTCGCCGGCCTGCCGGCTCTCGTCCTGCCCGTGGGCGTGACGCCTCCCGACGCCGACGATCCGGGCATGCCGATGGCCGTGCAGCTGATCGGACGCCCGGGAGGGGAGGCCACGCTGCTGTCGCTGGGTGCGCAGTGGGAGCGCTCGGGTCGCGGCCGTCTGCCGCGCCCGCCGGTCTGGTGATCAGGGAAGCAGCTGCGCCGCCGCGTCGAGGGTCAGGGTCTGCGACTGGCCGCCCGAGTAGTAGGTCGTGAACCAGAGGTCGTCGGCGATGAGATGGGTCTCGTTGTAGCTGCCGATCTCGAACTCGACCTCGATCGTGTAGAGGTCGCCGCCGGGCACGGTCAGCGCCGTGTACCCGGCGGCGGTCAGGGTGTCGACGACGGTCGTCCGCGTCGCGGCGTCGAGCCGCGCGATCGAGGTCGTCGAGCCGCTCTCGCTGGCCGGGAGGATCCAGGTGCAGCTGATGCGCTCGGGGATCGCCGAGAGGATGCCTTCGAGCGTCGCGTCGCCGGTGCCCCAGCCGCCCATGCCCGGACCGCTGACGTCGCCGAGCGGCTCGCGCCCCTCGGCGATGAGGCTTGCCACGAGAGCGGCCGAATAGATGGTGTCGCAGTCGGGAAGCGCGGCCGGTTCGGGGCTCGGTGATGCCGACGGATCGCTCGAGGCCGTGGCGCTCGGCGTCGGTGTGGGGCTGGCGCTGGGCCCCGGGGTCGGAACGCAGCCGGCGACGCTCACGGCGATCGCGAGGGCGAGGAGGGCGCTCGAGCTCAGAAGTCGGATCGGCATGCCGTCAGGGTAGTGGCGGGCCCGAGCGGGGTGGAATAGGCAATTACCGGTAACCGCCCTTCTCGAGCCCCGCTTCGACCTCGAAGCGGTTGCGGCGAGCGTCCTGCCCGGCCGCGAGGTAGAGCGGGATGAACGCCAGCCCGTATCGGCGCCACTGCGCGCGATGCACGGCCTCGTGCTCGAGCACCTCGGGGCGGGTGTTGTCGCGCGTGAGGTAGGCCGCGCCGATCGTGGTGCCGCCCCGGCCGAAGGCCCAGCGCGGCATCCCCTCGCAGACGATGACCCCACCGCGACGCGAGACCTTGAACCCTCCCAGCAGAGCACCCCAGGTGACGCCGACGGCGGTGGCGAGCCAGTAGCCGGGCCGCGCGACCGCGGGGTGCAGCCCGACGGCGCGCACCGCTCGGTTGCGCGCGAGCCGCTCGACGGCGCGAGCGGCCCGCCCCGCGCGAGGAGCGCGGCCACCCGAGCCGGACGCGCGCGTCACGGCCGACCGTAGCCCTCGAGCAGCCGCAGCCATACCTCCGAGAGGGTCGGGTAGGCCGGTACCGCGTGCCACAGGCGCTCGAGCGGCACGCGGCCGACCACCGCGATCGTCGCCGCGTGCAGCAGCTCGCCGACGTCGTCGCCGACGAGCGTGAACCCCACGATCACCCGCTCGTCCTCGTCCACGACCATGCGAGCGGTGCCGCGATAGCCCTCGCCATGCACGGTCGCCGCCGCGAGCCAGCCGAGCTCGTAGTCGACGACCCGAGTGCGCAGGCCGCGCGCCGCGGCGGCCGCCGCGGTGAGGCCGACGCTCGCGACCTCCGGGCTCGTGAACGTGACCTGCGGCACGGCGTCATGGTCGGCGGTCGCGACGTGCGGTCCCCACGCCGCGTCATCGACGGATGCTCCTCGCGCGCGCGCGACGATCACGTCGCCCGCTGCCCGCGCCTGGTACTTGCCCTGATGCGTGAGCAGTGCCCGATGGTTGACGTCACCGACGGCGTACAGCCACGGGTGGCCCTCTACCCGCATCGTGTCGTCGACCGCGAGCCAGGAGCCGGGCTCGAGCCCGACCGTCTCGAGCCCGAGGTCATCCGTCGCCGGTGCGCGACCGGTGGCGACGACGATCTCGTCAGCCTCGATGACGCGGCCGCCGGGCAGCGTGAGGGTCACCGTGCCGTCGTCACGGCGATCGACCCGCTCGGGGCTCGTGCGCTCGAGCACCTCAGCGCCGTCCTCGCGCAGGCGGGCGGCGACCGCCTCTCCGGCGAACGGCTCGACGTCGGCGAGCAGTGCGCTGCGTGCGAGCAGCGTCACGCGGCTGCCCAGGCTCGTGAAGGCGGTCGCCATCTCGCAGCCCACCACCCCTCCGCCGATGATCGCGAGCCGTCGGGGAACCGACTCGGTGCTCGTGATCTCGCGGGAGGTCCACGGCCGAGCCGCTGCCAGGCCGGGGATCGGCGGCATCGCCGCGATCGACCCCGTGCAGACGGCCACGGCGTGCGATGCGGTGACGGTGCGCGTGCCGCCTTCGGCGGCGGTGATGACGACCCGCCGCTCGCCGTCGAGCCGGGCGTGCCCGCGCGCGAGCGCGATCCCCGCCTTCTGCAGCCAGCGCACCTGGCCGGCGTCGTCCCAGTGGGCGGCGATCTCGTCGCGCCGGGCGAGCACCGCTCGGGCATCCACCGCGCCGGCACCGGCGGGGCCGCGTGCACCGGCGACCGCGTGGGCGGCGCGCTGAACGCTGCCCGCGCGCAGCAGGGCCTTCGACGGCATGCACGCCCAGTAGGAGCACTCGCCGCCGACGAGCTCGCCCTCGACGATGAGCACGCTCAGACCGCCCTGCACGGCGCGGTCGGCGACGTTCTCGCCGACCGCGCCGGCCCCGATCACCACGAGGTCGTAGGTGTCGCGCGGCGGGAGGTCGGTCGACGCGGTGCTGGTCAGCGGGCGCATGCGGCTACCGTCCCACGAACTCCGGGTCGGTGCGGGTGAGGAAGGCCTGCATGCCGATGCGGGCATCCTCCGTCTGAACGAGGCGTACCAGCTCGCCCTGCAGCCGGGCTTCGGCCGCGGCGTCGCCGTCGCGCACGGCGAGGCGAGCATTCGCCAGTGTCGCCTGCACGGCGAGCGGCGCCTGCGCGGCGATACGGGCCGCCAGCTCGCGCGCCCGCGCGAGCTGCGCGCCCGGCTCGACGACCTCCTGCACGAGCCCCATGCGGTGCGCTTCCACGGCGTCGAAGCGATCGCCGGTGAGCATCCAGCGCATCGCATTGCCCCAGCCGGCCGTCGCGGCGAAGCGGGTGGTCGCGCCGCCGAAGGGCAGGATCGCACGGGCGACCTCCAGCTGCGCGAAGACCGTGTCGCTCGCGGCGACCACGATGTCGCTCGCCAGGGCGAGCTCGATGCCGAGCGTCAGGCAGGTGCCCTGCACGGCGAGCACAACCGGCTTGCGTACGCGCGAGCCGTCCATGCCCCACGGATGCACGCCGCCGTCGGGAACCATGGCGAGCCCGCGCGGGCCGATGCGCGGAGCCACGTCCGCCAGGTCGAGACCGCCCGTGAAGTGGTCGCCGTGGGCGAAGACCACTCCGACCCGAAGCTCCGGATCGCGATCGAGCTCGCCGTAGGCGAGCGCCAGCTGCTCGAGCATCGCGACATCGGCCGCGTTGCGCTTCTCGGGGCGGTTCAGTCCGATCAGGAGGACGTGGCCGTCGCGCTCGACCGTGACGCGCGCGGCGCCGGTGCTGCTGCCGCTGCTGCCGTCGCCGGAGGGAGGGGGAGGAGTCGAGTCGGTCATGGCCGTCAGCGTAGTGGCCGACGGCGAGCGCTTCGCGGGCTTTGTCGGTGCCGCACGAGCGTTCAGCGCGTGAGTGCCGCCAGGATGCGCAGAATCGCTGAGAGGTCGTCGCCGAGCGACTCGTCGTCGCTGTCGATGCTGGCCGCCGGGGCGAACTCCGTCAGCCCCGCCCCGACGAGCGGGAGCGCGGCACGGGCCGCTGCGATCGCCCCCGTCAGCTCGTCGAGCGCGAGCCCGAACGGCGTCGGAAACCCGACCCCCTCGAACACTCCCGGATCGAGCGCGTCGAGATCGACGTGGGCGTAGAGAACCGGGTGCGCCCCGGCCGCGCGCGCCGCATCCGCCCGCTCGGCGACCGCCGCACCCACCTCTGCGGGCGCGATCGAGCGCAGCCCGGCGCTCGCCGCGAAGTCGGCCTCCGCGTCGTCGAACTCGCGAACGCCGAGCATCAGCACGTCAGCGGGGTCGACCAGGCCGGCGTCGATCATGCTGCGCAGCACCATGCCGTGGTAGGCCCCGCTCGGCGAGGACGCGGGAGTGTTGAGGTCGGCGTGCGCGTCGGCCCAGAGCAGCACGACGCGCCCCGCCCGCGACGCCCGCTCCACTGCCGCGAACTCGACACCGCAGTCGCCGCCGATGACCACCGGGGTGTCGTCGACCTCCGCCAGGGCGCCCTCGAGCCGCTCGCGGACGAGCCGGATCGAGCTGAAGCGCAGGATGCCCGTGCCCTCGCTGTCCCCGGCCTCGAGCGGCACCTCGATCTGCCGCGTCGCGGCGCTCGGCAGGTCGCGGCGAATCGCCTCCGCACCATCGACGAGGCGCATCGCCCGCGACGATCCCGAACCCTGCCACTGCGGAACGACGAGGAACGTGCTGCTCATGCGCTCAGTCTGGCACTGCCTGCCGGTCGCGGCAGCGCCGCATCGACCGCGGCCGACAGCGCGGCCTCGAGCGGACCGCGTCGGCCGAGCCGGTCGCACAGCAGCCCGAGGCCGCAGCCGGCGACAGCGAGCGCGACGAGCAGCGGGATGCCCACGGCCGCGTCGAACAGCCCCGCCGGGCCGAGCGGCTCGAGCAGGGCGATCACCAGCACGTGCCCGAAGTACACCGTCAGGGCGACGCGGCCGAGCGCGGCGAGCGGCGCGGCACCGAGCGCGAGCGCGCGCGGCGCCGTCGAGCGATCGAGCAGCAGGAGGGCGCCACCGATGATCGCGATCGCGAGGCCGCCGGCACCCAAAAGCTCGGCCGTCGAGCCGCTGTGGGCCTCTGCCTGCACTCCCGGCAGCACCGCGGCCGCGCCGTAGCCGGCGACGCACGCCGCCGCCCCGAGCCCGAGCATCAGCACCCGCACCCGTGCGCGGTCGAGACCCGCCCGCGCGCACAGCAGACCGACGAGCAGCAGCGGCAGCCAGAGCAGGGCCGGGTAGTAGCCGGTGAGCAGCCAGTCGACGAGCAGCGCCCCCGCGTCGGCGGCGAGCGCCGGACCCGTCGGACCCGCGCCGGTCAGCTCGACCACGCGGTCGCGCACGAGCGGCGCCGCGACGAGCAGTGCGAGAGCGGTGGCGCCGAGCAGCCACCGCGGGGCGACGAGGAAGGGCGCGAGCAGCAGGAACATCACCCCGTAGCCGTCGAGGATGATCGCGATACCGCTGGGGAGCATCCAGAGCAGCACCCCCATCCCGAGCAGCAGGAGACCGCGCAGGGCGAGACGGGCGCGCAGCCGGCCGCGGCCGGCCAGCGGGCGCTCGTCGCCCCCGGTCACGACGCCCAGCGCCACTCCGGCGATCACGGCGAAGAGCACTGAGGGCCGCCCGTCGACCAGCAGCTCACCGGCATCGGGAGTGCGGGGCCACGTGTGCGCCGCCATCATGCCGAGCACGGCGAGCCCGCGCGCGGCGTCGAGCCCCTGCAGGCGCGCGCGAGCGGCCGCAGTGCGGCGACGTGCAGAGCCCGGGGCGGCCGATGCGGCGCGCCCCGGGCCCGGTGCGGTGCTGATGGGCCCGACCGCCTACTGACCGATGGCCTGCTGGGCGCCGCCCGACTTCAGGGCCGCCAGCCGTGCCTCGACCTCGGTCTGGGTGCCGAGGTCCTCCAGCGACTCGAACTGGGCGTCGAGGGTCGATGCCGCGAGCTCCTGCTGGCCGAGCACCTTGGCCTCCTCGCGGCGGATCTTCTCCTCGAAGCGGCCGAGCTCGCTCGTCGGGTCCATGATGTCGATGCTCTTCACGGCGTCGATCACCTGGCTCTGCGCGTCGGCGATCTTGGCGCGGGCGATCAGCTGGTCACGCTGCGAGCGCAGCTCGTTGAGCTTGCCCTTCATGGCCTCGAGCCCGCCCTTCAGGCGGTCGACGATCTCGGTCTGGCTGGCGATGGTCGGCTCGACCGCCTTCGCCTCCTTCTCGGCGGTCAGCTGCTTGCCGAGGGCGACCTTGGCGAGGTTGTCGAACTTGTCGGCGTCGGCGGTGTTGCCGGCCGCCCGCAGCTCGTCGGCCTTCGCGCTCGCGGCGACCGCCTTGCGACCCCAGTCCTGCGCGGCCGCGACGTCCTCCGCGTGGTCCTGCTCGAGAAGGCGCAGGTTGCCGATCGTCTGCGCGATCGCCGCCTCGGCCTCCTGGATGCTCGCGGTGTAGTCGCGCACCATCTGGTCGAGCATCTTCTCGGGGTCCTCCGCCGCGTCGAGCAGGGCGTGGATGTTGGCCTTCGCGAGCTGGGCGATGCGGCCGAAGATGGACTGCTTGCTCATGGGTGGTGCCTTCCTGTCGGTGGTTCGGTGGTTCTGTGGTCGGGGGTCAGTGGTCGGGAGTCGGTCGTCGAGGGGCTGGCTAGAAGCGGCCGCCGCCGCCGCGGCGACCGGAGGACCGGGGGGCGGATGACCGGCGCGCGCCGCTCGATGAGCCGCCGCTGCTGCCGAATCGTGGTCGGCTTCCGCCGAACCCGCCGCCGAATCCGCCGCTCGATCCGCCGCCGAACCCGCCGGAGCGCCCGCCGCCCCCACCGCCGAGGAGGCCGCCGATCAGCCCCCCGATGAGGGCATCGCCGCCGCCGCCCCCGCGATAGCCGCCGATCGGGCCGCTGGGTGCGAGCGAGGCGGCCACGTCGCTCTCGGCCGACTGCAGAGCCTGGCCGGCGTAGTCGAGGGCACGCTGGGCGGCGGCGAGCGCCGCCACGGGGTCGCTCGAGCTCTGCTGCACCGCGATGGTCTCCTGGGCCTGCGCTTCGGCGATCCGGGCGCGCGCGGCCGCGCCCACCGCGCCGCGGTGCGTCGCGATGTAGTCGGTGGTCGTGCGGATGCGCGCTGACGCCGAGGCGAGGGTGCGCGCCAGCGCGGCCTCGGCCTTGGCGCGGCGCTCGGCCTCCTCGCGCGCACCGGCCAGCTGTGCGTCGAGGGCGCGGTCGGCGGCGACGACGCGCTCGAGCGCCGCGATCGGATCGTTCGCCGGCGCCGCGGCCAGGGCGGCCTCGGCGGCCGCCACGGCGCTGGCGAGCGCCGGCCCGGTCGCAGGCGCCTCACGGAGGGGCTGTGCGGCGGCGATCCCCGCCCGCAGGTCGTCCTGCTGCGCGGCCAGGGCGTTGCGGGCCGCGGCGAGGTCGTCGGCGAGCCGCTGAACAGCAGCGGTCGAGCTGGTGAGCTGGGCGAGCGCCAGCTGCGCCGAGCGCACGTCGATGGCGGCATCGCTCGTGCTGCCGGCCTGCTGCTTCTGCGCGGCTTCGGCCAGCTCGGTGTCGATGAGGGCGAGCAGGCGGCGGGCCTGGGCCGGAGCATCCGCGATGCTGGCGATCGCGCTCGCCGCGAACTCGCCGCGCAGACGGGCCACGGTGGCGTCGGCCGCCTCGATCGCGGCTGGTGCGGCCGCACGCCCCTGCGAGACCTCGGCGATCGCGGCGGGCAGGTCGCTCTCGACGTCGCGCAGCGCCTCGAAAGCCTCCTCCTGCGCCTCGAGCAGGTCGTCGGCCTCGTCGCAGGCGGTGATGATCGCCATCAGGGTGGCGCGCTTCTGCTCGTCGGTCTCGGGGTTCTCGTCGTCGAGCTCGCGGCGCAGCCGGAAGGCCTCGCCGACGAGCTCCTTCGCCCGGGTGAGAGCGGTGCGGAAGCCCTCGGTGGGCGCGGCGCCGAACTGCGCCTCGGCGAAACCGAGCTCCTGCTCGCTCGTCGTCAGCGCGTCATCGACCTGCACGAGGCGCCGAGAGGCGGTCTGGTCGAGCTCGGCGATCGACTGCTGGTCGACCCCTGCGGTGACGGGCGCCTTCTTGCGGCGCGCGCGGGCGATCAGGTACCACGCCACGCCGATGCCGCCCGCGCCGAGAGCGATCGGCACGATCGGGATGCCCCCACCGTCGGTTCCGCCCGCGCTCCCTCCTCCCGGAGGCTCCCCACCGGGCTGCTCGGCGGGTGCGAGCGCCGCCGAGAGGGTGTCGGCGTAGGCGGTGATGCCCGCGGCCCAGCGGTCGTCGCGCAGCTGGGCCACGAGGGCGTTCTCGGCCTCGGTGAGCTCGGCATCGGAGGCCGGGAAGGCTGCACCGATGCTCGTCGCGTACTCGCGCGACTCGACCGCGATCGCGAGCAGGGCGTCGCGGTCGCCGAGGCCCGAGAGCGCCGCCGTCTCATCCGCCCAGGCGAGGCTGTCGATCGCCCCGTCGAAGCTGTCGACCACCACGACGAACAGCGGGGCGCCGCCCGCGTCGAACAACCGGTCGAGCGCGTCCTGCACCCGCTGCTCGTCGCCGGCCAGCACGCCCGACTGGTCGAGCACGTACGCGCCCTCCAGGTCGAGCGGCGGGGCGGCGGCGGCCGGGGCCGCGGTCGCGAGCAGCAGGCCCGCCGCGAGGGCTCCGATCGCGAGGGTGCGGGAGGACCGCGAGCGGGCATCCTGACGCCCCGGTACCGTCTGCGTCATCGCGTGCCCTCCGCCATCTCGGGTGTCGGCCTCGCCGCGGTGCGCGGCGGTGCTGGTGCCGCGATTCTAGCCAGCGGGGGTTGCGCTGCGTCGAGGGGTTCTCGGTACCGCGCTGCCGCGCCGCGTCACTCGACGCGCACCGGTCCCGCCAGGGCGACGAGTCGAGTGAGCGGCCCGCCCTCGCTCGTCCAGGCGTCGACGCTCACCAGCACGGTGTAGTCGCCGGCCGGCAGGGGTGCGCCATCGACGCACGACACGGTGATCACCGCGACCGGCACACCCAGGGAGACCCCGGGGTCGAGCTTCGCCGCCACTCCGACGTCGGCGACGATCGTGCCCTCACCGACGACGACGCCGTCGAGCACGAGAGCGGCGAACGCCGCGCTGCGCGTCTGCACCTGCACCGGCTCATCGGCGGTGTTCACGATGCGCACGACACCGCTGGGCGGGGCCGCCGCGCCGTCACCGACCTGGCCGAGCCCGCTCTCGACCGACGTGGGCAGCAGAACCTCGAGAGCCAGCCGCGCATCGACGATCTGCTCGTCGTCGACAGGCTCTCCGCACGCGACCGATCCGTTCAGACGTGAGAGGTCGCCCTCCTCCTGAGGCGCCGCCGCGCCCCCGTCCGCGTCCCCGTCCCCGGCGCCGAGCGACTCCGGTCGGGCATCGCTCGCCCCCGTGTCGGTCGACTCGCTCGCGGCGATCAGCGCCGGCGGCGCGAGGGCACCGGCGGCGAGGCCGCCGAGCCCGAGGGCGCCGACGACCGCGAGCGCGCCGACGCCGAGCAGGCGCGGGGCGCGTCGGGCGCGCGCGGCCCGGGCCACCGCATCCACATCGATCGTGGATGCTCGCGGCGCGTTCGCCGCCGCATCGTCGCGCAGCGCGCGTCCGAGGTCATCCAAGCCGGACACTGCGACCCCCTCCGGGCTCGGCGAGCGCGGTCGCGAGCTTCGCGAGCCCATCGCTCAGATACCGCTTCACGGCCCCGGCACTGATGCCGAGGTCGGCGGCGATGTCGTCGACCTTCAGGTCGCCGTAGTACCGCAGCACGACGCACGCCCGCTCGCGGGGGCTGAGCCCGTCGAGCTGAGCGCGCAGGTCGATGCGCGCATCCGCGGCCGCGTCGGCCGCGTCGGTCAGCTCGGCGCGGGCGAGCAGCGGGGCGGCGGCCCGCCACCGTGCCGCGCGCCGTCCGCGATCGAGCCAGGCGCTCGCGATCGCTCGCCGCACGTAGGCCTCGGCCCGCTCGATGGCGAAGCCGTTGCGCAGGCGACCGAAGGTGGCCACCAGCCCCGACTGCACGAGGTCGGCGGCATCGTCGGCGTTGCCGCACAGCACGTAGGCGTACCGGGTCAGAGCGTCGCCGCGCTCGGCGACGAGCGTCGCGAGCGTGCGCTCCCACTCGGCCTGCTGCGTCGGCACCGTCCTGCCCTCCCCGGTGCGCGGGCGCGCACCGGACTCACCCTGCCAGAACCGCGCGAGAGCGCGGTCTCACCCTCTCAGACGACGGCGCGCCCGAGAACGTTGGGGGAGGGGCAGATCGGGGACGCGGCGGCCTCAGCCGCGCGCGGCCTCGAGGCGTCCGCGCAGCAGCGCGAGCTGCCGCTGCAGTTCGGCCGGCAGCCGCTCGCCGAAGCTCGCGAAGAACTGCTCGACGTCGTCGGCCTCAGCCAGGAAGGCCTCGGGGTCGACGCGGAAGAGCTCTTCCATCGTCGCCTCGTCGAGATCGAGGTCGTCGACGTTCAGCCCGCCCGGCGTGGGCAGCGAGCCGATCGGCGAGTCGATCGCGCCGACCTGACCGTCGACGCGCGCGACCATCCACTCGAGCACGCGCGCGTTGTCGCCGAAGCCCGGCCACAGGAACGTGCCGTCGGCGCCCTTGCGGAACCAGTTGACCTGGAAGACGCGCGGCACCCGGGCCGACCGGCGCAGCCGGCGACCGAAGTCGAGCCAGTGCGCGAAGTAGTCGGCCATGTTGTAGCCGGCGAAGGGCAGCATCGCGAACGGGTCGCGGCGCAGCTCGCCGACGGTGCCTTCGGCGGCCGCCGTCTGCTCGGAAGCGATCGTGGCGCCCATGAAGACACCGTGATCCCAGTCGCGCGCCTCTACCACCAAGGGCACGTTGCTGGCTCGGCGGCCGCCGAAGATGATGGCGTCGATCACGACGCCCTCCGGGTCGTCCCAGTCCTCGGCGATCGAGGGGCACTGCCGGGCCGACACGGTGAATCGGGAGTTCGGGTGGGCGGCCGGGCGGCCGCTCGCAGGGGTCCACTGCTCGCCGCGCCAGTCCGTCAGGCGCGCGGGCTTCTCGTCGGTGAGCCCCTCCCACCACACATCGCCCTCGGGGGTCGTGGCGACGTTTGTGAAGATCGTGTTGCCCCAGAGCGCATCGACCGCGGTGGGGTTGGTGCGCAGACCGGTGCCGGGGGCCACACCGAAGAAGCCGGCCTCGGGGTTGATGGCGCGCAGGCGGCCGTCGGCGCCGATCCACAGCCAGGCGATGTCGTCGCCGATGGTCTCGACCGTCCAGCCGGGCAGGGTCGGCGTCATCATCGCCATGTTCGTCTTGCCGCACGCGCTCGGGAACGCCGCGGCGAAGTGGTAGCTGCGCCCGGTCGGCGGGGTGACCTTGATGATGAGCATGTGCTCGGCGAGCCAGCCCTCTTCGCGGGCCATGACCGAGGCGATGCGCAGCGCGTAGGCCTTCTTGGCGAGGATCGCGTTGCCGCCGTAGGCCGAGCCGTACGACCAGATCTCGCGGGTCGCGGGGAAGTGCACGATGTACTTCGTGTCGTTGCAGGGCCACGGCACATCGGCCTGGCCCGGGGCGAGCGGCGCGCCGACGCTGTGCACGGCCGGCACCCAGGATGCTCCGCGCGCGATCTGCTCGAGCGCGGCATCCCCCATGCGGGTCATGGTGCCGACGCTCACGACGACGTACGGCGAATCGGTCAGCTGCACGCCGAACCGCGCCATGGGCGATCCGATGGGGCCCATGGCGAAGGGCACGACGTACATCGTGCGCCCGCGCATCGCGCCCCGGAACACTTGCGTGAGCTCGGCGCGCATGGCGGCCGGCTCGCGCCAGTTGTTGGTCGGGCCGGCGTCGGCCTCGTCGTCGGTGCAGATGAAGGTGCGGCCCTCGAGCCGGGCGACGTCGCTCTCGGCCGAGCGGGCGATGAACGAGTATGGCCGCAGATCGGGGTTGAGCTGCTCGAGTGTGCCGTTGGCGACGAGCAGCTGCAGCAGCTCGTGGCGCTCGCGGGTCGAGCCGTCGACCCACACGATCTCGGCGGGCTCGAGCAGGGCGGCCTGCTCGGCCACCCAAGCCTGCACCTCGGCTGGGCGCACGGCGACGCGCTCGGCGACGGGAGCGGCGGTGCGCGCGGCCACGACGGGCACGGGGCCGGTGGTGCGGGGGCGATCGAGCAGAGTCATGGTGGTCTCCCTTACGAGATTTCCTGCGATATCCCCATCGTGGACCGCCTTACCGCGCTGTTCAGAGAGAATCGAGTGGAAAGAACAGGCGTTCTTTCGATATGGTCAAGCCGTGAGCGACCTCGTGACCCTCGGCCAGCGCATCCGGCACTACCGCACCGCAGCGGGCCTGACCCTCGACCAGCTCGGCGACCGCGTCGGCGTCGCCGGCAGCCAGCTCTCGCTCATGGAGAACGGACGCCGCGAGCCCCGCGTGACGCTGCTGACGGCGATCGGCACCGAGCTCGGCGTGAGCCTCGCCGATCTGCTCGACACGACTCCGCCCACGCCGCGCGCCGCGCTCGAGATCGAGCTCGAGCGCGCCCAGCGCAGCCCGCACTACGCCGGGCTCGGTCTGCCGGTGGTACGCGCAGGCCGGTCGATGCCGGATGATGTGCTCGAGTCGCTCGTCGGCCTGCACCGCGCCCTGCTCGAGCGCGAGCGCCAGGCCATCGCCACCCCCGAGGAGGCGCGCCGCGCGAACACCGCGCAGCGCCTGCACATGCGCACGCTCGACAACTACCTGCCCGACATCGAGGAGCTCGCCCAGCAGGTCGTGCGCGAATCGGGGCATGTCAGCGGCGCGCTCACCCACCGCGAGGTCGGGCTCATGGCGCAGAAGCTCGGCTTCGAGCTCGTCTACGTCAACGACCTGCCGCACTCGGCCCGGTCGGTCACCGACCTCGACAACGGCCGCATCTACCTGCCACCCGCCTCGATCCCCGGCGGGCACGGCCTGCGCTCGATGGCGCTGCAGGCCATCGCGCACCGGCTGCTTGGGCACGAGGTGCCGACGAGCTACGCCGAGTTTCTGCGCCAACGACTCGAGATCAACTACTTCGCCGCGGCCTGCCTCATGCCGCGCGAGCAGTCGGTCGCGTTCCTCAGTCAGGCCAAGGCCGACCGCAACATCGCGGTCGAGGACTTCCGCGACGCGTTCGGCGTCACGCACGAGGCGGCGGCGCTGCGGTTCACGAATCTCGCCACGAGCCACCTCGATCTCACCGTGCACTTCCTGCGGGTCGGCGACGACGGTGCGGTCTACAAGGCGTACGAGAACGATGGTCTGCGCCTCCCCGTCGATGTCACGGGCTCGACCGAGGGGCAGCTGGTGTGCCGGAAGTGGAGCGCCCGTGCGGCCTTCGCCCGCACGAACCGCACGACCGAGTACTACCAGTACACCGACACCCCGGAGGGGACGTTCTGGGAGTCGACGCAGATCGGCACGAGCGCGAGCGACGAGTTCTCGATCACGGTCGGGGTGCCGTTCGCCGACTCGAAGTGGTTCCGCGGCCGCGACACGGCTAACCGGCACCGCTCGACCTGCCCCGATCCGGCGTGCTGCAAGCGACCCGACGGAGAGCTCGCCGGCCGGTGGAAGGGCAAGGTCTGGACGAGCGCGAAGCTGCACGCGCACATCCTGTCGCCGCTGCCGAGCGGCACCTTCCCGGGGGTCGACGACCTCGAGCTCTACCGGTTCCTCGAGAGCCACGCGGCCGACGCCGAGCAGTAGCGGCGGCCTCGGGCCCTCAACTGCTCGGCTGCGCGTCTTTCGGCAGCTTGCGCACTGCGGCCCGGCGTCGGCGCCGGCTCGGCGTCATGGAGCGCATCTCCTCCATGCGCCCGAAGCACAGTAGGCGATCCTCCGCCTGCAGCACTTGAGAGCGGCGCGGGTTCGGAATCACGGTCGTGCCGCGATTGAGCGTCAGCACCGTGATGTCGCGGTCGAGGATGCCCGCCTCACCGAGCGGCTTACCCACGATGTCGGCCCCCGCGTGCACGACCAGCTCGGCCACGCCGTAGCCCGTCGACACCGACAGCCTCTGCCGCACGTCGATGTCGGGGAAGGCGACCTCGTGCGAGATGTAGTCGATGATCGCGCCGGCGACGTCGAGCTTGGTGGCGCGCTCGATACCTTCCAGGCCGGGGGAGGAGTTGACCTCCATCACGAGCGGGCCCTCGTTGCCCTCGAGCATGTCGACACCGGCGACCCGCAGACCCATGATCTGCGCCGAGCGCACGGCGGCCCGCTCGTACTCGGGGCTCAGCGACACGGCCTCGACCGAGCCGCCGCGGTGCACGTTCGACCGGAACTCGTCGCCGTCGGCCGTGCGGCGCATCGCCGCGACGACGCGATCGCCCACGACGAGGGCGCGGATGTCGCGGCCGCGGCTCTCGGCGATGAACTGCTGGATGAGCACGTTCTGGTTCGTCGAGTGCAGCGTCTCGATGATCGCCTCGGCGACCTTGGCCTGCGGGGCGAGGATCACGCCGATGCCCTGGGTGCCCTCGAGCAGCTTGATGACCACCGGTGCGCCGCCGACGCGCTCGATGGCGGGGCGCACGTCGGCGCGGTTGCGCACGAAGGCGGTGGCGGGCATCCCGATGCCGTGTCGGCTCAAGATCTGTGTCGCTCGCAGCTTGTCGCGGGCGTTGCTGATGCCGTTGGCGGTGTTCGGGGTGAAGACGTCCATCTGCTCGAACTGCCGCACGACGGCCGTGCCGAAGTAGGTGATCGAGTTGCCGATGCGCGGCAAGACGGCGTCGTAGGTCGACAGCGGCTTGCCGCGGTAGTTGAGGTCAGGCTCGGGCCCGGTGAGGTCGACGGCGAAGCGCAGGGTGTTGAGCACCTTCACGCGGTGGCCTCGCTGCTCGGCCGCCGCGCGCAGGCGGCCGGTCGAGTACGAGTGCGGGGCACGCGAGAGAATGGCGAGTTTCATGGAGCGCCCCTGACAAGATGAGGGTGTGACTGAGCCCGCCCATTCAACCACCATCGCGGGGTGGCGGGAGTGGGTCGCGCTGCCCTCGGCGGGGGTGCCCTGGATCAAGGCCAAGCTCGACACCGGCGCGCGCAGCTCGAGCGTGCACGCCTTCGACATCGAGCCGCTGCCGGCGGGGCCCGACGGCGTCGAGCGGGTGCGGTTCCGCCTGCACCCCTGGCAGCGGTCGGCGGCGGACATCGTCACCGTCGAGTGCCCGATCCACGACCGTCGCACGGTGCGCAGCTCGTCGGGTCACGCCGAGGAGCGCATCGTCGTGCTCATGGAGATCACCCTCATCGGCCGCACCATCACGGCAGAGATGACGCTCTCCAACCGCGACGCGATGGGCTTCCGAATGCTCATCGGCCGCGAGGCTCTCCGGCAGGGTTTCATGGTCGACCCGCGCCGCTCGTTCCTCGGCGGCCGCGCGCCCAAGCCCGTGCGCCGCCAGAACCGCGGCGCCGCGGTGACCCGTGATTCGGCGACTGCTTAGTTGGCTCCGGCGCGGTCGAGTCAGGCGACTACGCCCTTGATCCAGATCAGGTCGCTGTACGGTTCAGATTCCCGCGTCAGGACTACGAGCCGTGCGGACTGTGCGCGGTTGTAGAACGCATGACGCTCGAGCTGCACGATCTCGATGTCCCGTCCCTCAATCCGGCGAGCGATCGCTCCGACGTCACGCATGGTGTGGGCAAATCGATCCGGTTGCGATGGTGCCTCCATCACGAGCATCGGGGCTTCGGTCGTGTCGAGAGGCAAGACGCTCAAGATCGCTTCTGCCGCCTCGCGTGAATGGCAATCGAGTCTCACTACAGGGGCGCCACTCGTGTAGGCCGGGTAGTTCCGGTCAACGAGCACCAGTGCGTCACCGTGGCCGAGATGATCCAACGCCAGGAGGAGTTCCCCTGACAACAGCGGGTGGACGTTCTTGAGAGTCAAATTTCCGGCTCCCTGCGTGAAGATTGAGCGAGAGCGTGCGCGATCGGTGCCGTGGCGGAGTAGAGCTCTCGGTAGAGAGCGAATCGCTGGTCGTAGAAGTCTCGCGTCGAGCTGTCGGGCTCGACGGTTCGGAGAACGGGGTTCCACTCGTCGATGCCGACGCTCGTGACAGCGCGCGCTGCAAGGTAGGCGGCGCCGAAGCTGGCACCAATCGTCACTGCGGGCACATCTTGCCGCAGTCCGGTCACGTCAGAGACGATCTGCATCCAGAGGTCCCCCTGAGTTCCTCCGCCCACCGCGACTAGTCGCCGAATGTCGCCGCCGGCCGCCCGCATGGTGTCGATGTTGTGTCGGACTCCGAACGCCGTGGCCTCCAGGCCTGCTCGATAGAGGTCAGACGGAGAGTGCTCCGTCGTGAGGCCGATGATGACTCCTCGTGCATCCGGGTCGGAGATGGGGGTTCGTTCACCGGCGAAGTAGGGAAGCATGAGCAGGCCGCGAGCGCCATGCCCCGAGCTCCTCGCTTCTCGCATGAGGCTTTCGTGGTCGCCCCCGCTAGTCACCTCGCGAATCCACTCCACGACGGCGCCAGAAGTTGCCATTCCTCCTGCGAGACAGTGGGTGCCAGGGAATACTCCGACCGTGCCCCAGAGGGTCGGAACACGCACGGGCCGCGGCACCGTGTTGATGAGGAACATCGTTGTTCCGTACATGAGCATGAGGTCGCCAATGCCGTGGCCGTTGACACTGACCGCTTCGGTCCAAGCATCAATCGTGCCTGCGATGACAGGAATGCCCGCAGGCAGTCCTGTCGCGATCGCGGCGTCTTTCGTCACCTCGCCGATCACGGAGTCTGCCCACACCAGATGTGGCAATTCAAGGTGTCGAGTAATGGGCAAGGCCCATGAATCGAACCACTCGTGGCTTTCTATGTCGTACAGCGGTGTGCATTGACTGGCCGATTGGTGATCGAGTACGTACGCACCCGTCAGATTCCAGGCCAGCCATGACGCGGGCATGAAGAACCGTGTGGAGCGAGAGAACACCTCCGGTTCGTTCTCCGCGACCCATTGGATCTTCGGGCCAGCCGCTTGGCTGGAGAGGACCGATCCACACCGTGCGAGGAGAGCGTCAGCGCCCAGTTCGTCGGTCAGCCGATCAACCTGAGGGGTCGATCGGGTGTCGACCCCGTAGAGGATCGCGGGTCGCGTTGGGATGCCAGCGTGATCAGCGAGGCCCACACATGGACCCATCCCGCTTACACCCACAGCGCTGACCGAGTGGCCATCTCCCAACTCGAGTGCCAGGGAAATGAACTCCTGCCACCACAGCTCCATGGCCATCTCAACATGGCCCGGATGCGGCCGCGTTGGTCGATGGTGGCGAATGGCCTGCCTGATGATCGTGCCGTCCGAGTGAACCAGCACGCCCTTGGTCGACGACGTGCCGATATCGACACCGAGGAAGACGCTCATCGCACGATCTGAGCGTCGCCTATCAGGTGCACGGCTACTCCGAGAGCATCGAACATTGCCGCCTTGGCGGTCAGTGCCCTGTCGGCCACCTCGGCCGATGGTGCGTAGGCGACCTGGACGTGGTTCGCCTTGTGGCGCGCCATGAACTGGTTGCGGCTGACACCGTGCAGGACGGCGTGCATGATGGGCCACTCCGGATTCGTTGCCTGCCATCGCCGCTCCGTCTCCTCGGCGGGGAGGTCGATAGCGGAACCGCGGCCGATGTCGACGTGAAGGCTGCTGCCCTCGATGTAGACGCGAGACCAGACGATCTCACCGGCCTTGGAGACGCCCTTGATCGTCGAGCCTCCAAGAGGGAAGTACATCGGGTTCTGGCGCCATCCCGTTGCCCCTGCGTAGCCGTCAGCAAAGTGCGACGGAGGCACCGAACCGGAGATTTCGAAAACCCAGACGAATTGGTCGCCGTAGTCTTCGCCCCACCGTACGTCGTGGAGCGTGTTGGCTGAGTCCAGTCCCATGGCCTGCCAGATTCGATGCGTGACGAGGGCGTCAATCGCGACCCCTTCGTCGGCCTCATTCGCGAGAGGCACCGGGAGACCGTCCCACAGCACCCGAGATCCGTCACGGCTGGTCACCGGGGGCCGGTCAGCATTGTTGATCAGACCCTCTGCGAGGTCGGATGCTGGGCAGATGTCCTTGAGCCCCTGCTGGTACTGGATGCCGATGGCATCGAGCCCGAAGTCATCAGCGATGCGCAAGAGCGAGATGTACATCCGCGCCTGCGTGAGAACCTGGTGCTCTGTCAGTTCGATGTGCTCGTCCTGGCCGAACTGGAACGTCATGCCCCGCGAGAGAAGCCAATCGAGTACCGCCCGGGCTTCGGCCTCATCGACGTTCAGCATCTCGGCCCAGAGTGCGGATTGCGACAGTCGCTCCTTGTAGATGCCGAGGGGATTCATCAATTCGTCGTCGATGATCGCGTTGTACATGCCCATGCAGCCCTCGTCGAAGACGCCGAAGATTGCCTTGTCTGCCTGCAACTGCGCAGCGAGGGCCCGCCCGAGCGCGACCTCGTTGTTTTTCGGAAGGGCGTCGAGTGCGCGGACGTGACGTTGGTCGTGTTCGATCCGGCCCTTCTCGAGCCAACTGCGGATTCCGTCGATGAACCACTGATCCCGGAAGTCCACGCTCCAGATCGTTGAATAGGGGGTGCCCATCTTCGTCAAGCCACCGTTCAACCCGAGTAGGCCCACCAAACCGGGCGCGCTTCCTTCAAAGTTGGCCACCGTCAAGATCGGCCCTCGATGTGTGCGGAGGCCCGCCAGAAGATGGTGACTGTACTGCCAGACAGATTCCGCGACGACGAGGGGGGCATCGACTGGGATGTTCCGGAATACCTCGAGGCCCATGCGTTGACTGGAAATGAAGCCGTGCCCGGTCTCGGGATCCACGGGGTGTGCTCGCTTGATGGTCCACCCCAGATCCGCGAACACGCGGGCCAGCTCAGCCTCCATCGCGGACTGGATCGGCCATCCGGCTCGGTTCGGTGCTTCTCGGAGGTCACCGCTCGCAACTAGCCACGCGGTCGTGGGCTCGAGTTTCGGACGTACGGGTGCGGAAGGCAGCGTGTAGTTCGGCATCGATACTCCTAGCGGTTGAGTCGGAAGACGAGCGTCTCCCAGTCAGTGAGATTCGTGATGGTCACACGGCCGTCGTCGATGGGTAGGTTGTGCTCCGCCCCCGCGACGACTCGGGCCGCTGACAGCGCTCCAGCGACACGGAGCGTGAACTCCGACAGGCTGGCCACTTGTTCGATGGCGGCGGGCTGCGCCGCCCCGGCGACGTCCAACGCGACGACGGGGTGCCCGGTGACGAGATGAACGATCAGGCGATCTCGCTGACGGGCGACAACGACCTCCGTGTTGGGGAAAACCCCGACGACCTCAATGGCCGGAGGGTTCGGTGCCACTCGCTGGACAAGGCTTGTGATCAGCTCTCGATACGTTCCGTGGCCTTGTCGTGCCTTGTTGTTGCCAAGACGTGCTGCGGAAACGACGACCTTTCCTGCGCCGGCCGACCGCTCGACAATGATCGGTTCAAGAGTGGTGACCCCCGGCGCCGGCTGGTTGTTGTGCCAGTAGGTCGACTCGTCTGTGTTCAGCACCGATCGGATTCTTGTTGCGAGAGTCGTCACATCCGGTGCGACATCGATCAACTGAGGGATCCGGCCGTAGTGCGGAATAGGCCACGAGCCGAGATTCTCCGCCCAATCCCCTTCCAGTCGGAGATACGGGTACGGGTCATCGACCGCTGGGCCGAATCGAACTCCGAGCAGTTCCGTCAGCGTGGGATGCATCTCCTGTTGCTGACCCCGCGCGTCACGGGTTCCTGCTTCTCCGGTGACGACGAGGCCGCCGCCCGCGCGAACGAAGGCGTCGATCGCGGTGATCTCGGAATCCGAGAGAGAGAGGACGTCGGGAAGGACGAGCACCGCGAAATCCTTGAGGTTCGCCAAGGCCTCGACCCGCTCATCCATGATGGCGACGGGAAGGTGAGCTTCAACGAGTGAGCGGTATGTTCCCGTGACGGCAGCGACCAGATCGCTGGCGGCGGTGCGCGGTTCGCTTGGAGGAAACTGCGCCGATTGTTCTCCGAGGGGTGGGCGCTCGTCATCGCCGAGGATGCTCTCCAGCTCGCGCGCTCGCTGGCTGGCATAGAGAGCGACGTAGCGTTCCGGGGTGGCCTGCTCAAGCCAGGGCGTCCGTTCCGCGATCGTCTGGAACACTGTGGTCAAGCGCCGGTAGACCTCGGGCTCGATTGCCCCGGTTGCATATGGCTGATCGTCGACGGAGACCGTCACACCGTGGGCGGCCACGGTGAAGGCCTCGAAGCGAAGCTGTGCCTCTGACCGCATGGTGAAGTCCCAGGTGTGCACGAAGCGGCTGACGAGCACTTCACTGGGTCTGCCCTTGACCCCGGCGGAAACGTATCGAGCGGCGAAACTGGGAAACCCGAGGCCGTGCCAATCGGTGTAGCCCTCGCTCGACCCGATATCGGCAAGGTCGAGGTGACTCGTCGACAACCCGATGACGGCATCGACGAACGTCGTCGCGTAGAAGTTTGGAATCAGGGCGCACTGGGGTCGGATGCTGCGCAACACGTCGCGTTGCTCTGCCAAGTAGTCCTTGATGATGTCTTGTGAGAAGTGAATGAGGTCAACCCAGTTCGGATCGCGCCGATCCGTCGGCATGGCGCGACCGAAGCGATCACGGAATAGGCTCTCGCAGCGCTCGCAGACGCAGGGGCCGGCCGTCAGGATGTCGCTCCACAGGCCGTCGATGGGGTAGCGCTCAGCGATCTCTGCCACGTGCCGCAGGGCGTGGCTTCGGTAAGGACTGAGGAGACACAACGCGGGCCAGCGGCCCGTGCTTCCCCGTGCTGGCGAGGGCACCAGTCTCCAGTCAGGGTTCGCCCCAGCGGCAGCGGTATCCCACATATTGGAGAAGTACGCGATCACCCGGATCCCGCGACCGTGTGCGGCCTGGATCTGCTCGCCGAACAGATCGCGGCCGTTGAGTGCTCCGTGTGTTCGGCCGACGGCGGTGGGGTAGTACGAGTTCCCATACTGGCATTTCGCGAAGAGCACCACCGAGTCGACGCCTGCGGTCGCGAGAGTCTCAAGGTCCTGGGCCGGTTGAACCCCAGACAGCAGACTCACGCCCGGGTCGCCGATGTTGCCACGTTGATGGGGATCGGACCAATCCGGCGTGTGTGAATCAAGGAAGACTCGACGGCGGGACGTGGTCCACCACGCGGTATCGGGGCCGGTCACGGGCGGGAGCGGGATTGTCACGATTGCGGGTTGTCTTTCTTCATGAGGACTGGTGGCGTTGAGATCTCGAGGCACCGCGCCCGCCGACCGAGCCGATTTTTCTGCGGCGGGCGACGGTGCCCCGAGGGTCTGTTCCGTGGTCATGGCGCCGGCTCTAACGTCGAATGGATGTCGAGCTCCGTGAGGATGCTTGCGACCGTGTGCGCGATAAGGGTCCCGAGGAACACTGGCGCGATCAGTGCAAGCACTCCGGCGCTGGCGATCACGGCGAAACTGACGAGTATCCCAATAGAGAGGAGAGTTGCCGCCTCAATGGGCTTCGCCGCCGAGAGAATGAGCCCTCCGCGAATCGCCGAGATTCCCCTCCGGTCTCGAATTGCGCCGTACCCGACGATGATCGGTGCGGTGAACAGAGTCAGAGCGGTGAGGGCGAATCCCGCACCGCGAGCCACGCCATCCGTCTGAATCAGGGCTGCCGAAACCGTCATCGCGCCCGAGAGGATGAGCGCGACACCGATGTCTCCATGGGCAATGCCCACGACACGCGCGCGTTCCCCTCTACTCACCCGAACCCCGACCTGCGCGATGCCGGTCGACACCAGAAGTAACGGGAGGGTACTGACTCCGAGAACCCAGGCGGGTGCTCCTGCGAACACTGAGCCGACCAGCGGCATGGTTGACGCGATCGTGATCGCGCCGATCGCCAAGGCGGTGGGAAGTTCCCGCCACACCTGGCGGCTCGTGGCGATGAGCCGATGGAAGCCATCGTTCGTGCGGTGGGCGGCGGAAAGGCTCGTCACAGCTTCAGTCCGCTCGACGCGATGGATTGGACAATCCACTTCTGGGCGATCACGAAGACGATGAGGACCGGGATGATTGCCAAGGTGATCCCAGCTGCGATGGTCCCGAGGGATCCCGTCGAGAACCGTCCTGCGAGAAGGACGAGGCCGACCGGGAGTGTCTGCGTCGCGGTGTCGTTGATCATGACCAACGGCAGAAGCAGGTCGTTCCACCAGTACGTAAAGGTGATGATCCCGAGAGTGGCAAGGGCGGGTCCTGACAGGGGCAACATCACCTGGAAGAAGATGCGCGCGTGTCCGGCTCCGTCGATTCGCGCTGCTTCCTCGAGTTCGTAAGGCAGGCTTAGGAAGTGCTGTCGCATCAGGAAGATCCCGAACGCGCTGAAGATGGGTGGCAGGATCAGCGCCCATAAAGTGTTGGTCAGGTCGAGTCGTGACATCACGAGGAACAGCGGCACGATCGTGATTTGGATCGGAATCATCAGGGATCCGATGACGATGGCGAACAGCACCCCTTTACCCCGGAAGTTGAGCCGGGCGAATGCGTAGCCGGCGGTCGAACAGGTGATGAGTTGAGCGGCCGTAATCGACGTGGCGACGATCAGTGAGTTGAGCACGAAGTTGGCGAACGGAACCTGCTCAAACACCTTGCCGAAGTTCTCGAGCGTCTGATCGCTCGGCAGCAATGTGGGCGGAAGTCGATACAACTCGGCGTCACTCGGGGATAGTGCCGCACGGAAGATCCACAAGAACGGAGCTGCGATCGCGATCGCAGCGATAGTCAAGGTGCCAAATGTCACGATGCGTGATCCGACACCGGTGACCCGTGCGGAAAGAGGTGAGGTCATTCGTAGTGTGTCCATCTCCGGGAGACGCGGAACTGAATCAGCGTGAGCACGATGAGGATCAGCATCAGCGTGATGCTGATCGTGGAGGCGTAGCCGAGATCGAAGCTCTGGAACGCCGTGTCGTAGATGTACTGAACGACGGTGCGACTGGAGTCGCCCGGGCCTCCCTGAGTGAGTACACGGGGCTCGGCGAAGATCTGGAACGCGTTGATGGTGTTGATCACGACCAGGAAGAAGACGGTCGGGGACAGTAGCGGCAGGGTGATCCGCCAAAAGCGCTGCCAGGCATTGGCTCCATCGACGATCGCGGCTTCCTTCAGGGACGCGGGGATTGACTGAAGGCCCGCGATGTATACCAGGATCGAGAACCCCAGGGTCTTCCACGAGCTCACGATGATCACGGCTATCGGCGCCCACGCGCTGGAGCCGAGCCAGTCGACTCGGTCGATTCCGATGAGACCGAGCCAGTAGTTGATGAGGCCCAGGTCCTTGTTGAAGAGGAATCGCCAGATGAGCGCAACGGCCGATGAGGAGACGACGAACGGGAAGAGAAAGGAGAGTCGAAAGAACCCTCGGAGCCATCGAGGCATTCGCGTTTCCAGCAGCACGGCGAGAAGCAGGCCCACGATGATGTTGACAGCCAAGATCGACAACGCCATGAACGTGGTTGATCGGTAGACATCCGCCAGTCGGCTGTCGGTGAAGATCCGTTCGAAGTTCTCCGTGCCGATGAACCGTCCGTCGCTTAGAAGGTTCCAGCTATAGAAGCTGAGGGCGATGACCCCGATAGTCGGAGCCAGAACGAAGATCAGGAAGCTGGCGGCAGACGGGGCAAGGAATGCTGCCGCCGCTAGGCCGTCGCGTTGTCGAGTCATGAGAGCCTCACCGTCGCGAGGGTGGCAGGCAGGGGCTTCCCGCCTGCCACCCTCGATGGAGGAGCCGGAACATCGGCTCCGTTTCGGACGTATCCCTGTTAGCCGCTGATGAGCGTGGTCAGCTCTGCCTGCAGCTGATCCAGCCCGTCTTCGACCGTGACTTCGCCAGCGAAGATCAGCTGCACGAAACGCAGAACCGTGGCCTCGTACTCCGAGTACCGCGCGGGCGCCGGGAAGGGCGAGAGCGCGGGGTAGTCGTCGACCGAACCGTAGAACAATGCTCCGTTCTGCGGCGGGATTCCTGCGTCCACGGTCTTCTGCGCCGTCGAACGGGTCGTCGGAATCGCGTCGCGCGGTGCCTCGGGGGTTCCGATCAGCGAATCTTGGATCTCTGCGCTCGCCGTGTACTTCTGCAGCTCCCAGGCGAGGTCGGGGTTGGTCGCCGAAGTCAGGATCGCGTAGCCAGCAGCTCCCGCGACGGTCTGGTAGGTCGCTCCCGTCGGGTAGAGCTGGATGTCCCAGTCGGTAAAGCCTGCCGGCAGGAAGGTCGCGCTCGGCCAGCGTCCTGCGCCGAACATCGCCACGTTCCCATTCTGGAAGGCCGTAAAGATGTCTCCCATCGGGCTCGGTGCCGGAGCGATGCCATCGTCGATGAGCCCCTTGAGGAAACTCACCGCCTCGACGACCGGGGCGCTGTTGGCGGTCGCTTCAGTGACGTCGTCGTTGACGAGATTGCCATCAGCGTTGGCAACCCAGGGCAGGATTCCGGGGAAGATCTCGTTCGAGGCCCAGGTGAAACCGAACTGGTCGTTGACTCCGTCGCCGTTGGTGTCGGCAGACAAGGCGGCCGCCGTCTCGCGGAACTCCTCCCACGTCCAGTCGCTCTCCGGATACGCTAGCCCGGCAGCGTCGAAGACCGCGGTGTTGTAGTACACGACCATGTTGTTCCAGCCGTTGGGCAGCGCCGTGATGTTGCCTTCGACGGCGAAGGAGTCCAGCAGCTCGGAGGCGATGTCGTCCTGAATTGCGGCGGCATCCGGGTCGGACTCGAGGTACTCGTTGATCGGAACGACCAGGCCATTCTCTGAGAGGAACTTGATCCCCTCGGATGCGGTGAATGCAAGGTCAGGCCGCTCACCGCTGGCGATGAGGGTGGCAAGGTTCGCGTAGTAGCCGCCCCAGTTGTCGCCAGCGATAGGGGTCAGCGTCACCGAGACATCGGGATTGGCCTCCATGAAGCCGTTCGCGATCGCCTCGTTGCCGGCTTCGGCGGGCGGACCGTAGTTCCAATAGGCGATGTTGAGGGTCTGCTCTTCCCCGTCGGGCTCCGCCGCTGGGGTGCAGGCTGCGAGCGCCGTCATGGAGAGCGCCGCAGTCACTGCGAGAACGGCACGTGTTCGCTTGCTGTGTTTCATGGTGGGGAATCCTCTCCGTTGAGAATCGGCTGACCCCAGTAGACCGGAAGAAATCGGTTTCGTCAAGAGCATCGTTTTCGCGGTGCGTCTCCAATGTTTTACTGGCGTGATTACCAGAAACCGATTACAGAAGTCTCACATCTTCTGCGGCGGTCGTGCCGCCCCCCGCGTGATGTCCGCCCGCAGTACAACGGTTCTCGCGGGCTGTTTGTCGCCGGCGATCCGCTCGAGCAGCATCGTGGCTGCGGTCGTGCCGAGATGGCGAGCGGGAAGGTGCACCTGTGTGATCGCGTCCGCGCGCAATGTCGAGAAGGGGAGGTCGCCGACGATGGCGACACCAAACTCGTCGGGTGAGACCCCTGCTTCGGAGAGCGCCTGCAGTGCGCCGACGCCCATCAGGTTGTTGGTCGTCACGACCGAGTCGGGTGGATCGGGCAAGTTCAAGAGCGCGGTCATCGCTGCTCGCCCTCCGTCGACGCGGTAGTTCGCGTGCTGGAGGTATCGAGCAACGAGATCTCGCTTTCCGGCCTTCTCGAGGGCCTGACGCCAGCCGAGACTTCTCTCTTCCGTGGCTTCTGTTCCGAGCGGCCCTGCGATGCACGCAACCCGTTCGAAACCCGCTTCGAGAAGTGTCGTTGTGGCGGCGGCTCCCGCTGGTCGGTTGTCAACCATCACCGAGTCGATGTTCAGACCGGTATTGCGGTCGACTGCGACGACAGGGCGTCCTCGGTCGGTCGCGTGTCGGATATCGCCATCTTCGGACGCGGGGGCCAGGATCACGCCCGCCATGTCTTCCGAGTTCGCGATATCCAAGTAGCGGGTCTCCTTCGCCGGGTCATCGTCGGTATTGCAGAGCACTACCGAGTAGCCAGCTGCTTGCGCCTTGTCCTCGACGCCCCGTGCGAGTGCGGTGAAGAATGGGTTCTCGATGTCGGGAATCAGCAGCGCAATGAGTTCCGAGCTCTGGTTGCGCAGTCGCCGAGCCGTGCGGTTCGGCGTGTACTGCAGTTGGGCCGCCGCTTCACGAACCAGACGTGCCTTTTCTGAAGAGACCGCCGCGCCATTGAGCACCCGCGACACTGTGGCTGGTGAAACGCCAGCCAGCGTCGCGACCTCGTAGATGGTTGCCATGGGACGAGACTCTAGCCGGGATAAATCGATTTCAGGCGTCAGGGAACCAGCTACGAAGGTGCGCGCCGTTCTGAGTCATCCGGGGAGGTCGCCGCGCCTTTCAGGCGAGCGGTGGCGGGGGAGTCGGACTGGGTAACGCAAGCCGCGACCGCGCGGCGGCGCAGCAAGAAACACGGCGCCCCCGACAGGATTCGAACCTGCGACCCTCAGTACCGGAAACTGATGCTCTATCCCCTGAGCTACGGAGGCTCGTTCAGCCTAGCGGGTCTCGCGCGGGTCGCGGTGCCGTGTCAGGCTGGCGCCATGTCGACGGTCGCGCCGCACGCCGAGCAGACGCTCACGCGCCGGGTGGGCTGCGCGCTCGAGGCGACCCTCGGGGCTCCGGCCGAGATCGTGCTGTCGGTGGCGGTCGCCCGCGCCGACGGTCTCGAGCTGGAGGAGTCGCTGGTCGTCACGCTCGACGGCCGTCCGACCCCGGTGCGCGAGGTCGAGGGCCCCTGCGGCACCCGCTGGCACACGGCCGCGCTGCCGGCGGGGCAGCTCGCGGTGCGCTACGAGGCGACGGCCCGTGGGCGGGCGGCGCCCGTTGCGGTGCGGGATGCGGAGCGCATCCTGGCCGTGCGCCCCAGCCGCTACATCCAGTGCGACGAGCTCGCCGGGCCTCTCGTCGACGCGGCCCGGGTGCGCGCGCTCGCGGCGCTCGAGCCGGCCGCCCGCATCGCCGCCGCCCGCACTTTCACACGCGAGCTGCTCGCGTACACGCCCGGCTCGACGGCTCCGACCGACGGGCTGCCCGAGATTCTCGAGACGGGGCAGGGGGTGTGCCGCGACTTCGCGCACCTGCTGGCCGGGCTGCTGCGCGCCACCGACCTGCCGGCGCGCGTGGTGTCGGTGTACGCGCCCGAGCTGCAGCCGATGGACTTCCATGCCGTGGTCGAGACGGCGGTCGACGACCGCTGGGTGGTGGTCGACGCGACGGGCCTCGCGCCCCGAGCCGGCATGCTGCGCATCGCGACGGGCCGCGACGCCGCCGACACAGCCTTCCTCGCCAACGACGGCTCGTCGCTGACGCTGCATCGGCTGCAGGTGCACGCCGAGGCGGATGCGCCGCTCGACGAGCAGGTCGAGGCGCTCATCGCGCTCGGCTGAGCCGCCTCGGCTGAGCCTCGCGCCGCGCCGATAGGATCGACCCTCGTGAACCCCGACCAGCTCGCCGCCGCCCTGCTCGCCGTCGTCGTCAGCGCGGTCGAGCGACGTGACGCGGCGGCGGCCGCGGCCCTCACGGTCGGCGACATCGCGCTCGAGCGCCCGCGCAACCGCGACCATGGCGACTGGGCGACCTCGGTCGCGCTCAAGACCGCGAAGACGGTCGGGATGCCCCCGCGTGCGTTCGCCGACGAGCTCGTGGCGGGCATCCGCGAGATCGAGGGCGTGGCGGCGGTCGATGTCGCCGGCCCGGGCTTTCTCAACATCACTCTCGACGCCGCGGCCGCGAGCGAGCTCGCCCGCACGGTCGTCGAGCAGGGCGACGCCTACGGTCACAACGAGTCGCTGCTGGGGCAGACCATCAACCTCGAGTTCGTGTCGGCCAACCCGACCGGGCCCCTGCACATCGGCCACACCCGCTGGGCGGCGCTCGGCGATTCGCTCGCCCGCGTGCTGAAGGCCAGCGGCGCGACACTCGTCAGCGAGTTCTACGTCAACGACGCGGGCGCGCAGATGGATGTCTTCGGCGAGTCGGTGCTCGCGGCCGCTCTCGGCGAGCCGGGCCCCGAGAACGGTTACCCGGGCGAGTACATTCAAGCGCTCGGGATGCGCGCTCTCGCCGAGCGCCCCGACCTCGCCGCTCTGCCCCGCAGCGAGGCGGTCGTGATCGCCCGCGAGCTCGGCTACGGCTGGCAGCTGGAGGAGATCCGCGAGTCGCTCGCCGCCTTCAACGTGCACTTCGACGTGTGGTTCAGCGAGCGGGCGCTGCACGCGGTCGACACGGCGACCGGCCAGAGCCGCATCGACGAGGCTGTCGACCGCCTGCGCGCGCAGGGTCACGTCTTCGACCACGACGACGCGATCTGGGTGCGCACGACCGACTTCGGCGATGACAAAGACCGGGTGATCAGGCGCGGCAACGGCATCTACACCTACTTCGCGGCCGACGCGGCCTACTACCTCTCGAAGAGCGACCGCGGCTTCGCCCACAAGATCTACCTGCTGGGTGCCGACCACCACGGCTACGTGCATCGTCTCAAGGCGCTCGCCGGCGCCGCGGGCGACGACCCCGAGCGCGACATCGAGGTGCTCATCGGTCAGCTGGTGAGCATCAACGGCGCGCGCCTGTCGAAGCGGGCCGGCAACATCATCGAGCTCAACGACCTGCGCGAGTGGCTCGGCACCGACGCCCTGCGCTACTCGCTCGCACGCTACCCGGCCGATTCGCCGCTCACCCTCGACCCCGAGCTGCTGCGCAAGCGCACCAACGACAACCCGGTGTTCTACGTGCAGTACGCGCACGCGCGCACGCACCAGGTCGCGCGCAACGCGGCGGCCTCGGGCGTCGACCGCTCGATGTTCGCGGGCGAGCTGCTCACCGATGAGACCGAGAGCGTGCTGCTCGGGGCTCTCGCCGAGTTTCCGCGCATCGTGGCGCAGGCGGCGAGCCTGCGCGAGCCGCATCGCATCGCGCGCTACCTCGAAGAGCTCGCCGCCTCGTACCACCGCTGGTACGACTCCTGCCGGGTCGCGCCGCAGGGCGACGAGCCGGTCGCGCCCATCCACGCCACGCGCCTGTGGCTCAACGACGCGACGGGCCAGGTGCTGCGCAACGGCCTGACCCTGCTCGGCGTCTCCGCTCCCGAACGGATGTGACCATGGCCGACCCGACGCCTGCCGACCCGACGCCCGAGCCCGCTCCGACTACCGAGTCTGCGCCGGCACCCGACACGGCGACGGATGCGGAGGCCGAGGTCGCAGCGCAGCCCTCTCCCGCGCGCCCGCGCCGGCGCGGCCTCATCGCCGCGCTCATCCTGGTGGGCATCGTCGTCGTGCTCGCCGTCGCGGCCGTCGTCGCCGAGAGCGTTGCGCGGGCCCAGGCCCAGGCGCTGATCGCCGAGCAGGTGCGCGAGGCGCTGCGGCTCGAGGCGGAGCATCCGGTCGAGGTCGCGATCGCCGGCCCACCCGTGCTCTGGCAGGCGGCAGGCGGTCGTTTCGAGCAGATCACCGTCGAGGTTCCCGAGCTCGCGGTGGGCGAGCTGCGCGGCGACCTGACTCTCATCGCCGAGGGCGCCCCGCTCGACACCGCGCAGCCGACCGAGACCGTGCAGGCGGTGTTCCGCGTCGCGGAGTCCGACGTCGCGGCGCTCGCCGGCTTCCTCGCGGGCGCCGTGGCGACCGACGTTCGGCTCGACGACCGCGAGATCCGCTTCGAGACCGGCTTCGACATCTTCGGCGTGCCGTTCTCGATCGGCATCGGGCTGACGCCGACGGTCGAGGAGGGGCAGCTGGCCTTCACGCCGTCGAGCGTGGTACTGGGCGACGAGAGGCTCGATGCCGCGCAGCTGCGCGAGCAGTTCGGTGGCATCGTCGACCCCCTGCTTACCTCGCAACGGTTCTGCGTGGCGCAATATCTGCCGCAGGCGCTCGAGCTGACCGCCGTGCAGGTGGGCGATGAGCAGCTCGTCGTGGTGTTCCAGGGCGCCGACGTCGCTCTCGGTGGGCCCGCGTTCTCAACGCTGGGCGCCTGCCCGTAGGTCGCCGCCCATAGCCGCGGGCACTCGCGAATCGACGGAAGCCGGTCGCCGTTTCGCGGAGGTTCCGTATATTCACGAGTCTCCCGCCCACCCAGGGGGCATGGGCGATTGCGGCGCTCCGTCGGTGCCGCTGGGTCGGCGGCGCGGACGCGGCGCACACCGACCGCAGGCTCAGACGGAACACCAGACCCACCTTCTGATGCGCGGTCCCGGGCCGAGTGCTTCCGCGCGCGCGGCTAAACTGGCGTCGGCTTCAGGAGCCGCGCCGGGTTCGCTCGCCACCCTCCCTGACGCTCCGGCTGCCGCACCGCGCGGCAGCAGGCCCGCCCTCGAACGCCGTCGTGAGGTCGCTCGTGTCTGCCAACCTGCTCGCCCCGTCGTGGCTCCTGCCGCCGACGCGGGCTGCGGCGCTGCCCGCGCACGTGTGGCCGGCGAGCGCGCAGCGCGGGCCCGACGGGGCGATCGCGATCGGGGGAGTGCCGCTGCCGGCGCTCGCCGCCGCGCACGGAACGCCGCTGTACGTCATCGATGAGGCGGATGCTCGCGCTCGCGCCGCCCGCACCCGGGCCGCGTTCACCGCCGCCGCCGAGCGCCACGGCTCGAGTGCCGCCGTCTACTACGCGAGCAAAGCGTTCTTGAGCGGCGAGGTCGCCCGCTGGATGGTCGACGCCGGGCTCAACCTCGATGTCGCCAGCGGCGGAGAGCTCGCGGTCGCGCTCGCCGCCGGCGTCGAGCCCGCCCGCCTCGGGCTGCACGGCAACAACAAGTCGCTCGCCGAGATCGATCGGGCGGTCGCCGCCGGGGTCGGCGCGATCGTCATCGATTCGCTCATCGAGGTCGAGCGGGTGGCGGCCGCGGCGGAGCGCCACGGCCGCGTGCAGCCGGTGCGCCTGCGCATCAATTCGGGTGTGCACGCCCACACCCACGAGTACCTCGCCACCGCGCGCGAGGACCAGAAGTTCGGCATCCCGCTCGCCGACGCGCCCGCGGCGGTCGCGGCCATCCGCGACCGCTCGAGCCTGAGCTTCCTCGGCCTGCACTCGCATATTGGCTCGCAGATCTTCGCCGTCGACGGCTTCCTCGAGGCGGCGCGACGCCTGCTGGCGCTGCACGCCGAGCTGCGCGCGGGCGGCGAGGTGCCCGAGCTGAACCTGGGCGGCGGCTTCGGCATCGCATACGTGGAGTCGGATGAGGCCCCCGCGATCGAGCAGGTCGCCGACGCGCTGGTCGGAGCGGTCGCACGGGTGTGCGGTGAGCTGAGCATCCCGATGCCCCGTATCGCCGTCGAGCCGGGCCGCACCATCATCGGGCCCGCGGGTGTCACGCTCTACCTGGTCGGCACGCGCAAGGATGTCGCGGTCGGTCTCGACGACGGGTCGACGGCGGTGCGCCGCTACCTCAGCGTCGACGGCGGCATGAGCGACAACGCCCGGCCGGCGCTGTACAGCGCCGACTACTCGGTCGCGCTCGCGTCGCGGGAGTCGGATGCCGAGCCGGTGCTCGTGCGCGTGGCCGGCAAGCACTGCGAGAGCGGCGACATCGTCGTGCGCGACGCCTACCTGCCGGCCGATGTCGGCCCGGGCGACCTCGTCGCGGTTCCCGCCACCGGTGCCTACTGCTTCTCGCTCGCCAGCAACTACAACTACCTGGCCCGTCCCGCCGTCGTCGCGGTGCGCGACGGCGCTGCCCGCGTCATCGTGCGCGGCGAGACCGAGGCCGACCTGCTGCGCCGCGATGTTCTCCTCACTCCGTCTTCCGCCCTTCCGAGCCCGCTCCCCTGAGAGGACCACCCCCGCCGTGATCGACTACCGTCCCCTCCGCGTCGCCCTGCTGGGCGCCGGCAGCGTCGGCGCCCAGGTCGCCGACCAGCTGCTGACCCATCGCGACGAGCTCGCCGCGCGCATCGGCACGGGCATCGAGCTCATCGGGGTCGCCGTGCGCGACCTCGATGCTCCCCGCGACACGGCGATCCCGCGGGAGCTGCTCACGACCGACGCCGAGTCGCTCATCGTGGGGGCCGACATCGTCGTCGAGCTCATGGGCGGTCTCGAGCCCGCCCGCACCCTGCTGCTGCAGGCCCTCGCCTCCGGCGCTGACGTGGTCACCGCCAACAAGGCGCTGCTCGCCACGCACGGCCCCGAGCTATTCGAGGCTGCCGCGCAGGTGGGTGCTCAGCTGTACTACGAGGCGGCCGTCGGCGGGGCGATCCCGATCATCCGTCCGCTGCGCGACTCGCTCGCGGGCGATCGGGTGCAGCGCATCCTCGGCATCGTCAACGGCACCACGAACTTCATCCTCGATCGCATGGATGCCCACGGCGAGTCGATGGAGGAGGCACTCGCCACGGCGACCGCTCTCGGGTACGCCGAGGCCGATCCGACTGCCGACGTCGGTGGCTACGACGCGGCCCAGAAGGCCGCGATCCTCGCGAGCCTCGCGTTCCACACCCTTGTGCCGGCCGAGGCCGTCTACCGCGAGGGCATCACCGACATCACGCTCGAGCAGGTCGTCGCGGCGCGCAAGGCCGGGTATGTCGTGAAGCTGCTGGCCATCTGCGAACTGCGCGATGACCCCCAGTCCGGAGCCCCGGGGGTGCTGGCGCGGGTGCATCCCGCTCTCATCCCGCTCGCGCACCCGCTCGCCGCGGTGCACGGCGCGAACAATGCGATCTTCGTTGAGGCGGAGGCGGCGGGGCCGCTGATGTTCTACGGCGCGGGAGCCGGCGGCATCCAGACGGCGTCCGCCGTGCTCGGCGACGTCGTCTCGGCGGCTCGGCGGCACGTCGTCGGCGGTCCGGGTGTGGCCGAGAGCACCCACGCCGACCTGCCGGTGCTGCCCATCAGTGCCGCGACCACGCGCTACCAGATCTCGATGACGGTCGCGGACGAGCCGGGCGTGCTGGCGACGGTGGCGGGCATCCTGCAGCAGCACGGGGTCTCGGTCGAGACGATCCAGCAGACCGTCTCGGAGGCCGGAACCTCGGGTGCTGTCGGCGAGGCTACCCTGGTGATCGGCACGCACGAAGCGGTCGAAGCCGATCTGGCCGCGACCGTCGCGGCCCTGAGCAACAGCAGCGTCGTCACCGCGGTGACGAGCGTTCTGCGAGGAGAAGGACTCTGATGGCGCACCAGTGGCGCGGGCTGCTGCACGAGTATCGCGACCGTCTCGACGTGAGCGACGCGACCCCGATCATCACGCTGGGGGAGGGCGGAACGCCTCTGGTTGCCGCGCGATACCTCAGTGAACGCACGGGGGCCCGGGTGTACGTCAAGTACGAGGGCATGAACCCGACCGGGTCGTTCAAAGACCGCGGCATGACGATGGCGATCTCGAAGGCGGTGGAGCACGGAGCGAAGGCCGTCATCTGCGCATCCACGGGCAACACCTCGGCCTCGGCCGCTGCCTACGCGACCCACGCCGGCATCACCGCGGCCGTGCTGGTGCCGGAGGGCAAGATCGCCATGGGCAAGCTCAGCCAGGCGGTCGCGCACAAGGCTGAGATCATCCAGATCGAGGGCAACTTCGATGACTGCCTCGACATCGCGCGCGACCTCTCGGCCAACTACCCCGTGCACCTCGTCAACTCGGTCAACCCCGATCGCATCGAAGGCCAGAAGACGGCGGCGTTCGAGGTCGTCGAGGTGCTCGGCGACGCGCCCGACTTCCACATCCTGCCCGTCGGCAATGCGGGCAACTACACCGCCTACCACCGCGGCTACCGCGAGGAGCTCGATCGCGGCGCGACCTCGAAGCTTCCGCGCATGCTCGGATTCCAGGCCGCCGGCAGCGCGCCGATCGTGCTCGGCGAGCCGGTGAAGAAGCCCGAGACCATCGCGAGCGCGATCCGCATCGGCAACCCGGCGTCGTGGGAGCTCGCGCTCGCCGCCCGGGACGACAGCAACGGGTACTTCGGCGCGATCAGCGACGACGGCATCCTCGCTGCCCACCGCCTGCTCTCGCAGGAGGTCGGCATCTTCGTCGAGCCCGCGTCGGCGATCTCGGTCGCCGGCCTGCTCGAGCGGGCTGAGGCGGGAGCGATCCCGGCGGGGGCGACCGTCGTGCTGACGGTCACCGGGCACGGTCTCAAGGATCCGCAGTGGGCGCTGCGTCGCGACGACGGTTCGGAGGTCTCGCCGACCGTGGTGCGGGTCGACACCGCCGAGGTCGCCTCGGTGCTGGGACTGCAGAGGGTCGACGCGTGACCGGAGGTGATGCGCGGCTGGCGGGTCGGCGCGTCACCGTGCGGGTTCCCGCGAGCTCCGCGAACCTCGGCCCGGGCTTCGACACGCTCGGGCTCGCGCTGGCGGTCTACGACGAGCTCGAGGTCGCCGTGCGCGACGAGCCCGGCGCCACCGTGCAGGTGCACGGTGTCGGTGCGGGGGAGGTGCCGACCGACTCCTCGAACCTCGTGGTGCGCGCCATCGCCCACCTGTTCGCCGACCAGGGAATCCCCCTGCCCGGGCTCGATCTCGTCGCCCGCAACGTGATTCCGCACGGCAGCGGCATGGGATCCTCCGCAGCGGCGATCGTCGGCGGCCTGATGGCCGGCCGCGGACTCCTCGACGGCATCGTCGAGATCGATGGCGACGAGCTGCTGCGGCTCGCGACCGAGCTCGAGGGGCATCCCGACAATGTCGCGCCGGCGCTGTTCGGCGGCCTCACCATCGCCTGGACGACGCCGGAGGGCCCGCGCCACAAGCGCCTCACGGTGCACCGCGGTGTCTCGCTGCTCGTGGCGGTGCCCGACAGCCTCACGGTGTCGACGGCGCTGGCCCGTTCGCTGCAGCCCGAGTCGGTGCCGCACAGCGACGCGATCTTCAACGTCTCGCGCTCGGCCCTGCTGATCGCCGCTCTCATCCAGAGCCCCGAGCTGCTGTTCGCCGCCACCGAGGACAAGCTCCACCAGACCTACCGGGCGAGCGCCATGCCCGAGACGAGCGCGCTCATCACGGCACTGCGTGCGCACGGTGTCGCCGCGGTGGTCTCCGGTGCCGGGCCCTCGGTGCTGGTCCTGTGCAGCGACCCGGCGCAGCGGCTCGAAGCCGCAGCCCTCATCGAGCAGCATGCGACCACGCCGTGGACCACCCACATGCTGGCCGTCGATTTCAAGGGTGCTACAGTGGTGGCGCATCCAGCCGAGGCCGTGGCCTAGCCCGCCCTCAGCCCGATCACTCACCAGCAGCCCCGCTGCTTCCCCTCGCGCCACCAGCGTTCACGCGGCCGATTCCGCTTTTTCCGGTCTCAACCGCTCATCCGCTCCGGCGTCGCGATCGCGAGGCACCGGGCCCTCTCCGAGGCGCGCTGCGCCCGGAGCCGAAAGGAACCCATCCCGTGACTGACCCCATCGTCCGCGCCTCGGGCGCGGATGTCCCCGCCGACCTCGGCACTCTCAAGCTCGCCGAGCTGCAGCAGCTCGCCACCGAGCTGGGTGTCGTCGGCGTATCCAAACTTCGCAAGGGAGAGCTTGTGGACGCCATCACTCAGACCCAGAACGCTGACGCGGCCGAGCCCGCCGGCGCCACCGGCACCGCTGACGGCGGCGACGTCGTCGACACCCCGGCGGATGCTCCGGCCGAGCCCGCCGCCGCCGAGGCCGCGCCCGCCGCCGCGGAGGCCGCGCCCGCCGAGGCCGCTCCTGCTGAGCCGCGCCGTCGCGGCTCGCGCCGCGCCACCACCGACACCCTCACCCCGGCGCCGGTCGCCGAGGGCGAGCAGGGCGGCGCCCCCGCAGCGGCATCCGTCGATGCGGCGAGCGCGGCTCCGGCGGAGCCCGCGGAGGGCACCGAGCCCGGCACCGACCCCGCGGTCGAGCCCGTCGCCGAGGGCGACGAGGGCTCCGCATCCGGCGGTCGGCGCAGCCGCAACCGCAACCGCCGCGGCGGCGAGGGCGGCGAGCAGCGCGGCCAGAACGGCCAGCAGCAGAACGGCCAGGGCGGCGAGGCGCGCGAGGCCCGGCAGCAGAACGGCCAGCAGCAGAACGGCCAGAACGGCCAGCAGAACCGCGGCCCGCAGAACGACCGTGCCGAGCAAGACGCCGAGGGCCGTGGCCGCAACCGCAACCGCGGCCGCGACCGCAAGCGCGGCCCGGGCGGCGACGAGATCGAGCCCGAGATCAGCGACGACGACGTGCTGATCCCGATCGCCGGCATCCTCGACGTGCTCGACAACTACGCCTTCGTGCGCACCACCGGCTACCTTCCCGGCCCGAGCGACGTCTACGTCTCGCTCGGCCAGGTCAAGAAGTACGGCCTGCGCAAGGGCGACGCCGTCGTCGGCGCGATCCGCCAGCCCCGCGAGGGCGAGAACCAGGGCCGCCAGAAGTACAACGCCCTCGTGCGCGTCGACTCGATCAACGGCCAGACCGTCGAGGAGGCCGCCGCCCGCGTCGAGTTCAGCAAGCTGACGCCGCTGTACCCGACCGAGCGGCTGCGTCTCGAGACCGACCCCGGCACGCTGTCGACGCGCATCATCGATCTCGCCGCACCCATCGGCAAGGGCCAGCGCGGCCTCATCGTGTCGCCGCCGAAGGCCGGCAAGACGCTCGTGCTGCAGGCCATCGCCGACGCCATCTCGAAGAACAACCCCGAGGTGCACCTCATGGTCGTGCTCGTCGACGAGCGCCCCGAGGAGGTCACCGACATGCAGCGCTCGGTGAAGGGCGAGGTCATCGCCTCCACCTTCGACCGCCCGGCGGAAGACCACACGACGGTCGCCGAGCTCGCCATCGAGCGCGCGAAGCGCCTCGTCGAGCTCGGGCACGACGTGGTCGTGCTGCTCGACTCGATCACCCGCCTCGGCCGCGCGTACAACGTCACCGCGCCGACCAGCGGGCGCATCCTCTCGGGCGGTGTCGACTCGGCCGCGCTCTACCCGCCGAAGCGCTTCTTCGGCGCGGCGCGCAACATCGAAGACGGCGGCTCGCTGACCATCCTCGCCACCGCACTCGTCGAGACGGGCTCGAAGATGGACGAGGTGATCTTCGAGGAGTTCAAGGGCACCGGCAACATGGAGCTGCGGCTCTCGCGGCAGCTCGCCGACAAGCGCATCTTCCCGGCCGTCGATATCTCGGCCTCGGGCACCCGCCGCGAGGAGATGCTGCTCGGCACCGACGAGGTGCGCGTCACCTGGCAGCTGCGCCGCGCGCTCGCGAGCCTCGACACCCAGCAGGCGCTCGAGCTCGTGCTCGGCAAGCTGAAGGAGACGGGCTCGAACGTCGAGTTCCTCGTCGCCGTGCAGAAGTCGCTGCCGCAGGCGTCGTCGCACGTCGACGGCTGAGCGCCGTGTTCGATTCGATCGCGGCCCTGGTCGCCGAGCATGAGGCTCTGCAGGAGCAGCTCGGCGACCCGGCCGTGCACGCCGATGCCGCGCGCGCGAAGAAGCTCAATCGGCGCTATGCCGAGCTGAGCCAGATCGTGGATGCCCACGCCAAGTGGCAGCAGGCCACCGACGACCTCGCCGCGGCCAAGGAGCTCGCCAAGGACGACGAGGCGTTCGCCGACGAGGTTCCCGCGCTCGAGCAGCAGGTCACCGAGCGCGCCGAGAAGCTGCGCCGCCTGCTGATTCCGCGCGATCCCGACGACGGGCGCGACGTCATCATGGAGATCAAGGGTGGCGAAGGCGGTGAGGAGTCGGCGCTGTTCGCCGCCGACCTGCTGCGCATGTACTCGTACTACGCCGAGTCGCGCGGCTGGAAGGTCGAGCTGCTCGACGCGACCCGCAGCGATATGGGCGGGTACAAAGACGTGCAGGTCGCCATCAAGGGCAGCGCGGCCGATCCGGCCGAGGGCGTGTGGGCGAGCCTGAAGTACGAGGGCGGCGTGCACCGCGTGCAGCGCGTGCCGGCGACCGAGTCGCAGGGCCGCATCCACACCTCGACGACGGGCGTGCTCGTCTTCCCCGAGGTCGACGAGCCCGAAGAGGTCGAGATCAACCAGAACGATCTCAAGATCGACGTCTACCGCTCGAGCGGCCCCGGCGGCCAGTCGGTGAACACAACCGACTCGGCCGTGCGCATCACCCACCTGCCGACCGGCATCGTGGTGTCGATGCAGAACGAGAAGAGCCAGCTGCAGAACCGCGAGGCGGCGATGCGCGTGCTGCGCGCCCGCATCCTCGCCAAGCAGCAGGAGGAGCTGGATGCCGCGGCGAGCGATGCCCGCAAGAGCCAGATCCGCGGCATGGACCGCTCGGAGCGCATCCGCACCTACAACTTCCCCGAGAACCGCATCGCCGACCACCGCACCGGCTACAAGGCCTACAACCTCGACGCCGTCATGAACGGGGCGCTCGGGCCGGTCATCGAGTCGTGCATCCACGCCGACGAAGAGGCTCGGCTCGCGGCCCTCGGCGACGGCGCGGCCTAGCCCCGAGCATCCCGTGTCGAAGCCCGACCTCGCCGCCCTGCGCGCGCACGCCGTCAGCGTGCTCGCCGAGGCCGGTGTGCCCACCCCGGAGGCCGACGCCGACCTGCTCATCGGGCACGTGCTCGGCATGAGCCGCGGGCAGGTGCAGGCGAAGGCGCTCATCGGGGCGCCGGTCGACGGCGAGCAGGTCATGACGATCACCGAGTACATCGAGCGGCGGGCGACGCGCGAACCCGCGCAGCACATCACCGGGCTCGCGCCGTTCCGCACGCTCGAGCTCGCGGTCGGCCCCGGCGTCTTCGTGCCGCGGCCCGAGACCGAGTTCGTGGTGCAGTTCGCGATCGACGCGCTCGCCGCCGTGCCGAGCCCCGAGCCGCTCGCCGTCGACCTCGGCAGCGGCAGCGGGGCGATCGCGCTGGCCATGGCGGTCGAGGTGCCGCACGCCCGGGTGTTCGCGGTCGAGAACTCGCCCGCGGCCGTGCCCTGGACATCCCGCAACATCGCCCGCTGGGGCGACGACCGCGTGCGCCTCGTCGTCGCCGATCTGGCGGATGCCCTTCCCGAGCTCGACGGCACTGTCGACGTCGTCGCCTCCAACCCGCCGTACATTCCCGAGGGCGCCGTGCCGCGCGACCCCGAGGTGCGGCTGTTCGACCCGCCCGCCGCGCTCTACGGGGGAGCGGACGGGCTCGACGCCGTGCACGCGCTCACCGTCACCGCGCGCCGCCTGCTGCGCCCGGGCGGCACGCTCGTCATCGAGCACGGCGAGCTGCAGGGCGCGGCCATCGCCGCCATCGTGCGCGCGGCCGGCTTCACGGCCGTCGCCACCCACCGCGACCTGCTCGGCCGCGACCGCGCGACGACCGCCCACCGCTGAGCTACCCGCTGGTGCGGCGGCTGTTCGCGGCGGCCCTACGCGGCGCGCGCCTCCGCGGCGAAGGCCTCGATCGCGTTGAGCAGCGATGCCTCGTCGACGTAGAGGTGCCCGGTGATGCCGATCGACTCGGCGCCCGCGATGTTCTCGGGGCGGTCATCCGTGAAGAAGGTGTCGGCCGCAGCCGTCCCGTAGTGCGCGAGGATGCGCTCGTAGACGAGCGGGTCGGGCTTGCGCGCACCGAACGCGGCCGAGGCGTGCATGTTCTCGCGGCCCATGATGGGCACGAGCTCCGGCGCGACCTCGTGCAGGTGCTCGTGGATCAGGATGCCGTTGTTGGTCAGCAGCGCGACCCGGCCGAGCTCGGCGGCGCGGCGCACGGCGGCGAGCGCGGCCGGGCGCGGCTGCGTCGCTTCCGAGCGGATGCGCACCCACTCCTCGCGCGAGATCTCGGCCCCGATGATGCCCGTCACGCGCCGCAGGTACTCGTCGGGGTCGCTCGGGTCGCCGGCCTCGGCCTCCCACTCCATGCCGCTGATCCACCAGCGGCGGCGCAGTTCGTGCAGGTCGTGCCCGGTGATCGCGGTCAGGTCCTCCATGCGCGTACGCCAGTCGTAGTCATAGAGAACGTCATCCATGTCGAACACGTAGAGCAGGGTCACCGCCTCAGTCTGCCCCACTACGATGAACGCATCATGACCGCCGTGTACGACTGCTCCGTCGAGAGCGAGCTGCTCGAGGGTCTGCGGGCCGCACGCGGCGCCATCGGCCGCGGCGAGCTGGTCGTGATCCCGACCGACACGGTCTACGGTCTCGCCACCGACGCCTTTCGACCCGCGGCCGTGCAGCGGCTGCTCGAGGCGAAGGAGTCGGGGCGCGACGTGCCCCCGACCGTGCTGATCCCGGGCATCCCCACCCTCAACGCCCTCGCCGAGAACGTGCCGGAGCCGGTGGACGCGCTCGTGAAGCGATTCTGGCCGGGCCCGCTGACGATCATCGTCGAAGCCCGGGAGTCGCTGGCCTGGGATCTCGGCGAGACGCGCGGCACGGTCGCCCTGCGCATGCCCGACAACCCGCACACCCGCCACCTGCTGGCCGACACCGGCCCGCTGGCGGTCTCGAGCGCCAACATCGCTGGGATGACCGCCGCGACCTCGGCCGCTGACGCGCTCGCGATGCTCGGCGACCGGGTCAGCGTGTATCTCGATGGCGGGGTGCTCGGCGGCAGCGTGCCCGGTGGCGCGGTGGTCGGCGACGGCGATCCCGCCGCCGCCGCGGCCTCGACCGTCGTGGATGCGACGAGCCTGCACCTCCCCGAGGGCAGGCTCCGCATCCTGCGTGACGGAGCGGTGACGCGCGAAGCGATCGTCGACGTCGTCGGCGCGGAGCTCGTGGCGTGACCTTCTACCTGCTGGTGGCGCTCATCGCGGGCCTCGTGAGCTTCGGAGCCGCGTGGGCGGTGCTGCGGTTGAGCCACCGGTACAAGCTGTACCCGGGCATCCGTGATCGCGATGTGCACACGACGCCCACTCCGCGCCTCGGCGGAATCGCCATCGTCATCGGCATCGTCGTCGCCCTCGCGATCGCCTCGCAGATCAGCTGGTTCGCGCTCGTCTTCGCCGACCCCTTCCCGATCATCGCCATCGTCGCTTCCGCCCTCGTCATGCTGGGGCTCGGGGTGGTCGACGACCTCTACGACCTCGACTGGATGACGAAGCTCGCGGGCCAGCTGCTCATCGCGGGGTTCCTCGCCTGGTCGAGCCTGCAGCTCACGTCGCTGCCGATCGGGCCGGAGGGCGGCATCACGCTCCTGTCGCCCACGATGTCGCTGATCGTCACCGTGCTCGCTGTGGTGCTCGTGATGAACGCCGTCAACTTCATCGACGGGCTCGACGGCCTCGTCGCGGGGGTCACGATCATCGCCGGCACCGTCTTCTTCGTCTACAGCTACCTGCTCTCGATCGACACGGCGCAGACCGCCTTCAACCTCGCCTCGCTCGTGATGGCGGTGCTGCTCGGCGCGACAGCCGGCTTCCTGCCGTTCAACTGGCACCCCGCCAAGATCTTCATGGGCGACGGCGGGGCGCTCGTGGTGGGCATGCTCATGGCCGTGTCGACGATCTCGGTGACCGGGCAGATCGACCCCGGCATCGATCGCAGCCAACTGGTTCCGGCATTCATCCCCCTCGTGCTGCCGTTCGCCGTGCTGATCGTCCCGCTGCTCGACTTCGGACTCGCCGTGCTGCGCCGCCTGCGCGCCGGCAAGTCGCCGTTCAGTGCCGACCGCAAGCACCTGCACCACCGTCTGCTCGACATGGGGCACTCGCACTTCCACGCCGTGCTGATCTTCTACGCGTGGACAGCGGTGGTGGCCGTCGGCGCTCTCCTGTTCCTGTTCTGGACCTGGTGGTGGGCTCTGACCGCCGTCGTGGTCGGGCTGATCGCCTGCACGGCAGTGACCCTGGCTCCGCTCAGCCGCCGGAAGCGCATCGAGGCGGTCGCGCAATCCGCACCGGAGAGCGAGGCCGCGCTCGCCCGCTTCGATCCGCTCGACGCCGCCGCTCCCGATTCCCTGGAGGACATCCATGACCGCTGACCGTCCGTCCACCGCCGCGCCCGTGCTGCGCCGAGCCCTGATCTACGGAGCGGGCGTCTCGTTCGTCATCGCCATCATCGGCAGCGTCGCCGGAGCGCTCGTCGCCGAGCTGCCCGGCATGCTGAGCGCCCTCATCGGCGCGGGCATGGGGTTCGTCTTCCTCGGGCTGACGGCGGCGAGCATCCTGCTGGCGGATCGCGTGACCGGCAGCGACTTGCTCTCGCCCGCCTACTTCGGCATCGTCATCGGCGCGTGGATCGTGAAGTTCATCGTCTTCCTCGTCCTGGTCTTCTCGCTGCGCGACGCCGCGTTCGTCGAGCCCACCGTGCTGTTCTTCACGCTCGTCGCGGCGGTCGTCGGCGGGCTCGTGACCGACATCATCGCGGTGACGCGGTCGCGGGTGCCCTACGTCAGCGATGTCCGGCTGCCGAGCAAGGACGAGATCCCCGACCTCTGAGCACCGGGGCTCCGCCCCCGCCTAAGAGAAAGCTTGGAAGGGCCGGTCGCGATCCCTTTTCGCGTTCGGCGGGCCTCCGTTCTCTTGGTAGGGTGGAGGCACCGCCGCCGATCGCCGCGATGCCCCGTGCCTCGCCCCGATGCTGGAGACTCCCCTGAGCGCTGCTGCCCTGATCCCCATCCTCGCTCTTGCGACCACTCCGGCGACGGAGACCCCGGAATTCAAGGGTCCGTCGATCATGGACTTCTTCCCTCCGGCGATCTTCTTCGAGGGCAGCGAGTTCTTCGAGATGAACCGCATCATGCTGCTGCGGCTCGTCATCGTGGCCATCATCTTCCTGCTCTTCTGGCTCGGCATCCGCAAGATGCAGCTCGTGCCGGGCCGCTTCCAGGGCACCATCGAGCTCGGCCTCGAGTTCGTGCGCAAGAGCATCGTCGAAGACCTGCTCGGGCAGAAGGACGGCAAGCGGTTCCTGCCCCTCATCACGACGATCTTCTTCCTCGTGCTGTTCATGAACCTGACGGGCATCATCCCGGGCATCAACATCTCGGCGAACTCTGTGATCGGCATGCCCCTGGTGCTCGCGATCGCGGCGTACATCGCCTTCGTCTGGGCCGGGCTCCGCAAGCACCCGTGGACCTTCCTGCGCAACGCGCTCTTCCCGCCCGGTGTGCCGTGGCCGCTGTACATCATCGTGACGCCCATCGAGTTCGTGTCGATGTTCGTCCTCCGCCCGGTCACCCTGACGCTCCGACTCCTCATGAACATGATCGTCGGGCACCTGCTGCTCGTGCTGTTCTTCTCGGCGACCGCGTTCTTCATGGTCGAGCTCGGCGGGCTCTGGATCGCCGCGAGCGCCGTCACCCTCGCCTTCGGCACGGCCTTCACCTTCTTCGAGATCCTCGTGTCGGTGCTGCAGGCCTACGTCTTCGCCCTCCTGACCACCGTCTACATCCAGCTCGCGCTGGCGGACGAGCACTAGCAACGACCCTCCGGGCGCGCACCCCGCACGCCCGGTTCCGAAACGGAAGGAAACCCCTCGTGGACGCAAACACGGTTCTCGCCGAGATCAACGGCAACATCGCCACCGTCGGCTACGGCCTCTCGGCGATCGGTGCCGGTATCGGTGTGGGCATCGTCGTCGGCAAGACGATCGAGTCGGTCGCCCGCCAGCCCGAGCTGCAGGGCCGCCTGACGGTTCTCATGTACATCGGTATCGCCTTCACCGAGGCGCTCGCGTTCATCGGTATCGCGACGTACTTCATCTTCACGAACTAGGAACCCGCACATGCTCGCAGAGCTCATCGTCGCGGCGGAGGAGACCCCGAACCCGCTGCTCCCGGCGTGGTACGACATCGTCTACTCGCTGATCCCGTTCATCCTCGTGCTGCTGCTGTTCTGGCGCGTCGTGCTGCCCCGCATGCAGACGCTGCTCGACGAGCGCGCCGCGAAGATCGAGGGCGGCATCGCGAAGGCCGAGTCGGCCCAGGCCGAGGCCCAGGCGGCCCTCGAGCAGTACAACGCGCTGCTCGCCGAGGGGCGCGCCGAGGCCGCGAAGATCCGCGAGCAGGCCCGCGCCGAGGGTGCGGCGATCCTCGCCGAGCTGAAGGAGAACGCGCAGGCCGAGGCCGCGCGCATCACCGCGAACGCCCAGCTCCAGATCGAGGCCGAGCGCCAGGCCGCGCTCGTCTCGCTGCGTGCGGAGGTCGGCTCGCTCGCGATCGACCTCGCCAGCGGCGTCATCGGTGAGACCCTCGCCGACGACAAGCGCGCCAGCGCTCTCGTCGACCGCTTCCTGGCCGAGCTCGAGAGCGACGCGGGCTCGACGAAGGCGGCCAAGTAACGATGGGTTCCGCGACGCGCAGCGCTCTCGAGTCGGCCCGCACCGCGTTGGCCGCGGCCAAGGGCGTCGATCTCGCCCTCGGCGAGCAGATGCTTGCCGCGGCGCGCACGATCGGCTCGTCACCGCAGCTGCTCAGCGCCCTCTCGAACCCGTCCGCCGATGCCGCCGGAACGAAGGCGCTCGTGGCCTCGGTGTTCGCCGAGCTCGGCGCCACGGCTCGGGGTCTGCTCGACGTCGTGGTGAGCAGCCGGTGGTCAAGCGGGGATGACCTGCTCGCGGGCATCGAAGAGCTGGGCATCCGTGCGATCGCCGCCTCGGCGAAGAGCCCGGGCGTCATCGAGGCTCAGCTGTTCGAGTTCGGACGCGCGGTGACGTCGGATGCCGAGCTCGAGCTCGCGATCGGCAGCAAGCGCGGCACGGCCGAGGGCAAGCTGTCGCTCGTCACGAGCCTGCTCGGCTCCGCCGCGCTGCCGCAGACGGTCGCCATCGCCGGACACCTCGTGCAGCAGCCGCGCGGCCGCCGCATCGGCGAGCTCGTCCGCAGCGCCGTCTCGACGGTCGCCGACACCACGGGCAAGGGCGTCGCGACCGTGACGGTCGCCCGTCCGCTGTCATCGCAGCAGCTCGCCGCGGTGACCGCGAGCATCGCGCGCCGGTACGGGCGCGAGCACGTCATCAACCAGGTCGTCGACCCCGCGCTCCTCGGCGGAGTGCGGGTGCAGGTCGGCGATGAGGTCATCGACGGCAGCGTCGCCTCGCGCTTGGCAGATGTGAGACTTCAGCTCGCCGGCTAGGCGCAGCTCACCGACAACCAGACGGGCATCCGAACGGATGCTCGAACGAATAAGGGAAGAACATGGCAGAACTGACGATCAGCCCGGACGAGATCCGCGACGCGCTGAAGAACTTCGCGAAGTCCTACGCCCCCGGCAAGGCTGTCGCCACCGAGGTCGGTCACGTCATCGACGCCGCCGACGGCATCGCCCACGTCGAGGGCCTGCCCGGTGTCATGGCCAACGAGCTCATCCGCTTCGCCGACGGCACGCTGGGCCTCGCCCAGAACCTCGACGAGAACGAGATCGGTGTCGTCGTGCTCGGCGAGTTCACCGGCATCGTCGAGGGCATGGAGGTCACCCGTACCGGCGAGGTGCTCTCGGTGCCCGTCGGCGACGGCTATCTCGGCCGCGTCGTCGACCCGCTCGGCGCCCCGATCGACGGTCTCGGCGAGATCGCCAGCGAGGGCCGCCGCGCGCTCGAGCTGCAGGCGCCCGGCGTCATGCAGCGCAAGAGCGTGCACGAGCCGCTGCAGACCGGCATCAAGGCCATCGACGCGATGATCCCGGTCGGCCGCGGCCAGCGACAGCTCATCATCGGCGACCGCCAGACCGGCAAGACCGCCATCGCGATCGACACGATCATCAACCAGAAGGCCAACTGGGAGTCGGGCGACGTCACCAAGCAGGTGCGCTGCATCTACGTCGCCATCGGTCAGAAGGGCTCGACCATCGCGGCCGTCAAGGGCGCGCTGGAGGAGGCCGGGGCGATGGAGTACACCACCATCGTCGCTGCCCCCGCGTCCGACCCCGCCGGCTTCAAGTACCTCGCCCCGTACACCGGCTCGGCCATCGGCCAGCACTGGATGTACGGCGGCAAGCACGTGCTGATCATCTTCGACGACCTGTCGAAGCAGGCCGAGGCCTACCGTGCCGTCTCGCTCCTCCTCCGCCGCCCGCCGGGCCGCGAGGCGTACCCCGGTGATGTCTTCTACCTGCACTCCCGCCTGCTCGAGCGCTGCGCGAAGCTCTCCGACGAGCTGGGCGCCGGCTCGATGACCGGTCTGCCGATCATCGAGACGAAGGCCAACGACGTCTCGGCGTACATCCCGACCAACGTGATCTCGATCACCGACGGCCAGATCTTCCTGCAGTCCGACCTCTTCAACGCCAACCAGCGCCCGGCGGTCGACGTGGGTATCTCGGTCTCCCGCGTCGGTGGCGACGCGCAGGTCAAGAGCATCAAGAAGGTCTCCGGCACCCTGAAGCTCGAGCTCGCCCAGTACCGCTCGCTCGAGGCCTTCGCGATGTTCGCGAGCGACCTCGATGCGGCCAGCCGTCGCCAGCTCGCGCGCGGCGCCCGCCTGACCGAGCTCCTGAAGCAGCCGCAGTACTCGCCGTACCCGGTCGAGGAGCAGGTCGTCTCGATCTGGGCCGGCACCAAGGGCAAGCTCGACACGATCGATGTCGACGATGTGCTGCGGTTCGAGGCCGAGCTGCTCGACCACCTGCGTCGCAACACGAGCATCCTCACGACGCTGCGCGAGACCAACGTGCTCGACGACGCGACCGAGGCTGAGCTCGAGAAGGCCGTCGACGCCTTCGTCGTCGCGTTCCAGGGCGGCGAGGAGGGCGGCGTGCACGCCGGCCACGAGGAGTTCGAGGCCACCGAGGCCGAGGACATCAACCAGGAGAAGATCGTCCGCCGCAAGAAGTAGCGGTCCGGGCGCGCAGCGCCCGGCATCCCGCTTCGCCGCGGTGACGACCACTCTCCCCACGACCAAGAAACGGAACCAGCACATGGGAGCGCAACTTCGGGTCTACCGGCAGAAGATCCGTTCTGCCCAGACGACCAAGAAGATCACGCGCGCGATGGAGCTCATCTCCGCCTCGCGGATCCAGAAGGCGCAGGCGCGGATGGCGGCCTCGGGCCCCTACGCGCGTGCGGTGACGCGGGCCGTGTCGGCCGTCGCGACCTACTCGAACGTCGACCACGTGCTGACCACCGAGCGCGCCAACCCGAAGCGGGCGGCCGTCGTGATCTTCACCTCCGACCGCGGATTGGCGGGCGCCTTCAGCTCGCAGGTCATCCGCGAGGCGAACGAGCTGCGCACGCGGCTCGAGGACGAGGGGCGCGAGGTCGTGCACTACCTCATCGGCCGGAAGGCGGTCTCGTACTTCGCCTTCCGTCGCCGGGCTGCCGAGAAGCAGTGGACGGGCAACACCGATCAGCCCGAGTTCGCCACCGCGAAGGAGATCGCCGACACCCTCGTCGACGCCTTCGTGCTCGGCGGGGAGGCCGGCGGAGTCGATGAGATCCACATCGTCTACAACCGCTTCGTGAGCCTCGTGACGCAGTCGCCCGAGATCGTGCGCGTTCTTCCGCTCGAGGTCGTCGACGGCGTGGAGGAGCCCGGTTCGGCCGATGTGCTGCCGCTGTACGAGTTCGAGCCCGAGGTCGACAAGGTGCTCGACGCGCTGCTGCCGGTCTACATCGAGAGCCGCATCTTCAACGCCATGCTGCAGTCGGCGGCGTCTGAGCACGCCGCGCGTCAGAAGGCGATGAAGTCGGCCAGCGACAACGCCGACAAGCTCATCCTCGACTACACGCGCCTGGCCAACAATGCCCGTCAGGCCGAGATCACCCAGCAGATTTCCGAGATCGTGGGCGGCGCCGACGCCCTGTCTTCGGCGAAATAGGAACAGGAAAAGGGAAAGCACCCATGGCCACGACCACGAAGAAGAAGCCCGCCGCCCAGGCAGCGACCGCCGGAGTGGGCCGCATCGCCCGCGTGACCGGCCCGGTCGTCGACATCGAGTTCCCGCACGATGCCATCCCCGGCATCTACAACGCGCTCTCGACTACGATCACGATCGGCGACACGAGCAGCGAGCTGATCCTCGAGGTCGCTCAGCACCTCGGTGATGACCTCGTGCGCGCCATCGCCCTCAAGCCCACCGACGGTCTCGTCCGCGGCCAGGAGGTTCGCGACACGGGCTCGCCGATCACCGTTCCGGTCGGTGATGTCACCAAGGGCAAGGTGTTCAACGTCACCGGCGAGGTGCTCAACGCCGAGCCCGGCGAGACGATCGAGGTCACCGAGCGCTGGCCGATCCACCGCAAGCCCCCGGCATTCGACCAGCTCGAGTCGAAGACCCAGCTCTTCGAGACCGGCATCAAGGTCATCGACCTGCTCACCCCGTATGTGCAGGGTGGCAAGATCGGCCTCTTCGGCGGTGCCGGTGTCGGCAAGACCGTTCTCATCCAGGAGATGATCCAGCGCGTGGCGCAGGATCACGGTGGTGTGTCGGTGTTCGCCGGTGTCGGCGAGCGCACCCGTGAGGGCAACGACCTCATCAAGGAGATGGAGGAGGCCGGCGTCTTCGACAAGACCGCACTGGTCTTCGGGCAGATGGACGAGCCCCCGGGCACCCGACTCCGCGTCGCCCTCTCGGCCCTGACCATGGCCGAGTACTTCCGCGACGTGCAGAACCAGGACGTGCTGCTCTTCATCGACAACATCTTCCGGTTCACGCAGGCCGGTTCCGAGGTGTCGACGCTGCTCGGCCGCATGCCCTCCGCCGTGGGCTACCAGCCGAACCTCGCCGACGAGATGGGCATCCTGCAGGAGCGCATCACCTCGACGCGCGGTCACTCGATCACCTCGCTGCAGGCCATCTACGTTCCGGCCGACGACTACACCGACCCGGCGCCCGCGACCACCTTCGCGCACCTCGACGCCACGACCGAGCTCAGCCGCGAGATCGCGTCGAAGGGTCTGTACCCTGCCGTCGATCCGCTGACCTCGACCAGCCGCATCCTCGACCCGCTCTACATCGGCGAGGACCACTACCGGGTCGCGACCACGGTCAAGCAGATCCTCCAGAAGAACAAGGAGCTGCAGGAGATCATCGCGATCCTCGGTGTCGACGAGCTGTCGGAGGAGGACAAGATCACGGTGTCGCGCGCGCGCCGCATCCAGCAGTTCCTCTCGCAGAACACGTACATGGCGAAGAAGTTCACGGGTGTCGAGGGCTCGACCGTTCCGCTCAAGGACACGATCGAGTCGTTCGACGCGATCGCCAAGGGCGAGTTCGACCACGTCGCCGAGCAGGCCTTCTTCAACGTCGGCGCGATCAGCGACGTCGAGGAGAAGTGGGCGCAGATCCAGAAGGAGAACGCCTAGCCATGGCCGAGCTCACGGTGAGCGTCGTCTCGGCTGACCGCGAGGTCTGGTCGGGGCGCGCCAAGCAGATCGTGGCGCGCACCACCGAGGGCGAGATCGGTGTGCTGCCGGGTCACGAGCCGCTGCTGGGCATCCTGAGCGCCGGTGAGGTGCGCATCACCCCGACCGAGGGCGACGTCATCATCGCGAAGGCGGAAGACGGCTTCCTCTCGGTGGAGAACAACACGGTCACGATCGTCGCCGGCGCCGCCGCGCTCGTCTAGTCGAGTGCGGCGGCCCCGCGACGGGTGGCGCGCATGAGACTGCTGCTGCCGCCCTCCGAGACCAAGCGCGACGGGGGAGCAGGCGCTGCGCTCCGGCTCGAGCGGCTGTCGTTCGCCGCTCTGACGGATGCCCGGCGCGCGGTGCTCGACGCCGTCGAGCGGCTGGCCCGCGACCCTGAGACGGCCGCGCGTGCTCTGAAGCTGAGCGCGAAGGCCGCGGCCGCCGAGCTGCCGCGCAACCGCGCGCTGCGCACCAGCCCGACGATGCCGGCGATCGAGCGCTACACCGGCGTGCTGTACGACGCCCTCGCGGTGGCCGACTGGCCGGCGGATGCCCGCGCGCGAGCCTCGGAGCACCTCCTGGTGCACTCCGCCCTGTTCGGCCTGCTCGGTGCCGACGACCCGCTGCCCGCCTACCGGCTCTCGCACGACTCGCGGCTGCCCGATCTGCGGCTGCGCGCGCACTGGGCGTCACCGATCACGCGTGTGCTGGAGTCGCTGGCCGGACCGCTCATCGACCTGAGGTCGGAGGGCTACGCCACCCTCGGACCGCTGCCCGACCGCCCCGATGCGCTCTTCGTGCGCGTGGTCGCAGTCGGCGATGACGGCGTGGCGCGCGCGCTCAATCACTTCAACAAGAAGGGCAAGGGCGAGTTCGTGCGCTGCCTGCTCGAGGCGGGACCTCTGCCGACCACCGTCGACGAGCTGTGCGCCCACGTCAGCGCGCTCGGCTGGCCGCTGAGGCGCATTGCCGCCGACGGTTCAGGATCGGGTCGCGAGGAGCTTCAGCTCATCGTGCCCGGGACGCTGCCGACGGTGCTCTAGCCTGCTCGCCAGCAGCCGACGACGTGGTCGTCGACGAGCCCGGCCGACTGCATGAGCGCGTACACCGTGGTCGGCCCGACGAAACGGAGCCCGCGCGCCTTGAGAGCGCGGGCGAGCGCGGCTGACTCGGGCGTCCGGGCCGGCAGCTCGTCGAGGCTGGCAGGTCGAGCCTGCCCGGCTGGGCGGTGGCTCCAGATCAGGGCGTCGAGCCCCCCGGGCTCGCGGTCGAGCCAGTCGCGCAGGATGCGCGCATTCTCGATCGTGGCCTCGATCTTCGCGCGGTTGCGGATGATCCCCTCATCGGCCAGGAGGCGGGCGATGTCGGCGTCGTCGTAGTCGGCGACACGGTTCCAGTCGAAGCTCTGGAACGCGCGCCGGAACCCCTCCCGACGTCGCAGGATGGTGATCCACGACAGCCCGCTCTGGAAGGCCTCGAGACTGAGCTTCTCGAACAGCTCCCGGTCACCGTGCAGCGGAAAGCCCCACTCCTCGTCGTGGTAGCGGGTGTAGAGCGGGTCGGTGCCGGCCCAGGCGCATCGCGCGCGGCCGTCGTCGCCCAGCCGCACCGCACTGGTCATCGGTGCGCGATGCCTTCGTGATCGAGCAGCCAGGCCTTGGTGACGACACCGTCGCCGGCGCTGTAGCCGGTGATGCGACCGTCTCCTGCGAGCACGCGATGGCACGGGATCAGCAGCGGCACCGGGTTCGCTCCGACGGCACCGCCGACCGCGCGCCCGGCGGTCGCGCGACCGGTGATGCGGCCGAGCTCGCCGTACCCGCGCACCTCGCCGAACGGGATCTCTCGCAGCTGATCCCAGATCGCCTGCTGGAAGGGCGTGCCGCTCGCGCGCACGGGCACATCGAATGAGCGGCGAGTTCCGGCGAAGTACTCGCCGAGCTCGGTCGCCGCACGCCGCAGCACGGGGGTCGGATGCTCCGGCGCGCCGTCGACGGAGAGCCGACCCGCGGCGGCGATCTCGAGGCCGGTGACGGCGGCGTCGTCGCCGACGAGGGCGATGCGGCCGAGCGGGGAGTCGATGACGAGCAGCCCGGCGACGGGCGGAGGAGTGGACATGCACCGAGGCTAACCGCCTGCGGGCATCCGCTACCGGCGGTTTTCGGACACGGGGATGCACCCCGGTGCCCGGCCCCGGGGGAGGATGGGTGCATGACCGCGATGCCGCTGCGCCCGCTGGGCGACTCCGACCTGCTCGTCTCCGCCGTGGGCCTGGGCTGCAACAACTTCGGGCGACCGGGGTCGGCCACCGAGGATCAGCGCGGAACCGACCGCGTGCTGCACGCGGCCATCGATCACGGCATCACGCTGCTCGACACGGCCGAGATGTACGGCTACGAGCACGGCCGCAGCGAGACCATGATGGGCGCCGCGCTCGTCGGACGCCGCGACCGGGTCGTCATCGCGAGCAAGTTCGGCAACGCCGACTTCAAGGACCCGGCGCTGCGGAACGTTCCCCACGGCTCGCGCCGCTACATCCGAGCGGCGGTGGAGGGCTCGCTGCGGCGCTTGCGCACCGACCATCTCGACCTCTACCAGCTGCACACCCCCGACCCGGCGACGCCGATCGAGGAGACGCTCTCAGCGCTGCACGAGCTCGTCGATGCCGGCCTGGTGCGCACCATCGGCCACTCGAATCTCGATGCCGCGCAGACGATCGAGGCCGACGACGCCGCACGCGCCGGGGGGCACCCGCGCTTCGTCTCCGCGCAGCTCGAGTACAGCCTCCTCGCCCGCGGGCTCGACTCCGAGCTGCTGCCGATCCTCGCCTCCCGCGGCATCGGCCTGCTGCCGTACTACCCGCTCGCGAACGGGCTCCTGTCGGGCAAGTTCACGCGCGACGGCGGGCCCACCGATTCGCGCATCATGCGGCAGCGCCCGCACATCGCCTCGGACGCGCCGTGGGACGCTCTCGACGCGTATCGCGCCCTCGGCGTCGAGCGCGGCGTCGGGATGCTCGAGGTCACGATCGGCTGGCTGCTCAGCCGCCCGGCGATGGCCTCGGTGATCGCGGGCGCGACGACCGTCGAGCAGGTGGCGCAGAACGCTGCGGCCGCCACGGCCTGGACGCCCGACGCGGCCGCTCTGGAGCTCATCGACGCGCTGTTCCCATCGCCGATGCGGTGACACTCAGGGAGCCGCCGGTTCCTCTCCCGGCGGCAGCGGCTGGGGGTCGATGTTGAGGTCGCGGTCGAGAGCCGCGGCCTCCTCGTTGAGGGCGGTGAACTGCTCGACGAGTGCGTTGTAGGCGTCGACCTTGGCGTTGGTCGCCTCGATCGTCCGGGTGAGGGCCGCCTGGCGGTCGATGAGCGATTGCCGATCGCGTTCGAACGCCGACTGGCTGGTGTAGCCCCCGGGCCGCGACGCGCGCGCGTTGAACGCCTCGATGTCGGCCTCGAGCTGTCGGGCGATGCGCTCGGCCGCCGCCTGCTCGGCCTCGATCTCGGCGGCGAGCCGTTCGAGCTCCGTGCTCAGCCGTTCGAGCTCGGCCTCGAGCTGCAGGAAGATCTCCTGCACGTCCTGCCAGAGCGTCACGACCTGGCTGCGGTCGTCGAACCAGCGCGCGTAGTGCTCCTCGAGCTCAGGCGGCACGGTCGCGAGCTCGGTGCCCACGATGGCGTACAGCTCTGGGATGCGCGACCCGGGGTCGGCCGCCTCGTAGGCCGCGATGCGCTCCGCCAGGTCGCTGCCCGGCTCGACCTGCGCGTAGGCCTCCTCCAGGGGCGCCTCCAGCGCCTGCTGCTCCTCTGGCGAGAGCCTGTCCCACGCGGCGTGCAGCATCTCGTGGGCCGCGACGACGACCTCGAACTCGTCGAGGTCGACGTTGGTGATGTCGTACAGATGGATGCGCCCGTCGGCGAGGGTGTAGCAGCCGAGCACGCCGATGCCGGGCTCCGACCGCGAGCAGACGCGGTCGAAGGCGTCGCCGGTCAGCACCTGCGGGCGGCTCGCGTAGAAGACGAAGCGACCGTGCTCGCTCATCGCCGCACGGGCGGCGTACCCCGCGATCGCCGGCGTCGGCTCGTACTGCCAGACGGTCACCGTGTCGACGACGACCCTCGGGTTCGCCGCCGCCCAGCCTGCCGCGGCGATCAGAGCGGACTGCCCGGCGATGGCGAGCGCTGCGAGCGTGAGGAGCACGGCGCGCCCCGCCCGCGCAGGGCCGGGCGATCGTTCGGAGGGCGACGAACGCACGGCCCGAGCCTCCCGGCGGGAGGGCAGGTCCGCGTCGCTCATGCCGTCCACGCTACCGGCTCTGCTCGCGCCGTCGCGGGTGGCGCTCAGCGCGCGAGCACCGCGATCGCGGCGTTGAGGGTGGTGGCGAAAAGTGACCAGAACCAGTACGGCATGAGGAGCGCTGCCGAGGCCCGGCTGACGTCACCGAACCGGATGATCGTGGCGAGGATGACGATGTCGAGCACGACGATGAGCACGAGCGCCGCCCAGAGGCCGGGGGCCCCGACGAGCTCGCCGAGCCCGAAGAACACGGGGCTCCACAGCGCGTTGAGCACGAACTGGGCGGCGTAGAGGCGCAGTGCGCGCGAGCGGGCCTCCGAATCGGGGGCGCGCCACACCAGCCAGCCCGCCACGGCGATCAGCGCGTACAGCACCGTCCACACCGGGCCGAAGACGGCGTCGGGCGGAGTGAACATGGGCTTCGGGGTCGCGGCGTACCAGCCGTCGATCGCTCCCGCCGACACGAGACCGCCCAGACCGCCGACGGCAGCGGCGATCGCGAGCAGGGTGACCAGCACCGCCGCCGAGCGGGTTCCCCGGCGGTCGGGGGCGGGGCCGTCGGTGCGCCCGGGGGCGGATGCGGAGGCCGGCGTCGCGGCGGGCGTGCTCGGGGCATCCCGCCGCATGCCGGGTCGTGTCGCCGTCATCGTTCCTCCTCCCGCAACCAGGCGAGAGTAGAGGGCGTACCTCCGAGCATCCTGCGCGCTGCCTGCGCGCCGAGTCGGCGCCGCCTTCGCAGGCGCTCAGTTCAGCACGGCGACACCCACGGTGAGGGTCGCGGCGAACACCACCCACACCAGGTAGGGAACCATGATGAGGGCGGCCGGTCGGCTGACCGGCCAGAACTCGACGATCGTGGCGCTGATGGCGGCGAGCAGCAGCATGTGCACGGTGAGCGACAGCCAGGTCGCCGTCTCGCCGATCGCCGGGTAGAGGGCGAAGAACAGGGGCGACCACAGGGCGTTGAGGACGAGCTGCACGACGTAGAGGGTGAGAGCGCGGTCGACGCGCCGCCGCCGCCGTTGCCGCCAGATCAGCCAGGCCGCGACCGACGTCGCCAGGTAGAGCACCGTCCAGACCGCGGCGAACACCCAATTCGGCGGCGTCCAGCTCGGCTTGGCCGCCTCCGCGTACCAGCCCTGGATGTACGGCTGCGAGATCGCGGAGCCGAGCTGCGCCGACAGCACGTTGACGCCGATGATCAGCCCGAGCACGAGCAGCGACAGCGCCGCCGCGCGGGTACCGCGGCCCATGGTCAGTGCCCGATGAGCGGGCTCATCGCGCGCGCGATGAGGGAGGCGCGCCCGGTGGCGCGCTCCTCGGCATCGGCGGCGGTCATCGCCAGGAGTCCTGCATTCGCACCTGCGAAGCGTAGCGGCTCCGGCTCCCAGGAGGGAGAGCGATGACCGACCCACGGAAGGCGGGTGAGGGGGGTGTCGTGGCCGGTGATGAGGTCAGCCAGGGTTCGCCCCGCGAGGTTGGTGGTCGACAGCCCATCGCCGACGTAGCCGCTCGCCCCTCCGATGCCGGTCTGCGGGTCGTAGGCGACGCTCGCGTGCCAGTCGCGCGGCACCCCGAGCGGACCACCCCATCGGTACTCCGCCTCGAGCGGCGGCACCTGCGGGAACATGTCCTGGAGGGTCGCAAGGAGGTGGCGGAAGACGCCGTCGACCCGGTCGTACTCGTCGCGGATCGCGCTGCCCCAGTGGTAGCGCGCCCCGCGACCGCCGAAGGCGAAGCGGTTGTCGGCGGTGCGCTGGCCGTAGATGATCAGGTGCCGTCCGTCGGAGAACGTCTGCCCGTGCTCGATGCCGAGCTCGGCCCACACCTCCTCGTCGAGCGGCTGCGTGGCGATCATGAGCGAGTACAGGGGCAGGATGCGGCGCTTGAGCTGCGCGGTCGCCGCTCCGTACCCCTCCAGCGCGAGCACGATGTGCCGCGCCCGCACGTCGCCGCGATCGGTGCGCACGACGCCCGGTTGCCAGCTCTCGGCGGCGGTGTGCTCGTAGATCGTCGCACCGCGACTCTCGACCGCTCGCGCGAGCCCGCGCACGAGTGCGGCGGGGTGCACCCGCGCACACGCGGGGTCGTACACGGCGCCGCGCGCATCGCGTGCGTGCACGCGGTCGGCCTCCCACAGCTCGAGGAGGTCGGCGCCGAGCGCGCGCGCAGCGGCGACCTCCGCCTGCGCGGCCCGCCACTGCGGGTCGCTGCGGGCGTAGACGATCGTGCCGCCGCGAGCGTAGTCACAGTCGATGCCGGCCTCGGCCGCTGCCCGCCCGACCTCGTCGACGGTGTCGATCATCGCTCGGCGCATGGCGATCGCCGCGTCGCGGCCGTAGCGCTTCTCCAGCGCCGCCGCGGAGGCCGGGAAGAGCGCACTGGCCCATCCGCCGTTGCGGCCCGACGCTCCGAACCCGGCGATGCGCTTCTCAATCAGCGCGATGCGCAGGCCCGGGTCGCGTTGCTGCAGCTCGTACGCGGTCCATAGGCCGGTGAGTCCGGCGCCGACGATGGCGACGTCGGTATCGACGTCGCCATCGAGGGCGGGGCGGGGGGTCAGTTCATCGTCGACGGTCGCGTGCCAGAAACTCAGGCCGCGATAGTCCTGCTCGGCGCTCAGTGCGGTCTCCTGCGGTGTCGTGCACCGGCTACAGCCGGTTCGAGGCCTCGGTCAGCACGTCGCGCAGAATGCGCTCGATCTCGTCGAACTCGGCCGGGCCGATGGTCAGCGGCGGCGCGAGCTGGATGACGGGGTCGCCGCGGTCGTCGGCGCGGCAGTACAGCCCGGCGTCGAACAGCGCCTTCGACAGGAAGCCCCGGAGCAGCCGCTCCGACTCGTCGGCGTTGAAGGTCTCCTTCGTCTCCTTGTTCTTGACGAGCTCGATGCCGAAGAAGTACCCCTCGCCGCGGACGTCGCCCACGATGGGCAGATCGCGCAGCCGCTCGAGCGCGGCGCGGAACTTCGGAGAGTTCTCGCGCACGTGCTGCAGGATCCCCTCCTCCTCCATGATCGCGAGGTTCTCGAGCGCGACGGCGGCCGACACCGGATGCCCGGCGAAGGTGTACCCGTGGTAGAACGCCGTCTGCCCGTGCTTGAAGGGCTCGTAGATGCGGTCGCTGACGATCATCGCGCCGAGCGGGGAGTACCCGCTCGTCAGCCCCTTGGCCGAGGTGATGATGTCGGGCACATAGCCCAGCGCGGTGCAGGCGAACATCTCGCCGATGCGGCCGTAGGCGCAGATGACCTCGTCGCTCACGAGCAGCACGTCGTACTGGTCGCAGATCTCGCGCACGCGCTGGAAGTAGCCGGGGGGCGGCGGGAAGCAGCCGCCCGAGTTCTGCACCGGCTCGAGGAACACCGCCGCGACGGTGTCGGGACCCTCGAACAGGATCGCCTCCTCGATGCGGTTGGCGGCCCACTGGCCGAACTCCTCGAGGGTTCCGTGGAAGCCCATCTCCTCGGCGCGGTAGTAGTTGGTGTTCGGCACCCGGAACCCGCCGGGGGTCAGCGGCTCGAACATCTCCTTCATGCCGGGGATGCCGGTGATCGCCAGGGCTCCCTGCGGGGTGCCGTGGTAGGCGATCGAGCGGGAGATGACCTTGTGCTTCATCGGCTTGCCGGTGAGCTTGAAGTACTGCTTGGCGAGCTTCCAGGCCGACTCGACGGCTTCGCCGCCGCCGGTGGTGAAGAACACGCGGTTGAGGTCGCCCGGAGCGTAGTCGGCGAGCTTGTCGGCGAGCTCGATCGCGGTGGGGTGGGCGTACGACCAGAGCGGGAAGAAGGCGAGCTCCTCGGCCTGCTTGCGGGCCGCCTCCGCGAGCCGCTCGCGGCCGTGGCCGACTTGCACGACGAAGAGCCCCGAGAGGCCGTCGATGTACTTCCTGCCGGTCGAGTCGTAGACGTGGTGGCCCTCGCCGCGCACGATGATGGGCACGCCGTTGCCGGCCTCCATGCCGCTCTGGCGCGCGAAGTGCATCCAGAGGTGGTCCTTCGCCTTCTGCTGCAGATCGGCCTCGGTGGCCGCGTCGAGCGCCGCGCCGACGGGCGCGACCGGGGCGTCGATGGTCATGGTGTGCTCTTTTCTCTGGTGGTGCGGCGCCGCGTGGTGCTTCGTGGGCTCGGCGGTCGCCAGCGTGGTCGCGGATTTCTTGCGGAAGATGCTCATCGGGTTCCCCAGTTGTAGTGCTGCTTGTGGAGGCGGAGGTAGACGAAGGTCTCCGTGGACTGCACGCCGTCGATGGCGCGGATCTTGGTGTTCAGCAGCTCGATCAGGTCATCGTCGTCCTCGCACACCACTTCGGCGAGGATGTCGAAGCTGCCGGCGGTGAGCACCACGTAGTCGACCGCGCGCAGGCGGCTGAGCTCGTCGGCGACGTAGCGGGTGTCGCCCACGACGCGGATGCCGATCATGGCCTGGCGGTAGAACCCCAGCTGCATGGGGTCGGTCACCGCCACCACCTGCATGACGCCGGCCTCGGTGAGCTTCTGCACCCGCTGCCGCACCGCCGCCTCGCTCAGCCCCACGGCCTTGCCGATCTCGGCGTACGAGCGGCGACCGTCGGTCTGCAGCTGCTCGACGATCGCCTTCGACACCTCGTCGAGGTGAAGCGGCTTACTGCGGGGTGCCATGGGCCGATTCTGACAGTGATCGGCGACGAATACAAGCGAATCCGAATGCCGATGCCACATTCTTCGACTGAATCCGTCGCATGGGGGTGGATGATCGACCGTCCGCCGCGCTACAGTGGCGCCATGAGCGACCGCATCCTTCGCAACGTGATCGGCGGCGAGTCCGTCGAGAGCGCGACCGACACGTACCTCGACCTGATCGACCCGGCGACCGAGGAGGTCTACGGCCAGGCGCCGGTGAGCACGGCGGAGGAGATCGACGCCGCCTACTCGGCCGCGGCCACGGCGTTCCGCCACTGGGGCCGCACGACACCGGCCGAGCGGCAGCTCGCGCTGTTCCGCCTCGCTGACGCGATGGCCGAGCGCGCCGACGAGTTCGCCGACCTCGAGTCGCAAGACACGGGCAAGCCGCGCGCCACCCTCGTCGCCGACGAGATCGACCAGTCGGTCGACCAGCTGCGGTTCTTCGCGGGCGCCGCGCGCGACCTCGACGGGCGCTCGGCGGGGGAGTACCTCGCGGGCCACACCTCGTTCGTGCGCCGCGAGCCGATCGGGGTCATCGGGCAGGTCACGCCGTGGAACTACCCGCTGAACATGGCCGTGTGGAAGATCGCTCCAGCCATCGCCGCCGGCAACACCGTCGTGCTCAAGCCCTCCGACACCACCCCGCTCGCGACCGTCCGGCTCGCCGAGCTGGCCGCCGAGATCCTGCCCGCGGGCGTGCTCAACGTCGTGATGGGCGACCGCAGCACGGGTGCGGCCCTGCTGCAGCATCCCACCCCCCAGATGGTCGCGATCACCGGGTCGGTGCGCGCCGGCATGGAGGTCGCGAAGGCCGCCGCGAGCGACCTCAAGCGCGTGCACCTCGAGCTCGGCGGCAAGGCGCCGGCCATCGTCTTCCCCGACGCCGACCCGCAGGCGGTCGCCGAGGGCCTCGTGCTCGCCGCCTACTTCAACGCCGGGCAAGACTGCACCGCCGCCACCCGGGTCATCGTGCACGAGTCGGTGCACGACGAGGTCGTGGCCGCGCTCGTCGCCCGCGCCGCGACCCATGCCGTCACCGGCGGACCGCGCGAGGAGGGCGTGTTCTACGGCCCGCTCAACAACGCCGCGCAGCTCGAGCGCGTCTCGGGCATCGTCGACCGGCTGCCGGCCCACGCCGAGATCGTCGCGGGCGGGGCGCGCCAGGGCGACCGCGGGTACTTCTTCCCCGCCACGATCGTCACCGGCATGCGCCAGGACGACGAGGCGGTGCAGGAGGAGATCTTCGGGCCCGTGCTCACCGTGCAGACCTTCCGCACCGAGGAGGAGGCGCTCGCCCTCGCCAACGGCGTGCGGTACGCGCTCGCCTCCTCGGTCTGGACGAGCGACCACGGTCGCGCCATGCGCTTCTCGCGCGATCTCGACTTCGGCTGCGTCTGGATCAACACGCACATCCCGTTCGTCTCCGACATGCCGCACGGCGGGTTCAAGCACTCCGGCTACGGCAAAGACCTCTCGCACTACGGCTTCGAGGACTACACGCGCCTCAAGCATGTGATGAGCTACATCGGCGAGTAGTCACCGACGAGGCGCACGCTCGACGGCGGAGGGGGACCGTGTCGGAGGAGCAGGACGACGAGGCGACGGTCATCCGACCGCGCGCTCGCGCGGCCGCGCCCGCGTCGCGCACGGCGCCCGACGACGGGGCGGATGCGGAGGCCACGATCATCCGCCTGATCGAGCCGCGCCCCCCGGCGGCGCGAGCGCCTCTGCCCTCTCAGCCGCGCCCGGTCTCCCCGGCCGATCCGGATGCTGCCGCGGGCGTCGATGCCCCGATCCGCTGGGCGGTGTCGGTGCGTGGGGCGCGCACGGTGGTGCCGCTCGACCGCCCGCTCGTGGTGGGACGACGCCCGGGCGGTGCGGGCCCGGTCGAGCATCCGGAACCGCGTCGCCTTGTCGCTCCCGCCGATTGCGCCGATGTCTCGGCGCGGCACGCCCGCATCGAGCAGCTGGGCGAGACGCTGGTGGTCACCGATCTGCAGTCGACGAACGGCGTCGTCGTACACTGGTCGCACGGCGCGCCGCGCCGCCTGCGCCCGGGTGAGTCGACCGCGGTCCTGCCCGACGCGGCCATCGAGCTCGGCGAGCGGCTCGTGCTCGAGTTCGTGCCCGCCACCCCCGACGAACCCTCGACCCCGGAGCCGCCATCGTGACCGCCCTCGGCCGCAGCAGCGTGCGTCACGTCGTCACGCTCCCCGATCACGGCGCATCGCTCGAGCTCTCCTGGCACGGCGTGACGCACACGGGCTATCGACGGTCGGGCAACGAGGACAGCTATCTGGCCGACGTTCCGCTCTTCGCCGTCGCGGACGGCATGGGCGGCCACTCGCACGGCGACCGCGCGAGCGATGCGGTCGTGCGTCGGCTGCAGGCGGCGGTCGATGGCGACATCATCGACCCGGCCGCGATCGTGGATGCCCTCAACCGGGCCACCTGGGACATCCACCAGCTCGATGACGCCGACCACGGCATCGGCACCACCGTGACCGGGGTCGCGCTCTCGCTGGTCGACGGCCGGCCGTGCTTCACCTGCTTCAACGTCGGCGACTCCCGGGTCTACCGCTTCGCCGGCAACGAGCTCGCCCAGGTCACCACCGACCACTCGATCGTGCAGGAGATGGTCGATGCCGGCCAGCTGAGCGCGGAGCAGGCCGAGAACCATCCGGAGGCGAACGTCATCACGCGCGCCGTCGGCTTCTCGATCGAGCCCGACGTCGATCTCGTGACCCTGCCGATCGAATCGGGCATGCGGCTGCTGATCTGCTCCGACGGTCTGACCAAGGAGGTGCCGCTGGAGCGGCTGCGGCTGCACCTGGCGGCGCGGCTCAGCGCCCGCGAGACGGCGAACGCCCTGGTGGATGCGGCGCTCGCGCAGGGCGGGCGCGACAACATCACCGTGATCGTCGTCGACGTGGTGCGCGCCCCCGAGCCCTGACCCGCCCGACTCCCTACACTGGGGTGACATCGTGCGGGAGGGGGACCATGTCGCGGCGTCGTCCGTCGGAGCCTCCCGTGCTGCCCGGGTTCAGTCACGTGCGCCTGCTCGGCAGCGGGGGGTTCGCCGACGTCTTCCTCTACGAGCAGAACATGCCGCGGCGGCAGGTGGCCGTGAAGGTCATGCTCGCCGACGTGGTGACCGAGCATGTGCGGCAAATGTTCCAGGTCGAGGCGAACCTGATGGCCCAGCTGTCGTCGCACCCCGGAATCCTGACCGTCTACCAGGCGAGCATCTCGGCCGATGGGCGGCCCTACCTCGTCATGGAGCTCTGCTCGTCGCAGCTGGCCGCCCGCTACCGTGCCGAGCGCATCCCCGTCGCGGAGGTGCTGCGGGTGGGGGTGCAGATCGGCAGCGCCGTCGAGACGGCGCATCGCAGCGGGGTGCTGCACCGCGACATCAAGCCCTCGAACATCTTGACGACCGTGTACGGGCATCCAGTGCTGAGCGATTTCGGCATCGCATCCACTCTCAGCGCGGTGGAGAGCGCGGAGTCGGTCGGTCTCTCGATTCCCTGGTCGGCTCCCGAGGTGCTGCTCGATGAGACGGCGGGCACCGTCACGAGCGAGGTCTGGTCGCTCGCCGCGACCGTGTACACCCTGCTGGCCGGACGCTCGCCCTTCGAGGTGCTCGACGGCTCGAACGGCTCGAGCGAGCTCATCGGCCGCATCACGCGCGCCCGCCTGCCCGCCATCGACCGCGACGACGTGCCGGCCTCGCTGTTCGCGGTCCTCCGCCGGGCGATGTCGCGCGACCCCGCGAAACGCCAGCAGTCGGTGCTCGAGCTGGTCCGCGACCTGCAGCGCGTGGAGGCCGAGCTGGGGCTCGTCACGACCCAGGCCGATGTCGCCATGGACGACTGGGCGCTCGCGAGCATCGGGGATCCGGGCGACCGCACCGTCGTGCGGGCCGTGGCTCCCCGCGCGGCGCGCGCCACGGGCAATCGGCGCCGCCGGCGCGCACCCGACGGCACCGCTCCGCCGGCGGAGACTCCCGCGGAGGCGCTCTCGCCCACCGCGGTGCGGGCTGCCGCTCGGACGCGGCTCCTCGCGATCGCGCTCGTGGTCACGGCGCTCGCCGTGATCGGCATCGGAGCGACGGCGACCATCGTCGCGATCCAGGGCGGCGACCGCGACCTGCCGCGGGTGAGCAATGTGGAGGCGGCGCTCGACGGCACGACGGTCGTGTTCTCGTGGGACGACCCCGGAATCGGCCCCACCGACACCTACCGGGTGACCCTCGCCGACGGGCGGGAGACCTTCCAGCGCACGAGCGAGTTCGCCGTCGCCGCGGCGGCAGGCGAGCGGGTGTGCGTGACCGTGCGCGTGGCCCGCGAGGGTCGTCTCGGCCCGGCGAGCGACGAGAAGTGCGCCGAGGTCTCCGGGGGGTGATCGGCTGATGCGCCGCTGGCTCTCCCGCTACCGTTCCGCGTTCACCACCGCGGTCGGCACGGCCGTGGTGACCGCCGTCGTCATCACGGTGGCGATCGTATACCCGGGCTTCGAGTCCCAGCGTCTCGACCTCAACGACGGCTCGGTCTGGGTCGTCAGCGGTGAGCGCCAGGCTGTCGGCCGAGCGAACCTGCAGGTGGGCGAGCTCGACGCGGTCATCCCCGGCGAGGGATCGCAGCTGTCGGTGGTGCAGCAGGGCGCTGACGTGGTGGTCGTCGATGGGGCGAATGCGACCGCCGAGCTCATCGACGGGGCTCGGTCGGAGATCGTGGAGTCTGTTCCGCTGCCGCCGGATGACCCCACAGTGCTGCTGGCGGGGCAGAGCGCGGTCGTGCACAGCGGGGGCAGCGGCGCGACGTGGGTGACTCCTCGGTCGCTGCTCGCCGACTTCGATCCCGCCGGCATCGCGGCGTTCCAGTTCGGCCCGGCGAGCGCTATCGCGGCTCTCGACGGGGTCGGTGTGATCGCCGCATCACCGGGCCTCGGGGAGGTGTACCGCTTCGACCCCGATCGCTCGTCGACGGTCGAGCAGACCTGGAGCATCCCGGTCGACGCGGATGCGGCCCTGCAGGTGACGATCGTCGGCGACCGCTGGGCGGTGCTGGAGGAGGGCCCCCGCCTGCTGCACACGGAGGCCGGCACCGTCGACCTGTCGGGCGTGATCGCCGGTGGGGGCGACGCCCGCCTCGCCGCCGCGAGCGCCACCGCCGACGAGGTGCTCGTCGCGCATCGGGGCGGCCTCATCTCGGTCTCGCTCGACGGAGCGCGCATCACCGAGCTCGCGGTTGGCCGGCAGGGTTCCCCGGCCGCACCGGTCGTCGTCGGCGACTGCGCCTTCGCGGCCTGGAGCGACGGTGTCGCCTGGCGACGCTGCGCGGGGGAGGTGCGCGAGCTCGGCCTTGCCGGAGTCGCGGCGGCCGCCGAGCTCGCGCTCGCGGTGCGCGACCAGCGGGTGGTGCTCAACGACCGCCGCTCGGGTACCGCGTGGGCGGTGCAGCAGGACGGTCAGCTCATCGACAACTGGGACGACCTGATCCGCGAGGAGGAGGACGACCGCGAGGAGCAGCTCGACCAGCTGGACACGCCGCCGGAGCTCGAGCGCGCGCAGCAGCCCCCCGACGCGGTCGATGATGCGTTCGGGGCTCGACCCGGGCGGGCCAGCGTGCTTCCCGTGCTGCTCAACGACACCGACCCGAACGGCGATGTCCTCGTCATCACCGAGACCACGGCGCTCGATCCGGAGATCGGCCGACTCGACCTCATCGGCCAGGCCCAGCAGCTGCAGCTCACCCTCACGACCGCGGCGCGGGGCGAGTTCGCCTTCGAGTACACGATCACCGACGGTCGGGGCGGCTCGGATACCGCGGTCGTTCGCGTGACCGTGCGTGCCGACAGCGAGAACGCGCCGCCGGTGCAGGTGCGCCCGAGCCGCACGACCGTCGCGGTCGGGGGCAGCGCGACAGCGGCGGTGCTCGGGGAGTGGGTCGACCCCGACGGCGACCCGATCTACCTGCAGGCCGCCAGCATTCCGGCGCCCGACGTCGTGACCTTCCGCCCCGACGGCCGCGTGACCGTCGCCGAGGCGGGTGGGGTCGGTGAGCTGCGCATCGTCTCCCTCACCGTGACCGACGGGCGTGCCAGCGGGGTGGGCGAGCTCGCCGTCACGGTGCGGCCGGCCGGGCAGACCCCCATCATCGCCGAGCCTTTCGTCGTGCTCGCCTACGCGGGCCAGGAGGTGCGCGTCGAACCGCTCGTGCACGTGCGGGGCGGGTCCGGTCCGATCCGCCTCAGCGCGGTGCCGGAGAAGCCCGGGGTGAGCATCACCCCCGCGTTCGATCGCGGAGTGTTCCGGTTCGTCAGCGATGAGGTGCGCACGCACTACCTGGAGTACGTGGTCACCGATGGGGCGACGACCGCCACCGGGGTGATCCGCGTCGATGTCGCGGCGCCGCCCGCCGCCGGTGCGGCGCCGGTCACCGTGCCGAAGACCGCGTTCGTGCGCACGCTCAGCAACGCGACGGTCGCCGTGGCCACGGTCGACATCGACCCCGGCGGTGGGGTGCTCGTGGTCACCGGCGTCGTGGGCGTGTCCGCGGGCAGCGGCATCCGGGCGGAGGTGCTCGAGCAGCGCGACATCCGCGTCACCCTGACCCGACCTCTCGACGCACCGCAGACGGTGACCTACCGCATCAGCAACGGTCTCGCCGAGTCCACCGGGCAGATCACGGTCATCGAGATCCCTCGGCCCCAGCGCCTGCAGCCGCCGGTCGCGGTCGACGATGCCATCACGGTGCGGGTCGGCGACGCGGTGAGCATCCCCGTGCTGGCGAACGACGAGCACCCCGACGATGAGCCCATCACCCTCGCGCCCACCCTCGTGCAGGGCTTGACGGGCGAATCGGGGCTGCTGTTCGTGGCCGGCGATCGACTGCGCTACCTGGCCCCCGACCAGCCGGGCGACTTCACCGCGGTCTACGAGGTGCTCGGGCCGCTCGGTGAGCAGCGCGCCCAGGCGAGCGTGCGCATCAGCGTGCGCGAGGTCGATGAGGCCACCAATCAGGCGCCCATCACGCGCGCCGTGGTTGCGCGGGTGATCGCCGGCGATACGGTCCGCATCCGCATCCCGGTCGAGGGCATGGACCCGGACGGCGATTCGGTGCAGGTCATCGGCCAGGAGGTCGCCCCCCAGCGGGGCACGGTCGTCGATACCGGCCTCGACTACATCGACTACCAGGCCGGCAGCTACGCCGCCGGTACCGACGAGTTTCGCTACACCGTCGTCGATGCTCTCGGGGCGCGCGCCTCGGGTGTCGTCCGGGTCGGCATCAGCGCGCGCCTCGAGGGCGCCCGCAATCCGGTGGCGAACGACGACCAGGTGCTCATCCGACCGGGGTTCACGGTGCTCGTGCCGGTGCTCGACAACGACACCGATCCCGATGGATCGGAGCTCGCGGTGACCGCCGTCGAGCCGAACAGCCCGGGTGTGACGGCCGAGATCGTGGATGGCCGTTTCGTCCGCGTGGTGACCCCGTCGGTGCCGGGGCAGTACGGCCTGGTGTACACGATCGAGAACGCACTGGCGGGTGCATCGCAGGCGTTCATCACGGTGACGGTGCGGGCGGATGCCCCTCTCGCGCCGCCCGTGGCTCGCGACACCATGCTCTCGCTGACCGACATCCTCGATCGCGACGAGCTCGACGTCGACGTGCGCGCGCGGGTGTTCTTCGCGGAGGGCGACGTCGCCGACCTCGGGCTCGAGCTCGTTGCCGGCTACGAGTCGGGTGCGCGCATCCAGCCCGACGGTCGCGTGCGGGTGCAGGTGGGGGAGCAGCGGCAGATCATCCCCTTCCAGGTCGTGCATCCGGCCGACCCCGGCGTGCGGTCGACGGCGTTCATCTGGGTGCCCGGCACCGACGATGCCCTGCCGCAGCTCGACCGACGGGCGCCGCGCATCGAGGTCGTCAGTGAGGAGACCGTGACGATCGACATCAACGACTACGTGGTCGCCGTCGGCGGGGCGCCCGTGCGGCTGACCGATACGGCGCGCGTGAGCGCGAGCCAGTCGAACGGGGCGCCCCTCGTGGTCGACGCCGACACCCTGCGCTTCACCTCCGCCGACCTGTACTTCGGACCGGCGTCGGTGACCTTCGAGGTCACGGACGGCGCCACGGCCGACGATCCCGCTGGCCGCGTCGCGACCATCGTGCTGCCGATCGAGGTGACGCCGCGTGAGAACCAGCCTCCCGTGCTTATCGGGGCGGCCCTCGAGCTGGAGCCGGGCCAGGAGCGCACGCTCGACCTCGTGCGCATCACCTCGTACCCGTATCCCGACGACGTGGATGAGCTCGCCTACGCGATCGTCGACCCGGCCACCCCGGGTCTCGAGGTCGAGCTCTCGGGGCAGAGCCTGCGGGTGCGGGTGCTCGAGAGCACGCCGCGCGGCTCCACGACCGGTGTCACGCTCGGTGTGCGCGACGACGCCGCGCAGGGCACCGCGGGGCGCATCCAGGTGACCGTCGTCCCCTCCACCCGGCCACTGGCCCGCCCGGCGCCCGATGCGATCATCGCGCCGCGCGGCGAGACGACGACCGTGCGGGTGCTCGACAACGACCAGGCGACGAATCCGTTCCCCGGTCAGCCGCTGCGGGTCGTCGCGGTGCGGGGCCTCGACAGCGCCGCGCTGCCGCCCGGAGTGGGCATCGTGCCCAGCGCCGACGGTCAGACGCTGCTGGTGTCCGTCTCCTCCGCGGCCGAGCCGATCGACACCAACCTGGAGTACCAGGTGGCCGACGCGACCGACGACCCCGAGCGTCTCGTGTGGGGCTCGGTGCGCATCTCGGTGCAGGACGTGCCCGACCCCGTCACGAATCTGCGCGTGCAGTCGTTCGGCAATCGCTCCCTCACCGTGGCGTGGTCGCCCGGCCCGTCGAACAACGCCCCGATCGAGCGGTTCGAGGTGACGACCACTCGCGTCGCCGACGGATCGACGGCCGTCACCTCCTGCACGACCTCGCCGTGCACCGTGCCGACCTCCGGCAACGGACCGGACAACCGCGTGCGCCTCGCGGTGGTCGCCGTCAACGCTCAGGGGCCCTCGGCGCCCACGCAGCTCGCCGAGGCCGCGTGGAGCGACCTGGTGCCCCCCGCCCCGGCCCTGCTCGGCGTCTCCCCGCTCGATCGCGGCCTCCGCATCGGCTGGACCAAGCCTGCCCAGGACGCAGCGGCGTCGCCGATCCGCAGCTACCGGGTCACGGTCGGCCCGGTAGTGCGCACGGTGTCGGTGCCCGCCGATGATCCGGTCGGCACGGCCTACTGGCTCTCGGTGGTCGACGCCGGCGCCCTGGTGAACGGCACCGCCTACAGCGTCGGGGTCAGTGCCCGCAACGACGCGTTCGACCCGCTCACCACCTGGAACACGGCGACGACGACCGGGGTTCCCGCGGGGCCCCCCCTGGTGCTCGGCGCCCCGACCGCTCTCGGGTCGACCTCCGACGCTGGCGGAGGCGCCGCGGTGAGCGTCGAGTGGGCCGGAGCCTTCGGCGCGAACGGTCGGCCCATGCAGGCGTACTACGTGTGGGCGGCGGCCTCCGGAACAGCACCGGCCTGCACGGTGGACGGGGTCGCCGAGGGGGCGCCGACCCACACCCCGCCGCCCGGCGTCGTCACGGTCGCCGGTTCCGCGACCGGGACCGTCATCGACGGCCTCGTCGTCGATACCGCCTATCGGGTCGTCATCTACGCCTACAACGGTCAGGGATGCACCGCCAGCGTCGAGCTGACCGCCACGCCCCGCGAGCGCCCGCCCGCGATCACCGCCATCGATGTCACCGGCCCGGTGCCGAACGGCGAGGGCCGGTGGGATCTCCGCCTCGACGCGGTCACGGTCACCGGGGGTGCCGATGTCGTGCAGTACCGGTTGCTCGGCGAGGGCGTCGACCCCGCCGAATCCGGTCCGGTCGCCCTTCCCTCCTTCCTCACCGCGGGCACCAGTCACTACGGCCGCACCCTGCAGGTCGAGGTGCGCGCCTGCCGGCAGTACGAGCAGCTGCTGTGCGGCCCGTGGTCGGCGCCGTTCGCGCTGGCGGTCGCGGTGCGCATCGACGTCCAACCCAGCATCACGGCCACGGGGGAGGCGCCGAACGATCGCAGCGTCGCGATCAGCTGGAGCCCGATCAAGCTCGGCGGCTACACCGCGGTCGAGCACGCCTGCCTGGGCGGCGACCCGATCGACTACCCGACCGCATCGTCGTGCCAGATCACCGCAGCACCCTCCGACGATCCTCGGCTCGTCGTCACGATCACCGCCAACGCCCTCACCTACACCCGGGAGTACCGACCATGACCATGACCCCCGAGCAGGCGACCTGGTTCTCCGGCATCGCCGACCGCATCGTCGACAACGTCGAGCGCGTTCTGCTGGGCAAGTCGTACGTGATCCGGCTCGGGCTCACGGCGATGCTCAGCGAAGGGCATCTGCTGCTGGAGGACGTGCCGGGCACGGGCAAGACCTCCCTCGCGCGAGCCCTTGCTCAGAGCATCCGGGGCACCACGACGCGGGTGCAGTTCACGCCCGACCTGCTGCCCGGCGACATCACCGGCATGACGGTCTACGACCAGCGCACCGGCGCGTTCGAGTTCCACCGCGGGCCGGTGTTCGCGACCGTCGTTCTCGCCGACGAGATCAACCGCGCGAGCCCGAAGACCCAGTCGGCCCTGCTCGAGGTCATGGAGGAGGGCCACGTCACCATCGATGGTGTGACCCACCCGGTGAGCGCGCCCTTCCTCGTCATCGCGACCCAGAACCCGATCGAGCAGGCCGGAACGTACCGTCTGCCGGAGGCCCAGCTCGATCGCTTCCTGATGAAGACGGCGATCGGGTATCCCGACCACGCGGCGACCGTCCGCATCCTCGAGGGCGCCGTGGGTCCGCGCGCCGAGGTGCTCGAGCCGGTCGTCGAGCTCGACACGGTGCGCGACATGATCGGTCTCGCGCGCACGGCGCACGTCGACCCGGTCATCACCGACTACACCGCGCGGCTGGTCGAGGCCACGCGTGCCCACCCCGATGTGCGCATGGGGGCGAGCGTGCGGGGCGCTCTGGCGCTCATCCGGTGCGCCAAGACCTTCGCCGCGCTGCAGGGCCGCCACTACGTCATCCCCGACGACGTCAAGGCGCTCGCCGAGCCGGTGCTCGCGCACCGCCTGGTGCTCGACCCCGAATCGGAGTTCGACGGAGTGACGTCGACGAGCGTCATCGCGCAGCTCGTCGTCGAGACCCCGCCCCCGAGCGAGCGGATCGCCGTGTGACGAGCAGCCCTCCCTCGCGCGCTGCCGCTCGCTCGGCACCCGAACCCGCCGTCGACCCGCGGGGGCGTCGGCCCGTCGACGAGACGACCATCGGTTCGACGGTCACCACAGCGCGCACGCGGATCGTCGGAGAGCGCACCGGATGGCTGGCCGACGCGGTTGTCGCCCTCGTGCGGCTCGCCCGCGCCGCCCGCGACACGATCGCGCGCGGCGTCAGCGCGATCTCCTCGGTCGTCACCCCGCTGGGCTGGACCATCGCCACCGGGGTGCCGGTCGCCCTGGTCGCCGGCTACGCCTGGGGCTGGGTCGAGCTGATCGTGCTCGGCACCCTGGGCGCCACCCTCGCCGTCGTGGCCGCGCTCTACCTCGTCGGCCGCACGCGACTCGCCGTCGACCTGGTACCGCCCGCCACGCGCGTCGCCGTCGGCGACACCGCCACCGCGACGCTGCACGTGCGCAACCCGGCGGGGCGCCGCAGCTTCAGTGTGGTGGCCGATGTGCCCGTCGGGAGCGAGATCGTGCCCGTGAGCATCCCGGGGCTCGCCGCCCGCGCCGCGATCGACCGCGACCTGGCGCTGCCGACGGCCCGCCGCGGACGGCTCGCTCTGGGCCCCGTGCGCACCGTGCGCGCCGACCCCGTCGGGCTCGTGCGCCGCGAACTGCAGTGGACCGACGAGCTCGAGCTCATCGTCCATCCCCGCACCATCGACATTCCGTCGACCTCCAGCGGCCTCGTGCGCGACCTCGACGGCCAGCCGACGCGAGACCTGACCCCCTCCGACATCGCCTTCCACGCGCTCCGCGAGTACGTTCCCGGCGATGACCGGCGGCACATCCACTGGAAGTCGACGGCGAAGACCGGCACCTTCATGGTTCGGCAGTTCGAGGAGACGCGCCGCAGCCACCTCGTGGTCGCGCTCAGTGTGGCGAGCATCGACTTCGGCTCCGACGCCGAGTTCGAGCTCGCCGTGAGCGTCACCGGCAGCCTCGGCGCGCGCGCGATCCGTGACGGCCGCGACGTCTCGGTGGTCGTCAGCGCGGTGACCCCCGAGTTCGCCAAGCGCGCGGTCGTGGCGCTGCGACCCCTCGCCACCCTCACCCCCACGCGGCTGCTGGACGACCTCGCCGTCGTCGAGCACAGCCCTGCCGCGCTGGGCATCCTCGACGTGGCCCGCCTCGCCGGTGATGACGCCCGGGGCGTCTCGATCGCCTTCCTCGTCGTCGGCTCGACCGTGACTCCGGCGCGGCTGCGCAGCGCGGCCAGCGCCTTCCCGCCCTCGGTGGCGGTCGTCGCGCTGCAGTGCGACCCCGGCAGCATCCCCGGTCGACGGCGGCTGGGGGGCTTCACGGTGCTGACCATCGGCTCGCTCGGCGAGCTGCGGCGGGCGATGCGCGGGGAGGAGACATGGTGAGGGCATCCCGTCGCCCGGCCGTGCGCCGCACGCCGCCGCCGATCCCCCCACGAGCGGTCATCGCGACCTCCACGGTCGCGACCGTCGTCAGCTGGTCGATCGTGGCGGTCGTGCTGTGGCCCGTCTACCTCGATGCCTCGTACCTCGTGCTCGCCGTCGTGGCCATCGCGTCGGGCGTCGCGCTCGCCCTGGCGGGCGTGCTGCTGCGCTGGCCGGCGGTCGGCATGCTCGTCGCGGCCGCGGCCACGATGCTCGTCGTGGGGGTGCCCCTGGCGGTGCCCGACCGCACCGTGTACGGCGTGCTGCCCGAACCGGGCGGGCTCGTCGATCTCATCGCGGGCATCGCCCTCGGCTGGCGGCAGCTGATCACCATCGACCTCCCCGTGGGCGCCTACCAGGCGCTGCTCGTGCCCGCGCTCGTGCTGCTGCTGGTCGGCCCCCTCGCCACCCTCGCGCTGTCGCTGCGCACGCGGCGCGGCGAGCTCGGTGCCCTCGTCCCCCTCCTCGGCTTCCTCCTCGCCATCGCGCTCGGCCCGGAGACCGCCGCGCTGCCGATCTCCACCGCCATCGCCCTGGCGACGACACTGCTGCTGTGGCAGGCGGCCTGGCGACGGCATCGCCGCGCTGCCGCGGTGGGCGAGGCCGGTCGCGGCGACGCCGGGCGCTCCGGCGTGCGCGCGATCGCCACGGCCACGGGGCTGCTGCTCGTGGCGGGCGGCGCCGGCGCCGCGCTCGTCGCCGTCGTCCCGCCTCCGGGCGATCGCACGGTGCTGCGTACGCTCGTCGATCCGCCCTTCGACCCGCTCGAGCAGCCGAGCCCGCTCGCCGCCTATCGCGCCTCGTTCGCCCCGGAGGTGGCCGATGATCCGGCGATCGTCGTCACCGGAGCTCCCGAGGGCGCCCGCTTGCGCCTGGCAGCGCTCGACAGCTACGACGGCACCGTCTTCGCCGTCGGCAGCGATCGGCTCGACAGTGCGTCGGGAACTTTCGTGCGCATCCCGACGACCCGCGACCTGTCCGCCGTCGAGGGCGACCGGGTGAGGGTCGAGATCGAGCTGCGGCGACCGACCGGCGTGTGGCTGCCCACGGTGGGCGAGGTCGGGTCGATCGCCTTCAGCGGTGACGACGCCGCAGAGCTGCGCGACCGATTCGTGCTCAACACCACCACTTCCACCGCGGCGTTCGTCGGCGGCACGTCGGCGGGGCTCCGGTACACGCTCGATGCCGTCGTCCCCCCGGGGGCGAGCGCCACCCTCGCGACCGCCGTTCCGGGCGATGCGACCGTTCCGGCGATCACCGCCGTGCCGGATGCCCTCCGCACCTGGCTCGACGGCGTCACGGCCGGCATCGAAGGCGAGGGAGCCCGGCTCGATCGTGCGCTCACCAGCCTGCGCGAGCAGGGCTACCTCAGCCACGGTGTCGGCGAGGACGAGGCTCCGAGCAGGTCGGGCCACTCGCTCGATCGCCTCGACGAGCTCGTGACGGCACCGCTCATGATCGGCGACGCCGAGCAGTTCGCCGCCGCCGGCGCGCTGATCGCCCGCGAACTCGGCTTTCCCTCGCGGGTGGTGCTCGGCTACGGGCCGGTGAGCGGAGACGCGAGCGTCACGGTGCGGGAAGGAGACCGCACGGCGTGGGTCGAAGTCTCCACGACCGACGGCTGGGTCGCCGTCGACGTCGCGCCCGAGCGTCGTGAACTGCCGCCGACCGAGCCCGACGACCCGGTGCCGGTGTCGCGCCCCCAGAACGCCGTGCAACCGCCGGTCGACGACCCGCCGCCCCTCGACGAACTCGCTCCGCCCGAAATCGAGGAGCGCGACGACTCGGGGCTCGACCCGTTCTGGCAGACGGTGCTCGCCGTGCTGCGCGCGCTGGGATGGGTGCTGCTCGTCGCGGGCCTCCTCGCCGCGCCGTTCGTCGGAGTGGTCGGGGCGAAGGCCCGCCGCCGTCGGAGGCGTCGCACGGCCGCCGACCCGGCCCTGCGCATCCTGGGCGGCTGGCGCGACGTCACCGATGAGGCTCGGGACTACGGCGTCGAGCTGCCGCCGGCCGCCACACGCACCGAGGCAGCGCAGGTCATCGGGCGTCCCACCGCGCTCGTGCTCGCGCGGGTCACCGATCGAGCGATCTACGCGCCCGAGCCGCCCTCCGACCAGGAGGCCGATCGGGTGTGGGAGGCGGCGGACGCTCTGCGGGCATCCCTGGCCGACGGCCGAACTCGGCGGGAGCGCTGGAGGGCGGCGATCTCGCTGCGATCGCTGCGCCGGTATCCTGGCCGGGGGCGCACGACGGGGGGTCGACGACGGTGACATGCGAGCACTGCGGCGCGGCCCTGCCCGCGTTCGCCCTCTTCTGCGGCGAGTGCGGCCGCTCGGTCGCCGCGCGACCGCTCGCCGCGCACGGAACCGCGGTGGTGGAGCCGCCGCCCCTTCCGGTCGCGGCGGCGGGAATCGTGGCGGAGCCCGCGCCCGCGGCGGAGCCGGAGCCCGTGCCGTCGCCGGCGGCGCCGCCCGAGCCGACACCGGACCCGGAGCCGGCAGCGGCCCCCGAGCCGGCACCGGACCCCGAGCTGGCACCGGACCCAGAGCCGGCGGTGCCGGCATCGGAGGACCGCACCCGGGTGCAGCCGTGCACCGCCTGCGGTCTCGTCCCCGAACCGGACGACCTCTACTGCGCCGACTGCGGAGCCGCGCTCGCGGCGCAGACGCGCATCATCGAGCCGATCGGGGCGCCGCCGAGTGCGCCGCCGCCATCAGCACCGCTCCCGTCCGCCGATGACGAGAGCACCCGCCTCGTTCCGCGGGGCACGGGGGGCGCGCGGTTCGTGCTGCAGTTCAGCACCGGTGAGAGCTACACCGTGCTCGGCAGCGGTCTGGCCGGTCGCAACCCGCGACCCGAGCCGGGCGAGTATGTCGACCACCTCGTCACGATCGTCGATCCGGGGCGATCGGTGTCGAAGACGCACCTCGAGTTCGGGCAGGAGGCCGGGGTGTTCTGGATCGCCGACCGGCACTCCGGCAACGGCACCGTCATCCGCGAGCCCGGGGCCGAGCCTCGCGCCTGCACACCCGGTCATCGCTACCCGATCGTCCGCGGCACCCGCATCGACATCGGCGAGCAGTTCGTCGTCGTCAGCTGACCTCCCCTCCCCAGCGCCTCCCGTGAGAGGCGGGATGCGCGACGCCGGCCGCGCGCCGCTGCGGGCTCCCGTGCACCTGCTGTCCTGAAGCCGTGACCCGCCTGCCTCCTCCGCCCGCACTGCCGCGCCCGCCCGCGCGCGTCGGATTCCCCGTGATCGCCGTCCTCATGCCGATCGTCGCCGCGGTCGTCATCGGCCTCGTCATCGGCTCGGCCTTCGTGCTGGTGTTCGCTCTGCTCAGCCCGGTCATCGCCATCGCGACCATGATCGACGGTCGCCGCGCCGCGCGGCGGCATGTGGTCGATGAGAGGCGTCGCTTCGATCAGGAGTGCATCGCCTACCTCGCGGCCGTCGACGCCGCGCACGCGGAGGAGGCCCGCGCCGATGACCCGGCGCCCGCGTCGTGGGTGCGCATCGGAACGGGGCCCCGGGTCAGTGCGGTCGCGCCGGAGGCGCCCCTGATCGTTGGCGACAGCGAGCCCGAGCGTCGGCTCGCCAGCCTGCTCGCGCGGGCGCGAGTGAACCCCGCACGCGCGCTCCTGGTGCCGCGCGGCGACATCGTGGTGCGGGGGAGGACGCGGGCGGCCGAGACCATGGCCGCGCGACTCGCGCTGGAAGCCGGGGTGACGGTGACCCGCGCTCCGGGCGAGCCATCCGTTCCCGCCGTCAGCACGGTCACCGTGCACTCCGCGCTGCGGGTCGAGGTGGTGAGTTCCGACGGCGCGCGCCTCAGCGGTCGGCCCGACCTGCCCAGCGCGCTCGAGCTCAGCGCTCGAGCCGCGCGCCAGGAGCAGCGCAGCGGCTCGCTGCCGACCGCGATCGCGTGGCGCGAGGTGACGACCGTGCCGGGTCACGGCGGGGCGCGCGGGGCCGATGAGCACGCGACCGGGCTGCACGCGACCGGGGTTCGGATCGGTCGGGGCACGGATGGCGACGCGGTGATCGACCTCGTCGCCGATGGTCCCCACGCGCTCGTCGGGGGCACCACCGGAAGCGGCAAGAGCGAGTTCCTCCGCACGCTGGCCCTCGGCTGGGCTGCGCAGCAGAGCCCTCGCCATCTCCAGCTGCTGTTCGTCGACTTCAAGGGGGGCTCGACCTTCGCCGGCCTCCTCGACCTGCCGCACGCGATCGGTCTCATCACCGATCTCGACCCGTTGATCGCCGAGCGCACCCTCCTCGGCCTGCGCGCAGAGCTGCGTCGGCGCGAGCGCCTCCTGGTCGAGCACGGTCTCCGCGACGCCGCCGACGCGCCCGAGACGATCCCGCGTCTCGTGGTGCTCGTCGATGAGTTCGCCGCTCTCATCGACACGTTCCCCGAGCTGCAGGCGCCCTTCGCCGACATTTCCGCTCGGGGGCGCTCGCTCGGTGTGCACCTCGTGCTCGGCACGCAGCATCCCGCGGCGGCGGTGCGCGACGCGGTCGCGGCCAATTGCGCTCTCCGCGTCGCCTTCCGTCTCGCCGGCGCGGCAGGCGCCGCCTTCGTCGGGCCGAGCGGGCGCGAGCTCTCCTCCGCCCCTCCCGGCCGTGCGCTCATCGTCGTGGGCGACACCGAACGCGCTGTGCAGGTCGCCGTCATCGACGACGCCGATATCGCCGCGGTGGCCGAAAGCTGGGGGCATCACCCGGGCGGCCCGCAGCCGTGGCAGCCCCCGCTTCCGGCGAGGGTGACGGCCCCGGAGCTCGAGCGTCAGCGCGCCGAGAACGGTCCCGCCGCGCCCGCTCGTGATGAGCACGCGATCCCCTTCGGACTCCTCGATGATCCGGCAGAGCTGCGCCGCGACGTCGCCCACTGGAACCCGCACGCCGATGGCGCTCTTGCGATCATCGGATGCCCCGGCAGCGGCCGCACGTCGACGCTCGCCGCGCTCGCCGAGGCCGCCGCGGCCCAGGGCCGCGCGGTGCACATCCTGCCCGGCGCGGTGCCGGCCGCGTGGGAGCGGCTCGAGTCGATCGCAGCCGCAGCCGCAGCCCCAGCCGCCGCGGCGCCCGCCGGCCCCGCGCCGCACGAGCAGCCGCGGCGGGGCGCGGTCCTCCTCGCCGACGATCTCGACCACCTCGTGGCGGACGCCGCGGAGCGCGGGTCCGAGCTGCTCGCGCTCTGGGAGGCTGCCGCACGGGCCCTGCGTGCCGCGGGCGGCGGGGTCGCGGCAGCGGTCGGCCCGGCGACGGCATCCCGAACGATCGTCGGAGCACGGTTCCCGGTGCGTCTGCTGCTCCGCGCGCTCGACGCCGACGACCATGCGCTCGCGGGGGCCCCGCGAGGGTTGTTCGACCGCGGGGCTCCGCCGGGCCGGGGCTGGTGGCTCGATCGGCAGGTGCAGGTGGTCGAGCCGCGGGGCGGGCTCCCCGTCGCGCCTCTCGCCGCAACTGTCTGGCGACCTCCGCGCGATCGCGACACCGTCGTCGTCGCGGCCTCGCGCGAGCGCGCCATCGCCGCGCTGGGTGCGGCCCATCCGCACCGGACGATCATCGACGGAGCGCCCTCAGCGAGCCCGGCGTCTCCCTCGGACGAGGAGGGCGGGCGCCTGATCATCGCCGATGTCGAGCAGTGGCAGGCGGCGTGGGCCGTGCTCACCGAGCTCCGCCGGCGGTGTCCGGTGCTCGCGATCGGCATCGCGCCCGGTGAGCTGCGGTCGCTGGTCGGCGTGCGGGCCGCGCCGCCGCCGATCGCGGCAGACCGGGACGAGTGCTGGCTGGTCGAGCCCGGCGGCGGCGCGCCCCGGCGCGTCGGTCTGCCGTCGGTCGGCGGCGCCTAGGCGATCGCGTCGGCCACCGACACGGCGTCGAGACCGTGCGCAGCGGCGACGCCCGCGTTGGTGACGGAGCCCGCGTGGGTGTTGAGCCCGAGGGCCAGAGCGCCATCGGCCCGCAGCGCGTCACGCCAGCCGTGGTTCGCGATGGCCCGCACGTAGGGCATCGTCGCGTTGGTCAGCGCGTAGGTCGAGGTCGACGGCACCGCGCCGGGCATGTTGGCCACGCAGTAGAAGATGCTGTTGTGCACGGCGAACGTCGGCTCCGCGTGGGTGGTCGGCCGGGTGTCGGCGAAGCAGCCGCCCTGGTCGACGGCGATGTCGACGAGCACGCTGCCCGGCTTCATCCGCGAGACGAGCTCGTTGCTGACCAGCTTGGGCGCTTTCGCGCCGGGGATCAGCACGGAGCCGATGAGCATGTCGGCCTGCACGGCCGCCTTCTCGATCTCGAACCCGTTCGACGCGATGGTCTTGACGCGGCCGCTGTAGAGCGCGTCGAGCTCCCGCAGGCGCTGGATGTTCGTGTCGAGCACCGTCACCTGGGCTCCCATGCCGACGGCCATGGCGACGGCGCTCGTTCCGGCGACACCGCCGCCGAGCACGACCACGTTGGCCGGGTGAGTGCCGGGCACGCCCGAGACGAGCAGGCCGGGCCCGCCGTGGGGGCGCATCATCGCGGTCGCGCCGACGATGGGGGCGAGTCGGCCGGCGACCTCGCTCATCGGGGCGAGCAGCGGCAGGGCCCGCGTGGGCAGCTGCACCGTCTCGTAGGCGATACCGGTCACTCCGCTCGTGAGGAGCGCCTCGGTGAGCTCCTTCTCGGCGGCGAGGTGCAGGTAGGTGAACAGCACGAGTCCCTCGCGGAAGTGCCCGTACTCGCTGGCGATCGGCTCCTTGACCTTCAGCACCATGTCGGCCTCGCCCCACGCGGTCGCCGCGTCGGCGACGATGCGGGCGCCCTGGGCGCGGTAGTCGTCGTCGGAGATCGAGGAGGCGACGCCGGCCCCGGCCTGCACGATCACCTCGTGCCCGGCCGCGACGAGGTCGTGCACGCCCGGCGGCGTGATGGCGACCCGCGACTCGTTGTTCTTGATCTCGGCCGGAACGGCGATCTTCATCAGTGTCTCCTCGCGAAGGGAAGCGCGCGGAGGCTCGTGGCCGCGCCGCGCTGCGTTGCGGCACCAGCGTAGCGGCTCTGCGCAATGGATTCCGCACCGATTTTTGCGATCGAGTGCTGATTTCGTGACATTTGTGTTTCAGGATGCTCGAAACAGCCGTTTGAGGGTGCGATGCCCCCGTCCGATGTGACAGTATCGACGCACCGCGCCGCGCGGTCGGACACCGATGTACCGGCACTCGTCTAAGGAGCACGTCATGAACCGTCCCCTTCCCGAAGACCCGATGATCCGCAGCCTCATCGCTCAGGCCAAGCGTGCGCAGCTCTCCCGCCGCGCGATGCTCGCGGGCACCGGCGCTGGTGCCACGGCGCTCGCGCTCGCCGCCTGCACCACCGGAGGCGCGACGGAGCTGACGCCGGCGGAGGACAACTCGGCCAACGACCCGACCCTCAACTGGGCGAACTGGCCCTTCTACATCGACGAGGACGACGAGGGCAACTACCCGACGCTGCTCGCCTTCCAGGAGCAGACCGGCATCGAGGTCACCTACCTGATCGATGTCGACGACAACAACTCCTACTTCGCCAAGGTGCGCGACCAGCTGGCGCTCGGCCAGGACATCGGCGCCGACACCGTCTGCCTGACCGACTGGATGGTCAACCGCTGGATCCAGCTCGGCTACACGCAGGAGCTCAACAAGGACAACATCCCGAACGCCGCGAATCTCGTGGAGAGCCTGCAGAACCCGCAGTTCGACCCGGGTCGCGTGCACTCGCTGCCGTGGCAGGGCGGGTTCGCCGGCATCGCCTACAACGTCGAGGAGACCGGCGAGGTGCGCTCGGTCAGCGACCTGTGGCGTCCTGACCTCGCCGGCCGCGTCGGGGTGCTTTCGGAGATGCGTGACACCATCGGCGTCATCATGCTCGAGAACGGCGTCGACATCTCCGGCAACTTCACGGCCGATGAGTTCAACGCCGCTCTCGACATCTTCCGCGAGCAGGTCGAGTCGGGCCAGATCCGCAACGTCCGCGGCAACGCCTACACCGAGGACCTCGTGAACGGCGACACCCTCGCCGCGATCTGCTGGTCGGGAGACATCACGCTGCTGAACTTCGAGGCCGGCTACGAGAAGTGGAAGTTCGTGCTGCCCGAGGGCGGCGCCACGCTGTGGAACGACAACTTCCTGATCCCGATCGGTTCGACCCGCAAGACCAACGCCGAGACGCTCATCAACTACTACTACGAGCCCGAGGTCGCGGCCGAGGTGGCGGCGTGGGTGAACTACATCACGCCGGTCGAGGGGGCCAAGGAGGCGGCGATCGCGATCGACCCCGAGCTCGCCGAGAACCAGCTCATCTTCCCGAACGAGGAGACGCTCGCCCAGGCGCGCATCTTCCGCGGTCTGACCGCTCAGGAGGAGAACGAGTACCAGGCCGCCTTCCAGGCGATCCTGCTCGGCGCCTAGTCGGCCCCACGCGAAGGAGTACCACCGAGGTGACGAACAACGAGGTTCCGAAGAGCGGGTTCGCCGAGGCGGGTGCCGATCTCGAACTGGTCGGCATCACCAAGCGATTCCCGGGCTTCACGGCGATCGAGGAGCTCGATCTGACGATCCCTGCGGGGTCGTTCTTCGCGCTGCTCGGCCCGTCGGGCTGCGGCAAGACGACCACTCTTCGGCTCATCGCCGGTCTGGAGGAGCCCACGGCGGGCCGCATCCTCATCGGCGGCAAGGACGTCACCGCGACGAAGGCGTACCAGCGCCCCGTCAACACGGTGTTCCAGAGCTACGCCCTCTTCCCGCACATGACGATCCTCCAGAACGTCGCGTTCGGTCTGAAGAGGCGCGGCATCGCGAACGCGGATGCTCTCGCACACGAGGCCCTGCAGCTGGTCGAGCTCGACCACGTCGCGGGCCGCAAGCCGACGCAGCTCTCCGGCGGGCAGCAGCAGCGCGTGGCGCTGGCCCGGGCCGTGGTCAACCGGCCCGCGCTGCTGCTGCTCGACGAGCCGCTCGGTGCACTCGACCTGAAGTTGCGGCGTCAGATGCAGATCGAGCTGAAAGACATCCAGAGCGAGGTGGGGCTCACGTTCCTCCACGTCACGCACGACCAGGAGGAGGCCATGACCATGGCCGACACGGTCGCGGTGATGAACAAGGGCCGCATCGAGCAGATGGGTGCGCCGCAGGAGCTGTACGAGCTGCCCCACACCGCTTTCGTCGCGAAGTTCCTCGGCCAGTCGAACCTGTTCACGGGCGAGGTGGTCTCGAGCTCGAGCACGTCGATGGTCATCGATGCCGCCGGTTCGAAGATCGAGGTGCCCGTGGAGCGCGCGCAGCGCACCAGCGGGCGCGTCACGGTCGGCGTGCGCCCCGAGAAGGTCTCGCTGCACGATGAGGCTCCGAAGGCCCAGGCCGGTCGTACCGCGATCGGGCCGGGGCGCATCACCGATGTCTCCTTTAGCGGTGTCAGCACGCAGTACGAGGTCACGGTGCCGCACCTCGGCGCCATCACGGTGTTCGCGCAGAACACCTCCATCTCGACCCTGCATCGGGACGGCGACACGGTGTGGCTCAGCTGGGCGGTCGACCACGCGTTCGGCCTCGCCGACGAGGCGGAGTCGGAGCCGGTGTCGCGCTTCCACGCCGACCTCGACACCTCGATGATCGCTGTCCAGTCGCGCAAGGATCTCGAAGCGGAACTCGAGGAGGCCTAGGTCATGGCCTTCACCGCCTTCTCGGGCCCGGCGACCGCGTCGGCCGAGCCGATCGCCCGGCGCCGCAGCCCGATCGCGCTGTTCTTGCTCCTCCCGGGCATCTTCTACCTGATCCTGTTCTTCGTCACGCCGCTGATCTCGCTCGTGATCACGAGTCTGCAGGCGCCGGATCCGCTGATCTTCGGGCAGTACGTCAACGCCTTCAACTGGCAGAACTACGTGACCGTGCTCGAGACCTACTGGCAGCAGGCTCTGCGCTCGGCCGGCTATGCCGCGCTCGCGACGCTGTTCGCCCTGCTCATCGGGTTCCCGCTGGCCTACTTCATCGGCATCACGCTGCGGCCGTTCCCCCTGCTGCAGTCGCTTGCGCTCGTGCTCGTCATCGCGCCGTTCTTCATCTCGTTCCTGCTGCGCACCCTGGCCTGGAAGCAGATCTTCTCGGTGGAGGGGCCCGTGGCGGGCATCCTGTCGTCGCTCGGGGCGCTTCCGCCCGGGGTGTCGATCACGGGCACCACGTTCTCGGTCGTCTTCGGCCTGACCTACAACTTCATCCCGTTCATGGTGCTGCCGATCTACGCGACGCTCGTCTCGCTCGATCTGCGTCTGCTCGAGGCCAGCAACGACCTCTACGGCAGCCCGGCGACGACGTTCCGCACCGTGACGCTGCCGCTCTCGGCGGCGGGCGTCATGTCGGGCACGCTGCTGACGTTCATCCCCGCCGCGGGCGACTACATCAACGCCTCCCGCGAGTTCCTCGGCTCGACCGACACCACCATGATCGGCAACGTGATCGAGGCGAACTTCCTCGTGCTGCAGAACTTCCCGGCCGCCGCGGCGCTCTCGCTCATCCTGATGGCGTTCATCCTCGTGCTGGTGTCGGCCTACGTGAAGCGCAGTGGAACGGAGGACCTGCTGTGAAGGGCTTCGGCAAGTACGCAATCTGGGCGTACTCGATCATGGCGTTCGTCTTCCTGCTCATCCCGATCGCCTACACGGTCGCGTTCTCGTTCAACGACTCGCGCCGCACCAACATCATCTGGAACGGCTTCACGCTCGAGAACTGGTTCACCGTCTGCGAGGCGCAGGGGGTGTGCGAGGCCTTCGGCAACAGCCTCCTCATCGGGGTCGCGGCCACCGTGCTGGCCACGACGCTCGGCACGATGATCGCGATCGCGCTCGTGCGGTACCGGTTCCGGTTCCGCAATGCCACGACGCTGCTCATCTTCCTGCCGATGGCGACGCCGGAGGTCGTGCTCGGTGCCGGCCTCGCCGCCCAGTTCCTGCAGGCCGGTGTGCCGAAGGGCATCGGCACAGTGATCCTCGCGCACACCCTGTTCTGCTTGAGCTTCGTGGTGGTCACCGTGCGCTCGCGCGTGGTGAGCCTGAACCCCGCGCTCGAGGAGGCGGGTCGCGACCTCTACGCCAGCCCGACCCAGGTGTTCTGGCGCATCACCTTCCCGATGCTGCTGCCCGGGATCGTCGCCGCCGCTCTGCTGTCGTTCGCCCTGAGCTTCGATGACTTCATCATCACGAACTTCAACCGCGGTGCCGACGTCACGTTCCCGAGCTACATCTACACCGCGGCCGCGCGCGGCATCCCGGCGGAGGCCAACGTGATCGCTTCCGCGGTGTTCTTCCTCGCGATCGCGCTCGTGCTCATCGCGCAGGTCTCGGCGGGCATCCGCCGACGCCGGCTGGCGAGCGTCTAGCGGAACTCGCGCTCGCGCGCTGCGCGTCGGACCGGGCTGAGCCTCAGTCCAGGCTGACGCGCAGCGCGCCGACCGGCCGGTCGCCGGCCAGCACCGTCTCGCTCGTCCGCTCGGTGAGCTCGGCGGCGGCATCCGGGCCGATCGCACCGACGCTCGCCAGCAGGTGCAGCGCCACCGGCGTCGTCGCCCGCATCGAACCGTCGAGCACCTTCACCGACACGGCGACGCCCGCGGGCGTACCGATGACCACGACGCCCTCGGCGCCGAGCTTCGCGATGCCGCCCAGGCGCTCGATGGTGAGGGTGTTCGCGCGCCCGTGGCCGTCGATCGCCCACGGTTCGGCGCCCACCGCGCGCACGAGCCGCGCGGCCTCCGCCGTGCGGCCCTCGGCGACCCGCGCGGTCGCGAGCGCGAGTGCGCGCAGCGACGTCGCGTGCAGCGGGGCGCCGCAGCCATCGAGGCCCGACAGGTGCGGCAGAGCGTCGGTGAAGCGCTCGATCACCGACACCACTGCTCGCTGTACGGGGTGGTCGGCCTCGAGGTAGCGCGCGGGGTCGCCGCCGACGGCGTCGCTGGCGCGCAGCATGCCCGCGTGCTTGCCCGAGCAGTTCATGGTCACTCGCGTCGGAGCGAGGCCGCGGGCCGCGCGCGCGGCGCGGTCGGCGGCCCCGAGCGGCGGCTGCACGGGGCACTGCAGCGCCGTGGCGTCGCGACCGTCGGCCCGCAGCATGCCCTCCACGACCGCCAGGTGCTCGGGGCTGCCGCAGTGGCTGGCGGTGGCGAGCACGAGCTCGGCATCCGTGAACCGCGCGCCGAGCTCGAGCATCGCGATCGCCTGCAGCGGCTTGAGTGCCGAGCGGGGGAAGATCGTGGCCTCGACATCGCCCACCGCGCGCACCACCTGGCCCGTACTGTCGACGACCGCAGCCGCGCCGAGGTGACGGGACTCGATGAGCCCGGATCGCTCGATGCGCGCGAGCTCGTCGCACCCGTCGACCTCGAGCGGCCGCGGGGCGGGTGCGGGGGAGGGGGCGGCCATGGTGGGATGAGTGTACTCGCGGCCGGTTCGCGGCTCGGGCGGAGGGAGGGTGCATGCCGCACGATCGGCACGGCTACGCCGTCGAGCTGCAGTGGCTGGGCAACCGGGGGGAGGGCACGTCGAGCTACCGCTCGTACGGGCGCGAGCATCGCATCCACGCCCACGGCAAGCAGCATGAGATCGCCGGTTCGAGCGATCGGGTCTTCCGCGGAGACCCCGACCGCTGGAACCCGGAGGAGCTCGTCATCGCCGCCCTGGCGCAGTGCCACATGCTCAGCTACCTGCACGTGGCAGCGCTCGACGGCATCGTCGTGGTCGACTACCGCGACAGTGCGAGCGGCACGCTGCTGCAGGAGGGTGACGGCGGGCGCCTCATCGAGGCGACGCTGCGGCCGGTCGTGACGCTGGCGGCGCACCACACCGACCAGGATGCGGGCCGGGCCGCGGCCCTGCACCATCGGGCGAGCGAGCTGTGCTTCATCGCCAACTCGGTCAGCTTCCCGGTCGGCCACGACCCGACGACGCTCATCGCGCCCGCGTAGTCCGCCGGTCTCTCGGAGCGGGCACCGAGGCTGGCCGTGGGAGGATGGGGGCTTTCGTGCTCGTCCCACCGTGAGGATCCTCCCGTGCGCCGTCGTTCCGCTCTCGTCTCCACCGGCCTCAGCGCCACCCTGCTGCTCTCGCTCGCGGCCTGCGTGCCCAGCGCCCCCACCGCGAACGGCGACTGCGTGGCCCCCGGCCAGGCCTCCGAGGCGGTCGCCGTCGATGGCGCGTTCGGCAGCACTCCCGCGATCGCTTTCGATGCACCGCTGTCGGCAGACTCGACGCAGCGCTCCGTGCTCGAGGAGGGGGAGGGCGACCCGGCCGCGAACGGCGACACGATCGTCTTCGAGTACTCCCTCTACAACGGCGAGACCGGTGATGAGATCGAGACCACCGGGTTCGGCGGCGCCACGCCCGCATCCTTCACGATCGACACCGAGGCCGAGCAGTTCGCCGGCATCTCGCTCGCCCTGGCCTGCTCGACACCGGGGAGCCGGCTCGCGATCGTGGTTCCTCCCAGCGATGGTTTCGGCGAGGAGGGTGTTCCGGCGCTCTCGCTGACCGGCTCCGAGTCGCTCGTCTTCGTGATCGACGTCATCGAGATCCAGGCTCAGCCCGAGCCGGTGACGCCCGAGGAGTGGACCTCCGGCGTGCCGGAGGTCGACCTCAGCGTGACGCCCCCGGTCGTCACGCTGCCGACCGAGGGGGCGCCCGAGGTGCTGTCGCTCGCGATCCTCGAGCAGGGAGACGGTGACGTCGTCGGTGACGATGCGACGGTGCTCGTCGACTACCAGGGCACGAGCTGGGAGACCGGTGAGGTCTTCGACCAGAGCTTCGGGGCCTCGCCTGCGACCTTCCCCGTCACCGGCGTGATCCAGGGCTTCGCCGCGGGCCTCATCGGCCAGCAGGTGGGCACGACACTGCTCGTCTCCATCCCGGCCGAGCTCGCCTACGGCCCCGACCCCGAGGCGCACCCGCTCGGCGGGCAGGACCTCCTCTTCCTCGTCACGATCATCGACATCGTCTCGTAGGTCGTCGGGGGCGGATGCCCACCCGCGGTCGGGCATGATGAACACCATGCGCGACGTCATCATCCTGGGTTCGACCGGCTCGATCGGCGCGCAGGCGCTCGAGGTGATCGCGGCCAACCCGCAGCGGTTCCGCGTGGTCGGCCTCGCGGCCGGCCGCAACCGCGAGCTCGTCGAGCGCCAGGCGCGCGACCACCGCGTCGAGCACGTGGCGCTCGGCGCCGCCGAGGCCGCGCAGCTCGTGCGCGATGTGCCGTGCGATGTGGTGCTCAACGGCATCACCGGGTCGGTGGGCCTCGCGCCCACGCTCGCCGCCCTCGAGGCCGGTCGCACCCTCGCGCTCGCGAACAAGGAGAGCCTGATCGTGGGCGGGTCGCTCGTCACCGGGATCGCCGCTCCCGGGCAGATCGTGCCGGTCGACAGCGAGCACTCGGCGATCGCGCAGGCGCTGCTCGCGGGCGCCTCGGCCGAGGTGCGCCGGCTCGTGCTGACCGCGAGCGGGGGGCCGTTCCGCGGCCGCTCGCGGGCTTCCCTCGCCGATGTCACGCCCGCCGAGGCGCTCGCCCACCCGACGTGGGACATGGGCCGGGTCATCACGACGAACTCATCGACGCTCGTCAACAAGGGGCTCGAGGTGATCGAAGCCCACCTGCTCTTCGGGGTGCCCTACGACCGCATCGACGTCACGGTGCACCCGCAGTCGATCGTGCACTCGATGGTCGAGTTCGTCGACGGGTCGACGATCGCGCAGTGCTCGCCGCCCGACATGCGCCTGCCGATCTCGCTCGGGCTCGACTGGCCGCATCGGGTCGCGGGCGTGGGGGCTCCGCTCGACTGGAGCACCGCATCCACCTGGACCTTCGCCCCCCTCGACGACGAGGCGTTTCCCGCGGTCGGTCTGGCGAAGCGCGTGGGCGAGGCCGGTGCGACCTACCCGGCCGTGTTCAACGCGGCGAACGAGCAGGCCGTGCACGCCTTCCATGACGGCGCGCTGGGCTACCTCGACATCGTCGACACGGTGCGGGCGGTGGTCGACCGGCACGAGCCGCACCCGATGACGCTCGAGGGCGTGCTCGAGGCCGAGTCCTGGGCCCGCCGCGAGGCCGACGCGCTCATCGCGTCGCGATAGGCGCAGCGCGCTCATCGCATCCGCTGAGAAGACATCGCTAGAGTGCCCGACGTGGAGACCGTGCTGCTGTACATCGTCGGCATCCTCGTCGTCGTCATCGGCCTCGTCGTCTCGATCGCCCTGCACGAGCTCGGGCACTTCGTTCCCGCGAAGCTCTTCGGCGTGCGCGTCGGCCAGTTCATGATCGGGTTCGGCCGCACGATCGTGTCGTGGCGCCGCGGCGAGACCGAGTACGGCTTCAAGTGGATCCCGCTCGGCGGCTACATCTCGATGGCGGGCATGTACCCGCCTGTGGCGGGCCAGCGTGCCCGCACCGCCTCGACGGGTTTCTTCGACACCCTCGTGCAAGACGCGCGCAGCGCCTCGGCCGACACGATCCCCGAGGGTGAAGAGCACCGCACCTTCTACCGGCTGCCCGTCTGGAAGCGCATGGTCATCATGCTCGGCGGCCCGTTCATGAACCTCGTCATCGCCGTCGTGCTCTACGCGGTGGTGCTCCTCGGGTTCGGCGTGGCCCAGCCGTCGACGACGCTCGGCAGCGTCAACGAGTGCGTGCTGCCCGCCACGAGCGAGCGGCAGGAGTGCGCGCCGGGCGATGCTCCCGCCCCGGGCGCGGAAGCCGGACTCCAGCCCGGCGACCGCATCGTGGCGATCGCGGGCACGCCGATCGAGAACTGGGATGACGTGCTCGCCGTCGTCCGCGCCTCGGCGGGCGACCGTCTCGCGTTCGAGGTCGAGCGGGCCGGGCGCACGGTGCAGACCGAGCTCACCCCGCTGCTGACGGAGCGCTACGTGCTCGACGAGCGCGGTCGCATCGTCGAGGGGCCCGACGGCGAGGCGCTGACCGAGCAGGTCGGCTTCGTCGGCATCGCCCCGGCGTACGAGACGGTGCAGCAGCCCGTGACCGCGGTGCTGCCGGCCGTCGGCGACAACGTGTCGGCCGTGGTCGGCATCATCCTGAACCTCCCGCAGCGCATGATCGACGTCGCAGAGGCGGCGTTCGGCCCGGAGGAGCGCGACCCGAACGGGCCGATCAGCGTCGTCGGCGTCGGTCGCATCGCCGGCGAGATCGCGAGCATCGACACGATCCCCGTCGTCGAGCGCATCGCCTTCCTCACCGGGCTCCTCGCCTCGCTGAACGTCGCGCTCTTCGTGTTCAACCTCGTGCCGCTGCTGCCGCTCGACGGCGGTCACGTCGCCGCGGCCCTGTGGGAGGCGCTGCGGCGCTGGTTCGCGAAGCTCCGCGGCCGACCCGACCCTGGGCCGATCGACACGGCCCGTCTGGTGCCGATCACCCTCGCGGTCGTGCTCGTGCTGGGTCTGATGAGCGCGCTGCTCATCTACGCCGACATCGTCAAGCCGGTGACCCTCTTCTAGCGCGAGCGTTTCCCGTGATCGCGGTTCAGCGCGGGTGCGTAGACTGACCGCCGTGCCTGCAGTGAATCTCGGAATGCCCAAGGTCCCGGAGACCCTCGCCCCGCGTCGCAAGACCCGCCAGATCAAGGTCGGCAAGGTCATGGTGGGCAGCGACCACCCGGTCAGCGTGCAGTCGATGACGACGACCCCGACGACCGACATCAACGCCACTCTGCAGCAGATCGCCGAGCTCACGGCGACGGGCTGCGACATCGTGCGCGTCGCCGTTCCGAGCCAGGACGACGCCGATGTGCTGCACATCATCGCCAAGAAGAGCCAGATCCCGGTCATCGCCGACATCCACTTCCAGCCCAAGTACGTCTACCAGGCGATCGATGCGGGCTGCGCCGCGGTGCGCGTGAACCCCGGCAACATCCGCAAGTTCGACGACCAGGTGGCCGAGATCGCCAAGCGGGCGAAGGAGGCCGGGGTGAGCATCCGCATCGGCGTGAACGCCGGCTCGCTCGACCCGCGCCTGCTGCAGAAGTACGGCAAGCCCACCGCCGAGGCCCTCGTCGAGAGCGCGGTGTGGGAGGCGAGCCTGTTCGAGGAGCACGACTTCCACGACTTCAAGATCTCGGTCAAGCACAACGACCCGATCGTCATGGTCAAGGCCTACCGCCAGCTCGCCGAACGGGGCGACTGGCCGCTGCACCTCGGCGTCACCGAGGCCGGCCCCGCCTTCCAGGGCACGATCAAGAGCGCGACCGCCTTCGGCATCCTGCTGAGCGAGGGCATCGGCGACACGATCCGCGTCTCGCTCTCGGCCCCGCCGGCGGAGGAGGTCAAGGTCGGGCTCAAGATCCTCGAGAGCCTGAACCTGCGCGAGCGCAAGCTCGAGATCGTCTCCTGCCCCTCGTGCGGTCGAGCCCAGGTCGACGTCTACACCCTCGCGGAGGACGTCACGAAGGGCCTCGAGGGCATGACCGTTCCGCTGCGCGTCGCGGTCATGGGCTGCGTCGTCAACGGTCCGGGCGAGGCGCGTGAAGCCGACCTCGGCGTCGCCTCGGGCAACGGCAAGGGTCAGATCTTCGTCAAGGGCGAGGTCATCAAGACGGTTCCGGAGTCGGAGATCGTCGCGACCCTCATCGAGGAGGCGAACCGCCTGGCGGCGTCGATGCCGGATGCCCCGCAGGGGTCGCCCGAGGTCGTCACGGCCTGACGTCCGCACAGCGGCGGGCTGCTGCGCGCGGTCGTCCCGTCGAGCGTGTCCCCCCCTTGGGGGACTCACCCCCGGGGCTGCGGCGTCACTACGCTGAGGGCATCGGCCGGGGGAGCCGACTGGCACGCACCGGGGGGCGGTGCGAGACCCGCGAGGGTCGTTCAGGGGGGCTCTTCCGTCGTGCGGGTTTCCCGTCGCGCGACGCAACGCGAGACGGGAAGGGCCTGCGAGCGATCCAAGCCCCCCTTGCCATCGCTCGCAGGCCTATTTCCATTCTGCCCCAGGGGCTCCCCGCAGAGCCGACGACTTTTCAGCCTGGTGCGCGCCGGTAGTCTGACCGGGTGGCAACCCGTCTCTCGCAGCTCTTCGTCCGCACGCTCCGCGACGACCCGGCCGACGCCGAGGTCGCGAGCCATCGCCTCCTGGTGCGCGCCGGCTACATCCGCCGACAGGCACCCGGTGTCTTCGCCTGGTTGCCGCTCGGGCTCAAAGTGCGTCGGCGGGTCGAGCAGGTGATCCGGGAGGAGATGGCGGCCGCCGGTGCCCAGGAGGTCCACTTCCCCGCGCTGCTGCCGCGGGAGCCCTACGAGGCGACCGGACGCTGGGAGGAGTACGGCGACGGCATCTTCCGGCTGAAGGACCGCCGCGGGGCCGATTACCTGCTCGCCCCCACGCACGAGGAGGTCTTCACCCTCATGGTGAAAGACCTGTACTCGTCGTACAAAGACCTGCCGCTGTGCATCTACCAGATCCAGGACAAGTACCGCGATGAGGCGCGACCCCGTGCCGGTCTGCTGCGCGGCCGCGAGTTCTCGATGAAGGACGCCTACTCGTTCGATGTCGACGACGCGGGCCTCGACGCCTCGTACCAGGCGCAGCGCGACGCCTACGAGCGCATCTTCCAGCGCCTGGGCCTCGAGTACGTCATCGTGCAGGCCGACGCGGGCGCCATGGGCGGTTCGCGCAGCGAGGAGTTCCTGCACCCCATCGCCATCGGCGAGGACACCTTCGTGCGGTCGGCCGGCGGGTACGCCGCCAACGTGGAGGCGTACCGCACCCCGGCTGCCGCGGAGGTCGATGCGAGCGCGGTGCCGGCGCCGGTCATCCACGACTCGCCCGAGACGCCCACGATCGCGACCCTCGTGGCGCTGTCGAACGAGCGCTACCCGCGCGACGACCGGCCGTGGCAGGCCGCCGACACCCTCAAGAACGTCGTGCTGCGGCTCACCGCCCTCGACGGCACGCGCGAGCTCGTGATCGTCGGCGTTCCGGGCGATCGCGAGGTCGACATGAAGCGGGCCGAGGTGGCCTTCGCGCCGGCCGCCGTCGAAGCGGCCACCGACGACGACTTCGCGGCGCACCCGGGCCTCGTCAAGGGCTACATCGGGCCGTGGAGCCCGAGCGGACCGGTGCTGGGCGAGAACTCGAGCACCCGCATCCGCTACCTGCTCGACCCCCGCGTCGCCGACGGCACCGCGTGGGTGACCGGCGCGAACGCGCACGAGAAGCACGTGTATCACCTGGTCGCGGGCCGCGATTTCACCGCCGACGGCACGGCCGACATCGCCGAGGTGCGTGCCGGCGACCCCGCGCCCGACGGCAGCGGGCCGGTCGAGCTCGCTCGCGGCATGGAGATCGGCCACGTCTTCCAGCTCGGTCGCAAGTACGCCGAGGCGCTCGGTCTGCAGGTGCTCGACGAGAACGGCACGCTGGTCACCGTCACGATGGGCTCGTACGGCATCGGGGTCACCCGCATCATGGCGGTCATCGCCGAGAACGCGCACGACGAGAAGGGGCTCATCTGGCCCCGCGAGGTCGCTCCCTTCGACGTGCACGTCGTCGCCGCGGGGCGCGACGACGTCGCCTATCAGGTCGCGGAGACGCTCGTCGCCGAGCTCGAGGCCGCGGGCCTCGACACGCTCTACGACGATCGACCGAAGGTCTCGCCCGGCGTGAAGTTCGGCGATGCCGAGCTCATCGGCGTGCCGCTGATCGTCATCGTGGGCCGTGGTGCCGCGGAGGGTCGCGTCGAGCTGTGGAACCGTGCGACGGGCGAGCGCGCGGAGATCGCGCTGCACGAGGTGCTTCCGGCCCTGCGTGCGATGCGCTAGACCTGAAGGGTGATCACCGTGCACCGTGGCCTCCGACCGTCGATCGTCGCTGTCGCGACCCTCGCCGCGATTCTCGCGGCTCCCGCGGCGGCGCACGCGGCGCCGCTGCCGAGCGAGGACGAGGCGCTGTTCGTCTCCGCCGTCGACGGCAGCGTCTACGGGCTGCTCGAGCAGGTCGCCGTCGACGCCGCCTCGGCGACGCTCGTCGAGCTCGGGGCTTTCCCGTTCGACGAGGAGGCCGCGGCGCAGATCCGCGTGACCGCCGTCGATCACGTGGCGGAGACCGGGGATGTGATCGCCCTCGTCACCGGGCTCATCGGTGAGACGTACGCGTGCCTGCTGGTCACCATCGACGGCGAGACCGGTGAGCCGGCCGAGACGCCCGTGCTGCTCGGCGACGGAGTCGGAGGGCGGCTCGACGGTCTGACCGCGCCCTGCACCGCCCTCGACACCGCACCGGCCGAGACCCTCGCGCCGACCGCGCTGCCGGTGGAGGCGGGCGTGCTCGACGCTGTCGACGAGGTGGGGCCGATCGCCGTCGTCGGAACGGCCGACAGCACCCTCCTCATCGTGGACATCGCGACCGGGCTCACCTTCGAGCCGACCGACATCGGGGACGCCCCGGAGGTCCTGCTCGAAGCGCTCGCCCTCGTGCCGGTCGAGATCGGCGAAGGGGATGTGCTCTTCGTGCTGCTGCTCGCCTACGAGAACAGCCTCGTGTTCTGGTTCATGGGCTTCGAGCCCGACCCGCAGCTCATCGACCTGGTGCCGGGCCGCATCGTCGGCCTCGACCGCGACGCCTCGGGCCGCGCGTGGTTCACCTGGATCGACGAGCGCGGCGACGAGGATGTGACGCGCCTCGGTGCGGTCGATCTCATCATCGGGCCGAGCCCGGCGCTCGGGAGCGCCTCCGGCTCCGAGACCGACCGGGGCCTGCCGGGCATCGAGCTGCTGCCCGCATCCGCCGACACCTACGGCGCGATCAGCCTCGACGGCAGCCCGGTCGTGATCGAGGGCATCACGGTGGTTCCTGCCGGCTTCGGCGAGGTGAGCGCCGGTGGTGACGACGACGAGCTCGCGGCGACGGGAACCTCCTCCGCCGGAGCCCTCGTGCTCGCCGCCCTGGCCGTGCTGCTCGTCGGGGCCGGTGCCGCGCTGACGGCCCATCGCCGCACCGCCTGAGCGACTCGGGTATCGTGAGGGTTCGCACCGCGATCCCTCCGGGGAGGCGCGTCTCAACCGAATAGCGGAGGTACCGACGTGGACATCGACCTGAGCATCCTGAGGATGATGGAGCGCGAGCGGGAGATCCCGTTCGACGAGCTCGTGCAGATCATCGAGCAGGCCATCCTCACCGCCTACCTCAAGCACACCGGGCGCGACGATCACCGCGGCTCCGACCAGCCGCAGCCGCGCGTCGAGCTCGACCGCAAGACCGGTCACGTCACCGTCTACGTTCCCGAGCTCGACGAGGCCGGCACCGTGGTCGGGGAGGTTCCCGACAGTCCCGACGACTTCGGGCGCATCGCGGCATTCGCCGCGAAGCAGGTCATCAACCAGCGCCTGCGCGACATCGGTGACGATCGCGTGCTCGGCGAGTTCAAGGGGCGCGAGGGCGACATCGTCGCGGGCATCATCCAGCAGGGGCCCAACCCGCGGATGGTGCACATCGACCTCGGTTCCGTCGAGGCGATCCTGCCGCCGGAGGAGCAGGTTCCGGGGGAGGAGTACCCGCACGGAACGCGCATCCGCGTCTATGTCACGAGCGTGTCGAAGGGCCTGAAGGGTCCGCAGATCTCGGTCAGCCGCACCCACCCCTCGCTCGTTCGCAAGCTGTTCGCGCTCGAGGTTCCCGAGATCGCCAGCGGGGTCGTGGAGATCACCGCCCTCGCCCGCGAGGCCGGCCACCGCACGAAGATCGCGGTGCGGTCGACCGAGCCCGGGGTCAACGCGAAGGGTGCCTGCATCGGTGAGCTCGGGCAGCGGGTGCGCGCTGTCACGGCCGAGCTCGGCGGCGAGAAGATCGACATCGTCGACCACAGCGACGACCTCGCCGCGTTCGTGGCCAACGCGCTCTCGCCGGCGAAGGTCTCCAGCGCGTTCGTGATCGATCCCGCGACCAAGGCGGTGCGCGCGCTCGTGCCCGACTACCAGCTCTCGCTCGCCATCGGCAAGGAGGGCCAGAACGCGCGCCTCGCCGCGAAGCTCACGGGCGCAAAGATCGATATTCAGCCGGATTCCGTCATGGAGGAGTAGCCCGGCGGCTGAATCTCGATCTTTGCGCCGAAGCCCGAAACGCATCGCGTTTCGGGCGAGGGTCGGCGTCCGGCACCCGGAGGGAGGAAGGAGGGGGCTACAATGGAACCCGTCAGAACCTGCCTCGGCTGTCGCCAACGGGCTCCCCGCTCCTCGCTCACGAGGGTGGTGGCGCGCGATGGAATGGTCGTGGTGGATGCCCTGGCCCGGTTTCCGGGGAGGGGCGCGTGGGTGCACGGCACCCGCGACTGCGTCGAAACCGCTACCGTGCGGCGGGCTTGGGCCCGCGCGCTGCGCGTGCCGGGTCCGCTCGACGCGGGTGAGGTCCTGGCGTCCATCGGGTCTGCTCCGCCCAGCGGGGGGCGACCCACCAGAGAACAGGCTGATCGGCACATGGACAAGTCATGAGCGGCTCGAAATGAGTTCCGTTAGGCACTAACGGTCTGCCCCTGCCTGGGAGCGGACCCAGACAGGAGAATTGTGGCTGCAAAACCACGCGTGCACGAGATCGCGAGCGAGCTCGGCATCGAAAGCAAGGTCGCCCTCGAGAAGCTCAAGGAGCTCGGCGAGTTCGTCAAGGGTCCGTCATCGACTATCGAGCCGCCGGTGGCGCGCAAACTGCGTGCGGCCCTCGAGGCTGAAGGCATCACCGCCCCGAAGGCCGCGGAGAAGCCCGCGGCGAAGGCGCCCGCGAAGCCGGCCGCCCCGGCACCGGCACCGGTGCCCGAGCCACCCGCTGCCGAGCAGCCCGCCGCGGCTCCGGAGCCTCCGGCCGCTCCCGCCGCGCCGACGGCGGACGGTGAGGCGCCCGCGAAGGCGCCGGCCGCGCCCGGCACGCCGCGCCCCGGCAACAACCCGTTCGCCTCCCAGCAGGGGATGGCGCGTCCGGGCACGCCGCGCCCCGGCAACAACCCCTTCTCGTCCACGCAGGGCATGCCGCGCCCGGGTGGCGGCGCCATTCCGCGGCCCTCCGCGCCGCGTCCTGGCGCGCCGCGTCCGGGCGCGCCCCGCCCCGATGGCGCCGGTCGTCCGGGCGGGCCCCGTGCCCCGTTCCAGCAGCGCACGGGCGGCCCCGGCCGCCCGGCAGGCGCCGGTGGCGGCTTCCGCCCCGGCGGCGGTCCGGGTGCGGGCGGCTTCGGCGCGCCCCGTCCCGGCGGCGGTGGCGGCGGTCGCGGTCGCGGTCCCGGCGGCGGCACGGCCGGTGCCTTCGGTCGCGGCGGCGGCAAGTCGAAGGCCCGCAAGTCGAAGCGCACGAAGCGGCAAGAGTTCGAGATGCGGGAGGCCCCGTCGGTCGGCGGTGTCAGTGTTCCCCGCGGCGACGGCAAGACGGTCATCCGTCTGCGCCAGGGCGCCTCGATCACCGACTTCGCCGACAAGCTCGAGCAGTACAGCGGCATGTCGGTGCCGCCGGGCAACCTCGTGACCGTGCTGTTCCACCTCGGCGAGATGGCCACGGCGACCGAGTCGCTCGATGGCGCCACGTTCGAGGTGCTCGGGGCCGAGCTCGGCTACAAGGTCGAGATCGTGTCGCCCGAGGACGAGGACAAAGAGCTGCTCGAGAGCTTCGACATCGACCTCGACGCGGAGGAGCACGAGGACGACCTCGTCATCCGCCCGCCGGTGGTCACCGTCATGGGTCACGTCGACCACGGAAAGACGCGACTGCTCGACGCGATCCGGCAGTCGAACGTGGTCGCCGGCGAGGCCGGCGGCATCACGCAGCACATCGGCGCGTACCAGATCTGGACGGAGCACGAGGAGATCGAGCGCGCCATCACCTTCATCGACACCCCGGGTCACGAGGCGTTCACCGCCATGCGTGCCCGTGGTGCGCAGGTGACCGACGTCGCGATCCTCGTCGTCGCCGCCGATGACGGCATCATGCCCCAGACGGTCGAGGCGCTGAACCACGCCCAGGCCGCTGGTGTGCCGATCGTCGTCGCGGTCAACAAGGTCGACAAGGAGGGGGCGAACCCCGCCAAGGTGCGCCAGCAGCTCACCGAGTTCGGTCTGGTCGCCGAGGAGTACGGCGGCGACACGATGTTCATCGACGTCTCGGCCCTGCAGGGCAAGGGCATCACCGAGCTGCTCGACGCCGTGCTGCTGACGGCGGATGCGGGCCTCGACCTCCGCGCCAACCCCAACCGCACCGCTCGCGGTGTCGCCATCGAGGCGAAGCTCGACAAGGGCCGAGGCTCGGTCGCGACCGTGCTCATCCAGTCGGGAACCCTGCGCGTCGGCGACGCGATCGTCGCGGGCACGGCTTACGGCCGCGTACGGGCGATGATGGACGAGAACGGCGAGAAGGTCGACGAGGCCTACCCGTCGCGTCCGGTGCAGGTGCAGGGTCTGTCGAGCGTTCCGCGCGCCGGCGACACGTTCATCGTCACCGACGATGACCGCACCGCGCGTCAGATCGCCGAGAAGCGCGAGGCCGCCGAGCGCAACGCGCAGCTGGCGAAGGCCCGCAAGCGCATCAGCCTCGAGGACTTCACCAAGGCCCTCGAAGACGGCAAGGTCGAGTCGCTCAACCTCATCATCAAGGGTGATGTCTCCGGTGCCGTCGAGGCGCTCGAGGAGGCTCTGCTCAAGATCGAGGTCGACGACAGCGTGCAGCTGCGCATCATCCACCGCGGCGTCGGTGCTGTCACCGAGAGCGATGTCAACCTCGCGACGATCGACAATGCGATCATCGTGGGCTTCAACGTGCGCCCCGACACGAAGGCGCGCGAGCGCGCTCAGCGCGAGGGCGTCGACATCCGCTTCTACTCGGTCATCTACGCGGCGCTCGAGGAGATCGAGAACTCGCTCAAGGGCATGCTCAAGCCGGAGTACGAGGAGGTGCAGTCGGGCGTCGCGGAGATCCGCGAGGTGTTCCGCTCGTCCAAGTTCGGCAACATCGCCGGTGTCATCGTGCGCAGCGGAACGATCACGCGCAACGCGAAGGCGCGCGTGATCCGCGACGGCGTCGTGGTGGGCGACAACCTCGCCATCGAGTCGCTGCGTCGCTTCAAGGATGACGTCACCGAGGTCAAGACCGACTTCGAGTGCGGTATCGGTCTCGGCAAGTTCAACGACATCCAGGTCGGCGACGAGATCGAGACCATCGAGATGAAGGAGAAGGTGCGCGCCTAGCGTGCGCCGAGCGGGCCCGCGCCGTCACGCGCGGCGCGGGCCCGCATCCACCGCCCCTCTGGGCACAGTGGCAGTCAGGAGACGCTCATGGCAGGCAACCCCCGCGCTCGCAAGGTCGCCGACCGCATCAAGGAGGTGGTCGCGCAGCGGCTCGAGAAGGGCCTGCGCGACCCCCGCCTCGGTTTTGTGACCATCACCGACGTGCAGGTCACCGGCGACCTGCAGCACGCCTCGGTCTTCTACACGGTCTACGGCACCGACGAGGAGCGCGCCGACAGCGCCGCGGCCCTGAAGGCTGCGACCGGGATGCTGCGCACCGAGGTGGGCCGCAACCTCAACACGCGGCTGACCCCGAGCCTCGAGTTCATCCTCGACGGCATCCCCGAGAACGCGGCGTCGATCGAAGCCCTGCTGCGCGAGGCGCGCGAGCGGGATGCCGCCACCGAGTCGCTCGCCGCCACCGCGCAGTACGCCGGCGATCCGGATCCGTACGTCACGCCGCGCGACCGCGACGACGAGGACGACGACTGACCCTCCGCGGACGGTGACGACGACCGGAGGGTGATCCGCGCCGTCAGTCGGCGGCGGCGTCGGCGACGACCTGCGCGCGCACGACGCCGCCGAACAGGGCCACCGCGCCGAGGAAGAGCACGGCCGCGCGGGCCATGGTCCACGGCAGCACGAGCCCGGTCGCGGCGAGCAGGAACGCCGCAGCGCAGGTGGCGCCGATGAGCGGCAGGGCGGCAGTGTGGCCGGCCTGCCAGGCCCGGGGAGATTCGAGGAGCCGGTCGGAGCGCAGGCCGATCCATCGGTTGGGGCGCATGGTGCCGCGGGCTGCCAGAGCCACGATCCCGAGCAGACCGGCCGAGCCGATCAGCAGGAACACGGCGGTCAGGGTGAGGGCGTCGTCGCCGGTGATCTCCACGGTCGTCAGCGTACGACCTCCTCGCCGTGCGGCGCGAGGTGCGAAGGGTCGGCTCTCGATTCGTGCGCCAACGCGAGCAGCCGGGGGCGCACGATGCTCAGATGAGCGGGCGCTTGCTCTCCGGCGAGGGCGGTCACTACAGTCGGCGCAACCAGATTTGTCCATGGTTGTCTACAGACAAGGTGATCAATGTCGATCGCGGTTCTCGGAGGGTACGGCGTCGGTCTGACGATGCGCGTGCCGCGGGCTCCGCGCTCGGGCGAGACGGTCACCGGCGGGGTCCTCTCCCGAGAGCACGGCGGCAAAGGATCCAATCAGGCCGTCGCGATCGCTCGGTGGGGTGGTCGCAGCGCCCTCATCACCGCGGTCGGAGCCGACGCTGACGGCGAGGCCGCGCGGGAGCTGTGGCGGGCCGAGGCCGTCGACGATCGTGCCGTTGTCACGGTTCCGCACGCCGCGACGATGGCGGGCGTGATCCTCGTCGACGACGCCGGCGAGAACCGCATCGCGATCGCCCCGGGGGCGCTGGAGCATCTGACGCTCGATCAGGGTGGCCGCCGCGCGATCCAGGAGGCCGACCTCCTCGTGATCTCGCTGGAGACGCCCGTCGAGGTCGCGCACGCCGCGATCGCTGCGGCCCGCGAGTATGACGTCCGGGTGCTGCTCAACCCGGCTCCCGCGACAGCTCTTCCGAGCTCGCTGTGGCAGTCGGTCGACATCCTCGTGCCGAACCAGAGCGAGGCGCGCACGCTGCTCGACGACGACTCCATCGATGATGTGCAGGCCGCGCGCGCCCTCGCCGAGATCGCACGGTGCGTGGTCGTACTGACCCGGGGCGCCGACGGCGCCCTCATCGCCGAGCCGGGGCGCGAGCCGCGCACCGTCTCCGCACCGGCCGTGACCGCTGTCGACACGACCGGCGCGGGCGACGCGTTCGTCGGGGTGCTCGCGGCCGAGCTCGCCGCCGGTGTCGAGCTCATGCCGGCCTGCGAGCGGGCCTGCGCGGCTGCCGCGACGTCGGTCGAGCATCCCGGCGTCATCGCGGGGCTGCCCCGCAACCCCGCCGCAGCGGCCGGGAGGCGATCGTGACCACGACCACCCCGGCCCCGCACGGAACACCGGCCCGCGAGCTCGCGGCGGTGATCCAGCACACGCTGATCCGCGCCGACCTCACGCAGCAGCGGCTCGTGCGTCACGCGGAGGAGTGCCTGGAGTGGGGATTCAACGCGGCCATGGTGCCGGCGACCTGGGTGCGCGAGGCGGTCGCCGTTCTCCGCGGCTCAGGGATCCCCGTCGCCTCGGCGCTCGACTTCCCGACCGTTGGGGTGACGACCCCTCGCGGGAAGGCCGCCGAGGCCGAGCAGATCGCGCGCTGGGGTGCGGAGCAGATCGACATGGGTGTGCAGATCGGCTGGCTCAAGAGCGGACGCTATGACGACTTCCGCGACGACATCGCCGACGTCGTCTCGGCGAGCGGGCTCGCGGTCAAGGTGATGCTCGAGCTGCCCCTGCTGACCGCCGCCGAGCGCGAGGCTGCGGTCGAGCTCGCGCAGGAGGCAGGCGCCGCCTACCTGAAGAACGCCAGCAGCGGCGCCGTCGAGACCGCCAACCACGACTCGATCGCATGGCTCGCGGCACGGGCACGCCCCGGCGTTCTGGTCAAGGCCTCGGGAGGCATCACCGGGGAGGCGCAGGTTCGCGCCCTGCTCGAGGCCGGAGCCGCCCTGGTCGGCACCAGCGCCGGCATCGAGATCGTCACCGGAACCGCGCATGGCGCGACGAGGAGCTACTGACGATGGCGATGTTCCAGTTCGATGCGGGGGCCGGGGAGCCTGACCGCTACGCGCCCACCGCTCTGCACACGCAGATCTCGGATGCGATCCGGGCCGGCATCGCGCGCGGCGAATGGGCGGTCGGTGGTCGCCTGCCGGCCGAGCCCGAGCTGGCCACGCTGCTCGGCGTCAGCCGCGGGACGATCCGCCGCGCGCTCTCCACTCTCCTCGATGAGGGGCTCCTCGTGCAGACGCCCGGGCGCGGCACGTTCGTGGCAGCCGCACCGGCGCGCCCGCAGGCCGATGCGGCGCTGAGCGGCATCGCCGAGGACTTCGCGCGGCAGGGCCTCGCTCTGACGACGACGGTGCTGCGCGCCGAGGTGGCCGTGCCGCCCGTGCCCATCGGCGCGGCGCTGCACGTGCTGGCCGACGAGCCGGTGGTCTGCCTCAGTCGCGTGCGCCATGCCCAGGGTGCGCCGGTCGCCCTGCTGCACAACTACGTTCGGGCCGATCTCGCCCCGGGCCTCGAGAGCAAGGACCTCACCCACCGCACCCTGTTCGACCTGCTCGAGCACGACTACGGGTTGCCGCTCGCGGCCGCCCGGCGCGAGTTCGCCGCCCGCGCGGCGTCGCCCGAGCTGTCGGAGGGGCTCGCGATCGAGCCGGGGAGTCCGGTGCTGCTGCTCTCCCAGGTCGTGACCCTCGCCGATGGTCGCCCGGTTGAAGCCTCGGAGATCTGGATCGCGAGCGATCAGGTGCGGGTGAGCGTGCTGCTCGAGAGGCCGGGACGGAACGGGGGAGAGCTCTGATGCGCCAGAAGGTCTGGATCGATTGCGACACCGGGTCGGACGACGCTGTCGCGATCATGGCGGCCGCCCTGCACCCCGCACTCGAGCTCGTCGCGGTGTCGACCGTCAACGGCAACGTGCCGTTGGAGAACACCACCGACAACACGCTGCGGGTGCTCGATGCGATCGGCAGCGCGGTGCCGGTGCATCCGGGCTGCGATCGTCCGCTGATCCGCACCGACTTCCCGATCCCGCGCGACGTTCTGAACGCCGGGCGCGAGGAGTTTCAGAAGCGCACCCTCGACCTTCCCGCGCCGACCAGTCGCGCCAGCGAGCAGAGGGCCGTGGATGCTCTCATCGAGCACTACCGCGGTGTCGACGGCCCGGCCACCGTGCTGATCGCCGTCGGACCGCTGACCAACCTCGCGGCCGCGCTCGCCGCCGCCCCCGACCTGGTCGCGCGCATCCCTCGCCTGGTGATCATGGGGGGCGCGCGCGGCTGGGGCAACGTCACGGCGACCGCGGAGTTCAACTTCTGGGTCGATCCGGAGGCCGCCGCGGCGGTGCTCGCGGCGGGGCTCACCGACGTTCTCATCGTGCCGCTCGACGCCACCCACGACGCGTCCCTCTCGAAGGATCACTGCCTCGCCCTCGACGCCCTCGGCACCCCGGGCGCGACGGCGACCGCCGCGCTCGTGCGGCAGCGCATCGACACGTACCCGGGGGCGGAGCACGGCACGCTCTCCGCCGCTCCCGTGCACGACGCGCTGTGCGTGGCCGCACTCGTGCAGCCGGAGGTGCTGACGCTCGTCGTCGACTGCGCCGCGGCGGTCGAGACGGGCGGTCATCACAGCGTCGGCGCGCTCGTCGTCGACGAGCGACCGTGGTCGACGTCTCCCCACCGTGCGCGCGTCGCCCTCCGCGCCGACGCCGACCGGTTCGCCGCCGTGCTCATCGAGGCCTTCCGATGAGCCCCCTGATCTCCGGCCCCGTGCCGGTCTCCGCCCCCGCCCGGTTCTCCGGGCGGTGCGCTCCACAAGAGCGACCCCGGTCGAGCGTCGACGATGACGCCCCGACCACCCGCGGGTCGCGCGGCACCGTTGCCGCGCGACTGTTCACCCCCCTTTTCGAAAGGACAATGCGATGACCAACGCCCCTGTGGCCTCTTCGCCGAAGAAGAGCAGTCGCTTCAACCGCAACAACCTGCCCACGACCCTGATCGTCACCCTGATCCCGGTCAGCGTGGCGCTCAACATCGTCGGTGGCTACATCGCCTCGGCGCTGCGCCTGCCGGTGTACCTCGACATGATCGGCACGGCCATCTCGGCGATCGTGCTCGGCCCGTGGTGGGGTGCCCTCGTCGGCGTTCTCACCAACACGGGCTCGGCGCTCATCACCGGGCCGGTCAGCCTGCCCTTCGCCCTGGTGAACGTCGCCGGCGCCCTGATCTGGGGCTACGGCGTGCGCGCCTGGGGTCTGGGTCGCACGATCCCGCGGTTCTTCCTGCTGAACGTGATCGTCGCTGTCGTCTGCACCCTGGTCGCCGCGCCGATCATCGTGCTGGTCTTCGGCGGTGCGACCGGCGCGGGCGCTGACGCCCTCACCGGCACCTTCCTCGCCATCGGGCAGAACCTCGTCGGATCGGTGCTGTCGTCCAACATCCTCACCTCGTTGGCCGACAAGATCATCGGAGGTTTCGTCGCACTGGCGATCATCGAAGCCTTGCCGAAGTCGTTGACACAGAACATCGACATCGTCAAGGCGACACCACTCAAGGGCATCCTGCTCGCCGTTGCCGGCATCGTCGTCGGCGTGCTGATCGTGGTCATCTTCCTCGCGATCAACGCCGGCGCCTGATCCCCACCCTCTGACGCCCGGGTGCGCGGCGCCGCCGCGCACCCGGGCCCACCCCAAGGACACTCATGACCGACCCCATCATCAGCTTCCGCAATGTCACGTACACCTACCCCGGCACCGAGAGCCCCGCACTGCGCGACATCAGCTTCGACGTCATGCCCGGCGAGTATGTCGCCGTGCTCGGCTTGAACGGCGCCGGCAAGACCACCCTCGGCCTCTGCGTCAATGGGGTGGTGCCCACCATGCTCGGCGGTGATCTCGAGGGATCGGTGACCGTTGCCGGTCTCGATGTCGCCGAGTACGCGGTGCGGGAGATGGCCAAGGTTGTCGGCATCGTCTTCGACAACCCCGAGTTCCAGATGAGCCAGCTCTCCGCGGCCGAGGAGATCGCGCTCGGGCTCGAGAACGCGGGAATTGCGTACGACGAGATGATCCGCATCATCCCCGAGACTCTCCGCCTGGTCGGCCTCGAGGGCTTCGAGGAGCGTTCGCCGCTCGGGCTCTCCGGCGGTCAGCAGCAGCGGCTCGCGATCGCCGCGGTGCTCGCCATGAGCCCGCAGGTCTTGATCATGGACGAGCCCACCTCCAACCTCGACCCGATCGGCAAGCAGGAGGTCTTCGACATGGCCGCTGCGCTCAATAAGAAGAACGGGATGACGGTGATCGTGATCGAGCACGAGGTCGAGGTCATGGCCCGCTACGCCGATCGTGTCATCGTGCTCGACGCCGGACGCATCGTCATGAACGGCACCCCGAGCGAGATCTTCTCTCGGGTCGACGAGCTCGCCGCGCTCGGCCTCCGCGTTCCGGAGGCCGCTGCTCTGGCCAACGAGCTCCGGGCACGGAAGCTCTGGAGCGGTGAGATCCCCATTCGTACGGAGACCGCGGTCGCCGCGGTCGAGAGCATCCTGGAGGCCGCTCGTGGCTAGGAAATCCCCCCTGCCCTCGCCCGCCGAGGCGCGGGCGACCGCCGCCCACGCCATCGCGGTCACCGGGGCCCGCTACGTCTACCCCAACGGGAATGTGGTGGCGCTCGACGGCGTCGACCTCACCATCGGGCACGGCGAGCTGCTCGGCATCATCGGCCAGAACGGCTCCGGGAAGACCACCCTGACCAAGCTGCTCAACGGTCTGCTGCAGCCCTCGAGCGGGGAGGTGCTCGTGAATGGGCTCTCCACCGCCGGCCGCACGGTGCAGGAGATGTCGGCGCACATCGGCTACGTCTTCCAGAACCCGAATCACCAGCTCTTCGCCCGCACCGTGCAGGCCGAGCTCGAGTTCGGCCCGCGCAACATCGGCATCGAGGGCGAGGAGCTCGAGGAGCGCATCGCCCGCGCCGTCGAGTTCTTCGGCCTCCAGGACGTGATCGAGGAGCACCCTTACCGCGTGAGCTTCCCGATCCGGAAGCTCGTCGGCATCGCCTCCATCGTCACGATGGAGCCGTCGATCCTGATCCTCGACGAACCGTCGACCGGGCAGGACCACCAGACCACGACGATCATCAACGCCCTCATGCGCCGCCTGGCCGAGCAGGGAACGACGGTCGTCTGCGTCTCGCACGACATGCCGCTGCTGGCCGACGTCGTCGAGCGGGTGATCGTCATGAAGAGCGCGCAGATCATCGCCGATGCGTCGCCGCGCGAGGTGTTCGCCGATCAGGCCCTCATGGCGCGCACCAACCTGCAGGCGCCGCAGATCACCGAGATCGCGCTGCAGACGGTCGTGCCGCGCGGCGGCCCCGTCGCCCTCACCCCGCGCGAGCTCGCCGACGACATCGTCGCCCGAATCAGCACCACGGCCTAGGAGACCCACACACCATGTCCATGCAAGGAGCCCTTCCGGTCGCCCTGATCCCCGGCGACTCGGTGCTGCACCGCATCCACCCGCTGCCCAAGATGGTCTGGGTCGTGCTCTACGTGATCGTCGCGTTCATGACGCAGAACATCGTCGTGCTGTACAGCATGGCCGCGCTCGCCTTCCTGCTCGCGATCATCGCGGGCGTGATCCGGCCGATGCTCAAGGCGGCGTTCATCATCGTGCCGATCGGGTCGTCGCTGCTCGCCCTGCAGCTGATGGCGCCGGCCACCGAGCAGCCCTGGACCCAGGTCGCCCAGCTGGGGCCGATCGTCATCTACGAAGACGGCCTGTACTCCGGCCTGCTCCTCCTCGGCCGCATCGTCGCGTGCCTGCTGATGGCGCTCGTCGTCGTCATGACCACGCACCCGAGCGACCTGTTCACCACGTTCAACCGCCTCAAGGTGCCGTACACGCTCAACTTCATGATGGCGATGACCCTCCAGCTCATCCCCGTCTTCCAGCGCGAGGTCGGCATCATCCTGAGCGCGCAGAAGTCGCGCGGCATGAAGGGCAACGGCTTCCAAGCCGTGCTGCCCAGCTTCGTGCCCGTCTTCGTGGGCGCGATCGAGCGGGTGCAGCAGCTGTCGATCTCGCTCGAATCGCGCGGCTTCGGGTCGTCGGGGCACAAGACCTCGTACCGGCAGGTCAAGGGGCGCTGGACCGACTGGGCCCTGGGCATCCTCGCCGTCGCCCTCGCCGCCACGATCGGCACGATGTCGATCATGCGCGGCGGATGGAGCCTCGCCGGTGAGCTCGTCATCGACCCCGTCGTCGCGATCGTCACCTGGATCGTCGCGGCCGCGCTCTTCCTGGGCATCATCCTGCTCGGGCTCGTCCTGTCCCTCCGCACCACCTAGGAGCCGTTCCTCTCATGACCGTCACCATGCACGACGACCGCCAGCATCACATCCAGGTCGCCCCGGGGGAGGTGGGACGCTACGTCTTCCTCCCCGGCGACCCCGGACGGTGCGAGCCCATCGCTCGCCACTTCGACGACCCTGTGCTCGTCGCCCGCAACCGCGAGTACGAGACCTGGACGGGGTACCTCGACGGCGAGAAGGTCTCGGTGACCTCCACCGGCATCGGCTGCCCCTCGGCGGCCATCGCCATGGAGGAGCTCGCCCGCGTGGGCGCCGACACCTTCGTGCGGGTCGGCACCTCGGGCTCGATGCAGCCCGATATCGCGCCCGGCGACCTCGGGGTCGTGCACGCCGCGATCCGCGACGAGGGCACCACGCTGCACTACCTCCCCGTCGAGTTCCCGGCCGTGGCCGACATCGACGTCACGCGGGCGCTCGCGGTCGGCGCACGATCGACGGGCAAGACCGTGCACGTCGGCATCAGTCAGTCGAAAGACAGCTTCTACGGTCAGCACGAACCGGGCCGCATGCCGGTCGCGCGACGCCTGCAGGATCGCTGGTCGGCCTGGATGGCCGGCGGAGCGATCTGCTCGGAGATGGAGGCCGCGGCGCTGTACATCGTGGCCGCGACCATCAAGGTGCGCGCCGGCGGGATCATGATGATCATGGGCCACCACGACCAGTCGCCCATGACGCCGGAGGAGGAGGCGCGCGGCTCGCTCGACAACCTGCTGCCGGCCGCGATCGCCGGCATGCGCGAGCTCATCGCCCGCGACCGCGAGGCCCGCGCATGAGCGGCGCCCTCGACCCCGAGCTGCAGTACCACCTGCAGCTGCGCCCGGGCGATGTCGGGCGCTACGTGCTGCTGCCGGGCGATCCCGGTCGCTGCGCTCCGATCGCCGAGCTGTTCGACGACGCCGTGCACGTCGCGAGCAACCGCGAATACACCACCTACACGGGAACGCTCGATGGCGAGAAGGTCAGCGTGGTCTCGACCGGTATCGGATGCCCGTCCTCCGCCATCGCGGTCGAGGAGCTGCTCAAGCTCGGTGCCGACACGTTCATCCGCGTCGGCACCTCGGGCGCCATCCAGCCCGACACCCCCAACGGCACGCTCGCGATCGTGACCGCCGCGATCCGCGACGAGGGGACTTCGAGCCACTACCTCCCCATGGAGTTCCCCGCGGTCGCCTCACCGCAGATCGTCGACGCCCTGACGGTCGCGGCCCGCCGCGTCGGTGCGCCGCACGTGCGCGGGGTCACCCAGTCGAAAGACAGCTTCTACGGCGAGGTGGAGCCCGAGCGCATGCCGATGGCCGATCACCTGGCCGAGCGCTGGTCGGCATGGGTCGCCGGGGGAGCAGTCTGCTCGGAGATGGAGGCCTCGACGATCTTCTGCATCAGCGCGATCCACCGAGCGCGCGCGGGGGGCCTCATGCACGTGCACGGTGGGGGCGACGACCACGACCCCGACCGCCGTCAGCTGCTGCAGACTGCTGTCGAGTCGCTGCGGGTGCTGATCGCGGAGGACCGGGCCGGTACGACGTGGCCCTGACGGCGGACGCCGAGCGGCTCGCGACCGAGGCGCCCGAGTTCGTCGCCCGCATGCGCGCGCACCAGCGGCGCAATGTGACCCTGATGATCATCGACGGGGCAGCCTTCGCGCTCGTCCTGTCGATGCTCAGCGAGACGACGATCGTCCCCGCCTTCGTCGAGGGGCTCACGGGCAGCGCGGTGCTCGTCGGGCTCATCGGCGCGATCTTCGCGCTCGGCCGCTATGCGCCGCAGCTGATCGGCTCGCACCTGGTGCTGGGCCGGTCGCGGCGCAAGCCGCTGTTCGTGACCATCGTCGTCGCTCAGCGCATCGGCATCCTCGCGGTCGCGGCGAGCGCGCAACTGGCGGGCGTGCTCGACACCGGTGTCGTGGTGACGCTGTTCCTGATCTCGTTCGGGTTGTACGCCGCACTCGCGGGCATCGTCGGGCCGGTGTTCGGCGACTTCGTCGCGAAGGCCGTGCCGGTCGGGCGCGGACTCTTCTTCGGTAGCGTGCAGCTGGTCGGGGGCCTGCTCGGGTTCGGGGCGGCGCTCGCCGCCGAGTCGGTCATCCGCGAGAACCCCTTCCCGGTCGGAAACCAGCAGCTCTTCTGGATGGCCGTCGGCGCCTCCGTGTTCTCGCTCCTCATGGTGAGCCTGCTCAAGGACGAGCCCCTGCCGCACCCAGCTCCGCGTCCGCGCTTCCGGCACATGCTCGCAGAGATCCCGGGCATCCTGCGCGGCGATCGCGACTACCGCCGCTTCCTGGAGGGACGGCTGCTGCAGGCCGTTGCGACGGGAGGCATGGGGTTCGTCGTCGTCGCGCGGCTCCAGGGCCAGACGCTCCGGCCGTCTGACGCGGCACTCCTCGCCGCGGCCTTCATCCTCGCGCAGGCGGTGCTGGGCTTCGCGCTGGGAGCGCTCGGCAACGCGATCGGCTGGCGCGCGGTCATGGTCGTGGGCGGACTGCTGCTCGCGGCGGGGTTCGGGGTGGCTGCGGCGGGCGGGAGCCTCGGCATGAGCATCCTGGCCATGGCGCTGCTGGGGGGTGCCAACTCGCTCGTGTTCGTCGGCGACCCCAACATGTCCATCGAGCTCGCACCCTCCGGCGCGACGAGCATCTACCTCGGCCTCACGGCGACCATCCTCGGACCGTTCTTCGTGGCGGGCCCGCTCCTCGCCGGAGTGCTCGCCCCCGCTGTCGGGTTCGGCGCGATCTTCGTGGCCGCCGCGGCTCTCGGGCTCGGGGGAGCGCTGCTGTGCCTGCGCGTGCGCGAACCTCGCCATCGCGTCGGCGGCCGAGCCGCCGACCGGGCCGATGAGGTGCTGCCGTGACCGCCGCCGACGTCGAGCGGCTGCGGTCGCTCGCCCCCGAGTTCGTCGCCGGCATGGCGCGGCACCGTCGCCGCAACATGACCCTCATGGTGCTGGAGGGCGGAACCTTCGCACTCGCGATGTCGCTGCTGAGCGAGACGACGATGATCCCGGCCTTCATCCAGGCGCTCACCGGAAGCGCGCTCCTCGTCGGCCTCGTCGGAGCCGTGTGGGCCCTCGGTCGCTACCTGCCCCAACTGGTGGGCGCCCACCTCGCGCTCGGGCGTCGTCGGCGCAAGCCCCTCTTCCTGACGCTCGTCATCGCCGAACGCGTCGCGATCCTGATGATCGCGATCGCGGCGTCGTTCGCCGGGGTGCTCACGACCGAGCTCGTGGTGCTGCTGTTCTTCCTGGCCTTCGCCGCCTACTCGACGACCGTGGGGCTGCTCGGTCCGGTCTACGGAGACTTCATCGCCAAAGCCATCACCGTCGCGCGCGGTTGGGTGTTCGGGCTCGTGCAGCTGCTCGGGGGCATCCTCGGATTCGTCGCCGCACTGGGCGCCGAACGCCTGCTCGCCACCTTCCCGTTTCCCCTCGGCAATCAGCTCGCCTTCTGGCTGGCACTCGTGCTGTCGCTGGCCTCGATCGTGTTCGTCGCGAATCTCGTCGACCTCGACTTCCCGGCCGTCGAGCCGCGCCCGGCGCTGCGGTCGACGCTGGCCGAGGTGCCCCGCATCTTGCGGGGTCACCGCGACTACCGCCGCTACCTCGAGGCGCGCGCGGCGATGGCGGCGGCGACCGGCGGGGTCGGCTTCGTGGTGGTGGCCGGCCTCTCCGGGCCGCTCTCCGGCCCCGACGCCGCCGTGCTCGCCGGCGCCTTCGTGCTCGCTCAGGCCGTGCTGGGCTTCGGTCTCGGTATTCTCGGCAACCGCACCGGGTACCGGCTGGTCGTCGTGCTCGGCGCCGGCCTCATCATCATCGGGATGCTCACCGCGGCGCTCGCGGACAGCCTGCCGCTCTTCGCCCTCGCGTGCGCGCTGCTCGGCGGAGCGAACGCGCTGACCTTCGTGTGCGACCCGAGCATGTCGATCGAGTTCGCACCGCCGGGCCGCACGAGCGTCTACCTCGGCACGACGCTGACGCTGCTGGCGCCCTTCTTCATCGCCGCACCGCTGCTCGCCGGTCTGCTCGTACCGGTCACGGGTTTCGTGCCGGTGTTCGTCGGGTGCGCGGTTCTCGCGGCTCTCGGCGGGGTGCTCGCGCTGCGCTTCCGCGACCCCCGTCGCGGCGGCGCGCTCGACGAGGCGAGCCCGCTGGGCGCGGAGATCGCATCCTCGCCCCCGTACACCGCCGTCCGTGTTCCGCACACCGCCGAGGAGGCCCCCTGATGCGCCGCATGATCATCGATACCGACACCGCGGCCGACGACAGCTTCGCCATGCTCGTCGGCCTGCGCCATCCCGCCGCGCGCCTCGAGGCCGTCACCATCGTGGCCGGCAACGTGGCGTTCGAGCAGCAGGTCGAGAACGCCCTCATCACCATCGACCAGGCCGGTCGCGGCGGGGAGGTGCCGGTGCACCTGGGCGCTCGGCGTCCGCTTCTGCGCGAGTGGGTCGAGGCCAGCGCGCACGGCGATGGCAAGGGCAATCATGACTGGCCGACCCCCGCTCAGGGGCCGAGCGAGGAGGACGCGGCGCACGCCATCGTGCGGATCGTCAACGAGAGCCCCGGCGAGATCGACATCGTCGCGATCGGACCGCTGACGAACATCGCGACAGCGGTCGCCATCGACCGCGACCTGCCGCGAACCGCGCGATCGCTCTGGATCATGGGCGGCTGCGACAACTCGGTCGGCAACATCACCGCAGCGGCGGAGTACAACTTCTACGTGGACCCCGAGGCGGCCGCGATCGTGCTCGATGCCGGATTCGACATCACTCTGGTGACGTGGACCGTCACGCTGGAGGGCGCGCTGTGGTCCGCGGAGCAGCTCGCGGCGATCGAGCGACTGGGCACCCCGCTCAGTCGCTTCTTCACGATCCTCGACCGCCCCAACCTGGAGTTCAACGACAGCGTGGGCATCGTCGGCAGCACCCATCCTGACTCGTTGACCGCGATGCTGCTGGTCGAGCCGGAGCTCATCGTCGGCTCGCGGCAGGCACGCGTGCGCGTCGAGACGGCGAGCGACCTGACGCGCGGCTACTCGCTGGTGGATGACCGGCCCGAGCGGGGGGCACCGAACGCGCGCGTCATCGACGCGGTCGATGCGGAGGGCTTCTACCGGTCGTACTGCCGTCTGCTGTCGGCCTGACTCGCGCCGCCGGCACGCGTGCGGCGAGTGGGCGACGCTCCGGGGGTCTCGCTGAGCGATCGCGTCGTCACCGTCCATGAGAGGGTCGCCACCTCGATGGCGAGCGCTCGACCGGGGTCGCTGAGCGCTCCGCCCCCGAGCAGGGTCTCGATGCGATCCAGGCGGTCGTAGAGGGTCTGCCGGCGTATGCCCAGCGCGCGTGCCGCGACGCTGCGGTTGCCGCCCGCGCGCACGACCTCGCGCAGAGTGCGCAGCAGGTGCGTCGCCCGGCGCGCGTCGTACTCGAGGACGGCTCCGAGCTGCTGCTCGACGAACTCGTCGAGGAGTCCCGCGCGGTGCGCGCCGGCGAGCAGCCGCAAGAGCGCGGTGTCCTCCGCGAGCAGCACGGTCTCGGGGCCGTCGGTCAGCAGCGGTGCGAGCGGGATCGCTTCGAGCGCCACCGCCAGGCTGCGGTCGAGGCGCTCCCACGAGTCGACGATCGAACCGGCGCAGAGGGCGCGCACGGGCGAGGGCGAGGTCATCAGCGTCTGCCGCAGCTCGTGGCGGAGCGCCCCGATGCGCTCCTGCTCGACGGCGATGATGGCGACGATGCCCTCCTCGAGCCTCCCGATGACCGCGGGCCCGAACCGACGCGGCAGAGCGTCGGCCACGTGCACGTAGACCTCGTCGAGACTGCGGCCGGGCATCCGGAGGCACCCGATCGCGAGCAGCCCGTGACCGGCGCGCACCGTGACGCCGAGCGATTGCGCGCGGCGTGCCAGCTCGTCGTCGGCGACGTCGCCGTCGCGGATGCTCACCAGCAGCTCCTCGTGCGCGTAGCGGCGCGTCGGCAGCGTCGTGCCGCTGCGCGCGAGCTCGAGGGCGAGAGCCTGCGCCCCCCGCTCGATGACGGCGCGGTGCTCGGGCGTCACCGGCGCGGAGGAGCGCAGCAGCCCGCGGTGCTCGCCGCGAACAGCGATCGCGCGGTCGAGCTCGCGCGCCGCATCCGGCACGTCGCCGACGGTGACCACGACCCGCCCGTCGGCGTCGACGAAGGCGGCCGGTGCACCGAGCTGCGCCGCGAGCTCGCGCACGAGAGCGCCCGGCCCTCCGCCGGCGATGAGCACCTCGGTCAGGCGGGTGGTCGCGCGGTCGGCGGCGCGCAGCACGTCGGACTCCGCGTCGAGGATGCGGCGGTGGGCGGCTTCGGTGATCTCGATGAACGGCACGACCCCGGGGAGCCGGATGAGGGCGACGCGGCTCGTGCGCAGCTCGCGCTCAAGCTCGTCGGGGACGGTGGCGAAGGTGCGCCCGACCTCGAAGATGAGCGCGCTCAGATCGGTCTCGATGAGCGAGCGGGCGTAGGCCCGCACCTGGGCCGACGAGGCTCCGACGAGGCCGAGACCGGAGGTCAGCAGCGCCTCACCGCCTTTCAGGAGCGGACCGATGTCGAAGATCTCGGAACTGTGCACCCACCGCACGGGACGGTCGGGATCGCCGTGCAGGAGCTCGGGCTCGGCGCCGAGCAGGGGCGGAAGGTCGAGCAGATCGACGATGCGGAGCACCACGGGCCCACTGTGCCCAGTACCGCACACTTTGTCCATCTCCTGCGCACATGAGCACGCGCAATCGGACAGTGTGTCCGTTGTCCAGGCGGCGGGAACCCGGGACGCTGTCTCTGTTCACCCCGACGACGAAGGAGTCACCGCCCATGCCGGTCATCCGCGATGCCGCCGTTCGCGGCAGCAGCACGCTCGTCCACGTGCCCGAGGGCTACTCGTGGATGGGATGCGACGACTTCGAGCGCGAAGCGCCGCGACGCCGCGTCTACGTGCCCGAGTTCTGGATGGATCGCTACCCGGTGACCAATGCCGACTTCGCCGAGTTCGTCGCCGAGACCGGCTGGCGCCAGCCCAGCTACTGGGTCGACGGGGCGCCGCCCGTGGGATATCACGATCACCCGGTCATGGTGAACTGGCGCGGTGCCGCGGCCTACGCCGAGTGGGCGGGCAAGCGCCTGCCCACCGAGGCCGAGTGGGAGAAGGCGGCGGGCGGGGCGCAGGGGCGGATGTTCCCGTGGGGCGACCAGTTCGAGGCCGAGAGGGCGCTGACCTGGGAGACCTCCGCGGTCACCGGCATCACGAGCGAGCCGGTGCACGCGCGCCCGCAGGGTGCCTCGCCCTACGGCTGCGAGCAGATGGTCGGCCTCGTCGAGGAGTGGGTCGATGACGTCTACCGCGGGTACGGCGGCAGCGGCTACGACTCGCTCGGCTACGCGCAGGGGTACCGCGTGCTGCGCGGCGGCAGCTGGATCTTCTCGCAGACCCACGCCCGCATCACGTATCGCTGCTTCGAGGAGGAGGACCTCTCGGACGAGCACTTCTGGGGGCTCGGCGGCCCGACCTTCCGCTGCGCGTCGAGCGTGGCGCCGCAGCCGGAGGCCCGGGCGTGAGCCGCGACGCCCGAACGCTCGGGCACGAGCTGGTCCGCATCCCCGCCGGTTCGTTCATCATGGGGTCGGACGACTTCGACCTCGAGTCGCCGGAGCGCGCCGTCAACCTCCCCGCCTTCGAGATCGACCGCTACCCGGTCACCGTCGCCCAGTACGCCCGGTTCGCGGAGGAGACCGGCCACGAGCTGCCCGACGACTTCCCCTCGCAGGACGACCTGATGGACAACCCCGATCGCGCCCGCCACCCGGTCGAGCGCGTGTCGTGGAACGACGCCTCCGCCTACTGCACCTGGGCAGGACTCCGTCTTCCGACGGAGGCGGAGTGGGAGCGCGCGTCCCGGGGCCCCGACGGTCGTCGGTGGCCCTGGGGCGAGCGTTTCGACGAGGCGCGTGCCGTCGTGTGGGACAACGCCAAAGCGCTCGGCGTGACGACCGTCGCGATCGACCGCTTCCCGGGCGGTGAGAGCGTCGAGGGCGTGCGGCATCTGGCGGGGAACGTGGAGGAGTGGGTGCAGGATGCCCTCCGCCCCTACCCCGGCAGCTCCCACCGTTCGCCGCACGCCGATGGCTCGTGCCGCGTGCTGCGCGGTGGCTCGTGGTTCTACACCAACGAGTACTCGCGCGGATCCTTCCGACGCGGGGCGCTGCCCGAGTTGACCGGCTATGCCGGCGCGGGTGGCCCGGGATTCCGCTGCGCCCGCACCGTCGACTGAGGTCGGGCGTCGCACGCCGCCTAGAAGCTGAACGTGTACGGCAGATAGATGGTGCCGGTGTTGAGCACCGCGACGACGGTGAGAACGAGGCCCGGCAGCACGATGAGGGCGGTGATCAGGCTGAACAGCCCGACGGCGAACTTCTCGCTGCGGTTCATCGGCGGCTGCTCCATCGGCGCGGTCTCCTTCAGGACGTCGTTCGCGGCGGTCGTGACACCCTCATGGTACTCAACGCCGGGCGACCGAACCTGAGCGCGCCGCCTCAGCCCGGCAGCCGGTAGCCCTCCGCGGGCGAGCCGACAGCGAGACCGTCGCGCAGCAGCCCGGCCAGGGCGCGCTCGCGCTGCACCCCGTCGGGCCAGAGCAGCTCGATGGCCTCGGCGGGCACGGCCCCGTCGCTGTGGCGCAGCGCTCGCATGATCAGGCCGCGCACCTGACGGTCGCTGCCCTCGTAGCGTGCCTGGCGCGGGGCCGCGCGGCCGGTGTACGGGGGATAGTCGGCCGCGCGCCACGCGCACAGGTCGGCGATCGGGCAGGCTGCGCATCGTGGCGCACGCGCGACGCACACGGTCTGGCCGAGCTCCATCGCTCCCGCGTTGAACGCCTGCGCGTCGGCGGGGTCGCTCGGCAGGAGCTCCTGCATGGTGGCGAGGTCGGCGCGGGTGCGTGCGGGCCCGGCCTCGCCCTGACCCTGCACGGCGCGGGCCAGCACCCGGCGCGTGTTGACGTCGACCACCGGCACCGGTCGTCCGAAGGCGAACGCGGCGACGGCGCGGGCGGTGTAGTCGCCGATTCCGGGGAGGGCGAGCAGGGCATCCACGTCGTCGGGAACGTTTCCGCCGTGCCGCTCGCTGATGGCGGTCGCGGCGGCGTGCAGCGCGAGCGCCCGGCGCGGGTAGCCGAGGCTCTGCCAGGCGCGCACCGCTTCGGCGGGCGTGTCGGCCGCGAGGGCGTCGGGGGTCGGCCAGCGGGTGAGCCACTGCTCGAGCCGCGGGATCACGCGGGCGACGGGCGTCTGCTGCAGCATGATCTCGCTCACGAGCACGCCCCACGCGCTGAAGCCGGGTCGTCGCCACGGCAGGTCGCGCGCGTTCTGCGCGAACCACTCGACGACACGCGGCGGGATGCCCGCTCGCCGCTGCTCGTCTGTCGCGCTGTGCACGGCACCACGCTACGGCGTTCCGCGTGCTCGACAGCGTCGATCGGTCACTCGTTGCGGGCGGGCGCAGAACCGACGGCAACGAGTGACCGATCGACGCCCTGGCCAGCACCGCGAGCGAACTCCCAGCGCGCGCCCCTAGCGTGTCGGGCATGAGGATGCTCGTCACGGGCGCGACCGGCTACATCGGTGGGCGGCTCGTGCCGCGGCTGCTCGAGGCCGGGCACGAGGTGCGCGTGATCGTGCGGGATGCCGCGCGGCTGCGGGAGGTGCCCTGGGCGGGGCAGGTGGAGGTGATCGCGGGTGACCTGGCCCGCGCCGCCGACGTCGAGCGCGCCGTCGAGGGCGTCGAGGTTCTCTACTACCTCGTGCACTCCATGAGCAGTGCGGGAGATTTCGAGCGCACCGAGCGGCACGTGGCATCCACCGTCGCGACGGCGGCCGCGGCGGCGGGGGTCGGCCGCATCGTCTACCTCGGCGGGCTGCACCCCGAGGGCCGGCTGTCGGCGCATCTTCGCAGCCGCAAGGAGGTCGGCGAGATCCTCATGCGCAGCGGCGTGCCGACGGCCGCCCTGCAGGCGGGCGTCGTGATCGGATCGGGCTCGGCGAGCTTCGAGATGATCCGGCACCTCACCGAGGTGCTGCCCTACATGCCGGCGCCCAAGTGGGTGCGCAATTTCATCCAGCCGATCGCGGTGCGCGATGTGCTGCACTACTTGATCGGAGCCGCGACCTTGCCGGCCGATGTCAACCGCGCGTTCGACATCGGCGGCCCCGATGTGCTGCGCTACGGCCAGATGATGAACGGGTACGCCGTGGAGGCGGGGCTCAAGCAGCGGCCGATCGCGAGCCTGCCCGTGCTCACGCCGTACCTCGCGAGCCAGTGGGTGAACCTCGTCACACCCATCCCGCGGGCGCTCGCGGTGCCCATCATCTCGAGCCTGCAGAACGACGCGGTGTGCCGCGAGCACGAGATCGACCGGTACATCGCGCCGCCGGAGGCGGGGCTCACGGGCTATCGCACGGCGGTGCGCTACGCCCTGGCCAAGATGCGCGAGGGCGAGGTCGAGACCAGCTGGCAGAACGCGACCGTTCAGGGCGCCCCGAGCGACCGGCTGCCGAGCGACCCCGACTGGAGCGGTCACACCGTGTTCACCGACCTGCAGGTGGTCGACTCCGCCGCGCCGCCGGAGGCCCTGTGGCGCGTGGTGGAGAGCATCGGCGGAAGCAACGGCTGGTACTCCCTGCCCGTCGCCTGGGCGGCGCGCGGATGGCTCGACAAGCTCGTGGGCGGGGTGGGGCTGCGGCGCGGTCGGCGCGACCCCGATCGTCTGGCGCCAGGCGACGCCGTCGACTTCTGGCGTGTGGAGGAGCTGGATCGCGGGCGCTTCCTGCGCTTGCGGGCCGAGATGAAGGTGCCGGGCCGGGCGTGGCTCGAGTTCACGGTCGATCCGCGCGCGGGAGGCTCGCGCCTGACGCAGCGGGCGGTGTTCTTCCCGAGCGGACTCGGCGGTCGCCTGTACTGGCTCGCGGTCACGCCGTTCCACGGCATCGTCTTCAGCGGCATGGCGTCGTCGATCGCCCGTACGGCGGCGACGCGGATTCAGGTCACGAAACGGTAACGGCTGCGCTAGCATGGCGGCACCGCAACGACGCGGTGACCCGTTCCGGAGGCGATGCCCATGCCGAGCGCCCGACCGCTCGCCGCGCCGCGGCCGACGCGCCCGACGGCACGGCCGGCCCGCTCGTACTCGCTCCGACGCTCCACCGCCTCCTTCACGGCGACCCTCGCCCTCGTCGCTGTGCTCGCCATTGACCACACTGCCGCCACCGTCCATGCCGCGCAGCCGCTCGGCTCGCTCGGGCTCAACGATGGTGTGCCGCTCACGGTCGCGCACCGCGGAGATCCCGCCTCCGCGCCCGAGAACACCCTGCCCGCCGTCGAGGCCGCGCTGCGCAGCGGCGCCGAAGTGCTCGAGATCGACCTCCGCATGACGGCCGACGGCCACGCCGTGCTCTTCCACGACGAGCTCCTCGATCGCACGACCGACAGCACCGGTCCGCTCGCCACCCGCACCCTCGCCGAGCTGCAGACCCTCGACGCGGGCAGCTGGTACGGCTCGCGCTGGGCGGGCACCCGCATCCCGACCTTCGACGAGGTGCTGCCCGTGCTGCAGCGCTCCGACGCCCGCGCGCTCATCGAGCTCAAGGGTCTCTGGACGGAGGAGGCGCTGCGTCCGCTCGTCGCCGGCATCTACCGCCACGGGGTGCAAGACCGCGTCGTGCTCGCAAGCTTCGAGCTACCGACGCTCTTCCAGCTCTGGCGCGAGGCGCCCTCGCTGCCGCGCGCCGTCATCGTGCGTCGGCTGCCGGACGACCCGGCGGTGTACGCCGAGCTCGTCGGAGCGTCGACCATCGTCACGAGCCTGCGATCGTTCGCCGTCGACCCCGAGGCCGCCGCCGAGCTGCGCGCCGCGGGCTTCACTGTCATCGTCTACACGCTCAACCGCGCCGACCTCTGGCAGCAGGCCCTCGAGCTCGGGGTCGACGGTGTGGTGACGGATGCCCCGCGCCGGCTCGCGGGCGTGCACGCCGCCGCGCGCGACTGAGAAGGCACGCCGACCCGAGCCCGCATCCCCGGTCAGAAGCGGTGTCAGAAGCGGTGTCAGAAGCGGTGTCAGAAGCGGTGTCAGCGGCGGTGTCAGCGCCGGTCTCAGCGGCGACGCAGCAGCGCCTCGTAGACCCGCACCCCCTCGAGGTAGCTGCGCACCCGGATGCGCTCGTCGATCGCGTGCAGGCACGCGCGCTCGGCCGCGCTCAGGCGAAACGGCGTGAAGCGGTACACGTGGTCGCTGATCGGGGTGAGGAAGCGCGCGTCGCTCGCCTGCATCATGACGTAGGGGCTCACGAGCAGCCCGGGCACGATCTCGTCGATCGCCGCCGTCAGGTCGTCCCACGCCGGCCCGTGCGCGGGCGAGACCGGGGCGGGCTCGCTCGGCTCGAGCACCGTGAGCTGCACGGCGTCGTCGGCGATGGCGCGGCGCACGTCGTCGACCGCGCGCGCGACGCTCTCGCCCGGAGCGATGCGGATGTTCACGGTCGCCTCGGCGCTCTCGGGCAGCGCATTGGCCGCGTGACCGGCCCGCAGCTCGGTGACGGCTCGGGTGGTGCGCAGCAGCGCCGCCGTCTCGGCACCGCGGCGGCGCAGCACGGGCACGAGCAGGGGCGCCACGAGGTCGACCCGGCGGAAGACGAGGCCGAGCGGCCCGCGCACACGGGAGCCGAGCGTGCGGATCATCGTGCGGGTGGTCGCATCGAGCCGTGACCGCGCCGGGCGCCGGTTGAGCCGGAGCAGCGCGCGGGCCAGCCGCACCGTCGCCGTGAGCGGCGGCGGGCTCGCGGCGTGCCCCCCGTGCTGCTCCACCCGCAGCCGCAGGGTCGTGATGCCCTTCTCGGTGACGCCGACGAGCGCGGCCGGCTCGTGCAGGCCGGGAAACACGCCCTCGACGATCGCGCCGCCCTCGTCGAGCACGAGCGCCGGGCGGATGCCCCGCTCGCGCAGCGCCGCCACCACCGCCCGCGCGCCCGTGCCGGCGACCTCCTCGTCGTGGCCGAACAGCAGCAGCACGTCGTGCCGCGGGGTGACGCCTGCCTCGAGCAGGCGCTCCACCGCCTCGAGCACCGCGGCCAGGGCACCCTTGTCGTCGATCGCACCGCGCCCCCACACCACCTGCTCGCCCTCGTGCTCGACGAGCTCGCCCGCGAAGGGCGGATGCCGCCACCCCTCGTCGGTCGCCGCGACCACGTCGTAGTGCGCCATGAGCACGGTCGGGGTGCGGGCGCCCCTCGGGTCGCTGCCCGCCCAGCGGTAGAGCAGCGTGTATCCCGTCGTGCCCTCCGGGTCGGTGCCGAGACGCTCGCGCTCGAGCGCCGCGTGCACCCGCGGGTACAGCCCGGGCAGGGCGGCGATGAACTGCTCGAACGCGCTCCGGTCGGCGCGGGGGCCGGGGCCGCTCGTCGGGCGGGCGATCGTAGGGATGCGCACGAGCGCGCGCAGGCGCTCGACGGCGCGGGCATCGGCGGGGGCATCCATGAGCGGGGCGTCAGCGACCACGCCCCCAGCGTAGGCCGCCTCTTCAGCGGCGGGGCCTCAGCCGGTAGCGTCGAGCCATGCGCCGACTGCTGCTGCCGTTCATCGCGGGAACCATCGTGCTCGGCCTGATCGTCGCCGCCGTCGTGGTCGCGATCTCCGCCGCGACGGCCCGCCCGCTCGCGAGCGGCCCGGTGGAGCGCGGCACCGCCTTCGCCGCCGTGACCGTCGACCGGCTGCCCACCGAGGGCATCGTGCGCACCGGGGTCGATGACTTCACGTTCGACTCCTTCGACGTCGAGTACCGGCTCGGGCGCGACGCCGACGGCCACGCGACGCTGCTGACGACCGAGACCCTCGTGGCGCGGTTTCCCGAGTTCGACCAGAACCGGGGCATCCGCCGCTCGCTGCCGGCCAGCTACCAGGGGCGTACGACGAACCTGCAGGTGATCTCGGTCACCGATGGCGAGGGCAACCCGCGCCGGTTCGAGGTCGAGTCGTCGTCGCAGGTCGTCGATGTGATCGCCGCGGTGCCGGAAGGCCAGTTCGTGCGCGGCGAGCAGACCTACGTCATCACGTACAGCCAGCGCGACGTCGTCGACTACTTCGCGAACTCCGACGCCGAGGAGTTCTACTGGAACCTCAACGGCACCGACTGGGCACAGCCCTTCGCTCGGGTCTCGGCGCGCATCGTGCTGAACGACGGTCTCGAGAACGCTCTGCTCGGCCAGGAGGCCTGCTACCGGGGTTACTTCGGCTCGACCGACCGCTGCGCGATCACGCGCACCGGCGGCACCTTCGCCGTCGACGAGCTCGCGATCGGACCCTTCCAGACGGTGACGATCGCGATCGGCTTCGAGCGCGGCACGTTCACCCTGTTCGACCGCTCGTACCTCGCGAGCCCGTGGGCGTGGCTGCAGCTGCTGGGGCTGGTGATCGCGCTGTTCGCGGCGGTCGCGTCGATCGTGCTGCGGCTGACCCGATATCGGGATGCTCCGGGCCGACCCGTGATCGTCGCCGAGTACGGTCCGCCGACGGGCGTGAGCCTGCTCGAGGCCGCGGTGCTCACCAAGCGCCGCTCGCGCGCGGTGGCGAGCCAGCTCGTCGACTTCGCGGTGCGCCGCATCATCACGATCATCGAGGCGCCGGGAGGGTGGTTCTCGCTGCGGTCGACCTGGCGCCTGCGCCTGGAGTCGGCTCTCGGCGTCGAGGGGGAGGAGCGCTCGCTGCTCGGCTACTTCTTCGGCGGCGGGCTGAGCGGCGGTACCGAGCACACGCTGACCGCGCAGAACACGTCGCTCAGCGCGAGCATCCAGCGGCAGCTGGCGCGGATCCACACTCAGATCCTCCGGCGAGGCTGGCGAACCTCGGTCGAGCCGCGGCACGGTGTCGGGCTGTCTGCGCTCGGATTCGTGGGTGCGGCCATCATCTTCGCCGCGGGCATCGTCGTCACCGACGAGGGCCGTGGTGGCGATCTGCCCGGCTGGCTCATCCCCGTGGGCATCCTCTGCACCCTCATCGTCGCGTTCAGTCTCTACCGCAGCCCGCTCACCGCGGAGGGCGCCGAGATCGTGGATCACATCACGGGCCTCGAGATGTACATCGAGCTCGCCGAGGCCGACCGGATGCGCGTGCTGCAGTCGCCCCAGGGGGCGCTGCGCGAGCCGATCGACCCGACCAGCCGTGAGGAGCGCCTGAAGCTCGTCGAGCGGCTGCTGCCGTGGGCGGTGCTGACCAACCATGAGAAGGAGTGGGCCAAAGAGCTCGGCGAGTTCTACGAGGAGGGCCAGAGCCCGGCCTGGTTCTCGAGCGCGCGCCCCTTCACCGTCTCGGCGTTCGCCGCGGGCGTCGGCTCGGTCAGCTCGACGCTGTCGTCGAGCTACTCGGGCTCGAGCTCGTCGGGCGGATCCTCCGGCGGCGGGTCCTCCGGCGGCGGCGGCGGTGGCGGTGGTGGCGGCGGCGTCTGAGCCGCCCCGCGTAACAGAGCGTCACCGGGTGCGGAAACGGGCGGTGACGCAGGGCAGAATGATGGCATCCCTTCACCATCCGCTTCCTGTCGATTGGATGCTCGCATGACCCGCACTGCACGCCGCACCGCCTCGGCCGCCGCGCTCGCCGCGACCGCCGCCCTGCTGCTCGCCGCTTGCGCCCCCGCCGCTGGCGAGGCCGAGCCGCAGCCGGAAGCCACCGAGAGCCTCTACGTCACCGAGGGCAAGCTCACCATCGCTACCGGCGAGCCCGCCTACTTCCCGTACGTCATCGATGACGACCCGACCACGGGTGAGGGCTTCGAGGCCGCCGTCGCCTACGCGATCGCCGAGGAGCTCGGCTTCGCGCCCGAGGACGTCGTGTGGGTGCGCACGAGCTTCGAGGCCGCCATCCAGCCCGGCCCGAAGGACTTCGACTTCAACCTGCAGCAGTACACGATCACCGAGGAGCGCGCAGAGAACGTCGACTTCTCGAGCCCGTACTACGCGACGCCGCAGGCCGTCATCACGGTCGAGTCGTCGCCCGCCGCGTCGGCCACGAGCCTCGCCGAGCTGAGCGACTTCCTGGTCGGCGCCGCGACCGGCACCACGAGCTTCACCGCCATCGAGGAGCAGATCGCGCCGACCGCCGGCGCGCAGGCCTTCAACACCAACGATGACGCCGTGCTCGCCCTGCAGAACGGCACCGTCGACGCGATCGTCGTCGACCTGCCGACCGCGTTCTTCCTCACCGCGGTGGTGCTCGACGGCGGCGTGCTGCTCGGCCAGCTGCCCGCCGATGCCGGTATCTCTGACGAGTGGGGTCTGGTGCTCGCGAAGGACAGCCCGCTGACGCCGGTCGTCACCGCCGCGGTGGATGCCCTCCGCGAGTCGGGCCGCCTCGACGAGATCGCCGCCCAGTGGCTGGGCGCCGACGCGGGCGCGCCTATCCTGCAGTAGTGCCTTCTCACCACCCGATCAGCGACGTCGAGATCGGGCGGCGCGCGTACCGGCGCACGCAGAACGTGCGCTCGGTGCTCGTGTCGCTCGTCTCGACGATCGTGTTCGCGATCGTCATCTGGCTGACCGTCGTCAACACGCCCGGCTGGGAGCGCGTGCAGCGCAGCTTCTTCGACCTCGAGACGGCGATCGCCGCGTGGCCTCGCGTGATCGCCGGGCTGTGGGTGAACATCCAGGTGCTGTTCTTCGCCGTGATCGGCGTGCTCGTGCTGAGCGTGCTGATCGCCACGATCCGCACCCTCCGCGGGCCGGTGTGGTTTCCGCTGCGGGCGCTCGCGGCCGGCTACACCGACCTCTTCCGCGGACTCCCGCTGATCATCGTGCTGTTCCTGGTCGGGTTCGGATTGCCGGGGCTCGAGCTCTTCCCGCGCAACTCGGCCCAGTTCTGGGGCACGATCGCGCTCATCCTCACCTACTCGGCCTACGTCAGCGAGGTGTTCCGCGCGGGCATCGAGGCCGTGCACCCCTCGCAGCGGCTCGCTGCGCGGTCGCTCGGGCTCAGCCACGGGCAGACGATGCGCATCGTCGTGCTGCCCCAGGCGGTGCGCAAGGTGACGCCCGCGCTCATGAACGACTTCGTCGCCATGCAGAAAGACGTGGGGCTCATCTCGGTGCTCGGTGTCGTCGATGCCGTGCGCGCCGCGCAGATCGAGACGGCGGCCAACTTCAACTTCACCCCCTACGTGCTCGCGGGGCTGCTGTTCGTGCTGCTGGCTCTGCCGATGATCCGACTCACCGACTGGTACACCGCGCGACTGCGCGCACGCGAGCAGATGGGCAGCATCGTATGACCGCCGCCGCTCCCGGCAGCACCGTTCCGTCGACCTCCGCCCCGGTGCTGCGCCTCGACGGGGTGCGCAAGTCGTTCGGCGACAGCGTGGTGCTCGACGGCGTCGACCTCGCCGTCGCGCCGCACGAGGTCGTCGCCCTCATCGGTGCGAGCGGGTCGGGCAAGTCGACCCTGCTGCGGTGCATCAACCTGGTCGAGCGCATCGACGACGGGCAGATCTGGCTCGGCGACCTCGACATCTCCGACCCGCGCATCGTGCCGGATCGGGTGCGGGTGCGCATCGGGGTGGTGTTCCAGCAGTTCAACCTGTTCCCGCACCTGCGGGTGATCGACAACGTGACGCTGGCCTCCCGCGCCGTGCTGCGCATCCCGCGCGCTGAGGCCGAGGCGCGCGCCCTCGAGCTGCTCGAGCGCGTCGGACTCGCCGATCGCGCCCGCGAGTACCCCGACCGACTCTCGGGAGGGCAGCAGCAGCGCGTCGCCATCGTGCGCGCCATCGCCACCAACCCCGAGCTGCTGCTACTCGACGAGATCACGTCGGCGCTCGACCCCGAGCTCGTCGCCGAGGTGCTCGACCTGGTGCGGCAGCTGAAAGACGACGGCACGACCATCGTCATGGCGACGCACGAGATGGCGTTCGCCCGCGATGTCGCCGACCGCGTCGTGTTCCTCGACGGCGGCGTCATCGTCGAGCAGGGCCCCGCTGCCGAGGTGTTCTCGCGCCCGCGCGAGGAGCGCACGCGCGCCTTCCTCAGCCGCTTCCTCGGGCCCGCCTGATCAGAGGCTGCCGACCCGGCCGACGATGCGGGCGATCTGCTCGATCTCGGCCGGGCCCACGCGGCAGCATCCCCCGATGGCGGTCGCCCCGGTTGCGAGCCAGCGCTCGATGCGGTGCTCCGGCAGCGCGGCGGTGCCCTCCCAGCGTCGCGTCCGCGCGTTCCACGTCTCCCCGCTGTTCGGGTACACGACGATCGGCTTGCCCGTTACCTGCCGGGCGGCGGCGAGCACCGGCTCGACCTCGTCGGGGTGCGAGCAGTTCACCCCGACGGCGATGATCTCGTCGCAGCGCTCGGCGTCGGCGAACGCATCCTGCAGGCTCTCACCGGTCGGCAGCCGTCCGGCCGCGACGGTGAACGCGAGCCAGGCGGCGGCACCGGCACCGCGCAGCAGGTCGAGCAGCGCCCCCGCTTCGGCCCGGGAGGGGATGGTCTCGATCGCCAGCAGGTCGGGCGACGCCTCGAGGAGCACGCTGAGGCGGGGCTCGTGCCAGCGCCGCAGACCGTCGCGGTCGAGGTCGTAGTCGCCGCGGTACTCCGAGCCGTCGGCACGGGCCGCGCCGTAGGGGCCGACGGAGGCGGCCACGAGGCCGTCGGGCCGCAGGGCGTCGCGCGCCGACGCCGCGAGGGCCACGCTGCGCGTCAGCAGCTCGACGCCCTCGCTGCGGTCGATGCCGGCAGCGGCGAGCCCCTCGAACGAGACCTGGTACGACCCGGTGATCGCCACCTCGGCGCCCGCGGCGAAGTAGTCGCGATGCACCGCTTCGACGGCGTCGGGGTCGTCGCGCAGCATCCGAGCGCTCCACAGCCGACCGCTCAGGTCGTGGCCCAGCGCTTCGAGGCGGCTGCCCAGGCCGCCGTCGATGACGGTGGGGCGGTCGAGGAGGGTGCGGGTCACGCGCCTATTCTGCGGTTCGGGCCGCCGCGCTCGCGCGGGTGACGTCACGCACCGTCACACGATCGCGCCGCGTGCCCTAGACTGGGCGCAGCACGCCGCTTCACCGCGAGTTCTCGGCCGGGTCAGAGGCAGGCGAGCTTCTCGGCTCCGCGATCCTGTGCGGCGCCGGCAGTCGCTTCTGCCGCAGTCTCGGCGGCGGGGCGGATCCGTTCAGCACTCGAGGAGTTGCCGTGGCCCAGACCGGCCAGCGTCAGAAGAAGGCGTCGCCCGCGCGCGGCGGATCGACGCGGCGCCGTCGGCCGCTCGACGAGCAGGGCATCATCCCGATCCTCGCCCGCGCCGTGCGCGAGGTCGAGAACGCGGCCGAGCGCGGACAGAAGGTCAGCCCCTCCAACCGCACGAAGTTCCAGGTCGCGGCGCTGCTGGTGCGCGAGGAGCGCGCTCGTGTCAAGGACGACCGCGACGTGCCCGAGTCGGAGCGCGCCGAGGTTCTCAAGCGTCTCGACGGCCTGGCGAGCATCATGGCGAAGACGGCCGCCCGCGACACCTCGCTCATCGCTCTGCTGGCTCCGGAGGCGAAGGTGAGCGACGCGGCGAAGGCGCTGCGGCGCGACATGCTGCTGGCGTCCGGCGCAGAGCTCGAGCCGGATGACCTCCTCATCGTCTCCGAGCCGGCACCGGTCGCCCCCGAGGTCGCCAAGCAGGTCGTTCCGAAGTCGGTCAAGCAGGCGCAGCTCGCCAACCCCTTCCTCGCTCCCGACCTCGCGGCTCTCACCCCGCCGCCGCCGACGGCGGGCAGGCTGGCCAACTGGGAGCTCATCGAGCCGCTCTTCCGCTCGTTCGAGTACGGCGCCGGTGGTCAGGCGGCCTCGATGGCGCTGCCCGAGTCAGGCTCTCTGGTGACGCCGGGAGGCATGGAGCTCATGCGCCACCAGGCGCGCCTGATCGAGTCGGTGCGTCGCGGTCACCGCACCTTCCTGCTCGCCGACGAGCCGGGTCTCGGAAAGACGGCGCAGGCCCTCATGGCGGCCAACGTCGCCCACGCCTTCCCGCTGCTGGTGGTCGTGCCGAACGTCGTGAAGACGAACTGGGCACGCGAGGTGCAGCGGTGGATCCCGCAGCGCAGCGCCACGGTCGTCCACGGCGACGGGGAAGACCTGGATGCGTTCGCCGATGTGGTGATCGTGAACTACGAGATCCTCGACCGCCACGTCGGCTGGCTCGGCCGCTTCGGCTTCAAGGGCATGGTGGTCGACGAGGCGCACTTCATCAAGAACGCCACGTCGCAGCGGTCGCGGCACGTGCAGTCGCTCGCCCAGAGCATCCGCGTGCTGCACCCGAAGGCGCTCATGATGGCGCTGACCGGCACGCCGCTGATCAACCAGATCGAGGACTTCCGCATGATCTGGAAGTTCCTCGGCTGGATCGACGACAAGAAGCCGCTCGGCCGCCTGATGGGTGCGCTCGAGGAGACCGGTCTGACTCCGGCCGATCCGGGCTTCTTCGCCGCGGCCCGCGAGTGCGTCATCGAGATGGGCATCGTGCGCCGCAAGAAGGTGGATGTCGCTGCCGACATCCCCGCCCGCCGCATCGCCGACATCCCGGTGGAGCTCGATGACGAGGCCGCGCGGTCGATCCGAGCGTCGGAGGAGGCTCTCATCGGGCGTCTCGTCGAGCGCTACCGTCGCGTCGTCGCGGCGCGCGAGGTTGCGCCGGTCGGCATCGATCATGACCTCGTGCGGCTGGTTGCCTCGGCGGAGCTCGAGGAGTCGAAGCAGGCGAGCGGCGGCGACAACGTGTTCACGATGGTGCGCCGTATCGGCACGGCGAAGGCCGTGCTCGCGGCCGACTACACGGCCCAGCTGGCGCGCAACGTCGGCAAGGTGGTCTTCTTCGCCAAGCACATCGATGTCATGGATGCGGCGGAGGCGCACTTCGCGGCGGCGGGGCTGCGTGCGGTGAGCATCCGCGGCGATCAGTCGCCGAAGGCGCGGCAGGAGGCGATCGACGGTTTCACGAACGACCCGGAGGTCAGTGTGATCGTCTGCTCGCTGTCGGCGGCAGGCGTCGGCATCAACCTGCAGGCGGCGTCGAACGTGGTGCTCGCCGAGCTCTCGTGGACCTCGGCCGAGCAGACGCAGGCGATCGACCGCGTTCACCGCATCGGTCAGGAACTGCCCGTGACGGCGTGGCGCATCCTCGCAGCGCAGACGATCGACGCCCGCATCGCCGACCTCATCGATTCGAAGGCCGGACTCGCGGCGCGCGCGCTCGACGGAAGCGACGAGCAGGTCGCCGCGGAGGGCACCGTGCAGCTGCAGGCGCTCATCACACTCCTCACCGAGGCGCTCTCCACGCGCGCCGCGGCCTAGCTCGCATGCCGCGGCTCGCCCCTCGCGCCGCGGCCTGACCCTCGCGCCGCTGCTTGACTCTTGCGCCGCTGCTTGACCCTCGCGCCGCTGCCTAGCGCGCGGTCACTCCCTTCCCACCACGCGCCGGGCACTGTCGGGATTGTCGCAGCGCTGTCTCCACACTCACGGCGCGACGGTCACCGCTGGCGTGATCGTGGGTACTCCAGTGGAGCACAGGCTCTTCCGGTTCGGGGATGCACCACCGTCGGGCGAGCAGCCAGGGCGGCGGCGGGCTCACGCTGTCGCTGCGGAGGCTGACGTGCAGGGGCTCGTCGACGCCGCCCAGCGACATGGGGCCGCGCCACCGGTCCTCCTGCGGAGGGTGTTCCGCATGCACCCGTGGCGCGGTCATCGCGAGAGCAGTGTGGAACTGCAGCGCGCTCACACACGCCAGCGGTCCTCCGAATCGCCACGCGAGGCGAACGACGGCGGGCGTCGCGGGCGTGCAGTACCAGCCCTGTCGCACGACCTGGAGAGTGCCCCGGTGCCGATACAGCTCGAGAGTCACCTGGTCGACATCGAGCGCGCGCAACTCTCGCGTGGAGATGATCCCTCCCGTTCGCGCCAGCGCCGCACGCACGGGTCTGGGCAGAATGCCGGTTCCTTGCGGCGGCCCGAAGTGTCGAATCGTCGGTCTGAGCATGACCGCATCGTCGTCGATCGTCGCGAGCGGCAGGGGGGTCGGCACGATTCGGCCATCTCGGTGCTCCGGGTCGCTCATGGGGAGGACCGGCGCACGCTCGCCGGTGAGGGCCAGGTCTGTGGAGACCACGCCGGCACACTCGCGAATCCACGGAACGCCCCGCTCCCGCGTCACCGTGCACTCGCGAATCCACGGAAGCGGGGGAGACGATTCCGTGGATTCGCGAGTGTCCTACAAGCCCTCGGGCGCGGTTCCGTGGATTCGCGAGTGCCGGCAGGCCTACCCGCGGCTGTTCCGTGGATTCACGAGGGGGCGGGGATGCGAGGGGGCGGTGAGGTCGCAGGGTGCGGGGAGGTCGCAGGGGGTTCCGTAGATTCGCGAGGGGGCGAGGAGGTGAGGATGACTTGAGGTGGGGTCAGGTGGGCTTGGGTGGGCTTGGGTGGGCTTGGGTGGGGTTGGGTTAGGTGGGGTGGGGTGGGGAAGGGTGGGGTGGGGTGGGGTCGGGTCGGGCGGGGGTGGGGTTGAGTTGGGTGGGGCGGGGGTGGGGTGGGGCGGGTCAGCGCTTGGCGGCGCGGCTGCTGGAGACGAGGTAGGCGACGGCGGCGAGCGGGATGGGGAGCCAGGTGGGCCGGTTGCGGGCCTCGTACATCGCCTCGTACACGGCCTTGTCGAGCTCGAAAGCGTCGAGCAGGGCGCGGTGTCCGCGCAGGTCGACTCCGCTCGCGGCGATGTATCCGTCGAGGAACGCCGCACGAGCGGCACGCGCCCAGTCGGCGCGGGCGGCTTCGAGGGCCAGAGCATCCAGATCGAGCGACGCCGTGTCGATGACGCCCGCCGCGGCGCGCGACTCGCTGCGCAGCGACCCCACCGCGTAGTCGAACGAGCGCAGCATGCCGGCGACGTCGCGCAGGGGCGAGTCGACGCGCGAGCGCTCCGCCAGCGGTCGCAGCGGCTCGCCCTCGAAGTCGACCAGCAGCCACTCGCCCGTCGGCCGGCGCAGCACCTGGCCGAGGTGGAAATCGCCGTGGATGCGCTGCAGCGGCGGCCACGGCGCATCGCGCGCCGCGTCGTAGACCGCCTCGATCGCCGGGCGCAGCTCGCGCAGCTGCGGAACATCCGAGATCGCGACCGCGAGCCGCTGGTGCCAGCCCGCCACGAAGCCCACGATGTCGCCGAGCGTCGGCTCGCGCGACGGCAGGCAGGCGGCGAGAGCCTGATGCACCTCCGCCGTCACCCGGCCGAGCCGCTCCGCCTCCGCCGTGAACGGCTCGCCGGCCCGCGCCGCCGCGAGCGCGAGCGGCCAGCCGTCGCGCACCCCCGGAATGAACTCCTGCGCGAACGCCAGATGGCCCCGCACCGGCTCATCGGTGTGGGCGTCCGAGCCGTGCGGATCGATCCACGTCGTCGTCAGCGACCCCAGCATGCGCGGCACGCTGCGGTTGCCCGCCGTCGTCAGCGCCGACTGCAGCACGACGTCGGGGTTGTCGCCCGGGTGCACGAGCCGGAACACCTTCGCCACGAGCGGAGCCTCCGACCCCTGGTCGATGATGATCGACGTGTTCGACTGCTCGCCCGTGTGCACGCGACTCGACTGATCGTGCCGCGTGACCCCCAGCCGCCGCAGCAGCGCCCGCACGTAGGCGCCATCGTGCGGACCGTCGAACAGGTAGTCGTCGTGCTCGTCACGCCCGATCAACGTCGGACCGCTGCCGCGCGGGATCGTCGACCGCACCACGATCGGCACGTGGTACAGCGACGGCGGAGTGCTGGCTATGTCGCGCAGCAGCAGAACGCGGATGCTCGCATCCGGGTCATCGCACGGCCAGTCCTCACGGCCGACCTCGACGAGATGCGGCACCCGGCCCTTGCCGGCGTACCACCGCTGCCGCGTCATCCAATCCGTGAGGCACTCCATCGTGCTGTGCATGCCATCGACCCTACACAGCAGCCCCCCGGCTGCCGCGGGAGGCTCAGGTGCGTCGCGCGCGCAGAAAGCCGTTCATGGCCGCCGTCATCGGAGCGTCGACCGCGCGCGGCACCCCATCGACCGAACGGATGGGCGCGGCGTGCCGCACGCTCGACACCAGCCAGGCGGCGTCGGCGTCGACGAGATCGGCGGGGCGCAGCGGCTCGACCGCCGTGCGCAGCCCCCACTGGTGAGCCGCCGCGAAGAGGTCGACCTGCGTCGTGCCGGGCAGGATGCCCAGGGCATCCGGCGGCGTGCGCAGCGTGTCGCCCGCGCGCACGACCAGGGTGGAGGTCGGGCCCTCGAGCAGCAGCCCATCGCTCGACACGAACACCACGTCATCGGCTCCGCGGCGCTGAGCCTCCCGCGCCGCCGCGCGATTGACGGCGTAGGAGAGCGTCTTCGCGCCCGCCAGCAGCCACGGGCTCGTCGTCGCCACGTCGCTGCGCAGCCCGCGGTCGAGCAGCACGACGTCGATGCCCTCCGTGCGCTCGCGGTGGAAGGCGGGCGACACCGTGCCGTAGGCCCAGCCGGTCGGCTCGACGTGCCCCTCGATGCCGCGCGTGAGCACCGTCTTCACCCACGCCTCCTCGTGGTCGGCGAGGCGGGCGGCGAGCGTCTGCACCGCCGTGCGCCACAGCTCGCGGTCGGGGGTGGGCAGGTCGAGCATCCGCGCCGAACGCGCGAAGCGGTCGAGGTGCGCTTCCAGAGCCTGCGGGTGGCCGGCGCCGACGCTGATCGTCTCGAAGACGCCGTCGCCGCGCGTGGCGGCGACGTCGAGCACCGACAGGTGAGGCTGCCCGGGGTCGGCGTCGATCAACCGCGCACCCTCGGAAGTGCCGGGCGGGGGCGGGATCACGAGCAGCAGGTGCTCGTCAGCGCTCATGGTGTGAAGGTATACCCGCAGTCGTCGTCGCGGCACTCGAACTGCGGCGGGTCAGGGTGATGAACGACGCCGCCGAGCGCGATCTCCCCGCGCAGCGCGGCGCGGATGTGCTCAGGCTCGGGGTAGCCGTAGTGGATGGGCAGAGGTGCAGGCGTTCCGCATTGCGGACAGCTCGCCACTCCCGGCCCAGGGGCGGTGGTGTCCATGACAACAGTTCACCACCCACCACCGACATTCGCACATCGGGGAGCGCCGCAGCGCCCCGTCTGCGCTCAGCGCAGGTCGCGCGGCACGACCCGAATCTCGCCCGTGTTGCGGCGGCCGTGGCTGACACCCCGCACGCCGCGCGTGTGCACGCGGTTGATGACCACGGCGAGGGCCGCGAGCACGACGATGAACGCGGCGATGCCGACCACGTAGGTGACGACGCCGAGCACCCCGTTGGGGCCGTCCGGCTCGAGGAAGGGGTACGGGTACCAGCCGGTGATCTCCCCGCGCACCATGGTCACCCCGACCCAGATGAGCGGGTAGCTCACCGCGAGCCACAGCGCGCTCCACGCGATGCGCACCCGACCGGGGGTGAGCAGCCAGTCGAGCGCGATGTAGATCGGAATCCACACGTGCAGCGACTCGTTCGGCCACACCGGCCCGACGTAGCCGTCGTCGTTGGGAATGTCGCGCAGCAGCAGGTTGTAGACCACGCCGGTGACGATCGCGTACGAGAACACGCTCGCGCGAATCGCCGTGTAGAGCCGCGTATCGCGCTCGAGCCGCAGCGCCATGATGCCGCCGGCGATCATGACGACGATGTTGATCATCGCGGTCTGGATCGTGAAGTACGCGAAGTACTCGGTCGGCTCGAACCGGCCGGCGGCCAGCTGGTCGGTGATCTGCGTAATCAGGGCCGCGAGCACGATCAGGCCGGCGACGATCGAGATGATGCCGGCGATGTGGCGAAGGGTGGACAGTCGTGCGGTGGCGGCTTTCTCGCCGAGGGGGGACGTCACGGTCACTTGGTCGACGGTAGCAAGAAAACTGCATTCCGACGCATGATTTTTGCGGAGCATCCCTCACCTGATCAGGCTTTATTCTGCGGATGCTCCCACCACGTCGAGCAGCCACGCCAGTTCGTACGCCCGCTGCCGCCAGGCCGAGTACCGGCCGCTCACGCCGCCGTGCCCGGCCTCCATCTCGCACTTCAGGAGGGCATCCGCCCCCGCCTCGCGCAGCCGCGCCACCCATTTGGCCGGCTCGACGTACAGCACGCGCGTGTCGTTGAGCGAGGTGACGGCGAGAATGCGCGGATACGCCTGCTCGGTGACGTTCTCGTACGGCGAGTACGTCTTCATGTAGGCGTACACCTCGGGGTCGTGCAGCGGGTTGCCCCACTCGTCCCACTCGATGACGGTGAGCGGCAGCTCGGGGTCGAGGATCGACGTGAGCGGGTCGACGAAGGGCACGTCGGCGAGGATGCCCGCGAAAAGCTCGGGTGCGAGGTTGGCGACCGCGCCCATGAGCAGGCCGCCCGCGCTGCCGCCCTCGGCGACGAGCCGGTCGGGGGCAGTGACGCCGCGGTCGATGAGGTGCCGGGCGACGGCGACGAAGTCGGTGAAGGTGTTGGTCTTCTGCAGAGTCTTGCCGTTCTCGTACCAGGCGCGGCCGAGCTCGCCGCCGCCGCGCACGTGGGCGATGGCGAACACGACGCCGCGGTCGAGCAGCGACAGGCGCGGGATGCTGAAGCCGGGGTCGATCGCGGCCTCGTAGCTGCCGTAGCCGTAGAGGTGCACCGGGCTCGGCTGGGGCCGTGCGGCAGTGCCGGTCATTGCGCTCTCGTCACCGTCGAGGCTCGGCACGAGCCCGCGCTTCCACACCAGCGAGATCGGGATGCGCGTGCCGTCGGCCGCGACCGCCCAGTCGCGCCGCTCGGCGTAGTCGGCGGAGGTGTAGCCGCCCAGCACCGGCTGCTGCTTGAGCACGGTGATCGCGGCAGGCCCCTGCTCGAGGCGGCTCAGGTCGAGCTCGGCGACGGTGGTCGGCTCGGTGAAGCTCGTGTAGCCGATGCGGAGGGTCGGCTGCGCCCACTCGGGGTTGCCGCGCGTGCCGAGCGAGACGAGCTTCTCGCCGTCGAGGGGGGCGACGAGCTCTCTCCAGGCCGGGCCGGGCCAGGGCAGCGTGTCGAGCGTGGTGTCGGGCTCGAGGCGGGCGATGGCCGTGCGGGGCAGCCCGCCGGCCCGGTAGTCGAGCACGAGCGCGTGGGCGAACGCGTCGACGCCCTGCACCCGCACGCCGGGCTCGTGCGGCACGAGGGTGACGGGCGGGTCGTGCGGAGCATCCACGGGCACCGCATCGAGCTGGAAGTCGGGAGCGCCGTCGTTGTGCGTGATCAGCCACCAGTCGCGGCCGCCGATCACGGCGTGCTCGAGGTCGTACTCGATGCCGTGGCGGCGCGGCCGCACGACCTGGAACGCGCCGGTCGGGTCGGCGGCGTCGAGCACGTGCGTCTCGGAGGTGATGCTGCTGGCGGCCTCGATGACGAGCCAGCGGCCGCTGCGGGTGCGGCCGGCGCCGACCCAGTAGCTGTCGTCGGGCTCGTGGAAGACCTGCACGTCGTCGCTGCGCGGCGTGCCGACGCGGTGCCGCCAGATGGTGTCGGGGCGCCACGACTCGTCGACGGTCGCGTAGAAGACGTACTGCCCGCTCGGGTCGAAGAAGGCCCCGGCGGCGGTCTCGGTGATCTCGTCGGGCAGGGTCTCGCCGGTGGTCAGGTCGCGGATGCGCAGCGTGTACCGCTCGTCGCCCTCGGTGTCGACGGTGAACAGCAGCCACGCGCCGTCATCGCTGACGTCGAGCGAGCCGATGGCGAAGAAGTCGTGCCCCTCAGCCTCGACGTTGCCGTCGATGACGATCTGCTCGCCCTCGCGCGGCTGGCTCGGGTCGGGCAGCGGCGGCGGGGGCGTCCACGCGGCAGGGTCCATCGGGTTCGCCGGGTCGATCGGCGCCGCGGGCACGCGGCACTGGATGCCGTACTGCAGCCCCTCGACCGTGCGGCCGTAGTACCACCAGTCGCCTTCCCGCACGGGAATGCTCAGGTCGGTCTCGAGCGTGCGGCCCTTGATCTCGTCGACGATGCGCTCGCGCAGCGGCGCCAGGTGGGCGAGCCGCGCCTCGGTGTAGGCGTTCTCGGCCTCGAGATGCGCGATGACCTCGGGCGACTCCTTGTCGCGCAGCCACTCGTACGGGTCGTCGACGACGTCGCCGTGGTGCTCGCGGCGGTGGGGCTTCTGGGCGGCTCGGGGTGGTGTCGAAGCGGTGCGGGGGTCGGTGTCTGCCGTGGCCGTTGTCAGGTCGTCGCTCACCTGCCCAGCGTAGGCTTTCGCTCACCATGTCCGAGTCACCGCTGGCCGCCAACCCGTACGAGGTGCTGGGCGTCAGCCCGACCGCGTCAGACGACGAATTGAAGCGTGCCTACCGCCTGCGCCTGCGCCAGGCGCACCCCGACACGGGCGGCTCGGCGGCCGAGTTCGACGCCGTGCAGCGCGCCTGGCAGCGGGTGGGCACGCCCTCGGCGCGGTACGCCTACGACTCGGGGGCAGACTCCGGTTCGAGCGCGAGCGGTGCGGCCCGGTCGTGGGGGCAGCACGGCGGCGGGGCGTCGGGCCCGGGGCGGCACGACTCGCGGCCGAGTGCGAAGGCGTACGGGCATCCGGGTGGGTGGTACCGCGAGCAGTACCTGTCGCACATCCGCGAGTGGGCGGGGCGCGGCGTCGAGCTGCCCGACCCGTTCGACGCGGCCCTGGTGCGCTCGGCACCCCGGCAGATTCGGCACCTGCTGGCCGCGGCGATCGCGGAGGAGCGCTCGGCGACCGCGCTCGCGACGCTCGGCCTCGGCTTCACTGTGTGGCACGACGTCGTCGCCGGCCCGCGCCCGGAGGACAAGCTCGACCATGTCGTGCTCGGCCCGACCGGCCTCTGGGCGGTGCTCAGCGAAGACTGGGGTGCGCCCGTCGCGGTGAAGCGCGGCGAGCTCATCGGCGAGGGGCTCGAGCCGGGAGAGAAGCCGCTCGCGCAGCTCGGCGGCCGGGCCCGCGTGCTCGCGCGCGCCGCCAAAGTGCGGTTCTCGGCGCTCGTCATCGTCGTGGAGGACGACCAGGCGGCGGAGTCGCTGACCCAGCTCGGCTCGGTGCGCGGCGCCCAGGGGATGCTCGTGCAGCGCTCGCGCCTGGTCAACCTCATCCGCACCGGCCTTCCGGGTGTCGGCGTCGGGGGTACCGACCTGTTCGAGGTGCGCACGCGGCTGCAGGCCGCCGTGCGGTTCGTGTGAGCCGGCCCTGTCGGGTCGGGCTGCTCTGCGGTAACCTGGCTAGGTAACCACGCCAGGAAGGAGCACAGGGTGGAGCCGGTGAACCTCCTGAATGCACAGAACCAACTGTCGAAACTCGTGACCGCCGCCGAGCGGGGCGACGACGTCGTGATCGCGAAGCGAGGTCGGCCCGTTGTGCGACTCGTGCCGGTCGAGGCGCCCCGGCACACCGGCGCGGCGCTCGCCGAACGCCTGGTGCGCAATCCGCCCCCGGGCGTGCGCACGCCGGCAGAGGTCGACGACGACCTTCGTGATTCTCGCGAGAGCTGGGGCGAGTAGGGCGTGATCTACCTCGACTCGTGCGTCCTCATCTACGCGGTCGAAGACGAGGGTGCGCGCGGTGATGCCGTGCGTCAGGCGCTGGCCGATCACGGCGATGACGAGATGGTTGTCTCGCCGCTGGTGGTGATGGAGTGCCTGACCGGTCCCCTCAAGCGCGGCCATCTCGCCCTCGTGGACTACTACCGGGAGACGCTCGCCGGCATCGGTCGCGTTCCGTTGAACGAGGAGGAGTTCGTGCGCGCCGCCGAACTGCGTGCCCGTCATGGCCTCGGATCGGCTGATGCCCTGCACCTCGCCGCGGCCCAGAAGGCCGGATGCGCTGCGCTCTGGACCAACGATCGGCGGCTCGAGCGTGCTGGGCACGGTCTGGCCGTCGCCATCGTCGATCGCGCATGAGAGGTCTGGCGTGGTCGCCCGCCCGCCCGTCGAGTGGTGGGGTTTGTGACATGTGCCGCGGAATGTTTCACAGCTGATGTCAGAAAGGGCGACAAGCGCGGGAGCGGGCCTCCGGGTTGCGGGGGTCGACCTTGCGGCGGAGGCGGCGGGCACGGCGCTCGCCGTGCTGCGGGTCGAGGCGGGGGAGCGCGAGCCGGGCACCGTCGCGCTCGAGCACCTGCGGCTCGGTGCCGACGACGAGACGCTGCTCGCCGAGACCCGCAGCGCCGAGCTGATCGGCATCGACTGCGCCTTCGGCTGGCCGGTCGACTTCGTCGACTTCGTCGCCCGCCAGGCGGGCGGAGCGCGCCTGACGAGCGACGACACGGGCGACCTCGCCTGGCGCCGCCGTCTCGCGCATCGGGAGACCGACCGCGTCGTCACCGAGCGCACCGGCGCGCGGCCCCTCAGCGTCGCCACCGACCGCCTGGGCATGACGGCGCTGCGGTGCGCGGTGCTGCTCGACCGGCTGGCGGGCGACGGGCGGGTGGTCGAGCGGTCGGGAGAGCATCCGAGTGCCGTTGTCGAGGTGTACCCCGCGATGGCGCTGCGCGTGTGGGGGCTGCGGCGGCCCGGCTACAAGGTGGCGGGCGCGCGGGCCGCTGCGGGGCGGGATGCCCGCACCGCGCTCATCGCCGACCTGCGCCGCGCCGCCCCCTGGCTCGAGCTCGGCGAGCACGAGGCGTTGATGCGGGATTCGGCCGACGCGCTCGACGCGGTGCTGGCGGCTCTGGTGGCGCTCGCGCATCGGTCGGGCTGCTCGGTGCCGCCGACGGCCGAGCAGCGCGCCCGGGCTCGGGTCGAGGGCTGGGTGGCGATTCCGACGGTCGAGCTGGGCGAGCTCGGGGTGCGGGCGGCCGAGCTGGTCGGGGGGCTCGGCCGCGCCGACTAGCCTGGAGGGGTGACGGCGGCTGATGAGGAGTGCATCCACGGGTTCGAACCAGGGATGTGCGCCAGCTGCTTCCCCCCGCCCGCGCCCGTGGCGCCCGCACCGGTGCGCCGCAGCCCGAAGCCGCCAGCCCGCAGCCTGCGCAGCCCGGCACCCGGAGCGACCGGCCGTGCCGCCGAGGTGCGGCCGCCGAACCTGCCGCAGCGCATCTTCCACGTGACGCACGGCGACAACCTGCCGGCGATTCTCGCCACCGGCGCGCTGCTGCCTTCCTCGCAGGCCGCGCCGGCGGTGCGGTTGGCGAGCGACCTGGCGCGCGAGCTGCGGGCGACCGCGCCGGCTGCCGACGAGTTCACGGTCGACGACTGCGTGGCGTTCAGCCTGACGCCGCAGGCGACGTGGTGGCTCGACGTGCAGGAGGGCGCGGCCGGCCCCACGTGGAGCGCCGCCGCCCGCGCCGCCGCGACCACCGACTTCGTGGTGCTGGGCGTGGACATCCGCTCGCTCGCCGACCGCCTCATCGTGTCGGACGGCGACGCCGCCGCCCCGGCGACCCGCCTCGGCGTCGGCCCCGAGGGCCGTCAGCGGATGCTCGCCCGCGCCGCGGCGAGCCCCGACGCCCTGCAGGCCGCCGAAGCCCTGGTGCCCGGCTCGGTGCCGCTCGACCTCGTCGCGCTGGTGGCGGTCGCGAACGACCGCCGCCGCGACGAGGTGCGCGCCCTGCTGCAGTCGGCGGGGGTGGCGGCCAAGGTCGCGGTGTACCCGCCGTGGTTCGTGCCGAAGCTCGACGACTAGGCGGCGCTGGCGCCGTGTGAAGTCGGGCGGCTAGCCTCAGAGCATCTGACACGAGAGGCTCTCACGATGGTCGCGACCCGAACGCTGGTATTGATCGTTCTCGGTGCCCTTCTGCTCGGCGCGGGCGGCGGTGCGGCCTCGGGCGCGCTCATCGCGTTCGCCAGCCAGCCGGCACCCGCGGATGCTGGCCCCACCGGTGGCGGTGTGCCGCAGGGTGAACCGGGGCCTGTCGGCCCTCCCGGCGTTCCTGGGCCCTCTGGCCCAGCAGGTGAGACCGGGCCCGCCGGGGCGACCGGCGCGGCAGGAGCGAGCGGGCCAACGGGCAGCCCGGGGGCGCGAGGGCCCGCGGGGCCGCAGGGCCCCCAGGGCGCGCAAGGTGTCCCCGGTGTCGCGGGTGGTCAGGGACCGCAAGGCGTGCCGGGTGTCGCCGGTCAGACGGGGCCGCAGGGCGAGCCGGGCGCGGTCTCCCCCTTCCCGTACGCGTACTTCCAGACAGGGGGTTACGGCTCGAGCGACCCCTTTCCGACCCCAACCCCGATCTTCCTGACCGATCGACTGGCCGGCACTCTCGATGTGAACGTTGATCGAGACGTGAACGATTCGGTGACACTGCCCGCGGGCACGTATCGAATCTCTGCGCGGATCGCGGTCTACTCGATCGGAGACGACCCGATGGTCGGGAGCTTTCGCATCGGGCTGAGTCGACCTTCTCTCTACCGCGCGGAGGACTTTTCGCTGGTCGTCATCGAACCGGGCGAGGTGCCGCCCGCTGTCCAGACGAGGTCGCTGCAGACGTGGGCGATTGTCGTGATTGACGAGCCCACGGCGGTGCAGGTGCAGGTCACCGGCGAAGGAGGTACCGCGCCGCGGTCTTTGGTGTTCGCGAGTGGCAGCCTCATGATCGAGAAACTCGACTGAGTCGATCCAGCTGACAGCTACTCTGGTTCGCACGAGCGGGTGAGGGGCGGCCGAGGGCGATGAGAACACGAGCGATCGTGCTGTTGGTGCTGGCTGCTCTGGTGGTGGGCGCGGGAGGCGGTGCAGCATCGGGGGCCCTGATCGCGTCGTCGATCTCAGCACCGAGCGGTGCTGAGGGTCGGCCCGGGGCCGATGGCAGCGATGGCGCTCATGGTCGCGACGGCACCGACGGAAGCGACGGCGCTGATGGTCGCGACGGTGCTGATGGCGTGGCAGGCCCTGCCGGCGCGCGTGGGGTGCCCGGCGCGCCGGGTGAGCGCGGTGCCACCGGGCTGACGGGCGAGCGCGGGCTGATGGGGTCGCCGGGCGATCGAGGCCCACAGGGCGAGTCGGGTCTGATGGGCCCACAGGGCGAGCCGGGCTTGCTTCCGTACGCCCTCCACCAGAGCACTCTGGCTTTTCACGGCCCGGGCCCGGTGTCGACCTGGGAGAAACGGGCCGGTGAGCTCGCGTTCCAGCTGGACGGCTCGGAACTGATCGTTCCGGAAGCGGGCTGGTATCGCGTGACCGTGCAGGCCTTCGTGCAGACGCTGCCGATTGATGGCGCGGCGGGCACCGGAGGCGCTGGCCTCGAGGTGATCAGTCAGGATGCTTCGGGTGCGTGGCTCGACGAAGGGCAGCGCCTGCGCGAGGAGTTTCCGACCCCCCGGTTCGGGTACTTCGGCAGCGTCACGCGTGACTCCCTGATCGAGCTTCCCGCCGACGGGCGCATCGTTGTGTCGTTCTTCCTCTCTGCCGACAATCAGTTGCAGATCGCCGAGGTTTACACCCTGCGTCTGCTCATCGAGAAGCTCGACTGACCGAGCGGCGGGGATTCCCGTGCCGTTGCTGGGCGCCGGCGCGGGTGGCGGCGCTGTGTCGGGTAGGGGCGTCGCCGCGGCGCGCTTTCCGTCGATGGTGTTGCTGATGGCGTCGAGAACACGCTGCTGACGTCGGTCGTCATGGCCGGCACCACGCTCACGAGTGTGCACGTGTTCCGTGACGCGGCACGCTCGGCGAGCCCGCGCGCACCGCATCGCGACCTAGGCTCACCTCATGGCCCGCATGCTGCCGCCGACGGTCGGCGACGACGCCCCGCCCGGCGAGCTCGCCGTGTTCGCGGCGCTGCGCGACGCTCCCGGAACCGACGACTGGGTGGTGTTCCACTCCCTCGAGATCGCGCACCATGTCAGCCAGGTGCAGGGCGAGGCCGACTTCGTGGTCATCGCGCCGGGCTACGGCGTGCTGGTCATCGAGGTGAAGTCGCACGAGAGCATCGAAGCCGACTGCGAAGGGCGCTGGCGCTACGGCAACCGCGACTGGGTGACGCGCAGCCCCTTCGAGCAGGCGTCGGGGGCGCAGCACTCGATCATCGAGTACCTGCAGTCGCGCGGCGCCGGGCCCGTGGGGTATCCGATCTTTCACGCGGCGTGGCTCACGCGGCTCAGCAAGAGCAAGTTCGCGCCCGGAATCGGGTGGCACGAGTGGCAGCTGCTCGATGCCGCCGATCTGGCGGCCGACCGGGTGCGGGGTGCGATCATCCGGTGCCTCGAGAAGGCGAGTGCGCACCTGGGCGAGACGATCGCCGGCTACCGCAGGGTTCAGGGCCAGCCGGATGCGGAGCACACGCAGCGCGTCGTCGATCTGCTGATTCCGCGCTTTGTCGTCGAGTTGAGCGCGAAAGAGCTGGCACGGAGGCGCGAGCGCGAGCAGGCCCAGTTCACGGCCGAGCAGGTGCGCGTGTTGGATCTCGTGGCGGGCAACCCGCGGCTGCTGCTCGAGGGCCCGGCGGGCACGGGCAAGACGTGGGTGGTAGCCGAGGCCGCCCGCCGTGCGGCGGCGGCCGGCCAGCGCACCCTCGTGGTGGTGTTCAACCGGCTCATCGAGCAGCGGTTGGTCGAGCTGTGCGGCGACGGGGTGGAGGTGCGGCGCATCCATGCCCTGATGGCGCAGGTGGTCGACCGGCACGCGGGGCGCAACGAGGCGCGGCGCAAGCTCGACTCGGGCCGCGTCGAGCGCGACTGGTACGACGTGACCCTGCCCGAGCAGGCGCTGGAGGCGGCGCTCGAGCTGGGCCCGCAGTTCGACTACCTGGTGCTTGACGAGGCGCAAGACGTGGCGGTCGACGCGTACCTCGACGTGCTCGACGCGCTGCTGGTGGGCGGGCTGGCGCAGGCGCCGGTGTTCGTGACGGGCGACTTCGACCATCAGGTGATCTACCGGCGGCACGGGGATGCTGCGGCCGGGCCCACTGCCTCCGCTGCCCTGCCGGCCGCGCCCGCCGCGCCGGCCGCCCCGCCCGCCGCCCCGGAGTCGGCCCGCGACCGCCTGCTGCGCCGCCTGCCCGGGCTCGTGCAGCTGCAGCTGCGCTCGAATGTGCGCACCACCCCCGAGGTGGGCCGCTTCGTGGCCGAGCTGATCGGCGAGCCGACCCTCTACAGCGAGCACCGCCGCAGCGATGACGACCAGGTGTCGGTCGAGCGGCTGACGTTCTCGACCGCCGACGAGCAGCAGCGGCTGCTGGCCGACGCGGTGGAGCGCATCCTGTCGGAGCCGTTCACGGTGCGCGAGCTGGTGATTCTCTCGCCCTACCGCGCCGACCGTTCCGCCGTCGGCGTGGCGCTGTCATCAGGCGCCGCGGATGTTCGCCTCACGTCGCGCCTCGCCCCCGCCGTGGCGGGCACGGGCATCGAAGATGCGACGCGCATCCGGTGGGGGACCATCCACGAGTTCAAGGGCCTCGAGGCGCCGGCGGTGATCCTGACCGACATCGACCTGTCGAAGGAGCACCACCGCGATCTGCTGTACGTGGGGGCGTCGCGGGCGACGGATCGGTTGGTGGTTCTCACTTCCGGTGCAGAGCGTCGGTGATCTGACATGGCCTCACTCTGACAAGGAGGCATCAGATGGCTGGACCAGGTTTCGCCGTGATTGACCTTGAGACCACAGGTCTCTCGCCCGGGGCCCACGAACGCATCGTCGAGATCGCGATCGTCCATACCGACGAGTACGGCAGGATCACCGGCGAATGGGAGACTCTCGTGAACCCGCAACGGCACGTCGGTGCCGAGCACATCCACGGGATTCGAGCGGCCGATCTCATCGACGCGCCCGCCTTTGCGGACATCGCTCACGATCTGGTCGACCTTCTGAGCGGGCGCGTTCTCGTGGCGCACAACGCCCGGTTCGATCGCGGCTTCCTCGCTGCGGAATTCGGTCGCGCCCCGCACCCGCTGCCGGACAACGCGCCCACTCTCTGCACCATGCAGCTTGCGCGCGAGCTGATTCCGGGCGCCGGCCGAAGCCTCGCCGACTGCTGCGCCGCGTTTGACATCCCGCTCGAGAACGCCCACCGCGCTCTCGTCGATGCGCACGCAACCGGCGAACTGCTTGGTGGCTACATCGCGAGCACTGACCGCGAGTTCTGGTACGCCCACATTGACCGGGCCCAGAGTGTCGGGTGGTCCCCGCTCCCGCGCTCGACGAGCCGAGAGCGCTGGGTGCCGCGTGGGGCGAGCGCGGTAGCCACCCCGTTTCTGCAGCGGATCACCGAGCGCTTGCCCGACTTCTCCGGGCCCGCGGAGCACGTCGAGTACCTGGCGCTTCTCGACCGCTGTCTGATCGATCGCCACCTGTCAGTACACGAGTCGCGCCAGCTCGTCGCACTCGCGGCCGAGCTCGGTATCGGTCGTCACACCGCGGCGCGCCTGCATGCTGAATACCTCCACCAGCTCGGCGCTGTCGCGTGGGCCGACGGAGTGCTGTCGGCAACGGAGGTGGCCGATCTCGCTGCTGTCGCCGCCCTGCTACAGGTTCCGGATGCTCTACTGACAGCCGCGCTTGCCCCCCCGCGTAGCACGCGAGTTGACGCTGATTATGGATTCCTCGCCCACGTCTCAGCCTTTCAATCTCGCTCCCGGCTCAACGATCGTGCTGACCGGCGACATGTCTCGGCCGCGCGCCGAGCTCGAGGCCGACCTCACCGCTGCCGGATACCGCGTGGCCGGAGCCGTCTCGAAAAAGGTCTCGCTCGTGATCGCTGCCGACCCCGACTCGCTCTCGGGTAAGGCGCGCAAAGCGCGCGACTACGGCATCCCGGTGGTGGGAGAGTGCATTCTTGCGCGCCTAGAGTAACCAGTAGAGCGACTGAGGTTGGACTCTGCCTGGTGGTCCCGCGGACTTTGAGCGTACCGACTGCTTGGGCAGGGCACCTGGTCTGTTCATCTAGGTGTTCGCGGCCTCAATGCCGGTGTAGTGGCACCGCAGGAATCAATGGAACGGGGGAGCGGTGAGGCTCAACCTCAAGTCGGTGGAGGAACGCGTCAAGCCGTTGGGCGGACGTGCTCACTACGACCGTGAGTTCATCTTCGAGTTGCTCGGCGCCTACGGCCGCTCATCAAGCAACATCACTCGTCTCCGCAATGGTTCGCTCAACGTCGCCGATGATCCGACGACCGAGGTCGCGCAGAAGAACGTTGTTTACTTCAAGGAGACCACGAGTGACCCGCTAGCGGTCATTGATGACCTCCGCAGCGCACCGACCGTCGTGCGCTACAACACGCGCTTTGTCATCGTCACCGACTACGCAGAACTGCTGGCTGTCGACACGAAGACGAACGACTCCCTCGCAATCCAGATCTCGGACATCGACAAGCACTTCACGTTCTTCCTGCCGTGGGCGGGGATGGAGAAGGCTCAGTACGTCGCGGAGGCACATGCAGACGTTAAGGCCGCAGAACGGATGGCGAAGCTCTTTGACGAGCTCGTCGCAGTCAATCCGGAGTTGAACACAACGACTCTCGGGCGGCACGCTCTCAACGTCTTCTTCACTCGGCTGTTGTTCTGTTTCTTCGCCGAGGACACTGGGATCTTCTCTGAAGGTCAGTTCACGCAGGCGATCGGCACGCTAACCCAACCGGATGGCTCTGACGTGAGCCAGTTCCTGACAGACCTCTTTGCGGCGCTTGACACAGCAGCCCCAGCCGACAAACCGAAGCATCTTGAGGGCTTTCCCCACGTAAATGGCCGCCTGTTCAAAGCTGAGGAGCATCACAAGGTTCCGGTCTTCAACAAGAAGGCTCGGGACCTGCTGCTGGAAAGCGGCCGGCTGCTGTGGAACGAGATCAACCCCGACATCTTCGGGTCGATGTTCCAGGCTGTCGTCACACCAGGCCAGCGTGCCGACCTCGGCCAGCACTACACCTCGGTCCCAAACATCCTTAAGACCATCGAGCCGCTGTTCCTCGACGATCTGAAGGAACAGTTCGACGTAGCCTTCGACCACGCGACGAAGCTTGAGGCGCTCCTTCGCCGAATCGGGCAGATCAAGGTATTCGACCCGGCCTGTGGGTCTGGGAACTTCCTCGTGATCGCTTACAAAGAACTGAGGAAGCTGGAGCACGCGATACTGGAGCGGCTGGCGCAACTGGACACTCGTCACCAGACGCTCTACGCGGAGTCGAAGATCAATATCGAGAACTTCTTCGGGATCGAACTCGACGACTTTGCTGTCGAGATCGCGATTCTGTCGCTCTGGATTGCCAAGCATCAGATGAACCGTGAGTTCTTCGAGAAGTTCAGGCTCAACATCCCGCTAATCCCTTTGAAGGAAGCCGGCACGATCAAACAGGGGAACGCGACGAGGGTCGATTGGGATGACGTTTGTCCTGGACGTGCGGACGAAGAGGTCTACCTGATTGGCAATCCTCCCTACGCCGGGTCATCTCGCAAGACTGCCGCGCAGAAGGACGACGAGTCGAACTACTTCGGCAACAGCAGAGTAGGCGCGCTCGACTACATCGCCATCTGGTTCTCCAAGGCAGCTGATTACGTCTCCCAGAAGAGGATGGCCAGGTTTGCGTTCTTGACTACGAGCTCCGTCCATCAGGGGGTGCAGGCGACGCCCTTCTTCCGACAGATTGCGTCTCGCAATCTCGAGGTTCTGTTCGCGTTCCCCTCATTCAAGTGGGCGAACAACGCGAAGAACCCGGCTGGCGTCAACGTGTCAGTGATTGGAGTCGGACATGCGGGCTCTCTGTCCAAGTTCATCGAGTCTGAGGGCCTTCGTGTTTCCGTTGAGCGCATCAACATGTACTTGAACTCGGGCCCACAGGTCGACATCTCAGCAAGGCGGTCATCGCTCGCGCCGCAGTTGCCAAAGATGACCTACGGCTCTAAGCCGGTTGATGGCGGCCATCTCACGATGTCCGCTCGCGAGCGAGGCGAGTTCTTGAGACTCAATCCTCAGGTCGGCTTTCTGCTGAAGAAGATGGTGGGCTCCGAAGAAATCATCAGCTCAACTCACAAGTACTGCCTTTGGATTGAAGCCGATGACGTTGACATTGCTAGAGCTACTCCCGACATCGAAGCTCGGTTGAACCGCGTGCGGGCCCTCCGAGCATCAAGCCCCAAAGCGGCAACACAACGCGATGCCGCAACGCCTTGGAGGTTCGCGGAACCTCGTCACCGAGACAGCTCGTGTATCGGCTTTCCCGCGGCATCCTCGGAGCGCCGTGATTACGTCCCCATCGACTTCTTCTCAGGCGACACCGTGATACACAACAAGGCGTTTGCGATCTACGACGCCGAATTGTGGCTTTTTGGACTTCTAACCTCACGTATGCACATGGCTTGGGCGAAGGTTGTTGCTGGCCGTTCGCCAGAGACCCGCCTGAACTACTCAAACACCATCGTGTACAACACGTTTCCTGTTCCGAACCTCACCGATCAGGCGAAGGATCGACTCACTGAGGCTGCCCTGCGGGTTCTGGACACTCGCGAGTACAACTCTGAGAAGACCCTTGCCGAGCTTTACGACCCTGGCCTGATGCCTGATGACCTCCGCCTGGCGCACCAGGAGTTGGATGGCCTGGTTGACTCGATCTATAGCCCACGGGGTTTCGACAGCGACGAGCAGCGACTGTCGCACCTCTTCGGTATGTATGAGCAGATGACTGCCGCGGAGAGTGCCAAGTGACTGCCTTGAATGCGCCGACGAACATTGTCAATGTTTCGTACGCTCAGACCGGCGACAGCGTCCGCACCAATGAGCTTGGCATGCGCGAGATGCAGCAGCGTGTCTGGGAGCAGCGCGACTCGCAGTACCTGTTGGTAAAGGCACCGCCCGCTTCGGGAAAGTCACGGGCTTTGATGTTCGTAGCCCTCGACAAGCTCTACAACCAGGGCCGCAAGAAGGTCATCGTGGCTGTTCCCGAGCGATCTATCGGCGAATCATTCTCGTCGACCGAGCTGACGCGCTTCGGGTTCTTCGCGGACTGGGACATCGACGACAAGAACAACCTCTGCACCCCTGGGTCTTCGACGAGTAAGGTCCAGCAGTTCGTGGACTTCCTGCGGGGCCCTGACGCCTTTCTCGTATGCACGCATGCGACGCTGCGTTTCGCATACGAGAAGCTCCCGGCGTCGTCGTTTGACGGCGCAGTGCTTGCCATCGACGAGTTTCATCACGTCTCGGCAGACACTTCGAGTAGCCGCCTCGGGGAGCTGCTCAAGGGGGTTATGTCTAACTCGGACGCCCACATCGTGGCGATGACGGGCTCCTACTTCCGCGGTGACTCAGTTCCGGTGCTGGCGCCGGAGGATGAGGCCAAGTTCACTCCTGTCACGTTCAACTACTACGACCAGCTAAATGGCTACGAGCACCTGAAGTCGCTCGGCATTGGGCACCACTTCTACCAGGGCCGCTACACAAGTGCGATTCACGAGATCCTCGACCTGGATAAAAAGACCATCCTTCACATCCCGAACGTCAACAGCGGCGAGTCCACCAAGGACAAGATCGAGGAGGTCGGATTCATCCTGGACGCGATCGGGGAGGTCGTCGCGACTGAGACCGAAGGGTCGAACGTCATGAGGATCCGGCGTCGCGACACCGGCGACATCCTCAAGGTGGCAGATCTCGTGGATGACACCGACCAGCTCGCGCGGGCCGAAACCCTGCACTATCTGACGTCGGTTGCGTCGAAGGACCGTGACGCGGTGGACATCATCATCGCTCTTGGCATGGCGAAGGAAGGTTTCGACTGGCCGTTTGCCGAGCACGCGCTGACAGTGGGCTATCGAGCGTCGCTGACCGAGGTCATCCAGATCATCGGCCGCGTCACACGAGACAGCCCTGGCAAGCAGCACGCGCAGTTCACGAACCTCATCGCCCAGCCGGACGCCACTACCGACGAGGTGAAGCTCTCGGTCAACAACATGCTGAAGGCCATCACCGCTTCGTTGCTCATGGAGCAGGTTCTCGCGCCGAACTTCACCTTCAAGACCAAGCGGGGCAACGACGATTCCCCGCGTCCCGGAGAGCTGCACATTCGTGGCTTCAAGGAACCCAGCACGGCGCGTGTGCGCCAGATAGTTGCGACGGATCTCAACGATCTGAAGGCGACGATCTTACAGAACGACGCCTTCGTGAAGGCTGCCGCTGGCAACCTGGATCCCGAAGTCACGAATAAGGTGTTGATCCCGAAGATCATCCGGGAGCGCTATCCCGACCTCAACGAGACGCAGGTCGAGGAGCTGCGTCAGCAGGTGGTCGTGGACTCTGTCATCAAGAACGGTGAGGTCAAGGCGGTCGGCGACAAACGCTTTATCAAGATGTCGGACAAGTTCGTCAACATCGATGATCTCGACATCAACCTGATCGATAAGGTCAACCCGTTCCAGCGTGCCTTCGAGGTGATGTCTAAGGCCGTGACGCCGCAGGTGCTGCGCGTTATCCAGGACACCATCACCGCCACTCGAATCGACATCACCGAGGAGGAAGCTCGACTGTTGTGGCCCAAGATCCGGCAGTTCCGCAAGGTCAAAGGCCGCGAACCCAACGTTCGTAGTGACGACCCGACGGAGAAACGATACGGCGAGGCGTTGCTGTTCTTGCGGAAGAAGAAGCGTGAGCTCGAGGCGCAGCAGAGGTTGCAGCAGTCATGAGCGACGTGGATTTCCAGGACATCTTCGACTCTGACGAAGAAGGTCTTCTCGATACCCCCGAGGCGGCGCCAAAGCTCACCAGCTCGGACCGTCTAGAGCGTTCCTTCCTCGAGATCGTGGAGTTCTACCGGCAAAACCGGCGTCTCCCGAACGCGGACACCCGTGAGATCGCCGAACGTAAACTCGGCGCCCGTCTCGAAGGCATGTTGGCGAATGACGAGAAGATCGCGGCGCTACAGCATCTCGACGAGTTCGGTCTCCTCGCCGAGCCTGCGGTGCCGGAGTCGCTTGACGAGATCCTCGACGGCGATGAATTCGGGCTTCTGGAGGACGAGTCGGGCATCCTCGACACCAGTGACCTTCCTGCCAGGGCGAAGCGTCTGGACCCTGAGGAGGTAGCGCAGCGCGTGAAGAGCGCCGACTTCGAGCGGTTCGAAGGACTGTTCGCCCAGAAGCAGGAGGAGCTCAGGAGCGGCGTCTCGAAGCTTGTGAGTTTCGCTGCGGTGGGTGGACAGCGTTCGATCAAGGAGGGCAGTTTCTTCGTGCTGTCGGGCGTCATGTTGTTTGTCGCCGAGATCACCGAGCCCCAGGCGGCCTACGGCATTAGAACGCGCTACAAACCGCGTACCCGCACGATCTTCGAGAACGGCACAGAGTCGAACCTCTTCCGTCGCTCGCTCGCCGGACAACTGTATGAGAAGCGCGGCCTCGCGGTTGTCCCCTCTGCCTTCGAGGAGATCTTTGCGGACGACGAGGTGACCGGATATGTCTACGTCCTTCGCTCACTGAGTGATGACCCGCAGGTGCAGGAAGTGCCGAACCTGCACAAGATCGGGTTCTCGCGGCACCCGGTCGAGAAGCGCATCGCCAATGCCGTCAACGAACCGACCTACCTGATGGCTCCGGTAGAAATCATCGCGAGCTACCGCACCTACAATCTGAAGGCCTCAGCGCTTGAACATCTCCTCCACCGGGTCTTCCACGAGAAGCGTCTGCAGGTCAGCCAGGTCGGCAAGGACGGTCGCGCCTACGAGCCGTCCGAGTGGTACTCCGTGCCCTTCGAGGTCATTGACCACGCCATCGACCTGATCACTACTGGCGACATCGTCGATTACGAATATGACGCAACGTCTGGGGAATTACAGCTCCGTGGTGATTGACGGACTGTCGAGACCTGTTGAAGAAGCAGAGAAGCCAAGTTCGCGTGGCGAGGCAAGGGGGCCCGCTCGTCTTGACTCCAGTCGCTAATTCGGATCTCTATAACTCGCGCGCACTACGGCAAGGTGAAGGTTACCGACTGACCTGCTCCGGAAGCGCTCCTCCAATCGATGGTGATGTCGAGTGAGGAGGGGTCCGAAATCGCGCCCCCAAATCCTATGAAGAAGGAGGCGCCCTTGCCGACGTCGAAGAAGGCTCCTTCTGACTGACCCTCTACCGTTAGATGGCCAGGAGGCCGACCATGAACACGGACGAAACCTGCTGCGTTCCCAGTGTCGTTGGTCACCTTCCACCGATGACGGCTCACTGGATCGACGCCCCAGTCTGGTCTGGTCAACGCCGCCTCGGCGGCCGCGGCTTGGCGCTCTAAAGCGTTCGCTCCGCGTTCCGCGGCCGCTGTAGCGGCCCGCTTCGCTTGAAGTGCTGACTGTTCGTAAACGCTCGCTTGGTCGCGAGAGGAACGCGCATCGACGGCGGCGAGTATGGAGACAATCACCCCAATACCTGTCACGAGCAATAGACAAAGGTTGATGATGACCGTTGTATCCATGTCGAGAGACTATCGATTTGGGCGCCAAACGCGCGGGCGGCAGCAGTTCGATTGGAGCTATGTCACCGGGCGATGCCCACCAACGAGCTGGCGGCGAAGGCTGCGCAGGTCGAGAAGCTAAAGGCGAGCATCCAGGCCGGCGATCAGGCGAAAGAGCTGGCCGTCATGGAGGCGACATCCGCGATCGAGAATGAGCGCGATCGGCTCAGGGTCGACCTCCAGTTGACCGAGGCGCAGAAGGCGCTGCACGAGAAGGCGCTCAAGGAGAAGCATGAGCAGCAGATCAAAGACCGCGACGACGCGATCGAGCGGCTGCGCGACATGAGGGCGAAGCTGTCGACCAAGATGGTCGGCGAGACGCTCGAGCAGCAGTGCGAAATCGAGTTCAACCGCATTCGAGCCACGGCCTTCCCGAACGCGTACTTCGAGAAAGACAACGACGCGCGGCGCGGCAGCAAGGGCGACTTCATCGTCCGCGACTACGCGGCCGGGTCTGGTGCTGAGGGGGCGGGCGGCGCTTCGGGCGGTGACGGGCCGGGTGTCGAGATCGTGTCGATCATGTTCGAGATGAAGAACGAGAGCGACACGACGGCGACGAAGAAGAAGAACGAGGACTTCCTGAAAGAACTCGACAAGGATCGCACCGAGAAGGGCTGCGAGTACGCGGTGCTCGTGTCGCTGCTCGAGCCCGACAGCGAGCTTTACAACACCGGCATCGTCGACGTCTCGCACCGCTACCCGAAGATGTACGTGGTGCGGCCGCAGTTTTTCATTCCGATCATCACCGTGCTGCGCAACGCCGCCCTCGGCTCGGTGCAGTACAAGCGCGAGCTCGAGCTGGTGAAGGCGCAGAACGTCGACATCACGAATTTCGAGCGCGATCTCGATGCGTTCAAGTCGGCGTTCGGCAATAACTACGAGCTGGCTTCGCGCCGCTTCGGCGAGGCCATCACCGCGATCGACAAGGCGATCGAGCGGCTGCAGAAGGTGAAGGATGCGCTGCTCGGGTCAGAGCGCAACCTGCGGCTGGCGAACGACGAGGCGCAGGACGTCACCATCAAGAAGCTGACGCGAGGGAACCCGACGATGACGGCGAAGTTCGCGGAGTTGGGGGAGGGGGGCGGGGAGTGATCCGTCCTTGCCCCTCCGATAATTTCGTAATACACTAATGACCATGACGAGCAACGAGACCATCAATGGTCGGCCGGTCACTGCGCAGCAGATCGCCGAATGGGCCGCCGAAGCGGAGGCTGGCTACGACGTTGCCGCGCTGAAGAAGCGAGGTCGCGGGCGACCCGGTCGCGGCGCAGAGCCCTCTCAGGTCGTCGCTCTGCGACTGACGCTCGACGAGATCGCGGCGCTCGACGCCCGGGCTGAGCGCGAGGGCAAGACGCGGTCAGAGGTCATCCGCGAGGCGTTGACCCACCCCGCCGCGTGAAGGTTCACCCATCCGCGCGCAAACACGGTGTCGAGCCGAAGGACGCGATTCACGCAGCGACGTGGGCCTTGTGGATCGAGTATCTCGACGATGACAGTCCGGCCCGTCAGTTGCGGCTCGGCTTCGACACGCAGGGGCGGTTGCTCGAGACCGTGGTGCTCGTGTTCGACAGCGGCAACGAGCTCGTCATCCACGCGATGAAGGCGCGGCCGCAGATGCTCGATCTGCTCCCATAGATCGCAACCCGGCGCGCCTAGAACGACCGCCCCATTGCCCGCAGCCGCTCGACCCGCTCGGCGACGGGCGGGTGCGTGCCGAGCAGCCGCTCGAGCCACGAGGCGCCGCCGCCGTCGTGGATGAACAGCGCCCGCACTTCACCCGTCACGGTCGAGGCGCCCGCGGGGTGCGCGGCGAGCTTCTCGAGCGCGCGCACGAGGCCGTCGGGAAAGCGGGTCAACTCGACCCCGCTCGCGTCGGCGAGAAACTCGCGGCGGCGCGAGACGGCCGCGCTGATCACCGGGCCGAGCACCGTCGCCACGAGCCAGAAGATGCCGCCCAGGATGAGCAGGCCGAGGCCGAGCATCCCGATCAGAAGGCCGATGCCGTTGCGCAGGCCGCTCGGCGTCGCCTGCAGCATCGCCCAGCCGAGGCCGAGCAGCCCGGCGGCGACCGCCGCGATCGACCCCACGAGGGCGAAGGTCGTGAGGGTCACCCGGCCGTCCTGGTTGACGATGTGCGCGACTTCGTGGGCGATCACCGCCTCGAGCTCGGTGTCGTCGAGCAGGTCGAGCGCGCCGCGTGTTACCCCGATCACGGCCTTGTCGGGGCGCAGCGAGGCCGCGAAGGCGTTCGGCGCGGCATCCTCGATGACGCCGACCTGCGGCATGGGGATGCCCGCACGAATCGCCGTGGTCTCGACGATGCGGTGCAGCCGCGGCTCCGCATCCGGGCCCACCGCGACCCAGCCGGCCGCCTTCGCCGCGTGCTCGGTCGCGTGGCTCAGCTGCCACCACACGTAGAGCGGGCAGAACAGGCTGAGCAGCACGAGCGGCCAGAACGACTCGAACACCCACGACGTGAACAGTCCGAGCCCCAGCACGGCCAGGCAGAAGATCGCGATCAGCAGGATGCTGAACCGCCTGTTGCGCGCGATCTGCCGGTACATGCGGCGAATCTACCTCGGGTCTCTGACGTCGGCTCCTCCCCACGCGCGGGGTGGGCGCCCCGACCCCGCCACCGCGGGATGCTCGGGCGCTGCCGCGCCGCGCCCCACCATGCTCGCCGCATGACCGGAACCTTCCGCACCTACCGTCCCGCCCCGCCGACCGCTCGCCGCACGCGGGTGATCACCCCCGAGCACCCGCTGACCGAGGCCGAGCTGCAGTCGCCCGAAGCGCAGCTGGCGTACGCGCTCGGCCCGGCGCTGCGCTGGCAGCTCTGGCTGTTTCTGCCGCCCACCGACGACGGCTTCACCGGAGTCGCGATGCCGTGCGACGACCTGCCGCGGCGCTGCCCGGCCGACGCCGTGTCGTTCCTCGCACCCCTGCTGCACGGCCTGCGCGAGGCCGGAGCCCGCACGCTCCTCCTCGGCCTCGAACGCACAGGCGGCCCCGACCCGACCCGCGTCGACCGCGAGTGGATGCTCGCCCTGAGCACCGCCGCCCACGAGGCCGACCTCACCCTGCGGTCGGTGCTCATCAGCCACACGCGCGGCGTGCGCGAGCATCCCGCCCCCAGCCCGGCGCTGCCGCTGGAGCTGTGACCCGGTGTCGGTGCTCCCCGTCATGCTGGAGCCATGAACCGCCGAGAAGCCCCCACGATCGAGTCTCGTCTCGCGCTCGACGTCCGCCCGGTTGCCGAGCCCTTCCCGTACCGCTACCGCATGAGTGGCACCCCGACTCGGCCGCTGCCGTCGTGGGAGGCGCTGCACGACCTCCTGCACCTGCTCGGCCTCGAGCGCAGCTACTACTTCCTGATCATCGACCGGTCTGACGGGTGCGAACGCTGGGCCCAGGTGATCGGGCATCCCGAGCAGATGGCGGTCGAGCTCGGCCTGCCCGACGCGCCGATGCGGGTCTATCGCTCGGAGGGCGACCAGAGCCACTCCACGATCACTTCCGCCCTCGGCTACCTCGTCGACGCGCGCCGCTCTGACCTCTTCACGGCGGCCGAGGCGCACGCGCTCATCCGCACGTGGCTCGAGCGCGGGCTGCTCGGCCTCGACGGCACGGCCCTGCGCACCCCCGACTACTGGGATTAGCCGCCCGCGTCAGCGCGCGACCGCGCGAGCTCGTGCCGCCCCGAGCACGAGCCCGCATCCAGCGCACTCAGTCGTCGAGAACGAACGTGACCTCCATCGTCACCTGGTAGGCCGTGACCTGGCCGTTCTCGATAGCGATCTTCTGCTCCTTGATCCACGCCCCGCTCACGCCGCGCAGCGTGCTGTTCGCGCGGTTGATGCCGACGTGCACGGCGTCTTCGAAGCTCTTCTCCGAACGGGCGGTGATCGTGGTGATGCGGGCGACGCTCGACATGGTGGTCTCCTTCGGGCTGAGCGGTCGATGGTGGCGGCCAGTCAACTCCTTCCGGCGGCTGGTGTCGAGAGGCGGGATGCGGAACCGCTCGGTCTCCTGGCCGCGCGGCGGAGGTTCACCGCACCACGACTCGTGAATCCACGGAACGGGGTGAGCTTGTGGCAACTCGTGAATCCACGGAACGGGGTGAGCTTGTGGCGACGCGTGAATCCACGGAACGGTGTGAGTTCGTGGTGACTCGCGAATGCACGGATCGTTCCCGCACCGGAGTTCCGTGGATTCGCGAGTGCCTTCGCAAGTGTCTTCGCGGGTGCCTTCGCAGGTGTCTTCGCGGGTGCCTCGTTATGTGCCGTCGAAATTGCCGTCGCGTGGGCTTGTCGCTGTGCGTCTCGGGGTGCCTTCGGGGTGCCTCGCAGGGTGCCTGTGGACGTGGCGCCGAGGGCACGTACGCGCGGGCCTGTGTGTGGGGGCGTGTTCGCGCGGGCCTCCGAGGGCGCGTTCGCGCGGGTCTCCGCGGGTGTCGGTGGTGCGCCCTACCCTGAAGGAAGCCTCAGCTGCGAGGCAGCGAGTTCACGCCGCCGTGAGGGAGGGCCATGTACCTGACGACGACCGAGAGCGGCGAGCCCCTGCTCGTCACCTCGGCGAGCGACCTCACGCGCGCCGCCGCGTGCGAGTTCGCCGTCGCGCGCGACCTCGACGCGAAACTCGGCCGGCTGCCGGCCGTCGCCGACGAGCCCGACGCGATGCTCGCCCGCACCGCGAAGCTCGGCGACGCGCACGAGGCCGCCATCATCGCCGACTACCGCGCGCGGCTCGCCGCGGCCGGCGTCACGGGCCCGGCGGGCACGCCGTATGCGGGCACGGATGCGGTGCTCGAGATCCCGCGCATCCACGGCGACCTCACCGCGGTCGAGCACGCGCAGCAGCAGACGGTCGCGGCCCTGCAGGCCGGGGTGCCCGTCATCGTGCAGGGCACCTTCGTCGACCGCGACCACAGCCCCGCATCCACCGCGGCGGACGGTGCGGAGGGGGTGCCCGCGGCGGGTCGCGCCGACGTTGGGCAGGGGCCGGACGTCGCGATCGCCTTCGTCGGCTACGCCGACTTCCTCGAACGGATGCCCTCCGGCGCGTACCGCGTGCTCGACAGCAAGCTCGCACGGCGCGCGAAAGTGACCGCGCTGCTGCAGCTCGCCGCCTACGCCGAACAGCTCGAGCGGCTCGGCGTCGCCGTCGACCCCGAGGTCGCCCTCATTCTCGGAACCCGCGAGCAGAGCATCCACCGCCTCGACGACATCGCGCCCGTGCTGCGCGCCCGACGCGACCGCCTGCACCGACTGCTGCGCGACCGCATGGCCGCCGACGCACCCCTCGCCTGGCGCAGCGCGGGCGTCACCCACTGCCGCAGCTGCGCGTGGTGCACGAGCGAGATCGCCGCGCACGACGACGTCAGTCAGGTCGCCGGCCTCACCGGCGCGCAGTGGCAGAAGCTCGGCGACGCCGGCATCACCACGCTCAGCCGACTCGGCGCGCTCGACGACGCCGAAACGGCTGAGGTCGCGACCGTGTCGGGCATTCAGCGCTCCACCCTCGACACCCTGCGGCTGCAGGCCTCCCTGCAGGCGCAGGCGGCCGGAGCCCCGGCCGGCAGTCCACCGCCCGTGCGGGTGCGCACGCCCGCCCCGCTGCACGCCCTGCCCGCGCCGAGCCCCGGCGACCTCTACTTCGACTTCGAAGGCGACCCGCTCTACACCGAAGACGACCCGGCCCGGTGGGGTCTCGACTACCTCTTCGGCTTGGTCGACACGGCCCCCGACGGCGGCGCCGGCGCGTTCACCGCCTACTGGGCGCACTCGTTCGCCGACGAGCGTCAGGCGCTGCTCGACTTCCTCGCCGACGTCGAAGCCCGCCGCGCCATCCATCCCGACCTGCACGTGTACCACTACGCCTCGTACGAGCGCACCCACCTGCGGTCGCTCGCCGCCCGGCACGGGGTGGGCGAAGACATCATCGACGACTGGCTGCGCAGCGGCCTGCTTGTCGACCTCTACCCGGTCGTCAAGAACGCCCTGCGCGTCGGCAGCCCCAGCTACTCCATCAAGTACCTCGAACCCATCTACTGGCCCGAAGCACGCGTCGGCGCCGCCGTCGCGCGCGGCGACGACTCCGTCGCCGAATACGTGCGCGCCCGCGGGCTGCGCGAGCAGGGCGACACCGCCGCCTGGCAGCAGATCATCGACGACATCGGCGACTACAACCGGGTCGACTGCGAGAGCACGGCCCGCCTCGCCGCGTGGCTGCGGGGGCTCGCGGCCGAGCATCCGATGCCCGCGCACCACGCAGCAGAGAGCGACGCCGACGGCGACGCGGATGCGGAGGCCGACCCGCGCGGCCCCGAGATCGACGACTCACCGCTGCGCGCCGCCCTGCTCGCGCTCGCCGCCGGCCCCGACGGGCTACCCGTGACCGACGCGGAGAGAACCGCCGAGCAGCGGGCCTACGCCTACGCCGCCGCCGCCATCGACTACCACCGGCGCGAGCACAAGACCTTCTGGTGGGAGCACTTCGACCGCCTCGTCGCCCCCCTCGACGAGTGGGCCGACGTGCGCGACGTCTTCGTCGTCGCCCCGCCGCCCGGTGATCCGGATGCTCACCACGACCAGTCCCCGTGGGGCAAGACCGGCCGCCAGCGGTCGCTGCGCCGCACGGTGCGCCTGTATGGCCAGTGGGCCGCAGGCTCGCGGCCGAGCGTCGGAGGCCGCAGCGGCCCCTACGCCGTCTACGAGCAGCCCGCACCCATCCCCACCGGCAGCCGCGACCGGTCGGCCCGCGCCGCGCGGTCGGTGACCCTCGAGGCGGTGCACGACGACCACGTCGTCGTGAGCGAGACCCTGCACTCCGAGGCCGACGAGTACACCGCGCTGCCGGTCGCGCTCACCCCGAGCAGCCCGCCCGACCCCGGGCAGCAGAAGCCCGCCATCGAAGCATGGGGAGCCGCACTCGTCGAGGCGCACCCCGACTGGCCGCGCGAACCCGTCGGCGACCTCCTGCGCAGGGTCGCGCCCCGCACGCGCAGCGGCGGCCCGCTCGCGCCCGTCACGCTCGCGGCCGACGGCGAGCCCGACAGAATCAGCGCCGTCACCGCGAGCCTGCTCGACCTCGACCGCTCGTACCTCGCCGTGCAGGGCCCACCCGGCACCGGCAAGACGCACCTCGGCGCCCACGTCATCGCCGCGCTCGTGCGCGACCACGGCTGGAAGGTGGGCGTCGTCGCCCAGAGCCACACCACCGTCGAGCACGTGCTCGCCAGTATCGTCGAGAAAGCCGGGCTCGACCCGCGGCTCGTCGCCAAAGCGCCCAAGACCGGGGCCGACCCCGCCGACTACGCCACCGCGCCCTACACGGTGCTCGGCAAAGCCGACCAGCTCGCCGCGTTCGCGGCCGAGCGCGCGGCCGACCGCGCTGGCCCCGGGCGCTCCGGTGCGGGCCGTGGCGGATACGTCATCGGCGGCACCGCGTGGGACTTCGCGCACCCGCAGCGCGTCGGCCGCCGCAGTCTCGACCTGCTCGTCATCGACGAGGCCGGGCAGTTCTCGCTCGCCGCCACCATCGCCGCGAGCGTCAGCGCCCAGAACCTGCTGCTGCTCGGCGACCCGCAGCAGCTGCCGCAGGTCAGCCAGGGCACGCATCCCGAACCGATCGACGGCTCCGCGCTCGGGTACCTCAGCGCCGGACACGACGTGCTGCCCGCCGAGCTCGGCTACTTCCTCGCCGAGACCCGGCGCCTGCACCCCGCCCTCGCCGAGCCGGTGTCGCGGCTCAGCTACGAAGGGCAGCTGCACGCGCACCCCAGCACGTCGACGCGGCGGCTCGACGGCACCGCACCCGGGCTGCACCCCGTGCCCGTGCCGCACAGCGGCAACGCGACCGAGTCGGTCGAGGAGGCGGACGAGGTCGTGGCGATCATCCGCCGCCACCTGGGCGCCGTCTGGCATGACGGCAGCGCCGAGCCCCGCCCGCTCAGCGACCGCGACGTCATCGTCGTCACGCCGTACAACGCGCAGCAGCAGACCATCCGGCATGCGCTCGACGCCGCCGGGCTTCGCGGCACCCGGGTCGGCACGGTCGACAAGTTTCAGGGCCAGGAGGCCGCGATCGCGATCGTCTCACTAGCCGCCTCCAGCGCGCACGACGTGCCGCGCGGGCTCGACTTCCTGCTCAACCGCAACCGGCTCAACGTGGCCATCTCACGTGCGCAATGGGCCGCCTACCTCGTCTACTCGCCGGGGCTCACCGACGCGCTGCCGCACACCCCGCAGGGCGTCGCCGAGCTCAGCGCGTTCATCCGTCTCACCGAAGCCTGACCGGCACAGAAGCCTGACCGGCACCGAAGCCTGGCCCGCGGCCCGCAGCGCGCGTGACGCTCAACCGGTGACGGCCACCGTCGACTCGAACGCGTAGGTGAAGTCGCCGACACCCGTCCACGTGACGCGGATCAGTGCCGCCGGCCCGACATCGTCGTAGGCCGTGCAGACGAACGACGACCCGAGCGACGCCGACGCCTGCGACGGGCAGAGCACCTGGTAGTCGATTCCCTGCTCCTGAAGCTCCACCGTCAGGCGCTGCTCGACCGAGCGCAGGTCGGCGGCCGACGCCTCGCGCGGCAGAGCCAGCGAGCCCACCCCGACCGCCGCGCCCACCACGGTGGCCAGCACGAGGTAGACCCAGGTGGGCCCGGTGCCGCGCCGCGCGGTGCGATAGACGTGGATCGCCCGCGCCATCAGGTAGAAGAACGGGCCGAGGAGGATCCACGCCACCGACGGGCGGAACTCGTGGCCGAGCGAGCCCAGCCGCCGGTAGTCGAGGATCGCCGACAGCACCACCCAGAGCAGGGCCACCGTCGCGAGGGCGGTCGCGATCACGCCGGTGGCCGAGGATGCTCCGCCCTCCGTCACCGCCCACCCGAGCCCGAGCAGACCCAGCTGCAGCACGGGCGAGAGGGCGAGCATCCACGCGCCCGCCGTCGTCACCCCGGTCACGGTGCGCTGCGCGGTCGTGCCGCGGCCCGAACCCCAGGTGCGCGTCATCGGCTCGTAGTCGACGCTCGCGAGGTCGACGCTGCCGGTCGGCTGCGCGAACGTACCCGTCGACGTCCACGGCGTCGTCGCCGACGCCGGCAGCGGAGTGCCCGCGGCCACCGCGGAGGGCACCGCGAGCGGCGCGGGCCCCGCGAGCGGCGCGCCCGTCGGCGCCGCACTGAATGGGCCGGTGCCGGAGGGCACGGCCAGCGGCTCGGGGCCGGTGCGCGCGGGCGGCAAGGGCTCGTCGAAGCCGGGGATCGTCACCGGCACCGAACCGGACGTCGGCGGTACGAGCCGAACGGGCTCGGAGATCGGCAGCGAGCTGCCCGACCGGCGCGGACCGGGCGGAGCCTCGACCGGCGGCGGAACGACCGGCGGCGCGGCGGCAGCCGCGGTCGAAGCGGCGGAGGTCGCCGTCACCGGAGCGGCGGGTGCGACCGCGGCCTCGGGCGCAGCAGCGGGCGCCGGCTCTGCCGCGGGCGCCGGTGCCGGCTCGGCGAACGGCGGCGGCACGTACGGTGCCGAGGAGACGGGCATCGCGGGCGGCTGCGGGGCGGAGGGCTGCGGGGCGGAGGGGGCCGACGGATTCGGCTGCGTGTGCTCCGTCCAGGCGGCGCCGTCCCACCACCGGATCAACCGCGGATCGGCCGCGTCGGCGTACCAGCCCGCGGCCGTGGCCCCCGTCGTCATGCGCGCCCTCCCGACTTCGCACTGAGAGTGCCAGTGTAGGCCTGAGCGCCGCTCAGGGCTACGGGTGGTGCGGTGGCCTGAGCGCCGCTCAGGGCTACGGGTGGTGCGGTGGCTCGATGCGCCATACTCACCCCATGCGTCGGTTCTTCGGCATCGTCGCCGACTACGCCTACGTCGGTCGGGCGCGGCTGCGCTACTGGCGCTACGGTGCGCGGCCGCCCGCCCCGATCGATGCCGCGCCCGATGCCCCGCCTCCCGTTCTGCTGATCCCGGGCGTCTTCGAGACCTGGCACTACCTGAAACCCATCCGCGACCGCCTCGTCGCCCTCGGGCACCCCGTGCACAGCGTGCCCGAGCTCGGCTTCAATCGGCACCCGATCCCGGAGATGGCCGCACTGCTCGCTGCCTACGTCGCCCACCGCGAGCTCGCCGACCTGCGCATCGTCGCCCACTCGAAGGGCGGGCTCATTGGCAAGCTCCTGCTCGTCGGCGACGACCCGCAGGCGGGCGGCGCGGGACGCGTCGACCGCATGATCTCGATCAACACCCCGTACGGCGGTAGCCCGCTCGCCCGCTACGGCCTCGGGCCCTGGCGCGAGTTCACGCCCACCCGGCCGGTGATCCGCGAGCTCGCCGCCGCGCCCCACGTCAACGCGCGCATCACGGCCTTGCGCAGCGCCTTCGACCAGTACGTGCCGGCGGAGAGCGCGCACCTCGACGGAGCCGAGAACGTGCCGCTGCCCCACGTCGGGCACTTCCGGGTGCTGGGCCTGCCCGATGTGATCGAGCAGGTCGCCGACCGGGTGGGTGCGCGGCCCGCGTGAGGGGCGGCGTGCGGCGAGCATCCTGAACGGTTGTCATCGCGCGCCGGGCCAGACCTGACAGAATGCGCCCATGCCCGCCGCCGCCCCGATTGCCTCGACGGATGCTCCCCCCGCGATCAGCCTGAAGCTGCTGCCCGCCGCGCTGGTGGTGACCAGCGCGATTCCCCTGTTCGGCTTCGAGGAGCGGCTGGTCGGCTACCCGTGGCTCGTGATCGGCCTCGTCGTGGCCTACTTCGTCGACCGCGAGCTGATGCGCGACCTCGGCATCATCGCCGCGGGCCTCATCGTCGTGAGCACGGTCAGCGTGAAGGCCGACATCTCGTGGCCCAACTTCTTCCTGCTCGGGTTCGTGCTGAGTCTCGCCGTCGCGGTGCCGTTCGTGCTCGACCGGTTCGTGTTCAAGCGGAAGGTCATCCGCTTCCCCTGGCGGGGCGGGCAGAAGTGGCAGCCGTGGGAGAAGTCGTACCTGTTCGCTGTGCCCTTCCTCGGCTGGCTGATCCTGCCGTTCTACTTCATCCAGTCGGGCTCGTACCAGAACTGGCCGGCGGTCAGCGAGTTCTCCGAAGTGCTGCGCCTCTTCATCGGCGTCAACGCGGTCGGCATCTGGGACGAGCTGTTCTTCATCTGCACGGTCTACGTGCTGCTGCTGCGGCACTTCCCGGTGCTGACGGCGAACATCCTGCAGGCCATCGTGTTCGTCAGCTTCCTGTGGGAGCTCGGCTACCAGGCCTGGGCGCCCCTCATGACGATCCCGTTCGCGCTGCTGCAGGGGTGGATCTTCCACCGCACCAAGTCGCTCACCTACGTGATCATCGTGCACCTGCTGTTCGACCTCGTGGTCTTCCTCGCGATCGTGCACGCCCACAACCCGGGCGTCTTCTCGTTCTTCCTCATCGAGAGCCCGGGGTCGTAGCCCCACGCCGTCAGGCGGCGCGGCAGTAACGATTGCTCATGGCGGCATCGTCGTCGTCGCCGCAGGCTGGGTGCATGACCTCAACGACACTGCGCGTGCTGGCTGTCGCCGGCGCGCTCGCCCTTGCCCTCACCGGATGCTCCGCCACTGCCCCCGTCAGCACCGACGACCTCATCCCCGACGTCGTCGACCAGGGCGACACCGGAGGTGACGCCGGCGGCTCGAACGACGGCGAGGTGACCGTGGTCGGCGCCGACCTCGTCAGCTCGTTCGCCGCGATGGCCGCCGAGACGTACGCCGAGGGTCGTGACCCGATGCCGGCTGTCGAGTTCACGAGCGCGAGCGCCGTCACCTTCACCTTCCCCGGAACCCTCGACGAGGCCGCCCGCATCGGCAACTGCCAGATCGCCTACGGGGTGCTCGACGCCGAGGGCATCACCATCACGATCGTCGACGACTCCGGCTCGCTCGACTGCACCGCCCTCATCGAGGGCTGAGCCCCCCTCGGGCGCGAGCTGCGCGGCCCCCCGCGCGCCCCTGGCTGCATCTCCACAATTCAGGAGTTCGGGATGCTCGCGCCCGGTCGACACGCCGTGCGAGCATCCCGAACCCCCGTTTCTCGGCCGCCGTTCCTGAATTGTGGAGAAGTTGAGGTTACGGGCCGCCCGGCAGGGCAGCGTCAGGTGTCGATGTGGTGCGTCGAGAGCGCCGCGGCCAGCGTGGTGCGGGCGGCGGCGTAGCGAGACCGCACGGTTGACGCCGGCACCCCGGTGATGGTCGCGATGTCTACCAGCGGCAGGCCCTCCCAGTGGTGCAGCTGCACGACCTCGCGCTGTGCGGCCGGAAGTTCTGCGATGGCGGCCCGCACGTCGAGCGCCAGGTCGGTGCTCGACGCGGCCTCCGGATGCGCGCCAGCCTCGAGCACGACGCGCAGTCGTTCGACCTGAGCGGAGCGGCGCGCCGAGAGGCGGCGAGTCGCTGTGAGGATCGTGCGGGCGATCCCGAACATCCACAGCCGCGCTTCGTGCGCATCGTTCGGAACCCGGTCGCGGTCGCGCCAGAGAATCAGCAGCACCTCACTCAGACAGTCGGCTGCGTCGGCGCGATCCGTCACACGGCGCTCGAAGTAGCGCAGCACGTCGCCCGCCGTCGCGGTGATCAACCGCTCGAGGTCGTCTGCCTTCACGGGCCTGCCGGGATGGTTAACGGTCCGTCGCACTCGGCCGCGCCGTCGAGCGACACCGAGTCGGGGTCATAGCCGGCCGCAGCGACTGCATCCCGGATGTGGCTGCTCAGCGCGACGAAGAGGGCGAAGTGGTCAGTGAATGCGGTGGTCGGCGCCCAGGGTTGCCCGCCCTCGACATATTCGGCACCCGCCAGCTCGGGCTCCAACTCGCGCAGGGTCTCGGTCAGGTCGAGCGACTCGAGGTCGATGGCAACCAGCGCGTCGCGGGCGATCTCGAGCGCGGCAGGGTCGGTGACTCGCTCGGGCGTTGCCGACACGCGGAAGCCCTGGGTGCACAGTGTGCCGTCGCGGGTCTCCTGCACGGTCGACGCCTCGGCCCACCATCCCAGGTGGGTGAGCAGAGGCGGCCCTGCGGCAGCAGCGGTCGCACCTCCGAGAACCAGCACGCCCGTGATGGCCGTGACGGTCAGCGCGCGCGGCCGCCGGCCGCGCGGGTGCGCCTGCTCGGCGAGCAAGGCTTCGAGGGCCTCGTCGCGTTCCGCGCCCTCCGCGGTCTCCGGCGCCGAGGCATCGAGCAGGCGGGTGAGCATCCGGTCGTCCATGGGGTCTCCTTCTTCAGCAGGTCCTACTCGTACATGTCTGCTCGACGCCCCAACGTCCACGCCCGACCCCCACAATTCAGGAGTTCGGGATGCTCGCGCCTGGTCGACACGCCGTGCGAGCATCCCGAACCCCCGTTTCTGGGCCGCCGTTCCTGAATTGTGGAGACGGGGCCGGGGGCGTGACTCCTGAATTGTGGAGGTCGGCGGGTGGGGCAGACTCGGGGGGTGAGCCTTCTCGAGTCGATGCCGCGCCCCTACGAGGCCGGCGCGGCGTTCGACGCGATCGAGAACTGGGCCGTCGGGCGCGGGCTGACGCTGTACCCGGCGCAGGAGGAGGCGATCTTCGAGCTCGTCGCCGGCGCCCACGTCGTGCTCGCGACCCCGACGGGAAGCGGCAAGAGCCTCGTGGCGGTCGCCGCCCACGCGATCGCCCTCGCGCAGGGGCAGCGCACGTACTACACGGCGCCGATCAAGGCGCTCGTGAGCGAGAAGTTCTTCCAGCTCGTCGACATCTTCGGCGCCGAGAACGTCGGCATGGTGACGGGCGACTCGGCCGTCAACGGCGACGCGCCGATCATCTGCTGCACGGCCGAGATTCTCGCCAATCAGGCGCTGCGCGAGGGCCCCGAACTCGCGGCGGGGATCGTGGTGATGGACGAGTTCCACTACTACGCCGACCCCGAGCGCGGCTGGGCCTGGCAGGTGCCGCTGCTGACGCTGACGAACGCGCGCTTCCTGCTCATGAGCGCGACGCTCGGCGACATCACGCCGATCGCCGCCGACCTCGAGCGCCGCACCGGGCACCCGGTGAGCGAGGTGACGCACACCGAGCGGCCGATCCCGCTGACCTTCGAGTACGTGCGCACCCCCGTGCACGAGACCGTCGAGCGGCTGCTCGACGAAAGACAAGCGCCGATCTACATCGTGCACTTCAGCCAGGCGGCCGCGATGGAGCGCGCCCAGGCTCTGACGAGCATCCGCATCATCACGCGCGAGCAGCGCGACGAGATCGCGGAGGCGATCGGCGACTTCCGCTTCGCGCGCGGCTTCGGCTCGACCCTCAGCCGCCTCGTGCGCGCGGGCATCGGCGTGCACCACGCCGGCATGCTGCCCAAGTACCGGCGCCTGGTCGAGGTGCTCGCCCAGCGCGGGCTGCTGCGGGTCATCTGCGGCACCGACACCCTCGGGGTGGGCATCAACGTGCCCATCCGCACCGTGCTGCTCACGGCGCTCAGCAAATTCGACGGCGAACGGATGCGCCAACTCACGGCGCGCGAATTCCACCAGATCGCCGGGCGAGCGGGTCGGGCCGGCTACGACACCGCGGGCCTCGTCGTCGTGCAAGCGCCCGACCACGAGGTCGAGAACCACGTCGCCGAGGCGAAGGCCGGCGACGACCCGAAGAAGCGCAAGAAGATCGTGCGCAAGTCGGCACCCGCCGGCTTCGTGACCTGGGGCGAGGGCAGCTTCGAGCGGCTCATCGGCGGGGCGCCCGAACCGCTCGAGAGCCGCATGCAGGTCTCGGCGGCCATGCTCATCAACCTCATCGCGCGCGGGGGAGACGTCGTCGCCAACGCGCGCGCCCTGCTCACCGAGAATCACGAGCCGCCGCACCGGCAGCGCGAACTCGTGAAGCGGGCGCTCGGCATCGCGAAGACCCTCGTGCGCGCCGGAGTCGTCGAGATCGACCGCGATGAGCCCGCTGTGCGTCTCCACAATTCAGGAGATCGCGACACTGACGGTGGGCGACACACCCAGAGCGGGCATCCGGATGCTCGCTCCGATGCCGCATCTCCTGAATTGTGTAGATCGGCGCGGGTGCGGCTCACGGTCGACCTGCAGCCGAACTTCGCGCTCAACCAACCGCTCAGCCCGTTCGCGCTCGCCGTCATCGGGGTGCTCGACCACACCGATGCCGACTACCCGCTCGACGTCATCAGCGTCATCGAGTCGACGCTCGACGACCCGCGCCCGGTGCTCGCCCAGCAGCAGTACAAGGCCCGTGGCGAGGCGGTCGCGGCCATGAAGGCCGAGGGGGTCGAGTACGAGGCGCGCATGGATGCGCTGGAGGACGTCGAGCACCCGCAGCCGCTCGCCGAGCTGCTGCACGCCATGTTCGAGACCTTCGCCGCCAGCCAGCCCTGGGTGCGCGACGTCGAGCTGCGGCCGAAGAGCGTGGTGCGCGACCTCTACGAGCGGGCGATGAGCTTCACCGAGTACGTCAGCGTCTACGCGCTCACCCGCAGCGAGGGTCTGCTGCTGCGCTACCTCAGCGACGCCGACCGGGCGATCCGCCAGACGGTGCCCGACGAGGCGAAGACCGACGAGCTGCGCGACATCATCGAGTGGCTGCGCGAGCTCGTGCGGCAGGTCGACTCGAGCCTGCAGGACGAGTGGGAGCAGTTGAGCGCCGGCGCTTCGGCCGGCCGCCCCGACGGGGGGCCGGTGCTGCCGCCCCGGCCGCCGGATGTCACCGCCAACCGGCGGGCATTCCTGGTGCTCGTGCGCAACGAGCTGTGGCGGCGCGTGCAGCTCGCGGCCCTGCAGCGCGACGACGACCTCGTGGCGCTCGACCCCGACGCGGGCTGGCCCGAGGCGCTCGACGCCTACTACGCCGAGCACGAGGAGGTGCGCACGGGGGGCGACGCGCGCAGCGCATCCCTGGTGCACATCGATGAGAGCCCGGCACCGCACGACGCCGGCGACGAGCGCGACGACCGCGATGACGCGGCGGCGGATGCGGGGCGCACGTGGCGCGTGCGTCAGGTGATCGACGACCCCGCGGGCGACCACGATTGGGGCATCGACGCTGTCGTCGACCTCGACGCGAGCATCGCCGAGGGTACGGCGGTGGTGCGGGTGATCGGGCTCAACCGGCTCTAGCTAGGGCAGGAGGTCCAGGCGGATGACGCCGAGAGCCGGAGTGAAGATGCCCACGTTGACAAGCAGGGCGATGAGCGCGAGGTTGACCACGAGGGGCCACCAGCCGCGTCCGCTCGCCTGCTGCCGCACCACCACGGTGCGAGCGACGAGGTAACCGAGGGCTCCGAGAAACGCCCAGCCCCAGTGCGCGCGGCGCAGGTGGCCCCACTCGTGCAGCGTGAGGCGGTCGCGGCGCACCCAGATGATGATCCACAGCACCGGGATGACAGCCGCCCCGACGATCCAGATCCACGGCGTCGACTCGAAGCCACTGAGCACGACCGCCGCCGTCTGGGCGGCCACGGTCACCAGCGGCGTGAACGCGAGGGCCCACGCTGCCGGCGTGGTCGTGCGCTCGGGCGTGTAGTCGATGGAGATGCTGCGGGTGTTCCAGATCTCGTCGGGCGTGCGCGCCCGCAGGCCGTAGGTGCCCAGCGGCTGGGCCGACGGTTCGGCGGCAGACCCGGGAGCGCTCGGGATGGCGGGGGAGACGGGGGTGACGCCGACCGACCCGGGCGACCACGAGTACGGCGCCGAGTAGGCGTACGGCTCGGCCGCGGAGGGCTCGGCGATGACGGTCGATCCACCGCCGACCGCGTCGGGGGCGGAGCCCACCGACGCCGCGCTGCGGCCCGTGATGGCCTGTTCGGCCGGGTGTTCGACCACCGGCTTCGGCCGCGTGTGGGTGGTCCACCGCACACCGTCCCACCAGCGCAGGCGCAGCGCCATCTCGGGGTCGTCGTACCACCCCGCGGCAGGGGAGTGCGCGTCGCTCATCGGGATTCCTCGGGTGTGCGCGAGAGCACGGTTCGGGCGGGGTGGAGTGCTCTGCTGGTCCGCCCATGGTATGCCCGATCGGGGTACATTCCGAGACTCGAGCGGTCCCCAATATGGGGGACCCGGAGGTTCACTTTCGGTATGGCGGATGCTCGGTCTCAGGCCGAGAGCCGGCCGAGCATCCGCCAGACCGTCGTGGTGAGGGGCGGGTGATCGAGGGCGATCTGCCGCAGCAGCCGGTAGTCGCGCGCTGCCGACGGCAGGCGACCGTCATCGTCGCGAATGCGCTCGGCGCGCAGCATCCACACCACGAGCTCGTCGACGGTCGGCAGTTCGCTCATGAACTCCCACGGGTCCTCCCCGCCGCGGGCGCGGGCGAGGATGACCGTCTGCAGCTCGTCGTGGGCCTCGGCGCGCAGCACTTCGAGGCTCGCACCCCGCCGCCGCACGTCATCCATGCTCCGAGCCTACGACGGGCTCCTGAGCGAGCGACGGGGGCGGTCAGCCGAGCAGGCCGAGCGCGATCGCGACGACCGTGGCCGGGTCGAGCACGAACCACGCCGTCAGCACCGAGAGCTGCGCACCCAGCCAGACGACGAGGGGCCACGACCGTGCGCCCGTGGTGCGCGCCACGCGCACGCCGCGGACGGCGAGGAACACCGGGGGAGCCAGGAAGGCCGTGACCCAGGGCGCCGTGCGAAGGTGGCCCGAGAGCTCCATGAGGCGTCGGTCCTGAGTGGCCAGCGCGGCGCTCAGGATGAACGGGAACACGACCGCCAGAGCACGCGTCCACGAGGAGCTCTCGGCGGGCAGGGTCGTGAACACCCAGAACACGAGCAGCGCCTGGGTCAGCGGCATCGTGGCGATCAGCCAGACGGAGACGGTGTGCACACGCAGCTGCAGCGGGTTGCGGGCCGTCGCGGCGGGTACGGAGACGACGCTTGCGCGCTCGCGGGCGGCGAACGGCACGTACTCGGAGGTCTCGGCGTTCGCCGGGCTGAGCGGCGAGGCGGCGCTGCGGGTCGGTGCCGACGCGGTGCTGCGGAGGCCGGCGGCGGGGTCGACAGCGTGCAGCGGCATGCTCTCGGCAGCACGCGCCGACTCGCGCGGCGACGGCGTGGCGGGCGCGACGACTGAGAAGGCGCCCGTGCTGACGCTGCCCGGCGCGGAGACGGGCGAGACGCCGCTGACGGACGGCATGTCGATGGGGGCGACGTGGTGGGTCCAGCGCTCGCCGTCCCACCAGCGGCGCTGCGTCGCGGCCGCGCCGGAGGCGCTCTCGACCGGGTCGGCGTACCACCCCGCTGGAACGCGGATCGCTGTCGTGGTGCTCATCGTGGTTCCCCCTCGGGCCCCGGCTCCCCAGCCGGGTCTCGTGTACCGGTCGACCCCCCTGGTCGTCCGGTGTGCCGCAGTGTTGTTCGGGTTCACCGCGAAGAACGATTGCTCGTTCCGGTATTCAGTTGCTGTTCGATTGTGCCGCACCCGCCGCGCTCATGCCTGTCGGGGCATTCGCTTAGCGAACGATGCTGAAGATGCCCCAGTCGTCGACCTGCCACGCGATCCAGCCGTTCGACCGCTGCAGGCTCGCCGTCACCACGACGGCGTTGCCGCTCGCGTCGATCGCCGGGCACCGCAACTGCTGGCCGATGAAGAGAGGCGGCGTCGGCGGGCAGTTGACCTCCATCTGCCCCCCGATGCTGCGGGCCGCCAGCTCGATGCTGTTCGACGCCTCGGCGGCGAACACCCCCGGCAGAGCCGCGATGACGAGACCCGGAACAGCGAGCACCGAGGCGCCCACCAGGCCGTTGAGCAGCAGGAAGACCGCGAGAGGGCCGTACCCGGCGCCCGAGATTCGGCTGAGCGCCACGGCGCGTGCCGCGAGGTACACGAGAGGTGAGGCGAGAGCCCACAGCCAGCTTGCCGGGCGGTCGACCCCGCGTCGGCGCAGCGAGCGGTGGTCGAGCACGGCGAGGAGCACGCCCAGCGGGAGCGGCCCGAGCCAGATGATCGCCATGAACAGCACCGACGGGCCGGTCGAGAACGCGGCGAGCACGAGCAGGCTCAGCAGCAGTTGCAGCATCGGCATGAGCGCGAGAGCCCAGACCTCGACGCTCTGCAGGTGCGGGGCCGTGGTGCCCACCGACTGGTGGGTACCGCGTCGCCCGGGCTCGGTCGCCGAGATCGGCGACTCCGTCCAGGTCGGCGCGTAGGCCGGTGCGCCGGGGGCCGAGCCGTACCCAGGAGCGGAGCCGTAGCCCGGAGCGGAGCCGTAGCCCGGAGCGGACCCGTACGACTGCGGAGCAGAGCCACCCTGCGCCGCCAGCGGAACCCACGGCATGCTCGGCTGCGGGGCCGAGGCGCCCGTGCCGAGCGGGTCGGCGAACGCGGCGGCGGCGAAGGCGTCGGCGGCGCTCGCGGCCGACTGCGCGCTCTGGGCGGATTGCGTGCTCTGGGCGGATTGCGCGCTCTGGGCCGACTGCGCGCTCTGGGCGGATTGCGCGCTCTGGGCCGTTTGGGCGCTCTGGGCGGACGGCGCGGCAGCGGACGGCGCCGCAGCCGATTCCGCGGCGACACTGGCCGCCGAGGGCGCGCTGAGAGCCGGATCGGCCAGGCCGCTATCGCTCGGCGGAGCCAACTGGCGCAGAACGGCGGCGGTGGGCTGCTCGTACGGCAGCTCGGTCTCGGCGGCCGACTCGGCGCTGCGGCGACCGCGGCGCGTCTGCGCCTCGTCGTCGGCGAAGATCGTGGTGGCCGCGGGCTGGGTCGGCATCATCGGCTGGCGGGCATCGGAGACGTGCTCCGTCCAGGCGTGGTTGTCCCACCACCGCAGTTGCGGCAGGCCCAGCGGGTCGGGATACCACCCGGCCGGCACCCTGCCGTAGTCGTCGTCAGCCACGCCCCTGCTTCCCCCCAACGCACGGACGCGCGTCCGGCTCGGTCAGTCTACGGTTCAACGCTTCCGATCGGGGAGGAATCGTCACCCCCCCAGTAGGGGTGTCCCCCGCACGGGGTACAGCGCCGACTCGGCCGCCGCCAACCAGCGGCGTGCGCGGTCGAGACGCACCGGAGGGGCGAGCTCCGGCCCCCCGACCCAGGCCGTCGCGCCGCGGGCACCGTGCAGGGCGCTCAGCACCCACACCTCGCACCCGGCGAGCTCGGCGGCAGTGATCCGCTCGGCCCCGATCGGCACACCCTCGGCGCGGGCGGCATCGAGCACGAGCGACGCCGTCACGCTCGGGATGCGGGCCAACGCCGCATCGGGCTGCACGAGCGTCGCGCCCCGCCACCAGAGCAGCGCGGAGTAGGCGCCCTCGACGACGCGGCCCTGGGCATCCACGATGACGGCCTCATCGGCGCCGAGCGGCTGCACGGCCACCCGCAGCCGCTGCAGGGCCGCCAGGTCAGGGCCCTTCACGAGCGGCTCGGTGCGTGGGTCGGTCGCGGCGGTCGCGAGCACGGCCGTCGCCGAGGTCGGCGGGGTGGGCCGCAGCCGGAAGCCGAGTGCGAGGCCGTCGGCGCGCCCGCGCAGCTCGAGGCGCGGAAACCAGTCTCCGGCGCGCGGGATGGCCGCCAGCGCCGCGTCGACCGCGGCCTCGGCATCGCGCGGCGCACCGTCGACGGCGGCGACCGAGCGCAGGAAGCGCTCCCGATGCCGCTCGATCCCGCGAACGCGGCCGTCGCGCACGCGCCACGAGTCGGCCACCACGAGCGGGCCCTCGTGCGGATCGCACCAGTCGATCACCCGCCAGCCCTCGGCCGTCCAGGCGTGCAGGCCCTCCGCCGCGGCCGTCATGCCACCCCTGCGCTCATAGCATGGAGCGTATGCGGCGCGGCCTCCTCGAGCATCCGATCGCGGCGCCGCTGAGCGCCGAGGCCCTGCTCGTGGCGCTCGCCGCGGCGCACCCCGATGCGGCCGGCCTGGTCTGGCTCGACTCGGGGGAGGGCGCGACGACGGGGACGAGCCTGGTCGCTCTCGGCGAGCCGGTGCCGCTCGATCATGATCGGCCCGTTCTGCCGCAGCTTCGGGCGGAGCTCGACGCGCTGGGGGCCCCGCCGCCGCGCCAGCCGGTGGGTCGCCAGCCGGTGGGTCGACCGCCCGCGGGCCCGCTCGGGCTCATCGGGTGGTTCGGGTACGAGCTGCGGGCCGAGACCATGCAGATGCCGGCGCCGGTCGTGGCGCCGGCGCACCGCGCGGCCTGGCTGCGCGTCGACCGCGGCGTGCTCTTCGACCACGGCACGGCGACGGCCCGACTGATCGCGCTCGACCCGACCGGCGACGGGCGCTGGCAGGGAGAGCTCGACGACTGGCGGCGCGGGATGCTGGCGCTGGCCGCGCGCGCGAGCGCCGCATCCGCCCCGCCGGTCGCCGAGCCGCGCCCGCTGGGGCTCGTCGTGGAGCGTGACGACGACGCCCACTACGCGCGCATGGTCGCCGCCTGCCAGCAGTTCATCCGCGAGGGCGAGGCGTACCAGCTGTGCCTGACGACGCAGACCGCGGTCGAGACGGCCGACGGCGCACCGTTCGACGCGGTCGAGCTGTATCGGCGGCTGCGGCGCGGCAGTCCGGCGCATCACGGTGCGCTGCTGCGCATCGAGGGGGTCGCCCTGCTCAGCGCGAGCCCCGAGACCTTCCTTCGGGTCAGCGACGGTGTGGTGCAGACGCGGCCGATCAAGGGCACCCGACCGCGCGCGGCAGACGCGGCGCGAGATGCGGCGCTCGCCGCCGAACTGGCCGCGAACGACAAGGAGCAGGCCGAGAACCTCATGATCGTCGACCTCATGCGCAACGACCTCTCGCGCGTGAGCGAGGTCGGCTCGGTGGTCGTCACCGGGCTCCACGAGGTGGAGAGCTACCCGCACGTGCACCAGCTGGTCAGCACGGTGGAAGGGCGGCTGCGGGGCGGGCTCGACGCGCTCGACGCGGTCGCGGCGTGCTTCCCGGCCGGGTCGATGACCGGAGCGCCGAAGCGGCGCGCGATCGAGCTGCTCGACGGCGGTGGCGACGACGGCGCGGGCGGGCACGGCGGGCACGGCGGGCTCGGCGGTCTGGAGCGCGGCCCGCGCGGGGTCTACTCCGGCGCCTTCGGCTACCTCGGGCTCGACGGGGGAGCAGACCTGGCCATGGTCATCCGCAGCATCGTCGTCGACGGCGCGCGCGCGACGGTCGGGGCGGGCGGTGGCGTGACGGCTCTCAGCGAGCCGGCCGCCGAGGTCGCCGAGATGCGCCTGAAGGCCGCCGCGCTGCTGCGGGCCATCGGGGTCGAGCGGCAGGGCGAGGGCGGCGGCCCGCGGTAATCTGGGGTTTCTGCCCGGTGCGCTGCGCGCTGCGGCGCCGCCACACGCCCCGCCGGGCATTCCGCCGTGATCCGAAACGAGACTGAGCCGTGACCGACGAGCTGCACCCTGACGATCCTCACAGCGCTGGTTTCCACGCCGACGAGAACGCCTACGATTTCGCCCGCATCGAGGCGCGCTGGGCGCCGGTGTGGAACGAGCTGCAGCCGTTCACCGTCGACGACGCCGACACCAAGCCGCGCAAGTACGTGCTCGACATGTTCCCCTACCCCTCGGGCGACCTGCACATGGGCCACGCCGAGGTGTACGCGCTCGGCGACGTCGTGGCGCGCTACTGGCGCCAGCAGGGCTTCAGCGTGCTGCACCCGATCGGGTGGGACAGCTTCGGCCTGCCCGCCGAGAACGCGGCGATCAAGCGCGGGGCCGACCCGCGCGAGTGGACCTACGCGAACATCGCCCAGCAGCGCGCCTCGATGCAGCGCTATGCGACGAGCTTCGACTGGAGCCGCGTGCTGCACACCTCCGACCCCGAGTACTACCGCTGGAACCAGTGGCTCTTCCTGCGCATGTACGAGAAGGGCCTCGCCTACCGCAAGGCCAGCTGGGTCAACTGGTGCCCCAACGACCAGACGGTGCTCGCCAACGAGCAGGTCGTCGACGGCGCGTGCGAGCGCTGCGGTGCGATCGCCGAGAAGAAGAAGCTGACCCAGTGGTACTTCAAGATCACCGACTACGCCGACCGGCTGCTCGATGACCTGAACCAGCTCGAGGGCTCGTGGCCCTCGAAGGTGCTGACCATGCAGCGCAACTGGATCGGCCGCTCGACCGGCGCCGACGTCGACTTCGTCATCGAGGGCCACCACAGCCCGGTGACCGTCTTCACGACGCGCCCCGACACGCTCTTCGGCGCGACCTTCATGGTCGTCGCCCCCGACAGCGACCTCGCCGCCGAGCTGGCCTCGGGCTCGACGCCCGAGGTGCGCATGGCCTTCCAGGCGTACCTCGAGGAGGTGCAGAAGAAGAGCGAGATCGACCGGCAGGACACCACGCGCGAGAAGACCGGCGTCTTCCTCGACCGCTGGGCCATCAACCCGGTCAACGGCGAGCGCATCCCCGTGTGGGCCGCCGACTACGTGCTGGCCGACTACGGCCATGGCGCGATCATGGCCGTGCCCGCCCACGACCAGCGCGACCTCGAGTTCGCGATCGCGCATGGGCTGCCGGTGAAGGTCGTTGTCGACACCAACGCGCCCGTCACCGGCGCGATCCCCGTCATCACCACCGAGATGCTCGAGGCCGGCGACCCGCGCCCATCAGAAGCGGGGCCGCTCGACCCGGTCGCGACCGGGCAGGCCCTCGTCGGCGACGGTCGCATGATCAACTCGGGGCCGCTCGACGGCCTCAGCAAGCAGAACGCGATCACGCGCGCGATCGAGCTGCTGGAGGAGCGCGGCACGGGGCGGGCATCCAAGACCTACCGCCTGCGCGACTGGCTCATCAGCCGCCAGCGGTACTGGGGCACGCCGATTCCGATCATGTACGACGAGAACGGCACCGAGATCCCGGTTCCGCTGGATGCCCTGCCGGTGCTGCTGCCCGACGCCGAGGGCATCGACATGACGCCGAAGGGCACCTCGCCCCTGGGCGGCGTCGCCGCGTTCGTCGAGACGACCACCCCCGACGGCCGCCCGGCCCGCCGCGACACCGACACGATGGACACCTTCGTCGACTCGTCGTGGTACTTCCTGCGCTTCCTGAACCCCACCGACGACACGCAGGCCTTCGACCCGGCGAAGGCCGAGCAGTGGGCGCCCGTCGACCAATACGTCGGCGGGGTCGAGCACGCGATTCTGCACCTGCTCTACGCGCGCTTCATCACGAAGGTGCTGTTCGACCTCGGCTACGTGAGCTTCACCGAGCCGTTCAGCGCGCTGCTCAATCAGGGCATGGTGATTCTCGACGGCGCGAAGATGTCGAAGTCGAAGGGCAACCTCGTCTACTTCACCGAGGAGCTCGACCAGTACGGCGTCGACGCCGTGCGCCTGACGATGGCCTTCGCCGGCCCGCCGGAGGACGACATCGACTGGCGCGACGTGTCGGTGACGGGCTCGCAGAAGTTCCTCGCGCGCGCCTGGCGCCTCTCGGGCGAGGTGACGTCGCCGGTGGATGCCGACCCGGCTCTCGGCGACCAGGCTCTGCGCCGGGTCACGCACAAGTTCCTGGCCGAGGTGCCGCCGCTCATCGAGTCGTTCAAGTTCAACGTCGCCGTCGCGCGCACGATGGAGCTCGTCAACGCGATCCGCAAGGCCGTCGACACCGGCCCGGGCGCGGGCGACCCCGCGGTGCGCGAGGCCGTCGAGACGGTGGCGATCGCACTGTCGCTCTTCGCGCCCTACACGGCGGAGGACATGTGGGATCGCCTCGGCCGCCGCGACGCCGCCGCCGGCCGCGACGGGCTCGTCGCCTTCGCCGGCTGGCGCAAGGCCGACCCGCTGCTGCTCGTCGAGGACTCGGTGACGGCGATCGTGCAGGTCGACGGCAAGGTGCGCGACAAGCTCGAGGTGAGCCCGACGATCGGCGGTGACGAGCTCGAGGCCCTTGCCCGGGCATCCGCCGCCGTCCAGCGCGCGCTGGGCGACAAGGAGATCGCGACCGTCATCGTGCGCGCTCCGCGCGTCGTCAACATCGCGACGGTGCGCTAGCCGGTTCCCCGGTTCCGTTCCGGCGGCGCGGCGGGCGGATGCGGAGCCCTAGCCTGCCGCGGTGACCGACCTCGCCGCCCCAGCCGCCGGGCTGCCCGTGCGGTCGCCGCGCGTGCGCGCGGCGCTGGGTGGCGTCGTCGTGCTCGCGCTGCTCGGGGTGGGCGCGGCCGTGGTGGCGAGCGTTGCGACCCCGGGCGGCGAGGTGGTCGCTGTGCCGGGCGCTGTGCCCGCGACCGGCGACGCCGCAGCGGGCGATGACACGGCCAGCGACGTCGTCGGCACGACCCCGGTCGTGGTGGTGCACGTGCTCGGCGCCGTCGTCGACCCCGGCATCGTCGAGCTGCCGCTCGGCAGCCGTGTGGTCGACGCGATCGCGGCCGCGGGCGGTCCGACCGACGATGCCGACCTCGCGGCGGTCAACCTCGCACGCGTCATCGCCGACGGTGAGCAGCTGCGGCTGCCGGCGGTCGGCGAGGCGCCGCCCGCCTCCCCCTCGGCTGGCGGGGGCGGGGCCGGAACGAGCGCGGACGGCCGCATCAACATCAACACGGCCGACGCGGCCGGGCTCGAGCAGCTGCCCGGCGTCGGGCCCGCGATCGCGGCCCGCATCATCGCGTGGCGCGAGCAGAACGGCCCCTTCCGCAGCGTCGACGAACTGACCGCCGTGAGCGGTATCGGCGAGAAGACCCTCGACGGACTGCGCGATCAGGCGACGGTGTGAGCGCGGCTCGGCCGAGGCCCGTCGATCTGCGGCTCGCACTGCCCGCGCTCGTCGGCTGGCTGACCGCGGCGGTGCTGATCGGGGTGCCGGATGCGGCGGGAGCCCTGGTGCTCGGCGCTCTGGTGCTCGCGGTCGGTGCTCGGCTCGCGGTCGGTGCTCGGCTGGCGGTCGGTGCTCTGCTGGCGGCCGGAGTCGCCGCGGGCAGCCGGCGACGGTTGGCCCCCGCGCAGCCGGGACGGCGGGCGCGGGTGCCCGGGGTGGTCGCGGCGAGCATCCCGAGCCTCATCGCGGTCGCGGTGATCGCCGCCGCGGTCGCCCTCGCGGCGCCGACCCGCCTGCCGCCTGTTCTCGCCGGCGAGCTCGACCGCGGGGCGACCGTCGCCGTCGTGCTCGAGCTGGAGCAGACCCTGCAACCGCCCCTCGGCGAGGAACCGGCCCCGGCACCGGGCTTCGGCGGCGGGATGAGCGCCGACGCGCTCATCGTCGCCGTGCGGGCGGCGGATGCTCGGCCGGTGGCCGTGCGCGTGCCGGTACGCGTGCTGGGCCTGGATGCGACGGAACGGCTGCCGCTCGGCACGCGGCTGGAGGGCCGAGTGCGGGTGATCCCGCTGGATGCCGGGGAGGACCGCGTCGCCCTCGTGCGCGCGGTCACCGAGCTCGTGCCGATCGGCCAGCCGCCGCCCCTCGTCGGGGCCGCTGACGGTCTTCGGGCGGGGTTCCTGGCGCTCATGCGGCCGTTCGCGGGCGATGGCGGCGCGCTGCTGCCGGGGCTCGCCATCGGCGACACCACCGCGGTGAGCGATGACCTCGACGTCGCCATGAAGCGCAGCGCGCTGAGCCACCTGACCGCGGTGTCGGGAGCGAACTGCGCGATCGTCGTCGGGCTCGTGCTCGGCATCGGGGCCCTCGCGCGCTGGCCCCGAGCCGTGCGGGTCACGGTCGCGCTCACCGCGCTGGGCGGCTTCGTCGTGCTCGTCACGCCCGAGCCGAGCGTCGTGCGCGCCGCCACCATGGCCGCCGTGGTGCTGCTCGCGCTCGCGAGCGGGCGCCCGGCGCGCGGCCTGCCCGTGCTCGGTCTCGCCGTGCTCGGCATCGTCGTGCTCGACCCGTGGATCGCGCGCGAGTACGGCTTCGTGCTGTCGGTGCTCGCGACCGCATCGCTCCTCCTGCTCGCCGGGCCGCTCGCCGCCCTGCTCGGGCGGTGGCTGCCCGCGCCCCTCGCCCTCGCCGTCGCGGTGCCGCTCGCGGCCCAGCTGGCGTGCCAGCCCGTGCTGATCCTGCTCGCGCCCGAAGTGCCGCTCAGCGGGGTGCTCGCGAACATGCTCGCGGCGCCCGCCGCCCCGGTGGCGACGATCGTGGGCATGATCGCGTGCCTGCTCGCGCCGATCATCCCGCCGCTCGCCCTGCTCGTCGCCGGCGTCGCCTGGCTGCCGGCCGCCTGGATCGCCGGCGTCGCACGCGTGTGCTCGCAGCTTCCGGGAGCGCTCCTGCCGTGGCCGGAAGGCGCCGTCGGCGCGCTGCTGCTCGCCGCGCTCACCGTCATGGCGCTCATCGCCGCCGGCCTGCCCGCCCCCCTCGGTTCGGCACGGCTGCGGTCGCGGGTCGCGCTCGCCGCCGCCGCGGCTCTCGTCGTCATCGCCGGGGCCACCGCGGGCGCGGCCGCCCTGCGCGCTCTCGGCCGCCCCGCCGACTGGGTGTTCGCGCAGTGCGACATCGGGCAGGGGGATGCGGTGCTCGTGCGCAATGCGGGCCAGGTCGCCCTCATCGACACCGGGGCCGACCCGGCTCTGCTCACCCGTTGCCTCGACACGCTCGGCGTCACCCGGCTCGACCTGCTCGTGCTCACCCACTTCGATCTGGACCATGCGGGCGGGGTGCCCGCCATCGTCGGCCGGGTCGAGCGCGTGCTGCACGGCCCGACCGGGCGGCCGGAGGACGAGGCCGTCGTTGCCGCGCTGCTCGGCGGGGGCGCCCGCGCCACCCCGAGCGGCGAGCACGACCACGGCCGACTCGGCGACTACGTCTGGCGCATGCTCGGCCCGCCCGGCCACCGCGGCGTCGAGCCCGGCAACGACGCGAGCCTCGTGCTCGAGCTGCGCCCCGGCCCGGGCTGCCCGGCGTGCCCGAGCCTGCTCGCCCTCGGCGACCTGGGTGCGGATGCCCAGCGCCGCCTCGGGGCAGCCCACGACCTGCGCCCGGTCGACATCGTGAAGGTGAGCCACCACGGCTCGCCCGACCAGCATCTGCCGCTCTACGCCACGGTCGCCGCGCCCCTGGCCCTGATCGGGGTCGGTGCCGACAACACCTACGGGCACCCGGCGCCCGGGCTGCTCGACGCGCTCGTCGCCGGCGGCGCGCTCGTCGTGCGCAGCGATGAGCACGGGCTCGCACTGATCGGGCCCCGCCACCCGGCAACCGGCGCCATGCCGCTCTGGGTCGAGAGAGGCACCGTCGCCGGCGCTGGATAGGCTGGCGGGGCACCCCGACCCGCCCGCCGATACCGCCGCAGAGGAGCCCCATGGCCGCGCCGAAGAAGCCCGCCGGCTCCGCGCGGGCGGCGGCGAGCATCCCGCAGGTGCCGTGGCACCAGGTGCGGCCGGCGCCGGTGATCCTCGTGACCGGGCCGGAGGACTTCCTGGCCGAGCGGGCAAGCCGCCTTCTGCGGGATGCCCTTCGCGAGCAGGACGCGAGCCTCGAGGTGCACGACCTGCGCGCCGACAGCTACCAGCCCGGCGAGCTCGTCACCCTGGCCAGCCCCTCGCTCTTCGGCGAGCCGCGGCTCATCCGCGTCGACGCGGCGTCGACGATGAGCGACGCCTTCCTCGAGGAGGCGCTCGAGTACATCGCGGCCCCCGCCGATGACACGGTCGTGATGATCCGGCACAGCGGTGGCGTGCGCGGCAAGAAGCTGCTCGACGCGATCCGCGCCGGCACGGGCGGCGGCATCGAGGTGCTGTGCACCGAGCTCAAGCGCGACAGCGACCGCGCCGACTTCGCGGCCGCCGAGTTCCGCACCGCGGGCCGGCCCATCGCGCCCGCCGCGCTGCGCGCCCTCGTGAACGCGTTCACCGACGACCTCGCCGAGCTCGCGGGCGCCTGCCAGCAGCTGCTCGCCGACACCGAGGGCGAGATCACCGAGCAGGTGGTCGCGAAGTACTACGGCGGCCGCGTCGAGACCAACGCCTTCGCCGTCGCCGATGCGGCGATCGCCGGGCGCCACGGCGAAGCGCTCGTGCTGCTGCGGCACGCGCTCGCCACGGGCGCCGACCCCGTGCCGATGGTCGCGGCGTTCGCGATGAAGCTGCGCACGATGGCGAAGGTCGGCGGGGCGCGCACGAACGGCATGACCGCCGGGCAGCTCGGCCTCGCCCCCTGGCAGGTCGACCGCGCCCGCCGCGACCTCGCGGGCTGGACGGAGGCGGGCCTCGGCCGGGCGATCCTCGTCGCTGCCGAGACCGACGCCGCCGTCAAGGGCGCCGCGCGCGACGCCGTCTACGCCCTCGAGACCCTCGTGCGCGTCGTCGCCGCCCGCGGGCTCGAGCGCTAGCGGCCTTTCCTGGCGCCCGCCGATGGGAGGCGGGCCCACGTGCAATCGTCGGGCCCGCATCCCTCTTGTCGCCGCTCGCGGTCCCGCCTCCAGAACTCAGGAGATCCTCTGGCGGATGCACAGCGCTGCTCGCCCCAAGGAGGGCGCCAACAATCGCGGGCTGTGCGTTGTCGGGCGTCGATCGGTCACTCGTTGCGGCGAGATGCCTGGTTGTCCGTAACGAGTGACCGGTCGACGCCTTTCAGCGCATGCACGTCACACCAGCGGGGGTCTCTGGCACCGGGGCACAGGCTCGGGCCGCTTGGGCTCTGCGGCGTGGAACGCCTGAATTGTGGAGACGCCGCAGAGCTGTTGCACAACGACGTCGCCCCCGCCGGCGGACCGGCGGGGGCGACGTGACGGGCGGGGTGCGGGCTAGAGCGCCGCGACCTTCTTGGCGATGGCCGACTTGCGGTTCGCCGCCTGGTTCTCGTGGATGACGCCCTTGCTCACGGCCTTGTCGAGCTTCTTCGAGGCGAGCTTCAGGGCGTCGGTCGCCGCGGCCTTGTCGCCCGCGGCGACGGCCTCGTTGGTGCGACGGATGGCCGTCTTCAGCTCGCTCTTGACGGCCTTGTTGCGCTGCTGCGCCTTGAGGTTGGTCTTGATGCGCTTGATCTGCGACTTGATGTTTGCCACGTGGGTGCTTTCTTCTTCAGGAACGGTGCGAGGAGTGCGACCGAGGTGGGGTGCCCTGCGCATCCGATGCGTCGTGGCGAAGTCCCAGTCGCGTTCCGTGTCGAAAGAGAGAGGGCTTTCTGACACGCAAGCCAAGGAGCAACGATACCAGGCGCCACGTGCCATCGGCCACCCGACCGCATGGGAGAATGGCGGCACAATGTCTCCTCGCGCCCTCACGCCGCTCGCCCCCGCGGCGACCGACCCGACTGCGATCCGCAACTTCTGCATCATCGCCCACATCGACCACGGCAAGTCGACCCTCGCCGACCGCATGCTGCAGATCACAGGCATCGTGAGCGACCGCGACATGCGCGCGCAGTACCTCGACCGCATGGACATCGAGCGCGAGCGCGGCATCACCATCAAGAGCCAGGCCGTGCGCATGCCGTGGGCCTACGACGGCGGCACGTACGCGCTCAACATGATCGACACCCCCGGGCACGTCGACTTCACCTACGAGGTGAGCCGCTCGCTCGCCGCGTGCGAGGGCGCCATCCTGCTCGTCGATGCCGCGCAGGGCATCGAGGCGCAGACGCTCGCGAACCTCTACCTGGCGCTCGAGAACGATCTGACGATCATCCCGGTGCTCAACAAGATCGACCTGCCGGCGGCCGACCCCGAGAAGTACGCGCGCGAGCTCGCGCAGCTGATCGGCGGCGACCCCGACGACGTGCTCCGCGTCAGCGGCAAGACCGGCGTCGGCGTCGAAGAGCTGCTCGACGAGGTCGTCAAGCAGATCCCGGCGCCCGTGGGCGACCTGTCGGCGCCGGCCCGCGCGATGATCTTCGACTCGGTGTACGACTCGTACCGCGGCGTCGTCACGTATGTGCGCATGGTGGATGGTCAGCTGGGCCCGCGCGAACGCATCCAGATGATGTCGACCAAGGCGACCCACGAGATCCTCGAGATCGGCGTGTCGAGCCCCGAGCCGACGCCCAGCAAGGGCCTCGCGGTCGGTGAGGTCGGCTACCTCATCACCGGTGTGAAAGACGTGCGGCAGTCGAAGGTCGGCGACACGATCACGAGCGCGCAGAAGCCGGCGACCGAGGCGCTGCCCGGCTACACCGACCCGCTGCCGATGGTGTTCTCGGGCGTGTACCCGATCGACGGCAGCGACTACCCCGACCTGCGCGACGCGCTCGACAAGCTCAAGCTCTCGGACGCGGCCCTGCAGTACGAGCCTGAGACCTCGGTGGCGCTCGGCTTCGGGTTCCGCTGCGGGTTCCTGGGGCTGCTGCACCTCGAGATCGTCACCGAGCGCCTGGCTCGCGAGTTCGACCTCGACCTCATCACGACGGCGCCGAGCGTGATCTACAACGTGACGACGGAGGACCGGAAGACGGTCGAGGTGACGAACCCGAGCGAGTACCCGACGGGCCGCATCGAGAAGGTCATGGAGCCGGTGGTCTCGGCGTCGATCCTCGCGCCGAAGGACTACGTCGGCGCGATCATGGAGCTCTGCCAGAGCCGCCGCGGAACCATGCGCTCGATGGACTACCTGGGCGAGGACCGCGTCGAGCTGAAGTACACCCTGCCGCTCGGCGAGATCGTCTTCGACTTCTTCGACCAGCTGAAGAGCAAGACGCAGGGCTACGCGAGCCTCGACTACGAGCCGGCGGGCGAGCAGGAGGCCGATCTGGTGAAGGTCGACATCCTGCTGCAGGGCGAGCAGGTCGACGCCTTCAGCGCGATCGTGCACAAAGACAAGGCCTACGCCTACGGCACGATGATGGCCCAGCGCCTGCGCGAGCTCATCCCGCGCCAGCAGTTCGAGGTGCCCATCCAGGCCGCCATCGGCGCCCGCATCATCGCGCGCGAGAACATCCGCGCGATGCGCAAAGACGTGCTCGCCAAGTGCTACGGCGGTGACATCACCCGCAAGCGCAAGCTGCTCGAGAAGCAGAAGGAGGGCAAGAAGCGCATGAAGATGGTGGGCCGCGTCGAGGTTCCGCAGGAGGCCTTCATCGCCGCTCTCTCGGGCGACGTCGAGAAGGCGAAAGACAAGAAGTAGGGCCGGGGCGGTGGATGCCGGGGCGCGACCCGCGCTGACCTACACCCCGCACGACGGCAGTCGCGACCTCGACCCCGCGCGCATACCCGCGGGGTTCCGAGCGTTTCGGCACGAGGCCGCGATCGGCTCGGGTGCCGAGCGCTGGGCGGAGGCTGCGGCCGCGGTGCTCGAGTGGGGGCTGCAGCGGGGAGCGGGCATCCGCGTCAGCAGCCCGCGGGTCGCGGTGGGGGACGACGTGACGCTCACGATCCCGCTGCTCGGCTTCGTGCCGGTGCGGGCGTACGCGCGCGTGCTCGAGGTCATCGATGAGCCGGCACGGCGGGGGTTTGTCTACGGAACCCTGCCGGGGCATCCCGAGCGCGGCGAGGAGGCCTTCCTCGTGACGCTCGATCACGACGGCGCCGTGCGCGTGGTTGTGCAGGGCTTCTCGCGCCCAGCACCCGGTGTCTGGACGCTCGCTACCCCCGTGCTGCGCCTCGTGCAAGCGATCTACACGAAGCGCTACCTGCGCGCCCTCGCCCGTACGGCACACTGAGCGCATGAGCCCCGACACCGCCGCCGATACAGCCGCCGACACCGCCGCGCTCGACGCCCTCATCGCCGAGGTCGTGGCACAGGAGGAGCGCCTGCAGTTCTCGACGTTCAGCGCCGACGACGCTTGGATGCTCGGTGGGCGCCTGCGCGCCCTCGGGCTCGAGCGCTCCCTCGCGATCGCGATCGACATCGCGCTCGGTGAGCATCGGCTGTTCCATTGCGCGCTGCCCGGCACCTCCGCCCACAACGGTGCGTGGATCGAGCGCAAGAAGGCGACCGTGCGCGAGTTCGGCACCTCGAGCTACCTCGTCGGCCTGCGCGCGAGGCGCGGCGGCGGCGTCTTCGAGGCGCAGCCCTGGATCGACCCGCTGCGCTTCGCGGGCCACGGCGGCGGCTTCCCGATCGCCCTCCGGGGCACGGGGGTCGTCGGCACGATCGCCGTCTCGGGTCAGCCGCAGGAGGTCGACCACGCGCTCATCGTCGAGGCGCTCACGGCTCACCTCGGCGTGTGACGGCGGCGGTCCGCTGCGTTTCCACTGCCGTCGATGTGCGCCCCCGCGCGACTGCACGGCACCGTGCGGCCGAATCTGCTGACGTTCGTGTGCGCTGCCGCGTGCGGTCGACGCCGACCGTGACGGCGACCCGCAGCCCCGCAACCGCCCATGCCCTCATGGGTACTCGCGAATCCACGGATGTCGCGCACGCCGCCGCGGCGGCCTCCGTGGATTCGCGAGTGCTGCGGGACGGCGAGATGGGCCCCTTCCGTGGATTCGCGAGTGCGGGGGAGACGGTGCGAGCAGGTGTCCGTGGATTCGCGAGTGCGGGGGAGACGGTGCGAGCAGGCGTCCGTGGATTCGCGAGGGGCGGCGAGGCGCCCTGGAACGCACTCGGGTGGCCGGGGCGGCGCTCGCGTGGCGGGCCGTGAACCCGGTTCGCCGTCAGGGATGCGCCTTACGCTGGGGGCATGAGCGACGCCAGCCCTCGCGATCGTGAGCGCCTTCAGCAGGCCGTCACGTACGCCGCCGTGGGTGCGACGCAGTCGCCCGACCTCCTGCGCTACCCGCCGACGGGCTACCGTCCGCTCGAGCAGCGGCGCCGCATCGGCCACGGCCCTGAGCGCTGGGCGTGGGCGGTCGACGAGCTGCTCACCGGAGGCGTGTACCGCGGGGCGGGCATGGGGGTGCGCATCACACCCGTGACGGCGGCGGATGCGGAGCACACGTACCACCCGGTCGCGTTCGACGACGCGGGCGCACCGGCCGCGGCGGCGCAGGTGCGAGCCGACGACGAGGTCTACACGGCGAGCGGCGCGCGGCACCTGCGCCCCGGCGACGTCATCGTGGTCGGCCTCGAGGTCGGGCGGCAGCTGTGGTTGTCGCTGCCGACCAAGGTCGTGCTGCTCGAGCAGGATGAGCAGCGCGTCATGTACGCGGTCGGAACCCTGCCCGGGCATCCGTTCGGCGGGGAGGAATCGTTCACCCTCGAGCAGACCGACGATGGGTCGGTGTGGCTCACCGTGCGCAGCTTCGCGCGGCCCGCGACCTGGTGGGGGTGGCCCCTGCTGCCCGGGCTGCTGCTGGCGCGCATCCTCATCGCCCAGCGGTTCCTGCGCGCCCTCATGCGCCCGCTCTCCGCTCAGCCAGCCTGACCTAGGCTGGGCTCGATGAGCGACGAACTCCGCCCGACGAGCGCCGGCATCGGCCGCGTGCTGATCGCCGTGTACGGCATCCTCGCCCTGGCCGCCCTCGGCCGTTCGGGCTACCAGATCGCCACCAAGTTCGCCGAGGCGCCGGTGGCCTACAGCCTGTCGGCGCTCGCCGCGGTCGTGTATGTGCTCGCCACCATCGCGCTCATCGCGCGCGGCACAGCGTGGTACTGGGTCGCCGTCGTCGCCATCGGGTTCGAGCTCGCGGGCGTACTCATCGTCGGCACGCTGAGCATCATCGACCCGGCGCTGTTCCCCGACGACACCGTCTGGAGCCAGTTCGGACGCGGCTACGCGTTCATCCCGCTCGTACTGCCGGTGCTCGGACTGCTGTGGCTGCGACGGGTCGCGCGGGCGCGGCGCGCGGCGGCGCCGAGCGCCGAGAACGCCGAGGCGTCGGCATGACCGGCACCGTCGTCACCGGCATCGAGGCGCTGCCGCGGGATGCCGTCGCGAGCGCCGTCACGATCGGCAAGTTCGACGGCGTGCACCGCGGGCACCGCGCCGTGCTCGAGCGCCTCGTCGCCGAGGCCGAGGGCCGCCGCACCGTCGTCGTCACCTTCGACCGGCACCCCGCGGCGCTGTTCACGCCCGAGGAGGCGCCCGTGCCGCTCGTGAGCACCGCGCAGAAGACCGAGGCGCTGCTCGCCCTCGGCATCGACCTGGTCGTCGTGCTGCCCTTCACCCGCGAGTTCGCGGCCCTCGAGCCCGACGCCTTCGTCGACGGCATCCTCGTCGCGGGTCTGGCGGCCGAGCGCGTACTCGTCGGCGCCGACTTCCGCTACGGCGCGCGCGGCGCGGGAACGGTCGAGACGCTGCGGGCGGCGGGAGAGCGCGCGGGTTTCGCCGTGGCGCTCGTCGACGACGTGTGCGAGCTCGACGGCACGCGGGTGTCGTCCACGGGCATCCGGAGCGACCTCGACGCCGGCCGCCTCGCCGAGGCGACCGAGGCACTGGGCCGCCCGCACCGCATCCGCTCGACCGTCGTGCCGGGCTACCAGCGGGGGCGCGAGCTCGGCTACCCGACGGCGAACCTCGCCCGCGATGCCGAGGGCTTCATCCCCGCCGACGGCGTCTACGCGTGCTGGCTGCACGTCGAGGGCGAGCGCTACGGCGCGGCGGTGTCGATCGGCAACAACCCGACCTTCGGCGACGTGCCCGAGAAGACGATCGAGGCGCACGCGATCGACGCGCACCTCGACCTCTACGGCAAGACGGTCGAGCTCGAGTTCGTCGCCTACATCCGCCCCATGAACAAGTTCCCGTCGGCGGATGCCCTCGCCGAGCAGATGGGGCTCGACGAGCTGCGCATCCGCGAGACGCTCGGCCTGCCCCTGCCCGCCTGACCCTCGGGCGCGCGCGGGCTAGCCCTTCAGCAGGTCGTTCAGCGGAACCTTCGCGCCGTTCTTGATGTCCTCGATGGTCGAGTCGGGGATGTCCTTCAGCAGCGGCAGGTCGAGGCTCTTCGCCCACTCGCCGACCGTGTCGAGGATCTGGTCGGTGTCGAGCCCCTGCAGGGTGGGCTGCACGGTCTCCCAGAGACCCTGCAGCGCATCCATGTCGAGGCCCTTGCCGCTCATGAGGTCGCCGACCATGTCGCCGAGACCGCCCAGGTCGAATCCGCCGCTCTGCGCCATCGCGCTGCTCCTTCGCTCGTGCTGCTGCCGTTCGCCGGGCGAACCGCCCGATCGATCCTCAGCCTAGGTGCTCGAGTCGGTGGGCGGCAGGGGCTCGTCGACCTCGGGGGGCAGGTCGGCGCGCCCGGCGAGGAAGAGCACGATGGCGGCGGACGTCGATGGCAAGCGCGGGCCGGAGCCGACCTGCCAGTCGCCGTCGACCGCGGCGAGCGTGCGCGCCGACAGCAGGGCCCGTTGCGGATGCCGGGCCCGCAGGGCCAGGTCGAGTGCCACCGCTCCGCAGAGGAACGGTTCGACCGGCACGGGAAGCCCGTGCGCGGTGCGGAGGTCGAGGGCGAGCACGAGAACGGCCCCGAGATCGCGGATGCGCGCCCGCCGCTCGGCAGCGCCGAGGGCGACCGCCCGCGCGCGCACCGCGCTCGCCAGGGCGTCGTCGGGCGTCGCCGCCACGACGGGGCTCAACGGCTCGGCGGCACCGAGGGCGCGGGCCCAGCGGGTCCACCAGCGCGCGTCGAGCGTGCTGAGCGTCTCGCGCACCGCGGCCGCGGTCGGCACCTCGGTACGCAGGCTGGGGGAGGCGAGGAGGGCCGGATGGGCATCCAGCACTGCCGCGACCTGCTCCAGCAGGGCGGCGGTGGGTCGTGACCAGTCGCCGGTCGCGGCCGTGTCGCCGCTGCGGTCGCGGTTGCTGAGCGGCAGGTAGCGGCCCCAGTCGGTCATGCCGCCCAGCCTAGGCTGGAGCGGTGAGCGCCACCCCCGAGTCGTCCGCCGCCCCGCGGTCGCCGTCGCGCCGCGGCGAGGTGCTGCTGGGGGTGGCGGCGATCGTTCTCATGGCGGCGACGATGCGCCTGCCGGTCGCCGCGCTGTCGCCCCTCGCGGGCCGCATCGACGCCGACATCCCGCTCAGCGCCCTCGCGCTCGGGGCGCTCGGCACGGCGCCGCCGCTCGCGTTCGCGCTCGCCGGGCTGCTCGCGCCGCGCGTCGGTCGGCGCTGGGGGCTCGAGACGGCGCTGCTGCTGGCCCTGCTCGCCATGATCGCCGGGCACCTGCTGCGGGCGGCCGCCGTCGACTACACGATGCTGCTCGCCGCCACTGTGCTGCTGCTGCTGGGCGCGGGGTTCGGCAACGTGCTGCTGCCCGCGGCCGTGAAGTCGATCACCCCCACCCGCATCGGCACCATGACGGCCGCCTACGCCATGATCATGTCGGTCGGCGCCGCGGTGCCGCCGCTCGTGGCGGTGCCGCTCGCCGAGCTCGGCGACTGGCGGCTCGCGCTCGCGGTGTGGGCGGCGCTCGTCGGCATCGCCGCCGTGCCGTGGATCGCCCTCGCGGTGCGTGCGGGGCGCGCGCGCCGGCGCGTGGCCGCGGCGGTCGCCGACGGCGGGCCGGATGCGGAGCCGCGGCCGCGCCGCATCGCCCGCGCCGCCCTGCTGCGGTCGGCGACGGTCTGGGGCATCGGCATCCCCTTCACGGTCTCCAGCATCTCGGCCTACGCCGGCTACGCCTTGCTGCCCCCGCTGCTGCGCGAGACCGCGGGTGTCGGGGAGGCGCAAGCGGGGGCGCTGCTCGCCCTGCTCGGCTTCCTGGGCCTGCCGCTCGCCGCGCTCGGTCCGCTGCTCGCCGCGCGGCTGCGCACGCCGACCCCCCTGCTGCTCGCCTCGACCGCGCTCTTCACCACGGCCTACGCCGGGCTGCTGCTGGCCCCCGCACCGGCGACGCTGCTGTGGATGGTCGCGCTCGGCCTCGCCTACATCACCTTCCCCATGTGCCTGGCGCTGTTCGCCCTGCGCAGCCGCACGCCCGCCACGGCGAGCGTCGTGAGCGGAGCGGTGCAGGGCGTGGGTTACGCCGTGGCGGCGGTGGCGCCGCTGCTGCTCGGCGGCCTGCGCGACGCGACCGGCAGCTGGAGCGCCGCGCTCGTCGTGCTGCTCGTCGTCGGCCTCGGCAACCTCGTCGCCGTGCCGCTGCTCGCGCGGCGGGGCATGGTCGACGATGAGGTCGGGGCGGTGCCTGTCAGCCGCTGAGCCCTCCGGTGCCGAGTCCTCCGGCCGGTGAGCCCTCCTGCCGGTGAGCCCTCAGCCGATGAGGTCGGCGCGGTGCACGAGCGCCGCTGCCCCGATGAGCGGGCCCTCGCCGCTGAGCCCGGAGGCGACGACGCGCGTCTTGGTCACGAAGCCGAAGTCGCTGTGCCCGGCCACCGCGGCGCTGACGAGCGCGATGTAGTCGTCGCTCACATGGCTGAAGCCGCCGCCGATCGCGACCACGTCGAGGTCGACGAGGGCGCTCGCGCTCGCGATGGCGCGGCCCACCGCGGTCGCCGAGCGCTCGACGGCCTGCCGCGCGACGGCATCGCCCGCCGCGGCCGCCGCGGCGAGCTGCTCGCCGGTCTCGCCGGTGAAACCGTGCTCGCGCGCCCAGGCCACGGTTCGTGGGCCCGAGGCGATCGCCTCGAGGCAGCCGCGCGCGCCGCACGCGCAGCGGTCGTCGAATCCGGCCACGGCGACGTGGCCGATGTGGCCAGCGTTGCCGGTCGGGCCCGCGACGACCCGACCGCCCAGGATGAGGCCGCCGCCGACCCCGGTGGAGACGATCATGCCCATGACGTTCGTCTCGCCGACTGCCGCCCCGAGCCAGACCTCGGCGAGGGCGATGCAGATGCCGTCCATGCGGAGGGTCACCGGCAGGTCGGGGAGTCCGGCGGCGGTGAGCGTCTCGGCGACGAGGGTGCCGAGCGGGAAGCCGCGCCACACCGGCAGGTTGAGCGGCGAGACGTCGCCGGTCGTCCCGGCGATGGGCCCGGCGCTGCCGATGCCCGCGCCGAGCAGGGTCGCGCGAGCGGGGAGGGCGGCGAGGGCATCCCGTACCGCGTCGCAGACGGCGGCGGCGAGCTGGTCGCTCGTCGAGGCGGCCCCGGTCGGGCGGCGGTGCCGTGAGCCGGCGAGCAGCGCCCCCGCGGGATCGACGAGAGCGGTCTCGACCTTGGTGCCTCCGAGGTCGACGGCGAGGGCGTAGTCGGTCACGAAGCCCAGCGTACCCACGCGGATGCGCTCCCCGGATCGTCGATCTGCTCATCTGAGCAGGGGCCGCAACAAATGTTGTTGAGGGTGTGCGCACCCGCCTAGCCTGGAAGCCTGCCCCGGAATCCCGGACCCTTCAGCAACGGAGAGAATGCGCATGCCTCCCGCCGACAGCACCGCCGCGAACGAGCTGCTCGCCGTCCGTGCCGCCGAGCTGTACTACGAGGAGAACAAGACCCAGGACGAGATCGGCGCCATCCTGCGGGTCACCCGGTGGAAGGTCGGCCGGCTGCTCGCTCAAGCGCGCGAGCGCGGCATCATCCGCATCGAGATCGTGCACCCGCGCGCCCGGCGCCTCGCCCTTGAGCGCGACCTCGCCTCCCGGTTCGGTCTCAAAGACGCGGTCGTCGTGCCGGCGCCGCTCGACGACGTCGAGCTGCAGGCGCGTGTCGCCGAGGCGGCCGCCGACTGGCTCGTCAGCCACCGACCGGTTCCGCGCCTGCTCGGCGTGAGCTGGGGGCGCACCCTCCACCAGGTCGCCGAGGCCCTGCCCGTCGGCTGGTCGACCGCGGTCAACGTCGTGCAGATCAACGGTGGCGTCAGCCTGAGCAAGCGCCCCGGCACCGCCGCGGCGACCGCGGTGATGATCGCGCAGAAGGCGGGCGGCCAGGCCACCCTGCTGCCGAGCCCCGCCATCCTCGAGCGCCTCGAGACCAAGAAGGCCATCGAGGGCGACCGCACCGTCGGCGGGGTGCTCGCCATGGCCCGCGGCGCCAGCGCCTACCTCTACAGCGCGGGCGTCGCCGACACGAGCTCGGTGCACGTCGACAGCGGCTACCTCACGCCCGCCGACATCGCCCGGCTCGTCGAGCGCGGGGCCGTCGGCGACGTCATCGGCCGCTACATCACGGCTGACGGCACCATCGCCGACCCCGAATTGGATGCTCGCACCCTCGGCCTCGGCCTCGAAGAGCTGCGCGCCGCGGGCACGAGCATCCTCGTGATCGGCGGTGAGGCGAAGCACCCGGTCGCCCGGGCCATCGTCACCAACCGGCTCTGCTCGGTGCTCGTCACCGACGAGCACACCGCGCGCGCCCTGCTTGACGAGCAGGACGCGCCGTCGCCTGATCTCGCTCAGACCGACCTCGCCACCACCGCTTCCCGAGAGGACGCCTCATGACCATCACCCAGCCCGCCGGCCTCCAGCCGGCGGAGCGCGCCGTGCGACTGCTCGGCGCCGACCTCACCGAGACCGCCCTGCGGCGGCACCTCGAGGGCCTCAGCGGTGTCGACGCCGTCGGCCTCGAGCAGCGCGCCGCCGGGCTCGCCACCCGCTCGATCAAGACCAGCTCGAAAGCCTGGGCCCTCGACACGATCATCCGCACCTGCGACCTCACGACGCTCGAGGGCGCCGACACGCCCGGCAAGGTGCGCTCGCTCGTCGCCAAGGCCGTCACGCCCGACGCGAGCGACCCGACGACGCCGAGCGTCGCCGCCGTCTGCGTGTACGGCGACATGGTGCCGTACGCCGTCGAGGCGCTCGGCAGCCGCCACGGCGACCCCGAGAAGGGGCTCGTGAGCGTCGCGGCCGTCGCCACCGCCTTCCCGTCCGGGAGGGCGAGCCTCGCCATCAAGCTTGCCGACACGCGCGATGCCGTGGCGGCCGGTGCCGACGAGATCGACATGGTCATCGACCGCGGCGCCTTCCTCGCGGGCAGCTACGGGCTCGTGTTCGATCAGATCGTCGCGGTCAAGGAGGCCTGCCGTCGGGCCGACGGCAGCTACGCCCACCTCAAGGTCATTCTCGAGACCGGCGAGCTTGTCACGTACGACAACGTGCGGCGGGCATCCTGGCTGGCCATTCTGGCCGGAGCCGACTTCATCAAGACCTCGACGGGCAAGGTGAGCCCCGCGGCCACCCTGCCGGTCACGCTGCTCATGCTCGAGGTGATCCGCGACTGGCACCGCCTGACCGGCGAGAAGGTCGGCATGAAGCCCGCGGGAGGCATCCGCGCGTCGAAAGACGCTGTGCGCTACCTCGTCACCGTCGCCGAGACCGTCGGCGAGGAGTGGCTCACGCCGCACCTGTGGCGCTTCGGGGCTTCGAGCCTCCTCAACGACGTGCTGCTGCAGCGGCAGAAGATGCGAACCGGTCACTACAGTGGCCCCGACTACGTGACGGTGGACTAGACCATGGCCTTCCTCGAGTACGCACCGGCGCCCGAGTCGGCGTCGATCCTGAACCTCAAGGCCCAGTACGGGCTCTTCATCGACGGCGAGTTCGTCGACGGCGGCGGCGAGGTGTTCGACACGATCTCGCCCGCCACCGAGCAGGTGATCGCGAGCATCGCGCAGGCCGACGCCCACGATGTCGACCGCGCCGTCGCCGCCGCGCGCCGCGCCTACGAGACCGTCTGGTCGCGCCTGTCGGGCAGCGACCGCGGCAAGTACCTGTTCCGCATCGCACGGCTCGTGCAGGAGCGCTCTCGCGAGCTCGCCGTGGCCGAGAGCCTCGACAACGGCAAGCCGATCCGCGAGACGCGCGACGTCGACGTGCCGCTCGTCGCCGCGTGGTTCTTCTACTACGCGGGATGGGCCGACAAGCTCGAGTACGCGGGGCTCGGCCCGAACCCGCGCGCGCTCGGGGTCGCCGCGCAGGTGATCCCGTGGAACTTCCCGCTGCTCATGCTCGCGTGGAAGATCGCCCCGGCCCTCGCGGCCGGCAACACCGTGGTCATCAAGCCCGCCGAGACGACGTCGCTCACCGCCATGCTGTTCGCGGAGATCCTGCAGCAGGCCGACCTGCCTGCCGGAGTGGTGAACATCGTCACCGGCCCCGGCTCGACCGGCCAGGCCCTCGTCACGCACCACGACGTCAACAAGGTGGCCTTCACCGGGTCGACGAACGTCGGCCGGATGATCGCCCGCCAGGTCGCGGGAACGAACAAGAAGCTCACGCTCGAGCTCGGCGGCAAGGCGGCGAACATCGTCTTCGACGACGCGGCCATGGACCAGGCGGTCGAGGGCATCGTCAACGGCATCTTCTTCAACCAGGGCCACGTGTGCTGCGCCGGCTCGCGCCTGCTCGTGCAGGAGAACGTGCACGACGAGGTCGTCGAGCGACTCAAGCAGCGCCTGTCGACGCTGCGCCTCGGCGACCCGCTCGACAAGAACACCGATATCGGCGCGATCAACTCGGCCGCGCAGCTCGAGCGCATCCGCACCCTCAGCGACACCGGCGAGGGTGAGGGCGCCGAGCGCTGGACCGCCGACTGCCGCATTCCCGACAAGGGCTTCTGGTTCGCGCCGACGATCTTCACGAAGGTCAGCGCCGCGCACACGATCGCCCGCGAGGAGATCTTCGGGCCCGTGCTGTCGGTGCTCACCTTCCGCACCCCGGCCGAGGCGATCGCGAAGGCCAACAACACCCCCTACGGCCTCTCCGCCGGCATCTGGACGGAGAAGGGCAGCCGCATGCTCGCCCTCGTCGACCAGCTTCGCGCCGGAGTGGTCTGGGCGAACACCTTCAACCGCTTCGACCCCGCGTCGCCGTTCGGCGGCTACAAGGAGTCGGGCTACGGCCGCGAGGGCGGCCGCCACGGGCTCGCCGCCTACCTCGAGGCGAGCGGGTGGGATGCTCCGGCCGGGCTCGGCTCCGCATCCACCCCCACGGCGCTCGTGAGCGCGCCCGCCGCGGCGAAGCCTGCCGCGAAGCCTGCGAAGAAGTCGACCCGGAAGGGGGCCGCGAAGTGACCCGCCTCAGCGTTCCGAAGACGTACAAGCTCGCGATCGGCGGGGCGTTCCCGCGCAGCGAGAGCGGCCGCACCTACGAGGTGCTCGCCGCCGACGGCAGCTTCCTCGCCAACGCGGCGAAGGCCTCGCGCAAGGACGCCCGCGATGCGGTCGTCGCCGCGCGGGCTGCCGTCGCGAAGTGGGCCGGCGCCACGGCCTACAACCGCGGTCAGGTGATCTACCGGATCGCCGAGCTGCTCGAGGGCCGTCGCGCGCAGTTCGTCGACGAGATCAGCCGCACCGAGGGCGTCTCGGCCGCCGAGGCCTCGGCGCAGGTCGACCTCGCGATCGACGTGTGGGTCTGGTACGCCGGCTGGGCCGACAAGTACGCGCAGGTGGCGGGCAACGCCAACCCCGTGGCGGGCCCGTACTTCAACCTCTCGGTGCCCGAGCCGACGGGCGTCGTCGCCGCGGTCGCGCCGCAGGGGGTGGCGGGCGGCTCGCTGCTCGGCATCGTGTCGGTCGTGGCCCCGATCATCCTGACCGGAAACACGGTGGTCGTGATCGCCGATGAGGTCGCGCCGCTGTCGGCGATCTCGCTCGCCGAGGTGCTCGCAACCTCCGACGTGCCCGGCGGTGTCGTCAACACGCTCACCGGCTCACCGGCTGAGATCATGCCCTGGCTCGCCGCGCACGCCGACGTCAACGCTCTCGACCTGGCCGGTGCCGGCGGTCTCGACGGTGCGGCAGGCGCCAGCTGGGTCGACCTGCAGCTCGCCGCTGCCGAGACTCTCAAGCGCGTGCTGCCGCCCGTCGCGGGTGTGCCGCGCCCCGCGCTCGAGCGCATCAGTGCCTTCGTCGAGACGAAGACGGTCTGGCACACGAAGTCGATGCTCTAGTCGAGCCCCTGCGCTCCCGCGCGCCCGCTCCGCCCGCTCATTCCGCCCCGCGCCACCGATCTCCACTATTCAGGAGTCGACGGCGCGGGGCGTGGTCGTTGAGCGCTCTCACGGCGTGTCGAGCCCCCAGCCGCGTCCACCACTCCTGAATTGTGGAGACGGGGGGCAACGCGCGGGCGCCTTCCAGCGCTGCGGATGCACATGAATTCGCTTCTGGTGCATCCGCAGAGCTGGAAGGAGGTTCGGAGCCCTACCCGCTGGCCGCGCGGCGGGCCGCGGCGACGTGCTCAGCCACGTCCGCGGGGGCGAGGTGTGCGCCCGTGCGCTCGACCTCGTGCACGAGGGCGACGAGAGCGGCGTTCACCGAGGTCGGGATATTGAGCGAGGTGCCGAGGGCGACGACCGCGCCGTTGATCTGATCGACCTCGGTGGTGCGGCCGCGGCGGATGCTCTGCAGCATCGACGCGGGGTTGGGCACGTCGCCCATTCCGGCGGCGAGGGCGCGGGCGAGCTCGTCGGCCGCCGCCGTGCCACCGGTGCGGATGCTCGCGACGGCCTCCGCATCCACCCCACCGATGCGGCCCCAGGCGGCGTCGGCCGCGTCGCCCACGGCGACCGTCTCGACCATGCCGCGCGCGAGCACGTCGCGCAGGGCGGGGTCAGCCACGGTCTGCTGCACGCTCAGCCCGGTGATCGCAGGCAGGGCGTTGACCTGGTTGACGAGCAGCTTCGTGAACTGGGCTCCGCGGATATCGGGGGCGAGCACGAGTTCCGCCGTGCTGCCCGGGGACCCGTTGCCGGGCAGCGCGCTGCGCAACAGCGGCTCGACGACCTCGACGGCGGCCGGGTCGCCGCCGAGGGTGAGGCCGTTGGGGCCCGTCACCGTGATGCGGCCGGGGGCGGTCAGGCTCACGGCGAACAGCGCCAGGCCGATGGCGACGGGGGAGTGCGGCAGGGCATCCCGCACCGCCTGCTCGCCGCCGAGGCCGTTCTGCAGCACGAGCACGGGCGTGCCGTCGTGCTGCGACCAGGGGGCGAGGGCGGCGGCGGAGTCGTGGGCCTTCGTCGCGAGCACGAGCAGGTCGCCTGTCTCGTTCGGGATGCTGCGCACGAGCTCGACCGCCGCGACCCACTCGCCCCAACCGCCGTCGACGTGCACCCCGCCGGCAGCGATGGCGGTGGCGTGCTCGCCGCGCGCGGTCACGAGCACCTCGTGCCCCGCGCGCGCGGCCAGTGCGGCCACGAGGCCGCCGACCGCGCCCGCTCCGATGACCGCGATGCGCATGCCCGCCAGCCTACGCGCGCGGGCCGCACCGACCGGGCGGCTCGCGCCCGCTAGCGTGGAGCCGTGCCCACCGGACTGCTGCTCGTCGACAAGCCGCGGGGTCTCACGAGCCACGACGTCGTCGCCCGTGCCCGCCGCGCGCTCGGCACCCGCAAGGTCGGCCACGCCGGCACTCTCGACCCGATGGCGACGGGCCTGCTCACGCTCGGGGCCGATTCCGCCACGCGCCTGCTCACCTACCTGGTCGGCCTCGACAAGACCTACGAGACGACCATGCGGCTCGGTTCCGTGACGACGACCGACGACGCCGAGGGCGAGACCGTCAGCACGGCCGACCCGCCGGCGGTCGCCGCGGTCACGGACGAACAGCTGGCGCAGGGCATCCGCGCGCTCACGGGCGAGATCGACCAGCGGCCCAGCTCGGTCAGCGCGATCAAGGTCGACGGCAGGCGCGCCTACGATCGCGTGCGCGCGGGCGAGGAGGTCGAGCTCGCGCCGCGCCGCGTCACGATCAGCGCCTTCGCCGTGCTGGCGGTGCGGCGCCTCGCCTCTGCCGACGGCGCCGCGATCGAGGTGGATGCCCGCATCGACTGCAGCTCGGGCACCTACATCCGCGCCCTCGCGCGCGACCTCGGCGCGGCTCTCGGTATCGGCGGGCACCTCACGGCGCTGCGGCGCACGCGCGTGGGGCCGTTCGCGGTCGCCGACGCCGTGAGCCTCGAGGCCCTGGCCGAGGAGGGTGCGAGCCTGCTCGCGAGCCCCGCCGCGGTCGCCGAACAGCTGTTCCCGGTGCTCGTGGTCGACGCCGCGCAGGCCCGCGACCTCGGGCACGGCAAGGTGCTCACTCTGCCGATGCACGCCGACGCGGAGCCGGTCGCCGCGATCGCGCGAGGCGCCGTCCCGCAGAGTGACCGCCTGATCGCCCTCATCAGCGTCCGTCAGGGGCGCGGTCGTACGCTGGTCGGGTTCCCGCCCGACCCATCACCCGCGTCAGCCCAGGAGGCCCGCCCGTGATCGAGTGGTTCACCACGATCGCCATCGTCGTCAGCGTCATCGCCGGGCTCATCGCCCTCGTGCTCGGCGGCATCGGGCGCAAGCCCGACGACTACAGCGTGCTCGCCACCGCGGCGGTCGCGCTCGTGCTCATCGCGCAGATCGTCATCGGCATCGTGGCCCCGTTCGTCGGCAACGAGCCGACCGGCGACATCGTCGAGTGGTGGATCTACCTCGTCGTCGCCCTCGTGCTGCCCGTCGCCGCCATCGCGTGGGCGCTCGTCGACCGCACGCGCTGGGCGACCATCGTCATGGGCGTGGCGAGCCTCGCGGTCGCGGTCATGGTCTTCCGCATGAACCAGATCTGGTTCGTGCAGGGAGTCGCGCTCGTCAGCTGACGCTGCGGGGCACGGCCTGCGGCGGCCCATGCGGCGGATGCGGCGCTAGAGCCCATCGATCGCCGCGAGCACCTCGTCGAGCGACCCGGCCAGGTCAGCCACCACGAGCACCGCGCCCGTCTCGCGCAGATCGTCGACCGTGAACACGCCGGTCGCGACGCCGATGAACGGCATACCGGCGGCGGCCGCGGCCTCGTCGTCGCGCGGGGTGTCGCCGACGATCACGAGGGTCTCGTCGGGCAGCGCTGCCCTCGCCGCGCGGGTGATCTCACTGCGGTCGCGGGCCGTCGCGCCGAAGAATGAGCGGTCCCAGTCAAACCACTCCGGCCCGAGCCCGGCACCCTCGAGCTTGACGCGGGCGCGCACGAGCGAGTTGCCCGTCAGCAGCGCGTTGTGCCAGCCGCGGGCGGCGACCTGGGTGAGGGCATCCACCACGCCGGGGGCCGGCTCGCGCCGATCGCCCGCCTGCGCGCGCTCGATCGAGAGCTCGTCGAGCACCGCCCGCGCGCGCTCGTGCCACGCGTCGTCGTAGCCGAAGTGGGCGAGGATCTCGCTGAGGATCAGCCCGTCGGGCTTGCCGTGCGTGCGCGGCAGGGGCGGGTGCAGCTCGCGGCCCACGGTGCGCTCGACGGCCGTGTGGTACAGCTCGCCGCCGCCCGTGTAGCTGTTGAGCAGCAGGGTACCGTCGACGTCCCAGAGGATGGTGGTGGTCACCCGTCAACCCTGCCAGACGGCCGTGGTCGACGCTGACTGCGACAATGAGCGGGTGCCCAGCGCCCTGCCCCTCGCCGACCCGGCGCCCGATGACGGGATGCTGCCGCCGAGCGTCATCGACGGCGCCGAGCACCGCGACCTCGGGGTGTACCTGCACGTGCCGTTCTGCCGCGTGCGCTGCGGCTACTGCGACTTCAACACCTACACGGCCGACGAGATCCGCGGGGTCAAGCAGAGCGATTTCGCCGACCAGGCGATCGCCGAGGTCGCGCTCGCCGCGCGGGTGCTGCGCGACAGCGGCCTGCCGCCGCGCCCGGTGAGCACGGTGTTCTTCGGCGGCGGCACCCCGACGCTGCTGCCGACCGACGACCTCGCCCGCATGCTCGACGCCGTGCGCGACGCGTTCACGCTCGCCCCCGGCGCGGAGGTGACGACCGAGGCCAACCCCGACTCGATCGACGCCACGGGCCTCGAGCGCCTCGCCGCCGCGGGCTTCACGCGCGTGAGCATCGGCATGCAATCGGCCGTGCCGCACGTGCTCGCCGTGCTCGAGCGCACCCACGACCCCGACAACGTGCCGCGCGTCGTGCAGGCTGCGAAGGATGCGGGGCTGCAGGTGAGCCTCGACCTCATCTACGGCACCCCCGGCGAGTCGGGCGACGACTGGGCGCGCAGCCTCGACGACGCCCTCGCCTGCGAACCCGACCACATCAGCGCCTACGCGCTGATCGTCGAAGAGGGCACGAAGCTCGCCCGGCAGATCGCCCGCGGCGAGGTGCCGCCCGTCGACGACGACCTGCACGCCGCGTTCTACGAGGCGGCGGATGCCCGGCTCACCGCCGCCGGCTACCACTGGTACGAGGTCAGCAACTGGGCGCGCGGCCCGTCACAGCGCTCGCGCCACAACCGCGCGTACTGGCTCGGCCACGACTGGTGGGGCGTCGGCCCCGGCGCGCACAGCCACGTCGGCGGCGTGCGCTGGTGGAACGTCAAGCACCCCGCCGCCTACGCCCAGCGCCTCGCGGCGGGGCTGAGCCCGGCCGCCGGGCGCGAGACGCTCGACGCCGAGACCCGCCGCGTCGAGCGCGTGCTGCTGCAGACCCGCCTCGTCGAGGGCCTGCCGACGGATGCCCTCACCCCGCTCGGCCGCCGCGCCGTCGCGCAGCTCATCGCCGATGAGCTCGTCGAGCCGGGGCCCGCGCTGCGTGGCACCGTCGTGCTCACCCTGCGCGGGCGCCTGCTCGCCGATGCCGTCGTGCGGCGCCTGCTGCCCGACTGAGCGCGGTTACTTCAGGAACGTGATCGTCAGCGGGTAGAGGTACGCCTCGCCCCGGTTGGCCGCGAGCGCCGCGATGATTGAGAACACCAGGATGAGAATGCCCACGGCGAAGATGATGACGATGCCGATTCCGAAGAGCGCCGTGATCGCACCCACGGCCGACGCGATCACCATCGTCAGCTGGAAGTTGAGCGCTGTGGCGGTGTGTCCCCGCACGAACGGGCCGCGGTCCTTCAGCAGCAGGTACCCGAGCAGGGCCGGGATGAACCCGAAGAAGATGCCGCCGATGTGCACGAGGGTGGCCCACAGCTTCTCGTCGCCGGGGCTCATCGGCTGCGGGGTCGAGGCGTAGGGGTTGGCGGGCGGCGGGGTCATGGGGGGCTGGTCGCTCATGCGGTCATTAAACACCCGCGGGCCCCGACCGGTGAGGTCGGGGCCCGCGGGTCGTCGCCGTGCGGACTACTTGATGAGGCGCAGGCTGACCGGGTAGCGGTACGCCGTGCCGTCCTTGGCCTTGGTGAAGCCCATGATGCTCCAGATGAGCGAGAGCACCCAGAGCGCGAGCGGGAAGATCCAGCCGATCAGCGCCCAGAAGCCGAAGGTCACCACCCCGAGGATCGAGTTGATGATCAGGATGGCGATCTGGCCGATCAGCACGGCGATCTGGAAGTTCAGGGCCTCCTTCGACTCCTGGTTCGTGAACGAACCGCGGTCTTTGAAGACGAGCCAGATGATCAGCGCGGGCAGGATGCCGATGATGCCGCCGAGGTGGGCGAACGAGGCCCACTGGCGGTCCTCCGCCTCCGAGAGCGGGGCGGCCGGCGTGGGAGCGGCGGGGGGCGGCGTCTGGTCAGTCATGAGTACTGCCTTTCGATGTTCCTAGGTCGGACGGATGGGTCCCGGGGTGGAGCACGAGGCAAACCTAGCGCCGAGCATCCGCCGTGGCAATGATGCGACGCCGTGTTGCGGGGTAGAATTGGCAGTCCGTCGTCGCGAGTGCCAGCAACGAGCGCGGCCTCGAACCGGTCGAACGAGCGAGGGGAGTCGGAGCCATGGTCTCGGAGCGAGCCCTGCACGTGCTGCGCGCCATCGTGCTCGACTACGTGGCCTCGCGCGAGCCGGTCGGGTCGAAGGCGATCGTCGACCGGCACCAGTTCGGCGTCTCGGCCGCGACCATCCGCAATGACATGGCGCTGCTCGAGGAGGAGGAGCTCATCACGGCTCCGCACACCTCCTCGGGCCGGGTGCCCACCGACAAGGGCTATCGCGTCTTCGTCGACCAGTTCGCCGACCTGCGGCCGCTGAGCCCCGCCCAGCGGCAGGCGATCGCCGCGTTCCTCGACCAGTCGGTCGATCTCGATGACGTGTTCGCGCGCACCGTGCGCCTGCTCTCGCACCTGACCAACCAGGTCGCGCTCGTGCAGTACCCCACCCTCGGCAACGCCCGCGTGCGGCACATCGAGCTCGTGCCGATGACGGCGACCCGGCTCATGACCGTGTTCATCACCGACGGCGGTCGGGTCGACCAGCGCATCATCGAGCTGCCGATCGAGGCCGACGACGCCTTCATCGGCGAGCTGCGGGCCAAGCTCAATGCGGCGCTCGCCGGTCAGGCGCTCACCGAGGTGCCCGACGTCGCCGCGCGGCTCACCGATCGCTTCGCGCCCGACCGCGCCGACGCGGTGGCCGTCATCGCTGATGCCCTCGTCGGCCACGTGGATGCTCAGCGAACCGACCGGCTCGTCATGGCCGGTGCCGCGAACCTCGTGCGCACGGAGGGCGACTTCGCCGGCAGCGTGTACCCGGTGCTGGAGGCGCTCGAGGAGCAGGTGACGCTGCTGAAGCTGTTCAGCGAGATGCAGGTCGACGAGAACGGCGTCACCACCCGCATCGGGCGCGAGAATGACGATGCGCTGAAGGAGACCGCGGTGGTCACGAGCGCGTACCGCGTGGGCGCCGACAGCAGCGCGAAGCTCGGGGTGCTCGGCCCCACGCGCATGGATTACTCGAACAACATGGCAGCAGTGCGCGCCGTCGCCCGGTACGTGTCGCGGCTGCTCGGTGAGGAATAAGTGGCAGACCATTACGAGGTGCTCGGCGTCGACCGTCAGGCGAGCGCCGACGACATCAAGAAGGCGTACCGCCGTCTGGCCCGCGAGCTGCATCCCGACGTCAACCCGAGCGCGGAGGCAGCTGAGCGGTTCAAGCAGGTCACCCACGCCTACGACGTGCTGAGCGACCCGCAGCAGCGGCAGCAGTACGACCTGGGCGGGTCGGCGGGCTTCGGCGGAGCATCCGGTTTCGGCGGCTTCGGCGACATCTTCGAGACGTTCTTCGGCGGTGGCCAGCAGCAGCGCGGGCCGCGCAGCCGCCGCGAGCGCGGGCAGGACGCCCTGCTGCGCGTCGAGGTCGACCTCGACGAGATCGTCTTCGGCACGACCCGCACGCTCGAGGTCGACACGGCGATCCTCTGCAGCACCTGCGAGGGCTCGTGCTGCTCGCCGGGCACGAGCCCGCAGACCTGCGACATCTGCCGCGGGTCGGGGCAGATCCAGCGCACGGTGCGAAGCCTGCTCGGCAACGTCATGACCTCCAGCCCCTGCGGCACGTGCCGCGGCTACGGCACGGTGATCCCCAGCCCTTGCCCGACGTGCGCCGGTCAAGGGCGCGTGCGGGCGCGCCGGGCCATTCCCGTCGACATTCCCGCGGGGGTCGATACGGGTGTGCGCATCCAGCTGCCCGGGCAGGGCGAGGTCGGCCCGGCCGGCGGCCCCAACGGCGACCTCTACCTCGAGATCAAGGTCAAGACGCACGACACCTTCAGCCGCAACGGGGACGACCTGCTCGCGACGGTCGAGGTGCAGATGACCGATGCGATCCTCGGCACGACGGTGACGCTGCCCGGACTCGACGGTGACGTGACGGTCGAGATCAAGCCCGGAACCCAGAGCGCCGAGATCATCACCATCAAGGAGCGCGGCATCACGCGGCTGCGCGGCTCGGGCCGGGGCGACCTCAAGCTGGGCGTGCAGGTGGTGACACCCGTACGGCTCAACAGCAAGGAGACCGAGCTGATCCGCCAGTTCGCCTCCAGCCGCCGCCCGGTGCCGCCGCAGTTCTCCACCTTCCAGCAGGGCATCTTCGCCAAGCTGCGCGACCGCTTCCTCAACCTCTAGCTGCCCCGTGGCTCACTTCTACCTCGAGGAGACGCTGGCGGCGCAGCTGGCCGACGCTGAGGCGGGCCCGGGGGAGCCGGTCGTGCGGCTGCGCGGCTCCGACGCGCGGCACGCCGCGACCGTCGCGCGCGTGCGCGTCGGCGAGCAGCTGCGGCTGGGCGACGGGGCGGGGCTCGTCGTGCACGGCGCCGTCGTGAGCGCCGAGCCGGGCGAGGTCGCGCTCGCGGTCGACCGGGTCGAGCGCTCCGAGCGGCCGCGGCCGAGCATCCACCTCGTGCAGGCACTCGCGAAGGGCGACCGCGACGAGCTCGCCGTGCAGGCCGCGACCGAGCTCGGCGTCGACGGCATCATCCCCTGGCAGGCGGCCCGCAGCGTCGCGCGCTGGGATGCTGCGAAGGCGGCGAAGAACCGCGAGCGCTGGCAGACCATCGTGCGCGAGGCGACCAAGCAGTCGGTGCGGCCGTGGATGCCCACGGTCGAGCCCCTCGCCACGACCGCCGACCTGGCGGCGCGCGCCGCGGAGGCGACCGTGCTCGTGCTCGAGCCCACGGCCGAGCACGCCCTCACCGCGCTCGACGCCGCCGCGCTCGGGCACGGCGACGTGCTCATCGTCGTCGGCCCCGAGGGCGGGGTCGCCCCCGAGGAGCGGCAGCGGCTCGTCGCAGGCGGAGCCCGCGCCGTGCGGCTCGGCGCCAGCGTGCTGCGCACCTCGACCGCGGGCCCGGCGGCGATCGCCGTGCTCTCGACCCGCCTCGGCCGGTGGTGAGCGGCCCGGAGCACCCGGCGCGGCGGCAGGCCCGCGCTCTAGACTGGGTGTCATGACCAGCGAGCATCCGGGCGCCGAGCCGTCGATCTTCAGCCGCATCATCGCGCGCGAGATCCCGGCCGACATCGTGCACGAGACCGACACGGTGATCGCCTTCCGCGACATCGCACCGCAGGCTCCCGTGCACCTGCTCGTCGTGCCGAAGACGTCGCGCTACCGCGATGTCGCCGAGCTCGCCGCGGGTGACCCGGCCCTGCTCGCCGACGTCGTCGCGACCGCGCACCAGCTCGCCAACGAGCACGCCGACGGGCACTTCCGGCTCGTCTTCAACACCGGCCAGAACGCCGGGCAGACCGTCTTCCACGTGCACGCCCACGTGCTCGCGGGAGGCCTGACCGAGGGACGCCTTGCCCACTGACGATTCCGCGCGCACGCCGCGCGCCCACGAGCAGCTCGACGTCGACGGGGTCGCCATGGTGCGCCTGCTCGGCCCGCAGGACCGCCTGCTGACGACGCTCGAGAAGCAGTACCCGCTGGTCGACGTGCACGTGCGCGGCAACCAGATCACCCTCGAGGGCGACCCCGCGCAGGTCGCCGCCGCGAAGCGGCTCATCGACGAGCTGCTCGTCATGGTGCGCGGCGGGCACGAGCTCGGCGAGGTGGAGGTGGCCAGCTCGGCCCGCATCATCGACCAGGGTCAGGGCAGCCCCGCGGAGGTGCTGAGCCAGGCCATCCTGACGAGCCGGGGGAAGAGCATCCGCCCCAAGACGCTCGGGCAGAAGGCCTACGTCGACGCGATCGATCACCACACGATCGTGTTCGGCATCGGCCCGGCCGGAACGGGCAAGACCTACCTCGCGATGGCGAAGGCCGTGCAGGCGCTGCAGCGCAAGGAGGTCGACCGCATCATCCTGACGCGGCCCGCCGTCGAGGCGGGGGAGCGCCTGGGCTTCCTGCCCGGCACCCTCACCGACAAGATCGACCCGTACCTGCGGCCGCTCTACGACGCGCTCAACGAGATGATGGACCCGGAGCTCGTGCCGAAGCTGCTCGCGACCGGTGTCGTCGAGGTCGCGCCGCTCGCGTACATGCGCGGGCGCACGCTCAACAACTCATTCATCGTGCTCGACGAGGCGCAGAACACGACGCCCGAGCAGATGAAGATGTTCCTCACCCGCCTCGGGTTCGGCTCGACGATGGTCGTCACCGGCGACATCACCCAGATCGACCTGCCCACCGGCGCGAGCGGACTCCAGCTCGTCACGCGCGTGCTCGATGACATCGACGACATCCATTTCGCGCGCCTGACCTCCGACGACGTCGTGCGGCACTCGCTGGTCGGCCGCATCGTGGATGCGTACACCAAGTACGACGCCGAGCAGCAGGCCCGGCGCCACGCGCGCGAGAACGGCCTGCCCGACCCGGTCGAGGGCGCCAACCGCGAGGAGCGGCGGCGCGGGCTGCCGCGCGACCGGCAACCGCGGCGGCCGCGGCCCGGAGCGGGAGGGCGCTAGACCATGGCCGTCGAGATCAACAACGAGTCGGGCATCCCGGTCGATGAGGCGGCCCTGCAGCGGCTCGCCCTGCACGCCTTCGATCACCTCAATGTGCACCGCGACGCCGAGCTCGCGATCGTGCTCGTCGACGAGGCGGCCATCGAGCAGCTGCACGTGCAGTGGATGGACGAACCCGGCCCCACCGACGTGCTGAGCTTCCCCATGGACGAGCTGCGGCCCGGCAGCGACGACGAGCCGACTCCGCCCGGGCTGCTCGGCGACATCGTGCTGTGCCCGCAGGTGGCCGTGCAGCAGGCGCAGGCCGCCGGCCACTCGACGCAGGACGAGCTGCTGCTGCTGACGACCCACGGCATCCTGCACCTGCTCGGTTTCGACCACGCCGAGCCCGACGATGAGAAGGAGATGTTCGGCATCCAGCGCGACATCCTCGTCAGCTTCGCCCTCGATGAGCGCAGGCGCAGCCGGTGACGGCCACCCTCGTCTTCTTCCTCGTCGCGCTGCTGCTCGTCGCGATCGGCGGTCTGCTCGCGTCGCTCGACGCCGCGCTCGGCGTCGTCAGCCGCATCGAGCTGGTCGACATCGCGTCGACCCGCAAGCGGCCGAAGCGACTGCACGCCGTCGCCGCCGACGTGGGCGCCCACGTCAACGCCCTCAATTTCCTCCGCATCGTCGCCGAGACGATCGCCGCCGTGCTCGTCACCATCGGATTCGCCACCCTCATCGACGAGTGGTGGTGGGTGCTGCTGATCAGCGCGGGCATCATGATCGGCGTCTCGTTCATCCTCGTCGGGTCGAGCCCGCGCTCGGTCGGCCGCGCGCACCCGCGCGCCATGATCGGCACCTTCGACGGGCTGATCCGCGCCGTGCGCGTCATCACGGGGCCGCTGGCGGATGCCCTCGTCGCGCTCGGCAACCGTGTCACGCCCGGCCGGCCCTCGAGCGCGAGCTTCTCGAGCGAAGAGCAGCTGCTCAGCATGGTCGACGAGGCCACCGAGCTCGATGTTCTCGAGGAGGAGGATCGCGAGCTCATCCACTCGATCTTCGAGTTCAACGACACGATCGTGCGAGAAGTGATGGTGCCCCGCACCGACATGGTCGTGCTCGAGCAGGGCGCGACGGTCGGCGACGCCATGGCGATCTTCCTGCGCACCGGACTCTCGCGTGCTCCGCTGGTGGGCGAGGACACCGACGAGGTGCTCGGGGTGGTCTACCTGCGCGATGCCGCCCGTCTCACGGTCGAGCATCCGGCCGAGGCCGCAGCGACCCCGGTCGACGGCATCGCGCGCCCCGCGCTCTTCCTTCCCGAGTCGAAGAAGGCCGACGACGCTCTGCGTCAGCTGCAGCTCGAGTCGAACCATCTGGCGCTCGTCGTCGACGAGTACGGCGGCATCGCGGGGCTCGTGACGATGGAGGACCTCATCGAGGAGCTCGTCGGCGAGATCTCCGACGAGTACGACCGTGAGACGCCCGACAGCGAGCGGCTCGATGAGACCCGGTACCGGGTGAGCGCCCGCATGCCCGTCGACGAGCTGGGCGATCTGTTCGGCATCGAGCTCGACGACGACGACGTCGACACCGTCGGCGGCCTGCTCGCCAAGCACCTCGGCCGCCTGCCGGTACGCGGGTCGACCGTCACGGTCGACGGCCTGCACCTCACCGCCGAGCGCACCGAGGGGCGTCGAAAGCAGGTCGTCACCGTCATCGTCGAGGCCGATCAGGCGCTCGTGGATGCCCGCATCGCGTTCGCCGGAGACCGCGAGACGCAGGGCTCGCGCGAAGCCGAGGGCGACGGGTGAGCGACCGCGCACCGCGCGCCGGCGCGGCCGCGCCCGCGGAGGAGCCCTTCCGCGCCGGCTTCGTCACCTTCGTCGGGCGGCCGAACGTCGGAAAGTCGACGCTCACCAACGCGCTCGTCGGCGAGAAGGTGGCGATCACGAGCTCGAAACCCCAGACCACGCGGCGGGCCATCCGGGGCATCGTGCATCGAGCATCCGGCCAATTGATCGTCGTCGATACGCCGGGCATGCACCGGCCGCGAACGCTGCTCGGCGAGCGCCTCAACGCGGTCGTGCAGGAGACCCTCGGCGACGTCGACGTCATCGGCTTCTGCGTGCCCGCCAACGAGCCGATCGGGCCGGGCGACCGCTACATCAATGAGCAGCTCGATTCGGTCGGCCGGGTGAAGAAGGTCGCGATCGTGACCAAGACCGACACGGCGGGGGGCGCGAAGGTCGCGGAGCAGCTGCTCGCGGTGTCGGAGTTGCGCGAGTGGGATCTCGTGATCCCGCTCTCGGCGCTCACCGGCGACCAGGTCGACCTCCTCGCCGAGCAGCTGATCGCGCTCATGCCCGAGTCGCCCCCGCTGTACGAGGCCGACGCGGTGACCGATGAGTCGACCGAAGATCGCGTCGCCGAGCTGATCCGCGAGGCCGCACTCGAGGGCGTCAGCGACGAGCTGCCGCACTCGCTGGCCGTCACCATCGACGAGATGAGCACGCGCGACAACGGTCTCGTCGAGATCTACGCCAACGTCTGGGTCGAGCGCGACAGCCAGAAGGGCATCATCATCGGGCACAAGGGTTCGCGACTGGGCGAGGTGGGTGCCCGCGCCCGCGTCGGCATCGAGCAGCTGCTCGGCGCGCGCGTCTTCCTGAAGCTGCATGTGAAGGTCGCCAAAGAGTGGCAGCGCGACCCGAAGCAGCTCGGCAAGCTCGGGTTCTAGGGCCGCTCGACGCGGCTCAGCGGCGCGGCAGCAGCCCGTGGTCGTGGGCGTAGAGCACCACCTGTACGCGGTCGCGCAGCCCGAGCTTGGCGAGGATGCGGCTGACGTGCGACTTCACGGTCGCCTCGGTCACGAACTCGCGCGCCGCGATCTCGCCGTTGCTGAGCCCCTCGGCGACGGCGGCGAAGATCTCGCGCTCGCGGGTGCTGAGGGCGGGCAGCGCCGCGTCGCGCGCCGCGGAGAGCTCGGCGGGCGTGCGGGCGCGGCGAGCATCCCCTGCGCCGCCCACGTGCGCGAGGAGGTCGGTGATCGCGCCCGGCGCGACGACCGCGTGCCCGCCGTGCACGGCACGGATGGCCGCGAGCAGAAACTCGGGCTCGGCATCCTTGAGCAGGAAGCCGCTCGCGCCCGCGCGGATCGCCCGGAGGGCCGCGTCGTCGAGGTCGAACGTGGTCAGCACGATGACGCGCGGCGGCGTGCGCCCCGACTCCGTCGCCGATCGCAGGATGCCCGCCGTGCCCGCGATGCCGTCGGCGTTCGGCATCCGGATGTCCATGAGCACCACGTCGGGCAGCGTCTCGGCGGCGATGAGGGCGGCCTGCTCGCCGTCGCCGGCCTCGCCGACCACGGTGAGGTCGGGCTGCGAGTCGACGAGCATGCGCACCCCGCGCCGGAACAGCGGCTGGTCGTCGACGAGCAGCACGCGGATCGCGCTCACGGTGCGCTCCACGGCAGGGCGGCCGGGTCGAGCGGACGGCGCGGCACGGTCACGAGCGTGATCAGCACGACCACCGGCGCGGGGGCGGCGGGGGCGGTCACGCGAGCACCTCGGCGGCCGCCCGCTCGCCGGTCGGCATGGCGGGCTCGCGGCCGGCGGTCTCGGGCTGCGCATCGGTCGGCGCGTCGGGCCGCTGCTCGAGGGGCAGTCGGGCCCGCACGCGGAACACCGGTCCCTCGTGCACGCTCAGCTCGCCCCCGGCGAGCGATGCGCGCTCGCGCATCCCGTCGATGCCATGCCCCCGTTCCGTGGATTCGCGAGTATCCGATCCGTCATGCCCCGCGGCCGCCGTGTTGGTCACCACGAGGTCGACGGCCTGCTCGCCCCACTCGAGCTCGAGCGTCGCGGCCCCGTCGCCGTGCCGCAGGGCGTTTGTGAGTGACTCCTGCACGATGCGGTACAGCGCGAGCTCGCGCGTCTCGGTCAGGCGCCCGCGGTCGCCGAACTCGCGCACCTCGAGCGCGAGCCCCGAGTCGCGCATCGAGTCGAGCAGCGCGTCGAGGTCGACGAGCCCCGGCTGCGGGCCGGCCTCCTGCGTGTGCCGCAGCTCGGTGAGCAGCACGCGCACGTCGGCGAGGGCATCCCGCGCGGTCTGCGCGATCGTCTCGAAGGCGTCGGCCGCCGCGGGGGAGTCGCCCGCCGTCGCGTACCGTGCCCCATCGGCCTGCGCGATGACCACCGTGAGCGAGTGGGCGACGATGTCGTGCACGTCGCGCGCGACCCGCGTGCGCTCGGCCTCGAGGTCGGCGCGCGTGAGGGCGGCGTCGCGCTGGGTGCTGACCGTCGCGACGGTCGCGCTCAGCTGCCGCCGATTCCGGATGCTGCGCACGAGCTCGCCGAGCACCCACGGCAGCAGCGGCACGACCGTCCAGACGATGAAGCTCAGACCCTGGCTCACGACATAGGAGATCGTGACGCCGTAGTACACGCCAGAGCTGACGATGATGCTTATCAGGATGGCGACCGAGATCGTCGCAGAGAGACCGAGTCCGATCCATCGCGTGATTGAGGTTCCATACGCGCTCGACCCGAAGAGGATCAGGGAGGCCGCGACGTACACGTAGCCATTGATGGGTGGCCCCACAAGGATCGTCGCCAGCAGGCCCAGGAAGGCGCTCACCGTCAGTGTCGCGGCGGCGATCCCCGCAGCCTTCCGGTGCAGCGCAACGCCGCTGCCAAGGAGAAGTGCGATGGTGTAGCTCAGAACCGATGCGACGAAGCCTCCGCGCCAGGTCTGGTCCAAGAGCAGGGCGAGAGCGAAGAACGCCCCGAGCGCGATCTCGGCGGGAAACGGGATGCGCGCACGGCGCTCGGGCGTGAACCACGTGATGAGTCGATCGAACATGTCCGCCACGGTACGGCTCGCGCGGCCCGCACCCGAGCGAAACTCGCGCCACTCACCCGAGCGGATGAGCCTTTTCATCCGAAAGGCTGACGGCAGAGCATCCCGAACCGCACTCGCGACCCCGCGCGGAGCGGGTGTACCCTGAGAGCGTGTTCGGCCAGCTCCTTCTTCGCTGCCGCGACGAGGCTTAGACCCATAGCCTCCCTCGTCGCGGAGTTCGTCGTCGGCTAGAGCCTCTCGAATCAGGCCCTTCGAACCAGACCAGCAGGAGAACACCATGGAGAACCGCCAGCAGCCCTCGGGCATGCCGATCCACAAGTATCAGCCGTACCACGAGCAGTTCGCCGTCGACCTGCCCGACCGCACCTGGCCGAGCAAGCGCATCACCGAGGCGCCGCGCTGGTGCGCGGTCGACCTGCGCGACGGCAACCAGGCCCTCATCGACCCGATGAGCCCCGAGCGCAAGCGCATCATGTTCGACCTGCTCGTGCGCATGGGCTACAAGGAGATCGAGGTCGGGTTCCCGTCGGCGAGCCAGACCGACTTCGACTTCGTGCGCACGCTCATCGACGAGGATCTGATTCCCGACGACGTCACCATCCAGGTGCTGACCCAGGCGCGCGAGCACCTCATCGCCCGCACCTACGAGTCGATCCGCGGTGCGAAGCGCGCGATCGTGCACTTCTACAATTCGACGAGCGCGCTGCAGCGCGAGGTCGTGTTCCGCACCGACGTCGAGGGTGTGAAGGAGATCGCGCTGCAGGGCGCGCGCTGGTGCCAGCAGTACGAGTCGACCGTGCCGGGCACGGAGATCTTCTACGAGTACAGCCCCGAGAGCTACACGGGCACCGAGCTCGAGACGGCGCTCGAGGTCTGCAATGCGGTCATCGAGCAGATCGCGCCGACCCCCGACCGCAAGATCATCATCAACCTGCCCGCCACGGTCGAGATGACGTCGCCGAACGTCTACGCCGACTCGATCGAGTGGATGAACCGGCGCCTCGCCCGCCGCGAGAGCGTCATCCTCAGCCTGCACCCGCACAACGACCGCGGCACCGCCGTCGCCGCCGCCGAGCTCGGCTACATGGCCGGCGCCGACCGCATCGAGGGCTGCCTGTTCGGCAACGGCGAGCGCACCGGCAACGTCGACCTCGTCGCGCTCGGCATCAACCTGTTCACGCAGGGCATCGACCCGCACATCGACTTCAGCGACCTCGATGAGATCAAGCGCACCGCCGAGTACTGCAACCAGCTGAAGGTGCACGAGCGCAGCCCCTGGGCGGGCGACCTCGTCTACACAGCCTTCAGCGGCAGCCACCAAGACGCCATCAAGAAGGGCTTCGAAGCGATGGATGCCCGGGCCGAGGCCGAGGGCAAGCACGTCGATGAGCTCGTGTGGGGGGTGCCCTACCTGCCCGTCGACCCGAAAGACCTGGGCCGCACCTACGAGGCGGTGATCCGCGTCAACTCGCAGTCGGGCAAGGGCGGCGTCGCGTACCTGCTCAAGACCGACCACAACCTCGACCTGCCGCGCAAGCTGCAGATCGAGTTCAGTCACGTGGTGCAGGCGAAGACCGACGCCGAGGGCGGTGAGGTCACGAGCGCCGAGATCTGGGCGATCTTCCAGGACGAGTACCTGCCCTCACCCGACCCCGATGCGAAGTGGGGCCGGTTCGAGCTGCTGTCGACCCGCACCTCGAGCGACATGTCGGGCGTCGTGCAGCTCAGTGCGACCCTGCGCGACGGGGAGGAGATCGCCGCGATCGAGTCGACCGGAAACGGACCCGTCGCGGCGTTCCTGAGCATGATGGAGGGCCAGGGCATCGCCATCCGCCTCTTCGATTACGTCGAGCACGCGCTGTCGGCGGGCGGGGATGCTCATGCCGCCGCCTACGTCGAGCTCGAGGTCAACGGCCGCACGCTGTGGGGTGTCGGCATCGACCCCGACATCTCGACCGCATCGTTGAAGGCTGTCGTGTCGGCGGTCAACCGGGCGATCCGCCTCGAGAGCCCCGACCGCACGCTCGTCACCGCCGGCTAGCCCGCGGCGGTCGCCGCCCAGTCGGCGAAACGGATGCCCGGCCCGGGCTGCCCGGTCGTGTGCAGCCCCGCGCGGTACGCGCCGACGAGCCGGCCGGGCGCGCGCCACTCGACGACGCGACGGCGGGCGGCCTCGGGGTCGGCGCCGCGCGCTTCGAGCCACTGCTGCGCCAGCGCGCGCATCGGCAGCACCTCGGGGCCGCCGAGGTCGTCGACCCGTCCGCCTGCGGGCGCAGCCGCGACGAGCTCGACGAGCCGCGCGGCCACCGCGCCCGTGTCGATGGGCTGGAACGGCACGTCGACGGTGATCACGCGCGGCAGTCGGCGCTGCGCGCGGAAGGCCCCCGCGACGAAGTCGTGGAACTGGGTGGCGCGCAAGATCGTGTGGGCGACCCCCGACTCGGCGATGATCCGCTCGCAGGCCAGCTTCGAGCGGTAGTAGCCGAGCGGCACGACGTCGACGCCGACGATCGACAGATACACGAGGTGCTGCACACCGGCGGAACGGGCGGCGTCGACGAGGTTTTGGGTCGCGCGGGCATCCGATCGCCGGTTGGTGGCCAGGTGCAGCACGGTGCCAACACCGTCGAGGGCTGCGGCGAGGCCCGCGCCCGACTGCAGGTCGGCGACGACGTGCGCCTCTCCAGCGCGGCGGCTCAGGATGCGCGGCTCATGGCCGGCCGCGCGCAGGGCGGCGACGGTGGGGCGGCCGAGGGTTCCGGTGCCGCCGGTGACGAGGAGGGCCATGGGTTCAGTCTGCCGATGCGGCGGCCTCGCCGACGCCCGCGACTCGCCCCGGGGATGGGGGAGCGGCGACGGGTGCGCGGCTCACCGGCCTCATCGCCGACGACCGGAATCGCCGCCGTGGTCGGGTGGAGGTGGATCACGCCCGTGGCGGTGGTGACGGTGCGCCCGCGCTCGGCCGCGGATTCCGCATCCGCAGCGCGTCGGCCGCGCCGGGGCAGGGTGGGCAGGCTCGGCAGCTTCGGCAAGCGCGTGATCGCGCGCTGCTCGGGCAGGCTCCAGCCGAACAGCACCGAGGCGATGCGCACCCCGAAGGTGAGGGCGACGCCGATCGCACCCGCGAGCAGCACGTCGACGTCGACCGCCAGCAGCACCGCGATCGAGCCCGCGCCGGCCGCCGCGGCGACCGCGTAGAGCGACCCGACGTGCATGAGCGCGATCGGCAGGTTCAGCAGCAGGTCGCGCAAGATCGACCCGCCCACCGCGGCGAGCACGCCGACGAACACCGCGGCGACCTCGGGCAGCCCGAGCGCGAGGGCCTTGGTGGTGCCGATCGCGCCGAACAGGCCGATCGTCAGGGCGTCGAGCACGGTGATGAGCCTGCTCAGTCGCGAGAAGACCCGCTCGAGCAGCATGCCGAGCAGGGCCGCGGCCGTCGCGACGATGACGTACCAGTTCGACTGCAGCGGCGCGAGCGGAACGTTCAGCAGCAGGTCGCGCAGTAGACCGCCGCCGAAGCCGACGACGATGCCGATGATCGCGACGCCCAGCCAGTCGAGCCGACGGTCGCGGAACTGCGCCGCGAACAGGGCTCCCTGCAGCGCACCGATGCCGACGGCCAGCAGGTCGGCCCAGAGGGGGATCACGAACAGCTCGTCCACACGCCCATTCTGGGGGCTGGATGCGCGCGCGCGGTTCGCTCCCGTGTTCGTGTCACCCGCACCCGAAGTGCTAGACTCTGTTCAGGTCGCAGTGACTTTAACAACCGGGATCAAGGGAGAGGAGCACCGGTGATCGCCAACAGCGCTGCCGGGACGGGCTCTCCGTCAACCATTGGGCTCGCCGTCTCGACCGTCATCTTCGCTCTGCGCCGCGACGACCGCGGGGCCCCCACCGTGTGGCTTCCCCTCGTGCGCCGCACGCGCGAGCCGTACCTCGGCCGCTGGGCGCTGCCGGGCGGCATGGTGCGCGTCGACGAGAGCCTCGAGAGCGCTGCGCGCCGCAACCTCGGCGAGACCACGCACCTCGAGCCGGCCTACCTCGAGCAGCTGTACGCCTTCGGCGACGTCGACCGATCACCCGAGCAGCGCATGGTGTCGATCGTGTACTGGGCCCTCGTACGCCCCGACGAGGCCGAGCGCGTCAGCCTGGGGGAGAACGTGCGGTGGTTCGCCGCCGACGAGCTGCCCGACCTCGCCTTCGATCACAACCTCATCGTCGACTACGCCCTCTGGCGGCTGCGCACGAAGATGGAGTACTCCGCGATCGCCCACGCCTTCCTTGGGCCCCGGTTCACGATCGCCGAGCTGCGCGAGGTCTACGAGGCCGTGCTGCGCAAGCCCCTGGACCCGGCGAACTTCCGGCGGCAGATGGAGACCAGCGGGGTGATCGAGCCCACCGGCGAGGTCGTCACGGGTGGCCGGCACCGCCCGCCGCGCCTGTACCGCTACACCGGCGATGTCGCACTCGTCGACGTCGGCCCGCTGAGCCGCCGCACCGTCCCCGACACCTGCACGACCCCCGAGCACCTGAGGACCAGCGCATGAGCACCACCGACGCCTCCGTCGCCACGACCATCCGGCTCATCACCAACGGGCAGGCGCCGGGCGACACCTGCACGCCCGAGCTCGACAAGGGCCCGTGGGAGTTCGACACGGTGCCGGGCTACGGCCCCGGCTCGTCGATGCACGACGTCATTCCGACCGGCTCGCCGCGCCAGGGCGCCCTGCCCGCGGAGTACCAGGTCGCCACGAACGACGAGCTGCACGCCCGCATCCGTGCCGCGAAGGATGCCCTCGGCGACCGCCTCGTCATCCTCGGCCACTTCTACCAGCGCGACGAGGTCGTGCAGCACGCCGACTTCCTCGGCGATTCGTTCCAACTCGCCAACGCCGCGCTCACCAAGCCCGACGCCGAGTACATCGTGTTCTGCGGCGTGCACTTCATGGCCGAGACGGCCGACATCCTCGCGCGCGACGAGCAGCGGGTGATCCTGCCGAACCTCGCCGCCGGGTGCTCGATGGCCGACATGGCCGACATCGACTCGGTGCAGGCGGCCTGGGACGAGCTCATGTCGGTGTACGGCACCGAACCCGATGCCGAGGGGCGCGCGCCGGTCATCCCCGTCACGTACATGAACTCCTCGGCCGCGCTCAAGGCGTTCTGCGGGCGCAACGGCGGCATCGTGTGCACCTCGTCGAACGCCGCCACCGTGCTCGAGTGGGCGTTCGAGCGCGGGCAGCGGGTGCTGTTCTTCCCCGACCAGCACCTCGGCCGCAACACCGCGAAGGCCATGGGCGTGCCGCTCGAGCGCATGCCGATGTGGAACCCGCGCCGCCCGCTCGGTGGGTCGACCCGTGACGAGCTGCTCGACGCCCAGGTCATCCTGTGGCACGGCTTCTGCAGCGTGCACAAGCGGTTCACCGTCGAGCAGGTCGAGCGGGCGCGGGCCGAGCACCCCGGGGTTCGCGTCGTCGTGCACCCCGAGTGCCCGATGCCCGTCGTCGACGCCGCCGATGAGGCGGGTTCGACCGACTACATCCGCCGCGCCGTCGCCGGTGCGACCGAGCCGACCACCTTCGCCATCGGCACCGAGATCAACATGGTCACCCGGCTCGCCGCCGAGTACCCGCAGCACTCGATCTTCTGCCTCGACCCGGTCATCTGCCCGTGCTCGACGATGTACCGCATCCACCCCGGCTACCTCGCGTGGGTGCTCGAGGAACTCGTCGCCGGTCGCGTGGTCAACGAGATCGTCGTCGACGCCGGCATTCAAGCGGATGCGAAGCTCGCGCTCGAGCGCATGCTCGCCGCGAAGCCCCGCGACTAGGAGCACCCCATGGCCCACATCCTCGTCATCGGCAGCGGCATGGCCGGACTCGTCGCCGCGCTGCGCGCGGCCCGGCGGCACGACGTCACCATCGTCACGAAAGACGTGCTGACGGCCGGCTCGACCGCCTGGGCGCAGGGCGGCATCGCCGCCGCGGTGTTCCCCGACGACTCGGCGGCGCTGCACGCGCGCGACACGCTCATCGCCGGAGCCGGGCTGAGCGATCCGGCCGCCGTCTCGATCTTGTGCGAAGAGGGCCCTGCCCGGGTGCACGACCTCGTCCGTCTCGGTGTCGCGTTCGACCCGGCGCCGGGCGCCGTCGCGCCCTTCGACGAGGTGAGCGACTGGGCCCGCGGGCTCGAGGCGGCGCACTCGATCGCGCGCATCCTGCACGCGGGCGGCGACGCCACCGGCCGGGTGATCGAGACGGCTCTGGCGGCCGCCGTGCGCGAGGGGCGCATCCGCGCTCGCGAGTTCGCGCGCGCCGCGTCGCTCATCGTGCGCGATGGCGCGGTCGTCGGGGCGCTCGTCGAGAGCCCGGGTGACGAGCCAGGCACGGCACGCGTCGACGAGGTGGCGGCCGACGCGGTCATCATCGCGACGGGCGGCAACGGCCGGCTCTACCGCCACACGACGAACCCGCCGGTCGCGACGGGCGACGGGGTCGTGCTCGCCTACGCGGCAGGGGCGGCGATCGCCGACCTCGAGTTCGTGCAGTTCCACCCCACGGTGCTCGCCGGGGGCGGGCTCGTCTCCGAGGCCGTGCGCGGCGAGGGTGCGACCCTGCTCGACGCCGACGGCCGCCGCTTCATGCTCGACGTCGACCCGCGCGGCGAGCTCGCGCCCCGCGACATCGTCGCCCGCGCGATCGCCCGGCAGATGCGCGCCCAGGGCGGAGCCCCGGTTCTGCTCGACGCGACGATGCTCGGGCGCGACGTGCTGCAGCGGCGCTTCCCGACGATCGACGCCCTCGTGCGCGCCTCGGGCGTCGACTGGGCGGTGTCGCCGGTGCCGGTGACGCCGGCGGCGCACTACGCGATGGGCGGCGCCCTCACCGACATGGATGGCCGCACCACCGTGCCCGGCCTGCTCGCGGTCGGCGAGGTCGGGTCGACAGGTGTGCACGGCGCCAACCGGCTCGCCTCGAACTCCCTGCTCGAGGCCCTCGTCGTCGGCTGGCGCGCGGGCGACACGGTCGGCGCCGCGGGCTCGGTGCCCGCGCGGCCCCTGCCGCTGCCCGCCTCCGCCCGCACGCTCGTCTCCACAATTCAGGAGTCGGCGGGTTCCGACCCGCTCGAGATCGCCGTGCCCGTCGTGGCGCACGACGCACCCGACGCCCTGGCCCACGGACTCGTGCCGTGGACCGCCGACCGCCTGCGCGACCGCGCCTGGGAGGCCCTCGGCCTCGAGCGCACGGGCGACGAGATCGCCGCTTTCACCCGAGAACTCGCGGATGCTGACCCCGCCGACGACGAGGCCCGCTCGCTGCTGCCGCTCGCGCGCCTGACCGCGGCGGCCGCCCTCGCCCGCACCGAATCACGGGGAGCGCACTGGCGCGACGACTTCCCCGACACCGACCCCGGGCAGCGTGTGCGGCGTGTCGTCGTGCGCCCGTCGGGCGGATCTCCTGAATTGTGGAGGGCGGATGCTCGCGCGGAGGTGTCCGCATGACACGCGAGCTGCAGGGCGCGACGCTCGCCGCCGTGACGGCGATCGTCGATCGCGCGCTCGAGGAGGACGCTCCCTGGGGCGACACCACGAGCGAGGCGGCGATCCCCGCCGACGCCAGCGCCACGGCGCGGGTCGTGAGCCGCGTCACCGGCGTGTTCGCGGGCGGCCTCGCACTCGAGCTGGCCTTCACGCGCGTCGACCCGACGACCCGGGTCACTCGGCTCGTCGCCGACGGCGACCTCCTGACCCCCGGAACGGTGATCGCCGAGATCTCCGGCACCGCGCGCGCGGTGCTGCGCGGCGAGCGGGTCGCGCTCAACCTCAGCCAGCGGCTGAGCGGCATCGCCACCCTCACCCGGCAGTACGTCGACGCGGTCGCGGGCGCGGCCTCCGCATCCGGCCTCCCGGTGCGCATCGCCGACACGCGCAAGACGACGCCGGGGCTTCGCATTCTCGAGAAGGCGGCCGTGCGCGCGGGCGGTGGGCACAACCACCGGCATTCGCTGAGCGACGCCGTGATGCTGAAGGACAACCACCTCGCCGTGCTGCAGCGCGAGGGGCTCGATGTGACCGCGGCGATCCGGGCGGTGCGCGCGCGCATCCCGCACACCATGCACCTCGAGGTGGAGGTCGACCGGCTCGAGCAGCTGCCGGCCGTCATCGCCGCCGCGCCCGACACGATCATGCTCGACAACTTCATGCTCGACGACCTGCGGGCGGGGGTCGCCCTCATCGCGGGCCGCGCGGTCGTGGAGGCGAGCGGGGGCGTCACGCTCGACACCGTGCGGGCGATCGCCCAGACCGGCGTCGACGTGATCTCGGTCGGAGCCCTGACCCACAGCGCGCCGGCGCTCGACCTCGGGCTCGACGTCTCGGTCGACGAGTAGCGCAGAGCGAGCATCCGTGACCCTCATCGATCTCGATCAGGCGGCGACGACCGCGATGCGGCGGGCGGTGCTCGAAGAGATGTGGCCGTGGCTGGCCGGCGAGCACGGCAACCCCTCGTCGACGCACGCGCTCGGGCGGCGGGCCGCCGACGGCCTCGCGGATGCCCGCGCGCGCATCGCCGCGATCGCCGGTGTGCGCCCGGCGCAGGTCGTGCTGACGAGTGGCGGAACCGAGAGCGACAACCTCGCGGTCATCGGCCTCACCCTCGCGGCGATCGCGGCCGGGCGCGACCGGCATGTGGTGGTGAGCGCGATCGAGCACGAGGCGGTGCTCGCCTCGGCCGACTATCTCGCGCGCTGGCACGGTGTCGAGGTCACGCGCGTGCCCGTCGACGGCGACGGCGTGCTGGATGCGGAGGCCTTGCGCGCCGCCCTGCGACCCGGCACCGCGCTCGTGAGCGTGCAGGCCGCCAACAACGAGGTCGGAACCCTGCAGCCGCTCGCCGCCGTGGTCGACGCCGCGCGCTCCGTCGGAGCCCGCGTGCACACCGATGCCGTGCAGTACGCCGGGTGGTACCCGCTCACCGAGCTGCCGCCGGTCGACGCCGTGACGATCTCCGGCCACAAGCTCGGCGCCCCGAAGGGCATCGGCGCGCTGCTGCTGCCGACGGGTGCGCCGGTCGAGCCGGTGATTCATGGCGGCGGGCAGGAGCGCGAGCGGCGCTCGGGCACCGAGAACGTCGCCGGCGCGGTCGGGCTGGCGCGCGCCCTCGAGCTCGCCGAGGAGGACCGCGCCGCGCACCCCCTGGCCGGGCTGGAAGCGCAGCGCGACGCGTTCATCGCCGCCGTGCTCACCGGCGTGCCCGGCGCGCGGCTGACCGGGCACCCCGTGCGGCGCCTGCCCTGCCACGCCTCGTTCGTCGTGCCCGGCATCGGCGGCGAACCGCTGCTGATCGCGCTCGACGACCGCGGCATCCTCGCCTCGAGCGGGTCGGCCTGCGCCGCGGGCCGCGACGAGCCCTCGCCCGTGCTGCTGGCGATGGGCGTCGACCCCGACACCGCTCGCACCGCGATCCGCTTCACCTGGGGCACCTCCACAATTCAGGAGTCGCTCGAGACCGCCGCGCGTGAGCTCGCGCAATCGGCGGCGTCTCTGCGCGGGCTGGGCTGAGCATCCGCCGTTTCTCCTGAATTGTGGAGACTCCTGAATTGTGGAGACGCCGCCGCGCCGCCCAGCCGCCACGAGCCCGCGCGCGGGATACTGGAGCCGTGCCGACCTACCGTGACGAGATCGTCGTGCTGCGCACCCACAAGCTGGGCGAGGCCGACCGCATCGTGACGATGCTGAGCCGGCAGCACGGCAAGATCCGCGCGGTCGCCAAGGGCGTGCGGCGCACGTCGAGCAAGTTCGGGGCGCGCCTCGAGCCGTTCATGGTCGCCGACGTGCAGCTGTACCAGGGCCGCAGCCTCGACATCGTGCAGCAGGCCGACACGCTCGGTGCCTATGGCGCCGAGATCTCGGGCGACTACGCGCGCTACACGGCCGCCACCGCGATGGTCGAGACGGCCGACAAGCTGACGGGCGACGACGGCGGGGGCATCCAGCAGTACCTGCTGCTGGTCGGCGCGCTGCGGTCGTTAGCCCGCGGCGATCATCCGCCGAGCCTCACCCTCGACAGCTACCTGCTGCGGGCGCTATCGATCGCGGGATGGGCGCCGACCTTCGGCGACTGCGCCGTGACCGGCGCGCCCGGCCCCCACAGCGCGTTCGTGGTGCAGCTCGGAGGCATGGTCGCCGACGAGGTCGCCCCGCCCGGGTCGCCGCGCGTCTCGGACGAGACGCGCGGGCTGCTCGCCGCCCTGCTCACCGGCGACTGGGCCGCGGCCGAGGCGAGCGGGCCGGCCGCGCGCGCGCAGGCCACCGGCATTGTGGCGGCCTACACGCAGTTCCACCTCGAGCGCGGGCTGCGGTCGCTGCCGCACGTCGACCGGTCAGAGCCTGTCTCGCGGGCGGCGACGGCGTGAGCATCCCGCCCGCGACCGCGTCGGCCCGCCCCGCCGCCGTCTCCACAATTCAGGAGCTGTGATGGCCCGAGAGCCGCGACACGCCGAGCCGCTGCGCCCGATCGACTGGACGGGCGAGCAGCCTCCTGAATTGCGGAGAGAAGCGGTGCCGCAGCACGTCGCCATCGTCATGGACGGCAACGGCCGCTGGGCCAACCGCCAGGGCCTCACGCGGGTCGAGGGCCACCGCGCGGGCGAGGCGAGCCTGCTCGATGTCGTCGCCGGGGCCATCCAGATCGGCGTGCGGCACCTCAGCGTCTACGCGTTCAGCACCGAGAACTGGAGCCGCAGCCCCGACGAAGTGCGGTTCCTCATGGGCTTCAACCGCGAGGTGCTGCGCCGTCGCCGCGACCAGCTCGACGCGTGGAACGTCCGCATCCGCTGGGCCGGGCGTCGCCCGCGCCTCTGGCGCAGCGTCATCAGCGAGCTGGAGGAGGCGCAGGCCCGCACTGCCCGCAACACGGGCCTGACGCTGACGATGTGCGTCAACTACGGGGGCCGCATCGAACTGGTGGATGCGGTGCGCGCCCTCGCCGCCGACGTGCAGTCGGGCCGCCTCGACCCGGCGCGCATCACCGAGCGCACGATCGCGAAGCACCTCTACGAGCCCGACCAGCCCGACGTCGACCTCTTCGTGCGATCGAGCGGAGAGCAGCGCACGAGCAACTTCCTGCTCTGGCAGAGTGCCTACGCCGAGATGGTGTTCCTCAACACGCTGTGGCCCGACTTCCGGCGGCGGCACCTGTGGGCAGCGATCGAAGACTTCGCGCAGCGCGACCGCCGCTTCGGCGGGGCGGTGGATGCTCCCTCCGCCTAGCTCGAGAGCGCGCGGCCGCGCGACGCGCGCTCAGTAGACTTCTGCCTTACGTGCTACTCGGCCCCGGGCATCCAGCTCGGGCGGAACAGGAGATCCCCACCGTGGCTGCCCCCTCTCGGCTCGACAACGTCATCGCGCTCGCCAAGCGGCGCGGCTTCGTCTTCCAGGCTGGTGAGATCTACGGCGGTTCGCGCTCGGCGTGGGATTACGGGCCCCTCGGCGTGGAGCTGAAGGAGAACATCAAGCGCCAGTGGTGGCGCGCGATGGTCACGCGGCGCGACGACGTCGTCGGGCTCGACTCGAGCGTCATCCTTCCGAAGCGCGTGTGGGAGGCCTCCGGCCACGTCGAGGTGTTCAGCGACCCGCTCGTCGAGTGCCTCAGCTGCCACAAGCGGTACCGCGCCGACCACCTCGAGGAGGAGTTCGAGGAGAAGAAGGGGCGCGCGCCGGTCGGCGGGCTCGCCGAGATCGCCTGCGCGAACTGCGGCACGCGCGGCCAGTGGACCGAGCCGAAGGAGTTCTCGGGCCTGCTCAAGACCTACCTCGGCCCCGTCGATGACGAGTCGGGCCTGCACTACCTGCGCCCCGAGACCGCGCAGGGAATCTTCGTGAACTTCGCCAACGTGCTGAACGCCGCGCGCATGAAGCCGCCGTTCGGCATCGGGCAGATCGGCAAGTCGTTCCGCAACGAGATCACGCCCGGCAACTTCATCTTCCGCACCCGCGAGTTCGAGCAGATGGAGATGGAGTTCTTCGTCGAGCCCGGCACCGACGAGGAGTGGCACCAGTACTGGATCGACACGCGCCTGCAGTGGTACATCGACCTCGGTGTGAACCCCGACAACCTGCGGCTCTACGAGCACCCGGCCGAGAAGCTGTCGCACTACTCGAAGCGCACGGTCGACATCGAGTACCGCTTCGGCTTCTCAGGCTCGGAGTTCGGCGAGCTCGAGGGCATCGCCAACCGCACCGACTTCGATCTCTCGACGCACTCGAAGCACTCCGGCGTTGACCTGTCGTACTTCGACCAGAGCAAGGAGGAGCGCTGGACGCCGTACGTCATCGAGCCGGCCGCCGGCCTGACGCGCTCGCTCATGGCCTTCCTCGTCGACGCCTACTTCGAGGATGAGGCGCCCAACACGAAGGGCGGCGTCGACAAGCGCACGGTGCTGCGTCTCGACCGTCGTCTCGCTCCGGTGAAGGCGGCCGTGCTGCCGCTGTCGCGCAACGAGCAGCTGTCGCCGGTCGCGCGCGAGCTCGCCGACCGCCTGCGCCAGCACTGGAACGTCGACTTCGACGATGCCGGCGCGATCGGCCGCCGTTATCGCCGGCAGGACGAGATCGGCACGCCGTTCTGCGTCACGGTCGACTTCGACACCCTCGACGACCAGGCCGTGACCGTGCGCGAGCGCGACACCATGGCGCAGGAGCGCATCCCGCTCTCCGCGCTCGAGGGCTACCTGGCGGGCAACCTGCTCGGGGCCTAGCCGCGCGGCCCTCGCCGCACGACCCTCTCCCCGCGTCGGTCTCCACAATTCAGGAGGCGCGGCGTGCGGAAGGGCATCCGCGGGCCCGTGTCGGTGTGTCGGGCCCGCTCGCCGTCGCCGCCTCCTGAATTGTGGAGGCGCGCCGGGGTCGGGGCGTCCCTCACACGGCGTCGGTCGGGCGGCCGTGCGCGCGGCAGCCGCGCCCGTTGTCCCCAGGGTGCGTGCACCGGGCATCCTGCGCCGATGGATGCTGCGCACCTCGTCGCCCGTCACGGCGGCGTTCTCGACCGACGCCGGCTGCACGACCTCGGCGCGACCGACCACGATCTGCGCCGCGCGCTGCGGGCCGGATTGCTGAACCGCCCTCGCCGCGGCTGGTACTCGACCTGGCCCGAGAACGATCGGCGCTTCCGGGCGATGCGCGTCGGCGGCCGACTCACCGGCATCAGCGCGATCGCCGCACTCGGCGGCTGGGCGCTCGGGCGCCACCCCCTGCACGTGGCGGTGCCGACGAACGCCGCACGCCTGCGCAGTCAGTGGCGGCGCGAGATCCGGCGCGCGGATGCTCCCGCCGACGACGTCGTCGTGCACTGGGTCGCTCCGGCGCATGATCGGGGGTCGTCGACCGGCATCGTCGCCCTCGCCGAGGCGATCGAGCTCGTCTGCCGCGTCGAGCCCGCAGAGCAGGCCATCGCCGTGCTCGACTGGTCGCGCCGCACCGGCCGACTCGATCGCATCGAGCTCGCTGCGCTGCGCGAGCGTCTGGGGCCGTTGCGCTGGCTCGTCGACGCCAGCGTCGACGACTGCGACTCACCGCCCGAGAGCCTGGCGCGCACGCGCCTGCGTGCCGCGGGTCTGCAGGTCAGCACCCAGGTGAGCTTCACCGACGGCACCGAGCGCATCGACCTCGTGCTCGAGGGCGCGGTGGCCGTCGAAGTCGACGGCGATGAGCACCACCGGGATCGGTTCGAAGCCGATCGGGCACGCGATCTCGCCATCACCCGGGCTGGCCTGCACGCGGTGCGGCCGAGCGCTCGGCACGTGTTCACCTGCTGGCCCGAGGTGCAGGCGGCTCTGGAGCGCGCGCTGCACGAGCGCGGCATCCTCGTCTTTCTCCACAATTCAGGGGTGGCGCAGCTCGCGAGGCCCGCAACACGCCGTGAGAGCGCGCCCCCAGGCCTTCTCCCACGCGCGACTCCTGAATTGTGGAGACGAAGCCCGGCCGCAGGGGTCGGGCGAGGGGAATAACCAGGTCGACGGCACGTTGACCTGAGGGTGAGCAACCCGAGCAACCCGAGCAACCCCATCGACGTGCAGATCTGGTCCGACGTTCAGTGCCCCTGGTGCTACATCGGCAAGCGAAAGTTTGAGGCTGCGGTCGCGCAGTTCGATGGCGAGGTGTCGGTGACCTATCGCAGCTTCGAGCTCGCACCCGACACCCCCGTCGACTTCGAGGGCACGCCGATCGACTACCTCAGCCAGCGCAAGGGCATCAGCCCCGAGCAGGCGCAGCAGATGGTCGACCGCGTGAGCGGCATCGCGGCGAGCGTGGGGCTCGAGTACCACTACGACCGCATCCACCAGACCAACACCGTGCTCGCGCACGAGCTGCTGCACTTCGCGAAGGCGCACGGCAAGCAGGTCGAGCTCAAGGAGCGCCTGCTGCGCGCCTACTTCACCGAGGGGCGCCACATCGGCCGTGCGGATGACCTGGCCGACCTCGCCGCCGAGGTGGGGCTCGACCGCGATGCGGCCGCGGCCGCGCTCGCCGAGCACACCCACCTCGCGGACGTGAAGGCTGACATGGCGCAGGCGGTCGCGTACGGCATCCAGGGCGTGCCCTTCTTCGTCATCGACGCGAAGTACGGCATCTCGGGCGCCCAGGAGCCCGCGACGTTCCTGGCCGCGCTGCAGCAGGCCGCCGTTGAGCGCGACGCCGTCGGGGCCGACGCCTCATGACCATGGATGCGGCACCGAAGCCGTTCGCCATGCTCGGCGACCCCGCCGCCGAGGCCTGCGAGGGCGATGCCTGCCTGATCCCCGGCTCCGCCCCCGCGCCCGACACCTCCACAATTCAGGAGTAGCGGCCGCCGCAGTCGCTCGACACGCCGTGCGAGCGCTCCCACCGCCCACGCCGCTCGCCCGTCTCCTGAATTGTGGAGACGAGCGAGGGGGTAGGCCAGCGGGGGCTCAGCGCGGGGCGACCGGCTCGCTGATGTCGGCGACGACGGCGCCGAGGGCCGCGATCAGCTCGTCGGCCTGCACGAACAGCGAGTAGCCGTGCTCGCCCGCGCCCATCGACACGCGCCGCCCGACTATTCCGGCGTCGGCATACACCGGCCATGCGGTTGTCGAGCCCAGGGGAGTGATGGTGCCCCGCTCGTAGCCCGTTGCCTCGAGCGCCGCTTCCGGCGAGGGCAGCTGCAGCTTGTTCACGCCGATGAGCGCTCGCAGCTTCGGCCACGCGATCTGCCGGTCGCCCGGGATCAGCGCGAAGAGGAACGTGCCGTCGCTGCGCTTCACGACGAGCGATTTCACGATGTCGGCCGGCGTGATGCCGAGAATCGACGCCGCCTCCTCGAGCGAGCGGGCGCGCATCCGCTCGACGAACTCGACCTGCAACCCGCGCGCCGCCGCGTCCGCGGCGACTCGCTCCCGTCCACCCTGCGTCATGCCTCCATTGTGCGCGCCCTAGGCTGAGCCAATGACCAACGGCGCCCCCCTCCGCACTGGCATCATCGGCTTCGGGCTCGCGGGGCGGGTGTTCCACGCTCCGTTCCTCGCCACGAATCCGGCCTTCACGATCACCGCGATCGCCACGAGCGACCCCGGCCGCGCCGCGCAGGCAGCGGCCGCGCATCCCGGCGCCGCGATCATGTCGACGGATGCCCTCCTGCAGCGCGCCGGAGACCTCGACCTCGTCGTGCTCGCGTCGCCGCCGCACGTTCATCGTGAGCAGGCGGTCGCGGCGCTCGAGGCCGGGGCGGCCGTCGTGATCGACAAGCCCTTCGTGCCGACGGTGACCGACGCCGAGGCGATCATCGCCGCCGCCGAGGCCGCACAGCGCCCGCTGACGGTGTTCCAGAACCGGCGGTGGGACGGCGACTTCCGCACCGTGCGCACGCTCGTCGCGGGCGGCGCGCTCGGCACCGTGCACCGCTTCGAGTCGACCTTCGAGCGGTTCGGCGCGCCCAGGCAAGGGACGTGGCAGGGGCAGATCAGCCCCGAGCAGGGCGGCGGCATCCTGTTCGACCTCGGCAGCCACCTCATCGACCAGGCGCTCACGCTCTTCGGCCCCGCGACCCTCGAGGCGGCCGAGCTGCGCGCGGTTCGCGACGGCCTGGGCAGCGAAGACGACGCGTTCGTCTCGCTGCGGCACGACAGCGGCGTGCGCAGCCACCTCACGATGAGCCGGGTCGCCGCGCAGAGCGGCCCGCGCTTCCGCGTGCTCGGCGACCAGAGCGGCTACACGGTCTACGGCCTCGACGGGCAGGAGCCCGACCTCAAGGCCGGCCGCTGGCCCGGCTCCGACGGGTACGGCGAGACGCCGAAGGCCCAGTGGGGTCTGCTCGGCGTCGACAACGGCGAGCAGCCGCTCGTGCCGGTGCCGACCGAGCCGGGCGGGTATCCCGAGTTCTATGCGCAGGTCGCGGCGAGCATCCGCGACGGCGCCCCGGTTCCGGTGGATGCCCGCCACGCGCTCGAGACGGTGCGCATCATCGAGCAGGCCCACGCCCTGAACCCGCGCTGACGCGCGCCGCGCGGCGGCCTGAGACACGGTCGCGCCGCGACCTGGGAGAATGGTCGCACCATGTCCACCGCCACTCTGCCCGCCGCGAGCGCCGCGAAGCCGCTCAGCATCGGCCCGATCCCGCTGAGCGTGCCGGTTGTGCTCGCGCCGATGGCGGGCATCACGAACACGGCGTTCCGGCGGCTGTGCCGCGAGTACGGCGCGGGGCTCTACGTGAGCGAGATGATCACGAGCCGTGCACTGGTCGAGCGCACGCCCGAGAGTCTGCGGCTGATCCGTCACCACGAGAGCGAGACGCCGCGCAGCATCCAGCTGTACAGCGTCGACCCGGTGACGGCGGGCGAGGCGGCGCGCTTCCTCGTCGGTGAGGGGCTGACCGACCACATCGACATGAATTTCGGATGCCCGGTGCCGAAGGTCACCAAGAAGGGCGGAGGAGCCGCCCTGCCGTGGAAGCTCGAGCACTTCCGCAGCATCGTCGAGGCGACGGTGAAGGCCGCGGGCGACATCCCCGTGACGGTGAAGATGCGCAAGGGCATCGACGCCGACCACCTCACCTACCTCGAGGCGGCCCGTGCCGCGGAGGGTGCGGGCGTCGCGGCCGTCGCCCTGCACGCGCGCACGGCTGCCGACTTCTACAGCGGAAACGCCGACTGGGACGCGATCGGCACCCTCAAGGAGACGATCAGCAGCATCCCGGTGCTCGGCAACGGCGACATCTGGTCGGCGGAGGACGCCCTGCGCATGGTCGAGCAGTCGGGCTGCGACGGCATCGTCGTGGGGCGCGGCTGCCTCGGTCGACCGTGGCTGTTCGGCGACCTCGCTGCCGCCTTCCGCGGCGAGCAGCACAAGGCCATGCCGAGCCTCGGCGAGGTGGGCGACGCCTTCCGCCGGCACGCCGAGCTGCTGGTCGAGTTCTTCGACGACGAGGCGAAAGCGTGCCGCGACATCCGCAAGCACGTCGCCTGGTACTTCAAGGGCTACCCGGTCGGGGGCGAGCTGCGCGCGAAGCTCGCGGCCGTGGAGAGCCTGCAGCAGATGGACGACCTGCTCGGCGAGCTCGACCGCGACGAGCCGTACCCGGGCGCCCCGGCCGAGGGCCAGCGCGGTCGTGCCGGCACCCCGAAGAAGCCCGCTCTGCCCGATCGCTGGCTCGAGAGCCGCGAGCTGACCGGCGCGAGCCGCGCCGAGGTCACCGCCGCTGAGCTGCACCACTCGGGCGGGTAGCGCGTGCACGAGCACCTGACGCCCGGCTACACGCCGGCCGACACCGAGCGCTGGCTGCCGGAGGAGCATTCGAGCCGCCGCAGCGACTTCGCGCGCGACCGCGGTCGTCTGCTGCACTCGAGCGCCCTGCGCCGTCTCGCCGCGAAGACGCAGGTGCTGAGCCCGACGGCGGGCCTCGACTTCGCGCGCAACCGCCTCACACATTCCCTCGAGGTCGCCCAGGTGGGGCGCGAGCTCGCGGCGAGCCTCGGCCTCGACCCCGACGTTGTCGACACCGCCTGCCTCGCGCACGACCTGGGCCACCCGCCCTTCGGGCACAACGGCGAGCGCGCCCTGAACGACTGGGCCCGCGACATCGGCGGCTTCGAGGGCAACGCGCAGACCCTGCGCCTGCTGACCCGCATCGAGCCGAAGGTTCTCGGCCCCGACGGCCGCAGCTACGGCCTCAACCTCACGCGCGCGAGCCTCGACGCGAGCACGAAGTACCCGTGGCCGCAGTCGCAGGGCATCCCCGATCCGAGCGGGCGCAGCAAGTTCGGCTTCTACGACGATGATGCGGCCGCCTTCGAGTGGATGCGCGCCGACGCCCCCGACCGCGTGCGCTGCATCGAGGCGCAGGTCATGGACTTGAGCGACGACATCGCCTACAGCGTGCACGACTTCGAAGACGCGATCGTGAGCGGCTACCTCGACGTGCCCGCCCTCGGCGCTCGCGTCAACCACGACGAGCTGGTCGACGCCATGTTCGAGTGGATCGGCGGCGAGATCAGCCACGACGAGCTCATCGCCGCCTTCGACCGCCTCGACCACCTCGAGGCGTGGCTCGACCGCTGGGACGGCTCGCGCCGCGACCTCGCGCGCCTCAAGAACCTCACGAGCTCGCTCATCGGCCGCTTCGCCCACGAGGCGGTGCACGCGACGCGGGCGGCGCATCCGGATGCTCCTCTCGCCCGCTTCGGCGGCCAGGTGGTCGTGCCGCGCGCGACCCAGGCCGAGATCGCCGTGCTGAAGGGCATCGTGGCCGCCAACGTCATGTCGACCAACGCGCGGCAGCCGATCTACGCCCGGCAGCGCGCGCTGCTGGTCGAGCTCGCTGACGCGCTGTGGGTCGCCGGGCCCGCCGCCCTCGACCGCGCCTTCGCGGACGACTTCGTCGCCGCGCCGAGCGACGCCGCCCGCAAGCGGGTCATCGTCGACCAGGTCGCCTCCCTCACCGACCAGGGGGCGATGAGCTGGCACGAGCGGCTCGTCGCGTGACGGTCCGAGCCTCAGCGCCCCGCGCCTAGAATCGGGCCTGTGCCCGGCCTCATTCGACGAAGCGACATCGACGAGGTCCGGTCGCGCACGAATCTGGCCGACATCGTCGGCGACTACGTCGCGCTGAAGAGCGCGGGTGTGGGGTCGATGAAGGGCCTCTGCCCCTTCCACGACGAGCGCAGCCCGAGCTTCCACGTGCGCCCCCAGGTCGGCTTCTACCACTGCTTCGGCTGCGGCGAGGGCGGTGACGTCTACTCGTTCCTGCAGAAGATGGACCACGTCACCTTCCAGGAGGCCGTCGAGCGGCTCGCCGCCCGCATCGGCTACACCCTGCACTACGAGGACGGCGCACCGGCGGCCGATCAGGGCAACCGCAGCCGACTGCTCGCCGCCAATGCCGCGGCCGAGCAGTTCTTCCGGGCGCAGCTCGCGACCCCCGAGGCCGAGCCGGCCCGCCGGTTCCTCGGCGAGCGCGGCTTCGACGCGGCCGCCGCCGAGCGCTTCTCGATCGGCTACGCCCCCAACGCCTACGACGTCGTCGGCGCGCACCTGCGCGGGCTCGGCTTCACGGCGGAGGAGATCCTCGCCGCGGGGCTGCAGGGCCAGGGCGACCGCGGGCCGTACGACCGGTTCCGCGGGCGTCTGATCTGGCCGATCAAGGATGTCACGGGGCAGACCCTCGGCTTCGGGGCGCGCAAACTGCTCGAGACCGACCAGGGCCCGAAGTACCTCAACACCCCCGAGACCCCGGTCTACTCGAAGTCGAAGGTGCTCTACGGCCTCGACCTGGCCAAGCGCGACATCGCGAAGGGCAAGCAGGTCGTCGTGGTGGAGGGCTACACCGACGTCATGGCCTGCCACCTCGCGGGCATCACGACCGCCGTCGCGACCTGCGGCACCGCCTTCGGCAGCGACCACATCACGATCATCCGTCGCGTGATGGGCGACGTCGACAACCGCGACTCCCACGGCCTGGGCGAAGTGGTCTTCACCTTCGACCCCGACGAGGCCGGGCAGAAGGCGGCGAGCCGGGCCTTCGCCGACGAGCACCGCTTCGCCGCGCAGACCTTCGTCGCCGTGGCTCCCGACGGTCTCGACCCGTGCGACCTGCGACTGCAGCGCGGTGACGATGCGGTGCGGATGCTCATCCAGAGCCGCCGGCCGATGTACGAGTTCATGGTGCGCCGGCAGTTGGACACCTTCGACCTCGAGACCGTCGAAGGCCGCGTGGCGGCGCTGCGCGCCACGGCACCCATCGTGGCGGGCATCCGCGACGAGGCTCTCGCGATCGGCTACACCCGCACGCTCGCCGGGTGGATCGGCATGGATCCCGCTGAGGTGACCGCTGCGGTCCGGGCCGCGCGTCGTGCCGGCCCGGCCGCCCGGCGGGGAGCTCCGGCCGGCGGTGCCGGGGTGTCGCCGGCGGGGGGCGGCGCCGCACCGAGCATCCCGCCCGGTGATGCCCCCGCCGCGATGGGCGATTCTGCCGCGCCGACGATCGGCATCGCCCAGCTCCCCAACGATCCGGTGACGCGGCTCGAGCGTGAGCTGCTGATGGCGCTGCTGCAGCATCCCGACCAGATCGACCGCGCAACCGCCGAGCGGTCGCTGCACACGGCTTTCGGTCAACCCGCGCTCGCCACCGTGCGCGACGCGATGCTCGCCGCATTCGACGCCTACGGGGGAGCCGACTGGGCTCGCCGCGTCACCGAGGAGGCACCGGGCGCCTTCGAGCCTCTGGTCACCCAGCTGGCCATCGCGCCGCTGCCCCTGCGCGCCGGGTTCGAAGCGGAGTACTGCCGTGGCGTGACCACCTCGCTCATCGAGCGTGATCTGCTGCGGCGCAAGACCGAGCTGCTCGGAGCCCTGCAGCGCACCGACGCCGAGAACGACCCGGAGCGGCACCGAACCCTGCAGCGCGAGCTCGTCGAGCTCGAAGCCGAACGACGGCGTGTGCGCGGCGACTAGGCTCGAGGCCGTGACGGAGTCGGCAGTTCGCGCGCGCGATCTCACCCTGCGCTACCGAGCCGGGCTGGGCCGCGCCGCCGTCACGGCGATCGCCGGGCTGAGCCTCGACATCGCGCCCGGTGAGACGCTCGCCGTCATCGGCGATGCCGGCAGCGGCAAGAGCACGCTCGCGCGGGCCATCGCCGGCTACACCTCGCGCAGCGTCGACGGCGGCGTCGAGATCGCCGGAGGCGCTCTCGATGTCCTCGGCGTCGACGTGCGCCATCTGGGTCGCCGCGGCGACAACTCCCTCGCCCTCCGCGTGGGGTACGTGCCGCAGGATGCCGGGCTTGTGCTCGACCCGCACCTCACCGTGGCCGAGAATGTCGCGCTGCCCCTGTTCCTCCGTGAGCCGAAGTTCTCGCGCGCGGCGGCCGGCGGCATCGCCGCTGAAGCGATCGACGCCATGCACCTGACCCTGGCGACCATGCCCAAGTTTCCGCACGAGCTCAGCCGCGGGCAGCGGCAGCGTGTCGCGATCGCCCGCGCTCTCGTGCTCGAGCCCGAGCTGCTCGTCGCCGACGAAGCGACCGCCGGCATCGATGCGACCGTGCGGGGGATGATCCTCGCCCACCTCGCCGAGGTGCAGCGGCAGCGCGGCTTCGCCGCTTTCGTCATCAGCAGCGAGATCGGCGAGGTGCGGCGGTTGGCCCAGCGGCTCGCCGTCCTGCACCGCGGCGCGATCGTCGGTCTCGGGTCCGTCGACGAGGTGCTCGACGACCCGCGGCACCCCTACGTCCACCGCCTGGCCGAGCTCGCGCGCTCGCGCGCGTGACGGCCGGGCCTCGCCGAACCCTGCAGGAGCATCCGTGACCGACCCCGACCGCATGACCGCCTCCGCGACGTTCGCCGCGGATGCGCAGTTCACGGTCACCGACCAGCACCGTGACCCCCTGGCGGGGCAAGGTCGACAGCCCGAGCGGGTCGTTCCTCCGGGACCGATCGCCGTGCTGCCCCAGGCCTCCGACTTCTTCACCGCCGCCGTCACCGCCGGCGGGGGAGAGGTGGGCCCCCTCGACGAGCGCACGCGGGGCCTGGTCTGGCTGAGCGAGAAGCGCGCCGACGAGCTGCAGCAGATCCTCGACGCGCACCCGGCGATCGGCTGGGTTCAGCTTCCGTGGGCGGGCGTCGATGGATTCTCGTCGGTGCTCGAGCGCTACGCCGACGGTTCGGGGCCCGTGTTCACGAGCGCGAAGGGCGCGTACTCCGAGCCGGTCGCCGAGCACGCCGTCGCGCTCGCGCAGGCGGTGCTGCGCGAGTTCGCGCCGAAAGCCCGTGCGGCAACGTGGGCGCCCGTGCGCACCGGTCTGTCGCTGTACGGCCGGCATGTCGTGATCGTCGGTGCGGGCGGCATCGCGGCGGAGGTGCTGCGCCTGCTGCAGCCGTATCGGGTGCGTACCACGGTGGTGCGTCGCGGCACGGAGCCGATGCCGGGGGCCGACCGCACCGTGACGACGGATGCTCTTCCGAGCCTGCTGCCGTCGACCGACGTCCTCATCCTCGCCGCCGCCTCGACCCGCGAGACCCGTCAGCTGATCGGCGCCGACGAGCTGGCGCTGCTGCCCGCGACGGCCGCGCTCGTGAACATCGCCCGGGGCGCCCTCGTCGATCAGCTCGCTCTCGCCGCAGCGCTGCGCAATGAGCGCCTCCTCGGCGCCGGGCTCGACGTCACCACGCCGGAGCCGCTCGAGCCCGACCACCCGCTCTGGGGCGAAGCGCGATGCCTCATCACCTCGCACTCGGCCGACACCCCCGAGATGACCGCGCCGCTGCTGGCGGGGCGCATCACCGAGAACGTGCGCGGGTTCCTCGCCGGAGGGCCGCTCGTCGGCATCGTCGATCCCGCGCTCGGGTACTGAGTGCGCCGCCGGTCGGTGCGACGACACCCTCCGATTCTGCTACCGTAGAAGCGCTGTTCCAGCGATCCTCGATAGCTCAATTGGCAGAGCAGCCGGCTGTTAACCGGCAGGTTCTTGGTTCGAGTCCAAGTCGGGGAGCCACACCTCCCTCCGCTCGCGCGCCCTCCTCCCGGGCCGTCGCGATCGGCCTTCCGCGAGAGGAGACCCGTGCAGGTCGAGGCTCTCTCCGCTGTGCTCGCCGAACCGCTCGCTCTGGGGCTGGCCGTGGCCGCCGCGACGCTCGCTCTGGTCGGCATCGTGCTGCTGGTGGCCTGGCTGCGTGCCCGCCGACGGGCTCGACGCACGGCCTTCGATCGTGCGGCGGCCGAGCGGCAGCGCATCGAGCTCGAGCTCGCACTCGCCGAGCAGACCGGTCGGCTGCGCATCATCCGCGAGCTCCACGAGGTGTCAGTGCACGCGCTGTCCGTCATCATCAGCCAAGCCGACGGCGCACGGTACGCGGCGACCGCCGATCCGTCGGCCGCGTCGCGCGCCGCCGCGGTCATCGCCGATTCCGCGCGCGCGACCCTCGCCGACCTCCGCCGCGTCATGGGCCTCGTTCGCGAGGGGGAGGCGAGCGTGGCGCCGCATCCGCGCCTGAAGTCGACCCGCGATCTCTTCGCCGTCATGCGCGAGAGCGGGCTGGAGGTGGAGTTCGAGGAGTTGGGCGAGTCGTTCGACCTCAAGCACGGGGCCGAACTGGCCATCTACCGCATCCTGCAGGAGGCGCTCGCCAACGCGCTGAGCTACGGGGGCCCGGGCACGACCGCCCGTGTGACCTTCACCTGGGGCTCCGACGGGCTACACGTGAAGGTCGACGACGATGGCCTCCGGGCCACGGCCCGTCGCGAGGGCCTCGACCCGAACGACCCGGCCGCGGTCGGCTACACGATCGACGACGACCTGCGCGCGCTCACCGACGAGCCGACCGGGCGGGGCATCCGCGAGATGCGGTCGCGTGCCGAGCTCTACGGCGGCATCCTGACCGCCGCGACCGTTCCCGGCGTGGGGTTCTCGCTCTCCGTCGTCTTCCCCGCCCTTCGCACCCAGACCGGAGCCCCTCGGGAGCGCGCGTGACGACGCCGGTTCGCGTGCTGATCGCCGACGATGCTCCCGCCCAGCGGGCCGGCTGGCGCATGGTGATCGAGTCGCAGCCCGACCTCGCCGTCATCGGCGAGGTTCCCGACGGAGCCCGCGCTCTGGCCGTCGTGCGGCGCGAACCGGTCGACGTCGTGCTGATGGACCTCCACATGCCGCGCGTGAACGGCATCGTCGCGAGCGCCCGCATCAGCATCGACGCGGCAGTGCGCGAGCAGGGCGCGGCACCGCGCATCGTGCTCGCGACCGCGCTCGACCTCGACGATCACGTCGCCGAGGCCGCACGGGCGGGAGCGTTCGCCGTCGTCTACAAGGACATCGAGCCGGATGCCCTGCTCGCGATCATCCGCGCGGCCGCGTCGGCCGAGTCGACGGAGCACGGCGCCGAACCCGGCGATCGCGTCCGTGGACGCTGAGCGGGTGAGCGCCGAGGCGGATCGCCGAACGGCCTGGCGTGCCTCCCTCGCCGTCGGCCTGGCGGTCTCGGCCTACGGCGTCTCCTTCGGAGCGCTCGCCGTCGCGTCGGGACTCGACATCTGGCAGGCCTGCGTGCTGAGCCTGGTGATGTTCTCCGGCGGCTCGCAGTTCGCGCTCATCGGGGTGCTCGCCACGGGCGGCACGGCGGCGGGCCCCGCCGCGATCGCGGGCGCGGCGCTCCTCGGGCTGCGCAACGGGCTCTACGCGATCCGCGTCTCCCCGATCATCGGACCGGGCGTGGCGAAGCGTCTGCTCGCCGGTCACCTCACCATCGACGAGTCCACCGCGGTCGCGACCGCTCAGCCGACGCTCGCGGGCCAGCGGGTCGGCTTCTGGGCGACCGGGGCGATCATCTACGTCGGCTGGAACCTCATGACGCTGCTGGGTGCGGTGCTCGGCGACCTGCTGGGCGACGTGCGGCAGTACGGACTCGACGCGGCGGCCGGGGCGGCCTTCCTCGGCCTGGTGTGGCCCCGCCTCCGGGCGCTGCAGCCGGTCGCGGTCGCCGTCGCGGCGGCCGTCGTCGCCGCCGTGCTGCTGCCCGTGCTGCCGCAGGGCGTGCCCGTGCTGGTCGCGGCGGTCGTCGCGCTCGGGGTGGGCATCCCGAACCTCTTCGCCGGCCGCCGTCGCGAGACGGAGGGAGCAGCGTGACCGTCTGGCAGATCATCCTGCTCGCGTCGATCCTCGTGCTGGCGACGAAGCTCCTGGGCTACCTGGTGCCGCCGCGCGTCCTCGAGACGCCGACCGCCAGTCGCACGGCCGAGCTCATGACGGTGGCGCTGCTGTCGGCCCTGATCGTGGTGCAGACGATCGGGGCGGGCCAGGGGGTCGTCATCGACGCGCGCCTCCCGGCTCTCGGGGTCGCGGCGGTGCTGTTCGCCCTCCGGGTGCCGTTCATCCTCGTCATCATCGCCGCGGCCGCGGCGGCGGCGGCGCTGCGGGCCGTCGGCTGGGGGTGACGCCGGCGCGAGCGGCGGGCACCGATCAGCCCTCGAGGTCGTCGACCCCCGGCAGCCAGCTCTGCCCCGGCGAGCCCCACGAGCGGCGGCGCACCGCTTTCAGGGCCGCCTTCGCGTGCGGGTGGCCGAGCCGGTCGACGTAGAGCACGCCATCGAGGTGATCGTTCTCGTGCTGGAAGATGCGAGCCAGCCACCCGGTCGCATCGATCTCGTACGGCTCGCCCTCGAGATCGATCGCGCGCAGCAGCGCTCGATCGCTGCGCTGCAGGGGAAACCGCTCGCCCGGCACCGAGAGGCAGCCCTCGCTGTCGAGCTCCTCATCGGCCTCGCCGATCGGCGGAGGGCTGACCAGCAGCTCGGGGTTGATGGCCACGCCCCGCCAGCGCACGGCGTCATCGTCGGTCCAGTCGAAGACGAAGATGCGGGCATCCACCCCCACCTGGGGTGCGGCCAGGCCCACTCCGGGCGCCGCCTGCATCGTGTCGAACATGTCGGCGACGAGCGCACGCACTTCGTCGTCGATCACGGCCACCTCGGCCGCGCTGCGGTGCAGCACCGGTTCGCCGGTGATGCAGATCGGACGTACGGCCATTCAGCCAGGATATCGACGCCTCGGAGGGTAGATTGACCGGGTGCCGCCCGAGCTGTCTGACCTGACCGAGCAGATCACGCTCACCCCCTATCAGGCGATCGGCATCCCCATCGCGCTGATCGGTGCCGTCTTCCTCTCCCTCGGAGCGCAGCTGCAGCATCGCGGTGTGGCCCGCGTCGAGGCGAGCCACGGCGACGGCTCGAAAGCCGGCCTGAGCGTGCGGCAGCTGCTGCTGCTCGTGGCCAGGCCGTCTTGGATGCTCGGCACGTTGATGCTGGGTCTCGCCATCGTCTTCCAGCTCACGAGCCTCGGGTTCGCTCCGCTGATCGTCGTGCAGCCGCTCGGCGTCGTGGCCCTCGTCATCACGGCGGTGCTCAACGCGCGCCTGTCGCGCATCCGCCTCGAGCGTCCCGCGATCCGCGCCATCGTGCTGTGCGTCGGGGGCGTCGGCGTCTTCGTCGCGATCGCCGCCGTGTACGCGATCGAGCAGGCGATCACCGAGCGGCAGCTGCTGACGGTGCTGGGCATCCTCGGCGTCACGCTCGCCGGCTTCGCCGTGGCGTTCGCTCTCGCTCGCCGGAGCGTCGGAGCGATGTTCTACATCCTCGGCGCCGGCGTGCTGTTCGGTTTCGTCGCCACGCTCGCCAAGGTCGTCATCAACCGCATCCTCAACGGCAACTTCGAGGGCCTCACCGTCGTGGCCATCGTCGCGCTGCTGGCGTCGGCGGCCCTCGGCACGTACTTCGTGCAGACGGCGTACTCTGTGGGGTCGCCCGACCTCGTCATCGCTGGCCTCACCGTGGTCGACCCGCTGGTCGCCGTGCTGATCGGCGTGATCGTGCTCGGCGAGGCGGCGCTCATCCCGCCCGTCTTCGCGGTCATCGCGGTCATCGCCGGCGCCCTCGCGGTGTTCGGCGTGGTGCAGCTCGCGAAGCACCATCCGCAGACCCACCGCTGACGACCGGGCGGCGGATGCTCGCCCTGCGGTACCGTAGAGCCGGTATTCCTCGTGCCCCCGCCGCGCTCGCACCTCCTGCCGAGCCGCGACCACCATCGAGAAGCAAGGATCACCCCACTGTGTCTGATGCCCCGCACGACGGCGGCTCGCCCGGCCGGCCCCTGCGCATCCTGATCGGCGGCGACACCTTCCCGCCCGACGTCAACGGCGCCGCGAAGTTCGCGGAACGGCTCGCCGCGGGGCTCGTCGAGCGCGGCCACGAGGTGCACATCGTCGCGCCCGGCGCGGAGGGCGGCCCCAACGTCACCCGCGTCGAGGAGCATGAGGGTCAGCCGATGACCGTGCACCGGCTTCGGTCGTGGCGCTGGTACCCGCATCCCTGGCTCCGCTACGCCCTGCCGTGGCGCATCGAGCAGAACGCGGCGCGCATCCTCGACGCCGTGAAGCCCGATGTCGTCCACTTCCAGTCGCACATCGTGGTCGGGCGCGGTCTGGCGCGCGAGGCCGTCAAGCGGGGCATCCGCGTCATCGGCACCAATCACTTCATGCCCGAGAACGGCCTGCAGTTCACGCCCTTCGTCGGCGCTCTGCGCGAGCCGGCGATCCGGGCTGCGTGGAAGGCGGCCGGCCGCACGTTCGGTCTCGCGGAGGCCGTCACCACCCCGACCCGCAAAGCGGCGGACTACCTCGAGAAGTACACCGAGCTCACCGAGGTGCATCCGATCAGCTGCGGGCTGCACATCGACCACTACACCCCCAACCTCGAGCCGCGCACCGAGAACGTGGTGCTTTTCATCGGCCGCGTGGAGGCGGAGAAGCACATCGAGGAGCTGCTGCGGGCCGCCGCCAAGCTCGACGAGTCGCTCGACGTCAAGGTCGAGATCATCGGCGATGGCGAGCAGCGACCGGCTCTGGAGCGTCTCGCGACGCAGCTGGGAATCGCGCATCGCGTGCACTTCGCGGGCCACGCCCCGGAGTCGTACCTCAAGCAGCAGCTCACCCGCGCCTCCGTCTTCGCGATGCCGTCGCGCGCCGAGCTGCAGTCGATCGCGACCATGGAGGCGATGGCCTCGGGTCTGCCGGTGATCGGCGCGAACGCGATGGCGCTGCCGCATCTCATCCACCACGGTGAGAACGGCTACCTCTACGAACCGGGCGATGTCGACGCGTTCGCCGCTCTGCTCACGCGGGTCTTCACGATGCCGCACGACGAGCTGCTCGAGCTCAAGCGCGAGAGCCTGCGCATCGTGCAGGGCCACGACATCAATCGGACGCTCGACACCTTCGAGGCGCTCTATCGCGGCGAGGAGGTCGTCGACCCGGTCGATGACTTCGACACGGTCGCGCCCTGAGCTCGCGCCGGGCGAGCTCGTCCCTCCCCGTGCCGCGCTGCTGCGCTCGGTAGAGTGAGGGCGCGACCCGCCGTGCCGCGGCGGGCCGCGGGGCGGTAGCTCAGCTGGTCAGAGCAGTGGACTCATAATCCATCGGTCACGGGTTCAAGTCCCGTCCGCCCTACGGGGGCGATGGCGCCCTCAGAAGGGGAGCCCTCATGACCATCGCCGAGAGCGCCGCCGCGCAGTCCCGCCTCACGCAGACCGTGGCCGGCGGGGCGAACCTGGTGATCGCGCTGGCGCTCATCACCCTGTCGGTGCTGAACGCGTCGCCGCTCCTGCCGGTCGCGCTGACCTTCCGCCTCGGGGGGCCGGGCATCTTCGCATCCGTCGATCTCGCCGCGGCGGCCGCGATCGTCATGGCCGTCGCGGCCGCGGCGCGGCTCGTGGTCGGGCTGACCGCGGGGCGGCCGGGCGCGCCCAGCATCATCGGCGTGCGCATGATCGAGCTGTCGCAGACCGCGGCCATCACCGTCTTCCTGGTCGCGCAGCTCAACGGTGTCATCGAGGCGGGCACCCTGATCCTGGTCTACGCGATGGCCGCCGGCGCCGTCGGCATCCTGTGGATGCACTCCCGGGCGCCGCGCGAGAGCAGGCCGTCGCCCTGGCCGTACAGCCTCGGTGCTGCTCTCGCCGTCGTGCCCTGGGGCATCGTCGCGCTCTACCAGGTGACGGCGCTCGTCACCGCCGTGCCCGCGGCACCGATCGTGCGGGTGCTGACGATCGTGCTGCTGCTGCTCGCCGCGCTGCCGTGGCTCATCGAGCGGCTCGTCCACCGCGAGCGGCTCGATCGGATGCGCGCCGAGACGGCGCACATCGCGGTGCAGGTCGCCAACGGCGTGGCGCTCGTCGTGCTCACGGTGGGGCTCGCCCGTCCCTCCGCTCTGCTCTGACGCTGAGGGTCGCGTCTGACGTCGAGGGTCACGTCTGACGCTGAGGGTCGCGCGGGGCGCCTGCCGGGCGGCCGCGCTCGGGAATCGCCGCGCGCCGTGGCAGGTTGGGCTCGATGCACCCGAGAGGATGGACCCATGACCGCGTCCGAGAGCACCACCGCCCCCGCATCCGCGCCGACCCCGGCGGAGCGCTACGCCGTGTTCCGCGAGCGTCGAGCGCTCGCGGCGGTGCAGCCGCAGGGGCCGCTGGCCCTCGTGAACACCCAGTGGGTGGGCGAGGAACAGACCATCTGGGGGGTGCCCGGTCGATGGGCTCCCGCGCCCGCGGGGACGAGCGGACTGCTCGTGACGGCAGAGGCCGCGGAGGGCATCCGTGTCGATGGCGCCGTCGTCGATGGCACGGTGCTCGTGCGCGGGAAGGATGACCCCGAGCCCTCGACGGTCGTGTTCGACGATCACACCACGGGGTTCGTGATCGCCGGTGAGGACGGCCTCTACGCGCTGCGCGTCTGGGATGCCCAGAGCGAGGGGATCACCAACTTCGGCGGCATCGATGCCTTCGCGTACGACCCGGCCTGGGTCGTCACCGGCACGTTCCGCGAGATCGAGGGCGGTTCGGTGGTCGGGTTCGAGCACCTGAAGGACGACGGCAAGACCCGCGACGAGGTGGTGCCCGGGGAGATCCGATTCACCCACGACGGCGTCGAGTACGACATCGCGGCCTTCAAGTCGGGCCGTGCTCTGCAGCTCGTGTTCGCCGACGCCACGAACGGCGACGACACCTACAGCGTCGGCCGCTTCCTGTTCATCGCCCCCAACCCCGACGGCACGATCACGCTCGACTTCAACCTCGCGATCCTCCCGCCGTGCGCCTTCAGCTACGCCTTCAACTGCCCGCTGCCGCCGAAGCAGAACCGCTTCCCGTTCCGCATCGAGGCGGGCGAGAAGAACGTGCTGGCGGCGGACGGCTCGCTGCTGCACTGAGCGTCGCCCCTCGCGGCGGCCCCGACCCCCGTCTCCACAATTCAGGAGAGGCGGGCCGCTGCCGGCTGTCAGGGCGGCCGTTTCGGCGTGTTGCGGGCTTCTGCGCGCGGCGGGTCCTGAATTGTGGAGGTGCGCCGGGCGGGCGCTGTCGCCCCGCAGCGGCAGACTGGGGGCGTGCAGATCGTCATCGAGCGGCGGCCCGAGGGGCTCGCCCTGATCGACGACGACGGCCGGGAGACCCTCGTTGCCGCGGACGGGCTGGCTGCGGCCGTCGCCGCGCGCGAGGCGGAGCATCCGCGCTGGGTGTGGACCGACACCGCGCAGTGGTACCCGCCCCTGCTCGCGGAGGGCGTGCGCGTCGAGCGCTGTCATGATCTGCGCCTGAGCGATGCGATCCTGGCGGGCATCGAGGGGCGACCCGCGCTGGCCGGATGGAAGGCGCCGCGCCCGAATCGCCCGGACACCCTGTTCGACCTCGACGAGGCTGGTGCGTGCCCTGCAGGGCGGGATGCTCCGCCGCTGCCGCGCGCCCGTGCTCTGTGGCACCAGCAGCGCGCCGCCGTTGCCGCGCTCGCCGATCCCGCACGGGTGACCCTGCTGCTCGCCGCCGAGTCGGCGGGAGCTCTCGCCGCCGCCGAGATGCGCGCGATGGGCCTGCCGTGGAGCGCCGCCGAGCACGACGCCCTGCTCACGGCGGCACTGGGGCCCCGCCCCGCCCCGGGGGCGCGGCCCGCGCGGCTGGCCGCCCTCGCCGCCGAGGTCGAGCGGCTGCTCGGCGTCGGCCCCGTGCCGATCGACTCGCCTCCCGCGCTCGTCGCCGCTCTGCGCCGCGCCGGGCTCGCGGTCGACTCGGCCCGCTCGGGCGAGCTGCGGCGGCTCGACCACCCGGCGATCGCGCCGCTGCTGGAGTACAAGACGTTGAGCCGCCTGCACAGCGCGAACGGCTGGCACTGGCTCGAGGAGTGGGTGCATGACGGGCGATTCCGCCCGACGTTCGTGCCGGGCGGCGTGGTTACCGGCCGCTGGGCCTCTGACGGCGGCGGCGCGCTGCAGCTGCCGCGCCAGGTGCGGTCGGCGATCGTCGCCGACCCGGGGTGGCGCTTGGTGGTGGCCGACGCAGCGCAGCTGGAGCCGCGCATCCTGGCCGCCCTCTCGGGCGACGCGGCGATGGCCCGCGCCGGGGCGGGCGTCGACCTCTACACGGGCATGGCCGAGACGGGCGCGGTTGCGACGCGCGAGCAGGCGAAGGTCGGGATGCTCGGGGCGATGTACGGCGGCACGACCGGCGTCAGCGCGCAGGTGCTGCCGCGGCTCGAGCGCGCTTTCCCGCGTGCGCTGGGCTTCGTCGAGGCGGCGGCGCGCGCGGGGGAGCGGGGCGACCGGGTGCGCACCGCGCTCGGCCGCACCTCACCGGCCCCCTCGGCCTCGTGGCGGGAGCGGCAGGCGCAGTCCGCCTCCGATGCGGTCGGGGAGGCCGAGCGGCGCGCGGCCCGAGCGGCGGCGCGCTCGTGGGGGCGCTTCACCCGCAACTTCGTCGTTCAGGGCACGGCCGCCGAGTGGGCGCTGGCCTGGTTGGCGGGGGTGCGCCGGCGACTGTGGAATCCGGATGCGGGGCCGCTGGCCGCGCAGCCGCACCTGGTCTTCTTCGTGCACGACGAGCTGATCGTGCACAGCCCCGAGGCGGAGGTCGAGCGGGTCGAGTCGGTTCTGCGCGAGGCGGCGGCCGAGGCGGGGCGGCTGCTGTTCGGAACGGCACCGGTGAGCTTCCCGGTCACGGTCGCGGCGGTGCAGCGCTACAGCGACGCCACGTAGGGCGCTGGGGGCTCCGAGCGCCGGGTGCCCGCCCGGTGCCGTTCAGGGCGCGGGATGCGCGCTCTCCGCAGCCCGCCGCCCGCGTCGCCGCCGGTCGGTGCGCAGGCCCCACGGCTCGATGCTCGGCAGGGCATCGAGCCAGGCGAGGGCCGAGGCCTGCAGCAGGCGCGCCGCGTGCTGGGCGGCCGCCTGGGCGGCTCCGCCGCTGGGGTCGCCGACCTCGTCGCTCGCGCCCCCGCGGGGTGCCCACAGCCGCCGGTAGTTGCTCACGAGTACGGGAACGTGGTCGCCGGGCAGCGACAGCGCGAGCAGTACCCGCTCGACCATGTCGTGCCAGTCGGCCAGGTCGGGCTCGGTGAGGTGCATGCGCGCCTCGATGGCTCCGGCGTCGGTGAGGGCGTACAGCGGGAGGTTGTCGGGAGTGCTGCCGGCATCCTCGATGAGGCCGTCGCGGCGCAGGCGGTCGAGGGTGGAGTACACCTGTCCGACGTTGAGGGGCGCGTCGCGGCGGGTGCGTTCCACGACCTCCGCGTGCAGCTGGTACCCGTAGGCCGGTCCGAGGGTGAGCACGGCGAGCAGCGAGTGGCGGAGGCTCATGCAGGCAGTATATGCGGCGTATGCATACTGTGGGGGTCCGAGTGCGGCGCCGGTCGCGCGGAATCACAGCCTTGTGATTCCGGCCCCCCGTGCGGCATACTGACCTCGACGCACCGCGTCCACAACCGAACACGCCCGGCACTCCGGCACCCAGGTCGATGGGGAAGTCGCACCTGAACGAACCGGAGGAGACCGTGGCTGCTGCAAACGCTCGCGGAGTGCTGTACGTGCACTCCGCGCCTCGTGCACTCTGCCCGCACATCGAGTGGGCGGCCGGGCGCGCCCTGGAGCGTGCGCTGACCTTCGAGTGGATCGACCAGCCGGTGCTGCCCGGGGCGCAGCGCACCGAGTACGTCTGGGAGGGCGAGCGCGGCAGCGGCGCGCGCATCGCCAGCGCCCTGCGCGGGTGGGAGCACCTGCGCTTCGAGGTGACCGAGGATGCCGGCCTCGGTACCGACGGCGGCCGCTGGATGCATACCCCTGACCTCGGCATCTTCTACGCGCAGACCGACACCCTCGGCAACACGGTCATCCCCGAGGACCGCGTCCGCTACGCCATGGAGGTCGCCGGCTCCAACGCCCTCGAGCTGCATCGGGAGCTGCGTCTCGCCCTCGGCCAGGCCTGGGATGACGAGCTCGAGCCGTTCCGGCATGCCGGCGATGGCGCGCGCGTCGTCTGGCTGCACCGCACGGGCTGAGCCCGCATCCCTCGTCGCCCGGGGGCGACGCGCCGGCGTCAGTCGATCGAGCGGAAGGCGACCACCGAGTTGTGCCCGCCGAACCCGAACGAGTTGGAGATCGCCAGCAGCGGCCCATCGCCGAGCGGTCGCGGACTCGTCACGACGTCGAGCGGGATAGCGTCGTCCTGGTTGTCGAGGTTGATCGTCGGCGGCGCCGTGCGCTCGTGCAGGGCGAGGATCGTGAACACCGCTTCGAGCGCGCCCGTGCCGCCGAGGAGGTGCCCCGTCGACGCCTTGGTGGCCGACACCGGGATGCTCGAGACGCGCTCGCCGAAGACGCGCTTGAGCGCCTCGTACTCGGCGATGTCGCCGACCGGGGTCGAGGTGGCGTGGGCGTTGATGTGCGACACCTCGTCGGGGGTCGCCCCCGCCTGCTGCAGGGCGGCGATGACGGCGCGGGCGGCGCCGGAGCCCTCGGGGTCGGGAGCGGTGATGTGGTACGAGTCGCTCGTCACCGATCCTCCCGCCAGCTCCGCATAGATGCGCGCGCCCCGAGCGAGAGCGTGCTCCTTCGTCTCGAGCACGACCGCCGCCGCGCCCTCGCCGAGCACGAAGCCGTCGCGATCGACGTCGTAGGGCCGAGAGGCGGCCGCGGGGTCATCGTTGCGCTTCGAGAGCGCCTGCATGGAGGCGAAGGCCGCGATCGGGAGCGGGTGGACGACCGCTTCCGTGCCGCCGGCGATGACGACGTCGGCGAGTCCGAGCTGCAGGTGCTCGTAGGCGTTGGCGATGGCCTCCGTGCCCGAGGCGCAGGCGGAGACGACCGTGCGTGCTCCGGCGCGAGCGCCCAGGTGCATGCTGATGGCGGCGGCGGCGGCATTGGGCATGAGCATCGGGATGGTCATGGGCAGCACCCGCCGGGGGCCCTTCTCGCGGAGGGTGTCCCAGGCGTCGAGGAGCGTCCACAGACCGCCGATGCCGGTGGCGTAGTCGACGAGGATGCGCTCGGGTGCGACCTCGGGCGCGCCCGCGTCGGCCCAGGCCTCGCGGGCGGCGATGAGGGCGTACTGGGCGGAGGGGTCGAGGCGCTTGATCTCCTGGCGCTCGAGCACCTCCTCGGGGCGCACCTTGGCCTCGGCGGCGAAGGTGACGGGCAGCTCGTGCTGGCCGACCCAGTCGTAGGCCAGGGTGCGCGCGCCGGACTCGCCGCGCAGCAGGGCGTCCCAGCTCTCGCGAGCGGTTCCGCCGATGGGGGAGGTGGCACCGATTCCGGTGACGACGATGGTGGTCATAACGTCAGCTCTCTGCAGGGGTGGATGATCCGGCCGGGAGGGCCGGGGCCGGCGTGCGCCGACCCCGGGCTCCGGCGTCGAGCGCGTCGGCTAGGCCGAGGCGTTGACGATGAAGGTGACGGCGTCGCCGACGGTGGTGAGGTTCTTGACCTCGTCGTCAGGGATCTTCACGTCGAACTTCTCCTCGGCGTTCACCACGATGGTCATCATCGAGATCGAGTCGATGTCGAGGTCGTCGGTGAACGACTTGTCGAGAGCGACCGAGTCGGTGGCGATGCCCGTCTCGTCGTTGATGAGCTCGGCGAGGCCGGCGAGAACTTCTTCGGTGGACAGTGCCATGTTTTCTCTCCTTGGGGGTGTCGTATGACCGTGCACAATCCTAGGGCGGTGCGGTCGGGCGGCGGGGGATGAGCCGGCCGCGGGTCAGGGCAACCGCACCACCTGCGCCCCGAACACCAGCCCGGCCCCGAACCCGATCTGCAGGGCGAGGCCGCCGCTGAGCTCCGGATGCTCCTGCAGCAGCCGGTGCGTGGCGAGCGGGATCGATGCCGCCGACGTGTTGCCCGTCGTCGCGATATCGCGCGCGACGATCACCGAGTCGGGCAGCTTCAGCTGCTTGGCGAACTCGTCGATGATGCGCATGTTGGCCTGGTGCGGGATGAACGCGGCCAGCTGGTCAGGAGTCACTCCTGCGGCGTCGAGGGCCTGCTGGGCGACTTTCGCCATCTCCCAGACGGCCCAGCGGAACACCGTCTGGCCCTCCTGCCGGAGGGTCGGGAACTCGCCCGCGGGGTCGTCGAACGCCTCCTTGAGCGGTCGGTCCATGCCGACGGCGTCCCACTTGGAGCCGTCGGAGCCCCAGACCGTCGCGGCGATGCCCGGCTCGTCGGCGGGTCCGACGACGGCGGCCCCCGCACCGTCGCCCAGGAGGAACGAGATGGTGCGGTCGGTGGGCTTGGCGAAGTCGCTCAGCTTCTCGGCGCCGACGACGAGCACGTAGCGCGCGAGCCCGGCGCGCACGAAGGCGTCGGCCTGCGCGATGCCGTAGGTGTAGCCCGCGCAGGCGGCCGACACGTCGTAGGCCGCCGCAGGCGTCGCTCCGATGCGGTCGGCCAGCAGCGCGGCGAGCGAGGGCGTCTGCACGCTGTTGCTGATCGTCGAGACGATCACGGCCCCGAGCTGGTCGGCGGTGATGCCGGCCTTCTCGATGGCTTCGCGCGCCGCGATCTCTGCGAGGTCGACGGCCTGCACGTCGGCGGAGGCGCGCATCCGGGTGATCACCCCGGTGCGCTGCCGGATCCACTCGTCGCTGGAGTCGATCGGCCCCGCGATGTCCTCGTTCGTCACGGTCACATCGCCCCGCGCGGCGCCGACGGCGTAGATACGGGTGTAGGGCGATCCGGTGGACTGGTGCAGCGTCGGTGCGCTCACGCGGCGGCCTCCAGGAGCTCGATGGCGGCGGGCAGATCGTCGGGGGTCTTGACGGCGACGGTCGGAACACCCTTGAACGCACGCTTGGCGAGACCGACGAGTGCGCCGGCGGGCAGCAGCTCGATGATGCCGGTGACACCGTGGTCGGCGAACGACTGCATGCAGAGATCCCATCGAACGGGGGAGCTCACCTGCCCGACCAGCAGGTCGACGAAGGCGGTTCCCGAGTCGACGCGACCGCCGTCGCGGTTCGTGTGCAGCGGGATGCTGGGCTCGCCCACGGCGACCCCCGAGACCGCGTCCCGCAGCCGGTCGACCGCCGAGCTCATGTACGCGGTGTGGAACGCGCCGGCCACCTGCAGCGGGATGACCCGCGAGCCGGGCACGGGGTCGGCCGCCAGCGCGGCGAGGGCGGGGAGCTCTCCGGCGACGACGACCTGGCCGCCCCCGTTGCGGTTGGCGGCGGTGAGCCCGAGGTCGGTCAGTCGAGCGGCGAGGGCGTCCTCATCGCCGCCCAGCACAGCGCTCATGCCCGTGGGCACGACGGCGGCCGCGTCGGCCATGGCCAGACCGCGCTCCCGCACGAGCCGCACGGCGTCGACGTCGCTGAGCACACCGGCGACCGCGGCGGCGGCGAACTCCCCGACCGAGTGCCCGGCGACGGCGCCGACGCGCTCGCGCCGGCCGTCGAGGAGGGCGTGCGCGCTGAGCAGGCTCGCGGCGACGATGAGGGGCTGGGCGATCGCGGTGTCGCGAATCGTGTCGGCGTCGGAGACGGTGCCGTGCGCGACGAGGTCGACGCCCGCGGCCTCCGAGTACCGCTCGAGGCGCGTGCGGTGCGCGGGGTCGGCGATCCAGGGTTCGAGGAACCCGGGGGTCTGCGAGCCTTGGCCGGGGGCCACGACGACGATCATGAGAGCAATCCTTCCAAGCGGGTGCGGAACGGGGTGGTGCGGAAGTCGTGCAGAAACATACAACGGCTTTGGGGAGCATCCACAGCCGACGACCGTGTCAGCGCCGCGCGGGGGTCTCCGGTTCGGCGATCGAGCCGACGATGAGGGCGCACTGCAGGATGACCGCCTCGCGGGCGCCGGTGGCATCCCAACCGATCACCTCGCTGATGCGCTTGAGCCGGTAGCGCACCGTGTTGGGGTGCACGAAGAGCTCGCGGGCGGTGGCCTCGAGACTGCGGCCGTTGTCGAGGTAGGCCCAGAGGGTGAGCAGCAGCTCGGGGTTGTGCGCCTTGAGCGGCTTGTAGATGCGCCCGATCAGGGTGCCGCGCGCGATCGGATCACCGGCGAGCGCCCGCTCAGGCAGGAGGTCGTCGGCCAGCGTCGGGCGGGGCGCGTTGCGCCACGAGCGGGCGACGGCGAACCCCGCGAGAGCCGCCTTGGCGCTCTTCCCAGCCTCGACCACATCGGGCACCTCGGGGCCGAGCACCAGATTGCCCGGTCCGAAGCTCGGTTCGAGCGCCTCCGCGATCTGCTGGAAGGTGTGCTCGGGCTCGACCCCGGTGGTCTCCTCCTCGCCCCGCGGCCGGGCACGGCCGATGACCACGACGAGCCGGTTGCCCTGCACGCCGATCAGCACGTCGGCGTCGACGTGCCGGGCGGTGCGGCGGATCTGGTCGACGTCGACGATGCGCGGCGTCGTCCCGACCAGCACGCAGACCTCCCCGTGCCCGTTCCAGCCGAGGGCGGCGATGCGGCTGGGCAGCTCGTTGTCGTACTCGCCCGAGAGGATCGAGTCGACGACGAGGGCCTCGAGGCGGGCATCCCACAGCCCGCGCGCCTCGGCGGCGCGCGCGTAGACGTCGGCGGCCGCGAACGCGATCTCGCGGCTGTACAGCAGGATGCCGTGCCGGAGGTTCTCGTCGCGGTCGCGCACCCGGTCTTCGACCACCTCGACAACGACGCGGATGAGCTGCAGCGTCTGCTGCAGGCTCACCGAGCGCAGCAGTTCGCGGGGGGCCGCGCCGAACACGTCGGCGGCGATCCACGGCTGCGACGTCGGGTCGTCGTACCAGCTGATGAACGAGGTGATGCCGGCCTGGGCTACGAGCCCGACCGCCGACCGCCGGCTCGGCGGCATCGTGCCGTACCAGGGCAGGGTGTCGTCGAGCCGCTTGAGGGTCGCCGTCGCCAGCTCGCCCGAGATGTTGCGCAGCCACTGCAGGGTCTGCGCCTTCGTCAGCTCTGCCACCGTGCTCCTTCGCCGGATGCTCTCGCTACGCCTCGCCGCCCGCCGACCCGGTGGTGCCGGCCGTCACGTCGTACAGCCGGTACTTCTCGATCGCGGCCGGCACAGCGCTGGGGTCGACGGCACCGCGCCGCGCGAGCTGCTGCAGGGTGCGCACGACGATCGACGGGCCGTCGATCGTGAAGAAGCGGCGGGCTGCCGGGCGGGTGTCGCTGAAGCCGAAGCCGTCGGCACCGAGGGTGGCGTAGTCGCCCGGGACGAAGGGCCGGATCTGGTCGGGGACGGCGTGCATGAAGTCGCTGACCCCGATGAATGGCCCCTCGGCGCCCTGCAGGGCCCGCGTGACGTACGGCACCTTCGGGGACTCGGTCGGCCGCAGGAAGTTGTGCTCGTCGACAGCGAGTCCGTCGCGACGCAGCTCGTTCCACGAGGTGACGCTCCAGACGTCGGCGGCGACGTTCCAGTCCGCGGCGAGCAGCTGCTGCGCCTCGAGCGCCCACGGCACCGCGACACCGGAGGCGAGAAGCTGCGCCTTCGGGCCGAGCACCGCGCTCGTCGAGAGCTTGTAGATGCCGCGCAAGACGCCCTCGACATCGAGACCCTCGGGCTCGGCGGGCTGCACGATCGGTTCGTTGTACACCGTGAGGTAGTACATGACGTTCGGATCGGGGTGGCTGCCGCCGTACATCCGCTCGAGACCGGCGCGCATGATGTGCCCGATCTCGTAGCCGTAGGCCGGGTCGTAGGTGATGACGGCAGGGTTGGTGCTCGCGAGCAGCGGCGAGTGGCCATCCGCGTGCTGGAGGCCCTCGCCGGTGAGGGTGGTGCGCCCGGCGGTCGCTCCGATGATGAAGCCGCGCGTCATCTGGTCGCCGGCCGCCCAGAACGCGTCGCCCGTGCGCTGGAACCCGAACATCGAGTAGAACACGTAGACCGGGATGAGCGGCTCGCCGTGCGTCGCGTAGCTCGTGCCCACCGCGGTGAAGGCCGCGACCGCGCCGGCCTCGTTGATGCCGGTGTGGATGATCTGCCCCTGCGGGCTCTCCTTGTACGCCAGCAGCAGCTCGCGGTCGACCGACGTGTAGTGCTGCCCGTTCGGGTTGTAGATCTTCGACGTCGGGAAGTAGGCGTCCATGCCGAAGGTGCGGGCCTCGTCGGGGATGATCGGCACGATGCGGTGGCCGAACTCCTTGTCGCGCAGCAGGTCTTTCAGGAGGCGGGCGAACGCCATCGTCGTGGCGACCTCCTGCTTGCCCGAGCCCTTCTTCGCGATGTCGTAGGTCGCGGCGTCGGGCAACGTCACCTGGGTGTACTTCGAGCGGCGCTCGGGCACGTACCCGCCGAGCGCGCGGCGGCGCTCCTGGAGGTACTCGATCGCCGGGTCGTTGGCCCCCGGGTGGTAGTACGGCGGACGATACGGGTCGGCCTCGAGCTGAGCATCCGTGATCGGGATGCGCATCTCGTCGCGGAACTGCTTGAGGTTGTCGAGCGTGAGCTTCTTCATCTGGTGGGTCGCGTTGCGGCCCTCGAAGCTCGGGCCGAGGCCGTAGCCCTTGACCGTCTTCGCGAGGATGACCGTCGGCTGGCCCTTGTGCTCGCTGGCGGCCTTGAACGCCGCGTAGACCTTGCGGTAGTCGTGACCGCCGCGCTTGAGGCCCCAGATCTGGTCGTCGGTGTAGTCGGCGACCATCGCGGCCGTGCGGGGGTCGCGCCCGAAGAAGTGCTCGCGGATGAACGCGCCCGACTCGGCCTTGTAGGTCTGGTAGTCGCCGTCGGGGGTGCGGTTCATGAGGTCGCGCAGGGCGCCCTCGTGGTCCTGCTCGAGCAGGGCATCCCACTCACGACCCCAGATGACCTTGATGACGTTCCAGCCGGCGCCGCGGAAGAAGCTCTCGAGCTCCTGGATGATCTTGCCGTTGCCGCGCACCGGCCCGTCGAGACGCTGCAGGTTGCAGTTGATCACGAAGTTGAGGTTGTCGAGACCGTCGTTGGCCGCGAGCTGCAGGGCGCCACGGCTCTCGACCTCGTCCATCTCGCCGTCGCCGAGGAAGGCCCAGACCTGCGTGTCATCGGCCTCGGCGATGCCGCGGTTGGTGACGTACTTGTTGAGCTGCGCCTGGTAGATCGCGTTGATCGGCCCGAGACCCATCGACACGGTCGGGAACTGCCAGAAGTCGGGCATGAGCCGCGGGTGCGGGTAGCTCGACAGTCCCGCACCGGCGCCGCCGTGCGACTTCTCCTGACGGAAGCCGTCGAGCTGCGTCTCGCTCAGGCGGCCCTCGAGGTAGGCGCGGGCGTACATGCCGGGGGAGGCGTGGCCCTGGTAGAAGATCTGGTCGCCGCCCGTGGGGTGGTCGGCCCCGCGGAAGAAGTGGTTGTGGCCCACCTCGTAGAGCGCGGCGCTCGAGGCGTAGGTCGAGATGTGGCCGCCGACCGCGATGCCGGGGCGCTGCGCGCGGTGCACCGTGATGGCGGCGTTCCAGCGGATCCATGCGCGGTAGCGACGCTCGATCTCCTCGTCACCGGGGAACTCGGGCTCGTTCTCGGGCGCGATCGTGTTGAGGTAGTCGGTCGTGGGCACCATCGGTACGCCGAGGTGCAGCTCCTTCGAGCGCTTCAGGAGGCTGAGCATGATGTCGCGCCCGCGGCCCGCGCCGCGCTCGTGCACGACGGCGTCGAGCGAGGCCGACCATTCCGCGGTCTCCTCCGGGTCGGAGTCGATGTGGCTGACCGAGTACGGATCCTGGTCGTTGACCGTCACCTGTGCCCTCTTTCTGGTGGTAGACAGAGTGTGTCAGCGCGACAACGGGCGCCGGGTCGCGGCGCGAGGTATCGCACAAGCGCTGTTGAGTCTATCCACCCCGCCTGCCGCCCGTCCGACCACCCGGGCGCGGGCCGCGACCCCCACGATCGGAGCCCTGTGACCGCGCCCAGCCTGCCCGCCGTCGGGGCCCCCGCACCCGACTTCACCCTCCGCGATCAGTTCGGGCAGTCGGTGACCCTCTCCGCGCTCAGGGGCACCCCGGTCGCCCTCGTGTTCTTCCCGCTCGCGTTCACGGGCACCTGCACGGGCGAGCTCTGCGAGCTGCGCGACAACCTCGCGATCTTCGACGAGGCCGGGGTGCGCCTGCTGGCCATCTCGGTCGACTCGACGGCAACCCTGCGGGTCTTCGCCGAGCGCGAGGGGTACCACTTCACCCTGCTGGCCGACTTCTGGCCGCACGGCGACGTGGCCCGACGGTACGGGGCGTTCCTCGAGGAGAAGGGCTTCGCGACGCGAGCCACGATCGTCGTGGATGCTCAGGGCATCGTCCGCGCGGCGTTCTCGGTCTCCCCGGGCGAGGCGCGGCCGCTCGCGGCCTACCGCTCGGCGCTCGCCGAGCTCGGCAGCGCCCCCGCCCGCTAGCCTGGATCAGCCAGGGCCCTTAGCTCAGCTGGTAGAGCGCCTCGCTTACACCGAGGATGTCGGCGGTTCGAGTCCGTCAGGGCCCACTCCCCGCGGTCCGCGTGTCCGCGGCCGTGTCGGTGCGACCGCGTACTGTCGCGGCGTGCCGCGAAGTGTGCAGGAGTGGTGGCAGCGCCGGCAGCGCGTCACCGGCCGGGCCGTGCCATATCCCGTCGGCCGCTACCGCGACGCATGGTCGCCCTACACCGCCCTCGTCGAGCAGTTCCGACCCGAGCGCAACGGCGAGCTCGTGCTGTCGCAGATCCCGCCCGCCGCGGATGTCTACCTCGTGTGGGTGTGCACGCTCGGCCACGAGTTCGTCGCGACACCGGCCGAGCAGCGCGCACGGCCCGGGCGCGCGCGAGCATCCCGCTCATGGTGCCCCGTGTGCGCGACGCCCTCGCTGCTGCCCTCGACCCCGCGCTGGCCTCGTCCCCACAATTCAGGAGTGCCGCGCGGTCGCACCCGCGCGCAGGCCCCTGGCCGGCGTGTCGAGGGCCTCGCCGGCATGCCGACTCCTGAATTGTGGAGATCGGCGGCGGAGGTGGCACCGGGTACGGCGTTCCGCAGTGCTCGAGCCTCCCGCGCGACATCGGCGAGCGAGGGCCGGCTGCGCAGCCTGCTGGCCGACCGCCTCGACGTCGATCTCGGTCTGAACGCGGTGCGGGTGCGCACGCCCTTCTTCGGCCAGCTCGAGGTCTGGCCCGACATCGTGATCGGCGAGCTCGGCATCGCCATCGAGCTCGACACCGTCGGTCGGGCCGCCGACGAGCATGTCGGCCGCCGCGAGGCCGCCGATCGCCGAAAGGACCGCCTGCTGGCCGAGGTCGGATGGAGCGTCATCCGGGTGCGATGCCGCCCCCTGCGCGCCCTCGGACCGGATGATCTCGAGGTCGGCGGTGTATCGCGCACCGCGGTCGAGGCGCTCATCGAACGCATGGCGGAGACGCGCGGTGCGCTGCTGGTGCGTGCGTACGAGCGCACAGACGGCCCGCGCTCCCGGGCGCGCCGGTCTGCGCGCGGCTAGAGGTAGAGCGCCGCGAGCAGGGCGGCGAAGGTCAGCACGAAGATGGCCGGGCCCACGAAGCGCACGATGTCGACGCCGCGCTCGCTCGCGACGATGCGTCGGGCCACAGCCGAGCCCGCAGGCAGTGCGCGCAGATCGGCGATGACGGCGCGCGCCTCCTGACCCGCCGAGAACTGCGCGGTCGCCCCGAGCACTCCGGACGCCAGCAGGATGCCGGTCGCGGCGAGCCGCACCGCGAGCGGCGCGTCGCCGAGCCCCTCGAGCAGCAGCCACACCGTCGCCGCCAGCAGAAGGGTCGGAGCGATCTGCGACACAATGATGTGCCAGCGTGCGCGCGTCCAGAGGGCGATCAGCTCGTTCTCGGTCATGCGCACCACTGTACGTCGCCGCCACCACCCCCGGGAGTCCGCGTGTCCCCTGCCGTCTGGGCTCTCGTCGCCTCCTGCGTGCTCTGGGGCACCACGGGCACGGCCGCGTCGTTCCTGCCCGACGCCGTGAGCCCCCTGGCGATCGGCGCCAGCACCATGACGATCGGCGGGGCGCTGCTGTTCGCGGTCACGCACCGCTCGGCGCTGCGGGTGCTGCGCGACCGAGCGGTCCGCGGCTGGCTGCTCGCCGCCGCTGCCGGCATGGTCGCCTATCCGCTCGCCTTCTACGCCTCCATGGACCTCGCCGGTGTCGCCATCGGCAACGTCGTGTCGCTGGGTTCGGGGCCGCTGTTCGCGGCGTTGCTGGAGTGGCGCGTGCTGCGGCACCGGCTGTCGGTGCGGTGGATGCTGAGCGCGGGCATCGCCATCGCCGGCATGGCCCTGCTCGTGTCAGGAGGGCACGGAGCAGGGTCGCCCGTCGACCCGGCGGGCATCCCGGCCGGCGTGGGGCTCGGCCTCGTCGCCGGTGCGGGCTACGCGCTGTTCACGTTCGCGTCCGGCATCGTCATCCGCCGCGGTCACAGCGGTCGGGGAACGATGGGGGCGGCTTTCGGCCTCGCGGCGCTGCCGCTCGCCGGGGTGCTGCTGTTGCTCGGCGCGCCTCTCCTGGCCTCCGTCGGCTCGATCAGCATCGCCCTGTACCTCGCCGTCGGCCCGATGTTCCTGGCGTACCTGTTCTTCGCGATCGGTGTGCGCGACCTGCCGTCGAGCACCGTGACGGTGATCACCCTGCTCGAGCCCCTCGTCGCAACCCTGCTGGCGGTGCTCGTGGTCGGCGAGCGCCTCGAGCTCGCGGGGTGGCTGGGGCTCGTGCTGATCCTCGTCGGAGTGGCTGTGCTTTCCTCGGCTCGTCGCCCGCGCGCGACGACCTGACCGCCCTATCATCGGGGCATGGTCGACGACGAGCTGCCGCCGAACGGAGATGACGACGCCGGTGCTCCGGCGGGTCCGCGGCGCTCGACGTACACCCCGCCCCCGGGCGGAATCCGGTGGGAGCCCCCGGTGAGCGAGACCGTCTCCGCCCCGGCGGCGGACGGTGACCGGCCGGTCGCGGCTGCGGTTCCCCCTCCGCCGATGCGCCGGTCGCTCACCGATGCCGAACTCGTGGCCGCAGCCGATCCCCGAGGAGCCGAGACCGACAGCGGTGCCCTTCTCGATCTGGTCGAGCGCCAGCTCGAGCTGCGGCGCTCCGAGGCGCAGCAGCTCGCCGAGTGGGAGCGCACGGTGCGCGAGACCGCGCCGGAGGAGGCGGAGGGCATCGTCGCGGCCGTGCGCGAGCGCTTCCGGGACGTCGTCGCGATGCCGACAGCGACCACACCGGTGCCCGTGGCCGTGCCACCGCCGCCGATCGCTCCGCCGCCGCCGCCGTCGATGGCGGAGCGGTTGGCGTCCGCGCCGCCCCCGGAGCCCTCCGCGGTTCCGCCCGCGCCCGCGCCCGGCTCGGGTGTCGCGGCGCCCGCGCTCGACCTCGCGCTCGCCGATGCCCCGCCGCCCTGGGGTCAAGTGCCGTCGGCGGTCGTTCCGCCGCCCTCCGCCACGGAGCCTGTCAGCGCCGAGCCCGCCAGCGCCGATTCGCCCGCCAGCCCTGACTCGCCCGCCAGCCCTGACTCGCCCGCCAGCCCCGACTCGCCCGCGAGCGCCGGCTCGCCGTCGAGCATCGACTCTGCCCCGAGCGCCCCGAGCGTCGCCGACCCGCCGCCGCTCGTGGAACCGGCGGCCCCCGCGCCGAGTGTCGGGTCTCCCGCCCTGCCGCCCGAGTCGTCGCTCGACGTGTTCGACGCGCTGCTCCGCGAGCCCGAACCGCAGCCGGTTCCCGATCCGCAGCCGATCCCCGATGCGCAGCCTGTCCTCGATCCGGAGGCGGTCTCCGACCCGCAGCCTGACAGCGCGCCCGCACCGGAATCCGAACCCGATGTCGTCGCCGCGCCCGCACCGGCGAGCGACACGTCGATCCCGCCGGCAGGCGATCCCGACGAGGTGGTGGCCGCTGCTCCGATCGGCCCGCGCGCGCACCGGCTCGAGGTCGTCGCGCTCGAGCCCACTCCGGCCGAGCAGCGAGCAGGCCGATCGATCCGGATGTTCTGGCTGTGGTTCGCGGTGAACGCCTCGGTCGTCAGCGTGGCGCTCGGCGCGGTCATCCTGGGTCTCGGGCTGAGCCTGCGGCAGGCGATCCTCGCCGGCCTGATCGGTGTCGCTCTGTCGTTCCTCCCGCTCGGTCTCGGCACGCTCGCGGGCAAGTGGAGCGGCCAGCCGACGATGGTGGTCTCGCGCGCGACCTTCGGCACGGCCGGCAACGCGATCCCGGCGCTCCTCGCGCTGCTGACGCGGCTGGCATGGGCGGCCGCCCTGCTGTGGATGCTCGCCGCCGGCATCGCGGAGATCCTGGTCGGTGCCGGCCTGGTGCCCGGCGATGCCCGACTCCTGGTCGCTCTGGCGGCGGCCGGTGCCGCCCTGCTCGTCGTCGCGCTCGTCGCCGCGCTCGGCTTCGGCGCCATCGTGCGGGTGGCCGCCGTCGTCAGTGCTCTCTCGGCTGTTCTCGTCGTCGGCCTCATCGTCTTGACCGCACCCGTCGTCGACCTCGACGCCGCCCTGGCGCTGCCCGACGGCGACTGGCTGCTGATGCTGGGCGGCGCCGTGGTGGTGTTCAGCGTCATCGGTCTGGCCTGGGCGATGAGTGCGGGCGATGTGGCGCGCTACCAGGCACGCGGAACCTCCGGCTCGGCGACGTTGCTGTGGACCGCTCTCGGAGCCACGATCCCCGCGTTCGCGCTCGTGGCCTGGGGGGCGGTGCTCGCCGCGTCGAGCCCGGTGCTCGCGGAGGGCCTGCAGCAGAATCCGCTCGACCTGCTCGGTCGGCTCCTGCCGCTCTGGTACCCGGTGCCGCTCGTCGCCGCGGTCGGGATCTCGCTCGTCGCCGCGGCCGCGCTCGCCGTGTACTCCGGGGGCTTCGCCGTGCTGGCGCTCGGTGTGCGCGGTCCGCGGTGGGGCGGGGTGCTGGTCTCGGTGATCCTCACGGGCTCGCTCGCCGCCGTCCTGCTCGCGGTCGTGCCCGACACGGCCACGCTCTTGGCCGACGTGCTGACGACGGCAGCCGTGCCGGTGGCGGCGTGGGCGGGCATCTTCGGCGCGGAGACGATGATCCGCACGCGCCGCGTGCACTCGCCGTCGCTGCTGCGCCGTGGCGGTGTGTACCCGGCGGTGCGCTGGGTCAACTCGGTCATGCTCCTGGTCGCGACCGCCGTCGGGTGGGGGCTGACGACGGCGGTGGTCGCCGGGCTCAGCTGGCAGGGCTATCTGCTCTCCGCCCTCGGGGTGCCCCTCGACGGTTCGATGGCCCGCGCTGACCTGGGCGTGCTCGCCGCGCTCGCTCTGGGCCTGCTGACCCCGATCGTCGCGGGAATCCCGGCGCTCCGCCGGATGCAGACCGCCGAACGCGCGGCCGCCGAGGCCGACGACGCCGCGGTCGCGGCATGACCACCCTCGCCGAGGTGCAGGCGACGGTCGAGCGGCTCTGGCCGATCGCGGGCGCGGAGACCTGGGATGCCCCCGGGCTCATCGCGGGTGACCCGGCCGCCGAGGTGGGCCGCATCGTGCTGGCGGTGGATGCGGTCGCCGACACGATCGACGAGGCGCTCGCCGCGCGGGCCGACCTCCTGCTCGTGCACCATCCGCTGCTGCTGCGCGGGGTGACGACGGTGGCCGAGAGCACCGCGAAGGGCGCGCTCCTCGCACGCCTGATCCGCGGTCGCTGCGCACTGCTCGCCGCGCACACCAACGCCGACATCGTCGCGACCGGTACGAGTGCGCGGCTCGCCGCCCTGCTGCGGCTGCAGGATGCGGTGCCGATCGTCGAGACCGCGCCCGGGCTCGGTCTCGGGCGCGTCGGCGCGCTGCCCGAGCCGACCACGCTCGGTGCGCTGGCGCGGCGGCTCGCGGACATCCTGCCCCCGACGGCGACGGGTGTGCGGGCGGCGGGAGCCTTCGACCGGCCGGTGCGCACGATCGCGGTGTGCGGGGGAGCGGGCGACTCGCTGCTCGGCGAGCCGCGCGTGCGCGCGGCCGACGTGTACATCACGGCCGACCTGCGCCACCACCCGGCGAGCGAGGCGGTCGAGTCGGCCCGCATCGCGGGTGGGCCCGCGCTGATCGATGTGTCGCACTGGGCGAGCGAGTGGCTCTGGCTCGAGGTGGCGGCCGACGAGCTGCGCACCGCCCTGCCGGGTGTCGAGGTCGCGGTGAGCGAGCTGCGCACCGACCCGTGGGACTTCGTCGTCGTACAGTAGGGGCGCGCGCCACGCCCTCCGCCGTGCGACCGACCGCTGTGACCGAGATGATCCGAGAGACCAGGTGACGCCCCGATGGCTCTGACCGCAAGCCCCGCCGACCAGCGACTCCTGCTCGATGTGCAGGCGCACGACACGGCGCTGCAGCAGCTCGCCCACCGCGAGCGCAGCCTGCCCGAGCGCGCGCAGGTGGAGACCCTGAAGGCCGAGGCCGACGTCATGCGCGCCTTCGTCGTGCAGCGCCGCGGCGAGCTCGAGGATGCCCGACTGGAACTGCAGCGCGTCGAGAGCGATGTGCAGCTGGTCGAGGCGCGCATCGCCCGTGACGGGGAGCGCCTGCAGTCGAGCTCGTCGGTCAAGGACATCGCTGGTCTGGAGCACGAGGTGGCGTCGTTGCGGGCACGGCTCGGCGACCTCGAGGAGATCGAGCTCGGCGTCATGGAGACGGTCGAGACGCTGGAGAGCGAGCTGCAGTCGGCGCAGTCGGCGCTCGACGCACACCTCGAGCAGCTCGCCGCGGCGGAGGCCGCTCGCGATTCGGCCCTGGCCGCGATCGCCGAGGAGGTGGCGGCCGCGCGCGCCGCTCGCGCGGAGGTGGCCGGTCGGGTGCCGGCCGATCTGCTGGCGCTCTACGAGAAGCAGCGCGAGCGGTACGGCGTCGGCGCCTCGCACCTGCGCGCGCGCATCTCGAGCGCGAGCGGGGTCGAGCTGACCGGCAGCGACCTCGCCGCTGTGCGCGCCGCCGCACCCGATGCGGTCATCCTGTGCCCCGACTCCAGCGCGATCCTGATCCGCACCGACGAGAGCGGCCTGTGACCCGCGAGCTGCTGATCGAGGCCGATGGCGGTTCGCGCGGCAACCCCGGGCCCGCCGCGGGCGGCGCCGTCGTCATCGATCCAGCGTCGGGCGAGGTGCTCGCCGAGGTCGGCGTCTGGGTGGGCGTCGCCACGAACAATGTCGCCGAGTACTCGGGGATGCTCGCCGGTGTGCGCCGCGCCCTCGAGCTCGACCCCGACGCTCAGCTCACGATCCGCATGGATTCCAAGCTCGTCGTCGAGCAGATGATGGGTCGCTGGAAGATCAAGCACCCGGCGATGGCCGAGCTCGCCGCCGAGGCGCGGCAGGTGCTCAGCGGCACTCCGGTGCGGTTCGAGTGGGTGCCGCGGCTGCAGAATTCCCGCGCCGATGCGTGCGCCAACCAGGCGATGGATGCGCGGGCCTCGTTCTCGCGCTGAGCGACTTCTCGATCGGGATACCCCGCGCGAGCATCCCGCGACCCGCTAGCCTGGAGGCGCAAGTGGGCCGGCCAGACGGTCGCGTCGAGCGCACGCCCCCTCGGGGGAACGGCCTCGCCGAGGAACGTCCGGGCTCCGTAGAGCAGGGCGGTGGGTAACACCCACCCGCAGCAATGCGCGAGAAAGTGCAACAGAGAGCAGACCGCCTCCGGCCTCGGCCGGCGGTAAGGGTGAAACGGTGGTGTAAGAGACCACCAGGGGCCCGAGTGATCGGGCTCGCTGGGTAAACCTCGCCCGGAGCAAGGTCAGACAGGCACCGTTGACGCTGCTCGCCGAGGTGCCGGGTAGACCGCTAGAGCGTGTCGGCAACGGCTCGCCGAGAGAGATGGCCGTCGAAGGGGAGCGATCCCTGGAACAGAACCCGGCGTATCGGCCGACCCACTTGCTTCTCGCTAGGCGATCGCCGTACCGAGGAGCGCGCCGATCGCGAAGGTCACCGCCAGGGCGAGCGCCCCACCCAGCACGACCCGAACCGTGGGCTTCAGCCAGGGGCTCTTGCCGAGGTAGGCGCCGAGCGCACCGGTGATGCCGAGTGCGACGAGGGTCGCGACGAATGCGATCGGGATGCGCAGCTCGGCGGGCGGCAGAGCGATCGCGAGCATCGGCAGCACCGCGCCCAGCAGGAAGGCCAGGAACGAGGCCCAGGCCGCCTGCCAGGGCTTCAGCACCTCGTTCTCGTCGATGTGCAGCTCGGCCTCGAGGTGCGCGCCGAGGGCGTCGTGGGCGGTGAGCTCCTCCGCGACCTTCTGGGCGGTCTCGGGCGAGAGGCCCTTCGCCTGGTAGATGCTCGCGAGCTCGGCGAGCTCCTGCTCGGGCATCTCGGCGAGCTCGCGCTTCTCCTTGGCGATGAGCGCGGTCTGGCTGTCGCGGGCGCTCGCGACCGAGACGTACTCGCCGAGCGCCATCGAGATCGCGCCTCCGACGACGGCGGCCGCGCCCGCGGTGATGATCGGGGCGAGCTCGCTCGTCGCTCCGGCGACACCCACGACGACGGCGGCCACCGAGACGATGCCGTCGTTCGCCCCGAGCACTCCGGCGCGGAGCTTGTTGAGCCCGTCGCTGAACGCGCCGCGGTCGTGCGGCTCAGCATCGTGCGGGGCGTGCTCGGCGGGTGAGGTGTCGGCATGCTCGGTCATGGCTCCAGTCAACCGGTCTCCTCCCCAACCCTCAAGGAAGGCAAGCCTGAGCTATGCATCGGCCTGTCATTCCGGCTTCGGCATATGCGGGTGCGTAGAGTCGGGAGCATCTGGCGAGCATCCGTTCGCACCCCGCGCCGGCTGGGAAGTCGCATACCGACCCCGAAGGCTGCTGTGTCCTCTCTCTCCTCTGTCTCTCCCTCCGGTTCTCTCGGCGCGCTGCGCACGACGAGCCCGCGCGACCCGGGGGCCCCGCAGCTCACCGCGTCGTACGGTGCCCTCATGCGCACCGTGCGCGACGCTGGTCTGCTGCGGCGCCGCGAAGGGTTCTACTACGTGGTTTTCGGCGCGCTCGGGCTCGCCCTCGGCGGCATCATCACCGGCATGGTGCTGCTGGGCGACAGCTGGTTCCAGCTGCTGATGGCGGGGGCGCTCGGCATCGTGCTCACCCAGATCGCCTTCGTCACCCACGAGGCCTCGCATCGGCAGATCTTCGCCTCGGGCAAGGTCAACGACTGGGTCGGGCGCATCCTGGCGACCGCCGTCGTCGGCATCAGCTATCACTGGTGGATGCACAAGCACACGCGCCACCACGCCAAGCCGAACCAGAAGGGCGCCGACCCCGACATCGAGCAGGACACGATCGCGTTCCTCCCCGAGGATGCCGCCGAATCGGGCCGCCTCTTCGCTCTCATCACCCGCAACCAGGGCTGGCTGTTCTTCCCGCTGCTGACGCTCGAGGGCATCAACCTGCACGCGCGCTCGATCGCCTCGCTCTTCGAGCGCGGCCGTGTCGAGCACCGGATGCTCGAGCTGGGTCTCATCGCGCTGCGACTCTCGCTCTACGTCGCCGTGCTGTTCTGGTTCCTGCCGCTCGGCATGGCCTTCGCGTTCCTCGGCGTGCAGCTGGCGGTCTTCGGCGTGTACATGGGCGCCTCGTTCGCCCCCAACCACAAGGGCATGCCGATTCTCGAGGCCGACAGCCGGCTCGACTTCCTGCAACGGCAGATCGTGACCTCGCGCAACCTCAAGGGTGGCTGGTGGGCGACCGTGCTCTTCGGCGGGCTCAACCATCAGGTCGAGCATCACCTCTTCCCGAACATGCCGCGGCCGGCGCTCTCGCGGGCGCGCGACATCGTGCGCGAGTATGCCGCGACCACGGGTATCCCCTACACCGAGACGGGCATCCTGCGCTCGTACGGCATCGTGGTGCAGTACCTCAACCGGGTCGGGCTCGCCGCGCGCGACCCCTTCGACTGCCCGCTCGTCAACCAGTTTCGACGGAGCTAGCGCTCAGCGCTGGTGCTCGGCCGCCAGCGCCGCGGCGCCGATGATGCCGGCGTTGTTGCGCAGCGCGGCCGGCACGATCGGGGTGCGCACGCCGATGAGCGGCATGAACTCCTCATGCTGCTTCGAGACGCCGCCCCCGATCACGAAGAGGTCGGGCGAGAACAGCCGCTCGAGGTGGCCGTAGTAGCGGGTGAGCCGCATGGCCCAGTCGGCGAACGACAGCTGCTCGCGCTCGCGCGCCGAGTTCGCCGCCCACGTCTCGGCGTCGCGGCCGTCGAGCTCGAGGTGACCGAGCTCGCTGTTGGGCACGAGCACGCCGTCGTAGATGAGAGCGCTGCCGATCCCCGTGCCGAGGGTCGTCATGAGCACGAGCCCGCGCTGCCCGCGCGCCGCGCCGAACACCGCTTCGGCGTAGCCCGCCGCGTCGGCGTCGTTGACGAAGTGGATGTCGCGGCCGAGCGCCTCGCCGAAGGCGGTGTCGGCGTCGAGGCCGATCCAGTGCTCGCTGACATTGGCCGCCGACATCGTGCGACCGTGCAGCACGACCGCCGGGAAGCAGACGCCGATGTGGGCGACGTCGTCGAGCGCGGTGCCGCTCAGCTCGCCGAGCTCGTCGGCCAGCTGCCGCACGCTCGCGATGATCGTCTCGGGCTCTCCGCCGTCGGGGGTGGGCAGCTTGACCCGCTCGCTGGCGAGCTCGCCCGCATCCAGGTCGACGAGCGCCCCCTTGATGCCGGTGCCGCCGATGTCGATGCCGAGAGCGAGAGCCATGCGGTGTCCTTCCGGTCGGCGCTGCGGGAGTGGTGCCGGGTCAGGGGAGCGTGAGGATCTCGGCGCCGCGCTCGGTCACCACGAGCGTGTGCTCGAACTGCGCGCTGAGCTGCTTGTCCTTCGTGGTGACCGTCCAGTCGTCGGCCCAGAGGTCCCAGTCGATCGTGCCGAGGGTGAGCATGGGCTCGATCGTGAACACCATGCCCACCTCCATCACCGTTGCGTAGTCGGGCGCGGCGTCGTAGTGCGGAACGATGAGCCCGGAGTGGAACGAGCGCCCGACCCCGTGGCCGGTGAAGTCGCGCACCACGCCGTAGCCGAAGCGCTTCGCGTAGGCCTCGATCGCGCGACCGATCACGTTGATCTGGCGGCCGGGTGCCACGGCCTTGATGCCGCGGGTGAGGGCCTCCTGCGTGCGCTCGACGAGCAGGCGCGCATCCTCGCTCGCGGTGCCGGCGATGAAGGTCTTGTTGAGGTCGCCGTGCACGCCGTTCTTGTAGGCGGTGATGTCGATGTTCACGATGTCGCCATCGGCGATGACGGTGTCGTCGGGGATGCCGTGGCAGATGACCTCATTGAGGCTCGTGCAGCACGATTTCGGGAAGCCGCGGTAGCCGAGCGTCGACGGGTAGGCGCCGTGGTCGAGCAGGTACTCGTGCGCGATGCGGTCGAGCTCGTCGGTCGTCACGCCCGGCGCGATCGCGGCCCCGACCGCCTCGACGGCCTGCGCGGCGATGCGGCCCGACTCGCGGATCAGCTCGATCGTCTCGGCGTCGTAGACGTCGCCGCCGGTGTGCGGAGGCGGAGCGGCCTTGCCGACGTACGGGGGGCGCGGGATGCTCGCCGGAACGCCGCGTGCGGGGGAGAGCCGCCCGGCGACGAGGTGACCGGAGGCGTCGCGAGGCATAGGGTCGAGTCTACCGAGCCGCGGTAGAGGCTCGGGTCGGGGAGGAGGGGCGCATGAGCGAGAGCCGCGAGCTGCACTGGTGGTACAACCACCGCACCGGTGAGGTCGAGCATGGCCCGCAGTCGCTCGGCAGCGACCGCGACGGCCCCTACGCGACGGAGGCCGACGCCCGTCGAGCGCCCGAGATCGCCCGCGAGCGCGCCCGCGCGTGGGCGGCCGAGGAAGAGGAGTAGGCGCCCTCCGGCGCTCCTAGTCGGTGCGGTCGCGGAGCGCCTGCTCGGCGCTCTCGTCGCTGTAGCTGTGCGCCTCGTCGGGGTAGGCGCCCGACTCGACGTCGGCCTTGAAGGCGAGCGCAGCATCCGTCAGCACCTTCCGCAGGTTCGCGTACTGCTTGACGAACTTCGGGATGCGCCCGCCGGTCAGCCCGGCCCAGTCGGTCCAGACGACGAGCTGGCCGTCGCAGTGCGGGCCGCCGCCGACGCTGATCGTCGGAATCGACAGCTCGGCCGTGATGCGCTTGGCGACCTCGGCCGGGATCATCTCGAGCACGACGGCGAAGGCGCCGGCCTCCTGCACCGCGTGCGCGTCGGCGAGCAGCTGCTCGGCCGCCTCGCCGCGCCCCTGGATCACGTGGCCGCCGAGCCCGTGCTCGCTCTGCGGCGTGAAGCCGATGTGGGCCATGACCGGGATGCCCGCCGACACGATGCGCCGGATCTGCTTGGCCGACCGCACCCCGCCCTCGAGCTTCACGGCGTGCGCCCCGGTCTCTTTCATGAACCGGAACGCCGTGTGCAGGGCCTCCTCGGGCCCGGTCTCGTACGAGCCGAAGGGCATGTCGGCGACGACGAGTGCGCGCTTGACGCCGTTGACGACGCCGCGCGTGAGCGGGATGAGGTCGTCGATCGTGACGGGGAGCGTCGTGTCGTAGCCGAGCACGGTGTTGCCGGCCGAGTCGCCGACGAGCAGGAAGTCGATGCCCGCCTCGTCGAAGATCTGCGCGGTGAGCACGTCGTACGACGTGAGCCCGGTGATCTTGATCCCTTGCTCTTTCGCTCGCGCGAAGTGACGGGTGCGGACGCGCTTGGGTGCCTCAGCCATGCGCCCCACCCTAGCCCGGAGCTACTTCGTCGGCTTGTACGTGATCGGCATCCGCCGGTCGCGCCCGAAGGCCATGCCCGAGATCTTCGGCCCGATCGCGCCCTGGCGCCGCTTCCACTCGGCCCGGTCGACGAGCCGGGTGACGAAGTCGACGGTCTCGCGCTCGAAGCCCAGGGCGACGACATCGTCGCGCCCGAGCTCGCGCCCGACGTAGGCGTCGAGGATCGCGTCGAGCACCTCGTAGGGCGGCAGCGTGTCCTGATCGACCTGGCCGGGCCGCAGCTCGGCGCTCGGCGGCTTCACGATCGAGTTCTCGGGGATCGGCGGTCTCTCGCCGCGCACCACCGCGGCCTCGTTGCGCCAGCGCGCGAGCTCCCACACGAGCAGCTTCGGAACATCCTTGATCGGCGCGAACCCGCCGACCGAGTCGCCGTAGATCGTCGAGTAGCCGACGGCGAGCTCGGTCTTGTTGCCCGTCGTGAGCACGAGGTGCCCGTGCATGTTCGACAGCCCCATGAGGATGACCGCCCGGATGCGCGCCTGCAGGTTCTCGGCGGCGACGCCGTCGAGCGCGAGCTGGGTCTCGACGGGCGCGACGAGGTCGGCGATCGGCTCGACCGAGTAGTGCAGCCCGATGCGCTCGGCCAGGTCGTCGGCGTCGCTGCGCGAGTGGTCGGAGCTGTACCGCGAGGGCATCGAGACGCCGTAGACGTTCTCGGCCCCGATCGCGTCGGCCGCGATGGCCGCGCACACGCTCGAGTCGATGCCGCCCGACAGCCCGAGAATCACACTGCGGAACCCGTTCTTGCGCACGTAGTCGCGCGTGCCGGTGACGAGGGCGTTCCAGAGCTGCGCGCGATCCTCCGGCAGTTCGGCGATGTCCGCCGGCACGGGATGCTCGCCCGCGGCCCCGCCGCCCGCGAGCTCGACCCGACGCACGTTCGGGGGCAGCTCGGTGTCGGTGGCCGCGGCCGCCTCGACGTCGACCACCAGCAGGTGCTCGGCGAATTGCGGGGCCCGGGCGAGGATGCCGCCCTGCCCGTCGACGACGACGCTGTCGCCGTCGAACACGAGGTCGTCCTGCCCCCCGACGATGTTGACGTAGGCGACGACGGTGTCGGTCTCGACCGCGCGGCGCGTGACGAGCGGCAGGCGCACCTCGTCCTTGTCGCGCTCGAAGGGCGAGGCGTTGATGACGAGGAGAACCCCCGCGTCGGATTCGAGCACGCGGCCGACGGGGCCGCCGTCGCGCCAGAGGTCTTCGCAGATGATGAGCGCAACGTCGACGCCGCCGAGGCGCAGCACGAGCAGCTCGTCGCCGGGGATGAAGATGCGGTACTCGTCGAACACCCCGTAGTTGGGCAGATGGTGCTTGGCGTAGCGGGCGACGACCCGACCGTTCTGCAGCACGCTCGCGCAGTTCTGGGCGATCGCTGTCGGGGCGTTCGAGGTGCCGAGCAGCCGCGGCTCGTGGGGCCCGTCGGGGTGGCCGACGACGACCGCGAGGTCGCCGAGGCCCTCGGCCTCGAGCCGGGCGGCGAGCGCGGTCACGGCGCGACCGGCGTCGACGAGGAAGGAGGGCCGCGAGGCGAGGTCCTCGATCGGGTAGCCGGTGAGCGCCATCTCACCGAGCGCGAGCAGATCGGCGCCCTGAGCGGCGGCGGCGCGGGCCGCCGCGACGATCTGCTCGGCATTGCCCGCGAGGTCGCCGACGACAGGGTTCGACTGGGCGAGGGCCAAGCGCAGGCGGGGCATACCGGTTAGCCTAATGGCGGGTTTTCGGCCGTGATCGAGGGAGAGATGTGAGCACCGGACTGGGTGGCATGGACAAGCAGCGCGACTTCGTCCTCCGCACGATCGAAGAGCGCGGGGTCAAGTTCGTGCGCCTCTGGTTCACCGACGTCGTCGGCACGCTGAAGATGGTCGCGGTGGCGCCCGCCGAGGTCGAGGGGGCCTTCGCCGAGGGCCTCGGCTTCGACGGCTCGGCGATCGAGGGATTCTCGCGCGCCTACGAGGCCGACGTGCTCGCACACCCCGACCCGACGACGTTCCAGATCCTGCCCTGGCGCGGCGAGGTCGACCCGACCGCGCGCATGTTCTGCGACATCACGACTCCCGACGGCCAGCCGGCCGCGGCCGACCCGCGCCACGTGCTCAAGCGCACGCTCGCCAAGGCCGCCGATCGCGGCTTCACGTTCTACACCCACCCCGAGATCGAGTTCTACCTGCTGAAGAGCAGCAAGTACGGCCCCGAGGGGCCGCAGCCGGTCGACGCGGCGGGCTACTTCGACAACGTCCCCGGCGGCACCGCGCACGACTTCCGCCGCCGTGCGGTGCGCATGCTCGAAGACCTCGGCATCTCGGTCGAGTTCAGCCACCACGAGGCCGGGCCCGGTCAGAACGAGATCGACCTGCGCTACGCCGACGCCCTGACGACGGCCGACAACATCATGACCTTCCGCACGGTCGTGAAGGAGGTGGCCATCGAGCAGGGGGTGTACGCCACGTTCATGCCGAAGCCGCTGGCCGCGCATCCCGGTTCGGGTATGCACACGCACCTGTCGCTCTTCGAGGGTGACACGAACGCGTTCTTCGACCCGGCCGGCCAGTACCAGCTGTCGACCATCGGCCGCCAGTTCGTCGCCGGGCTGCTCACCCACGCTCCCGAGATCACCGCGATCACCAACCAGTTCGTCAACTCGTACAAGCGCCTGTGGACGGGCGATGAGGCTCCCAGCTACGTCACGTGGGGTCACAACAACCGCTCTGCCCTCGTGCGCGTGCCGCTCTACAAGCCCGGCAAGGGGCAGAGCGCCCGGGTCGAGTACCGCGGCATGGACTCGGCGGCGAACCCCTACCTCGCCTTCTCTCTGCTGCTCGCGGCGGGGCTGAAGGGCATCGAGGAGGGCTACGAGCTGCCGCCCGAGGCCGAGAACACGGTGTGGGAGCTCAGCGAGACCGAGCGCCGCGCCCTCGGCTACCAGCCGCTGCCGTCGAGCCTCGACCGTGCACTGGGCCTCATGGAGGAGAGCGAGCTCGTCGCCGAGACGCTCGGCGAGCAGGTGTTCAACTACGTGCTGCTCAACAAGCGCCGCGACTGGGCCGCCTACCGCGCTCAGGTCACGCCGTACGAGCTCGAGAGCAACCTCGAGATCCTCTAGCCCGCACGGGCTCCGCCCATGACCCGCCCACCCTCCACGCTCTCCGAGCTCGCGCGCCTCGGCTTCGCCGAGCTCAGCGCGGCCCGCGCGGCGATCGGCGACCTCGACGAGCACCTCGAGGCCTTCGGGGCCGCCGCCGACCCTGATCGGGCCCTCCGACTGCTCGTGCGGCTGCGCGAGCAGCATCCGGATGCCCTCCGCCCGGTGCTCGCCGACCCGGCGTGGGCGGCGCGCGTCATCCGGCTGCTCGGCGCGAGCGAGGGGCTCGGCGAGTTCCTGCGGCGTCGCCCGCAGGAGCTCGCCGCCCTGCGCACCCCGCTCGACGCGCTGCCCGACGGCGGCGCGCTGCGGCGCGAGCTCGTCGCCGCGGTCGACGCCGCGCTCGGCGCGCACTCGGGCTCCGGCAGGCTCGACCCGGAGGCCGCGCGCACCGCGCTGCGCACGCGCTACCGCCACTGGCTTCTGCGCGTCGCCGACTGGGATCTCGCCCAGCCCGACGCCGTGGAGGCGCTGCCGTCGGTGGCAGCGACGCTCGCCGATCTGGCCGGCGCGGCGCTCGAGGCCGGACTCGTGCTCGCCCGAGCGGTCAGCGCCTTCCCCGCCGACGACGTCGCACGCACACGGCTCGCGATCATCGGCATGGGCAAGGCGGGCGCCCGTGAGCTCAACTACATCAGCGACGTCGACGTCATCTACGTCGCGGAGGGTGTCGACGGGCTGGAGAGCGGGCGCGCGGTCGAGATCGCGACCCGGCTGGCCGCTGAGACGGCCCGCGGCATCGGCGAGCCCGGCATCGAGCCGCCCCTGTGGGAGGTCGACGCCAACCTGCGGCCCGAGGGCAAGGACGGCGCGCTCGTGCGCACCCTCGAGTCGCACGTCGCCTACTACGAGCGCTGGGCGAAGGGCTGGGAGTTCCAGGCGCTGCTGAAGGCGCGGCCCCTCGCCGGCGACGCCGCGCTGGGTGAGCGCTACACCGCGAGCGTGCATCCCTTCGTCTGGGCCAGCTCGCAGCGGCCCGGCTTCGTCGAATCGGTGCAGCGCATGCGCGAGCGTGTCACCGAGCACATCCCCGCCGACGAGGTCGACGTGCAGCTCAAGCTCGGGCCGGGCGGCCTGCGCGACGTCGAGTTCACGATCCAGCTGCTGCAGCTCGTGCACGGCGCGCACGACGACCGCGTGCGGCAGCGCGACACGCTCGGAGCGCTCGCCGCGCTGGCCGAGCACGGCTACATCGGGCGGGAGGAAGCGGCGTCGTTCTCGGCCGACTACCGCCGCCTGCGGGTCATCGAGCACCGCGTGCAGCTCGACCGCATGACCCGCACCCACCTCATGCCGCGCGATGAGGAGCGCCTGCGGGTGCTCGCGCGCGCGACCGGACTGGCCGCGACTGCCGACGAGCTGACCGAGCGGTGGCAGCAGACCAAGATCGCCGTGCGCTCGCTGCACGAGAAGCTGTTCTACCGGCCGCTGCTGTCGGCCGTGGCGGCGCTGCCGGAGGAGGGGCTCGCCCTCACGAGCGACCAGGCCGTGGCGCGCCTCGCAGCGATCGGCTTCTCCGACGCGGCCGGCGCGCTGCGCCACATCGCCGCGCTCACGAGCGGCGTGTCACGACGGGCGCAGATCCAGCGCACCCTGCTGCCGGTGATCCTGCAGTGGCTCGCCGACGGCGCCGACCCCGATTACGGCCTGCTGGCCTTCCGCCGGCTGAGCGAAGACCTGGGGGAGTCGTACTGGTTCCTGCGGATGCTGCGCGACTCGAGCGGGGCGGCCCAGCGTCTCACGAGCGTGCTCACCGCATCCCGGTACGTCGGTGGGCTCTTCGAGCGCATCCCCGAGGGTGCCGCGTGGCTCGAGAGCGTCGACGAGCTGCAGCCGCGACCGCTCGAGGCGCTGCTTGACGAAGCCCGGGCGACCGTCGACCGCCATGCGGACGATGTCGACGCGGCCGCGAAGGCCCTGCGCACCGCGCGGCGTCGCGAAGTGCTGCGCCTCGCTCTGGCGGGCATCCTCGACGTCATCACGGTTCAGCAGCTCGGACGCGGGCTCGCCGACGTCACGACGGCACTGCTCACGGGAACGCTCTCGCTGTGCCACCGCTTCGGCGACGGCATCGAGTTCGCCATCATCGCGATGGGGCGCTACGGCGGCGCCGAGCTCGGCTTCGGCTCGGACGCCGACGTCATGTACGTGTACCGCGACGCCGGGGCAGGGGACGACGCGCAGAAGCGCGCCGAGCGCATCGTGCACGAGCTCAAGCGCCTCACGGAGGACCTGCGCCTGCCCCTCGACCTCGACATCGACCTCCGACCCGAGGGGCGCAACGGGGCGATCGTGCGCTCCCTCGACTCGTACCGCGCCTACTACGAGCGCTGGTCGCTGACCTGGGAGGCGCAGGCGCTGCTGCGGGCACGCGCGGTGGCCGGCGACAGTGCGCTGATGACCGACTTCACGACCCTCGCCGACACCGTGCGGTATCCCGCGGCGTTCGGCGAGGCCGAGGCCCGCGAGGTGCGGCGCATCAAGGCGCGTGTCGAGTCCGAGCGGCTGCCGCAGGCGGCCGACCCGGCGCGGCACCTCAAGCTCGGGCGGGGCTCGCTCAGCGACGTCGAGTGGTTCGTGCAGCTGCTGCAGTTGCAGCATGCGGCCGCGCATCCATCGCTCGCGACGACGTCGACGCTCGACGCCCTGCAGGCGGCCGTGGATGCGGAGCTCGTGCCGCCCGCGGATGCCGAGCGCCTCCGCGCGGCCTGGCTGATCGCGTCGCGCGCCCGCTCGGCACTCACGCTGTGGAGCGCGAAGACCGGCGACGTGCTGCCGCTCGACCGAGCCCAGCTCGAGGGCGTCGCCCGGCTCATGGGGTACCCGGCCGGGGGAGCCTCGCGGCTCGAGGAAGACTACTTGCGCACGACGCGGCTCGCCCGCCAGGTGTTCGAGAAAGGCTTCTACGGCACGGCATAGCCGAGCCCGCATCCCGTCGCCGCGCGACGTTCGCCGACGCACGACGAGGGCCCGCTCCGGGTGGAGCGGGCCCTCGCGTGTGGTGGCGGTTCTGGCCTAGACCGAGAAGTACAGCTCGTACTCGAACGGGTGCGGACGCTGCGCGGCCGGCAGGATCTCGTTCTCGCGCTTGTACGCGATCCAGGTGTCGATGAGGTCCTTGGTGAAGACGCCACCGGCGAGCAGGAACTCGTGGTCGTTCTCGAGGGCGACGAGCGCCTCCTCGAGCGAGCCCGGAACCTGCGGGATGCCCTTGGCCTCCTCCGGCGGAAGCTCGTAGAGGTCCTTGTCGACAGGCTCGTGCGGCTCGATCTTGTTGAGGATGCCGTCGAGGCCCGCCATCATCTGGGCGGCGAACGCGAGGTACGGGTTGCCGGAGGCGTCGGGCGCGCGGAACTCGATGCGCTTCGCCTTCGGGTTGGTGCCCGTGATGGGGATGCGGATCGCCGCCGAGCGGTTGCCGGCCGAGTAGACCAGGTTGACCGGGGCCTCGAAGCCCTTGACCAGACGGTGGTACGAGTTCAGCGAGGGGTTCGTGAACGCGAGCACGGCAGGCGCGTGCTTGAGCAGACCGCCGATGTACCAGCGGGCGATGTCGCTCAGGCCGCCGTAGCCGGCCTCGTCGTAGAACAGCGGCTTGCCGTCGTTCCACAGCGACTGGTGGGTGTGCATGCCCGAGCCGTTGTCGCCGAAGAGCGGCTTCGGCATGAACGTGGCGACCTTGCCCCACTCGAGGGCGGTGTTCTTGACGATGTACTTGAACTTCAGGATGTCGTCGGCGGCCGAGACCATCGTGTCGAACTTGTAGTTGATCTCACCCTGACCGGCGGTGCCGACCTCGTGGTGGCTGCGCTCGACCTCGAGGCCGACCTCCATGAGCTTCAGGACGATGTCGTCGCGCATGTCGGCGTGCTGGTCGACCGGGGTGACGGGGAAGTAGCCGCCCTTGTAGGGGGTCTTGTTGGCGAGGTTGCCGCCCTCCTCGACGCGCGCCGTGTTCCAGGCCGCCTCGCCGGAGTCGACCGAGTAGAACGAGGTGTTCTGCTTCACCTCGTAGCGCACGTCGTCGAAGATGTAGAACTCGGCCTCGGGGGCGAAGAACGCGGTGTCGGCGATGCCGGTCGACGCGAGGTACTTCTCGGCCTTCTTCGCCACCTGGCGCGGGTCGCGGTGGTAGATCTCCCCGGTGCGCGGGTTGTAGATGTCGAAGACGATGACCAGCGTGCGCTCGGTGCGGAAGGGGTCGACGTAGGCGGTCGAGACGTCCGGGATCAGCTGGAGGTCCGACTCGTGGATCGACTGGAAGCCCCGGATCGAGGAGCCGTCGAACAGCTGGCCGACCGTGAAGAAGTCCTCATCGACGGTCGAGGCGGGGATGTTGAAGTGCTGCTGGACACCGGGGAGGTCGGTGAAGCGGATGTCGAGGAACTTGACGTCCGTGTCCTTGATGAACTTCAGCACCTCGGAAGAATCACTGAACATGCGACAGATCTCCTGAGCTTGGTACCGGACGACTGCAATCGCAGCCACGCCTCGACCCTAGGCCGGGGGCATTTCCCGGCAGTGTCCCTGATGTTTCCGGGATGTTACGGGGCACCCTCTCCCGGGGACGGCGGGGTTCGGATGCTCAGCCGACAGCCTGGGCGAACCCCGCGGTCGTCTCGGCCAGCGCGCGCATCGACTCGGGGATCGGTCGACCCTTCGCCACCATCGACTGCGCCCAGAGCCGCCCCGCTCGGTAGCTCGAGCGCACGAGCGGCCCCGCCAGCACCCCGAGGAAGCCGATCTCTTCGGCCTCGGCCTTGAGCTCGACGAACTCCTCGGGCTTGACCCAGCGGTCGATCGGGTGGTGCCGCGAGCTCGGCCGCAGGTACTGGGTGATCGTGACGATGTCGGTGCCCGCGGCGTGCAGGTCGCGCAGCGCCTGCGAGACCTCCTCGCGGGTCTCTCCCATGCCCAGGATGAGGTTCGACTTAGTGATGAGCCCGAAGTCGCGGGCCTGCGTGATCACGTCGAGCGAGCGCTCGTAGCGGAATGCGGGGCGGATGCGCTTGAAGATGCGCGGAACCGTCTCGACGTTGTGCGCGAACACCTCGGGCCGCGACTCGAAGACGATGCGCAGCAGCTCGGGGTTGCCCGAGAAGTCGGTGGCCAGCAGCTCGACACCGGTGCCCGGGTTGAGCTCGTGGATCATGCGCACGGTCTCGGCGTGCAGCCAGGCGCCCTCGTCAGGCAGGTCGTCGCGCGCGACACCGGTCACGGTCGCGTACCGCAGGTTCATCTGCACGACCGACTCGGCGACCCGGCGCGGCTCGTCCGTGTCGTAGGCGGCCGGCTTGCCGGTGTCGATCTGGCAGAAGTCGCAGCGGCGCGTGCACTGGCTGCCGCCGATCAGGAAGGTCGCCTCGCGGTCCTCCCAGCACTCGTAGATGTTCGGGCAGCCGGCCTCCTGGCAGACGGTGTGCAGCTGCTGGTCGGTCACGAGCGAGCGCAGCGCGCTGTACTCCGGCCCCATCTTCGCCCGCGTCTTGATCCACTCGGGCTTTTTCTCGATCGGGGTCTGCGCATTGCGCACCTCGAGCCGCAGCAACTTCCGGCCCTCGGAAGGGTGGGTGATCGGCGACGCGGTCATGCGAGAGCTCCTTCACGGTCGAGCGCGGCCGCGCCGACAATGTCACGGCGGAGCGCGGCGGCGCCGACCTGGTCGAGGACGAGCGGGGAGAAGTGGCGCTCGATGAGCGGAATGACCTCCGCGGGCGTCACCGTGCGGCCGAGCTCGCGGCTCACCGACGTCACCCCCGCGTCGGTCAGGCCGCACGCGATGATCGAGCGGTAGGCGTCGAAGCTGTTGGAGCAGTTCAGGGCGAAGCCGTGCATGGTGACGCCCTGTGCCACGCGGATGCCGATCGCGGCGATCTTGTCGCGGCCCCGCATCCAGACCCCGCTGCGGCCCTCGACGCGCGCCGCTACCTCGATGCCGAGGTCGGTGAGCACGGCCATGAGCATGCCCTCGAGACAGCGCACGTAGCGCACGACGTCGACCGGGTCGGCGAGGCGGATGATCGGGTAGCCGACGAGCTGCCCCGGGCCGTGCCAGGTGATCTTGCCGCCGCGGTCGACCTCGACGACCGGAGTGCCGTCGGTGGGCCGCTCATGCGGCTCGGTGCGCTTGCCGGCGGTGTAGACGCTCTCGTGCTCGAGCAGCATCACGGTATCGGGCGCCCGGCCCTCGACGACGGCGGCATGCACGGCACGCTGCTGCTCGAGACCCGACAGGTACGGCACGGAGTTGGCGCTTAGCCCCGTGACGACGTAGTCGATCACGCGCTCAGTGTACGCCCGCTCTCGCCTCGTAGGCTGAAGGGGTGACCGAGACCCCCGCCCCTCCGCCCGACTGGCCCGGCCAGCGTCTCGGTCTTCCCGAGACCGGTTCGCGATCGGTGGCCCGGCTGGGGCGGCGCATCGCCGCGCTCGCCATCGACTGGGCGGTCGCCGTCGCGCTGTCGGCGGCCTTCTTCGGCTACGACTCGATCGCGACCCTGCTGATCTTCATCGGGTTGCAGATCCTCTTCACGATCATCGTGAACGCCAGCCTCGGGCATGCGATCCTCGGGCTGAGGGTCGTGCCGATGGCGGGAGGCCTGCTCGGCGTGTGGCGGCCCGTGGTGCGGGCGCTTCTCATCGCACTCGTGATCCCTGCGATGCTGTTCGACGAGAACAACCGCGGGCTGCACGATCGCGCAGCGGGCACCATCCTGCTGCGGCGCTGACCTAGCGAGGCTTCGGGGCGCGCGCCTTGAGGGGATCGATGCCCTTCGGGATCGGCAGCGGGTTCGACTTGCTCAGGGAGGTCAGCCGGTTGTTGACGGCGAACACCTCGGCCTTGGTGAGCGACTTCTTCAGCTTGTTGAGCGTGCGCGAGAGGTTCTCGAGCTTGACGCTCTCGGCGTCCGGTCCGACGTGCAGGAAGTGCACGGGCACGTTGGGCACGATCCGGTTCACGTTGCGCCGCTCGTCCTCCATCATCCGGCGGGTGCGGGAGGCCGGGCCTTCGCCGATGATGACGACGCCGGGCTTGCCGACGGCGCGGTAGACGGCGTCCTGCGTCTTCGGGCTGACCGTGATGGGCATCTCACTGGCCTGCCAGGCTCGTCGCAGCGACGACTTGAGCACGGCGCCGACAGCCCCCGGCTGGCCCGAGATCTGCCGGTAGGCCACCCGCTCGGCGCGGCGTCCGAGCACGATCAGGGTGAGCAGGATGCCCAGGAGCACTCCCGTCGTCACCCACAGGATGCTCGCCAGCACGTCGCCCGGCGTCGCGAAGACCGCGAGCAGCACGCTGCCCAGGATCGGCAGCAGGAACGCCAGCAGCATGATCCAGACCGCGAGCGGGTCCATGCGGCGTGTCATCTGGAAGACCTGCCACATCTGCTTCATGCGACCGGGTTCTTTCGGGGGCTTCGGAGCGGAGGTGCGGGCCATGCCTACCAGGATAGGGGCTGGCATCGACTCCTCCCCGACCGTGCACGACGCGGCTGCTCTCCCGGTCTGCGCGGAGGTCGCGACCGTGCTCCGGCGCGCGCAGGCATGCTCGCGGTATGCGCGGCTCATCCCTTCCGGCGCCCCTTCACGAGCTCGGTGGTCATCGTGTGGTGCGGATGCTCGCCCGGGACGACCGAGCGATCAGCCTCCTCGTCCACGACGGCGATCGCACGCACGTCGCGCGGGTCTTCGAGCCGACCGCCGACCCTGCCGCGGTCGAGCAGGAGCTCGCGGTGCTGGAGCAGGTGACGACGGCGCCGCCCGCTCTGCGTCACCACGTCGTGGGACTGCACGACCTGTTCACGCTCGCCGATGGCCGGGTGGTCGCATTGCTGGAGCACGTGACAGGGTGCGCCCTGGGAGATCTCCTCCGACGGGGTGCTCCGACGCTGGCCCTCGGGGAGGCGGTCACGGTGCTCGCTCCGCTGCTCCAGGCGGTCGACGCCGCCCACGAGCTCGGGCTCGTCGGGCTTCCGACGACCGCCGCGAGCATCCGATTCTCGGCGACGGGCGCGCCCGTGATCGTCGATGTCGGGTCTGCGCGCCCGACGCCGGTGCTGCCGACCCGCTTCCGCGCGGTCGAACAGGGTTATCTCGACGATCGACGGGCTCTGCACGCGCTGATGCTCCGGGTGGCGAGCGCGCTCAGCAGCGCCGATGCCGCCGTGCTGGAGGCGGCGCTCACGGCGGGCGGCGCGCACCCGGAGCTCCTGCCGACAGCGGCCGCCTTGTTCGACCTCGCCGCTCCGATGCCGATCCGCCTCGCGGAGCGGCCTGTCGCGCCACCCCTCGGCGGACCGGATCCGGTCATCGTCGCGTCCGTGGTCGACCCTCCCCGGGCTGAGTCCGACACGGCGGACGCCCCCGCTGGTCCCGCACCCGGGGGGCTCGGCCGAGCGATCGGCGCGAGCCTCCGGGCGCTCGCTCTGCCTGCCGGTGTCGTCGAGCAGGCCGAGCGCGTGATCGCCGCTGCTGAGACCGGGGCGGCCCGGCTGCGCGCGATGGCCACCGGCCGGATGGTGCTGCCTCGGCTCCGCCCGCGGTTCCTGATCGCCGGCGTCGGCGGCCTCGGCGCCCTGCTGCTGGCCACCGCGCTGGCCGTCGGGAGCGCTGACCGCCCGCAGGCCTCGGCGTCAGGAGTCGCGGGGCCGACGGACACGGAATCGTTGCGGAGTGCTCCGCCGCCGAGCACGCCGCGCACCGCGGTCTCCGACCTGCCGGAGAGTCTCGTCCATCCCGAACCCGATGAGTGGCCCGGTCTCGTCGAGGAACTGATCCATCGGTGGGTGGCGTGCGCCCGCGCTCCCGCGGCGGAATCGCCGGTGGTCGCCGCGAGCAGCCCCTGCGACCGCGTCGCGCACGCTGGATCGACCGCTCTCGCCCTGCTGCGCTCACCGGACCCGCGTCACGACGTTCTCGCGCAGTGGGTGCGCGGGGGAGGGGAGACCGTCGTGGTCGAGAGGATGGGCGGCGCTGTCCTCGTCGATCTCGTCGCCTCTCCGGAGCAGACGACAGCGGCCTCGCTCCTGCTGGTGCGGAGCGAGGCCGGCTGGCGGGTGCGCGACGTGCGGCTCTAGATGCCCAGGTCGGCGTCGAAGTCGGCCTCCTCGAGGCGCGCCTTCACGGCGGAGAGGAATCGAGCGGCGTCCGCACCGTCGACGATCCGGTGGTCGTACGACAGCGCGAAGTACACCATCGACCGGACGGCGACCACGTCGGAGCCGTCGACCTGGATCACCGCGGGCTTCTTCGTCACGATGCCGGTGCCGAGGATCGCCACCTGAGGCAGGAACACGACGGGTGTGTCGAACAGCGCACCGCGCGATCCGGTGTTGGTCAGGGTGAACGTGCCCCCTGCCAGCTCATCGGGCTTCAACTGGTTGTCGCGCGTGCGCGCCGCGAGGTCGGCGATCTCGCGTGCCAGTCCGGCGATGCTGAGCTCGCCGGCGTTGCGCACCACCGGGGTGAGCAGGCCGCGCTCGGTGTCGACCGCGATGGAGAGGTTCTCGGTCTCGGGGTACACGATCGAGTCGCCGTCGACGGTGGCGTTGATGATCGGGTAGGTGCGGAGGGCCTCGGTCGCGGCCTTCGCGAAGAACGGCAGGAACGACAGCTTCGTGCCGGTCGTCTTCTCGAAGTCGGCCTTCACCGCGGTGCGGAGAGCCGCGAGGCGCGTGACGTCGACCTCGACGACGGTCGTCAACTGCGCGGTCGACTGCATCGAGGCGACCGCGCGCTCGGCGATCACCTTCCGGAGCCGCGACATCGCTGCCGTCGTGCCGCGCAGCGGCGAGACCTCGGGTGCGGGCCGCGATGCGGGAGCGGCGTGGGCACCGCCCGCCGCGGCGATGACATCCTGCTTGCGGATGCGCCCGCCGACGCCGGTACCCGTCACGCGGGTCAGGTCGACCCCGTGCTCGGCGGCGAGCTTGCGCACGATCGGAGTGATGTAGGCGGCCGCGTGGGCCGGGGCGGCGGCAGGCGTCGCTGGTGCCGGAGCGGCCGGGGCCGCCGTCGGGGCGGGAGCCGGAGCGGGCGCCGGAGCAGGTTCAGGAGCGGGCGTCGGAGCCGGAGCGGCGGCGGCGGGCTCGGCAGCCGGAGCGGCGGCGGCGGCGGGCTCGGCAGCCGGAGCGGCGGCGGCGGGCTCGGCAGCCGGCGCCGGCGCGGGCTCGACGGGCGCAGCCGCAGCCGGAGCCGGCTCGACGGGCGCAGCCGCAGCCGGAGCCGGGGCGGCTTCCGCAGCCGGCGCGGCTGCTGCCGCACCGGAGCCGTCGCCGATGCGCACGAGCGGAGTGCCGACCTCGACGGTCTCGTCCTCGGCGACGAGGATCTCCTCCACCACGCCGGCGACCGGCGAGGGGATCTCCGTGTCGACCTTGTCGGTCGACACCTCGAGCAGCGGCTCGTCGACCTCGACGCGGTCGCCGACGTTCTTCAGCCATCGGGTGACCGTTCCCTCGGTGACGCTCTCGCCGAGCGCCGGGAGGTTGACGGATTCGCTCATCAGTAGTGCTCCTTCGAAGCCTGTGGTGTGGTCTCAGCCTAGTCGCGGGGGCGGGTCAGATGCCGTGGAGCGGCTTGCCCGCCAGCGCGAGGAACGCCTCGCCGAGCGCCTCGTTCTGCGTCGGGTGGGCGTGCAGCAGGGGCGCGACATCCTCGGGGTGGGCATCCCAGTTCACGGCCAGCTGCGCCTCGCCGATCAGTTCACCGACGCGCGCCCCGATCATGTGAACGCCCACGACCGGGCCGTCGACGACGCGAACGACCTTGATCGAGCCGGCCGTCTCGAGGATGTGGCTCTTGCCGTTGCCCGCGAGGTTGTACTCGTAGCTGGCGATGGCCGCGTCGCCGTACTGCTCCTTGGCCTTCGCCTCGCTGAGCCCGACCGAGGCGACCTCGGGCTCGCTGTAGGTCACCTTCGGAATGTTGACGTCGCTGATGACGACCGGGTTGAGGCCCGCGATCTCCTCGGCGACGAAGATGCCGTGCTGGAAGCCGCGGTGGGCCAGCTGAAGCCCGGGGACGATGTCGCCGACCGCGTACAGGCCCGGGATGTTCGTCTCGAGCCGCTCGTTGGTGAGCACGAAGCCGCGGTCCATGGCCACACCGACCTCCTCGAACCCGAGCCCGGCGGTGGCGGGCCCGCGCCCGACGGCGACCAGCAGGAGGTCGGCCTCGATCGTCGCTCCGTTCTCGAGCGTGACCACGACGCCCTGGTCGTTCTGGGTGACGCTCTGGAAGCGGACGCCGGTGGTGAACTCGATGCCGCGCTTGCGGTAGGCGCGCTCGAACTGCTTCGAGATCGACTCCTCCTCCATGGGCACCAGGCGCGGAAGAGCCTCGATGATGTGCACCTCCGAGCCCCACGAGCGCCAGACGCTCGAGAACTCGACACCGATCACGCCGCCACCGAGCACGGCGACCTTCTTGGGCACGTAGTCCAGCTGCAGAGCCTGCTCGGAGGTGATGACGCGGCCCCCGATCTCGAGGCCGGGGAGGGTGCGCGAGTAGGAGCCGGTGGCCAGGATCACGTTCTTGCCGGTGATCGTGTCGCCGCCGACCTGCACGGTGGTCGGGGAGGTGAGGCGACCCTCGCCCTCGATCATCGTGATGCCGCGGGCCTTGATGAGGCCCTGGAGTCCCTTGTACTTGCTGGCGATGATGCCCTCGCGGTACTGGATGACCGCGGGCACATCGATGCCCTCGAGGGTGGCCTTGACCCCGAACCGAGCGGAGTCGCGAGCGGCGTCGGCCACCTCGGCCGCGTGCAGGAGGGCCTTGGTCGGGATGCAGCCGACGTGCAGGCAGGTGCCGCCGACCTTCGACTTCTCGATGAGCCCGACGCTCATTCCCAGCTGGCTGGCGCGCAGCGCGGCGGCGTAGCCACCGCTTCCCGCACCGAGGATGACAAGGTCAAACGTCTGGTTCGACACCGGCAGAGACTCCTTACATCCGCGAAGGATAGTCGTGCGGGGGCCGACGTCGAGGTGGCGGGTCGACCCGATGTGCGGCACGACGGTCACGTGCCCGCCGTCGAGCCTACTACTTGGCCGCGAGCCGTTCGGCGAGCCGCACGAGCAGCCGCACCATCACTCCCGACGGCCCCTTGGGGGTGTAACCGTAGGGGCTTCCCGGGTTGTTGGCCGGGCCCGCGATGTCGAGGTGCGCCCACGGGATGCGCGGCGCATCCGGCTCGTCGCTGGTGCGTCCGACGAACTCGCGCAGGAAGACGCCCGCGAGCAGCATGCCCGCCGCCGTGCTGCCGGGCTTGGCGTTCGCGATGTCGGCGACGTCGCTCTTCAGCAGCGGCCGCAGCTCGGCGGGCAGCGGCATGGGCCACACGAGCTCGCCGCTGTCGGCCGCGGCCGCGCGCACCTCCTCCACGAGCGCGTCATCGCCCATGAGCCCGGCGTACCGCTCCCCGAGCGCCACCCGTGCGGCCCCGGTGAGGGTGGCGACATCGACGATCGCATCGGGGCGCTCCTCGCTCGCGGCGGCGAGCCCGTCAGCCATCACGAGCCGTCCCTCCGCATCCGTGTTCAGCACCTCGACCGTGGTGCCGCCCCGGATCGTGAGCACGTCGTTCGGGCGCATGGCCGTCGACGACGGCAGGTTCTCGGCCAGGCACAGCCAGGCCGTCACCCTGGTGGGCAGACCGAGCCGGGCGGCGGCGATGACGGCCGCGAGGGTTGTGGCGGCACCGGTCATGTCGTACTTCATGCCGACCATCGCGGCGGCCGGCTTGAGCGAGAGGCCGCCCGAGTCGAAGGTGATGCCCTTGCCGACGAGGGCGAGATGCGGCGCCTCGTCGGAGGGCCGGTAGCGCACCGCGAGCAGGCGCGGTGGCCGCGACGAGCCCTGGCCGACGCCGAGGATCCCGCCGAATCCGCCGGCGGCCAGAGCCTCGGCATCCCATTCCTCGAGCTCGAGGGGCAGGCCCTCGGCGGCCGTCCTCGCTCGGGCCACGAACGATGCGGGGTAGAGATCGTTCGGCGGACTGTTCACGAGGTCGCGCACGAGCACCACCGCGTCGGCGATCACTCCGGCGGCGACCGCTGCGGCCCCGGCATCCTCATGGCTCGACGCGGCGACGATCTCCGAGGTCGCGGGGCCGACCTCGCCCGTGCGGTAGGCGGTGTAGCGGTAGGCGCCCATGGCCGCGCCCTCCAGCACCGCCCGGGTCTCCGCGGCCGACGGCGCGGGCAGGGCGTAGGCGATCCGCGACGCCGTCGGGAGAGCACGCGCGGCGGTGCCCGCCGCCGAGCGCAGCGTTTCGGCGGAGGGCTCCGCGCGGCCGAGGCCGATCGCGAGCACCGACGTCGCGGCGATGCCGTCCGGCGCCGGGATGCGAGCAGTCTCGTCGACTGCGCCCGTGTGGCCGAGCCTCCGCAGCGTCTCGGGCACGCCCGCGAAGGCGGGGTCGTCGAGACCAACCAGGTCGACGTTCCCGTCGGAGGAGGGCCTCGTGCCGATGACGAGGGCGTCCGCGTCGATGGTGGTGATCGGAGCGGAGCTCACGGTCAGGGCGGGGGAGGAGGCGGCGGAAGGCATGCGCGCCATGCTAGCCGCGGCGGAGCGCGGCTCCGGTCGGGCCTGGTGGGCGGTGTTCGCTCAGGGCGCTCGTCGTCGGCCGGGGCGCTCGCCCGCACCGACCTACCATGGAGTCATGCGCAGCCCGGCAGAGCTCTACACCGTCATCGCGACGGAGCACGACGTGCCGCGCGGCCTTCCGCTCGTGATCGGCCTCACCGGGTTCGTCGACTCCGGCGGGGCGGTCGCTCAGGTCTCCGAGTACCTGCTCGACGAGCTCGAGCACCGCGACGTCGTCGTGTTCGACAATGACGCGCTTCTCGACTACCGCGCGCGTCGACCGATCATGGTGTTCGAGGAGACGCGCATCACCGAGTACCGCCGTCCGCAGCTGGTGCTGCGCCTCGCGCAGGATGAGCTCGGCGCTCCGTTCCTTCTCCTGACGGGCTACGAGCCCGACTTCCGGTGGGAGCAGTTCGTGGAGGCCGTGCTCGACCTCATCGCCCGCTACGAAGTGGCCACCACGACGTGGGTGCACGCGATCCCCATGCCCGTGCCGCACACCCGCCCGATCGGCGTCACGGTCAGCGGTACGCGCGACGAGCTCATCGAGACGTACTCCGTCTGGCGCCCGCGCACGCAGGTGCCCGGAAACGTGCTTCATCTTCTCGAGCACCGCCTGACGACCGCGGGGCAGCCGATCGCAGGTTTCGTCCTGCTGGTGCCGCACTACCTCGCCGACACCGAGTTCCCGGCCGCGGCGGTCACCGCCCTCGAGAGCATCACCGCGGCGACCGGATTGATCTTCCCAACCGATCGCCTTCGCGAGGAGGGTCGCGAGTTCCTGGCCCGCATCGAGGCGCAGGTCGAGGAGAACAGCGAGCTGGCGCGCCTCGTGGGCACGCTCGAGGAGCGTCACGACTCGTACATGGAAGACAATCCGCTACGGTCGCCGCTCACCGACCAGGACGGTGAGCTGCCGTCGGCCGATTCCATCGCGGCCGAGCTCGAGAAGTTTCTGGCTCATCGCCAGGCCGCTGACGACGACGAGAGCTAGGCGCGCGGGCGGGTGGTCGGCGTCGAGCGGGCCGTGTGCGATAATTGACGTTCACGACCCGGTCTTGCGCCCGGTTCGCGCCTGTCTCTGACGGATGCTGAGCCGAACGACTTGACATGGGTCGTTCTCCTGCCCGCAGATCGCGAGAAGAGGGCCACATGGCTTCCCGAGCCACCACCACCGACGGCTCCGCCCCGAAGGCCGCGGCGACCACCGCCGCGACGTCGTCGCCAGCGAAGGCGCCTGCCGCGAAGACGAGCGCCGCGAAGACCACGGCTGCGAAGACCACGGCTGCGAAGACCACGCCTGCGAAGACCTCGTCTGCGAAGACCACGGCTGCGAAGACCACGCCTGCGAAGGCGACCGCCGCGAAGGCGACCGCTGCGAAGGCGACCGCTGCGAAGACCCCGGCCGCGGAGACCCCGGCCGCGAAGACCCCGCTCGCGAAGACGGCGTCGGCGTCGGCGACGACCGCTGCGACCAAGCGCTCCGCCGCGAAGAAGGCGACGTCGCCGGTCGACGGGGCCGACGCCGAACTCGACGACGACCTGGATGCCGTCGAGCCCGACGACACCGAGGTCGTGCTCGAGGACGATGCCGAGGCGGTCGAGGACGGCGCCGACGACGCCGCGCCCGAGGACCCGGCCGGCGATGAGGCGCCGGCCGATGACGCGGCCGCCGATGACAGCGACGACGCCGACGACAGCGACGACGCGGCTGATTCGGGCTCTGCAGGCCCCCTCCCCACCGGGGCGATCGTCATCCGCAACACCGACGACGACGAGCTCCCCGTCTACTCGACGACCATCACAGGCGCGACCGCCGACCCGGTCAAGGACTACCTGAAGCAGATCGGCAAAGTCCCGCTGCTCAACGCGGCCGAGGAGGTCGAGCTCGCCATGCGCATCGAGGCGGGGCTCTTCGCCGAGGAGAAGCTGTCGCAGATGTCGGACAAGGAGAAGCGCACGGCCCTCGGGCGTGAGCTCGACTGGGTGGCGCGCGACGGTCAGCGGGCGAAGAACCACCTGCTCGGTGCCAACCTCCGGCTCGTCGTGTCGCTCGCCAAGCGGTACACCGGTCGGGGCATGCAGTTCCTCGACCTGATCCAGGAGGGCAACCTCGGCCTGATCCGCGCCGTCGAGAAGTTCGACTACACCAAGGGCTTCAAGTTCTCGACCTACGCGACGTGGTGGATCCGTCAGGCGATCACCCGAGCCATGGCCGACCAGGCCCGCACCATCCGCATCCCGGTCCACATGGTCGAGGTCATCAACAAGCTCGCTCGCGTACAGCGGCAGATGCTGCAGGATCTCGGCCGAGAGCCGACGCCCGAGGAGTTGAGCCGCGAGCTCGACATGACTCCGGAGAAGGTCATCGAGGTGCAGAAGTACGGCCGCGAGCCGATCTCGCTGCACACCCCGCTCGGCGAGGACGGCGACAGCGAGTTCGGCGACCTGATCGAGGATACGGAGGCCGTCGTGCCGGCCGACGCGGTGGGCTTCACGATGCTGCAGAAGCAGCTCGAGAGCCTCCTCGACTCGCTCTCCGAGCGCGAGGCGGGCGTGATCCGCATGCGCTTCGGGCTCGGAGACGGCATGCCGAAGACCCTCGACCAGATCGGCGACACGTTCGGGGTCACCCGGGAGCGCATCCGCCAGATCGAGTCGAAGACGATGGCGAAGCTGCGTCACCCCTCGCGCTCGCAGGCCCTCCGCGACTACCTCGAGTAGGGACGGACTGCTCGACACCTGCGCCGGCGCGCGCCCCGCATCCCGAACGGAGACAGACCCCATGACCGCTCAGCCCAACGAGGGGAAGCCGCTGACGCGCGACGTCGACGGCGCGACCTACGAGCGCATCCCCGTGCGCACCCACGTCGTCATGGCCGGGGAGGACGTCGTCGACGTCGTCACCTCCTACGCGCGGAAGCTCGTCAAGCCGGGCGACACCGTCTTCGTCACCGAGAAGATCGTCGCGATCAGTCAGGGGCGCGCCTATCCCGTCGACGAGATCGAGGCTCGCCCGCTCGCGACCTTCCTCTCGAAGTACGTCACCAAGACCTCGCACGGCATCGGCCTGGGCATCCCCGAGACGATGGAGATGGCGCTGCGGGAGTGCGGCACGCCGCGCATCCTGCTCGCGGCCGCGGTCGCCGCCGTGACGAAGCCATTCGGGCGCAAGGGCGACTTCTACCGGGTCGCCGGGCCGCGCGCCCGCGGCATCGACGGGCCGACGTCGCACACCATCCCGCCCTACAACCAGCAGGTCGTGCTGATCCCGCTCGACTCGGCGGGTGTGGCCCGCCAGCTCAAGGAGGCGCTGGGCGGCGAGGTCGAGGTCGCCATCGTCGACGTCAACGACTTCGGCGGCAACATCCTCGGCTCGACCCTGACGGCGGCCGGGGAGAAGGCCCTGGTCGGCATCCTCGCCGACAACCCGCTCGGTCAGGGCCGCGAGAGCACCCCGATCGGCATCGTCCGCCGCGCCTCCTAGGCCTGGGCCGCGAGGCGTCGTCAGAAGCCGATGACGCTCCGGTACAGCGGCAGCAGACCCTCGCGAACACCGGTCACGCTGGGCTTCAACTGGAAGACCCCGGTGTTGTAGTTGCCCTCGATCACGGCTGCCCCCGTCGGTGTGACGGCGAGGTCCCACCCGACGTAGCGGATCTCCGGCACCTCCCGCGCGATGGCGTCGACGAGCTCCTCGACGGCCGCCCAGTTCGGCACGCGGAAACCGACGATCGGGGTGCCCGAGAGCGGGTGCGCGGCGAACACGCGGTCATCGCCGTCGATCGCGGGATGCTGCGCCCTGCCCGTCTCGTCGAGCACCGTGTACATGCCGCCGGCCTTGAAGTTGTCGACATCGCCGCCATTGCCGATGCGCAGCACGCGGACGAGCCGGTGGACGGTGCCGTCGTCGCCCAGGAAGGTGACCACGCGCAGCGTGTTGACGCTCGTCGGGTTCAGCGTCGTCATGTCCGGGTGCTGCGTGAGGAACTCCTCGAGCAGCACCTGGCGTCCGGCCAGGCGGGCCGCCCGGAAGGCTTCGGGGTCGCCCACCCCGTCGCTCTGATAGACCTCGATGCCGTCGCCGCCGAGGCTGTCGGCGACCTTGGCGACGACTCGCGGATGCCGCTCGAGGAAGGCGCGGAGCTCGCCGGCGGTCGCGCGACGGAGGTCGAGCACCTCGCGACCGAGATGCGCGGCGAAGCGCTCGTCGAACTGCGCCTTGTCGGCGAACAGCTGCCGGTGGCTCGCGGCGTTCCAGCGCTGCGACAGGTGGTTCGACTTCGCGCTCGTCATGTAGGTCGCGCGCTCGCGCCGCGTCAGGGTGTGGAAGTCCCACTCGGCGTAGTCCTGGAAGTTGACCTCGTGCCGCACCGCGCACCACAGCATGTCGATCATGATCAGCGGGCGGGCTCGGCCGCTGCGCTCGGCCACGCGCCCCGCGATGCGGGTCAGGTTGCCCGCGTCGAAGGCTCGAGCCCGACCGGCGAGGTAGCGCAGCCGACGACCCCACGCGTCGAGCCGACCCATCGGGTCGCCGTCCCGGTCAGGCCGACGCGGTGAGGCGTGCGGTCTCGTCGTGCCAGGCCAGGGCCGTTCCGGCGAGCTTGTCCTTGAAGCGCGCCGCGTGGTGGGCGCAGAAGAGCAGCTCACCGGTGGCGAGCGTCGCCCGCACGTACGCCTGGGCGCCGCAGCTGTCGCAGCGGTCGAGCGCGGTCAACGGGGCGGTCGCGACCGTCGGGTCGTCGGTGGTGATCTGCGTCATGGGATGCCCCTCGCTCTCCGTCTGCATCGCGGAACGTTCGTGACAGCCATTGGACCACACCCGTGCGACGCTCCCGTGTCAATCCGCTCCGATTTCGCTGAACGCGTAGGCGCGGCGCGCCACCGGACCGGTCGGTGCCGCCGCCTACGATTGCTGTCGTGCCCAGCTCCGACTACTCAGCCCGCCACCTCTCCGTGCTCGAAGGTCTCGAGGCGGTGCGGAAACGGCCCGGGATGTACATCGGCTCGACCGATTCGCGCGGCCTCATGCACTGCCTGTGGGAGATCATCGACAACTCGGTCGATGAGGCGCTCGGCGGGTTCGGCACGCAGATCGACCTGCTGCTGCACCGGGACGGGAGCGTCGAGGTGCGCGATCGCGCGCGCGGCATCCCGGTCGATGTCGAGCCGAAGACCGGGCTGACCGGCGTGGAGGTCGTGTTCACGAAGCTGCACGCGGGCGGCAAGTTCGGCGGCGGCTCGTACGCGGCCTCGGGCGGTCTGCACGGCGTCGGTGCCTCGGTCGTCAACGCCCTCAGCGAGCGCCTCGACGTCGAGGTCGACCGCGACGGCAAGACCTGGGCCATGTCCTTCCGCCGCGGTGAGCCCGGTGTGTTCGATGACGGGCCCGAGGGCCCCCGTCCCGACAGCGCGTTCACTCCTTTCATCTCCGGCAGCGAGCTGCGGGTCGTCGGCAGGGTCGCCAAGGGGCTCACCGGCACCCGGGTGCGGTACTGGGCCGACCCGCAGATCTTCACGAAGGGCGCGAGCTTCCTCACCGACGAGCTGCTGGGCCGGTTGCGGCAGACGGCGTTCCTCGTGCCCGGCATCACGCTGTCGGTGCGCGATGAGCGGGGCGACGAGCCGGTCGTCGAGTCGTTTCGTTTCGATGGCGGCATCAGCGAATTCGCCGACTACCTGGCGGTGGATGCTCCGCTCACCGACACCTGGCGGATCACCGGCACCGGCACCTTCACCGAGACGGTGCCCGTGCTGCAGGAGAACGGCCACATGGTGCCGACCGAGGTGGAGCGCGAGTGCGTCGTCGATCTCGCGCTGCGCTGGGGCACGGGCTACGACACGACCTTCCGCTCCTTCGTGAACATCATCGCCACGCCGAAGGGCGGCAGCCACCAGCTCGGCTTCGAGCAGGGTCTGCTGAAGTTCCTGCGTGCCGAGGTCGAGAAGAACGCGCGCCGCCTGAAGGCCGGCACCGACAAGCTGGAGAAGGACGACGTGCTGGCCGGCCTCACCGCCGTGCTGACCGTCCGGCTTCCGGAACCGCAGTTCGAGGGGCAGACGAAAGAGGTTCTCGGCACCCCGGCCGTGCGGTCGATCGTTGCGTCGGTCGTCGCGCGGGGCCTCGCGGAGCGCTTCGGTTCGAGCAAGCGAGACGACAAGGCACAGACGTCGCTGCTGCTCGACAAGGTCGTCGCCGAGATGAAGAGCCGTATCTCGGCGCGCGCGCACAAGGAGACGCAGCGGCGCAAGAACGCGCTCGAGAGCTCAGCGCTGCCTGCCAAGCTCGTCGACTGCCGCTCGAACGACGTCGAGAGCAGCGAGCTGTTCATCGTCGAGGGCGACAGTGCGCTCGGTACGGCGAAGCTCGCGCGCGACAGCGAGTTCCAGGCCCTCCTCCCCATCCGGGGCAAGATCCTCAACGTCCAGAAGGCCTCGGTCAGCGACATGCTGAGCAACGCCGAGTGCGCTTCGATCATCCAGGTGATCGGAGCCGGCTCCGGTCGCACCTTCGACCTCGAGCAGGCCCGCTACGGCAAGGTCATCATCATGAGCGACGCCGATGTCGATGGCGCCCACATCCGGACGCTCCTGCTGACGCTCTTCTTCCGGTACATGCGGCCGATGATCGATGCGGGGCGCGTCTTCGCCGCTGTTCCGCCTCTGCACCGCGTGGTGGTGATGAACCCCGGAACGAAGCCGAACGAGACGATCTACACCTACAGCGAGGCCGAGCTGGCGGGCGTGCTCGCGGCGCTGGCGAAAGCGGGGAAGCGCTATCAGGATCCGATCCAGCGCTACAAGGGTCTGGGCGAGATGGATGCCGATCAGCTCGCCGACACGACCATGAGCCGGGCGCATCGAACCCTCCGCCGCGTGCGGGTGACCGATGCGGAGGCCGCATCGCGCGTCTTCGAACTCCTGATGGGCAACGAGGTCGCCCCCCGCAAGGACTTCATCGTGGCGGGCCAAGGGCTCGACCGCGACCGCATCGACGTCTAGCGGCCTGCCGAGTTGTCTGATCCGCCGGCGAGTCGACGGGCGGCGGTCAGGCGATCGGCGTTCCGACCGAGCCGAGGGGTGAGTCGAGCAGCGTGCCCGATCCGTCGCGCTTGGCGCCCGCCTCGGGCAGCGCGCGGGCCGAGCCGTCAGCGCCGACGGCGATGGGCCGGGCGCCCACCCAGGCGAGCTGCAGCACGTCTTCTCCCTTGAGGAACGCGTGGCAGCGCACCCCGCCGGTGGCGCGTCCCTTGCCGGGGAACTGGTCGAACGACGACACCTTGGCGCGTCCCGGGTCGGCACCCGCGATCGTCTGGGTCGACCCCGAGACGGTCACGACCGCCGCCTCCCCGTCGCGCACGACTCCGAAGTGCAGCACCGTCGCGCCGCTGCCGAGCTTGATGCCGGCCATGCCGCCTGCGGCCAGCCCCTGGGGGCGCACCTGCTCACCGGCGAAGTGCAGCAGTTGCGCATCCGTCGTGATGAAGACCAGTTCGTCGTCATCGGCCGCCGGCGATGCGCCCACGACCTCATCGCCGGGCTTGAGGGAGATGACCTCGCCATCGGGACGGGTCGGCCAGGCATCGATCGCCACGCGCTTCACGACGCCCAGACGAGTGCCGAGCGCGAGGGGTGCCGCTGCCGTCGGGTCGATGACGGTGAGAACGCGCTCCGTGGCGTCTGCGAGACCGAGGTAGTCGCGCAGCCGTGCTCCAGCGCCCAGCTGCACCGCCGTGGCCGGCACACCCGGCAGGTCGACCGGGGTGAAGCGCACGAAGCGCCCCTTCGAGGTGATGGCGACCAGGTCGCCCCGTGTCGTGGTGTCGACCGCCACGGCGATCGCGTCGTGCTTGCTGCGGCGGTTCGGAGCAGCGATCGCGCTGCCGTCGGGAAGCTCGACCCGCACCGCCCGACCAGTGGTCGACACCAGCACGCGGCAGGGTGCGTCGGCGATCTCGAGCGACACCGGCGCGGCCGATCGGCCGCGCGCGGGCGCCGGAGCCCCGCTGGACTCGGTGAGCAGGGTGCGCCGCGGCGTGCCGAATCGATCGGCGGTCGCATCGAGCTCGGCGCCGACGGCGGCGCGGACGCGCGCCGGGTCGGCCAGCAGCGCCTCGAGCTCGGCGATCTCCGCCCGCAGCTGGTCGCGCTCGGTCTCCAGCTCGATGCGGCTGAACTTCGTGAGTCTGCGCAGGCGCAGCTCGAGGATGTACTCGGCCTGCAGCTGACTGAGGTCGAAGACGTCGATGAGGCGCGTTCGGGCCGCCTCGGCGTCGTCGGAGGTGCGGATGACCTGGATGACCTCGTCGATGTCGAGGATGGCGATGAGGAGGCCCTCGACGAGGTGCAGGCGCTCCCGTCGCCGAGCGAGCCGGTAGGCGCTGCGTCGGGTGACGACCTCGATGCGGTGGTCGAGGTAGACGCGGAGCAGGTCGACGAGCCCCAGCGTCTGCGGCCGCCCGTCGACGAGAGCGACGGCGTTGATCGAGAAGCCGTCCTCGAGCGGGGTGTAGCGGTAGAGCTGCTCGAGCACCGCCTCCGGGCTGAAGCCGGTCTTGATGCCGATGACGAGGCGAAGCCCGTTGCGGCGGTCGGTGAGGTCGGTGACGTCGCTGATGCCGGCGAGCTTCTTCGACTGCACGCCGTCTTTGATCTTCTCGATGACCTTCTCGGGGCCGACGAGGTACGGCAGTTCGGTGACGACGATGCCGGTCTTGCGCGCGGTCACCGGCTCGATCGAGACCTTCGCGCGCGTGCGGAACGAGCCTCGACCGGTGGCGTAGGCCTCGCGGATGCCGTCGAGCCCGACGATCGTGCCCCCCGTCGGCAGGTCGGGGCCGGGCACGAAGGCCATGAGCTCTTCGAGCGTGGCCCCGGGGTTCTCGAGCAGATGCCGCGCCGCTGATGCCACCTCGATGAGGTTGTGCGGTGCCATGTTGGTGGCCATGCCCACCGCGATGCCGCTCGCACCGTTGACGAGCAGGTTCGGGAAGGCCGCCGGCAGCACGGAGGGCTGCGTCAGCTGATTGTCGTAGTTGGGCACGAAGTCGACGACGTCCTCATCGAGGTCGTCGACCATCGCCATCGCTTCCGCCCGCAGGCGCGCCTCGGTGTAGCGCGAGGCGGCCGGCCCGTCGTCGAGCGAACCGAAGTTGCCGTGCCCGTCGACGAGCGGCACCCGGAGGGTGAAGTCCTGCGCCAGGCGCACGAGGGCGTCATAGATCGCCCCGTCGCCGTGCGGGTGGAGCTTGCCCATGACCTCGCCGACGACGCGGGCCGACTTCACATGACCGCGATCGGGGCGCAGGCCCATCTCGCTCATCATGTAGAGGATGCGGCGCTGCACCGGCTTCAACCCGTCGCGGGCATCCGGCAGCGCACGGGAGTAGATCACCGAGTAGGCGTACTCGAGGAACGAGCCCTGCATCTCATCGGCGAGGTCGACATCGTCGATGCGCTCGGTGATCGGCGCGGCGGCGGGCTCGGAGCCCCGGGATCGGGAGGCAGGCGGGGGAGTCATAGGATGACCCCCATGCTACCGGCGGCTCGCGGCGAGACCCCGTCACTCGCCGACGTGTTGACGAGCGCGGTAGCGGCCGTCGAGGGGCGGGCGAACCGCCTGGAGCTTCCTCCGGTGCGCAGCGCCGCGGTCATCCTCGTCGACGGCCTCGGGATGTCCGCACTGCGGTCGCGCTCCGGCCATGCCCGGCGGCTCCTGGAGGCTGTTCCCCGGCGGCGGGGTTCGCTCGACGCGGGCTTCCCGACCACCACGGCGGCGGCGCTCGCCACGCTGACCACCGGCCTCGCCGCCGGCGAGCACGGGCTGATCGGCTACAGCGCCCTCGACCGCGAGAACGATCGCGTCGTGAACCAGCTGCGGGGATGGGATGCTCGAGCGCGCGCCGAGCTTTGGCAACCGCATCCGACCGTGTTCGAGCGCGCCGCCGCGCAGGGTATCGACCCCGTCGTGATCGGCGCGGAGCGCTACCGCGATACGGGATTCACGACCGCGGTGCTGCGCGGGGCACGATTCGTCGCGCACCGATCGGTGGCCGAGCGCGTGGAGGCGGCGCTCGAGCTCCTCCGGGGCGGCGAACGACGCCTGGTGTACGTCTACATTCCCGAGCTCGACCAGGCAGGCCACGCCGACGGGTGCGGCTCGGCGGCGTGGACGCGCCGCCTCGAGGAGCTCGATGCGGCTCTCGGCCCGCTCGCGCAGGGCGCTCCTCGCGACGCGGGCGTGCTGCTGACCGCCGACCACGGCATGCTCGACATCCCGGCCGAGCGGCGCCTGGTGATCGGCGCCGACAGTCCGCTGTGGGAGGGGGTCCGGCATGTCGCGGGCGAACCCCGGTGCCTCCAGCTCCAGGTCGAGGATGCGGAGCGGGCAGCCGCTGTCGTCGAGCGCTGGAGAGCGTCGGAGGGCGGACGGGCCTGGGTCGTCTCCCGCCGAGAGGCGATCGAGGCGGGGTGGTACGGCCCGGTGGCGCCATCGGTCGAGGACCGCATCGGGGACGTGATCGTCGCCGCCCGCGCCGAGGTCGTCTGGTACGACGAGCGGTCCTCCGACCGCACTGCTCTGGCGATGGTCGGTCAGCACGGATCGTTCAGCGACACCGAACGCCGCGTGCCGCTCGCACGCTGGGGCGCGTTCGGGGTCTGAGCGGTCCGCCGTCGAGCGTGGCGCGCCCGCGAGCCGGGGCTACGCGGGGTCGTCGTCGGGGCGGGCTCCGAAGACGATCTCATCCCAGCTGGGCATCGCAGCGCGGCCGCGACGGGAGGTGCTCTTCGGGGTGGCGGCCTGCGGCGCGGGATCAGCCGGAGGAGCGAGCGAGGCGTCGTCGATCTCGCTGTCGTGGGCGACCGTCTCGCCGGACCGCGCGGACGGCACCTCGACGGTGTCGCCGAGCTGGGGATCGTCGGTGTCGGACGTCTCGAGCGGTATCTCCACGATCCGGATCGAGCCCGTCGACGGGTGGGCGGCCCGCGCCGACTCCCACTCCTCCGTCGAGGCCGGCTCCCGTTCGCCCCGCCGGCGCCGCAGCGCCTCCAGCAGGTCGGCGGTGTTGCCGCCGTCGGTGACGGCTCCCGGGGCGTCGGTGCGGGCATCCGACGGCTCGTCGCTCGGGAGGGGCGCGAAGGCGCCGCTGTCGAATCGTGCACTCGTCGCTTCCGCGGGCACCGCTCGGAGGCGCGGGAGGACAGGCGCACCGCTTTCGCCCTGCTGCGAGAGCGACCGCGCCTCATGGTCGAGAGGGGCGAGCACCGAGCGCTTCGGGTCGAAGGTCCAGGTGGCAGTGCGCGCGGTCTCGCCGTCGAGGAACGACACGGTGACCTGCCACAGCGTCTCCGTCTTCCGGCTCTCCCAGCGCACCTCGCGGGCCCCGAGGGCGTCGAGGCGGCGATCGATCACCGAGCCGAACGTGCCGGTGGTCCCCGGCTCGACGTCGGCCGCGACAGCCACCGGCACCGATCGCGCGGCGGTGACCACGTACTCGCGCTCGGCGAGCACCGGACCCTCGAAGCGCTGGATGTACTCCACCTGCTCACCGGTCTGGGCGGCCACCTCCGCGGCGGTGAGACCGCGCCGGATCAAGGCCTGCACCTCGCGCGGTCCGACGCGGTGCGGGCTCGGCGACGGCGGCCGGTTCTGCCGGAGCGCCGTGTGGAGCGCCTCGGTGATGGGAACGCGGAAGCGAGCGCCGTCGGCCGCGACCACGATGAGGGCGCCGTTCTCTGCGCCGATGACGGTCAGTTCGTCCACGGTCCGGGCTCCCTCCTGGTCGGGCGTGTGGGGGACAGCATCCCACGCCCGGCCGGGCGCGCCCGGGAATACGGCGGGCGCGCCGGAAGTTGCACCGGCACGCGCGATCCGCGCCTCGGCGGGCGTGTTTGCGTTTCCCCGGGGCATCCTGCAAACTATGGCCGCCGAACGCGGCCCCCGAGCGCTGATGAGAAGTGGACTGGCATGGCAACGGACTACGACGCCCCCCGCAAGACCGACGAGGACACCGACTCGATCCAGGCCCTGCAGGAGCGCGTTCCCGACAAGCTCTCCGGGGTCGTCGACGTCGACGACGCCGACAACCCGGGCTTCGAGCTCGCCGGTCAGGACCTCGCCGACATCGACCTCGATGTCGTCGTGCTGCCGCCGCAGGCCGATGAGTTCACCTGCGTGAGCTGTTTCCTGGTCAAGCACCGTTCGCAGCTCGACCACGAGGAGAAGCTCGGGGCCGTCTGCCGGGAGTGCGCCGCCTAGTCAGCGCGAGGCGCCTGCGGCGATCGCCGCCGCCAGATCCTCGGGGCGGCGCGTCGAGACGAGCCAGTAGGGCGTCGGGTCGTCCGGGTCGCCGAGATCGATGCGCAGCACCGGGTCGACATCCGGCCGGAGCACGAGGTGGGCCCGCGCATCCAGTTGCGGACCGCGCGCCTGCCGTGCGGCGTCGCGCCGGGCGACGGTCGTGCCCGTGATGAGGGCGACCGGGATGCGGGCCGTGCCCGCGCGGAGCATCCCGTCGCCCACCACGATGAGCGGCGCCGTCGCGATCGCCGCACCGATCACACCGCCCGCCAGGACGAGGCCGACGACAGCGCCGGCGACGACGCTGACCGGGGCGAAGGTCAGCAGGCTCGCCGGGATCGCGAGGGCCGCGACGAGCGCGATCCACGGGGCGGGCCACAGTCGCTCGCGGTAGGTCTCCATGCCTCCATTCGACCATGCATTAGCCTCGACCCGTGCTGCGAACGATCGAGGTGCTGATCACGGGAGCGGGCGCGCCCGAGTACGCCCGCCCGGGCGACGCGGGGGCCGACCTTCGCGCGGCCGAGGGTGCAGTCATCGCGCCGGGCGAGCGCGCGACGGTGGGCACGGGAATCGCCATCGCGCTTCCCGACGGCTATGCGGCGTTCGTGCTCCCGCGCAGCGGTCTGGCCGCACGCCACGGAATCACCCTGGTCAACGCGCCGGGGACGATCGATGCCGGCTACCGCGGCGAGATCCGCGTGACGCTGCTCAACACCGACCGACGAGCGGCCTTCGAGGTGCAGCCCGGCGACCGCATCGCCCAGCTGGTCGTGCAGCCGGTCGTGCGCGCGCGCTTCGTTCCGGTCTCCGAACTGCCCGGGTCGCATCGCGGTGAGCAGGGGTTCGGGTCGACCGGCTACCGTGGTGAGCCCACCGAAGGAGGAAATCCGTGACCGACGACGCGCTCACCGAGGAGACCGCGGAGCCGACCGACGCCAAGTCGGCACCGGCCGATCGGGCCGAGAACGGTCCCCTCGACGAGAGCGAGGCCAACGCCGTGCGACCGTACGTCGACCTCGGGGGGGTCAAGCTTGTTCCCCGGGAGGGGCTGCAGCTGCGGCTCGAGATCGAGGAGGGCAGCAAGCGGGTCGTCGCGGTCAGTCTCGACGTCGCGGGCTCCACTCTGCAGGTGCAGCCCTTCGCCGCGCCCCGCTCGAGCGGCCTCTGGCATGAGATCCGCGCGCAGATCGTCGAGCAGATCCGCAGCCAGGGGGGCGAGACGCAGGAGCGTGAGGGAGCCTTCGGTCCCGAGCTCGTGGCGCGCATCCCCGTGACCGGCGGAGCCGCCGGCGCGACGCGTGTTGCCCGGTTCATCGGTGTCGACGGCCCCCGCTGGTTCCTGCGGGGCGTGGTGGCGGGTGACGGGGCCGTCGGCGGTGACGCCGCGGCGGCGATCGATGACGTGTTCCGCAGCATCGTGGTCGTGCGCGGCACGACGCCCATGCCGCCCCGCGACCTCATCCCCCTGCAGGTTCCCGCCGGTGCCTCGATCGCCACGGGGACCGCGTGAGCCGTTCGGAGGAGACCGCTCCCGACCGTGCCGCGAGCGGCTCGGAGGCCGCCTCGACGGATGCCGGGGCCGAGCTTCGCCACGCCCTCGCCCAGGCGGCGCAGCGGTCGGGCTTCGGGCGGGTCGCGCCGGGCGAACGGCCGACCGCGCAGGCGCTCTGGGCCGCCGTGGGCGGCGTGCGCGGGCTCGTCGAGTCATTGCTGCCCGGATTCCTCTTCCTCGTGGTGTACACGATCACGGCTGAGGTCACTCCCTCGGTGCTGATCCCGGTCGCGGTCGCGGTGGTCTTCGTGCTGGTCCGCGCGGTGACCAGCTCGCCGATCATGCCCGCGGTGGTCGGTCTCGTCGGCATCGCGCTCTCGGCCGGACTCGCTCTCTGGTCGGGACGGGCGGAGGAGAACTTCCTGCTCGGTTTCGTGATCAACGGCGTGTGGCTGGTCGCCCTGCTCATCAGTCTCGCTGTGCGTCGGCCGCTGATCGGTGTGATCACGGCGCTGCTCACGGGTGATCACGCCTGGCGCGACGATCCGGCCAAGCGCACCGTGCTCACGGTGACGACCTGGCTGTGGGTGGGGCTGTTCTCCCTGCGCCTCGGCGTGCAGGTGCCGCTCTACCTCGCCGAACAGGCCGCGGCGCTCGCCGCCACCAAGCTCCTCATGGGCCTGCCGCTGTACGCGGCGGTGCTCTGGGTGACCTGGCTCATGGTGCGTGCTGTCTATGCACGGCGCGCCGACTGAGTGGTAGCATCCATTTATCTCGATATCAAGATAGTTTCGGCCCCGCGTCCAAAGGAGTCACCGTGTCCTCCGTCAACAGCTTCCAGTCGATCGACACCCTGTCGGTGGCCGGCACCGACTACCAGGTCTTCCGCATCGACCGTGTTCCCGGGTACGAGACCCTTCCCTTCAGCCTGAAGGTGCTCCTGGAGAACCTGCTGCGCACCGAGGACGGCGCGAACGTCACGGAGGCGCAGATCCGCGCTCTCGGCTCGTGGGATCCCTCCGCCGAGCCGGACACCGAGATCCAGTTCACCCCGGCTCGCGTCGTCATGCAGGACTTCACCGGTGTTCCCTGCATCGTCGACCTCGCCACCATGCGCGAGGCCGTCGCCGAGCTCGGCGGCGATCCCAACAAGGTCAACCCGCTCGCGCCGGCCGAGCTCGTCATCGACCACTCGGTGATCGCCGACCTGTTCGGCACCGCTGACGCCCTCGAGCGCAACGTCGAGATCGAGTACGAGCGCAACGGCGAGCGCTACCAGTTCCTGCGCTGGGGCCAGACCGCCTTCGACGACTTCAAGGTGGTGCCCCCGGGCACGGGCATCGTGCACCAGGTGAACATCGAGCACCTCGCGAAGGTCACCTACACCCGCGAGGTCGGCGGCGTGCTGCGCGCCTACCCCGACACCTGCGTCGGCACCGACTCGCACACCACCATGGTGAACGGCCTCGGCGTGCTCGGCTGGGGCGTGGGCGGTATCGAGGCCGAGGCCGCCATGCTCGGCCAGCCGGTCTCCATGCTGATCCCGAAGGTCGTCGGCTTCAAGCTCACCGGATCGATCCCGACCGGGGTCACCGCGACCGACGTCGTGCTCACGATCACCGACATGCTGCGCAAGCACGGCGTGGTCGGCAAGTTCGTCGAGTTCTACGGCGCCGGGGTCTCCGCCGTGCCGCTCGCCAACCGCGCGACCATCGGCAACATGAGCCCTGAGTTCGGCTCGACCGCAGCGATGTTCCCGATCGACGATGTCACGCTCGACTACCTGCGCCTGACCGGTCGCAGCGAGGAGCAGGTCGCGCTCGTCGAGGCCTACAGCAAGCTGCAGTCGCTGTGGCACGACCCGAGCGTCGAGCCCCGCTTCAGCGAGTACCTCGAGCTCGACCTCTCCACCGTGGTGCCCTCGATCGCCGGCCCGAAGCGTCCGCAGGACCGCATCGAGCTCTCCGCGGCGAAGAGGGCGTTCGGGGAGGTCCTGCCCTCCTACGCGCCCGAGGTCTCGACTCCGATCGACGTGACGGTCGGCGGCGAGAGCTTCACGCTCGACAACGGGCACGTCACGATCGCGGCGATCACCTCCTGCACCAACACGTCGAACCCCTCCGTCATGCTCGCCGCGGGCCTGCTCGCCCGCAACGCCGCGCAGAAGGGCCTGAAGGCCAAGCCGTGGGTCAAGACCACGCTCGCCCCCGGCTCGAAGGTCGTCACCGACTACTACGAGAAGGCGGGGCTGACCGACGACCTCGAGGCGCTCGGCTTCTACACCGTCGGCTACGGCTGCACGACCTGCATCGGCAACTCCGGCCCCCTGGCCGAGGAGATCTCGTCGGCGATCGCCGAGAAGGACCTCGCGGTGACGGCAGTGCTCTCGGGCAACCGCAACTTCGAGGGCCGCATCAACCCCGATGTGAAGATGAACTACCTCGCCAGCCCGCCGCTGGTCATCGCCTACGCGCTCGCCGGCACCATGGACTTCGACTTCGAGAGCGAGCCGCTGGGAACGGGCTCGGACGGCGCGCCCGTGTACCTGCGCGACATCTGGCCCGATGCCGCCGAGGTGCAGGCGACGATCGACGCCTCGATCGACACCGCGATGTTCGATCACCAGTACTCCTCGGTCTTCGAGGGCGACGAGCGCTGGCGCTCGCTGCCGACGCCCGACGGCGCGACCTTCGACTGGGACGCCGAGTCGACCTACGTGCGCAAGCCCCCGTACTTCGACGGCATGACGCTCGAGACCTCGCCGGTCTCCGACATCCACGGCGCGCGGGTGCTCGCCAAGCTCGGCGACTCGGTGACGACCGACCACATCAGCCCCGCCGGGTCGATCAAGGCCGACTCGCCGGCCGGCCAGTACCTTATGGCCCACGGTGTCGACCGGAAGGATTTCAACTCCTACGGTTCGCGCCGCGGCAACCACGAGGTGATGATCCGGGGAACGTTCGCGAACATCCGCCTGAAGAACCAGTTGCTCGACGGCGTCGAGGGCGGCTACACGCGTGACTTCACCCAGGCGGATGCTCCCCAGTCGTTCATCTACGACGCGAGCGTCAAGTACCAGGCTGCGGGCGTTCCGCTCGTCATCCTCGCCGGCAAGGAGTACGGGTCGGGCTCGAGCCGCGACTGGGCCGCGAAGGGCACCAGCCTGCTGGGCGTGAAGGCCGTCATCGCCGAGAGCTTCGAGCGCATCCACCGCTCGAACCTGATCGGCATGGGCGTGATCCCGCTGCAGTTCCCGGCGGGGGAGTCGGCCGATTCGCTCGGCCTCGACGGCACCGAGTCGATCGAGATCACGGGCATCGAGCAGCTGAACGATGGCACGACGCCGAGGACGGTACGGGTTGTCGCGACCCCGAGCGCGCACTCCGCCGCGGGCCGAGCCCCGGTCGAGTTCGACGCCGTGGTCCGCATCGACACCCCCGGTGAGGCCGACTACTACCGCAACGGCGGCATCCTCCAGTACGTGCTCCGCAGCCTCGTCTAGGTCTTCAGCGAACCGTCGGCGAACGCTCAGCAACAGGCGTCCGCCGACGGGCCGCGGCGGCGGGCCCAGCCCGTAGAGTGGAGCAATGGCACTCCTCGACTCGATCCGGAACCCGCGCGATCTCGACGGCCTGACCGAGGCCGAGCTCGAGCAGCTCGCCGACGAGATCCGGCGCTTCCTCGTCGCGGAGGTCTCGAAGACCGGAGGCCACCTCGGCCCGAACCTTGGCGTTGTCGAGCTGACGATCGGCATCCACCGGGTGTTCGACTCGCCGCGCGATGCCATCGTCTGGGACACCGGTCACCAGTCGTATGTGCACAAGCTGCTCACCGGACGCCAGGACTTCTCCCGCCTCCGTCAAAAGGACGGCATCGCCGGCTACCCGCAAAGGGCGGAGAGCGAGCACGACATCGTCGAGAGCTCGCACGCCTCGAGCTCGCTCAGCTGGGCCGACGGCATCTCGCGCGCCTTCGAGATGACCGGGCAGGACGACCGCCACGTCGTCGCCGTGGTCGGTGATGGGGCCCTCACCGGCGGCATGACGTGGGAGGCGCTCAACAACATCAGCGACGACAACAGCCGCAACCTCGTGATCGTCGTCAACGACAACGGTCGGTCGTACGCTCCGACCATCGGCGGCATGGCGCGGTTCCTCTCGACCGTGCGCACGCGCCGCTCGTACTACCGCTTCCGCCGCGGCACCGAGCGCGCCTTCGGGTACCTCGGCGCCCCGGGGCGCGCGATGTACCGCGGCGTGCGCGGTGGTCTGCACGGGTTCCTCTCACGGTTCACGAACAACGAGGCGCTGTACTCGAACCTCGACATCAAGTACATCGGCCCGGTCGACGGCCATGATCTGAAAGACATCGAGCGCGCCCTCCGCCAGGCGAAGGAGTACAGCGCTCCGGTGATCGTGCATGCGATCACGCAGAAGGGTCGCGGGTACGAGCCCGCTCTCGCCGACGTCGCCGACCAGTTCCACGCGGTCGGGCAGATCGATCCCGAGACGGGGGAGTCGGTCGAGCAGTCGAGCCGACCGTCCTGGACCTCGGTGTTCTCGGACGAGATCGTGCGCCTCGCCGATGCGAACCCGCGCATCGTCGGCATCACGGCCGCCATGCTCCGGCCCACGGGGCTTCACAAGCTCGCGGAGAAGCACCCCGACCGCATCATCGACGTCGGCATCGCCGAGCAGCACGCTGTCGCGTCGGCAGCGGGTCTGGCCTATGGCGGCATGCACCCGGTCGTCGCGGTGTATGCGACCTTCATCAACCGCGCGTTCGACCAGGTGCTGATGGACGTCGCGCTGCACAAGGCGGGGGTGACCTTCGTGCTCGACCGCGCGGGCGTCACCGGCCCCGACGGCGCCAGCCACCACGGCATGTGGGACCTCTCGATCCTGCAGGTGGTGCCGAACATCCGACTGGCCGCCCCGCGCGACGCAACGCGCCTGCGCGAGGAGCTCGCGGAGGCTGTGGCGGTGGACGATGCGCCAACGGTCGTGCGCTTCTCGAAGGGCTCCGTCGGCACGGAGTTCGACGCGGTGCGCCGCACCGCCGACGGCGTCGACGTGCTGCGCGAGGCGCCGCACAAGGATGTCCTAATCGTGACCGTCGGACCGATGGCGAAGATCGGTCTGGAGGTCGCTGAGCGGCTCGCCGATCAGGGCATCGGGGCGACCGTCGTCGACCCGCGCTGGGTCGTTCCCGTGCCGGGCAGCGTGATCGACCTCGCACGCGATCACCGCATCCTCGTGTCAATCGAGGACGGTGTGCGCGTGGGCGGAATCGGCACCCGGATCCGCCAGGACCTGCGGGCAGCGGGTGTCGACACCGCCGTGGACGAGCTGGGCCTCCCCGACGAGTTCCTCGAGCACGCATCCCGGGAGGAGATCCTCGAGCGGGTGGGGCTCACCTCGCAGGCGATCGCGCGCGACCTCGTGGCGCAAGTGCTCGGCACCAAGGTGCCCGTCGCGCGGCCCCTGCCCGACGAGCACGCCGCGGTCGATCAGGACGAGCGCGCTCGGTAGCGACAGCGCGAGAGCCCCGACCATCCGCCGATGATCGGGGCTCTCGCGCTGCCCCGCAGACCGCCTAACGGATGCCGCGGATCCGCGGGTCGTGGAAGGTCGCTCCGAAGACGCGCTCCGAGGCGCCGACACGGTCGAGGAAAGGAGTGACTCCTCCCATCTGGAACGGCCAGCCGGCTCCGAGGATCATGCAGAGGTCGATGTCCTCGGGAGCGGCGACGACACCGTCGGCGAGCATCCGATGGATCTCATCGGCCAGGCCGTCCTCGAGGCGCTGCGTGAGCTCCTCGACCGAGTAGGGCCGCGCCCCCTCGGGGCGGTGCTTCGCGACGATCGCGACCGCCTTCTTGTCGATGCCCTTGGCGTTGCCCTTGCCGTCCTTCTCGAGCAGCACCCCGGCCTCGGCCAGCTCGTGCAGGGCCTTCGACTCGAAGAAGCGGTCGGGGAACGCCGTGTGGTGCGTGTCGAGCACGTGGGCGCCGACCTTCAGACCCACGAGGTCGAGCAGCACGAACGGATCCATGGGGAGTCCGAAGTGGCGCTGCGCCTCGACGACCGTCTCGAAGGGAGTGCCGATCTCGACCGCGTGCATGGCCTCGCCGAGCACCTTCGCCAGGATGCGGTTGACGACGAACCCGGGGGTATCGGCGGTGATCACCGCGTTCTTCTTGAGCGACGCGGCGGTCGCCATGGCGGTCGCGAGGGTGGCGTCATCCGTCTTCGGCGCCTTCACGACCTCGATGAGCGGCATGACCGCGACGGGGTTGAAGAAGTGGAAGCCGACCACGCGCTCGGGGTGCTCGAGCTTCGCGCCGATCTGCTCGACCGAGAGCGACGAGGTGTTCGTCGCGAGCACGGCCTCGGGCGAGACGTGCTTCTCGATCTCGGCGAAGACCTCCTGCTTGATCGAGAGCTCCTCGAACACCGCCTCGATGACCCAGTCGCAGTCGGCGAAGTCGGCCTTGTCGGTCGTGCCGGTGAGCAGGGCGTTGAGCTTGTTGGCCTCGTCGGCGTCGATGCGGCCCTTCTGGAGGAGGGTGTCGAGCTCTCCCCGGATGTAGGCGAGACCCTTGTCGACACGGGCCTGGTCGAGGTCGGTGATGACGACCGGTACCTGCAGGCGCCGCAGGAAGAGCAGCGCGAACTGGCTGGCCATGAGGCCGGCGCCGAGCACGCCGACCTTCGTGACCTTCTTCGCGAGCTCCTTCTCGGGTGCGCCGGCCGGCTTCTTGGCCCGCTTCTGCACCAGATTGAAGGCATAGATGGATGCCCGGAACTGGTCGCCCGCCACCAGATCGGCGAGGGCCTTGTCCTCGGCGGCGAATCCCTCGGCCTTGGTGGAGTTCTTCGCCGCAGCGAGCAGGTCTAGCGCGGCGTAAGGCGACTTCGCGACCTTCCCGAGGCGCTTCTGGAGCATCGTGCGGGCGATGCCGATCGCGGCGTCCCACTTCACCGCGCGCTCGAGCTTGCCGGGCTCGTTCGGCCGCTTGACCTTCACCCGGCCCGTGAGCACGCCGTCGGCCCAGCGGATCGAGTCCTCCAGGAAGTTCGCCGGTGCCAGCAGCACGTCGGCCATGCCGAGCTCGTAGGCCTCGGCGGGCTTGAGCATGCGGTTGTTCTTCAGCGGGTTCTCGATGACCACCTTGAGGGCGTTCTCGATGCCGATGAGGTTCGGCAGCAGCCATGCCCCACCCCAGCCGGGGATGATGCCGAGGAAGACCTCGGGCAGTGCGAGCGCGGCCGCGCTGGAGTCGAGCGTGCGGTAATCGCAGTTGAGCGCCACCTCGACGCCGCCGCCGAGCGCGAGGCCGTTGATGAAGCAGAACGACGGCACGCCGAGCTCACCGAGCTTGCCGAGCGCGTAGTGGCCCAGCTGCGCCATCTGCAGCCCGGCCTCGTAGCTCGGGATGTCGCCGACCTTCGACAGGTCGGCGCCCGCGGCCAGGATGAACGGCTTGCCGGTGATCGCGAGGGCCCGGATCTCTCCTGCGGCCGCGCGCGCCTTCTGCGCGTCGAGCACCTCGGCGAGCTCGGTGAGACCCGCGGGGCCGAGGGTGCTCGGCCGGGTGTGGTCGCGGCCGTTGTCGAGGGTGACGAGAGCGAGCATCCCGCCGCTCGGGAGCGGTACGTCGCGGACGTAGGAGTGCGTGATCACCTCATCGCCGCTGATGGCACGCAGCTCGTCGAACTGCTCGGGGGAGTACTGCGCGGTCGCGCTGGGGGTCGCCACGATCAGGCCTTCTTTCCGGTGTAGTGCGGGTTCTCCCAGATGACGCTGCCGCCCTGGCCGAGGCCGACGCACATGGCGGTGAGGCCGTAGCGCACGTCGGGGCGCTCCTCGAACTGACGCGCGAGCTGGATCATCAGGCGCACGCCCGAGCTCGCGAGCGGGTGACCGAGCGCGATGGCCCCGCCCCAGGGGTTCACCCGCGGGTCGTCGTCATCGATGCCGAAGTGGTCGAGCAGGCTCAGCACCTGCACGGCGAACGCCTCGTTGAGCTCGAAGAGGCCGATGTCGTCGATGCTGAGGCCGGCCTTCTTCAGAGCCTTCTCGGTCGACGGGATGGGGCCGATGCCCATGACCTCGGGGGCGACCCCCGCGTAGGCGAAGCTGACCAGGCGCATCTTGGTCGAGAGCCCGAGCTCCTTCGCGGCGTCGGCGCTCGCGAGCAAGCTCACGGTGGCGCCGTCGGTGAGCGGGGATGCGTTGCCGGCGGTCACCCGGCCGTGCGGGCGGAACGGCGTCTTCAGGCCCGCGAGGCCTTCCATGGTCGTCTCGGGACGCAGGCCCTCGTCGGTCGTGGCGAGCCCCCAGCCCTGCTCGCTGCGGATCGACACGGGCACGAGGTCGGGCTGGATCTTGCCGGCGGCATAGGCGGCGGCGACCTTCTGCTGGCTGCGCATGCCGAAGCGGTCGGCGCGCTCCTTCGTGAGCTGCGGGAAGCGGTCGTGCAGTCGCTCGGCCGTGAGACCCATGTTGAGCGCGTCGGCGCTCACGAGCTTCTCGGCGAGGAAGCGGGGGTTCGGGTCGGCCCCGAAACCCATCGGGTGGCGGCCCATGTGCTCCACGCCGCCGGCGATGGCGACGTCGTAGGCCCCGAAGGCGATCGCGCCGGCCGTCGTGGTCACCGAGGTCATCGCGCCCGCGCACATGCGGTCGATCGCGTAGCCGGGAACGCTCAGCGGGAGTCCGGCGAGGATCGCCGCGGTGCGCCCGAGGGTGAGGCCCTGGTCGCCCTGCTGCGTGGTCGCGGCGATGGCGACGTCATCCACGCGCTCCTTCGGCAGCGACGGGTTGCGCTCGAGGAGGCCGATCATGGCCTTGACGATCAGATCGTCGGCGCGGGTGTTCCAGTACATGCCCTTCTCGCCGGCCCGTCCGAACGGGGTTCGGACTCCGTCCACGAAAACGACGTCGGCTCGTTCAGCCACGATGCTGCCTCCCAGGGGGTCGATGGTCAGCGTTCAGCCTAGGGAGGCCCGCGGAGGGCGCGGGGGAGGCCTGCGCCTTCCTACGAATCGGCCTCGACGCCCTCGACCGGCTCTTGGAGCGCCTCCACAAAGGCGACGGCGATCGCCTGTGCGGTTGCGTCAATCTGCCACGGCCGGGCCCCGAGCTCCGCGAGCGTGGCCGCGATGCTCTCCGGGGAGAGATCAAGCGGCGGGCGCCAGGCAAGCCGACGGAGGTGCTCCGGCGTCAGCAGGTTCTCGACGGGGAGGTCGAGCGCGTCGGCGATCTGCTGCAGGCGGGGCCGCGCGCCGCGGTAGCGACGGTCGGCGATCGGGTCGCGATCAGCCCACGACCGCGGCGGGGGGATGCTCTCCTCACCGCTCCTGATCGAGGGGAGGTCGTCGGTGCTCACGCCCGCCTCGATCGCGGCCCACCAGCGGTCGAGCTGCGAGCGGCTCGCGCGCCCGGTGAAGGCCTTCAGCGCAGCAAGATCGCGCTTCGAGGCCAGGGGGGCGCGGGCCGCTGCGACGATCGAGGCATCGGGCAGCAGCCGCCCCGGTGCCGTATCGACTTCCTGGGCGAAGGCATCGCGCGCCCGCCACAGCTCGCGCGCCACAGCGAGCGCGCGTTGTCCGCGCACCGAGGAGATGCCCGAGAGTCGACGCCAGGGCTCGGTGCGTGCCGGCGGCGCGGGTCGGGTGAGCACCGCGGTGAACTCCTGCTCGGCCAGTTCGAGCTTGCCGGCAGCCGCGAGCCGCTCGGCGATGCGATCGCGCACGTCGAGCAGCAGCTCGACGTCGAGCGCCGCGTAGGTGAGCCATGACTCCGGAAGGGGCCGAGTCGACCAGTCGGCGGCGGAGTGCTCTTTCGCGAGGTGCAGGCCGAGCGTCTCCTCGACGACCGCGCCGAGGCCGACGCGCGGCATGCCGGCGAGCCGTGCCCCGAGCTCGGTGTCGAACAGTCGTGACGGTTCGAGGTGCAGCTCGCGCAGGCACGGAAGGTCTTGGCTGGCCGCGTGCAGCACCCACTCGGCGTCACCGATAGCGGCCTGCAGGGGACTGACGTCGGCGATCGCGATCGGATCGATCAGCATCGTGCCGGCACCGCGGCGGAACACCTGGATGAGGTAGGCGCGCTGCGAGTAGCGGAACCCGCTCGCGCGCTCGGCGTCGACCGCGACCGGGCCCTCTGCCGCGGCGAGCGCGGCGACAGCCGCGGCGAACTGCTCGGGAGTGTCGATGATGCGCGGGCTCTCGGTCAGCCGCGCTGCGGGAAGGGCCGGCTCGCGCGCGGGCACCGAGGGCACGACGAACGGATCGGTGATCGGGGGACGCTCAGCCACGCGACCCCCGTCGCGGCGGCAGCACGGTGACACCGTCGGCCGTGGGTGGGAAGCCCGCGACCATGCACAGCAGCTCGGCCCAGCCCTCGACGTGGGCCGAGAGCTCGAGCTCGAGCGGGGTCCACGACGCCCGCAGCTCGATCTGAGCACCGCTGCCCTGCGCGGCGAGCTCGCCGTAGCCGGTCGAGAGCACCTTCGTCGCGGTGCCGCTCGCCGCCGTGTACTGCGCCCCGCGCGTGGCGAGGGCGTCGACGAGCCACGACCAGGCCACGTCGCTGACGAAGGGGTCGAGACCGATCTCGGTCTCGAGCGGAGCCTGCGCGTAGCAGATCACCCGCACCGGGCCGCCCCAGCCGTCGGGCGACTGCGGGTCGTACAGGATCACGAGCCTGCCGGTGCCGAGCTCGGAGTCGTCGGCGTGCCGGGCGGGGTTGACGTCGGCGGCGAGAGCGTGCGCGAACGGAGCCAGACCGGCGGGTGCGGGGATCTCGGCCACCTGCAGCTCGTCGCGCAGCCGCGCGCGGCCGACCGACGCCACGATGCCGTCGAAGACGGCCTGCGGGGACGAGTCGGCCGGCGCTGCGGAAGCCACGTGTGCAGACTAGGCGCAGTTGCTAGTCTCCGGGCGTGAGACTCGCCGCTCGGTGCACGCCGATGACACGAGGGTGCTCGTGAGGGGCGCCACGCGCCTCGCTGTGCGCGCCGCGACCGCTGCCGTCATCGCGGGTGCGGTCGGAGTCGCCGTCGGCGCCCTGGTCGCCCTGCGCGTCGCGCGCGACGTCGTCACGCCGCCGCGCCGCCGGGTCTACGACGTGCCGATCCTCGCCGTCGACCGCGCGGCCGGAACGGTGCTGCTGGGCCGCACACCCGACACAGCGGTCGCGGGTCGGTACAGCCTCCGCTTCGACGAGGAGCGCGGACACGCACGTGTCGGCGACATCATCGCGATGGACGGCACCACCGTGCTGCGTCGCCTCGAGGGGGTGCAGCGGGGCGATCTCGAGCGGGCATCGAGCGGACGCTGGAGCGCATGGTGGTACCAGACGCCCGCCGACCTCGATCTGGCCTACAGCGAGGTCGGCATCGAGACCCCGGTCGGGGTGGCTCCTGCGTGGCTGATCGAGCCCGCGTCGATGACCGCGGCATCGCCCTGGGTCATCGCCGTGCACGGTCGCGGCGTGACGCGCGCCGAACCGCTGCGGTCAGTGCCGGTTTTCCGTTCCGCCGGGTACCGGTGCCTGCTCATCAGCTACCGCAACGACGGCGAGGCACCGCCGAGCCAGGATGGTCGCTACGCCCTCGGCGGGGAGGAGTGGCGCGACGTCGAGGCGGCGATCGACCTCGCCCTCGCGCGGGGCGCGACGCGCATCGTGCTGATGGGCTGGTCGATGGGGGGCGCGACCGTGCTGCAGTGCCTGCTGCGCTCGAGGCTCGCGCCGCGCATCGACGGCCTCGTTCTCGAGTCACCCGTCGTCGATTGGCTGACCGTGCTGCGATTCCAGGCGCGGGCCGTCGGGCTGCCTCCGGCCGTGAGGGATGCGGCACTCGCGTTTCTCGGATCATCCCGCGGGGCGTCGCTCGTCGGCCTGGAAGCCCCGATCGACTTCGCGCAGCTCGACATCGTGGCGCGGGCAGCGGAGCTGCCGGTGCCGATGCTGATCCTGCACAGCGATGATGACGGATTCGTGCCGAGCGACGGCAGTGTGGCGCTGGCCGCGGCTCGACCCGACATGGTGCGCCTCGAGCGGTTCACCCGGGCGCGCCATACCAAGCTGTGGAACTACGACCCGGAGAGATGGGAGCGCGCGATCGGCGCGTGGCTGGCCGAGCGGGCACACGGCTCCAGCGGCTCGACGGTCACCGGGTCGACCAGCGCCCGTACAGCGCCCCCTCCCCGTCGGCGAGGAGCGACACCAGACGCAGGCGACTGAGAGCGGCCGGGTGCGCATCGCCGACCGCCGAGCCCTTCTGCGGAACTGCGCCAAGGAGCGGCAGGCTCGCGCCGCCCAGCAGCGGCATCAGGGTCAGGCAGAGCTCGTCGACGAGACCCGCGCGCAGCAGGCCGTCGGCGAGCCGCGGGCCGCCCTCCGCCGCGATGCGCCGCAGCCCGCGCTCGCGCAGCTCCGCCACCACCTCCGGCAGCGCCAGGTGCCCCGCGCTGTCCGTCGGCAGGACGATCGCTTCCGCCTCCGGTCGCTCGACAGCGACGCGTCGCGCTCCCTCCCGGCTCGTCACGACCAGAAGGGGCGGCGGGGGTGATGCCGACCCGGCCGCGGCAGGCCTCGCAGGCGGACGCTCGCCGACCGGACGCTCCCCGACCGGACGCTCGCCAACCGGACCGAGGTGACCGCTCGCGGAGAGCACCGCGAGAGCACGGCTCCTCGGCACGAGGCCGGGCTCGCGGCGGAGCGTCTCCGCTCCGACCAGCACGGCATCGGAGAGCTCGCGGATCGCGCCGAGAACAGTGCGGTCGACGCGGGACGTCAGCGACTCCGAGGTGCCGTCGCTGCCGGCCGCGCGGCCGTCGAGCGTCGACACCATCGTGAGCCGGAGGTGCTCGGGGGAGTCGAGCCGGTACGCATCGAGGATCGCGGAGCGGGCATCCGCCGCCGCGAGCTCGATCGACTCACCGGGCGGGAGGATCCGCAGGAGGCGGGCTGGCGCGGTGCCGCGTTCGGCGTGCATCGCCCCAGGCTAATGCTGCCTGCCGCGGCTGCGCGGTGGGCTGGCGGCGTTCATGGGGCCCCGGCCGCGCCGGTAGAATCGAGGGGTGGAGCCCACAACGACTGTCGGCCGTCTGATCGATCGGCAGCCGGGAATGACGGCCGCCGAACTCGTCGGCCACCTCACGCCGCCGCCGCAGTTCGCCGCCGCGAGCCTCGAGAATTACGAGCCCGACCCGCGGTATCCCTCGCAGGCGGCGGCCGTCGAGGCGATGCGGCAGTTCGCGAGCGAGACCATCGCGCCGCCGCGCGGACTGTTCTCGCGCAAGCCCGCTCCCGCCGTAGCGAAGCCCGGGGTGTACCTTGACGGTGGGTTCGGCGTGGGCAAGACCCACTTGCTCGCGGCGCTGTGGCACCGCACGCGCGGCCGCAAGTACTTCGGCACCTTCATCGAGTACACCGCGATCGTGGGCGCACTCGGGTACCGCGAAGCCGTCGCGCACTTCCGGGGCGCCTCGCTCATCGCGATCGACGAGTTCGAGCTCGACGACCCGGGCGACACGATGGTCATGTCCCGACTGCTCGGCGAGCTGGTCGCCAGCGGTTCGCGCATCGCCGCCACGTCGAACACTCCGCCGCACGCTCTGGGCGAGGGTCGCTTCGCCGCACAGGACTTCCTCCGCGAGATCCACGCACTCGCCGACCGCTTCACGACGGTGCGGATCGACGGGGAGGACTACCGCAAGCGCGACATCGAGGGGCACGCCGTCTCGCTCGACGACGCGGCGTTCACCGCGGCGGTCGGCCGCGAGCCGGGCGACGTGACCGTCGACAGCTTCGACGAGGTGCTGCGCCATCTCGCGACCGTGCATCCCAGCCGGTACGTGGGGCTCATCGCCGGGCTCGACGCCGTCGGGTTGCGTGACGTCCGGGTGCTCGACAACCAGACGGATGCCCTGCGGCTGGTGGCGCTGGTGGACCGGCTGTACGACGCTCAGGTGCGCATCCATGCCACCGGTGTGCCGCTCGACCAGATCTTCCCCGAGGGGATGCTGTCGGGGGGATACCGCAAGAAGTACCTCCGGGCGGTCTCGCGCATGATCGCTCTCACCTCGATGGCGCAGCCGCCGAGCTCCGAGCTGCCGGCCGCTCAGCATGCGGGGCAGTAACGGCCGGTAGACTGCCGTCGGGAGTGCCGGGAAGCCTGGTCGGCGAGAGAGAGCGCGTGCGCGCGCTCACGGCCCCGTCGTGCTCGGCGGTGCTGCTTCGACCGAACCGCCGTGAGGACCCGATGATCCCTGCCTGCCGCCGTACCGGGGCGACACCGTGACGCTCTCTGCGCTCCTCGGCGCGTCTCTCGCCGTCGTCGGCCTGACGGCCGCCGTCTCCGCGGTCGTCGGGCGCGCGGCGGGCTGGATCGCTGCGGCCGCTCTGGCCGGTCTGGCTGTGGTGGTCGGCATGATGGGGCCGGCGATCGCGGCGGGCGACGTGGTTCGCGAGAGCATCCCGTGGCTGCCGACGATCGATGTCGCCGTGCGACTCCGGCTCGATGGACTGGCGCTCGTGTTCCTCCTGATCGTGCTGGGCATCGGAGCGCTCGTGATGGCGTACTCGGCGCGATACCTCTCGTCGCGCGACGTCCACCGCCACACCGGCTACTTCGTCTGGATGACGCTGTTCGCGTTCGCCATGACGGGCCTCGTGCTCGCCGACGACATCGTGCTGCTCTTCGTGTTCTGGGAGCTCACCACGCTGTGCTCGTTCTTCCTCATCAACCGCTCGGGTCGGAAGGCGAGCGCTCCCGCCGTGCGAACCCTCATCGTGACCGCCATCGGCGGACTCATCCTGCTGCTCGCGGTCGCGCTGATGGTCGCGCGAACCGGGACGACCGTGCTGCACGAGATCGTGGCCGCGGAGGCGTGGTCGGCAGATCCGGCGTTCACAGCACTCGTCGCGGTGCTCGTGGCGATCGCCGCGCTCACGAAGTCGGCGCAGTTCCCCTTCCACTACTGGTTGCCCGACGCGATGGTCGCCCCGACACCGGTGAGCGCCTATCTGCACGCCGCGGCCATGGTCAAGGCCGGCATCTACCTGCTCCTGGTGATGTCGCCGGCCTTCGCCGGAAACGCCGCCTGGCAGGCCGTGCTGATGACGAGCGGGCTCGTCACCGCCCTGCTCGGCGGGTATCTGGCTCTTCGCGCCGTCGACCTCAAGCAGATCATGGCCTACTCCACGGTCGGCCAGCTGGGGTTCATCGTCGCCACGATCGGTGTCGGAACCCCGGGGGCGCTCGCCGCCGCCGTGCTGTTCACGATCTCGCACGCGCTGTTCAAGGCGGCGCTGTTCATGGTCGTCGGCATCATCGACCAGCAGGCCGGTACGCGCGATATCCGGCTGCTTCGCGGGCTCTCGCGACGGATGCGGACCACCCTGGTGATCACGGTGCTGGCCGGCCTGTCGATGGCCGGGGTGATCCCTCTCCTCGGCTTCATCGCGAAGGAGTACGTGCTCGGGGCCCTGCTCGACGCCGGACCGGCTCCCGTGGTGGGCATCATCGCGACGCTCGCCGCCTCGCTGGCGGCGGTCGCGACGGTGGCCTATACGGGGCGCATCCTGCTCGGCGCCTTCACCGATGACGCCTCCGACGACGCTCCCGAGCATCCCGATCGGCACCGGGTACCCCCCTTCATCGAGGAGGCGCCGATCGCGTTCTGGGTGCCGGCGGTGATCCCTGCCGTGCTCGGGCTCGTCCTCGGGCTCGCCATCCCCCTGCTTCGGCCGCTCTTGGGCGCGGCCGCGGGGGCTGCCGCGGGGGAGTCCTACACCGCCACCTTCGCCCTCTACTCCGGCCCGACCGTCGAGCTGGCGCTGTCGCTCTCGATCTTGAGCGCGGGCGTCATCGCCATCGTGGCCCGCCGTCGCCTCGCGCCGTTGATCGCGAGGCCCCTCCTGCCCGTGACCGCGATCGACATCGTCGAGGGCCTGCGCCGGGGCATCGTCGCGGTCGGGGCGCGCGCTGGTCGGTTCGGGGCGACGGATGCTCACGCACCGCACCTCGCGCTGCCGTGGGTACTGCTCGGGGTGCTGGCCGTCGTCGGAATCTGGGCCGCGCCGAGTGCGGGCGCGGTCGTCGATGCGACCGAGCCCTGGACCGACGCCCTGCTGCTGGCGCTCACCGCCATCACGGTGCTGCCCGCGCTCGCCGCGCGCTCACGGCTCGTGGCGGTCATCCTGATCGGCGGCGCCGGATTCGTCGTGGCCCTCTGGTTCTTCGCCCTGGGCGCGATCGACGTCGGTCTGACCCAGCTGCTCGTCGAACTGCTGACGGTCGTGGCGCTCGTCCTGTTCCTGCGCCGCCTTCCGGCGCTGTTCCACCGCGTGCGGCGCTCGCGCACCGCCATCACGGCGACGATCGCCGTGGTCGCGGGGCTTCTCGCGACCATCGCGACTCTCGCCCTCACCGGGCGGCGGGACCTCTCGCCGGCGGGTCAGGCCTTCCTCGAGCGAGCGTATGTCGACACAGGGGGTACGAACATCGTCAACACGATCCTCGTCGACTACCGCGCGCTCGACACCTTCGGCGAGCTGACGGTGGTCGCAGTGGCGGGAATCGTGCTCAGCGCCGTGCTGGCCGCCCGCCGCCTCCAGCCCGAGCGGACCCCCGAGGTCGGTGCGCGCGGCGCCACAGCGCTCGGGCGCGCGACCGACAACACCCTGCCGGTGCGCGTCGTCGCGCGGTGGGCGGCCCCGGTCGTGATCGCCCTCTCGGCCTACCTCTTCCTCCGCGGCCACTACGAGCCCGGTGGAGGGTTCATCGCCGCGCTCGTCGGGGGAACAGGTTTCGCACTCGCCTACCTCGGGGCGGCCAGCGACATATCGGCACCGGTTCGCTGGCCGTACCGTCGGCTCTTCGCCGCGGGCGTCGTGATCGCCGCGCTCAGCGGACTGTGGGGGCTCGCGGCCGGCTCCTTCCTCAAGCCGGTGCGCTTCGACATCCCGTTGCCGTGGGGCGGCGAGTACGGCTTCACCTCGGCACTGGTCTTCGATCTCGGGGTGTATCTGGCCGTCGTCGCGATCGTGATCGCGCTGCTCAACGAGGTGGGCGGGGTGCTCGGCCGACGAGCCGACGATCGAGAGGAGGTGCGCGCATGAGCCTCGCTCTCACGATCGGTCTCCTGATCGGCGCCGGTGTGTTCCTGGTTCTGCAGCGGGGAATGATCCGCATCATCCTGGGCTTCGTGCTGCTCACCCACGGGGTGAATCTCCTCCTCATCGCCGCCGGGGGCACCGCGCGTCGCGTGCCGCCCTTCGACGGAACGGATGCGGCGGTCGCCGCTGACCCGCTGCCGCAGGCCTTCGTGCTCACCGCGATCGTCATCGCGTTCGCGATCACGGTCGTCATGGCGACGTTCGCGGTCGTCGGCCGACGGGACGACGACACGGAGAGCGACGACACGGTGGGCTACGACACGGAGAGCGACGACACGGTGGGCGATGACAGGCCGGATGGCGCCGCCCGCGGTGCGGCTGCTGCGAGCCGACGGGGGGAGACCCGATGACCTCGACCGTGGAACTCCTCCTCCCGCTGCTCGCGGGAGTGCCGCTGCTCATCGGCGGTGCGCTCTTCGCCGTCCCGGGTCAGCACCGGCTGCGCCAGGTCGCCGGCATCGCCACGCTCCTCGGGCTCACGGCTGCGGGAGTGGTGCTCGTAGCCCTCACCGCCGACGGGTCTGTCATCGCCCATCAGATCGGACTCTGGCCGGTCGGTGTCGCCATCCCGTTCGCGGTCGACCTGTTCTCCGCCCTCCTGCTCACCGTCACCGCAGTGCTCGCGCTCGTCGGCGCGCAGTACCTCATCGTGTCCGGCGACGGGCGCGAGGCCTCGAGTATCCCGTTGCTGCTGGTGCTCGCCGGAGGGGTCGCGGGAGCCCTCGTCACCGCCGACCTGTTCAATCTCTTCGTCTTCGTGGAGGTCATGCTGCTGCCCTCCTACGGACTGCTGCTGGTACTGAGCAGACGGGGTTCCGTCGCGGGCGCGCGACTGTTCGTGACGGTCAACCTGCTGGCCTCCACCCTGTTCCTGGGCGGTGTCGGCCTCGTCTACGCGGTGGCCGGAACGGTGAATCTCGGTGAGCTCGCGGGCGCCGCGGAGGATCCGGCCGTGGCCCTCGCCGCCGGCGTCATGCTCGCGGGCATCGCCGTGAAGGCCGCCGTCTTCCCGGTGCACGGCTGGCTCGCCCGTACCTACACGACCGCGACTCCGGCCATCACCGCCATCTTCTCGGCGGTGCACACGAAGGCCGCGGTGTACGTCATCTACCGGGTCTACGCCGTCGTGTTCGACGGCGCCGAGACCTGGCAGCCCGTTCTGCTCGCCATCGCCACGGTGACCGCGGTCGTAGGCGCTCTGGCCGCGCTCGGCGAGGCCACCATGCGCTCCCTGCTCGTCTTCCAGATGGTCAGCGGCATCGGGGTGATCCTGCTGGGGGCTGCCCTGTTCACGCCGCTCGCGGTCACCGCCGCGATCGCGTACATGATCCACCACATGATCTCGAAAGCGTCGCTCTTCCTGGCTGTCGGTGCCATCGAGGAGACCTACGGCACTGGGCGCATCGACGAGCTGGGAGGGCTGCGCACGCGCGAGCCGCTGATCACGGCGGCGTTCGTCGTCGGCGCTCTCTCGCTGGTGGGGCTGCCGCCCTTCTCGGGTTTCGTGGCGAAGGTCGCGGTGGTGCTCGGCGCCGCGGAGGCGGGCTCCGCGCTGGTGGCGGTCGTCGTGCTCGCCGTGAGCGCGCTCGCGCTGGTCGCGATGCTGCTGATCTGGGCGGGCGTCTTCAACGGCAAGCGGAACGCGGAGGTCGAGAGGCGGGCGGCGGTGGCGCGCATCCGCCGTCGAGAGGGGCTGCTCGACGATGATGCCGTCGATGACGCGACGGTCGAGGCCGAGGTCGCTGACGCGCTCGAGCGCAACGATCCCCCTCGCGGCGCCGTCGACGACGACCCGCACGACCACCGCGGCACGCGGATTCCCGTTGCTCTCGCGCTTCCGGCGGTGCAGCTCGCGGTCGTGGTCGTCGCGCTCGGGCTCGGCGGAGAGCTGCTGCTGTCGCTGTCGCAGACTGCCGCTGCCGGGCTGATCGACACGGGCGCCTACGTCGAGGCGGTGATGGGTCGATGACCACTGCGTGGAGCCTGCCCGTGCGCGCGATCGCCTTCGCCCTGTGGTTCTCCTGGCAGGTCGTCGTGACGAGCGTGCGCGTGAGCGCCCTCATCGTGACGCCGGGGCGGCAGCCGCGCCCCGGGATCGTGCGTGTGCCGACCGGAACGCTCTCCGACGCCGAGCTGACGCTGCTCGTCGCCCTCATCACGATCACGCCCGACACGCTCGTCGTCGCCATCGATCGGGAGGCGAAGGTCATGCACGTTCACGGGATGTTCGTCGACGGCGACCCGGAGGCCTTCCGGTCGAGCGTCCGCGCCATGGAACGCCGCATGCTCCAGGGCATCCGCGTGCGCCCACTCCGATCGGAGGATGAGCAGTGATTCCCCTTGCCGTGGCCATCGTGGTCGGCGCCCTCCTCGCCGCCGCCGTCGCGCTCGCCGTCGTGCGCATCGTGCTCGGCCCGACACCCGCCGACACGGCGGTCGCGGGCGACCTGATCTTCTTCGCCTTCGTGGGCCTCGTCGCCGTGTTCGCGCTGCTCTTCGGCATCGTGGCGGTGCTCGACATCATCCTCGTGGCGTCGGTGCTGGGCTTCCTCTCGGTGCTCTCACTGGCGCGCCTGCTGCAGGGAGGCCGCCGATGATCGCGACCGTGCTCGGCAGCGCCCTGCTGATCCTCGGCGCCGGCGTCATCCTCAGCGCCGCGATCGGTCTCGTGCGCCTTCCCGACCTCTACACGCGCACGAGCGCGATCGGTACCGCGGCCGGACTCGGCGTGGCGTTCATGATCCTCGGCGTCGTCGTTCTCGACTTCTCGTGGCTCAACCTGCTGAAGGGCGTGATCGCGATCGTGGCGCAGCTGATCACGAGCGCGATCGGCAGCTTCGCCCTCGCACGCTCGGGGTACCTGACGGGCAGCCTCCCGGCGGCGATCACGGTGCCGGACGAGCTCGCCGACGACGCCGCTGCCGGGGCGGCAGACTCCTCGCCGAGCGATTCCGCACCCACCGCGGGCAGTGCGAACGCTTGACGCACTGGTGGGCCCGCGAAACACGATGTTTACGCGGGGGCCGTGCGCGTAACGCGGGCGAAACACGACCACACTTCCACCGAAACCTCTCGGCTCAACACTGGGCACGTACCCGGTCTCGCCGGGGGAGTCCCCTCCCGAACGGGGATCCTCGAGCCGGGCGCGTCCCTTTGCCACGGTAAGAGAGGTTTGACATGGATCAGGGCAATACCGCCTTCCTCCTCTGGGCAGCAGCGCTCGTGCTGCTGATGACACCCGGACTCGCGTTCTTCTACGGCGGCCTGGTGAAGGCCAAGAGCGTCATCAGCATGATGATGCTGAGCTTCGGCGCCATCGGCCTGATCGGTGTGCTGTGGGTGCTCTACGGCTACGCGATCACCTTCGCCAACAATGTCGGCATCGATGGCGTCATCGGTATCGATCTCGGCGCGATCGGCCTCGCCAACCTTCTCGAGGTGCCCGAGGGCGCCGCCTTCCCGCCGCTCGCGTTCGCCGCGTTCCAGGCCACCTTCGCGATCATCACCGTCGCCCTCATCTCGGGCGCGATCGCCGACCGCGCGAAGTTCGGTGCCTGGATGCTCTTCGCGGGTCTCTGGGCCACGATCGTCTACTTCCCGGTCGCCAGCTGGGTCTTCAACTTCACCCTCGCGGACGACGGCTCGTTCGCCGACGGTGGCTGGATCACCTACGGCCTGCAGTCGGTCTTCGGCGTCGGCGCGATCGACTTCGCGGGTGGAACTGCGGTGCACATCAACGCGGGTGCGGCTGCCCTCGCGCTCGCGCTCGTCCTGGGCAAGCGCGTCGGCTTCGCCAAGGGCGCCCACGTGCCGCACAACCCGCCGTTCGTGCTGCTCGGAGCTGGCCTGCTGTGGTTCGGCTGGTTCGGCTTCAACGCGGGCTCGGAGCTCGCTGCCGACGGCGTCGCCGCGCTCGCCTTCATCAACACGATCGCTGCTCCGGCCGCCGCGCTGCTGGCCTGGCTCGTCGTCGAGGCGATCAAGGACGGCAAGCCGACCTCGGTGGGTGCCGCGTCCGGCGCCGTGGCCGGTCTGGTCGCCATCACCCCGGCGTGCGCCTCGCTGACGCCGGTGTGGGCCATCGTGCTCGGCCTCCTGGCCGGAGCTCTCTGCGCCCTCGCGATCGACCTGAAGTTCAAGTTCGGCTTCGACGACTCGCTCGACGTCGTGGGCATCCACCTCGTCGGCGGCCTCATCGGCACGCTCTACCTGGGCTTCTTCGCCAACGGCTCGGGCCTGATCTACAGCGGCTCGCTCACCCAGCTGCTCGTGCAGGCGATCGCAGCGTTCGCGGTGATGGCGTACTCGTTCGTGATGGCCTACATCATCGGCTACGCGATCGAGAAGACCATCGGGTTCCGTGTCACCGAGGAGGACGAGATCGCGGGCATCGACCCGATCGTCCACGGTGAGGCGGGCTACGTTCTCGACGCCACCAAGTAGGCACAGCCGCACGACTGAACCCGTCATCGGCGGGCTCGCGGGGCGCTACTCTCGCCAGAGAGCAGCGCCCCGTCGTCGTGTCTGCGCGGCGCGATCGCCCGCGGAGCTCGAGACGGGGCATCCGCACCGCAGCATCGCGAGACAGGGAGGACGACCCGTGGCGACAGCTGATCCGATGCTGCAGGTGGTGTGCGCCGCACTCGTCCTCGTCCTGCCCGTCGCGGCTCTCGCGATCGCCGCGCGTCTGCACCCCCGCCGAGTGGGAGCCGCGGCGGCCGCCGGCGCGGTCGCCGCCACCGCCGTCCTGACGATGGATGTCCTCCTGGCCCTGCGCGCCGACCTCACTCCGGCCCTCCTCGACGCGGCCGCGGCGGCCGCTGTCTCCACGATCGTCGCGCTGCTCGCCGCCCAGCGCCTCGGGATCCTCCGCGCCACCGTGCTCGCGGCGCTCTGGGGCGCCGCGGTGCTGCCGCTCGTGCTCCTCGCCACCGTCGGCTCGGTTCCCTCCGCCGTGCAGCGCGCGCTCGGCGCGGTCGACGCGGGCGGTGCCCTCGCCACGCACGCGGCGGGGGCGGCCGCTCTTGTCGTCGTCACTGTCCTCCCGCGGTCGTTCTCGGCCGGACGCTCGAGTGCGGTGGGGTCGGACTCGCCGACGGCGCGCACGCCGACGGCCTCGGCGCAGGCGGCCCCGCGGGGTCAGTCGGGTCGCACAGCGGTCGCAGTGGTGCTCCTCGGCCTGGCCGCCGTCGCCTGGATGGTGGGCGTGGACCGGGTGGTCTCGGAGGCGAGCGGTCGGCTGGCGGCGAACGCCGCCGTGGGCATCCTGATCGGTGCCCTGATGTGGCTGACCGTGGCCCGACTGTCGGGTCGGCGGCTTCCGGCTGGGGGAGCGCTGCTCGGAGCGGCGCTCGGCTGGGCCGCCGTCGGCTCCGGAGGCGCGTTCTTGGGGCCGGTGGCCCTCGGGTCTGCTGCGGTGCTCGGCAGTGCGGCGGGAGCGATGGTGGCGCTGCGTCTGCCTCCGACCGCCGTGCCCTTGCGTCGGCCGGCGGTCGGGGTGCTGATCACGGTGGCGGTCGGGGGCGTGATCACGTCGCTCCTCGCCGACGGCTTCAGTCTCGCGGCGACCGGCGCGACGATCGGATCGCTCACCCAGACGATCGCTGTGCTCATCGTCGCGCTGCTCAGCGGGCTGGCCGCCGCCGTGGCGGGCGCGGCGGCTGCGGGTGTCGCTGCCCTGGCCGGAATGGTCGAGAGGCGGTCAGCGAGCTCGGGCTGAGGGCCCACGACGTGGGTCTGCCGGCTGTAGCGAACGACGCGTCGAGCCGCTCGACGACGGGCGAGTGGTGGGCGATACCAGACTCGAACTGATGACCTCTTCCGTGTGAAGGAAGCGCGCTACCAACTGCGCCAATCGCCCGTGCGGCACTATCTTGCCACATCCGTCGCGGGCGGCGAGACCGCGTCGGGAGGGTCGCCAACACACCGCCGCGTCGGTTTGGCCCTCGCCGGAGAGTTGGGCTAGAGTTTCGATGCACCCCGCGAGAGCGGGAGGCGAAATGCGGATGTGGCGCAGTGGTAGCGCATCACCTTGCCAAGGTGAGGGTCGCGAGTTCGAATCTCGTCATCCGCTCGAGCAATGGCCCTCTGTGAGGCGGGTTCTTGCCCACGGTGGCGTGGCCGAGAGGCGAGGCAGCGGCCTGCAAAGCCGTGCACACGGGTTCGAATCCCGTCGCCACCTCACAGCTCCACACGAAACATCCCATGCGAATGGGCGATTGGCGCAGCGGTAGCGCGCTTCCCTGACACGGAAGAGGTCACTGGTTCGATCCCAGTATCGCCCACCACGAGAAACCCCTGGTCACCCGTGGGTTCTTCTGTGCGTGCACCCCGTTGTGGGGCGAGATCCCGCGGGGCTGCTGCCGTAGGATCGACACATGGCTCCGGGGGGAGAGGCTGCCGCACGCGTGGCCGACAGCGAGGCATTCGCCGACCTGCTGCTGCAGAGCGGCCTGGTGTCGCCCGAGAACCTCGCCTTCGCACGCCAGGTCAAAGAGCGTACGGGTGCCCACATCGACCAGGTGCTCATCAGCGAGGGCCTGCTCGACTCCGAGTCGCTGCTGCTCGTCGAGGCACACGCCTGGGGCATCCACGCGATCGACCTCGAGGCCGTGAAGTTCGAGGCCGACCTGGTGCGCCGCTTCCCGGGGCAGACCTACCTCGCCGAGAACTGGATGCCCATCCGCCGCAATGACAACGGCACGGTCTTCGTCGCCACCGCACGCGGTGTCGCCCCGGAGCGGGTCGAGCGCATCCGCTCGCTGCTCGGCGGCGCCGAACTGCAGTTCGTGGCGACGACCTCGTGGGACATCAAGAACGCCTGCCTCCGCCTCTTCCGTGCCGAGATCGCCGATGAGGCCGCCAACGAGCTGTGGCGGCAGAACCCGACGATGTCCGCGCGGGTCACCTTCAGTCGCGCGCAGAAGGTGCTCGGCGCCGGGCTCGCGGTGGGCATCCTCATCGCCGCCGTGCTGCGCCCGATCGACACCGCGATCGTCGCGCTGACCGTTCTCAGCGTGGTGTTCCTGGCCGGAACGAGCTTCAAGTTCATCGTCGCCATGCGGGGCGCGCGGTACGACGTCGTCGAGCGCATCACCGCCGCACAGGTCGCGGCTCTGCGCGATCGCGACCTGCCCCGCTATACGGTGCTCGTGCCGGTCTTCCGCGAGGCGAACATCGTCGGGCAGCTCATCCGCAATCTCGGGGGGCTCGACTACCCGACCGAGAAGCTCGAGGTGCTGATCCTCATCGAGGAGGAGGACAACGAGACGCGCGAGGCTGTGCGGGCGTCCAATCCGCCGCCGCACTTTCGCGTGGTGACGATCCCGAAGGGGCAGCCGCAGACGAAGCCGCGCGCCTGCAACGTCGGCCTGTACTTCGCCACCGGTGAGTACCTGGTCATCTATGACGCGGAGGACACGCCCGACCCCGACCAGCTCAAGAAGGCGGTCGTCGCCTTCCGCCGGGGCGGAGACGACACGGTCTGCGTGCAGGCCTCGCTCAACTACTTCAACGATCGCGAGAACGCCCTGACACGGATGTTCACGCTCGAGTACAGCTACTGGTTCGACTACATGCTGGCCGGGCTCGACCTCGGCGACCTGCCGATCCCGCTCGGGGGCACGTCGAACCACTTCCGCACCGATGCGCTCGTCGAGCTGGGCGGCTGGGACCCGTACAACGTGACGGAGGACGCCGATCTGGGCATCCGCGCGAGTGCTCTCGGCTACCGCATCGGCGTCATCAACTCGACGACCATGGAGGAGGCCAACACCTCCATCCCCAACTTCATCCGGCAGCGGTCGCGTTGGATCAAGGGCTACATGCAGACCACGCTCGTGCACGCGCGTCAGCCCGTGGCGCTCATCCGCCAGATCGGGCTGCGGCGCTTCCTGAGCTTCGTGCTGCTGATCGCCGGCACACCTGCGACGTTCCTCGGGGTCATCCCCTTCTACATCGTCACGGCGCTCACGCTGTTGCTGCCGGTGAACGCGCTGGCCGAGGTCTTCCCCCTCTGGCTGCTCTGGCTGACACTGCTCAACTTCGTGGTCGGCAACGTGATCATGATCTACCTGTCGATGATGGGGCCGTACAAGCGCGGCGCGTTCCACCTCGTGCTGTGGGCGCTGCTGAACCCCGTCTATTGGCTGCTGCACTCGATCGCCGCGTACAAGGGTCTGTGGCAGCTCATCACGCGGCCGCACTACTGGGAGAAGACCGAGCACGGTCTGACGACGCATGTCCAGCATGACTGAGGCGCCGCCGCTGCGGCGCGACCGCTCGAACCGCGGTCTGCAGCGCAGTCGGCTCGATCCCTTCCCCCGCAATCCGGTGTGGCGCTGGATGCTCCGCCTCGGCACGGCCGCTCCGCTCGTGCTGCTCGCCCTCCTGCTCGAGCACGTTCCGCACCCGGAGTCGGCTCCGAACGCCGACCTCGAGGCGGCGGTGGCGGCCATCGACTGGACCCGGGGCGATGCGGAGTGGCTGGCGATGCTGTACCCGCACGTGTCGATCATGCTCGCCTCGGCGAACCCGTTTGGCCGTGTCGGCCTGAGCGTGATCGGGGCGATCGCGGCGGGGTTCCTCCTCCAGAGGGTCGCCGAGATCATCGCGCAGCGTGCCATTCCCCGATCGACGGGCATCATCCTGGTGATCGCGCTCGCGGCGAATCCGCTGTTCGCGTACTTCGCCCTCGAGAACCTGCCGGGGTTCCTCGCGCTCACCTTCCTCGGTCTCGCCCTCGCCGATCTGGTGCGCTTCGTGAACTGGGGGAGCACCGAGTCGGGCTTCCGGGCCGGGATCCTGCTCATGCTCGCCGCGGTGAGCGATCCCACGGGAATCCTCTACGTGCTGGTGGCCGTGCTCGCCTCGCCGTTCCTCCGACCGGGGCGCCCGTCGGCTCCCGGCCTCCGCGCCGCGAACATGCTGGTCCTGGCCTTCCCGAGCCTCGGTGCGTTCGCCACGATCGCGTTCCTGAACCTCCTGTTCTTCGGCTCGGCGTGGCCCGGCCTCGATGTCGCCGCGATCGTCGCGGGGGTGCCGTCTGGTGTCGCCGAACTGATCGCGCTCTACGCAACCCCGACGGGGTGGCTGATCGCCGCCCCTCTCGCGAGCTCCTGGCTCGTCGCGGCGATTGTGCGCCGACCGGCCGCCATCCCGGTCTCGACCATCGTGTTCGTGCTGCTCAACCTCGCCTTCCTCGTCGGTGCCTTCCACCCCGGCGCCGCCGGTGTGACCTTCCTGTTGCTCAGCCTCCTGGCGATCACCCTCATCCCGGGGGCGCGATCGCCCCTCTCGAACGCTCTGGTCGACCTCGTCGCCGTGCTGCAGATCGGCATCGCCTGGGCGGCCGCGCTCGACCGGCCGATCGTGCAGGAGTGGATGCAGTCGGTCGCCACCGCCTGGGTGCTCGTCGTCGGCTAGGGCCGCGGTGGATGCCCGGCGAGCCGCCGGTAGAGTTGTCGACGCCCATCGTCCCGACCTCTCCTGGAGGAGACCGCGTGTCTGTCGACGCCCCGGCCGAGCATCCCCCCGCCCCGATCGCCCCGGTCGCGATCACGGAGGCGACCGACGGCTTCGGCGTGTTCCGCGATCGCAGTGTCGTGGCGATGCGCGTGGCGGGAGAGCTTCGCGACCTCGCCCACCGGCTCCAGCCCGGTGACGTCGCCGAACCGGTGACGATCGACTCGCCCGACGGCCTCGCCATCTTGCGGCACTCGACCGCGCACGTGCTCGCCCAGGCGGTGCAATCGATCAACCCGGAGGCGAAGCTAGGCATCGGGCCGCCCGTCACCGACGGCTTCTACTACGACTTCGACGTCGCGACCCCGTTCACCACCGACGACTTCGCGGCGTTAGCCAAGGCGATGGACCGCATCATCCGCCAGGGTCAGCGCTTCGTGCGCCGGGTCGTCACGGAGGACGAGGCGCGCGCCGAGCTCGCGGCCGAGCCGTACAAGCTCGAGCTCATCGGGCTCAAGGGGGCGGCCGCCGAGGGCGCTGACGGTGAGAGCGTCGAGGTCGGCGCCGGCGAGCTGACGATCTACGACAATGTCGACGGCAAGACCGGCGAGGTCTACTGGAAGGACCTCTGCCGCGGCCCCCACCTGCCGAACACGCGCATGATCGGCAACGGCTGGTCGCTCATGCGGGTCGCCGCCGCCTATTGGCGCGGCAGCGAGAAGAACCCGCAGCTGCAGCGCATCTACGGCACGGCTTGGCCGTCGAAGGATGCCCTGCGCGAGCACCTCGCCCGTCTCGAGGAGGCCGCGAAGCGCGACCACCGCAAGCTCGGCGTCGAGCTCGACCTGTTCAGCTTTCCCGACGAGATCGGATCGGGCCTCGCCGTCTTCCACCCCAAGGGCGGCATCGTGCGGGCCGAGATCGAGTCGTACATGCGCGAGCGGCTGCTCGCGAACGGCTACGAGCTCGTCTACTCGCCGCACATCACCAAGGGGGCGCTGTTCGAGACGAGCGGCCACCTGCAGTGGTACGAGGAGGGCATGTTCCCGGCGATGCACCTCGACGCCGAGCACGATGCCGACGGTGCAGTGACGAAGCCGGGCCAGGACTACTACTTGAAGCCCATGAATTGCCCGTTCCACAACCTGATCTTCCGGGCGCGCGGCCGCAGCTACCGCGAACTGCCCTTGCGCCTGGCCGAGTTCGGAACCGTCTACCGCTACGAGAAGAGCGGCACGCTCTCGGGCCTCACCCGCGTGCGCGGGCTCACGCAGGACGACGCGCACATCTATGTGACCCCCGACCAGGTGCGCGACGAGGTGGCCCGCCAGCTCGAGTTCGTGCTCGAGACCCTGCGCGGCTACGGCCTCGACGACTTTTACCTCGAACTGTCGACCCGCAACCCCGAGAAGTCGGTGGGCAGCGATGACCTGTGGCAGGAAGCCACCGAGACGCTGCGGCAGGTCGCGGTCGACTCGGGGCTCGAGCTCGTGCCCGACCCGGGCGGTGCGGCGTTCTACGGCCCGAAGATCTCGGTGCAGGCCCGCGACGGGATCGGCCGCACCTGGCAGCTCTCGACGGTGCAGCTCGACTTCAACCAGCCCGAGCGCTTCGAGCTCGAGTACACCGCCTCCGACGGCACACGGCAGCAGCCGATCATGATCCACCGCGCGCTGCTGGGCTCGATCGAGCGCTTCTTCGCGATCCTGCTCGAGCACTACGCGGGTGCCTTCCCGGCCTGGCTCGCCCCTGAGCAGGTCGTGGGCATCCCGGTGGCGGAGGAGTACGCCGAGCACCTCGAGGGAGTCATCGGCCAGCTGCGCGCCGCGGGGGTGCGGGCGCACGTCGACCGCAGCGATGACCGCATGCAGAAGAAGATCCGCACCCACACGACCGGCAAGGTGCCGTACCTGCTGATCGCGGGGGCCGAGGATGTCGCGAACGGCGCGGTGAGCTTCCGGTTCCGCGACGGCTCGCAGGTCAACGGGGTGCCGGTCGAGCAGGCGGTGCAGCGCATCACCACGGCGATCTCGACGCGATCGAGCGAGCTGTAGGCGAGCATCCGCCGATGACGCAGCAGGATGCCCCGCGCGCCTCGTTCGACGGCGTCGAGGCCGAATCGGCCGCGGGGTTCGCGGCCGCGCCCGACGGCTATGCGCGGCTGTGGACGCCGCACCGCATGGCGTACATCCAGTCGCACCACGTGCAGGAGAGCGACGACGAATGCCCGTTCTGCCGTGTGCCGCGGCTGAACGACGAGGAGGGTCTCATCGTCGCCCGGGGCGAGCTCGCCTACGTGGTGCTCAACCTGTACCCGTACAACACCGGGCACCTGCTGGTCTGCCCGTACCGCCACGTCGGCCTCTACGACGAGGCCACTGAGGCGGAGACCGCTGAGATCGCTGCACTCACGCAGACGGCGATGCGTGTGCTGCGCGGCTCGCTGCGATGCGACGGGTTCAACATCGGCATGAACCAGGGTCGCCTGGCCGGTGCAGGCATCGCCGAGCATCTGCACCAGCACGTGGTGCCGCGCTGGAGCGCCGACGCGAATTTCATGCCGATCGTCGCCGGCACCAAGGCGATGCCGCGGCTGCTCGGCGAGGTGCGCGACGAGCTCGCCGCCGCCTGGCCGCGCTAGGGTCGCCCGCTACCGCACCTGCCGCACCGCGAACTGCAGGCGGGGATGCGCGTAGGCCTCCTGCGACTCGACGAGCTGCAGCTCGCGCTCTCCTGACTGCAGGGTGTTCGTCAGCAAATCGAAGACGCTCGAGGCGGTGCGCGCGAGGGCGTCGGCCGCGTCGCCCGTGCGCCGGTAGTGCGCGGTGAACAGCGCGGCCGTCACGTCGCCCGAGCCGTTGGCCTTCATCGGCAGCTGGGGGGTGGTGACGATCCAGGCGCCGTCGTCGTCGACCGCGAGCATCTCGAGGGTGCCCTTCTCGCGGTCGGGGCGCTCGACGCTCGTGACGAGCACGGTGCGCGGGCCCATGGCTCGGGCGAGATCGACTGCGGCGAGGGTCGACTCGAGCGTGCCGGGCTCGGTGCCCGTCAGGTAGCCGAGCTCGAACTGGTTCGGGGTGATGAGGTCGGCGGCGGGCACGACCCGCTCGCGCAGCAGCACCGGGATGGCGGGCGCGACGAAGCAGCCGCTCCTGGCGTTGCCCATGACGGGGTCGCAGGCGTAGATCGCCGCGGGGTTGACCGCCTTGATGCGGGCGACGGCGTCGAGGATCACGTCGGCGATGCCCTCCGAGCCCTGGTAGCCCGAGAGGATCACGTCGATCTGCGGGAAGGCGCCGCGCTCCTCGATGCCGGTGATGACCTCGCGCACATCGTCGGGTGCGATGAGCGGGCCGCGCCAGGCGCCGTAGCCGGTGTGATTGGAGAAGTTCACCGTGTAGACCGGCATGACCTCGACCCCGATGCGCTGCAGGGGGAACACGGCCGCAGAGTTGCCGACGTGCCCGAAGGCCACGGCGGACTGGATGGAGAGCACCTTCACCGCTCGATCATCCCATCCCGGTGCGCGCCCAGCGCCCGCCGGCCGCGGAGGCGGCTGCCTCGACGGCCGCCGCGATGTCGGCGGCCAGACGGCCCGCGTCCTCGTCGCTGAGGTCGTGCACCGTGAGCCGGAGGCGGTGCGCGGTCGGCACGGAGCCGAGCGAGAACTCGTCGCCCGTGCGCGCGAGCCAGCCCCGCCGCATCAGGTGCGGCGAGACCTCGCGGGCCGGTACGGGCAGGGCGACCCACAGGTTCAGCCCGTCACCGGCACGGGCCGGGATGCCGAGCGCCGTGAGGCGCGCGGCGAAGGCGGCATTGCGAGCGGCGTAGTGGTCTCCCGCGCGCGCGATGCCCGCCGCAACCACCGGATCGCTGACGAGCGCGAGCGTCAGGCGCTGCAGCAGGTGGCTGACCCAGGTGGTACCGGGGGAGAGCCGCATGGCCAGGCGCTCGGCAGTCTCAGGGTCTGAGGCCGTGACGGCGAGGCACATGTCGGGGCCGAGGAACTTCGACACGGAGCGCACGAGCGCCCACCGCTGGTGATCGGGCCCGATCACCGAGCGGAAGGGGGAGAGCGAGAGCATCGAGAAGTGGTCGTCCTCGATCACCAGCACGTAGGGATGCTCGCGCAGAACCTCTCGCAGCTCGGCGGCCCGGCCCTCGCTCAGGCTGGCGCCCGTCGGGTTCTGGGCCCGCGGGGTGCACACGAGCGCGCGCACGCCCTGCGCGAGGGCGGCGCGAAGGCCCGCGACGGTCATCCCCTCGTCATCGACCGGCACGGGGACGGGACGGTACCCGCCCATGCGGACCGTGTGGATGCTGGTCAGAAAGCACGGGTCCTCGAGGGCGACGGCGTCGTCGCGCACGAGCGCCTGGGCGAGCAGCCGCTCGACCGCATCCGCGGCGCCGCTCGTGATCGTGAGGTGCAGGTCGGACGGTGCGAGGTCGGCCCGCATCCAGCTGTCGGCCCAGCGCTCGAGGCCCGGGTCGATGACGGGCTCGCCGTAGAGCACGCGATGGCCGGCGACCCCGGCGAGGGCCGTGGTCGGGTCGGGGATCAGCGCGGGGTCGGGATTGCCGGTCGCGACATCGCGCAGCACGCTGTCGGCGGCGAAGCCCTCCTGCGCGATGGGGGCGCGGTCGACCACACGGGTTCCTCCGCGCCCGCGGGTCTCGACGAGGCCGGCGAGGGTGAGCTGCCGATAGGCGGCGACGGCGGTGTTGCGGTTGACCCCGAGCTCGTCGGCGAGCGTGCGCACCGAGGGGAGGGGATCGCCCGGCCGCAGCGCGCCCCGCTCGATTCGCTCGCGCACGCTGGCGGCGATCTCCGCGGCCGATCGGCCGGTGATCTCGAGGGTCATGAGGGGTCCATCGCTGCTCAGGGACGAGGGTCGACCCCATGCTATCTTTTGGCCTAGGCCATTGCGACCCGATGGTCGGACAGCCGCGCGCGGGAGCGCGCCCTCCGTCGAAGGGACACCCTCATGAGCACTGCCGAGACCGGCTCGAGCCGCGTGAAGCGCGGCCTCGCCGAGATGCTGAAGGGCGGCGTGATCATGGACGTCGTCACCGCCGAGCAGGCGCGCATCGCGGAAGACGCGGGCGCTGTCGCTGTCATGGCTCTCGAGCGCGTGCCCGCCGACATTCGTGCGCAGGGCGGCGTCGCCCGCATGAGCGACCCCGACCTCATCGATGAGATCATCGCCGCCGTGTCCATCCCGGTCATGGCGAAGGCGCGCATCGGCCACTTCGTTGAGGCCCAGGTGCTGCAGTCGCTCGGCGTGGACTACATCGACGAGTCGGAGGTTCTGAGCCCCGCCGACTACGTCAACCACATCGACAAGTGGCCCTTCACGGTGCCGTTCGTCTGCGGTGCCACCAACCTGGGGGAGGCGCTGCGTCGCATCACGGAGGGCGCCGCGATGATCCGCTCGAAGGGAGAGGCCGGCACCGGCGACGTGAGCGAGGCCACCAAGCACATCCGCACGATCCTCGGCGAGATCCGCGCGCTCTCGGCCAAGACGCCCGATGAGTGGTACGTCGCCGCCAAGGAGCTGCAGGCGCCGTACGAGCTCGTCGCCGAGGTCGCTCAGACCGGGAAGCTCCCCGTCGTGCTCTTCACCGCGGGCGGCGTCGCCACCCCCGCCGATGCGGCGCTCATGATGCAGCTCGGCGCCGACGGCGTCTTCGTCGGTTCGGGCATCTTCAAGTCGGGCAACCCGGCAGCGCGCGCCGCGGCGATCGTCAAGGCCACCGCCGGCTACACCGACCCGGCGATCATCGCGGAGGCGTCGCGCGGGCTCGGCGAGGCGATGGTCGGCATCAACGTCGCCGACCTGCCCGCGCCGCACCGCCTCGCCGAGCGTGGCTGGTAGCGCGTTTCCCCCCGTCGGGGTGTTCGCCCTGCAGGGCGACGTGCGCGAGCACGTCGCCGTGCTGCGCGGGCTGGGGGCGGAGGTGCGTGAGGTGCGCACCCCCGCGCAGCTCGCGGAGGTCGCCGGCCTGGTGATCCCCGGCGGCGAGTCGAGCGTCATGGACAAGCTCAGCCGCCTGTTCGGCCTGCGCGAGCCGCTTCGGCAGCGCATCGCAGAAGGCATGCCCGTGTACGGAACCTGTGCGGGCATGATCATGCTCGCCGACCGCGTCGTGGACGCGATCGACGGGCAGCTGACGCTCGGCGGGCTCGACGTCACCGTGCGACGCAACGCCTTCGGCAGTCAGCTCGACTCCTTCGAGACCGACCTCGCGATGCCCGCGCTCGGCGACCCGCCCGTGCACGCCGTCTTCATCCGGGCTCCTGTCGTGCAGGAGGCCGGCCCCGACGTCGCGGTGCTCGGCCAGCTCGATGATGGTCGCATCGTGGCGGTCGAGCAGGGTCGAATCCTCGCCACCGCCTTCCACCCCGAGGTCGCGGGGGAGACACGGTTCCACGAGCGCTTCCTCGACCACGTCCACGTCGGGCGCTGACCTCCGCCCGCCGCTGTCTCGGTACCGACCGTCGAGAAGGCGGGGCCCGGCACGGTGCGGAGTGGCACGATGAGGAGATGGTCCTCTACTCCGACTACCCGACCGCGCGAGCCCGCCAGATCATCGCCGACGTGATCGCGCTCGCCCTGGCCGCCGTGGTCATCGCCGTCGCCGTCTCGGTCGCTGCCACCATCCGCACTCTGGCCGCTTTCGGTCGCGACCTCGAGGCTGCCGGTCTCGACGTGCAGGCGGGCCTCACCGAGGCGGCGGATGCCCTCGGCGGGGTTCCCCTCATCGGCGCGGGCATCCGCGGGCCGCTCGACCTCGCCTCCGGTGCGGGCAGCTCGATCGCCGAGGCCGGTCGCGCGCAGCAGGCCTTCGTCGAGCTCGTCGCCACGACGGCCGGGTGGCTCGTGGCGCTGCTGCCGCTGACCGTGCTCGCCGTCGCCTGGCTGCTGCCGCGCATCCGTTTCGCCGTGCGCAAGCGCCGCCTCCGTGCCTTCATCGCCGCGGGGGTGTCGGCCGACACGCTCGCGGCGCGCGCCCTCGCGCGGGCACCCCTCCGGAAGCTCGTCGCCGTGCATCCCGACCCCGCTGCCGCCTGGCGATCGAACGATCCTGCGCTGGTGCGCGCGCTCGCGGGCGTGGAGCTGCGCCGGGCCGGAATCGCCGCGGACGCCCTGCCCTAAACTGGAGGACAGTTCTCGACACCCGCAAGGAGCCCCATGTCCGGCCATTCCAAGTGGGCGACCACCAAGCACAAGAAGGCCGTCATCGACGCCCGCCGTGCCAAGTCGTTCGCCAAGCTCATCAAGAACATCGAGGTCGCCGCGAAGATCGGCGGCCCCGACCCGGCCGGCAACCCCACGCTCGCCGACGCCATCCAGAAGGCGAAGAAGACGAGTGTTCCGAACGACAACATCGACCGGGCCGTCAAGCGCGGCGCCGGCCTCACGGGCGAGTCGATCGACTATCAGTCGATCATGTACGAGGGCTACGGCCCCGGCGGCATCGCGCTGCTCATCGAGTGCCTCACCGACAACCGCAACCGCGCGGCGGCGGAGGTGCGCACGGCGATGACGCGCAACGGCGGCACCATGGCCGACCCCGGCAGCGTGGCCTACAACTTCAGCCGCAAGGGCGTGATCGCGATCACGAAATCCGACGGCGTCACCGAGGACGACATCCTGATGGCCGTGCTCGACGCCGGCGCGGAGGAGGTCATCGATCAGGGCGGCGGCTTCGAGGTCGTCACCGAGCCCTCGCAGCTCATCGCAGCTCGCACGGCGCTGCAGGAGGCCGGTCTCGACTACGACTCGGCGGAGGCGGAGTTCCTCGCCAACGTGAAGATCGACGCCGACGCCGAGACCGCCCGCAAGCTCTTCAAGCTCGTCGATGCCGTGGACGACCTCGACGACGTGCAGAACGTCTACACGAACGTCGCGCTGAGCGACGCCGTGCGCGCCGAGCTCGACGCCGACGACGAGTAGCGCCGTGCTGCGGGTGCTCGGCGTCGACCCCGGTCTCACCCGCTGCGGGGTGGGCATCGTCGACATCGAGCCGAACCGGCGGGCGACGCTCGTCGCCGTGACGGTCATCGAGACGCCCGCGACGCTCGCGCTCGAGCAGCGGCTGCTCGTGATCGGTGACCGCATCGACGCGCTCCTCGACGAGCACCGGCCCGCCGCCGTCGCCCTCGAGCGGGTGTTCGCGCAGCACAACGTGCGCACCGTCATGGGCACCGCGCAGGCGAGCGGTGTCGTGCTGCGGGCGGCAGCGGCCCGGGGGCTGTCGGTCTCCTTGCACACACCCACCGAGGTGAAGGCCGCGGTCACCGGTCACGGCGCGGCCGACAAGCGCCAGGTGACCGCGATGGTCCAGAGGATCCTCCGGCTGGATGCTCCGCCGCGGCCCGCCGATGCCGCCGACGCTCTCGCCCTGGCCATCTGCCACGGCTGGCGGGGCGCGGGTGCGGCCACCGGTCCGACGGGTGCCGCCGGCGCACCCACGCCTGCGCAGGAGGCGTGGCGTGCGGCCGAGAAGGCCGCGGCCGCCCGTAGGCTCAACAGGTGATCGCGAGCCTTCGCGGCACCGTCGTCGCTCTCACCAGCGGCCGGGCCGTCATCGACGTCGCCGGCGTGGGGTATCTCGTGACCCTCACCGAGCGTCACGCCCGCACGCTGCGCCTCGGCGACAGCACGCTCGTGCACACGGCGCTCATCGTGCGCGAGGACGACATGAGCCTCTTCGGCTTCGCCGACGAGACCGAGCTGGCGCTCTTCGACCTCCTCCGCACCGTGTCGGGGGTCGGGCCCAAGTCAGCGCTCGGCGTGCTCGGCTCCATGACCCCCGACAGCATCGCACGGGCGATCGCCGACGACGACGACGCGCCCTTCCGCGCCGTGAGCGGCATCGGCCCGAAGACCGCGAAGCTCATCGTCGTCTCGCTGGCGGGCAAGCTCGTCGCCCCCGCGGGCGGAGCTCCGCGCCCCGGAGCCCTCTCCGAAGCGGAATCCGACGGCGAGGCCGGGGCGATCGCGGCCCTCGTCGCCGCGCTCAGCGGACTCGGCTGGCCCGAGCGCACTGCGCTCGAGGCCGCGACGAGCGTCGTGGAGGGCGACCCCGATGCCGCGAGCGCGGGGCTGCCGGTGCTGCTGCGGCGTGCGCTGAGCATCCTCGGGCCCGCCCGTCGCGGCGGGGAGGCCGGTGATCGTCCATGAGCGACGAGGTGCGCCGGGCGACCGCCGAATCGGATGCGGAGCTCGCCTTCGAGGGAGCGCTGCGGCCGCAGAGCCTCGGCGAGTTCGTCGGCCAGCACAAGGTGCGGCGACAGCTCCAGCTGCTCCTCGAGGCCGCGGCGCTGCAGAACCGCACGCCCGACCACATCCTGCTCGCCGGCCCACCGGGGCTCGGTAAGACCACGCTCGCGATGATCATCGCGCACGAGGGCCAACGGCCGCTGCGCATGACGAGCGGGCCCGCCATCCAGCACGCCGGTGACCTCGCCGCGGTGCTGTCGTCGCTCGTCCCGGGCGAGGTGCTGTTCATCGACGAGATCCACCGCATGGCGCGCTCGGCCGAGGAGATGCTCTACCTCGCGATGGAGGACTTCCGCGTGGACATCATGGTCGGCAAGGGGTCCGGCGCGACGAGCATCCCGCTCGAGCTCGCGCCGTTCACCCTCGTCGGCGCCACCACCCGGGCCGGTCTGCTGCCGAACCCGCTGCGCGACCGGTTCGGCTTCACCGCCCACCTCGAGTTCTACGAGCCCGAGGAGCTGCATCAGGTGCTGGTGCGGGCCGCTCGCCTGCTCGCCCTGGTCATCGACGACGATGCCCTCGGGGAGATCGCCGGCCGCTCGCGGGGCACGCCCCGCATCGCCAACCGGCTGCTGCGGCGGGTGCGCGACTACGCGCTCGTGCACGGGGGAGCCGCCGACCGCGCGGCGGTGCGTGCCGCCCTCGAGCTGTACGACGTCGACGAGCAGGGGCTCGACCGGCTCGACCGCGCGGTGCTCTCGGCGGTGGTCGAGCGCTTCGACGGCGGACCGGTCGGGCTCTCGACCCTCGCGGTGTCGGTGGGGGAGGAGGCGGAGACGATCGAGGCGGTCGTCGAGCCGTTCCTCGTCCGATCGGGTCTGCTCTCGCGCACCCCGCGGGGGCGCGTCGCGACCGCGCGCGCGTGGCAGCACCTGGGTCTCGCGCCGCGGGGCACCGTGGCCGATGACCTATAGTTGTCGCTGGCCCTCGGCCGTGCATCCGCACGCCGTCCGGCGCTGATCCCGGCGCCATGCCTGTGAACGTCCCGAAAGGTACCTCGTCATGGATCCGTTGACCATCGTCATGCTGGGCATCCTCGGCCTGCTCGTCTTCTTCATGTTCCGCAATTCGCGCAAGCGCAAGCAGGAGATGGCGGAGCTGCAGCTGAAGATGGTGCCGGGCGCCGAGGTCATGACCAACTTCGGACTGTTCGGAACCCTCGTCAGCATCGACGAGGAGAACAACGTCGCCACCGTCGAGACCAGCCCGGGCAGCACGGTGCGCGTGCACCGCCAGACTCTCGCGCGCGTCATCGAGGACGAGCCGCAGGTCGACGACGAGGCCGCCGACATGGTCGCGGAGGGTGCGCCGGTCGACGACGCGCCGCAGCTCAACTCCTCGAGCCTCGACGCGCCGGCCGAGAAGCCGAAGCGCACCAAGAAGTCCGAGAGCTAGTTCCGCTGCTCACCGCGCCGGCGTGCCGCACTGCGGCGTGCCCGCCCCCGCCCTGGCAGAAATGAGTTCCTGACGTGGTCAGAAGCACCCCCGAGCGCAAGGCCATCCGCTCCCTCGTCTGGCTGCTCGTCATCATCATCGTCCTCATCGCGGCGAACGGTGCGAGCGTGCTGTTCAACAACGGGCAGTGGACGCCCAAGCTCGCCCTCGACCTCGAGGGCGGCACGCAGATCACGCTGAGCCCGCAGCTCTCGAGCGGCGAGACGGTCACCCCCGAGCAGCTCGAGCGCGCGGTCGCGATCATCCGTCAGCGTGTCGACGCCTCGGGCGTCAGCGAGGCGGAGATCAACACGCAGGGCAACCAGAACATCGTCGTGTCGATCCCCGGCGAGCCCGACGACGCCACGCGCGAGCGCATCCAGAGCTCGGCGAAGCTCGAGTTCCGGCCGGTTCTCCTCGCCGACCTGCCGTCGCCCGCGACGATCGGGGAGGAGGGCGCCGAGGAGCCGGCCGTCGACCCGTCCGCCTCGCCGAGCGCCGAGCCCTCCGCCGAGCCCAGCGCGGCACCGTCGCCGAGCGTCTCGCCCACCGACGCCAGCGACCTCGCCTGGATCACCCCCGAGCTTCAGGAGCGCTTCGACACCTTCGACTGCGCCTCGCTCGCCCAGGTGGGCGCGAACATCGCCCCCACCGATGAGCCGCTCATCACCTGCGAGCAGGACGGCTCGATCAAGTACATCCTCGGGCCCGTCGAGGTGGCCGGTGAGCGCATCGCGGATGCCCGCGCCGGGCTCATCGCGTCGTCCACGGGTGTCACCACCAACGAGTGGGGCGTGTTCATCGAGTTCGACGCGGAGGGCACCGCGCAGTTCCGCACCGTCACCGAGCGGCTGGTCGCCCTGACCGGCGTGCAGAACCAGTTCGCGATCGTGCTCGACGGCAGCGTCATCAGCGCGCCGCGCACGATCAGCGCGATCACCGACGGTCGCCCCCAGATCAGCGGCAACTTCACCGAGGAGTCGGCGCTCGCCCTGGCCGACCAGCTGAAGTTCGGCGCGCTGCCGATCGGCTTCGAGATCCAGTCCAGCGAGAACATCTCCGCGACGCTCGGCGTCTCGCAGCTGCAGAGCGGCATCATCGCCGGCATCATCGGCTTGATTCTGGTCGCGCTGTACGCCTTCTTCCAGTACCGAGCCCTGGGCGGGGTGGTGTTGGCATCGCTCGTGGTCGCGGCGGTCATCACCTACCTCATCATCACCTACCTCTCGAACCAGCAGGGCTTCCGGCTCTCGCTCGCCGGTGTCGCCGGTCTCGTCATCTCCATCGGCGTCATCGCCGACTCATTCATCGTCTACTTCGAGCGCATCCGCGACGAGCTGCGCGACGGGCGCAGCGTCGACGGCGCGGTCGAGTCGGGCTGGAGGCGGGCGTGGCGCACGATCCTCATCAGCGACGTCATCAACTTCATCGCGGCGATCGTGCTCTTCGTGCTCGCGGTCGGCAACGTGCGAGGCTTCGCCTTCACGCTCGGCATCACGACCGTCGTCGACATCATCGTCGTCGCGCTGTTCACTCACCCGATGATGCAGCTGCTCGCCCGCACGCAGTTCTTCGGCGGCGGGCATCGCCTGAGCGGCCTCGACCCGAAGGCCCTCGGTGCGGTCTACCGAGGCCGGGCGCAGTTCAGGGCACCGGTGGGTGTGACGAGCACGAAGGTCGCCAGCAGCAGCCGTGAGGCGCAGCGTCGGCAGACGATCGCGGAGCGCAAGGCTGCCGAGGCGGCCGGAGAAGGGAAGGACGCGCGATGAGCAGGCTCACCCGCTTCGGCAATGACCTCTACACCGGCGAGCGGTCGTTCGACTTCGTCGGTCGGCGCACGCTCTGGTACGCCATCGCGGCGGTCTTCATCGTGCTCGCGGTCGGTCTGACCACCCTGCGGGGCGGCTTCGTCTTCGGTATCGAGTTCCGCGGCGGCTCCGAGTTCCGCGTGCAGAGCACCGCTGCCGTCGAGGAGGGCACGGCCGCCGCGACTGCGATCGCGGTGGACGCGGTGGAGTCTGTCGTCACCGGTGTCACCCCCCGCGTCTCGATCGTCGCGGGCGACTCGGTGCGCGTTCAGACCGAGCAGCTGACGCCCGCCCAGACCGAGGAGGTTCGGGAGGTGCTCGCCGAGGCCTACGAGGTCGCGGTCTCCGACGTCAGCTCCTCCTTCATCGGTGCGACCTGGGGAGCTGACATCACCCGGCAGGCTCTCATCGCGCTCGTGGTCTTCCTGCTGCTCGCGAGCCTCGTCCTCGCGGTCTACTTCCGCACCTGGAAGATGTCGGTCGCGGCGCTCATCGCGCTCTTCCACGATCTCGTCGTCACGGCGGGCGTGTACGGAGTGTTCGGGCTCGAGATCACGCCGGCGGCGGTCATCGGCTTCCTGACCATCCTCGGCTACTCGCTCTACGACACCGTCGTGGTCTTCGACAAGGTGCGCGAGAACACCAGCGAAGACGGCGGGGAGTCGCGCCGCACGTTCGCCCAGTCGGTCAACCTCGCCGTCAACCAGACCCTTGTGCGCTCGATCAACACGTCGATCGTCGCGGTGCTGCCCACGGCGTCGATCCTGTTCATCGGCTCGCTGCTGCTGGGCGCGGGAACCCTGCGCGACATCGCGCTCGCCCTGACCGTCGGGACGATCGTCGGAACCTACTCCTCGATCTTCCTCGCGGCCCCGCTCTACGTGCACCTGCGGCAGAACGAGCCTGAGGTGAAGAAGCAGGGATCGCGGCCCCGGGTCGCACGCCCCGAGTCGGGCGCGGTTCGCTAGCGGCATCGGCGAGCGCGCGTCGAGCATCCGCCCTGCCCTCGGCGCCCCGCGGGGGGCCGTAGAATCGAGGCGGAGGCGCGGATGACCGACACGACGCAGCAGAGCCCGGCGTCGCTGCGCGCGCTCCTGCCGCGCATCTTCTCGCGGTCGCAGACGGGCGGAGCGCTCGAGGCCCTCATCCGCACGCTCCGGACCCACCACCCCAAGGCGGATGTCGCGCTCATCGAGCGCGCCTACCAGGTGGCCGAGCGCGCTCACGAGGGCCAGACGCGCAAGAGCGGCGAACCGTACATCACCCACCCGCTCGCGGTGGCGCAGATTCTCGCCGACCTCGGCATCGGGGCGAAGACGATCGCCGCCGCGCTGCTGCACGACACCGTGGAGGACACCGCCTACAGCCTCGACGAGCTGCGGCGCGATTTCGGCGACGAGATCGCGATGCTCGTCGACGGTGTCACCAAGCTCGACAAAGTGAAGTATGGCGACAGCGCCCAGGCCGAGACCGTGCGCAAGATGATCGTCGCCATGTCGAAAGACATCCGTGTGCTCATCGTGAAGCTCGCCGACCGGCTCCACAACGCCCGCACGTGGGGGTTCGTGGAGGGGGAGTCGGCCCGGCGCAAAGCGCAGGAGACGCTCGAGATCTATACCCCGCTCGCGCACCGGCTGGGAATCCAGACCATCAAGTGGGAGCTCGAGGACCTCTCCTTCGCTGTGCTGCACCCCAAGATCTACGTGGAGATCGAGAGCCTCGTGCGCAACCGCACCCCGGAGCGTGAGGCCTTTGTTCAGCAGGTGATCGACACCGTGAAGGACGACCTGCGGCAGGCGCGCATCAAGGCCGAGATCAAGGGCCGCCCGAAGCAGTACTACTCGATCTACCAGAAGATGGTGCACCGCGGCCGCGACTTCGACGAGATCTACGACCTCACCGGCGTGCGCATCCTCGTGAACACCATCCGCGACTGCTACGCCGTGCTCGGCGCGGTGCACGCGCGCTGGAATCCGATGCCCGGTCGCTTCAAGGACTACATCGCGACCCCCAAGTTCAACCTCTACCAGTCGCTGCACACCACCGTGTACGGCCCGGGCGGCCGACCGGTCGAGCTGCAGATCCGCACCCACGAGATGCATCAGCGGGCCGAGTTCGGCGTCGCCGCGCACTGGAAGTACAAGGAGCGCATGGCGGGGTCTGCCCGCGGCGACGCCGGCATCGAGCGATCCGACACCGACATGGCCTGGCTGGCCCACATCTCCGACTGGCAGGCCGAGACCAGCGACCCCACCGAGTTCCTCGACAACCTGCGCTACGAGATCGGGGCGAAGGAGGTCTACGTCTTCACCCCGCAGGGCAAGGTGATCGGCCTGCCGGGAGGGGCGACGCCGGTCGACTTCGCCTATGCCGTGCACACCGAGGTCGGTCACCGCACCATGGGAGCCAAGGTGAACGGGCGGCTCGTTCCGCTGGACACCCCGCTGAGCAGCGGCGACTCGGTGGAGGTATTCACCTCGAAGAATCCCGACGCCGGGCCGAGCCAGGACTGGCTCAACTTCGTCACCAGCACGCGGGCACGCTCCAAGATCCGCCAGTGGTTCACGAAGGAGCGTCGCGACGAGGCGATCGAGCAGGGCAAGGATGCGATCGCCCGCGCCATGCGGAAGCAGAACCTGCCCTTGCAGCGGCTGATGACGCAGGACTCGATCGCCCAGGTCGCCGCGCAGCTGCGCTACGAGACGGTCGACTCGCTGTACGCCGCGGTCGGCGAGGGCCACGTCTCGACGCAATCGGTGATCGAGAAGATCGTCGGAACCCTGCACGTGGAGGCGGAGAGCGACGACGAGCCGTTCAGCCTCCCGACGCGCGGCCGCACTCCCGTGCGCACGAGCGACTCGGGCGTTCTTGTGCGGGGTGCCCCGGACATCCTGGTGAAGCTCGCGAAATGCTGCACTCCCGTTCCCGGTGACGGCATCGTCGGCTTCATCACGCGCGGCCAGGGCGTGAGCGTGCACCGTGCCGACTGCAGCAATGTGCAGTCCCTGCTCGCTGAGCCCGACCGGATGATCGAGGTCGAGTGGGCGCCCACCTCGAAGAGCGTGTTCCTGGTGCAGATCCAGGTCGAGGCGCTCGACCGCAGCGGCCTGCTGAGCGATGTGACGCGCGTGCTGTCGGAGCACCACGTCAACATCCTGTCGGCGAGCGTGAACACCTCGAAGGACCGCCTCGCTCTCAGCCGGTTCGTCTTCGAGATGGGCGACGTCACGCATCTCGATCGGGTGCTCAACGCGGTGCGGCGCATCGACGCCGTGTACGACGTCTACCGCGTCAGCAGCGGCTGAGCGCAGCCGCCGCAGTCAGACGCTCGCGGGCTGGTCGCACGAACGACAGTCGCGGCCGCCGGTCGAGTGCGGCGAGCACCTCCAGCAGAGTGAGGCCCGACCGCGCGAACCCGCTGGCGAGGATCTCGAAGGTGGTGGGCTCGGTGCTGTGCCGCGCGAGATCGATGAGCGTGCGGAGGGGGGTCGTCACGCGCACGCCAGCGATGATGCGATGCTCCTCCTCATCGATCACCGCTTCGCGCGTTCCCAGCCGACGGCGGTCGGTCGACGGGATGCGTGCCGCGATCGAGACACACGTGCTGAGCGCGCCGGGCTCGCGGCACCAGCCCCACACCCAGGCGGCGGTGCGGTCGGCGATGATCACGCGGAGGTCCCGCAGGGCCGGAGTCAGGGTGCGGGCCCGGTCGGCGACCGTGATCGGCAGGTCGAGCGGCATGAAGCCGTCGCCGAGGGGGATCAGCTCACCGTCGAGCGCGGCGGCGCGCAGCTCGGTGGCGCTCAAGGTCGTGGGGGTGGGGAAGCGCGCGGTCATGCCGGGCAGTGTGCCCCATCGACACAGGGCCTGCCGCGTGCTGCGTGGTCTGTGGAGAACCACCCCATAAGCGGCCGGTCTCCGGCGATCAGCGGTCGACGGCGCTCAACCAGGCCCGACGCGCCTCGAGAGCCTCGGTGACCTCGGCGATGCGTCGAGCGTCCTTCGCCGCGGTTGCGGCGGCGAGGTCTGCCTCGAGCCCGGCGATCGCCTGCTCGAGCTGGGCGGCGAGGCCCTCCGAGCGCGCCTTCTTCTCGGGGTCGGTGCGGTTCCAGTGGTCCTCTTCGAGCTTCTTGACCGCGAGCTCGATCTGCCGCAGCCTGTCTTCGACGACGCGCACCTGATCGCGCGGAACCTTCCCCGCGGCCTCCCATCGGCGCTGGATGCTCGTGAGCGCGGCACGCGCCTGCACGCGATCCGTCGCCGTGAGCAGGGGCGCGGCCTCCTCGAGGAGGGCGAGCTTGACCGTCAGGTTGCCGGCGAACTCCTCGTTCTCACGGGCATCGACCTCGGCCTTGGCGCTGTAGAGCGCGTCACCGGCGGCCTTGAACTGCTCCCACAGCGCGTCGTCGACCTTCTTGCCAGCGCGGCCGGCGGTCTTCCACTCGTCGAGCAGCCGCCGGTAGGCGGGGATTCCCGCAGCGCCCTGCGAGGCGAGCGCAACGGCCTTCTCGACGAGGGCCTGCTTGCGGGCGCGCACTTCCTTGTGCTCGGCGTCCAGACCGGCGAAGAACGAGCGGCGGTGCGTGTCGACGGTGGAGCGGGCGGCGCGGAAGCGCTTCCACAGGTCGTCGGCCTGCTTCTTCGGGATGCGCGGACCGTTCTGCTGGTGGTCCTTCCAGCGCGCGAACAGAGCTTCGAGCTCGGCGGTCGCCTGCTTCCACTGAATGCTCTGCGGATCCTTCGCCGCGAGCGCTTCGGCGGCCTCGACAATGGCCAGTCGCTCCGCGATCGCCGCTTCGACCGCGGCCGCGGCCTCAGCCTGCTGCGCCTCGGTGAGCTTCTCGACCGTCGTGGACAGCGCGGCGACCCGCGTGCGCAGCGCCTCCAGGTCGCCGACCGCCGCGGGGTTCTCGAGGGCATCGGTCAGTGCGGCGACGGTCTTCGCGACGTCCGCCGCCGGAGCGCCGGCACGTGCTCGCTGCTCGAGCAGTCGGACCTGGCCCTCGAGCTCCGTGAACTTGCGGGTGAAGTAGGCCAGGGCCTCGTCGGGGGTGCCGTCGGGGTACTGCCCGACGGCCCGCTCGGTCCCGCGGTCGGTGACGTACACGGTGCCGGTCTCGTCGACCCGGCCCCAGGTGCTCTCGTTCGCTGACACGTCTGCTACATCCTCATCGAGTGGGCGCACGCGGCACGATCCGCGCGATTGTTCAGCATATGGCACGCCTCGAGCGCGCACCCCGGAGGGCGGCGCACTCGCGCCGATCGCTATTGGATCGTGATTCCGGTGATCGTCGTGGCGACGGCGGGCGGACCATCGGGCGCGCCGCCCTCCGCCCCGGCGCTCACGATCTCCGCGACGAGCATGTCGAGCCCGGCGGTGATGCGGCCCAGCACCGTGTAGCCGCCGGCCGCGTCGGAGGGGATCGTCGACTCGTCGTAGACGATGAAGAACTGGCTGCCCATGCTCTCGCCGTTGCCGCTCTGGCGGGCCATCGCGATCACGCCGGTGGCGTAGACGTCGTCGAGCGGCGGGTTCTCGATCGGGCCGAATCGGTAGTCGGGGCCCCCGGTGCCGTCGCCGTTCGGGTCGCCGCACTGCAGCACGAAGATCCCCTCGGTGGTCAGGCGGTGGCAGGTGAGTCCGTCGTAGAAGCCGCTCTGCACGAGACTCACGAACGATGCGACCGCCTGCGGTGCCGCGAGGCCGTCGAGCTCGTACTCGAGCGCGATCGACTCGTTGAGAGTCAGCGAGCCGGTCCACGTGCGGAACTCGCTGAGCGCGGGCTCCGGTGCGGTGGCGGCGGGCTCGCTCGGCTCGGGACTGGCGCTGGCGACCGGCTCGGGTGCGCCGGGACCGCTCGTGAAGTAGACCACTTGCGCGGTCGTGGCGAGGGCGGCGACGACCACGAGGGCGAGCACGGCGACGAGGTTGTCCCGCTTGCGTCGGGCGGTGGCCGTCTCGTGCACGGTCTGCCGCGCCTGGTAGCGGCGCAGGCGGTCCTGCGCCTCGCGGGAATTGGCCGATCCGGCTGCCACGGCTCCTCCATCCAGGGTCGGGGGGGTGCGCGGTGCGGACCGCGCCGCAGTGAACTCTAGTCGAGGCTCCCCGCGCCCCGTCGCGCCGCGGGTGGTCCTCGCCGCCGACGACTAGCCTGAGGGCATGGATGCAGCTCCGGGGCTCGGCTCGGCCGCCGTCCCCCTGGCGGTGCGGATGCGGCCGACCCGGCTCGAGGAGGTCGCCGGGCAGCGGCACCTGCTCGCGCCCGGGTCGCCGCTCGTGAGCTTGGCCAGCGACGACCCGGCCCGCGCGCCGAGCGCGGTCTCGGTGATCCTGTGGGGGCCGCCGGGAACGGGCAAGACGACCCTCGCGCAGGCGATCGCGCGGCAGTCCGGCCGCCGGTTCGTCGAGCTGTCGGCCATCACCGCCGGGGTCAAGGACGTGCGCGAGGTCATGGAGCGGGCGCTGGCCGACCGCGACCTCTACGGCACCTCCACCGTGCTGTTCCTCGATGAGATCCACCGCTTCACGAAGGCGCAGCAGGATGCGCTGCTGCCCGGGGTCGAGAACGGCTGGGTGATCCTCATCGCGGCGACGACCGAGAACCCCTCGTTCTCGGTCATCGCGCCGCTGCTGAGCCGCAGCCTCCTGCTCACCCTCGAGGCGCTCTCCGACGATGACCTGCGGATGCTGGTCGAGCGCGCGGTGGTCGATCCCCGCGGGCTCGCCGGGGCCGTCTCCGTCGAGGGAGCCGCGCTCGACGCGATCGTGCGGCTCGCCTCGGGCGACGCTCGACGAGCGCTGACGGCGCTGGAGGCGGCGGCGCAGTCGGCCAGCGCATCCACCGCCGACGGCGAGGGCGACGGGCCCCCGGTCGTGACCGCCGCGATCGTCGCTGCCGCCGTCGACCGCGCGCTGCTGCGGTACGACCGGCAGGGCGACGAGCACTACGACGTCATCAGCGCCTTCATCAAGTCGATCCGCGGCAGCGACCCCGATGCCGCTCTGCACTACCTCGCCCGCATGATCGAGGCGGGGGAGGACCCCCGCTTCATCGGTCGACGCATCATCATCTCGGCGGCGGAGGACATCGGGATGGCCGACCCGCAGGCTCTGCCGATCGCGGTGGCCGCGGCTCAGGCCGTGCAGCTGATCGGGATGCCCGAGGGCAGGATCCCCCTCGCCGAGGCGGTGGTGTACCTGGCCACGGCGCCCAAGTCGAACGCCGCGTACACCGGGATCGACGCGGCGATCGCCGACGTGCGAGCGGGCCGCCTGGGTCGTGTGCCGAAACCGTTGCGCGATGCGCACTACCCGGGCGCGAAGCGGCTCGGCCACGGGAAGGGCTATGTCTACCCGCACGATGAGCCGGTGGGCGTGGCCGAGCAGCAGTATCTGCCCGACCCTCTGGTCGGTACCGAGTACTACCGTCCGACCGAGCGGGGCCACGAGCGGGAGGTCTCCGCCCGGCTGGCCAAGCTGCGGGCGATCATCCGCGGGCGGCAGCCCGAGAACTGATCGGGCGGGCTCTGGTAGGCTCTATCGGCCCGTCAGATATGGGCACACCCTCCCTCGCAGTCTCCACCGGAGCGCCCCGACGTGCGTCCGGACCGGACGGAGCGGTGTACGTCCGTGAGCCGTGAGAGTCTCGGCCACGACTGTGGAAGGAAATCGTGTCGACCAAGTCACGCACCCGGAGCAAGACCCGCCTCTCCCGTTCGCTCGGCATCGCCCTCACCCCGAAGGCCGCCAAGTACCTCGAGAAGCGCCCCTACGCCCCCGGCGAGCACGGCCGCACCAAGCGCAAGGCTGACAGCGACTACGCCGTTCGCCTGCGCGAGAAGCAGCGTCTGCGCGCCCAGTACGGCATCCGCGAGAAGCAGCTGCGCATCGCGTTCAACGAGGCCCGTCGCACCGAGGGCTTGACCGGTGAGAACCTGGTCGAGCTGCTCGAGATGCGTCTCGACGCCCTCGTGCTGCGTGCCGCCTTCGCCCGCACCACCGCGCAGGCGCGGCAGATGGTCGTGCACCGTCACATCCTCGTCGACGGCAAGATCGTCGACCGTCCGTCGTTCCGCGTGAAGCCGGGCCAGCTCATCCACGTCAAGGCGCGCTCGGAGGGCACCGAGCCCTTCCAGGTCGCCGCGGCCGGTGGGCACGTCGACGTGCTTCCCAAGACGCCGGGCTACCTCGAGGTCGAGCTCGACAAGCTGCAGGCGCGTCTCGTGCGCCGCCCGAAGCGCGCCGAGGTGCCGGTCACCTGCGACGTGCAGCTCGTCGTCGAGTACTACGCGGCCCGCTAGGCGGTCTCGCTCGCGCAGCCTCATGACGGGGGTCCGGCTTCGAGCCGGGCCCCCGTTGGCGTCCGCCCGCTAGGCTGGCCACCGACCCTTCCGACCGATCCACCACCGAGGGAGAACCCATGAAGAACGTCGCTTGGCTCATCGCCGGCATCGCGATCGGCTTCGTCGCCGCTCACCAGGTCTCGAAGACCCCGCAGGGCAAGCAGTTCTTCGACGAGGTCGACACCAAGGCCCGCGAGTTCGGCTCGGCTGTCGTCGACGGCTACAAGCAGCGCGAGGCCGAGCTGCGCGCCGCCGTGGCGGAGGCTGAAGACACCATCGCCGATCTCACTAGCCGCCTCAAGTAACCGGCGCGGTCCGCACCGCGCCCGATCGATTCAGGAACAGACCCCGTGCAGACCGCCGACATCCAGCGCCGGTGGCTCGAGTTCTTCGGAACCCGAGGCCACACCGTCGTGCCCTCCGCCTCGCTCGTCAGCGACGACCCGACCCTGCTCTTCACCGTCGCGGGCATGGTTCCGTTCGTGCCGTACCTCACCGGCGTCGTGCCGGCACCGTATCCGCGCGCGACGAGCGTGCAGAAGTGCATCCGCACGAACGACATCGAGGAGGTCGGCAAGACCCCCCGCCACGGCACCTTCTTCCAGATGAACGGCAACTTCTCGTTCGGCGACTACTTCAAGGAGGGGGCGATCTCCTACGCCTGGGAGCTGCTGACGACGTCGCAGAGCGACGGCGGGCTCGGTTTCCAGGAGAAGGACCTCTGGGTCACCGTCTACAAGGACGACGACGAGGCCATCGCGCTCTGGAAGAAGATCGCGGGCCTGCCCGACGATCGCATCCAGCGTCTCGACATGGACACCAACTACTGGTCGACGGGTCAGCCCGGCCCGGCCGGGCCGTGCTCCGAGATCTTCTTCGACCGCGGGCCGGCCTACGGCGTCGATGGTGGCCCGGCCACCGACGACGACCGCTACGTGGAGATCTGGAACCTCGTGTTCATGCAGTACCTCCGCGGCGAGGGCACCGGCAAGAACGACTTCGAGATCCTCGGCGAGCTGCCGAACAAGAACATCGACACCGGTATGGGCATGGAGCGCGTCGCCTTCCTGCTGCAGGGCGTCGAGAACATGTACGAGATCGATCAGGTGCGTCCGGTGCTGGATGCCGCTGCCGAGCTCTCCGGCCGGCGCTACGGTGCCGACCACGACGATGACGTGCGCATGCGCGTCATCGCCGACCACGTGCGCAGCGGGCTGATGCTCATGACCGACGGCGTGGCGCCCGGCAACGAGGGGCGGGGCTACATTCTGCGCCGCCTGCTGCGGCGCAGCATCCGCGCGATGCGCCTGCTCGGTGTCGACGCCCCGAGCTTCGAGGTGCTGTTCGCCGCATCGCGCGACGCGATGAGCGCCGCCTACCCCGAGATCAGCGAGAACTACGACCGCGTGTCGCGGCTCGCCCTGGGGGAGGAGGAGGCCTTCCTCCGCACGCTCGCGGCGGGCACGAGCATCCTCGACCTCGCCGTCGGCGAGGCTCAGGCGGCCGGCTCGAGCGCCCTGCCGGGCGACACGGTCTTCCAGCTGCACGACACCTTCGGGTTTCCGCTCGACCTCACCCTCGAGATGGCCGAGGAGGCGGGGCTCACCGTCGACCGCGCCGAGTTCGACCGGCTCATGGCCGAGCAGCGCGCGCGCGCCAAGGCCGACGCGAAGTCGAAGAAGGGCGCCCTCGCCGACCTCAGCGTCTACGGCGAGTTCCGGGCCGCCGGCGAGACGGTCTTCCTCGGGTACGACGAGCTCGAGACCGAGACCCGCGTGCTCGGCCTCCTCGTCGGGGGGCAGAGCGTTCCGGTGGCGCAGGCCGGCGACATCGCGGAGGTGATCCTCGCCGAGACGACCCTGTACGCCGAGTCGGGCGGTCAGGACAGCGACGAGGGTGCGATCGTCGGCGCCGGTTTCGACCTCGAGGTGCTCGACGTGCAGAAGCCCGTCAAGGGCCTCATCAGTCACACCGTGCAGGTGCGGGCGGGAGAGGTGCACGTCGGCGACGTCGCGCGCACCCAGGTGGATGCGCACTACCGCCGCGCGGCGACGCAGGCGCATTCGGCGACGCACGTGATCCACGCCGCACTGCGGCAGACGCTCGGCGGCGACGCCCACCAGTCGGGCTCGTACAACAAGGCCGGCTACATGCGGCTCGACTTCAGTTGGAACCAGGCGCTCAGCCCGGCGACCCGCAGCGAGATCGAGGAGATCAGCAACATCGCGGTGCGCGACAACCTGCCCGTCGAGACGCGGGTGATGGCACTCGATGAGGCGAAGTCGCTCGGTGCGATGGCCCTGTTCGGCGAGAAATATGGCGAGACCGTGCGTGTGGTCGACATCGGCGGCCCCTGGTCGCGCGAGCTGTGCGCGGGCACCCACGTCGGCAGCTCGGCCGAGATCGGCGTCATCAGCCTCGTCAGCGAGTCGTCGGTCGGCTCGACCAACCGCCGCGTCGAGGCGCTCGTCGGCCTCGACGCCTTCCGCGAGTTCGCGGCCGAGCGCGCGCTCGTGCAGCAGCTGACGAGCAGCCTGAAGACGCCGAAGGAGCAGCTCGCCGACCGGATCGCCGAGCTCAGCGCTCAGCTGAAGGCGGCCGAGAAGACCATCGCGCAGTTCGAGGCCGCACGGCTCACCGAGCGGGTTCCCGCGCTGGTGGCCGCCGCGCGCCCGATCGGGGAGTACACCGTCGTCGCGGAGAACGTCGGCACGCTCGGCTCCGCCGATGACGTGCGCACCCTCGCGACGACGGTGCGCGGCCGCCTCGGCGACAGTGCGGCCGTCGTCGTGCTCGCCGCCGAGACCGGCGGCAAGGCCACGGTCATCATCGCGACGACCCCCGCGGCCCGCGAGGCGGGCGCCAAGGCCGGCGAGCTCGCGCGCGCGGCGTCCGCTGTCCTCGGCGGTGGAGGCGGCGGCAAGGACGACCTCGCCCAGGGCGGCGGTCCTGACGCGCAGCGCATCCCCGCCGCGCTCGAGGCCGTGCTCGCCGCGCTCCGGGGCTGAGCGTGCGCCCGGGGGTGCGGCTCGGCGTCGACGTGGGGCGCGCGCGCGTCGGCATCGCGCGCAGCGATCCGCACGGGATGCTCGCGACCCCGGTCGAGACGCTCGCGCGGCGCGATGATGTCGTCGCGGGCATCCGTCGCCTGCTCGATGAGCACGAGGCCGTCGAGGTGATCGTGGGGCTCCCGCTGTCGCTGAGCGGTGGCGAGACCGCCTCGACCGACGACAGCCGCGCGGTCGCCGAGGCTCTTGCGGCCGCGCTCCCGGTGCCGGTTCGCCTCGTCGACGAGCGGCTCACCACGGTGAGCGCGGCACGCGGCCTCCGCGAGTCGGGTCGCACCGCGAGGAACTCGCGGTCGGTGGTCGACCAGGCCGCCGCTGTTATCCTGCTCCAGCACGCCCTCGACCTCGAGCGCTCGACCGGGAACCCGCCCGGGGCGCTCGTCGAGCCGCACGAAGGACGACCGCCCGCGTGACCGAGAACGACGCCTGGGACGCCATCCTCCGCCCCGACGGCGAGGAGGCCCCCGTCCGCGGCTCCGCCGCCCCGGCGGCCACGGCCGACGGCGGGGTGCCCACCAGCCGGCGCGAAGCGCGTGCCGCCCAGAGCGGGCCCTCCCGCCGCCGCGACCGCGGCCCTGACACGGAGCGCGACGGTCGTCCGCGTCGCCGGTGGCCCGCCGTGCTCGCGGGCGTGCTCGCGCTTCTGCTGGGTATCGGCGCGGGGGGCGCCTGGTGGGTGTGGACCAACTACGAGAATCAGGTGCGCGAGCTGCTCGGCTGGGAGCTGCCGAACGACTACACCGGCTCCGGTAACGGCACCGAGGTGCTCGTCACCATCTACGCCGGCGAGATCGGCTCCGATGTGGCCCGGTCGCTCGTCGACCAGGGCGTGACGATGACCTTCGAAGCGTTCTACGAGCTGCTGCTCGCGGACGAGTCGATCCAGTTCATCCCCGGCACCTACCGGCTGCAGGAGGAGATGTCGGCGCAGGCCGCCCTCGACGCCCTGCTCGACCCCGCCAACAAGGTCGAGCTCAGCGCCACCGTGCGCGAGGGCCTGCGCGCGGGCGAGGTCATCGAAGCGCTGTCGGCCGGCACGGGCATCCCGCTCGCCGACTACGAGGCGGCAATCGCCGACCCGTCGCTCTACGGCATCCCCGCCGAGGCGCCGAACATCGAGGGCTACCTCTTCCCGGCGACGTACACCTTCGAGCCGGGCACGACGGCAGAGGACCACATCCGCACCCTCGTCGACGAGACGTTCGCGCGGCTCGACGCCGCGGGTGTCGCCGTGGAGGACCGGCACCGCGTGCTCACCACCGCTTCGCTCATCCAGCGCGAAGCGCGGCTCGCCGACGACTTCTACAAGGTCTCCCGCGTCATCCAGAACCGGCTCGAAGCGGGTTGGCGCCTCGAGTTCGACTCGACGACGCAGTACGGCGCCGGAGAGACCGGTTCCGTCTGGTCGAGCGGCGATGCTCTCAACGACGACAACCCCTACAACACGTACGTCATCACCGGGCTGCCGATCGGCCCGATCGCGGCCCCCGGCGACCTCGCGATCGATGCGGCTCTCAACCCGGTCGACGGGCCCTGGTTCTTCTTCGTCACCGTGAACCTGGCGACCGGCGAGACGCAGTTCTCGGAGACGATCGCGCAGCACGAGCAGGGCGTCGCGGTGCTGCGCGCATGGTGCGCCCAGCCGGACAACGCCGTCTACTGTGGCTAGGCGACTGGCTGTCATCGGCAGCCCGATCGCGCACTCGCTGTCGCCGGTGCTGCACGCGGCCGCCTACGCGACGCTCGGGCTCGACTGGCAGTACGAACGGCACGAGGTGCGCGAGAGCGAGCTCGCCGGGTTCATCGACGGTCTCGATCGCTCCTGGCGCGGGCTCTCGGCCACCATGCCGCTGAAGGAGGAGCTGCGCCGCCTGGCCGACGAAGCCGACGCCGCCGTCGCGCTGACCGGCGCCGCGAACACGGTGCTGCTCGCCGACGACGGTCGCCGCATCGCGCGCAACACCGACGTCGCCGGCATCGAGCGTTCGCTGCGGGATGCGGGGCTCGAGAGCGCGCACCACGCCGTCATCGCGGGCGCGGGCGCGACAGCGCGCTCGGTGGTGGTCGCCCTCGACAGCCTCGGGCTGCGCTCCGCCACCCTCGCGGTGCGGGAGCCGGCGCGCGCCGCTGCCCTGCGCGCGCTCGCCGACGAGCTCGCGCTCGACCTCGATGTGGTGCGCCTGGCCGACCTCGAGCACGTCGTCGACGGTGCCGAGGTCGTCGCCTGGACCCTCCCCAACGGCGTGCCGCTGCGCGCGGCGCTGCCCTTCGACGCCCGGATGACGGCCATCGCGCTCGACGTGACGTACCACCCGTGGCCAGGCCCCCTGGCCGCCCAGTGGCTCGAGGTGGGCGGGCGCGTCGCCTCCGGACGCGACATGCTGCTGCACCAGGCCGTGCGTCAGGTGCGCTTCTTCGTCTCCGGCCAGACCGACGAGCCGCTCGAGGAGGAGGCGGCCGTCGAAGCGGCGATGCGCGCGGCGCTCGAGGCGGCCTGACGCCGCACGTGCGGGTGACCGCGAGCGGGCATCCGGGCCTCGGAGCGCGTGGGAGGATGGACGCATGCTGCGCTGGTTGACCGCGGGGGAGTCTCACGGCCCCGAACTGATCGCTGTGCTCGAGGGGATGCCGGCCGGGGTTCCGGTGCTGCGCGAGGCCATCCAGGCCGACCTGCAGCGGCGCAAGCTCGGCTACGGCCGCGGCGCCCGCATGAAGTTCGAGCAGGATGAGCTGACGATTTCGGGCGGCGTGCGCCACGGCGTGAGCATGGGCAGCCCGATCGCCCTGCGCATCGGCAACACCGAGTGGCCCAAGTGGACGACCGTCATGAGCCCCGACCCGGTCGACCCGGCCGAGCTCTCGGGCGGGCGCGCGGCGCCTCTCACCCGGCCGCGTCCCGGGCATGCCGATCTGGTCGGCATGCAGAAGTACGGTTTCGACGAGTCGCGCCCGGTGCTCGAGCGCGCGAGCGCCCGCGAGACCGCCGCACGGGTCGCTCTCGGGGCGGTCGCTCGCGCTTTCCTCGGCGAGCTCGGCATCCGGCTCGTCGCGCACACGCTGGCGATCGGGCCCGTGCGAGTGCCCGACGACGCGCCGCTGCCGCGTCCAGACGATGTCGATCGCCTCGACGCCGACCCGCTGCGGTGCCTGCACGCCGAGACGAGCGCCGCGATGGTCGCCGAGGTCGACGCGGCGCACAAAGACGGCGACACGCTCGGCGGCGTCGTCGAGGTGCTCGCGTACGGGGTTCCTCCGGGGCTGGGGTCGTACGTGCACTGGGATCGTCGGCTCGACGCGCGCCTCGCCGCCGCGCTCATGGGCATCCAGGCGATCAAGGGCGTCGAGGTCGGCGACGGCTTCGAGACCACGCGCCGGCGCGGGTCGGCGGCGCACGACGAGCTGGTCGTGGATGACGGGCTCATCGAGCGCCTGAGCGACCGGGCTGGCGGCACCGAGGGGGGAATGTCGACCGGCACCGTGCTGCGCGTGCGCGCCGGCATGAAGCCGATCGCCACCGTGCCGCACGCCCTGCGCACGGTCGACACCTCGACGGGCGAGGCCGCCCCCGCCCACCACCAGCGCTCCGACGTCTGCGCGGTGCCCGCGGCGGGCGTCGTCGCCGAGGCGATGGTCGCGCTCGTGCTCGCCGAAGCCGTGCTCGAGAAGTTCGGCGGCGACTCGGTGGCCGAGACCCGGCGCAACCTCGAGGGCTACCTCGCGGCGATCCCGGCGACCCTCACGACGGCGGTCGCCGACGGCCGTGGCTGAGGCGGCGACTCCCGGCCTTCGCGGGCAGGCGGAAGCGGGCGACGGCCCTCTCGTCGTTCTCATCGGGCCGCCCGCGGCGGGCAAGACCCGCACCGGCAGGCGGGTGGCGCGCGCCCTCGCCGTGCCGTTCATCGACACCGACCGCGTGATCGCCGCCGAGCACGGGCCGATTCCCGAGATCTTCGCCGATCGGGGCGAGGCCGCGTTCCGCGCCCTCGAGGCCGAGGCCGTCGAGGCCGCCCTGCGGCAGCGAGCGGTCGTCGCGCTCGGAGGCGGCGCCGTGATGACGCCCTCCGTGGCCGCGACCCTGCAGGGGCATCCCGTAGTGCTGCTCACCGTCGGGGCGGAGGCCGCCGCCGCGCGCCTCGACCCGGAGAGCCGCCCGCTCGTGCGCGACGGCATCGGCGCCTGGGAGGCGCTCGTCGCGCAGCGGATGCCGACCTACACCGCCCTGGCGACGGCGACCTGGGACACCTCGTCCCAGCCGCTCGACCGCGTCGCCGCCGAGATCGCCGACTGGGCGCGCGACCGTGCCCTCGCGGCAGGAGGACCATGACCAGCCAGCCCGAGAACCCCGACCGCGACGTGACCGTCATCCCCGTGACCGGCGGGTCGTCCTACGAAGTGCGCGTCGGCCGCGGACTGTTCGCGAAGATCGGCGCCGTGCTGCCGCCCGCCGCGGCCAAGGTGCTCGTCATCCATGCCCCGCCGCTCGCGGAGCAGGCCGAGGCCCTGCGCGAGCGCCTCGCCGGACGCGTCGAGGTGCTGCTGGCCGAGGTGCCCGACGCCGAGGGCGCCAAGCGCATCGAGGTCGCCGCCTTCTGCTGGCAGATCATGGGCCAGACCGACTTCACCCGCACCGACGCCGTGATCGGCCTGGGCGGGGGAGCGACCACCGACCTCGCGGGCTTCGTCGCCGCGACCTGGCTGCGCGGGGTCGCCGTGATCCAGGTGCCGACCACCGTGCTCGGCATGGTCGATGCGGCCGTCGGCGGCAAGACCGGCATCAACACCGCCGAGGGCAAGAACCTGGTCGGCGCGTTCTGGGCCCCGCACGCGGTCATCGTCGACCTCGACCTGCTCGACGGGCTGCCGCAGAACGAGCTGCTCGCCGGCATGGCGGAGGTCGTCAAGTGCGGGTTCATCGCCGACGAGCGCATCCTCGAGCTGCTCGAGGCCGACGCGCAGGTCGCCACCGATCGCACGAGCGACGCGTTCCGCGAGGTCGTCGAGCGCAGCATCCGCGTCAAGGCGGCGGTCGTCAGCGATGACTTCGCCGAGCAGGGGCAGCGCGAGATCCTGAACTTCGGGCACACGCTCGGGCACGCCATCGAGCACGCCGAGCGCTACCGCTGGCGGCACGGCGCCGCGATCGCGATCGGCATGGTCTACGCCGCCGAGCTCTCGCACCTCGCCGGCTCCCTGCCGGCCGAGCAGGTCGACCGCCTGCGCCGCATCCTCGCCTCCCTGACCCTTCCGACGAGCTACCCGCTCGGCCGCTGGAAGACGCTGCTCGCCACCATGCAGCGCGACAAGAAGGCCCGCGCGGGCATGCTGCGCTTCATCGTGCTCGACGGCGTGGGGCGCCCGCGCGTGCTCAACGGAACTGACGAGTCGATGCTGTTCGCCGCCTACCAGGAGGTCGGCTCGTGAGCGTCGCCGATAGGGTGACGGCATGACCGCGCCCACCCGCGTGCTCGTGCTCAACGGGCCCAATCTCAACCGCCTCGGCACGCGCGAGCCCGAGATCTACGGCACCGCGACCCTCACCGAGCTGCAGGCCGAGCTGCGCGACCTCGCCCAGGGCGCCGAGATCGACCTGCGGCAGTCGAACGACGAGGCCGAGCTCATCGGCTGGCTGCATGACGCGGTGGATGCCCGCACCCCGGTGATCCTCAACCCCGCGGCCTTCACCCACTACAGCTACGCGCTGCGCGACGCGGTCGCCCTCGTGACCGAGGCGGGCATCCCGGTGATCGAGGTGCACCTGTCGAACCCGCACGCTCGCGAGGAGTTCCGGCACACGAGCGTCATCTCGGGTGTCGCGACCGGGGTCATCGCGGGATTCGGGTTCGGGTCGTACCGCTTGGCCCTCGCCCAGCTGCTCTCCGCCCGGTAGGGAGCGGGCACCGGCCCTCGGCTAGACTGGCCCGTCGGCGCTGCGCGGCAGCACCGATCTCGAACGACGAACCCCGACGCGAACGGAACGAACCCCGCCATGGCGACCACGAACGACATCAAGAACGGCAGCGTTCTCAACCTCGACGGCCAGCTCTGGAACGTCATCGAGTTCCAGCACGTGAAGCCCGGCAAGGGCGGGGCGTTCGTTCGCACGAAACTCAAGAACGTCACGTCGGGCAAGGTCGTCGACAAGACGTTCAACGCCGGCACCAAGATCGACTTCGCCACCGTCGACCGTCGCGACTACCAGTACCTCTACCAGGACGGCGCGGACTACGTCTTCATGGACACCACCGACTACGACCAGGTGACCGTTCCGGCCTCGGTCGTGGGAGACGCCGCCAACTTCATGCTCGAGAACCAGATCGTCACGATCGCGATGAACGAGGGCGTTGCGCTGTACCTCGACCTGCCCGCCTCGGTCGTGCTGGAGGTCACCTACACCGAGCCTGGCCTGCAGGGCGACCGCTCGACCGGCGGCACGAAGCCGGCGACGCTCGAGACCGGTTACGAGATCCAGGTGCCGCTCTTCCTCGAGACGGGCACCAAGGTGAAGGTCGACACCCGCTCGGGCGACTACCTGGGTCGCGTCACCGACTAGTGAGCGCCCGCAGCAAGGCCCGCAAGCGGGCCCTCGACATGCTGTACATCGCGGACGTGCGGCAGGTGCCGCTCGCGACCGTGCTCGACGAGGAGGCGCGCCGGGCCGCGGCGCAGCCGCAGCGATCGTCGAGCTGGCCCTACGCCGAGCAGATCGTCGCGGGCGTCGCCGCGGCGCAGGCCGGCATCGATGCTGTGATCGAGCAGCACGCGGTCGGCTGGACTCTCGCGCGCATGCCCGTCGTCGACCGGGCGATTCTGCGTCTGGCGACCTGGGAGCTGCGCGAGAACCCGGAGGTGCCGACCGCCGTCGTGATCGCCGAGGCGATGGAGCTCGCGAGCGTGCTCTCGACCGACGACAGCGCACCGTTCGTCAACGGTGTTCTCGGATCGATCGCGGCAGAGCTCCGCGCCTGACGGAGCCTCCGCGGCCGCACCTGCGCGGGTGCGTGACGGTTGTGTGACGTTGTGTTGCGCTCCGTGTCGTCGCGTGTCGAGCTCGTTTTGCCGAGGTGCGGCGACGCTTCTACCGTGGCGGCATGTCCTCGACGACCCCTCGCGCCACCATCGCGTCACCGGCACTCCCGGTCTCGCTGCGCGGCGTCGGGCGCGTCTTCCCCCCGGCACGGGGCGGGGATGCCCGCACGGTGCTCCGCGACATCCAACTGGAGATCGCCCCCGGTGAGATCGTCGCCCTGCTCGGCCCCTCCGGCTGCGGCAAGTCGACCCTCCTGCGTCAGATCAGCGGGCTCGACCGGCCCACCGCGGGCGCGCTGACCATCGACCGCACGCCCGTCGCGCCGGCCGATCAGCGGTGCGCGGTCGCCTTCCAGGAGCCCCGGCTGCTGCCGTGGCGCACGGTGGCCCGAAACGTCGAGCTCGGGCTGCCGCGCGGCCTCGACCGCGAAGCGGGGCATCAGCGCGTCGCCGAGCTGCTCGAGCTCGTGCAGCTCGAGCACGCTGCCGGGCTCAAGCCGCGGGAGATCTCCGGCGGCATGGCGCAGCGCGTCTCGCTCGCCCGCGCGCTCGCACGCGACCCGGGCGTGCTGCTGCTCGATGAGCCGTTCGGAGCCCTGGACGCCCTGACCCGGCTGACCATGCAGGACCTCCTCGTGGACATCCACCGAGCCCGCCCGGCGACGGTCGTGCTCGTGACGCACGACGTCGACGAGGCGCTCGCCCTCGCCGACCGCGTCGTGCTGCTCGGCACCCGCCACGACCGCCCCGGCGCCACGATCAGCATGATCCTCGACGTGCCCGGGGCGCGCCCCCGCGACCGCGCGTCGGTCGTGCTCACCCGCCTCCGGGCGAAGCTTCTCGATGCGCTCGGCGTGCCGAGCCACCACGGCGGCTAGCCGCCGCACCGACCGCACCACCCGCACCGCCATCACCACTGCACCGCCGCCGCCACCACCACCACCACCACCACTCCGGTCGAAGATCCGGCAACCGAAAGGCCATCATGAGCACCCGCACCCGTCTGACCCTGCTGACCGCGACCGTCGCCGTGGCCGCCATGGCCATGACCGGCTGCGTGGCCGGCGAAGGCGCCGCCCCCGAGGCTCCGGCCGAGGGTTCGGAGTGGAGCGACACCACGCTCACGCTCGACTTCGCGACGTACAACCCGCTCAGCCTGATCATCAAGGACCAGGGCTGGCTCGAGGCCGAGCTCGGTGACGACGTCACCGTCGAGTGGGTGCAGTCGGCCGGCTCGAACAAGGCCAACGAGGCCCTGCGCGCCGGAGCGATCGACGTCGGATCGACGGCCGGCTCGGCCGCGCTCCTCGCCCGGTCGAACGGCAGCCCGATCCAGGTCATCTCCATCTACACGCAGCCCAACTGGGCCGCGATCGCGGTGCCGACCGGCAGCGACATCACCGAGGTCGCCGACCTCGCGGGTCGCACGGTGGCGGCCACGAAGGGAACGGACCCGTACTTCTTCCTCCTCCAGGCTCTTGCCGAGGCCGGGCTCGCGCTCGAGGACATCAGCCTGCAGAACCTGCAGCACGCCGACGGCAAGACCGCTCTCGAGACCGGCGCCGTCGACGCCTGGTCGGGGCTCGACCCGCTCCTGGCGACCTCGGTCTACAACGGGGCGGCGGAGATCATCTACGACAACGTCGACTTCAACTCCTATGGCTTCCTCAACGCGACGGAGGAGTTCATCACGAACAACCCCGACCTCGCGCAGCTCGTCGTGAACGCCTACGAGAAGGCCCGCCAGTGGGCGCTGGAGAACCCGGAGGAGACGGCGGCGATCCTCGCCGAGGTCGCGGGCATCGACATCGCCATCGCCGAGGCGACGATCGCCCGCACGGTGATCGACATCGACAACGTGCCGGGCGACGCTCAGCGCGACGTGCTCGCGATCATCGGGCCGATCTTCGTCGAGAGCGGCGACGTTCCGAACCAGCAGCTCATCGACGAGGCGCTCGAGGCGCTCTTCAACGACACCTTCGCGACCGCCGCTGACCCGGCCGCGATCGGCTGAGCATGAGCTTCGACGAGCGCGGCGGCGCACCCGTCCGGCGCCCCTCCACCGAGGGGCGCCGTTCGGCGTCGCTGTTCCAGTTCGTGAGCGGCTTCGGCTACTCCGCGTCAGGAACCGCAATCTCCGAGACCTCCCGCTCTCGCGCGACCCTCGGCACCGTCCTGCTCGGGCTCGTCGTCCCGGTGCTCCTGCTGACGACGTGGTGGATCGCGGCCGAGTCGCCGTCGGTGCCCGACTACCTGCTGCCCTCTCCGCCGCAGGTCGTGCTCGCGGGGGTCGAGCTCGCGCAGACGGGTCAGCTCGCGACCTACGTGCTCATCTCGGTACAGCGCGTGCTGATCGGTTTCGCGATCGGCTCGTCCATCGGGCTCGCCCTCGGCGCGCTCGTCGGGCTTTCCCCGCTCGCCTCGAAGCTGCTCAACCCGATGCTCGGAGCCCTGCGCGCCGTCCCGTCGCTCGCCTGGCTGCCGCTCCTGGTGATCCTCATGGGCATCTTCGAGCCGCCGAAGATCACCCTCATCGCGATCGGCGCCGCCTTCCCGGTCTTCACGACCGTCGCCGGGGCCCTGCGCCACGTCGACCCCCACCTCGTCGAGGCGGGCCGGGCCTTCGGGCTCACGCGGTTCCGGCTGCTCACCGCGGTGCAGCTGCCGGCCGTCGTACCGTCGGTCGTCTCCGGCCTGCGGCTCGCGCTCGCACAGTCGTGGCTCTTCCTGGTGGCGGCAGAGCTCGCGGGCTCATCGATGGGCCTGGGCTTCCTGCTCATCGACTCGCAGAACAACGGCCGAATCGACCGCCTGTTCCTCGCGATCATCCTTCTCGGCGTGCTCGGCAAGACGACTGACGCGCTGGTCGGGCTCGGCGAGCGCGCCCTGCTCAAGCGCTGGGGCTGACCGGGTCTAGACTGAACGCGTACGACGTCCTTTAAGCACCGTCCTGTGAGGCGGGGAAGGAGGTCAGGGAATGGCCGCACGCACCGTGCTGCACGACGCTGACATCGCGCGCGCTCTGCGCCGCATCGGCCACGAGATCCTCGAGAGCCGGCGGGGCGATGGTCGGCTCGTCGTCCTCGGCATCCCGACCCGCGGCGTGACCCTCGCCGAGCGCATCCAGCGCCTGATCGAGGAGATCGAGCCCGGCGTCTCGGAGGTCGGCGCCCTCGACATCACGCTCTACCGCGACGACCTCGCGCGCACGCCGACCCGCGCGCCCGCTCCCACCCGCATCCCCGCAGGGGGAATCGACGATGCGATCGTCGTGCTCGTCGACGACGTGCTCTACTCGGGCCGAACCATCCGCGCCGCGCTCGACGCGATCGTCGCCCATGGGCGGCCGCGCGCGGTGCGGCTCGCCGTGCTGGTCGATCGCGGGCACCGCGAGCTGCCGATCCGGGCCGACTTCGTCGGCAAGAACCTGCCCTCCGCGACGAGCGAGCGGGTCTCCGTGCGGCTGACCGAGGTCGACGGGGTCGAGGAGGTGACGATCGAGCCATGAGGCACCTGCTCAGCACGCGCGACCTCGAGCGGACATCCGCGATCCACCTGCTCGACGTCGCCGAGGACATGGCCCAGACGGCCGATCGGGCGGTGCGCACCCTGCCGGCGCTGCGCGACAAGACGGTGGTGAATCTGTTCTTCGAGGACTCCACCCGCACCCGACTGTCGTTCGAGGCGGCGGCCAAACGGCTCAGCGCGAACGTCATCACCTTCAGCGCGAAAGGCTCGAGCGTGTCGAAGGGCGAGAGCCTGAAGGACACCGCGCAGACGCTGCTCGCGATGGGCGCCGACGCGATCGTCGTTCGCCACCACGACTCGGGAGCCGCGCACCGGCTCGCCAACGCGGGCTGGATCGACGCCGCGATCATCAACGCCGGCGACGGCACGCACGAGCACCCCACGCAGGCTCTGCTCGACGCCTTCACGATGCGGCAGCGGCGGTTCGGCGCCGAGGCCCGTGGGCGCGGCCTCGACGGGCTCCGCATCGTCATCGTCGGCGACATCCTGCACTCGCGCGTCGCCCGCTCGAACGTCTGGCTGCTGCACCTGCTCGGCGCCGAGGTGCACCTCGTCGCCCCGCGCACGCTCCTGCCGACCGGCGTTGCGACCTGGCCGGTCGCGGTGCACGAGCACCTCGACGACGCCCTCGCGCTTCAGCCCGACGCGGTCATGATGCTGCGCGTCCAGAGCGAGCGCATGAACGACGCCTACTTCCCGAACCCGCGCGAGTACGGGCGCGAGTGGGGCCTGACCGCGGAGCGCTTCGCGCGGCTCGGCCCCGATACGATGGTGATGCACCCCGGCCCCATGAACCGCGGGCTCGAGATCTCGTCCAGCGCTGCCGACTCCTCGGGGTCGACGGTGCTCGCTCAAGTCACGAACGGGGTGTTCATCCGCATGGCCGTGCTCTATCTGCTGGTCGCCGGCTCCGGTGATTCTTCCGCGACGGCGGGGGGCGTCGGATGACCGGCCTCCTGATCCGCGGCGCAGCCCTGCTCGGCTCCGAGCGCGCAGACCTCCGCGTGCGCGACGGCCTCATCGTCGCGCGCGGGCGCCTGACGCCCGAGGCGGGGGAGCGCGTCGTGGATGCCGAGGGCCTTGTGGCGCTTCCCGGTCTCGTCGACCTGCACACGCACCTGCGTGAGCCGGGCGGCGAGGCGAGCGAGACCGTGCTCACCGGCACCCGCGCCGCCGCCGCCGGCGGCTTCACCGCCGTGCACGCCATGGCCAACACCTCGCCCGTGGCCGACACCGCGGGGGTCGTCGAGCAGGTGCTCCGGCTCGGCGAACGGGCGGGCTATGCAGACGTGCGACCGGTGGGCGCCGTCACGGTCGGGCTCGCCGGCGAGCAGCTCGCCGAGATCGGGGCGATGGCGCGCTCTGCCGCCGCCGTGCGCGTGTTCAGCGACGACGGCCACTGCGTGCACGACCCGCTGCTCATGCGGCGCGCTCTCGAGTACGTGGCGACCTTCGACGGGGTCGTCGCCCAGCACGCGCAGGAGCCCCGCCTGACCGTCGGCGCGCAGATGAACGAGGGTGCGCTCTCCGGTGAACTCGGTCTCGCCGGCTGGCCGGCCGTCGCGGAGGAGGCGATCATCGCGCGCGATGTGCTCCTGGCCGAGCACGTCGGCGCGCGCCTCCACATCTGCCACCTCTCGACCGCGGGCTCGGTCGACATCGTGCGCTGGGCGAAGGCGCGCGGCATCGCCATCACCGCCGAGGTCACGCCGCACCACCTGCTGCTCACCGAGGAGCTCGCGCGCAGCTACGACGCGCGGTTCAAGGTGAATCCGCCGCTGCGGCGCGATGAGGACGTCCTCGCCCTCAGAGCTGCGCTCGCGGACGGCACCATCGACATCGTTGCGACCGATCACGCTCCGCACCCCGTCGAGGCGAAGGAGTGCACGTGGGCCGAAGCGGCGTTCGGGATGGTCGGTCTCGAGTCGGCGCTGAGCGTGGTGCAGCACACCATGGTCGAGACCGGTCTGATCGAGTGGGCCGACGTCGCTCGCGTGCTGTCGACCGCGCCTGCCGCCATCGGCCGCGTCCAGGGCTATGACCAGCCCCTCGCGGTCGGTCGCCCGGCGAACGTGACGCTCGTCGACCCGGCGCACCGGCGCACCTGGTCGGTCGACGACCTGCACGGCCGCAGCACCAACACGCCCTACCTGGCCCGCGAGCTGCCGGGGCGCGTCATCGCGACCGCCCTGCGGGGCGTGCTCACGCTCGTCGACGGCGCGCTCGTCGACCCCGACACGGTCGCCGCGGCGCACCGGGAGGTGGCTCGTGGATAGGCTCCTGCCGACCCTGCTGATCGGTGCCGTGGTTCTCGGTGTCTTCGGTCTCATGCTGCTGGGCTGGCGCAACCGCCGCCGCCGGCAGGGTTCCGTGGCCAGACCCGCAGCCGCCCCGGCGTCACTCGGCCCGGCCGCCCTCACCATCGAGGGCTGGTACGTCGCCACCACCCTGGCCGACCAGCCGCTCGAGCGCATCGCCGTGCACGGGCTGGGGTTCCGCGCCCGGGCGACCGCGGGCGTGCATCCGGAGGGGCTCGTCCTCGCCGTGCGCGGCCAGCAGCCGATCCTGATCGCGCCCGACGCCCTCCGGGGTGCCGGACGCGCCACCTGGGCGATCGACCGGGTGGTCGAGAAGGACGGCCTCGTGCTGATCGGATGGATGCTCGGCGACACCGCCGTCGACAGCTACCTGCGCGTTCCCGACCCTCCGGCCGCCGCCGCGCTCGTGAACGCCCTCCAGTCCCTCGTGCCCGCCACCCCTGCGGAAGGACCCGCCTCGTGACCCGTACCCCCGCCGTGCTCGTGCTCGAAGACGGCACCCGCTTCCGCGGCCGCGCCTACGGCGCTGTGGGCCGCACCGTCGGCGAAGCCGTCTTCGCGACCGGCATGAGCGGCTATCAGGAGACCCTGACCGACCCGAGCTACGCCGGGCAGATCGTCGTCATGACCGCGCCGCACATCGGCAACACCGGCATGAACGATGACGACCCGGAATCGCGCCGCATCTGGGTCGAGGGCTTCGTCGTGCGCGACCCGGCCCGTCGCGTCTCGAACCACCGCGCCACGCGCAGCCTCGACGACGACCTCGAGGGCCAGGGCATCGTCGGCATCAGCGGCATCGACACGCGCGCGCTCACCCGCCGCATCCGCGAGGGGGGTGCCATGCGCGCCGGCATCTTCTCGGGGGCGGATGCGGAGCTCGGCGACGACGAGCAGCTCACGATCGTGCGCTCGAGCGCCGAGATGACCGGTCGCAACCTCTCCGCCGAGGTCTCGGTCGACGCCCCGCTCGTGATCCCCGCGGAGGGCGAGTCGATCGGCCGCCTCGCCGTGCTCGACCTCGGGGTCAAGCAGGCGACGCTGCGCCACCTCGCCCAGCGCGGCTTCGAGGTGCACGTGCTGCCGCAGTCGGTCACGCTCGCACAGCTGCTCGCGATCGAACCGGTCGCGGTCTTCTACTCGAACGGCCCCGGCGACCCGGCGGCGAGCGCCGCGCACGTCGACCTGCTGCAGGGCGTGCTGCGCGAGGGCCTGCCGTTCTTCGGCATCTGCTTCGGCAACCAGCTGCTCGGCCGCGCCCTCGGCTTCGGCACCTACAAGCTGCCCTACGGCCACCGCGGCATCAACCAGCCGGTGCTCGACAAGGCGACCGGCCGCATCGAAATCACCGCGCACAACCACGGCTTCGCCGTCGACGCGCCGCTCGAAGGCGTCATCGAGAGCCCCGCGGGCTTCGGCCGCGTCGAGGTCAGCCACATCGGCCTGAACGACCAGGTCGTCGAGGGACTGCGGGCCCTGGACATCCCGGCCTTCTCGGTGCAGTACCACCCGGAGGCGGCGGCCGGCCCGCACGACTCCACCTCGTTGTTCGACCGCTTCCACGACCTCGTCGTCGAGACCACCCGGAAGGCGCAGAGCTGATGCCCAAGCGCGATGACATCAACAGCGTGCTGGTGATCGGCTCGGGCCCGATCGTCATCGGCCAGGCCGCCGAGTTCGACTACTCGGGCACGCAGGCTTGCCGGGTGCTGCGGGCGGAGGGCATCCGGGTGATCCTGGTGAACTCGAACCCCGCGACGATCATGACCGATCCGGGCTTCGCCGATGCGACGTACATCGAGCCGATCACCCCGGAGGCCATCGAGGCGATCATCGCGAAGGAGAAGCCGGATGCGGTGCTGCCGACCCTCGGTGGCCAGACGGCCCTCAACGCGGCCATCGCGCTGCACGACCGGGGCATCCTGAAGAAGTACGACGTCGAGCTCATCGGCGCCTCGTTCGAGGCGATCCACCGCGCGGAGGACCGCCAGGCCTTCAAGCAGCTCGTGCTCGACGCCGGCGCCGACGTGGCCCGCAGCGCGATCGCCCACACGGTCGACGAGGCCCTCGCCTTCGCCGACGAGCTGGGCTACCCCGTGGTCATCCGCCCGTCGTTCACGATGGGCGGCCTCGGCTCGGGCTTCGCGCACGACCGCGAGCAGCTGATCCGCATGGTGACCGACGGCCTGCATCAGTCGCCGACGACCGAGGTGCTGCTCGAGGAGTCGATCCTGGGCTGGAAGGAGTACGAGCTCGAGCTCATGCGCGACCGCGCCGACAACACGGTCGTGGTCTGCTCGATCGAGAACGTCGACCCCGTCGGCGTGCACACGGGCGACTCGATCACGGTCGCGCCGGCGCTCACGCTCACCGACCGCGAGTACCAGAACCTGCGCGACATCGGCATCCGCATCATCCGCGACGTGGGGGTCGACACCGGCGGCTGCAACGTGCAGTTCGCTGTCGACCCGGCGACCGGCCGCGTCATCGTCATCGAGATGAACCCGCGCGTCTCGCGCTCCAGCGCCCTCGCGTCGAAGGCCACGGGGTTCCCGATCGCGAAGATCGCGGCGAAGCTGGCGATCGGGTACCGGCTCGACGAGATCCCGAACGACATCACGCGTGTCACGCCGGCGAGCTTCGAGCCGACCCTCGACTACGTCGTGGTCAAGGTGCCGCGCTTCGCGTTCGAGAAGTTCCCCGGCGCCGATGCCGAGCTCACCACGACGATGAAGAGCGTCGGCGAGGCGATGGCCATCGGCCGCAACTACGCGACCGCTCTGCAGAAGGCGCTCCGCAGCCTCGAGAAGCGCGGCAGCAGCTTCCACTGGCTGGGTGAGCCCGGCGACAAGGATGCCCTCCTGCAGCTCGCCGCCACCCCCACCGACGGCCGCATCGTGACCGTGCAGCAGGCCCTGCGCGCCGGTGCCACGATCGACGAACTCTTCGACGCGACCGGCATCGACCCGTGGTTCCTCGACCAGATCTTGGCTGTCAACGAGGTGGCCGACGAGCTCGCCGCGGCCCCGGAGCTCACGGCCGACGTGCTGCGGCACGCGAAGGAGCACGGGTTCAGCGACGCTCAGATCGCGCAGCTGCGCGGCCTCGACGAGGCCGCGGTGCGGGCTGCGCGCTGGTCGGCGGGGGTGCGCCCGGTCTTCAAGACGGTCGACACCTGTGCGGGGGAGTTCCCCGCGCTGACGCCCTACCACTACTCGAGCTACGACCTCGAGACCGAGGTGGCGCCGAGCGCCGCCCGCAAGGTCGTCATCCTGGGCTCGGGCCCGAACCGCATCGGCCAGGGCATCGAGTTCGACTACAGCTGCGTGCACGCGAGCTTCGCGCTGCGCGACGCGGGCTTCGAGACGATCATGATCAACTGCAACCCCGAGACGGTCTCGACCGACTACGACACGAGCGACCGCCTCTACTTCGAGCCGCTGACGCTCGAGGATGTGCTCGAGGTGATCGACGCCGAGCGGGCCTCGGGCGAGGTGGTCGGCGTCATCGTCCAGTTGGGCGGTCAGACGGCGCTGGGCCTTGCACACGGGCTCGAGCAGGCGGGCATCCCGATCCTGGGCACGAGCCCGAGCGCCATCGACCTCGCGGAGGAGCGCGGCGCATTCGCCCGCATCCTCTCGGAGGCGGGGCTCACCGCTCCTCGGAACGGAACCGCGACCGACGTCGACAGCGCCGTTGCCATCGCGGAGGGCATCGGCTACCCGGTTCTCGTGCGCCCGAGCTTCGTGCTGGGCGGGCGCGGCATGGAGATCGTGTACGACAGCCCGAGCCTCGTCGACTACTTCGACCGGGTGAAAGACCAGGCGATCATCGGCCCGGAGCAGCCGCTGCTGGTCGACCGCTTCCTCGACGACGCGGTGGAGATCGACGTCGACGCCCTCTACGACGGCGTCGAGCTGTACGTCGGGGGCATCATGGAGCACATCGAGGAGGCGGGGGTGCACTCCGGCGACTCCGCTTGCACGCTGCCGCCCGTCACGCTGGGCCGCGACGTCATCGACAGCGTCCGGTCGGCGACCGAGGCGATCGCCCGGGGCATCGGGGTGCGCGGGCTGCTCAACGTGCAGTTCGCGATCGGCGCCGGCGTGCTCTACGTGCTCGAGGCGAACCCCCGCGCGTCTCGGACCGTGCCGTTCGTCTCGAAGGCGCTCGGCATCCCGCTCGCCAAGGCAGCCTCGCTCGTCATGACCGGGTCGACGATCCGCGAGCTGGTCGCGGCCGGCCTGCTGCCCGCGGGCGACGGCTCGACCGTGCCCCTCGATGCGCCGGTCGCGGTCAAGGAGGCCGTGCTGCCGTTCAAGCGGTTCCGCACGCGCGAGGGTGTCATCGTCGACTCGGTTCTGGGCCCCGAGATGCGCTCGACGGGCGAGGTGATGGGCATCGACCGCGACTTCCCGCGCGCCTTCGCGAAGAGCCAGCAGGCTGCCTACGGCGGTCTGCCGCGGCACGGCGTGGTGTTCATCTCGGTCGCCGACCGCGACAAGCGCGCCGCCGTGCTGCCCGCTCTGCGCCTGCGCCAACTCGGCTTCGAGCTGTGGGCCACCGAGGGCACCAACGAGGTGCTGGCGCGGCACGGCATCGCCGCCCGCGTCGTGCGCAAGCACTCGAGCGCTGTCGACGGCGAGCCGAGCATCGTCGATCTCATCAATGCCGGCGAGGTGGACATCGTCATCAATACCCCGTCCGGGCGGTCGGCGCGGGCCGACGGCATCGAGATCCGCACGGCGACGGTCGCGGCCGACAAACCTCTCTTCACGACGATGGCCACGGTGGCGGCCGCGGTCGCCTCGCTCGAGACCTCCGTTGAGACCGTGACCGTCACGAGCCTCCAGGACTACGCGATCGCTCGGGCCGGTGGGGCATGATCGGGTTCGGTGATCGGCTGAGGGCCGTGGTGGATGCGCACGGTCGCCTCTGCCTCGGCATCGACCCGCACGCCGAGCTCCTGCGGCAGTGGGGGCTCGGTGACGACGCCGCGGGTGCGCGCGCTCTGGCGCTCCGGGCGCTCGAGGCCGCCCGCGGCCGTGTCGGCATCGTGAAGCCGCAGGCTGCGTTCTTCGAGCGCTTCGGCGCCGCGGGCTATGCCGTGCTCGAGGAGGTCATCGGCACGGCACGCGCCGCCGGGTTCCTCGTCATCGCCGACGTGAAGCGCGGCGACATCGGCTCGACCGCTGCGGCGTACGGTCAGGCCTGGCTCGCCCCCGGGTCGCCCCTGGAGGCGGACGCGATGACGGCGGTCGCCTACCAGGGTCTCGGTTCGCTCGATCCCGTGATCGAGCTCGCCGCGGCGCACGGCAAGGGGGTCTTCGTGCTCACCGCCACCTCGAATCCCGAGGGCCGCGGCCTGCAGCAATCGGTGAGCGGCTCCGGACGGTCGGTCGCCGGGCAGCTCGCCCGCGACGTGGCCGTGCGCAATGCCGGGGCATCGGGGTGGGGTGGTCTCGGGGTGGTCATCGGTGCGACCGAGCCCATCACGGCGAGCGGCATCGACCCGGTGCTGCTGCAGCACACCGCGGTGCTCGGCCCGGGGTTCGGCCATCAGGGCACGCGCCTCGGCACCCTGCACGAGGTCTACGGTGTCGCGGCCGCGTCGGTCATCCCCACGGTGACGCGCAGCGTGCTGTCGGCGGGACCGGATGGCCTGGAGGCGGCGCTCGACGCGCACCGCGCCGAACTGGAGCGGGCTTCGGCATGAGCGGCGGCATGCCCGAGGTCGACCGCATCGCCGCGTCGCGCGCGGCGGTCGCGGCCCGTCGGGCCCGTGCCGCCATCAAGGCCTCCGTCGCCGCAGGGGAGCGCTCCGCGCTCGATGTCGCCGAGACCGCCTGGCGCACGCCGGCGAGCCCCGAGGGGGGAATCCGGATGCCCGAGCTGCTCGGGTCGATGCGCGGCATGGGCCCGGCGCGCGTCTCCGACGTGCTCGCGGCCCTCGGAATCGCGCCCGTCAAGCGCGTGGGCGGCCTCGGACGCCACCAGCGCGCCCGCCTCCGGGAGTGGTTGCGCGCCCGCGAGGGTACGCCGGGTCGCGGTCGACTGGTGGTGCTCGCCGGACCGACCGCGGTCGGCAAGGGGACGGTCGCCGGGTACATCCGCCAGCACCACCCCGACGTTCTGCTGAGCGTGTCGGCGACGACCCGGTCGCCGCGGCCGGGGGAGGTCGATGGCGTGCACTACTACTTCGTCGACGACGCCGGGTTCGACGACCTCATCGCGCGCGACGAGCTGCTGGAGTGGGCGCAGGTGCACAACGCCTCCCGGTACGGCACACCTCGCCCGCCCGTCGAGGCCGCGCTCGCATCCGGTCGCAGCGTGCTGCTCGAGATCGACCTGCAGGGCGCCCGCCAGGTGCGCGCCGCGATGCCCGACGCCGTGCTCGTCTTCCTCCTGCCGCCGAGCTGGGAGGAGCTCGTGCGCCGCCTCATCGGGCGCGGGACGGAGAGCCCGGAGGAGCAGGCGCGTCGCCTCGAGACCGCGCGCATCGAACTGGCCGCGCAAGACGAATTCGACGAGCTGGTCGTCAACGATGATGTCTCGCGCGCGGCGCAGGAGGTCGTAGACTTGCTCGCAGTGCCCAGCGGCGGAGCGCGTCCGGCGGGGCGCGCCGGCTCGGCGCGCTAGACCCGCGACCGCGCCGACCGCGGCGCCCCGAACGAGAGCGAGACCCCCATGGCCGACAAGAACTCGGGCATCATCGAGCCCCCCATCGACGACCTGCTGTCGAAAGTCGACTCGAAGTACCAGCTCGTGATCTTCGCCTCCAAGCGTGCTCGTCAGATCAACGACTACTACGCCGACCTGCACGAGGGCAGCCTCTTCGACAACGTCGGTCCGCTCGTCGACTCGACCGTCGACGACAAGCCGCTCTCGGTGGCGCTGCACGAGATCAACGAGAACAAGCTCGTCCTCACCAAGAGCACGGACTAGGCACGCTCGATGCCCCGAACGGCACCGGCCTCGCCCGCGCGCCTGACGGTCGTGGTGGGCATCACCGGCGGCATCGCGGCCTATAAGGCCGTCGGGGTCGTGCGCGGCTTCGTGCGCGCCGGCCATGACGTGCACGTCGTGGCCACCGAGGGCGCTCTGCGGTTCGTCGGCCGGCCGACCCTCGAGGCCATCAGCCGCAACCTCGTGCACACCGACCTCTATGAGGGCGTCGCGGAGGTGCGGCACGTCGCCCTCGGGCAGCGCGCCGACCTGATCGTGGTCGCCCCCGCGACGGCCCACACGCTCGCCTCGCTGGCCGCCGGGCTCGCGGGCGACTTGCTCGGCACCACGGTGCTCGCCAGCTCGGCGCCGCTCGTCGTCGCCCCGGCGATGCACACCGAGATGTGGGAGCACCCGGCGACCGTCGCCAACATCGCGACCCTCCGATCGCGCGGTGTCACGGTCGTCGGCCCGGATGCGGGCGCCCTGACCGGCACCGACGCCGGGCCGGGCCGCATGGTCGAGCCCGAGGAGCTCGTCGCACGGGCCCTCGCCGTCGTGGGGCCGCACGACCTCGCAGGTCGGCACGTACTGATCTCGGCGGGCGGCACGCGCGAACCGCTCGACCCCGTGCGCTTCCTCGGCAACCGCTCCAGCGGGCGGCAGGGCGTGGCGCTCGCGGAGGCCGCCCAGGCCCGCGGCGCCCGGGTGACGCTCGTCGCCGCCCACCTCGACGTGCCACCGCCCAGCGGGGTCGACCTCGTGGAGGTCGGCAGCGCCGCGGAGCTGGAGCGTGCGATGCGCGACCGGGCGGCCGAGGCCGACCTCGTGATCATGGCAGCGGCCGTCGCCGACTTCCGCCCCGCCCGGGTGGCCGACGCGAAGATCAAGAAGGGCGACGACGGTGCGGGCCTGGTGCTCGAGCTCGAGCGCACGCCCGACATCCTCGCCGGGCTCGCTGCGGGCCGCCGCCCGGGGCAGCGCATCGTCGGCTTCGCCGCCGAGACCGAGCCCGATGACGCGGCGCTGCTGCGCGTCGCCGCCGAGAAGGCGCGCCGCAAGGGCGCCGACCTGCTGGTCGTCAACCGCGTCGGGTGGAGCGAGGGCTTCGGATCGGTGCAGAACACCGTCATGTTGCTCGACGCCGACGGTACTGTGGTGGGTCGGGCCTCTGGCGACAAGCGCGCGGTGGCCGACCGCATCCTCGACCAGCTGATCTGAGCGCGAGCGGTCGTCGCCGCCGGCCGACGCCACCGACCCCGACACCTTCCTCCCGACCGACGACAGGACACCCACCCCCGATGAGCGCGCTGCGACTGTTCACCTCCGAATCGGTCACGGAAGGGCATCCGGACAAGATCTGCGACCAGATCTCCGACAGCATCCTCGACGCGCTGCTCGCCGTCGATCCGCGCAGCCGCGTCGCGGTCGAGACCCTCGTGACCACGGGGCTCGTGCACGTAGCCGGAGAGGTCACGACGAGCGGGTACGTCGACATCCCGGGCATTGTGCGCAAGCGCATCACCGACATCGGGTACACCTCCAGCGACGTCTGGTTCGACGGTCGCTCCTGCGGCGTCTCGGTGTCGATCGGCGAGCAGTCGCCCGATATCGCACAGGGCGTCGATGCCGCCTTCGAGACGCGCGAGGGAACGAGCACCGATGCCGATGACGCCCAGGGCGCCGGCGATCAGGGCATCATGTTCGGCTACGCCACCACCGAGACCCCGGTTCTCATGCCCCTGCCGATCTGGCTCGCCCACCGCCTCGCCGAGCGGCTCGCGGCGGTGCGCAAGGACGGCACGCTCGACTACCTGGCTCCCGACGGCAAGACGCAGGTCACCATCGGGTACGAGGGCTCGGTGCCCCGCACGGTCGAGACCGTGGTGCTCTCGACGCAGCACTCGCCCGCGGTCTCCACCGCGCAGCTGCGCGAGGACGTCCAGCGCGTCGTCATCGCGCCGGTCCTGGAGTCGGCGGGTTTCGATGCCGCGGCTCCGCGGGTGCTCATCAATCCGACGGGGCGGTTCGAGATCGGCGGTCCGCACGGAGATGCCGGCCTCACCGGGCGCAAGATCATCGTCGACACGTACGGGGGAGCCGCGCGGCACGGCGGCGGGGCGTTCAGCGGCAAGGACCCGTCGAAGGTCGACCGGTCGGCGGCGTACGCCATGCGCTGGGTGGCGAAGAACGCCGTGGCGGCCGGCTTCGCCGATCGGCTCGAGCTGCAGGTCGCCTACGCCATCGGCACCGCGGCTCCCGTGGGTCTCTACGTGGAGACCTTCGGCACCGGCCACCTCGACGACGAGCGCATCATCGCGGCCATCCGCGAGGTGTTCGATCTTCGGCCGGCCGCGATCATCCGCGACCTCGAGCTGCTGCACCCTATCTACGCCGCGACGAGCACCTACGGGCATTTCGGGCGGGAGCTGCCGGGGTTCACCTGGGAGCGCCTCGACCGCGTGGACGCCCTGCGGTCGGCCGCCGGGGTCTGATCGTGCCGGCCGGGCGCATCGCGAGGGTGCTGCTCGATTCGCCGCTGCCCCAGCTCGATCGGCTCTTCGACTACCTGATCCCCGCTCCGTGGGCGGAGCAGGCCGTCCCGGGCGTCCGCGTGCTCGTGCCGCTGCGCTCCGCGGGGCGCCAGGCCAAGGGATACATCATCGAGGTCGCCCCGGAGGGCTCGGACGGCTATGACGGGGTGCTCAGCGAGCTGGACGAGGTCGTCTCCCCGGTTCGCGTGCTCGACCCGGAGGTCTACACGCTGATCCGCCGCGCCGCCGATCGCGCGGCGGGGGTGGCCAGCGACCTGGTGCGCCTGGCGATCCCGCCGCGGCAGGTGCGCGTCGAATCGGCCTGGGTCGCAGCGCGCGCAGAGTCGGGCGAGGCGACCGCGCGATACGGGATGCTCCCGGGCGCCCCCGCGGCTCTCCGCGGGTACCCCGCTCCGGCGGCGCGACCGCTCCTGGCCGCTCTCGCCGACCCCGCGCTCGATGCGCCGCGCGTCGCCCTCACGGGGATTCCCGCGCCGACCGAGCTCGCTCCCGGGGTCTGGGGCCCGACCGCGCTGCGCACGCTCGCCGAGCTCGCGGCGGCGACACTGAGCGCCGCGCGATCGACCCTCATCAGCGTGCCCGACTACCGCGACCTCGACCACCTGGCCGCGGCTCTCAGCGCGCTCGTCCCTGCCGAGGCGGTGGTGCGGCTCGATGCCGGTCAGGCTCCCGCCGCGCGCTACCGCGCGTTCCTGCGCACGCTCGAGGGCGCGCCCGTCATCGTCATCGGCAATCGTGCCGCACTCCTCGCGCCCGCACCTCGGCTCGGCCTCATCGCCGTCTGGGACGACGGCGACGCCCTGCACGCTGAGCCGCACGCCCCCGGCGTGCACACCCGCGATCTCGCTCTTCTGCGCCAGGAGCAGAGCGGCTGCGCGCTCGTGCTCGCGTCCCACGCGCGCAGCACCGACACCCAGCGCCTGATCGAGCTGGGGTGGCTGACCGCTCTCGAGCCCGCCGGGAGGTGGCGTCGACGGATCACCCCCACCGCGCACCAGGCCGGGGCCGACTCGGCGCCGGCCCGCATCCCCTCGACCGCCTGGCGAACCGTGAGCGACGCCCTGGCGCGTGGTCCGGTGCTTGTGCAGGTCGCACGCCCCGGCCACGCTCCGGGGCTGGCCTGCACCCGATGCGGCGAGACCGCGCGCTGCGCGGCCTGCCGTGGACCCCTCGCGATCGCGCGCAGCGGGGGCACCGCGGGCTGCCGCTGGTGCGGGGCCCTCGCCGTCGGCTGGCACTGCGCGACCTGCGAGGGCGACCGATGGCGCGCGGTGGGCCGGGGGTCGACCCGCACCGCGGACGAGCTGGGTCGCGCCTTTCCCGGAACCCGCGTGGTCGTCTCCGATGGCGACACGCCATTGCAGGAGGCTCCGGGCGGACGCACCCTCGTCGTGGCGACACGCGGTGCCGAACCCGTCGTCGCCGGCGGCTACCGGGCCGTGCTGCTGCTCGACGGCGAGGGCATGCTCGCCCGCGAGAGCCTCCGGGTCGTCGAGGACTGCGTTCGATGGTGGAGCAACGCCGCTGCTCTCGCGGCCGTCGATGCTCCTGTGCTGCTGGTCGGGGTGGGTGGTGCGGTGGCGACCGCGCTCGCCACCGGTCACCCCGAGTCGATCGCCGCCCGCGAGCTCGCTGATCGCCGCCAGTTGCGGTTTCCCCCCGCCGTGCGTGTGGCGGCCGTCGCCGGTGAGCCGGAGGCGGTGAGCCGAGCTGTCGAGCAGGTCGTCGAGCTCGAGGGCGTCGACGTGCTCGGGCCGATCGAGCTGGACGCGGGGCGCGTTCGCGCGATCGTCCGGTTCGACTACCCGCGCGGGGCGGAGGTCGCCGCGCGCCTCAAGGCGGAGCTCGTGCGGGGCGCGACCGCGCGTTCCCCCCGCATCCCCGGCACCCCGCCGCGGCGGCGCGTGCCCACGCTGCGTGTGCGCTTCGACGACAGCGAGCCGTTCGACGACCCGACCGGCACGCCCCCGAGCCGGAGCCCCCGGTGAGCCGGGCTGCTCGGGGCGGCCGCGGGCGCGAGCGGGCATCCGCTTGAATGGGAGCATGACCGCCCTGCGTCTCGTCGTCGCCGGAAGCCCTGCCGCCGCTGTGCCGACGCTGACCGCGCTCGCGGGGGGCCCGCACAGCATCGTCCTGGTCATCACGCGCCCGCCCACGCCGCAGGGTCGGCGTCGCGTGCTCACCCCGACCCCGGTTGCGGTCGAGGCCGAGCGGCTCGGCATTCCGACCCTCACGACTCGGCGGCTCGACGAGATCGAGTCCGACCTCCGGGGCCTCGAGGTCGATCTCGGGGTCATCGTCGCCTACGGCGCACTCGTGCGCGAGCCGCTGCTGAGCTGGCCGCGCCTCGGATGGATCAACCTGCACTTCTCGCTGCTGCCCCGGTGGCGCGGGGCGGCCCCCGTGCAGCACGCCGTGATGGCGGGCGACGCGGAGACGGGCGCGACGGTCTTCCAGCTGACGGCCGGCCTCGATGAGGGCGATTGGTACGCGCGCACGACGACGCCGATCGGTGCGCACCGCACCGCAGGATCGCTGCTGGAGGAGCTCAGCGGCACCGGTGCCGAGCTCGTGCGCCGGGTCGTGGACGAGCTCGCCTCGGGAACCGCCGTGCCGCATCCGCAGGTGGGCGAGCCCACGCGTGCACCCAAGCTCGACCGCGCCGACGCCGCCCTGCACTTCGCGGTGCCCGCCGAACGGCTGCATGCCCACGTGCGCGGCGTGACGCCCGAGCCGGGGGCCCATTGCCGCTGGGGCGAGCAGGTGCTCAAGGTGCTCGAGACCGCCATCGCCCGGGATGCGGCGCCGCTGCCGCCCGGATCGCTGCGTCGCGACGGCGCGCGTGTGCTCGTCGGCACCGCCACCGTGCCGCTCGAGCTGCTGCGGGTGCATCCGGCCGGCAAGCAGGCGATGCCCGCCGCAGACTGGGCGCGCGGCTGGACGAGCGAATCGCCGACGGAGCTGACGTGACCTCCGGTCGCGCGACGATCCCCCCGCGGTCGGGAAGGCGCCCGGCAGCCTCGCCGCGAGCCATCGCGCTCGACGTGATCCGCGCCGTGACCGCCGACGACGCCTACGCGAACCTCCTGCTGCCCGGTCGGCTCCGACGCGCTCGGCTCTCCGCGTCCGACGCGGCGTTCACGACCGAGCTGACTTACGGCACGCTCCGGCGCCGCGGGCTCTACGACCGCATCATCGAGCGGGCGGCCGCGAGACCGCTGGCGACGATCGACCCGGTCGTGCGCGACATCCTCGCCCTGGGCGCTCACCAGCTGCTCGGCATGCGCACGCCGGCGCATGCCGCGGTCGACGAGACGGTGTCGCTCGCGCGCGGGGCGGGGGTGCCGCGGGCGACGGGCTTCATCAACGCCGTGCTGCGCACGATCAGCCGGGCCGACGACGAGACCTGGACAGCGCGGCTGCTGGAGGGGGTCGCCGACCCGTCGGAGCGTCTGGCCATCCGCTCCGCGCATCCTGCCTGGGTCGTGGCGGGGCTGAGCGCAGCGCTGGCACGGGAGGATCGCGTCGACGAGCTCGAGGCCCTGCTCGTCGCCGACAACGTTCCGGCCCGCGTGATGCTCGCCGCCCTGCCCGGCCTCGCAACGGCGGCGGAGGTCGGGGAGGAGGCGGCCTGGGCTCCGACCGCCGCGCTGGCCGGGCCCGGTGACCCGGCACAGCATCCGCTCGTCGCGACGGGCCGCGCCCGGGTGCAGGACGAGGGTTCGCAGCTCGCCGCGCTGGCCCTGTCGCGATCGCGCGCGGCGGGGAGCGGGGAGCGCTGGCTCGACCTCTGCGCCGGGCCCGGCGGGAAGGCGGCGCTCCTCGCCGCCGAGGCGCGCGCCGTGGGCGCCGTGCTCGTCGCGAACGAGGTGGTGCCGGCGCGCGCCGGGCTCGTGCGGAAGGCGCTGCAGACCATCGACCCCGGTGTCGAGGTGCGAACGGGTGACGGTCGATCGATCGGCGTGGAGGAACCTCAGCGCTACGACCGCATCCTCCTCGACGCACCGTGCACGGGCCTCGGGGCGCTTCGCCGGCGCCCGGAGGCGCGCTGGCGCAAGACCTCCGATGATGTCGCGCCGCTCGCGCGGCTGCAGGGCGAGCTGCTGCGCAGCGCCGTCGCGGCACTCGCCCCCGGGGGGCTGCTGGCGTACGTCACGTGCTCGCCCCTGCCCGCCGAGACCACCGAGATCGTGGATGCCCTCCTGGCCGATCCCGCCTGCGCGGTGACCCCGCTCGACACCCGGGCCGTGCTCGACGGCATCACCCGCTCCCCGCTCGACCTCGGCGTGCTTCCGCACGGGGCCGCGCAGCTCTGGCCGCACCGGCACGGAACCGACGCGATGTTCATCCAGCTGCTGCAGCGGAACTGAGCCGCGCGCGAGCGAGGCGGGCATCCGGGGCTCGTCGCTACGCTGAGCGGGTGACCGTGCGCATCAACCCGAGCATCCTGTCGGCCGACTTCGTCAACCTGCAGCGCGAGGTGGAGCGGATCGCGAGCGCTGATCTGGTGCATGTGGATGTCATGGACAACCACTTCGTGCCCAACCTGACCTTCGGGCCGCAGATGGTCGGCCGCCTCCAGGCCGTGTCGCCGATTCCGCTGGACGTGCACCTGATGATCAGCGATGCCGACCGCTGGGCGCCGGGATACGCCGAGCTGGGGGCGTTCTCGGTGACGTTCCACGCCGAGGCGGCGACCGACGCGGTGGCCACCGCTCGGGCGATCCGGGCACGCGGCAGCCGCGCCGGCATCGCGGTCAAGCCGGGCACCACCATCGAGCCGTTGCTCGAGCTGCTGCCCGAGTTCGACCAGGTGCTCGTCATGACGGTCGAGCCGGGCTTCGGCGGTCAGAGCTTCATGGCCGGGACGATGCCGAAGCTGCGGGCTCTGCGCAGCGCCGTCGACGCGTCCGGCCTCGACGTGTGGCTGCAGGTCGACGGCGGCATCGCCCTCGACACGATCGGCATCGCCGCCGAGGCGGGCGCCGACACCTTCGTCGCCGGTTCTGCCGTCTACGGCAGCGCGAGCGTCGAGTCGGCCATCGCCGAGCTGCGGGCCGCCGCGGCGGCGCACGTCCACTGAGCGGCCGGGCCGGCGGGCCCTCGCGCAGCGCACCGTCGTCGCCGTCTGGTTGGATGGAGGGCATGAGCCAGAACAGCAAGCCCGAGATCGACTTCTTCGAGGGCCCCGCGCCCACCGAGCTGGTCATCACCGACCTCGTGGTCGGCGACGGTGCCGAGGCGACCCCCGGCGCGACGGTCGACGTGCACTACGTCGGTGTCGAGTTCGAGACGGGCGAGGAGTTCGACGCGTCGTGGAACCGCGGCTCGTCGATCAACTTCCCGCTCGGCAGCCTCATCGCGGGCTGGCAGCAGGGCATCCCCGGCATGAAGGTCGGCGGTCGCCGGCAGCTGGTCTGCCCGCCGCATCTCGCCTACGGTCCCGCGGGTGGCGGGCATCGCCTGTCGGGCAAGACCCTCGTCTTCGTCATCGATCTGCTCGGCGTCTCCTGATCGCGGTCGCGTCGTGCCCGGCTTCCCGGGCATTCCCGCGGCGACGGCCCGGTACCCTGGGCCGGTGAAGACTTTCGACGCGCTGTTCGACGAGCTGAGCGAGAAGGCGCGCCTCCGGCCCGAGGGGTCGGGCACCGTCGCGCAGCTCGATGCGGGCATCCACGCGATCGGGAAGAAGATCGTCGAGGAGGCCGCCGAGGTCTGGATGGCCGCCGAGTACCAGAGCGACGAGGCCACCGCCGAGGAGGTCTCGCAGCTGCTCTACCATCTGCAGGTGCTCCTGGTCGCGAAGGGTCTGACCCTCGACGACGTGTACAAGCACCTCTAGCCGTCCTCGCGCCTCCGGCGCCCGCTGCTTCCGAAGAGATCACCATGCTGAGAATCGCGGTACCCAACAAGGGGTCGCTCTCCGAGACCGCCGTCGAGATGCTCGTCGAGGCGGGCTACACCGGCCGCCGCGACCCGCGCGCGCTGACCGTCGCCGACCCGCGCAACGGCGTCGAGTTCTTCTACCTGCGCCCCCGCGATATCGCGACCTACGTCGGATCGGGTGCTCTCGACGTCGGCATCACCGGCCGTGACCTGCTGCTCGACTCGGGCTCGGCGGCCGTCGAGATCCAGTCGCTCGACTTCGGCCGATCGACCTTCCGGTTCGCGGCGCCTCCCGGCACCGTGTCGGGATTGGACGACCTGGCGGGTCTGCGCATCGCCACGAGCTACCCGCGACTCGTCGGCGACTTCCTTGCCGGGCAAGGGGTCACCGCCGACATCGTGCGGCTCGACGGCGCCGTTGAGGTCTCGAACCGATTGGGGGTCGCGGATGCGATCGCCGACGTCGTCGAGACCGGGTCGACCCTGCGCGCCCAGGGCCTGGAGATCGTCGGCCCGGTGATCCTCGAGTCGTCCGCCGTGCTCATCAGCGCGAAGCCCGAGCTGCCGGGGATCGCCACCCTGCAGCGCCGCCTGCAGGGTGTGCTCGTCGCCCGGCAGTACGTGCTCATGGACTACGACCTGCCGGCCGAGCTGCTCGAGCGGGCGACCGCCATCACGCCCGGCCTCGAGTCGCCGACGGTGTCGCCGCTCGCCGATGGCTCATGGGTGGCCGTTCGCGCGATGGTGCCGCGCGACGAGACCAACCACGTCATGGATGCCCTGTACGAGCTCGGCGCGCGCGCCATCCTGGTCAGCTCGATCCACGCCGCGCGCATCTGATGAGCGTCTCGGTCCGCGTCATCCCGTGCCTCGACGTCGCGGCGGGCCGCGTCGTCAAGGGTGTGAACTTCCTCAACCTCCGCGATGCCGGAGACCCGATCGAGCTCGCTCGCACCTACTACGAGCAGGGTGCCGACGAGATCACCTTCCTCGACGTGAAGGCCACGGTCGACAACCGCGAGACCATGTTCGACCTGGTGCGGGCGACGGCCGAGCAGGTCTTCATCCCGCTCACGGTCGGCGGCGGGGTGCGGACGGTGGACGACGTCGCGCGCCTGCTCGCCCACGGGGCCGACAAGATCGGCGTCAACTCGGCCGCGATCCGCCGACCCGAGTTGATCGGCGAGATCGCCGATCGCTTCGGCGCCCAGGTGTGCGTGCTCTCGCTCGATGTCACCCGCGATCCGCACCCCGACAGCGGCTTCGTCGTCACCACGCACGGCGGCCGTGAGCGCACCACGATCGATGCGATCGGCTGGGCGCGCGAGGCCATCGAGCGCGGTGCCGGCGAGCTGCTCGTCAACTCGATCGACGCCGACGGAACGAAGCAGGGCTTCGACCTCGAGCTGATCGCCGCCATCGCGGAGGTGTCGACCGTGCCCGTGATCGCCTCGGGCGGTGCCGGCGCTCTCGAGCACTTCGCTCCGCCGCTCGCCGCCGGCGCCCACGCGGTGCTCGCCGCGAGCGTGTTCCACAACGGCGAGCTCACGGTCGGCCAGGTGAAAGACGCGCTGCGCGCGGAGGGGATGGACGTGCGATGACCACGACAGAGGTCGCTGCGGTGATCGAGCGGGTGCGCTTCGACGCGGCCGGGCTGCTGCCCGCGGTGATCCAGCAGCACGACACCCGCGAGGTGCTCATGGTCGGCTGGATGGACGCCGAGGCGCTGCGCCGCACGCTCATCGAGGGCCGGGTGACCTTCTGGAGCCGCTCCCGCCAGGAGTACTGGCGCAAGGGCGACACGAGCGGGCACATCCAGCTCGTTCGCGGTGCGGCGCTCGACTGCGACGGCGACACCCTGCTCGTGCAGGTCGACCAGGTGGGGGTCGCCTGCCACACCGGCGCGCGGTCGTGCTTCGACGTCGACCCGCTGGCACCGGCGATCGGCGGTGGCGCATGACCACGACCTCCCGCGCCGAGTTCGCCGAGCAGGTGCGTTCCGCTCGGGTCGTCCCGGTCATCCGAACGCTCTTCGCGGATGCGCTCACGCCGGTCGGACTCTACCGCGCGCTCGCCGAGGGGCGCACGGGAGGGTTCCTGCTCGAATCCGCCGAGCAGGGCGGAATCTGGTCGCGCTACTCGTTCATCGGCGTGCGGTCATTCGGTGTGCTGACCGAGTCGGCGGGTCGGGCGGTCTGGCTGCCCGGCACCCTCGACGCGCAGCGTGCCTTCGGCGGCGAGATCCCCGCGCCGACGCTCGAGGCCCTCGACACGCTCTACGCCCGCTGGCGCAGCCCGGAGGTGGCGGGCCACCCGCCGCTGACGGGCGGCCTCGTCGGTTTCATCGGCTGGGACGCCGTGCGGCAGGTCGAGAACCTGCCCGATGCCCCGCCGAGCGACTTCCCCTGCCCCGAGCTCGCCATGGCCTTCGTGAGCGAGCTCATCGTCATGGACCACCGGCAGGGCACGGTCTCGCTCATCGCGAGCGCGCTCGCTGACGGCACCGACGACGAGGCGTCACTGTGGGCGGATGCCCAAGCCCGGCTCGACGCGCTCGAGGCCGCCCTGGGCGAGCCCGCCGAGCCCGGTATCGCGCGCATCGACCTCGAGACGGCTCCGCGGCCCCAGCACCGGTCGACACCGGCCGAGTTCCTCGCCGCCGTCGAGCGCTCGAAGGCGTTCATCCGCGACGGCGACGTCTTCCAGGTCGTGATCGGCCAGCGCTTCGACCACGAGCTCTCCGCGAGTCCGCTCGACGTCTACCGGGTCCTCCGAGCGCTCAACCCCTCGCCGTACATGTACACGCTCGCGCTCGAGACCGCGGAGGGATCGCCCTACGCGATCGTGGGGTCGTCGCCAGAGGCCCTCGTCAAGGTGACGCGCGGCCGGGCCTACACGCATCCGATCGCCGGATCGCGGCCGCGCGGCGACACGCCCGAGCGCGACAGCGAGCTCGCCGAGGAGCTGCTGGCCGACCGCAAGGAGCAGGCCGAGCACCTGATGCTCGTCGATCTCGGCCGCAACGACCTCTCGAAGGTGTGCCGGGCCGGCACCGTCGAGGTCACCGAGTTCATGCAGGTCGAGCGCTTCAGCCACATCATGCACCTGGTCTCGAGCGTCGAGGGCGACCTGCGCGACGACGCGACGCCGATCGATGTGTTCCGCGCCACCTTCCCCGCCGGCACGCTCAGCGGCGCTCCGAAGCCGCGGGCGCTCGAGATCATCGATGAGCTCGAGCCGGCGCGGCGGGGCGTCTACGGGGGAGTGGTCGGCTACTTCGCCTTCTCCGGCGACCTCGACCTCGCCATCGCCATCCGCACCGCGTTCCTCGCCGACGGCGTCGCCCGGGTGCAGGCTGGTGCCGGGCTGGTCGCCGACTCGGTGCCCGAGGCGGAGTTCCAGGAGACCATCTCGAAGGCGGCGGCGCCGCTGCGGGCGGTCGCCATCGCGAACGCTCTCGAGCGGGGTGCGCGATGAGCGCGGTCGACGCCGGGCGCGCGCGCCGCATCCGGATGCTCGCCCTCCTGCTGCCCGTGCTGGCCGCCGCGGCGGCCTTCCTCGCGTGGTCGCAGCCGTGGGTGTCGGCGACGCTCGACGATGGCCGCGTCGTCGTCGCCGGAGGCGACGTCGCCGCGCCCGCGCTCCCGCCGTTCGCGCTCGCCGCGCTCGCACTGGTCGGCGCGCTCGCTCTCGCGGGGCCGGTGTTCCGGGTCATCCTCGGGCTGCTGCAGGCTCTGCTCGGTGCGGGCATCATCGCCTCGGGGCTGCTCGTGGCGAGCGATCCCGTCGCCGCCGCCGCTCCGCGCGTGACCGAGGTGACCGGCGTTGCCGGCACGGAGGCGGTCCGCGCCCTCGTGACCGCCGTCGCGACAACGCCCTGGCCCGCCGCGGCGGTGATCGCCGGGGGTGCTGCGGTGCTGATCGGCATCGGCATCGCGGCGACGGCCTCCCGGTGGCCGGAGCGCACGCGCCGCTACGATGCCGCGCGGTTCGCCCCCGCGGAGGGCGACGGCCGGCTCGACCGCCTCGACGCGTGGGATGCCCTGAGCGACGGCGACGACCCCACGGCACGATAGACTCGCAGAGACCACGACGGACCCTTCAGGAGTGATGATGAACGCGCAGAACGACCCCGGCCACGGACACTCGCCCGCCGCCTGGACCGCCGTGACCATCATGCTCATCGGCTTCACGATCGGAACGGTCGCGTTCTTCTTCGAGCAGGCGTGGCTCGTGTGGGCGAGCGCGGGCATCGTGCTCGGCGGCTGGGTGATCGGTGGCGTCATGGCGAAGGCCGGCTACGGCGTGAAGGGCCCCAAGTACCAGCCGAAGGCGCACTCCTAGGTGCTCGACGGCCTGGTCGCCGGCGCGCTCGCGGACGCCGCGCGACGGCGTGAGACGCGCCCGCTCGCACAGGTCGAGCGTGCCGCGCTCGAGCGGCCGCGCGCCCTCGACGCCCGTGCGGCCCTGCAGCGCGATGCCTCGATCAAGGTGATCGCGGAGGTCAAGCGCGCCAGCCCGTCGCGCGGCGCACTGGCCGAGATCCGCGACCCCGCCGCCCTGGCGCGGCAGTACGCGCAGGGCGGCGCCTCCGCCATCAGCGTGCTGACGGAGGAGCGCCGTTTCGGCGGCAGCCTCGCCGACCTCGAGGCCGTGCGTGCGGCCGTCGACGTGCCGGTGCTCCGCAAAGACTTCATCGCCGAGCCCTACCAGGTGCTGGAGGCCCGCGCCGCGGGTGCCGACCTGGTCCTCCTGATCGTCGCGGCGCTCGACGACGTCCTCCTGCGCAGCCTTCATGCGCTCATCCTCGAGCTGGGCATGACGCCGCTCGTCGAGACCCACGATGCCGAGGAGGTGCGTCGCGCGGTTGATCTCGGTGCGACTGTGATCGGGGTGAACGCCCGCGACCTCTCGACCTTCGAGCTCGATCGCGACCTCTTCGGGCGGCTCGCGCCGAGCATCCCCGATGACACCGTCCGCATCGCCGAGTCGGCTGTCAGCGGGGTCGCAGACGTCGAGCACTACCGTCGTGCAGGAGCCGACGTGGTCCTCGTCGGCGAGGCACTGGTCACCGGTGGCGACCCTGTCGCGACCCTGAGCGAATTCCGGGCGGTCTCATGAAGCTTCGCGATCAGGTCGGGCCCTACTTCGGCGGGTTCGGCGGGCGTTTCGTGCCGGAATCGCTCATCGCCGCGCTCGACGAGCTCGATGCCGCCTACCAGCACGCGAAAGCTGATCCGACGTTCGCGGCCGAGCTCGACGAGCTGCACCGCAGCTACACCGGTCGGCCGTCGATCATCACCGAGGCGAAGCGGTTCGCGCAGCATGCGGGCGGCGCGCGCATCATCCTCAAGCGCGAAGACCTGAACCACACCGGCAGCCACAAGATCAACAACGTGCTCGGCCAGGCTCTGCTCGCCAAGCGGCTCGGCAAGACCCGCATCATCGCCGAGACCGGAGCGGGCCAGCACGGCGTCGCCAGCGCGACGGCCGCGGCACTGTTCGGCCTGGAGTGCGTCGTGTACATGGGCGAGGTCGACACCGAGCGCCAGGCCCTCAACGTCGCCCGCATGAAGCTGCTCGGCGCCGAGGTGGTTCCGGTGACGGTGGGCTCGCGCACGCTGAAGGACGCGATCAACGAGGCGCTGCGCGACTGGGTGGCCAACGTCGAGACGACCCACTACCTGCTCGGCACGGTCGCCGGCCCCCACCCCTTCCCGACGATGGTGCGCGATTTCCATTCGGTCATCGGCATCGAGGCGCGCGAGCAGGTGCTGGCCCTCACGGGTCGCCTGCCCGACGCGGTCGTCGCGTGCGTGGGCGGCGGCAGCAACGCCATGGGCATCTTCCACGCCTTCCTCGACGACGAGGGCGTGCGCCTGGTCGGCAACGAGGCGGCCGGTGACGGCGTCGACACGCCGTTCCACGCCGCGACGATCACCAAGGGCCGCCCCGGCGTGCTGCACGGTGCCCGCAGCCTCATGCTGCAGGACGACGACGGGCAGACGATGGAGTCGCACTCGATCTCCGCCGGGCTCGACTACCCCGGGGTCGGCCCCGAGCACGCCTGGCTCGCCGATATCGGGCGCGCCGAGTACCGCCCGGTCACCGACGCCCAGGCGATGGATGCCCTCCGCCTGCTGAGCCGCACCGAGGGCATCATCCCGGCCATCGAGACCGCGCACGCGCTGCACGGGGCACTCGAGCTCGGCCGCGAGCTCGGACCGGACGGGATCGTGCTCGTCTCGCTGAGCGGCCGCGGAGACAAGGACATGGAGACCGCGGCCCGCTACTTCGGGCTGCTCGGCCCCGGTGGCGAGGAGGCCCGCTCATGAGCAGCGTCGCCGACACGATCCGCCTCCGCAACCAGGAAGCCGCCGGTGCACTCGTCGGGTACCTCCCCGTCGGCTTCCCCGACCTCGACACGAGCGTCGATGCCGCGGTGGCTCTGCTCGAGAACGGCGTCGACGTGCTCGAGCTGGGGCTTCCGTACAGCGACCCCGTGATGGACGGCGCGATGATCCAGCGTGCCACCCAGACCGCTCTCGCGAATGGATTCCGGCTGCGGCACGGGTTCGAGGCGGTCGAGCGGATCCGGTCGCGGGTCGACGCCCCCGTTCTCGTGATGACCTACTGGAATCCGGTGGTGCAGTACGGGGTCGAGCGCTTCGCGACCGATCTGCAGAACGCCGGGGGAGCGGGGCTCATCACCCCCGACCTCATTCCCGACGAGGCCGCTGAGTGGATGGCCGCCTCGACCGAGCACGACCTCGACCGCGTGTTCCTCGCCGCGCCCTCGTCGAGCGACGCCCGCATGAAGCAGGCGGTCGACGCGAGCCGCGGTTTCGTCTACGCGGTGTCCACCATGGGCATCACGGGTGCCCGGGCCGATGTCGATGCCGCCGCGCGCGGGGTCGTCGCCCGCCTGCGCGACGCCGGTGCGACGAGCGCGTGCGTGGGCCTCGGTATCTCCACCGCCGATCAGGTCGCCGACGTGCTGTCGTACGCCGATGGTGCGATCGTCGGCTCCCGGCTCGTCGCCGCGCTCGAGGAGGGCGGCGTCTCCGGAGTGGCAGAGACCGCCGCGGCTCTCGCGGCCGGCACCCGCCGGTAGGCTTTCCCCTGCCCCCGCAGAAAGGTTCACCGACGTGATCGTGCCCGTGAGCATCCCGAGCCCGCCGCCCGAGTGGCAGGTCTTCAACCTCGGCCAATGGCTGCGCGACATCGGCCTGACCTGGTTCGGGTTCGACGTGAACATCTACGCCTACGCCCTGTGCATCCTCGCGGGCATCGTCGTCGCCGTGCTGCTCACGAACCACCGCCTCACCGCGCGCGGCGCCGAGCCGTGGATCACGCTCGACATCGCCCTCTTCGCCGTGCCGTTCGGCATCATCGGCGGGCGCACCTATCACGTGCTGACCCACCCCGACGACTACTTCTTCGAGGGCGCCGACCTGCTGAAGACCCTGTACATCTGGGAGGGCGGCATGGCGATCTTCGGCGCCCTGATCGGCGGCGCTCTCGGTGTCTGGATCGGCTGCCGGGTGACGGGCATCCGCTTCTGGTCGTTCGCCGACGCCCTCGCGCCGGGCCTGCTGCTCGCCCAGGCGTTCGGGCGGCTCGGCAACTGGTTCAACCAGGAGCTCTTCGGCCTGCCGACCGACCTCCCGTGGGGTCTCGAGATCGATCGCCCGAACGACGCGATCCCTGTCGGCCTGCCCGAGGACACGCTCTTCCACCCGACGTTCCTCTACGAGATCGTCTGGAACGTCACCGGCGCCATCGTGATCCTGCTGCTGGCGCGCCGCGTCGTGCTGCAGTGGGGCAAGCAGCTCGGCATCTACCTCATCTGGTACGGCGCCGGCCGCAGCGTCTTCGAGTCCATCCGCCTCGATCCGAGCGAGCTCTTCCTGGGCATCCGCGTCAACGTGTGGGGCGCCTGGGCGGCCGTCGTGATCGGTCTGATCATCATCGTCGTCCAGTCGCGCCGGCACACCGGTCTCGAGCCCTCGGTCTACACGCCGGGCCGGGAGTGGTCGCCGGAGGCTGGGGTAGACTCCGAAGACGTCTACACCGACTCCGACGACGAGGGCAATGGGGCCCCCGTCGCCGCCGGTCCCTCCGGCACGACCAACGCCACAAGCAGGTCCGCCGCGAAGCCGTGATCCCTCCCGCACTCGTCACCGAGAACCGCGGGAGGTGAGCAGGATCGCCACCACACTCGATCCGGCATCTGCGGCGCTCTCGCAGCGCGCATCCATCCCTCGGGCCAGCGACGTCCCACGGTCACCACACCCACGTGAGGACGGTTCGATGAATCTCCCCAGCCCGCACCAGCGCTTCTCGGCGGTGCCCGCCGCTCAGGGCATGTACGACCCCCGACGCGAGCGCGATGCCTGCGGTCTCGCGATGGTCGCCACGCTGCGCGGCACGGCGGGCCACGACATCATCCAGGCGGCGCTCGACGCGCTGCGCAACCTCGAGCACCGGGGCGCGGTCGGCTCCGACGCCGGCACCGGCGACGGCGCGGGCATCATCACCCAGATCCCGGATGCCTTCCTGCGCGCCGTGCTGCCCTTCGAGCTTCCCCCCGTCGGCCAGTACGCGATCGGCACCGCGTTCCTCCCGGTCGACGACGGCGCGCGCGACGCCGAGAAGGCCGGAATCGAGCGGATCGTGGCGGACGAGGGCATGGAGGTGCTGGGATGGCGCCCGGTGCCGACCGACCCGAGCCTGATCGGGGCGCTGGCGCGCGAGGCCATGCCGGTCTTCGAGCAGCTGGTGGTGCGGTCGACCCGCGCCGACGAGCACGGCGCCCCGCTGTCGGGTATCGCTCTCGACCGCCTCACCTTCCGCGCCCGCAAGCGCGCCGAGCGCGAGCTCGGCTCGTACTTCCCCTCCCTGTCGAGTCGCACGCTCGTCTACAAGGGCATGGTCACGACGCTGCAGCTCGAGCCCTTCTACCCCGACCTCAGCGACGAGCGCTTCGCGTCCAAGCTCGCGCTCGTGCACTCGCGGTACTCGACGAACACGTTCCCGTCGTGGCCGCTCGCGCAGCCGTTCCGCCAGATCGCCCACAACGGCGAGATCAACACGGTGCAGGGCAACCGCAACTGGATGCGGGCCCGCCAGTCGCAGCTGCGCTCCGAGCTGTTCGGCGACCTGCGCGACGTGTTCCCCATCGTCACCCCGGGCGCGAGCGACTCGGCATCCTTCGACGAGGTCGTCGAGCTGCTGCATCTCGGCGGCCGGTCGCTGCCCCACGCGATCATGATGATGGTGCCGGAGGCTTGGGAGAACCAGACGGACATCGACCCGGCCCTCCGCGATTTCTACGAATACCACGGCATGCTCATGGAGCCATGGGACGGCCCCGCGGCGCTCGTCTTCACCGATGGCTCCCTCGTCGGAGCGACGCTCGACCGCAACGGCCTCCGGCCGGGCCGCTTCGTGGTGACCGACGACGGCCTCGTCGTGCTCGCGAGCGAGATCGGTGTGCTCGACATCGAGCCGAGCCGCGTCGTGCGCAAGGGTCGCCTGCGCCCCGGCAAGATGTTCCTCGTCGACACGGCCGACGGTCGGCTCATCGAGGACGACGAGATCAAGGCCGAGCTCGCCGCCATGCAGCCCTGGGGCGAGTGGCTCGACGGTCAGCGCATCAACCTGAAGGACCTCCCCGAGCGCGAGCACATCGTGCACACGCCGGCGTCGATCGTGCGCCGTCAGCGCACCTTCGGCTACACCGAGGAGGAGGTGCGGGTTCTGCTCGCGCCCATGGCCAAGGCCGGGGCCGAACCGCTCGGCGCCATGGGCTCCGACACGCCGATCGCGGTGCTCTCCGACCGGCCGCGCCTCCTGTTCGACTACTTCACGCAGCAGTTCGCCCAGGTGACCAACCCGCCGCTCGACTCGATCCGCGAGGAGGTCGTCACCTCGATGCGACTCGGTCTCGGCCCCGAGCGCAACCTGCTCGAGGCGACACCGCGCCACGCGCGCCAGGTCGTGCTCGACTTCCCGATCATCGACAACGACGAGCTGGCGAAGATCCAGCACATCGACCCGCGCCCGGGCAGCTCGCTGACCACCACCATCAAGGGCCTGTACCGGGTCGACAAGGGCCCGCGCGCGCTCGAGAAGCGCATCCAGGCGATGTGCGACGAGGTCGACGACGCGATCGCCGACGGTGCCGAGTTCATCGTGCTCAGCGACCGCGACTCGACCGCCGACCTCGCTCCCGTGCCGTCGCTGCTCATGCTGGCCGCCGTGCACCACCACCTGATCCGCACCGAGAAGCGCATGCAGGTGGGTCTCATCGTCGAGGCGGGCGACGTGCGCGAGGTCCACCACTGCGCGGTCCTCATCGGCTACGGCGCGTCGGCGATCAACCCGTACCTCGCCATGGAGACCGTCGAGAACCTCGTGCGCTCGGGCATGATCACCGGCATCACGCCCGAGAAGGCGGTGCGCAACGTCATCAAGGCGCTCGGCAAGGGCGTGCTGAAGATCATGTCGAAGATGGGCATCTCGACCGTCGGCTCGTATGCGGGCGCTCAGGCTTTCGAGGCCGTCGGCTTGAGCCAGGAGTTCGTCGACCGCTACTTCACCGGCACGTCGAGCATCCTCGGCGGCGTCGGGATCGAGACCATCGCGGCCGAGAACGCGGCACGGCACGAGCTGGCCTACCCCGCCACGGCTCCCGCCAACCCGCACGAGCGGCTGCAGACCGGCGGCGAGTACCAGTGGCGCCGGGAAGGCCCCCCGCACCTGTTCAACCCCGAGACGGTGTTCCGGCTGCAGCACGCGACGCGCGCGAAGCGCTACGACATCTTCCGCGAGTACACGCGCGCCGTCGACGAGCAGGCCGAGAACCTGATGACGCTCCGCGGGCTGTTCCGGCTCAAGACCGATGAGCGCGAGCCGGTGCCGCTGGACGAGGTCGAGTCGGTCGAGTCGATCATCCGCCGCTTCACGACCGGCGCGATGAGCATGGGCGCGATCAGCCCCGAGATGCACGAGACTCTCGCGATCGCGATGAACCGCATCGGCGGCCGCAGCAACACGGGCGAGGGCGGCGAGAGCCCCGAGCGGCTCCTCGACCCCGAGAAGCGCAGCGCCATCAAGCAGGTCGCCTCCGGGCGCTTCGGCGTCACGAGCCTGTACCTGACGCACGCCGATGACATCCAGATCAAGATGGCGCAGGGGGCGAAGCCCGGTGAGGGCGGTCAGCTGCCGGCCAACAAGGTGTACCCGTGGATCGCCCGGCTGCGGCACGGCACCCCCGGTGTCGGCCTCATCTCGCCTCCGCCGCACCACGACATCTACTCGATCGAAGACCTGAAGCAGCTGATCTTCGATCTCAAGCGATCGAACCCCTCCGCGCGCGTGCACGTGAAGCTCGTCAGCCAGTCGGGCATCGGTGCGGTCGCGGCGGGCGTGGCGAAGGCCAAGGCCGACGTCGTGCTCATCTCGGGGCACGACGGCGGCACGGGGGCGAGCCCGCTCAACTCGCTCAAGCACGCCGGAACGCCGTGGGAGCTCGGCCTCGCCGAAGCGCAGCAGACGCTCATGCTCAACAACATGCGCGGCCGGGTCACGGTGCAGGCGGACGGACAGATGAAGACCGGCCGCGACGTCATCATCGCCGCGCTGCTCGGGGCCGAGGAGTACGGCTTCGCGACCGCGCCGATGGTGGTCTCCGGCTGCATCCTCATGCGCGTCTGCCACCTCGACACCTGCCCCGTCGGCGTCGCGACCCAGAACCCCGAGCTGCGCAAGCGCTTCACCGGCACGCCCGAATTCGTGATCACTTTCATGGAGTTCCTGGCGCAGGAGGTGCGCGAGTACCTCGCGGCGCTCGGTTTCCGCAGCCTCGAGGAGGCGATCGGCCGAGCCGACCTCCTCGATGTCGATCGGGCGGTGCGCCACTGGAAGGCCGACGGGCTCGACCTGTCGCCCATCCTGCAGGGCCCCGCATTCTCCGACGATGCGCCGCGCACGAAGAGCGAGGAGCAGGATCACGAGCTCGACGAGCACTTCGACAACGAGCTCATCCGGCTCAGCGCCGAGGCCCTCGAGCATGGAGCGCCCGTGCGGATCGACCTTCCGATCCGCAACACCGAGCGCGCGGTCGGCACCATGCTGGGGCACCACGTCACCAAGCGGCACGGCGAGGCGGGCCTCGCGCCCGACACCATCGACGTCACGCTGACCGGATCAGCCGGCCAGAGTCTCGGCGCCTTCATGCCGCGCGGCATCACCCTGCGGCTGCACGGTGACAGCAACGACTATGTCGGCAAGGGGTTGTCGGGCGGGCGCGTCATCGTGCGGCCGCCGCGCGAGAGTGTGTTCCCCGCCGAGCGCAACGTGATCGCCGGCAACGTGATCGGCTACGGCGCGACGAGCGGCGAGCTGTTCATCCGGGGCATCGTCGGCGAACGGTTCCTGGTGCGCAACTCCGGCGCGACCGCTGTGGTCGAGGGAGTGGGCGACCACGCTCTGGAGTACATGACCGGCGGGGTGGCGGTGATCCTCGGGCAGACCGGCCGCAACCTCGGGGCGGGCATGTCGGGTGGCGTCGCCTACATCCACGAGCTGCGCACCGAGCGGGTCAACGGGGAGGCGCTCGCCAGCGGCGAGCTGAGCCTGCTGCGACTCGACGACGACGACCGCGCCGTCGTCACGGGCCTGCTGAAGCGGCATCACGAGGAGACCGAGTCGGCTCTCGCCGCCCGCCTCCTGGGCGAGGGCGACGCCGCACTCGACCGTTTCGTGAAGGTGATGCCCCGCGACTACGCCGCGGTCCTCGCCACGCGCCAGACCGCGCTCGACGAAGGCCTCGACCCCGATGGCGACATCGTCTGGGGCCGCATCCTGGAGGTGACCGGTGGCTGACCCCCGCGGCTTCATCAGTGTTCCCGAGCGCGAGCTGCCGCCGCGCCGTCCGGTTCCGCTGCGGCTCATGGACTGGAAAGAGGTCTACGAGCAGGGCGATCCCGGGGTGCTCCGCCGTCAGGCGGGCCGCTGCATGGACTGCGGCATCCCGTTCTGCCACCAGGGCTGCCCGCTGGGCAATCTCATCCCCGAATGGAACGACCTGACCTGGCGCGGCGAGGGCCGGCAGGCCATCGAGCGGCTGCACGCGACCAACAACTTCCCCGAGTTCACCGGCAAGCTGTGCCCCGCCCCGTGCGAGTCGTCGTGCGTGCTGGCGATCAACCAGCCGGCGGTCACCATCAAGCAGGTCGAGGCGTCGATCATCGAGCAGGCGTGGAACAACGGCTGGGTGCAGCCGGTACCGCCCGAGCGGCTCACCGGCAAGACCGTGGCGGTCGTCGGTTCCGGCCCGGCAGGCCTGGCCGCCGCGCAGCAGCTGACCCGCGTCGGGCACACGGTGGCCGTCTTCGAGAAGGACGACCGCATCGGCGGACTGCTGCGGTACGGCATCCCCGACTTCAAGATGGAGAAGCGGCACCTGGATGCCCGCCTCACGCAGATGCAGGCCGAGGGCACCCGCTTCCGGGCGGGCGTCGAGATCGGCGTCGACATCACGTGGAGCGAGCTGCGCACGCGCTACGACGCCGTGGTCGTCGCCACGGGCGCCCCCGTGCCGCGCGACCTCGCGATTCCGGGCCGCGATGCCCTGGGCATCCACTTCGCCATGGAGTACCTCACGCAGGCGAACCGCGTGCAGGCCGGTGACACGGTGCCGAACCAGATCACGGCCGAGGGCAAGCACGTCGTCGTGCTCGGCGGTGGGGACACCGGCGCCGACTGCATCGGCACCGCCCACCGCCAGGGCGCGCTCAGCGTGACCAACCTCGCGATCGGCAAGCAGCCGCCCAGCGAGCGGCCCGAGAGCCAGCCGTGGCCGACGCAGCCGACCCTGTTCGAGGTGCAGAGTGCGCACGAGGAGGGCGGCGAGCGGGTCTACCTCGCCTCGACCGTCGAGTTCCTCACGACGGAGGCCGGCGAGGTGCGGGCCATCCGGGTCGCCGAGACCGAGTACCTCGACGGCCGGCGCGTGCCCAAGGCCGGCACCGAGCGGGAGATCCCCGCCGACCTCGTGCTGCTGGCCCTCGGGTTCACCGGGGCGGCGCGCGGCACCCTCGACGAGCAGCTCGGCCTGCCGTTCGACGAGCGCGGCGCCATCCGGCGGGAGGCCGACTACACGACCGGCGAGGCCGGGGTGTTCGTCGCCGGCGACGCGGGCCGGGGCGCGTCGCTCATCGTCTGGGCGATCGCCGAGGGCCGTGCGGCTGCCGCCGCCGTCGATGCCTACCTTCAGGGGGAGAGCGCACTGCCCGCACCGGTGCGCGCCACCGACCGTCCCCTGACCGTCTGACCCCGGGGCTCCGGCCCCGACCTGCACCACCTCTACCACCACCACCCCACGTGAGGAATTCATGAGACGCGCGAAGATCGTCGCCACCCTCGGGCCGGCGACATCCAGCTACGAGAACATCCGGGCCATCATCGAGGCGGGCGTCAATGTCGCCCGCATGAACCTCAGCCACGGCAGCTACGAGGTGCACGAGGAGGTCTACCGCAATGTGCGGCAGGCTGCCGCCGACGCCGACAAGCCCGTGGCGGTGCTCGTCGACCTGCAGGGCCCGAAGATCCGGCTCGGCAAGTTCGAGAACGGGCCCCACGAGCTCGCCGAGGGCGACATCTTCACCATCACGACCGAGGACATCCTCGGCACCAAGGAGGTCTGCAGCACGACCTTCAAGGGCCTGCCCGCCGACGTGAAGCCCGGCGACTTCCTGCTGATCGATGACGGCAAGGTCAAGGTGAAGGTGCTCGACACCGACGGCGTGCGCGTGCGCACGGAGGTCGTCGTCGCCGGCCCGGTCTCGAACAACAAGGGCATCAACCTGCCGGGTGTCGCCGTCAACGTGCCCGCCCTCTCCGAGAAGGATGAGGACGACCTGCGCTGGGGCCTGAAGCTCGGAGCCGATTACATCGCCCTGTCGTTCGTGCGCAACGCCTCGGACGTCAACCGCGTGCACGCGATCATGCGGGAGGAGGGGCGCACCATCCCGGTGATCGCCAAGATCGAGAAGCCTCAGGCGGTGGATGCTCTCGAGGAGATCATCGAGGCCTTCGATGGCATCATGGTGGCGCGCGGAGACCTCGGCGTCGAGCTGCCGCTCGAGGCCGTGCCGATCGTGCAGAAGCGCGCCGTCGAGCTGGCCCGCCGCATGGCGAAGCCCGTGATCGTCGCCACGCAGATGCTCGAGTCGATGATCAGCAACCCCATCCCCACGCGAGCGGAGACCTCCGACGTCGCCAACGCCGTCCTCGACGGCGCGGACGCCGTGATGCTGAGCGGCGAGACGAGCGTGGGGGAGTTCCCCGTGATCACGGTCTCGACCATGGCGCGCATCATCGCCTCCACGGAGGAGCACGGTCTCGAGCGCATCCCGCCCCTCGGCACCAAGCCCCGCACGCAGGGCGGTGCGATCACCCTCGCCGCCGCGGAGGTCGCCGACTTCGTCGATGCCAAGTACGTGTGCGTCTTCACCGAGTCGGGCGACTCGGCGAGGCGCATGTCGCGGCTGCGCTACCGCATCCCGATGAAGGCCTTCACGCCGCTCGAGAGCATCCAGCGCCGCATGTCGCTGACCTGGGGAATCGAGTCGTTCCTCGTCGACCGCGTCACGCACACCGACGCCATGTACCGCCAGGTCGACGAGGCGCTCCTGCGGGAGGGTCTCGCCGACGTCGGCGACAAGGTCGTCGTGATCTCCGGCTCGCCTCCCGGCATCCCGGGGTCGACCAACGATCTTCGGGTGCACGTCGTCGGTGACGCGATCAACGCCGTCGCGCCGGTCTGGCAGAGCGGCGCCAGCGCCGACTGACCGTCGCTCAGCCGCCCGCACCTCCGCGGTCGAGGGGCCGGCGCGAGAACCCGAACTCCGGGTCCTGCGCCAGCCACTCGGCCGCGACCAGCTCGAACGGGAGGGTCTCCACGAGCACGCGCACCCGGTCGTCATGGTCGTCCGGGAACCGCAGCGCGAACTCGGCGCCCGGGAGCTCGCCCCCGATCGCCGCGAAGCGGGCGCCGCGCGACCGGAGCCACTCCACGGCCTGAGCATCCCAGGCAGACCCGGTGAGAACGGCCGCGCGGTAGTCATGGGTGCGGCTCGTGTAGACGTCCACGTGGGCCCAGTCGCCGGTCTCGCATGCCACGGCGAGGCGGCGCGGCAGCTCGCGCACCATGAGAGCCGCCTGCTGCGCCGAGCAGAAGCGCTCGGCCGGTGCGAGCACGTGCACCCCATCGCCCGAGTCGAGCACCTGGGCCAACGCGGGGCGCCAGTCGGACACCGTGGCCTGGAGCGTCTCGGTGGCGGCGGCGGCGCGGTCCAGCTCGTCGCGCGAGCGATGACGGTCCGCGAGGCGGAGCAGGTGCTCGAGGACGACGATCGTGTGGCGGTAGGTGCGGCTGGCGACCCCGCTCGATTCGACGCCCGCTCGGAGGTCGATGACCGCATCGGCGCGCTCGGCGAGCGGGCTGGCGACCGCGTTGGTGACCGCGATCAGGCGGCCACGCCCGGCGTAGGGCTCGACGGCGGCGAGCACCTCGGCGCTCCGACCCGTGGCTGAGACGGCGACCACCACGAGGTCGTCGCTCGGCGGCGGCAGCTGCACCGCGCTCGCCCACTCCGCCACTACCGCCTGCCCCGTCGCGCGGGCCGCGCGCGCCACCCGGTCGGCCGCGTAGCGGCTCGAGCCCATGCCGAGGATGAGAACGCGTGCCGGTCGCGACGCGCCCAGCGCGCTCGCGAGGTCGTCGATCTGGTCGAGCGCACCCGCGAGCGCGCGGTAGCTCGCCGGGATCGCCGTCAGGTCGTCGGGGAATCGGGTGGTGTCCACGGGGGGTCCTCCAGCTCGGGATCGGGGTCGAAGCGGTGGGTGATCGCCCAGTCGGCCGCATAGCGCCAGCGGGGGAGGTACCGCTCGGCGTAGGCGACCTCGCGCAGCAGCTGCTGGGCCTCGAGCGCCGGCAGGCGCCGCTCGTCGAGAAGCGGAGTTCCGGCCAGGTGGGGGGAGACGTCCCGGTACCCGGCGAGCAGGTCGTGCCGCGCGTGGTCCGCCCACGCGCGGATCGCGGGATGATCGCCCTGCCGTTTCGCGACGATGGCGCCGACCAGGTCGAGCGACACGAGGAGGTGGGCGACATCGACGGCGGCCTCAGCGGCGTCGGGGTCGAAATCGCCGAGCGGGTCGCCATCGAAGTCGATCAGCCGCATCGCGCCGGTGGCATCCCGCAGCACCTGTCCGACGTGCAGGTCGCCGTGGATCGCGAATCGTGGCGCGCGCAGCGCCGGGGCCGCAGCGAGAACCGCGGCCAATGCGCCCCAGCGTGCTCGCAGACGCAGCGCACCGGCGTCCGCGGCGTCCGGGGGTCCGTCCGCTGGCGGCCGAAGCGTCGCACCGAGGGGGGCGGCGATCGCTCCCGGTCCGGGTGACCCGCCTGCCGTCGCCTCGGCTGTCGCGTCGGCGAGAGCCGCGTGCACCCGGGCGACCAGGCGGCCGAGCTGCCGCGGCCAGGCCGACCGCTCCGACGCCGCGACCGCGGCGCCGGCCTCGTCGACAGCCCACGTCCACCCGTCGACGCTGTCGGCGTGGAACTGGTGCACGGTCGCCACCGTGGTGCGCCCGTGCGGGGTGTCGAGCTCGAGGGTTCCGTGCAGGAGGGGGAGGACATCCGGGCACCGCTCGGCGACAGCGCGGGTCACGCGCACGGCGCGATCGCCGTCGCCGAGCCGCCCGACCACCTTCACGATCAGGCGCTCGTCCACCACGACGTTCCAGTTCGTCATGTCGATGCCGGCGCCGAGCCCGCGCTCGTGCCCGACGACCGTGCCGGGCGCCGCGTCGACGGTGCGCCGCACGCCGGGCGGCAGGGGAGCGCCGGAGAGCAGCCGCGCGAGTTCCGCGGCGATGCCATCGCCGGCCTGCGCGGGCTCTCCGTTCCGGGTGAGGATCCGCACCCGCTGCCCCGGGCCCCAGTGCACCGTCCCCGCCGGGAGCGCGAGCTCGAGCTCGATCGCGGCGTCCTCCGGTGACGAATTCATTGAACCCCAATTGAAACAATTGTGTTACAGCTCGCAAGTGCGCCCTATCCTGCCATTGTCGGGTGTTGCGCCGTGGTGCAAGAATCTCCGAAACCCGATCCGGGACCATCGTGCAAGGAGGCACCATGCGCACCAGACGCTCCGCCCACGCCGTACTCGCCCTCGCCGCCGTCGCCGTTCTGACGGCCTGCGCCAGCGGAACCGCGACCGACCCGATCGACCCCGATGCCGACATCACCGAGCAGACGCTCACCGTCAGCATCTGGGCCGACTACTACCCGGCAGACCTGGCCGAGCGCTTCGAGGCCGAGACCGGGGTGCCGGTGACGATAGTCAACCACACCACCAACGAGGACGTCATGGCGAAGCTCACGACCGGCGCCGACTCCGGTATCGACGTCGCCTTCGTCTCGGGGCAGTACGCCCAGGCGCTGGCCGAGCAGGGCCTGCTCGCCGAGCTGGAGAAGTCGCTCATCCCCAATGAGTCGAACCTCTACCCCGAAGCGAGCGAGCTCGCCTACGACCCGGGCAACGTCTACTCGCTCCCGTACGCGTGGGGCACCACGGGGCTCTGCTACCGCACCGATCTGCTCGACTTCGAGCCGACCTCGTGGGGTGACCTGCTGAATCCCGCTCCGGAGGTCGCCGGCACGACCACCATGCTGGCCACCGAGCGCTGGATGACCCTGCCGGCCCAGAAGTTCCTCGGATTCTCGATCAACACCACCGACCCCGACGAGCTCGCGCAGATCCGCGCCCAGCTCGAGGCCACGAAGCCCACGCTGCTGGCGTTCGACGACACGACGTTCTACGAGAAGGTCGTCACCGGCGAGGCCACGATGGTGCAGGCCTGGGACGGCTGGTGCAACTACGGCATCGCCGAAGACCCGAACATCAGCTTCGTGGTGCCCGAGGAGGGCAGCGACCTCTGGGTCGACACCATGACGGTGCTGGCCTCGAGCCCCAACAAGGAGGCCGCGATGGCCTTCCTCAACTTCATCCTGGAGCCCGAGATCCACGGCTGGGTCGCCGAGAACATCCTCTACAAGGTGCCGAACGCCCCCGCCATGGAGGCCCTCGACCCCTCGATCATCGACGCGTTCCCGAACATGGGCATCACGCCAGCTGAGCTGCTCGAGCAGGAGGTCGCCATCGACCTCGGAGAGTTCACCGTCGAGTACTCCCGACTGGTCACCGAGATCCAGGCGGGCTGATCCGCCGGATGTCGGTCGCTGCGACCACGCCGGCCCGCGGCGGGACGAGCATGCGCTCGTCCCGCCGCTGGGCGGCAGCCGCACTGCTGGGCCCGGGGTCTGTGTATCTCGCGCTCTTCTTCCTCGTACCGCTCGGCCTCATCGTCGTCTACGCCTTCCTGACCCGTGGGCGGTTCGGCGGTGTGCTGCCCGAGGTCACCCTCGACAACTTCGCCCGCCTGCTGGAGCCGGTCTACGTGCAGGTGATCGGCACCTCGGTGGGCACCGCCGCCCTCACGACGCTGCTCGCGCTGGTGCTGGGGTTCCCCACCGCGTACGTGATCTCGCGGTTGCCGAGCCGGTGGCGGGTGACGGCTCTGGTCCTGGTGCTGCTGCCGTTCTGGACGAACTTCCTGATCCGCACCTACGCCTGGATCATCCTCCTGAACGACGCCGGCTGGATCAACGGCTCGCTCCTCGCCCTCGGACTCATCGACGACCCGATCCGGATGCTGTACACGCAGCCCGCGGTGATCACCGGCCTGCTCTACATCTACCTGCCGCTCATGATCCTCCCGCTGTACTCCGCGATCGAGCGCATCGACCCCGCGCTCGAGGAGGCTGCGACCAACCTCGGCGCGTCGCGCTGGCGGGTGTTCCGCACGATCACCATTCCGCTGGCGCTCCCGGGCATGCTCATCGGCAGCGTGTTCGTATTCGTCCCGTCCATGGCGAACTTCGTCATCCCCGAGCTGATCGGCGGGGGCAAGAGCCTCCTGCTCGGCAATCTCATCCGCGACCAGTTCCTCAAGGCGCGCGACTGGCCGTTCGGAGCCGCCCTCGCGCTCGTCCTCGTCGCGATCCTCGTGCTGCTCCTCTTCCTGCAGGCGCGCGCAACCTCCCGCATGGAAGGAGGGCGCTCCCGTGCGCGTCCCTAGAGCCTTCCTCGTGCCCTTCTGGGCGACGTTCGTCTTCCTCTACATCCCGATCGTCGTGGTCGTCATCATGTCGTTCAACGCGTCCTCGAGCCTGTTCGTGTGGCGGGGCTTCTCCTTCGACTGGTACGTCCAGGTGTTCCGCGACGGCGCGCTGATGGCCGGGCTCGGCAACACCCTCATCGTGGCGAGCGGTTCCACCCTTCTCGCGACGGTACTCGGCACGCTGCTCGCGGTGGGGATCAGCCGCTACACCCGGTCCGGTCTGGTGCGCGCGTTCGCGATCGCCCCGGCGCTCCTGCCCGACCTGCTTCTCGCCATCGGCCTGCTCAGCCTCTTCGGCCTCGTGCAGCTCACCCTGGGGCTGCACTCGGTGCTGATCGCGCACGCGGTGTTCTCGATGGCCTTCGTGACGGCGATCGTGCTCGCACGGCTCTCGCATGTCGACCCCAGCCTGGAGGAGGCCTCCCGCGATCTCGGCGCCGGACCGCTGCGCACGCTCCTGCGCGTCACCATCCCGCAGCTCGCGCCGGGCATCGTCGCCGGGGCGCTCCTGGCCTTCACGCTGTCGCTCGACGAGTTCGTGATCGCTTTCTTCACCGCCGCCCCCAACGCCCCGACACTGCCGATGGTCATCTACTCGATGGTGCGCTTCGGCGTGACCCCGGAGGTGAATGCTCTCGCCACGATGCTGCTCGGCGTGAGCATGCTCGCCATCATCGCCACGCAGCGCCTCACCCGCATCACGGAGTCCCTATGAGCCCCGCGCCGTTGCTGTCGATCCGCAATCTCCGCCACCGCTACGGCGAGACCACGGCGCTCGACGATGTGTCGATCGACATCGGCGAGAACGAGTTCTTCGCGCTGCTCGGCCCCTCCGGGTGCGGCAAGACGACGCTGCTGCGTGCGATCGCCGGTTTCGAGCATCCGCACGAGGGGGAGATCCTCCTCGACGGACGCTCGCTGCTCGACGTGCCCGCCAATCGCCGACCCATCAATCTCATGTTCCAGTCGTACGCGCTCTTCCCGCACATGTCGGTCGAGCGCAACATCGCCTACGGCCTTGAGTCGGAGGGGCTCCCGCGGGCGGAGGTCCGCGCCCGCGTCGAGGAGGTGATCGAGACGGTCGGTCTCGGGTCTTTCGCCCGGCGTCGGCCGACCGCGCTCAGCGGCGGTCAGCGGCAGCGCGTCGCTCTGGCACGCGCGATCGTCAAGCGGCCGCGCCTCCTGCTGCTCGACGAGCCGCTCTCGGCCCTCGACCGCCAGGTTCGCGCCGAGATGCAGCTCGAGTTGAAGCGGTTGCAGCATGAGGTGGGGCTGACGTTCGTCGTCGTCACGCACGATCAGGAGGAGGCCATGTCGATGGCCGACCGCATCGCCGTGCTCGATCACGGGCGCGTACGGCAGGTCGATGCGCCGTCGCAGCTGTACGCGAACCCGGCCGACCTGTTCGTCGCCGCGTTCATCGGCACCTCGACGCGCTTCGCGGGCACGCTCACCGCGACGGGTATCGACACCGCGTTCGGCGCGGTGCGCGGCGATCATGCGGGCGCGGTTGGAGAGCCGGGCGCGCTGGTCGTGCGCCCGGAGGATGTGCACCTCGGGCCGGTCGGCTCCGGCCGGGTCGATGGGGTCGTCATCGACACGACCTTCCACGGCGGCGCGTCGAGCGTGCGCCTCGAGCTCGACGGAGGCCTCGGCGTGCTCACCGGCACGGTGCACGCCGACCGGCTTCCCGCTCGGGGTGAGCGGCTCGGTGCCGATTGGTCGGCCGAGCGGGCAAGGATCGTCGCGGTCGAGCCCGCGCCGACCGCTCAGGGGGCGGTGAGCGGATGACCGGTCGCGAGCCGCGCGTAGTCGAGCAGCAGCTCCGCCGCCTCGTCGTGGCCGATCGACGGGTGGCGCGCGACGATGCGGTAGCCGTAGGCGTCCTCGAGGGCCACGAGATTGCGCGCGATGCGCAGCGACGGGCCCTGCAGGGCGAACAGGCCACGAGCGGCGCCCTGCTCGAGCACCGCCTGGTACATGGTGACCTGACGGTCGTAGAGCGTCGTGAGCAGGGCGGCGAGCACCGGGTTGCGACCCGCCGACCCGCCGAGCTCGCACAGCAGCCGCACCCCGGTGTCCTCCCCGTGCCGGGGGAGTCCGGAGTCGACGAGCGCGCAGAGCCGAACCACGGGATCGTCGGGCAGCGCCTCGATCATCCGGAGGCGCTCGTCGTAGAAGCGCTCCATGCCGACACGGTTGGCCTCGAGCACCAGCTCGTCGATGTCGGGGTAGTAGTACAGCACCGCGCCCGACGTCAGGCCCGCCTCAGCGGCCACGCGATTGAGCTTGACCCCGTCGGGGCCGCTCTTGAGGATGGCCCGCTGGGTGGCGGCGACGAGCTCGTCGCGCCGCGCATCCTGCCGCTTCGGTCTCGCCATCCTCGCCGCCTCCCGACCCGCCCCCGCCGGCGATCCCGGCGACGGGCACTCCATGATAGGGCGGCACTGCCCGCGAATCATCTCGACCGCTCCACCACTGAAAGGAACCCCCGATGACGACGCCGCTGACCTTCCTGTTCATGCCCGAGAGCGCATACGGACCGACGAACAACTGCATCGGCATCGGCAACGAGCTGCGCCGGCGCGGGCACCGTGTGGTGTTCGCGGCGGAGGCCTCCTGGGCCGGCAAGCTCGCCGCGCTGGGGTTCGAGGAGGACCTCGTCGACCTCGCCCCGCCCGCCGAGGACGCGGCCGAGCAGGATGCGGGTCAGTTCTGGAAGGACTACATCAACGAGATGAGTCCGCAGTTCCGGCGTTCGACGCTCGAGCAGCTCGAGACCGTGACCGCGCCCATCTGGCAGGCGCTCATCGACGGAGCGATGTACTGCGAGCCCCAGCTCAAGGCGATCATCGACCGCACGAAGCCCGACGTGATCATCGAGGACAACGTGCTGACCTTCCCGGCCCTCCTGACCGCCGGTGTGCCCTTCGTGCGCATCGTCTCCTGCAACCCGCTCGAGATCCGCGGCGACGACATCGCCCCGGTGTTCTCGGGCCTTCCCCAGGAGCCGCGCACTGAGTGGGCCGCCTTCCGCGCAGAGTACGACCGCACCCATCGCCCGATGTGGGAGGGCTTCTCCCGCTGGGTGCAGGAGCAGGGCGCTCCCGCGCTGCCCGATCTGGACTTCATCCACTCGGGCGATCTGAACCTCTACGTCTACCCCGAGGAGCTCGACTACACCGACGAGCGCCCTCTCGACGAGAGCTGGATCCGCCTCGACTCCTCCGTGCGGCAGACGGATGCGGAGCCGGAGATCCCCGAGGAGTTCCTGGCGTTGCCCGGCCCGCTCATCTACTTCAGCCTCGGATCGCTCGGCAGTGCTGACGTCGACCTCATGCGATCGGTGATCGCGGCCCTCGCCGACCGTCCGTACCGGGTCATCGTGTCGAAGGGCCCCCGCCACGATGAGATCGAGCTGGCGGCCAACATGTGGGGCGCCGAGTTCCTGCCGCAGACGCGGATCCTGCCGATGGTCGACCTGGTGATCACGCACGGCGGCAACAACACCACGACGGAGTCGATGCACTTTGGCAAGCCGATGGTGCTCCTGCCGCTGTTCTGGGACCAGTACGACAACGCCCAGCGGGTGCACGAGAAGGGGTACGGACGGCGCCTGTCGACCTACGGCTTCACCCCGGAGGAGCTGCGGGCGGCGATCGACGAGCAGCTCGGCGATGCTGGGCACCTCGCGAAGCTCCGCGCCGCCGGCGAGTCGATCAGGGCTCGTTCCGGCCTCCAGCAGGCCGCCGACCGCCTCGAGGCGCTCGGTCGGGAGCGCGCTCGGTGAGCACGCCCCTCCCGGCGTCCCTCCGCGACGCGGTCCGGGCCCCGTACTGGCTCGACCGACCGGAGGCGCCGGGACGCCGTTCGCCGGTGGAGGACGGTGCCGAGTGCGACCTCCTCATCGTCGGTGCCGGGTTCACCGGCCTCTGGCTCGCGTGGCGCGCTCTCGACCGGGAGCCGGGCAGGTCCGTGCTCGTGCTCGATGCGGAGACCGTGGGGCACGGTGCGACCGGCCGCAACGGCGGCTTCGTCTCGGCTTCGCTCACCCACGGCTACGCCCATGGCGAGGCGCTGTGGCCGCGTGACATGCCCGCGATCAGCGCCGAGGGTGCGGCGAATCTCGCCGGCATCGCCGCCGATCTCGCGGCCGCGGGCATCGAGTGCGACTTCCGCCACGTGGGCAAGACGACTGTCGCCGTCGAGCCCTGGCAGGTCGACGCTCTGCGCACGACCCTCGAGCTCGCCGCGCGCTACGGCGAGACGGTCGAGTGGCAGGACCGCGAGCAGGTCCAGGCCGACGTCCACTCGCCGACCTATCTGGCGGGAGTGCGTGATCGCACGGGCAACGCGCTGGTCGACCCGGCTCTCATGGCGTGGGGCATGGCGGCGCACGTGGAGCGACGCGGCGCGGTCATCCACGACGACAGCCGGGTCGAGCGGTTCTCGCGCACGGGGGCCGGCGTGGTCGCGCACGTCGCCGGCGGACGACGTGTGCGGGCCCGACAGGCCGTTGTCGCGACCTCCGCCTACCGCTCGCCTCTGGCTCGGCTCGGCGGCTACATCATGCCGCTCTACGACCACGTACTGATGACGGAGCCGCTCACCGCCGAGCAGCGCGCCTCCATCGGCTGGAGCGAAGGGCAGGGGCTGACCGACGCGGGCAACCAGTTCCACTACTACCGGCCGACCGCCGACGGCCGCATCCTGTGGGGAGGGTGGGACGCCGTCTACCACCGCGGCGGCCGGCTCTCGGAGGACCTCGCGTACGTGGGCGGCTCCCACGCCCTCCTCGCCAGGCAGTTCGTCGAGACGTTCCCGACCCTGCGCGACGTGCGCTTCAGCCACATGTGGGCCGGGCCGATCGATTCCACGACCCGGTTCACCGCCGCCTACGGAACCGCGCTGGGGGGCCGGGTGGGGTACGCGATCGGGCACACCGGGCTCGGGGTCGGTGCTGCGCGCTTCTCGGCCGATGTCGCTCTCGATCTCCTCGAGCGGGCCGACACGCCGCGCGTGCGCTACGGCATCGTCCGCCGCCGTCCGGTGCCCATCCCGCCCGAGCCCTTCCGCAATCCCGTCATCCAGTTCACACGACGTTCCATCATCGCGGCCGACGCTCGCGGCGGACGGCGCAACCTCTGGCTGCGCACCCTCGACCGCTTGGGCCTCGGCTTCAACTCCTGATCGAACCGATCTCTCGAGAGGCACCACCATGACGACTCTGTCCACCACCATCGCCGGCGTTCCCGAGCGAGGCAGCGGCGAGACGATCGAGCTCATCGATCCGGCCACCGGCGAGGTCTCCGACGCCTTCCCGCAGTCCGGTCCCGACCAGGTCGCGCGAGCCGTGGCCGCGGGTCGGGCAGCGCAGCCCTCCTGGGCGGCGGCGACACCGGCCGTGCGCTCGGCGGCCCTGCTGCGGTGGGCCGATGCGATCGAGGCGGATGCCGACCATCTCGCAGCGCTCGAGGTCGCCGACACCGGCAAGCCCGTGACGGTCGCTCGCGACGGAGAGCTGCCGTTCGCCGTCGACAATCTGCGATTCTTCGCGGGCGCGGCCCGCAGTCTCGACGGCACCGGCGCCGGCACCCTCAGCGAGGGCTACACGTCGATCATCACGCGCCGACCGGTCGGTCTCGTCGCCGGCATCACTCCGTGGAACTTCCCCCTCATCATGGCGATCTGGAAGGCGGGGCCGGCCCTGGCCGCGGGCAACAGCGTCGTGCTCAAGCCGGCGCCGACCACGCCCCGCACCACCTTGCGCATCGCCGAGCTGGCGCACCGGGCGGGCCTCCCCGACGGCGTGCTCTCGGTGGTGACCGGGGGAGGCGATGTCGGCGAGGCGCTCGTCCGGCATCCCCAGGTCGACATGATCAGTGTCACCGGCTCCACCGCGACCGGACGAGCCGTCATGGCGGGCGCGGTCGAGAGGGTCAAGCGTGTGCACCTCGAGCTTGGCGGTAAAGCGCCGGTGCTCGTGTTCGACGATGCCGACATCCCCGCGATGGCGCATGCTGTCGCGCTCGGGGCCACCTACAACTCGGGGCAGGACTGCACGGCGGCGACGCGGGTCTACGTGCAGCGCGGGGTCTACGACCAGGTTGTGGATGCCCTCCGCGCCTCCCTGGCCGCCATCCGTGTCGGCGACCCCCGCGACGCGGCGACCGACATCGGGCCCCTCGTCACCGAGCGCCATCGGGCCGCGGTGCGGGGATTCCTCGACCGCGCGACCGCCGAGGGTGCCGAGATCCTCACCGGGGGGGAGGTGCTCGACCGACCGGGCTTCTACCTGACGCCGGCCCTGGTCGTCGGAGCACACCAGGGCTCCGAGATCGTGCAGGGCGAGGTCTTCGGCCCGGTGCTCGTCGTGCTGCCGGTCGACGGCGAGGACGACGCCGTGGCCCACGCCAACGACAGCGCCTACGGGCTGGCCTCGTCGGTCTGGACGGCCGACGTGGCCCGGGCTCTGCGGGTGAGCGCACGGCTCGATGTGGGCGTCACCTGGGTGAACGATCACCTGCCGATCGCATCGGAAGCGCCGCACGGCGGGGTGAAGCAGTCGGGCTTCGGCAAGGACATGAGCATCGAGCCGCTGCTCGAGTACTCGGTGAGCCGCCACCTGATGATCCGGCACGCCCCGCCGCCGGAGACGACCGGCTTCCGTCCCGCCTAGAGCTGAGGAGTACCGGCTGTGGGGGTCGAACCCCGCGACGCTTGGCGTCGGCGCACCGGGAGGTGCTTCGGCCGAGTTCGTGGTGTCGCGTACCGGCTGTGGGGGTCGAACCCCGCGACGCTTGGCGTCGGCGCACCGGGAGGTGCTTCGGCCGAGTTCGTGGTGTCGCGTACCGGCTGTGGGGGTCGAACCCACACGTCCTCTCGGACAACGCATTTTGAGTGCGCCGCGTCTGCCATTCCGCCAAGCCGGCCCGGCCCCGTTCGGGGCTCGCGGCTCGACGATACCGTAGGCTTTCGGGCGTGAGCGACCAGGAGCAGACCGCCACCGCCCCGCGCCGGGTGGTCGTGGCGGAGGACGAATCCCTCATCCGCATGGACATCGTGGAGATCCTCCGCGACAACGGTTTCGACGTGGTCGGTGAGGCGGGCGACGGCGAGACGGCCGTCGCGCTCGCCACCGAGCTCCGGCCCGACCTCGTCGTCATGGACATCCGCATGCCGCAGCTCGACGGCATCGAGGCCGCGAAGCGCCTCACCGAGAACCACATCGCCCCGGTCGTGCTGCTCACCGCCTTCAGCCAGAAGGAGCTCGTCGAGCAGGCGGTCGAGGCGGGCGCGCTCGCCTACGTCGTGAAGCCCTTCACCCCGAACGATCTGCTGCCGGCGATCGAGGTCGCTCTGAGCCGCTACCAGCAGATCATCACCCTCGAGGCCGAGGTGGCCGACCTGGTGGAGCGCTTCGAGACCCGCAAACTCGTCGACCGCGCGAAGGGCCTGCTCAACGAGCGCATGGGGCTCTCCGAGCCCGAGGCGTTCCGCTGGATCCAGAAGGCCTCGATGGACCGCCGCACCACCATGCAGGCGGTCGCGCAGGCGATCATCGACCAGCTCGGGCCGAAGAAGGACTCGGGCAAGAAGGCCCCCGCGGAGGGTGCCGAGTAGCCGGAGCCGCGTCTCGCCGGCGGATGCGCATCCGGATGCCCGGCTCAGCGGTCGCGGAGCATGTTCGTCATCCGCACCGTCGAGAGGCGGCGGCCCTGCTCGTCGGTCATGACGATCTCGTGCGTGCACAGCGTGCGGCCGAGGACCAGCGCGGTGCAGGTGCCCGTGACGAGCCCCTCGGTGATCGACCGGCTGTGCGTGGCGTTGATCTCGATGCCGACGGCGTAGCGCCCCGGCCCGGCGTGGATCGCGGAGGAGATCGAGCCCAGGCTCTCGCCGAGCACGACATGCGCCCCGCCGTGCAGCAGCCCGATCACCTGGGTGTTGCCCTCCACCGGCATCGTCGCGACACTGCGCTCGGCAGACAGCTCGAGGAACTCGATGCCCATCTTCCGGGTGAGCGCTCCGCCACCGGTGCCGACGAGCCTCTCGACGAGCTCGGGGTCGAGGTCGGGGGGCAGGATCGTCATGCGGCCTCCGGGCCGACCGGCCGCCGGGCACGAGGGCGGGCGACGGTCACGAGTTCGGGTCGGGGCGCCTGAGTAGGCTGGCCGACGTGTCGGACTCCGCAAAGCCTACCCTTCTGCTCATCGATGGCCACTCGCTGGCCTTCCGGGCGTTCTACGCCCTGCCGGTCGACAGCTTCGTCACCCGAGATGGCCAGCACACGAATGCCATCCACGGCTTCTTGTCGATGCTGCTGAGCCTCCTGGCGAAGGAGAAGCCGAGCCACCTGGGGGTGGCGTTCGACATTTCTCGCTACTCCTTCCGCACGCGCGAGTACCCCGAGTACAAGGGCACGCGCGGCGAGACTCCGCCCGAGTTCATCGGGCAGGTGCCGCTGCTGCAGGAGGCGCTCGCGGCGATGAACATCCCCACGATCACCAAGGAGGACTTCGAGGCCGACGACATCCTCGCCACCCTCGCCACGCAGGCCGCGGCGCAGGGCTTCCGGGTTCTCGTGGTGTCGGGCGACCGCGACACGATTCAGCTCGTCACCGATGATGTCACCCTGCTCTACCCGAGTGCCCGGGGTGTCGCCGAACTGAAGCGATACGACCCCGAGGCGGTGCGCGAGCGCTACGGCATCGACCCTCAGCAGTACCCCGAGATCGCCGCCCTGGTGGGCGAGACCAGCGACAATCTGCCCGGCATCGACAAGGTCGGCGAGAAGACCGCCGTCAAGTGGATCACCCAGTACGGCTCGCTCGAGGGCATCTGGCAGCACATCGATGAGATCGGCGGCGTGGTCGGGCAGAACCTCCGCGCGCAGCGCGAGCGCGCAGAGCGCAACCGCCGGCTCAACCGGCTCGTCACCGACGTCGAGCTGCCCATCGGCCCGCACGACCTCGATCGCCGGCCCATGGATGTGCCCGCCGTGCGGCAGGTCTTCGAGCGCCTGCAGTTCCGCACCCTGACCGAGCGCGTGCTGAAGATCGCCGAGGCGGAGGGCGCCGACATGGGGGAGCCCGGTGACGCGGCAGCGCGCACCGACCTCCCGACCGTGCGCACGCTCGTCGATGAGGAGCTCGCCACGTGGCTCGCCTCGACCGCGGGCCAGGAGGTCGCGGTCATCGTGGATGCTCCGCACGGCGAGCTCGCCGCGTTCGGGCTCGCCACCGCGACCGAGAGCGTGCAGGTCAACTGGGCCGCGCACCGCCCCGACTACGCCGCTCTCGAGGCGTGGCTCGCCTCGGACGCCCCCAAGCTGCTCGCCGACGTCAAGGCGGCCGCGGGTGTGCTCGCCGGCCTCGACATCGCCCTCGCCGGGGTGGTGTGGGATTCCCGGCTGGCCGCCTGGCTCGCCCGCCCGGGAGCGAAGTCGTACGACCTCGCCGACCTCGTGCACGATGCTCTCGGCGAGAGCATCCCGCAGCCCGACCCGAACCAGCTGGTGCCCGACACGAGCGCGGTGAGCCCGGCGACGGTCGCCTGGTTCCTGCACCGGCTGGTGGCCGAACAGCGCGCGACCCTGCCCGAGGGCGGCACCCGCGTGCTGACCGAGATCGAGCTGCCCGCGGCGCCGGTGCTCTCCGGCATGCAGCGCACCGGTATCGCGATCGACCGCGGTGCCCTCGACGCGGTGGGCTCCGAGCTCAGCACGACCGCCGACCAGCTCGCGCAGCAGGCGTACGCCGAGATCGGTCGCGAGGTCAACCTCGGCTCGCCGAAGCAGCTGCAGGAGGTGCTGTTCGACGAGCTCGGCATGCCGAAGACGCGCGCGACGAAGACCGGGTACTCGACCGATGCGGCGGCCCTCGCCGACCTGCAGGAGGCGCACCCGCACCCCTTCCTCGGCCTGCTGCTGCAGCACCGCGACGCGACGAAGCTCAAGCAGATCGTCGAGACCCTCACGGCGGCGATCGCCGCGGATGGTCGCATCCACACCACCTACGACCAGACCGGCACGTCGACAGGGCGCATCTCCTCGACCGACCCCAACCTGCAGAACATCCCCGTGCGCACGGAGGTCGGGCACCGCATCCGTGCCGCCTTCGTCGCCGGGGAGGGTTTCGAGGGCATCCTGACCGCCGACTACTCGCAGATCGAGATGCGCATCATGGCGCACCTGTCGGGCGACGAGGGGCTCATCGAGGCGTTCCGGTCGGGGGAGGACCTGCACCGCTTCGTCGGCGCCCGCATCTTCGGCGTCGCGCCCGTGGACGTGACCGCCGATATGCGCACGAAGGTCAAGGCCATGAGCTACGGCCTCGCCTACGGGCTGAGCGCTTTCGGCCTCAGCAAGCAGCTGCGCATCGACACGGGGGAGGCCAAGCAGCTCATGGCCGACTACTTCGCCCGCTTCGGCGCGGTGCGCGACTACCTGCGCAGCGTCGTCGAGCAGGCGCGGGCCGACGGCTACACCGAGACGATCTTCGGCCGCCGCCGCCCGTTCCCCGACCTGAAGAGCCCCAACCGGGTGCTGCGCGAGAACGCCGAGCGGCAGGCGCTCAACGCGCCCATCCAGGGCTCGGCCGCCGACATCATGAAGGTCGCCATGAACGATGTGGCGGCCGATCTGGCCCGGGATGCCCTCCGCTCGCGCCTGCTGCTGCAGGTTCATGACGAGCTCGTGTTCGAGGTCGCCCCGGGCGAGCGCGATGCCCTCGAGGCCATCGTGCGCCGGCGCATGGGCGAGGCCGCCGACCTCGCCGTGCCGCTCGACGTGCAGGTCGGCGTGGGCCGCGACTGGAACGAGGCCGCGCACTAGGCTCGCAGGCATGGCCCACGAACCTGCCGACCGCACGCCCACCCCCGTCGACGCCATCGCCGAGCGCTGGGTCGCCACCCTCGTCGACCTCAGCCCCGACACGGCGACCTACATCGGCGCCCCCGGACGGCTCGACGAATACACCGATTTCTCGCCGGAGGGGCGGGAGCGGTACGCGGCGGCCGCGCGCGCGACCCTCGCCGAGCTCGCCGCGGCGAGCCCCATGGACGACACCGACCGGGTCACGATCGCCGATCTGAGCGCTGAGCTGAGCCTCGACCTCGAGCTGGCCGACGCCGGCTGGGACCAGCGCGACCTCAACGTCATCGCCTCGCCCGCGCAGGGCATCCGCGAGATCTTCGACCTGATGCCGACTGCGGCGGAGAGCGATTGGCGCACGATCGCCGGCAAGCTCGGCAACGTCGCGGGCGCTCTCGAGGGCTACACCGCGACCCTCCGCGAGGGCATCGCGGCCGGCAACACCCCCGCGCGTCGTCAGGTGCTGGAGGTGCTCGACCAGGCGCGTCGCACCGCTGCGGCCGACGGCTTCTTCCCGGAGTTCGCGGCGAGCGCGGGGGAGGGCGAGGCGCCCGTGCCCGCATCCCTGCAGTCCGATCTCGACCGGAACGCGCGCGCCGCCGCCGAGGCCTACGGTGCGTTCGCGCAGTTCCTGGAGGCGGAGCTGCTGCCCGCCGCCCGCGAGCACGACCCCGTCGGTCGCGAGCTCTACGCGCTGATGTCGCGCCGCTTCCTGGGGGCCGTGATCGACCTCGATGAGACGTACGAGTGGGGCATCGAGGAGCTCGCCCGCATGGTGGAGGAGCAGACCCGGATCGCCGGGGAGATCCTCCCGGGCGCGACCGTCGCCGAGGCGATCGCGCACCTCGAGCAGGACCCCTCGCGCAAGCTGCACGGCCGCGAGGCGCTGCAGGCGTGGATGCAGAACCTCAGCGACACGGCGATCGAGGAGCTCTCGCGCACCCACTTCGAGATCCCCGAGCCGGTCAAGGAGCTCGAGTGCATGATCGCGCCCACCCCCGGCGGGGCGATCTACTACACCGGGCCGACCGACGACTTCTCGCGTCCGGGTCGCATGTGGTGGAGCATCCCGGAGGGCGTCGACGAGTTCGACACCTGGCGCGAGACCACGACCGTCTACCACGAGGGCGTGCCCGGTCACCACCTGCAGATCGGCCAGGCGGTCTACAACCGCGCGCAGCTGAACTCCTGGCGGCGGCTGCTCGCCGGCACGAGCGGGCACGCGGAGGGCTGGGCGCTGTACGCCGAGCGGCTGATGGAAGAGCTCGGCTACCTCGATGACCCGGCCGACCGGCTCGGCATGCTCGACGGTCAGCGCATGCGCGCTGCCCGCGTCGTGCTCGACATCGGCGTGCACCTGGGCAAGATCCACCCCGAGACCGGCGCCGTCTGGACGAGCGACGACGCCTTCGCGTTCATGCGGAAGAACGTCAACATGAAAGACGGTTTCGTGACCTTCGAGGTGAACCGCTACCTCGGCTGGCCGGGTCAGGCGCCGTCGTACAAGGTCGGGCAGCGCATCTGGGAGCAGATCCGCGACGCGGCGAAGGCGAAGCAGGGGGCCGCGTTCTCGAACAAGGCCTTCCACAAGCACGCCCTCGACCTCGGCGGGGTCGGGCTCGACACCCTGCGCGGCGCGCTGCTCGGCTGACGGGTCGTCGCCCGCTCGGCGGTCGTGTTGGTAGCGGGGGACCCCGCGCGCTAGGCTGGAGAGTCGTCGAATTGACGACAGTCCTGTCCGCATGCCCGGGCGACACCCTGCACCGCGTCGTTCCGGGCCTGAATCCCTGTCCGCATCGGAGCACCCACTACATGACCCCCGCAACGACCAAGGCCCCCGCGCAGATCGCCATCAACGACATCGGCTCTGCCGAAGACTTCCTGGCCGCGGTCGAACTGACCCTGAAGTTCTTCAACGACGGCGACCTCATCGAGGGCACCGTCGTCAAGATCGATCGCGACGAGGTCCTCCTCGACGTCGGCTACAAGACCGAGGGTGTCATCCCCTCGCGCGAGCTCTCGATCAAGCACGACGTCGACCCCAGCGAGGTCGTCGCCGTCGGCGACACCGTCGAGGCCCTCGTTCTCCAGAAGGAGGACAAGGAAGGCCGTCTCATCCTGTCCAAGAAGCGCGCCCAGTACGAGCGCGCCTGGGGCGATGTCGAGAAGATCAAGGAGGCCGACGGCGTCGTCACCGGCACCGTGATCGAGGTCGTCAAGGGCGGTCTCATCGTCGACATCGGGCTTCGCGGCTTCCTGCCCGCCTCGCTCATCGAGCTGCGCCGCGTGCGCGACCTCACGCCGTACCTCGGCCAGGAGATCGAGGCCAAGATCCTCGAGCTCGACAAGAACCGCAACAACGTCGTGCTCTCGCGCCGGGCGCTGCTCGAGCAGACGCAGTCCGAGAGCCGTTCGACCTTCCTGAACAACCTCGCCAAGGGCCAGGTGCGCAAGGGTGTCGTGTCGTCGATCGTCAACTTCGGCGCGTTCGTCGACCTGGGCGGCGTGGACGGCCTCGTGCACGTCTCCGAGCTCAGCTGGAAGCACATCGAGCACGCCAGCGAGGTCGTCGAGGTCGGCCAGGAGGTCACCGTCGAGATCCTCGAGGTCGACCTCGAGCGCGAGCGCGTGTCGCTCTCGCTCAAGGCGACGCAGGAGGACCCCTGGCAGGTCTTCGCCCGCACCCACGCCATCGGTCAGGTCGCGCCGGGCAAGGTCACGAAGCTCGTCCCGTTCGGCGCCTTCGTGCGCGTCGCCGACGGCATCGAGGGCCTCGTGCACATCTCCGAGCTGTCGGCCAAGCACGTCGAGCTCGCCGAGCAGATCGTGTCGGTCGGCGACGAGGTCTTCGTCAAGGTCATCGACATCGACCTCGAGCGTCGCCGCATCTCGCTGAGCCTCAAGCAGGCCAACGAGGGTGTCGACCCCGAGGGCACCGAGTTCGACCCGGCGGTGTACGGCATGCCGACCGAGTACGACGAGGCCGGAAACTACAAGTACCCCGAGGGCTTCGACCCCGAGTCGGGCGAGTGGAAGGACGGCTTCGAGGAGCAGCGCGCCAAGTGGGAGCAGGACTACGCTGCGGCCCAGGCGCGCTGGGAGGCCCACAAGAAGCAGGTGGCTGCGGCCCTCGCCGACGAGTCGACCCTCGACCTGCCGGCCGCCGGCGGCTCGAGCTTCTCGTCCGAGTCGACCGGCGGCGGCACTCTCGCCGACGACGAGTCGCTCGCCGCGCTTCGCGAGAAGCTCGCCAGCAACGGCTGATCCGCGGTATCGCCGGAACGGGTCGTCCCCTCGGGGGCGGCCCGTTCCGCTATCCGCGGCGGTGCCGATCTCGCGGCTCAGGCCGGAGCGACCGAGCGCCGCTGCCGGCGGAGGCGCCGGAACACGGCGACCACGAGCACGATCATCCCGACCAGGGCCACGACGACCAGAATCGGGATCAGGATCGCGAACAGGCTCAGCAGCACGGCACCGATGTCCTCGCCCGTCGACAGCGCGGGGGCGGCGGCTCCAGCGCTCAGGGCGTTCGCGGCGGGTCGCACGAGCATCTTCCCGGCGTGCACGACGAGCGCGATGACGATGCCGGTCACGACGGGTACCCAGGCGTTCGATTCGAAGAACGCCGCGGGGTCGGTGACCGCGGCCGTCTGCGTCGCGGCTCCCGTGCCGAACACGATGCCGCCGGATGCGGGGCGCACGATCGACTGCAGCCAGTCGTTGATCGAGTCCACCGCCGGGATCTTGTCGGCCACGAGCTCGATGACGAGCAGCACGCCGATGGTCGCGAGCACCCACTCGTTCTCGAGCCAGCGCCAGGCGGCCGGAAGCTCGATGAAGTCCAGGAACCGACCGGCGAGGCCCAGCACCAGCAGCGGGATGTACGCGTTCAGCCCGGCGGCGACCGCGAGGCCGGTACCGGTGAGCAGTTCGAGCACGGCGGGCCTCCCTAGGGCTGAGTGCGAGTCATGCTACCTGCTCCACCCGGCCGCGCCGGGTAGGGTCGGCGCGTGGACGTGATCGGACTGACAGGCGGCATCGCCGCCGGCAAGTCGACCGTCGCCGCGCGACTCGCCCAGCACGGCGCCATCATCATCGACGCCGACCAGCTCGCGCGCGACGCCGTCGCACCCGGCTCGGCCGGTCTGGCCGCCGTCGTCGAGCGCTTCGGCAGCGCGGTGCTCGATGCCCATGGCGGGCTCGACCGCGCCGCGCTCGGGGCGATCGTGTTCACCGACGCCCAGGCTCGCGCCGCGCTGAACGCGATCGTGCACCCGGAGGTGCACCGGCTCTACCGCGAGCGACTGGCGGCCATCGCCGCCGAGAATCCCGATGCGATCGTCGTCTACGACGTCCCGCTGCTCGTCGAGGCGCGGTCGGCCGAGGAGTTCTCGCTCGTCGTCGTGGTCCACGCGCCGGCCCAGACCCGCGTCGACCGGCTGGTCACGCAGCGCGGCCTCGACCGGGCATCCGCCCGCGATCGCGTCGCCGCGCAGGCCACTGACGCCGAGCGCCTCGCTGTCGCCGACGTCGTCATCGACACCAGCGGTTCGATCGAGAGCACCGACGAGCAGGTGGATGCTCTGTGGCAGCGGCTCGTCGCCGACCGCGCCGCTCGCACCGGAGTGTCAGACCCCTCCTCGTAGGCTGGAGGCATGGAACCCACGCGCTCGGTGCGCCCCTTCGAGGTCGTCAGCGAGTACCGGCCGAGCGGCGATCAGCCGCAGGCGATCGCCGAGCTCGCGGCGCGCATCAACGCGGGCGAGACCGACATCGTGCTGCTCGGTGCGACGGGAACCGGCAAGTCGGCGACGACAGCGTGGCTCATCGAGCAGGTGCAGCGGCCCACGCTCGTCCTCGCCCACAACAAGACCCTCGCCGCGCAGCTGGCCACCGAGTTCCGCGAGCTCATGCCGCACAACGCCGTCGAGTACTTCGTGTCGTACTACGACTACTACCAGCCCGAGGCCTACGTGCCGCAGACCGACACCTTCATCGAGAAAGACAGCTCGGTCAACGCCGAGGTCGAGCGGCTGCGGCACTCGACGACGAACTCGCTCTTGAGCCGGCGCGACGTGGTCGTCGTCTCGACCGTCTCCTGCATCTACGGTCTCGGCGCGGCCGAGGAGTACCTCGAGGCGATGGTCGCCCTGCAGGTGGGCGAGCGCATCCCGCGCGAGACGCTCATCCGCAAGTTCGTCGGCATGCAGTACCAGCGCAACGACGTCGACTTCTCGCGCGGCAAGTTCCGGGTGCGCGGAGACACGATCGAGATCATCCCGATGTACGAAGAGCTGGCGATCCGCATCGAGATGTTCGGCGACGAGATCGAGGCGCTCTACGCGCTGCACCCGCTCACGGGCGACGTCGTACGACCGCTCGACGCGGTCTCGGTATTCCCGGCGACGCACTACGCGGCGTCGCCCGACACCATGCAGCGGGCGATCGGGACGATCAAGGAGGAGCTCGAGCTGCGCCTCGCCGAGCTCGAGCGCCAGGGAAAGCTGCTCGAGGCGCAGCGGCTGCGCATGCGCACGACGTTCGACCTCGAGATGATGGAGCAGCTCGGCTTCTGCAACGGCATCGAGAACTACTCGCGGCACATCGACGGGCGGGCCGCCGGCGAGCCGCCGAACTGCCTGCTCGACTACTTCCCGGAGGACTTCCTCGTCGTCATCGATGAGAGCCACGTGACGGTTCCGCAGATCGGCGCCATGTACGAGGGCGATGCGAGCCGCAAGCGCACCCTCGTCGAGCACGGCTTCCGCCTGCCGAGCGCGCTCGACAATCGCCCCCTCCGCTGGGAGGAGTTCCTCGACCGGACGGGCCAGAAGGTCTACCTGTCGGCGACCCCGGGCAAGTACGAGCTCGGCATCACCGATTCGGTCGTCGAGCAGATCATCCGGCCGACGGGGCTGGTCGACCCGGCGATCGTGGTCAAGCCGAGCAAGGGGCAGATCGACGACCTCCTCGAGCAGATCCGTCAGCGCAGCGAGCGGGACGAGCGCGTGCTGGTGACGACGCTCACGAAGAAGATGGCGGAGGAGCTGACCGACTTCCTCACGGAGGCCGGGGTGCGCGTGCGCTACTTGCACTCCGACGTCGACACCCTTCGGCGCGTCGAGCTGCTCAGCGAGCTCCGCCAGGGCGTCTACGACGTTCTCGTCGGCATCAACCTGCTGCGCGAGGGTCTCGACCTGCCGGAGGTGTCGCTCGTGGCGATCCTCGACGCCGACAAGGAGGGATTCCTGCGCTCGGCGACCTCGCTCATCCAGACGATCGGGCGCGCCGCCCGCAACGTGTCGGGCGAGGTGCACATGTACGCCGACGTCGTGACCCCGTCGATGGCGCAGGCGATCGACGAGACCAATCGACGACGCGACCGGCAGCTCGCCTACAACGCCGAGAACGGCATCGATCCGACCCCGCTGCGCAAGCGCATCGCCGACATCACCGATCAGCTCGCTCGGGAGGGTGCGGACACGGCCGAGCTGCTCGCTGCGCGATCCGGCGGCGGCAAGCCGCGGGCCGCCACTCCAGCGCTCCGCCGTGAGGGTCTCGCGGCTGCCGGGGCCACCGAGCTCGAGGCGATCATCGCCGACCTCACGGCCCAGATGCTCACGGCGGCGGAGGAGCTCAAGTTCGAGCTCGCCGCCCGTCTGCGCGACGAGGTGCAGGACCTCAAGAAGGACCTCCGGGGGATGATCGAGGCCGGGCACGTCCGCTGACGCGGCGTCGACCGCACCTCGGGTTGCTGTCAGACCCCGCACCTAGAATGACGAGAGTGTCGGCCACCCCCCTCGAATCCGCTCCGCACCTGAGCGTGCGCGGTGCGCGCGTCCACAATCTCCGCGACGTCGACCTCGTGATCCCGCGCGACGCTCTCGTCGTGTTCACCGGGCTGTCAGGCTCGGGCAAGAGCTCTCTCGCGTTCGACACGATCTTCGCCGAGGGGCAGCGCCGCTACGTCGAGTCCCTGTCGGCCTACGCGCGCCAGTTCCTCGGTCAAGTGGATCGCCCGGACGTCGACTTCATCGAGGGGCTCAGTCCCGCCGTCTCGATCGACCAGAAGTCGACCAACCGCAACCCGCGGTCGACTGTGGGCACGATCACCGAGATCTACGACTACATGAGGCTCCTCTGGGCGCGGGCGGGAATCCCGCACTGCCCGGAGTGCGGCGAGCGCATCCAGCGTCAGACCGTGCAGCAGATCGCCGACGAGCTCATGGAGCTCCCCGAGGGCACCCGGTTCCAGGTTCTCGCGCCGGTCGTGAGCCAGAAGAAGGGCGAGTTCGTCGACCTCTTCCGCGAGCTCTCGACGTCCGGCTACGCCCGTGCGGTCGTCGACGGCGAGACGGTGCAGTTGAGCGAGCCCCCCGCCCTCAAGAAGCAGGTGAAGCACGACATCGCTGTCGTCGTCGATCGGCTGGTGGCGAGCCCGGATGCCCTCACCCGCTTGACCGACTCCCTCGAGACGGCGCTCGGACTGACCGATGGCCTGGTCGTCATCGATTTCGTCGACCGGGAGGCGGAGGCGGAGGATCGCACGCGCACCTTCAGCGAGAAGCTCAGCTGCCCCAACCGGCATCCGCTGCAGCTGACCGAGATCGAGCCGCGGACGTTCTCCTTCAACGCGCCCTTCGGCGCGTGCCCGGTCTGCTCGGGACTCGGCACGCGCATGGCCGTCGATGTGGAGCTGCTCATCGGCGACCCGACCTTGAGCGTCAATGAGGGCGTGATCCTGCCCTGGAACCAGCAGGGCAAGGGGCTGTACAGCTACTTCCAGAAGCTCCTCGCCGGTCTCGCGCGCGACCTCGGATTCTCGCTCGACACCCCCTGGGGCGAGCTCGAGCAGAGCGTCCAGGAGGCGATCCTCCTCGGCAACGACTTCGAGGTGCGGGTGAAGTGGCGCAACCGCTACGGTCGCGACGTCACGTACTCCACCGGCTTCGAGGGGGTCATCCCCTACATCGAGCGCAAGTACGCCGAAGCCGACAGCGATTGGGCTCAGCAGCGTTTCGCGGAGTATCTCCGGGAGGTTCCCTGCCCCGAGTGCAATGGCGCCCGGCTCAAGCCGGAGGTTCTCGCGGTCACGGTCGACGGGCGCAGCATCTCGGAGGTCGCGGAGCTGAGCCTGCTCGAGTCGTACGCCTTCATGCAGTCGATCACGCTCACGGAGCGCGAAGCCGCCATCGCGGCCGCTGTCCTGCGCGAGATCCGTGCTCGACTCGAGTTCCTGCTCGAGGTCGGGCTCGGCTACTTGAGCATGGCGCGGGCAGCCGGAACCCTCTCGGGCGGCGAGGCGCAGCGCATCCGGCTCGCGACCCAGATCGGGTCAGGGCTGACCGGCGTGCTCTACGTGCTCGACGAGCCGTCCATCGGCCTGCACCAGCGCGACAACCGGCGACTCATCGACACGCTCGTGAAGCTCAAGGGCCTCGGCAACACCCTCATCGTCGTCGAGCACGATGAAGACACGATCCGCACCGCCGACTGGGTCGTCGACATCGGGCCCGGTGCGGGGGAGCACGGAGGTCGCGTCGTCCACTCGGGGCCGTACGCCGAGCTCATCGCCAACCCGGCCTCGATCACGGGCGACTACCTCGCCGGCCGCCGCACCGTCGTCGACACCGTCGAGCGCCGCCCCATCGATCCGGGGCGGATGCTCACCGTCGTCGGAGCGCGCGCCAACAATCTCCGCGACGTGACGGTCGACTTCCCCCTCGGCGCCTTCGTCGCCGTGACGGGCGTGAGCGGCTCGGGCAAGTCGTCGCTCGTCAACGACATCCTGTACAAGGTGCTCGCCAACCGGTTGAACGGAGCCCGCCAGGTTCCGGGCAAGCACCTCCGCGTGACCGGGCTCGAGCACCTCGACAAGGTCGTCCACGTCGATCAGGCCCCCATCGGCCGCACGCCCCGATCGAACCCCGCCACCTACACCGGGGTCTTCGACCGCATCCGCGCCCTGTTCGCCGAGACGGTCGAGGCCAAGTCGCGGGGCTACCAGCAGGGGCGGTTCTCCTTCAACGTCAAGGGCGGCCGCTGCGAGAACTGCGCGGGTGACGGCACGATCAAGATCGAGATGAACTTCCTGCCCGACGTCTACGTCGCGTGCGAGGTCTGCGGCGGTGCTCGCTACAACCGCGACACGCTCACCGTGCACTACAAGGGCAAGAACATCGCCGAGGTGCTCGACATGCCGATCGAGGAGGCCGCGGCGTTCTTCGAGCCGATCTCGGCCATCCACCGCTATCTGAAGACCCTCGTCGATGTGGGTCTCGGCTACGTGCGGCTCGGGCAGAGCGCCACGACGCTGTCGGGCGGCGAGGCGCAGCGCGTGAAGCTCGCCACCGAGCTGCAGAAGCGGTCGAACGGCCGCAGCGTCTACGTGCTCGACGAGCCGACCACCGGGCTGCATTTCGAGGATGTGCGCAAGCTGCTGCTCGTGCTCAACGGCCTCGTCGACAAGGGCAACACGGTCATCGTGATCGAGCACAATCTCGATGTGATCCGCGCCGCCGACTGGATCATCGATCTCGGGCCCGAGGGTGGCTCGGGCGGTGGGCAGGTCATCGCGACCGGCACGCCCGAGCAGGTCGCGCTCGTGCCGGAGAGCCACACCGGCGCCTTCCTGCGCGAGCTGCTGCCCGCCACCGGCGCGGTCGCCGCGAAGGCCTGACGTGGTGCCGCGGGAGGACTGGCGCCCGAAGCGGGGCGAGATTCCGACCGAGCCCGGGGTGTACCGGTTTCTCGACGCGACCGGGAGGGTCCTGTACGTCGGCAAGGCGAAGAACCTGCGCAGCCGGCTGAGCAACTACTTCCAGCCCCTCCACAGCCTCCATGAGCGCACGCGGCGCATGGTGACGACGGCGCAGGGCGTGGAGTGGACGGTGGTCGGCAGCGAGCTCGAGGCGCTCTCGCTCGAGTACACGTGGATCAAGGAGTTCGCTCCTCCCTTCAACGTGAAGTTCCGCGATGACAAGACCTACCCCTACCTCGCCATCACCCTGGCCGAGCGGGTGCCGCGCGTCATGATCACCCGAAACCGGAAGCTCGCCGGGGCCCGGTACTTCGGGCCGTACACGAAGGTGTGGGCGGTGCGCGAGACGGTCGACTTGATGCTGAAGGCCTTCCCGATGCGATCGTGCTCCGACTCCGTGTACCAGCGCGCGCACCGCACGGGCCGCCCGTGCCTGCTTGGCGACATCGGCAAGTGCGCGGCGCCGTGTGTCGGGCGGGTGACCCCGGAGGAGCATCGCGGCATCGCCCTCGACTTCGCGTCGTTCATGGCGGGCAACGACGAGAGCTACGTGCGCGGACTGCGCACGGCGATGACCGCGGCCGCCCGCGACCTCGACTACGAGACCGCGGCCCGGCTGCGCGATCAGATCGGCGCGCTCGAGACGGTGCTGGCGAAGAGCGCGGTCGTCCTCGACGAGCAGACCGATGCCGATGTGTACGGCGTCGCCTACGACGAGCTCGCCGCCGCCGTGCAGCTCTTCATCGTCCGCGGCGGGCGCATCCGAGGAGTGCGCGCCTGGGTCGTCGACACCGAGCTCGATGTCACGCTCGCCGACCTGGTCGACACGGTGCTGCAGAACGCCTACGACGATGGCGACGCCCCGGCCCGCGAGGTCATCGTTCCGGCCGTGCCCGACGACGTCGCCGCCCTGCAGTCCGTGCTCTCCGAGCGGCGCAAGGCCGCGGGGGAGCGCGGTTCCGTCGTCGTGAAGACCGCCCAGCGCGGGCAGAAGGCCGCCCTCGCCGAGACGGCCGACGCGAACGCGATCGGGGCGCTGCAGCACTACAAGACCCGCCGCAGCGCAGACTTCACCGCGCGGTCTCAGGCCCTCGCCGACATTCAGGAGGCCCTCGGTCTCGCAGAGGCGCCCCTGAGGCTCGAGTGCTTCGACGTGAGCCACTTCGGGGGCACGAATCCCGTCGCCTCTATGGTCGTGTTCGAGGACGGCCTGCCGCGCAAAGACCAGTACCGCACCTTCGCGATCACGGATGCCCGCGACGACACCGACGCGATCCACCAGGTGCTCCGCCGCCGTCTGGCCTACCTGCATGACGAGGCCTCCGCGACGACCTCGTCCGAGGGGGAGGAGGGAGCGCCTCCGGCGCGGAAGGCGTTCCACTACCGCCCGGGGCTGCTCGTCGTCGACGGCGGGCAGCCGCAGGTCGCCGCAGCGGCACGGGCGCTGCGCGAGGCGGGCCTCACCGACATCGCCGTCTGCGGCATCGCGAAGCGTCTCGAGGAGATCTGGCTGCCCGACAGCGACTTCCCGGTGATCCTCCCGCGCTCCTCCGACGCGCTGTTCCTGCTGCAGCGCTTGCGCGACGAGGCGCACCGGTTCGCGTTGAACTACCAGACGCGGCGCCGGTCGTCCGATATCCGCACGACGCTCGAGGGCATCCCGGGCCTGGGCCCCGCCCGCATCCGCGAGCTGCTGCAGCGCTTCGGCTCGGTCGCGCGGCTGCGCGCGGCCTCGATCGATGAGCTGGCCGCGGTGCCCGGAATCGGACCGACGACGGCGGCGGCGGTCCGGCGCGCCCTCACCGGCGGCGGGTAGGCTGAAGGTCACGAGCGAGGAACCCCACACGATGCCCGACTCCGTCTCCCACGACGTCCTGATCGTCACCGGCATGTCCGGGGCCGGTCGTTCGACGGTCGCGAATGCGCTCGAGGACATCGGGTGGTACGTCGTCGACAACCTCCCCCCGCAGATGCTGCGCCCGCTGGTCGACCTCGCGGTGCATCCCGGCAGCGCCCTGCCCCGCATCGCGGCGGTCGTCGACGTGCGGGGCGGTCGTCTGTTCGCCGACCTCGCTGAGATCATCCGCGAGCTGCGCGATCGGGTCAGCCTGCGGGTGGTCTTCCTCGAAGCGACGGATGCGGCGCTCGTGCGGCGCTTCGAGCAGGTTCGCCGTCCGCACCCGCTGCAGGAGGACGGAACACTGCTCGACGGCATCGCCCGCGAGCGGGAGCGCATGATCGAGGTGCGCGAGCTCGCCGACATCATCATCGACACCACCGAGTTCAACATCCACCAGCTCGCGACGACGGTTACCGAGATCTTCACGGCGCAGGGCGAGCCGGGGGTCAAGGTGACGGTCGAGAGCTTCGGCTTCAAGTACGGGACCCCCGCCGATGCCGACATCGTCGCCGATGCACGGTTCCTGCCGAACCCGTTCTGGCAGCCCGAGCTGCGGGCATCCACAGGGCTCGATTCGAGCGTCAGCGACTACGTGCTCGCGCAGGAGGGGGCAGCCGAGTTCCTCGATGCGTTCGAGGCAATGCTGCGGCCTGTGCTCTCCGGCTATGCGCGCGAGAACAAGCGCCACGCGACGATCGCGATCGGCTGCACCGGCGGCAAGCACCGCTCGGTGGCCCTCGTGCAGCAGCTCGCCGAGCGGCTCAGCCGGGCCCCGCAGGTCGCCGTCACGGTGAAGCATCGCGACCTCGGACGCGAGTAAGGTCGAAGGTTGAGCGATTCGACGAGTCGGAAGGGACGGCCGCTGTGGCATTGACCGCTGAGGTGAAGCATGAGCTGTCGCAGCTGGTGGTCACCAAGACGACGGTCCGGGCGGCCGAGCTCGCGGCGATCCTGCGGTTCGCCGGCGGACTGCACCTGATCTCGGGCCGCGTCGCCGTGGAGGTGGAACTCGATTCCCCCGACATCGCCCGACGGGTGCGGCGCGACCTCGCCGAGCTCTACGGAACCCGCAGCGACGCATCGATCCTCTCGCCGGGTGGCATCAGGAAGGCTCCCGCGTACGTCGTGCGTGTGCTCGACGGCGGCGAGACGCTCGCCCGGCAGACCGGCCTGCTCGATGCGCGACGACGCCCGGTGCGAGGCCTGCCGAACAAACTGACCACCGGGTCGCGCGACGAGCTCGCGGCGGTGTGGCGAGGTGCGTTCCTGGCCCACGGCTCGCTCACCGACCCCGGCCGCTCGGCTGCTCTGGAGGTCACGTGCCCCGGCAACGAGTCAGCCATGGCGCTCGTCGGTGCCGCCGGGCGGTTGGGCATCGCGGCCAAGGCCCGCGAGGTGCGGGGCGTGCATCGGGTGGTCATCCGCGACGGCGAGAAGATCAGCGCCATGCTGCGGCTGATGGGGGCGGAGTCGACGGTCACGGCCTGGGAGGAGCTGCGGGCGCGCCGGGAGGTGCGGGCGACGGCGAACCGGCTCGTGAACTTCGATGACGCGAACCTCCGCCGATCAGCGCAAGCAGCCGTTGCCGCGTGCGCCCGCGTCGAGCGGGCGCTCGAGATCCTCGGCGACGACCTTCCCGAGCACCTCCGCTACGCGGGGCAGCTTCGCCTCGACCACCGCGACGCCAGCCTCGACGAGCTCGGGCACCACGCCGACCCGCCGATGACCAAGGACGCGGTCGCGGGGCGCATCCGCCGGCTGCTCGCAATGGCCGACAAGCGCGCCGAGCAGCTGGGCATCCCTGGCACCGACGCCAATCTGCCCGCCGACCTCGACCTCGCCTGAGCGAGCCCGCGCTCGGAGCGCCCCGGGAACACTCCCGGCCCCTCGGATGTTGCCCCGAGTAGACTGGCGCACCGTCAGCGCGGCGCTCCGAACCGTCGGAGCCCGACCGCCACAACAGCGAGGAGACACCGCTCTCATGACCGTCTACACCTTGCCCGAGCTCGGCTACGACTACGCCGCCCTCGAGCCTCACATCAGCGCTCGCATCATGGAGCTGCACCACTCGAAGCACCACGCCGCCTACGTGGCGGGCGCCAACGGCGCTCTCGAGGCGATGGCCGAGGCGCGCGAGACCGGCGCGTTCGCCAACATCAACCGGCTCGAGAAGGACCTCGCCTTCCACCTCGGCGGCCACATCAACCACTCGATCTTCTGGACCAACCTCTCGCCCGACGGCGGTGACAAGCCCACCGGCGAGCTTGCCGCGGCGATCGACGAGTACTTCGGCTCGTTCGACAAGTTCGTCGCGCACTTCACCGCCGCGTCGATGGGCATCCAGGGCTCCGGCTGGGGCGTGCTGAGCTGGGACCCGATCGGGCGCCGGATCATCATCCAGCAGCTGTTCGATCAGCAGGGCAACACCGCGCAGGCCACCGTGCCGCTGCTGCAGCTGGACATGTGGGAGCACGCCTTCTACCTGGACTACGTGAACGTGAAGGCCGACTACGTGAAGGCGTTCTGGAACATCGTCAATTGGCAGAACGTCGCCGACCGCTTCGCCGCGGCACGCTCGACGACGGACGGGCTCCTGCTACTGTCATAGCAGGCGTCGTGGCCGGGGCTGATGCCCCGGCCATCGTCTTTTCTGCACCACCTCAACCACCTCTACCACCACACCCCGGCACCCCCGTGCCGGAGCAACAGGAGTACCCGTGAGCGTGAAAGTCGGCATCAACGGATTCGGCCGCATCGGCCGCAACTACCTCCGGGCGGCTCTCGCCCAGGGCAGCGACCTCGAGATCGTGGCGGTCAACGACCTGTCCGACAACGAGGCCCTCGCCCACCTCCTCAAGTACGACTCGGTCGGTGGCCCCCTCGGCCACGAGGTGAGCCACGACGGCGACTCGATCACCGTCGGCGGCCGCAGCATCCGCGTCTTCGAGGAGCGCGACCCGGCGGCGCTGCCGTGGGGCGACCTCGGTGTCGACATCGTCATCGAGTCGACCGGTCGCTTCACCAACGCGGAGGATGCCCGCAAGCACATCGCCGGCGGCGCCAAGAAGGTGCTCATCTCGGCTCCCGCGACGGGCGACGACGCCACGATCGTCATGGGTGTCAACGAAGAGACCTACGACCCGGCGACCGACGTCATCATCTCCAACGCCTCGTGCACCACGAACTGCCTCGCGCCGCTCGCCAAGGTCTTCAACGACGCCTTCGGCATCGAGCGCGGCTTCATGATGACGGCGCACGCCTACACGGCTGACCAGAACCTGCAGGACGGGCCGCATAAAGACCTCCGCCGCGCCCGCGCCGCCGCGGTCAACATCGTGCCGGCGTCCACCGGTGCCGCGAAGGCCATCGGCCTCGTGCTGCCCGAGCTCAACGGCAAGCTCAGCGGCTCGTCGTACCGCGTTCCGGTTCCCACCGGATCGATCGTCGACCTCACGATCGTGACCCCGACCGCGGGTCTGACGGTCGACGCGATCAACGCCGCGTACCGCGCCGCCGCGAGCGAGGGCCGCCTGGCCGGCTACCTCCAGTACACGGAGGACCCCCTGGTCTCGAGCGACATCCAGCTCAACCCGCACTCGTCGATCTTCGACTCGGAGCTCACCAACGTCAGCGGCACGCTCGCGAAGGTCTCGGCCTGGTACGACAACGAGTGGGGCTACTCGAACCGGCTCGTCGACCTGACCGAGTACGTCGCCGCCCGCCTGTAACCCGCTCCTGCGCCCACCCCCGGAGGACTCCATGAGCCTGCGCTCCCTCGCGTCCCTCGGCGATCTCGCCGGTCGCCGCGTCATCGTCCGGTGCGACCTGAACGTGCCGCTGAACGACGGCGCGGTGACTGACGACGGGCGCATCCGCGCCTCGCTGCCGACGCTCCGCGCCCTCACCGGGGCCGGTGCGCGGGTGGTGGTCGTGTCGCACCTCGGCCGCCCCGAGGGCGCGCCCGACGAGCGCTACAGCCTGCGTCCGGTCGCCACGCGCCTCGGCGAGCTGCTGGAGGCGCCCGTCGCCTTCGCGGCCGACACCGTCGGTGGGGCGGCGGCGCAGGCGGTGGCCGGGCTCGCCGACGGGCAGGTCGCCGTGCTGGAGAACCTGCGGTTCAATCCGGGCGAGACCGCGAAGGACCAGGCGGATCGCGCCGCGTTCGCCGAGCAGCTCGCGGAGCTCGGTGACGCGCTCGTCTCCGACGGGTTCGGGGTGGTCCACCGCAAGCAGGCGAGCGTCTACGAACTGGCCCAGGCGCTTCCCAGCGCCGCCGGGCTCCTGATCGAGGCCGAGACCGACATCCTCGAGCGGCTGACCGAGCGCCCGGAGCGCCCGTACACCGTCGTGCTCGGGGGGTCGAAGGTGAGCGACAAGCTGGGCGTCATCGCCCACCTGCTGCCGCGCGTCGACCGCCTTCTCATCGGCGGGGGCATGCTGTTCACCTTCCTTGCCGCGCAGGGCCACAAGGTGGGCGCGAGCCTGCTCGAGGCCGACCAGCTCGACACCGTGCGGGGCTACCTCGCCGAAGCCGCCGAGCGCGGCGTCGAGATCGTGCTGCCCACCGACGTGATCGTCGCCGAGCGGTTCGCCGCGGACGCGCCGCACACGGTGCAGAGCGCCGACGGCATCGAGGGCGGGCCGGCGGGAGCATCCGGCATCGGGCTCGACATCGGGCCGGAGACCGCGGCCCGCTTCGCAGAGCTCGTCGCCGCGTCGACCACCGTGTTCTGGAACGGCCCGATGGGCGTGTTCGAGTTCCCGGCCTTCGCCGGCGGCACCCGTGCGGTGGCTGAGGCACTCACGCGGGTCAGCGGGCTCGGCGTCGTCGGCGGCGGGGACTCCGCCGCGGCCGTGCGCGCCCTCGGTTTCAGCGACGACGATTTCGGGCACGTCTCCACCGGAGGCGGCGCCAGCCTCGAGTTCCTCGAGGGCAAGACGCTCCCCGGACTGGAGGTCCTCGGATGGCAGTGAGCCGCACCCCGCTCATCGCGGGCAACTGGAAGATGAATCTCGACCACCTGCAGTCGATCGCGTTCGTGCAGAAGCTGGCCTGGAGCCTGCGTGACGCGAAGCACGACTACTCCGCGGTCGAGGTGGCGGTCTTCCCGCCCTTCACCGACCTGCGGAGCGTGCAGACGCTCGTCACGGCCGACAAGCTCGACCTGCGCTACGGCGGCCAGGATCTCTCCGAGCACGACAGCGGCGCCTACACCGGCGAGGTCTCCGGCGCCTTCCTCGCCGCCCTCGACTGCCGCTACGTGATCATCGGGCACAGCGAGCGGCGCCAGTACCACGGCGAGACCGACGAGCTCATCGCTCGCAAGACGGCCGCCGCGCTCCGCCACGGCCTCGTGCCCGTGGTGTGCGTCGGCGAGACCGCTGACGACCTCGAGCAGCACGGCCCCTCGGCAGTGCCGGTCGCCCAGCTCGGGGTCGTTCTCGCGGCGCTGGATGCCGATGCCGACATCGTCGTCGCCTACGAGCCCGTCTGGGCCATCGGGTCGGGCCAGGCGGCCACGCCCGAGCAGGCTCAGCAGGTCTGCGGCGCCCTGCGCGCGAGCATTGCCGAGGCGCTCGGCGATGAGGCCGCGGCGCGGACGCGCATCCTCTACGGCGGGTCGGTCAAGGCGTCGAACATCGCCGGCTTCATGAAGCACAAGGATGTCGACGGCGCGCTCGTCGGCGGCGCGAGCCTCGACGTGGACGAGTTCGCGAGCATCGCCCGCTTCCCGAAGCACGTCGGCACCGCCTGACCCGCCCCCTGCCCGCCGTCCGGTAGGCTTGCAGATCGTCCGACTCGCGCGAGAGGTTCACCCCGTGGAAATCCTTCAGGTCGTGCTCCAGGTCATCCTGGGCATCACGAGCCTTCTTCTGACCCTCATGATCCTGCTGCACCGCGGTCGCGGCGGCGGGCTCTCCGACATGTTCGGCGGCGGCGTCACGTCGAACCTCGGTGCGTCGGGGGTTGCCGAGCGCAACCTGAACCGCATCACGGTGGTCCTCGCGCTCGTGTGGGTGAGCTCGATCGTCGTGCTCGGCCTCATCACCCGATTCACGACGGTCTAGGGGGTCGGCATCATGGTGTCAGGAGGCAGCGCGATCCGCGGCTCCCGTGTGGGTTCGGGCCCGATGGGCGAGCAGGACCGCGGCGTCCACGCAGAGCGCATCGCGATCTCCTACTGGGACGCTCTCGGCAACGAGACGGTTCGGTACTTCGCCGCGAACCTGCCGGAGGAGGAGATCCCCGAGATCATCGACTCGCCGTCCACCGGGCTTCCGGCCGGACGGGACAAGAACAACCCGCCGCAGGTCGCCAAGAACGAGCCCTACAAGACGCACCTCGCCTACGTGAAGGAGCGCCGCACCGATGAGGAGGCGGCTCAGATCCTGGACGAGGCGCTGCAGAAGCTCCGCGAGCGGCGCGGCACCGCCTAGTACCGCTCTCCGGCGGCCAGCCCCGTCCGCTCACGGGCTCCAGTCGGGCTGATCCATCGCGCCTGTCCAGTAGCTGGTCGGCGCGATCAACGATTCCGGAACCTCCGCCGACGCCGCTTCGTCGACGAAGAAGATCGTGCGCTCGCGCCCCTCGACACCGGCGACCGGCACATCGGCGACGGCCGCACCCGCGAGAGCCAGCCCCAGCGCCGCAGCCTTGTCGGAGCCCGCGAGCACCAGCCACACCCGCTCTGAGCTATTGAGCAGCGGCAGCGTCAGGCTCAAGCGCTGCGGTGGCGGCTTCGGGGAGTCGTGCACCGCGATCACCCCGGGGCGGTCGACGGTCGGGCCCGGACGCTCCGGGAACAGCGAGGCGATGTGCCCGTCAGGGCCCACCCCCAGGAAGGTGATGGCGAGAGCGGGGTAGTCGCCGCCTCCCGCCCGCCGCAGCTCCTCGTCGTACCGAGCAGCGGCAGCCTCCAGGTCGATCCCCTCGTCCGAACTGGGGAAGGAATGGATGTTCCGCGCGGGCATCGCGACGAACTGCAGCAGGGCCTCCCGGGCCTGACGGTCGTTGCGGTCAGGGTCGCCGGCGGGCACCCAGCGCTCGTCCCCCCACCAGGCGTGCACCCGTGCCCAGTCGATGCTGTCGCGCTGCGGGTGCGCCGCGATCGCCGCGAGAACCTCGATGCCGACCGAGCCGCCGGTGAGCACGGTGTGCACCTCCGCGCGCTCGTCGAGGAGACGACCCATCGTCGTCAAGAAGCGGTCGGCCGCTGCGGTGGCGAGCGCAGCGCGGTCGGCGTGCACGAGCACGCGGCGGTCGGTCGACACGATGGTGGAGCCTCTCTGCGGAACGGTGCGCGGTCAGCGCTTGTCGGCGACGCGCGATTCCGACCCGAAGCCGCTGGCGAGCACCGCACCGAACTCGTCGTCGGGGTCGAGCCTACGCAGTTCTTCCGCCAAGCACTCGCGCAGTCCGCGGCGCGGCAGCGAGAGCTCGTGCGTCGGTTGCCCCGGCTGCTCGAGCGTGACGACGTCCGGCCTGCTGCGCTCCAAGAGGATCGGCCCGGTCGCGCGGTGGAGCACGACGCGGAGGATCCCCTTCGTCAGCGCCGGATCGACCAGCTCGACGTCGACCTCGACCTGCAGCCGCAGACCGAGCCAGGCGGCCAGGAGGGAGGTCGAGGGGCTGTCGGCGGCCCCGGCGATCTCGACGCGGGTGATCGGCTCGTAGGGGGGCTGGTCGAGGGCCGCCGCCAGTTGCGCGCGCCAGAGCGTCACGCGGGTCCAGGCGAAATCGGTGTCACCGGGCCGATAGCCCGCGGCGATGCGGTGCAGCGCCCGCTGCGGGTCGCGGGACGAGCCCGCATCCGTGATGCGGCGCTGCGCAAGACGACCCAGGGGAGTGTCGCAGACCGCGTCGGGGCACTCCCCGGGCCACCACGAGACCACGGGAGCGTCGGGCAGCAGCAGCCCGGTGACGAGACCCCGCAGATCGGTGGCGGTATCGCCGTGCGCGCGCAGCACGATCACCTCGCTGGCCCCGGCGTCGCCCCCCACGCGGATCTCGGCGTCGAGCCGGGCCGTCGAGGCCGCCGCGTCGGTCGAGACCACGATGATGCGCATCGGATGCTCGCGCGAGGCCTCGTTGGCCGCGACGATCACGTCCTCCTCCTCGCCGATCTCGCTCGTGATGATGAGCGTGAGCACGCGCCCGAGCGCGACCGCCCCGGCCTCCTCACGGATGCGGACGAGCGTCTTCGACACCTGGCTGGCGGTGGTGTCGGGCAGGTCGATGATCACGGGCGCCTCCAGACGCGTCCATCGCGGGTGAGAAGGTCGTCCGCCGACTGCGGGCCCCAGGTGCCGGGGGCGTACTGCTGCGGTCGGCCCTGGGTCGCCCAGAACTCCTCGATCGGGTCGAGGATCTTCCAGCTCAGCTCGACCTCCTCGTGACGGGGGAAGAGCGGCGGGTCGCCGAGGAGCACGTCGAGGATGAGCCGCTCGTACGCTTCGGGACTCGCCTCAGTGAAAGCGTGTCCGTAGCCGAAGTCCATCGTGACGTCGCGCACCTGCATGCCCGCACCGGGAACCTTCGATCCGAAGCGGATCGTCACCCCTTCGTCGGGCTGCACCCGGATCACGAGCGCGTTCTGACCGAGTGCCGAGGTCTGCGCCTCGGCGAACAGGTACTGCGGTGCTCGCTTGAAGACCACGGCGATCTCGGTGACGCGTCGTCCGAGCCTCTTGCCGGCCCGGAGGTAGAACGGCACGCCGGCCCACCGCCGGGTGTTGATGTCGAGCCGCATCGCGGCGTAGGTCTCGGTCACCGACTCCGGGTTCATGCCCTCCTCCTCGAGGAAGCCCGGAACCCACTGACCACCCTGCCAGCCGCTCGAGTACTGCCCCCGTGCGGTGCCGGTGCTGAGATCGCGCGGCAGGCGCACGGCCGACAGCACCTTCTCCTTCTCCGCCCGCAGGTCGGCGGCGTCGAACGACACCGGCTCCTCCATCGCGGTGAGGGCCAGGAGCTGGAGAAGGTGGTTCTGGATGACGTCCCGCGCGGCACCGATGCCGTCGTAGTAGCCCGCCCGCCCGCCGACACCGATGTCCTCCGCCATCGTGATCTGGACGTGGTCCACGTAGTTGGCGTTCCAGATCGGCTCGTACAGCATGTTGGCGAAGCGCAGCGCGAGGATGTTCTGCACCGTCTCCTTGCCGAGGTAGTGGTCGATGCGGAACACCGAGTCGGGAGGGAACACCGACTCGACGACCTCGTTGAGCTCGCGCGCGCTCTGCAGATCGCTGCCGAAGGGCTTCTCGATCACGACACGGCGCCACTCGCCCGGGCGGGCGTCTGCGAGGCCGCTGCGGCGCAGCTGCTCGGTGACGAGCGGGAACGACTTCGGCGGGATCGACAGGTAGAACGCATGGTTGCCCATCGTGCCGCGCTCGCGATCGAGCTCGGCGAGCGTCTCAGCGAGTCGAGCGAACGCCGCATCGTCATCGAAATCACCGGAGACGAATCGGATGCCGGCAGACAGCTGCCGCCACACCTCCTCGTGGAAGGGCGTGCGCGCGTACTGCTTCACGGCGTCGTGCACGACCTGCTCGAAGTCCTGCGTCTCCCAGTCGCGGCGCGCGAAGCCGACGAGCGCGAACCCGGGAGGAAGGAGCCCGCGGTTGGCCAGGTCGTACACGGCCGGCATGAGCTTCTTGCGCGAGAGGTCGCCCGTGACGCCGAAGATGATCAGGCTGCTGGGCCCGGCGATGCGGTTGAGCCGACGATCGTCGGGGGAGCGCAGCGGGTTGCTGTCGCGGTCGATGGCGACCGGGGCCATGGTTCTCCTCGTGGTGGCAGAGCGGGTCAGCGGAGCGCGGTGCGCACCGCATCGAGCGCGGCGGCGTCGCGGACGCGGAAGGTCACGACGGGCATGCCGGCCGCGGTGAGCACGGCGGCGTCACCCGCGGCCTGCGCGGCGATCAGCTCGCCGTAGCTGAAGGGACGGCCGGGGATGCTCAGGTCGTCCGCCAGGCGGCCGGTGATCTGCAGGAACACCCCGCGCGCGGGGCCTCCCTTGTGGTACTGCCCGGTGGAGTGCAGGAATCGAGGCCCCCAGCCGAAGGTCACCGGCCGCCCCGTGCGCGCCGCGATCGACCCCCGCACCTCGGCGAGCTCGGCGTGCTCGGCACGGTCGAGGTAGGCCTGCACGGCGAGGTAGCCGTCGCCCGGCACGGCCGACTCGAGCCGCGCGATCGCGGCCTCGAGCGTCGCGGCGCCGTCGAGGAGGTCGGCGGGCCCGACGACCTCCACGCCCCGGTCGGCGAAGAGCGCGGCCACGGGTTCGGGCCGCGCGTCGAGGAGGCCGCGCGCCGTGACCTTGGCCGACTCGACGTCGGGCTGGTCGAACGGATTGATGCCGAGCAGCACACCGGCGACCGCCGTCGCGTACTGCCAGACGAGAAGGTGCGCCCCGAGCGAGCCCGAGACCTCGATCTCGCCGTCGCCGACCTCTCGGGTCGCGCGCGCATCGGCGACGAGCCGCACGACCTGGACGTCGGGGGCACCGCCCGTGACCTCCGGCGCGCCGCGCTCGACGACGACGGGCAGGATGCCGCGGCCCTCCTTGCCGGTCGACTCGGCGATGAGCTGCTCGATCCAGTCGCCGAGACCCACGATGTGAGTGCCATCGGCGACGATGACGAGCTTGTCCCGCAGCGGCGAGGTGCCGGCGATGGCGGCGCCGAGACGCAGACCGGGGTTGTCGGGCGTGTCGACGGCGAGCGGCAGGCTCGCGGCCTCCGCCTCGTCGAGCAGAGCATCCAGATCGACCCCGGCGAGCCCCGACGGGACGAGACCGAACGCGGTCAGCGCCGAGTACCGGCCGCCGACGGTGGGGTCGGCGGTGAAGACCCGGTAGCCGTCCGCCACGGAGGCCTGCTCGAGGGGCGAGCCGGGGTCGGTCACGATGATGATCCGCTCGACCGGGTCGATGCCGATCGCGCGGAAGGCGGCCTCGAAGCTCCGCTTCTGGCTGTCGGTCTCGACCGTGGAACCGGACTTCGACGACACGACCACCGCCGTGTGGCCGAGGTGCTCGTCGATGGCCGAGGCCACCTGCCCCGGGTCGGTCGAGTCGAGCACGGTCAGCGGCACTCCCGCGGTGCGGGTGATCACCTCGGGCGCGAGGGACGACCCGCCCATGCCGCACAGCACGATGCGCGTGACACCGCGCTCCGCGAGCTGCGAGCGCAGCGCGGCGATCTCGGCGACGAGCGGGCGGGAGACCGCTACGGCCTGCGTCCAGCCGAGGCGGATGCTCGCCTCGGCCTCGGCGGCAGGGCCCCACAGCGTCGCGTCCCCCGCGGTGATGCGGCTCGCCACGAGCTGCTCGACGAGCTCGGGCACCCGGCTGTCGATCGCGGCCTGCGCGTCGCCCCGCGCGGCGACGGTGAAGGTCATCGGGCAGCCTCGAGCGCGGCGCTGACGGTGTCGAGCAGCTCGTTCCAGCTGACGATGAACTTCTCGACGCCCTCCTTCTCGAGCAGAGCCGTCACCTCGTCGTAGGAGACGCCCAGCGCCTCGAGCGAACGGAGCACCGTGCGAGCCTCGTCGTAGGTGCCGGTGACGGCATCACCCGTGATCACACCGTGGTCGAAGGTCGCCTGCAGGGTCTTCTCGGGCATCGTGTTCACGGTCCGCCCCACGGCGAGCTCGGTCACGTACAGCGTGTCGGGCAGAGCCGGGTCCTTCACCCCGGTGGAGGCCCACAGCGGCCGCTGCACATTCGCGCCCGCGGCGAGGAGCGCGGCTGCGCGGTCACTCGCGAACGCCTGCTCGAACACCTCGTAGGCGAGGCGCGCGTTCGCGACGCCGGCCTTGCTCTTGAGGGCGAGGGCCTCCGGGGTGCCGATCCCGGCGAGCCGCCGGTCGACCTCGGTGTCCACCCGCGAGACGAAGAACGACGCCACCGAGTGGATGGTGGAGAGATCGTGCCCGGCCGCGTGCGCCTTCTCGAGGCCGGCCAGGTAGGCGTCGATGACCGCGCGGTGGCGGTCGAGGCTGAAGATGAGGGTCACATTGACGCTGATGCCGGCGGCGATGGTCTCGGTGATCGCCTCGAGGCCCTCGAGGGTCGCGGGGATCTTGATCATGGCGTTCGGGCGATCGACCTTCGCCCACAGCTCCCGCGCCTGCGCGATGGTGCCGGCGGCATCGTGTGCGAGGCCCGGCTCGACCTCGATCGAGACGCGACCGTCCTGCCCGCTCGTGGCCGCATAGACATCGGCGAAGATGTCGCTCGCCGCCGCGACGTCATCGGTCGTGATCTCGAACACGGCCCGGGTGACATCGGCGCCCGCCGCGGCGAGCTCGCGAATCTGGGCGTCGTAGGTCGTGCCCGTCGCCAGCGCGGAGGCGAAGATCGTGGGATTCGTGGTGACGCCGACGACGTTGCGATCGGCGATGAGAGCGGCGAGGCCGCCGGAGGTGATGCGGTCGCGGGAGAGGTCGTCGAGCCAGATGCTGACGCCGAGGGCGCTGAGCTGGGCGGTGGGGCTGGAGGTCATGGTGTCCTCAATCGGTCGGGTGTCGTGGTGGTCGGAGGCCCCGTGCGGGCCGGCGGATCAGGCTGCGGCCATGCTCTCGAGAGCGGCCGCGGCGACCGCATCGGCGGTGATGCCGAACTCGCGGAACAGGGTCTGGTAGTCGGCGGATGCTCCGAAGTGCTCGATCGAGACCGTGCGGCCGCGGTCGCCGACGTAGCGGTGCCAGCTCAGGGCGAGACCGGCCTCGACCGAGACGCGAGCGGTGACAGCGGCGGGCAGCACCGACTCGCGGTACTCCGCGCTCTGCTCGTCGAACCACTCGAGGCAGGGGGCCGACACCACTCGGGCGTGCACGCCGCGCTCGGCGAGCTGGGTGCGGGCATCCAGCGCCACCGAGACTTCGGAGCCGGTCGCGATGAGGATGACGTCGGGGGAGCCGTTCGCGGCCTCGGCGAGCACGTAGGCGCCCTTCGCGACGTGATGAGCCGCGGCCAGAGTGTCGCCCTCGGCGGCTCCGGTGCCGCGCTCGAGCACGGGGACGTTCTGGCGCGTGAGGGCGATACCGGCGGGGGAGCGGCGCTCGAGAACGGCCTTCCACGCGTGCGCGGTCTCGTTGGCGTCGGCGGGCCGCACGATCGCGAGCCCCGGGATGGCGCGCAACGATGCCAGCTGCTCGATCGGCTGGTGCGTCGGACCGTCCTCGCCGAGGGCGACCGAGTCGTGCGTCCAGACGTACGTGACCGGCACGTTCATCAGCGCGGCGAGACGCACCGCGGGCCGCATGTAGTCGCTGAAGATCAGGAAGGTGCCGCCGAAGACCCGTGTGCGGCCGTGCAGGGCGATGCCGTTGAGGATCGCGCCCATCGCGTGCTCGCGGATGCCGAAGTGCAGGATGCGGCCGTAGGGGTTCGCCGACCACTCGTGGGTGGAGTGCTCGGACGGTGCGAACGACCCGCCGCCGGTGATCGTCGTGAGGTTCGACTCGGCGAGGTCGGCGGAGCCTCCCCAGAACTCGGGCAGCACCCCGGCGATGGCGTTGATGACCTTGCCGCTCGCGGCGCGGGTCGACAGGCTCGTGCCGCCCTCGAACACCGGAAGGGCGGCGTCGAGCTCGGCAGGCAGCTCGCCGGCCAGCATGCGGTCGAGCAGCGCCTTGCCCTGCGGGTTCGCGGCGGCCCAGGCGTCGAAGCGGGCCTGCCAGGAGGCGCGACGCTCGGCGCCCCGCGCGACCGCTGCGCGCGTGTGGGCGATGACCTCGTCGCTGACCACGAAGTGCTGCTCGGGGTCGAAGCCCAGCACGCGCTTGGTCGCGGCGAGCTCGTCGCCGCCGAGCGCCGAGCCGTGGATCTTGCCGGTGTTCTGCTTGGTGGGCGCCGGCCAGCCGATGATCGTCTTCAGGATGATGATGCTGGGCTTGCTGGTCTCGGCCTGCGCGGCCTCGATCGCCGCGTGCAGGGCGTGCACGTCTTCGACGTACTCGCCGGTCTTCTTCCAGTCGACGGTCTGCACGTGCCAGCCATAGGAGGCGTAGCGGGCGGCGACGTCCTCGGTGAAGGCGATGTCGGTGTCGTCCTCGATGGAGATCTGGTTGGAGTCGTAGATGACAACGAGGTTGCCCAGCTGCTGGTGCCCGGCGAGCGAGCCGGCCTCGCTCGTCACGCCCTCCTGGATGTCGCCGTCGCCGGCGATCACATACACATGGTGATCGAACACGCTCTCGCCAGCGGGAGTCTCGGGGTCGAGCAGTCCGCGCTCGAAGCGCGCGGCATAGGCGAAACCGACCGCCGAGGCCAGACCCTGCCCGAGCGGGCCCGTGGTGATCTCCACGCCGTCGGTGTGGCCGTACTCGGGGTGGCCCGGAGTCTTCGAGCCCCAGGTGCGGAGGGCCTTCAGGTCGTCGAGCTCGAGCCCGTAGCCGCCCAGGTAGAGCTGCACGTACTGGGTGAGCGAGCTGTGGCCCGCGGAGAGGATGAACCGGTCGCGGCCGAGCCAGTGCGGGTCGCTCGGGTCGTGCTGCATGACCTTCTGGTGCAGCAGGTAGGCGACCGGCGCGAGCGACATCGCTGTGCCGGGGTGGCCGTTGCCGACCTTCTCGACGGCGTCTGCCGCCAGAAGTCGGGCGGTGTCGACGGCCTGACGGTCGAGGTCGTCCCAGGTGAGCTCGGTCATGGGCGGGTGGTGGCCTTTCGTGAGGTCGGACGGGCGCCTCCGGCTCCCGCGCGCACGATGACGCGCAGGACATCGTCGGCCATGGCCAGTATAGGGAGGCTGATATGCCGCTCCGGGTTCGCTGGGCGGGCTCCGAGGCGGCCTCCCGTAGACTGGGCCCGCCCTCCGCCACGAAGAAGGAGCCATGGACACCGCTCTCGATCACGCCGTCACGACGCGACCGCGGAGCCTCCGCCGGACCATCAGCGCCTACGTGGCGCTCACCAAGCCGCGGGTCATCGAACTGCTGCTCGTGACGACGGCTCCGGTCATGATCCTGGCGGCCGACGGTCTGCCCAGCATCGGGCTCGTTCTCGCCACGCTCGTGGGCGGCGCGCTCTCGGCGGGTTCGGCGGGCGCGTTCAACATGTACATCGATCGCGATATCGATCGCGTCATGAATCGCACCAAGAATCGCCCGCTCGTCACCGGAGAGATCTCCGATCGTGCTGCTCTGGTCTTCGCCTACACGATCGGCGTCGTCTCGATCGCCTGGCTCGCCCTCACGACCAACTGGCTGGCCGCCGCGCTCTCGCTCGCGGCCATCGTGTTCTACGTCGTGATCTACACCCTCGTTCTCAAGCGGCGCACCGAGCAGAACATCATCTGGGGCGGGATCGCGGGGTGCTTCCCGGTGCTCATCGGGTGGTCGGCTGTCACCGGCTCCCTCGACTGGCCGCCGCTCGTGCTGTTCCTGGTGGTGTTCCTCTGGACACCGCCGCACTACTGGCCGCTCTCGATGAAGTACCGCGACGACTACGCCTCGGCCGACGTGCCGATGCTCGCGGTCATCCGCGATCGGGCGACGGTGGGGGTGCAGGTCGTCCTCTACGCGTGGGCGACCGTCGCGGCCTCACTGCTGCTCATCCCGATCGCGCCCATGGGTGCGCTGTACACCGCGGTCGCGGTCCTGGCGGGCGGGTGGTTCATCGTCGAGAGCCACCGCCTGTACGGCCGCGCGGTTCGCGGCGAGGAGACCGCGCCGATGCGCGTGTTCCACGCGAGCATCACCTACCTCACGCTGCTCTTCGTCGCCGTGGGGATCGATCCGCTGCTGCCCTTCTAGCGCACGAGCGCCGCGTGGCGCGCCGGCGCGGCACGCATCGGCGGCTCAGGCGGCAACTGTCTCCCGCGGCGCCGTGGCCCCGCGGGCAGCGACCTCCGCCGCTGTCTGCTTCGTGGTGAGCACGACCAGGGTCATCACAGCGACCAGCACGCAGGCGAGCACCATGTGCACGCCGACCAGCACGACGGGCAGCCCGAGCCTCGCTTGAGCGATGCCGACCGCGATCTGCACTCCCTCCACAGCGATCAGCGCGATCGCGGAGCGCATCAGCGGCGCGTGGCCGACGCGGGCGGCCACCGCGATGAGCAGCACGGTGAGACCGAACGTGACGTAGGCGGGCCACGAGTGGAAGTGCTGGAGCAGTTCGCTATCGAGGCCGTTGCGTGCGGCCCCGCCGTCGCCGGCGTGCGGACCCGACCCGGTCACGACGATGCCGATCAGCACCGTGATCCACACGCCCACCGCGGTCGCGAGGGCCAAGAGGCGCACGCGCTCGGGCACGGCGAGCGCGCCCGATGTCGGGCCGCGGTAGACCCGCCGCACGTACACCGTCGCGAGGGCCACCAGTACGGCGGAGACGACGAAGTGCAGCCCGACCACCCACGGGTTGAGCTCGGTCAGCACGGTGATGCCTCCGATCACGGCCTGAGCGGGGATTCCCAGGCCGAGCGCAACCGTGAGGCGGAGAAGCTCCGGGCGTTCGCGCCGCAGGCGCAGGATCGAGAGGAAGGCGAGGATGGCGATGATGACGAGCACGAAGGTGAGCAGCCGGTTGCCGAACTCGACGATCCCGTGGATGCCCATCTCGGGTGTGGCGACGAACGAGTCTTCAGTGCACCGTGGCCAGGTGGGGCAGCCGAGCCCCGAGCCGGTGAGTCGTACAGCACCGCCGGTGCCGACGATGAGCGTCTGACTCACGAGCGACGCCCAGGCGAGCACGCGCACGCGGCGGTCGGCGGTCGATTCGGGCAGCCAGCGGTACAGCCGGTTCACAGCCAGCATCCTCCTTCGCGGTGCTCGCGCCTGTAGACTCGGGGCGTTCACCGTCACTGTCGATCGCGGGTGCCGGAGCCGGAAGGCGCAGCTGTCCGCGGGTGCCGCCAGTGTAGTTGCGCCAGGTGAGCGTCAGCCGAGCACCGTTGCCGGTGGACGACGGAGCGGAACATCGTTCCGTCACGAGGAATGTCCCGGCCAGCCATCCGGTTGGATGTGACGACGAGAAGAGGAACACCGTGTCTGACGTGCTCATCGATCGACCGGAGCTCGAGGGTCTCGGCCAGTACGAGTTCGGCTGGTCCGACCCCGACGCCGCCGGGGCGTCCGCGCGCCGCGGCCTCGACGAGGACGTCGTGCGCAACATCTCCGGCCTCAAGAGCGAACCGCAGTGGATGCTCGACCTGCGCCTGAAGGGCCTCAAGCTCTTCGGCCAGAAGCCCATGCCGCTGTGGGGCGCCGATCTGTCGGGCATCGACTTCGACAACATCAAGTACTTCGTGCGGACCACCGAGAAGCAGGCGACCTCGTGGGAGGAGCTGCCGGAGGACATCAAGAACACCTACGAGCGGCTGGGCATCCCTGAGGCGGAGCGTCAGCGTCTGGTCGCGGGCGTCGCGGCCCAGTACGAGTCGGAGGTCGTCTACCACCAGATCCGCGAGGACCTCGAGGCGCAGGGCGTCATCTTCATGGACACCGACACGGCCCTGCGCGAGCACCCCGAGTTCTTCCAGGAGTACTTCGGCACGGTCATCCCCGCAGGCGACAACAAGTTCGCCGCGCTGAACACGGCCGTCTGGTCGGGCGGCTCGTTCGTGTACGTGCCGCCGGGCGTGCACGTCGAGATCCCGCTGCAGGCCTACTTCCGCATCAACACCGAGAACATGGGCCAGTTCGAGCGCACGCTGATCATCGCCGACGAGGGCTCGTACGTGCACTACATCGAGGGCTGCACCGCTCCGATCTACAAGAGCGACTCGCTGCACTCGGCCGTCGTCGAGATCATCGTGAAGAAGAACGCGCGCGTGCGCTACACGACGATCCAGAACTGGTCGAGCAACGTCTACAACCTCGTCACGAAGCGCGCCGTCGCCCACGAGGGAGCCACCATGGAGTGGATCGACGGCAATATCGGCTCGAAGGTGACGATGAAGTACCCCTCGATCTTCCTGATGGGCGAGCACGCCAAGGGCGAGACCCTCTCGGTCGCCTTCGCCGGGCCGGGGCAGCACCAGGACGCGGGCGCGAAGATGATCCACATGGCGCCGTACACGACGTCGTCGATCGTGTCGAAGTCGATCGCGCGCGGCGGCGGCCGCGCCGGCTACCGCGGCGAGGTGCGCGTCGATGCGAACGCCCACCACTCGGCCAACACCGTGCGCTGCGACGCCCTGCTGGTCGACACGATCTCGCGCTCCGACACGTATCCCGCGATCGACATCCGTGTCGACGACGTGCAGCTCGGCCACGAGGCGACCGTGTCGCGGGTGAGCGAGGAGCAGCTGTTCTACCTGCAGTCGCGCGGCATGCCCGAGGACGAGGCCATGGCGATGATCGTCCGCGGCTTCATCGAGCCGATCGCGCGCGAGCTGCCGATGGAGTACGCCCTCGAGCTCAACAAGCTCATCGAGATGAACATGGAAGGCAGCGTCGGCTAGATGACGTCCGCACCCACCGCCGCCCCGGAGGCGGCTCCGCGCCAGCACGCCCACGGTCCCGGCTCGCCCGTGCCCGTGCAGACCCGTTCCGAGCGGTTCGCCTCATCGAACCCCGCCGACTTCCCGGCCGTGACCGGGCGCGAGCTCGAGTGGCGGCTCACGCCCGTCGCGAGCATCCGCGATCTCATCGACGGCCCGCTCGACGGGTCGCCCTTCCCGGCGGAGGTGACACCGGCCGAGGGTGTCACGGTCGAGTGGGTCGATGGCGGCGACGAGCGGGTCGGCTCGGCCGGTCTCGCCGAGGAGCGCGCCGCGGCCAACGCCTGGGCGAGCACGCAGCAGGTGCTCGCGGTGACCCTGCGCAGCGAGGAGGCGGTCACGGTGACGGTCGACCGCACGGCGCCCGACAGCGCTCCGCGAGCGGCGCACATCGTGATCACCGCCGCCCCGAACGCCCGCGGAACGGTGATTCTCGACCACCGCGGCCCCGCCCGTCTGACCGAGAACGTCGAGATCATCGCTGAGCAGGGCAGCGACCTCACCGTGATCAGCCTGCAGGAGTGGGACGACGAGGCCGTTCACCTCTCCAGCCACTTCGGTCGGGTCGAGCGGGATGCCCGACTGAAGCACGTCGTCGTCTCGCTCGGCGGCGCTGTCGTTCGGGTGAACCCCTCCGTGCAGCTCGCGGGGGCCGGGGCCGACGGACAGCTGCTGGGTCTGTACTTCGCCGACGCGGGGCAGCACCTCGAGCAGCGCGTCTACGTGCACCACATCGCGCCGCACACGATCAGCCGCGTCACCTACAAGGGCGCCCTGAACGGCGAGGGTGCGCGCACCGTGTGGGTCGGCGATGTGCTGATCGGGCGCGTCGCCACCGGCACCGACTCGTACGAGCAGAACCGCAACCTCGTGCTGAGCGACGGCACCCGGGCCGACTCGATCCCGAACCTCGAGATCGAGACCGGAGAGATCGCCGGCGCCGGCCACGCGAGCGCGACCGGTCGCTTCGACGATGAGCAGCTGTTCTACCTGCGCTCGCGCGGCATCGACGAGCAGGAGGCCCGCCGCCTGGTCGTGCTCGGGTTCCTTCTCGAGGTGGTGCAGAAGATCGGCGACGCCGACCTCGAGGCGCGCCTGCTCCACCTGCTCGAGGCGGAGCTCTCAGCCGTGGAGGTGGTGTGAGATGACCGCGACCCGCGTGTGCTCGCTCGGCGAGCTGAGCCCGTCGAGCGCCCGCAAGGTCGTCGTCGACGGCAAGCCCGTCGCCGTCGTCATGGATTCGGCCGGGGCCGTGCACGCCCTCGGCGACACCTGCACGCACGGTGAGATCTCGTTGAGCGAGGGCTTCGTCGAGGATGATGCCCTCGAGTGCTGGGCCCACGGCTCGAAGTTCGATCTCTCGACCGGCAAGCCCCGCAACTTCCCGGCCTACGAGCCGGTTCCCGTCTACACGGTCACCCTCGACGGCGATGACGTGCTCGTCGACGTCGACCAGACCATCACCGCCTGAGCACCCGCCGGGCCCCACGCTTCCGCCACGACACAGAGGACCAGCCAGAGCAATGTCCACTCTTGAGATTCGCGACCTGCACGTCAGCATCGAGACCGACCAGGGGGTCAAGTCGATCCTCCGCGGCGTCGACCTGACGATCAACTCGGGCGAGACCCACGCCATCATGGGCCCCAACGGCTCGGGCAAGTCGACGCTCGCCTACACGATCGCCGGGCATCCGCGCTACACCGTCGAGAGCGGAACGATCACGCTCGACGGCGAGGACGTGCTCGAGATGAGCATCGACGAGCGCGCCCGCGCCGGCCTGTTCCTCGCGATGCAGTACCCGGTCGAGATTCCCGGCGTCACGGTCTCGAACTTCCTGCGCACGGCGAAGACGGCCCTCGATGGCCAGGCCCCGCCGCTGCGCACGTGGATCAAGGACCTCAAGGGCTCCATGGAGGCCCTGCGTATGGACTCGTCGTTCGCCGAGCGCAACGTCAACGAGGGCTTCTCGGGCGGCGAGAAGAAGCGCCACGAGATCGTGCAGCTCGAGCTGCTCAAGCCGAAGATCGCCGTGCTCGACGAGACCGACTCGGGTCTCGATGTCGACGCGCTGAAGATCGTCTCGGAGGGCGTGAACCGCGTCAAGGAGAACACCGGCCTCGGGGTGCTGCTGATCACGCACTACACGCGCATCCTGCGGTACATCCAGCCCGACTTCGTGCACGTCTTCGTCGACGGCCGGGTCGCCGAGGAGGGCGGGCCGGAGCTGGCCGAGCGCCTCGAGAACGAGGGCTACGACCGCTACCTGACCGGGTCGACCGTAGGCTAGAGCCATGCCGATCGCACTCGAGCCCCAGCTCTTCGACAAGGTCGAGGAGGGACTGAAAGACGTCGTCGACCCCGAGCTCGGCGTCAACATCGTCGACCTCGGCCTCGTGTACGACCTGGCCTGGGACGAGGAGAGCGACGCCCTCATCATCTCCATGACCCTCACGTCGGCCGGCTGCCCGCTCACCGACGTCATCGAGGAGTCGGTCGCGAACGCCCTCGACGGCATCGTCGAGCAGTTCCGCATCAACTGGGTATGGATGCCCCCGTGGGGTCCGGAGCGCATCACCGATGACGGCCGCGACATGATGCGAGCTCTGGGTTTCTCGATCTAGGCGCGAATGAGAGGGGCCCCGCCGGATGACCGACGGGGCCCCTCTCATTGGTGGATGCGTCAGTCGTGGCGCGGCGCTCGCTCGGCGGCGGCCCAGAGCGCGGGCAGCAGCGCCGCGGCGATCGCCGCCTTGATGAGCCCACCGATGATGAACGGGTAGAAGCCCGCGATCAGCACCGACTGCAGGTCGTTCGGCAGGCCGAACTGGCCGAGCACGACGGCGAGCCACGGCAGGCCGAAGGCGAAGACCACGAGCGAGCCGCCGATGAACGTGATGATCGGCTTGTACCAGCCGCGGTCCCAGGACCGCTCGGCCGCCCAGCCGACGATGGCCGCCGAGGCGACGAAGCCGATGATGTAGCCGAAGCTCGGCGCGGTCAGGGCGGCGAGGCCGGTGAGGTGCGAGCCGTCGTCCTGGGGCGCGAAGATCGGCAGCCCGGCGAGGCCGAGAACGGCGTAGAGGGCGAGGGATGCGGCGCCGCGTGCGGCGCCGAGGCTCGCGCCCACCAGCAGCACCGCGAGCGTCTGGCCGGTGACCGGCACGGGCCAGAGCGGCACGGCGATCTGGGCGAGAACCGCCACGAGGGCGGTTCCGGCCACGACGAGAGCGATGTCGCTGGCCCACGTGCGGGCGATCACGCGATCGACCAGCGTGATGCGCGATGAGGCGGCGGGAGACGGAGCGGTGGTGGCGGTCGACACGGCGGCGGTACCTCTTCCGGGACGGCGAGTTCGGGGGACACGGCTAGACTATCGGGCTGGCCCCCGCTGACCGGGGTCGTCGAATCCCACCAAAGAATCGGACGTTCACTGTGCTCGCCGTACACGATCTCGAGATCCGCGTCGGCGCGCGCCTGCTCATGGAGAACGTGAGCTTCCGCGTCGACAAGGGCGACAAGGTGGGGCTCGTCGGGCGCAATGGCGCCGGCAAGACCACGATGACCCGCGCGCTCGCGGGGGAGGGGCAGCCGACCGGCGGAACGATCACGCGCACCGGCGAGATCGGCTACCTGCCGCAAGACCCGCGCGCGGGCGACCCCGAGCAACTCGCCCGCACCCGCATCCTCGACGCCCGCGGACTCGGCCAGATCGTGCTCGACATGCAGCAGGCCACCGTCGACATGGGCAGCAGCGATGCTGCGGTCGCCGAGAAGGCGATGGCTCGCTACGGGCGCCTCACCGACCGCTTCCACGCGCTCGGGGGATACGCGGCCGAGGCCGAGGCGGCGGCGATCGCGAGCAACCTGAGCCTTCCCGATCGCATCCTGAGCCAACCCCTCAGCACCCTGTCGGGCGGCCAGCGCCGACGGATCGAGCTGGCGCGCATCCTGTTCAGCGATGCCGAGACGATGATCCTCGACGAGCCCACCAACCATCTCGACGCCGACTCGGTGGTCTGGCTGCGCGACTTCCTGAAGGCCTACCAGGGCGGCTTCATCGTGATCAGCCACGACGTGCACCTCGTGGAGGAGACCGTCAACCGGGTGTTCTACCTCGACGCGAACCGGCAGGTCATCGACATCTACAACATGGGCTGGAAGCACTACCTGCGCCAGCGCGAGGCCGACGAGGAGCGCCGCAAGAAGGAGCGCGCCAACGTCGAGAAGAAGGCGACCGCGCTGCAGCTGCAGGCCGCGCGCTTCGGGGCGAAGGCGTCGAAGGCCGCCGCGGCCCACCAGATGGTGGCTCGCGCCGAGAAGATGCTCGCGGGCCTGGAGGAGGTGCGGGCGGTCGACCGGGTAGCGAAGCTGCGGTTTCCCGAGCCGGCACCGGTGGGCAAGACGCCCCTGCAGGCGCACAACCTGTCGAAGAGCTACGGCTCGCTCGAGATCTTCACCGCCGTCGACCTCGCCGTCGACCGGGGCTCGCGCGTGGTGATCCTCGGTCTGAACGGTGCCGGCAAGACAACGCTGCTGCGCATCCTGGCCGGGGTCGACCAGCCCGACACCGGCATCATCGAGCCCGGTCACGGGCTGCGCATCGGCTACTACGCGCAGGAGCACGAGACTCTCGACGTGACGCGCAGCGTGCTCGAGAACATGATGAGCGCGAGCGAGGCCATCACCGAGCGGGAGGCGCGCAGCGTGCTCGGCTCGTTCCTGTTCGTCGGGGACGACGTGCAGAAGCCCGCAGGCGTGCTCTCGGGCGGCGAGAAGACGCGCCTGTCGCTCGCCACCCTCGTGGTGTCGAAGGCGAACCTGCTGCTGCTCGACGAACCGACCAACAACCTCGACCCGGCGAGCCGCGAGGAGATCCTCGGGGCGCTCGCGAACTACAGTGGCGCGGTCATCCTGGTCAGCCACGATGAAGGCGCCGTGGAGGCCCTGAACCCGGAGCGCGTGCTCATCATGCCGGACGGGGTCGAAGACCTGTGGACGGCCGACTACGCCGAGCTGATCTCGCTCGCCTGACGGCCCGCTCGGGTGCCGTCACCGGCGTCGAGCAGCGCGTCTTCGATCTCGTCATCGGTCGGCCCGGCCCCGCGCCGCCGACGCGCGGGTGCGATCGGCTCGCCGGTCTCCGCGGCGCGCAGCGCACGATGCTCGTGCCGGAGGGCCCAGCCGAAGCCGATGAACCCGAGGAGGGCGAACAGGTACCACTGGAAGGTGTAGCTGAGGTGCGGACCCTCGTCGGCGACGGGGCGGAGGGCCGCGAGCGGGCGGTCAGGCGCCGGGGGCGCCTCGCTGTCGAGGAGGGCGTACCCCGCCTCGATGACGTCGCCGCCCTCGATGCGCTCGGCGAGCTCCGGGAGATGGATGGTGGCGATCTGCCCCTCCGGTGCGCCGCGGCCCGCGATCGTCGGCTCGCCCGGCTTCAGGCGGGCGATCACGTCGACCCGGCCCGGCGGCGGGCTCGGAACGACGTCGGGGGAGTCCTGCGCCTCGCCGGTGGCGACCCAGCCGCGGTTGATGATGAGCACGTCACCGGAGTCGAGCAGCAGTGGAGTCAGCACCTCGAAGCCCGGACGGCCGGCGAACGGACGGTTGCGCACCAGCACCTGCTCGTCGACGAGGTACTCGCCGGTCACGGCGACCGGGGTCCACTCGTCGGCGGGGTCGAGGGGCGCATCGCCGGTGACGACCTCCGTGAGCGCCACCGGCGCGGCATCCCAGTTCTGCGCCACGACCCGGATCTCGGCGACAGCCTCGAGGCGGCGTGCCCACTGCCACTGCGCGAGCCCGACGCAGATCACGGCGAAGAGGGTGGTGAACGCCAGCCAGCCCAGCCATCGCCGGGTCAGGGCCAGCGACAGGATGCTCACGAGAGGCTATTCTCCCCGCTCCGGCACCCGCTCGACCACCACACCGGCCGGCGTGATGGTCACGGGGAAGCCACGCGCATCGACGTAGTCGTACAGGTAGTCGCGATGCTCGTCGCAGGCGAGCCAGACCTTGACCCGGTCGGGGGTGTGGATGCGCGGGTTGCGCCAGTTGACGGCCCACGTCGCCGCCTCCCGGCACCCGGCGCGCGAGCACCGCCGACTCGTGATCGCACCCGGCAGGTCGATCATGCGCGGTCGTCCCGCAGGGTCACGAGCGCGCCCGGCCGCTCGACATCGCGCCCCCGCGTGTTCACGACGGTGTTAGCGGCGACGACGGCGACGTAGGGCAGCACGACGGCACCGAACGCCGGGATCAGCAGCCACCAGCCGGGCGTCACGAAGCACGCGCCGATGCAGATCATGCGGATGCCCATGGCGACGGCGTACTTGATCATGCGGGCCTTGCGCTCCTCGTCGGGCGAGGTCGGAAGGCTCGTGATCGCGCTGGTCTGCGGCTTCGACACAGTGGGATGGTAGCCCTCGACGTTGCGCATATGCTGGGGAGCCATGACCACCCCGCGCACTGTTCTCATCACCGGCGGCAACCGCGGCATCGGGTACTCGATCGCCGAGGAGTTCCTGGCTCAGGGCCACCGCGTGGCCGTCACGGCCCGATCTGGCTCCGGCCCCGCGGGCGCCCTGACGGTGATCGCCGACGTGAATGATGCCGACTCGATCGACGCCGCCTTCACCGCGGTCGAAACCGAGCTCGGGCCGGTCGAGGTCGTCGTCGCCAACGCGGGCATCACCCGCGACACCCTCCTGCTGCGCATGTCGGAGGACGACTTCACGAGCGTCATCGACACCAACCTGACCGGCGCCTTCCGCACGGTGAAGCGCGCGTCGAAGGGGATGCTCAAGGCCCGGTTCGGCCGCATCATCCTCATCTCGAGTGTCGTCGGGCTGTACGGCTCGGCCGGCCAGGTGAACTACAGCGCATCGAAGGCCGCGCTCGTGGGTATGGCGCGCTCGCTGACCCGCGAGCTCGGCGGCCGCGGGATCACGGCCAATGTGGTCGCTCCGGGGTTCATCGAGACCGACATGACCGCGGCGCTGCCCGAGGACCAGCAGAAGGCCTACCAGGAGGCGATCCCCGCCGGGCGCTTTGCGACGCCGACGGAGGTGGCGCGGGTCGTGGCGTGGCTGGCGGGCGACGATACCGCCTACATCAGCGGAGCGGTCATCCCGGTCGACGGCGGCCTGGGCATGGGGCACTAGCGCGCTGGAGCTGAGAGCGACGGCCGCCCGGCCGTCGGGTCAACGCAGCCCGAGCACGGCGAGCACGGCCGACAGGTCGCGCTCGGGCAGGCTCACATGCGCGTGCTGCCGCACCACGGGCTTCGCGTCGAACGCGATCGAGAGCCCGGCCTCGCTCATCATCGCGAGGTCGTTGGCGCCGTCGCCGACCACGACGGTGCGTGACCGGGGCACCTCGAAGCTCCCCGCCCATTCCCGCAGGGCGGCCGCCTTGGCCGCGGCGTCGATGACGGGGCCCGTCGTGCGGCCCGTGAGGCGTCCGGTCTCGAGCTCGAGCCGATTGGCGCGGTGCGCATCGAGGCCGAGGTCGACGGCGAGAGGGTCGAGCAGCTCGTGGAATCCGCCCGAGACCACGGCGACGCATCCGCCCGCCGCCTGCACGCCGTCGACGAGCTCGCGCGCGCCGCGGGTCAGCGTGATGCGCGGCGCCACCCGGGCGAAAACGGCGACGTCGAGGCCCGCGAGCGTCGCGACGCGGTCGGCGAGGGAGGAGGCGAAGTCGAGCTCTCCGGCCATCGCCCGCGCGGTGATCGCGGCGACCTGTGCGCCCGAGCCCGCCTCGTCGGCGAGCAGCTCGATCGCCTCCTGCTCGATGAGGGTCGAGTCGACGTCGAGCACGACGAGCATCGAGGCCATGGGGTGGATGCTCCTGCCGGGCTCGTGCGACGCGGGGCCGCGCTACTCGATGCGGACGCCCTTGCCGGCGACCACGATGCCCGTCTCGGTGACCGTCAGGCCGCGGGCTCGGTCGGCGTCGTGGTCGACGCCCACCTGTGCGCCGGGGGCCACGACGACCTCCTTGTCGAGGATAGCCCGCCGCACAACAGCTCCCGCACCGATGTGCACCCGCTCGAACACGACGCTGTCGACGACGCTCGCCGACTCGATCGTCACCCAGGGGCCCAGCACGCTGCGCTCGATGTGCGAACCGGAGATGACCGAGCCGAGCGACACGATCGAGTCGATCATCATGCCGGTGGCGCCCGAGGCGTCGCGGACGAACTTCGCGGGCGGCGAGTTCAGCTGCTGCGCGTAGATCGGCCACTCGGTGTTGTACAGGTTGAACACCGGGAGAGCGGAGATGAGGTCTTGATGGGCGTCGAAGAACGACTCGATCGTTCCGACGTCGCGCCAGTAGAAGCGGTCTCGCTCGGTCGCGCCAGGCACCTCGTTGCGGTTCAGGTCGTAGACGAACGCGCGGCCCTCCCGGACGAACGCGGGCACGATGTCGCCGCCCATGTCGTGCGAGCTGTCGGGGTCGTCACCGTCGCGGGTCACGGCGTCGACGAGCACATCGGCGTCGAACACGTAGTTGCCCATCGAGGCGAGCACCTCGTGCGGGGCATCCGGGAGGCCGACCGCATCTTTCGGCTTCTCGTGGAAGGCCGCGATGCGCTGCGGGTTCGCGGGGTCGGTCTCGATGACCCCGAACTGGTCGGCGAGACCGATCGGCTGGCGGATGCCGGCGACCGTGACGCCCGCGCCGTTGGCGATGTGGGCCTCGATCATCTGCCGGAAGTCCATGCGATACACGTGGTCGGCGCCGACCACCACGACGATGTCGGGCTTCTCGTCGCGGATCAGGTTGAGGCTCTGGTAGATCGCGTCGGCCGAGCCCGAGAACCAGCGCTTGCCGAGGCGCTGCTGCGCGGGCACCGAGGCCACGTAGGCGTTGAGCATGCCGCTCAGGCGCCAGGTCTGCGAGACATGCCGGTCGAGGGAATGGCTCTTGTACTGGGTCAGCACGACCAGCTGCCGCAGTCCCGAGTTGATCAGGTTGGAGAGCGCGAAGTCGATCAGTCGGTAGCCGCCCGCGAACGGCACCGCCGGTTTCGCGCGGTCGACCGTCAGCGGCATCAACCGCTTGCCCTCACCGCCGGCGAGCACGATTCCGAAGATCTTGGGAGTCGACATGGCCCCACCCTAGGCGAGCGGCGGGCGGTGCCATAGAGGCACGCCTGTACTAGCGTCGAGCCATGCGCGTCGACGTGATCAGCCGTGAGTACCCGCCCGAGATCTACGGGGGAGCGGGGGTGCACGTCGCGGAGCTGGTGCGGGCGCTGCGCGGGTCGCTCGACGTCCGCGTGCGGTGCTTCGGCGCGCCGCGCAACGAGGCGAACACTCACGCCTACCTGGTGCCGGGCACCCTCAGCTCGGCGAATCCCGCGCTGGCGACCCTGGGAGTCGATCTCGCGATCGCCGACGACGTCGATGGCGCTGATCTGGTGCATTCGCATACCTGGTATGCCAACGCGGCGGGGCAGCTGGCGCAGCTCCTGCACGGCATCCCGCACGTGGTGACCGCCCACAGCCTCGAACCTCTGCGGCCGTGGAAGGCGGAGCAGCTGGGGGGCGGCTACCGGGTCTCGCGCTGGATCGAGAAGACCGCTTTCGAATCGGCCGACGCGGTGATCGCCGTGAGCGAGGGCATGCGCCGCGACATCCTGCGCTGCTATCCCGAGATCGATGAGTCGCGGGTCTCGGTGATCCACAACGGCATCGACCTCGAGCGCTGGCAGCGCACGATCGACCACGATGCGGTGCGCGCCCTCGGCATCGATCCCGACCGGCCGACCGTCGTCTTCGTCGGACGCATCACCCGCCAGAAGGGCCTGCCATACCTCCTGCAGGCCGCGCGTCGCCTGCCGGCCGACGTGCAGCTCGTGCTGTGCGCGGGTGCGCCGGACACCCCGGAGATCCTCCGTGAGGTGCAGCACGGCGTCGCCGCCCTGCAGGCCGAGCGCACCGGGGTGGTCTGGATCGAGCGCATGCTGAGCCCGCTCGAGCTGTCGGCCGTGCTGTCGGCCGCGACGACGTTCGTCTGCCCGAGCGTCTACGAGCCTCTCGGCATCGTCAACCTCGAGGCGATGGCGTGCGGCGTGGCCGTGGTCGGCACCGATACCGGCGGAATCCCGGAAGTCGTCGACGACGGGATCACGGGCCGGCTCGTGCCGATCGACCAGGTGCACGACGGCTCCGGCACGCCTCTCGACCCCGAGCGGTTCATCGCCGACCTCGCCGCCGCCCTCATCGAGGTCGTCACCGATCGGGATGCTGCGCTCGCGATGGGCGCCGCCGGTCGCGCCCGCGCCGAGGCGATGTTCTCGTGGCCGAGCATCGCTGCCCGCACGACCGAGCTGTACCGCTCCCTGCTCTAGGCTGGAGCCATCATGGCCAGTGTTCTCGCGTTCGACGATGTCTCTCTGACCCGTGATGGCACGACCATCCTCGACCACGTCACCTGGCAGGTCACGTCGGATCAGCGGTGGGTCGTGCTCGGCCCCAACGGCGCCGGCAAGACCACGATGCTGCAGGTCGCCGCGTCGTTCCTGCATCCCACCTCGGGGCGGGCGGTCGTGCTCGACGAGGCGCTGGGGGCCACCGACGTCTTCGAGCTGCGCCCCCGCATCGGTTTCGCCTCCACGGCGCTGGCGCGCCGCATCCCCGGCAATGAGCGCGTGCTCGACGTCGTGATGACCGCGTCGTACTCGGTGACCGGCCGCTGGAACGAGCAGTACGAGGAGGTCGACGTGCGGCGCGCGGAGCGCGTGCTGCGCGAGTGGCACCTCGAGGGCTTCGGCGACCGACTGTTCGGCACGCTGAGCGACGGTGAGCAGAAGCGCGTGCAGATCGCGCGTGCCATCATGACCGACCCCGAGCTGCTGCTGCTCGACGAGCCCGCCGCCAGCCTCGACCTGGGTGCTCGCGAGGAGCTGCTGCAGCTGCTCGGCGCCTACGCGAGCGAGCCGAGCTCGCCGGCGATGGTGATGGTCACCCACCATGTCGAGGAGATCCCTCCCGGCTTCACCCACGCCCTGCTGCTGCGCCGGGGCGCCATCTCGGCGGCCGGGCCGCTGACGGAGGTCATGACGAGCGAGAACCTCACCGCAGCCTTCGGCCTCGCCCTGCAGGTGACGCGGGACGGCGACCGCTTCTCGGCCCGGGCGGCCTGACACGGCCGACGAGGCTCACCTCTGGTAGGCTTGGCGGTCGGGTCTCGCACCCTCTCGCGCGCTCTGAACGGGCGTCGCCCATCGCAAACGTCCAAGGAATCCGCTCATGAAGACTGACATCCACCCCGAGTACGCGCCCGTCGTGTTCCGCGACCTGGCCTCGGGCGAGACCTTCCTCACCCGCTCGACGGTCTCGAGCGACAAGACCATCGAGCTCGACGGGGTCACCTACCCGGTGATCGACGTCGAGATCTCGTCGGCCTCGCACCCGTTCTACACGGGCAAGCAGCGCATCCTCGACTCGGCCGGTCGCGTCGAGAAGTTCAACCAGCGCTTCAAGAACTTCGGCAGCTAGCCGACACGGACACATCGAAGGGCCCCGCCGGATCGGCGGGGCCCTCCGTCGTTCCGGGTATAGGGTGCGGTCATGACCAGCGCGGATGTTTCCTCAGCTCGCACCTACCCGGGCATCGTCATCGCCGCGGTCACGCTCGCGGGCGCGGCCGCCGTCGCCGCCGTGCCGGCGCCCGCGCTGGCGATGCTGCTCGCCGCGGGCGGCATCTGGCTCGCCCTGCGGAGTCGCGCCGAGCTGCGCTCGCGGCCGGAGCTGAGCGGGTGGGGACTCTCGCTGGCCGCCATGATCGTGTCGGTCATCGTCGCGACGGCGACGTTCCTGCTGCTGTTCGCGCCAGTGCTGCTCAGCTGGGTGTTCCTCGCGGTCGGCGGCGCCCCCGGGTGAGCCCGACGGCCGTCGGCGCGCCGCTCAGCCGCGCACGGGCCAGCCGCGGTCGGCCGTGAAGGCGTGGTCGACGCGCGTGCGCATGTAGTCCTCGAAGCTGTCGGCCTGCTGGTCGTGCCACCGCACCTGGGCGGCGTGCAGCTCGGCGAGCGTGCCCGGCAGTGCCGCGGCGTGCGTCTCGGCGATCGCGCGCGCGACCTGGCCAGCGGCGATCGCATCGACCCCGGCATCGTGCGCGCCGTCGAGGGCGACCCCGTAGTGGGCGGCGGCCACCTCGAGGGTGCGCTTGCCCTTGCGGTACCGGTCGACCGCCTTGTCGATGACGAGCGGGTCGACGACCGGTGCCGGGTCGACGAGGGGCGCGACGCCGTGCCGCGCGGCCTCGTGCGCGAGCAGGGAGAGGTCGTAGGGCGCGTTGTAGACCACGAGGGGCCGGCCCGCGCCGAGCTGATGCCGCAGCTCGGCGACGATCTCGCTCACCACCTCGGCGGCCGGGCGACCCTCGGCCCGCGCGCGCTCGGTGGTCACACCGTGAATGGCCGCGGCACCCTCCGGGATCTCGACCCCGGGGTCGGCGAGCCAGTCGCGCCGCGCGACGAGGGCGCCGGAGGCATCGAGCAGGGCGACGCAGGCGGTGACGATGCGGGCGGTGCGGACATCCACCCCCGTCGTCTCGAGGTCGAAGACGGCCAGGTCGCGCTCGAGCAGGCTCATCGGGGCTCGTCCACCCCGAGCCAGAAGAAGCTCTGCGAGCCGAGGGTCAGCGTGAGCTGGCCATCCTCACCGACCGCCGGGAAGGGGGCGCCGCCGAACAGATCATGCAGTCCCACGCCCTCGAGCCCCTCGGCGCTGATCGTGACCGACACGGGGTTGTGGGCGAAGGAGAACACACACAGGATGCGCTCGGCAGAGTCGCCCAGGTGGGTGCCCGTGCCCGCGTACTCGCGTACGAAGGCGAGCACCGATTCGTTGTCGGTGCGCAGCACGCGCATCGAGCCGAGCCCGAAGGTCGGGTGCGCCTTGCGCACGTGGATGACGTTGCGCACCCAGTGCAGCAGCGAGCGCGACTGGGCGAGCTGGCTCTCGACGTTGATCTGGTTGTAGTGGTACACGAGCGACTGCACCACCGGCAGGTACAGCTTGCCGGGGTCGGCCGTCGAGAAGCCGGCGTTGCGGTCGGGAGTCCACTGCATGGGGGTGCGCGAGCTGTCGCGGTCGGGCAGCCAGATGTTGTCGCCCATGCCGATCTCGTCCCCGTAGTACAGGAAGGGGCTGCCGGGCAGGCTGAACAGCAGCGCGTGCGCCAGCTCGAGCTCGGCCCGCGAGTTGTCGAGCAGCGGGGCGAGCCTGCGGCGGATGCCGACGTTGGCGCGCATCCGCGGGTCGTAGGCGTACCAGCCGTACATCGCCTGCCGGTACTCCTCGCTGACCATCTCGAGCGTCAACTCGTCGTGGTTGCGCAGGAAGACGCCCCAGGCGCTGCCCTCGGGGGCGTTCACCTCCTCGCTCAGCAGGCGCTCGAGCTCGGTCGCCTGCTGCGAGCGCAGGGCGTAGAAGATGCGCGGCATGACGGGGAAGTCGAAGGCCATGTGGCACTCGGGCTGTTCGTCGGTGCCGAAGAACTCGACGACCTCGTGGGGCCACTGGTTGGCCTCGGCGATGAGGATGCGGCCGGGGTACTCCTCGTCGATCATCGTGCGCAGCTTCGCGATGAAGGCGTGGGTGGGAGGCTCGCTCTCGCCGGTGCCGCCATCGGACTCGTACAGGTAGGGGATCGCGTCGAGGCGGAAGCCGTCGACGCCGAGGTCGGCCCAGAACCGCACGACGTCGAAGATCTCGTCGTGCACCTTCGGGTTCTCGAAGTTCAGGTCGGGCTGGTGCGAGAAGAACCGGTGCCAGAAGAACTGGCGGCGCACCGGGTCGAACGTCCAGTTCGACTCCTCGGTGTCGACGAAGATGATGCGCACATCCTGGTACTTCTCGTCGGTGTCGCTCCAGACGTAGTAGTCGCCGTAGGGCCCCTCCGGGTCCTCCCGCGAGGCCTGGAACCAGGGATGCTGATCCGACGTGTGGTTGATGACGAGGTCGATGACGATGCGCATGTTGCGCTCGTGCGCCTTCGTGACGAGCTCGCGGAACTGCTCGATCGTGCCGAACTCGGGCAGCACGGCGGTGTAGTCGGCGACGTCGTAGCCGCCGTCGCGCAGCGGGCTCTCGAAGAACGGCGGCAGCCACAGCGCGTCGACCCCCAGCCACTGCAGGTAGTCGAGCTTCGAGATCAGGCCGGCGAGGTCACCGATGCCGTCGCCGTTCGAATCCATGAACGACCGCACCATGACCTCGTAGAAGACGCTGCGGCGATGCCACTGCGGGTCGAGGGTCAGTCCGGGCAGAGTGATGGGGGCGGTGAACGACACCCGCCTAGACTAATCACGATGGCCGCCCCCTCTCCGTACGCCGACGCGCTCGCACGCATCCCGGCGCGCGAACGCGACATCGACGTGCTCGGTGCGCGCACACATCTGGTGGAGTACGGGCCGCTCGACGCCGAGCGCACCGTCGTGCTCGTGCACGGCTTCCGCGGCGACCACCACGGCCTCGGGCCGGTCGTCGCACAGCTGCCGGGCATCCGCTTCCTCGCTCCCGACCTGCCCGGTTTCGGTGCCAGCGGTCCGCTCGTCGATCGCGCGCATGATCTGGCGGGCTACACCGCGTGGCTCGACGCGTTCCTGCACGCCACCGGCGTCCACGGCACCGCGGTGCTGCTCGGGCACTCGTTCGGCTCGATCGTCGTCGCCGGCGCGGTGGCGGGGGGCGTGCCGGCTCCGCGCGTCATCCTCGTCAATCCGATCGGCCAGAACGCGCTCGCCGGGCCGCGAGGCGTTCTGACGCGCCTCGCCGTGGGGTTCTACCGGGTGGGAGCGGCCCTGCCCGAGCGACTCGGCTTCGCGGCCCTGCGCAGCCGGCTCGTCACCCGCATCATGAGCGTGACGATGGCGAAGACCGACGACCGCGCCCTCCGGCGCTGGATCCACGAGGAGCACGACCGCTACTTCTCGGCCTTCGCGAACCGCGACAGCCTGCTGGAGGCGTTCCGCACCTCAGTCTCGCACGACGTGTCGGAGTTCGCCTCCGCCGTCGCGCCCACCACGCTGCTGATCGTGGCCGACGAGGACGACATCACGCCGCTCTCCGCGCAGCAGCACCTGGTGACGCTGTTCCCGGATGCCCGCCTGGAGGTCATCACCGGCGTCGGGCACCTCATCCACTACGAGAAGCCGGTCGAGGCGGCGGCGGCCATCCGCGGCTTCCTCGCCTAACACGCCGATGCGCATCCTCATCGACTGCCGCTACGTGCGCTTTCCGCGCCACGACGGCATCAGCCGGTTCACCGCAGGCCTCGTGGATGCCCTCCGCCCGCTGCTCACCGACGGCGAGTCGCTCGAGCTTCTGATCAGCGACGAGCGGCAGCTGTCGATGCTGCCCGAGGGGCTGCCCTGGCACCGCGTCAGCGGCCCCACGAGCCCGCGCGAGCCGTTCGTCGCGCTGCAGGTGAACCGTCTGGCGCCGGACGTCGTCTTCAGCCCCATGCAGACGATGGGCGCGCTCGGGCGGCGCTACCCGCTCGTGCTCACCCTGCACGACCTGATCTACTACGCGCACCCGACGCCGCCGCGCGACCTGCCGTGGCCCGTACGGCTCGGGTGGCGGCTGTACCACCTGGCGTGGTGGCCGCAGCGGCTGCTGCTCAACCGTGCCGACGCGGTCGTCACCGTCAGCGACACCACCCGATCGCTCATGCGGCAGCACCGGCTGACGCGGCGGTCGATCACGGTCGTGCCGAACGCCGCCGACCGTCCCAGCGCGGTTGCTGCGCGGTCGCGACCCAACGGTGTCGAGCTCGTCTACATGGGATCGTTCATGCCCTACAAGGGCGTCGACACGCTCGTCGCCGCCCTGCACCACCTGCCCGGCGCTCGCCTGCACCTGCTGAGCCGCATCCGCCCCGCCGATCGCGCACGTTTCGAGGCGGCGGCACCGTCGGGTGCCCTCGTCGTGCATGACGGCGTGAGCGACGAGGAGTACGCCGCGCTGCTCGACGGCGCCACGGCGCTCGTGAGCGCGTCGCGCGACGAGGGCTTCGGCATCCCGCTCGTCGAGGCGATGGGCCGCGGCACGCCCGTCGTGGTGACCGACATCCCGATCTTCCGCGAGATCGGCGGCGACACGGCGCTGTACGCGACGCCGGGGGATGCGCAGGCCTTCGCCGCGCGCATCACCGAGCTGCTGGCCGCGGGGGAGTGGGAGCGCCGGTCGGCCGCCGCCCCCGCCGAGGCCGCCCGCTTCGACTGGGGCCGGTCGGCCGCCGTGCTGCTCGAGCTGCTGCGCGAGCAGGCCGCGCGGGGGCGCTCGCGACGCTAGCGGGCACCGATATCGGCGAGCTCGCCGCCCGTCCACTCGGCGAGCTGCTGCGGGCTCGTCGGAAACACGTCGTAGGCGCTGCCCGCCGCCGACCAGACCGTGTCGAATCGCAGCAGGTCGCGGTCGATCACGGTGCGCACCGGGGCGGGATGCCCGAGCGGCGGCACCCCGCCGATCGAGTAGCCCGTCGCGGCCTTGACGGTCTTCGCGTCGGCCTTCTCGATGCGGGCCTCCAGCACCGCGGCGAGGGCGTCGAGATCGGCGCGGTTGTCGCCGCTCACGAGGGCAAGCACGGGTTCCCGTGCGCCGTCATCGCCCACGGCGACGAAGACGAGCGACTTGACGATCGCGCCGACCGCGCACCCGACGGCCGCTGCGGCCTCGGCGGCCGTGTGCGTCGAGTCGGGCATCCGCTGCGGGGAAATCGGCAGGTGCGCTGTCGCCTGCAGGAAACGCTCCGGTCCGCTCACCATCAGCGCGCCTCCCGCTCCCGCTCGGCGAGACGGTTCTGCTGCTCGAAGTCGTCGGTGTACGGGAAGATCGAGCGCTCGTCGATCGGGTCGTCGAAGGCCACCAACTCGAGTGAACCGTCGGCGTGCCGGAAGGAATGCACCGAGCCGTTCGTGATCGGTTCGCGGTGCCGTCCCGGTGCGACCGTCTCGAGCACGCTGCGGATGACGCCGCCGTGTGCGACGACGATCACCGCCTCGCCGGGGTGACGGGCGGCGAGGTCGTGCAGCGCCGCGACGACCCGCTCTGCGACCGCCTCGCGCGGCTCGCGCCCCGGCACGTCGGCGCCATCGGGGAACAGCGCGTCGATCTCGGGTCCGGTGAGACCCTCGGCCTCACCGTAGTCGCGCTCGGCGAGCCGAGGCTCGAGCTCGGGCTCGCCGAGGCCGACCGCGGCGCCGATCAGCCGAGCGGTCTCGGCTGCCCGCGACAGGGGAGAGGCGACGAGGCCCGTCCAGCGCCGGCTCGACAGCAGCTCGCCGGTCGCGCGCGCCTGTTCACGGCCCGTCTCGTTGAGCGGAATATCGGTCGAACCCTGGATGCGGCGCTCGCGGTTCCAATCCGTCTCGCCGTGCCGCACGAGCGCGAACACCGTCATGAGCAGTCCTTCCGCCGGCCCCGGCGGTCGGGGTCGATCAGGCCGACAGCGCCTCGCGCAGGGCGGCGAGCGTCTCGGTCGTGCCTGCCTCGATCTTAAGGGCGGCGCGGGAGTCTGCCTTCGTCTCGCCCCGGTTGACGATGATCGTCGGGATGCGCTTCTTCGCCGCCTGCCCGACGAGGCGGATGCCCGAGTTCACGACGAGCGACGAGCCGAGCACGAGCAGCGCATCCGATCGGGCCACGATGCCGCGGGCCTCCTCGAACTTCACGGGCGGCACGAACTCGCCGAAGAAGACGATGTCGGGCTTGAGGGTTCCGCCGCACACCGAGCACTCGGGCACGGCGAAGCGCGAGACGTCGGCGACCTCGGCATCGCCATCCGGATTCATCGTCGCGTCGGCGTCGCTCAGCCACGGGTTGAGCGCGGTGATGCGCTCGGCGATCGCTCCGCGGTCGAAGGTCTGCCCGCAGTGCAGGCACGTCACGCGGTCCATGCTGCCGTGCAGGTCGACGACCCGGCGGCTACCCGCGCGGATGTGCAAGCCGTCGACGTTCTGCGTCACGACGCCCGTGACGATGCCGCTCGCCTCGAGCTCGGCCAGGGTGACGTGCCCGGCGTTGGGGCGGGCGGCGGCGAAGCGGCTCCAACCGAGGTGGCTGCCCGCCCAGTAGCGCTTGCGGTAGGGCTCGTCGGCGAGGAACTGGCTGTAGGTCATCGGCGTGCGCACAGGAGCGCCGGCACCGCGGTAGTCGGGGATGCCCGAGTCGGTGCTCACACCGGCCCCCGTCAGCACGGCGATGCGACGGCCGCGCAGCAGCTCGACGGCCTGGTCGACGGCGGCGCGCGCGGCCGCATCCAGCTCGACGAGCGGTGCGGCGATCGACATGGGGCCTCCGGTGGTTCTTCTGCTCAGGCTAGAACGCGCGGGTTTCGGATATGTTTCCGGAGGCTGGCAGCGCGACCCGTGTCGGCCCGAGCACGAGACGAGCATCCATGCGCATCGCCCCCATCACGAGCCTCGACGAGCCGGCCCTCGCCGACTTCGCGCGTCTCACCGATGTCGCCCTGCGGCGCGTCACCGAACCCCAGGGCGGGCTGTACATCGCCGAATCGCTCACGGTCATCGAGCGGGCGCTGCGCGCGGGCCACGAACCGCGCTCGGTGCTGACGAGCGAGCGGTGGCTGCCCGAGCTCGCGGCGCTGCTGGGCGACCGCGACGTCACCGTGCACGTCGGCGAGGCGGGCCTGCTCGAGGAGCTCACCGGCTTCCACCTGCATCGTGGGGCGCTCGCGAGCATGCACCGGCCGTCGCTGACCCCGGTCGCCGCGCTGCTGCGGGATGCCCGCCGCGTGGTCATCGTCGAGGACGTCGTCGACCACACCAACGTGGGGGCGATCTTCCGCTCGGTCGCGGGCCTCGGGGCGGATGCGGTGCTCGTGACCCCGCGTTGCGCCGACCCGCTCTACCGCCGCAGCGTGCGCGTGTCGATGGGCACCGTGCTGCAGGTGCCGTGGACGCGCCTGCCCGAGTGGGACGACGCCGTGCCGCTGCTGCACGACGCCGGCTTCACCATCGCCGCCCTCGCCCTGGCCGACGACGCCGTCGACCTGCGGTCGTTCGCCGCCGGTGCGCCCGAGCGGGTCGCCGTGGTGGTCGGTACCGAGGGCGACGGGCTGAGCCGGGCGGCGCTGGAGGCCGCGGACGTCGTCGTGACCATCCCGATGGCGCACGGCGTCGACTCGCTCAACGTCGCCGCCGCGACCGCCGTGGCGCTGTTCGCGCTGCAAGCGCGACCATAGGCGCAGTGCGCTGCAAGCGCGACCATAGGCGCAGTGCGCTGCAAGCGCGACCGTGAGCACAGCGCGCTGCAGAAGTGGCCCCTCCCGCTCAGTCGACGGCGACCGCGTGCAGCACGAGCGCCTGCTCCGGCCCGAGGAGCGGCACGGGAAGGCCCAGCTCGGCGAGCAGCGCACCCGAGATCGTGATGCCGCCGGAGGCGAGCCAGCTCGGCGGAGCATCCTGAATTGCGTGGGGCGGCGCGCCGAGCATGACCGGCTCGACGCGGTACGAGCGTGCCGGATCGAGGCCGGGCAGCCGCAGGGGAGCGGGCACCGCGACCGCAGCAGTTG